>Ga0265297_10000010_pt1 | contig 809082 bp, 778 predicted proteins | sample Munlanlwell13791_FD_192502 | JGI IMG/M metagenome (GOLD analysis project Ga0265297, IMG submission 192502) | Leachate microbial communities from a municipal landfill in Southern Ontario, Canada - Leachate well 137-91 | ecosystem: Engineered > Solid waste > Landfill > Unclassified | place... | reverse complement strand
CGAAGCTCTAGTGTACCTGCTGTTCTACCAAGGGCATTGCAGGGTAGCTACCTTCGGTTAAGATAAGCGCTGAAAGCATCTAAGCGCGAAGCTGTCTCTGAGATAAGGTTTCATAGACTGGTTAGAGAATATAACCTTGATAGGCCATACGTGTAAGTCCAGTAATGGATTGAGCGGAGTGGTACTAATAAGTCGTAAGATTTTCCCACACTTTTATTTTAAAATGTTTCTGATTCTTTGCTGGCATGAATTTTGTTATCTAACAATGGTATATATAAAAGACGCCATTGTTCTGGTGGTTTGAGCGGAGGGGTCATACCTGATCCCATCCCGAACTCAGTAGTCAAGCCCTCCAGCGCCGATGATACTTGGGCCTGAGCCCTGGGAAAGTAGGTCGCCGCCAGAACAATGGTGTTTTTTAATCGGAAATTTATTTCTGATTTTTGAAACCATTCAAAAAACCATCGGATTAATTCGGTGGTTTTTTAATTAGCGCGCCGCGGTCTGGACAAAAGCGTATTTCGGTGCTATTATGTAAAACTAAGATTAGTTCTTTTTAATAATGTATTTATCTAAACACGAACATATAAAAAAAACACCAAAGCATGGAAAATATCGAAAAAATGATCGAAGAAAATCTTGGCGAATTAGTTTTAGCCCTTGATAATTGGGAAGAAAGGGTGAAGACAAGAAATGAAGGAAGGGCGAGGAGAAGAAAGGAGCAAGGAATGAAAACGAGAAATAAAGACCCTAAAATGAGAGCGGACGAGATTGCCTCCATCCGGAAGACGATTGTGGATTTTGTTCATGAACAAAGCACAATCTTGAAGATTGTGTATAATTTTAAAGTTGATACTGAAGAACGTCGCCAGATTATGAAATCTGAATACGTTCATAATTTCAAAACCATTCTTCGGGAGTTAAGGCATAGCTCGGTTTAATTTTAGCGGTTTAAATTCATACCGTTGGCTAATAGTCGGCGGTTTTTTAATATCTGAAATTAATGTATAATATTTTCGTACTAATAATTATATGCCTTTAATTAAATCTATTTCCGGTATCCGCGGGACGATTGGCGGAGAGCCGGGAGACAATTTAACGCCCTCGGATATATTGAAATTTGCGCTGGCTTATGGCCTTTTTATTAAGAAAAATTTTAAAAAAATTAACATAAAAATAGTAATCGGGCGAGACGCGCGTATTTCCGGGGAGATGATTAGTGATATCGTAGTTGGAGCCTTATCCGGGCTTGGTATCGATGTGATTGATTTGGGTTTGGCAGCGACGCCAACCGTGGAGATGGCTGTTCTGAGCCTGAAAGCTCAAGGCGGTATAATCATTACCGCCAGCCATAATCCGCAAGGCTGGAATGCTCTAAAATTACTGGATTATCAGGGGGAGTTTTTAAGTGCCCGCGACGGGAAGAAAATTTTAGAGCTGGCGGAAAAAAATAATTATACGGCTGTTAAAGAAAGCGATTTGGGCGTTTATTGTCTTGATCCCTATTTTGCGTCTGAACATATAAAGAGGGTTTTAAATTTAAAGCTTGTCCACAAAGATTTAATAATGCAACATAATTTTAAAGTTGTCGTTGATGGCATTAATTCCGTGGGCGGCCAAATTGTGCCGGAATTACTGAAAGAATTAGGGGTTAAAGATATTATAGAAATGAATTGCGCGCCGACCGGGGAGTTCGCGCATGAGCCCGAGCCGATTGCTCAGAATTTAAAAGCAATTTGCCAAAAAGTGAAATTACTTAAAGCCGATTTGGGTATCGTAGTTGACCCGGACGTCGATCGCTTAGCATTTATTGATGAAAAAGGTGAAATGTTTGGCGAAGAGTATACTTTAGCGGCGGTAGCGGATTATGTTCTCGGGCAATTTTCACAAAATCAAAAACAAAACAGTAAATATCGTTTGGCGAGCATTTCTAATCTTTCCTCAAGCCGCGCCCTAAAAGACATTACCGAAAAATATCAGGGAAAATATCGAGCAGCGGCCGTCGGCGAAGTTAACGTGGTTGCGCTGATGAAAAAAACAAAAGCCATTATTGGCGGTGAAGGGAATGGTGGGGTTATTTATCCGGGATTACATTACGGCCGAGACGCGCTTGTCGGTATCGCTTTATTTTTAAGTTATTTCGCGCAAAAAAATATTAAAATGTCAGCTCTGAGAAAAGAATTGCCGGCTTATTTTATGCTTAAGGAGCGGATAGAGTTAAAGAAAAAAGTTAATGTTAATGTGCTTTTTAATAAAATAAAAGGAGCTTACAAAAAGGATAAAATTACTGATATTGATGGTATAAAAATAGACTGGCCCGATTCTTGGGTTCATCTGCGCGCGTCTAATACCGAGCCGATTCTGCGTCTTTACGGCGAGGGGGAAACGGAGCCTTTGGCTGCAGCACGGATTAAGGAAATTAAAATGAAAATTTCAGCTTATATTAAATAAAATATTTCATAAAATCGGGTTTGCTCCCGAGGCCAAAAAATGCTAAAATATAAGGGAAATTATTAAAGATTTTCCTTATTTTTTTAAATTATGACACGTATTATAATCCTGGCGGCCGGCAAAGGCACACGCATGAATTCGGATTTACCTAAGGTTTTAGCGCCTCTTAATAATCGTCCGATGATAAAATATTTATTGGATTCAGTAAAAGTTTCCGGCGTAGACGCGCACCCCATTGTCGTTGTTTCGCCGGACAATAAAGATATTATCAGGGAGGAATTAAAAGGATATAACGTTGAATATGTTATTCAAGAAAAACAACTCGGGACTGGTCATGCGGTCGCCTCTACCGAGAATGCATTATCGCATAACGACAGTAAACCCGAAACGCTTATTGTCCTATTTGGCGATCAACCTTTTGTAAAGGCGAAATCAATTAAAGATTTTGCGAACCTGCATCCGACCGCGCTCACAATTATGCCGACGAATTTACCGGATTTTAATGAGTGGCGACAAAATTTTTATCATTTGGGCAGGATTGTTCGGGGTGCGGACGGACAGGTAGAAAAAATTACGGAATTTAAAGACGCCAGCGACGAAGAAAAACAGATTAGTGAAATTAATGTTGGCTTCATGTGCTTTAATACTGAGTGGTTGTTTAAAAATCTTTCAAATTTAGATAATAACAATAACAAGCAAGAGTATTACCTTACGAGTTTAGTAAACATTGCTTTTGCTCAGGGCTTTGCGATTGATACTTATAATATCGAGCCCCACGAAGCCATGGGCATAAATAGCTTAGAAGAATTAAATATCGCGGAAAATTTAATTTCTTAATTAATTATGCGTCAAATTCTCGATCTCCATATTCATTCCCGTTATTCGCGCGCTTGCTCGCCGAGCCTCACGCTCGTTAATATTGAGAAAGCCTGTCGGGCAAAGGGAGTCGATATTATTGCCACCGGCGACTTCACTCATCCCGTCTGGTTTGAGTCGATTAAAAATGAATTGACGGAAACTGCACCTAATTCTGGGCTTTATAAATTGAAAAGAGCAGCAGACGATAAAATTAAGTTTATTTTATCAACTGAAGTCGCGCTTATTTATAAAGACATGGAAAAAGTGAGACGGATTCATCTGGTGGTACATGCGCCGAATATTGCGGCGGCCGAGAAATTAAATAAAGTATTAGCCAAGAAATATAATATACATTCTGACGGCCGGCCGATTCTTGGGATTAAAGCTCCGGAATTCGTAAAACTTGTTTTAGGGATCGATGCTAAATTTTTAGTCTATCCGGCGCATATCTGGACTCCCTGGTTTTCCGTTTTCGGTTCAAAGTCGGGCTTTGATAAATTGGAAGACTGCTTTAAAGACCAGACTAAGCATATTTATGCCTATGAGACCGGATTATCAAGCGACCCGGAGATGAATTGGCGCTTATCCGCCCTCGACAAGCTAACCCTACTCTCCAATTCCGACGCCCACAGTACGCGCAATATTGCCCGGGAAGCTAATATGATGGAAATTAGCGAGCCAAGCACATACCAGAAAATATATGATAATATAAAGAATAAAAGCGGAATGATTAGCACGCTTGAGTTTTATCCGGAGGAAGGGATGTATCATTATGACGGTCATCGCGATTGCAAATTTAGCTGTGAACCCGCCGAAAGCCGGAAACTAAAGCATATTTGCCCGGTTTGCCATAAACCGCTCGTGATCGGGGTTCTAAGTAGGGTTGAAGAATTGGCGGACCGGCCGGTTGGATATAAGCCAAAAAATGCGCTTGGCTTTAAAAAACTTGTGGAATTAGATAAAATAATAGCAGAGGCCTTAAATATTAAAAGTCGTAACTCGGTCGCCGTCATAAAGGAGTATAATTTATGGCTGGAAAGATATGGCTCGGAATTAAATATATTAATGGATCTTGATTTGGCGAGTGTCGGGTCGGAACTAGATTATAGAGTAAGGGAAGGAATCGAAAAAATGCGCGCCGCCCAATTAATCATTAAACCTGGTTTTGACGGCCAATACGGTGAAGTCCGGATTTTCTCAGAAGTAGAGGGTGCTGCCCGACAAAACAAGTTGCTTTAAAGTTGCTAATTTTTTTCTAAATATAATTTATGTTTGGTCTACGTAAAACTGTCGGATCTGTTTTGCTCCTGGTTGTTTTTTTAGCCCTCGCCACGCTCGCCACATTTTTTTATAACGCCGACCAAGCCCAAAAAGAAGAGATTACAAAAAATGATTTATTTCAGAAAGGGCAAGCCACGGTTGGAACTTTATTAGGAGCGTCGCTCGCTACTTCCGAAACAATGGCGGACGCTAATTTACAGAAAAATATTGGTCTCGGAAAAACGATGGCCGATATGATAGCAAAAGTTGATTGGCAGGGATTATTGATGGGGTCAAACAGCGATTCGACCGGTAAGGCGTCGAGCGAAGAGCCTGAGCTTAACGCAGAGCCCACAGAGTCGGGCTCAGTTAGCGCCGAAGGCGGGTTTTGGTCTAACTTGGGCGGAAAGATTAAAAACGAATGGGCGGCCAATCAGGACCCTTCAGTCGCCGATGATAGCATCGCAGCCGGAGAAATTATGACTTTAAATGAAGAGTCCGCTGCCAGCCTGTTTAATTATCAGAAAACGGACAGCGGCGCGGAAATTGTTATTACCCCAAAAAATGGCGCTCTGTATAAAATAGCTTTGCCGTTTAAGTTTTTAAGCAGATATTAAAAAAAAGAGCTTAATTAAACGGATAATTAAAAAAAAGATTAAGGAAATAATTTAAATAAAAGTTAGTTTAAATAAATAATATTTTAAAAAAGACCTAAGGGTCAATGTGTTATACTAAAATAATTAATAAATCTAAAATATAAACCTATGTTTAAGGAAAAGGTAAAAAAAGAAAAAAAAGTTACCCAAGATAGGTCGGACGACAAAGTGAAAAGAGAAGAAGCCGCGCTAAATGCAATTGAACAAATACGTAGTAAATTTGGCGAAGGCTCAATTATGCGTTTTGGCGATGCGCAAAAAACAAATGTTGATGCAATTTCGACCGGATGTTTATCGCTCGACTTAGCCTTTGGTATCGGTGGCGTACCGCGGGGACGTATTATCGAAATTTATGGACCGGAGTCGTCCGGCAAAACTACTTTAGCCCAGCATATCGTGGCTGAGGTACAAAAGACGGGAGGCATTGCCGCTTTCGTTGATGCCGAGCACGCACTTGATCCTGATTATGCGGCTAAAATCGGCGTGAATATCAAAGAGATGCTATTGTCACAGCCGGATAGCGGCGAGCAGGCCTTAGAAATCGTCGAAACATTGGTTCGCTCTAACGCCGTTGATGTGATTGTAGTGGATAGTGTGGCTGCGCTTGTTCCTCAAAAAGAAATTGAAGGTGATATGGGTGATCAGCATATGGGTTTACAGGCGCGTTTAATGAGCCAAGCACTCCGAAAATTGACCGCGGCCATCGGCAAAACGAAAACCGTAGTTATTTTTATCAATCAAATTAGAAATAAGATTGGAGTTTTCTTTGGTAATCCGGAAACCACTTCCGGTGGTAATGCTTTGAAGTTTTATTGTTCAGTTCGCGTTGAAGTGCGTCGTGCCGCTCAAATTAAACAAGGAGAAAAAATTATCGGCAACCGCGTGAAGGCAAAAATTGTAAAGAATAAAGTGGCCGCGCCGTTTAAAACCTGTGAATTTGATATTATGTATAATGAAGGTATCTCAGTGGCCGGAGACTTGGTTGATTTGGGAGTTGAACAGGGTGTAGTTAAGAAAAACGGCAATACCTATAGCTTTGGTGAAGTTAAATTGGGCACCGGACGAGAAGTCGCCAAGAAGACGATCAAAGATGATAAGAAATTATTAGCGGAAATTCGTAAAGCGATCATGGTCGCAGTTAAGACCAAAGAAATTGAAGACGCCAAATAATAAAATTTGAGAAAATAGTTTAAATAAAAAACCGCTGCGTTTAATCGTGGCGGTTTTTTTATCGTCCGTTTATTTTTTATTTAATTTTTTTCCAAGGCGTTGATAATTCGTTCCGAAATTTCATCAACCGTGCCTTTACCGTCGATAATCAGTAATTTTTGTTGCTTATGGTAATAGGCAACAAGAGTGTGCATTTCTGCGTGATAAATTTTGAAGCGTTCTTTAATAATTTTACGGTTATCATCGCTCCGGCCGGAAGTTTTAGCCCTTTCAATAATCCGTTTAATGCCTTCTTCTTCGGTAATTCTAATTTTTATGATGGCATTAATCGGACGCTTTTCTTTTTTTAAAATTTTGTCGAGCCATTTAGCCTGGCTTAAAGTGCGGGGGAAGCCGTCAAAAATAAGCCCGGTAGCGTTTTTATGGCGCTTGATTGCCTTTTCCATGATTTGGTCGATAACTTCTCCCGGGACAAGACGACCGGCCGCTAAGTATTTTTTTATTTTATCGCCCAGTTCACCATTTTTAATTTCTTTACGCAAAATCTCCCCGCTTGAGAGGTGGATAAGACTGTATTTTTCAGCGAGTAATTTCGCCTGTGTTCCTTTGCCGGCGCCCGGAGCGCCAAAGATAATATAATTTTTCATAATCCTTAGTCATTATAGCGGAAATAATAATTTTGGCCAAGTTTGATTGATTTTTGCTTTTTTGGCATCTATACTTATAATATTAATCAATAATATCAGGTTTATGCTTAAAAATCGTATTCGGCCCATTGCGGTCGCCGTCATTAAAAAAGGTGATAAAATTTTTGTCGGCGACGGATATGATGAAATTAAAAAAGAAAAGTTTTATCGTTTAATGGGGGGCGGAATTAAGTTCCGTGAAACAGCCCTTCAGGCTTTAAAGCGTGAGTTTCGTGAAGAGTTTGCGGCAGAACTGATAAATATAAAACTACTGGGTATTGTCGAAAACCTTTTTGTTTTTGAAGGTGAGCACGGTCACGAAATAGCCTATATTTATGCGGCTGATTTTAAAGACCCAAAAATGTATGAAGAAAAAGAGTATAAGGTTCTTGATAGTCGGATTAATAGCTATGCGCAGTGGATTGAACATGATAGCTCGACAAGAATATATCCGAAAATCGCTGGTGGCCTAATAAATTAAAAAGCTAGCGAAAGGCGCTAGCTATGATCATAAATAGAAATGAGACGAGAGCTATTCTAATGGCATAAAAAATGCCAAGACGGATGAAATTTTTGGCGGTGTAAGATGCGTTGTTGGCCGTACTTAGTGCCATGAAGAGGCCAATAATTAGGCCGACACTGGCGGAGAATAAAACTTTCCCCAGAAGAGAGTCGATTTCCGTTCGACTGAAGGAGCCAATTATTCCAAAAAAAATTCCAAAAACTAAGGCAATGATGTGGCAAGATTTTTCCTGACGAACAGCAGGCAGCATTTTTTTAAAATTTTTCATGTCTATATTTTTTAAAAGGACCGATTCTTCTTTGTCTATTTATACTAATATTATTTAATGTTTTTGTCTAATAAATAAAAAACAAGCCCTGAGAAAGGCTTGTTTTTTTATGTGCGCCGTGCAGGATTCGAACCTGCGACCATCTCCTTAAGAGGGAGCTGCTCTACCAACTGAGCTAACAGCGCATGCGTATTTTTATTAAGTTTTGGTGGCGGGGGCGGGGCTCGAACCCGCGACCTTAGCGTTATGAGTGCTACGCTCTAACCAACTGAGCTACCCAGCCATGTGCGCCCGGCAGGATTCGAACCTGCAACCCCTTGGTCCGAAGCCAAGTACTCTATCCAGTTGAGCTACGGGCGCTACAAAACGCCCTCTGTCCTCGGATAATTCCTGAGATGGGCGCTTGGCTTATCTCTTGCCTTTTAAGGCCTGCTTGAGGTGATACCCCGTTTTAAATTTCGCAACCTTTACCGCCGGAATGGTAATTCTTTCATTCGGTTTCTGGGGGTTAACACCGCCGCGCGCATAGCGGACGCGAGCTAAAAATGTCCCGAAGCCAGCAATAGTGACTTCACGGTCAGCCTTTAGTTCTTCAATGATCGTGTCGGTGACGACATCAACCATTTTTTCCGCTTGCTTTTTGTTTAGCCCTTCGACATCATGATAAATTTTGTCGATGAGTTGTGCTTTGTTCATATGTTTATATGTTTAGCTTCTAAACAGTTATTTTGTAGCTTTTTAGGGCTATCTGGCATATTCTGTCACCCGCATTTCACGGATAACATTTACTTTAATCTCTCCTGGATATTTTAACTCATTTTCTATCTTTTTTGCAATATCCCTGGCCAAATTATAGGCCTTGAGGTCATCGATGCGATTCGGCTCAACAAAGACGCGAACTTCACGTCCCGCTTGGATGGCGTAGACTTTTTCTACACCTTCAAAGGTTAGGGCAATCTTTTCCAATTCTTCAAGACGTTGGAGATAATTTTCATAGTTGTCATTTCTGGCGCCGGGGCGAGCCGAGGAAATTGCGTCTGCGACTTTAACAATAACGGCGATTAAAGTTGAGGGCTTATCATCATGATGCGTTTCAATCGGAGCGATAATCTCCGGAGGGAGATTAAATTTACGAGCGATATCACGACCGATTTCGGTATGGTTGCCCTGGACTTCATGATCAACTGCTTTACCGATATCATGAAGTAGTCCGCCTTTCTTGGCAAGCGTAACGTCAGCTCCTAATTCCTCAGCCAGCATGGCAGCGAGGTGGGCGACTTCAGTCGAATGGCGCAAAACATTTTGGCCATAACTCGTGCGGTATTTTAAACGTCCTAAAATTTGGACTAATTTCGGATCGAAGCCGGTAACGCCGACCTCATACATGGCTTCTTCACCAGCCTTCTTAATATCAAGCGCAATGTCTTTTTTTGCGTTTTCGACCGCATCTTCAATTTTTGTCGGGTGGATACGGCCATCTTTAATTAAATAATCAAGCGTTTTTTTCGCGATATGGCGGCGGATTAAGGAGAAGCCGGAAACAGTAATCGCGTTAGGTGTGTCATCGACAATAATTTCGACGCCGGTCATCTGCTCAATTGCTTTAATATTACGCCCCTCACGGCCAATAATTCTGCCTTTCATCTCATCATTGGGCAAATCAACGGTAGTAGTGGTAAGTTCAACGGTATAGTTTGAAACCATGCGTTGCATGGCGAGCGCCATCATATCTTTCGCCTTGTCGTTGATAATATCTTCGGAGTTGTTTTCGAGCTTGTTAATGCGAACAACTAAATCATCGGCAATATTTTCTTCAACTTTTTTGATTAAAATCGCCTTGGCTTCATCCTGGCTTAAATTAGAAATATTTTCTAATTTAGTCTCCTGTTCGGCTTTAATGGTTTTTATTTTTTCCTTGATCTCTTGGACTTCGTTAACCTTGTCGTAGAGTTTCTGCTGTTTATCCTGTAGATCCAAAAGCTTTTGGGAGAAAGAGTTTTCGCGTTGTTCCAGTCTCTTTTGCAGTTGGTTAATTTCATTACGGCGGGTTGATTCTTCTTTTTTTGACTCATCAATAATCTGGAGGGCCTTATCCTGAGCCTTGAGAAGCAATTCTTTCTCTTTGATTTTCGCGTCGCTCAGCAACTTCTCCGCATTGCTGGCAGCATTGTTGACTTTAGTGGTCGCGGATTTTTTATAATAGCTAAAGCCAATAAAAAAACCACCTACAGCCAAAACTACATACAAGACATAGCTTAGATATTCCATATAAATTGGAACTGTCTTTAAGAAAAAGGTGGTGGGAACAAGATTATTAAGTTTTGAAAAACTATAACCACTATAAATAGTGATATTTTAGAAGATATTCAGACTAGCTATTTTTAATTTTTTAGCTAATTTTAGTTGAATTAACTGGATTGGCATAATTAATTGATCTTCGAAAATAATTTTTATTACAACTATTGGGGGTGTTTAGTTTTTCTGGCTTATTCCTAAAAACAGACTTTAATTAATAAATTATAAACTTATGGCTTAACTTTAGCATTAAAAGTTTAGTTTGTAAAGACTAATATTAGGCTAATTTTCTTGACAATATTTTTTAGATAATTTAAAGTGGAGTTATCCAAACAGAAAAGGAGAGCCCATGAAAAAGTCGTCCTTTTTATTTTTCGTCCTTCTGTTTGTGACTCTATCGTCCGTTTCGGCTGGTTTGAGCTCGTCATATAAAGAGAGCCAAACAATTCTGCAAGCGAAAACATCAAGCGGGATTAACCCGTATGCCTGGCGACTACTCGTGGAAAAATGGGAGAAATTTCTTCCCTTGCCGTTCTTGGCAATTCCAAGTAGCAACCATTATGTTTTTCGGGAGTTTTTTCAAGGCTCCTTTGCCTACAGAATTTTCGGAGAAGCTGAAGCCAAGGCAGTTAACATTTCGCCGCTATCATACAGGAACAAAGTTCCTCCGTAGATATCAGCGGACGGCCAGGAGTCACAAACTCTTTTTTCGTTTAAAGCCCCGTTCCATAGCGGGGCTCTTTTTTTATTTAATAATTAGGCCAATCTAATTGACTAAATGCCAATTATAAAGTAATATTAAAACACAGATAAAAACTTAATAAAGCTCAATTGAGCTTAATATTTTTACTAATATAAGATTAAATTTACTATGAACATAACCGAACTGGCCCGTATCTTAAGAATCCCACCCCAAGAGTTGCGCGACTTACTGCCTCAGCTCGGTTTTGCGATTGGTCAAAAAGCGATTAAAGTTGATAATAACACCGCCAAAAAAATCATTAAGGATTGGCCTTTTTTAAGACGCCAATGGGAGCAGAAAAAAGCGGAAGCGGCGATTAAGAAGCAGGATGAAGTTCTGCCGAAAGAAAAGAAAACCATTGCCGTGCCGCATGTTATAACCGTACGTGCTTATGCCGAACTGGCCGGAATTCCGATTAATCGCGTTTTGGCGGAACTCATGAAGAATGGTGTCTTTACTTCAATTAATGAAAAAATTGATTTTGATACGGCCTTAATTATCGGCGAGAATTTGAATCTTGATGTCCAAGCGGCCGAAGTTAAAGTGGATGATAATGAAAAAGAAGACAAAAAACTCGAGGCAATTTTAGCCGGGGAGAATAAAAAAGATTTAATGGACCGGCCGCCGGTTATTGTTGTGATGGGCCACGTTGATCACGGTAAAACGAAATTATTGGATTCAATCCGAAGTACCAACGTTATTGCCGGAGAAGCGGGCGGAATTACTCAGCATATCGGTGCTTATCAAATTACCCGTAAAGGACGCGTTCTAACTTTTATTGATACGCCCGGTCACGAGGCTTTTACCGCTATGCGCAGCCGTGGCGCCAAGGTGGCTGATATTGCGATTTTAGTAGTGGCGGCCGATGATGGTGTTAAACCGCAAACCCTTGAAGCTTTTAGAATTATTGAAGCCGCTAAGATTCCGTATTTGGTAGCGATGAATAAAATTGATAAACCCGCCGCCGATATTAATAAAACTAAGCAGGAATTATCGACGCAATTAAATATTACTCCCGAGGATTGGGGCGGCAAAACTATTTGCGCACCGATTTCCGCTAAAGAGGGAACAGGCATTGAAGATTTATTGGATATGGTTTTGCTCGTTGCCGAGACTGAGGCGATTAGTTTGAAGGCTAACCCCAATACAGACGCCGCCGGCACAGTGATTGAATCGAATGTTGATAAAGCGGCCGGACCGCTCGCCACAATTTTAGTCCAGAACGGAACCCTTAAAATCGGCGATCAATTATGTTTCAATGAGGTTATTTACGGTAAGGTAAAGTCTTTGAAAAATTATAAGGGAGAAGAAATTACTGAAGCGGGCCCTTCAACCCCAGCTAAAATTTTAGGTTTAAAGATTTCTCCGGCGGTCGGCGATATTTTAAATGTCGGCGAGGGGGAAAAAGTTAAAACAAAAAAAATTAAAAGCACCTCGCAGGCGGCGGATACATATGCTGCTGCCAGCGATGACGGCGCGGATGATAAAATACCGAAAGTGAACGTTGTCATTAAGACTGATTTCCTGGGCTCAGCCGAGGCGATTGAAGAATCGCTCATGAAATTAAATAATGAAAAAGTTAAGGTCAGAATTATCAGTAAAGGCTTGGGCTATATTACGGAAGGAGATATTAAGCGGGCGGAAGATTCCGGAGCCATGGTTTTAGGTTTTAATGTTCGCATGTCGCCAGCAATAGAAACTCTCGTCCGTGAGCGCCAGGTTAGCGTCAAATTATTTTCGATTATCTATGATTTAATCCGTACGGTGAAGGAAGAAATGCAGCTTTTGGTTAAACCGGAAATTAATCGGATTGAACTGGGTCGCCTCAAGGTTTTGGCCGTTTTCCGCACGGAAGCGGGCAGCCAGATTGTCGGCGGTAAAGTTTTGGACGGGGAATTAAAGAATAATAGTTTAATCGATGTTAAGCGCGGCGATGATTTTATTGTTTCCGGAAAACTGACGCGTCTTCAAGCCGGTAAACAGGATGTCGAATCGGTCAGCCAGGATCAAGAAGCCGGTATTAAATATGAAGGTAAGCCGATTGTCGAGGTTGATGATATTTTAGTAGTTTACCGCGAAGAAAGAGTAGTCGATAAAATTTAAATATGTCTAAAGTTGAAAGAATAAACGATTTAATATTGGAGGAGCTGGCCGCGGCTGTTAACCGCGAGGTTATGATTGAAAACGCCTTAGTGACGATTACTTATGTCGAGTGCTCGCCCGATTTAAAACAGGCGAAGATCGGTTTTTCAGTGCTTCCGGATAATTTAACCGGAACAGCTCTGCGCAAGCTTAATGCCGCGACGAGCCAACTAGTCGGTATTTTGCGCAATCGCACGAAAATGCGGAAGATGCCCCATCTAATTTGGGAATTTGACGCCACCGAGAAAGAAGCCAGTAAAATAGAGAGGCTCATCGCCGGTATTGAGGAGGAGGACGATAGTGAATAATGATAAAAGACAGAGAAAAATAGAGAGTCCAGTTAATCTGGACTTTTTTGTTATTAACGGTTAGAATACTCAATTAAGGATAAATACTAAATATGGATTTTATCGCCAGATTACAATTAGCTTATCAAAAAATAGCCGCTGCGAAGCGTATTTTAATAGTGGCCCACACCTCGCCGGATGCGGACGCCTTGGCGTCTATCGGGGCCATGATTGAGATATCTGAGACACTGGGTCTCGATTTTTATGCCTATGCGGACCGTAAGCCGGCAGGAGCCTATGATTTTATTAGTCATGAAAACCTGATCAGTTCCGAAGAGCCGGCCGATTTAAGGGTTTATGATATAATTCTAATTCTTGACTGTGGTTCAATTGCGCGCACGGGTTTAGAGTTGCGTTTACGCAACTTAATTGCGGCCATGCAATCCGGAAAAATTAGCGAGCGTCCTTATATTATTGAATTTGATCATCACGAACCGATGGAAAGTTTTGCCGATTTAGAAATAAGAGAAACCGAGATGGCGGCCACCACGGAAATTATTTATCATTTCTTGAAAGTAAATGGCTTAACAATAACTAAGAGTTTGGCGGACAGTATTCTGATTGGGTTGATGACTGACACGGGTCATTTTCTTCACGCTAATTCTTCGCGGGAAGCTTTAGCGGTTTCTTCGGAAATGCTACTGCGCGGTGCCTCGCTACCAAAAATAATTGATCGCACCATTCATAATAAAAGTTTTGCGACCCTTAAAGTTTGGGGGCGAGCGCTGGAAAATATGAAGTTCGATGAAGCGACCGGATTAGCGTCTTCGGGTTTGCTCGAATCAGAATTATCGGAACTTTTAAGCCGCGAAGAGAAGGCAACTCACGTCGATCTTTATGGCGATATCGTTTCGTTTTTGAGCTGCTTGGCCGGAGTGCGCGTCGCCTTGCTTTTGCGAGAAGAAGGCGGTAGAGTAAAGGGCAGTTTTCGGACGACCGCGGAAGATATTGATGTGGCTAAATTAGCCCAAAATTGGGGTGGTGGCGGCCACAAGAAGGCGGCCGGCTTCTCTATCAAGGGGAGGCTCAAAGAAACGGAAAACGGTTGGAGCGTATTAAGAAGTGAGTAAGAAAAAAAACAAGAAGAATAAAAGAGAAATAATAATTCACATAATAAGTTGTTTTTTAAAAAAAGAAGCCATGGCAGAAAAAGAAAAAAGGGTGCTAATCAGGCGCCCGAAAGAAGAAAAAAAAGAAAAAAATACTCAATGGTTTATCGAGCCCTTAGGGTCACATACCAATCAGGTGATTGCCCGTCGCTTGTCTGAACTGAACGAAATTGCCGATAACATGCAGATTGAAATAAACGATGTTAACGGTGAACCGCATTCAGTCTATAAAGTTGAATCGCACAAACAAGTTTTGGAACTTTATAAAAGCCAGGATGATTTTCAACTTAAATTTAATGTTTATACGCGCCGCACTATTGACGGACCGATTACTCAATCGGTCATAGATACGAAAGAGTTTAAACGGTCCAAACAGACAAAGAAAAATGTCAAAAAAGTTGGCATGGTAACAAAATGACAAAAAGCCCGGCGATAAACCGGGCTCTTTTATTTTCCTTTTCTAAATTATTTATTCTTGCGATTATTCATCTGCCATTCTTTAATTTTTTTATGGTCGCCTTCGAGTAATATTTTAGGCACGGTATATTTTTTCGTTCCAACCTTAAAAACTTCTGGACGGGTGTATTGCGGATATTCGGTAATACCTTCTTCGGAGTGCGACTCCTCGATAATGCTTTCTTTATTTCCCAGTACGCCAGGAAGCAAGCGAGTAATCGAATCGATAATAGTGAGCGCAGGAAGCTCTCCTCCGGTTAGAACATAGTCGCCAATTGATATTTCCTCATCGATAAAATTACTAAGCCGGGCATCCACGCCCTCGTAGCGACCGCAAACAAAGATAATTTCTTCCAGTTTAGAATATTTTTTAGCCAGCGCTTGATTCCAGGTTTTGCCGGCGGCTGAGAGTAATATAATTTTACGTTTGCTCGGTTTTATTTTCTTATTCAATTTTTTAATTGCCGTGAGCGCCTTGTATAAGGGTTCAATTTTCATCAGCATGCCGGCCCCACCCCCGTAAGGCGTGTCGTCGACGCTTTTATGCTTATCGCTCGTCCAATCGCGGAGATTATGAATTTTAAATTTAACGATTTTTTTATCGCTCGCACGCCGCAAAATACTCTCGTTTAAATAAGAGTCAAAAATACCGGGAAAAATTGTGAGCAGATGAAATTTCATATATTCTATTATAACAAAAAAGCGCGATTATTACACGGCGCTTTTTTGTTTATTCAATTTGCTTTGATTAGATTTTTAAATCATCAATCGCAGAAGTATCGATATCTTCACGGTTCTCGCTCATTGTGCGATCAGCGGAAGGACGATGATTACCACCCTCTGGATCATAGATTTTTAAGTTGACGCGGGAATTGTTCTTGGCACCGACAATCTTGAGTAAGGTGCGGATTGCTTGCGCAGTCTGACCCTTGCGGCCGATGACGTAACCCATGTCAGCCGGATTGATTTTAAGGGTCAAAAGGACGCCTCTTTCATCAATCGTTCTGTCCACTACCACATCGTTCGGATTACCAACGATTTGTTTTACAACAGTTTCTAAAAACTGCTTGTCTTGTTCTACCATACTTTTGTTTTGAATTTATTAAATTACTGCTTTCCAGCAGACTTATAGCTAAATTATATCAGAAATACAGAATTTGTCAATTGAGAAAAAAGTGATAATTAAGCGTTTTCCGGTGTGCTTGCGGCGGCTGTTTCTTCGGCAGGGGACTCGGCAGGAGTTTCCTCCGGAGCTTCGGTCGCTTCTTCGCTTGGTGCAACTTCGGCCGGAGCAGCGGCGCTGGCCGCTTTTTTGTCGGCCTTAGCCTTAACTTGGCCGAGGCGTTTTTCACTCGTTTTGCCCGGTTTTGAAGCCTTAGTCTTCGCGCCTTCAACTATCTTTTTTTCCACTAACAAATTATTAACCGTGTCGGTCATTTGAGCGCCTTTGGATAACCAATAGTTGATACGTTCAGTTTTGGCGGCTAATTCCTTGGTGTGAGGGTTGTAGGAGCCGAGAATTTCGAGGACATCTCCATACGGATCACGACCCTTTTCCGAAATAATCAGACGGAACATCTTTTTGTTGGTTTTTCCGGTTTTGGACAATTTGATTGCTAACATAATTTTGTTTATTCAGTATTATTTTATATTGGAAAATAATAACTTAAGATTAGTTAAATGTCAATATGGCTTAGTGGCGAGAAGGGCCAGAGCCAAAGCGGCTCGGTCGAGCCGGGCCACGGCTGGCGCTATTAAAACTGGTGCCGTTTGATTTACCCTTTTCATCCTTCCAGAGCTCCATATTTTCCGTTAAGCCTTTCATGGTTAGATTAACTCGGCCTTGGTCATCAATTTCCTTAATTTTGACGGTAACTTCATTACCGACGGTTAAGAAGTCGCTTGGCTTTTCGACACGGTAAGGAGCTAACTCGCTCACGTGGACCATACCGTCTTGGTTGGCATTTAAAGAAACGAAAGCGCCGAAATCAAGAATGCGGACAACCTTGCCCTTGATGATTTCACCGGCGGCAAAGATATGAACAATATCCTTAACCTGTCTAACCGCTTCAGCCACGCCAGCGGCGTCGGTGCCGCAAATCATGACTAAACCGGAATCTTCGATATCGATGCTAACGCCAGTTTCATCAATAATGCGGTTAATAATTTTCCCGCCCGGCCCAATGATAGCGCCGATCTTTTCGGGATCGACATTGAAACTAATAATGCGTGGCGCATATTTCGATAACTCGGCGCGCGGCTCAGCAATTGCTGATTTAATGACAACTAAAATTTCATTTAAAGCGGCTCGGCCCTGGGTTAGAGTCTTTTTGATAATGGCCTCAGTTAAACCGTCCGTTTTAGTATCGAGCTGAATAGCGGTTAAGCCGGTATCAGTACCGGTAATTTTGAAGTCCATACCGCCGTCACCGTCTTCTAAGTCTTGGATATCGGTTAGAATTTCCCATTTACTCATGTCTTTATTTGACGCGAGACCCATGGCAATACCAACAACCGGTTTTTTAATCGGAACGCCGGCATCCATCAGAGCGAGAGTTGAAGCACAAGTTGAAGCCATTGAAGACGAACCATTCGAGCCCAAGGTTTCACTGACAAGTCTAATAGTATAAGAAAATTCATCACGATTTGGGATCATCGGTAATAAGGCTTTTTCCGCGAGAGCACCGTGGCCGATTTCGCGGCGACCGGTACCACGCAGCGGGGAAGCCTCACCGACTGAATAAGGCGGGAAGTTATAGTGGTGCATGTAGCGCTTTTTACTTTGGCCATCAAGGCCTTCTAAAGATTGTTCAAGCCCAGGCGCGCCTAAAGTAACAATCGACATTACTTGGGTTTCACCACGAGAGAATAAAGCCGTACCGTGATCACGGGGTAGAATAGCGACTTCAGCGCTGAGCGGGCGGATTTCCGTTAATTTGCGGCCATCTACGCGCTTTTGTTCTTCAACGATTGCTCGTGTAATTTCGGTATCAATCATTTCTTCCACTAATTTTTTAGCGATATAGTGGCGCTTATCGTCACTTAAGCCCTGCGTCTCTAAATATTCATCGAGCTGATCTTTAATAGCGGTAACCGCCATTTTTCTTTCACCTTTTGTATAATATTCTTTAACAAATAAGATTTTTTTGATGTTTTCGGAAAGCCAAGCTTCGCCGATTTTTAAGAGTTCTGCTTTTTCTTCTTCGGCTTTTAATTCTTCTTCAGTTTTGGTTTTAACTTTAATAACGGGACGGGCTTTCGGTTCAACATTGGCCTTTAATTCTTTGATTAAATCAATTGCGCCCTGCATTTCACGTTGGCCGGCCATAATCGCTTCAAACATCTTGTCTTCCGGAACCTCGTTGGCACCGGCTTCAATCATGATAACTTTTTTATCTGTGCCGGCGACAATTAAATCAAGCGAGCTTAAAGCTTGCTGTTCGTTAGTCGGATTAAAGATGAATTTGTCATCAATTAAACCGACGCGGACACCGCCAATCGGTCCGTTCCAAGCAATGCCGGAAATAGACAGGGCAGCCGAAGCGGCGATAAGAGCCACGATATCGTGATCGTTCTCTTGGTCAATCGCCAGAACGGTAGTAATAACCTGAATGTCACGGTTGTCGCCAGTAGCGAATAAGGGACGAATAGTACGATCAATCATGCGCCCGGCTAAAATTGATTGGTCGGTCGGACGGCCTTCACGCTTAATCCAGCGGGAGCCTTTAATAATGCCGGCGGCATATAATTTTTCTTCGAACTCAACCATAAGCGGGAAGAAAGAAATTCCTTCGCGCTCGGTTTTGGATTGTACGACCGTAGCCTGAACAACCGTTTCGCCATATTGGACCCAAACGGCGGCGTCAGCTTGTTTTGCGACCTTGCCGGTCGTAATTTTGAGAGGACGGCCAAGCCACTCTCCAGAAAATACTTTTTCCATAGTTTTATGCGCTGGCCGCTAAATTAAAGAACTGTATTAAGATACAGTGCTATCTATTTAACGGTCAGCTATTATTAATTATTGGTAAATTAAAAACTTTTTATTGCCTCCCAAATCAGTATAGTCATCCGCTTCTTCAATGAGTCGCGAAGAACAAGTCTTCCGGAAAGCCATTATTTCAACTAAACAGCCCTTATTATTTTGCAAATAAGAGACGAGCGGGAGATAGTCGCCATCGCCGGACACAATAATAATAACGTCTAATTTGTCGGCCAGTTTAATGGCGTCGATCGCGATGCCCACATCCCAGTCACCCTTTTTAGCGCCACCGGCGAAAATCTGTAAGTCTTTCATCTTAACTTCAAAGCCCTGCTGGCTTAGAGCCTCGATAAAAGGCGCCTCATCTTGGTTTTCGGTCCGGATAGCATAAGCAGTGGCCCGGATAAGTTTCCGGCCGGCCACTGCTTTAGCTAATATCTCTTTGAAGTTAACTTTTTTATTGTATAAATTCTTAGCAGAATGGTACATGTTCGACACATCTACAAGAATTCCTACTCGTTGTTCTCTATGTTTTATCATTTTTTTATTTATCCTCTTCTAAAACCTCTTCTTTTGGTTCAGCGGCTTCATCTTCGGGATCGATATATTTCTTTTCTTTCTTTTTCTCTTCTTCCTCTTCGTCCATTAATTTTTGGGCGATTTTAAGTTTAAGCGCAACGGCCAATTCTTTAAATTGCTCAGCGCTCTCTTTTTGTAAATATTTTAATAACTTGCGTCTTTCGCCAACCTTCTTGAGTAGACCACGGCGGGAAGAGAAGTCGTGTTTGTGTTTTTTTAAATGCTCGGTTAATTCCTTGATTTCCTCGGTTAAAATCGCGATTTGTACTTGCGGAGAACCGGTATCGGTATCATGGACACGAAATTTTTTGATGATTTTTTCCTTTGCTTTTTTGTCTAACATAATTTCTTGGGCTCTATCCGAGAAGCGGGCTAAGCTGTCCCCCATCCCAGAAAGAGTTCATTTATATTAATAAGTACGCTTATTTCAAAGCGTTAATTTTTTTCATTAATTTTGATTTTTTGCGGGAAGCGGTATTTTTCTTGATGATACCCTTCTTAGCGGCTTTATCAATCGCTTTAACCGTCTTGGTATAATCAACTTTAACCTGTTTATCGCTTGCTTTAATTTGTTTGAGATTGGTTTTTACCAAATCTTTAAGTTTATTTGCGACTTTCTTGTTGGCGGCGTTTCTTTTTACGGTTTTACGCAACTCTTTTTCCGCCGATTTCTTATTTGGCATACGGAATTTTCTAAATATTAATTAATTAAAAGTAATCAAATACTAACATAATACTAAATAAAAATCAAGACCCCGGGGACATGCGCTAATTTTAAATTTATTGTATAATATTAGCGTATGAATAAATATCCATATCAGCGAAGTGTTTGGATTGCAGCAATTATAATTATTGTCGGCTTGAGCATGGGTATCTATTTTAATCGTTCTTACTCCTATATATATAGTCATATCGACAAAATTGGCCTAACAAGTCCCGACCGGGACCTTAATTATGTGCTTAGTAATAACGAGGCGGCGAGCTCCAGCCTTGTTTATGTAGCACTTGGCGATAGTTTGACGGCGGGCACGGGCGCAACAGATTATAGTGAATCATACCCTTATTTATTGGCGCAGTATTTTGCCGGTAATGATTATCGGATTTTGCTTTATGACAGGGCGGTGCCGGGGGCGAAAACGAGCGACCTTTTAGTAAGTCTTTTGCCGGCCGCGATTCGTGACAATCCGGACGTCGTTACCCTATTAATTGGCGTTAATGATGTCCATGGTCAGGTCAGTCAAGCAGATTTTAGAGCTAATTATGACGCTATCTTAAGTCGCTTAAGCACGGAAACAAAAGCAAAAATAGTGATTATTAATATCCCGTATTTGGGAGCGGGCAATTTATTGCTGCCGCCCTATAATACCTTATTTGATTTCCGCACCCGTGAATTTAATAAAATTATAGCTGAACTGGCCGCCAAGTATCAGCTTAAAGAAGTTGATTTATATACGCAAACCGTCGCTTTGTTTAAGGAGGGCGGTTCGCATTACGCTGCCGATTTTTTTCACCCCTCGGCCGAGGGGTATAAAATTTGGGCTGATTTAATTTATGCAGATCTCAGTAATTAATCCCATCCAAGCAACTTGGATATTTTCCGCGATTTTTCTGATCGCTCTTTTTATCTTTATTAAACCGCGTAAGATTGAAGCCTGGTTTCCCTCATCGCTTACGACGGAGCTCAAAGGTCTGGCTATTTTCGTGATTGTTTTATCGCACATCGGTTATTTCTTAGTGACCGATACGCGTTTTTTGTGGCCGCTTTCGATTATGGCGGGCGTCGGCGTCAATTTATTTTTGTTTTTATCCGGCTTTGGGCTTACTGCCAGCCAGATGCAAAAGAATTTGAGCGTCGGCCAATTTTATAAGAAAAGACTATTGAAATTATTTGTGCCTTTCTGGTTGGCACTAATTGTATTTTTCGCCTTGGACTTTTTTGGGCTGCATCATAGCTATTCTCTAAGTTACATGGCCAAAGCGCTGGTCGGTATTTTTACGCACGCCGATTTATACCAAGATATAAATTCTCCTTTATGGTATTTTACTTTTATTCTCGGTTATTATTTGCTGTATCCGCTCGTGTATATTAAAAAGTGGCCCTGGTTATCCGCACTTATTTTATATGCGCTCGGTTATTTGATAATTTATTTCCAGCCCGCGCCCCTGGATTATGTTTTGTATTTGTATAAAGTCCATTTCATCGCTTTCCCTCTGGGTGTTTTAGCAGCTTGGGGTGTCAGTAAATTAAAAAATCCGGAAATATTGGAAAAGTTAGCGCGCGGTTGGCGCGCCGTCGGATATTATGTTGTTTTGCTCGCTCTCTTCGCGCTCTTCGTTTATGCGAATTATAATTCTGGTATCGGCGTCAGCCCGAATAAAGAACAATGGATGAGTATCGTCGCGGTCTTGGCGATTTCGGGAGTATTTATTCTAAAGAAGATTGAGTTTAGAATTTTTTATTGGATTGGCATTTACTCTTACGAAATTTATCTTTGGCATTGGCCGATCATGTACCATTATGATTTTATCTATCGTTTTCTGCCGGCTTGGCTCGCGACTATTCTATATATAGCATTCTTTGTCGCGCTTGGCTGGGCGGCTTCTAAAGTCACGGATCTTATTACTAAGCCGCGGGCGGCAAATAAGATAAGCGTTAAGCAGGCGGGTAATTGATAAGCCGAGAGTTAAATTAATGAGAGAACAAAAAAAAGAAGGCCTAAGCCTTCTTTTTTAATGTCGGGGCGCTGGGAATTGAACCCAGTCAACATGCTCCCAAAGCATGCGTACTACCGGTATACGACGCCCCGTTATAATAATTTTTCTTTTAAACCATCAATCCACCCAATCAGACGAAAAAAAGATTCGACCTTATTGACTCTCAGGTGTATCGTTCCATATTGTAGTTTTTTATTTCTCTTTTGTAAACTGGCCCGGCTAATAGCTGTGGAAACTTTAAAAAAATTGGTTTTTGGTATGCCCGTAAGATGTTGCCAAAAATTAATAGCCGCGGTGGAGTCTTTTGGATTGTGCAGCATTATTTGGACTTTAATTTCTGTTTTTTTAAATTCAAAGAATTTTGTGAAAAAATTAACCATCAATCTGATCATTTCCGGATCGGAGTTGGCAAAGTCAATGCTTTTCCATTTGCTGCCGAGCGCCCCTTGTTTATAGCCTTCGGCCCAATATAAGGAAACGCCGGCCAGAAATAGAGGATCTAAAAGTAATTTTTTTGACTCGGCCTTAGCTAAGGACCGAATTTTCTCCTGCCTGTCGGCCGCAAGGATGGTTTGGTTTTTATTTCTCTCAATTAATTTGCTTATAGCAGTTAAATTTGTCCGAGACCTTATCTTTTTTTGCGCGATTTGTGAAAGTTTAATATCTTTTAGCCAAACACTAAGGGTGCTTTTCGGAATATGCAAAGAAGCACTTATTTGACCATAAGACTGGCCGGATTTTCTTAATTCTATGACTTCTAGTTTATCTAAACGCATAAATAAAAAAGTGAACCCACGGTAACAGTATAATTATATCATGGGTTCACTTTTTTATCTACTGATTGGTGCCCCGGGTCAGAATCGAACTGACGACACAAGGATTTTCCTTGCTACAACTTAAGTTTCCTTAAGGATCGGACTATATCATCTCCGCTTAATTTTTAAGGACGGAGTCGGGCGCTCGCGGCGGGGTTATTGTTGGGCTCACCCGCTAGTCTCTACACCTTCTTTAATTATTTACCCAATTAAAGCTTGGCTCGGGATTACCTTTTTTATTTCTAAATTAAGGCTTCCCCGAATTCACCCGATTTTCATCTCAATGTTTCCATTGAGCGGACCGAAAACCAGTCCTTTGCTCTACCACTGAGCTACCGAGGCATGAAAATACTATTGTTAAACTTGTTGCGGGAGTCGGACTCGAACCGACGACCTCTAGGTTATGGGCCTAGCGAGCTGCCAACTGCTCTATCCCGCTATAATTATCAACTATACTTTAGAGTGGGCAATGGAGGATTCGAACCTCCGACCTCAACATTATCAGTGTTGCGCTCTAACCAACTGAGCTAATTGCCCTTTGAATTTACGAGTAAGAATATATCAAATAATAAATAAAAACGCAAGCTTTTTAATCTCGGGTGGGGGCGGCTAAAGGGTGGAAATAAGAAGCATTAATTCGGTTTTAATCTGACTGAGGCCGTTTTTGAGCGAAAAATCTAAATGAATCAATTGGTTTAGATAGTTTTTTAAATCGGAGAGCGAAAAATTTTTCGCTTGGAACATACCCTTTTTAATAACATAAGGATGAAGTTTTAATTGGCTGGCCATTTCTGTTTGGCTTAGTCGGCTATCAAGCGCGGCCCGAATTTGCAAAAGTATTTTAAACTGGCGGATTAACATGGCGATTAAATATTCATCGCTGAGGCCGGCGGCATATTGCTCTTCAATTAATTTTAGAGCCAGATTCTTATTTTTTGCGCTCAGCGCATCGGTCAGGGCAAAGATATCGTCGTTTACTGTGCCAGTCGAAAGCGTGCTCACGTCAGCCTCATTAATAATTTTAGCGGATGTATAAAAAGCCAGTTTTTTTATTTCACCGGCGATTATCCAGAGATCGCCGCCGCTCAAATTTATCAGACGGGAGGCGGCACTCGCGCCGATTTCTTTGTCGTAAGCGGCGCTTTCTTTTTTTATGAAAGCAAGCAGCTGGAGATTGCTTAGAGGCGCAAATTCTTGGGCAAATTTTTGCTTATTTAAAAAAGTAAAAAGTTTTTTGGCATCCGCTTTCAAAACTTTATTTTTGCCGCTCACCTCTTCATCGCTAAAAATAATAATATTATCACCATCGCTCACAAATTTTTTTAAATACTCGGCGAGCTCGGAAAATATTTTAGTTTTTTTATTTTTAAAAATATTTTCAATTATAATCAGGCGTTTTTTTACAAAGAGGGAACCGGTATTAATTTTTTCGCCGATTTCTTTTAGGCTGGTATTTTGCCCGTCGAGCACGTTTAAACTGTTGGCGTTTGGATCGACGTCATTAATAAATTTTTTTTTCATGTCTTGGAGCATGCGGTGGCTACGAAAAGTGTCGGCTCCATGTAAAAATATAATCATAATTTAGCGGTCTTTTTTACGGCGGCTTGGAATAAATCTCCCTTCTCTTTAAAGTCTCTAAAGATTGAATAGCTTGGCGAGGCGGTGGAAAGGAGACAAATCTGATCGGCCGCGGTATTTTTATAGGCAAATTTTACGGCTTCAGCCATACTTTTGGTGAATAGGATGTCTGGAGCCTTTAGTCCTTTTTTCTGGTACGCTTTTTGAATCGCGGACGCAATTGCTCGCCCGCTATTCGGAAAGAAAACATAATTTCTGATTTTAAGTTCAGCCAAGCGTTTGGCTAAGGCGCCGAATTTATAGCCGCGGTCTTCGCCGCCTAAAATAAGGGTGCCAATTTTTTCTTTGAATACTTCAATAGCCGCCAGCGTTGATTCCGGGGTGGTGGAAATTGCGTCGTCGTAAAAAGCGATATTTTTAAACCGGCCGACAAATTCTAAACGGTGATTGAGATTGGTGAATTTACTTAAGGCGCGCTTAATCGCGGCCGTGGAGATTTTATAATTTTTAGCCACGCAGATGGCCGCCATAATATTTTTAATATTATGTTCACCCAAAAGTTTAATGTCAGACAAGGCAATTATTTTTTCTGAAAAATAATAAATATTGGTGCCACGGACGGAGCATTCTTTTGGGTAGGCCAGGGTTTGCGCCGGCGTGCGGGCCGCTAGTTTTTTTATGGCCGGATATTTATCGTTGTAAATAAAAAGGTCGGCGGGCGTCTGGAAATTAGTGATATTGGTTTTGGCTTTAAAATAATTATTAAAGCCGCGGTGATAAGGCAGATGATCGGGGAAGATATTGATAAACACGGAAATATGGGGGCTGTGTTTAGCGCTTTCTAATTGATAGCTCGATAATTCGTAGACAAATATTTTATTTTTGTCGGGTGCACAGAGGAGGTGCGATAGCGGGTCGAAGCCGATATTGCCTACCAGATAGACGTTCTTTCCGGCGGCCTTAAGTATTTCATAGATAAGCGAAGCGGTCGTACTTTTTCCCTTGGTGCCGGTAACGCCGATAGTTTGCGCGCCATATTTTTCCAAGAATATATTAGTAATCGAAGTTATTTCTCGGCCGGAGTTTTGGGCAGCGACGAGTTCCGGTTCTCGGAGGCTAATGCCGGGTGATTTTATAATTACATCATAGTCCTTTACCGCAGATAAATAGTCCGGTCCATCTTTTTGGTCGGCAATCGCAAATTTAAAACCGGGATATTTTTTTTGTAAGTAGTCGGCGGCAAATTTACCTTCGATGCCAAAACCGAGAATCAAAGTTGAGCGGAAATTGGCCGGGATATTATGTTCCGTTTTATTTTTTAAGGCATCATTAATCAACTTTCCCGGATTGCTTATTTTCGGAGCGATCTGTTTATTAAAATATTTTACGATAAAGTCTTGATTCCAATCTTTTTTGGCCGCGCTTAAAAGCAGGGCGGCCCGAACTTCGCCGGGTGTGCCGACGCAGTCAAAGGGTTTAAATTTTTTTTCGCCCCACAGCTCCTGGAATAAAGGTAGAAGCTCTTTGCGCGCGAATAAATTTTGGCCGAAGGTGGCGATTAACTTCGGGCGTTCAATATATGCGGCCAGTTGGGAAAAAGTAAATAAACATTTCGGGCACTCGCCGCACCAGCGCGAAGCCGCTTTCTTCGTAATTGAAAAATTGCGGTTACAACTGGAAAATACGGGAAAATATTTTGGATATTTGGAAAAAAGGCGGCTGATTTTTAAGTCAGAAAATTGGCGCAGGGAACTAAAATGATTAATGTCGGGAGAAACGAAATTTTTTAAATAATCCCGAAAATCATTTTCGAATTCAAGCGACTTACTATATTGATGATTTATTTCTGAGCCCAGATAATTGATGTTCCCAAAATTGGCGCTGGCTTCATTAGAATAAATAATGTGGCTATAGTCATAAAGAACCGCACCCAAAACCGTCATCCAGGCGTAAATTGCGGAAATTGGAATATGGCCATTATAAACACCGGACTTATTTAATTCAATAAGAGCCGGGTCGATAATACGATCATTAATAATGCGCGCTTTACCGCTTATTTTCGCCGTGGCTCTTTGGATATCGCTATCGCGTAAAGTAATAAGAGTAAAATCGTGCCCCAACTCTTTTAAGAGTTCAGCAGAGACGCATGAATCTTTACCGCCACCCCAAGGGAGAAGAACGCGCTCACTTAATTTAATAGTGACGGCCTGAGTACTTTTATTTTTTTGGTAAGGGAAATTAATTAAACCGCGGTAATCAATTTTATTGCGATAAAAAAATTCGCCGAGGCCTTTAGTATAAAGTTTATTCCAAAATTCGGCTTCTCCGCGGGAAAGCGCGCCGCTTTTAATAAGTATTTTTTTCGGGCAATAAGCTTTATAATAACCAATCCCGAGAGCGAGCTGGAGATTAAAAATTATCCTGGTAATTAATGGGCGATTGACGCGATGCCAATCGATTTTACCCCCGCCGAGAGAAATTGTTTCCGTAAATTTAAGGCCATTGTCGAAAGAATAACAAAAATTAATCGTATCCGTTTTTTCATTAATCGAATATGATTCAAAAGTAAATATATTTGGTTTTTTGCTGTCTGGTTTCATTTTTTTTATGCACTGCCTGTATTATTGACTATCGGCACGAAATATTATAAGGTTTGAATAGTTCATTAGATCTCTTAACTGCCTACTAAATCTTGGTTTTATGAAAAAGTTTCGGAAGTTCCTTTCAATTTTCTTTTATTTGGTTTTCGCGGTTTTTGTAGCCAACGTTATCTTGCTGGTTGGCTTCAAAATCGATTTTGTCGTTTTTACTTTTTCTACCCTCGCCTGGTTTGAGCCGGCTAATCATCAATGGGTGGCCTATCTCATTCTTATCGGAGGAATCCTTTCGCTGGCCTTTGCAATTCTTTTGCAACCGGTTGAAGAAGATCCCACTCTCGAAGCCGGATAGTTTCCAAAAATGTTCTCTTTTATACCGTCTCTTTCTTCGGAGGCGGTTTTTTATTTTAATTCGCCCCAATTATTACCCCGGCCCTCGTCAACGATAATCGGGACGCGCAAAGCAAGCACGTCTTGCATGATATTTTTAATTTTCGGTGAGTAGAAATCAAGCTTATCTTTTTTTACTTCAAAAATCAACTCATCGTGAATTTGCAGGAGCATACGAATATCTGTCTCATGTCCCTTAATTAACTCCTCGACTTTAATCATCGCCATTTTAATTAAATCAGCAGCCGTTCCCTGGAGAGGCGTATTTATCGCCATGCGCTCGGCGCTTTTTCGGACCATCGGGATAGTCGAATTTATTTCCGGCAAAGGGCGGCGGCGGCCAAATAAAGTAATGGCATAGGAATTTTTTTGGGCCGTCTTAATTGAGTTATCAATCATTTTTTTTATGCTTGGGTAGGCTTCCCAATATTTTTTTATGAATTCGGTGGCTTGGTAATAAGGAATCCCCGCGCTTTGGCTTAGGCCGTGCGGACCTTGACCGTAGAGAATACCAAAATTTATCGCCTTGGCTTCGCGGCGCATATTTTTCGTGACCCCGTCTAATTTCAGTCCGTTAATTTCGGCAGCCGTCGCCGTATGGATGTCCTCATTATTTTTAAAGGCGGCAATCATTTTCTTGTCGCCGGAAATATGAGCGGCCAGGCGAAGCTCGATTTGGGAATAGTCGAAACTGAGAAGCGAATAGCCGGGCGCAGCGACAAAGGCAGTGCGCACCTTCCGGCCTTCTTCGGTTCGGGTAGGAATATTTTGCAGATTAGGATCGTTTGAAGATAAACGGCCGGTGGCGGCTACGGTTTGATTAAAATTAGTGTGGATACGCCCAGTCTTCGAATTTATCATTTCCGGCAGGGCATTTAAATAAGTCGTTTGAAGTTTATTAAGTTCACGGTAGTCACGCAGTAAGGGAATTATTGGATGCAAATCATTTAATTTTTCTAAAGTATCTTCAGCCGTAGAGAAACCGGTTTTGGTTTTTTTAAGATTATCGGTCGGAATCGCCAATTTTTCAAAGAGGATTTCCTTCAGTTGTTTAGTAGAATTGATATTGAATTTTTCCTTAGCCAGAGTGTGAATATTTTTTTCCAACTTTTTTAATTTACCGCCCACTTCTTTATCTAAAATTTTTAAAGGCGTTAAATCAAGCTTAATGCCATTATCTTCGATCTCGCCCAGAATCGCTACAAGCGGCATCTCTAAATTATTAAATAAATCAGTTAATTTCTCGCTTTTTAAACGCGAGCCCAAAACTTTAACCAGGCGATTAGTAAAGTCCGCGTCCTCGCAGGAGTAAAGGCTTAATTTTTCCGGGTCGAGCGCGGTAAAATCGAGACTGAGTTGGCCCGGTTGAGTATCGGCCAAATTTATTTTACTGATTTTTTCAAAGCCCAGTTCGGAAAAAACGACGGCGTCTAAATTATGTTGCCGATTGCCGGGGTTTAATAAATAGGAGGCGATCATCGTATCAAAGGCGAGCCCCTGAAGCTCAACTCCTTGGTTTTTTAAAACGCGCCAATCGAATTTAAGGTTATGGCCGTATTTTTTTATTTTTGGATTTATGAGCAAGGGCTTTAATTCGGCAAGTCTCTTTTTATTAATTAAAACAAAGTAAGCCTCGCCCGTTTTCCAGGAGAAAGACAGGCCGAGCAAATCGGAAGTAATCGGATCGAGGCCGGAAGTTTCCGCGTCGAGCGCAAATTCTTTCTGAGCTTTTATTTTTTTTAAGAAGCTGGTGAATTTTTTATCATTATCGATTAATTCATATTTAAATTGCTTGGCGTTACGGGCGAATTTTATGTCGCCCGAGTTCTTGTTTTCCGGAAGAAGGGAATTTTTTTGGTTATCATTTTCTTTATTGATTTTATCGCGCAATTCTTTTACTTTCGGCAGCAGGGAACGGAATTCAAATTCACTGAAAATAGAGAGGACATTCTCTAATTCGAAGGAGCGAAAACTAACATCAGCCAGGGAGAATTTAATGGGCGCGTTTAAATGAATTGTCGCCAAGTCTTGGCTAAGATAGGCGTCGGACTTATGTTCTTTGAGCAAATCAATAATCCGCGGCTTAATTTTTTTATCATTTTTGTTTGCCGCCGTGTAAACGCCGTCTAAAGTTTTAAAATCAACCAGTAATTCGCTGGCCGTCTTTTCGCCAATGCCTTTAACGCCGGGAATATTATCACTCACATCGCCCCGTAGCGCCTTATAGTCGATAATTTGATCCGGGTTGAGATTATAACGCGCTCTGACCTCGTCTGCACCATAGAGGACGCTATCGGACAGGCCGCGGCTCATCGTATAGACTTTAGTTTTATCGTCAATAAGTTGGAGAGTATCAAGGTCGCCGGTAATAATTATTTTTTCTAAGTTCTTCTCGGTTTTTGTTTTTTCGCAAAGCGTACCGATGAGGTCGTCCGCCTCAAAGCCGCTGAGCTCAAAGATTGGAATATTAAAAGCTTCGGCCACCTTTTTAACTAAAGGAATTTGCTCATATAACTCATCGGGTGCTTTAACGCGCGTCCCTTTATATTCAGCATAAGCCTCATGTCGAAAAGTCGGGCCCTTTTTATCCAAAGTTAAAACTACGTATTCCGGGTGGAATTCGTTCAGAGCCTTGAGGAGGAAGGAGGAGAAGCCATAAACCGCGTTTACTAAAACGCCTTTTTTGGTGCGTAGGGTAGGAGGGAGGGCGTGGAAACTGCGGTGAATTAGGGCATTCCCGTCAATGATTATTAATTTGGGTTTTGTTTTGGACATGGCTTAATTTTATCATCTTTAGGATAAAGGGGCAAAAGCAAAAATAAAGCCTTGGAAAAGAAAAAAGCTTCGGTTTTTAAATACCGAAGCTTTGAACACAGGAAAACAGAACAGAGGTGGGGTGCTGCGTGGATATGCGAGCCAATTTTTTGGCTCGGATCCGAGAAGATTTAAAGAACGTACATTTTGCGTAGATGTGGGAGAGCTTATTGGCACTCCGTATCTGGGAAGGAAAACCAACCAACCATCAACAAACCATCAAGCGATTAACCAAGCACTTAAAGAGTGAATACGAGTAATTTGTTTACGAGCCGATCAAAGTCGACGAGTAATGAAAATGAAAACAAACAACCTCTTCTTTATTTATTTTATAAAATTACAGAAAGGATGTCAATTTTTTTTGGTTAGAGCTTCAATTTTGTCAATTTGGAGACAATTTGTACTTGGATTGAAAAAGCATTGTTAAAAGTAACTTGGGTAATAAGAATAGGAGTAAAAAGAGATTTTGTCACCGTGTGCACTTATTTGACAAATTTTTGTATGTTCAAGACCGTCCCCCCATTTATAATTAAATTTGCGAGAGAACTCGAATTTTAGATCCTGGTATGAAGAAGTAAATGATAGAAACAACCCGCGTTTCGAGAATGCTGATCTAATTTCATTGATTATTCTTTTTCTTTCTTGATCAACCTCGCCTTTATTCTTCATACATACAGAATAATAGTCGAAATCATTTAGCACAGCCTTCATTGTTTCTTGTTGCAGGTAGCTTAAATACTTTGATACATTATCGCTCTCCTGAAGAATCATATCTTTTTTTTTCGAGGCAACCTCCTTCAGTGAAAAAAGGTCTTCTCCCTTTTTTTGAACCCCCTCGGAGCAGTATTGGATAAATTTAGAATCAGCGAATAAAAACCCCGCTAGTAGTACGGCTATCATAATTGGGATCAGATACCAATTAATCCAGCCTTGAGTGGCGATTAAAACATAAGCCAATGCGCATACGAATACATAATATGTTATTCGCGTACGCCTTTTATCTATCTCGTTGCGTAATCGAATGATGTCTTGGATTTTGTTCCTTTCATCTTCTGTTTCCTCCAAAATTTTTGCTTTAATAGAGCTAAGATCTATGTACATTGTTTGTTCTCCTATATTAGATTGTTAATTTACTGGTTTTATTATCAATAGAAAATTATAGCATATTAAAATGAGCTTGTCAATAGATGTCAATTAAAATTATCATAAATATATTATAAAATAGCCAAATAATATAGCTATTTTTAGTAGTAAAATATTTTGTTATATATTATTGACACAAAATTGGTTTTGGTGTATAATTATTTTATATGAAAGAACAGCTAATTAAAATAGAAGATCTATTAAGAAAGGCGGGATTTTTAGATAAAGAAGTCTCTGTTTTTTTGACACTACTGGAAATGGGGCGGGGGACAGTCTCTGAAATTTCTCGTAAAGCAAAGATAAATCGCACAACTGGTTATGTTATTCTTGATAGCTTGGCCAGCAAAGGTCTGGCAAGCATTTCTGGAAAAGAGCCTAAGCAGGAGTATATGGCTGAATCTCCGGAAAATTTGTCTAAATATTTAAATGGACAAGTTGAAAAACAAAAATCTATTGTTAATGAAATTAATAAAATGATTCCGGATCTCGCCTCGCTTTATAATGTGGGCGACCGTCCTAAGGTCCGTTTTTATGAAGGCATAGATGGCTTAAAGCAGGTTTACGAAGATACACTAACAGCCACTGAGCCAATTGTAGCTTATGCTGCTTTTGAGGATATGCATAAAACTTTGCCAAATTATTTTCCGGAATATTATAAACGTCGTGCTGAAAAAGGCATTTCTATTAGGGGGATTGTTCCGGATACACCTTTGGCGCGCGAACGAATGAGATTGGGGAATGATGAAGCTCGTGAAGTTGCCTTAGTTCCGATTGATAAATACGGCTTCTCTCCTGAAATTGATATTTATGATAATAAAATTATGATTGCCTCTTGGCGAGAGAAATTAGGAATTATTATTGAGTCAGATGAAATCGCCGATGTTATGAAAAAAATGTTTGAGTTGGCTTGGATAGAAGCAAAGAGAATGGGTAAAAATTAAATGTAAGAGTTATTACGTTCAGGACTCGGTCACGGTCGTAATTAATTACAGGACTTTCGCGTCGCAAGCGCCTTAGCGGCGCCTGCTCCTTGCCGTGGCGGACCCGCTAAACGCTCGCCAACTCGCGTTTATCGTCGCTCGATTATTATGGCTCGTTTCACTCGCCCTAATATCTCGCTCGCCGCCTGTTCTCGTCCTGTAGTTGCGAACCATAAACAAAAAAATTCCTAACGTAGTTAGGAATTTTCTTTGTTTAGTGGACCCTACAGGACTCGAACCTGCCACCCCCTGCTTGCAAAGCAGGTGCTCTACCAGATGAGCTAAGGGCCCAATCAAGTCACCTTCGAAAGATGACTTTATGATTATAAACAGGATTATTTAATTTGTGAAGAGGGCTGACCAGATTTGATGAGTGGACTGAGCAGCCAATTCATTAAATCTTGCCCGCTACCGGTCATAACAACGATACCGATAAATAGTGCGATAATGCCGATTAATTTATAACCAAGCCTTGTACCGCCCTCGGAACCGAGCTTGTCTTCGAACCAGGCGATGCGGCCAAAATTATTAACCAGCCATTCCGTCTTTATAATCATAAAAACGCTGGCGAGGGTAATAATAATGCCGAGGATTACTTGTCCCATACTTGTTTATTTTAGTATTTAATATAGTTTAAAGGATTGCGCCGCGCTCCGTTAACAAGTACTTCGAAATGCAGGTGCGATCCGGTTGAACGTCCGGTTGAGCCCATCGCGGCAATCACTTGTCCCTTGGTGACAGTTTGCCCGGCCTTAACATAAAGCTTCGAAGCATGACCGTAACGTGTTTTTACGCCGCCGCCATGATCAATAACAATCGTGTTACCATAGCCGCCATTATAACCGCCTTGGGAAATAAGAACAACACCGTCATCAGCCGCATAAATTGCCGTCCCGACCTTATTGGCAATATCAACTCCAGTATGAACGGCACCATAATATTGAGTGATCCTCGCGCCAACTGTCGGCCAAACCATTTTATTGCCGCTCGCTTTAACGCCCGGACTGGAAATTAAATCTTTAATTACGGAAATACCGGTATAACTGGCGCTTGGTTTTTTGACAGCGACGGCGGTGTTAATTTTTTGGGCACCCGGCACGACAATTTTTTCGCCAACCGCAATGCTGTTGCCTAAATTATTACAGCTTAATATTTTATCTAACTCGACATCATATAGCTGAGCAATTCTGGCCAGGGTATCTCCTTTCTTTACGACATACAAAACGCCGCTATAGGGTAAAATACTCAAGGAGTCACCCGGGCGAATTAAACTATAGGCGGTCAAGTTATTGGCCCACAGAATTGTGTTGATGGTTATACCAAAGCGATGCGCAATTGAAGAAACTGTATCGCCGTTCTGAACAGTGTATTCAACAATTTCCGTGCGGGCTGTGGCCGAACTGCCGTTATCTGCACTGGAGCCGGGAGTAATCAGTTCGGGTTTGAAAACTAAGTCGCTGTTTTCGTCAAAAGAAAAAGAGTTGAATTGATCGCTCTCATCAGTCGAATTGATAATTGTTTGTTTTGGCAAACTGCAGGAGTCGTCGATATATTTGTCTTTGCCGGCCGTGAGAACGCTATTGGGCGAGGCAATTTCCTCGATTAAGTCGTCTGCCGCCGTTACACTAAAGTCGGTCGCTACTAATTGAAACATAACGGTTTTGGGTATCTTAGTGTCCATAGCGCTGGCGCGTTTTGTAGCGCTAAAATTTATTGTCAAAACAATAACCAGCAAACCAAAAATAAAGAAATAAACCGATTGGCGGCGAAATAACTCGAGCGGCGAGTGTTTAATAAAACCGAGCTTGCGGAGGCGGAATAATTGATAGTATATTTTGACTAATATTTTATAAAAAAGCAGCTTGAAGACCCAACGAAAAAAACCGGCGATTAGCCGGAAAGGGAAAGCCAGTAGTTTTTTCAGTAAAACAGTGCCTTTTATCGTAATCAGACCGATTTCTACGGCTATTTTCTTGAATTGTCTTGGTGGCTGTGTATTTATATATTTATTCAACTCATAACTATACTATCATTTTTGAACTTTTATAGTCAATTTATGATATAATAAAATTAATAATTTTAATAGGTTCAATTATGTATAAAATTGTTTTACTGCGTCATGGTGAAAGTGTTTGGAATAAAAAGGGTTTATTTACCGGGTGGACCGACGTTAATTTAACGGCCGCCGGAGTTAAAGAAGCGGAAAAGGCTGCGCGTGAATTTAAAAAAAAGGGCTACACTTTTGATTTAGCCTATTCCTCACTTTTAGTACGCGCGTCGCGCACTTTAAATATAGTTTTACATTTCCTAAAATTAACAAAAATTCCCGTTGTCATTGATTGGCGCCTTAACGAGCGCCATTATGGCAATTTGCAGGGTTTAAATAAAAAAGAGATGGCTGCGAAATTCGGCGAAAAGCAGGTTTTAATTTGGCGCCGGAGCTATTCGGTTCGCCCACCGAAGATTGCTAAGGCTAATCAGTATAATCAGAAAAATGATCCGAAATATAAAGGCATTAAAGTGCCGGAAGCAGAAAGTTTAAAAGATGTTGTCCTGCGCGTGACACCTCTCTGGCAAAATGAAATTGCGCCGCAGATTAAAGCGGGCAAGAAAATAATTATTGCGGCAAGCGGCAATAGTCTGCGGGCGCTTATTAAATATTTAGATAAAGTTCCGGCCGGAGAAATCACGAACCTTAATATCCCGACGGGGATTCCCTTGGTTTATGAACTCGACGCTAAGTTGAAACCGATTCGACATTATTTTTTGGCAAGCCCGAAAGAACTGAAAGCGGCGATTGCGAAAATTGAAAATCAGGGAAAAACGGAAAAGAAAAAATAAGTATTTGTGTTTTAGATTTTAAAATAAAAGAGCCTCGCATTGCTTGCGAGGCTTTATTGTTTCCGGCGCTTTAAGGCACCGAAATATTAATCGTTAAATTCTTTTTTTAAGTCTGTTTGGAAACAAGGAATTAATAAATTTAACGGTTATTAAAAGAGCGCTTAGACCGCTTAAATAGGGTTGGTTCCAAGAAAAAATAATCGCGTCTAAATAGTACATGAAACCGATAAGCAGGAAAATGGCGAGAACCATGGGCAAATTACTATCCTTGTCATTTTCTAAATACCGGTAGGTCAGGTAGAGCAAACTCAGAAGGAAGAGTCCGCCAAGAATAATTAGCCACAAGTTTAAGAGACCGAATTTATTGAATAGAGCGAATGTGTTTATAGTAAAAATGACAATGCTTGAAAGAATGATTTTTTTGCCTACTTTTACTGATAAAAATTTAAAATCCTTACCAAGCGCATAAAATGTACCGCAGCAGGCAGCTACCGAAATAATTGCGGTATAGATTGCTGCGCTGCTTGAAGCTTGAACAATGGTGGGCCAGTGGGGAATTATTATTTTAATACCCATAAAAAGTGCTGTGCCGCCGATTGCCAGAAAACTCAGAGCAATAAAAATGCTCGCCGGTCTAATTTTTTTTTCCATTTTCTAAGTTTTTAAAGATCTACTCATTACCGAGTAGGGGTTTTTGATTTAATTACAATTCTTCTGTATCTAACAGGTGTCACTATAGCACGATATTGCTATTTTTGTCAATAAAAGCCCCTTGATTTGGGGCTTTTATGACTTGCTAATAATTAAGCTAATATTAATCTAATTTCCTGGGACAATAATATCAAACGGCCGCTTACTGCCATAGGCTAAAGGTCCTTCTTTACAGAAATCAGCGATGTTTTTCTTAAAATAGGGTGTTTTCGACTCTTGGATTTTACCGATTAGATAATAGCTTAAAGCCATAATAAAGCTATTGCCGGCGTTACGTGGTATTTTAATTTCCCAGCGATTTCCTTTTAGGCCGAAATATTTATTGTCGCCGAAACTAATCACCAGTTCCTTGTCTGAATTATTCACGAATTTAGCATGGCGCGCCTCGCCGAAGCTAAAAGCGCGTAGGGAAATATAGGGACCGAATAATTCATTGCGTTTAATCTCAAGCATGGGAGAAATAGCGCCAAATTCGTCAGGCAGAATAAAGGAGAAGGCATTATATTTTTTGAAATTAGCCGGTAACTTAATTTTACTGATAAATTCTTTGATTCCGCGAGACTCTTCTTGGCCGGCCGATAAAATCATACCCAAATACGTAGAGACATTATAAGTATAAGGTTCGGGGAGCTTTTTATAGGCGACGACTTGATCCGCTAATTTGGCTGCGCTCGAGTCCGAATTACAAGTAATGAGAACGGTTTTTAATTTACTTTTCTTGGCTAATTTAATTTCCCAAATCGAATCTTTTTCGCCGGAAGCAGAAATAATAATTGCCTGGCTGATAGTCTTACTACTAATTAATTTCCTGTAACCGGTTAAGATTGTCTTGAAGTTACTTTCATTGGCGATAATCGCCGGACGCCCGGCAAAAATAATTTGGGCGGTATTATAGGCATTGCCGCTCCCGACAACGATAGGCAGGGAATAGGGTTTAAGATTTAAATGGGGCGGATTATTTTTTACAAAGAAGTCGAGGGCGGCGATAACACTTTCGTCAAGACTAGGCAATTTATTGTAATTCATATTTTTGCTTTATTTTACTTATGTTTTTATTATAATTCATCTTGATTTTAATTTCAATTTGGGGTAGGATAAAAGTGATTATTAACGAATTTAATTTATGTCTGGACACTCAAAGTGGGCGACAACGCATCGCCAAAAAGAATTGGTGGACGCTAAGCGCGGCGCCGTTTTTACAAAACTGGCCAATATAATTACGATTGCTGCCCGTAAAGGCGGTGACCCGAATGGCAACCCTTCGCTGCGCGCGGCAGTTGATCGGGCGCGCGACGCGAGTATGCCGAAGGACAATATTGAACGGGCGATAAAAAAGGGCACCGGTGAACTTGGGGGAGCGATTCTCGAAGAATTATTCTATGAAGGCATCATGCCGCCGGGAATTCAGGTAGTCGTTAAGTGCGTAACAGATAATAAAAATCGCAGCGGTTCGACCGTCCGTCATTTATTTACCAAAAATGGCGGGGCTTTCGGCGCGGTCATGTGGAATTTTTCGCAATTGGGAGTAATTCGGATTGCGAGCGAGGAAATTAAAGCGAAAAAATTAAGCAATGAAGAATTAGAACTTGAATTAATCGATTTAAATATTAGTGACTTCCAAAAGGAAGAAGAGGGTATTACGGTTTATACGGAAATTAAGGACCTGCAAAGCATCAAAGAGTTTTTAGAAGCTAAGGACCTGAAAACCGAGTCGGCCGATATTGAGTATGTCGCCAAAGAAAAATTGGAATTACCCGCTGACAGTAAGGAAAAGATGGAAAAATTTATTGAAGCACTCGATGAAAACGAAGATGTGAGTGACTATTACACTAATTTGGCTTAAAGCCGGAAATTATGGCGAGCGTAAAAATAATTTTAGGCATCGACCCGGGAATAGCCGACACCGGCTATGGGGTTATTAAATCCGAAGGCAGCCGGCTTGACTGCTTGTGTTACGGCTCGATAAAAACGAGTGCGAAACTTGATTTAATTTCCCGTCTGGAAATTTTGCACACGGAACTCGATAAAATAATTAAGCAGTATAGACCGGATTACGCCAGCATTGAGCAATTATTTTTTAATAAGAACGTGCGGACGGCGCTCATTGTCGGCCAGGCCCGCGGCGTCGTACTCTTAACGCTTAAACAAAATAAATTGGCTACTTTTGACTATACGCCCTCGCAAGTTAAGTCGGCGGTCTCGGCTTACGGCCAGGCTTCGAAATTGCAGGTACAAAAAATGGTTAAATTAATTCTTAATTTAAAAGAATTACCTCAACCCGATGATGCGGCCGACGCTCTCGCCGTTGCCATTTGCGGTTTAAATTCTAAGCTATGTCCAAAAAATTAAAAATTGTTCATATCGCTTCCGAGGTCGCACCCTTTTCTAAAACCGGTGGCTTAGGTGATGTGGCTCGTAGTCTGCCGAAAGCGCTTAAGCGTTTAGGACAGGAGGTCATTTTGATTACGCCTCTTTACGGGAGAACAATCGATAAAAAAGAATTTAACTTAGAGTTAATATTTGAAAATATCGAACTCCGTCTTAATTCACTCGAGACGGTAAAGGTTAATTATTGGCGGGGTTATTTAATGAATGATCTGCCCGTATATTTCGTCGAGAATAAAAGCTTTTTTTCCAAGCATAAACGGATTTATGGTTCGATCCATGAAAACGCCCGCTTCTTAGTTTTTAGCGTGGCCGCCCTTAAATTATTATCGCTCTTAAAGTTCTCGGCTGATATTATCCATTGCCACGATTGGCAGACCGGTCTTATCCCCTATTATTTAAAAACGGATTTCCGTTATTCTAAAACTTTGAAGAAGGCAAAAACTATTTTTACGATTCATAATTTAATTTTTCAGCTCGGCCATAATTGGTGGGAAATTCCGCTCGACCGCAAGGATTACGGACGCGGCAAACTGCCGCATTTAAGCGACCCGCGCTTAGAAGATATTAATTTTGCCAAGCGTGCGATTCGCTCGGCCGATATTATAAATACCGTGAGTGAACAATATCGCGAAGAAATTATGACCAAGAAATTCGGTCAGGATTTGCAGCGAACCCTAAAAAATCGCGCGGACCATTTATTCGGCATTGTTAACGGCATTGATTATAACGCTTATAACCCGGCGCGTGACGCGGGGCTCTCTAAAAACTACACGGCCGCGAACCCGGCCGCTAAAATGGATAATAAAGTGGCGCTGCAGAAAAAGTTTTTATTACCGATTGATAAAAACATGCCGATTTTATGTACGACCTCCCGAGTGACTTTCCAGAAAGGTTTTGAACTTATTATTAAATTATTGCCTCAACTTTTAAAGCTTGATGCCCAATTTATTATTATTGGTACGGGTGATAAAACTTATTTAAAAAAATTACAGCAAATTGCGACGAAAAATCCCAGTAAAATTATTGTTATTCCTTCGCACGCCGCCAATCAGAAGTATGAAACTTTAGTTTATGCGGGGAGTGATTTATTTTTGCTGCCGTCGGTGCACGAACCCTGCGGCCTCAATCAATTAATTGCGATGCGCTACGGCTGTATTCCGGTGGTGCGCGCTATCGGCGGTCTTTACGATACAGTCGAAAATTATGATCCGATTAAAGACACGGGGAATGGTTTTAATTTTCAAGATGACGACGAGTCGATGTTCTATATGACGATTATTCGAGCTCTGGAAAATTTTAAACATAAGAAGGCTTGGGAAAAATTAGTGAAGCGGGCCATGAAGCAATCAAGCAGCTGGGAGATACCGGCGCAAAAATATTTAGAGCTATATAAAAAGGCCTTAAAAAAATAATTTATGCTGTGGCTTAATTTTCTACATTTTTATCAGCCCGCCAACGCCGAATTTTATAATATCCGCAAAGCGCTTGATAAAAGCTATTGGCGTCTTTTGCGTTTGCTTGAAGAACACCCGGAAATAAAAATGACTTTTAATATTAGTGGCTGCCTGCTTGAGCGCTTGCTTGAGGCTAAAGAAAAAGCTTTCCTCGAGCGCTTAAAATTTTTGGTGAAAAAGGGAAGGATTGAATTAACCGGCTCCGCTTATTATCACGGTTTCTTGCCGCTCTTACCGGAAGAGGAAGTTATTCGGCAAATTAAAGAAAACGAAAAAATGCTCCGTAAGGTATTTGGGAAAAGCTTTAAGGCGAGCGGCTTTTTCTTGCCGGAAATGGCCTATGCGCCGGCGGTCGCTAAAATTATTAAGCGCTTAGGTTATCAGTGGTTGATTTTAGATGAGATTGCTTTTAGCGGGGGCGAGAAAATAAGACCGGATATTAATCATTTATATATCGATGAGGCAAGCGGCCTAAAAGTTTTATTCCGCGACCGGGAAATCTCGAGCGCTTATCCCCCCGATAAAATTCTATCTTTCTTGAAGGAGAAAAAGATGCCGGCGCAGTTATTGACCGCGACTGACGCCGAGCTTTATGGTTTGCGCCATGAGGACCCGACCGGAGAAATGGAAAAAATTGTGAAAAGCCGGGAGATAACAACCATGACCTTATCGGCTTATTTAAAAAGAATGCCGAAGACGGGCACGCAAAAAGTTAAGATTTGGCCCTCTTCCTGGGAAAGCACGGCCAAGGAAGTTAAGGCCGGCGAAGCCTATAGCCTCTGGCAGAATAAAAACAATAAGATTCAGGTTCTGCTTTGGCGCTTAGCGAAACTCGCTTTAGATTTGGAGAAAAAATATAAAAAAGATAAAAATTATTATTGGTATCGCTGGCATTTGGCGCGCGGACTCGCCAGTTGCACTTTCTGGTGGGCGAGCGCCCGCGATTTTTCGAAAATTTTTGGTCCCTACGCCTGGAGCCCGGACGATATTGAACGCGGTTTGGAAGATTTAGTTCGAAGTATTCGCTCGCTTAATGATCAGAAAACAAAAAAAGCAAAAATCGAAGCGGAAAAATATTATTTAAAGATTAAAAAATTAATTTGGGAAGAGCATTGGAAAAAACACTGGAAGAAACAATATGAATAAAATCTGGCAATTATTTGACGAGGCGTTTGTACTTGATTATTTCCGCCGTAAATTATTACCGCTTTATCCGGCCTTTAAGGAGATAAAGCGCGTTGAAATAAAACCGTACAAAAAATTAATCTGGGAGACAACCTATCACGTCGTGATCGGTTTTAATGTTTATTTTTTAGCGAAGGGAAAAAAAGAAATAAAGATTCCGATTATTTGTTCCGCGCACAGCGACGAGGCGCGGGAGAATGTCTTTATTGGCCTTAATTATCTTTGGGAGAAAAAAATTAACCGGTCGGGAATCGATTTACCGCGCCCTTTATTTTTTTCGCACCATTTTAATGGCACTTTTTATCGCGCCTTGAACGGCGAAAATTTGCTCCATTATATTATTAATAAAGATAGGGCGAGTATCGAGAAAATTACCCGTGAATCGGCTGAACTGTTTGCGCGACTGCATGCGCTATCTGTCGGGCCGGAAGCTAATTTTAACCCCTTAAATGCTCGTATTCAAACCGTTATTCCGGGGACAGCCATGATTTTTTCCGAAATGAGAGCGCGCTATCATGGCAAGTATACGCCGACGCTTGAGGCGATTTATGATATTTTGGCCAAGCGCGAGGCCGTTTTCTTCGCGTCCGGCGCACCGCTAAAATTAATCCATGGTGACGCTCATCCGGAAAATATCATTAAAACGGGAGAGGATAGGATCGGCCTAATCGATTTTACGGATTTATGCTTAAGCGATTTCGCCCGCGACTTGGGAGCATTTATTCAGCAAGTCGAGTATAAAATAAATATGAAAGTTAGCGATTCTTTATTTGCGGATAAAATTAAAAATATTTTTTTAGAAACATATTTAGACGCGGCCGGCTTAGAACTTGATGCCAGTCTGCGCGCCAGAATTGATTTGTATTATAATTGGACAGCGATTCGCACCTCGACTTATTGGTTTCTCAAGGCGGGCCACAATGAGGAGCGTGGCGAAGCTTTGTTAAATATGGTTAAAAATAATTTAAAAATATAATATGACAAGCCATATTATTTTCGAAAAGCTTAAATTAGACAGCCAAAGTCGCTCGGTGTCCCGAATTTATAATTTTATATATGGCAGTTGAAACACATATTTATGACCGGAAATTCTTTCAAAATACCATCAAGCTGGAAGCCAAGTCGGCGGCTCAGTTTGTGGATATTATTTTGAAATATTATTCGCCAGCCAGCGTGGTTGACATCGGTTGCGGCGCAGGCCTGTATCTTCAGGAATTTCAGCGTCGGGGAATTAAAGATATCTTAGGCCTTGACGGCTCACCGGCGGCAGCCGCCGAATTTTTATTAGAAAAAGACAAACTAATAATTTTTGATTTGGCAAAAAAATATAAGTTTGCCAAGAAGTATGATCTTAGTCTTTGCTTGGAGGTAGCCGAGCATCTGCCGGAAGCGGATGCCGACACGCTTGTGGAAACGATAATTAACGCCGCGGACAATATTATTTTTACGGCGGCGGTTCTCGGTCAAGGGCCGCGTAGTATCGGGCATATTAATGAGCAACCGCATAGTTATTGGATTGAGAAATTTCGCGAGAAGGGATTCCGTTATTTGGAAGCGCGGACAGAAGAAATGAAGAAGATAATGGGGGCCCAGGGAGTAGTCTGGTGGCTGGTGAATAATTTAATGATTTTTGAAAAAACTTAAAATTGAGATCGCGGCAAAACAAGTTAAATTCTTAAAGTAAATTAAAGATATTAAATAAAAAAAATTTATGCTTCCTAAAGCGAAGATGCCAGTGACGGCGTCATTAGCCAAAGCACCCAAAGTTTCCGGTCTCTTGCCGGTTTTAGCGGCCCTAATCGGTAATGCTATCGTCTGTGCCGCTAAATTTGTCGGGTTCTTTTTTACGGGGTCAGGCGCCCTTTTTTCTGAAGCGATTCATAGTTTCGCCGACACGGCGAATCAGTTTTTACTCGTTATCGGCGTACGCTCATCGGCGAAAAAGCCGGACAAAGAATTTAATTATGGTTATGGTAAAGAAAGATTTATTTGGGCGCTCATCTCCGCCTGCGGCATTTTCTTCATCGGTTGCGGCGTTACCGTTTATCACGGCGTGAGCGCACTCATGCACGGACCGGAAATTCATTTTAATATTTGGGCGATAATTATTTTAGGCGTTTCCTTTGTTATTGAATTCTCGACTTTCTTAATTGCAGTTCGAGAAATCCGAAAGCATCTTTTGACTTCACCGAAGATAAAACTAAAAAAGGCTTTGGCCGATGCCGACCCATCGGTTCTTGCAGTTTTATATGAGGATGGCTTGGCCGTTATCGGGATTATTATCGCTTTAATTAGTATCGGTTTAGTTTATTTAACGGGGCAGACTTATTGGGACGCGATCGGTTCAATTTTGATTGGCTTGCTTCTCGGTGTGATGGCCATTGTTCTAATCGCGAAAAATCGAAACTATTTGATTACGAAATCGATTCCACCGGAAGTGGAAGAAACAATCAGGGACATATTAAATGCCGATCCGACGATTGAAAAAATTCTTGATTTTAAATCGGCGATTTTAGACGTTAATAAATATTTGATTAAATTCGATGTGGAGTTTAACGCTTCTATTCTTTTGAAGGAAATGTCGCAGCATCATTTTTTTGAAAACGAATACGATGATGCAAAATTAAGCTTTGAGAATTTTATGAAGTTTTCGGTTGAATATCTGGATCGCGTCCCGCGTTTAGTCGGGAAGAAGATAGACGATATTGAGAAAAAGATTCGCGCTGAGGTTCCGCAGGCGGTATTTATTGATATTGAGATAAATTAAATGCCGTCATGGGCAAAGTGGTGCCTATTTACAAAAGTAGCAAAATATGTTAGTATTAATATAGGTAAGGCACGAAGCTTAAGCTTTAATTGATTCAATATATGTTGAAAAATGAGGTAATTGCGCCAGATATTTCAAAAGCCGAGTCAGGGAACCAACCAGACGGGTTTGATCGCGACTTGATTTTTTCTGATGTCGATAAAAAGTTTAGACAATTAGGTATTATTTCCGGAGAGGATGGCGCAGAGCGGTTTGACCTCGATGCACTCGGAGGCTTTAAAATGTCCGATCGTTTTATAAACAAATCAATTAATCAAAACGGGGGAAGACACTATTTAAATTATCAGGATATTTTAGACTATTTAAGGGATAAAAAGGGATTAGCGAAAGATGCGAGCGACGATAATGGTGCAGCCGCCCAGGCGGGAAAGCCGCTCCTTTCGCTCCCTAACAACATTGAAGATGCTAAGAGGGGCGATTTCTCTAAAGGTATAATTAAGCCGTGGGAAATTGGTCAGCGGCCGGAATTTTCTAGCCAACTTAAATTGGATGATGGTAACAATATATCATTAGCTGAATTATATTATTTACAGAAGTTTAAAGAAATTGATTTGCGTCGTAATGAAAAAGGAAATTTAGAATATACTGATCCCAAAAACGGGCAGACTAATGATTTTGCGTTCAAAAAATCACGAGAGTTGTTTAATCGCAGAATAACTTTTGTCGCGGATGGAAAGAAATATTCATTTGAGGGAACCCCCACGATTTTTATTAAAAAATTCTTACCGACGATTGACTCGTTAAATCTATTTAAAAATGAAGATTTAAAAACTCGACCCACTGATTCCGAGTCGGCCGCCGTGTCTTTTTCGCATGACCGCAAATTTGGCGGATCCAACCCCTATGTTAATATTTCTGGAGAAAATAATAAATTAGTTAGATATTATATTGGCCGTAATAAGATAACCGGAACAGACAAGGAGATAACGCCCGACATTAAGGCAGTGGAACTAGCCAAAGATTTAATGGGTATTACGGAGACAAGCCATGGCCGAGAAAAAATCTTATACACTTTTAATAAATTATCCGAGCCGGAATATAAAGACTTTTCTTTTGCCGACAAACGGGATGTTTTTCGGACTATTCCAGCCGAACATATGAAGGAGCGGATTAAACCTTATCATGTTTCAGACCATTTTCCGAAACGGCCGCAAGAATCCGTCGAAGAATATGCCGATCGTTTGTCTAACCTCAATGATGTAAATTTTGTCCATAATCGTTTTCGGTCTTTATTTTTAGAAACAAAAACTCCAATTAGGGAATTGTCTTGGTCGGAACAAATTTTAATCGCTAATTATACATCGGAAATAAAAGATGAACAGAAATTAAAAGAATTTGTCGGACGCTATGGCATTGATGGCCTAAAAACGTTTTTAGCCATGGAGCGGGGCAATAATCTCGGTGAAAAGATAATCGAGTTGGGTCTGGGCAATAGGATAGCTCCGGAAAAGGCAAGCGCGGTTTTCTCGGCAATCAGTAAGATAAATGAACTTACCACACAGAAGATTAATGATCTAATTCCGCTGTTTTTTAAGAGCGGTACAAGTGTTGAAGACGATACCGTTAATGGTTTGCGTCAGGTTTTACTCCAGAAGTCGGCGAAAATTATTGAAGAATTGGCGGACAACAAAAATAAAAATTTTGATGCGCTCCTGCATAATCTTAACAATAATAAATCGGAAATAACTATTTTAGCGGGCCTTTTAGAGTCAATTAAGAAATATCAAAAAGAGTTCAATATTGAATCGGCCCGAGATTTAAGTTTACAGGTCAATGATTACGGTGAAGGTATAAACGAAAAAGACAAGAAAGAGGTTTTGGAAATGGCTGAAGCTAATTGGAATAATTTTGGCAACGATAAAATGGCCAAGGTGGCTCTGTCCGGATTGGAGGAAGCTTTGGAAAATGATAAAAACCAACGGGCTTATATTTTAAAGTTTAAAGATGAGGCAATCGGTTTCGTTCGTTTTGAAAAAACTGACCGGAGCACTGTTTATGCCGGGTCGTTTAATGTTTCTAAAGATTTGCGTGGTTTAGCAATTGGCAATGACCTGATGGAAAAAGCCTTAATGAGAGAAGGGGACGATAATGTTTTAGAGGCAACTGCTTCCATAAAAATTCCGGCGGGTTGTTCTTATGTCGAAAAAATTGGTTTTGTGGCTAACGGGATCATTGAGAATTATCATCAGACCGGCGAAAGCTTATATAATATAAAATTGGATAAAGAGAACAACTCAAATTATACTCTTAGACCGGAAGGGAAGGACGGTCCGTTGACGATTAGTGAGTTAAAAATGGCGGCGCAAAGCTGCGTGGAGTTAAAAGATTTAATTGGCCGCGAAACTTTTGTTTTGCGTTTTGATTTAAATTCCGAGATGGCCGACTATCAAAAAACCTTGAGTGAATTATTACCCAAGGTTGATGATGAGGGACGGGAGCTGGAAGCGAAGAAGGGGAAATATACTTTAACGCGTTATTTTTATGATAAGGATGAAGAACCCCAGGGAAATATTAGGTATTTGGCGTTTGAGAAGAATCATTAATTTTAGTTGCCAATTTTTCCCAGATAAACTCAAATAAAAGCTTATTCATTTGGTATATATTTTTGTCTTCAATAATAATAGCCATCTTATTCTCCGCCGAAATTACTTGATAAGAAACTTTATTTTCATAAATTTGCACGCCGCTGTTAAAACTGTAAAAATCTTTGGGGAGAAAACGAAACTCGGTAATAGTGCCATTATAATTTTTTAAATAAGAGCGATTAAAAGGAGTATCGGCGACGATAACTCTTTTTTTAATTTGTGCCTTCTCCCTCTTTTTAGCGTAAGCGTCATTAATTTCTTTGACGTTTTTTTCAACGGCCTCGATGTCAGCAAAAGTATAAATTATGTCTTGGCAATTTAAGGTATCTTCCAGGGATTTTTTAATTCCTTCCTCCCCCTCATAAAATCTAACTCCTGGCTTATTGCTGACAAGATTGAAAGTCGATATCAGATCGGGCAGGGAGCTCGCAAAAGCAGACTTGGTTTTAGCCAGGTCTTTTTCTTTTTGTTCTATGACCTTCTCGAGATTCGAGGGGTGCTCAGCCGCGAAGACAGCTATACCGGCCTTTGCTTCTTTTTTATTGGCCAGACCCAAGCTAATCAATTCCTCTAAGCCTTTGTAGGCGACACCGCGGGGGCGCTTGGTTAATTTGGCGATATCACTGGCTTTTTGCGGTCCGTTTTGGAGCAGGCAACTAAAAACCTCTGCTTGTACACCGCTTAAACCGAGACTAATTAAGATTTTTTCGTTCATATGGGTTGGGGATAACTTTACAAATAATGATTTTTATTTCGTTTGCGCTTATTAGGCGTCAAGCGAAATAGTAGTTTATAGCTATATTATAGCAAATTTAAATATAGGTGTCAACTCAAATAATGACACTTTTAGTAAATAAATATGCCTATTTTACTCAATACTGTCCGCTGTTTTGCTAACAATAGCAATAAAATGTAAGATTTAGTATTGACAAGATTAAATATCTATGCTAAACTGTTAGTATCGAAAGTGAGAAAAGGCAAAGAGACATTCGGACACATCCCAGTACATTCATTAATAAAGAGATATCACTCCCCGATTCTATACTTAGCTGGGTTAGAGTGACGACCATTATGAAGGAGAGAGCATGGTGGTAGTCCAATCCGAAGGGTAAGAACAGGGAAAGCCTTAACGGCGAGTGGCCATCCCTTATCAATAAGATAAGAGAGACCCAGTCTCCGCTAATGCCCAGGCCAAGAGCCGGGCGAGAAGTCGAGACGAACATTTACAAATAGAAAAGTAATGGAAGGAGAGAGCCATTATTTAAAACCAAGATATATACGTGAGCGCAGAGGCTTGATTAAGCTAAGGCGCGCCCGCATATATAGGAACTTTGCTCTCTCCATAATAGAGAGTTTTTTGTTGAGTGAATAGTAATGGAGAGGAGAGAGAGCGGTGCAGCCCCATGCGCGCCACAAAATAATGTATTCGTTTCTCCCCTTCATCACTATCCGCTTAGCGGAGAGCCGAAAGAACGGCGGTTAAACCGTTCTCCTAATTAGATTAAGGAATAATCTATCGTACATAAATAATAAAAAAATTATCGAGCGATTAGTGTCGATTTTAGGAGATTAAGATGAATTAACATCTGCTCGCAAAAATTGCGAGTCAGGGAGAGAGTTCATTTCCTAAGACCAGCAAGCGCTCATTCGTTTGCTTCTTTCGTGGCCTACGGACCGGAAAGAATAAACGGTTAGTCGAGCTGATCCCGAGATTATGTCGCAAACTATAATCAAGGGCGCAGGCGATCCAAGTATCTTGTGGCCGTATTTCCGAAAGGAGAAAAGGCTCGGAGAAAAGCGACAATCGTGACCGTCTCTTATGAGGAGATCGGCCGAGCCATTAAGCCTTGAACAAGCTTGGGACTCGGGAACTTCCTCAGAATAGATTAATTAGATTAGGTAGAGGAAAAAAAGTTCTTTGAAATTGAATAGTCGAAAAAGATTTTTCATTTTTTGTGGATCATATTGTCCGGATTATTTTGAATTTCATAATTTATGGACTACAGAATAATCCGGACAATGGTGTCGCGGACGAAAAAAGAAAAAAATGAAAAAAACCAGTAAATTTTTTGCCAGCCTGGGAGTTGTTGCAGGCTATGGCCACGACAATGCAGTGATTACTGCCGACAATGCAGTGGAAATCGCTGCAAAAGCATGGCAGCAATCAGCGGCCGCAGTTATGAAAAAATACGGCACCTATGTTGGAGCCGTGATTACGTCGGCGCGCACGGTTTATCACAAAGACTGGGGCTGCCCTGTCGGAGGTGAAATTACAGTCGCCATCACTGGCGAATGTAATCCGGAATACACCGAATTAGCGGCCTACAAAGCCGCGACTCTCAAGGTTCTGAAAAGGACCGCGAAAAAATTGGGCCAGTCAACAACTCAACTCACTTTTTTGGAAGTGGAGTTCGAGTACTTGGATTTTCGGCCCAAGGCTAAATAGCAAGGGCGTTCAAAAAAGAGCAAGTCGTTCAAACTTGCTCTTCCGTCAACCGATGTATGTCGGTGCTGATGAGTCGGAAACGACGAAACGGAAATGTTCATTAAAACAACGCGGTAGATGAAATATTTAGCAAAGTCGCCTCTTGAGGCGGCTCTTAGAGCTGGTGGGTGTACTCTTGAACCGGAAATCGGTTGGTGGACATATTCCACTGAAGAACTTTCGGAACTCGGAGAAGAATTTAAAGGGGGACGGGATGCCCTATATATCCCAACTCTACAAAAAACTGGTGAGCCGGTGGCAACCGAGCACGTCCAGAAGCTACGTGAACATGCTAAGAGTTTGGGGTTCAGCAATGAAACCCCGGCTAGCGGTATGTGGGTACTATCCGAAAACGGAGTGGTTCAAATTGAATATATTTGGATTCTCTGGGGTATAGGCATAGCCAGTAAAGTTCGGAAGAACTTAGCTTCGCTCGCCGAAGAGATAAAAGTTTTAACCAACCAGGACGCCGTTGCTTATGAGCTTGGTGGCCAATTAAACTTTGTGTAATGGAAAAAATTTTTTTCATAGTGCCAGCTAATGATGGCGAAGCGGTAGAAATCCGTAAAATTCTTCAGGCCGCTAAAATCAGTCACGTAGTTACCCGTCAAGCCTGGGGAGCAACCTGGGCCAGGTTAGAACAAACCGTGGTTGAAAAAGTTGAGGGAGTTTTATCCGCTAATCCTTCGGCCGTGATTTACGGGGTTGAACTGGGCGGGCTCGCTCGTTGGAACGCAATTAATATTGATCATCACATTTACCGTGATGAAAATCGTTTCAACGAAAAATCCTCAATCGAGCAGGTGGCCGCTCTTTTGGGAGTAGAACTTACTCACCATCAACTCCTTATCGCCGCCAATGATAAAGGATACATTCCGGCATTAAGGGCGATGGGCGCAACTGAAAACGAAATTAAAATTGTTCGTGCCCAAGACCGCTTGTCGCAGGGCGTCACTCCTGATCAAGAGGCCCAAGCAGTAGCTGATATCCGGTCGGCTGAAATCCGGGGCGAAAAATGGTTTGTCCGTTGCCCAAAGGGCTCCACTTCGGCAATTACCGACCGCATTTTTGGTCAGTACGCTGAACTTCTGACCGTTGACGGCCTCAATGGAAAATGGATTTATTTCGGTCCACGGCACATGCAGTTTTATGCTCTCACTGAGGATGGAACGACATTCGCTCGCTGGGCCGGTGGTGATCCGAAGAATGGATTCTCGGGAGTGGAAAAACCCACTCCAGAAACCCAGGTCAAGATTTTGGAATTTTTCTGGCAAAAATAATTTCAAAATCATACTCTCTTTTGCGGAGTAATTGGCGTTGGCCAGCAAAAAAAAGTTCAAAAGAGCAAGCCGTTTAAACTTGCTCTTCCATCCACTGATGTGTATCAGTGCTGATGAGTCGGAAACGACGAAATGGAAATGTTCTTTGATAGAAAAATATAGAAATAGAAAGACCTAAAAATTTGTTTCATTTTTAAGGAGCATATTGTCCGGATTATTTTGGATTTCATAATTTATGAGTTACAGAATAATCCGAGCAATGGTGCGCGGAGAAAAAAAGAAAAAAATGAATAAAATTGTGATTATTTTCGGCGCTCCCGACATCGAGGAGCAGAGAGCACGCAAAATTGCCGCTCAGCACGGTTTACTTTTAGCCACGGCAACAATTGCAGGCGAAAAGTGCAACCCAATGACAGCCTACCGTGCCGACGGCTTCGTTCTGGATTCAACCGAATCTGCCGCCGAGGCTTTGGAATGCATTATTTTTGAATGCTCTCCGAAAGCCGCCGGCTCGCTGGTCATGGTTGGGCAATGCGACCATCATAACCCAGGAAATTTTGGCTTCGGCTTACCGCCAAGCCAGTATCTCGAGGCTTCCTCATTGGGGCAACTCCTGAAATATCTCGAAGTTGAGCCAACTCAGGAGGACCGGGTGATAGCTGCCGCAGACCACTGTCTTGGCGCCGCCTACCAGGGACAGTGTCCTGGTGTTACGGCTGAAGAAGTTCTCGCCATGCGTCTTCCCGAAATTATGAAACGTGAAAACGTTTCTTCGGAGGCCGAAGCTATGGCCGGAATCGAAGCCGCTGTTCAGCAGCTGAAAAATCCGACCAAAACTGTCACGCTCGGCGGTGTCCAGGTAGCAGATGTTCGCGACTCGGGTCCGATACCATTTTTGGTAGAGGCCGGAGTCATGACAGCCACACCTTATCTCGCAAAGGGAGACAAACGTTTCCCGGACAAGGTGAACCTGTCCGGTACCAAACCGGTTGTCGCCGAATTTCTCGGTGAGGCCGTAATGGCCGAAGGCCGGCCAACTTATCCCAACGGCTGGGCAGCTGCTAACGGTCTTTATCAGGCCTATGGTGATGCTGGCCGTGGTTTTGCCGGGGCTTACGACAAACCCCAGGCATAAATCCTTTCGTCATCTCTCGACATTAAATTGAGCGCTTTAATCTCTAAGAGCGAAATCGGATGAGAAAAAAGTTCAAGAGCGAACAGACTTTCAAACTGTTCGCTTCTTTCCCGAAATCATCATTAGTGAAATTTACCAATGGTGCTTTCAGAAGAGAAAAAAGTGTACGTTTAAAACTTAATAGTAATAAGGTTATTATTTATCCTTTAGTTTTGGTTTTTAGGCTGGCTAAATTTGTTTGACCATCCTCAAAACCAAAACTTATAAAAATGAAAAACCAGAAATTGCCCGTGGATTCTTACCGGGCCCAGATTATTAATTCAGTGATTAACAATTCAGTTGTTATCATCACCGCTGAAACTGGCGCCGGGAAATCAACCCGCGTGCCGCAATTTTTGCTCGACGAGGGATATTCTCTCGTTGTAACTCAACCGCGTCGTCTCGCCGCTCGCTCGGTAGCGAAACGTGTTGCCCAAGAACGTAATTGCGAACTTGGTAGCGAAATCGGATTCCGGACTGCTTATGAAAAACAGGACGGACCGAATACGCGCTGCTTATTCGTAACGGACGGCCTCGCTCTCGTGAGAGAGTTAATGGGCACTCATCGTCACCAGATTCTGGTGCTCGACGAAGTCCACGAATGGAATCTCAATATGGAGGTTCTCGTTGCTTGGTCGAAACGCCAAATCGAAAGCGGCGTCGAATTTAAATTGGTAATTATGTCCGCTACACTTGAAGCGGAAAAATTATCGCTTTATTTCAACAACGCACCGGTGATTAGTATTCCCGGTCGTTGTTACCCGGTTGAGGAGCAAGTTAGTTCCGGAAACATGGGCCAGGACATTAGCAGTCTTCTTAAAGAGGGTCGCAATGTTTTAGCCTTTCAGCCGGGAAAAAAAGAAATCGGTGAATTATGGAGCCAGCTGGAAAGCTATGGCCTCAACGCCGAAATCCTGCCGCTGCACGGTGAACTTGAAGCTGACGAACAGGATCGGGTATTCCGTTCCTATAGTCGCCCCAAGTGTGTCATTGCCACTAACGTCGCTCAGACCTCGATTACGATTGAGGATATTGATGCCGTTGTTGATGGTGGGACTGAGCGTCGTATCGAGCTTAATGAAGGCGTCGAAGGATTATTCCTGAAAGCGATTTCACTAGCTGATCGCGCCCAACGCAAAGGCCGGGCCGGTCGTTGCCGCGAGGGAGTCTATATCGATTGTTGTCCAACGGACGACGAAAATCGTTTAGCCTTCCCGGAAGCCGAAATTCTACGCGTTCGTCTCGACCAAACCGTCTTACGTTTGGCCGAAGCTAAGATTGATGCCGAAGAATTAAATTTTTTCCATCAGCCGCCTCAAGATCAAATTCATGAGGCTAAGCAAGCTCTCAGAGCTCTTGGTTGCATGGACGAAAGCGGTTTGGTAACTGCAATCGGGCGTCAGGTTTCTCGCCTGCCTATTTCTGTTCAGTATGGCCGCATGGTTATCGCTGCGGAAAAGTACGGGGTAGTCGACGATATTATTGATATCGCCGCTATTCTTGAACAAGGTGGAGTAACTGCTCGTAAAGTTACAATCGGCGACGATGTAATGGATGCAGTCGATCTTTGGCGTCCGGCTTTCTGTCCGAAGGAAGAAGATTCGGACCCGATGGCGCAACTCGCGGTTTTCCGCGGTGCCAGGAATATGTCTAACGAAGAACGCCGTTTAAAAGGTGTCTTCGTGAAAGCCTATCATCAGGCACGTGATCGCCGTCAGCTTCTGGCAAATGCGCTCAAAGGAAAAATTTCTTCTTTTCAGAGTTCTGGAAAGAGGGAGGATATCCTAAAAGCACTTTGTGCCGGCATGGTTGAGCACTTATATCAGGGCTCATGGTCGGATTACAGAAACGGCGACGGTTATTCTCGTCGGCTTTCCAATGAATCCATTGTTAACGGAAAAAATTGGATTGTCGGACAACCCTTCGATCTCGCGACCCGACGCGGAATATTTCGTCTTGTCACAATGGCCACAAACGTGGACACTTCATGGTTAGTCGAGGTTGCTCCGCAACTGGCTAAAGTCGAAGAAGGAGTAAGTCCTAAATTTGACTCGGAAAAAGACGTTTGTGTTTCGACGCGTCAGACATTCTTTAATGACATGCTTGTTAAAGAAGAAGTTCTGGAAACGCCGGATCATCCTGAGGCCGCTAAAATTTTTGGTAATTGGCTGGTGAATAAATTGTCTTATGGTTACAGCATAGACAATTATGAATTCGCCGCCGCTGATAACGAAATAATAAAGCGGGCCAAAGAATTAAATCGTCGTGCCGGTGAGAAAATTTTTGTTTATCCGTTCGAACGATCGGAGTGGCAAGAGTTTGTTTCATTGAAACTTGTTTCGGCAAAGTGTTTGGCTGAGATAAAGGTAGAAGATTTTCTTCTTACTAATATCGACGCCGAGCTCGAAGCAAAAGTGCTGGCTGATAATCCTGACTCTATTTTAGTTAATGGTGAAGAAATTTCTGTTAACTATAACAATAATCAGGCTGCAATTCGTATCAATGCCGAGCAGGCTAAGAACCAAATTGGCACCTTAAGTCTTGCCGGTGGTCGTCAGCTGAGACTGTATGTCGATTCTTATACAAGTTTTGATAGCTTTGACGAGGTAAACGTTTATTTTGAAAATAGACGCCTCGAAGAAGCGTGGCGGATTAAGGAAAGCGAGCTGAGGAATGCTCCTTGGTTAGAGAGCGGAGAAAGTTTTGTTGCTTTGCTGAAAGAGCTTCAGCCGTTAGAATATGCCCAGAAAGATAACGGAGAAAAAGTTTATGCTTTTCCGTATATCTCACTGAGTGGTAATAGTTTCCGCCTCGCCATTCATAAGGATTCTAAAGATGCAAAGCTTGCTAATCGCTCCGCGATAATAAGTATGATGCGGGCGCTACTGAGCGGTGAATTTTTCTTGGAATCCGATAGACCCTGGTATAGCTGGGGCTGGACTGCCATGACTGAAAGATTCCAAACTGAAAGTACAAGAATTATTTCTCAGGTTGTCGAACGGGCAAACGCGGAAAATTTTTCTGAGCTCCTAAGCGAAAGCAGACAGGGCTTACGTACGCTGAAGGCAAATTTGCTTTCGGAAAACAGCGAAGTGGGAGAATTGATTGAAGAAGCAGAAAATAACTTTAGCAATCATTTTTCTAATCAATCCTTAGAATTAATTTCTGAAGAATCGAGCCGTTTCCGTTATTTAGTTTCCGAAGCACGTAGCCTGAGTAATGAAGCTAATTTTTTGGAAGCTAAAGTAAAGATTAACGAGGCCAATAATTTTATCGCCGGACTCGTTGATCTTCTAAAAACACGCCAAGCCGACCGTGACGCTTTAGTAAGGGCCAATAATATTCCGGCTTACTTGCTTAATGCTTTCGCAAACGACGTTGACCGTGCGCTTCAATTTATGGATAATGTGTCTAAATTGCCGACCCGTAAAATTGATGCTCATGAAATTTCCTGCGGGCGCGCCCGAGTTAGCCGCAATTTAAGCGACGTTTGGTCGTCTATTGGCGAAACTTCAGATTTTTTTTGTGGCGCCGATCCGAATGATGTCAAATACTATGTATCGGAATATCATTTCGGAAATGACACTTCGTACGAAGAACCGAAACAGTTGCGCCAAGAAAATTGGCAAGATAAAGTCGGAACTTCGAATGACGCTATGGCTGAAGCCTTGCGTCGCGCTGGGTTAATCAAATAGTTCTTTTAAGTTCAAAAAAAGCGCGAACAGGCAGTTCACCTGTTCGCTTCTTTCCCGAAAATATCATATAATTATGGTATCTTCAGAAGAGAATAAGCTAAAAACCGCCAATAACTTGTAGAGCGGAGAAGTCTAAAACGCATTTAATCAATCTCTCTCCTTAAATATGTTTTTACTTTTCGTCGTTTATTAGCCTTCGGGCCGGTAAATAACGCTCTACAGATTATTGACGGTTTTTTATTTTTCCGTATTTTATTTATCCCCGCTTATGATATAATGTATTTATCCTTTATTTTCTTAATTTTTAACTATGTCTCGTAAAAAGAAAAATTCTAATCCCCTTGATTACATCTCCTTGCCAGAGTTCGACCTTGATGATCGCGCTAAGCGCAGTATTATTATCGTGTTTCTCATTGTGCTCGGTCTTGTTAGCCTGCTCGGCCTGTTTAATCTTTCCGGCCATTTTGGCATTTTCCTTTCGAAGTGGTTGACCCTTATTTTCGGCTTCGGTAAATGGCTTGTCCCGCTCATTTTTCTTTATTGGGCGCTTATTTTAATCCGTAAGACCAAGAAACCTTTAAAATTTACGGACTATTTGGGATTGACTACGCTTTTTATTTCTTATCAAACTCTATTTCACTTTTTTATCGACCAGATTAATTGGGAGACGACGGTGGAAACAGGGGTTGGCGGTGGCTATATCGGCTTGTATTTGAGTGAGTTATTTAATTATATCTTCGGTTTCTGGGGCGGTGTGCTCGTTTTAATTGCCCTCTTATTAATATCGCTCGTGCTCGTCTTCAATACTTCGCTCGCGCGCATTATCGGTCAGGAAAGTATGCTCGCTAAGATTTTCCGGCCCTTTGCTCTTTTCTTCAAGAATTTATTTTCCAGTTCGGAAGTGGAGGATAATCAGGGTCAGAAATTTGTGGCCGAAGCGAAAGAAGAAATTTTAAGTGCCTGGCAGAAGAAAGAAGTGAAACCGGAAGAAATTGAAGAAGAGGAAGATGAAATAGTTTCACCGGCTAAGGCACTTAAAGATAAGCCGAAGGTACAGGAAAAAATTGTTTGGCCGAAACGCTTAATTAAAATTGATTTGCCGTTCGAACTTTTAAATAATAAATTTACCAAAGCAATCGGCGGCGATACCGACGCCAATGCACTTAAGATTCAAAAAACTTTAAATAAATTCGGCATTGATGTCGAGATGGGAGATACTAAGGTTGGCCCGACTGTGACTCAATATACTTTTCGTCCGGCGGAAGGCGTTAAACTTTCTCGGATTACAACTTTAAGTAATGATCTCTCGTTGTCGCTCGCCGCGCATCCGATTAGAATTGAAGCACCGATTCCGGGTAAGTCATTAGTCGGTGTCGAGGTGCCTAACCGCGCGAAAGCAATCGTTGGTCTAAGAGAAATTTTAGAAGATCAAACTTTTAAAGATCGAAAAAATAATTTATTTATTGCTCTTGGTAAAGATGTCGCCGGTACGGCCTGGCTTTATGATTTAACGCGCATGCCGCACCTCCTTGTGGCGGGCGCGACTAATTCCGGGAAATCAGTCTGTTTAAATTCAATTATTGTTTCTTTGCTTTACCAAAATAATCCGGATGAACTACGCTTTATCATGGTTGATCCGAAGCGGGTTGAACTCCCGACTTATAACGGCATTCCTCATTTACTAACCCCGGTCATTACCGATGTTAATAAAACGATCAACGCGCTTAAGTGGTGCTTGAATGAAATGGAGCGCCGCTATGATGTTTTAAATAAAGCGGGGAAGCGCAATATCCAATCATATAATCAAACAGCTAAAGAAAAATTACCCTATATCGTTTTCATTATTGATGAGCTCGCCGATTTTATGATGACGAGCGGTAAGGAAATGGAAGCGGCTATTATCCGTCTTGCCCAGATGTCGCGCGCCATCGGTATCCATTTGATACTTGCGACACAGCGGCCGAGCGTTGATGTTATTACCGGGTTAATCAAAGCGAACGTACCGACGCGTATCGCGTTTTCCGTGGCTTCGCTCGTCGACTCGAAAACAATTCTTGATTCGTCGGGCGCAGAAAAATTATTGGGCCAAGGCGATATGTTATTTATGACCGCTGAGTTTTCCAAACCAAAAAGAATCCAGGGGGCATACTTAAGCGATAATGAAATAAACGATGTCGTAAATTATATTAAAGATAAGTGCGGACCAGCTGAATATTTAGAGGGGGTAACCGACCGTCAGAAAGTGGGCGGAAACGCCGGAGTCGGGTTAGACGGTAATCACGGTGATGAAGATGAATTATTCGAAGCAGCTAAAGAAATAATTGTTAAAGCCGGAAAGGCTTCAACCTCAATGCTGCAGCGCCGTCTTTCTATCGGTTATGGCCGGGCGGCTAAGATATTAGATATGCTCGAAGAGTCAGGTATTATTGGACCCTCAAATGGCGCGAAGCCGCGCGAAGTGATGATTAGCCAGGAACAATATGAAGCATCGAATACGGAAGTTATTAGCGGAATTCCGGTTCATGATCGGGCGACAGCCGTGGCGCCAGCCAGTTATTTAGGCGAAGAAGATGAGGCGGATGAAGATGAAGAGGAGGCGGATGATGTTTTGGTTTTTAAGAATGACAAGCCCGCTCCGGATGAAAATGAGGAAGAAGAAGCGGAGGACGAAGCCCCAGAAAATGAAGAAGAAATTAAAGAAGAATTAAGTTTGACGCCGGAAGAAGAAGACGCTACAATTGACGATGAGGATGAAATATTAGAGGAGATTCATCAGGATCATCCCTTGCCGAAAGTTGAGGGCGATAAGCCGGCGGCAAAGCCTTACGAGGATGATGATGAAATGTTTTTTGCCAAGTAAGGGCGTGATTAATTAAAATACAAGATTTTGTCAAGATTTTGTAACAATTTAACTAATCATCCGTATTATTATTTAAGATTATCAAACGAGAAAGTGATAAAATATTAAGCTCGTTTGGTGCTTGAAATAAATAGAATAAATTAAACAAAGCCACCCCTCGGAATCGGGGTGGTTTTTGTTTTTTGGGGTGCTTTTTACTTTACGCCATTTCCTGTTATAATGGTCTATATGCTTAATAAAATCAAAAAACTAATTCCCTTAAAACTGTTTCATTTTTTTCAACCGGTTTATCATTTTATGGTTGCCCTGGCGGCAGCTATTAGCTATGGTTTTCCAAGCCGGAAGATGATTGTTATCGGCGTGACTGGAACGGCCGGCAAGACTTCGACTGTCTACCTTTTGGCAAAAATGCTCTCAGCGGCCGGTTATAAAACGGGCTTCACCTCGACTGCGGTTTTTTCGGATGGCGACGAGGAATGGTTGAATGATAAAAAGATGACCATGCCGGGTCGCTTTTTTATTCAGAAAACTTTAAAGCTGATGCTAAAAAATAATTGCCGCTATGCAATCGTCGAAACGACCTCTGAGGGCATTAAGCAATTCCGTCATCGCTTTATTAATTACGATACGATTGTTTTTACAAATTTATATCCCGAGCATATTGAGGCTCATGGTAATTTTGAAAAGTATAAAGAGGCCAAGGGAAAACTTTTTGCCCATTTAAAAGATTGCTCCGTTAAATATGTTAACGAGAAAAGACAGGTGGTTAAACCGATGAGTAATCTAAAAAAACTGGAATTAACACGTGTTGTGAAAACGATTATTGCTAATGGCGATGACGAAAATGCCCCGTATTTCCTGGGTTTTTGGGCTGAAGCAAAAATTGTGTGCTCTTTCCGTGCCGGGTTTTCCTTAGATGAACTACTCAGGCAATTACCGAGTGAAGCGGCAGTTAAAGATTTTTCTTTGGTTAAGGGGGCGGATATTAGTTCCGGAGTTGAGGGTATTTCTTTCCGTATCGAGGGGGGAGAGCAGGACCTAATTAAATTAAATCTCCTGGGAGAATTTAATGCGTTTAACGCGCTGGCCGCCTATGCGGTTGGTATTAACCAAAATATTAATTCAGAAAAACTGCGGCTCGGCTTAGAAAGCGTTCGCGGCTTGGCAGGGAAGATTGAACTTATTGCGGCCGGGCAAAATTATACGGCCATTGTTGATTACTCATTCGAGCCGATGGCCCTCGCTAAACTTTATCAGGCGCTTGCCCTCGTGCCGCGCGAAAAGGTAATTCATCTATTAGGCTCGACCGGGGGTGGACGAGATGCTGCGCGGCGACCGATTTTGGGCAAAATTGCCGCCGACAACGCAGATATTGTTATTGTCACCAATGAAGATCCTTATGACGAGGACCCGGCTCAAATTATAAATCAGGTGGCGGCCGGTGCCGAAGAGGCGGGTAAAACCCTTAATGTCGACTTATTTAAAATTCTTGATAGGCGGGAGGCGGTTAAAAAAGCGCTTGAATTAGCCAAAGAGGGCGATTTATTGCTCTTCACGGGTAAGGGCGCCGAGCAGGCAATTTGCGGGCCAAATGGCACGAAACTCCCCTGGGATGAAAGATTAGTTGTCCACGCGGAAATTATGGCGAGAATTGATATTGACAAGGCAGCCATTAAGGATATATAATAAAGGCATTAACACTTTTTTATCTAAAAAAAGTGATTTATCGAAAAAATAATTAATTAAATAGACTTGAACTCAAGCCAATTTGGGATTGGGATTTTTTTGTTAAAAAATCATCGAGCCCTTTATTTTTTCTTTTGTTTTACATAAATATTTTATAAAATATACGTCCTATGTCTAAAAGAAAATCATTTTCTGAGCTCCAGGTTATCATGCCGATGCCTGACCTAATCGAGATTCAGAAAGATTCTTATGATTGGTTTCTGAAAGAAGGATTAGCCGAATTATTTGATGAGATAAATCCGGTCACCGATTTTATCGGACGCGATTTAGAATTATATTTCGAAGATTACTATTTAGACGAACCGAAATTCTCGGAAATTGAAAGCCGCGAGAAAAATATTACTTATGAAGCGCCTCTCCGCGTTAAGACGCGCTTGCTTAATAAAAAAACGAATAAAGCGATTAACCAAGAAGTTTTCTTGGGTGATTTTCCGCTCATGACCGAGAAGGGAACTTTTATCGTTAACGGCATTGAACGTGTGGTTGTTTCTCAGCTCATCCGTAGCGCCGGTGTTATGTTTACCGCTGAATTTGTTAAAGGGAAGAAATGCTATGGCGCGAAAATTATTCCGAATCGCGGCGCTTGGCTCGAAATTGAAACCGATTCAAATAAAGTTCTCTGGGTGCGCATCGATCGTAAAAGAAAAGTCGCGGTGACTTCATTGCTCCGGGCTTTTGGTTATGAAAAAGACGAAGAGCTGATTAAGCTTTTTGCCGACGTCGATCTCGTTAAGAATAAGGATGAAAAATCTTTTATCGAAGCGACTATTGAAAAAGATGCCGCTAAAACTGAAGCGGAAGGTTTACAGGAAGTTTATCGCCGCATTCGTCCGGGAGATTTAGCTTCCGTCGAAAACGCGCGCCAATTAATCTACTCGATGTTTTTCCGCTTTGACCGTTACGATTTCGGACGCGTTGGCCGTTATAAATTGAACCGCCGTTTCGAATTGAACTTGCCGGCCAATAAAAAAGAAAACCGAATTTTACGCAAAGAAGATTTAGTTTTAATTGTTAAAGAAGTAATACGATTAAATATTACTAAAGAGCTGGAGGATGATATCGATCATTTAGGCAATCGCCGTATCCGCGCGATTGGCGGTTTGATTCAAAATCGTTTCCGCGTCGGTTTGGCGAGAATGGAGCGCATTATTAAGGATCGTATGTCGACAACTGATATCGTTTCCTTAACGCCATCAAAATTAGTTAACGCCCGTCCGGTTATCGGTGTGGTGCGCGAATTCTTTATGTCTTCGCAGTTATCCCAATTCATGGATCAAACTAATCCTTTAGCTGAACTCGAACATAAGCGTCGCTTATCAGCGATGGGTCCGGGTGGTTTAACCCGGGAACGCGCCGGCTTTGATGTCCGCGATGTGCACGCTACTCACTATGGACGTATCTGCCCGATTGCGACTCCGGAAGGTCCGAATATCGGTTTAGTCGGCCATTTAGCGAGCTATGCCCGCTTAAATAGTTACGGCTTCTTGGAAACTCCTTACCGAAAAGTGGTGCGCGATAAGAAAGGCAGCCGCGTCACCGACGAGATTGTTTATCTTGATGCTTTTGAAGAAGAAAAATTTATTACGGTGGATGCCACCGTGCCTTTTGATAAGGACGGTTATTTTATTGTCAGCAAATTTGAAGTGCGCAAACACGGCCAACCGGGCATGGAAGAAGTTGGTAAAATCGACTTCGTCGGTGTGGCCGCTAATCAGATTATTTCTATCGCGACTTCGCTTATTCCTTTCATGGAACATAACGATGGACAGAGATCCCTCATGGGAACGAACATGCAACGTCAGGCTGTGCCGCTCGTGAAGAGCGAAGCACCGATTGTTGGTACGGGCGTTGAGGAAAGAGCGGCCCGCGATAGCGGCCATGTCGCGATTGCGCTTGAAGACGGTGTTGTGACTAAGGTTGAAGCGGCGACGGTTGAAGTTCAGAATAAGAAAGGCGCGCTCGACCGTTATCCTTTAAATAAATTTTTACGTTCTAATTCTTCCACCTGTATTAACCAGCACCCGGTAGTTGATGTTGGTCAGAAAGTAAAGAAGGGAGATATTTTATCGGATGGCCCGGCCATCGACAACGGTGAATTATCCTTGGGCCGCAACGTGCTTGTTGCTTTCATGACTTGGGAAGGTTTCAATTATGAAGATGCGGTTATTATTTCCGAACGCCTCGTTAAAGAAGATATTTATTCTTCTATCCATATTGAAAATTATACGATTGATGTCCGCGATACAAAACTCGGTCCGGAAGTGATTACGAATGATATTCCAAACATCAGTGAAGAAAAATTAAAGAATTTAGACGAAGACGGAATTATCCGTATTGGCGCTGAAGTTTCGAGCGGTGATATTTTAGTCGGTAAAATTACGCCGAAAGGTGAAACTACTTTATCGGCGGAAGAAAAATTATTACGCGCGATTTTCGGTGAGAAAGCTAAAGACGTGCGCGACTCCTCTTTATACTTGGAGCACGGCGAACACGGTAAAGTGGTTGATATTAAAATTTTCTCGCGTGAAGACGGCGATAAATTATCGGCTGGCGTTTTGAAATCTATTCAGGTGGCCGTCGCTAATTTAAGAAAGATTCAGGTCGGCGATAAAATGTCCGGTCGCCATGGTAATAAGGGTGTTATTTCTCAGGTTGTCCCGATTGAAGATATGCCTTATATGGCCGACGGCACACCGATTGATGTTATCTTGTCTCCGCTCGGCATTATCTCTCGTATGAACCTCGGCCAATTGCTCGAAACTCATTTAGGTTTTGCTGCGAAGAAACTTGGTTATCGCGTTATGACCCCGGCGCTTGATGGTATTAATGAAGATCAGATTCGGGGAGAACTTATCCGCGCGGGTTTGCCTGAGGACGGAAAAGTAACTCTTTATAGCGGTAAAAGCGGCAGCGCTTACGACCACACGATTACGGTCGGTTATAAATATGTACTGAAACTTAACCACATGGTTGAAGATAAGATCCACCAACGTTCTATTGGTCCTTACTCCTTAATCACGCAGCAGCCTTTAGGCGGTAAAGCGCAATTCGGCGGCCAGAGATTCGGAGAAATGGAAGTTTGGGCGCTTGAAGGTTATGGCGCCGCCCACACTTTACAGGAAATGTTAACGATTAAATCCGATGACGTTCCTGGTCGCTCCAAAGCTTATGAATCTATTATTAAGGGCGAAGAAATTGAAAAATTAAATGTTCCTGAATCCTTCAACGTTTTAATCCGTGAGCTCAAGGGCTTAGGCTTAAACGTGGAACTCTTGGGTGGTAACGGCGGACAGCCGGCCTCTGAGGTAGTTACTGAAATTGATGAAGAAATCAGAAATGATGAAAAGCTTATTTATGATAAGCCGGAAATTATCGCGACCTTACTTGAAGAAGGCGGGGACAAAGAATAATTATAATTAATTAGCCATTATTAATATATGTTAAATCCAATAAAAACAAGCGATTTCAGCGCCATCCGCCTCAAATTGGCTTCGCCCGATGAGATTCTTAATTGGTCCCATGGCGAAGTAACGCGCCCGGAAACGATTAATTATCGCACGCAAAAACCGGAGAAAGACGGTTTATTCTGCGAAAAGATTTTTGGTCCGACCAAGGATTGGGAATGCGCTTGCGGTAAATATAAAAAAATCCGTTATAAGGGTATCGTTTGCGATAAATGCGGCGTTGAGGTTACGCGCAGTGTTGTGCGTCGTGAACGCATGGGCCATATTAGCTTACAGGTGCCGGCTACCCATATCTGGTTTTTACGCGGCCTATCTTCTAAAATCGGCTTGCTCTTAAATCTCGGTATTCAGTCTTTGGAAAAAGTAATTTATTATGCCAGTTTTATCGTGACCGATGTTGACGACGCTCTTAAGGACTCAACGATTGAGCAGATTAAAGCGGAATATAAATCTAAAGTCAAAGGGATTGATAATGAATATAATAATAGCCTTAAAAAAATAAAAGAAGAGAAGGGTGAAAACGGCGAAAGCGAAATTAAAGACGCCGCCAAGGCTAAGGCCGAAAGAATGGCGCGCTTAGACGAAGATTTCGGCGTTACCCAAAAAGAATTAAAAGAATTAAAACCCCTCTTAATTTTATCGGAACAACAATATCAGAATTTAAGTTTGAAATTTGGACATATTTTTGAAGCCTCGATTGGCGCCGAAGCGATTCGCAAATTACTCATGAAGATTGATTTGGTGGCCAGCATCGAAAATTTGGAAGGCAAATTAACGGACGCGGTTGATTCTAAAAAAGAAAAATTAGTGAAGCGCTTAAAACTGCTTAAGAGTTTTCGCAATAATGATATTCGTCCGGAATGGATGATTATGACTGTTCTCCCGGTAGTACCGCCGGATTTACGTCCGATGGTTGCGCTCGACGGCGGTCGTTTTGCCGCGTCCGATTTAAATGATTTATATCGTCGCGTGATTAACCGTAATAATCGCTTAAAGCAATTAATGGATCTTAACGCGCCGGAAGTTATCTGCCGCAACGAAAAAAGAATGTTACAGGAAGCAGTTGATGCTTTAATTGATAATAGCGCCCGTCACACCAAGACTGTAACTGCTTCAACTGGTCAAAAGAGACAATTGAAATCCTTAGCGGATACTTTGAAAGGTAAACAGGGCCGTTTCCGTCAGAATTTACTCGGTAAGCGCGTCGACTACTCCGGCCGTTCGGTTATTGTTGTTAATCCGAAATTAAATTTGGATCAGTGCGGTTTACCGAAGATTATGGCCCTCGAGTTATTTAAACCCTTCATCATTTCCCAATTGATTAAAAGAGAAATTGTGCATAATGTGCGCAGCGCTTCTCGCTATATCGAAGCCGGGCATGACGAGGTTTGGGATATTTTGGAAGAAATCGTCCGCGGCGCCTTCGTTCTCTTAAATCGTGCACCAACTTTGCATCGTTTAGGTATTCAGGCCTTCCGCCCGATTTTAATCGAAGGTAAAGCTATCCAGATTCATCCGCTCGTTTGTACGGCTTTTAATGCCGACTTCGACGGTGACCAAATGGCTGTTCATGTTCCGCTGACTAAAGAAGCTCGCCACGAAGCGGAAACTTTAATGCTTTCTACTCACAATCTGCTTAAACCGGCGACCGGCGACCCAATCGTGGCCCCGGCGCAGGATATTGTTTGGGGTACCTATTATATTACTTTGGTGGAAAAAGATTTCCTGGAAAAACCAGTCACCGAAATGCGTTATTTCTATAATGAAGACGAAGCTTTGCTTGCTTACGAAAGTAATTATATTGATTTGCATGAAGCGATTAGCGTTAAATATAAAGGCGAGATGCTTAAGACAACTGTCGGTCGCCTAATTTTTAACTCGTTGCTTCCGGAAAAATTAAAATTCATTAATGATGTTGTCGGTAAGAGTAAATTAAAAGATTTGATTCGTGAATGTTTACGCATTTATGGCGAAGACGAAACCGTTAAGTTTATTGATGGCTTAAAGAACCGCGCTTTTGCCTTTATTACCAAGTCTGGTTTGTCCTGGGGTTTCGGCGATTTGCCGAGCCTGCCCGAGAAAGATAAATTAATCGATTTGGCCAATGAAAAAGTAGAACTCATTCAGGAACAATATAACGAAGGTTTACTCACCGAATCAGAACGCTACGCCAAAGTTATTGAAGAATGGACCAATACTAAAGATAAGATTGCCGATATTTGTAAAAAAGGATTGATGGATATTTTGCCAGTTTTCTCGATGATTGATTCCGGAGCCCGCGGTTCTTGGGCGCAGCCGGTACAGATTTTAGGAATGAAGGGTTTAGTTACCTCACCAAGTGGCGCCATCATCGAATTACCGGTGAAAGGAAACTTTAAACAGGGATTCGGCGTATTGGAATATTTTATTTCTACTCATGGTGTGCGTAAAGGTTTATCCGATACCGCTTTAAGAACAGCTAACGCCGGTTATTTGACTCGTCGTTTGGTTGATGTTTCGCAAGATGTTATTATCGCGGAAGACGACTGCGGCGATACTGTCGGTATGACTCTTAAGCGCGCGGAAATCGAGAAGAACGGTGAAGATTTCTTCCGCCGTTTGACCGGTCGCTACGTCGCTAAAGATATTGTCGACGTCAAAGGCAAGCTCGTACTTGCGGCTGGAGAAATTTTGAATGAAGAAAACATTAAATTAGTTAAAACTAAAGATATTAGTGAAGCTTGCGTCCGTTCGGTTCTAAGCTGCAAGATGCACAAAGGAATTTGTGCGAAATGTTACGGTTGGGATTTGGCTTACAATAAGCCCGTGGCGATGGGTTCGACCGTCGGAATTATTGCCGCTCAGTCTATCGGTGAACCGGGCACACAGTTAACTATGAGAACCTTCCATTCCGGTGGTGTGGCCGGTCAGGACGATATTACCCAGGGTTTACCGCGCGTTGAAGAAATCTTTGAAGCGCGCAGCCCGAAGAAAAAGGCTTTAATTTCTGATGTCGCCGGTCGGGTTAAAATTGAGTTTGCGCAGAAAATTATTAAAGATCAGGAAGGGAAAGAGATTTCCGTAAATAACCCGCAGGCCAAGATTCTTAGCATTTTCTACAAAGGCAAGGACCACGATAAATATTATTTCTCGGAAAAAATTAATGAGATTAAGTTGTCCAGTGGTATTACTGCCAAGGATAAAAAGAAATTGGAAACCAAGGTTTTGGTTAAGGATGGGGCCGAAGTCGCCAAAAACACTGATCTTTTCAGTATCAACGGCGATGTCGTGCGCTCGAAATCAGCCGGTCAGGCATCGGTAACCGATAAATACATTAGCGTCGCCAAAGATGTGGAGAAAGTTAAGGAATTCTCGATTCTGAAGGGTACGATGTTAATGGTTAAAGACGGTGATGTTATTGAACGGGGCACGCAGCTGACTGAAGGCAGTCTCGATTTGCGTGAGTTATATAAACTTAAAGGCCAACTTGAAACTCAGAAATATATTATTCAAGAAATCCAATATGTTTATGGTTCTCAGGGTCAACCCTTGAACGATAAGCACGTTGAAATTATTGCGCGTCAAATGTTCTCCCGTTATTTGGTGAAAGAAGCCGGCGACGCCGCGCTCCTGCCGGGTGAAACAATCGAGGACGAAGTATTGGCGCAAGCGAATAAGGGGCTGAAGAATCCGGCCAAGGCCGAAAAGTTATTGCTTGGTATTACCAAGGCATCTCTTACTACCGACAGCTTCCTCTCCGCCGCCTCCTTTCAAGAAACCTCTCGCGTTCTTATCGACGCCGCCGTTAACGGCAAAATCGATTATCTCGAGGGTCTGAAAGAAAACGTTATTATCGGTTGTTTAATCCCAGCCGGTACCGGATATAAAGGTAAGAAAAAACGCGTCGATTACGGAAAATAATTGAGCGGCAAAAAAATTATTTCGAATTTTATAAAAAAGAAGTTTAAATTTAAACTTCTTTTTTTGTTGGCGGAAACTCGTTAAATTCGGTTGCCAGCGAGTGCAAAATGGCGTAAAATAGAGATAGATATGCTTAAAACTATTTGGAAAAAATGGCCATTTTTATTTAAATTACGCCTATTTTTGGGGCTTATTTTGTTTATTATTATTTTTTCTTTTTTATATTTGAAAATTGTGCCCTTCGGTCAGATTGTTTATACGCGCGATTATAGTTCGCCTTGGCGCTCAGGCAAGGGCTTTATTTATGGGTTTACGCCGGCGGAAAGAGTCGCGGTTGAAAAAGGGGAATTGCCGCGCGTCATTGGCGACCCAATTTATTTTTCCGTGTTTACGTCGCGCACTTTTGATCGGGCAAAACTGACCGTTGTTTATCGTGATAATCTCGGGCTCGATACTCCTGTTGTTGAGGCCGGTGTTTTAGCCGATAATATTGTCTGGCGCTATAATTTGCAGCCGCTTGATAATAAGGCTCTCGACTATTTAATGCTGCGCTGGCACCTGAGTGAGGAGAACGGTAAATTATTTTTGCAAAAGGAAGAAAATTATACGAGTTTAAGTGTTCTCGAAGCGGATTTAAGCAAGGGCGATATTAAGGGCTGCGACCAAGTTTCAAAAAATTGTCTGGCCGTTTATAATTACGCTCCGGAGTATGATTATCAGATCCAAAACTATCAAGCGGCCGTTCCGCTTACGCTTAATATCCCTTTGCGCGGCGCGCATCAATTTTATGTTTACGTTAAAAATGAACCTCTGCGCCTGGCCTTTACTTTTGTCGATTTAAATCAAGACCTGAAACCGGCCCCAATTAGCTTAATTATTTCTCGCGGTGATAAAATTATCGAGACACGGGATTTGAGTGACCCTAATCCGCAGCCGGGTAGCGGGCAGACCGAAGAAAAAGAGCTGACTCTTGATCCGGGGAACTTGCCGGCTGGTGTTTATAAAGTTGAGGTGAAAATAACCGATGATATGGTTATAAAGAAAATTGTCAGTTCGGTTGATCGCCTGTCTTTCATCAACAAAATTTGGCCGGTATCGAATCCGGGAGCTTTGACTCTTTATACCGATTCAGCCTATTTACAGGTTAAGGCGCCTACGCCGGCGAGCTTACAGACGATTAATTTCGGGGGGAAAAATTTTACTCTCAGCACGGCCTATCAGCAATATGACTTTAAAGCTGAGGGCGGAGAAATAAAGAAGGCGATAAAATTAAGCAAAGACAACCTAATTTTGGAAAATAATGGCGTTTTTGCCTGGTCAGCCAACAGCCTTTTTAATCCCGCTTTGCCTAAAGTCGATCGGTATTTTTCGGTCTCCGATCCGGTTAAATATATCGTGGCGAATTATCATAAACCGAGCGAAGAAGAGGGCTTTAAAACCGCCACGGCCGAATTCGATTTAAAGGGAACTTATCGGGAAAACGGTAAATATAGTTTTATGATTTCGGTACCGGGCCTAAAGACGGAAGATGGAGTTGAAGATAATTTAGAAATTTATCAAATTAAAATAGAATTAAAAGGCCGGACCCTATGGCAAAAAATTTGGCAATAATCAGTCGGGAAATTTTTTATTTTCTCTTTTTCCTCCTCTTGGCTTTTATCGGCTTGGAACTTGTTTGGCCGAACATTATTCTTGCCTATTTTAATATAAATTACCTGATTGTTTTGTGTCTTATGAGCGGATTAATTAATTTATTAAAAAAAAATATTAAAATTTATCAATAAGTTTCAGCTAAGTTGTTCGGAGCGCATATGATTTCGTTAAGAAAAATTAATCACGTGTAATAAAAAATTAAGAAAAAAGATTAATTTTTCCCCAGAAATCATCTAAGCGTAGAAAAAGCTTAGCTGAAACGCAAATTAATTATATATGTCTTTAAAGTATTTTTTTAACCCCAAGTCAGTAGCCGTTATCGGCGCTTCAAGCGATAAGGCGAAAATTGGACGCCAAGTTTTAGATAATATTATCCGCGGCGGCTATCAGGGGAGAATTTATCCGCTAAATTTGAAGGAAAAGAAAATCGCCGGCCTAATCGCCTATGAGAATTTAGAGAATTTACCTCGCCGCGAATATGAGGCGCTCTTGGTAATTATCGCCATCCCGGCTCAATTTGTACTGGCAGAAATAAAGAAATGCGCGCACCTCGGCATTAAAAATATTATTATTATTACCGCCGGGTTTAAGGAAGCGGGGGAAGAAGGTAAAAAACAGGAGGCAGATATCGTGGCTTTAGCTGCCCGCCATCATCTTCATATCCTGGGGCCGAATTGCCTGGGCCTGATTAATACTTGGCATAAATTGAATGCAACTTTCGCTGCCGCCGATAAAGCAACCGGTAATACGGCTCTTTTATCGCAATCCGGCGCCATCGGTTCGGCCGCCCTTGATTGGTTAAAAGTGAAAGATTTTAATTTTGGTTATTTTATCAGTTTGGGAAACAAAGCGGTTTTAGAAGAAAATCAAATTATTGAATATCTGGCGACCGAGAAGAGAATCGATTTGGTAGTTGCCTATCTTGAAGAAATTAAAGATGGCGAAAAATTAATGGCCCTTGTTTCTCGCCTGGTTAAACATAAGCCCGTTGCGATTCTTAAAGCGGGCCAAAGCGCCGCTGGTGGACAATTAGCCCTATCCCATACCGGATCGCTCGCCGGGTCAAGCGCCGCCGTTGAAACCGGGCTACGCCGCGCCGGTGCAATTTGGTTGGAGAACCTGGAAGAATTATTCAATCTTTTATTATTATTCCGGAAAGAAGCCTGGCATAATCCGGGAGAACAGAAGCTTTATGTTTTAACTAATGCCGGCGGAGTAGCCGTTTTAACGGTCGACGAAATTAGCCGGCAGAAATTACCCTTCGGCAGGAGCTGGGATTTACTCGGCGATGCCGATGCCGCGCGCTACACGGCGGGCTTGAAAGAAATGCTGGCCGATAAAAAAATCAATAATTTATTGGTGCTCTTAACCCCGCAAACTTCCACCGAACCGGAAAAAACGGCTGCCGCGATAATTGCGGCTGCTAAAAAATATCCGCATAAATTGATTATGGCCTGTTTTTTGGGCGGGGAAGCCGTGGCGAAAGCCCAGGATATGCTGGAAAAAAGTAATATCCCAAGTTTTAATTACCCGGAGGAAGCCGTACGCAGTTTTAAAAAATTAATCGCTTATAAGAATACGATTGCGACCATTAAGCCCTATAAAGCGCCTCGCGTAAAAGTTAGAAAGGTCATAACAAATACGGATTATTTGCAATCTTTAAAATTACTGCGCGATTATAAAATTCCGACCGTTAAAACCGTAAAATATGAAGAGGCGCGAGCGGCAAATTATAAATACCCAGTTGTATTAAAAATAATTGGTCCGGATTTTTTGCATAAGTCTGATAAAAAAGCGGTGGTCGCTAATTTAAAAAATGAAAGCGCCTTAAAGGCAGCAGTGAAAGAATTGAAACAGCAAAATAAACGCGTGCTTGAGAAGCCGGAAAATTATTTTATCGTTCAGACGCAGGCGGATCACTTTCAGGAAATCATCCTTGGTTTTAAGCGCGACGCCTCTTTTGGTCCGATTATGATGGTCGGGCTCGGCGGAATTTATACGGAAATATTTAAGGAAATTAAACTCGCGACCGGTGATCTCGATTCTAAATCTGCGCTGGCGGCTATTATGGAATTGAAAATATTTCCAATTTTAAACGGGGCGCGCGGTCAGAAGAAGTATGACCTAAAAGGCTTAGTGAAGGCACTGGTAAATTTAGCGCGGCTCGCCAATGAACACCCGGAAATTAAGGAGTTTGATATTAACCCCTTATTTGTAATGCCGGGAGAATGTTTAGCCGCTGACGTCAGAATAATTATTTAATATGTATAAAGGCCAGAAAATTATTGTTGTCCTTCCGGCCTATAACGCGGCCGAGACTTTAGCGCTCACAGTGCGCGATATACCGGCGCTCGTCGATGAAATTATTTTAGTTGACGACCGCAGCGCCGATACGACAGTGGCTGAAGCCGAACGCTTAGGGCTTTTTGTTTTTCGGCGCGAAACAAACGGCGGCTATGGAGCGAACCAAAAAACGTGTTACCGCTTGGCGCTTGAACACGGCGCGGATATCGTTGTTATGGTGCATCCGGATTATCAATATGATCCGAAATTAATTAATTTTTTTGTTCAGTTTATTGTCGATGATTATTATGATGTCATGCTGGGGACGCGTATCCGCAGCCGGCGCGAGACTCTCGCCGGCGGTATGCCCCGTTATAAATACTTGGCTAATCGCGCTCTGACTATTTTTGAAAATTTAGTGACCGGCTATAATCTCTCGGAATGGCACACTGGCATGCGCGCTTATAAGCGGTCGGTGCTGGAAAAAATAAAGTGGCAGGGAAATTCCGATGATTTTGTGTTTGATAGCCAAGTCTTATTTCAGATTGTGCGCGAGAAATACCGAATTGGCGAAGTCCCTGTCCCGGTCCGCTATTTTAAAGAAGCCTCGTCTATAAATTTTACCCGGAGCTTAAAATATGGCTTTGGAACGGTATGGGAAGGACTTAAATATTTATTTTCTTGATTATGCTTAAAGGGTGGCGTCCTTATTTTATTTTATTTGTTTTGGGCTTTGCGCTTTACGGTCAGAGCTTGTTTTTTGATTTTTCTTATTTTGATGATCAAAGTTTAATTTTAAATAATGCACCGATACTGAGCAGTTTCCAGAATATCGGCACGGTTTTTACGAGCGATGCCTTTTTCTCCAGCAGTAAATACTATTATCGGCCGCTCCTCAATTTATCTTTCATGGCCGATATGAAAGTGGGCGGCGTTTTGCCCTTTATTTATCACCTCGATAATATTCTCATCCATATTTTGGGCGCCGCCTTGCTCTATTTATTACTTAGCAAATTAAAATATCGGCGCGAGCTCGCCTTTTTCTTCGCGGCTTTATTTGTCGTTCATCCGGTTTTAACTCAGGCTGTTGCCTGGATACCCGGGCGAAACGATTCGCTGCTTGCCGTTTTTGTTTTGGCCGCCTTTAATTTTTTTCTTGCCTTTAAAGACAAGCCGCGCCTTAAATATTATCTTGGTTATTTATTAACTTTTCTCCTGGCCCTTTTTACCAAAGAAACAGCCGCGCTCCTGCCGCTGGTCGTGATTTATTATTTTTCGTTTATAGCCAGGGATAAAATTTTGGCGCGTGATAGATGGCTATTAATTTTTGGTTCGCTCGCCACCGGTTTTGTCTGGTATTTATTCCGTTACTTTGCCCTGGGGTCGGACCCGGTAACTGGAAACATCGTTATTAGCTCAATTATCCGGAATGCACCCGCTTTTTTAGTAAGCTTGGGCAAGGTGTTTTTGCCGTTTAATCTCAGCGTTCTGCCGATTTTGGCGGATGCAAAAATTATTTACGGCTTAATAGTTTTGCCGCTCTTAATCGCCGCCCTATTATTTTCCAAAAATAAAAGATGGTCCTACCTCGGCCTTGGTTTCGTTTGGTTTGTATTATTTCTTCTACCCTCGCTTGTCCGGCTCAACCCGATAGACACGCCCGATTTTCTCGAACACCGTCTCTATTTGCCCATGATCGGTCTTTTTATCGTGTTGCTTGAAGTTGAGTGGATTAAAAATTTAGATTTTAATAAAAAGATAATAAAATTCGGTAGCCTGCTCTTAATTCTATTTTTCTTTATTTTAAGTTGGCGCCATATTGGCGTCTTTAAAGATAGAATTACTTTTTGGCAATCGGCGGCCGTAAGCTCGCCTCATTCGGCGCTCGCTAACCGCAATCTCGGAGCGATGTATTATTTAGATAATAATCTTGAAGGCGCCGAGAAGAGCTATCGCCAGGCCCTCCTTATTAATGAAAACGAACCGATGGTCCACAACAATTTGGGTTTAATTTATGCTGACCAGGGGAGTTACGGCGCGGCCGAGAGAGAGTACAAGAAAGAGCTAAGCTTATATCCGAATTATGATACGGCCCTGGTAAATCTGGGAAATTTGTATTTCACGGAAAAAAGATTGACAGAAGCGGAGAATTTATGGCAGGAAGCGCTGCGTATTAATCCACGTAATTATCAGGCCTACCAGCACTTGCTTAATTTACCAAACCCGTTAAGATAAATAGTATGTTTAGGAAGCTTTTCCATCAGCAAATCAATAGTATTACCGTGGCCGCAGCCCTTGTCGCCCTGTCTTCGCTGGCCTCTCGTCTTTTGGGCGTTATCCGCGACCGTATTTTGGCCGGCCAATTTGGTGCCAGCACGACTTTGGACATATACTACGCCGCTTTTCGTATACCGGATTTAATTTTCAATCTTATTGTTTTGGGTGCTTTATCGGCCGGTTTTGTCCCGATTTTTACCGGGCTGATTAAAGATTTTACCGTTGAAACCAAAAAAGACGGCGCTGCGAGCGATGGCAATAAAGAAGCTTGGGGCTTGGCGAATAATGTTTTGAATTATTTGTTTATTGGCTTATTGGCTTTATCTATTATCGGCATCATTTTTGCGCCTCTCTTAACACGTTTAATAACGCCTGGTTTTGGTCCGGAAGAGCAGTTAAAAACGGCGGCCCTAACCCGCATTATGTTTTTGTCGCCCTTATTCCTTGGCTTGTCCGGTGTGCTTGGCGGCGTCTTGCAATCATTCAAAAGATTTTTGATTTATTCGCTGGCTCCAATCTTTTATAATATTGGCATCATTATCGGCGCTTTGTACTTTATGAAGTGGTGGGGGCTTGATGGTTTGGCCTGGGGCGTAGTTTTGGGTGCGTTTATGCATATGGCGATTCAAATCCCTTCAGTTTATCATTTAGGCTTCCGCTATAAATTTATAATTTTTTGGCGGGACCTTAATACAATTAAGATTGGGCGCATGATGGTGCCGCGCACTTTAAGTCTGGCGATTTCTCAGATTAATTTAGTCGTCATTACGATTATTGCCTCGGGTTTATCGAGCGGTTCTTTGTCGATTTTTAATTTGGCCAATAATTTACAGTCATTTCCCATCGGCATTTTCGGCATTTCTTTCGCCATCGCCGCTTTTCCGGCTCTCTCGGCGGCCGCTTTTAATAAAAAAGAATTAACGGAAAATTTCTCGCAGACAATTCGGCAGATTTTATTTTTTATCGTGCCGGCCACGGTTTTAATAATTACTCTGCGCGCGCAAATTATCCGCGTCGTTTTGGGTTCGGGTGCGTTCGACTGGGAAGATACGATTCTTACGATGAATACGCTCGGCTATTTTGCCTTGAGTCTATTCGCCCAAGCGACGACCCCGCTTCTAATCCGAGTTTTTTACGCGCGTCATAATTCTTCCACGCCGTTTTATCTTGGCCTTGTTACTGTTGCTCTTAATATCGGCCTTTCCTTTATTCTTGGCCCGCGCATGGGCGTCGCCGGTTTAGCGCTCGCTTTTTCAATTGCCAATATATTGAATTTCTTATTGCTCTGGGTCTGGTTGTCTTTACATGTCGGCAGTTTGGATATTAAAAATATTTTACGTTCGGTACTAAAATTTACGGCGAGCGCAATTGCCGCCGGGGCCGCGGCGCAATTAATGAAGATAGTGGTTTGGCCGTTTATCGATATGACAAAATTCACCGGAGTCTTTGTACAGTTGTTCAGCTCCTTTACGGCCGGCCTGCTGATTTATGCCTTTTTCTGCTATTTGCTTAGAAGTGAAGAATATTTTAGCCTGGTCGGTTCTCTGCGCAAGCGCTTTTCCTTCCGGAAGCTTAAAGTTGGCGATCAGGGTGAGGCCCGCGGAGTTTAATTTATAAATTATTTGATAAATGATAGAAGAAATAAAAAAAATCAGAAATTTCTGCATAATCGCTCATATTGATCATGGCAAATCTACCTTGGCCGATCGTATGCTTGAAATTACCGGCACAGTCGATAAGCGAAAAATGAAAGATCAGATTCTGGATGGCATGGATATCGAGCGGGAGCGGGGAATAACGATTAAATTGCAGCCGGTGACCATGGATTATAAGGGTTATAAATTGGATTTGATTGATACTCCCGGCCATGTTGATTTTTCTTACGAAGTTTCCCGATCGCTCGCGGCCGTCGAGACGGCCGTTCTTTTGGTCGATTGTACTCAAGGCATCCAAGCGCAAACCCTGGCGAATTTATATTTGGCCATGGAACAAAATTTAACGATAATTCCGGTGGTTAATAAAATTGATTTGCCGGCGGCCGATGTTCCAAAAACAAAACGGGAAATCATTAAGCTTTTGGGCTGCAAAGAAGAGGAAATATTTTGCTGTTCCGGAAAAACGGGCGAAGGCGTGGCGGCAGTTTTAGACGAAGTGATTGCTAAAGGCTTACCCCCGGAGGAAGATGCGCTCGGCGATCAGGATAATTATCCGCGTGCTTTGATTTTTGATTCTAAATATGATATTTATCGGGGCGTTGTCGCTTATGTTCGCGTTTTTAACGGGGCGATTAGGAAAGGCGACAAAATTCGCCTGCTATCCATGCGGGTGGAGAGTGAAGTACTCGACTGCGGGATTTTTAAGCCCGATTATTTATCGACCGGCGTGCTTGAACCGGGCGAAATCGGCTATGTTATTACCGGTTTTAAAACCGTCGGCGATTGCCGAGTCGGCGATACGATGACGGCTAAGGCCGGAGTAGTTAATTTTAATAAAATTGAAGCTCTTTCTGGTTATAAAGAAGTTAAGCCGATGGTTTTCGCTGGTATTTTCCCGCGCGAAGGTAATGATTTTAAGGAACTGCGCGAAGCCATGGAAAAATTAAAATTAAATGACGCCGCCTTATCATATGAGCCGGAAAGATCGGACGCGCTCGGCTTCGGCTTTCGTTGTGGTTTTTTAGGGCTCTTGCATCTCGAGGTTTTTCAAGAAAGGCTGCGCCGAGAATATAATTTAGATTTAATCGTGACCGTGCCGAGCGTCGCTTATAAAGTTCTTAAAAGCAGCGGCGAAGAAATGATAATTCGGACACCGCAGCGATTGCCCGATCCGACACATATTGATATCATAGAAGAACCCTGGGTGAGCTTGGATGTTATTACCCCCAAAAATTATATGGGTAATATCATTAAATTATCCCAAGAAAAGAAAGGTATTTATAAAAATACGGAATATATATCGGCGGAAAGCGATGAAGCGCGAGTGATTCTGCATTACGAAATACCGATGGCCGCGATTTTAACCGATTTTTATGATAAGATAAAGAGTGTCTCCTCGGGTTACGCCTCAATTAACTATGAATATCTCGAGTATCGTCCGGCCGATGTCGTGCGCATGGATATTTTAGTCGCCGAAGAACCGATTGAAGCCTTGGCGACTATCGTTTACCGCGAAGACGCGATGCGGGAGGGGCGGGAAGTCGTCGATATTTTAAAAAATAACTTACCCCGTCAAATGTTTGCCGTGAAAATTCAAGCGGCTCTCCACGGTAAAATTATCGCCGCCGATAAATTATCGGCGATGCGCAAAGATGTAACCGCTAAACTTTACGGCGGCGACGTAACGCGGAAACGCAAATTACTCGAGAAACAGAAAAAAGGCAAGAAAAAAATGATGGCGGCGGGCAAGGGAAGCGTTGATATCCCCCCTGATACTTTTGTTAAAATACTAAAAAGATAAAAAGATAATATGAAAAAGAAAAAAATCGCCAAAGTCTTATGGACGATAATTTCGCTGATTGTGGTTGTCTCAATGCTCGCTTGGACTTTTAGTTCCATGTTTTATTAATAATTTTTTTCACATATCCTCATGAAGGAATGGCTAATCGCACCTGCCGCCACGAGTGAATTTTTTGCTCAGTACCCGGAGATTAATCCGGTGCTTTTGCAATTGCTTTATAATCGCGATTTGAAAAATAAAGTTGATATTAAAGCTTTTTTAGATAGCGAACTCTCGCCGGATAAAGTTTTAGTAATCGGGGAAAACGCGGAACACGCTTTCTACGATCCATTTTTATTTAAGCACATGGCCCAGATAGTCGATTTGATTATCAGCCACATAAAAAAAGGCAGCCCGATAGTTGTGTACGGCGATTATGACGCTGACGGCGTTACCTCTTCCGTTATCCTTCTGGAGACTTTAAAGATTTTACACGCAAACGCCGAAGTCTATTTGCCGGATCGAGTCAGTGAGGGCTACGGCTTGAATAAAGTTGCGATTAATCAAATTGTCGCCCAAGGTTTTAAATTGCTCATAACCGTTGATAACGGGATTCGCAATCATGAAGAAATTGCTTACGCCAAAAGTAAGGGCTTGGAAATTATTGTGACTGATCACCACGTCTTGCCGGAAGATCCGAAAGACGCGCCTGATTGTTTGTATATCGATCCGGCGGATAAAAGCGATAATTATCCTTGGCCGTATTTAGCCGGCGTTGGCGTCGCTTTCAAATTAATTAGCGCTCTTTTAACTAAAGCCAGTTTGCCGGATAAGCAAAAACAATTAATTCTCGATAAAAGTTTGGACTTAGTGGCAGTCGGAACCGTAGCCGATATGGTCAGCTTACTCGGAGAAAATCGCTTGCTCGTTAAAAGCGGTTTAAAAATTCTAAATACCAGTAAGCGCTTAGGCTTAAACGAATTAATTAAAGTTTCAAAAATAAATAGCGGGCGACCGCTTGAGGCTTGGAATATTGGCTGGCAAATCGGGCCGCGCCTAAACGCGGCAAGCCGTCTGAGCCATGCTAATAGCGCCTTCGCCCTGCTCACGACGACTGACGAGAGCGAGGCACAAGGGCTGGCAGCCGAGTTAAATCAACGCAATATTAGTCGCCAGCAAATCACCGAGGAAATAATTGCAGCGGTTGAAAAGCAGATTGATAAGAATAATCTGCCTAATTTAATTGTCGGTATCGCCGGTGAAGACGAGGTTTGGAATGAAGGCGTAATCGGACTCGTGGCCGGAAAAATTACGGAAAAATATTATCGACCAACTTTAATCATTACCCGTTTAATTGAGGCGGCGGAGTTTGATCCCGTTGCGAAGAAGCTCGTGCCAAAGAAAGTCGCCTTTAAAGGTTCCGGACGTTCCGTTGAAGAATTAAACCTAATCCACGCGATTGAAGCGTGCTCCGCTAATCTTGATAAGTTCGGCGGCCATCCGATGGCCTGCGGGTTTTCTATAAAGTCAGAAGAAAAATTAAATAAATTCGTTACGGAAATCCAGCAATTAGCCGAAACAACAGTTGATAAAAGTAAACTGGTACCGAAACTGAAAATCGAAGCGGAACTGGATTTCTCTTCGATTAATCTTGATTTGGCTGATAGTATCAGTAAGCTCGCACCTTATGGCCAAAATAATCAGCAGCCCCGTTTCGTGAGCTATGATTTGCGCGTGGATGACGTGACAACGATGGGTTTCGATAATCAACATATTAAAATTCGTTTCTCGCAGTTTAATCCGCAGGCGGCTTCACACCCGGCGTCCTCTTTCTGGGCCTTGGCTTTTGGTGGAGCAGCCAGTTATAAAGAATTTAAAGTGGGCGATCGGGTTGATTTGGTTTATTATTTGGAAGTGAACGATTTTAACGGTCGGCGTGAACCGCAATTAAAAATGATTGATATAAAAAAATATGAATAAAGCGATTATTTTTACCGACGGCGGAGCGCGGGGTAATCCCGGACCGGCTGGCATCGGCGCAGTAATTTATGACGAAAACAAAAAACTCGTGGCAGAAATTTCCGAGTATCTTGGCGTGGCCACGAATAATCAAGCTGAGTATAAAGCGCTTATCGCCGCCCTTCAGAAAGCCGCCTCTTTAAAGGCTAATGAGCTTGATTGCTATTTAGATAGTGAACTTGTCGTCAAACAATTAAAACATGAATATAAAGTAAAAAACAAAGACTTGGCGCCTTTGTTTTTGACTATTCACAATTTAAGTTTAAATTTTAAGAAAATTTCTTATACTCATATTCCGCGGGAGCGGAATGGGGAAGCCGATCGCCTGGCTAACGAAGCAATGGATCGGGGGAGATAGTTATCTGACATGTAAATGCCCGCCCGTGGCATAAGTCGTCTGGGTCCCGCCGCAGCCGGTGTATTCATTTAAAACTGATACGCCGGCGTTTTTTAAAATTGAGATTAATTTATTTACATTAGTGCAACTCTTATCGGTCGTCAAAGCGATATCGACGCACATGCCGTTATTATGGCAAAGGCTGTTGTGCATGCTTGAGGGCGGATAAGCCTCGGTTACCCTCCACTTCAGGCTACCCGAGTTTGCCCAAGCGGTTGCCAATTTAGCATTCAAATCACTATTTATGAGGTGGCCATTTTTATAAGGTATCGCGCTTTGCAGCGAAACGCAATTATTGCATTCGGTGCTGTTATTTATATTGCCGTCGCTGGAAAGCGGTTCGACATCGGCCACCGTATTAATCGCGGTTGGCGAAAAATTTACGAGATTGGGATTAATTTGACCGAGAATTATGTAGGAGGCCGCCAAGATAATTAGGCCGGTTACACTGCCGATAATTAATTCTTTGGCTTGGCTAATTTTTGAAGCATCTCCCGACGAAAGCAACCAAAGTAAGCCGCCGGCCATAAGCATAATCGCCGCTAAAATACCGACAATGCTAATGGCATAATTATAAATACCGATTATATATTGTCCAATCCATGGTATTTGGCAAAAATAACCGCCACTGGCTCCGGGGATACAAGTGGTTTGGCTAAAATTTTGCATACCCGGAATTTTTACTTGTAAATCAGGAATATTAAATAACGGCATTTTATCCGTGCTTCCAAGATCGCCATCACAGCAACAAACGGCCGATTTTCCGGAGTTGATGCTAAAAGTCGGCTTAGTCCCGGAACATTTAGTATCACTATCCTTAAGCATGCTTTTAGCGATGCAGCCTCCCGAAACAGACGTAACCGGGGCTGAGCCGAGAGCGGTATAGGTCGTAGTGGTAATTTCCGTTTCCCAAGAGCACGCCGCCCAAGCGGGAGCGGAAAAAATAAAAAATATAGTTATGAAACTGATGATAAAAATTAGTTTTTTCATAATAGTCTTATGGGCAAGTACTATTTATATCGGTACATTTCTGCAAAGAAGCGGCACTGCCGTCGGTCGTTTTTAATTGGCCGCCGTGAGCGGAGTCTATCGCGCTCATAACCAAATTAATATAGGCTTGAGTATCATTATGATCGCTGGGTGGGGCATAGGTTTTAATTAATTCACGAATATTCTTACTTGAGCTCAGGCGCTTGCCTTGGCCAACAACGACAAACCAATCCGTAATGCCGATTGCGAGATTATCATAATGCCTGAAGTTGTCGACGCAGGTCCAGCCATTGCCACTTTTTTTCTCACCGCAGCGGACGTTACCGGGATTGTTGTTCTTTTTTCCTGGACCGGCGGTTGCGTAGATACTATCAACGCGCCAAATAATTAAAACTAAAGCCGGATCAATTTGGGTTTGCTGACAAGCAGAAGCAACTAAATCGCTATAACTTTCTAAGGGTGAACCTGCTAATTTCGCTTTTATCGCCGAGGCTGATTTTAGATTAGAACCTGCATATAAGGTATGCCAATCAACACAGCCGCAATAGGCCGCAACCGATTGTTTAGTGGAAACTATTGGGGTCCAAGCGGCATCACCGAGATCTACTCGCTTGATTGAAGATAAACTAAGGGCATTAAAATTTACCAAGTTAGGATTAATTTGGACAAGAATTATAAAAGAGGCGGCCAAAATAATTAGGCCGGTAACGCTGCCGGTGATAAGCTCTTTCGCTTGAGTTATTTTTGAAGCATCTCCGGCCGAAATTAACCAAAGTAGGCCGCCGGCCATGAGCATAATGGCCGCTAAAATACCGACGATGCTCAGGGCGTAATTATAAATACCGATTACATATTGCCCGAGCCAAGGAATTTCGCATTGTCCGGTTTCGTCACAACTGATAGTCGACAGTTTTTCCATACCTGGTATCTTCACCTGCAAATCGGGAGGAGTATAGATGGCTTTTTTTTCTTCTACGGTACTTTGCTGCGCAATAATTGGAGCACCCGGACAGCAGCAGTCAAAGTTTGGATTAACACATTTTGTTTGGTCAGGTTCTATGGTCTCAGTTAAACCGGTCTTACTAACACAAGGAGTATTAAGAGTCGCAAATCGATAAATAAAGTCGTTGGCGGGATAGCCATCCAAGTGTTGTTTGCAACAGGGCTCCCAGGCGCAATTACTCTTGTCACTATTTAACCATTGGCCCGAGCTGCAGCCCCCGCCCGAATAGTAGACGCACTTGCCTCCGCCCCAAGCATTGAAATCAGCAGCACTATTAACCTTTCCCATTGGAGCGATATCAGCAGAAACTAAAAAAAATGGAAATAAAACAAAAAATAAAATAGACAGTATATAAAAATGTTTTATTTTTTTCATAATAAATTTAGGCTTCTTCTTTTAAATTTTGTATTTCTTTATATTGGCATCCGCTAATTTTTGGATAGCGGCAATATCTTCTTCTTTTAGATGTTTGAAGCGTCCTTGTTTTAATAAGTATTCAGCGACCGGCTTGGCTATGAAATTTGCGTTCACGCTCGAAGCGCTTAAAAGGCCGTCAGTGTACTCGAGTAAAGGGAAAAGTCCGGTAGCAGCTGCCAGTTTGCCCATCATCACCGCTTCGTCATTATTTATGCGCCAGCCGGGCATACAGGGCGATAGAATTTGGATATAGCTTGGGCCCGGAATACTGAGCGCTTTTTTTACTTTATTTGTAATATCATCGGGGAAACCGGCCGTGCTTTGCGCGGCGTATTTAAGGCCGTGAGCAAGAGCCAGGGCCAGCATATCCTTTTTCCGCTGGTTGGAGCCGATAGAAGCACTACCGGCAGGAGAAGTCGTTGTGTCGGCGCCATAGGGCGTCGCGCCAGAGGCCTGGATACCGGTGTTAGAATAAGCCTCAGTATCGTAGCAGATATATAAAATATTTTCGCCGCGTTCCCACATGCCACTGATGAGTCCCAGGCCGATATCATAAGTTCCGCCGTCGCCCGCTTGAACGATAACTTTAGTTGTCTTATCTCCTTTTTTATTCAGAGCCGCTTGAATACCGGACGCAACGGCCGCCGCGTTTTCAAATAAAGAATGAATCCAGGGAAGACCCCAGGCGCTTTGCGGATAAGCAGTTGTGGTTACCTCTAAACAACCAGTCGCATTGGCAATTATGACATTTTTATTTAAACCCCGCATCACGGCTTGAGCCGCGCTTAATTGGCCGCAGCCAGCGCAGGCATTATGACCGGGAGAGAGAAATTTTTGTTTTGTATTATTTTTCATATTTATTGTTTTACGCAGCCCACTCCAATCAGTCCGAGAATAGCTTTGCATTCATAGGATTTGCTTCCACCGGCGTAATAAGCCGAGGCCCAACCGGTTCCGAGATATTTTTCATTTTCGCACCAATTATCACATTCTTGGACGGTGGTGTCATTTTTACAAAGAATATCCGGGCATATTCCGCCGACGCAATGGACGCCGCATTGGCAACAAATTCTATTTTCGGCGCAGCTATAGCTGGTCGAGTCCATTTTTAAACAAGTTAATCCGTTTTCACAAGCTTTCCCGCTCGGACAATTTCCATCCTTATCCATCATGACATTACCAAGTTTAGAGTCGCAACAATAAGCGATTTTTTTTACAACTGTCGTTTCAATCGGTTGTAAGTTTACGAGGTTCGGATTGATCGTATTTAGTATCACCCAAGCGCAGACAAGAATGACGACACCAACGATACTGCCGGTAATTAATTCTTTCGCTTGGCCGACTTTGCCGGCATCGCCGCCGGAAGTTAACCAGAGTACGCCGCCGCCCATTAAAATAAGGGCCGCCAATATTCCGGCTGCCGCTAAGCCGTAATTATAAAAGGCTTTGATATAGCGAGCCAATAAATCGCTGCTGATTGTTCCCGTTTTATCGTTGTAACTACCCACCGAAACGCTGCCGTTAAATTCGGAATTAGGAATGCTCACTTGAGGCACAAAGTTTAAGGATTGAATCTTTGTTTGCGCGCTTGCGGGAAGAGGGGAAGAAAAAATTAAAGTGGCAGCGGCCAATTGCAGGCCGAAAATTACGCCGAGTGAAAGTTTAGCAAAATTAAATTTAGACTTAATCATATTTTGCCGATAAATTTAGTTTGTTTATTTATTTTCTTCGCACTCACAATAATGCTCTTAATCATTTTTTGTGTGACATCGCGTCCGCCGAGCCCGACGATATAATTACTGAGATTTAATTTATTATTCGGGAGAGCGGCTTTAAGATCGGAAAATAGCGGGCCGGCTTGGCCGAGGCTAATGGCTTTTTCAATCACCGCGACATTTTTCGCGCGTAAAATTATTTTATTAATTTCGGCGGCCGGGAAAGGGCGGAAAGTTTTTATTTTTAAGACCCCGACCTTATTATTGTCCTTAACGCTTTCCCGCAAGGTGCCGACGACCGAACCGAGCGCAACTAAAATCGTTTCCGGCTTTTTTGGTCCGTAGTATTCGACTAAGCCATTATCTTTATTTTTGCGGCCGATAATTTTTACTAAACTTTGGTATTCTTTTTTAATAGTGCCTATGGCAGCTAAACCGTCATTATGCAAATCTTCTCTCGTTTCGAAATAATGCGCCGGCGTAAAAAAGGCGCCGAGCGTTACCGGATTATTAGGGTCTAAATAAGTGCCGCGCGCCGCTTTATAGTCGGGTAGATATTTCTTAATGGTTTTACGGTCGGGAATTGCTACCGGTTCATAAGCATGCGTTAAAATAAAACCGTCAACGTTGACCATGACCGGTAAATTTAATTTTTCGGCCAGCTTATAAGCCAAAATATGCAGGTCAACCGCTTCCTGGTTATCGCTGGCAAATAATTGAATCCAGCCCGCGTCGCGGATAGACATTACATCGCTCTGATCGTTCCAAATATTAATCGGTCCGGATAGGGCACGATTAGCGCAAGTCATCACGATCGGGAGGCGCATGCCCGCGATATTAAAAATGACTTCGGCCATTAAGAGTAAGCCCTGGGAGCTGGTCGCGCTATAAACGCGGACACCGGTCGCGCTCGCCCCGAGGATAATCGAAGCGGCCGCGAACTCGCTTTCCGCGCGCACATATTCATAGTTGGCTTCGCCGTTTGCTTTGAGCTTCGCGAGCTTTTCGACGATATGAGTTTGGGGTGTTATCGGGTAAGCAGAAATAACGGCTGGGTTAATATTATTAATAACCGCCGCAATTGCCTGCGAACCCTCCATGATTTGTTTTTTATTTTCCATATTAATAGTCGGCTACCATTTTAATCGCTTTTACCGGACATTCATGCACGCACAAAGCGCAGCCTTTGCAATAATCATAATTCGTGACCGGCTTCTCTTTATTAAAACCGGCTTGTGCTTTCATTTCGATGCAAGCGTCTGGGCAGATTTTAGAGCATAAGCCGCAGCTAATGCAGGTATTATAATCAGTCACCGGTTTTTGGGTGCGCCAAGGCCCGGTTTTATTCTTTAAAGTTGTATTGGGATCAGTAATTAAACTAATTTTTTTATTCTTCATAAATCATTTTTATCGCTTTGATATTTTTGGCAATCAGCGCTTCGCCTTTATCTTTAAATTTTTCGGTGATGGCTTTTTGGAGAGAGTTTAGACTGACGAGCTGGCTGTGTTTAGCCAGAGCGCCGAGAATAATCGTATTAACGATATTTTTTCCGAAAATTTCCAAGGCGATTTCGGTGGCGCCGGCGAGATATAGTTTTTTAAATTTAGCGGTTAATTTTGGCCATTTATTTTCCGTGGCATTAATAATCACGAGCGTATCTTTCGAGCAACCGGCGAAAACATCAACCGTGTCGAGCAGAGTCGAGTCCTGAATAATCAAGATTGTGGGTTCATAAATTTGTTCGCGGGTAATAATCGGTTCGCGGCTAATGCGCGCGAAAGATTGTATCGGAGCGCCTGTGCGCTCGACACCAAAATTCGGGAAAGCTTGAGACTCAAAGCCTTCGTAAAAAGCGGCGACGGCAATAAGTTCTGCCGCCGTAACCACCCCTTGGCCGCCGCGGCCGTGGATTCTTATCTGTTCCATATTAGTTGACCAGTTGGACTTAGTTGATTTGTTGGAGTATGCCATCGAATAATTCTTTAAATTTATCAGCGGAATAAGCACCGGTAATCGGGTAATTATTTACAAACCAAGTCGGTGTGCCTTGAATTTGCAGGGAATTGCCATCATCATAGTCACGCTTAATGAGAGAAAGATAACGGCGGTCGCTTAAACAAGTCCCGAATTTAGCGGTATCTAATTGCAGGAAATCGGCCCAAGATAATAGGTCGGCGGTAATTGTGCTGGTCGCGGTAAGATTATCTTGGTTTAAAAAAAGTGAATCATAGGCGTCCCAGTATTTACCTTGTTCGCCGGCGCAACGGGCGGCGATCGCTAAATCAATCGAGGTATCGTGAATCGGGTAATCGCGAATAGTGAGCTGCACGCTGTCTTTATAGTCTTCAAGTAATTGTCTTATTTCCGGGGCCGACTCTTTGCAGTAAGGGCAGCCGAAATCGGAAAATTCCACGACGCTTATTTTCGGGCTCGAGGTGCCGATAGTATATCCGCCGGGACCATTAATTAAGTCGACGTAAGCTTGGTGCTGATCTTTGAGATAATTTAAATCTGTACCATTCTTTATATTTTTAACCTCCTTATAAATATAAACACTGCCGCTGACTAGAGCGACCAAAAAAAGGCCGATAATGACCAAAATAATTACTCCCCACCACTTCAGATACCAGGGGCGGAGTTTTTTTTGATGCCGCGCCTTCATTTCCGCGTATTTAACTCTGTCGTCTAAGCTCATATAAATTGAAAAATATGCTCAATTAAAGTATAATTTTAGTATAACATAATTTATGAAAATAATCTCCTGGAATATCAATGGAATTAGAGCGGCGGCTAAGAATGGATTGGCCGTTTTTTTACGTGACTCGCGCCCGGACATTCTGTGCGTTCAGGAGATAAAAATATCAACGGACTCTCGGGCGGGGATTGCCTTTGACTTCGCTAATTATACAGAATATTGGAATTCGGCCCGGCGACCCGGTTATAGCGGGACAGCTATCTTGGTTAAAGAGGGGAATAAGGCAGTTTTGAGCGTGACTAATGGTATCGGAATCGCGAAATTTGACGATGAAGGACGCGTCCAAACTGCGGAGCTTAAAAAGTATTTTTTAGTCAATGTTTATTTCCCAAATTCGAATCATATATTATCGCGTTTGCCGTATAAATTGGATTTTAACGAGGCTCTCTTAAAATATCTAAAAAAACTGGAGAAAACTAAGCCGGTAATCGTGACCGGTGACTATAATGTCGCACATGAAGCGCTTGATTTGGCGCGTCCGAAAGAAAACGAGGGGAGTGCCGGTTACACCAAGGAAGAAAGAGCCTGGTTCACTAAATTTCTGAAAGCTGGTTTTATCGACACTTTCCGCCTTTTAAATGGCGAAAAAATTCAGTATTCCTGGTGGAGCTACCGCGCCGGGGCGCGGGCGCGCAATGTCGGGTGGCGGATTGACTATTTCTGTGTATCCGATAAACTTAAAAAACAGCTTAAAAAAGCCGATATTTTAGATAAAACCGTTGGTTCTGATCATGCGCCGATTAGCCTTGAGATTAAGGAGTAATTGGCAAAGCTAAGGCTATTACTTTTTCGCTTCGGTAATTTCTGGGGTAAAAACTCATTACATTCGTTTTTACTCTACGAAATTACAGGCGCTCCAAAATAATACCCTTAGCTTTAGCAACACCTTTAACTTTAAATAATTAACCCTCTTAAATCATATGTATAATCATCTTGAAATAGAGCAAAAATGGCGGGAAAAATGGGCCCGCGATGAGGTCTATAAGACGAAAACCGACCAAACAAATCCGAAATACTATATTTTGGACATGTTTCCGTATCCATCTGGCGTCGGCCTCCACGTTGGCCATCCTAAGGGCTATATTGCGACTGATATTTTAGCGCGCCTCAAGATGATGCAAGGATTTAATGTTCTTCATCCGATGGGCTTTGACGCTTTCGGTCTACCGACCGAAAATTACGCGATTAAAAATAAAATTCATCCGCAAAAGGCGACCACTGATAATATTAATACCTTTAAAAAGCAATTATCGGTTTTAGGTTTTTGCTATGATTGGGAACGGGAAGTAAACACCACCGATCCGGAGTACTATAAATGGACGCAATGGACTTTTCTGCAAATGTTTAAGCGCGGACTGGCCTTTGAATCGTTTGAACCGATTAATTGGTGCCCGTCTTGTAAGACCGGTTTGGCTAACGAAGACCTGGAAGACGGCCACTGCGAGCGCTGCGGAACTCTCGTCGTGCAAAAACCCTTGCGTCAATGGGTTTTGCGCATTACCGATTATGCCGAGCGCTTATTAAGCGATCTTGATAAACTGCCCGATTGGGAAAATTCGATTAAAGAAATGCAGCGCAACTGGATCGGCAAAAGCGAAGGCACGGAAATAGATTTTATAGTTTATGCGGACGGCGCTGACAAGGGCTCAGATCAAACGGCGGCGACTACGAACGCCGCGCCGAAAATTAAAGTTTTTACGACGCGCGTCGATACAATTTTCGGATGTACTTATGTCGTGGTGGCGCCGGAAAATAAATTAATTGCGGGCTTAAAAGCAAGTCTGAAAAATTGGCCGGAAGTGGCTGCCTATATTAAAGAATGCGAAAACAAAACCGATTTGCAGCGGACCGATTTGAATAAAGAAAAAACCGGAGTGCAGCTTAAGGGAGTAAAAGCGATTAATCCTTTTAACGGCGAAGAGGTCGACGTTTTTATCGCTGATTATGTTTTAAATTCTTATAGTACGGGAGCGGTTATGGCTGTACCGGCTCATGACGAGCGCGATTTTGAATTCGCCCATATTTATGGCCTGCGGATTAAGGCGGTTATTTTCCCGGATAAAGAAACCGAATACGAAGGGAAGTATGCCTATATTGATGAAGGTCTGCTCCGTAACTCCGGCGAATATTCCGGTCTGCAGTCGCCCGAGGCACGCGCCAAAATGACGGACTGGTTAGTGAAAAATAATTTGGGAGCCAAAAAAATAAATTTTAAAATTAAAGAATGGGTTTTTTCTCGCCAGCGTTATTGGGGCGAGCCGATTCCTTTAATCCACTGCGAAAAATGCGGTGTTGTGCCGGTGCCGGAAGCGGAATTACCCTTAGTCCTGCCGAAGGTTGCCAGCTACGAACCGACGGATAACGGGGAATCGCCTCTCGCCGCCATTAGTGACTGGGTTAATACTAAATGTCCGACCTGTGGCGGCCCGGCCAAGAGAGAAACGAATACCATGCCACAATGGGCCGGTTCTTGCTGGTATTATTTACGCTATATTGATCCTAAAAATGATAAGGCCTTAGTTGATAAGAATCTGGAAAAATATTGGTCGCCGGTTGATTTTTATGTCGGCGGTGCGGAGCACGCAACGCGTCATTTAATTTACGCGCGGTTTTGGCATAAATTTCTCTTTGATATCGGCGCGGTGAGTTATGAGGAGCCGTTTACCAAATTCAAATATGTCGGACTGATTATGGGCGAAGACGGACGGAAAATGAGTAAGCGCTGGGGTAACGTTATTAATCCGGATGAGATAGTCGCGAAGTATGGCGCCGATTCCTTGCGCATCTATGAGATGTTCATGGGTCCTTTTGATGCGGCGAGTAATTGGAATACGAAGGGACTGGTCGGAGCGCGTAAATTTCTTGATAAAGTAGCGGCTTTCTGCGAATTAACAAAATTTCAAGAAGATAAAAAAGTTAAAGCCTTACTCCACAAAACCATTAAAAAGGTTGGCGAAGATATTAGTGCTTTTAATTTTAATACGGCCGTTTCCGCGCTCATGATTTTAGTAAACGCGATTATTGAGGAAAAAAATAAAATTGCCGCTCTGCCTTTATCTCAAGCTGATTTAATTAAATTTTTACAGATTCTGGCTCCTTTCGCACCTCACTTGAGCGAAGAGCTGGCCGCCAAGCATGGGCAAGGAGGCAGCCTATTCGCCTCTTCTTGGCCGGAGTATGATGAGAAATTAATTAAGGATGAAATTGTTAATTTAGCGGTGCAGATTAACGGAAAATTAAGAGGCAATTTTTCCGTGTCTTGCGATATTAGCGAAGACGAGGCCGTGCAATTAGCGAAGCGAGAAGCCAATACCAAAAAATGGTTAGAGGGGCATGAAATAATAAAAATAATTTTCATCCCCGGCAAACTACTTAATCTGGTTATTAAATAATAAGATAAATAAAATAAATATGTCTGACCTCTTGCCGCAAATTCGGGAAATCTGTCGCGTCTTCGAAATAAAACCGTCTCGCACCAAGGGCCAGAATTTTTTAATTAACGAGAAGATTTACGACGACATTGTCTCTACCGCCGAACTTACGGCCAAGGATACAGTTTTAGAAATTGGTCCGGGCTTAGGATTCTTAACTTTTAAAATGGCGCCTCTTGTTAAGCGCTTGATTGCGGTCGAGCTCGATGACCAGCTCGCTAACTATTTGCAGACCGGCGTGGCGGCTCAAGACAGAGAAAATGTAGAGATAGTGAATGAAGATATTTTACGTTTTAATTTAGGGAAGCACATTAAGGATAAAGAAAACTATAAAATCGTGGCTAATCTTCCTTATAATATCACCTCATTTTTTTTAAGATTATTTTTAACGGGAGCACATCAACCGCAGTCCATGGTTTTGATGCTCCAGAAAGAAGTGGCCGAGCGCATAATCGCCTCGGCGCCGGATATGAGTCTACTGGCTCTTTCCGTGCAGTATTATGCGGACGCGACGATTATTCGTGCCGTTAAAGCGGGGAATTTCTGGCCGGAGCCGAAAGTCGACAGTGCGATTGTTAAGTTTTTAGTAAAAAAGCGTCCGGAAATTGATCGCGATGAGCAATTAAAAGAAGATAAATTATTTTTTCGTCTGGCGAAAATCGGTTTTAGTGCCAAGCGAAAGATGCTTAAAAATAATCTCGCCGGCGGACTAAAAATTGAAGTAAAAATTATCGCTGATATTCTCGAAAAAAATAAATTTAACCCGCACTTGCGCGCGGAAGATTTAAGCCTTGACGATTGGCTTAAATTATTTGCGGCGCTGCGCCGGTTTATGGTATAATAAAGTCAAATTAAGTGGAATTATTTTAATCCCGTTTATTATGCCAACCAGAAGCCAGAATCAGGAGGGACGAAATGCAAACAGCAATAAAAATTTACCCCGTCAGCAAAAAACGGCGGTGATTTTTTTAGCTTTTTTTGCGATTTTAATCATTGTTCTCTGGGCTTTTCAGTTAAACGCGCAGCTCAATCGTCCTTTTAGCATTGCCAAAAATGCGAGTCCGAGCAGCACCGCTACCACTACGGACGCGAGTCTTAAGGATTCGGATGGCGATGGTTTAACGGATTATGATGAAATAAATATTTATCATACATCGGCCTACCTCGAAGATTCAGATAGCGACGGTTTGAGTGATAAGCAGGAAGTTGATGGCGGAACGGATCCTAATTGTCCGACCGGCCAGAATTGTGTTTCTTCGGAGACGGCGAACACAAATTCAAATAGCGCCGCCAGCACGACTATGGAGAGCTTGGGAGCGGAAACGCCAAGTGCTACGAGTACCGCGGCCAGCCTTTTGGGACCGAACGGAGAGATTACCCCGGCGTTTTTACGTGATATTTTACGTCAAAATGGGTATGATCAAGCGACTTTAGATCAGATTACCGACGAGCAATTACTGCAAAGCTATCAGGACGCGATGACAAGTCAGGCCGCCGGTACAAGCGCCCAATAAAAGAAATAATCATAATTGGATATAAATAATCAAATGAAATCTTCTTTAAACCCAGCGAAGAAGAGTACAAAAAAAATGAGCAAAAAAATATTAATTTCTTTGCTAATTTTTGTTACTTTCTTTTCTTTTTTAATAACCCCTTTGCAGACGGCGCACGCGCAGGCGGTGGTAACCGACCCGATTGTGGCCGCCTGGACGGGTGCTAACGGTCTTTGGAATAAGATGAACGCCGCACTTAAGGTTCTCTGGCAAAAGGCCGGTTCAGTCGCTTTTCAGCAAGTGGCGCGCACCGCTTTAAATAAAATTGCCTATGATACGGCTAATTGGATAGGCTCGGGTGGGAAGGGACAAAAGCCTTTATTTATAACGGCTGACTGGGGCGATTATTTAACCCAAATTGGCGATGAAGCGGCGGGGCAATTTATCGAAAGTTTTGCGACGCAGCTCGCCAAGCCAATCAGTACCGAATGCCAGAACGCGTATCAGGAATGCTCTAAACCTTGTATCGCCGCCAGCTCTTCTCATAATGTTGATTGCGGCGGTCGAGTTTGTAATGCTTCGGAAGAGCAGGACTTTGTTTTAACCTGCCTTAAGGATTGTCGCGCTCAAATGTCTACTTGTGATAATCAGATGGCTTCACAATACGCGCTTGCCTCTTCGACTAAAAGCGCTATTCCACCCTCGACGCAACAATCTTTAATTAATGTTTGTCAGCCCTCATCTCTTCAGGCCAAAGTTAAAATCGGTTTAGGATTGGTTGAACAACAACGCCAGGGAGCGCCGAATTGCACCGCTTCAGTCATGATTTCTAATTGGGGCGACGAGGTTCAGCGCTATAAAGATTATGAATCGGCGGACTTTTTAAAAACTATCAATTCTTTTTTTGAACCGACCGCTAATGATTTGGGTATTTATATGTCGACGCGTGAAGGCATGCTCGCCCAGCAGACAATAACCGATGAGAATACGAAATTAAATTTGACGGCCAATAAAGGTTGGCTTAATAAGACGAATGCCGCCAAAGAGTTAATCGGTATACCGAACGACGCGGCGACTAAAGCCGAAATTGCGCAAAGTTCGGCCGCCAATCAGATCGCTCGGACCACCGGCGATATTGTAGTTGATGCCGCCAATATCTTTTTGAATCAGATCGCCCTTACTGGTTTTAATACTTTAATGTCTAATTTAGGTGATACGGTGTCCAAGAGCGGAGCCGCTAACCCAACTGATAGCCAAGGAGATTATTCAGTTAACTATGGTGAAGGCAATTTGCAGGAAGCGACGGCCTCTATTTTGAAACCTAATTTTGGCGTGCAGTCGGATTATGATATTTTGTCCCAATTATCAATTTGTTTAGATCCTAAGAACCCCGGACCGACCGACTGTGTTATCGATAATAAATTGGCGCAGGGAATTTCCGAGAAAAAGACCGTGATCGAAGCGATTAAAGGAGGATTTATTAACGGTACTTGGCAAATAACTAAAGACACGCAGGATAACGCTTATTCCTTACGTAATGTTGATATTTTGGTAAAGTATCGGATTTTGCCGATTGGTTGGGAGGAGGCGATAAATAAAGCTTATACCGACACCGGCCGAATAAAATATGCCACCGTTTCCGATCTTGTTTCCTGCTATGATGCAAGTGATTCTTATAACCAATTTAGCTCAACTTTTGATGTGCGCAATCAGTCTTGGTGCCGCGGTTTAGTCGATCCTAATTGGGTTCTTAAAGCGCCTTTAAATTATTGCCGCAAAGAAGGCAGTAGCGCTCAGATTATCAATAAAACAGTGATGCCGAGCATCGCCGGCTTAAACGGCAATCCTTATTCGCCGAGCACGCTAAACATTACGCGCGCCGAAAATTATTGCGGCGATGAGCAGACCTGTATTAAGGAAAAGAGCGACGGGAGCTGCGAGGTCTACGGTTATTGTAATGAGGAAAAAAGAACTTGGAATTTTGCTTCGGAATCTTGCGATCCGATTTATAATACTTGCCAGAGCTTTACCAATCCGTTAACCGGAAAAAGTGTTTCTTACTTAGAAAATACTCTTAATTATGCCGGCTGCAATGCCGATAGCGCCGGTTGTCGGCAATATGCCCTTACGGGTGCTTATGCCACGACGACGGATACGGTTAATTGGAACGCCGGCCAAAGCGTTTATCTTAATAAAAATGCATCTACTTGTAATAGCAAGGATGAGGCCTGCACAGAATTACTCCGCGTGAAACCGACTTGGGGATCTAATTTGGTCATGAACGCTGATTTTAGTAACGATATAATTGGACAAACCGCCACTGGTACGGCGAATTTGAATGAATGGGCTTATTGGTCTTCGACTAATACTATTAATAGCAGCCGCGTCGCCAGTATTGTCGACGCAGCGCAAGAACCGGGTGGAGCGGATGGTAAAGCTTTGAAATTAGTCGTTACCCGTGCCACTGGCAATATCAGTTATCCGGTCGTCGGCATGTACTCAAATACCCAATATCCGCTTTTACCGGATAATTTTCAATTGATTTCCGGACAGTCATACACGGTCAGCGCGGATGTTTATTTAGCGGAGGGTCATTTGGCCAGTCTCTATTTAGGAAATTCGGCCGACGGTTTTGTCCAGGGAACATCCGTAACCGGCACTTGGCAGCGCCTAAGTGTTACTCGGGTTGCGGGCGGTTCTTTTAGCGAACCCTTCTTCGGCATTAATGCCGATTCCAGCACCAATGATGTAAAGGTTTATATTAAAAATTTAAAATTTGAAATAAGCGATTTCGCTACCGGCTATAATATTTACGGCACCTATAAGGTATATGAAAAAATTATTCCGCCGTATCTGGAGGCAGCTTGCTATAATAATGTGTCGAGCGCGACTAAAGATTACCGTCTGCGCGCCGACGCCCCGGCCGAATGCGCAAATTTTGCGCGTAAATGTAATCAAGCTGAAGTTGGTTGCGAATTATTTACCGGGGTCAATAACGGTTTGAAAGTTTCGGCTCAAGTATCCAGTACTGATTATTGTTCCGGCCAGTGTCTTGGTTATGATACTTATATTTCGCGATCCTCCTATTTCAATTCGCCGCAAGCGGTTAATATTATTCCTGGTAATGCCCAGGCCTGTAGCGCGGATGCGGCCGGGTGCAGCGAATTTACTAATTTAGATGCGGTTAATCAGGGCGGAGAGAGTAAAGAATATTATACGGCCATTAAGCAGTGTATTAAACCAAACCCGACGCAATGTGGCAGTTTCTATAGTTGGGAAGGAGTTGATAGCGGTTATCAATTACGCGCCTATAGTTTGAAGAAAGATGCCTTGGGCGCGCCAGTTGTTAGCTCCGATGATAGCGCTTTATGCAATGCGTCTATTTATAACGCCAGCTTAAGTGATCCCACTTATAATGCCGATTGCCGAGAATTTTATAATTCCGCGGGCCAGGTTTATTATCATTTGATTTCCAAAACTATCACCTGTGCGGATAATTGCCATGCTTATCGCATGAGCGAAAAGAACGTCGATAAAACACGGCTGACAGCCATCGCTTGTGCGGCCAGCCCGGATAGTAGCCATTGGGATGCTGCCAACAGTGTTTGTAATGTTTGTTCAAACGGCGGCACTTGGGATATGTTATCGAATGCTTGTATTTATCAAGTAATCCCGGGTGAAGGCAAGACTTGCCAAGCCGCGCAAAACGGTTGCCGCGAATATAATGGCAATAGCGGTAATAATGTACGGACTGTATCTTCCTATGATTTCGAATCCGATACTCAAGGTTGGTCCTCAAACTGCGAGGGCGGCGTCCAACTCACAACTATTTCTAATGATAAAGACGGCCATTCCATATTATATAAAGATGGCGCGACCAATTGTTCCGTTTTGGCGAGTAAAGGACAGAGCCCGGTCGCTAAACTCCCGGTAATCAGTCAGGTTTTCGCTTCGGCTAATGTCGTGGCGCAACTTGACGTTAGTAATTTAGTTAAGCAAGGGAAATCCTATAGTCTGCGCTTTATCGCTAAGGCCAGCGTTGATACGAAACCGCAAATATATTTCTCAAATAATGACGCGGCCAATCCTCAGAAAGCCTATTTTGCTTCAAGCACTCTGGTTGTTAAAGGGGGCGGTGAATGGAATATTTATACGACGAATTTAGAGAATTTAGATCATGAAATTACTCCGGCCGAAAAATTGCTGATTAGCGCCAACCATGATTTTTATTTCGATGATGTGGTTTTAACAGAGATTACCGATCGTTATTATTTGATTAAGGACACAAGCGTAATTCCGGATATATGTTATTACGACATGAACGATGAGTATCAAGGAGCGGACTATAACTTAGGCTGCACGCAGTATTTAGATCGAGATAATTTAAAACATAATCTGCGTAAATTCTCTAAACTTTGTTCAGACTCAGCCGTTGGCTGCGAACAAGTAATCGCCACGCAGAATTATTCTCCCTATGGCGCCGGACTCTGGAATGATACTAACGCTAACGGCACATGCGAAAGCAATGAGCCGGACTGCATTAAAGTAGACCGCGATAAAGCGATGTATGTTGTTTATGATGCCAAAAAGCAATGCAATTCGGCAGATTTGGGCTGCAGCCGTTTGGGCATGAGTGCCAGCGGTACGGGCGATTGGTCCGATGTTTATAAGGAAAACAATCCTAATTTATACGATTCAATTTTATGCGGGCAAGGTGAGGTCGGCTGCGAAGAATGGAAGGATAGTGTTGGCACCCTAAATTATTTCCGCGACCCAGGGAGCAATGCTTGCCAATACCGGTCAAGTCAAGATACGACTATCGCCGGTAAAGCCTGGTATAAGATTCCGGTTAAGCGTTGTGATCTTAACGGGAGTGGAACAATCGATAACCTGGAAAAATCCGGAAAAATTTGTACGATTGATAGCGATTGCGCGAACCCTTCCTGTATTATCGATACCAACGATTATCTATGTTCAAGTTCATATTTGAAGACTTTTGGACTCGGCGGGTCAGGGAACCAAGTGCCGACGCCGGATTTGCAAGCGGGCTTATGCGAAGCGAAAGCGGCCGGCTGCAGCGAATATATCGATCCAGTGAGCCAATACGTTCCGAATTTGGTTTATAATCCAAGCTACGAACTTGTGGGCGGTAAAGCCGAGGGTTGGGACTCATCGTTTAGGCAAAGCATTTCAATTGAGGCGAATAAACTTTATATTTTCTCGACACGCAATAATAGCAGCAGCTCGGAAACGACCCTGACTTTCAGTTCGGGCGTGAAAGAATTATTAAGTGATAATTCTTTGGCAACCACGACGAATAGTATAGTAATTCCGGCACAGACAAATCAGAGCCGAATATTTACGAGCTTAAGTAACACCAGTGTCGTTGTGACGGGCGGAGCGGCCGGGAAAACGATTGAACTTAAAAACGCCATTACCAATTATCAATTAAAGACGGACATGGATAAGTCGAGTTGTAATGGGATATATAATGTTGATGCCGGCTGTATTTTATTCAACGAACGGAGCATTAATGGGGCCAGCGGCCTGGTAGATTTAAGTAATAAATGGGACGCGCAGGCAAGCGTTAGTAAGGCGGCACCGGCCAATTGCGATAGTACCGTGGCGGGCTCGTGCACGGCTAACCAATTAATAAAAGTTAGCCCGAATCGTGTTTGCTCAAAATGGCTTGATTGCATGACTTACGTTCAGGATCCGGAAACGAAAGAGAGAACCTGTTACGCTGTCGGGGAATGTACTCGTTTAAATGACCAGAATGAATGTGCGAATTTTGAAGATGAGGCGACGGGAAATATTAAATTTGACGCGAGCGGCAGCAATAAAAACGCCACCGGTTATTATCTTTTGGATAAATACCATTTAGCTAACATGACCGAGGTCGGGGTAAATACGGATGCGCATTTTGACTTCGAAGATAATGTCCCGGCTTTAAGCTGCCAGCGAGTTGGTGGCGGTACTTGTCTTTTCACTAAGAATATTGTTTCCGATCTGCTGGTGCGTGAACCGGAGAAAACGCCGACGGATTATCCGGCGCACGGTGCAAGCTTTTTGCGCGTCCCGGCCTCCTACCTTGTCTCGCCGCAGTCGAGTAATAACTGGACAACGGTTATTCCTAAGAGCCAATATTTTGTAAATTTTTTATTGAATACTAAGAATACGGGCTTGGGCGCTTATATTAAGATTACAGAGCAAACCAGTACTAATGGAGAAAATACAATCTCTTCGAGTACGGTATATTCCAATAGCGGCTGGAGCCGTCAGATATTAGCGTTTAATACCGGCGACAACACGAAGAATATAAAAATTTATATCGGTACCAGTGATGAGAAGAGTGATCGCGAAATCTATATTGATGACATAAATATCGAACCGGTGCTCGCAGTCGGCAAAGACGCGGGCGGGAAAACGCAGTATGTCGCGCGTGAATGCCGGCTTTACCCGACGAATGATAGTTTAACTTGCGTCAATAAAAATAATAATGTTTTGTCTGACGGCTGGGAGGGTTATTGCTTAAAACATGATCCGAATAATAAGGATGTGTGCTTAATGTGGTATCCGGTCGATTCAATCTCCTCGTCCTTAACCGAACGCAATACTTCAGGTTACCAAGGCAAATTCCCCTTGAACTATTGCACGGAAGTGAATGGTAATTTTGATTTGGTCGAGAAGAGAAAGACAATTTTAATTGCAAATAGTGACACTTTAGGGGGTTGCGATTCGGGTAATTCCTATAATGGCTTTCAGTCTTTGGCGGATTCAAACACCTTCTGCGGTGCTGATTATGTACTTCTTTATTATGAATATGGTCATTCAGTCGGCAATCATGACCATTGTATGGGTAACGATTGGTGTGTGCCGAGAAAGCCTGGTTTAATAGCACAAATTATGGAGGGCGATATTGTTCGAGATACTTATTCTCTAAATTCAGGTGAGAGCACTTTGCTCGGGGTTGGAGAAAATCGAACTAATGGCGGAGAATCTGACCCAAGACTCGATGTCGTAGTCAACAGCAATGGATGGTATAAATATAATGGTTATGCGAAAAATAATACAAGTATTGCGTCTTGCGATGATAGCAAGTGCACAAATCTTGATGAAGAAAAAAACGCCGACCCGGCAATACGCGTGCTTGATTATGCGCATATGCCCGCCGATGAAGATGGCCTCAAATTAATTTCCGGTACGGATCAGGATAAAATTTTCCGCCTAACCTGTAATAATTTTGTCCAGGCGGTCGATTATAATGGCGATAACCAAGCCTGGGCGGTAAGGACAGGAATAAATTCCTTATGGTCGACTACGACTCCGCCTTATTTTACGGATCACGCCGCCTCTTTATGGACATTCTTCGGTAATGTCACCAGTAGTATTCATAAGATTTCCGCGTATGGCCGCAATCGTCAGGATACGCCTTTCGGCGCCGCGCTTTGGCCGGACAACTTTAACCTCCTCAGTAGCGAGGCGGTTAATTTACGCAATCAATTCTCAGCAAAAAATAATGAGAGCGTTTTAGCCGGTCGGCCCTATGGCTGTTCGAATTATAAAAAGGGTGCGGGGAATACTACGGAATTAGGCAGCGGCTGCTCGGAAATCGGTTACTGTAGTTTAGACCCGAATGTTTATTGCTTGGTCGGAAATGGCACGAGTACCGATTATGTCTCACGTAAGACTTGCAGCGATGGCGGTTTTGGTTCCTGTGTGCCTTTATGGTCCAATTATTTGGGGGCCAACGACACTCTTCTTAATGGAGGTCCTGATTTTAAGGTGATATTAAGGAATTTATTTCTTAAGTCTTATAACTCCTTCGGTTTTTCTGACGGGAGTTATACCACGAATTCCGGTTCCTTAGATTCGACGCCAGGGCTTTGTGCGAACGGTGTGCGCCCGGTAGCTTCCTATAATAGTGTGAGCGAATCAGCCGCTTCTTTCTGCGCGATTAAGCCGCGTATCGGAAGCGACATAAAAATTAAATATAAGGGTCAGGTCGTCGCCAATGGCAGCACTTTTACGATTAATGAAAAGGGAATTTATAGTTTAGAGTTCACAACGATGATTGACCCGGAGCAGCAGCCCTTAAAGAGCATTTATATTTATTGGGGCGACGGCACGACCCAGGTTATTACCGGCCAGGATAGCCGCTCTTCAGCCGCTAATCCTCATATCTTCTATCATTACTATAAAAGTACCGGTCCGGTTACTAATTTCGGAATTAAGATACTTGATAATTGGGGGCAAGATGGTTATTATGGTTATAGTGGTTAAGGGAGAATAAAACTCCAGTATTTTGCGAAGCCTTGACAAAATCATAGTAAAATAGTATAATTGAAACTATACCAGTTCTCTTAAAATTTAAATCCAATAATCCCAAATAAACCCTCAAAAACATAGAAACCATGAAAAAGATGAACCTCTTTGGGATGATAATACTCATCCTATCTACAGCCTTTATCGGTTGTGGAAAAATTACTAATGATCCCGACCCTAAAAAGGAAGACTCAACGTCGGCGAGTCTCAATGATAGCGTTATGATTGAAGTAACAGTTAAAACTTCATCCGTTACCTCGTTTAATTCTGTTGAATTCGGGATTTACAATAGCGCCCTATCAGGTGGCTATAGCCAGCAAAGTGTTGCCCCGAGTGCGGTGTTTGTAATTAAATTTGCCGGCAAAGATGCTACCGCTTTAATTGGCAAAAATAGTCGCATTGGTCTCCTTATTATCGGCACTATCAATGGTTATCAGTGTCAATGGAAGCTTCTTAATAGCAATGCCGACACTGACAATCTTATCCCGATAACCCTAAAAAAGGGAATGAACAAGGTTACTTTCGAGTATGAAACCTGGTTGATTCTATGAAAAAACCAAGAAAAAATTCGAAAAAAATCGCAAAGCCACGTGCAAAAAATCTCGCGAAATCACCCGCCTAAGCCCCACGTATCAACGATACGTGGAACAACTTAGACGGGTTTTTAATTTCCCCTATATCTTTAGAATTGATAAAACTCATGTATTGAGGTATTATATCAATATCAAAATATAAGTTAAACCTTTAAAAGAGGAGGTAGCCATGCAAACAAGCATAGAAGAGATTCATTCGAATAATGATGCTCATTTGGCACGATCGGTGTCACCGCAAGTTTATGATGAGATCCAAAAGGCGCGCAGCGAATCGTTCAATGTACTTATTCAAAGTCTGGGCAATTTTTTTAAAAAAATCCTACGGAAACTAAAATAGCCCGGCCGTCGCAAAACGTAAATTTAACCCAAAATGAACACCGACAAAATCGGTGTTTTTTAATATTGTATTGACCTGACAAAGCCGATATTTAGTAGTATAATATAGCTAACTGTATGAATAAAAAATCAACAAATATAAATAATTTCAAATTTAATAATGGCGACTCGGTCATGGTTATTTCTCCATCAGGGTCGCTAAAAACGGATTCGGCAGTCTTTAATCTGGCCAGAGTTAATTTCGAAAAATACTTTGGGCTTAGTATTAAATACGCTAAGAACTCCGGTAAGGTCAATTTATACGGCACATCTTCTTTGCAGGATAGACTTGATGATTTACATAATGCTTTTAAGGATAAGAGCGCAAAAGCAATTATTTGCTCAACGGGCGGATTCAATTCTAATGATTTATTAAGCCATATTGACTGGAAAATAATTAAGAACAATCCCAAGCCGATAATTGGTTCGTCTGATAACACAGTGCTTATTAATGCTATTTACCGCAAGACAGGAATAACAAGCTATTTTGGACCAAATTACTTTAAATTTGGCATGAAGATAGGGTTAGATTATACCTTGGAATATTTTAAGAAAAGTCTTTTGTCATCCGCCGATTATATAATCTCACCGAGTAAAAAATGGAGTAATGATAAATGGTACCGAGATCAGGATAATAGAACTTTCTACACTAATAAAGGTTATAAAGTTATTAGTGATGGGAAGGCAAGGGGAACAATAATCGGCGGCAATCTCTGCTCACTAAATTTATTACAGGGAACAGAGTATATGCCGAGCCTAAAAAACTCTATTTTGTTAATCGAAGATGACGATTTGGCGGGCGAAGATTGTTTCGGTGAGTTCTGCCGCAATCTTCAGTCAGTATTGCATTTGCCTGATTCTAAACATATAAAAGGAATAATTATTGGTCGTTTTCCGGTTAAATGCGAGATGGATCTTAAAAAAATTAAATACATTATTAATTCAAGAACTGAATTAAGAAATATTCCCGTTTTAGCCAACGTCGATTTTGGGCACACCGACCCCATGCTAACCTTGCCCATCGGAGGGAAGATAGAAATGAACTTAAGAAACAATAAAGCGGTTCTTAAAGTAATTAAATGATCCGAGGGATAGTTTTGATAGTCTTCCGGTCCTCATTACTTAATTGTTTGTGATTCTTTGAAATACCCCTGTAAATTATAGAGGTACTGCGTTTACTTGTTGAACTCGCTGACTTATCTGCCGCCAAAAAGTATAATAATGGAAAAAAATTTAATTAATGGCAAGATTAAATATCTTGATAAAATTTATGGTAAAAAAATTACCGATTATAATTCAAACAATAATTTTTAAGATTCATAATAACGAACCGCAATTTTTGCTCTTAAAAAGAAACGAGGGAAGAGGAGGTTTTTGGAATGCTGTGAATGGAACAATGGAAATGAATGAAAATGTTGGGCAATGCCAGAGAAGGGAAATTTTAGAAGAAACTGGGATTAGTGTTTTTTTGAATAATAGTGATGAATTATATAGATTCGTTTTTAATTACAAGGATATCCCAACAACAGTGATAGCATTCGCATCCCAGATAGATGAAAACCAAGTAGTACTGATAAACGAGGAACACACGGAATACGGCTGGTTCGATTTTAATGAAGCAGTAAAAATTCTAAAATTTGAAGATGATAAAAAGAGTCTCGAAGCTTCAAATAATTACGTAAAACAATTAATGCATTAAAAATATTAATTAAATATTTGCAAATCTTTCGCGAGGGAGGTCGTTCGAGCCAGAAAACGCGAATAGAAAGGATAAAATAAGACCATGATTACCAGGGAGCAACAAATTTGGTTAAACCATTTAAGCGATATGACTAAAATGCGCGTTGTTCCTTATAATCCTGAAACCAAAAAAGTTTTTAAAATAATAAAGAGTGATTTAATTAAGGTTTTAGGAAAAACCAGGATATCGCATCGTGGCTCGACTAATTTAAGGATATCAGGTCAAGGGGAAATAGATTTATACATACCAGTAGCTAAAAAGGCGTTTAATACGCAATTAGAGAAGTTAACCAGTTATTTGGGAAAACCGGGCAGTGTATACCCATTAAAAAGGGTCAGATTTATTAAATATATAGATGATGTAAAAATAGAGATATTTTTAGTGAATAAGAACGACTTTGCTTGGAAAGAAAGTGTCGCATTCGAAAAGTACTTAAAACACAATAATAAAGCACTATTGGAATATGAAAATATAAAATCAAAATGTAATGGCTTCTCAGAAAAAGACTACTATACTCAAAAGATAATTTTCATTAATAAAATCTTATCGTTATCAAAAAGGCATAGTTAATCTTGCACTGTTTGGCGCTTTCTTCGGCTACTGGAGATGGGGCATCTGGGGATTAATTGTATATGGCATATGTTTAATTATTAATCCCTGATTATATGCCTTTTTGAGCTAAGTGTTTCCAAGCTATTGAACTATTGAGCCGCCATTGACAAAATCAATAATTAGTAGTATAATATAGGTATGCTTAATTAGCTTGGAAAATCCAATTAATCAAGCATAATTGCCCTTTTAAAACTAAAAATAAACCTAAACCCAAATCTAATCCTAATCCTAAACCCAAAAAATCCATAACCATGAAAGCAATCACAGCAATCGGCACGAGGAAGGCGATAGCTTTCCTGGCCACCACTATTATTATTTCTTTGGCCCTTTCGTTCTCGGCTTGTCGTCCAGACGAACCGATTGAGCCGGTAAAAAGCAAACCAGTGATTGCACTCCAAATGGAGTCAGTCCAAGAAACCACAGCAAATGTCGTTGTTCGCCTTGTTCCCAATGGCGACAACGTTATCGTCTCGGTAGAGTATAAAGATGTTGCCACTAATACGACTGATTCAATCGTCTCGACAGTCAAATACAGTGGTTCAGAGGCTGTTTACGCTTCTGTAACTTTGTCCGGTTTAAAACCGGGTACAAAGTACAATTATACCTTTACGGCAACGAACACCGCCGGTTCAAGTTCTGCCAGTGGTTATTTAACCACCAATACAACTATCCCGCCGGTTCTCGTTATGCCGATAGCAGTAATCAAAGAAGCCGTGAACGTGAAATTCGAAAGTGCTACAGTTAGCGCTATCGTTATTCCTAACCAACCTTCAAGCGTTGTCTCTATCGATTATAGGCAAGCAAATGACGCTGAGTGGACTACTAAAATTCTGGGAAGCGACTATAGCGGTGCTGACTCCCTAAAAGTCAGTCTCGATTTGAGCTCCCTTACTCGTAACACCGTTTACCAGTATCGCCTAACGGTCGAAAACAAAGCCGGAAAAGTAGTAAGTGACACTTTATCCTTCAAGACCTACGCCGTGAAGGATTATGATGGTAATATGTACCACATAATCACAATCGGCACACAAACCTGGCTGCAGGAAAACCTCAGGACTACCCATTATGCTAACGGTGACCCAATCACTCATGTAAGTGACCCGGCAAAATGGATTGAATTAGAATCTGGTGCCTGGACCTACTATGACAATGACCCTAAGAACGGGGAAGTCTACGGCGCACTATACAATTGGTACGTCGGAGCAGACCCCAGAGGTCTTATCGTCGGTTGGCATACGCCTCTTTTCCATGATTTTATAGATCTGTTAATGTCTCAGGACACTTCATGGGAATACTATGCCGGAAAAATGCTCATGGAAGAAGGCCACGTACATTGGGGAGAAACCAGCCGAGTTGCTACTAACTCTTCCGGATTCACCGCCTTGCCAAACGGGTTCGTGGATGTGCGCACTGGTGTCTTCTCGGGCTTGAAAGACATTGCTTGTCTTTGGGGCGTTGAAGATGCTGGGGGTGTTGCTAATAAAGCCTTTATTGATAGCCAAAATTGCTATTTCAATCCTACTGTTTATTCGGACATACGCTTCGGCTATGGTCTCCGCCTGATGAAGAACTAAGAGTTCCATTATAAGAGATGTTCTTAACAGCATCTCTTTTTTATTTATCCACAAGCCTGTTAACATTATTGGTTGATTTTGGGAATTGTGCTATAATAACAATATAAAACTTTAAAAAATCAAATAAAACTTTTTTTAAAAAATATGAAAGCAGCTAAATTATTTGTTAAATTTTATAGTTTTTTTGGGGTTGCTATTTTTCTATTATTAATAATTATCCCTATTTTTGATTCAGGCGCCACGGGTCCCATACAAGAGAATTCTTATAGAGTTCCTGGTAAAAATGTTCCAATGCTACCATTTTCTCCTAAAGCAGCTGATAACGTTAGTTTCGAAAGCGCTGCCGTTTGTTATACCAACACTTCTGCGTCTGATTATTTTTTGCCTAATAAAACGCATGGTGAATGGACTTCTTTCTATAATAAAGTATTGGCCGTTGGTGTTCCCGGGGTAGCCGTAAAAACACCATGTTGCCTTGATGGTTCCTGCAATAGTGCAGGCGGAGAGACGTGCGCGAATTGCGGCGACTGTTTGAGCGCATGCAGCGCCTATCATTTAGACTATTTTACCGGTTTAAACGGAACTTTGACCGGAAGTACAAGTCAGGCTGTGGCTTTAAATGGATCGGGTACGGCCGTAACGGTAGTTCCTAACTACGGTTATGCTTTTAATATGTGGAGCGACGGTTCAACCGCTAATCCGCGGACCGATACTAACGTGACGGTGAGCCATGCCGTAACCGCCAGTTTTCTGCCAGATCCATGCGGTTGGAATCTCTGCGCCGTTGACTGTACGCAAAACTGTAATACTGGATACACGGTACCGCCACCAACAGCTTGTGATACTACCTGTGCTACGGCGTGTACGACAACTAATACAGTTCCCGCGGCCTGTACTACAGATTGCCCTCAAACTTGTGTAAATTATAATTGGGCAATACCGAACACAGACTATTGCTATTCTTTCCCTTGTAATTGCGGTTTGTGCAGCGTTGATTGCGCTTGGAATTGTCCGGGTGGATATTGGGGTCAATAAAATTTAAAAAATTAATCGTTTAAATTAATTTTGCTAAATATGAAGAAAAAATATCTAAGAATAATTATCATTGCCGTTCTCGTTGTTCTACTCCTAACCCTATCTTATTATTTCCTTTTGATTAGGGGCATCGGCAACAAGGGCTTTAGCAATAAGACGATTGATTATAAGAAGCAGGATATTATGAGCCCGCAAGAAGCGGCTTCGCTCGGCCTCTATCATTTAGGCGTCTATGAAGTTTCGGCGCGAGACGAGGCTGGGAAAGCGACTGCCTATCAATTAGTAGCTCTAAACGATGAAAAGACGCTTACACCCGAGTTTATGACTGATGCCGAAAAAGAAGCGATGCAAATTCCTCTCGCCTATAAGATTCAAGTTATTGAAAGAAGCGCCAGCGGTACGGTTTCGGTCTATAAATTAATTAGCAGCGATGCAGATATTGTGACCCATTATTAAACTTTGTTTATTAAGCTTCTCTAAAAACCGTCTAAGCCGAATATACTGCGAGTATAAAGGGAAAACTTAGACGGTTTTTGTTTTGCCTTTCTTTCTATTTTATTGTATAATTTTAGAGTAAGGTACGGAAATTTTTTTGAAAATTATGGCGCTGGACGACGAACTTATTGAGCGCGGTAACGAAGCAAGCGAAAAGGCGGATGACTTAAGAAGTGATGCGCCTGATTATGGTAATGAAGAGGAAAATTCTTCATCCGATCGCGTTGCTGCGTTACGCGAGGCGCAAAAGGGCGGAGGAAGCGGTATTTCGCGGGGTGATTTACGGGCCGATATAATGGAAGCCAAACGCCAACGCGGTTTGAAAGCGGGAGCGAGTAAAATGGTAACGGCCGCTTTGTCACCGACTAAAAAGGGAATGGCCGGTGCACTCCGTTGGTCCTGGCTTAATCTCATTCCTACTTTTGGTCTTTCGCTTTTTGCGATTGATGCCATCGTTTTTTTACGAATGGTTTTTGGCGAAAAATTAATTCCGGATTTAGGAGAAGAATGGATACCGAAAAAACCGGTCTGACCGATAAAATAATAAAAATATGGCGGGAGAAAATAGTTCAGAAAATGTCAGTGAAAATCCAATGGCGGAAGCGACCAAAGCAGTCGGTATCGGCGAAAAAGCGGGTTGTTGTTGTTTAAATCTCGGTTGCTTATTTATTGTTCTCGGAGTTTTGGCTTTAATTTCGATGATTGTCTCGGGGATTGCTAATCCCCTGGATGCGCTTAGCATCGCCCTGGGTACTCTTTGGCACGCGCTTGTGGGAGGAAAATAATTTATATTTATGATATTAAAAAATAAGAAAAAAATATTTCCTTATCTACTCACAATAAGTTTAGGAGTCGGTATTTTTTTCTTGGCCGCTCCAGCGCACGCCCTTACCGGCAGTCAGTGGGCTGGTGAAATTTTGGGTGGTCTTATCGGTTGGATAATCGGTGCTCTCGGATTAATCTTGGTATTAGTGATGCAGGCGCTCATTGCCGTCGCCCAATACAGTAATTTCATAAACTCGCCGGCAGTCAGTAACGGCTGGCATATCGTGCGCGATATCTGCAATATGTTTTTTGTTTTAGTCTTGCTGATTATCGCTTTCGCCACAATTTTAAAAATTGAAAATTATAATTATAAGAAGTGGCTGCCGAAATTGATTTTGATGGCTATCTTAATTAATTTTTCTAAAACGATTTGCGGTTTACTGATTGATTTCGCGCAGGTTATTATGCTCACTTTCGTTAACGCGTTTAAATCGATTGCTGCCGGAAATTTAATAGAAAATTTAGGCATTACGCAAATTCTGACTCTCGCCGATAATAATACTGATGTCGGTTTTTGGGCAATTGTCGGCGCCTATGTTTTGGGTCTCATTTATATTCTGATCGCGCTGGTGGTTATAGTCACGATGCTCGCGATGCTCGTGATGCGTATTGTGATGATTTGGATTTACGTTGTCTTATCTCCGGCCGCTTATTTATTTTCCGCTTTCCCGGGGGGGCAGAAATATGCGAGCCAGTGGTGGAGTGAATTTACAAAAAATTTAATCGTCGGTCCGGTCCTCGCTTTTTTTATCTGGTTGTCTTTTGTTTCTTTACAGACCCAGAATATTAAAGGAGATTTTCCGACGGATAGTTTAAATACGCAGCAAGTTGCTGCGCAGGCTGGTATACAAAGCACTGATACCGGAAATATTGGTGCTACTAATGCTTCGACACCGGAAGTTTTTATCAGATTTATCATTGCTATCGGGATGCTTCTCGGTGGCTTAAAAATATCTCAGGAAATCGGTGGTGCGGCCGGCAGTATGGCCGGGAAGGGGATGGGTGCGATTCAAACTGGAGCAAAGGTTGGTATGGGTGGGGTCGCAGCGGTAACGGGTTATCGCTACGCGTCTGGAGTTCTTAAGAGTTATAGCTCGCAGCGCAAAGCCAAGCGTGAAGAAAAGTTTAAGATGGGTGCGGAAAGATTGGCGGGCGGGATTGGCATAGTTAAGCAAAAAGCCATGACCCCGGTTAATCAAAGTGCTACCTGGGTTCGCAATAAAACTGTCGGCCGAGCCGGTGTAACCGCACAAGCTGAAGCAGCGAAAGCAAAAGAATTGAGACAGCAGGCCGATATTATTAAATCTGATTTCCGCCGAGACGGTGTTATTGATGGTAAAAAATTTAGCTATGATAAAAAGAGTAGAAAATGGAAGAACACTGATAATCCGACTGAAACCATGGACCAAAAAGGCATGGATAAATATTTGGATAGCAAAGTTAATCCGCTTGAAACTGAGGCAACGGCCAGTGAAAATAAATCAAAAGAATTCCGTAAAAAACAAAATACGAGAGATAAATTTGTTAAAGCTGGTATGGCGGTGGTCGGCGGTGTTGCTGGTATCGCTACGGGCGGGGTGGGTTTGCTGGGCGTAGCTGGAGCTGCAGCCTTTGGTATCGGTGTCCCACAACTCGGAAAAACAGTTAAGCATGCCGGTGAAACTGATTTAGGTTTGGCTTCAAATTATCGGGCGCGTCAGATTTCGGAAGCCAAAGATAAAATGAAGGCGGATAGTAGTGAAGATGTTTTAGCCACGATGGATGATTCTTCTAAGAGCGCCTTTGTGCGCGCTGCCGCCTCTTTAGAGGCGCTTGATCGCGGTTTGCTTTCGATTAACGATGCGACCAATAAAAAAGAAGAAATCAAACAAACCATGGGCGGTTCAACTAAAGATGGAAAATGGCGGGACAAGAAACTCGGCAGCTACGTCGAAAATATGTTCGATAATAAAATGCCGGGTGGGAGTAAGACTTTTGAAACTTTAGCCGCCGCGAAAAATAATCCTGATTTAATGAGTACTGATCCGGCTAAAAAAGCCGCCGCCGAAGCCAAAAAAGCCGCGGCCGAAAGAACGGTCAAGGATCGCATTGAACAAGGGGTTTATAGTCTTGATATGGATTCCGGCAGTTTAGAAAAATCTATGACTTATTTGGCCAATACGATGCGCAACGGTGAATTCGCCAAGCAATTTAAGGGACTTAAAAGCCAGGCGAAGAAGGATAGTATTGTTAGCTTCTTAAAGAAAGACGAATCTCAGGCCGGTAAAGAAAAATTGGGTATGATTAAGGATTTAAATTATGCCTTTGACGATGATCAGGCCGGGAAAGAAAAAGCCTTAGGTAAATATTCCATGGAAGATATTTCTGAGATATTTAGAAAGGGAACGGCCGAGCAGCAAGAGGCGATTAAGGGAGCTGTGGCCGGTTATTCCGGAACGAATAAAGTTGATATGTTTGAAAACGCCAAGAACGAATTAGAGGGGAATGCGCCAGCGATTAAAGATATGCGCGTTAAATTAGGCATCGACGTCAAGGTTAACCAAACGCCAGGGAATGCGCCCGGACAAAATAAAAAAACCCAGTCCAAAGGTGGCAGCGCGGGAAATACTGGCGGCCCGACCAATACCCCACCGCAAACGCCGCCCGTTACTCCTAATCCTCAGCCCTAATTTATTGGGTAATAAATATTTATGATTTCAGAACCAAAACAATTCTCCGATCAATTCAATAATCTTTCCCCGGAAGTGCAGTTTTATTTTAGCCAGGAAATTTCCGGACAAGCTATTTTAAGTTTGGCTAATGAATATAAAATTGGGGCAGACCGGGTTTATGATTTAGTATTTTCAGCGGTTAACACTAATTTTGATTTTGTTTCATTGCACAAGGAAATAAACATGCTTAATTTGGCGGGAACGCAGATCAATGGTTTTTTCCGTGATTTCATCGGTCGGATTTTAATGCCAATCAGCCCCTATATAAAAACCGAAGAAATTAAAAATGAATTGGTCCGTAGTGGCGGAAAGCCGGAAGATTACCAAAAGTATGTTTCCGAATTTTTTGAAGTGATTGAAGATAATAATTTTAAAGAACTGGAAGAGGCGATCGCTCTACATGAAAAAACCGTTGATCCTAAAGAAGAAAAAATTTATGCTCTTGATCTATTTTCCAATAACTTGGTTGAGCTTTTATCGGTAGATAGCCCGGAAGCAACGGCTACTTTAAATGGTGGCTTGATCTATTTATTAAATAATGACGGTGGCTTCAAGAACGAGGCGCTTAGAGTTTTATTAGCGAGTGAAGAGCTTTTGAGCGCCAACCATTTATCGCTTGATGATCGCGAAGTCGCGCCAAGCGTTTCTAACTGGCTTAAAGATTTTATTAAAATTAACGGCAGTGAAATATTTGATGAATTAGTTTTAGCCCAATATTTGAGTACCTCGCACAATGCGAAGAACTTAAATAAAATTGAAAAAGAGCTGCTACGCAAACTCTTGCAGCTCTATCGCAATTTAGCTTTTTTTCCGGAGAGTATGGCTAAACGAGCAGTCGAAGAGTGGCAAATTATTCCGGCCGAAAAAGCCGTTGGGCCGAGAGTAGTACAAGACGCCCTGACGGAGCCGCGCGCTGTCGAGACGCCCCCGCAAATCCTGAGTCCGCTTGAAGAATTGAAAGCCGATTTAGTGAATTATACTCCCGGCAGCCTCGAGTATAAGGCAGTGGCCCAAGAAATTGAGCGTTTAAAAAAGAAAAAATAAATTTGGCCTTTTCTCATGTTTGATTATTTGCAACAATTCAATAATTTACCTAAAGAAATACGGGAAAAAGTTTCCGGGCCTTTGGTTATGTCGGCTTTAGCCGAACTGGAAAAAAAATATCAGGTTGATTTGGCGATGGCGGTCATGAAAGTGATGATTAAAAGTATAACCGTAAATAATTTAGCGGCCTATTTTATCAGTGATTTTAATTTAAGCCAGACGGCAGCGGAAAATTTAGTTAAAGATCTGGTAGCTCAAGTTTTTGTGGGTGTTTCAGACTATCTCGGTTTAGGCAAACAGATTAAAGCTTATGATCTCGATACGGATATTAATTTAATTATGTCTGACGCCGCCCTGGTCCTGCCGAGCAGCGATTTAGTGGGGCGATTCAAGAGTGTGCTCTCCACTTATTTAAAGGGTATCAGGAGCAAGCTGGCGGCGCGCGATACGATGGCGAAACCAATTAATCTGGGCGGCCTTAATTTAGGTGCGGCGGAAATTGACCGCGTTTTTAAAGTTTGTGAACAGAAAACATTTAAGAGCTTAGAGGTAAATTTGGCGACTGTCAGCAAGCTGCCGGCGCCGCAGACACGGCTTGATAAAATAATCGCATTAGCGGACGGAGCGGCGGGCGGGGAATATAACTTAAAACAAGCCCTCGCAAGCGGTCAGATTAAAAAACCGGAAGGTGCCGTTCCAGTGCCGAGTAAAGAACAGCCAAAACTTGATACCAGCCATGAAATAAGCGCTCCAGAAAAAGAATTGGATTTGCCTCTGGCGCCAGTTGCCCCAGCCACCCCGGTTGTGCCTAAAATGCCAGTAGCACCGCCCAAGCCGGTTGCTCCAGCTGCTCCAGTCACTCCAGTTGCCCCAGCCACCCCGGTTGCTCAGACTACCTTAGCTAAGCCCGTAGCCAGAGTTGTCCCGGTGCAAACTACTCCACCGGTGAAATCTGCCGTTAACGATATCCCGGCGCAACACATCAAAAAGCCGGAGAAAAAAGCTGGTCTGTTCGGTTTTATGAACCATAAAAAAGCTGCTATTCCGGTACCGCCAGTCGTCTCCGTAATGCCGACGTCGCCGATTATTCCTCATCCCGCCCCTCGGCCGGTCGCAGCGGCGCGTCCAATTTTTGCGCCCTCAATTGCCAAGCAAGTGATGCACGATATTAAACCGATGCCGAAAGTGATGGGGCCGCTGGAGGAGCTCCAATTTCTCGATTTATTGAATTTCCGCCGTCTCGGGAAAACCCCGGCCGAAATTACCGCGAAAATATTTTCCAAGGTTAAATTGTTAGAAGCGGATGGCTATGATAAAATGGTCGCAGGCGTGCGCGCTTGGCGCCAAAGTCCGGTTAATCGGCTTTATTTGAAAATGGTGCAGACGGCCATGAGTAAAGGCATGAAACTGAAAGATTTTGCGCTCGAGGCAGAAAAAAATAATAAGGATAATTTGAGTTTAGAGGAAATAGAAGCGATTCTGGAAATGAATAGTAAATTAGTTTTTTAAGATATGCAACAATTTACCGTACCCCAATTTATCGATGTCGAAAGTAAAATTATTGGGCCCATCACGACCCGACAGTTTTTAATCCTATTGGCCGCGGCCGTAATTGTCGGTCTTTCTTATCGGCTCTTTGATTTTTCTTTATTTTTAACGATAACCATCGTGGTTGTCGGGATAGCCGCGTTATTTTCTTTTGTTAAAGTGAACGGGCGCCCCTTCCATTATTTTATTTTGAATCTGACGCAGACAATACGCCGTCCCGGTACGCGCGTTTGGAATAATCGCCTGACGGAGATCACGGAAGTTGATAAGACCCCGTTTGTTGCCCCCGTGGCAAAACCGGAGCCTAAAGAATTTTATAAAAAATCACGCTTAGCGGAACTCGCTCTCGTGGTCGACACGAAGGGAAGATATAAAGGTGAATAATTTTTATGCCTAAAAGTACAATGGCCAAAAATAGCATTTCCGTCTCTACTCAGCAGTATCTGGATATTGCGGAAATCAAAGAAAATACGATTGTCATGAAGGATGGAACCCTGCGGGCGGTTTTACTCGTTTCGAGTATTAATTTTGCGCTCAAAAGCGAAGACGAGCAGAACGCAGTTATCGATTCTTATGTGCGATTCTTAAATAATTTATCTTTTACTTTGCAAATAGTTATTCAATCGCGGGAACTTGATATTGATAATTATTTAGAATATTTGAAAGAAAAGGAAAAGGAGCAGACCAATAAGCTCTTGAAAGTGCAGACGGCCGATTATATCGAATATATAAAAGAATTAACTTCGCTCGGTAAAATAATGAATAAGCGTTTTTATATTGTCGTCCCCTATAACCCCTTAACCGACAAGCGCAAAGGATTTTTCAGTTCAATCAGCGAAGCGCTTAAACCGGCTACGATTATTAAGTTAAAGGAAAAAACTTTTCGCGAGTATCAGGAGATGCTCGAAAGACGGATAGAAAGCGTCATTGGCGGTCTGGAATCGATGGGCGTCGCTGTCGCCCGTCTTGATACGCAAAGCTTAATTGAATTATATTATAAGACCTATAACCCGGAAACCTCTAAAAACCAAAGTTTAGTCGATCTTGATAAAATCCGGGTTGAAAAATAAATTATTGTTATGCCAAATTTTAATAAACAGGAAAATCCGAATAAAATATCTTTGCAGTCAAAGATTTCTTTCGGGGCGCGAAAAAACGGTCCCGTGCTTGAAGATAACCCGGAATTGACGCGTGAAGTGGTTGAAGAGGAGAAAGCGTTTCGGCGCGGCGTGCTTTCGGTGCGCGATATTATTGCGCCGGCCAGCCTAAAAATTGATGCTAATTTTTTGCGCCTGGGCGATCAGTTCCTCCGGACGATTTTCGTGATAAGCTATCCGCGTTATATTTCGGTCGGCTGGTTTGCACCGATAATCAATCTTAATTTTACCTTTGACGTTTCCATGTTTTTTTATCCGGTGAAAAGTTCCATAGTTTTAAAACAATTAAAGAATAAAGTTGGGTCGCTCGAGGCGCAGATTATCGCCGACGCGGAGAAGGGTGCGGCGCGCGATCCGCTCCGAGAAACCGCCCTGCGCGATATTGAATATTTACGCGACGCGCTTACCCAGGGTACGGAAAAGTTTTTTCAGTTCGCTCTATATGTTACTTTATATGCCAACAACACGGAGGATTTAGACCGCGTTTCCGATCAAGTCGAAGATATTTTCGGCTCGCGCTTAGTTTATTCCCGCCGCGTTTATTATCAATCGGAGCAAGGCTTCAATTCGACTCTACCGCTCGGTAATGATGAATTATTTATCACCTTCAACATGAATTCGTCGCCGATTGCTTCCTCTTTCCCGTTTATTTCAAGCGAACTGACAAGCGATCAGGGAATTCTATACGGTATTAATCGCCATAATAACAGTTTGATTTTATTTGATCGTTTTACTTTGCAGAACGCCAACTCGGTCGTGTTCGCGACCTCCGGCGCCGGCAAAAGTTATGCGATTAAATTAGAAATTTTACGCTCGCTCATGCTCGGTACCGATGTAATTGTCATTGATCCGGAATATGAGTATAAGCATTTATCGGAAGCGGTCGGCGGAACCTATATTAATATTTCTTTGTCCTCAGAAAATAAAATTAATCCTTTTGATCTGCCGAAATCAGTGGGCGGAGAAGCCAAGCCGAAAGATATTATTCGGAGTGCCGTTATTACCTTGAAGGGTTTGGTGCGCCTCATGCTTGGTAATTTAAATTACGATGAGGATTCGATTGTCGATCGCGCTTTGCTCGAAACCTACGCCAAAAAAGATATTACCCCTGATTCGGATTTAAGCACGATCGATCCGCCGATTATGTCCGACCTCGAGCAGGTGCTTGACGGCATGGAGGGCGGTTCTGATTTATCGCTAAGATTACGTAAATTCACTCAGGGAACTTTTGCCGGTCTGCTTAATAATCCGACAAATGTCGAGATGAATAATCAGCTAATTTGTTTTTCGGTGCGCGATCTTGAAGATGAACTCCGGCCGATTGCTATTTATACCGTCATTAATTATATTTGGAATGTGGTCCGCAGCGAAATGAAAAAGCGGATTTTAGTGATTGATGAAGCTTGGTGGATGATGCAGCATGAAGACAGTGCGAAATTTATTTTTGCGCTCGTTAAACGCTGTCGTAAATATTATCTGGGCGTCACGACTATTACCCAGGACGTTAATGACTTTTTAACTTCGCCCTACGGTCAGGCGATCGTGACTAATTCTTCTTTGCAAATTCTTTTAAAGCAGTCGCCAGCCTCGATTGATTTGGTACAAAAGACTTTTATGCTTACCGAGGGAGAAAAATATTTATTGCTTGAATGCGGTATCGGGGAAGGTATTTTCTTCGCCGGCAATAAGCACGTGGCCATGAAAGTGGTGGCTTCTTATACTGAAGATCAATTGATTACTTCCGATCCGCGCCAGCTGCTTGAGATTGAGGAAGCCAAAAAAGATTTTGAAGAAAGCTTAAGAATCCAGGAGCAAGTTTAAATTCGGAGAAAGCGCGAGGAAGAAAGGGTAGTCAAGATATAATAAGGAAATAATTTTAAATATATGCAAACGGATCGTAAAAAAATGGGAATATTCATTATTATCATTGCGCTGATAATTATAATTTTAATTATTTATTTTGGTTTTTTACGTAAGAGCCCCACGCCAGCGCCAACGGAAACGCCGACCGGCGAGGTGACGGGAGCGCTACCGGAGATTCCGCAAATCGGCACGACTACGCCCAGCGACAAGCCGCGCAATAATATTCAATATGATATCTCTAAAGAAGCGCCGCACCAGATTAGCGGCGATGACCTTGGTAAAATCTCGATGTCATTTGCCGAGCGCTTCGGTTCCTATTCCAACCATTCAAATTTTAGTAATTTTACCGATTTGCAAATTCTCATGACGGATAACATGAACGCTTGGGCGGCGAGCTATGTCGCTGACCTAAAAAGCCAAGCCCAAAATAATCCGGGCTACTCCGGCGTAATAACGACTGCCCTTACCTATGAAGTAAAAAAATTTGATGATAAGGCGGGCCAGGCGGATATTATTATCGGTACGCAGCGCCGCAATAGCACGGATGCAATTAACGGCGGTGCCCCTTATAACCAAAATCTTGATTTAAGTTTAGTAAAAGTTAACGGTGAGTGGCTCTTCGATAAGGCCTATTGGGAAAAGTAAAACTACCTAAATGTAAGCACTTCTAAATATGGCGACTATTAAAACAATTTTTGTTTGCAGCAATTGCGACGCCCAATCTCCAAAATGGAGTGGGCGTTGTTTGGAGTGTGGCTCCTGGGGCACCCTGCACGAGCAGGTGACTGATAGCCAGGACGCGCGTAAGGAAATGGCCAAGAAGCTCGGTGGGGCTGAAATCATTGATTTAAGCGCGATTAAGGCGACATCTTTAGAACGTTTAAAGACCGGAATTGGTGAAATTGACCGGGTTTTAGGCGGCGGTTTGGTTCCGGGGTCCCTCGTACTTTTAAGCGGTGAACCGGGCATTGGCAAATCAACGCTGGTCGCGCAAATGGCGAACGCCATCGGCAAAAACTATGAAACTATTTATGTGAGCGGCGAAGAATCAGCCGCGCAGGTTAAAGCCCGCTTGAGCCGTTTGGAATGTGATTTAAAAAATATAAAATTTATTTCAGAAACAAATATTGAGAAAATAGTGTCGACAGCCGCGCAGGTTAAACCGGATATATTAATTATTGATTCTATTCAAACCGTCTATTCGTCTTTGATTCCGACTGAGGCCGGAAATATTTCTCAAATTCGGGCGGCCGCAGTCAAATTTTTAGAACTGGCAAAAACGAAAAATGTCGCAGTTTTTTTAATCGGCCATATTACGAAAGACGGCCAAGTGGCCGGTCCGAAATCTTTAGAACATATCGTTGACGCGGTTTTGTCTCTTGAGAGCGAGACGAATAATAATTATTGCTTATTGCGCGCGACGAAAAATCGCTTCGGCTCCGTTAATGAACTCGGCGTTTTAGAAATGACCGGTGTCGGTTTTAAAGAAGTGAAAAATCCGAGTTTGGTTTTTGTGGAAGGTGGCCTGGGTAATATTTCGGGCTCCGTTATTGGCTGCGTGATTGAAGGGACGCGCCCCTTTTTAATCGATTTGCAGGCGCTCGTGACGAAAACGGTTTTCGGCTATCCGCAGCGTAAAGCCAGCGGATTTGATATTAGCCGCTTGCAGGTTTTAAGCGCGGTTATTTCCAAACGAACTAAAGTAAATTTAATTAGTGCCGATATAATTTTAAACGTCGTGGGGGGATTAAAAATTTCTGACCCCGCGCTTGATTTAGCGGCTTGCGCAGCGATAATTTCTTCGAGTGCCAATAAAAATTTCGATCACGAGACGATTGTGCTCGGTGAAGTCGGTTTGGGCGGGGAAGTACGCAATGTTTTTCGTTTAGAAGAACGATTAAAAGAAGCGGAGCGTCTTGGCTACTTAAAAGCGATTATTCCGAACGTTGAAGTAAAGACCGGAAAAATTAAATTGATTAAGATTAAGGATTTAAGTGAACTGGTGGAGATTATTAAATAGCCGCAAGGAAAAAATTTTCAAATAAAAAACGGATCTTTGGGATCCGTTTTGTGTTAGCCGTTGCTAATATTTTTGGCGCTTAGTTAGCGCCCATGGCGAAGCTTAGTGCCAATCTTTTTACCCGATCTCTTCGGAGTTTTTTTTCTTTAGCTTTTTTCGTTTTTAACAGGTCGGTTTGCTTTTCTTTAAAAATCTCGTTTATCTTTTTTTGATTTTCAGGCCCGAGATTTAATTCTCGGAAATTTACATAAACTGGCCTTTTGTCGCCTTTGTTTATATTTTCTTGAGGATAAGTGGCCACGGCCATATTTGTGCCGGCGGCGTTAATAGTTACATCATTTGGGTCAATGGTAATTTCTGACCCATTTTTACTTGAGTACATGAAGCTTTGCATGGTTAGCGTTTTTTTTGTTTATAATAGTGAAAATAATTTAAATGAACATAAATTAATCCTACTATTTGAGCGCTAAGTTGTCAAGAGGGCCGGTGGACAATTATGCTCGCAATTTATGGCATTTTTAATATATCTTGACAAGATATTTATTATGTGCTATTATTAGACTAAGTAGAAAATGAGAAAAAACCAAAACATAAACCCAAAAAAACGAGCAATGAAAAAGTTCATTAAAATTTACTCAGTAATTATTCTGTGTTTCACGGCTTTATCAGTGATTGCCGCACTTATTGATTTCGTGATCAAGGCTGTCAGGGAAGCAACCGAAAGTAAGGTGGTAGTATCTACAATCCCGGTTACCGGGTCTGACATCGAAACCGCTTCTCATTGGCTATCCAATCTCTGGCTCACGCCCGTTGGAATATTTCTTGCATTATCGCTACTTCTATCTTTAATCTGGCTCTATAAGAACATTAAAGATGTAAAAAAAAACATGCAGAAATTAGCCAGTGATTTTCTAGGCTACGAATAAAATTTATTGGCATAACTATGTCAATAAAAACCTCATTATCTATCATGATCATGAGGTTTTTTTATTTATTCCAAATGTATACTTTCTTCCCATTCACCGAGCTTGGCTTTTAAAAGCGGATATTTTTTTAATTCCGGATCATTTATTATGAGTGCGCTGGCTTCGGCCTGGGCCTTTTTTATATTTTCATAGTCGAATAGCGTAGCGATTTGTAGCTCCGGAAAACCGCTCTGGCCGATACCATATAATTCTCCGGCGCCGCGCAATTTTAAATCTATTTTGGCGAGCGAAAAACCGTCATTGTATTTAGTCATGGCTTCTAAGCGTTCAATAGTTTTCGGATTGCTTAATTCTTCATTTGTCGGGAAGAGCAGACAATATGATTGCAGATCGCTTCGCCCAACCCGACCGCGGAATTGGTGCAAAGTTGCGAGACCGAAACGTTCTGCCCCCTCAATTATCATGAGCGTCGCGTTCGGCACATCCACGCCAACCTCAATGACAGAAGTCGAAACAAGAATCTGAATTTTGCCGGCGACAAAGTCGGCCATGATTGCTTCTTTTTCCTTGCTCTTTAATTTGCCGTGCAGCAAGCCAACTTTAAGCTCCGGAAAAATTTCTTTATCAAGTTTGGCGTGCTCAGTTTTTACCGATTTGACTCCTAATTTATCTGATTCATCAATTAGTGGACAAACAACGAAAGCTTGGTGGCCAGCTTTAATCTGCTTGCGGATAAAATCATAGGCGGCTGCGCGTTTCGCTTCGGTAACGAGCGAAGTGATAATTTTTTTTCGGTTGGCGGGCAATTGATTAATTATTGATAAATCCAAATCACCATAAATTGCCAAGGCCAAGGAACGGGGAATTGGCGTGGCGGTCATGGATAAAAAGTGGGGTGTTAATATATTTTCCCGGTTAGTATTGGATTCTTTAGTCGTCTCGGCGGGCAGGAAATCAAGCAGTTTTTGCCTTTGTTTAACGCCAAAACGGTGCTGTTCATCGACAATGACCAGCGCCAAGCGGGGAAATTTAACCGTATCTTGGATTAAGGCCTGGGTACCGATAATAATATCGGCGTTCAACGCTTCGGAACTTTTATGGCTATGAGTTAATAATTCGATTTTAAAATTATAAGCCGAGAGCAGACGCCGGAGAGAATTATAATGCTGCTCGGCAAGAATTTCTGTCGGCACCATTAAGGCCGCCTGCTTTTTATTTAGGACACAATTTAGCATCGCCATTACCGCAACTAAAGTTTTGCCGCTGCCGACGTCGCCTTCAAGCAGACGGCTCATCGGCGCGCCTCCCGCCATATCCTGAAGGATTTCCCAAGCGGCTTTTTTCTGGGCATTGGTTAATTTAAAGGGTAGAGAAGCGACAAAATCTTGGGTCGCTTTTTCCTGGAATTTAAGAGCGGGCGCCCGGCGGCTTTTTAGTTCTTGCTTAATCATCTGCGCTTTGAGTTGCCGCAGAAATAGTTCCGTGAAGCCCAATCTTTTTTGGGCCGCAAAAGCGTCGTCGAGTTTTTGGGGAAAATGGATTTGATGAATCGCGGCGCTTAAGTCGAGCAGGCCCAAGCGTTTTTTTATGTCCGTCGGCAGCCAGTCGGGCACGGACCTCGCTAAATCAATAACCTGTTTGATTAAAGAGCGGATTTGTTTCTGACTCAAAGAAGACGTTAAATGATAATTAGGAATCAGGCCCTTAGTATGAATTAAATCGTCCGAATAAATTTTTTCGTAAAGCGGGGAGACAAAGGCCAGCTGGCCATGGTAATCACTGACGCGCCCTGCCACTGAAATCCGATCGCCGATTTTAAGGGTGCGAGTTAAAAAGGGTTGGTTGAACCAGAGTATTTTTATCGTATCGCCGGCATCACTAATCAAGGCTTCCGTTAAAAACATTTTTCGCTTATGGCTGCGTCGGTTCTGGATAAGCTCGACGGTGCCGATAATATTGGCATTCAGGCCGGCGCTCAAGTCGCTGATGGCTAAGCTTTTTGTGAAATCGTCATAACGAAAAGGGAAATAAAAAAGCAGGTCTTGGGCACTTCTAAGCCCAAGCCGGGCCAGAATTTTAGCGGTGGCTGCACCGACGCGGTGGAGTTCTTCGATTTTAGAATCAAGGCTAATCATATTAAAAGTCTAACAAATCCGGGGCTAAGCCGCAAATGAAGCACAAAAAACCGGAGCCAAATCGGCCCCGGTTTTTTAATGATAAAATATGTGCACCCACCAGGAATCGAACCTGGATTTTAAACTCCGCAAGCTTACGTCCTATCCGTTGAACGATGGGTGCCAACTGCTACTTAGTGTATTATAATTTCAGGAGTTTAGTCAACTGTTCGGATAGGGGCGGATTGGAACGGTCGAGATCTTCGTCCAAATAACGGACCAAAAAATTGCGCACGGTGAGCGCGTCCATGCGGCGCAGGGGGATAGAAAGACGGGGACGGCTCGTAGTTTTAAATTCAAAATAAAGGTTTTTAATACTTTGCTTCGGTTTATAGAGGACGCAGAAATTTTTCAGATCGTCATAGTCATAAAAGTGGGAACCGATTCTGACGCCTTCCGGGCCAATCTCAAAATTAACCATGAGGGGTTCGTGCCTTTCATTCGTGTACATGATAGCGCCGGCAATAATAATGATGAGAACGAAAAGGAAGTTAGAATTATAACCGAGAAAGGCTAAGTGCCAGCGGGTAATCGTAAAAAAAGAGAAGAAAATGCAGATGACTAAAAAGGCTGAGGCAATTAGATACCAATTGCGACTTCTTTGCGGAATACGATATTCCGGCACTTGCCATTGCAAGTATTTTTGGTCTGTTTGAGACATATATTAGTTTGACAAGCAATGCTTAATTTTATATAGTAATTATACCATAAAAAAGAAAAATGGTGGATACCCTGGAGAGGTGGCTGTGGCCGCGCAAAGCGCGGACAAGAGGCGGTCGACCCGCGTAGCGGTTGCTCACGCAGTGAGCAAAAGCGGCGGGTGTTTTACAATCAAAGATTAAAATGGAGAGGTGGCTGAGCGGCTGAAAGCGGCAGGTTGCTAACCTGTTATAGGAGTTTATTCTCCTATCGAGGGTTCGAATCCCTCCTTCTCCGCATATAAAAATACAACCCAAATGGGTTGTATTTTTATATGCGGAAATGAACGGGGATTCGAACAAGCGGCGAGCGAGACAATAGGAGGAGCGTTTGAGCGACGACTATTGGACGAGCGACGATAAGCGCGAGCGTGCGTAGCGCTTAGCGGCCGGTCTGGACAACTGAGCTTTTCGGTAGAAAAGCGAAGGCGGAAATCCCTCCTTCTCCGCATAATAAAAATAACCCAACCTGCGTTGGGTTATTTTTATTAATATTGAGCCCGGGAGGGATTCGAATGCCGGAGCGATGTGCGGAGCGAGCTTTGCGAGCGGACGCACCGCGAGGCCGGGTCGGGGCGCTTAGTGAGCGAAGTTCGCGATTTTAGCGAACGAGCGAGACTTAGCGACCGTGACCGAATCCCTCCCTACCGGCGGATTGACGAAATAACATTAAAAATGCTATTTTTTGTTTATATGAAGAAATTTATTTTAGTAATTAATGGTCCGATCTGTTCTGGCAAAAGTACGGTTAGTGAATTATTATTAAAAAAAATTCCAAATTCATTTCGTATTTCAATGGATAAGATTAAATGGTTTATTGGAAATTATTCAAAAGATAAACATCGCAAAGTAGCGTATCGTTTAACTTTAGAATTAGCGAGAAATGCTTTAAGGGAGGGGTTCTCTTTAATAGTTGACGGTTCCGGACGTTTTGATAAAAATAGTAATAGTGATTATAAAAAATTAGCAAAGGAATGTAAAATTTCTTATATTGAAATCAATATCGAAGCCCCGATTATCATCTTGATTAAAAGATTTAAAGAAAGGGTAGCGCGGGCCAAGGCGGTCAATAGTAATATTTCATGTACTACAGTCAAAAAAATGAAAGAATTTTACAATGGATATTTAGAATATAAAGATAATGATCTTATTACTCTTGATTCTGGTTTAAATAGTCCTGAGCAAATTAGTAATATTATTATAAAATTAATATATCCTAAACAAAAAAATAGAGCTAAAGTATTTTAAAGTTTAGGACCATTCCATCTTCATCCGTCCTTCTCCGCAGTAAGTCAAAAATAAGGTTAAGCCTTATTTTTTGATATTCAAAAGTTCCAAATTTGGGCAGGGCGAAAGCATGAGACTACTTGATTAATCTGCTATTTACTGCTATAATCTGCTATAAGGTGTATATCATTAATTATAAGCAATTTTATGAACGACAATACTCTAAAATTTGATAATCGTATCAAGAACCCAGAACCGCACATTGTGGCGTTTTTGGCCGAAATTGACGGTATTAGGGGCGAGTTTAAATCTGGTTTGCGGATGACACCTCAAGCGATAACTAATCTTAAGAAATCAACCCTAATCACTTCGGCCGGCGCCTCGACTCGTATTGAAGGATCCAAACTAAACGACGAAGAAGTCCAGAAAATTATGCAGGGTTTGGCGGTTTCTCAGTTTGCTGATCGAGATTCACAGGAAGTGCAGGGCTATCTTGAAACCCTGCAAAACGTTTTTGATAGTTACCAGACATTGTCGCTTCGAGAAAGTACTATTCAATCATTACACAATGAACTTCTTAAATATTCTAGCAAAGACGAACGACAGCGAGGTCAGTATAAGAAAAAAGAAAATGCTGTCGGCGTAATGGGCCCGGACGGGCAAGTCGCTAAAATAATATTTGAAACGACTCCGGCTTATCTGACGCCAATAGAAATGCAGGCGCTCGTTGAATGGACAGCGGAAGCTCTTGAGAAGAACCGTTTTCATCCCCTACTCATTATCTCTAACTTTGTTATTGAATTTTTGAAAATTCATCCGTTTGAGGATGGTAACGGACGTCTGGCTCGTGTACTTACTAATCTTCTTTTGCTTCGTCACGGTTATCAGTTTATTCAGTATGTCTCACATGAGCAATTAGTCGAGAAACGAAAAGATGAATATTATATCGCCCTACGTAAATCTCAAGAAACATTTAAAACCGATTATGACACTATTTCCCCTTGGCTTAATTTTTTTCTAGCCGTGATTAAAGAACAAGCGACCATGGCTTTAGTTTATCTTGAAGAAGAAAAAGTTGAAGATACTCTTTCACCTAAACAATATCAAGTTTGGCATTATATCTCCGGCACCCTTGAGGCCAGTCCGAGCGATATTGTAAAAGCCACAGGTGTGCTCATGCCAACCGTGCGCCAAGCATTGGCTCGTCTAATGAAACTCCAAAAAATAAAACCCATCGGCCGCGGGCGGGGAACGAGATATGTAAAGATTAATTAGTTAGTAATGTTTAACTAAAATAAAGGCCGTTGATGACGTTTCAGGCGTATCCCGCCATATTAACTAAAACAATATGATCAGAAAAATCAAACGAAATGACTTGCCGGTATGCGCAGAGATTCTGAAAGATGCTTATAGCAAGCCGCCCTACCAGCCTTTTCCATCGCTGATGATTTTGTCATAATGTTTAAAAATTAGCGTTTTATAGAAATGATTAGAATAATCTACAAAGGGCAAGATAAAGATATCTTAAAGCATAAAGTCTTGAAGGCCTTTAATGACACTTCTAAAGTTTTTAAAGATAACTTGGCCAATGTTACTGTTTATATATTCCCCAGTCGAAAAGAATTTAACCACTACATTGGAGAAGAAACCGAAACTTGGATAATTGCCAACGCGTCCCCTAATAATGAAATTGCTATTTTAAGCCCCGTGGCGCTTAAAAGAGATAGCATCCATAGTAGTCGAGAATTTTTGCCTGTTTTAAAACATGAATTTGCTCATTTATTTGTTAATAAATTAGCGAATGGGAAGACTGTCCCAAAATGGTTGGATGAGGGCCTGGCTCAATATGTTGCTAAACAATATAAAGACGCCGAATATGCCGTTAAGAAAGCGGAAAATGATTTTTGTAAGAAATTAGCTACCAAATCTGACTGGAATAAACGAGTCGACAGGCAAGCCTATCAGGTCGCGGCTTTATTTGTTAACTATTTGATAAATAAATATTCTTTCCAAAAAGTTAAAGAATTATTAACCCTGCTTGATAAGGAGTATTATTATACCAGTTTTAAAAAAGAATTTTTTAAAGTTTATAAAATTAGCTTAAGCGAAGTGGAAAGAGAATTCGTAAAGGGGATAAATAGTCATAACAAGAATAAATAAGTATGGAAAAATATAATAAAATATACTTATCTTCTGGAATTGAGAGCGACACCAAGCCCAGTCAAATTTTAAGTCTTGTTTGGAAGAGCTTTTTGCCAAACAGCAAAATTATTGATTTGGGCTGCGGCCAGGGAATTGACTCTCTATTTTTATCTAAAAATGGTTTTTTTGTTACTGCTATCGATAGTTCAGATGTGGCCATTAATCAAATAAAAACCAAAAAAGACGAATTTAAGCTCGACAATTTAGAATTGATTTGCGGCGATATCAATGATTTTGATATTGAGAAAGATAAATACCAGGTAATAATTTGCCGCAATGTTCTAAACTTTTCAGATAAGGATAGTGTTCTGAAAATATTAAGAAGTTTGCAGGATAATATTCAAAAAGACGCTTACATCATTATCGAAGTTTTTACTAAAAAAGATCCCAGTTTTATCTTAGATAAAAAATTCACCAGCTATTTCGAAGAGCAGGAATTATTGAATATCTTTTCCGGTTATAAGATAGTTTATTATCTGGAAAATACCATACTGGACCCAGGGCACTCCGGATCTCTTAAGCCGCATAAGCATGGAGTGGCCAGGATAATCGCTCAGAAGTAATTTTGCCTATTGTAAATAGTTTGGTTTAAAAAAGTTCGGATATAGCCCCTGATAATCATCATATAAAAATACCCAAATGGGTATTTTTATTTTGTGTCCAAATAGAATTCAAATAGATAAAAACGAGATAAAGGCAGGCCACTATTTTTATGCTCAATTTATTATTGAAAAGCGTATTAAATTATATAGTCGGCAAATAGATTTCATCCTCTTATTAATCAAATAACAATTTATGTATGATAATTATTCCCATAGAAATATCCGCCAGACATATCCATCTTAGCCGGACGGATGTCGAAGCGTTGTTCGGGGTCGGCTATAAGCTTAGACCCTTAAGAGCTATTTCTCAAACCGGTCAGTATGTCGCGATGGAGAAAGTTAGCCTCGAAAATGGCGATAAGCTCATAGAAAATGTTCGAGTCGTCGGTCCGGAGCGCGCGGAAACGCAAGTCGAGCTTGCTCAAACCGATGCGCTTAAGCTCGGCCTTATAGCTCCTTTAGCGCTTTCCGGTGATACGTCTGCGGCGGCGAAGCTAAAAATTATTGGTCCCCAAGGACAAGTGTTTAAGAATTGCGTGATTATACCACAAAGACATATTCATGCCTCCTTGGAGGACGCTGAAAAATATAATCTTCATGATGGCCAGATTGTCTCCGTGAAATGTGGACGGGAGCGCGCGCTTATTTTTGAGCAAGTAATTGTTCGAGTGCGGGCTGATTATGTCTGGAACCTTCATTTAGATACGGACGAAGCTAACGCCGCGGGCCTGCATCCCGGGGAAACAGGAGTTGTAATAATATGAGCTCTTCCGCCGGGCGGAGATGAATTTTTTTATTTTTCCCGCGTAATATACTCACACTTAATTATTAATTAAATTAAATATGGCCAGATATATTGGACCAAAACTACGAAAAAGCCAGGAATTCGGCCTCGCTCCGGCGACCGCCAGTATTCGCCGCCAAGGCCTGAAGCCGAAGCGAAAGTCGGATTACGGTTTAATTCTTGTTGAGAAGCAGAAGCTTAAATTCATTTATGGCATCATGGAGAAGCAAATGCGGCGCTATGCCAAGGAGGCTTTTGCCGGTCAGAAAGATCCGCAAATTGAATTATTGCGTCGGGTAGAGATGAGATTGGATAATATTGTTTTTCGTCTCGGTCTCGCGAGAACCCGAGAGCAGGCGCGGCAGCTCGTGACGCACGGGCATATCTTAGTGGACGGCCGAAAATTAGATATCCCTTCTTATAAATTAAAGAGCGGACAAAACGTTAATCTTAATGCCAAAATTCTTAAAAATAGAATTTTTCGAGAGGCGATTGCCTTGAATCGTAAAAATTCCGAGGTGGCGACCTTTCTATTATTTATGCCCGATGGCGGGCGCTTCTTGGACGAGCCGAGTCCGGCAGAATTACCGAAGAATATCGATATGGCTAAAGTCCTTGAATTTTATCACCGTATCATTTAAGCCTCCGAGCTCAAGAAAACGGGGGTAGTTTTTATGTGGTAGCGTGATATAATGGGTATATGTGGCTATATAAACATAAAAATAATACTATGCGTAAAAAAGTTTCAATGGTGCTTATTCTGGTGCTCATTTTAGGCTTGGCCTACTATGCCTATATTTTAGTAAACAAAAAAGCGCAATTGGCGGAAAGTTTAAATAATGACGAGACTGCTCAAACTGGCCAGCAAAATCAGAATCCGGACCAAACTCAAGATCAAACTCAAAATGAAACCGGCGATATAAACTATAATCCGATTCCTGAGGAATTGCCGAATCTTTACACCAACGATAAAATTGGTTTTTCTTCGCGTTACCCCGACGGTTACACGGTTAAGAGTGATTATAAATATCAAGAGCTCGGTCCGGGGAAAGATATCAGCGGTGTGGCCTTTGTTATTCCCGAGTCATTGGCGAGCGGAACTAATCTATCGGCTGATTCTTATTTTAGTGTCGAAACGATACCGGGCGCGACTGATTGCAGTGCAAATTTATTTTTAGATATGGCGAATGGCCTACCGGCCACGACGACACTTAAGGATGGCTTGGTTTATTCTTTTGCCTCCTCAACCGGCGCGGGCGCGGGTAATCGCTACGAAGAAAGCGTCTATGCTATGCCGGGAACAAATCCTTGTCTCGCTGCTCGCTACTTTATTCATTATGGAGTTTTGGAAAATTATCCGGAAGGCGCCGTTAAAGAATTTGATCGAGTAACAATCAATAAGCAATTCGATGCGATGCTGCTTTCGGTCTCAAGCAATCAATAAAAATATGGCCAAAGCAATTACACTAATTACAGGTGCCTCATCCGGTATCGGCCGTGAATTGTCTTTTGTTTTTGCGGAACATAAACAGGATTTACTTTTAGTGGCGCGTAGTGGAGCGGAACTTAGTAAATTAGCGGAAGAGCTCGCGCTGAAGCATGGAATTACGGCCCTCTATTTGGCTGGCGATTTGCGCGAAATGAAATCGGTTGAAGCGGTTAAGGCGTATTGCGTGGCGCATGATTTATTTGTCGAAAATTTGGTTAATAATGCCGGTTTTGGTGATTTTGGTCCTTTCGCTGATAGTAAAATCGAAAGACAATTAGGCATGATAAATTTAAATATTTCGGCGCTCGTTTATTTGACGCATCTTTTTTTGCCGGCCATGATTGAAAAAGGGAAGGGCCGAATATTAAATGTTGCCTCGACGGCTGCGTTTCAGCCGGGCCCGCTCATGAGCGTTTATTATGCGACTAAGGCCTTCGTACTTCATTTTAGCGAAGCCATCGCGAACGAACTTAAAACAAAAAATATAAGCGTAACCGCGCTTTGCCCCGGGCCGACCGCCAGTAATTTTAAGGCGGTGGCTAATTTAGATGGTAGTCGGTTGATGAAAAATCGAAAATTGCCCACGGCCCGTTCCGTGGCCGAAGACGGCTACCGGGCGCTTATGGCCGGGAAAATTGTTGCTATTTCCGGCTGGAAAAATGCGTTCATGGCTTTTTTGGTTCGTTTTTTCCCGCGCCGTTTGGTTTTAAAAATAGTGAGAAAATTTCAAGAAAATTTTTAATATAAATTTATGGCACACGAAATCGAGGCGGACTACATTGCGGATTGGGGTAATGAGGCGACGCAATGTCGCCATTGCACAAGTTTTTCTCTCGGTGAGGGCCAGTATTATTGCTCAGAAAGTAAAACCGAAGTCCCGCCGAATGGACACTGTGATTTTTTTCAAGCGGTGGATTAATCGCGGAATTAATTCTGTGTTTTAATCATTAATTCTGGGCTCTAATTATATCGCTTAAATTTAAGTATTATGGATTACCGCAAATTCCGTTCGCAGCGCTTCTATGGTCATCTTTTCTCGTTACCTTTTATTTGGTTGCCCCTGGTCGCTATTATTTTTTTAGATGTACTCGTATATTTATACCAAGCGATTTGTTTTCCGATTTATGGTTTAGAGAAAGTTCGGCGCCGCGAGTATATTCAGATTTTTGATCGCGCCCGTCTCGAATATCTTGAGCCCTACGAAAAATTAGGCTGTATGTACTGCGGTTATGCCAACGGATTTTTTCTTTACGCGAAAGAAATCGCCGGGCGGACGGAAAAATATTGGTGCGGTGTCATGCATGAGAATAAGCCCGGCTTTAAAACGCAAGCCAGCCAGGTCGCGCAAAAGTTTGCGCGCTATGGCGATGAAGACGATTTCCGGAAGAAATATGATTAAGTGAGTTTAAATATTTATGCTAAAAATTTATTTGGTACGTCACGGGCAAGACGAGGATAATGCGGCCGGTATTCTTAACGGGCGGCGCGACGGGAAATTAACTTCTTTAGGTGAAGCGCAGGCGGAAAGCCTAGCGGAGCAGATTATCGCTAATCGGTCCGCAGTATCTTATGCGCCCGGAAAGCCTTACTTCTCCTTTGTTTACTGTTCGCCCTTAGAACGTGCGCACCGGACAGCAAAAATAATATGTGAACGTTTAAAATTAGCGCCACCGCAAATTTTACCCGAGTTAGTCGAGCGTGATTTTGGGGTAATGACGGGACGGCGGACAGACGAGATTGAAAAATACTGCGCGCCGGATATATTAATGAGTGAAACTATTAAATATTTTTTATCGCCCGAGGGCGCCGAAACATTCCCCGATTTGTTTAAGCGGGCGGAGGACCTTTTACGAATTATCAGCGAGCGCCACATAGGTATGGGCGAGCGCCAGCCGGACGAAAATGTTTTGCTCGTCACTCACGGCGATATCGGGAAAATGATTTATGCCGCTTATTATAATTTAGAATGGAAATCAGTTTTAACGCAATTTCATTTTGGCAACTCTGATCTTTTGCTTTTGTCTCCCGATTCGCGCGCGGAAGATGCACACGTTTTTAAAACTGAACAATTTAACGCCTGATATCAAAAAAGAGCCAGCCGGCTCTTTTTTCTTTTTCATTATAATATTTATTCAATACAACAATTGACCAGCTTTTTAACCAGCGCGCCGAGGCGACCGGTTAAACCTTTTTTCTCAGTATTTATCGCGTCGTCGTCAATTTTTTTTACCTCACCGAGATCAATTAATTTCATATTTAAGCCCCAAAACAGGGAATAGAGGTCGTAAGATTTTTTAAACATATCGGCGGCGTCCTCTTTTTTGCCGTTACCCTGGGCCTTAGTTCCCACTTCCATCAGGCGATAGCTCGCCGCCAGCAAATGTTTAGAGATACACCAAACCTCGCCCTCATATTCTTTAATGATTTTTTTGAGAAGCGATTTGCGCATTTCGCGCACTTCGCTAAGCAAATCAAAATATTTCGGATTCCCGGTTTTGGCTCCGGTAAAGAAGAAATGTTCTTCGATGCTCACCAGATTCATGATGGCGATGCTTAAATCTTGGTCCGAAGAGAGATCGAGTTCGTGATCTTTTTTCATTTTATCGACCTTATCGATCATCTCGTTTAAACTCATAATATTGTCGGACATATTTTTAAAGATTAATTTTAATTTATCGAATTAACAAATAAAAAGCAAAACTTAAAATCAAAAGCGCGCCGACCGGCCAGACAACTTTTTGAAAAGGGAACTGGGCGTGGCCGCCATTATTTTTTTTGATGTCGCTATACCAGAGGGTGGCGCCCAAAAATCCCAAGCTGCCGACGGCGATACCGAGGACTAATTTATCGATGCCGAAGAGCTTATTCCAAGGGTGCCCGATAATATTTCGGCTCATGAGCGGCCAGATAACCATTAGGTAATAAATAATGGTAATTAAAACATCGCGTAAGTCTTTATTGATAAATTTCCAATTTTTGCCGTTAAGCCAATTAATCGTCCAGGCAATCATGGCGACAATCATACCGCCAATCCAAACACCGGCAATCGTATCGTCAATCCCGAGATATTCGCTTAGCCCCAAGCCGGCGCCGACAGCCACGATGCAGACCGGGCAAATCGCTTTGGCCGGCAGAGCAAAGAAAGCGAGCGCGGGTAGAGAGATGTAAAATAATTTTTTCATTTATTTTAATTTAGTCTGGAAATAATCAATGATCGGCTGGTCGCCAAGAATACAATTTTGGCCGTCATAAAAGAAGGGAACGCCGACGCCGCCCGCCGTATCAAGATTACATTTTTGGGCAGTCGCGATAAGCTCGGCCGCGTTAGTTTGATTGTTATAAACCTCCAGTTCTTGAAAGGGGAGCTTAGCTTTGACATTATTAGCGACGACAAAGTCATTCACAATTTTGCAGTGGGGACAGGTATCACCATAAAATAATGTCGGTTCGGTAGAGGCCCCGGCGACATTACCGGTGCCGGGAGCGACAGTCGCCGGTTTATTGGTTAGGCGGCCCAGCGAGGCGATTATGGCTAAAAACGCTATTATTCCCAGGATTATCAGTAAATTTTTATATTTCTTCATATTAATTTAATTAAGAGTAAAGGTATATAAATAATAGCATAATCGGGCGTTTTGCCCAAACGCGAAAATAGTTTTATTCAAGACCGAACAATCAATGGTTTAGGCCCGCTTATTTATTTTTGTTTGCAGTTCCGCGATAAATTTATCGGTAGCGATTTCACGCGTCTCTTGAGCACCGCGGTCGCGGACGTTTAAGAGCGGGGAATTCATTTCTTTGTCGCCGATAACGAGCATATAGGGTACTTTCTCGTTAACCGCTTTACGGATTTTATTGCCCACGGTTTCATTAGCATCATCGACTTCAACGCGGATACCGGCCGCCTTAAATTCCGCAGCCAGTTTCAGACAGGCGGGAATATGCGCTTCGGCGACAGAAACTAATTTAACTTGGACTGGGGATAGCCAAACAGGGAAAGCGCCAGCATAGTGTTCAATTAAAATTCCCATAAATCTTTCTGGGGAACCGATAATTGCGCGATGGACCATAACTGGTGATTTATCTTTGCCATTTTCATCAGTGTATTTTAAACCGAATCGAACAGGCATGATAAAGTCTAACTGAATCGTTGAAAGTTGCCATTCTCGACCTAAAGAATCTTTTGAGATTAGATCCATTTTTGGTCCATAGATAGCGGCCTCTCCTTCGGCTCTAAAATATTCTATTTTATTTTCAATTAAAATATCTTCTAATAGTTTCTGTGATTTTTCCCAGACCTCCGGTTCGCCTAAATATTTCTCTTGATGATTTGGATCCCAGAGGGATAATCTTATATTGTATTTCATGCCGTAAGTTTCCATTGCTTTTTTAATGGCCGATAAGACATCAACAAATTCTTCTCTAATCTGATCTTCGCGGCAGAAGCTATGGCCATCGTCTTGGCAAAAGCATCTCAGTCTTGTTAGGCCGCTTAATTCGCCCGGTCTTTCATCGCGGTAAAGATTTGCAAAATCAGCGATTCTAATCGGTAAGTCTCGATAGCTTCGAGCTCGGGAAGCAAAAATCTGCGTATGCTGTGGGCAATTCATCGGCTTTAAAAAATATTCTTCCTCTGAATAGTTAGACACTACGCGAAACATATCTTCTTTGTATTTATCGTAATGACCGGAGATTTTGAATAATTCAGCCCTATTCATGTTGGGTGTATGGACTTCTTCGTAACCGATTTCTTTTTGCAATTCGTTAATATGTCGAATAATTTCTCGTCTGACAATAGCGCCCTTAAATGTGTATAAAGGTAAGCCAGATCCGACCAATTGCGAAAAAACAAATAAATCTAATTCTTTCCCTAGTTTGCGGTGGTCGCGCTTTTCCGCTTCGAGCATCATTTTTAAATAAGCATCAAGCTCATCTTTAGTCGCAAAGGCCAGTCCGTAAATACGGGTAAGCATTTTATTTTTTTCATCGCCGCGCCAATAAGCGCCGGCCAATTTATCAAGCTTATAACTCCCCGGCTTGATTTGGTTGGTATTTTCAATATGCGGGCCACGGCAGAGATCGGTAAACTTACCGACGGAATAAAAACTGACCGTTTTTTCGCCTTGTTCTTTGAGTCCCTCGAGTAGTTCCGCTTTATAAATTTCACCGGCCGTCTTGGCCTCTTTTAGCGCGGGTTCAATTTCTTTTTCCGTCCGCTCGAATTTTAAATTCTGCTTGATTAGGAAAGCCATCTTCTTTTCGATGTTTTTTAAATCGGCTTCCGTAATTTTTACTTCGCCGAAATCGATGTCGTAATAAAATCCGTTATCAATCGCCGGCCCAATCGCGAGTTGCGCTTCCGGCCAGAGCTCCTTAATTGCCGTTGCCATGATATGCGCTAAGCTATGGCGCTTTAATTCAATGTTTGCTTCTTCTTTCATATTATTTAAATTATTTATAAATGAATAAAAAAAATCCCCTCCTCGTAAAAACAGAAAAACTGTTTTTACCGGGACGGGACTTTATCTGGCCGAATTAGCGGCTATGTCTCGCGGTTCCACCCGGCTTCCACGCCGATTAGCGACGCGACGCCTCTTTTAAGCCTTAGGTTTGCACTCAAGAAATTAATTTCCTGACCAAGCTTGGTGGGCTTGGCAATCAGCTCTTATTATTTAAGTATAGAGCTTGTTTTTGAATTTGTAAATATCCCCTTAACACGCTGGCGAGAATGGTTAATTAGCCTTTCGCCAAAACCAGGGCGCAAACGCGGCTCGCGCCGGCCGCCCTAAGCGTCCGGGCCGCTTCGTTTAGGGTTGCTCCGGTTGTCACGACGTCATCAATTAAGAGAATCGTGCACCCGTTTAAATCTCGCCCGGTCCAGACAAAAGCGGATTCCATATTTGCTAAACGCTCGCTCTCGCTTAGGCTGGCTTGAGGAACGCCATGGCGCTCTCTTTTTAAATCCAAAGTTAATTCGTAATTAAAATGCGAACTGAATTCACGCGCGATAATTTCGGCTTGATTGAAGCCACGCCAGCGGAGTCGTTTTTTTGAGAGGGGAATTGGAATAACATAATCCGGTTTCCAATTTTCGGAGTTCCAAAACTCAATCAAAAACCGCGTCAGAATAAGTCCGAGCGGTTCTATAAAATTATATTTATATTTGGTGATGAGAAGCCGCCAGAGCGCGTTTTCGTAGTCGCCGGCGATGGCGATATTATCCAGGGCGGGAACTTTTAAATTTATTTTTAACTTTGCTTGATTATTTTTATCATTAAATTTTATCTCGCGGAAGCACCGGTTACAGAGATGCGCGCCTTCGCGGCGACAGTTCAGGCATTCAAGCGGAAACAGGAGGTCGAGCAGAAAATTACGGATGGCGGGCAAAATTTTACTCATGGGCGCTACTTTAACTTAACTTCATAAATCGAGCCGGAAAATTTATCCGTGAAATATAAATTACTTTGGCTGGTATTTACAACAATTTGGGAAATATTATAAGAACCGTTCGGAATGGCAATTAATTTCTTAGTGCCGGTCGTCAAGTCGATTTTATATAAACTGTCCTGCGTTTTATCGGCGAGTTCCGGGAAAAGCCCCGAACCTTTTTCTAAATTATCGGGTACGGCGCAATAAACTTCGGTGTCGCTCGCGAAAGTACATTTGCTGGCCCAAGTTTGGAGATCGATGCTGTGGCGGTTTTCTCCGATCGTGTCGCTCGTCGCATCAACGACCCAAAGTCGCGGATTAAGATTATCGGCGGAATTATAGACGCTGTATAAAAGGTGATTGCCCTCGGTTGACCACTGCGATTCGAAGCCGCGGCCCTCGACAATCGTTGATTGGAAATTTTCGCCGTTTAAGCCGACAAAATAAACTGTTTGGCGATTGAAATCAAGACCTTCGGTATACATGGCGACGATTTGATTATTCGGTGACCAGGAGGGATACATTGTTTTATCGTAATTACCGACCTTCTCAATCGCTTTCGCTTGCGAGCCGTCATCGTTTGAAACAACGAGCCAGCGATTTTCCGGATCAAGCGCTAAGCTTTTCGTGACGAGTTGGCTGCTGTCCGGAGAAAAAGAAAAATCTTCCCAATGAGCGGGCAGGGTCACTTGCTTTTGGGTATTGAAATCGTAAAGGATTTTACTGCCATCCGGGTAGGTTAGGACCGCCTTATTTTTATCGGGTGCCCAGGTCACGCTATCCACGGAATGAAAAACTTTATCGCTCAGCAGAGTTTTATTGCCCTCCGAATCGATACGATAAAATTTACCTTCGTTTTTATCATAAAATTGGACGCCGCCGTTATTGCTTATAGTCGGGTCGAGAGACGGATTTTGGTTGACGACGGTTGTGGCGGTTAAACCGCCGACGGCGATTGAATTGGGCTGGTTTAAGTCCGGCGCGCCGGTCGAACCGGTCGGAGTGGAATTTTGGCCGGGGCTCACAGGGAGACCATCGGTTCCAGTTTGGTTAAGACCGGTGTCACCGCCCAAACCGGCTGAGGGCAGACCGCTAATTACGCCCGGAGTTGTCGTAGCCGTTTCGGTAATCGGGGTAGTTTGGAAAAAAAAGCGCCAGAGCAAATAGCCGAGCACCGCTACTAAAATAAGAAAACCCAGAACTAAAAATAATTTTTTGAAGCGGGCAAAAAAATTCATATTTAAGCTTGTTTAATGTTTCTAAATAATATATAATTAGTATATATCAGAAAATAAGATAATTCAATTAAAACTCCGCAAATTTTATTAAGCGTATGAGCCTAATTTCTTTGGGGGGAGATAATCTTTTTTTAGGAATAGACATTGGCGACTCATCTTTGAAAATGGTTGAGCTGCGCAAACGTAACCGAAAAATTTATCTCTCTAATTACGCCTTCAGCGAAAATGTCAGCGAGGTCAACTTTACGAAGATTGATGACATTAATTATTTAGCGAAGGCAATCGTTAAAGTTAAAAACGAAGCGGGTATAACCGCGACTAAAGTAACGGCTTCTTTACCGACCTTTGCGGTCTTTTCCTCGATTATTAATTTATCCAACGTCGATAAGAAGGGGATAGGCATTGCCGTTAATGAAGAGGCGAAGAAAGTAATTCCGCTGCCGCTTGAAGAAATGATTCTCGATTGGAAAATTATTCCGGACGAAAACGGCCACACGCCGACTAAAGGTAATATGCGAGTTTTTCTGACCGGGTCTCCAAAAAAATTAGTCCGTAAATATATCGATGTTTTTAAAGCGGCTAAACTAAATCTAGTTAGTCTGGAAACAGAAACTTTTTCGCTCGTGCGCTCCTTGGTCGGAAATGATAAGACGACGGTCATGATTGCGGAAATCGGCGCGAACAGTACGGATATTTCTATTGTTAAAGAAAGTATCCCGGTTTTAAATCGGAGCCTCGCGGTTTGTTCTTCAACGGTGACGAAAGCCATCGCCGAGAAATTGGGTATGAGCTTTGCGCAAGCCGAGCAATTTAAATTTGATTTAAGCGTGAGCTTGGCGGCCGATGCGAAGGAAGAACTGCCTCAGCTTATCGGCCGTACCCTGGAACCGATTTTAACTGAAATTCAGTATATGCTTGATTTCTTCCATTCTCAGAACGGCGGGGAAGTAGAAAAGATAATTCTTTCCGGCGGCGGCGCTATGCTTCTGAATTTAGCTGACTATTTCGCCAAGCGATTAAATATTAAAGTTATTATCGGCGATCCCTGGAATCGAGTAAACTGCCCCGAGGAATTAAAACCGGTCTTGTCCGAAGTGGGAGCGAAACTGGCGGTCGCGATTGGACTGGGTATGAGAGAAATTGAGTAAAACCTAAACAGCTCTGAGGTCAGGCGGACACGGCGGCGAGACCAATTATAAGACGGTCAATTTATTTAAAATAGACCCCATGCATTTCTTCCTTTCGAAAAAAGGTAAAAAAGAAGAAACCAAAAAAGAAAGTCTCCAAAATCCAAAGATCTTGGAGGTTAACTTGATCAAAGACGAGGTCAAGATTTCTTTTGATTGGAATAAAAATATCTCCATTATCTTGGTGGTATTCTTCGTCGTTGGTGTTTTTATTGCCGAGCTCTATTTCGGTCTTGATTGGTGGGAGAAACAGGAAACAGCTAAAGCGGAATCGCTGAATGGCGAGATTTCGCAAATTAATGTCGACATCGGTAAGATTAAAGGTACGGCCGACGAAGCTTTAAGCTATAAAGATAAATCGCTTGAGGTAAGCAAGCTTTTAGATAACCATGTTTATTGGAGTAGCTTTTTTAATTGGCTGGAAAAAAATACGCTCAGTACCGTTAAGTTCGATAGCTTTAGCGGGGATACGAAGGGCCACTATACGCTCAGCGCGCGGGCACTCAGCTACGCCGAGGTCAGTTGGCAGACTAAGGCCTTTTTAAGCGATCCGCTGGTTAAGGATGTAAAAGTTTCCGCGGTTAATCTCTCAATTAGTAAAGACAAAACCAAGGCGGCCGACCAAGGTGTCAGTTTCGGACTGGAGTTTGATATCAGTCCCGATATATTCAAAAAATAATTTATGGCCACGAACGATTTAAAAAATAAGAATAGCCAAAATCTTTTTTTGAATAATTATTTTAATATTATGATGGTTGGTGTGGTGATTGTGGTTTTAGCCATCGCCTATTTTATTATCATTAAGCCGAAATACGACGCGACCATGGCCTCCATTAATATCACTATCCAGCAGCAGAAGCGCTTATATACCGAGCAGCTTAAAAAATTAAATAATTTAAAAACAATCGCCGATTTATATAAGAAAATTTCTCCGACTGATTTAAATAAATTTAACGGTGTTTTGCCGGATGATTATGTGCGCGAGCGCCTCTACGGGGAACTCGAAGAAATTGTCGCGACGAACGGCTTCATTCTTAATTCGGTCAGTATCGAACAGGAGCCGGCTATAGACCCGAATAATCCGGCGCCGGTAGAAAATGGTAAACTGGGCAAGGTAAACCTGCAATTATCGATTAGTGCGATTGATTACGCCGGCTTTAAAAATCTACTCCGTTTATTTGAAAGCAATCTCCGGATATTTGATATTACGCGCCTTAGTTTTTCGCCGGGCGGGAATACGGCCAGCCTGGAAATGACCACTTATTACTATAAAAAATAAAAGTTAAAGAGAGATATTAAATATGAAAAAAGCGCATCATTCCATTCTCTATATCGTTATCTTCCTGCTTGTGGCCGGCGGGGTGGCTTTATATTTATGGCGCAACGAGGCGCTGGTTTTTATGAGCGATACGACCGGTCTGAGCCAAGCGGCCAGCACCCCAAAAGTGACGGCGGCGCCAAGTAATAATGCACTCGACATGACGATTTTTACCGCGCCGAAATTTCTATCTTTGAAAAATAATGTCGTTAAATTCGATTTTGATAATATTTGTAAAACCCCGGTCGGACGGGTAGAAAGCGTCGCCACTTCTTCAAACGGTACGCTCGCCACGACCACGAGCATTATAAATTGTATCGTGGGCAATAATTTGCCTTTCCCCTTACCCCTTAAAAAAGAATAAAAATGGATAAAATTGACCAGCTGCTTTCGCTTTTGCAGTCTAAAAACTTAATTCCGGCGGAAAAAATTTCGGAGATAAAAACCGCAATAAAAAAGGATAATACCGATCTGGAGTCTTATCTTGTCCGCCATAATTTAATTGAAGAAGAGAAGCTGACGGCCGTAAAAGCGGAGCTCAACGGCTTGCCTTATTATAGCCTGCTGTCGGAAGAGGTGCCGGAAAATATTTTGAAATTTTTACCGGAAGAAATCGCGAAGACCTATCATATTATCTGTTTCGGGAGGGAAGACAAGAGCATTAAAGTCGGTTTGCTCGAACCGGATATCCGTTCCATGGAAGCGGTTAATTTTTTGGCGGCCGACGAGAAGCTGCAAGTCCAATACTATTTAATTTCCAATTCCAGCTATCAGAAAGTTTTTAAACAATATCAGAAACTTGAAGAGGAAATTTCGACCGCTCTTGAAGTTAAGGCCAAAGAAGAGGGCGAAGAATTAATTGCCGTTAAAGGAGACGATGAGGGTGTTTCCGCGGAAGATATTAATAGTGCTCCGGTCTCCCGTATCGTTTCGGTTATTATCCGCCACGCCGTTGAGGCGCGCGCTTCCGATATTCATATTGAACCCTTCGAAAAAGAAAGCCGCGTGCGCTATCGTATCGACGGTATTTTGCACACCTCTTTGACCTTGCCCAAAAGTATCCATAACGCGATTATCGCGCGTATCAAAGTTTTGGCGAAATTAAAACTGGACGAAACGCGCGTGCCCCAAGACGGCCGCATCCGCTTACTGGTGAGTAATCATGAGGTTGATTTTCGTGTTTCCACTCTGCCTTTAGCCAGTCAGGAGAAAGTCGTGATGAGAATTTTAGATACGGCCAAGGGCGCGCCGACGCTCGAGGGACTGGGATTTAGTAAATTGGCGCTGCGGCGCATCAGTACCGGCATTAAAAAAACGAGCGGTATTTTTCTCGTGACCGGGCCGACCGGTAGTGGTAAAACCACGACTTTATATGCGGTTTTAAATATTTTAAATCAGGATGATGTTAATATTTCGACCCTTGAAGACCCGATTGAATATGAAATGAAGGGAGTTAATCAGTCGCAGATTCGTCCTAAAATCGGCTTTTCTTTTGCGAGCGGCTTGCGCTCTCTTTTGCGCCAAGACCCGAATATTATCATGGTGGGAGAAATTCGCGACGAAGAAACGGCTGAGCTTTCTATCCATGCTTCTTTAACCGGCCATTTAGTGCTTTCTACTTTACATACTAATGATGCTCTCGGCGCGATTTTCCGTCTGCTCGATATGAAAATTGAACGCTTTCTTTTATCCTCAACGCTTCGGACTGTCGTGGCGCAGCGCCTCGCCCGCCGTCTTTGCGATTATTGCAAGCAGCCGGTCGAGTTATCGTCCGACGCCAATCAGGAAATTAAAGATGAATTAAAAACGGCCCCGCTTAATATCGTTAAGGAAGAATTGCCGGAATTTAATACGGCCGAAGACGTTTTTGAAAAATATAAAGTTTATAAAGCGGTCGGCTGTCCGCGCTGCGAAAATACGGGCTACTCGAGCCGAGTCGCGATTATGGAGGTGATTGAAATTAATGAGTCTTTGCAGGAGATGATTAATATCGGCAGTAAAGATTTAAATATTGAAGCCGTTAAAAAAACGGAAGATTTTATTTCGATTAAACAAGACGGTATTATTAAAGTTTTACAAGGACTGACGACGATGGAAGAAATTTTAAGAGTAATTGAGAGTTAAAAAAATATGCCGATTTTTAAATACATTGCGACTGACGGAGAGGGAAAAACAAAAAAAGGACGGACCGTTGGCTTAAGCGATAATGAGGCCACGTTTAAATTGCGCAAAAAAGATTTGACCGTTACTTCAATCGTTAATATCACCGATACTTTTGAAAGTAAATTCCTGATGTTTATCGCGCCGATTAAGGGTAAAGATTTGGTTATCTTTTCCCGTCAGTTTTCCGTGATGATATCCGCTAATGTCCCCGTGGTTGAATCGCTTTTAATCCTGGTTGACCAAACGAATAATATTTCTCTAAAGAACATGCTTTCGGAAATCGCTTTTGAGGTAGACGGGGGCGCCTTTTTATCCGATTCTTTTGCCAAGCGCCCGAAGATTTTCTCTGACTTTTTTGTTAACATCGTCCGTTCCGGCGAGTCCTCGGGAAAATTGGACGAGGTCTTGAATTACCTGGCGGATGAAATGGAAAAAAATTATGATATGGTCGGTAAAATTAAAGGGGCGATGATTTATCCGGTTTTTGTTATGTCGGGGTTATTCGCCGTCGGCGTGGTTTTAATGATTTATGTTATTCCGAATTTAACGACGATACTAACGGAAACGGATATGGAACTGCCGCTCTCGACCCGAATTGTTATCGGGGCTTCTAATTTTCTTAAGAGCTACATCGTATTAATTTTCGTGGCGATAGTTGGACTGGTTCTCTTGGTTCGTCTTTATTTGAAAACGTATAACGGCAAGCGCAATCTTGATCTCGTTAAACTACGTATGCCGATATTTGGCACACTCTTCAAATATATTTATTTGATGCGCTTTACTCGTTCTTTATCCACCCTTTTAAAGGGGGGCGTAACGATTACGCGTTCGCTTGAAATCGTGGCCGACGTGGTCGGGAACGTGATTTATCGGGAACTTATTCTGGAAACTCTGGAATCGATTAATGACGGGAATCCTTTATCAACCGTTATGGAAAACAGCAAAGACGTTCCGAAAATGGTGCCGCAGATGATTGCGGTCGGCGAAAAAACCGGGAAAATAGATTCGGTGCTTGATCGCATCACGACCTTTTATGCGCGCGAAGCTTCTGCCATGCTCGACAATCTAAGTAAGTTAATGGAACCGCTCATTATGGTTATCATGGGTGTCGGCGTCGGAATTATGGTCGCGGCGGTAATTTTACCGATGTATAATATGGCCAATTCTTTCTAAAACGCTTGCGGGCTTTTCGGCGATATGTTATTATATGAATATATAAAATTTTTAATAAATTAATTCAAATTTTTAGTTGCTGTTTTAATAACCGGTATTAAGTCAGAAACTAAATTCTTTGAAGGGAGGTGAGCTATGAAAAAAAATAAACAAGGTTTTACCTTAATCGAATTATTGGTAGTTATCGCCATTATCGGCTTGCTATCAACTTTATCCATCGTGGCCTTAAATCAGGCCAGAGCGAGATCGCGTGATGCGCGGCGCTTAGCGGACGTAAAACAAATCCAAACTGCTTTGGAAATGTATTATAATGATTTGTATAGTTACCCGGCGTCGGCCAGTGTTACACCTGGAAGTCAGATTGCTTCGGGGACTACTATCTACATGGATATTGTTCCGAAACCACCATTACCTGCGGATGGTTCGACCTGTGGTACAACGGTAGCCGACGGCTATACTTATGCAGCACAGACAATCAACGGCATTACCAACGGTAGCTATACCCTAAAGTATTGCTTGGGTGCAGTTACGGGCGGAATTAAAGCGGGTCAACAAGTGGCCACCCCGTCTGGTATCGCTCAATCGGGAAATCTTCAATAATAAGCAAACAAGATTTTTTTAGAAGTTAAAAGAGCTCTCAATTATGGGAGTTCTTTTTTGTTTTATGATATAATAATATTATGGAATTAATCGATTTAAACGCAGAAACCGCGGATAATATTAGCGCCATAAATCGCCTGGCCGGGGGTGAGTTTTTGCAAACCTGGGCCTGGGGAAAACTGGTGGCGGCCGAGGGCGAAATTATCGAGCGCTGGGGCGCCACGGAAAATAATCAAGTGCGCGCTGTTATGACTGTCATCAAAAAACATTTGTTTGGTCCATTTTTTTATTGGTACGCACCGCGCGGTCCAATCGGCGAAAAAATAGCGATTGAATTTCTACTCACTGAATTTAAAAAGAAAAAGACGGGAGCAATTTTTTTGCGCCTTGAGCCTCAAGAATTACCGACGGGCTTAGGTCTAAACCATATTAAAAAAAGCGTGGCTCTGCAGCCGCAAAAAACTTTAATTTTAGATTTAAGTCGCAGTGTGGAGGAATTATTAAAAGCGATGCATCCTAAGACGCGCTATAATATAAAATTAGCCGAGAAAAAAGGAGTCGAAATTGTTTCTGGAACGGCCGCGGATTTTTCTGAATTCTGGCGCCTGCTGACGCTTACCGGCGAGCGCGACGGTTTTCGTTTGCACGGGGCGGCGCATTATCAAAATCTACTAAACGCGCCCGAGTTTATTAAATTATATTTCGCGCGGCACGAGGGAAAAAATATCGCGACCGGCTTATTTAGTTTTTGGGGCGAGCGCGTGACCTATTTACACGGTGCGTCCGATAATGAAGCGCGCAATTTAATGGCGCCTTATCTATTGCAGTGGGAAATAATTAAAGAAGCGCAAAAAGAGGCTTATAAATATTATGATTTTTACGGAATCGATGAAGTAAAATGGCCGGGCGTGACGCGCTTTAAGCTCGGTTTCGGCGGGGAAACGCGTGAATACGCCGGCACCTATGATTATATTTTACGACCGGGAATTTATAATCTATATGAGTTAGGGCGTAAGTTGAGACGAATGATAAAATAAATAAAATAAGTCAGACGGAAAAATAAAAAAGTGAATTAGAGAATTAAAATATGGTGGAAATAAATAATACGACTAAGCATAAAATTAACGCGCCGAAAATAAAAATAATTACGGACGAGTTTTTACGCGTTTATAAAAAAACAAATTGGGAAGTTTCAGTCGCTATCGTCGGGCCGGCGCGGATGCGCCGTCTTAATAACGACTATCGAGGAATTGATAAAACGACGGATGTTTTATCTTTCGGCAGTGATACGGACACAGTCAAAAAATCAGGAATAGCTAAACAGATTAAATATCTTGGAGAGGTGGTCATAAATATTAATGAAACCAAGAAGCCGGCAAAATACTTAGAGGTTTTTAGCGAAAAGAAATCGGCCGACTATATTTTTTATTTTCTGCTTGTCCATGGCCTTCTGCATTTAATCGGCTACAACGACGAGAAGGAAGAGGAGCGTAAAAAGATGCTGATACTGGGAGCCAAGTTTTTAGAAAGATGCTATAATAATAAGGTAATAAATATAAAGTAAAATCGTTTATAGCGCCGTTAATAACACGGTCAACAACCTCGCTAATATCGCCATCAATAATGAGCAAAGGCCGAAGCACAATCAATTTTTCCAAAAATGCCATTTTTATAGTCGGCAGTTTTTTATTTCTTTTTATGGTTTTAAGCGCGCGTCCAGCGCAGGCTGCGACTTCGACACTCCGGGGTATCGGCTGGTGGGGTGATAGCTTACAGGAAGTATATTTTAATTGTTTGGACGATAAAATCGGCGACCGGCTTGATGTGCCGCAGAATTTGAGCGGGAGTGGTCTATATCTGCCGCCCAATGATAAATTTCATTTCTATTCTTTACCCTGCCAAGATTTAGTTCACGGGGTTTATATCGACGGCTTTAATAATTTCGGCGGGCAAGCCTGGAATCCGACCAAGGGATTAATTTCTTTTTCCGGGACAGATGAGCCGCCGGATAGTTGGGGCACGACGAGCGCTCATTGCGTTAATAAATGTAATGCCAGTAATCATTGTTGGGCCTGCTATAATGAAACTGACCAGCGAGTCTATGGTTTCGCTCGAGTCGATAGCGATGGAACTTGGATTCGGCTTGATAGTGCTTTGGTACCACCGGTTAAACTGCAAAATTGCGGAGCGACTTCAGTTTGGACGGACCCGAGTATCCAGCCGGGCGATTTTGTCGGCAACGCTTCGGGCGATGACGGCAATTTAAGTTTTAATTGTAAGGGCGAAGGGGGTTGGGATACTTGCGCGACGCGCAACTATAAAGTTTATATCAGCAATTTAAGTATCGGCAGTTTATCGGCGCCGAATTGGACTTATGATCAGGCTTGTAATTCGACGGCGCTCGGCGCGACTCTAAAATGGTGCCGGCGCAGCGGCACACAAACGGCTTATGAAATAGTCGTTGACGATTCGCCCACTCTGAGCACGAGTACAGCGACTTGCTGGTCGGGTAAAAAATATTCCGACTTTGCTTCGCAATACAATTTGCCAAACTCCGATCCGACTTGCGGTTCGCTTGCTTATAACACGAACTATTATTGGTGGATAAGATTGTACGACGAAACAGATACTCCGACCGGTTGGTATCAATATTACGGCAATAAATCGACGGACACGGATGGCAATCCCGATATTAATCCTTTAACCTTTACGACTTATAAGCATGAATTTCCGACGCCCTACATGGTCTGGTCGCCCTATAATATCATCATTGGCAGTACGACCGCGTTTTCCGCTACTTCGTCGCTATTTTATACGGGTGGGTTTTCAACAGCGACGCCTTGTTATGGCACAAACTGTAGCTATTTATGGTCAACCAGCAACGCGATCGGGGATGTTATTTCGGCATCGACGTCGGCGCTCACGGATATTACTTTTAACTTATCGACGAGCACGACGGTCACTTTAAAATTAACGGATGTAGATAATTATACTTGTTCAATGTCGACGTCCACGCGTATAAATTATGATTTACCAATCTGGCGAGAAATTAAAGCCAAATAAAGAGGGCGCAATCGGCTTCAGGGCGGACGCAAAAACCGGCGCAAAAACCGGCGCTAAAGCCGGTTTCACCCTACTCGAAATGATTACGAGTATTTCTTTAATCGTGATTATCACGGCGCTTTTTATTGCCAATTATAAATCAAGCAATAAGCGCACGGATTTAATGATGACGGCGCAGAAAATGGTTGCCGATATCCACGCGGCGCAAAACAACACGCTCGGTTTGGTTAAATATGGCGACGAGGTTCCGGCCGGCGGTTGGGGTCTTCATTTTGTGGTTAATTCCAATCTCTATACACTTTTTGCCGATTTAAATCGTCCCGCCAGCAATGAGCCGGGGCAGGTTTGGCCGGCTGATACCGGTTATATGGATTATGATCCTGATAGCGAAGGCCTGATTGATTTGGGCGCCCGCGAAATTACTTTGCCGAGTGGGATAGTGATTGATTCGATTCAAACCTGCGATACCGGTACTTGCAGCTATCTCGGGGCCAATGTTACTTTTTTACCGCCCGATCCGCAAACCAATATTTGGTATGGTTATGGGACCTCAACCGTTCTCAGAATAAATTTACTGGAGAAAAATACCGGTGCGAGAAAAACGGTGCGCGTTAATTTTTTAGGATTAGCCGAGGTGCTTGATAATTAATTATTTATAGCTATTAGCCCGATGACAAAAGACGAAAAACAGGGAAGAAGCGATAAGAAAGCTTTTACTTTAATCGAAGTGATTACGGTTCTTTTTATCGTGTCTATCGGTATGATTGGCGTCCTGTCTTTAATCGTCCAAAATATTGCCAGCCAAAGTTTGAATAAAAATACTCTGGTCGCCTATCAATTGGCGCAAGAGGGGATAGAACTCATACGTGAAGTCCGCGATACGAATTGGCGTCAGACGCCGCGTTTAAATTGGCGGACAAATTTAGCGGCTGGTCATTACTATATGGACTATACCGATACGGTCCCGACTCTGGCTTTGACTCCGAACTGCACGGGTTGTATTTTGCCCGACCCTGGTTTTAGCATCGCCAGTATGTACGGTAATCTTTATCTAAGTTCGGACGGCACATATGTGGATAATCCTTTTCCGTCTCCGGCCGCTACTAATTATTACCGGATTATTACGCTCAGTGATTCCGATTCAGGGATGTTGGTGGTTGCTCATATTTATTGGACCGACCATGATCGCGTTTATGAATATTCGCTTGAAACTATGCTTTATGATTGGCTTTAAATATAAACAGAAACAAATTAATTGGGTTAAGCGCTTTGATAGCGGCGCCTTTACTTTGATGGAGGTGATGGTTTCGGTCGCCCTTTTTTCCGTTATTATGCTGTCGATTACCACGATTTTTAAACTGGCGATTGACGGGCAGAGAAGCGCGATTGCGACTCAGAACGTGCAAGAAAGCTTGAAATATTTTTTGGAAGTGACGGCTAAGGAAATGCGCATGGCGCAAAAAAATGAAGGTGTCTGTTTCGGACTTGGGGACGACCAGATATTTAAAGTCGATCATTTGGCGGATGGCACTGATGGTCTGTCTTTTAAAAATTATTACGGCGAGTGCGTTTCTTATACCGTCGCATATGATACGGAAAATGAGGCTGACAATCCCCGTTTCCGCGTGGCACGCCGGAGCGGCTCGGTTGTAAAATATGATTGGATTTCCCCGGCAAAAATTAAAATTGAAGGCCTGCGCTTTTTCCTTAATGACGCGGACCCGACCGCCCAGCCGATGGTGACCATTAGTTTAAAAGCCAATGCGATAGATAGCGCGCAATTTAAGTCCGAGATGACGCTCCAAACCAGCATCACTTCGCGCTATTATAAATAAACATGAAAATATTTTTGTTAAAACATAAAACGAAAACCGGCAGCGCCTTGGCGCTCACCATGTTTATTATTGCCGGCATGCTCGTGGTTGCCATGAGCGGTTCTTATATTATTTTGCTCGGCATTAAAGCGGCCGGTGTCCAATCGCAATCGACCAAGGCGTATTTTGCCGCCGAGGCGGGATCGGAGAAGATTCTCTGGGAGCTGCGCCAAAGGGGCTGGTGGAGTACCGAGAATTCAACAGAGGAAACCGTTTTCGAGGGAACTTTACCCCTGGGCTCGGATTATAAAGTCTATTATACCCACTTTAACCCCATAATTTTTACCTCGATTGGGGAGTTTAACAAGACTAAAAGAAGCGTCGAATTGAGGATGTAAAAGACCGCCGAAAAGAGGCGGTTTTTTCTTGGCAGAAGAATAAGAAAATGGTATAATATTAGCATCGGAAAATTTGAAAAATATTTAATTTTAATGTCCCTTAATCGAGGACGAAAATTCAAAAATTTCACCGCCGCTTTTTTAATTTGCGGGGCTTTTTTATTTACGCTTGCGGCGAAAAATGCCGTTGCGGCCTTTGCCACTTCGACTTACGAGAAGCCTTTTAACGGAACTTTGACCGCGAGCGAATGGAATGATTTATTTAAGGACTTTGCTAATACCTGGACACCGACAAGTTTGGCGGGCCCGGTCGGTATTGCGACAAGTTCACCGGCTGACAACGGAGTCTGGCTTGATGTTAACGGCGCGGTGCGGGCGACCTCTTTTATCGGTCCGATGAGCGGGCTCGTACCGGCAACCAATGTTACTCCGGGTGAGTTTGGGTTTTACGGCTACGGCGGTAATTATTCTTTTGGAGTAACTAATCCCGGGAATGTCGGGATTGGGACGAGCACGCCGACGGAAAGATTGGAGATAAATGGCAAATTAAAAATAGGCAGCAACACCGTGTCCGGAGAAAACGTCACCTTTAATGGAGATACTGCCCCGGGGATGAGAATTCAAAATGCCTATGGTTACATTAGTATTACGCCTTTGAGTTCGAGTTGGGCGCATATTTATACGGACCGCTCCCGGTTTATTTTTGATAAACCGGTTTATTCTTTCGGGGGAACATTCAGCGCATATTCGACAAATGATTTACAGTTACAAACAAACGGGCTAACACGTATTTTTGTTAAACAGACAGACGGCAGTGTCGGCATCGGTACTTCAACGCCTGAAGCGACCCTTGATGTTAATGGTTTAATAAAAATGCGGTCCGCGACTATTACTGCTAACGAGGATGTAATTAACAAGGGTTATTTAGATTCAGCTATTCAACTTGCATCTTCAAGTATTATGTCTCAGGTCGCTACCAGTAGTTTTTGGCAGGGTAGTCTATTTGGAAATGTATGGAACGCCAATACGGGAAATATTGGAATTGGGACGACGAATCCAACTTATGCTCTCGATATAACAGCGGCTGGAACGAGCTATCTTAATATAAATGGAAATGGAGTCGCTCCGGCTAATGGTTATTTTAGAATAAGCAATTCTACGGGAACTATTGGCGCTATGGCCCCTATTTTTAACGGAAAGAGTAATGGGGCAAGTTATCCAGGTCTATGGTTTTTGGGAGATACCACAACAGATACAGGGACAGACCCAATAGTTTTATTTCAAGCAAGACAAAATAATGGCGTTGTAGCAAATAGAACATTATTTGCTTTTGATAATTTTTCAAATTCAAGTGGCGGAACTAGAGTGATGGTAATAAATAAATCCGGCAATGTCGGGATTGGAATTACTAATCCTACATCTAAATTAACTGTTGTCGGTTCTGACACCTGGACGACTAATGGTTGGAAGAAGGCAATTGAGTTACCCGATAACTCTGCTTTAAAACTTGGATCTAGCGGAACAAGATTCGGTCAAGCTGTTACGGGTGGGAAAAAATATGATTTTTATACAACCACAGATATTTCAACCGGTGATTCCGCGCATTATTACTCTATAGTTGATACAACTGGAAATATAAGTTTAGGAAATGTGAATAATAGTGTCTATATATCCTCTTTCGGCAACATTGGTATCGGCACAACCCTTCCTAATGATATTTTTTCTATCGGCAATGCCGGTTCCGCTCCGGCAGGGTCTGGCAATACAGGTCATAACTTTACAAATACATATTTAGCATCAGATGACTATGCTTTAGCTAATTATGGTTTAGTGAAAACGATGATCGGAACAGCTACAAGTGGCGCCGCTCTTTGGGGTGGTTCAACGAGTGGAAATATTTGGAATTTGAATTTAGCCAATAATGTCGGAATTGGGACGACGAATCCCATCGTTAAGTTGGATGTATCCGGAAGTAGTACGGCTGGATTTATTAAAACAGTGATAAGAAATGTTGATGTTACCGACCCCTTAAGCGGTGCAGGTATTACTTTCATACCAACGACGGCTGGCTGGGGCCCAGCCATATATACTGATAGGGGAGCCAAAGGCGTTTCCGGAGGATTGTACTTTGGAACCACGGATGCTTTGGGTGGCACTTCGTTTGATGCTGATAAAATAAGAATGGTTATTAATAACCAAGGAAATGTCGGAATTGGGACGACGGCGGTTGGAGCTTATAGATTATCCGTTACTGGTAACAGTTATTTTTCCGGGACTGTGGGTGTGGTAAATACGCAAATCGGCAGCAATTACGTGGAAGGGTTATCAGCAGTAAGCGGGCTCACTATCAAGGCCTCAAATGCCGCCGGGTTTTTGAGTTTTCAAACGGGAGGAACAAGTGATAGGATGAGAATCGATAGCACGGGCAACGTCGGTATCGGAACCACTGCCCCGAATGATATTTTCTCCATTGGAAACGCCGGCTCCGCTCCGGCTGGCTCAGGAAATACTGGGCACAATTTTACAAACACATATTTAGCATCAGATGACTATGCTTTAGCTAATTATGGTTTAGTGAAAACCATGATTGGTTCGGCCACCAGTACTGTTGCCAGCACCTCTTTGTGGAATGGAACTAAGAACGGAAATATTTGGAATGGAGATTCGGGGGCGGGGAATGTGGGGATTGGATTAACGAATCCAGACTCCCCCCTGCATATTATAGGCTCTGCCCAACCTCTTTTGCATATCCAAAATTCTAACGGGAACAATGGAATAACGGCAGGTATTTTATTTGGCGTTACTGGTGCTATTGGTGATTATCAACAAGCAGGCATATTTTTTGAAAGACTGGGCGGCGCGGCTGAGGGTAGTTTGCATTTTGCCACAAAAAATGGTGGAACTGGTAATGCTACAAAAGCTGATGCCAGAATGACGATTACGGCCGGTGGTAATATCGGGATTGGAACGACAACTCCAGGGGCTAAATTGGACATCACGAGTACTGGCAGCAATAACTTGCGTCTTACATATGATTCGAGTAATTACGTCAAACTATATTCTTCATCGAGTGGATATTTTCATGCAGAGCCCACCAGCGGAATAATGTATATGATGAAACCGGGGGGAGGAACAGCGTCGATATACGTTGGGGGAGATGGCACTACTCATAATAGAACACAATATTCAGGGAATGGAATATCTATACAAGATACATCGTATGTCGCTAAAACTTGGATTACGGGTGTCGGAAATTCTTATTTTAACGGCGGCAACGTCGGTATTGGTACAACCGCCCCTAACGACGCGCTTTCAATCGGCAATGCTGGTTCGGCTCCGGCTGGCTCAGACAATACGGGACATAATTTTACAAACACATACTTAGCATCAGATGATTATGCTTTAGCTAATTATGGTTTAGTGAAAACAATGATCGGCACAGCTACGAGCGGTGCGGCTCTTTGGGGCGGCACAACGGGTGGAAATATTTGGAATTTGAATTTAGCCAATAATGTCGGGATTGGGATAACTAACCCAACCAATACCTTGCATGTGGTTGGTACCGGACGTTTTACGTCTAATGTCTATATCAACGCGGGGGCCATGCTTCAAACCAATAGTATTATGGCTATTTCAGGGAACAACCCCTCCTTGGCTCAAGACATATCCGTGTCCGGAACGGACGCTATTGATCATTCGATAATATCAAGAATTGATGGTAATGATATTTTAAATGTTACGGCTACTGGCGATGGCGCTGGTGGTATAACAAATAAAAGAGTAACTACAACAGGTAATGTCGGGATTGGAACGACTAATCCTGTTTATCCCCTGACTGTTGTAAATACTTCCACAAGCAGCGACAACACTTTGGCTCTTTATTCGACTGGTGGCGCGACTCGTAGCACAAATATAAATTTTAACTCTATTGGCGGCAATGGTTTGTTTCAATTAGATTTTGCTGGAAATATGGTTTTTAGAACTAGTCAGGGAGGCTTGTATTTTGATAATAATGGAACTGGCAATACGTATTTTAGAACTACTTCTGGACAGACACCCAGAATGACGATTTTAAATAATGGCAACGTCGGTATCGGCACAACCGCTCCGAATGACACCCTTTCTATCGGCAACGCTGGCTCGGCTCCAGCAGGATCGGGCAACACGGGCCATAATTTTACAAACACATATTTAGCATCAGACGACTATGCCTTAGCTAATTATGGTTTAGTAAAGACGATGATTGGTTCGGCCACCAGTACTGTTGCCAGCACGTCTTTATGGAATGGCACTAAAAACGGTAATATTTATAACGGTGATGCGGGAGCAGGTAATGTGGGGATTGGAACGACTGCGCCAACGAACACATTATCTATTGGAGGTGCTAATACTGGCTTGAGAATAGATAATGCTGATAGTGGATTGGGACAAGGTGGTAATGGTATTAAATTAGTATCCACAACAGTTGGTAAAGGTGTCGGAGTATCAATGTCTAACGCTTTGATGACGCCCGCAAACGGTTGGCAATTTTTCGCAAAAGGCGGAATTACTGATTTTGTTATAGGTCGTGCGTCACTGCGAGATAATATGATTTTAAGTGGCTCTCAGGCATCGGTATTTTATCCAGGTCCGAATGCGGGTTCGTCTTTTGTCGCTGGTAATTATACCTTAATGGCTTCTGCTGGAACGGATGCAACGTATGTGCCTATCATCGCACGAGGTAACGTAAGCCAAACAGCTAGCTTACAAGAGTGGCAAAATAGTGCTGGAACAGCTTTAACGGTAATAGATAAGAATGGCAACGTTGGAATAGGCACGACAACACCATGGTCCAAACTTGATGTCGCCGGAAACATGAGAATTGCAGGAGTAGGCTCGGGTTTATTTTTTGACACGACCAGCGGCGATCATTCAAATTATATTGCGACCACTAATAATTATTGGTTATCATTTATAAACGCCAGAGGTTCTGCTTCTCGAATGGATTTAGCTACCAATGATATTAGATTTACTTTTGGATCAGATACCGGCTCAGTGATTATAAAGTCTAATGGCAACGTTGGTATCGGCACAACCGTCCCGAATGATGCATTGTCTATCGGCAATGCCGGTTCTGCTCCGGCGGGGTCGGGCAATACGGGCCATAATTTTACAAACACATATTTGGCATCAGATGACTATGCCTTAGCTAATTATGGTTTAGTAAAGACGATGATTGGTTCTGCAACCAGTACTGTTGCCAGTACGTCTTTATGGAACGGAACTAAGAACGGTAATATTTATAACGGTGATGCGGGAGCAGGGAATGTTGGGATTGGAACGACGACCCCAGCCTTTAAATTAGAGGTGGTAGGTACAGTTAATTTGCCCACAAACAACGCAGTCAAATTTAATAATACAAATAATAATAATCCTTGGTACATTTGGAATAATGGCACAAACGCTGCTTCATTGGCGTTCGGTATAGGTGTAGTTAATAATACAAATAATAAAATAATTTTTGATGGTGCTGGCAACGTCGGCATTGGGGCGACTGCACCGGGGGCAAGGTTGTCCGTCCAAGACGCGTCTAACCAAGGTTTAGCTCCCAGCACTGGCAGCCCAACAATTTTTACTGACGCTGGATCAAATTATTATGCAGCCGAATATAAAGGGAACGGAGCTTACACAGGCTTTTACGTGGTTAATAGTAAGGCTGGTGGCACCGGTATCCCCTATGTTCAATATTGGAACACGGTTAATAGCAAGCAGTGGACTACTCAATTAGAAACTGACAATAGTTTTTCGGTGAGAGAAGGAAATGCCGGTGGAACAATAAGAATGACTTACGCTGTTGGTGGGAATGTCGGGATTGGAACAACAACTCCGAATTCTTTATTACATCTTTATTCAAGCGCGCCAAAGTTAATTTTGCAGAGTTCGGGCGGGGCGGGAGCTTATAGCGCAGAAACTGTTGTTAATTATAATGCGGCTGACGCGTTTAATTTACAGTTTAACTATGTCAGTGCCCAACCTTTTTTGCAATTTGATTATCCTCAAGGGGCAAATAGAACAACATTGGGAGTGGCGGGTGGCAGCACAATTCTAAACGGCAACGTCGGTATTGGCACAACCGCCCCTAACGACACACTTTCTATCGGCAATGCCGGTTCAGCGCCGGCTGGTTCGTCGAACACCGGACATAATTTCACAAACACATATTTAGCATCGGACGACTATGCTTTAGCTAATTATGGTTTAGTAAAGACAATGATTGGCTCTGCGACTAGCACCGTGGCGAGCACCTCTTTATGGAACGGAACTAAAAATGGAAATATTTGGAATGGTGACGCCGGGGTGGGGAATGTGGGGATTGGAACAAGTACTCCTGGGGGAAAGTTTCACGTCGCAACCACTGGTGATAACAATTCTTTAGTTGTTAATGGCACTTCCGGTAATGTGTTACTTGGGACAACTACCGATGTAACTGCTTTTGGCGGAGCTAAGCTTCAAGTTCGAGGTGGGGCGAGCGCAGTGTCGACGTGGTCAGGAAGAATTATTGCCGGGGGTAATAGTAGCGTATTTTTAATGGGAGAAATTGATAATCGGGCTGTTTTGGCTGGTCATAATTCTGCCTTATCTGCCTGGAATGATTTATATATTAATCCAGTAAGTAATGCGAATACTTATATAGGTAATTCAGGCACTTGGCCGACGGTTAAGGGCAATACTACTTTGTCTGTTGTTGGCGCTAATGTCGGTATTGGGACGACGAATCCAGTTCAGAAATTAGAAATTAATGGCGATGGAGCAAGGTTAAGATTGTCGACTTTAAGTTCGCCTGCAACTTATTATTTTGATATTCAATCTAATTATAGCGCTTCCGATACTGTTAATTTTTATGGAGTTGGTGGAAATAATATTCTAAAATGGATTTATAATACAAATTCTTTGTTATTACAACCGGCAGGCGGCAAAGTCGGTATCGGTACAACTGCACCGAATGATATTTTTTCAATTGGCAATGCCGGTTCGGCTCCGGCCGGTTCGTCGAACACTGGCCATAACTTTACGAGCACATATTTAAGCTCAGATAATTTTGCCTTGGCTAATTATGGTTTAGTGAAAACGATGATTGGCGACGCCACAAGTAGTTCGGCTCTTTGGGGCGGGGCAACGGGCGGAGCGGTCTGGAATTTAAATAGCGGGAATGTCGGTATCGGCACAAGTACTCCGGGTGAGCTCCTCGATGTAGCGGGAACAGTTCAGGCTTTAAGTTTTAATGGTCCCTTGAACGGAGCGGTGGGTGCTAATAATGTAACGGCTGGCGTCTTCGGAGAAAGTTATATGGGCGGAACCTATAGCTTCGGCGGACTACCAACCCTTCTTGACGGCGGCAGTACAAACAATATTTATTATGCGAGTACGGGCAGTCATACTATTCAAGCGCCACAATTATTTGTTCGTCAGGACGATGCGGAGAGCTCAATATTAAACACAAAAGTTGCTTTAGATATTCATAATGATAATGGCGGACAGAATACTTATTCGACCTTAGCTTTTTCGAGCCGGGAAGCGTCTGGGGCGGGTAATCCGGTGGCCTTGGCCGGTATTTCGGGCTGGAAAATTAGTGCGGGTACGGCAAACGCTTGGTCGCAGGGTGGCTTGAAATTCTGGGTTAAGGACAACGGCACTTTAAATGAAGCGATGACGATTAACCAGGTGGGGAATGTGGGAATTGGAACGAGTAACCCAGCGAGTTTATTAGATTTAGAACTTAATCAAAATGATAGAACGCTCGTGAGAGCGGGAAATTCTAATAGTGGTTCAGTCGCCGAAGCAGGAATCGCTATGTATTCTAATGTAGCGCACTCTTTTATAGCATTATTAAGTAGCGGTCATAGTACTGCATACAATCAAGTTCCAAATTCGTTGCAATTTATAAACTATAATGGCGCGGGATTTAATTTTTTGTCTAACAGTAATAATCCAATATTAAGATTGGAAGATGGCGGCAACGTCGGTATTGGCACAACTAATCCCGGTGCTTTTAAATTAAAAGTGGCGGGCGATGTGGCGATTACTGGCGCTCTATTAACTCAAACCGGATCCGACTTTGCCGAAGAATTTAAAGCCCCAACGGCGCTTGAAGCGGGCACAGTTGTCGTGATGGGCGATGAAGGCTATAAATCAGTTAAGGCCTGCGAAAATAGTTACGATAAGACAGTCGTCGGAATTGTTTCCGACAACCCTTCTATTATCGCCGGTCGCACCGATATTGATAATAAGAATCCGGAGAAAGTTATCGTCGCGATGATGGGAGTTGTTAAAGTTAAGGTGACTGATACTAACGGGAAGATTACGAAGGGTGATTTATTGACAACTTCAGACTTGAAGGGCTACGCCATGCGCGCAAAAAATAATAAACAGGGAACAGTTATCGGTAAAGCTCTGGAAGATTTAAATACAAAGACGGGTGAAATTAAAGTATTGGTCAATTTACAATAAAAAAACACCTCTCCGCGAAGAGAAGTGCTTTTGTTCCGAAATAGGAACCACCACCTGATAACTTTTAATAATATAGCAAATTTAACAGCCAGAGTCAATATTGCGGAGGATAGAGGAGTCGAACCTCATTCCCTTTCGGGAATCGTCCAGTTATCAGGTGGCGATGCTGACCGCAGCACTTTACCCTCCGTCATCCTATCGTAGCAAACCGAAGATGAAGAAAATCTAAAGACCAGCCGCCAGCTAAAGAGCCCCAAAAAATAGAGAAATAAATCAATTTATAAATAGCAAAAATAATATGACAGCGAAAAAGTTTTGGTTAATTATCGGCGTGATTATCGTAATTTCAGGAATATTTTATTTGGTAGTAACGAAAATGAAAACTAAGTCGACACCGGTTACTACACCCGTTGCGACCTCAACGCCCGAGCAGGCGCAAACGCCAGAACCGAATATGCCGGGTACCGGCACAAATGTTAAGGATCAGTTCCGCACTAATGTAGCGGCCGATATTAAAGTTCCGGAAGTAAACGAGAAATTAAGTGCTGAGCAGGCCAAGGTAATCGCCGTTCCGACAGTCGTAACGCCAGCGGCGCCGGGTGTAACCCAGCGCTATCGGAGTTTTAATATTCAAGCTAATGCGGGCGTTTTTACCCCTTCGAGTATAATCGGCAACGTTAACGATACGATGCATATAAATTTCAGTGCCGTCGATAAGGATTATGATATTGTTTTCCCAAGTTATAATATGAAGGGAGTAATCAAAAAAGGTGAAACAAAACCGATGCAATTCCAAGCGTCGCAAGAGGGAAATTTTGTTTTCTATTGCGACTCGTGCGGTGGGCTAAAGAGCGCGGCTACCGGTAGCATTATTATTAAAAAATAGGTAAAATAAAGATATAAAATGCCCCATGTGAAACGGCAAAAAATAAACGTAAAATCACAGGTGATAATGACCGCGCTTTTGTTAGTTGCGGGAATTTTTGTTTTCGCGTATCCATCACAAGCGGCCGTCGGTCTTCAAGTCGGAACTTCAACTTTAATTTTAAATAGCGGCGAGAATTTAATTTTCGGCAATTTGAGCGCTTCAAGTAACGCCGGCGCTAATCTTTTCTTATTGCAAAACGCGAGTCTGCCGAAATTTTTAATCACATCCTCTGGTAACGTAGGCATCGGCGCGAGTGCGGTGAACGATATTTTTTCTATCGGTGACGGGACAAATGCTGCTCCGGCCGGGTCGGATAAAACGGGGCATAATTTCACCAATACATATTTGTCGACGGACGACTATGCTTTAACTAATTATGGTATCGTTAAGTCTTTGATTAGCACGGCGACCGGCTCTATTTTGTCTTTATGGAATGGGACTTTAAACGGTAATATTTGGAACGGCGCAGCGGGAGCAGGGAACGTCGGGATTGGAACAACGACGCCAAACTATAAATTAGTTGTAGCCGGTGATACCTATTTTAAACCGGTTGCCGGTGGAGATTTTAGAATTAATTATGAAGGGGGAGGAATTGAAGTTTCTGGTTTAAAATTGTATACCGGTACCAACCCAATGATATTTCAGAGTAATTATGGAGGGCCAAGTCTATTTTCGTTTAATTATGGCAATACGCCTCGAATGGTTATTAGACAAGATGGCAACGTCGGGATTGGGACGACGAATCCGACAAGTAAATTACATATTTATTCTTCGGGCAATGCTACAGCTTCTTATGTTCAATCAGGTTATACCCCAACAGTTGCGGATAATTCACAGATACGTGGATTATATAATTATTTTTCGTTAGCCGGTGCTAATAATGCTACACATTCAACAGATGCTAATCTACACGCATATTTATCAAACATAAATACGGGAACATTGACCTATTGGTCAGGACTTAGGTCTGAAATTTCAAATGAAAGTAGTGGAACAATAGCTTCAGCTAGAAATAATACTGCATATATTAGAAACATTTCAACAGGTATTATAACTAATGCTTATGGCAATTATGTGGAGACTTTTCTAAATTCTGGTACTGGTTCTATTGGAACAATTTATGGATTATACGTCAATTCGCAAACAGCAGGAGCGACAGACAATTATGCAATTTATACCAACGGCACCACAAAAAGTTATTTCGGAGGCAACGTCGGTGTCGGTACGGCCGTCCCGAATGATATTTTTTCTATAGGCAACGCGGGATCTGCTCCGGCCGGGTCGGATAAAACGGGGCATAATTTCACCAATACATATTTGTCGACGGACGACTACGCTTTAACTAATTACGGTATCGTTAAGTCTTTAATCAGCACGGCAACCGGCTCTATTTTGTCTTTATGGAATGGAACTTTAAACGGTAATATCTGGAACGGCGCAGCGGGGGCGGGGAATGTGGGAATAGGGACGACGACACCGACATATAAGCTAGAAGTTGCTGGCGGAGATATTGGTATTGACGCAGGACAGTATTACAGAATAAAAAGAGGCGGAGATAATGTTTCCATTCCTGTATTAGGCTTTAGCGCTGGAACAAATAATTTAGTATTAAAAACAGGTGGTTCTGGAGACACAAGTAGCTTGAATATAATTAATAGTGCTAGTGTAGGACTAATGACAATATTGAATGGAGGCAATGTTGGGATTGGAACAACGACTCCGACACAAAAAATGGAAATAGGGGGCAATATTTTAATAAATTCAACAAACAAGTATTTATATTTTGGCGATACAAGCGCCGGCATCGGTAGGCCAGTTTCAGGAAGACTTGGTCTTTTCATTGGCAGCGAATATTTGTCAATCTTAACCGGCGGCAACGTCGGCATCGGTACAACCGCTCCGAATGATAAATTTTCCATCGGGAATGCCGGTTCTGCGCCGGCTGGTTCAGGCGCGACCGGGCATAATTATACAAACACATATTTAGCTTCTGACGATTATGCTTTAGCTAACTACGGCTTAGTGAAAACAATGATTGATACGGCGACCAGTAGTTCTGCACTTTGGGGCGGGGCAATCGGAACGGCTATCTGGAGTTTAAATAGTGGGAACGTCGGCGTTGGAACCTCGACACCGACCCAGAAAATGGAAATAGTCGGTACTTTTAAGGCAAGCGCAAGTTCGAGTTCGATCCTGCTCGATGCAAACGGTAATTTCATGATTGGGATATGATGAAGAAAAAACTGACAATCATTCTTGGATTAATTATTATTGCGGCCGGTGCGGCTTATTTTGCCAGTGCTTCCGGGCTTAATTTATTTGGAGGCAATGCTTATCAGGATGATAATGATGGCTTAATTTTAGATCTAAGTTTATCTCAGAATAATTATAATTCCAGTACTAAAGTTTTTTCTGATAACGCCATCGGCAATAATGGTGTTTCGGCTAACGCCGCCAACTTCGTCCCGGATAATTATGGTAAAAGCACAGGCGCGATGAGTTTTAATGGAACGACGGATTATATTAATCAGGGGAATAGCTCTATTTATAATCTACAGGCAGGAGCGACTGTAAGCATTTGGGTAAAAATACCGTCCACATGGTCGGGGAATACGTACCCCAACCTGGTTAGTAAGGGGGCGAGTGCCGGCTGGGATACCGACGGTTGGGGCATCTATGCTTTTTCCAGTAATGTCATTGGTATTGGTATGAGAAACGGCGGAAGCGTCCTCAGCCGCTCTTTTCCCAATACAGTAAAAGATCAATGGACACATATTGTTGCTACCTGGAACGGCACAACAGTGACGCTTTATCAGGATGGAATCTATAAAACGTCTGGCGCGCAAACAATAGTTCCCGCCGTAAACGCGACGAATGTCATTATCGGTCGGGGCCCCGTGTCTCAATATTTTGGAGGTAGTATCGGGGCAGTAAAAATATACAATCGTGCTCTGTCGGCCTCCGAGGTTAAAGCGCTTTATAATTCCTCTAAACCAAAACTAACTGTCGGTTCAACACAAACCGGCCTGGTCGCTTATTGGCCACTCGACGGCGCTAATTTTGATGCGACTTCAAACCGAGTTTCCGATAAAACGCCATATGAAAATAACGGCACAAATTACGGAGCAACTTTGACAACGGATCGGAACGGCAAAGCGGACGGAGCGATGAGTTTTGACGGAAGCAATAGAATTTCAACTAATTTTACCAACCAATTGACGGACTTCACCGTTGCTTTATGGTTTAAAGATGACGGCAATATCCGGGCCTATGAAAGATTGGCCGATAAAAATTTTACTAATTGTTTTTGGTTAGGAAGAAATAGTAGTGTGGCAAATTCATGGGGCGGAGGCATAAAACAAGCCAGCGCTCCATATGGAGTTTTTGTCACCTTGCCAGATGGACAATGGAATCACATCGTTATCATGAGACAAGGTACAACGGAAACAATTATTGGTAACGGCGGACAGGTTATTTCTACTTTAACCGTTCCGGCGACTGCTTGCGATAATTCAAATTTTGGGATAGGCGCTTGGGGGAATGGAACCTCTCCTGCGCAATGGGGAATGGCCGCCATTAGCGATGTTCGCATTTATAACCGCGCCCTTTCTTTAGATGAAGTTAGCGCTCTTTATAATTCTAATAGACCAAAAGTTGTTTCCGATTCTTTGCAGAAAGGTCTGCTCGGCTATTGGCCGCTCGATAGTGATAATTATAGCGCCACCACGGGTAAGGTCGCGGATAAAACACCTTATGAAAATAGTGGAATTAATTATGGCGCAAATTTTACCGAAGACGCCACAACTCTATCCGCAGATAATTTAGAAAATTTAACCTTAAATTATCGCGTCTGGAAAGACGGACAGACGGGTTCTATCGGCACCTTCGCTCTTTACGGAGCTGCAAATAGTCGCGTTATTGCCGCCGACCCTTGGGGTAGAGAAGTTCCGGTTTGGAAGAGTGGCATTACAGGGGGGATATATAATAGTGCGATACCGATTGATAATACAAAACTCTATCGTATGTCTTGGTGGGAAAAAAGAGTGACTAATGCCGGTGCGACCTCGGCACGTTATTATGCGGGGTTAAACGGTTATGGTTCGGTCAGTGGGGTGATAAATTTGGCCGCGGGCACTTATAATACGAATCCTTATTTTTGGAGCACAAATACAGTCCCTTCAGAGGCGCAGTTACCGGTCGGGCAATGGGTTTTAGTGGTTGCTCATGTTTTTCCGTATACTTATACCGGCACGACCCGTCATCCCGATTCCGGAGTTTATAAAACGAGCGGTTTTTTTGCAAATACAACCGTCGATTTTAAGTGGGCACCGGAAACAACTACGGCCAGAGGCAGAACACTTGCTGTCTATCAAGGGAATGATGCAAATATAGTGCATTATACGGTTTACCCTCGCTTTGATGTCGTCGACGGCACTGAACCCTCCGTTCAGGATTTACTCAACGGCTATGATAGCTATGGCAATAATATTAAAATTACTGTGCCGGGGAATAAAGTAAGTTATTCTTTTTGGTACGCCGAGGGGACCAGCAGCGATTGGGTTTATGTCGCCAATTCAAATGGTACATTTTATGTTAACGGACAGCCGGGGACGCCGGCCAAATACCCGATTGCAGTAAGCGGAGATAATGTTTATGTGGGTAGAACGACTATGTCAGATTATTTTTTAGGTTCGATTTCCAGTTTGCGCATTTATGATCGCGCACTTTCCGCCGCCGAAGTTCAGTCGCTGTACGATAAAGGCCGATAGGAAAAATAAAAGTCGGTAGACAAAACAAAAAAATCAATTTTCTGTGATATAATATAGAAGTAAAAAGCGCAATGAAATATCAAGGCAACAAAATAATATTGATGGTAATAATCGGCTCACTGCTGTCTTTTTCAGTTGCCGCAGCGAAGAATTTCACCATTTATAACGCGGCCAATATTAATCAGCCTTATTTTACGGTTAACGGCACGAACGGAAACGTCGGCATCGGCATGACGAATCCAACAGCTCTTTTCCAGATATTAAATAATGGTTGGATTTCCGCGAATAACGCGGCGGGCACAGGCGTTGTTAATATGTTTAAAGTTAACGCCAACGATCAAATCGAGGTCGGCGCGCCGCTTAATATCGGGAGCTTTGAATTTAGTCCGGACTCCGGCTTGGTAACTTTTGTCGATATGCCGGTTACCTCAGCCGCGCTTAATGGTACCCCGGAAGCCTATGTATTTAAATTGGACGGAGAAAATATCATGTCTATTATTGCTCAGTCTAACGGCCTCGGAGGGATAACTAATAAGGGAGTCGGTATTGGGACAACGGCCGTTAATGATATTTTTTCCATCGGCAATGCCGGTGTCGCTCCGGCCGGATCAGCCAACACTGGCCATAACTTTACCAGCACATATTTATCATCCGATGATTATGCTTTGGCTAATTATGGCTTGGTTAAGACAATGATTGGCTCGGCCACCGGATCAATTCTATCTTTATGGGGCGGAACATATGACGGAAATATTTGGAATGGTGCGGCGGGGGCGGGGAATGTGGGGATTGGGACGATAACACCGGCAGCTAAATTGGATGTAGATGCGGGTCAACTTACTGCAGGACAGACAGTTTCAATTATGCGGATTCATGGGGGGTATAATGGTAACTCGGCAACTGTTCCCTCTATTGATTTTATGAATACGGGAACTGCTACAAATTATGCAGCTATACGTTTTCCTACTTCTTCTGGTGGTAGTAATATTGATACAGCATTTTGGACAAAGGGGTCATCATTTTCAGAAGTTATGAGACTTCAGAATGGCAACGTCGGAATTGGGACGACTAATCCTTTGTATACTTTAGATGTTGCCACTAGCACACGTATTGGGACTACAAATAATGGAAAATTGTATATGGGGGGTATCGGTATTTTGGATGGAAATTCAACGACACAGTTTGCAGCCCAGTCTATTGGAAATTTAATTTTAGAAGGTGATAGCGATAACAACTCAAACGCAACATATTCAAATATCATATTCAAAAACAATGCTTCGGAAAAGATGAGAATTGACGATTTAGGCAATGTCGGGATTGGGACGACTAATCCGGGGGCAAAATTAAGTCTTGACGGCACGGGGTTAGCAGCATATTCAACTCTTTTTAATATAAATTTACCAGTTAATGCTATTACCGGATTTAGTTTTAATGACACATCGACAGATAATCGAGGATTGATTACTGCGGATAGTAAAATAGGCTCGACTGGAAATCGAGCAATTTTTGCCTGGCAAGTAGGAAATTTTAATGGCAATTCCGGAGACCAAGGTTGGATAACTCAGACAGTAATGGAAAAAAATAGCAGTAATAGTTATATAGCTCCAAGCCAATGGAAGGGTTGGAAATATATTTATTATGATGGTACGGCTTATAAAACACCTTTTGTCCTGACAAACGCCGGCAACGTTGGCATCGGTACAACCGCTCCGAATGATTTATTGTCCATAGGCAACGCCGGTGCGGCTCCGGCTGGTTCGGGCAGTACAGGTCATAATTTTACGAACACATATTTAAGCTCTGATGATTACGCTTTAGCTAATTATGGTTTAGTGAAAACAATGATCGGAACAGCCACAAGCGGCGCGGCTCTTTGGGGCGGCACAACGGGTGGAAATATTTGGAATTTAAATACAGCCAATAATGTCGGAATTGGGACGACAACACCAATTGCAAAGTTAGATGTAAATGGTAATAGTATTTTTAGAAGTGAACTAAATTCTTCAAATTATTTTAATATTAGAGCTTATGCTGATAATTATAAGACAATGACCCTGTATGTTAATTCTTCAGAGGGGGAGTCTAGAGTTTTAACGGCTCGTGGTAGCACTCTTGGTGGAGCCTTTCAGGCGATGGGCATTGGCCCATCTTCTTGGGTTCATGGCTGGGGCGTTCCAGGAAATATTTTTTTCCGCGGAGATGAAACAATATTGGGTGCTCCAATTTTTGGAGAGGATGGTTTTGCTGGGGGTACACATAAATCTTTAGCTATCGGTACTCCTCAAAGATCACCATCTGTTGGCTGGGGGACCACGGATATTATTGATTTAGGAACTTTTTCTATCGCAGCAAATACTTGGGGAGGGATTCGCCCAGCTCTTAGGTATACAGCGCTTGAACATAATTTTAGAGTTAATAATACGACGGGCTCTGGCAACCCGGGGACAAGCGCTTTATTTATAAAATCGGACGCTAACGTCGGTATCGGCACCACCGTTCCGAATGATATATTTTCTATCGGTAACGCGGGTTCGGCTCCGGCCGGTTCAGGAAACACTGGGCATAATTTTACAAACACATATTTAAGCTCTGATGATTACGCTTTAGCTAACTATGGTTTAGTGAAAACGATGATCGGAACAGCCACAAGCGGTGCGGCTCTTTGGGGCGGATCAACCGGCGGAAATATTTGGAATTTAAATAGCGCCAATAATGTCGGTATCGGAACAACTGCTCCAGGAAATAAATTGGGCGTAGCCGGAGGTATAAGTGCTTACACTCTTACTCTTTCCGATGTAGACGGAAATACTTTTATTAATACCCCAGGCGGAAACATGGCTAATTATTCCGATACCTCCGGAGTATTTGGATACGGAGATAATACTTTAAATATATTAAGTGGCAATGTCGGGATTGGGACGACGAATCCTACCGCCCCTCTATCGGTAGAAGCAAATAGCTATAATATTCTTAGTTTATATAATTCCGGTGTCGGGCAGGGGATGGACTTTGTTCTTTCGGATGAAAATTTATCAGCTGGTTATCCTGGTAGATTGGGTTCATATGGAGTAGGTGGCGGAGAGGCTTTAGTTAAATATGGAGCAACTGATCATGAATGGGGAAGAATACTCTACACGACTGGTGATGGCCTTGATATTTTAGGAAAATTTGGCAACGTCGGCATCGGCACGACCGAGCCAAACGACATATTTTCTATCGGCAATGCTGGCGCAGCTCCTGCTGGGTCGGGCAATACTGGCCATAATTTCACCAGCACATATTTGTCCTCCGATGATTACGCTCTGACCAACGTCGGTTATGTAAACTCCGTGCTCGCAATCGCGACCAGCAGTATTGAGACCTCTATTAGTAATGCTTGGATTAAGGGCGGAAATAATGTTTCCCAAACGGAAACTTTCGGGACCCACACTAATTATCCCATTCCATTTATTGTTAATAATAATGAGGTTATGCGCCTCCAGGCCAACGGCAGTCTCAGCTTGGGCGGAGGAACATCTACCACGGTTCGTTTACACGTTGAAACGCCGCAAGGACCGGTTGCTCTATTTACCAGCAAATTAAACGGTGGACTTTACTCTGGGTATATTGGTAACGGCGCCACCTTCTCCGGCGAAGAATTTGGTTTATATGATTCTTTGAGTGATACCCGTTTAGCGGTTTATGATTATCAAAACTCACTCTTATTATATGGTGGCGCACTCGCAATCGATAATAATTTAAACTATGTCGGTATCGGTACAACCGCTCCGAATGATATATTCTCAATTGGTAATAATGGCGACTCTGCTCCAGGCGGATCATCCAATACCGGGCATAACTTCACGAATACCTATTTAAGTTCGGATGACTATGCTTTGGTTAATTACGGAATGGTCAAAACCTTAATCGACACCGCGACCAGTAGTATTGCTTGGATTAAGGGCGGAAATAATGTCACGCGTACTGAACTTTTCGGTACCCTTACCGACCATCCGCTCCCGTTTATAGTTAACAATACCGAAGTCATGCGTTTACAATCGAACGGCAGCGTCAGTATCGGCGGGGGAGTTTCAACGACTGTCCGCCTCCATGTTGAAACGCCGCAAGGGCCGGTTGCTCTATTTACCAGTAAACTAAACGGCGGACTTTACTCCGGTTATCTCGGTAACGGCGCTACTTTTTCCGGGGAAGAATTCGGTTTATATGATGCTTTAGGCGACACCCGTTTAGCGGTTTATGATTATCAAAATTCTCTCCTATTATATGGTAGCGGTATCACGATTGATAATAGTACGAATTATGTCGGTATCGGTACAACCGCTCCGAATGATATATTCTCGATTGGTAATGGCGGTCTGGCTGCACTCGCTGGCTCTCTCAATACGGGCCATAATTTTACAAGCACTTATTTAAATACGGATGATTACGCACTGGCCAATACCGGTTATGTTAAAAGTTTGATAGCGGCCGCCACGAGCACAATTTCGACGAGCACAGCAGTCACTTCAATTTTCTTGACGAGTTCAAGCTCCGGTGGCAGCTTAACCTATACAGGCGGCTATGTCGGCTACGATGCAGGCAATAAAATTTGTAACGCGGTTTCGACCGGTAGCCATTTCTGCCGGACAGATGAAATTATTTATTTGATTCAGGCTAACGGTTCGGCCGGCTTTAGTTCTATCAATGGCCAGGATGCCTGGATTGCGGATGGGCCCCCAGGATATACAGGGGTTGTCTCGGCGGATGATTGCGGCGGCTGGGTTGATAGCACCAATAGTAAATTAGGACATTTTTGGATATTCGCTTCCGCCGGTGGGGGTCGCGGATCTCTCAGTAGTTGTGATACAATAAAGAAGATAACGTGCTGCAAATAATTAATTTATGAAGACGACGAGTTTCTACATCAGAATATCAGTTATCATTCTCGGCTTGTTTATGGCCGGGTCGTCTTGGGCGGCCACGCCTTATTATGTGAGTGATCCGGCGCTCTGTCCGACTGAGGCCTTTAGCCAAAGCTGCGTCGGCGTCAATAAAGTTTGCGGTGTTAATCCTTCTAATGTCGTTAGTTGTTATGATACCTCAACCTTTAACCCGCCCGCTTCGAGCGCTTTAGTTTCCGGTGGAACGGCAACGACGACAGGCGGCTATTATGTTGATTGCTACGCCTTTGATAGTGCTTCTCCTTATTGTAATAATAATGGCGCCTATAGTTGTTTGCAAAATAATACCTGTAATACTTTGCAAAAAGTCACTAGCTGTACGGCGGCACAATGGGCAAATTCGACCTGCGGCGATTGTAAGGTCGGCTATCATGATTGCGATGGCAATGCGGTTAACGGTTGTTCCGGCGCGACCGAGCATGATGGCGTCGCTTGTACGACGAGTTTGAGCCTACCGGGTACTTACCAGAATTGCGTCTGCGTCGGTACGGTTTTGAAATTAGGGGCCGATTCACTATCGGGCAATAGTGTTATTCAGGGCGGCGCGGCCTCGATGATTTTTGTTAACGGTTTAAACGTCGGTATCGGTACATCTTTACCTAACGATATTTTTTCCATTGGTAACGCGGGCGCGGCTCCGGCCGGCTCCGGTAATACGGGACATAATTTCACGAGCACATATTTAGCATCAGATGACTATGCTTTAGCTAATTATGGTGTAGTCAAAACATTAATTGGTTCGGCCACCAGCACTTTGGCCGCACTTTGGGGCGGAACTTTAAACGGTAATATTTGGAACGGAGCCGCGGGAGCAGGAAATGTGGGGATCGGGACGACGAATCCGACTACAATTCTTGATGTATTTAATAGTGGAGGCAGCTATGCGCTAAATCTTAGTGCGAATAGTGCGACGTCCAGACCAGGCATAAAACAAGTTGCTTTACGACCCGATGTGTCAGGTATTGCATATAATATGTTTGAAGGATATATCGGCAATGTATCGACCAATTTGACTCGTGCCGGCGTGATTGGTGTTTTAGGAAGCGTGGTTCTTGATCCTGCAATCTCAACCGTTAGCTATATGTACTTTGGGGCCGAAACAAACGCTGCCTACAATAATAATACGTTTAGATTGTATCCTAATAAGAACGCCTATTTTGATGGTAATGTTGGCATTGGTAATGCTGGGCCCGTGGCTAAATTACAAGTTAGTGGTGGAAATATATTATTGGATAATAATTATAATTTGCAAATAAAAAATAGCGGGGGAACACCTTTTAATGTCGTAGGTTCTTCGGGCGATACGATATTTTTCAACTCCCCGTCCACCCTTTCATTTTTATCCGCCAGTAGTATAAAAATGTCTATTTTAAGTTCCGGAAATATCGGTATTGGCACGACTGCTCCGAATGATATTTTTTCAATCGGTAACTCAGGCCAAGCTCCGGCTGGTTCAGCGAACACGGGCCATAACTTTACAAGCACATATTTGACGACTGATAATTACGCTTTGACTAATTATGGAATTGTTAAGTCTTTAATTTCTGATGCGACCAGTTCTTTACCGACTGTTACAAATTATTGGAGTGGAACTTTAAACGGTAACATTTGGAATGGCGCGGCGGGAGCAGGGAACGTTGGGATTGGAACGACAACTCCAAGTTTGCCTTTGCATATCTCCGCTAATGCTGGTAGCTTGGCAATGAGTTTAAAAACTTCAGCTGGTTATAATAGCTTGAGCTTCCGTGATGAACTAAACGTAGAAAAAGGTTTTATAAATTATTTTGGCACCGGCTATGTCGCGCAACCGCAAAGAACAAATAGATTTGAGTTCGCCACAAACGGGGCTATCCCAATTGCTTTTGTTGTAAATAATAATTATACAACGCCAGCTTTGTATTTAAAATCAGATGGCAACGTCGGGATTGGGACAATAAATCCAAATACAAAATTAGATATATTAAGCGGAACAGTTAATGCGGCGGCAGATAGTTTAACGGCTCCTACAGCGTCTATTACCGGACCAAATGTGATAGTTGGCGCCGTCTCAGTTAACGCTGGTGTATTAAATATTGCGACTAATGACGCTTTAGGAATTAATATTGGCGGTTCAATAGGTTTTGGTGGAAGATATAACTCTACTTCGCAAGCCGGTTTTGCTGTAATTAAAGGAGCGAAAGAAAGTGCTACTGCAGGAGAGTATGGGGGTTATTTATCATTTAACACCAGAGCGCACGGCACCCAGCTATCAGAAAAAATGAGAATATCAGGAAACGGCAACGTTGGTATCGGCACTTCAAGCCCACAGGCGAAATTACAAGTTGCCGGTTCTTTAGTGGCTAATTATGCAGCGATTAATTTAACCCCGAATGGTGATTTTGAAACGGGGTCTTTAGATGGTTTTACCGGAGCAGGTTTTAATGGGATTGAATCGACGGATAGCAAAGATGGCAAATATTCAGCTTATAGCGATACGAGCCTAACGGTTGGTATGGGCACTGAGTTTATTCCAGTTGATTCGGATGGTTATTTTTATCTTGAGGGTTGGTTTAAGAGCGTCGGCGCATCAGGTTTGAGCACAATTTATTTTGGTACAGCTGCCTATAATTCAGCCAAAGGTGCGTTGTCCGGGAATGGCGGCTCTTATGGTTATTGTGCGGCTTCTGCCGCCGCCGTGCCAAACACTTGGACTAAGTATACCTGTACTTTACACGGTGAAGGAACCGGTACTTACCAATTTCCTGTCGGGACTAAATACATAAAACCATTATTCCTTTTTAATTATCAGGGCGGAACCGGCTATAAAGTTTTAGTTGATGGTGTACGCTATTTTAATGGTAGTGCGGAAGAATATACTCAGGCCGGTAATTTATCAATTTTTTCGAGAGCAGGTCAAGGTAACGTCGGCATCGGAACGCTGACTCCGAACGATAAATTTTCTATTGGTAACGCTGGTTCCGCGCCGGCTGGATCTTCTAACACTGGTCATAATTATACAAACACTTACTTAAGTACTGATGATTATGCTTTGGCTAATTATGGTTTAGTGAAAACAATGATTGGGACGGCGACAGGTTCTATTACGGCTCTATGGGGAGGAACAACGGCCAGTAATATTTGGACTTTAAATGGGGCAAATAATGTCGGGATTGGAGTAACTAATCCGGGGTATAAATTGGAAATAGCCGGCCCGACAGGATCGATAGAACCAACAGGCTTAAAAATTGATGGCTCTAACCCCTCCGGTATTCAAATTCGTATTGGAGACGGCTATAGCGCATCGGTAGGCACGCGATATTCTGGTGCTGATACTTTTTTGGCGGGAAATGCTTATCAGGGCACGCTGGGGGCTGATACGTGGTCGAAAGGTAACACTACTTATTCGTCGGCGGCAATTTTCATGAGCCCAAGCACAGCGTCTACTTCTCCTGCTTTTCAAATTAAATATTCGCCCGCTAGCACCGCTAATGGGGGAATGGCTTCCTTTTTTACCTCTAATTTATTAACTATTCTTGGTAACGGCAACGTCGGGATTGGAACGACCGCTCCTACGTACCCCTTGGATGTGGTTGGCGCCGTTAAAAGTAGCTCACAGTTTATCGTTGGTGCATCCGCTTTTTCCGCAAACACTTTTTATTCTTCCGCTTCAAATTTTACTTTTAGTAGTTGGTATAACTCAGCTGTCAGATATAATATGATGATCCTTGCTAATGGCAACGTCGGGATTGGCACAACTGTGCCAAACGATATCTTTTCTATTGGTAATTCCGGTACCGCTCCGGCTGGTTCCTCGAACACTGGCCATAACTTTACGAGTACATATTTAGCAACCGATGATTATGCCTTAACTAATGTTGGTTACGTAAATTCTTTAATCGCCGCCGCGACCAGTTCACTACCGGCCGGGGGAACGAATTTCTGGGGTGGGACTTTAAACGGTAATATTTGGAACGGCGACGCTGGGGCGGGGAATGTTGGCATTGGGACGACGACACCGGGCTCAGCCTTGACGATAAATTCGGCTACGGCTGGAGATGGCGGAACTAATAATGGCGGAGGCTCCGCTCTTTATGTTAAACAAAATACCGCCTGGACGGGCGCTCAACCGTGGGCCTTATATGTAGACGGCTATACTTATTTAAATGGGTTTAGAATTAATGGGAAGGATACTGCCAGATCTTTATTTCAAACTATAACTACTTATCCTCTTGGTTTTGCAACTTCAGGTGACCAGCCAATAACATTTACTCAGTCTACAAATGTTGAAAGAATGAGAATAGCGGCCGGAGGCAACATCGGGATTGGGACGACAGCGCCAGGTGACAAACTACAAGTCGCAGGAAATATACGGGCAACCCAATTTAGAACGGATGGCGGTTCGTTTTATTATGGAACGACGCTTGAGGTTAACACTTTGTCAAGTACTTTAGGCGGTACAGAAGCACAAATATTGTTTGATGGCCCTGGCAAGACACTAAGTTTCGTAACAAACGGTGCCACACGCGAGTTTATCGATTCATTGGGCAATATCGGTATCGGCACAAATGTTCCTAACGATACATTCTCAATCGGTAATTCCGGCTCCGCTCCGGCTGGATCGGGTAATACTGGCCATAACTATACAAACACATATTTGAGCACAGATGATTATGCTCTTACTAACTACGGAATTGTTCAAACCTTAATCGCCGCCGCGACCAGTTCACTACCGGCCGGGGGAACGAATTTCTGGGGAGGCACTTTTAACGGAAATATTTGGAACGGGACTGCGGGCGCAGGGAATGTTGGTATTGGCACAAGCACCCCGGCTGATAAATTATATGTTCAAGGTAATCTTGGCCTACCTTTATCTTCCTCTACTGAAGGTATAATTAAGATGGGCGGGCAAAGATATATTCATTCTTTTGGAAATACTAATAATATTTTTGTCGGTTATCAGGCCGGTAACACAACTTTGACAACCGCTACCGAAAATACCTTTATCGGAGCTCAGGCGGGTCAGAATCTAACGACTGGTAGTTATAACGTGGCTATTGGCCGCGGCGCCGGTTCAGCCATAACGACCGGAACGATGAATACTTTAATTGGTCGTCAAACTGGTAACCAAATTACGACCGGCAGCAATAATACTTTAGTCGGTCTGGGCGCGGGCGAATCTTGGACCGGCGCCGGTGCGGTCATGATGGGCTATTACGCCGGGCGCTGGAATTCTACGGGAAATAGTAATGTTATTTTGGGCTTTAACTCAAATTATTATGGAAATGCCAATAGCGATACTTTGGCGCTGGGTACTAATTCTCTTGTCAGTACGGTAAACGGTTCTTATAATATTGCCTTGGGGAGCGGTGCAGATTATCTTAGCCCCGGCACCGGTTCTCTCGCTTTGGCCGCCGGGAGTAATCTGGGCGTCGGCCCATATTATTATCGAGTGAGCTTTGTTTTGTCTATTGGGGAAACAAATAGCGGGCACTTAGGAAGCATAAATACGACGTCCGGTAATCAAGCGGTTAATTTGAGTGCAATTCCGACCTACACGGGGCCGTATCTTTGTACAGCTCGAAAAATTTATCGTACTAAGTCAGGCGTTTATGGTAAGGGGCCATATTATTTAGTGGCAACTATTAATGATAATTCAACGACCACCTATTCCGATACGACGGCCGATGCTTCGCTTACAAGCGTTATTGCCGATTCGGCCAATTCAATTGTGGTCGGGTATAACGCAAAGGCTTTAAAGAGTAATCAGATAATCTTAGGTGCGAATCAAAATGATATCTATTTAGGGAAGGGAGTTTATGCTTCGAACCCGGGCACGATTTCTTTATTCGCTACGGGCGGTCTCGGCACAAATAATGCGGGCGCGAATTTAGTCATTGCGGGCGGTCCGGGAACCGGCTCGGCTATCGGTGGCAACATCACTTTTCAAACAGCGGATGCCGGCAGTTCCGGGTCCTTGTTTAACTCACTTTCTGATCGAATGACCATACTAAGCACCGGCAATATCGGCATTGGTACCGCCGTACCGAATGATATATTCTCAATCGGCAACTCGGGCTCCGCTCCAGCCGGTTCAACGAACACCGGTCATAACTTTACGAATACTTATTTAAGCACAGACGATTACGCTTTAGTTAATTACGGCGTAGTGAAGTCATTGATCTCGGGTTCGACCGGCGGTGGTTTAGCGACCTATTCTACTTCAACCGCTTTAACCTATGCCGGCAACGTCGGCAGCTATAGCGCGGCCAATGCTTTATGTGCGGCGACTGTTGCCGATACGCATGTTTGTACTTCTGAAGAAATTTTATATACGGTCAATCAGGGCAGCGGGGCGAGTATTCCGCTCACCTCTACACTCTGGATTAATAATGGTCCGCCGGCCTATACGGCTAATGCCAATGACTGTATCGGGTGGACAAGTAATGTTAGTACTGATTTCGGCGCGGTCTGGAATCGTCCGACCGGGTATGCTGATGGTTTCGGTTCGCTTAACCGCTGTAACGTTGCGCGAAAATTCGCTTGCTGTAAATAAATTTGCTATAATTTTTATATGACGAAGAAATTTTTGCTCGCCATTGTCGTATTCTCCGGGCTGTTCATAGCTACCGGAGTTTTTGCGACCACTTCGCCTAAAGGTTGTATTACCGATACGATGAAAAACGGGGAATTATGCTCCTGGGCGGATGGTGGCAAGTCTTGGTGCGGCAGTAATACGCTTGCCTGTACAATCGAGCCGACGGCCGCATGTCCCTCTAATCCGGCCAATGGTACTTATGCTTTTGACTGTAATATTTGCGGCTGTGCTTTAACTTGTAGTAGCGGATATACGAATTGTAGCGGCGCTTGCGTTTCAAATTGTACGGCCGGATCGAATTGTGCCACTTGCGATACTTGTACGAGCAATTCCTGCACCTCTTGTGTCGCCGGTTATGATTTAATATCCGGTGCTTGCGTTTCCGCGCCGCTCAAAATTTCAAATTTATCAAATGTCAGTGGGTTTATTAAGCAGGTTGTCACTCCTTCTTTAACGCTTGATAGTCTTGGTAATTTAGCACCGACAGGAGATTTACAATTAACTAATAATAAATCGATTGCCTTAACCGGAGTCGGGACGACCTCGCTTTGGTTTGGGAATTATAACGGTGCGACTCCTTTTGCTTATGGCACCGGCGATGTGGTTTCACTCGGAATCGAGGGTGATTTAAAAGCTAATCGTTTATGTTTTCAGGATGACTGTCGAACTGATTGGGCTTCAGTTAGCGGTGGAGCGGGCGGTTGGACACGAACAGCACCCTATTTATATCCGAGTACAATCACGGATAATGTCGGGATTGGAATAACGAATCCGACAAGATTATTGAACGTTAATGGTAGCGCCTTATTTGGTACTACGGTATCGGTATCAACTCCGACGCCATTAAACGTTTCCTTCGGCGGTACTTATGGTTCGAGTGTCGCGGGAAGTGTAAATAACTTAAAGTGGGACATGTTTACCAATGGTTCTACCGGCAATCGATATGGTATCGGCATGTCGCTTAATGTAATGGAATATCAAGCGGGTGTTAATGGCCAGCATGCATTTTTTGTAAATCAGGGAACAGAGGCTATGCGCATTATTGCTTCCGGCAATGTTGGGATCGGGACGACCGTTCCTAACGATAGATTTTCCATTGGCAACTCCGGTTCGGCTCCGGCCGGGTCGGCAAATACCGGACATAATTTTACAAATACATATTTAAGTACGGATAATTACGCTCTGGCAAATTATGGAATCGTTAATACTTTAATCGCAGCCGCAACGAGCTCGCTGCCCGCCGGAGGAACAAATTTTTGGGGAGGTACTAAGAATGTAAATATTTGGAATGGCGATGCCGGAGCGGGAAATGTGGGAATCGGGACAACTGCTCCGATAGATAAGTTACAGGTGGCCGGAAATATTAGAGCGGCCCAATTTAGAACAGAAAGCGGTTCGGTTTATTATGGAACAACGCTTGAGGTTAACACTTTGTCAAGTACTTTAGGCGGTACAGAAGCACAAGTATTATTTGATGGTACAAATAAAACACTTAGTTTTGTAAGCAATGGCGTTACCCGCCAGTTTATTAATTCTTTCGGTAACGTCGGTATCGGCACAACGACACCGGCTTATAAATTGGCTGTCGTCGGGACCAGTTATTTAAATGGTCAAATTACCACCGCTTTATCCGGAGTAGGCAACCGCTGTTTATATGTTGATGCGAGTGGCAATATGTCCGCGAAAACAACGGATTGCGGTACGGCGACCGGGGGCGATGATTTAGGTTCTCATATTGCAACGCAAAATATTCAATTAAGTAATTATTGGTTATCAGGCGATGGCGGCAATGAAGGTGTTTTTGTAAATGCTGCCGGGAGTGTTGGAATTGGCACCACTAGCCCCGCTTATCCATTACATGTTTACAGCTCCGCTAACAGTGTTGTTACAATGATTCAAGGGGTTGGTCATACGCTGGGACTAAAAGCTGCAACGCCTTATGCTGAATTTTTTAATAATTCTGGAATAAGATTAGGTTGGTTCGGATACGGATTAAATGCTACTGATTTATATTTTTCAAATGATGTTGCTGCCAAGCCAATATATTTTTCTACGGATGGTTATGCAAATATAAGAATGACTATATTAGGAACTTCCGGCAACGTTGGTATTGGTACCACCGCTCCTAACGATATTTTCTCTATCGGCAACTCCGGTTCGGCTCCGGCTGGGTCCAGCGCAACTGGCCATAATTATACGAGCACTTATTTAAGTTCTGATGTATATGCGCTTGCTAACTATGGCATCGTTCAAACCTTGATTGCGGCCGCAACGAGCTCGCTGCCCGCCGGAGGAACAAATTTTTGGGGTGGAACTTTAAACAGTAATATTTGGAACGGTGCGGCCGGAGCAGGGAATGTCGGGATTGGGACGACAACACCCGGCAGCAAATTAACGGTTACCGGTGGACAAATAGCTATTCAATCTAACTCCGCGACGTCCAATGACAAAATGCTGAAATTTTTGAATTCATCCGGTCTGGAACGAATGAGCGTCGGTTATGATTCCACAAACGTTGGTTTCCATATTAATAATCGAAGCGGGTCTTCATTATTTTATGTTAGTGAAAGTTTGGGCAACGTCGGCATCGGTACAACGACACCGGCTTATAAATTGGCTGTCGTCGGGACCAGTTATTTAAATGGTCAAATTACCACCGCTTTATCCGGGGTGGGCAATCGCTGTTTATATGTCGATGCGACCGGAAACGTTTCCGCTAAAACGACAGATTGCGGTACGGCAACTGGTGGCGATAATTTAGGCGACCATACGGCCACACAAAATATTTTACTTGGTAATTATTGGTTATCGGGAGACGGCGGTAATGAAGGTGTTTTTGTTAACGCTACCGGGAACGTCGGTATTGGGACATCTCTGCCGGGTGCCTATCGTTTGAATATTGCCGGTGGTGATATTTATGGCGCCGCCAATTTAGCCTTAGCCGGGACAACCGGCATTACTCTCTCTGGTGCCGGTGCTGATTTAGCCTTCTCCGGAACCGGTCCCAACTCTATTACTACCGCTTCGGGTGTTAACCTCGCTTTAATGCCGGGAGGCACGGGTAAAGTTGGTATCGGTACGACCGCTCCTAACGATATTTTCTCTATCGGCAACGCGGGCACCGCTCCGGCCGGCTCATTAAATACCGGGCATAATTATGCGAGCACATATTTGAGTACTGATGACTATGCTCTTGCTAATTATGGAATTGTGAAAACATTAATTGCGGCTGCGACCAGCTCAATGCCCACCGGTAATTATTTACCGCTTACCGGCGGCACAATGCTGGGTGACGTAAATTTTGGTGCCAAAAATATTACTAACTTGAATAATTTGACCGTCACTAAGATTACCGCTACGACAATCGATCCTTTGTATAATATTAATGATGTTAATTATTCTACTTTCGCGCCTTCAATCGCCGGTGGCGTTAAGGAGGAATATGTCGGGAAGGCAGATATTCAGCGTTTTAATGCCAAGACGCGGGAATATGAATATATTATAAATTTTGCGCTTGAAGACGAGGGCAGCGACCTCTGGCTCTGGCATAAAGTTGTTGATTATAATAATGATAATGTCCAAGTATTTATTACCCCGTCGGGTAAATTCGCTAATGTCTATTATGTTATTGAAAATAATAAATTAATTTTCCGCTCAAACGAAGCGGTGGAAATTTCTTATCGTTTAATCGGCAAACGCTACGATTGGCAGAATTGGCCGACGCGAGCGCATGACCAAGCGCAAACGGGAGTTATCGTTAATCGGTAGATGACATAATAAATTAGAGCGATCGTAAAGTCTCTGTATTTTTAAAATTAAATATCCTGACAACTACTTCTAAAACTCGTAAGAGGCATTAAGAATTAATCGGTCGGCGCCGCAAAAAACCGCTAATGCCGGTGACGCTCATGAATTAATTAAATCCGAATTATACATGTTGCCTTGCGGCTTCACGTATAAGACTACTGCATAGTAAACTATGCAATAGCGAAAGAAAATCCTCTCCTTCTCAAGAAGAGGACTCATTGTCATTTAAATGATGGTCGTCCGTAAAGGTTTGACCAGCTTAGGAGTAGTTATCAGGATATTTATAGTTAACAGTTTTTAGTAATTTTAAAATTAAATATCCTGGCGACTACTTCTAAAACTCGAAAGAGGCATTAAGAATTAATCGGTTGATGCCATAAAAAAACCGCTAGTGCCGGTGGCATTTTATGAATTAATTAAATCCGAAAAAACGCAGACTTACGTCCGCGAAAAATCGCAAAGCCTTACGGCCGTGCGAAAAGACTATCACATATTAGATATGTAATAGTCGAAAAGAAAATCTCTCCCTTATCAAGGGAAAGACTCATTGTCATTTAAATGATGGCCGTCCGTTAAGGTTCGGTCAGCTTAGAAGTAGCGACCAGGGTATTTGATTTTTTTTATGTTTAAAGAAATAATTTCCCGTGATAATCTCGAAAAGGCTTATTTGAAATTGGCCGAGCAAATGGATGCAGACGGCCGCGCCGGGCGCTATGCGGGTTATGACGGTTTGAAACAAGGTGATTTAGAGGTTGATCCCGCTAAATTAATTAAGGAAGTGCGCCGCGAAATGATTGCCTTTAAAGAGCTTTCGCCGGCCGTTCTTTTTACGATTCCGAAAAAAAACAATCCCCAGAAAATGCGGGAGATCTATATTTATAATCTCAAGGAAAGAGTCAAAGCGCAGGCGATTTATCAAATAGTTGAACCCTTTTTCGACGCTTATTTTTCCGAGTGGTTATTTTCCTATCGTTCTTCGCACCAAAGTTATTTCGCCGCGCGCAGCGTTGTGCGTCATTATAAAAAATATCATAATCGCGATTTTGCGCTGGTCGCCGATTTAACGGATTACTCCAATTATATCAGCCCCGTATTGCTGCTCAAAAAAATCGAGAAACTGAATTTTGAGGGTGACGTCTATAAACTTTTAAAGCTCTTTATCGGCAATAAAATTATTAAGGACGGCAAAGTCGTTAACCGGGAAGTGGGTATCATTCAGGGCGTCCCGCTCGTCGCTCTATTTAATAATTTATATTTGGATGATTTTGATAAATACTCGGGCCCACGAGCCGACTTTTATCGCCGCGTCGGCGATGATTTAATTATTTTTGATCAAAAAGCGGAACGGCTGCAGCCTTTATATGAGCATTTGGTAATGGCGGCGGGAGAACTGGGTTTAAAAATTAATGAAAAGAAAACCAGACTGGGCCGCGCTAACGATGTTTTTAATTTTTTAGGTTATAATTTTAACGCGGGTGCTATCGGGCTGGAGCCGGGCTTCCTAAAGCAGATGCTGAAGCGCTGGAGTGCACAATTTGATTATTACCGCGTGCATGACGAGCAAAGGAAAAAGGATTTTATCACTAAGTCCTTGAAAAGAGAGCGCAATAATTTATACGAACAGTTTAAGCAAATTGCCGAGCAAAAAAAGTTAGTGACTAAGTCCGAAGAAGTCCGAGCGGTTTCCGAAGCTTTCTTCCATATTTTAACCCGTTATTTTTTTGGTACCTATACCCCTAAAAACCGGCGCCTTCTTAACGAAAAGTTAAAAGGCATCCCCTTAGTCTCGATTTATAAACATTTCTTATCAAGCCAGCATGTCAATCGACTCAAAAAAAATTAGTTTAATGCGCCGCCGCCGTGGCGAGCGCATGGAGAATTCGCCGCTCTGGCCGACGCGCGATGATTTTGCTTTTCTTTTTAGATTCTTTGGCCGCCATAAAAAACTAATTACCCGCGCCTTGGTTTTTTTGCTGGTGCAGGGAATACTGGAAGTTATTTTGATTTTGCTGAGCCATCGTTATTTAAAGAACGGCGGGCAAATTTATGGCCTCATGAGCAATAGCCGGGTTTTCGTTTTTATTGCCGTTGGCGCTCTTATTTATTTATTTGCTTCTTATTTTGCGATCAAATTGGAACGGACGCTGGTTATAAAATTAATTAATAATCTGCGTTTAAAGTGGTTCAAGCTTTCTCTTAATTCTGAAGCGGCGGCGGCGAACCTTGACAGTAAAGGGCTATTATTAGCTAAAATATCGTATCATCTCCCGCTGCTCGCCATGGGATTCACCAATAGTCTGGCGGGATCGCTTCGCTGGCTATTATATTCGCTTATTCTTTTGTTTTTATGTTTTGTTTTCAGTACTCATCTGATAATTTTTTACGTCGCGGGCCTCATTATCAATATAATTATTGCCGGCATCGCTTATTTCATTTCCCGTTATTATGTTTCGCGGGAAACGACTTTTTATTCCAAGATAATTAAATTGGTTGACTTTACTTTATCGGATTGGCAATTTACTAAATATTTCCATCGTGAGCGGGCCACGCTAAATGATTTTAATAATCTCGTCGATCTTGATTCGTATTTCCGGGTGCGCCGCGATATTTGGCTGCGCTTCGGCGCCAGCGTTGTCTTTATTTTGATTATCTTTTTCGGTTGGATTTTTAGCGTTTATGACCAGCAGATTTCTAACTTTATCGCCACGACGGATTCGAACGATAAATTTGCTTTAGTTATTTTCACGGTTTATTTTTCCCGCCTGCTTTATGAAAGTTTGCGTATCGGTCTCTATTCCGTACCGTTTACCTTCGGCCTTTCTTTGTCGGTTCCGAAAAATACGGCACCGGAAATCGGCCGTGACCTGAAACCGCGCTTTAAAGAATTGATTTTTAAGTCCGCGAAAGTAAAATTATTTAAGAAATCGCCTTATTATAAAAATTTACGATTTATTTTTAAGGTCGGGAAGCAGTATTTAATAAGCGGCGCCCGGCGGAGCGGTAAAAGCACGCTCGCCACTCTTTTCTGCGGACGCGGGGAATACGGACGACGGGCCTGGATTATTAAAGCGCGTGACAAACGATATTTTTATAATGATTTTTTTCAGCACTATGCCAGCTTTTATTTTATTGACCCTAAATTTAAAAGCGAACGCACCTTGCTCGAGGTAGTCGCTGGCCGGGAGAAAAGTCGTATTAGCCAAGAAGATTTTGCCAGCATCTCGGCTTTAGTTAACGGCCACCCGGAATTGAAAGAAATATTTTTTGAAAAAGAAGATTGGCGCCTTAAGGCGCATAAATTTACCAAGAGTCCGAAGAATAATCTATTATTGCAAGTCGCTTACTGTTTGGCTAATCGCCCCTATTTCGTCGCGGTGGATAATTATTGGGCGGATTTGCATGACGCCGACTGCGACGCGCTTTTGAACTTGCTGCGAGTTAATTTGCCGACCAGTATTGTCGTTTTCTTCGCGACGGAAGATAGCGGGAAAGATACTTTTAGCGAACACTATGAAATTTAAAAAAACACTTAGAAAAATTATCAAGAAAAAATCAGTTCGGATTACACTGCTCGTCTTTCTGGTTTTAGGACTTTTATTTTTCGTCGCCCAGCTGACCCGGCGCTGGTCCGAGCCGGTGACTAATTATTTAGCGACCAATAATAAACCGGCGCGTATTATCCAATCTAATGAACCGGTTTCTGCTGATCTTCTGTTTAATGACGAACTTGGCACAACAGTTTTTTCCGATCGGATTGAGGCGGAAATAAATCAGGCGCAAAAATCGTTGGAGATTGCGGTCTACTCTTTAAAGTCGCCGCGCATCAGAGACGCGATTTATGCGGCTGCCAAGCGTGGCGTTAAGGTTACCCTGGTTCTTGATTTTCGAAAAAAGGAAGTGCATGACGAAGCTCTGCCCGATATGCCGGCGAACATTAAGCGCTTAGACTTGGGGGAAGAGAAGAGTGGCAAGACCATTTTGATGCATCATAAATTTGCGCTCATCGATCGTGGGGAAGCTAACCAGAAATTAATTTTTGGTTCCTATAATTGGACTGAACTTCAAGAAAAGTATGACCCCAGCTTTATCTTGATTACGAGTAACGCCGAATTTATCAAGAGTTTTGGGCGAGAGTTTGAGCGCTTAGCTAAGGGGGAATCGGGACCGAAAAAACTCAGCGATAAAAAATATAATCCCTGGGATTTAAGCATGACGGCCGGCGGCTCTAATTATGAAGTTTGGTTTGGTCCAGGCGTACCGGGTAATAGTCTAAGCAATCGAATTTATACATTATTGCATAGCGCCAAACAGGAAATCAGAATTATGATTTGGGATTTTACCGATTCTGGTTTGGCGAACGAAATAATCACCCGCGCCCGCGCCGGGGTAAAAGTGACAATAATTACCGATAATCGTAATTTATATAATAAAAGCTCGGTTTTTCAGAATCTAATAGCCGCCAAGCAGAAATATCAATTAAATAATTTAGAGATTATAAGTGACGCGCCGCGTGGCGACGAGGCAAGTGCTTTAGCTTCCAGCTCGGTAGAGAGTCTCGATCCCTTCCTGCATTACCATCTGCTGATTGTGGATAATCAAAAGATTTTTTTCGGAACGAATAATTGGAGCCGGGCCGGCGCCTACAATAACGATGAGTCGGCTCTGGTAACTGACGACCGGAAGATAATTACGAGTTTTAACCAGTCTTTTGACTATAATTATCAGAAGAACCAGCTTCGCTAAAAACGGTGGTGAACCAAGCGGGCTTGCTTAAACTTGTTGCCAATCAAAAGGCGAAATGCTATAATTAGTATATATTAAATTTTATATAACTTCGCAAAAATTAATTTAAAAAAAATCTATGACGCAGAGATTTAAAAACTATCTCCACGACCACAAAAAATTATTAATTTTTTCAGCCATCGGATTTATTCTTCTTTGTTTGGCTGCCCTCACCCCGCTCTTTGTTAAAGCGATGGTCGAGGCTAATGCGGCTCGCGATGCCATCATTCAAGAAAAGAATGTGGCGATTGAGGAGGCGATTATGAATAATGATTACGCTACCTGGAGCAGTCTTGTTACCGATAAAAGTCTCAAGGCAAAGATTACGAGCGACAATTTTTCTCAATTTACAGAAGTTTATCGTCTTTTGCAGCAAGGTAAAGTCGAAGAGGCGAATCTAATCAAAAAGCAATTAAATTTAAAGCAAGATTTTCAAGTATTGACGACTAAAATCAGTGAGATTGATGCCGCTATTATGGCGGGTGATTATCAGGCTTGGCGGAGTATCGTCGGCCAGGGCTGGAAACCGGAGGTCAATGCCGATAATTTTGTGCAATTTGGTGAAACCTATAAGTTAATCGCCCAGGGCAAACTTAAGCAGGCGAATCTTTTACAGCAGAGATTGAATTTAAAAGTAAAGTACGATTATACGTCAAGCCGTTAAATTAATTAAAATATAAATTGTTTAAATCTATGCAAACAAACAAGAAAAAAGTGTTTATTTTGCTTGGAGTTATTGCGGTGGTGGTGATTATCATTATTGTCGCGATTAGCCAAAGCAAGAAAATCCAATTGCCGACTGGGGGGATAACTACTCCTACTCAGGAAGCGAGCAACGCGACAACTTCGCCTGAAGAAATCGCTCCTTCGAAGGATGTCGTTTCAACGGCGACGGCTACTCCGGAAATTATCGCCTCGTCCGTTTCAGTTGCGACTGGAACCAGCTTAGTTACAAAGGAGAATAAAGTTGTGACCCCGGAAGGCACGCCGGTTAAATTGAATGTTATGCCGTCCTCAGCCGATGCCCCTAAAGAATCAGCTCCAATTTCTGCGAGCCAAGTTCCGACCGGTGCTAATACCGTTAAATTATCAGTGAGCGGTGCTGGTTTTGTGCCGAACACCTTTACGGTTAAGGAAGGTCAATTGGTTAACTTTGTTTTAACTTCAACTGATAGCTTTACTCACGTTTTCTTGCCTGATGACACCGCTTTGACTGCGACTGCGCTTGGCGTTGCCGGTGGAGAAACACGCGTTAAGTCCTGGAACGCCCCGAAAAAGGGAACCTATACTTTCCGCTGTGATATTCCTGGACATGCCGCTCGTGGTGAAGTCGGTACAATGATTGTTCAATAATCTCGGTTTTTATAAAATGCCCCGCTCTATAGCGGGGCATTTTCATAAAGTGAGTCTAAGCGCTATAAAGCGGGCTATGCGAAAAACTGTTAAAAATAAATATTTTTTAAATTTAGGCTATTTAATTATTTTTAGTCTTTTTTTAATTGCTGTTTATTATTTGACTATATTTTGCTGCCGGACTTATTTTGCGGCCGCTAATCAAGGTTCGAATTCCGGCTCGATGACTGAACGGATCTTAAGCCGAGAGCAGTCCCAAACCCGCTTATCTGAGCAGGATAATCTCGACGGAGGCGTTCCGTGCTTAAGTTCCGAGATTATTGTGGATGATAAGCCGCAGATATTCAGTTCGTTTTTTGATAGTTTCGCGAGTGATTATTTACTAAATTCAGCGGCGAGCACGCTTTATCGCGATGATTTGGCGGCGGCCGTTTATTTTCCGCCGCGCTATACCTGGGAAGAAGAATCTTCCGGTCAAAGTTTAAAAAATGAAGCGGAGTTAGCTAAAAGTAATTCATTAGCTCAAAATAAAATAAGTGATTTTTTAGAGCCTCTCGTTATTTCTGACCGGCGCTGTCTCGGCGGAAATTGTTTAGAACAAACGGGGAAGCATTTAAGTTATCAGGGGAAGCCTCTCGCTTTGCCCGGTGAAATTAAGGCCGCCGACGTGGTCGCTTTAACGATTGGCGCGCTTGACACCCGCTGGTTGCTTGGACTAACTCTAAAAGAGGGCGACGCTTATCAAGGGAGGGTCTACATTTTTGATGGCAATAAATTTAGTCCGCTTATTTTCGGCGACCAGACCGAAAAAATTAGTTCTCCTTATTTGGGGCAGTTTGGCTTCGGCGGTTCCGATACTGATTATTTAGTAATTTATGGCGCTTATCGCGGTGAGGCCTATCGTTTTCAGGCTGCTACGGTAACGGATATCAGTACTTTTTTTGATTTTCGGGTAATGGCGACCGGTTTTAGGCCGGAAATTATCAAAGCCACTAATGGACGGGTTGTTAATTGGTATATCTATAGCTCGAGCTTGGGTCGTCCGCGGCTCATTAAACTTTGGCAAAATAGTGATGGTAAAATTAGTGGTGAAGCTGATTATCAAAATATCTTTAGTAATTCCGGGGAATCGGCCTCTTTCCGCCTTGTCGCGGCAGCGGCCGATAAGTTCGTCTTGCTGGCCACGATTAGGCAGGACAATATGGAGACGAACCGGGTTTTTACTGATCGTGGTTTTGAGAGTAGAATGCCGGGTGAGTTAATTTATAATGCCATTATTGCCGAACCGGGGATAACTATTAAAAAATTGGCCGCCAGCAAGTTAGGTTCTCCCGATAATCCTTGTTCGGAAGGGAAGCTTTCATTCTCGACGGACAATAATTTTTGGCAAGAGCTGCCGAGCGGACAAAATTTGAACCAAACTTTTAAGGCGACGGTAGAAAATAATTATTTTTTGCGCGTCGACTTTCCGGCGCAAACGGACAGTTTTTATTCCCCCTTTTTAAATGAAGTTTTATTTGATTTCTATTATCAAAAATGATATAATTTTAATAATCAATATTTATTCCTTTTTCTTCTTTTTTGCGGGAATATTAAGCTTATGAATAATAAAAAATTAACTATTTTAATCGCTGTTTTAGTGATTATTTTAGTAGTAATTTTATTCGCTTTTTTAAGTAATAAAAACTGGCTTAAACCGTCCGGCGTCGTAACGCAATCAAATACGGCCGGCGAGAGTAAAGCTACTACTTCTCCGGTAGCGGAAACAAAGACGGCCTCTCTTGAAGGAGTTGATGTCAGCACGATAGTTCCGGTTATACCCGCTACTTTAGGTGAACTGCCCGGGTCTGCCGATGCCCCCCAGCAGGTGGTTGTCGAAACGAGTAATGTTCCGACGAGCGCCATAAAACTTTCGGTTTCTGCGGAAGGATTTAGCCCAAAAGAATTTACCGTTTCGGCCGGTCAGAAGATATCCTTGGCCGTCAGTTCGGTTGATAATAATACTCATGTTTTTATTTTTCCGAACGCATCTTTAATGGGCCTGACAATGATGATTTTAAGTGGTGAAACCAAGCTTATAGAATTTACCGCTCCTGCCGCCGGATCCTATTCTTTCCGTGATGATATTCCGGGCTTTCGCGGAAACACGGGCACGATGATTGTTAAATAGTCCTTCTTCGCCTTTGATTATTTTATGAATTTAGGGCGATGAGGAATAATAATATGAATAATAAAAAATTCCTGCTTATTCCAGCTTCGATTTTATTCCTACTGGTTGTTTTTGCTTTTTCGCAAAACGCTCTTGCGGCTACGCCAAACTTTGTTACCGGCTTAGGAATCGGCAGCGGGTATAAAATAAATTTTGCCGCGAATGCCGATAAAGTAACTTGGACGGCCGGTGTGGGCGGTTCAATCAACGCTACTACCTATACCGGAAATGCCTCAACTTCGAGCTATGCCTTGACTGCCTCTTCGGCATCGACGGCCGGTTCGGCCAGCACCCTTGCCGGTAATGGGAACAATTGTACGACGGGTAATTACCCCCTCGGGATTGATGCTTCCGGCAATGCGGAAACTTGCACTTCGCTTCTCTGGAGTGGCATCAATAATGGTATTATTTATAATGGCGACGCCGGCGCGGGCAATGTCGGCATTGGCACCACTTCGCCCTTAGCGAAATTAGCGGTCGTCGGTACAAGTTATTTTAACGGCCAAATAACCAATTCAACGCTCGCCGGTACCGGTAATCGCTGTTTATATGTTGATGCGACCGGTATCGTCTCGGCAAAAGGAGTTGACTGCGGAACATCTACCGGAGGTGATGATTTAGGTTCTCATATTGCAACCCAAAATATTCAATTAAGTACTCATTGGTTATCGGGAGACGGTGGTAATGAGGGTGTTTATGTTGATTCTACCGGCAATGTCGGTGTTGGGACATCCGTTCCCGGTGCATATCGCCTAAATGTTTCCGGCCCTGCTAAATTTACCAGTTCAGTTAGTTCTGATACTCAATTTTTAGGCCAAGCGGCTGACCTTATTTCTACACCTTCCTTCGCTTGGACCGGAGACCTGACAACCGGCATGTATCATCCGGCCGCAAGTCAAATTGGCTTAACTTTAGGCGGAGTTCAGCGCGCTTTATTTACGGCGACCGCCCTGACTTTAACTGGGCAAACATCTTTGACCGCTTCATCACTCACTACGCTTACTACCGGCGCCGCCTTTAATTGGGGCGGACCGACTTCTTTAACTTTTACTTCTGATAATGCGACTATAAATGGTTCTGATGTGGCGAGCGGAAACCTAACTTTGCAGGGAACAAGTAATGCCACCAGAACTACGAGTTATGTCCTCTTGCAACCGACTGCCGGCAATGTCGGTATCGGTGGCACCGGTGCTCCGAATGATAGTTTTTCAATCGCTAATGTTGGTGCCTATGCTCCGGTCGGTTCAAGCGCGACAGGTCATAATTATACAAGTACATATTTAGGCACCGATGATTACGCCCTGACTAATACAGGGTACGTTAAGACCTTAATTGCGGCCAGTAATCTCTGGGAAGGGACTAAAAACGGCGTTATTTATAACGGTGACGCCGGCGCCGGTAATGTCGGTATCGGCACTACAACTCCGGGCGCCTATAGATTATATGTAAACGGCAATAGTTATATTTTAGGAACTTTAAATGTCTCCAGTACGATAACCGGTTCATCTTTTAGCGGAGCCGGTACCGGGTTAACCGGTACGGCGGCCAGTTTGCGGTCAGGCACAGCCACCGCCTTGGCTGCTAACGGTACTAATTGCGGGGCAGGCTATTATCCTGCGGGTATTGACGCTTCCGGAAATGCTGAAGGCTGTCTTATTCTTCCGGCTGGTGGCAGCGGCACAGTTACCGGTACTGGCACAACTAATTATGTTACAAAATGGGCAAGCTCTACGGGTTTAACCATTAGTTCTATTTTTGATAATGGCACTGGCGTAGGTATTGGCACAACACTCCCTGGCACCTATAAATTAAATGTTGCTGGGATGGCAAATTTTTCCGCGGCAGTGACTGGCGGCAGCTCTGCGAGCTTTCATTCTTTAAATTTGACTACCTATGTTTCCGGTGATAATTATGGCGCCTTGAGTCCTGGAGGAGGAGATACAAGTTTAAAAATTAATGTTGACGCTGGTTGGCCGGCCGTAGAAATCGGATCTTTTATTGATGGTAATATTTCTAATTTGATCGTGAATGGTAAAGTCGGGATAGGTACGACAAACCCAGCCGTGGCGCTTGACGTTTTGGGTGCCGTCAAAACATCAAGATTAGGCAGCTATGGAACTTATAATGCGGCTGAGGTTCAGGGCATTTGGTCAATATCCGAAGCATATCCGATGAGCACAGCTAATGATAATTTTGGTGCGCAATATGGTATGGGCTATGCTTATAGCACCAATGGCGGTGCGCCCTTTCTTAATACTCATCAAATCGTCTTTACAAATAACGGTGCTATCGGCGCGGCTATCGGTTTAGATGGTAAAGCTTATTTTGGCTCCAACGTCGGTATCGGCACAACTGCCACGGGAAGCTATAACTTGAATGTCGCCGGTACTACTTTGCTTAGCAATGACGTAACGCTTAATAAAGCGGGCGGTGCCGTTTTATATATTGCTCCGACTACCTCGGGTAGCGCTACTTTAAGTTTGCTTTCCAATACCGGCGGCTACTCAATTATTAATGCGGATGGAGTGAATGATACTTTAAAAATACAGACCGGCGGAACGGACAAAGTGACAATTACATCGCTGGGTAAAGTTGGGATTGGGACGACGAATCCAGGGGCTGCCTTGCAGGTCATTGGCAGCGTATATGCAAGTACTGCCGTTTCGGCCCCCTATGGCTTTACCTCTAATGATATTATTATGCAGGACGGCTATAATCAGGGGGAAATGGGCGTGTATAGCATGATCGCCGACGAGGTTATATCCGCGCTTAATTTAACAACCGGAACTTATTTTTATGGCAATCGACAATTAAACGTCAAGGGCGCTAACGTCGGTATCGGCACAACGACGCCGGTCAGTAAATTAGAGGTCGTCGGCAATGTACTGGCCACTTCTTATACTTATTCTTCCGATCGTAATTTAAAGAAAAATATTAAAACCTTGGATAATTCCTTGGATAAAATCATGAAACTGCGCGGGGTTTCCTTTAATTGGAAGGCGGACGGCGCTGCAAGTCTCGGTTTAGTCGCTCAGGAAGTAGAGAAAGTTTATCCCGAATTAGTTAGTGGGACTGAAGGCGCAAAGGGCGTTCAGTATGGTAACTTAGTTGCACCTCTGATTGAAGCGGTAAAAGCCCAGCAGAAGGAAATAGATACTCTCGAAGCTAGAATCAAAAAACTGGAACTAAAAAATAAGCTTAAATAACATGAAAAAAGGGCGCTTAATGGTTTTAGTAATTATAGCGCTTTTTTTGCTGCTTGCTATTTTTATTTTTTACAAATTTTTCAGTAATCGTCAAACGCCACCCGCCGGCTACGTGAATCTGATTGAAAATCCTACTGAAATGACAGTCCCATCAGCGACTGTAAATATGCCTAAGCCGATTGAGCTTGAATTCATGACACCGAAAGAAAAGGATAACTTTTCAATTAATACGAGTTCGGTGGATAATATCCAGGTTTTAGCGAGAGATAAGGATGGAAATATCACAAGTTATAAAATAATTAAAAAAGAAAGTGATATTTTGAAAGAATACTAATTTCATGAAAAACTTTTTTAAAAAATCCTATTTAATAAGTATATTAATTATTGTCATAAGCGCTATCGTTTTGCCGGTGCTTGTCTTTTCTTGGGGAGGTGCATGGTTGGATTCTTACTCTATCCCGAGTGGTCAAACAAAGTCAGATGTTATTAGTAGCTATGGTGATAATTGTAAAATAGATAATCATTCCGGCAAGAATTTATTTCTTCCAAACAAGACTAGCCAAGAGTGGTTAAGCGTTCGTAAATTTGCGACGAGTACAAATGGAGTTGATATCTGGTGTTGCGGCGACGGCGCTCAAGGTATTTTTGGAGGAGGCGTTTGCAATGTAGCTGATAATAATGAAAATTGTACAAATTGCCCGTCTGATTGCGGAGCCTGTACTACCTGTACTTCATTTGTTTACTCTGGCTGGAGCGAATGTTATTTAGGCACACAAACAAGAATTGTTGTCAGTTCTACGCCGGCGACTTGTACGGGTGGTAGCCCGGTTTTAAGTCAGGCTTGTAATTGCGGAACAGTTAGCGGTTGCGACACTGGTTATACTTGTTATAGTGGTAGTACCTTTTATAATACCAATAATTGCTCCGGTTCTTATGTGTATTATTCGATGGTCTGCCACCCGAGTGGCCGGGTTACCTATACTTGCGTCCAGACGTCGGCGGCTTCCTCTCAGACTTACATTCCGACCGGTGGCTGCACTCGCACCGTAGCTTGCGCCACCCCCCCGGGGAATGGGGCGGGTCTAGGTTGTCAGACAGGCTTTACCTGCCTTCATTCGCAGGTTTCAAATTCATCGCCGACTTGTCAGAATCTTGAAGCTTCTCCGGTTGTATGTATTCCGGACGCGTATGTTCATTTGGGATGTAATATGTTAAGTTCCACAAGTTCATATCAACATGAACTTGCAACTGGTTGCACCTACATGCCTTAAAATCAAATAATAACCGAAATACAAAAACCTCTTATGTTTATAAGAGGTTTTTTTGCTTATTAATATAAAAAAAGCCTTCAAGAGTATAGAAGGCTTTGGGAAGAATGCATGAGGGCTTAGTCTTTTATAAGACGAACGCCATTACCGTATTGGGAAAAAATTGTCCCAAACGTGAGTGCCTCGGGATAGAAATTATTTAACATACCGATAAGAGGATCTCCGAGTTTTGTTGCTGACCAAAAGGTTGCGAGCTCGTTTAAGTAGCTAAAATTACCAATACCACCGTTATGCTCATCGCTACTCCTTTGTCCATTCGGCAAAGCGGTAAATCCAGTTTCATTGGTTGCGTCCGCATTTGGACTTGGCCAATGAGCTGTTCCAATTTCCCGGAGTTTTCCGCCGCCAGTGGGCTGTATAACAAAGTCAGCTAAGGCGACTAACTCTTCATAACTTGGTACGTGATATCCTTGAGGAGCTAATTTTTTAGTATCGACGGTAAACCAGTTGTATAGGTGGCCGTATACTTTTCCGTTAGCCGGATCATTCTTGTAGTCGCACCAAGCTCCACTCGTGAGTGTAGCCCAGGTATTACCGTCGGTAACATTTGGTATTTCAGTACCGTCGTTGTAATGATTGACTCTAAGGTTCTCCGTCATCCAGACTTGGTTGCCAATTTTAACGGTCTTATAAACATTCCCGTCAATATCGCTGGCGCTTCCTTCAAAAGTCTTAAAACTTTTGGTTCCGCCGATACTTGTTCCGTAATTATTAACCGCCTTGATGGCGAAATAGTATACGGTACTCTTATTCAGGCCGGAAATAACGGCGCTTGCGCTGTAAGTAATTACGCCTTTAGTCGGGTTCACGCTGATGATTCGGTCAAGATTATTCTCATTTTCTCCGTAGATAAATGAGATTTCAGTCTGACCGTTATCAGTTGTTACGCTGCCGTTGAGGGTAGCGTTGCCAAACTCGATGTTAGTTGCGTCGAGGGTGCTGGCGTTAGTAGTAGCACCGCTGGTCTGAAAAGAGATAGCTTCTCCGTAACTTGTACCAACTTCGTTGGTAGCATAGGCCCTGACGCAGTAGGTTTTACCGGCTTCCAAACTTGTGATTTGGCTGCTGAAAGTAATTGCTACTATTTCAGATGTCTTAGGACCGTTAATTGTTATATTTGAGCTTGAGCCATAAACAAGACCGCAAGCAATAATTTTAGCGTTACCGTCATCCGTCACTCTTCCACCACTAATAACTGAGTTATTAGTTATAGAAGAAACTGGAGAGGTTACAACGCCGGGAAGAGTTTTGTCCTTGTCGCAGGACTGGCATGAAGCAAGAGCTACTGCCAACAGAAGTAATAAAATTAAAGTTTTCACGGTTATGTTTGTTTTTTTTGTTTCTAATTTTTAAAGGTCTTTTTGATAGCCAATTTAGGCTAAATTAACGATGATATCATTATAGCACTTTTTTTAATAAATGTCAATATAGAGAGGCAATGTACTGGTTCGATTTAAATTTCTGGAAAAAATCATTGACCCCGATTTTGATATTTGTTATAATTAATAATATTAAACGTAAATTTTATAAAATATGAAAAAATCATTCGTCGGTCCGCTGATCACAAGCATCATTGTTTTGTTGGTAGCGGCTTTGTTCGTTTACTTTTACATTTCATTAAATCGCATGGACGCGAAAATCACGGCTGTTCAAACCAGTATTGTCGATGACTCGACGAAACTAACTGCCATCGTTAATTTTTTTAACTCTGCCGCCAATGCCACGCCTACTAAATAATAAAATAAATAATAATAAAAACATTATGAGAAGAGAATTTTTATTTCCTCTAATTGTCGGTGTTATCGCGGGTGGATTAATTATGCTTTTTTGGCAATTTAATGCTCGTCTAAATAACGCTGGTAATGCTTTAGTTCAATTGCAAACTGCGAGCGCCCAAAACACGAAGACGGTTAATGATGTTGTTACCTTCATCAACCAAGCGACTGGTGCTAATAAAGCGGCCACGGACACAACTGCTCCGGCCGACACCACTAAATAAGCATTTTTTCTGAGTTTAAAAGCCTTGCCTCTGTCGCCTGACGGAGCGGGGCTTTTATGTTATAATAGAGAAGTATTCTCTTAAATAATTAACGCTAAGGGCGATAAGTATGACTAAAGCGGAGGCAAAAATTCGTTTGGATAAATTGAAGGCGGAAATAGATATTCACCGCTATAATTTTAGCGTCCTCGACAAAGAAAGTATTTCTCCGGCGGCGCTCGATAGTTTAAAGATGGAGCTTTATCGGATTGAGAATGAGTTTCCGGATTTGATTACGTCTGATTCGCCGACGCAGCGCGTAGCGGGTCTGGCTTTATCTAAATTTAAAAAAGCGGTCCACTCGCAACCCATGATTTCTTTATTCGATGCTTTTACTGAAGATGATATGTCGGCTTGGGAAGAGAGAAATAATAATTATTTGAAGCGAAGCTTGCGAGCGGATTACTATTGCGAATTAAAGCTCGACGGCCTGGCGATTAATTTACGTTATGAAAAGGGAATGCTCGTTGCCGGGGCGACGCGCGGTGACGGCAAAGTCGGGGAAGACGTGACCGGCAATATTCGAACGATAAACAGTATTCCGCTTAAGCTTAGAGTGCCAAGCGAAAAAGAATTGAGTGCACTTGGTTTACCAGGTACTGCAACTAAGCAGATATTAAATTTAGTAATTGCTGGTACGATCGAGTTGCGCGGGGAAGCCATTATGAGTAAAAAGGTTTTGGCGGACTTAAATAAAAAATACGTGCGTGAAGGGAAGGCGGAACTCGCGAACGCCCGCAACGGCGTGGCCGGCTCTATTCGGCAATTAAATGCCAAAATAACCGCGGAAAGAAAGTTGGACTTTTATGCCTATGATTTATTATTATTTGATACGGCGGGCGGGCGCCCCTATGAACGTGGGGAAATTATTAGCCGCCGTGATCAAGCCGATGCGCTCGCGCGCTTACTTGGCCTTAAAACTTTAGCTCAAAATCGGATTTGTCGAAATTTAGATGAAGTTTTTTCTTTCTATCGGGACGTCGAGAAAAAACGAGCCGCGCTGCCTTTTGATATTGACGGCACGGTCGTTAAAATTAATGATTTAAAAATGTGGAATACGCTCGGCATCGTCGGCAAGGCGCCGCGCTATATGCAGGCTTATAAATTTTCCGCGGAACAAGCGACGACTAAAGTAAACGATATTGTCTGGCAAGTAGGGCGCACCGGAGCCTTAACGCCGACCGCCGTGCTTGAACCGGTTAAAGTCGGGGGAGCGACTATCGGTCGTTCCACGCTGCATAATTTTGATGAAATTAAGCGCTTGGATCTACGTTTAGGCGATACCGTTATTATCGAGCGTTCCGGCGATGTGATTCCGAAAGTAATTTCAGTTTTGAAAAATTTACGGACGGGCAAGGAAAAGAAAATTAGTCCGCCCGCAGTTTGTCCGATGTGCGGCGGGAAAGTTGAGCGTACGGGTGATGAAGTTGCCTATCGTTGTAAAAACAAAAAATGCTACGCCGTAAATTTACGCCAGATAATCCATTTCGTTTCTAAAGGGGCCGCTGACCTCGAGGGCTTGGGCCCGAAATTAATCGAGCAATTTTTAACTGAAGGCTTAATTAAGGATGCGGCCGACTTGTATAGTATTAAAAAATCCGATTTATTAAGCTTAGATAGATTTGCCGAAAAGAAGGCCGATAATGTAATCGCGATGATTGGGGCGCGCCAAACGCTTGATCTCGCCAAATTTATTTATGGTTTAGGAATTAGGCATGTCGGGGAGGAAACAGCGCAGCTACTCGCCGCAAAATTAAAATCCTTGCTTCCGGGGCAGGGGAAAACTGAAATTATTTCGATTACCGAGTTAATTAAGGCTTTTCAAAAATTAGATTTGGCCGATTTGGAAAATTTAGAGGATGTCGGTCCGATTGTCGCGAGTAGTATTCATAACTTTTGGAGTAATGAACATAGTTTAGAATTATTGAATAAATTTGCTGCCAGCGGGGTTTCTTTAAGTCTCGCCAAACTAAGCGCCAACTCTCAGCTAAACGCCAAATTATCCGGTTCCAGCTTTGTTTTAACCGGTACCATGGCCGGTTTGACACGCGACGAAGCGAAAGATAGAATTAAAGCATTGGGCGGCAAAGTCAATGAAAATGTGAGCCGCGAGACGAGCTATGTCGTGGTTGGTGAAAAACCGGGCTCGAAATATGATAAAGCGAAAAAGTTAGGGGTTAAAATATTAAACGAAGAAGATTTTTTGAAATTGATTCAATAATATATGTCCATAAATCAGGCAGACATCAAACATATCGCCGAGCTCTCCCGTTTAAAGTTGAGCGCGACGGAAGAAACGAAATTCGGCGAACAGCTCGGATCAATTTTGCAATATATTGAAAAATTAAATAAAGTAAACACGAAAAATATTGAGCCGACGGCGCAGGTGAGCGGACTGAGCGATGTGATGCGCAGCGATGACGTTAAAGATTGGGATAGGGAAGAAGTTGCCGCCGCCCTCGCGCAAGGCGAGCTTGAAAACGGACAAGTAAAGGTAAAAAGAGTTTTATGATTTTAAATGAACTTACAATTAAAGAAGCGCGCGCGAAATTAGACGCCGGCGAAATTACGTCTTTAGAACTAACGGACGCCTGTCTCGCGGTTATAAATAAACTTAATCCGGAATTAAATGCCGTTTTGACGATTTGCGAGAGCGAAGCCCGGAGCGAAGCGCGGGCGGCGGATAAAAGAATTAAAGACGGGGAAGATGGCGACTTGCTCGGTATTCCGTATTTATGTAAAGACATCATCATGACCAAGGGAATCCGGACAACAGCCGCTTCCAAGATTTTAGAAAATTATATTGCGCCCTATGACGCGACGGTTATAAAAAAATTAAAAGAGGCCGGCGCGGTCTTGCTCGGAAAAACAAATTTGGACGAATTCGCCCACGGCGCTTCGACGGAAAACTCCGCTTACGGAGTCACGAAAAACCCGCTTGATTTGACCCGGGTTCCGGGCGGTTCTTCGGGTGGCTCGGCAGCGGCCGTGGCAGCCAATATGTGTATTTTTGCTCTTGGCACGGACACAGGCGGCTCAATTAGACAGCCCGCCAGTTTCTGTGGCTTATATGGCCTAAAACCGAGCTATGGGCGCGTTTCACGCTTCGGATTGCTCTCTATGACCTCTTCGACTGATGTGATTGGGCCCCTCGCTAAATCGGCCTATGACGCGGCTTTAATTTTAAAGACAATCGCCGGTCGGGATGATCGCGACGCGACGAGCGCGCCGGAAGCGATTATGGCTTATGAAAAAGAAATAACCGATGCGAAGAGCGGGAAAGAGGGTCAAGCGCTCAAAGGAATAAAAATCGGTTTACCGAAAGAATATTATTTGTCTGAACTTAATCCCGGCATCGCTCTGCGCCTCGAAGAAATGAGCGCGAAATTAAAAGCGGCCGGAGCGGAATTAAAAATCGTGAGCCTGCCTTATACTGAATACGGTATCCCGGTTTATTATTTAATTACGCCGTCGGAAATTAGTTCTAATTTGGCGCGCTTTGACGGTATCGGCTGGGGGCTCGCCAAAAATGAAACGGCCAATTTACAGGAATTTTATAAAACGAATCGCGGCTTCGGCTTCGGGCCGGAAGTGAAGCGCCGGATTCTGCTCGGGACTTACGCGCTGAGTGCCGGCTATTATGATGCTTATTATAAAAAAGCACAGGCCGTGCGCACTTTGATTATTAATGATTTTACCAAAGTATTTTCGGAAGTTGATATCTTATTGACGCCAACCTCACCGCACCCCGCCTTTAAAATCGGCGAGCAGGTTAATGATCCTTTAGCGATGTATATGGAAGATATTTTTGTGACTGGGGCTTCGCTCGCCGGGCTTCCGGCGATGTCTATTCCGGCTGGTTTGGTTAAAACCGAGGAGGGAAATTTGATGCCGGTTGGCGCGCAATTTATCGCACCGCGTCTTGAGGAGGGGAAATTATTTAAAGTGATTGGCGTTTTGGAAAAATAAAAAAAATTAAAATAGAAATAAAATAATATGAAAAAATTTAAAAAATTTATCATCCCCGCGCTGATTATTTTGTTAGTTATTATTTTACTGATAATTTTTCTCCGTCCTAAGCATGTCAGCCTTAACTCCGATGCTAATAAATTGGAAAATTTAGCGGGTGGTTCCGCCCAGGCACAAAGTTATAGCACCTCAAAGGTGCCGGCGTTTAAAAAGGACGATATGATCTTTGGCGATAAAAACGCAGCGCTCAAAATCTTTGTTTACGAAGATAATTCCAGCCTTTATAGCGCGCAACTGGCCGATACGCTTGATAAACTTAATGTTGATTTTCCGGATAAATTGGCGATCATTGTGCGCCCCTTTGTGGCGAAGAAAAATAATTTAGCGGCCGAAAGTGCTTTGGCTATTGAATGCGCCGGCGATCAGGGAAAATGGACCGCGATGAGAGCGCTTTTATTTGCCAAGGCAAAAAATAGTAATGTAAATGAAGCCGAATTCGGCGCCTATGCGACTGAAATCGGTTTAGATCAGAATACTTTTACTGCTTGCTTGACTAATAACGAGAAATCCGCAAAAATAGAGGGGCTAAGCGCCGAAGCCGAAACATATAATGTTCAAGGCGCACCGACAATCTTTATCGGTGATGAGATGATTCTGGGCGCCCGGCCATACGAGGATTATGTCGATTCTAATGGCGATAATATCGAGGGCATGAAGACGGTTGTTGAAAAGAAATTACAATAAACGAAAATGGATAAGGTTCTTCTAAAATATCCGAAAAAGAGTCATCGGAAGCTTATTAAGCTCCCTCGAGAATCGGCCCGTTTAGCTGAATTAATGGGAGCGGAGTTTGGCGATGGAGGAATCGGTAATCCTTGGCAGATGATTATTACTTTAAATGCCGATAAGGATGCGGAATATGCTTTGTATATAGAAAAAATGATAAATAAGCTCTTTGGCTTAGATATAGTGTTTAGAAAAAGAGGTGAAAGGGCTTTGCAGTTGATATCAACAAGCATGTCATTGGTGGATTTTTTGGTCAAGAAGGGCGCAGTGAGAGGTAATAAAATTAAAAAAAATTTTGATATTCCAGATTGGATACGGAGAAATGACAAGTATGAAAAACTATTTGTGAGAGGTCTTGTCGATACGGATGGTTGTTTGTATGTTCATCACCATATAGTTGGCGGGGTTACTTATAAAAATATCGGTTTTTGTTTTGTTAGTTTTTCAAAAAATATTATACATTCGGTTTCGGATATTTTTCGTAAGTTCGCCATAGAACCGCATATTAACAAAAAAGAAAACCAGATAAATTTGTATAAGGAAGAATCGATAATTAAATATTTGAGTATTTTTGGGTCATCAAATCCACGAATTACTAATATATATAAAGAATGGAGAGGTGCGAGAGTGGTTTAATCGGCAGACCTGGAAAGTCTGTGTACCGCAAGGTACCCAGGGTTCGAATCCCTGTCTCTCCGCGTACAAAATAAAACACCCGTTTGGGTGTTTTTTGCATATTCAAAAAGAAGGCTCGAATCGGCAATTTTTATATATTTTTTTAAAATAAAAATATCCAATTTTCTGTCGCTTAGATTAAGATGACTTTCCCCGGCTTAAAAATTCATTGAGGTGCTAACGTTAAATGTTTTTTATTTTTATTAATTTCATTTTAATTTTATCAAAATTTTATGGGAATTTAAGGGTGTTTTTGCTATAATATAAGTGTAAATCAATTTTAAAAATTGGAAAGTTATAAAGAGTCGCTTAAAAGAAGAGGGCAGTCAGTCGGTTACAAATTGTAACCAACTGAAATTTTTAGCTAAAGACGGTAAATATTATTTGAGTGACGCTGGGGATGTCGAAACTATTTTTCGTTTGATTCAATCTATTCCGTCGCCTAAAGCCGAGCCTTTCAAACTTTGGCTGGCAAAAGTCGGTTATGAAAGAGTTCAGGAAATAGCTGACCCGGAAAAAGCCCTAAATCGGTCGAGAGCTTATTGGCAAAAGATGGGCCGAAGCCAACAGTGGATTCAGCAAAGAACGATGGGCTAGGAGATAAGAAATAAGTTAACGGATTTAAGAGTTAAGATAGGATTTTATAATATGAAATTCAAAAAAGAAATTACCAAAGATATCAAAAAACCGCCCGGAAGGCGGAATTTGAATAAAATCAGGCAGACCTAAAGTCTGCAAATATATTATATCAGAATAAGCAGATAGGATCAATCTTTCTTCTTAGATATTAGCAGCTACATTAATCAACCCAACGCTTGAAATCAACGCTTATGGTTTGGAAAAGCGTATTGGGTAATTCTCCCTTGAGAAGACGGAAATATTTACCGTTGCTTGCAGAAATTAAACTGCTATCACTATTTATAATAAGGCCCAGCGAATCGTCATAATTGTCTTCCGCGTCATTATATTCCGCGGCGCTAACCTTTATATATTGCACAAGCGGCTTATTTTTTTGATCACCGCTAATTTTAGTTCCTTTAGTATAATAGAGACGGGAATTATCGGATAAATTAGTTTGGATTTCAGAACTCGGGCCGCTCACTATTATCAAAGCGCCCTGAGAATCGATTATCATTTTTTTGACTGTTAAGGCGGAAGCATCTACCGAGCCGTCCGAATCCTCTCCTTTAACGCTACTGATATTAAAATTATCGACTTTGCCTTTCCAATCAGTTTTACTAGCCTCGCCTTTCATACTTAAACTAAGCGAACTGCCACTAAAATCAGTAAAATGAGCATTGGCATTATTTATAATTAAGCTCGTGCTGGCGATACGGCCATCAACTGATAAGTCAGCATAACCAGTTAGATTAGCCTCTAAACTCGGAGCGGCTGCGTCTGACCAATTAATGACTGAAGTACCCGATGCGGTAATTTTAAGAGCTTGTTTAAATTCGGATGAGATTTCGATATCAGCCGCTTTGACATCCAGACTTTTTAAAGCCGGCGCGTATATTCTGACAATAACTTGCTCAAGGTTGCAACCAAGACAGTAGGCTCGGTTGGTCCTATTTTCATCGATATTTAAATCAATACTATTTTTCTGCAAAGCAATCTGAGCTAAATCGACCGCGCGTCCGCTTATCACTGCGCGGCTGCTCGTACCGGTGCCCGGCTTAATAACGACTTTAAGAGAATTGCCACGCGCGTTGAGATTGCTAAAGTTTTCCAAATCAATAGTTTTAGTAGTTTGTTGAAGGCTGGGATAATTATCTACTTTATATTTTAATTCCGGCACGTAGCGTAAACCCAAGGCGCTAAAAGCGATGCCGGCGATAATCCAGAGTCCGAAAATAAGAGCGGCCAACTGGAAGCTGATTAATTTTTTCCTTTGGATTATTGCCAAGCCGCCGATAATTGCCAAAAAGGACGGCAGGGCTAACGATAAGAAACCGGTGATTAGCAGCCAAACCAAAGGGATGGACGCGCTTAATTCACGTACGGGGATAAAATTAAAACTATAATTGGATTGGGCTTGCAAGAGTAAATATAAACTGCCGATGCCAACCCCAACTAAAACTGATAAGGCCACCAAAATTAAAAGTAAGCCGAAAAACATTCCAATTATCGGCCAGAGAGCCTCCCAAACTTTCTTCAGGGCGAGAAATATTCCGTTAATGATTAGAAGCGGCAGGCTAATAATTTTTCCTAAGGGTGAGCGTTTTTCCCAACGGTTTTTCCAATTGGCTTTTATTTTATTTCCGGTTTTGACTAAGTTTTTAAAGGCGGCTATGGTCGGAGCTTGTCCCTGCATCTCTAATTTTTGGTGGGCGCTTTTAGCTTCCGGCATAACTATCCATAATATGATATAAATCGGCACGGCGCTACCGCCGGCAAATATTAGAGCGCAGAAAATAATTCGAAAAAGAACGGGATCAATATTAAAGTAATTGCCAAGGCCGGCTGCGACGCCGCCGATGACTGCGTTATCAGTATCGCGATAAAGTTTGCGTTTTAATCTTTTGTCATTTTCGTCTTCCGGACTTTGCAAGTCTTCAGGATTCGGATTGCCGACTTCACGGTCAAAATCTTCAACCGTCCCCATTATTTTAATTAGCGACTCGACATCCGCTATAGTAATGACTTCTTTATAAGAATTTAAAGTTAATTTGAGTTTTTCCGCGATGCTATTTTCAATATCAGAAATGACTTCGGCGGAATCGGCGCCGGCGCCGCAGTGGCGTTTAATACTTTCTAAATAGAGGGCCAGTTTTTCGTAAGCTTCTTCCTCGATTTGAAAATTTTGATTATTTAAATTTATTGAGATTGTCTTTTCCATATAATTATTTTTTTAAATTAATGATGGCGAGGGTTAAACTTTTCCATTGTTCTTCGCAGCCTTTTAAAAACTGTTTGCCTTTTTCCGTGAGAGTATAATATTTTCGCGGTGGTCCCGATTTCGATTCTTCCCAGTCGTAGTCTAATAATCCGGCGTTTCTGAGCCGGGAGAGCAGGGGATAAACCGTACCTTCGACAACGGTAAGCTTCGCGTCTTTTAATTGGGAAATAATTTCGTTAGCATAAGTTTTCTTTTTGGCAATTACCAGTAGAATCGCAAACTCTAAAACGCCTTTGCGCATTTGGGCCGCGGCATTTTCCAATGATTTTTTATATTCTTCTTCCATATTTTTCCCATGTTTAATTTATCTTAATACTAATATATCACATACTACCTTTTTATACAAGGTAGCAAAAGGCAAAGATGCCTTTGCGGCTATAATCGACAAAATAATTATTAATAAAAAACCGGATATTTGGTATATCCGGTGGCTTTTTAAATGGCTTTGAAGATTATTTAGGAATAAATTTACCCGTCCCGTCGCAGAACTTGCATAATCCCGAACCGAGACATGATGGGCACAGAGGGTTATATTTGTTATGGACTTCACCGGTTCCGGCACAGACCTTACATATCCCCGTTCCTTTGCAGGCATGGCAAATTTCATTACTATTATAATATTTTGGTCTGTTATTATAATTTTGTAAAAAATTATCCTCGGATGATTGGTACTTGGCAAATATTAGAGTTTGTTCAGAATTGGCCAAGCTAAATTTGTTCCGGTTGAGCCAGGTAAGAGTAAATGCTTCGGGCGACCCATTCGTCGGCGTAAAGGTTACTTGGCTGCCTTCAATTCGGCATTTGCCTGAAGACATCCCTGTCGAATTGTTTGCGAGATCAAGCGTCATAATAATAAAATTTTCATTGCCAAATCCCATTAAAAGGCTGAGAGACGGTAGGAAAGGATTCTGTAATTGCCATTCGCCGCTGGTTGACTGGGCGAAGGTCGAGCCGGCAATCGCTGCGAGCAATAAAAAAAGGCATAAAGTTTTTTTCATGGGATATGTTTTTTTAAAAGTTCTGCGTCAATACTATAACGAATAATGATTTTTTGTCAAATTTTTCATTAATTATTAGTCCGTGTTATTAATTTATCCCCACTACCTTGACAAGCACAGTAGTATGACGTACAATAGAAACATGAAGCTAATAAACAAAAATTATATGAGTGAAAACAAAATTACATCCGACCTCTTGCGCGGTCATACCGATACGATGATTTTAGGTCTTTTGTCGGAAGCTGACCGCTATGGCTACGAGATTGTTAAGCTGATAGCCGAGCGTTCGGGCGGCAAGTATGAGTTGAAAGAGGCCACGATGTACTCCAGCGTCCGGCGCCTGGAAATAGAAGGGAATATCGAATGGTATTGGGGCGATGAATCGCAGGGCGGACGGCGTAAGTATTTTCGGATTACCGCCCGGGGCAAGGCGACCTATGCCCGCAATAAAAGCAATTGGCAGTACGCCAAGCGCGTACTTGATAACTTATTATAAATTAATTTAAATTATATGAATGAGAAATTAAATGATTATTTACAGGGAATCTTTGCTCCCTATGACGGCGTAAAAAGCGTCGCCGAATTAAAGGCTGATTTACTTTCCGACTTGCAGGAACGTTTCCGTGAACTTGTGGCTGCCGGCCAGGATGAAGAAACGGCTTTTGAACTCACTATCGATAGTATCGGCAATATCGAAGAGACGGTGCGGGAATCCGCTGGGCTTACGCGCTCACTTGAGCGGCATCTATTAATAAATTTTAGCGGTGGTAATTTGGTGAAGAGCGACTTTGCGGGAGTGAGCGCGCATAAAGGAAAATTCGAAGCGAGCGCGCTACGCGGATCAAATTTTTCGGGCGCGGATTTAAGCGGCAGCTCTTTCAAAGCCAGCGACCTGCGCGAGGCCAATTTCGACGGCGCTAATTTAACGGACTGTGTCTTAACTACGCTTGATTTGTCGGGGGCAAGTTTTAATAAGGCTATTTTGGTACGCACCGAATTTAGCGTGTCTGAGCTGGCTCGGGCGAAATTTATTGATGTAAAATTTAGTGATCTTAAACTTAATATGCTCGACCTGAGAAAAACGGTTTTGGAAAATTGCTCATTTGACGCCGTAAATTTTAAGTATACCGATCTGCGGGGGAAATGCCTCGACGGCTTAAGTTTCGTCGACGTTAAATTCGATATGTGCTCGCTCAATGAAGCCACGTTCAGGGGCGCAACTCTTAAAAACGTGTCTTTTCATTCGGCCTATACTTGGACTACCTGGTCAAAGAAATATTATCGCGCCATTAAAACCATTTGCTTCGACGGAGCGATGATGGATAAACTGACTTATGCCGGCCTGAAAAGCATGGAAGCCGATTTAGCGAAAGTAATAATTCTTTCCTAATTTATTCTTTTTATGGCAGATTTTATGCAACAATGCTAAAATATATGCATAATTAATAATTTTTTATGTCTATTTATTTATTGCATCCACTACTAAATATTCTTTTTTTTGCGATTCCGCTTGCCCTCTTTGAAATCTCGGTTGAAAAGTCCCATGGTTGGGGCAGCGGCTGGTCGAAAGATAAGTGGTATGCGAAGTCAATTCTTAAGGGAACAAAATTGGGCGACGTGCTGACGAAGGCGACTAAGCTTGAACCGCCTCTAAATTATCATTTGATTCTATCCTATCTTGTTTTTGGCGGGGTTTTTATTCTCGAATATATATTTGGAACGCGCAATATCTTTCTGGTTATCGGTAGTTTTTTTACGACCCTCTTATTCGCCGATCTTACTTGGTTTATCTGCAATTGGTATTTTCATTCCTGGACGGAATTACTCAAGGGGCCAAAGGGAAGTATTTTTTGGCATAAAGATTGGCTTAAAATCGGCCGCGATAAATATTTGCCGACTTCATATTTAACTTGGCTCATCGCCGCTCTTATTTTCTTGGCGCTCGCCAGGATATTCGCTTAATCAAAGTTTTATTTGATCTTTAAACTTTTTTTTCGGCCCGAAGCGTATATATGATTATAAGAAAAATAATTATTGATATATGTTAAAAGCAGGAACGAGCGCCCCAGAAATTGTGGCGCCAGACCAAAACGGAATAACGCATAAATTATCGGATTATCAGGGTAAATGGGTTCTATTGTATTTTTATCCGCGTGATAATACTCCGGGCTGCACCACCGAAGCCTGTGCTTTACGAGACAACTACCCGCATTTCACGAAAACGGAGACGGTTATTTTAGGCGTAAGTACGGACTCGGTGGCGAGCCATGAGAAATTTGTGCAAAAATTCGGTTTGCCCTTTACTTTGCTCTCCGATAACGATAAAAAAATCGTAAAAGCATATGGCGCGAACGGCTTGGTGCGGCGTATTTCATATTTAATCGATCCGGCTGGGAAGATCGCTAAAGTCTATGAAAAAGTGAAGCCGGCCGAACACGCCGAGGAAGTTTTACGCGATGTCGCTATCATGAAGCAATAAGCCGGAGCCAGCGCTCCGATTAATATATAACATAAAAGGCCCATGTCGGGTCTTTTATGTTAATGGCGATATATGTTTTTTGATAATAACTATTTAAGCCGCTTATTTTAAACCGTTGGCGTTAAAATAAGCGGTGTATTCTTTATCGACATTATTAATATGCCAGACCCACCATTCATTTAGAAACTCATTAATGGCAAATAAAGTTTTTTCACTATTTTCTTGATCGTAGCCGACCTTAAGCTCGGCAATTTTTGTGCGGTAATTATTATGCATCTCAATATGTTGGTCTTTTTTCGGGTAGTTATAAAGGTTGAAATAATATTCTTCGGTCGCGAGATGTTGGTCGCAGTAATCCAAGAGCGCATGAAAAATTGGTTCGACGTCAATTTTTTCGAACTTCTTTTCCGAGTACAAGATGAAAAGCTCGTTGATGATAGCAATTAATTTTTTATGCTGCTCGTCAAGCTCCGCCACACCGACGGAAAACTCATCGGTCCAAGTGATAAGGGCCATATTATTTAATTAAATTATTATATCTATATGATAGCATTTTTTGACATAAAATGAAATATTTATTATAGTGTTAGGGTAAAAACAGCGCTCAGGAGAGGTGCCAGAGCGGTCGAATGGAACAGTCTTGAAAACTGTCGTCGGTGCAAGCCGACCGTGGGTTCGAATCCCACCCTCTCCGCGTATAAAATAAAACAGCCAATTTGGCTGTTTTATTTTATACAACAAGGCGATTCGAACAAGCGGCGAGCGAGGCAATAGGAGGAGCGCAAGCTCCGACTATTGGACGAGCGACGATAAGCGCGAGCGAGCGTAGCGCTTAGCGGCCGGTCTGGACAAGTGAGCTTTTCGATAGAAAAGCGAGCGCGGAAATCCCACCCTCTCCGCAAGTACGAAAAACAAGGCGAAAGCCTTGTTTTTTTATAGATAAAAGTAAAAATAATAGGCAAATAAAAAAAAGGGGCTTTCACTCCTTTTTAAAATATAGTTTTAATTAATACCAAATCTTCTTTTGTAATAGCTTTTTTTTCACCATTACGTTTAAAATTTTCTAAGTTGTCGTTTGTATTTCTGACAACTATGTGAAAGTGAAGATGCGGTATTGTTTGGCCGGCAATTTTGCCTTCGTTGATAAACATATTTACCCCTTCTGGTTTAATTGCTGTTTTGATATTGTTAACCGCTAAAGCCATGACTTGCATAATATCAGCCGATTCTTCAATAGATAAATCAGTAATAGAATAAACATGCCTTTTCGGTATAGCTAATAGGTTGAAATCGCTTAGTGGGAAATAATTAGCAAGTAAGACAGTATATTTCGATTCAAGCAAAATCAGGTCTTTATTTAAATTACAAAATACACACACTTTAACCTCCTTTTTTTAAAGTTCGTTAATATTATAGTTGAATAGACATATTATCATAATATAAGTAAATTGTCAATTGCTATTGCATGTGTGTCCCACCCTCTCCGCATATTGACAAAAGTATACCAAGATGGTATATTTTTTTGTTAAATAGATCTTTCAAAAATAAGGTTAAATTGGGTTAATTACCAAGTTTATCTGAACATAGGTAGATTTAGTAATTAATCCAATATTGTTAATCTTAAATAATTGAAATCATGGAAAAAACTAATCGCGGATTTAGGTATTATTGGGGTTTTATTCAATTTATGCTTGTGGTACTTTCGTTTGTAGTCTGTATGGCTTTTTTAAGTCGATGGACACGTGATAAGGCGAGAGCAGAGTCCCTTGAAAATAAATGGCAGGCAAGCTTATTTCTTCCTCATTGCGGTAATTTTGAAGTTGAAACAACCGTGGTTGAAGAAAAAGATGGCGAAATCTTAACAAGCAAAAAATACCTTAAGAATGTAACTTATGCCCAGTTAAGACTTTACCCAACAATTGGATGTGACAGACCCGTGTTGTTTTATTTAACTGATGATTCTCAGCAAATAAATCAGGTGGCGGTTGATGAAGCCAGAATTATCAATAAATGAAAAAATGCATTTCAGAATACTATAGGGAGTCCTTAAACCGGCTTCCTTTTTTTATTTTTCCTTCGGACGTGCGGGTTTTACTGTAATATTATAAAATTCGCGAATTATGCTATAATATTTAGGATGGGGAAAATAATATAATTTAAGCCCGGGGGGCAAGTTTTTCGTATGAATAATAGCAAAAAATTAATACTCAGCGGATTTTTTAGTTTAGTTTTACTCAGTCTAAGTTTATTAGGCACTAATTTTTCCGCGCAGGCGGCCGCTAATTTTAACAATAATCTAAAAATCGGTAATGTTAATTCTGACGTTAAAGCATTACAGAAGTATTTGAATGCTCAGGGCACTCCGGTCGCTTTAAGCGGAGTCGGCGCACCAGGGCAGGAAACTAATTATTTCGGTCCCGCCACTAAAGCGGCCCTGATTAAATTTCAGAAAGCAAATAAAATTTCGCCGGCTTCGGGATTCTTCGGCCCGCTGACACGTGGTTTTATAAATAAGTCGCTGTCTCCAAGCATCACGAATCCAGTCGCGAGTCCGGTTGTAAGTCCAGCCCTTAGCCCCGTTATAAATCCAGTGAGCGGCCAATATTCAATCGGCGGAAATATTACCGGCATTAGCGGCCCGGTTCTTTTGCAAAATAACGGCGGCGACGGAATTACGATTAATAACGGTGATAACAGTAATTTTACTTTTCCGAAGAAATTAAATACTGGGGATAATTATTTAGTGACGGCAATTTCGAAATTAGCCGGTCAGAACTGCTATCTGAACGCCAATTCGGGCGTTGTAAATGGGGCCAATATTGATAATATTAAGATTGCCTGCGGTCAAAATCTATATTTTAATCCTTTTACTTTTGTGCCTTCGAGTGGCCGGCCGCTTATAGTGCCTCCGAAAAACGATGCGCTCTTATCGGTTTCTTTTTCTCCCGCCGCCAGCTTAATTCCGGTTTATTTTCAAAAAGTAGGCGAGAGCGCTACGATTGGGACGCCGGTAACTTTAACGAGTACACCGGCGGCAGATGCCGATATTTATTATACGACCGATGGCTCCGATCCGGGGACCTTAAGCCCGAAATATTCCAGTCCGATTTATGTTAACGCCGACGCAACCATTAAGGCAACCGCTTGGAAAAGCGACTATAGTAATTTTGCTACGGTCTCGTCAAATTATAAAATTAATCAAAGCGCCAAAGGCTTATTTTCTAATCCGCATGGCACAGTGCGCGCCGGCAATAAATTTTTTATCGGCGGACGGACTGATCCGGCGACGATTACGGTTTTTAATAATCCCGATGATTTATCCGATAGTCAAACAGTCACTTTAACCGGTCATGCCAATCTCGAATATCTGATTTATGATTCTGTCCACGATCAACTCTACGCGAGCTGTTATGATGGGGTTGCTTATGTATCTCCGCTTAAAATGACAATCCTCAGAATCAATCCGAATAATATTGCCGATTGGGAGATATTATATAATGGCCCCCTATATACGGGTTGGTCGCCGCCGATTGTGACCGACGGCACCTATATTTATGGTGCGACCTTTAATTATAATCCCGCGCAATTCTTTAAGATTAGAATATCGGACGGGGTTTTAGTCGCGCAGCGCGGTTGGGGAACGGCCCCAAATAAAGTTTATTATCCGCACGCCGCTACTCTGGTAAATTATAGCGGTCGCAGCGAGATGTATGTTTCCAGCGTTTTCGACGCGCCGAATCGATTCGCGAAAGTGAGTCTGACCGACTTAACTTATACCAGCGTTAGCCTGGGAACAAATAGTTATTTAACGGATGATATGGCTTGCCGCTATCTGGATGAAACGGGAGCCATGTGTTATATGGGCACCGATGACGGTTCGGCGACTCCGATGGGCTATAAAGTCGATACGCGTACTATGGCGACCTCAACTTTTGCTTTGGGCGGAGCGAACTCGTATGGCACCTTTGTCAAAGATAATGATTTATATGTCTTAGGAATTAACCATACCATTACCAGATATAAGAACTTTGATACGGCTGCACCCGAAGTTTTTTCAACACCGGACATAACTCCGAATGAGATGTTTTATGCAGCGGACGGGAAAATGTTTATTACCGATTGGAATGCATCTTCCAGCTTGGTTCAATTTGAGCTCACTCCTTAAAATTTAATTGCTCGGGGTGCGTATTAATGGAGTAATCGACAAATATGGACAATATAATTGAAGTCAAAAATTTAGTAAAAAAATTCGGTGATTTTAGTGCCGTTAACGATATCAGCTTCACGATTCCGCGTGGCCAGATTTTCGCTTTTCTCGGGCCGAACGGGGCCGGTAAAAGCACGACCATAAAAATAATGACGACTCTGCTTGCGAAAAGTAGCGGGACCATAAAAATCGCCGGCTATGATATTGAGCATGACCAAAATAAAATTCGTAACTGCTTAGGCATTGTTTTTCAGGATCCGAGCCTTGATGATGAGCTAACGGCTTACGAAAATATGGAAATCCATGCGCGGCTCTACGGGCTTGATCGGTCGGACTTAAAAGAAAAAATAAAAAGTCTGCTCGAATTTGTCGAGCTTTGGGAGCGGCAGGATAAATTCGTCAAAACTTTTTCCGGCGGCATGAAGCGCCGCCTCGAAATTGCGCGCGGATTCTTACATAAGCCGCAGGTTTTATTTTTAGACGAACCGACGCAAGGGCTCGACCCCCAGACACGCAATCATATTTGGTCCTATGTTAAGAAGCTTAATCAGGAACAGGGCCTGACAGTTTTTTTCACGACGCATTATATCGAAGAAGCGGAAAAAAGCGCGGACTATGTCGCGGTGATCGATGCGGGCAAAATTGTCGCCGCGGGTACGCCGGCGGATTTAATTACCCAAACTAAAAAAACAAATTTAGAAGATGCCTTTCTTGAACTGACCGGTCATACGATTCGGGACGAGGAAGTCGGTCCGATGGAAAATATGCGCAATATGGTTAATGCGCGCCGCCGCTAAAGTGTTACGGCGGCCCGGTCTTATTGCGGGCTCTAAATAAAAAATATGCAGACAATATATATCTTGTGGATTCGACAAATTAAACGTTATTATCGCTCGAAGTCGCGCATCGTCGGGGCGCTCGGCCAACCTTTACTTTTTTTGGTGGCGCTCGGCTTCGGCTTCGGACCGGTATTTCAGCAGGCGGGGCAGGGCAATTATTTAGAATTTTTAGCACCGGGGGTCGTCGCGATGAGTATAATTTTCTCGGCGGTTTTTTCCGGCATGGAAATTATTTTTGATCGGCAATTCGGTTTTTTAAAGGAAACTCTGGTGGCGCCGGTTTCGCGCTTTAATATCATGCTTGGCCGCACCTTGGGAGGAGCGACTGTTTCGACGGCGCAGGGCATAATTGTGATTCTCTTGGCGCTCATTTTCGGTTTTCGTTTTTATAGTTTAGCCATGATACCGCTCGCCGTTTTGTTTATGTTTTTAATCGCTTTATTATTTACGGCCATCGGGACGGCCATCGGCTCGGCCCTAAAAGATTTCCAGGGCTTCCAGTTAATCGTGAATTTTTTTATCATGCCTCTCTTTTTTCTTTCCGGCGCTATTTTCCCGCTTTCAAGCGCACCCTCGACTTTAAAAAACATCGCCCTTTTTGATCCCCTAACTTATGGCGTTGACGGCCTGCGCTTTGCTCTCGCCGGTATCGGCCAGTTTAGTCTATTAACGGATTTGGGGGCTTTGCTCGTTTTATCTTTTATTGCTATTTCTGTCGGTGCCTATTCCTTCTCGAAAATTCAGATTTAAAGAGATTTAAATTGAGAGCGATTAGATAGCGATTATATAATGATATGATTTTAGCTGGCCCCTGAGGCCAGCTTTTTCGCTGGGCGCTAAGTCGCCCCGGGCCAGCTTTTTAGCTCTTTTTTTAAATGAAATTATGTGTTATGATAATTTCTTAGTTGGGACTTATTTAATTATTAAAAATTTTGGCTAAAATATATAAAATTTATGAAAGACGTTTATCAAGAGTCGGTTGACATGCACCGCGCCCATCAGGGTAAATTAGCAGTCGTCTCGAAGGTACCGGTAAACAATAAAGCAGATTTAAGTTTGGCTTATACGCCCGGCGTGGCTGAAGTTTGCCGCGTGATTGCCAAAGATAAGAGCCAGACAAGCGCTTTAACGCTCAAAGGGAATACCGTCGCCGTGATTACGGACGGGAGTGCGATTCTCGGTTTAGGCAATCTGGGTGCCGAAGCGGCTCTCCCGGTCATGGAAGGGAAATGTGTGCTTTTTAAAGAATTTGCCGGCGTGGACGCTTTTCCGATTTGCCTCGATACTCAGGACACAGAAGAGATAATCAAAACCGTAAAATATTTAGCGCCGGTATTCGGCGGTATTAATCTTGAAGATATTTCCGCGCCACGCTGTTTTGAAATTGAAGACCGCCTTAAAGCGGAGCTTGATATTCCGGTCATGCATGACGATCAGCACGGGACGGCCACGGTTGTTTTAGCGGGGCTTATTAACGCGCTTAAAGTGCGCGGTTCAAAAAAAGAAGAGGTCGAAATTATAATTAACGGTTCCGGCGCCGCCGGTTCGGCCATAACCAAGCTTTTGTTGGCCTACGGATTTAAAAATATTACGCTCTGCGACCGTACCGGTGCGATTTATACCGGTCGGCCCGACATAACAGACTCGAAAAAAGATTTAGCCGCTATTACTAATCGCCAGCTTAAAAAAGGAAGTCTATCTGAACTGGTTAAAGACGCTGATATCTTTATCGGTGTGAGCGCGCCGGGTATATTAACCGGAGACATGGTTAAGACTATGAAAGCTCAGCCGATAATTTTCGCGTTGGCCAACCCGGTTCCGGAAATCATGCCGGAGGAGGCGAAGGCGGCCGGCGCTTTAATCGTCGCGAGCGGCCGGAGCGATTATCCGAATCAAATTAATAACGTTTTGGTGTTCCCGGGAATATTCCGTGGCGCACTCGATAATAAGATAAAGCAGATAACTGACGCGATGTTAATTAGAGCGGCCGAAAATTTAGCAGCTCTTATTAGCGAACCGACAGCCGACTTGATTTTAGCCGACCCCTTTAATAAGGAAGCGGCCAAAGTCGTGGCGGCGGCGATGTATTAAATAATATAAAAATTCTATGGCAGAGGAAGTAGTCTTAAGATTTGATAACGTCAAATTCGAATATATAAATAAACGTCCGATTCTCGACGAGGCTTGTTTTAGTTTGCGCCGGGGCGCAAAAATGACCTTAATGGGCCAGAACGGCGCCGGCAAAAGCACGATTTTTGGTTTGATAAAAAAAGATTTAGTGCCGAAGGACGGGCAGATATCGGTAATGAACGGTGCGACTATCGGCACGGCGAGTCAGACCGTAGCTCAAGGCGATCTGGAATTAACGGTCGAGGCTTATTTTTCTAAAGCCTTCGCCGAAGTCCCGGGTAATATTAAAAGCCGGATAAACAAAGCGCTCGAAGCGGTTAATTTTTCGATTCCGCTCGACCGCATTGTCGGTAAATTATCCGGCGGTCAGCAGGCGCGCCTCCTCCTCGCCTATTCCTTAATTCAAAACCCGGATATTTTATTATTGGACGAGCCGACGAATAATCTCGATAAGGCCGGGATTGATCATCTTATCACTTTCTTGGTGATGTATGATAAAACAGTTTTGGTTATTTCCCATGATGCCGATTTCTTGAATTGCTTTACCGAAGGGGTTGTCTATTTAAATAATTTTACCCATAAGACGGAAATGTACGTCGGCGATTATTATTCCGTCGTCGAAGAAATATCCCGCCGTGTCGAAAGGGAACAGCGCGAAAATGCCCAGCTCGAAAAGCAGATTAAAGACCGTAAAGAGAAAGTTAATTTCTTCGCTCATAAAGGCGGCAAGATGCGCAAACTCGCCAAGAAATTAAAAGATGAAACCGAAGACCTCGAAGAAAATAAAGTCGAAGTTCGCCAGGAAGATAGAACTATTCGCGACTTCACGATTCCGGTGCAGGACATTACCGGCGATATTGTCGTTTTACATAAATTAAAACTAATCGTTAATCATGAGCCGATTTTAAAAGATATTAATAAAACATTACGTAAGAAAGATCGTCTGCTCGTTATCGGTCCGAACGGAATAGGCAAGAGCACGCTCTTACGCTCGCTTGTTTCCGGTAAACAGGAAGGCCAGACAATTAGCGCGGGTGTGCACGTCGGCTATTATAGCCAAGATTTTTCCACCCTTGATTTTGACGAAAAGGTTTTTGACTCTTTAAAAAATGCTATGGCTGACGGGCTCGATGAACAGGATTTGCGTTCGGTGGCCGCCGGCTTCTTAATTACAGGGGACTTGATGGGACACAAAATCGGAGCGCTCTCCGAAGGCCAGAAAGGGCTACTCTCTTTTGCCCGCCTGGTTTTAATGGCTCCCGGTTTGCTCATTCTTGACGAGCCGACTAATCATATTAATTTCCGTCATATCCCGGTTATCGCTGAGGCGATTAATAAGTATGAAGGTGCCCTAATTATGGTGAGCCATATGCCGGAATTTGTCGCTTCGGTAAAAATTACGGAAGAGCTTGATTTAAGCAAGATAAAATAAAGAGCTTATAATCCATGTATTTTTGTCTATTATTTGATATAATTAAGGAAGATTAATTTTTATCAAATAATAGCTGTATAAATATATGAAAAAAGCCATATTAATGCCGATTATATTGCCGTTTCTGGTTTTAACTTTGAGCGCCTGCACGCCCAAGAAGGTCGATTTTACGCCGGTAAGCGATTCGTCCGTAAGCCCGGCGGTGACTGAGGTCGGAACCATTGATGCGGTTACGAATAAGGCCACGGGTACGGCCAGCGAACCGAATATTACTGATTCGGGCGACGACGGCTTGGTCCGTAATTGCGGAAGCGATAAAACATGTTTAATGAGCTCATTTACGAAATGCCAACCGGCTGAATTTAAGACCAAGGCGAACGGCGGCGACTATATTTTTAGCGTCGTCGGGCCGGCCGGAACTAATTGCTATTATCAGGGTGGTTTTTATAAAGACGGCGTCCTGATTAACTCGGGGATGTCCTGCAGTCTGCCGAAAAGCCTAATCAGCGTCGATATCCTAAACCATTTTCTCGGCCTTGACGGGGCGGCAGACCAAGGAGATCTCAGAGCGCAGCAAGATAATTTGCGCAGCCAATACTGTACCCTAATTTAAGAGAATTCATTTTAAGACTTGATAAATAAAAAAACACCGAAAGGTGTTTTTTTTCCGTTTACGGAAAGTTGTCCGCAGCGGGTAAATAAAAGCGAAGGAAAATGTACTCAAATCAAATCAAGAATAAAGACGAGAACATAAAGGACAATTAAAATTACGAATCCGAGAAAGCCGCCGAAAACTCTTTCCTGACCGATGCGGGTTTGAAAAAATTCAGCAACGACCGGATAATCCTTCGCCAGTTTTTTAAACCAGGCGCGGGAAAATAAATAAATAGTAAATTTTTGGCTCAAGCGTATATAATATAACCAAATATTTTGGTGGTGCTTACGGATTAACCAGTAAATAAAGAAAGCGGCCACGGCGAGAATAATAATCAGGCTTAAGCGTCCGGACCATTTTTTGATAATTATCGCAATAATGTTTCCGGAAAAGTAGCCGAGCAAAACATGGCTAAAGGCCCAGCCGATCGCTCCGGCCAGGTTCCAGGAAAAGAATACCCAAGGCTTGAGGCGAGTAGTACCGGCGACGAAAGGAACGATGGCGCGGGTCGCGCCGATGAAGCGACCCCAAAAAATACTGGGAGCTCCGTATTTATTGAAAAAGTTTTCGCCTTTGGCAATGAGCTCCTCTTTAATAAATTTTTTGCGGCGGAACCAATTGCCGCCCCAGCGGCCGAGGAAATAACCGGAGTAGTCGCCGATGAGAGCCCCGGCAAAGGCAAAGAAAATCACGTCGCCCACATGGAAATAACCCTGGGCGGCCAAGATGCCGGCGATGAATATTAGGGTGCCGCCCGGGAAAATACCGCCGACAAAAGGGACACATTCGGCCAGGGCAATAAACAAAAACAGCCAGTTGCCCAGCCAGCCGAAGCGCCCTAAGATTAAGAGAAAAAAATCTAACTTATGATTCATATATTATTTCTAAGCTATATTATAGCAGATTTTAAGGCAAAGATGCTATAATAAAGAAAAGAAAAATATCATCATAATTAAAATATGAAAATATTAATTGTCGTGACGAGGTCGGAAATGGGCGGAGCGCAGGTTTTTGCGCTTAATTTAGCCCGGGGACTAAAAGCGAGCGGGGAAGAAGTCTTTGTGGCCGGAGGACCGGGCGAATTCTTGCCCGAGTCCTTGGCGGCGGCGAGTATTCCGTTCTATCGCTTCAAAAATCTGGCGCGCAGCTATAATCCCTTTAAAATTTTCAAATTTCTGGCCGAACTTAAGGCTTATGTCGGCGCCGAAAAATTTGATGTTGTGCATTTAAATAGCACCAATACTTTGTTCGGCGTTTGGCGCTTGGCCGCATTAAGACCAAAAGTAAAAATCATTTTTACCGTGCACGGTTTATCTTTTTTAGACGCTAACCACCATACAAATATTTTGCTTAAATCCGCCTACCGCTTATTTTTTAAATCTGCCTGGGAAAAAGTTGAGCGTTTAGTTTTTGTGAGCCGCCTAAACTACGCAAGTGCCCTCAAGCAGGGACTAACGAAAAAAGGCGAAATAATATATAACGGGCTTGATCAGGCGGCGGGTTATTTTTCAGAGCCTGAGGCCGCGCGCGCGTTTCTAAGTGAAAAAAGCGGCATAGATTTGAGTACGAGTTATATTTATGGCTCGATCGGCCGCCTGGCTTATCCGAAGAACTATGAATTTTTGATTAATTCGCATATTGAAATAAAAAAACTGCAGCCGGAAGCGAAGTTAATCCTGATTGGCGAAGGGCCGGAGCGGGCGAAATATGAAACTTTAATTAAATCATATCGCCTGGAAAAAGAAGTTTATCTCTTGGGAGAAATAAAAGACGCCAGTCGCTATCTCAAGGCTTTTGATTTATTCGTGCTGCCCTCTATTTTTGAAGGGATGTCTTTAAGCTTAATGGAAGCGGTTGTGGCCGGAATTCCGGCGCTCGCAAGCCGAGTAGGCGGGAACGAGGAGATAATCGGCGCGGAGAATTGCTTTGCCCTTGATAATCAAGAGGAGTTTTTAGAGAAACTAAAGAGTGTCCATATGCCAAAAAGCGAAGCCAAGCGCTTCGCTTCTGAGGAAATGGTTGAAGAATATAGACGGATATACTTACATTAAGCGGAAAGGGAAGCCAATTTTTTGGTCCAATCTACCAGCGCGACGAGCATTTCCGAAATTTTTGTTTTGGTTTCATCGTCCGTTAATTCGCCGTTCTCATTAGTTTTATTTTGGGCCATAGCGACCATAACTTCCGGCCGATTAAGCGGGTGCATATCAAGGAAGACCATCACTTGGCGCAAATGATATTGCATGCGCGCGGTCGCGACATTGCCGATTGAAGCGCCCATAATCGCCGCCGGCTTACCGGCCCAGGCGCTATCGCCGTAGGGGCGGGAAGCGAGATCAATCGCGTTTTTTAAAACTCCGGGGATGGAATAATTATATTCCGGGCTGGAAAAAAGAATCGCGTCAGCGTTTCTGATTTTATTTTTTAAATCGATGACGGCCGGAGTCGGCTGCATTTCACCGTCTTGGTCAAATAGAGGCAACTTGGCCGGCGAGAAGATTTCAAGCTCTGTGTTCGGCGGCAATAGATTTTGCGCCGCTTTTAGAAGGGCCAGGTTATAGGAATCTTTGCGTAAAGAACCGACAATACCGAGTATTTTTATCGTTTTCATATAGTTTTGGGTTTAAATTGATTAGATAGTATCGTTCCTGCGCATCTTAAAAATCGGCAGCCTCGCTACTAAGAAGTAATACGCAGGAATTTTAGATAAATTTAATGCCAATTTTGACCCTTATTGACCCCTATTGACCTGTTTATCGGCGGGGTTTATACTAAGGGTATTAGTATTAAAGCTTAATTATGAGCCAAGAAATCAAGCCTAATGCCGTTTATACGACGAGTGAGACGGAAGCTCTCCTTAAAATCAGCAATAGCACCCTGAAGCGTATGCTGAAGAAGGGTATTCTTAAAGCCAATAAAGTCGGGAAGCAATATCGCATCTTGGGCTTAGAGATTTTAAAGTTAGTCTCACCTGTCGTCGAGGAGAAGGCGGTGAGTGCGTATTTGAATTTAAAAAATAAAGTAATTGAGAAGACCAGCGATTGGTAAAGCTGGTTTTTTAATAGCATGATTGATGCAAGTTTAAACAAAATAAATCGCCTTGTCCCACAGAAATGGAAGTGGATTTTAGACCATGAGGGTTTTCGTAAGTATTTCAAGAACACGGGGTGGATGTTTTTTGCAAAGATTTTAAGTCTTATTATATCTTTTTTAACTACTGCGTTCATTGCTCGTCGTCTTGGCCCGGAAAATTATGGCCAGTTGAGTTACGCCGTAAGTTTTGTCGGTATATTTTCATTTATTGCAACTCTGGGTCTTGATCAAGTGCTTTTTCGTGATTTGATTAAATATCCGGAAAAGAAAAATATTTTTCTTGGTTCAGCTTTTATAATTAAATTAATTGCCGGTTCATTCACAATAGCGCTATGTTTAGGAGTAGCTCTTTTGTTCAGCCAAAAAGATGTCTCAAGCATTTTAATATTTATTATTTCTTCGACCTTTCTTTTTAATGCCTTCCAGGTTATTAATTATGAATTTCAGGCCAGAGTTAACTCAAAATATCCTTCGCTTGTTTCGCTTTTGGTTGTATTAATTCTGAGCCTTCTCAAAATTCTCGTAATTGTGTCCGGACGGGGGGTAATTTATTTAGCTTTAATTCTTTTGCTTGAGTCCGTTCTTTACGCTGTTTTTTTTATCGTTATTTATAAAACTAAGATAAAAAGCAGCATTTTAGACTGGAAATATGATAAAATTATTGCTCGGAATTTAATCAGAGACTCTTGGCCGATGATTTTTGCCAGTGCCTTTGCTTTGATTTATTCACGCATCGATCAGGTCATGATAAAACAAATGATTGATGCGAGCTCGGTAGGTTTATACGATGCGGCCGTTCGAGTTGCCGAGGCGTGGTACTTTGTCCCTGGAATAATTGTTACCTCGCTTTTTCCAGCTATAATAAATGCCAAAATGGGCTCAAAAGAGCAATATCTTAAAAGATTGCGAAAATTAATGATGCTGTTATTACTTTTGGCTGTGTTTGTCGCTATTCCAATTACTTTTTTAGCACCATTAATAATCAAGATTTTGTATGGGGAAGCTTTCATTGGAAGTATTATAATTTTGAAAATATATATTTGGGCGGGTGTTGGGGTATCAGTTGGAAGTCTCATTAATAGCTATTTAGTAGCCGAAAATTTCAGAAAAATACTTTTTGCGTCGTCTTTTATTGCCATGATTAGTAATGTGATTTTAAATATTGTATTTATTCCGCGTTATGGAATAATTGGGTCGGCCTGGGCGACTTTAATTTCTTATTCACTGGGGCCTATAAGCATATTACTATTTAGTAAAACCAGAAAAAATATTATAAAGATAGTGTTCATTACTTAATATATGATCACAAAATGCATTATAACAACGGCCTCAAATAAATTTTTTCCGTCCCTAATAAATTTAATAGGGTCAATGAAGGTCAATTATCCAGACCATCCACCAATTTACGTTTATGATTTGGGCTTATTATATCTTTTCAAAAAAGAGCTTGAAAGAATGGATAATGTAAAGGTTTTAAAAATACCAAAATTTTGTGAATTTTGGCGGTCATGCTATACATGGAAAACATATATTTTGAACACTCCTCTCGCTGAACAAAACCTATATTTAGATGCAGGCAATCAAGTCCTTAGGCCACTTGATGATTTATTTGTAAAAATTGAGGTTAATGGATATTTAGCAGTTAGCCAAGGAAGAACAGTACATATTGCCGACATTACGCCGAAAGAATATATGGATTTATTTGGAATGAATGAATCAGATTCGGATAGAGAAATAATAACGGCTGGAATTTTTGGTTTTGATCGCAGTAATAAATTAAAAAATATTACAAATATTTTGTACTCGTCCGGAAAGTCAGGTCTATGTTTGGGGTTTTCCCCGACTGAACAATGGAAAAACAAAGGAGTGAACCGCACTGATTTTGTTAGAGAGGCAAAAATGTTTAGACATGACACCACGCTATTAAGTTTAATTTTGATTAAGCATATTAAAGAATTGGTTGTTGAGGATGTAAAATATTTTGATTGTAATAGGCATGAGGATAAGGATCAGTATATTTGGAATTTTCGAATGAATTATAGTAAACTTGAGTTTATCGGGCGTTTTGGCAATAGTAATGAACTGCTAGGTATATTAAGTTATGTTGTAATAGTAATTATGCTGTTTCTAAAAAAAATAAAAAAATTTTTAAAACATTTGAGTTGAATAAATACTATTTAGTGTTATTAAATTTGATAGGAGAATATGGTTTCATTAATTACCTCAATTTATCACTCTGAAAAATATTTGCAAAAATACTTAAAACGAGTAAAAGATTTTTCGTTAAATTTAAAGCGAGAAAATACTGATTTTGAAATAATAGCAATAGCCAATGATCCATCGGAGTTTGAAAAAAAACTTTTGCGTGCTTTTTTGTCTGAAAATAAATACTTCCGTTATTACGAAATAACCAGGGAATCTTTATATGCAACTTGGAATAGAGGAGTGGGCCTTGCCGAAGGAGATATTATTGGTTTTTGGAATGTTGATGACGAACGTTTTTCAAGAGCAATTTTAAGAGGCGTGAAAGCAATCGAAGATGGTAAAGACCTGGTGTATTTCCCATTTATATACAAGCGTTTTGTTAAAATTTTATCGCTGTCTATATTAGTAAAAAGAGTTTTGATTACGCCATCCTTATTCAGCAGGGAAAAATTTAAGAAGGAAATGCAAATTGGTCCATTTTTTATTTTTCGTAAAGAGTTTTTTTATAAAGTTGGGCCCTTCGATGATAGTTTTAAAATAGCCGGAGATTATGAATGGCAAGCTCGGGCTGCTCAGCATTCTGATTTTTATTTGTCGAAAGAAATAGCTGGCGTTTTTACTAACGATGGCAGTGGCTTAAGTGGTCGAAAGGACGAGTTACAGCAAGAGGAAAACTCTATTATAATAAAAAGAAATAATTAAATGAAAATAATAACTCTCATTCCAATAAAAAATGAAGATTGGATTCTCGAGCAGACTCTTGAAAATGTTTGTTCTTTTTCTGACCATGTAATTATTGCGGACCAGCAATCGACTGACCGTTCTCTAGAGATTTGTAAAAAATTTGATAAGGTTAGAGTTGTAATTAATAATAGCGAAGGACATAGTAACTCGGTAAGATGGGCGCTGCTTGACGAGGCAAGAAAAATAGAAGGTAATAATTTTATTTTTTGTATTGACGCCGATGAAATAATATCCCCTAAATTTATTGGAGAAATTAAGACACTTATCTCTAATAATATTTTATTTCCTGGCATGGGGGTTTCTTTTCAGTGGATACAAATTTGGGGATCAATGAAAACGCATAGAGTGGATGGTGTTTGGCGTAATAATATTAAAGTTGCCGGGTTCTATGATGACCGAATGATTGATTATAAGAGAGAATTCGTAATCAATGATCACACATCAAGAATCCCCCAAGTCTCGAAAATATTACACATTGCCAAGTATCCGCTTCTGCATATACAATCGATTTCTTACGAAAGATATATTGTTAAACAGGCGTGGTATCGATGCAATGAGCTCATTGCCTCTCCCACACAAGTAAAAAAAATTAATCATAAATACTCCGTTTCAAATACTGATAAATTACAAATCGAAGATATTAACGAAGAATGGTTGAATGGCGTAAGTGTTGATACTCTTGAATATTCAGAAGAGAAAGACTGGCGTTATGTTGAAATACTTTCCCGGTTTGATAAATATGGAATTACTTTTTTTGAGCCACTGCAAATATGGGACATTAAAAAACTACATGACATGTTTGTTGAAAAAACAGGCAGAAAACCGAAGGCAAAAACGTTTTTTAAAGTAATAGTAATAATTAATAATTTAAAAAATTTAATAATTAATTTCAAAATATGATAAAAAAATTACTATTTAAATTTTTAAACCTTATTTGTTTAGTCACAAAAAAGACGGTTATTTATTATAATAAAAATAAATACAACTCCTTGGGAAAAACAGCAGTCAAAAGCGAATTGGGCTTTTGGTATGTAGGCAATATTTTTGATCAATCTGACATAGCCTACGGAATTGCCAATAATGGCTTTGTTGAACCAGAAGAAACGGATATTGTTAAACAGATTTTGGAAACTAATTTGGTAAAATCAGAGAAGCAGGTTTTCTATGATATTGGTGCGAATACTGGGTACTATGGAATTGTTGCCGCTTGGCTCGGCCGCGGTAATATCAAAGTGCACTCGTTTGAACCCTTAGTTGAGCATATTTCTTGTCTTAATGAATCTGTTCGTTTAAACAGACTGGATGATAGTTTAACGAGCCATTTAATAGCGTTAAGCGATATAAATAAAACTGATATTATTTTTACTGCGGGGTCAGGGACAAGTTTTGATGAAAATTTTTTAGGTGATATTAATGCGCCTAAACGAGAGGTTCAACTGTGCAAGCTTGACGATCTTGTTCTAGAGGAAAAAATTCCTCAACCCGATTTTATAAAAATAGACGTTGAAGGACACGAATTTAAAGTTTTAAATGGCGCATTTAAAGTGATAAGCACCGGTCTCCCCGTTGTATTTATGGAGGTGGCCTATTCGCTTAAAAATATCGGCAGGAAATTTATCAATCAAAATTACGAAGAGACTTTTAAATATTTTGAGGTATTGGGATACTCGACATTTATCGTTGATGGGCCTTGTCTCCGAGAGTATAAATGCGAAGAACATATAGATGGAGTGCGGATGTTTTTGTTTATTCATTCGGTGAAGCATGTTGATCTGTTCGATAAATTAAAATTTTGTAGCTCGGATAATAATTAATTATTTACATACTAATGAAAAAGTTTGTAAAAAAAATATTACCTCGTTTGCCAGTTAGCATCCAAAGATATCTTACTTTGTGTTATGAAAAATGGTATTCATTCAAATCATGGCAAGCTATTAAGAAAGAGGACGTTAATACGAACTTAAAATTAAGCACGGTAAATAAAAAGCCGAGGATTTTATTTTATCATCCATCAGGATTAAGTTTCGGCGGTACAGAAAAATTCCTGCAAATTTTGGCTAAGCACATAAACAAAGATGATTATGAAATATTCTTTATGTATTCGCCAAAACCGCGGAAGGCGACGGGTCTAGAAATACAATTGGATGGCAGAAAACAATATTTAGAAGGTCAGAATATTAAATTAATTCCATTCGATTACTCTTCAATGGATCCCGCTTATCCTTATACTATACACAATGCATCGCCAAGTATTTTTGATATTATAAATAAAGAAAATATTGACCTAATTATTTCAACTGGAAGTGGTTATACTGAATTTCCGTTAAATTTGATTAAGAAAATCCCGATAATAATGTTAAATATTTTTGGTTCGTTCAATGTCCAGAAAAATTTTGTCTATAATTGTTGTATCTCGAATGCGGTCGCAAATAAAATTAGGCCGATAGTTCCTGAAAACAAAATTAGCGTTATGTATATTCCTTCGGAAGGACCCGGTCCTGATTCCCCTGATGCTGGATTAAAATTACGAAAATCATTAGGCATCCAGAAAGAGGATATGGTTTTTGGAAGAATTGGCAGGGGATCGGACGACATATATGATGAAATAGGTATACGTGCATTTCAAAAATTAGGTAGAGAAGTCGGTAACGTACATTATATTATCATGTCGCCTATGCCGGTAATAAAAAAAGTAGTTACCGATGAAAACATACCTAACGTCCACTTTTTGCCTACAAGCGCGAAAGAAGAAGATGTTTGGGCTTTCCATCAATCCATTGATTGCTTAGCTCATTTTCGTAAAGACGGAGAGTCGTGTGGATTAAATATTGCCGAATCAATGCTATGTGCAAAGCCGATCATAACGCATCGTTCTCATATTTGGAATGCGCATTTAGAATATCTTGACCAAAGTTTTAGTCGAGTGGCCGAGCAGGGGAATATTGATCAATATTATTCATTTATGAAAGAATTCACCGATCTAAAAAATAATAATAAACTAATTGAGTTTGGTGAACGAGCAAAAGAAAAAGCGGAAAAAATTTTTTTAATTAAAAATAGTATAAAGGACTTTGAATTGTTAATAAAAAATGCACTAAAATAAAATGTCCCTCCATATAATAACAAAAAAACCAAATAATTATTTTTCTCAAGAGTATTTAAAGCGCATAACGAGAATGATATTAAAAAAGAAGCGCGGGCCGCAAGCCGTGATTGCAAGTTTGGTGCGCGGTCTTGATGAACTAAATTATTCCTTTAAAATTAATACAAGCATCGAAAAAGACGATGTTGTATATGTAAATGAAAGTATTTCTGCTCTTCAATGGGCAATAGAATTGAAACGTAAGGGGAAAATAGGAAGGTTAATAGCCGGTCCAAATTTAGTTGTTTCGCCTGATGAATTCGAATCCTTGGTTTGTTCTTCGGAAATTGATCGATATTTATTACCGAGTGAATGGGTAAAAAATTGGTGGTTATCCTTGAAGCCAGAGTTAGCAACTCGTTTAGAAGTTTGGGCTGCGGGCGCTAAAGACTTTAGCTTATCTTATGAAACAAGAGATTCTATTTTGGTTTATAAGAAAAACATAAACATGGACGTTTTTCAAGCTGTCATTAATAAATTAAAAGAAAAGGGGATTAAATATAGTGTAATCAACTATGGGGAATTTCGTCGTGAAGATTATTTTTCCTTACTTGATAATTGTTCTGCGCTAATATATTTACAGGAATCAGAATCTCAGGGCATTGCACTCGTTGAGGCTTGGGCAAAAAATGTGCCTACGTTTGTTCTCGACAATAAGATTTATAAATTTAAAAACTATTCTTGGGTTGACGAGAAAATAGCCGCTCCATATTTGACATCTGATTGTGGCGCGTTTTTTAAAGACGTAAACGAGCTATCAGAATTATTAGATAGTTTATCAGCGAGCAATAATTATGAACCGCGCAATTATTATTTAAGTAATTTTACTGATAAAATTTGCGCAGAAAACTTTTTAAAAATAATTTCAAAATAGGATTATGAAAAAATCAACTAGGAGAAAATTATTTAAACTTTATCGGATTACGACTGGCTTGCTTTCTTTCCGCGCCCCTGGTTTTTTTAAAGATTATTTTGCTTTTAAATCTCGCGGGAATAAACGTTTTAGTTTATCGCCTCTTGATTTCTACCCGCGTATGGGTGAGAAAACTCCGAATACCGCCTTTGATGCTCATTACGTTTATCACACTTCCTGGGCCGCCCGAAAAGTAAAAGAAATAAATCCAGAGAGACATACCGATATCTCATCAAGTCTTTATTTTTGCGGGCTTGTGTCCGCTTTTGTCCCTGTCGATTTTTACGATTATCGTCCGGCAGAATTTACTTTGTCAGGATTAAATACAGCTTCGGCGGATTTAACAAAATTGTTTTTTCCGGATAGTAGTATCAAATCTCTGTCTTGCATGCATACGATTGAACATGTCGGGCTTGGCCGCTATGGCGACCCGATTGACCCGGAGGGAGATATTACGGCCATTAATGAATTAAAGAGAGTAACCGCGGTCGGTGGCTCGATCCTTTTTGTTGTCCCAGTCGGAGTGCCCCGTATCGAATATAATGCCCATCGTATATATTCATATGAAATGATTGTCGAATATTTTGCCGGCCTGAAGCTAAAAGAATTTTCGTTGATTAATGACTACGGAAAATTTATTACCAATGCCGATCCAAGCCTGGTTAAGGAACAGAAATATGCTTGCGGTTGCTTTTGGTTTATAAAAGAATAATATTTATGTTAATCGTTAAATTACAAGGCGGACTCGGCAATCAATTATTCCAATATGCATTTGGACGCCGTTTGGCGATTATTCGAAACGAAGAGCTATTTCTCGATACGCGCGGCCTGGAAAATAACCGGGTGATTAAGCGCGAATATGGCCTGGCTCCCTTTGCGATAAAAGCGGAATTAGCGCCGAAAGATTTAAGCCTGAAGACGGAATATCCCTTAGGACTAATTTCAAAATTATTAGTTCTCTTTGCGCAAAAGGTTCTGCGAATATTTTATATTGGCTACGAGCCGCAGCTTCTTAAGTCCAAAGCAAAATATTTTTCCGGATTTTTCCAGAGCTATAAATATATTAATCCGATTCGCTCGGAATTATTAAATGAGATTAAGCTCAAAAAAGAGTTAGGCGATAAATATTCTGATTTGCTTCGGGAAATAGCAAACACTAATTCGGTCTCTTTACATGTACGCCGTGGTGATTTTATTTCTGACCCAAAAACGGCGGCCGCCCATCAGGCCTATAGCTTTGATTATTATACTGAGGCGATTAAATTAATTTCTTCTAAATTAAATAATCCCGCCTTTTTTATTTTTTCTGACGATATTAATTGGGTAAAGGAGAATCTAAAGATTAGCTCTTCGGTAATATTTGTTTCCGCTCCGAGCACGCGAGACTTTGAGGAACTGATTTTAATGAGTAAATGCAAACATAATATTATTGCCAATTCGAGTTTTAGTTTCTGGGGCGCTTGGCTTAATCAAAATCCGGATAAAATTGTGATTGCGCCGAAAAAATGGAATAATGTTTATGAAAGCGAATATAAAGATTTACTGCCGCAAGCTTGGCTAAAAATATAATATGGAAATAAAAGTTTCAATCATAATTTGCACTTATAATCGCGCTAACTATATTGCGAAAGCGCTTGATAGTATTCTAATGCAGACTTATCAAAATTATGAAGTCCTGGTAGTTGATGATGCTTCAAGCGATAATACCGAAGAAGTAGTAAAGAAATATTTGCCTCAAGATGCAAGAATAAAATATTTTAAGAATTCTAATAATCTTGGTATCGCGCGCAGCCGAAATAAAGGAGTTGGTTTAGCTCAAGGAGAATATATTGCCATGCTTGATAGTGATGATTATTGGCTTAGCGCGGATAAATTGGCCAAGCAAATTGCCGTACTTGAGTTAGACAAAGCTGTCGGGCTCATCGGTACCGGAATTATTTGTATTGATGAAAATGATAAAGAAATAAAAAAAGATATTTTTGCGGTTGGCGATTATGATATTCGCTCAAGAATTTTAGCGAAAAACCAATTTATGCAGTCCAGTGTAGTCTTCCGTAAAGAGGCCTATAAACTTGCCGGTGGCTACCAAGAAAAATTTATTGTTTGCGAAGATCTTGATCTCTGGCTGGCGATAGGGAATAAATATAAATTTGCGAATTTAATCGAGCCTATGGTTGCGTATCGTCTTCACTCGGGGGGAATTTCAAAATCGAGAAAATTAGAAATAGCTAAAACAACCGACGAGATTATTGATAAGTATAAAAAAAATTACCCGCATTATCTGCGGGCAAAATTTAAGTCCTTACTGCGAATTATCTTTTCCTATTTTTAATTATCTCCCCCCTCGGCTGAGCATCGTCGCCACCGTTTTAAGGGTAATCGCCAAATCTAAATAGAAGGAGCGATGCTTCAGATAAAATAAATCATATTGGAGTTTCTCGAGGCTATCAGCGCGCGACGGCGAATGATAATGGCCGGAAATCTGATCCCAGCCCGTGATGCCCGGCTTAATTAAAAGTCGGGTTTTATAAAAGGGAATTTCGTGCTCAAGTTCGGCGACAATTTTCGGCTGCTCAGGGCGAGGGCCAATAAAGCTCATTTCGCCGAAGATAATATTTAAAACTTGCGGGATTTCATCGAGGCGGCTTTTACGCAGGAAGGAACCGAAATGCGTAACGCGCTTATCGCCTTCCGCCGTTGGTTTACCGTCGTTATTTTCCACGCGCATCGTGCGGAATTTTATCATCCGGAAAATAATTTCATTGCGGCCATAGCGCTCTTGGCTAAAAAATATCGGGCCGCGGCTTTCGAGCTTGATAATAAGCGCGATGAGTGGCCAAAAGGCCAAGGAGGCCAAAAAAATAACGGCGGCTAAAATCAGATCGAGGCTGCGTTTAACAAAATTAAAATAATTTCTTTCGCCTTCCTTTAAATTATCGAGGAACCAACTCGGTCCGATCGCTTCGACCGGCACTTTACCGGTTAAAAGTTCGTAGAAAGCGGGGTAATCGAAGAAGACAAGATTATAGCTTAAGCAGCTAAATAAAGCTTCGCGCATTTTTTCGCTTTGCCCAAAATCGTCGCAGACGACGATAGCGCGGATATTTTTTTCCTTAATACTCTCAACCAGACTCGCCATCTCTTCCGCCGTCTTAAAAATCAGGGCGGTCTGATAGCCGGCGCCGGGGTTATTTTTTAATTCCGTGATTAATATTTCCGTATGGGCGTTAGAACCGATAATCGCCAAATTGCTTTTCGGAATCAAAGGCCGGACCAGGGCTTCGTAAAGGCCGCGCCAGATAAAGAAGAGAACTATGAAAACGAGGATAAAAATAAGTAGGTTCGTTTTGGGCGCGATGCTTGATTGAACGTTTACATAAAAATAGATAACCGAGAGCAGACTGCTCAGGACGGCGGCATTAATAGTCTGGAGAAAAAATTTACGGCCGGTCGCCTTGAGATTGAGATTATAGAGGTCGTTAATATAGAAAATGAGGAGCCAGATAATAAAAATGACAATAAAATGAGGGAGATGCTCGTGAAAGTGGTCGAGCCAGCTGGCTTGCGGGTAGCGGATGACGAGAGTCAGAAAAAGGGCTAAATTGAGGAAAAGCAGGTCGCCGATAAGAAGAATTATTTTTTTAAGGCGGGTTAGCATATTTTTATGAATTTATAATCTAAATATAGCAATATAAGGCGAAAAAATCAATTATTGGGCTTATATTTTTTGGATTATATGCTATAATAAATTTAGACCCTAATAGGGTGGAGCTTAAATTAAATTATGCTCTAATATTAGGTAATAATAATCTAAAATTGAAAAAAATGTCTAAACTAAGCTATCGAATTCTATTAGTTTCCGCAGCCTTTTTAATACTGCCTTTTTTTGCCTCTGCGGCCAGTTGCAGCGAAAATACTATCGTTCAGATCACGGCTCGTGATCCCGACGGCTCCTTTATTCCTAATGCCAGCGTTGATATCTATACGCAAACAGTGGATGCCAACGGCAGCAAAAAACCGGGGACAAGACTGGCGGGGGGAACGACCAGCGCGACTCTGGGAAGCGTAAGCTTAACTTTTAAAAATAGCGCGGCGACTACAGCCCAATATGCTTTACGCATCCGGACGATTGCCAAGGATTCTGCCAGTTTTTGGTTTTTTGACAACACCCTTGATTGTGGAGAAACGGCTGTTATCAATAAGACTTTGAGCGGGCTTTTAGTGTCGCTGCATGAGGCGGATGGCGGGATTTTAGCTAATAGCAACTTTAGTGTTTATACCCAGCTTCATGACGCTAACGGTAATTTGGAAAATGTAAAAAATGAGTTGATGGGTAGTTTTAATTCTGGCACTTCCGGACAAGTAAAAATATATTTACCCCAAGGAAGTTTGCGTGGGATTACCAGCGGGGCCAGCGATTATTATGTTTTTGAGTTTAATCATAATAATATCAAATCCGAAGTTTATAATATTTATGTTAGTGACGGTAGTATTAATAATTATTCAAATTCTTTAAGCATTCTACGGGTTAGATTAAAATATGATTCGGGTGCTTCAACAGTGGGCGCGACCGTAGAAGTTTATAAACAAAAAAGTGGCATTAATAATGAAAATTTATTGGACACTAAGGTTGGCTCTTTTGTGATTGCAGGTAATGGTTACGGTTCAATGGAGGTTTCTCCTGGGCTATATGCCTTACGGGTTAAAGTCGGCTCTGACTATAAATATTTTTGGTCTACCTATGTGTCGAGCGGCAACACGAGTGATTTTTTGCTAAATCTGACTGACGGCAGCAATACTCCTGGGTATACCAGCCCAGATCAAGGTTCAAACGCAAACCTGAGTTCGGTAGCTTGCACGACCGCCTCTAATGTTTATGTGTCTTTAAGTGATTTTTCCGGGCAAAGCGCGCGAGGCTTGAAATTTGAAATTTACGAGCAAAACCAAAATTTTAACGGTTTGCCTATTGTCGGGACTAAGGTCCTTAGTGGCACAACGAATGAATACGGCCAAGCGGTAGTTAGTTTTAAGCCGACTCCTGATAAAAAATATGCTCTAAAGGTCTATGATAAAAAATCCGACCTCGGAGAGTTTTGGTTCTATGACGCCATTCGCTTCGTCTGCGGCTACGACCGGACGATCACGAAAAATATTCCGGCCCTGAAAATTGTCTTACGCGATACAAAGGGAGAATTAAAGCGTAACTATAATTTTTCTCTTTACCTCCAGACTTACGATGCCGATAATAATCCGATTATTGATACTAAAAAATTAATCGCCAATCTCCAGACTGACGCGGGCGGCACTGCACTCGTCTATGTTTCTCCCTATAATACCTATGGCACGCAAACGGGAATTTACGCCATAACCCTGAAAGATGCTAATGGCAACCTGGAAAGCTTTTATAATATTAGAGTTAATTTGGAAAAAGATCTTGAGTTTGAATCCGTGGCCAGCGGTTTAAGCGGCCAATTCCAAGAAGCGGGCGGGCGAATCCTGGCCTCTAAAGTTTTTTATCTCTATGAGCAGAAGGTCAGTAACGGCGTTTATGTTTTGGGCGACAGGTTATTAACCCTTAAAACCGATACGAGCGGGGAATTTCAATTCGAATATCCGGCCGGTAATTACGCCTTAGTGACGCTTGATGCTTTAAATCGCAATGATATTTTTTGGAATGTCGCGATAAACGGGAATAATACTTATCAGAAGTTTACGACGAGTTTAATCAATTTTAATTTAAGCGATCCGCAAGGCAAAGGCGTAAACACCAGCCCCACGATAATTCTTTATTCGCTCGCCGGAAGCAAGGGGACTTATGTGCGTGATAAGCAGCTAACGACCTTAAAGTTAACTAATAACTCAGCCTCTTTGGCGCTCGCGGCCGGACAATACTTGGCTTACTACGCCGGTGCGGGCAACCAATTATTCGGCCAAGCTTTCTATGTTAAGAACGGTTCAAGTTATACCGTTAATGTTATCCTTAATTCGAAATATTTAATTACCAATACAAAATCATTTTCTCTGTCAGGCGCGGATTCTAATATCGCGTCGGGCACTGCGAGTAATGGGAGCGGCAATACAAACTCCGGTTCGACTATCAGTCCCGCCGGCTCCGGTATTAACGCCAGTTTAACCAAGCGGCTCAAGGGTCGAATTCTCCTTCAGGTTCAGGACAAGGGTCAAGCCTGGTATGTTAATCCGAGTGACGGCCGTCGTTATAGTTTAGGTCGTCCTGAAGACGCCTATAATTTGATGCGTCGTTTCGCGCTGGGCGTTTCAAATTCTGATTTTACAGCGATTGAAAACAACCCGCAGGGTTGGAGCCAGCTCGCCGGACGCATACTCCTAAAACCAAATGATTCCGGGCGTGCGTATTATTTTGATCCGGTAAATTTAGAACTATATTATTTGGGCCGTCCGGACGATGCGTATAACATTATGCGCCAGCGCGGTTTAGGGATAACGAATAGTGATTTAACCAAGATTTCTGACGCCGAGTAAGCAGCGTTTAAAATAAAAATTATGGCGAAATCCGCCCCCGAGACAACTGAATATAATTGGCCCGCCATTGGCAATGCCAAAGCGATTGAATTTTTAGATCGCAGTTTGAAAAGCGGAAAAATTGCTCAGACTTATGTTTTTGTCGGTCCGGAAGAATTAGGGAAGTCAACGGTGGCCCTCGCTTTCGCGCGTAATTTACAGGGTGACTATGAAGGTTTTAATAGCGACCTTTATCTGCTTGAGCCTGATGAAGGCAAGAAGGGAATCGGGATTGAGGCCGTCCGTGATTTTATTAAAAGATTACATTTGAGCTCCTTCATGAATTCTTATAAAATCGGCTTGGTAAAAGAAGCGGAATTACTAAGCGAAGAAGCGAAAAGCGCGCTTCTAAAAACGCTCGAAGAACCGCAGGAAAAAGTTATTATTATTTTGCTTGTGAAAAGCGAAGAGGATTTACCGGCGACGGTTTTATCCCGTAGCCAAAAACTCTATTTTTATCCGGTGCCGGCGGCCACGATTTATGATTATCTAATTTCGCATTACGGCGCGAACCGCTCGCTCGCTAAAGAATTGGCCGCCCTGGCTCTGGGTCGGCCGCTCAAAGCCATCCGCTATTTGGAAAATGCGGAGCTCTATAAGGAATATTTGAACGAGGCGGAAAGCTTTTTGAATTTATTTGCCGTTGATACGAATGCCCGTCTAAAAATTCTCGATACTTTATTTATGGATAGGAGTTATAGTCGCCAAGCCACGGAAAGCGCTTTGAATATCTTGCTTTTGGCCGAGGGTCTGCTGCGTGATTTACTTTTACTTAGTTTAGAACAGCGGGACAGAATTCAGCATTTAGTTTTAATTGAGTCTTTAGAAAAAAGCTGGCGTAGTTTTCCGGGTGAGGGCGATGATAAGGTGCGCGCGCTCCTCGAACGTTTGAAATTTATTGCGCAGGGCAAGGAATATTTAGCTGCTAACGTTAATCCGCGCCTGGTACTTGAACAATTGGTAATCAATTTATAATTATAATATTATGTCACAAAAAAAATTAATGCTTGCTTTGGCTCTGGTCGCTACCGCGCTTATTAGCTCTGCCTGTTCAATCTCGACCACGAATACCGGCACGGCCACAAGTGTGGACAGCAGCTTTTTCGGTTCGGCCGATCGGGGGGATACTTGGCGTTCACTCACTAACGTACCGACCGTTACCGGACGGGCCGACTCAATCGCCGAAGTAAGTGTCAACAATTTAATCATGGACCCGGAAGATAGCAAAGCGCTTTATCTCGCGAGTTATGATTATGGCCTATATTATACTTATAATATCGCCAATGGTTGGAATTTTGTTTCCGGTCTGCCGAAAGCGACTATTAATGATATTCAAGTTGATCCGAAAGCCAAGTGTATTCTTTATGCGGCGGTCGCCAATATCGTCTATCGCTCGTCGGACTGTTCTCGTACTTGGACACAAGTTTATTATGACAATAATGCGGGCGTGACCGTTAATACCATCGCTATCGACCACTATAATTCAAGCAATCTTTATATCGGTACCAGTCGCGGCGATATTATTAAAACTATTGATAGCGGCGGCTCCTGGCGTACGATTCAGCGCCTAACTGACGGCGTCACCCGTTTAATAATTTCACCGCTCGATAGCCGTTTAGTTTTTGTCGCGACCGCGACCAATAAAATCTATAGTTTTAAATCCAATACCAATACCAACCCGGCCGATTCCGCCGATCTGGAAGCTAATTTTTTAGTTGACGGCTGGGCCAGTCTAAGCGATACCTTGAAAGATTATGATATCGGCAATAGTTTTAAAGATATCATCGTTAGTAAAAAAGACGGTAAGATTTTCTTGGCGACGCAGAAAGTAATATTGCGTTCGGATGATAACGGCAACTCTTGGGAGAGTATAAAACTTATTCAGTCGGAGAAGGATGCGATTATTAACGCGATTGCGGTTGACCCTCAGGACTCCAATAATCTTTATTATGTCACTAACACCACTTTTTTCCGCTCGAGCGATGCCGGTGCGACCTGGACAACGAAAAAACTGCCGACTAAACGAGCCGGTCGCCGTCTCTTAGTTGATTTTAACAATCCCAATGTGATATATTTAGGGACAAAGAAGATCCAATAATTAATTATTAAAGTAAATAATATGAATGAATTTTTAGAAAATAAACAGAAGGAATTTGCCAGTGCTTTAGATTTTTTTAAGAAAGAAATCGCTTCCTTGCGCACGGGCCGCGCCAATCCGGCGGTGCTTGATAATGTCCAAGTCGAAGCCTATGGCGTTATGAATCCGGTTAATGCGGTCGGCAATATTGCTGTCTCCGATGCCCGAAGTATCGTCATCGTCCCTTGGGACAAAACTGTGGCCAAAGCGATTGAGAAAGCGATTGTCGAAGCGGGCCTTGGCATGGGTGTTACGAATGAAGGCGATAAAATTCGCTTGACGGTACCGGCTCTCACCGAAGAAAATCGGAAGGGTTTAGTTAAGACTTTAAACGAAAAGATGGAGAAAACCCGTATTATTCTTAGGCAGGCACGTGATGGCGTGAAGAGTTCAATTGAAAAAGCCTTTGAAGATAAGGAACTGAGCGAAGATGATAAATTCCGCTTCATGAAAGAACTCGATGAATTTTCCGCCAAGAAAAATGACGAGCTCAAAGAAATCCGCGAACGGAAAGAAGCGGATATTATGGAAATCTAATAATTCCGCGATTAATTAATATTTATGTTCATAACGATAGTAATATTTGTTCTCGTTTTATCAGTTTTGGTTTTAGCGCATGAGGCCGGGCATTTTTTTACGGCTCGGCGTTTCGGCGTTAAGGCCGAAGAATTTGGTTTAGGTTTTCCGCCCCGTGCGCTCGGCACTTATAAAAATAAGCACGGTAAGCGTTTGTGGGTATTCGGAAATAAATCAGTCGAAAGCTTAGAAGAGAATACGGATGAAAATCTTCGTCCCGCCCCGAAAGGGACGATTTATTCGATAAATTGGTTGCCCTTGGGCGGATTCGTAAAAATTAAAGGTGAAAATGGTGAAGGGAAAGATGATAAGGATAGTTTTGCCGCTCAAAAAATTTGGCAGAGAGTTATAATTTTATCAGCGGGCGTAATTATGAACGTGATTCTCGCCTGGCTTTTGTTTTCGGTCGGCTATCTGATTGGTTTGCCCCAATCGACCGATACGGTCGCGAAAAATGCCATTCTTTCCGAGCCGAAAGTGATGGTCGCGCAGGTTATGGCGGGTTCCCCGGCTGAGTCCGCCGGGCTAAAAGAGGGCGACGCTATTTTGCGTATTAATAATGAAACAGTTGCGACGGAGAAAGCTCTACAGGACGCGGTCGCGCAAAACGCTAACCAGGCAGCTACTTTACTCGTTAAGCGTGAGTCGCAGGAACTAAGCTTGACGGTAACCCCGGTTGTTAGTGATGGCGGGCGCGCGACTATCGGCGTCGCAATATATGCGGCCGGTTTAGTTCGTTATCCTTTTTTCTCGGCTTTAATCGAGGGCGCGAAAACCACTGGTTGGATGCTTAAGGAAATCGTCGTCGCTTTTGCCGGTTTATTTCAAAACATATTTACCGGTCATAAGGTCGGCGATCAGTTCGCCGGTCCGGTCGGAATCGCCACGATTACCGGCCAAGCCGCTCGTCTCGGATTCACTTATCTTCTGCAATTTACCGCGCTCTTATCTCTGAATCTGGCCGTCATCAATATTCTGCCTTTACCCGCACTCGACGGCGGACGCATTTTCTTCCTATTAATCGAGAAGATTAAAGGCAAACCGGTGAAGCGCGATATTGAAGCAATTATTCATAATGTCGGCTTCATGCTCCTCATCGCGCTGATTCTGTTTATTACTTACCGAGATATAATTAAGTTGTTTTAATAAACAAATTATATGAATATAAAAATTAAAGCGACGCGTTTAGAATTAACTCCGGCTATCCGCGATTATTTCCAGATGAAAATGGATATGATCGAAAAATATCTGGGCGAAATTAAAGCGCTTAATTGCGAGGTAGAAATTGCCAAGTCGGTCGGCAATCAGAATAAGGGAGAAATTTTCCGCGCGGAAGTTAATCTTGAGGTGCCGCATAAATTATTGCGCGTCGAGAGAACGGAAGAAGATTTATATAAAGCGATTGATAAGGTCAAAGAGCATCTTGAACTTGTTATCAAAAAATATAAAGAGAAACTCATTGATAAAAAAAGAGGGAAGTAGCAAGTCGATACATATAAATGAGTAAATTGTTTTGCAATAAAAAAACCGTCTCTCGCTGGGGATGGTTTTTTAAGCAATTTATTTACACATTCGTCAATATTTATTTTATCCACAGAACGTATTATACTAATGTTAGAGCTAAAGACGGACTTTAGATCTGTTTGTTTTTACACAAAATTAGCCAAAATCAATATGAATATTCTCAGCCTCTTCGGCGACGCCAATGAAAAGATAGTTAAAGCCATGCAACCGACAATCGAAAAGATTGCTGGTTTTGAGCCGGAACTCAAGAATCTCTCAGACGAAGAGCTCAAAGCAAAAACAAGTATCTATAAAGAACGCCTGACAAAAGGCGAAACTCTTGATGAACTTCTGCCCGAAGCCTATGCGACCATGCGTGAAGCCGCCCGCCGGATTTTAAACCAGCGGCATTTTGATGTCCAGCTTGTCGGCGGCATCGTTTTACATCGCGGCCAGATTGCGGAAATGAAAACCGGTGAAGGTAAAACTTTAGTGGCGACACTCCCGCTATACTTAAATGCACTTGAAGGTAAGGGCGTGCACTTGATTACAGTTAACGATTATTTAGCGCGTTTGGGTGCCGGTTGGATGGCGCCGGTATTTTACGCGCTGGGACTCACGACCGGCGTGATTGTTCATGAAAATGCTTTTGTCTATGATCCGGAATATACCGACGAAGAGCAGTACGATGAACGCCTAAAACATTTTAAGAAAATTCCGCGCGTTGACGCTTATAATTGCGACGTGACTTATGGCACGAATAATGAATTCGGCTTCGACTATCTGCGCGATAACATGATTTATACTCTTAATCAGGCTGTCCAGCGCCCGCTCCATTACGCGATTGTCGATGAAATCGACTCGATTTTAATCGATGAAGCACGCACCCCGCTTATTATTAGCGCACCGGCCGAAGAATCGACCGATAAGTATTTTAAATTTGCGCAATTTGTTAAACCTTTAGTTGAAAATGAAGACTATAACGTCGATGAAAAAATGCGCGCCGCGACTTATACCGAAGCCGGCATCAATAAGCTTGAGAAATTTTTAGGCGTCGGCAATATTTATGTTGAAGGCGGTGTTAAGGAAGTCCACCATGCCGACCAGGCTTTAAAAGCCGAGACTTTGTTTACGCGCGATAAAGATTATGTCGTTAAAGATGATGAGATTATTATTGTTGATGAATTTACCGGGCGCTTAATGCCGGGCCGCCGTTATAGTGAGGGTTTGCACCAGGCGATTGAAGCCAAGGAGGGCGTAAAAGTTCAGAAAGAATCGCAAACCATGGCGACCATTACTTTCCAAAATTTATTCCGCTTATATAAAAAATTATCCGGTATGACCGGAACGGCCGCAACCGAAGCGGAGGAATTTCATAAGATATATAATTTGGATACTATCGTTATTCCGACCAATAAGCCGAATGTCCGCAAGGATTTAAACGACTTAATTTATCGTACGGAAATGGACAAGTTTAACGCTGTCATTAAAGACGTTAAAGCGCGCAGCGACAAGGGCCAGCCGGTTTTAATCGGCACGATTTCTATCGAAAAAAATGAAATCTTTGCGGCTTTAATGGAACGTGAAGGACTTCGCCCCCAAATGCTGAACGCGAAGAATCATCAACGGGAAGCGGAAATTATTGCACAAGCCGGACGCAAGGGCGCCATTACTTTGGCGACTAATATGGCCGGTCGTGGCGTTGATATTATTTTAGGCGGTAATCCGCCGCTTGAAGCCGAACAAGCGGAAATTAGAGCGCTTGGTGGCCTACACGTTGTCGGTACCGAGCGTCACGAGTCGCGCCGGATTGATAATCAGTTAAGAGGCCGCGCCGGTCGTCAGGGCGATCCGGGTTCCTCGCAGTTTTATGTTTCAACGGATGATGATTTGATGCGTATTTTTGGCGGCGACCGCATGAAAGGCTTAATGCAAACTTTGAATGTGCCGGCCGATATGCCGATTGAAAATAAGATGATTTCGAAATCAATTGAATCCGCTCAGAAGAAAGTTGAAGGTAATAATTTTGATACGAGAAAGCATTTAGTCGAATACGATGATGTTATTAATAAGCACCGGACCGCGATTTATCGCCGTCGTCGAGAAATTTTAGAAATCGCTGAGGGCAAAGAAATATTAGTCGAGACACCGGTCGCAAAGACCGAAGACGACGAGGAAGTCATTCCGGAAATTGAGACGAACGCCAAAAATAAAACTCTGAGTGCCATTATTAGTAAGATGGTCGCCGAGGAAATTCGGGCGCTCGTAATTTTTCATACCGCGAGCGATGAAAAAGCGGAATGGAACACTAAAGAGATTGACGAAACCTTGCGCACGATTTGGACGCCTTCTGAAGAAATTAAAAATAAATTAGACGAGATTGTGAAGAGCGATAAGACTAAGGACGATATTCGCGAAGCGATGATAAATTATTTGATTACCGAAGCGGACACAGTCTATGCGTCTTTAGCCGATAAATTTAGTTCAGTCGGTATTGCCTTCACGGAAATTGAAAAGGGAATTTTAATTCGCTCTATTGACGAGATGTGGGTTGAGCATTTGGAAACGGTTGATTATCTGCGCCGGGGTATCGGTTTGCGCGGCTACGGCCAACGCGATCCGCTTGTTGAGTATAAGAAGGAAGCGTGGCGCATGTATCAGGAATTAAATGCGCTTATCAATAAAAATGTCGTTTATGCGATTTATAAAACGGCCGATGCTTTATCGATGGCTAATATGCCGGAAATTAAATTATTTGCCGACCAGCCCGCGACTAATTTAGAATTTACTGGCGCCGCCAAGGAAATGCATAAGCAGGCCGAGGCCCGCAACACGGTTGATTTAGTGCATGAAAAAACGAAGGGGGAAGGCGGCGAGAAAGTCGGGCGCAACGATCCGTGCCCTTGTGGGAGCGGTAAAAAATATAAACAATGCCATGGGAAATAGGAATATGAAAACTCTTAAGTTCAGGCAAAGCCTATCGGACGAGATTATCTCTGGAACCAAAACTGCAACTTGGAGAATTTTTGATGATAAAGATTTAAGCGTTGGCGATAAGGTAGCGTTATTAGTTTGGGAATCAAAAGAAAAATTTGCTGAAGCGGAAATTATAAAAGTAAGAGAGAAAAAATTAGCCGACGTTGGTGAAGTCGATTTTATTGGTCATGAAAAATTTGAAAGCAGACAAGATATGCTTGATAATTATAAAACTTTTTATGGTGAAAAAGTTAATTGGGATACTGTTATAAAAATGATTGACTTTAAACTTTTATAAAAAATATGAAGGATTTGGAAAATAAAGTTTACACGCATCTTAAAGCCCGTAACTGGCAGGTGCTGGCTGATAAATCTTTATGGGAGGAAAAAAGTTAAAATAAACATATGGCAACAATTCACAAAAAAATTTGGTTAGGGTTTTATGACGATTTAGCTTCCGGCAGAAAGAAATATGATTTACGCCTTAATGATTTCGCGGTCGCGGCCGGCGATACGATAATATTAGAGGAGTGGGATCAAAATAAGAAAGAATATACCGGACGAACCTTGGAAAAGAAAATTAGTTACGCGCATATTTTTAATATTAACGATTTATATTGGCCGAAAGAAGAGCTCGTCGAAAAGGGAATTGTCGTCATGTCTTTGGAATAAAAATTCTTAAATATAAAGTTATGAAATCAGTCGCTTTATGCGGGAGTAATCGTTTTGCCCCGCAAATGAGAGAATTTGCGAAAAAGCTAAAAGCCTTAGGCGTAGTAGTTTTTGAACCGCATTTATATCGCGCTTCGGGCGGTAACTGGGACGAAATTAAAGATTTTGATAAGAAATTTGTCGCCCTCGGTTTAACGCATGACCATTTCTATAAAATGAGAATGGCGGATGTCGTTTATGTTTATAATGAAGAGGGCTATTCCGGCGTAAGCGTTAGCATGGAAATTGGCTATGCGGTGGCAATGAATAAGCCGATTTACGTTCTCGACGCGAGTGATCCGGAAATTTGCCGCCAAGTACTATTTAGCGGTGTGGTGAAAACGCCGGAAGATTTATTAAATTACCTTAAATAATTTTAAAATAAAATAAATATATGTCTTTCAATAAAATGCCCGATTATCAATCAGACCTGATTAAGGATTTTGAAGCGAGCGGTATGGCGAAGCCTTTAGAAAAAGAAAAAACGCCGCGCAAAACTGTGGCTGATCATATGATCGCCGAGCTCTATAAAAAGATTGAAATTGCGGAAAAAGAGGCATTAGCGAATAAACACACCGTAAACATGGTAAGTATTAAGGGGCTTAGAGACGAAATTAAGGCGCTTGAAGAAAAGGAAAGTAGCGAGCTACCGGAAAGCGAGGGAGATTTTTCCGCTATAGAAAGTGAAAATAAATAATTAAATAAAATATGTCAGATAAAAAAGAAAAAAAAGCTTTTACCCCCCCGACTACCTCCGCTAATCAGCCGGCGCCGGCTAACGCCTTCGTCGCCATGGAAGAAACGATTTTGGATTTTTGGGAGCAGGCGGATGTTTTTAAAAAATCAATCGATAAGAAAGCGCCTAATGGGAGCTTCGTCTTTTTTGAAGGACCGCCGACCGCTAACGGCATGCCGGGTATCCACCACGTTTTAGCGCGCGCTTTTAAAGACGTCATGCCGCGCTTTAAAACCATGAATGGTTTTCGGGTTGAGCGTAAGGCCGGCTGGGATACGCACGGTCTGCCCGTTGAGCTTCAAGTCGAAAAGCAATTGGGCATTTCCGGTAAACCGGACATTGAGAAATATGGGATTAAAGAATTTAATGAAAAATGTAAGGAGAGTGTCTGGGTTTATTTGGATGAATGGCAGAAATTAACGCGCCGCATCGCTTTCTGGGTTGATATGGAACATCCTTATATCACTTATGATAATACTTATATTGAAAGTTTGTGGTGGATATTAAAAGAAATGGATAAGAAAAGCTTGGTCTATAAGGGGCATAAAGTCGTCCCGCATTGTCCGCGTTGCGGCACCGCACTCTCGAGCCACGAAGTCGCGCAAGGCTATAAATTAACGAAAGATAATTCCGTTTATTTAAAATTCAAAGTAACGGTCGGCAACGATTTCGTTAAGCCCGGCGACTTTATTCTCGCCTGGACAACCACGCCTTGGACTTTGCCGGGTAATGTCGCGCTCGCGGTCGGGAAGGATATTGAATACGTCAAAGTATATAGACAAGTTGGCGAAGTCGGTGCTAACTATATTTTAGCAAAAAGTATTTTTGAAAATACGATCGAAGGAATTGGAAAGGAATTTTCAGGAGTAAGATCTATTGCGGCTGGTGAAATTCCGCCGGTTGTAAATTTAATCTCCGAATCCAAAGGTTCTGATTTATTGGATTTAGAATATGAACCCTTATTCGAAATTCCCGCAATTCGTGCCGAGGAAATTAAATCCGGTAAGAAGGCTTATCGCGTCGTGCCGGCCAATTTCGTCACCACTTCCGACGGCACCGGCGTCGTTCATACGGCGGTGATGTACGGGGAAGACGACTATGATTTAGGCGAAGCCGTCGGCTTGCCGAAAGTGCATACTGTTGACGAAGGCGGACTCTTCACGAATGATTTATCGGCTTACGGCCTGAACGCCAAATTCGTTAAAAGCGCAGGCACGGAAAAAATTATTTTAGATTATTTAAAGGAGAATAAAATATTATTTAAAGAAGAAATTTACGAGCACGATTATCCTTTTTGTTGGCGCTGCGATACGCCCCTTTTGTATTATGCGAAAGACTCCTGGTTTATCGCGATGAGCACCTTGAAAGAGGAGCTACTCGAAAATAATAAAACGATTAATTGGATTCCGGAACATATTAAAGAAGGCCGCTTCGGGGAATGGCTTGGTAATGTTAAAGATTGGGCGATTTCGCGCGAACGTTACTGGGGGACACCGCTCCCGATTTGGGAATGCGAGAAATGCCAAAAGCACCGCGTGATCGGCAGTGTTGAAGAACTCGCCGAGCTCAGCGGACAGAAAGTAACAATTAAATCAGATATTCATCGACCGGAAATAGATGCTTATGAAATGACCTGCGCCGACTGCGGCGGGAAAATGAAGCGCGTCAAAGAAGTTTTTGATTGCTGGTTCGACTCCGGCGCTATGCCTTATGCGCAGCATCATTATCCTTTTGAGAATCGCGACTTAATCGACAAGAACGAGCAATTCCCGGCGGAGTTTATTTGCGAAGCGATTGATCAAACCCGAGGTTGGTTTTATACCTTGCTCGCGATTTCGACTACTCTCGGCAAAGGTGCGCCCTATAAAAATGTAATTTGTTTGGGTCATATCAATGATAAATTCGGCAAGAAGATGTCGAAATCAAAAGGCAATATCATTAGCCCTTGGGAAGTGATTTCACAATATGGTGTAGACGCCGTGCGCCAGCATATGTTTACGATCAATCAGCCCGGCGAAGGGAAGCGCTATGATCTTGATGATGTGAAAGATGTCTTCCGAAAAAATATCATGCTGCTCTGGAATGTTTATAAATTCTATGAGATGTACGCGACGTCTGAGAAGAGCGAAGCGGAAAAACCCGAGAGCCAAAACGTTTTGGATCTTTGGATTCTCGCGAAATTCTCAGTCTTAGTTAAGGGGCTCACGACTGATTTAAATACTTACCATATTTATGAGGCCGCGCGCCGCTTGCCGGAATTTATCGACGAGCTTTCGACTTGGTATCTGCGCCGCAGCCGTGATCGCTTTAAGTCGGACGACGAGGCCGATAAGAATAACGCCCTCGCGACGACGCGCTATGTCTTAACGGAACTCGCGAAGTTAATGGCGCCCTTTATGCCTTTCATTGCCGAAAATCTCTGGCAGAAAATGAGTGCTTATAATTTTGAGGATAAAAATGCGTCGGTCCATCTGGAAAAATGGCCGGAGAGTGATGAGACTGATTATACTAAGTTACTGGCCGATATGGAGCTGACGCGGAAAATCGTCGAGCTCGGTCTCGCGAAGCGCGATGAGGCAGGAATTAAGATTCGCCAGATGCTTGCGAAGATTACGGTTAAAGTTAAAACGGAAATCACTCCGGAATATATTGAGTTGCTTAAGGATGAATTGAATGTCGCGGGAGTTGAGTTTATCGAGAGTGCGGAAGATAAAATTGAACTTGAGCTCGACACATTCATTACTCCGGAATTAAAAGAAGAGGGCTTGAAGAGAGAACTGATTCGATTCGTTAATATGCTGCGTAAAGAAGGGAATTTAAATATTAATGATGAAACCAATATTTATCTGGTCGGCGCCGGCGAAGAATTAAAAACGGCTCTCTTAAATAAGAAAGCCGATATTATGAAAGACACGCTGAGTGCGGACATTAATTGCGTGGACGCCATGCCGGAAGTTTTAGTGAGTAAAGAGATTAAGATTGATGACGTAAAGCTCTCATTGGGGTTAATAAAACAGGAGAACCAATTAGGGGAAGAGAAGGCGCCGTCTTAAAGAAAATAAATCAATATTTTTGGAATGTAAAAAAGCCCCTCAGTACATTGGTTGTACCTTGGGGCTTTTGTGACGAGTGGTTAGAGAAAGAAAGAGGTTTAGATTTCTAATTCTAAGATTTATTTGTATTTTTATTCATATAATGCGATCGACCATAAGAGCCCGCGAGTATAAGAATAATAATGATGACAAACATAAAATTTTCTCTTCCTTCAAGTTGGGAAATCCGATTTTCTGCTTTATTTAGATCGCTTTCCGAGAGAGAAAACATGTTGTAGGCATTAGGAGCGAAAATATAATGTTTATTTTCCTTGAATAAATGCCAAACATCGCTTGGAATCATGAGCGCCCTAAGAATGCTATCGTTGATCCCGATATACATTTTTGTTTTCATTGTGCTGACCGGAATATTTTTTGGCCAGCGGAGGGGACTGTCTTTAAATCTCTCAATTTCCAGTTCCTCTAAGGGAGTAATATATGGATAATGGACGGTGTAGCAAATAAGCGTGTCTCCGTTTTTAATAACTACGGAATTTTCGGCGGAAGCTTGGGGAGTAAACATGGCGATAGCGGCAAAGGCAATTAAAAGGGAAATCATGATTTTTTTCATCGGTATGGGTTTTTTAGGTTAGATTCTTTAATTTTTAAAGATCGGCACTGCGATCCTATTTTATTAACATATTTGTTAACCCTTAAATATAGCACATTTTATTAATATTGTCAATATTTATTAATACTCTAAAATATACTATAATAAATTATAATTAAATTTGGCTAATCTTATGATAAAATTTGAATTACTCGCTCCGGCTGGGAATGAACTCAAAATGAAAACTGCCTTCGCCTATGGCGCCGATGCGGTCTATTTAGGTATTCCTGACTTTTCGCTGCGTGTCCGTATTAATGATTTCGACCTCAAGGGAATTAAGGCGGCCGTGAAATATGCCCATGAGCTCAAGAAGAAGGTCTATGTCACAATAAATATTTTTGCTCACAATGAACATCTTAAGAAATTACCGGCCTATTTAAAGGCGATAAAAGCGATGAAGGTTGATGCGCTGATAGTTTCTGACCCGGGAATTATTCATGTTATAAAAAAAGTTTGGCCGAGCGCAGAAATCCATTTATCAACCCAGGCCAATTGCACTAACCTTGAAGCGGTTAAATTTTGGGCTAAGCAGGGTTTGAAACGAATAATTTTAGGCCGTGAAGTAACGCTTAAAGAAATTAAAGAAATTCACAAGGCAGTTCCGAAGATTGAATTGGAATATTTTGTGCATGGTGCGATGTGCATGGCTTATTCCGGGCGCTGCTTTTTATCTAAATTAATGGTCGACCGGAGCGGAAATCTCGGTGATTGCGCTCAGCCCTGCCGCTGGGAGTATGACGTGACTTTAAAAACCGGTAATCATGATGAAGAATTAGAACTAGTTGAAGAAAAACATGGTACCTATTTACTTAACTCTAAAGATTTATGCTTGCTTAAATACCTTAAAGATTTGGCGGCTGCCGGAATCACAAGTTTTAAAATTGAAGGCCGAGCGAAAAGTGTCTATTATCAAGCCACGGTCTGCGGAATTTATCGCCGCGCCCTCGATACAGTTAATAAAAAAACGACGCCCGCTAAATTAAAGACGGAACTTAATTATTTACTTGCCGAGCTTGAGACTAAATTAGTGCATCGCGGCTATACCGCCGGATTTCTTTTGGGAGGCAAGGCGGACCAGAATATTGTTAATTCGCACAATACGAGTGCCTGGGAGTTCTGCGGGCAAGTATTAAAGACAGAATTAACTAAAGACAAAAAAAGGCGCGTTTATTTCCAGGTGCATAATACGATTAAGCTTGGGGATACAGTGGAGATTATTAGGCCAAGTTATGATATAATAAGCATAAAGCTGGCTAATCTTTGGGATGCAAAAAAGGGAACTCCGCTCGCCGAAGCACACGGCGGTGGCGGCAGCCAGACAGCCTTCATTGAACTCGCTAAAGAAGTTGGCAATGTACCAGACCTATCGGTCATTAGAAGAATAAATACTAAATAATATGATCGCCTATCTGCACGGAAAAATAATTAATAAGTCACTTAATTACGCGATTATTGAAGTCGCGAATATTGGCTACCAAGTATTTATCGGTGAGAATTTTTTAAACGAGCTGAAGCTGGGTGAAGATGCAGAAGTCTATACTCATCATCAAGTGCGCGAAGAAGCGAGCGACTTATATGGCTTTAAAACACTCGAGGATTTAGAATTATTTGAATTATTACTAACCGTCTCCGGCGTCGGACCGAAATCCGCCCTCGGCGTACTTTCGATGGCGAGTACGAATGATATTAAGGAAGCGATTATTCGCGGCGACGCTAATCTTTTAACGAAGGTTTCCGGTATCGGCAAGAAAACCGCCGAACGCCTGGTGCTTGAATTAAAAACTAAAGTTTTGCGGACGAGCGGCGGGATGAGCCTTGATGCGACGAGCTTGGCCGGGAGCGATGAAATCGATGCCCTGATGTCGCTCGGCTACTCCTTGAGCGAAGCGCGCGCGGCCTTTAATTTGGTAGATCCGGCGCTCACTGATAGCGGCGAAAGGGTCAAGGCAGCTCTCAAAAAAATGGCCAAAAAGTAGCTTTACAGGAGGCTTTTTTTAAGTTAGGATAATAGAAAAGAGCTCAAAAATTCAACAATTAGAATATATGGCGATTAACGAAAAAAGAACCATAACTAAGCAATCCGTCGATTTTCCGGCCTGGTATCAGGATGTGGTTAAAGAGGCGGAACTCGCTGAGGTTTCGGAAGTACGCGGTTGCGGCATTGTCCGACCTTACGGTTTAAAAATTTGGGAACTGATTAAAGCGGAGTTGAGCCGTCAACTGGAAGCGGACGGCGTGGAAAATGTTTATTTTCCGATTTTTGTCCCGCTCGAAAATTTAGAAGCGGAGAAAGATCACGTTGAAGGCTTTGCGCCCGAACTCGCGATAGTAACTCATGCCGGCGGGGAAGAGCTCGTCAATAAATTAGCGATTCGTCCGACGAGCGAAGCGGCGATGTATAAGACTTATTCTAAATGGATTCAAAGCTATAAAGATTTACCGCTGCGCTTAAACCAATGGGCGAACGTCGTGCGCTGGGAAAAGCGGCCGCGGGCTTTTTTGCGCTGGAGTGAATTTCTCTGGCAGGAAGGCCATACTGTTTTTGCGACTGAAGCCGAAGCGCGTGCGGAAGTTGAAAAAATGCTCGGTATATATAATTCCGTTTATGAATTCATGGCCATCCCGACTTTTAGCGGCCGTAAATCGGAAAGCGAAAAATTCGCCGGCGCCGTTATGACTCTTACTGCTGAAGTAATGGCGAAAGACGGCAAGGCAATTCAAGGTGCAACCAGCCATTATCTGGGAACCAATTTTGCTGAAGTTTTTGATGTTAAATATTTAGGAGCGGACGGAGAATTTCATTTTGGCCACCAAAATAGCTGGGGTTTATCCTGGCGTTCGGTGGGTGCTTTAATTATGGTCCACGGCGACGACAACGGTTTGCGTTTGCCGCCGAATATCGCGCCGGTTCAAATGGTCATCGTGCCGATTTATAAAGACGAGGCGGCGCGTGAACAGGTTTTAAATTATTGTGAAAATATTAAAAAAGAGTGGCAAGATAAATACCGCGTTAAAATCGATGCGCGCGACAGCCAAACTCCCGGTTTTAAATTTAATTATTGGGAAGTGCGCGGCGTGCCGGTGCGGCTCGAAATCGGTTTGAAAGAAGTGGCGGAAAATAAATTGACTATCTTTAGGCGTGATACCGGCACTAAGGAAGTTCTGGCGCAAACCGAATTAGCGAAACGCTTACCGGAGTTAATGACGGAAATTCATCAGAATTTATTTACTCAAGCGACAGAGTTTTCACAAAAAAACATCCACCGCATTGAAAGCTGGGACGAAATTAAGGAGCAAAGTGGCTGGTTTGAAGCGAGCTGGAGTGAAGACGCGGCGACGGAAAAGCAATTGAAAGAAAAATTTGGTATTGTTTCTCGGGTGCTCCTATCGGACAAAGAAGGAGTAAAACCAAAAAATAAAAAATGTTTTATTAGCGGCCAGCCGGCTAAGCACGATTGGCTCTTTGCAAAATGTTATTAATTTTTAGCTACTCTTGATTGTTTCGCCCCCATTATTAATTAAAAGAATCTTTATATATGTTCAATAACCTGCTCGGAAAATTCAGTCATGATTTAGGAATCGACCTCGGTACGCGTAATACCCTGGTTTATGTTGCCGATAAAGGAATTGTTGTTAACGAACCGAGCGTAGTCGCGATCAACAAAAGAACTAATGAAATCCTTGAGGTCGGTGAAGCGGCCAAAAAAATGGTTGGTAAAACGCCGGGCCATATTGAAGCGATCAAGCCGCTTGTGGATGGCGTCATTTCTGATTTTGAAATTACAGAAAAAATGTTGAAGTATTTTATTAATAAAGTGCATAGTGAGAATTTTACTTTAATTTCGCGTCCGCGCGTGGTTATCGGTATTCCGCTTGATTTAACCGAGGTAGAGAAAAAGGCGGTTGAAGATGCGGCGCGATCGGCCGGAGCGCGCAAGGTATATTTAATTGAAGAAGCGATGGCCGCCGCTATCGGCGCTCGCCTGCCGGTAACGGAAGCGACGGCGACCATGATTGTCGATATTGGCGGCGGAACCAGCGAAATCGCCGTTATTTCTCTGGGCGGAGTAGTTACTTGGCGCTCGCTCAAAGCAGCCGGCAATGAATTTGATAATAATATTATTGAGTATATCCGCGAGGAATTTAATATTTTAATCGGTGAACAGCTGGCTGAAAGCATTAAAATCGGAATCGGGTCGGCCGTGCCGCTTGAAGAAGCGAAAGAAATTGAAGTACGCGGGCGCGATCTTTTAACCGGCTTGCCGAAAGCGATCATGATTAGCGACAAGCAAGTTCGAGAGGCGATTAGCCGCACCGTTTTAAAGATTATTGAAACCATAAAAACTATTTTGGAAACGACGCCGCCGGAATTAGTATCCGATATTTATGAACGCGGCCTGTATCTGTCCGGGGGAGGCGCTCTTCTGCGCGGCCTTGATCAAGCCATTTCGGCCGCCGCCAAGATTCCGGTAAAAATTGTGGATGACCCGCTAACTTGCGTCGTGCGTGGCACGGGTTTGCTTTTGGGCAACAAGGAGCTGCTGGAGAAAGTGGTTTTGGCGAATAACCAAGAATAAATTTTTTTCATGAAACGAATTAAAAAAAACAATCTAATTTTAATTTTTCTGGTAGTTTTCGGACTGCTGGTTTTTTTACATGGCATCGGTGCCTTACGCCCGCTCGAAAATGTAATTCTTAATTGGGCCAAGCCGGTTAACGGACAATTCTACCGCTGGGGCAACATGTTTAGCCGATCATATTCTGAGCGTGAAACTCAGGCAGCCCTTTCGGCGCGCGTTTCCGAATTAACGAATGAGGTGGCCGCTCTTACTGTCGCCAATTCCCAGCAGAAAGAAATTCTTAATGAAAATGAAAAACTCCGTAATTTATTAAAATTCGTTAATGACAATAAATATAAATCTGTCTCAGCCGCGGTAATTGCGCGCGAGTCAATCACGGAAGAAACGGAGAACGGCCAGGACCTCATTATTAACAAGGGGACTAATGACGGTGTGGCTATCGGCCAAGGCGTCGTGAGCGAAGAAGGCGTGATTATCGGTAAAGTAATTGAGGCCAAAGAAACCAGCGCGAAAATTTGCCTGACGACCAGTCCGGAGTGCAAGTTAGCGGCCGCTATCCAGAATCAAACGCAGACGCAGGGAATCACCGATGGTGATTTAGGTTTGACGATTAAAATGAGTTATATTCCGCAACTTGAAAAAATTTCGGCTGGCGATACGGTCATCAGTTCCGGGCTTGGCGGCAGCATTCCGCGCGGCCTGGTTATTGGAAAAATAATTGAAGTCCGCAACGAAAGCAATGAGGTTTGGCAAGATGCGACGATTGAGCCGCTCGTTAATTTAAATAATCTGACTGTCGTCGCCGTAATTATTCCTTAAATATGCTGAAGAGAACCGGACAAATTATCAGTGTTTTTCTAATCGTATCTTTTTTGGTTCTGGTTCAGTTTTCTTTTGTGAGCGCCTTGCCCGCGCCCTTTCGCCAATTCAATCTCATTCTGACCGTTTTGATTTTCACCCTATTTTTTATGGATTTCCGCTCGGCCTTGGTGGCCGCGCTCTTGGCCGGTTTTTGGCTCGATGTCTTGTCCTTCTATTCCTTTGGGTTCTATTTGCTAATTATTTTTGCGAGCCTGCTTTTAGCCCAGTGGATTTTGAAAAATTGGTTAACTAATCGTTCGCTCTATGCCTTGTCGGCGCTCCTTATCGTCATTACGGTTTTTTATAATTTTTTAGCGGCCATTGTTTTATACATATTCAGCTCGGATTATACGGCCTTTTTTCTTACCCAGGGAAATTTTTGGATTACTTTGCTATATCAAGCCGGCTGGAGTCTGCTCGCTTCTCTTATTTTCTTTAATTTGGCCGCTCTCGTTTCCCGCCGCATCAAACCCTTCTTTTTGGAAAAGAAATCCTTTATATGATACAATTTCGGCATATCCAATCGCTTTTAATTTTTTAATGAGAATGATATGAAATACGATTTTATTACAATCGGCGGCGCGACCCGCGACATTTCCTTTTTTACTGGTCAAGGAGTGATCATAAACAATAAGAAGGATATTTTGCGTCAGCAGCTCATTGGCTTTGAAATCGGTGCAAAAATTAAAGTTGATAAGTTCTATTATGCCTATGGGGGCGGCGCGACTAATGCGGCTGTTTGCTTGGCCAACTTTGGTTTGAAAACAGCTTGCCTTGCCAATGTGGGCAAAGATGAAAACGGCGCTCTGATAATCCGAAATTTAAACAAACATAAAGTTGAAACTAAATTGATGAAAGTTAGTCCGGCTGAAGCCAGCGGTTCTTCTTTTATTCTTATCGAGCCGAGCGGCGAACGGATAATTTTCGGTTCGCGCGGCGCTAACCGCGAGCTGCAGCTTAAAGCCGATGACCTCAAGGCTCTGAAACAAACGGCTAATATCTACTTAGCCTCTTTGTCCGGCGCGTGGCGCAAAACCTTGGAAAATATTTTTTCGGTGGTCGGCGCGCAGGGGCCAAAAATATACTGGAATCCCGGTTCGAGCCAGTATGTCGGCGGACTAAAAAAATTGGCACCATTTCTTAAAAAGACGACTGTTTTTGCTTTAAATAAGGATGAAGCGACGGAGCTCGTGATGAGCTCGGAAAAACACCGGAAGCTAAATCGCTCCTTTTTAGACAAAGAAGAGAACCTTTTGGCCATCATTAAAAGTTTTGGGCCGGAAATCGTGATGATTACTTTGGGCGGAGACGGCGTTGTCGCTTATGACGGCCAAAAAATTTATCGCCATAAAATAATTAAAGAAAAAAAACGCGTGGATACGACCGGCATCGGCGATGTCTTTAATTCCTCCTTTGCCGCCGGCTATGCGCAGACGGGCAATATTGATTTTGCCTTAAATTTGGGCTTAAAAAATGCGGCCGCTAAAGTTTCCCATCTGGGCGCCCAGAACGGGTTGATTGTTAAAAAATTATTAAAGAAATAAAAATATGATTAAGGGAGTCATAATAAAAGAATTGGCTAAATACGAAGACGAGCGCGGTTATTTGATGGAAATATATCGTCGTGACGAAGTCGATTCGGGCGTGGCGATGTCATACCTGAGCGTAACCTTGCCGGGAATTGTGCGCGGGCCGCACGAGCATGTTTATCAAACTGATTATTTTATTTTTCCGGGAAGCGGCGATTTCAAGCTTTATCTTTGGGATCGGCGCGCCGACTCCGAGACTAAAGGGGAAAAGTTAGAGCTGGTGGTGGGTGCCAGCCATCCTTGCACCGTGATTGTTCCGCCGGGAGTCGTCCACGGCTATAAATGTATTTCCGATAGCCCGGCGACATCGATAAATTTTCCCGATAAATTATATAAGGGAGTCGCCAAGAAAGATGAAATTGATGAAATCCGCTGGGAAAAAATGACCGATAGCCCTTATAAGATCGATTAAATAAATACCAGATGTGTATTTTTTGTAAAATAATTAATCACGAAATTCCGTGTTATCAAGTTTATGAAGATGATCAGGTTTTAGTATTTTTGGATATCAAGCCGGTTAATCCCGGCCACCTTTTAGTCTTACCAAAACAGCACTATGCTAATATTGAAGAAACGCCCGAAGACGTCTTGATAGAGCTCGTAAAAGTTATTAAGAAGATGGGAAAATTGCTTAAAGACAAATTAGGCGTGGCAGGTTATAATGTGACGGAGAACAATGATCCAGTTGCGGGGCAAGGCGTGCCGCATTTACATTTTCACCTTATTCCGCGCCATGAAGGCGATGGCCATGTGACTTGGCCGCAAAGCGATTATGCCGAAGGCGCAGCGGCGCTTATGCTTAAAAAATTAACGAGTTAAGTTTATGAAGATTCTTGTCACCGGCGGCGCCGGTTTTATCGGTTCAAACTTTATCCATTATTGGTTGCGAAATTATCCCGAGGATTCGATCGTGAATCTTGATGTTTTAACTTACGCCGGTAATTTGGAGAATCTGAGCGACGTCGAAAATAATCCGAATTATAAATTTATTAAGGGAGATATTACCGATGAAGAAACGGTTAGCGCGGCAGTCAAGGGAATAGATTTGATTGTTCATTTTGCTGCCGAAAGCCACGTTGATCGTTCGATTAAAGATAGCGCCAATTTTATTAAAACTAATGTCGAGGGAACGCGCGTTTTGCTTGAAGCGGCTAAGAATAATGGTAATATTCGTTTCCATCATATTTCGACCGACGAAGTTTTTGGCTCCTTGGCCATGGACGCGCCAAAATTTACCGAAGCTACTCCTTATGATCCGCGCTCTCCTTATAGCGCTTCGAAAGCGGCCGCCGATCATTTAGTTAGAGCATATTACCATATCCATAAATTACCGATTACTATTTCCAATTGTTCCAATAATTATGGCCCCTACCAGTATCCGGAAAAATTAATTCCGCTCTTTGTCACTAATTTAATTGCCGGGAAGAAAGTACCGGTTTATGGCGCCGGAAAAAATGTGCGGGATTGGATTCATGTCGATGACCATAATCGCGGTGTGGACTTTATCATTAAGAAGGGGAAGATCGGCGAAACTTATTGCCTGGGCGGGAACAGCGAGAAAAGCAATTTAGAAATCACCGACTTAATCCTTGAAATCATGGGCCAGAATAAAGAGATGATCGAGTATGTTTCCGATCGGCTCGGCCATGATCTGCGCTACGCGATTGATTTTACAAAAGCGAAAAGAGAATTAGGCTGGGAACCGCAAATCGATTTTACCGAAGGGATTAAAAATACGGTTGCGTGGTATAAGAATAATATTAATTGGTGGCAAAAATTAAAAAAATAAATATATGAAAAGCAAAAAAATATTCATCGTCGAGGACGATGCCAACATTTTATACGGATTGGAAGCGCAACTGACTGCGGCCGACCATGAAGTCGAGGTGAGCGAAGCGGAAGAAGAAATCGATGAGCTGATGTCGGAAATTAAAGACTTCGATCCCGATTATATTATTTTAGATTTAATTTTGCCTAAAATAGACGGCTTTGACGTGATTAAAAGAATTAAGGCTGACGACGAACTAAGCGAAAAAGAAATTTTTATATTTACGGATTTAAGCGACGAAGATAGCCGCAGCCGCTCGCTTGAGCTCGGCGCCGACTATTTTTTCTTCAAAGAAGAATTCGACACCTTTGAATTTGCCGAAAAAGTTAAAAAAATTATTGCCAATAAGGAAAAAGAGGAGGGGAGCGAAAATGAGGACAGAGACTACGAAGAATAATCGCATATTTGACTAAAACATCGAAAAATACTAAGATGAGTTAGTTGAGTTTTTATTATGTTTATCAAAAGAATCGGGATTGATCTCGGAACAACTTATACGCTTGTCCACCTGCCGAAACGCGGGATTGTTATTAATGAGCCGAGTGTGGTGGCGGTTTCGGTAACTGATAAAAAAATCTTGGCTGTCGGTAACGAGGCTAAGGATATGATTGGGCGTACGCCGGATACGATTACGGCCGTTCGTCCGCTTAAAGACGGCGTGATTGCCGACTATAAAGCGACCGAAGCCATGATTCGTTATTTTATCAATAAAACTTTGGGCGGTATCCGCCTCTTTCGTCCGGAAGTGATGGTCGCCGTGCCGGCGGGCATTTCTTCAACCGAACGTCGGGCCGTAATTGAAGCGACTATCGCGGCGGGCGCGAAGGCGGCTTATATCATTAAAGAACCGGTCGCCGCGGCGATTGGCGCAGATATTCCGATCGGTTCGGCAACCGGCCATATGGTGATTGATATTGGTGGCGGCACGGCGGAAATGGCAGTTATTTCTTTAGGCGGTGTGGTCGCCTCGACTTCCGTTCGGGTGGGCGGCAATAAATTCGACGCCGCGATTTTAGAGTATGTCCGCAAGAAATATAATTTAGCGATCGGAGAAAGAACAGCCGAGGAAATTAAAATCAATATCGGTTCGGCATTATACATGGAGGATAAATTACATATGGAAATCCGGGGCCGCGATATTGTGACCGGTTTGCCGCGCAGTATTACCGTTTCAAGCGATGATGTGACCGAAGCGATTCAGAATGAGCTGGAAGCGATAATTTCCGCGGCCAAAAAAGTTTTGCAAAAAACGCCGCCTGAGTTATCGGCCGATATCATGGATAAAGGAATCGTGCTGACCGGCGGCAGCTCCTTGCTGCGCAATATGGATCAATTAATCGCGCGTACGACCGGTGTGCCGGCTTACGTGGCCGATGACGCCATGCTCTGCGTGGTCAAGGGAACGGGAATTGCTTTAGATAATTTAGATTCATATAAACGTAGTATTTTAGCGACTAAATAATTAAATTCCGGCTCATTTCCCGGAATTTATTTTTGTCTTTATGATTATTGGCATTGATGCCTCGCGCGCCAATCGTGAACGTAAAACCGGTACCGAATGGTATTCATTTTACCTTATTCAAAACTTAGCTCGCATCGACAAAACGAATACCTATTGGTTATATTTGAATACGCCGCCGACCGGCGAACTTCAGGCAGCGGTGAAGGACAATCCTAATTTCATTTTTAAATATTTACATTGGCCCCTCTTTTCCTTTTGGACTCTGGGCCGTCTGTCTCTCGAAATGCTTTGGCACCGACCGGATGTCCTTTTTATTCCGGCCCATACGCTGCCTCTTTTTAGCCCGCGAAAAACGGTGAATACGATTCATGACATCGCTTTCGTGCGCGAGCAAAATTTATATTTTTCAGAGAAAGTTAAAACTCAATTCGTCGGTTCCCGCGGCTTGGTTAATTTTTTAGTTAAGCTTATTACTCTCGGGAAATATCGTTCCGATTCGGTTGATTATCTTTATTGGTCGACTGCCTTCGCGTTGCGCCACGCTAAAAAAATTATTACCGTTTCCGATTTTACGAAACAGGAAATTCTCAGTCTTTATCCAAAGACAAAAATAGAGAAACTGGCGGTAGTTCATAATGGTTATGACCATGATTTATTCCGGCCGCTTCCGGAGAGCAATAAGATGAGCGCCATATTATCTAAATATAATATTGAACGCCCCTTTTTTCTTTATGTCGGCCGTCTGGAAAAAAAGAAGAATACGCCGGCTCTGATTGAGGCTTTGGCACTGATTCGCGAAAATAATCCGGAAATCAAAGAAAAATTAGTTTTGATCGGGAATGCCAGTTTCGGGTTTGATGAAGTTAAATATATTATTGAAGAGTTTAATTTGAATAATGAGGTTTATATTCCGGGCTGGGTAAGCGAAGAGGATCTACCCTATATTTATAATGCGGCCAGTGCCTTTGTCTTTCCGACAAAACACGAAGGTTTCGGCATACCGCTACTGGAATCGCTTGCCTGCGGACTACCGACAATTGCTTCCGATTTACCGGTTTTGCGTGAAGTAGCCGGCGACGCGGTGTATTATTTCGATCAAAATAATAATCGTTCAATCGCCGCTGCCATGGTTAAAATTATTAAGGATGAAGCATTACGGCATGATTTGCGGGCGAAGGGCTTGGCGCAAAGCGATAAATTTAGCTGGCGGAAATGCGCCGAAGAAACCCTGCACGAAATCGAAAATTTATAGTTTTGCGGGGCGCACTTTATGGCTTGGCAGACTGTAAAAATAAAAATAAATATGTTATCATAGAGATGTTATATGAAGAAAATACTAACATCTTTTTTTATACTCTTTCTCGTTCTGGCCGAGCCGGTTTTGGCGAGCATGACGCCTAATGACCCTTATTATAAGAACCAATGGTATTTGGCTAAAATCGGAGCGGATAGCGCCTGGGAAAAAATTTCGGAAAGCCCGGATATGGTTATTGCCGTCATTGATTCCGGTATCGATATTAATCATCCTGATTTGCAGGATAATATTTGGCATAATAATAAAGAGATTGCCGGCAATAAAAAAGATGACGATAAAAATGGTTATACTGATGACCTTAACGGTTGGGATTTTGTAACGGGTGGCCCTGATCCTTCGCCGAAATTTGCCAGTGGCTGGACCGAAGCGGGGATTTCTCACGGTACAATGGTGGCCGGTATTATTGCGGCGCGCGGTAATAATTATCAGGGTGTAGCCGGAGTAACTTGGCGCGCGAAAATTATGCCCTTGCGTGTATTAAATGATCAAGGTGAAGGAAAAATTAGCGATGTGGTGCGCGCGATTGATTATGCGACGAGTAACGGCGCCGATATTATTAATTTAAGTTTTGTAAATTTTAGTTATAGCGAAAGCGTTCAAGAAGCCATTCGTCGCGCCCACGATATGGGGGTAATGATTGTCGCCGCCGCCGGTAACGAACAGTCAGTCGGCGAGGGCTATAATATCGATAAGACGCCGATTTACCCGGCCTGTTACGACGGGCAACTCGGTGAAAATATGGTAATTGGCGTTGTGGCGACGGATGCCCTTGACCAAAAGGCGCGTTTTTCCAGTTATGGTTTTCATTGTGTCGATATCGCCGCTCCCGGCATCAGCTTTTTTAATGCCATTACTCCCGGCAGCGATATCAATAATCCCAATAGTTATTACGACGGTTATTGGTCGGGGACTTCAATGGCGGCCCCTTTGGTTTCCGCTTCCTTGGCGCTGATTGCCCAAGCCAATCCGGAATTAAGTCGGCGGGAAATTGTAAATGTCCTTTTTGCTTCGACCGATAATATTAGTCGGCTTAACCCTGACTATTTGGGCCAATTAGGTAACGGGCGCCTAAACCTTAATAGCGCGATTGAACTGGCTAAAAGCCAATTGTATAGTCGTTTAGGACGTTTAATCGTTATGCCGGTGACCGGTCTTAAAGAAACAAAATTAACGGCGTCTAACGGCGATAAGGTCAGCGATATTAATTGGAGCCAAAAGATTGCCCCGGGCGGAAGTATCGCGACGGGTGATGTAAATGGCGACGGGCAAGATGAAATAGTTATCGGCGCCGCCCCGGGGACCGAGCCTTATGTTATGGTTTTTAATTCCGCCGGTAAATTACTGACTAAATTTTTAGCACAGACTAAAACCTTTCGCGGCGGAATAAACGTAGCGGTTTCCAGTTCGGATAATAATGACCAAGCGGAAATAATTACCGTACCGGCTTCGCGCGGCTCCGGACAAGTAAGAATTTTTAGTGCGACCGGGAAATTGGTCGGCCAGTTTATGGCGACAGATAAATATTATATCGGCGGGCTGAGTGTGTCGGTGGGTGATATTGAGGGTAAAGGGGAAAATAAAATAATTATCGGTTATGGTAGCGGCCATGAGCCGCTCGTTAAAATATTTAATGACGCGGGTAAATTAATCGGGGTCTGGTTTGCTTACGAGAAGCAGTTCCGCGGCGGGGTTAAAGTTGTTGTGGCTAATGTTGATGGCCGCAAAGATCACGATAAAGCGGAAATAATTACGGCGCCGGGTAAGGGCCGGGAAGCTCAGGTCAAAATATTTAGCAATCATGCGGAGCTACTAAAACAATTTCTTGCCTTTAATAAAAATTGGCAAGGTGGCGTTAACTTAACGGCCGGCGATATTGATAATGACGGGATTAATGAAATTGCGCTGGGCGCCAATCCGGGAGCGGCCCCGCATGTCCGTATTTTTGATAATAGCGGTAATCTGCTTGAATCTTTTTACGCCTGGGAGGCGGGCTTTAGCGGTGGCGTTAATCTTGGTATAATAAAAATAAATAATTAAATATGTCTAAACAAGTAATTTTTGATAAAAAAAATGTACTCGTCGCCGGGGGCGCCGGTTTTGTCGGTTCCCATCTTTGCGATGAACTCATAAAAACTTGCAAAGTTATTTGCGTGGATAATTTTGTTTCTGGGAGCGAGCGCAATATTGATCATCTACTTGCGAGCCCGGACTTTGCTTTTATTAACCATGATTTAAGCACGCCGTTGGATCTCGAGGCGCATGCCGATTTAAAAAAATTTAAAATAGAATTTCAGGGAATTCAGGAGATTTATAACCTGGCTTGTCCGATGTCGCCCCGAGCTTTTTTAGCTAATCGCTTGGCAACGCTTTTGGCTAATTCGTATGTCGTAAAAAATTTATTGGATATTGCCGTTAAGTATCAGGCTAAGTTCTTACAATTTTCTTCTTCGGTCGTCTATGGACCGCGGCCTTCGGATGATTCGACTTTAAAAGTGACGGAAAAAGATTTCGGCCGCGTTGATAATTTATCCGAACGGAGCGCGTACGACGAAGGTAAGCGCTTTGCCGAGACAATGGTTACGAATTATCGTTCAATTTATAATATTGATGCCAAGATAATCCGTCTTTTCCGTATCTATGGCCCGCGTATGGAGCAGAATGACGACCAGATGATCCCTGATTTTATCAGTAACGCTTTGGAAAATAAGGAAATTGTTATTCCGGGCGGTCCCGCCTTTTCTTCTTCTTTCTGCTACATTGAAGATGCGCTGGACGCCGTCGCGAAGATAATGACGACCGAACTCCCCGGCCCGATTAATATCGGTTCCGATGTGGATGTGAATTTAACTGCGCTCGTGAACATGATTATTAAGGAAACGGGTTCGAGCTCGACGATTTCTTATGTAGATAGTCCTCTATTTATTTCCGAGTTAGCCCTTCCCGATATTCGTGAAGCCAAGAATAATTTAAATTGGATGCCGGTTGTAACACTGGCGAATGGTTTAAAAAAGACGATTTTTGATATCCAGGCTAATAAGAGACTACAGGGATTGAGTTAGAAATATATTGAAAACATTTTACATTGATAGCATTTACAAAAAGAGCCAGGCGAAATTGCTTGGCTCTTTTTTAAATTAGCTGGCTATTTATTCGCTTTGTTTTGCTTGGGATAGATTTAAAATATTATTTTTTAAATCCATAAAATCACCCGCTCTAAATAGTTTGTCTTGTTCATTTACGATTTCCGGTATGCCGCCGATATTTGATGCCAAAACCGGCAGACCGACGCTGTGTGCTTCGAAGATTGTCGTCGGTGCGTTTTCATAGCATAAGGAGGGGACGACGAGACAGTCGCTCGCCACCATTAAATCTCTAACACCGCCGGCGTCCAGGCGACCGAGGAAGCTAATTCTTTCATTGGCCGCCGCCAAAGCTTTGGCTTCGTCGAGCAGGATACCGTCGCCGACAACGCTAAGCCGGATACTTGCGTCCGTTTCGCAGGCGCTGATAAAAGCTTTTATCAATAAAATAATGCCCTTGTGGCTTTCGATTTGGCCGACAAATAAAAAGTTTTTCATTTTTTGCGCGCTACGAGGGTCCGTTTCGGCCGGCTTGATTTCGCCGGACGCGTCCCTGGCCGGCTGAGTCGCGCTTTCTGTTCCCATATTTCTGATTTCCGTTTCCGAGTCATGGAAAAAACCGCGCTGGCGGTATTGGCCGAGCAGCCAGAAAGAAGGGGAACTAACTTTAGCCGGTGAAGCAAAAAAGGCGCGGGTAAATAATTGATATAATTTAGCGCTTAAATTATCGACAATTTTTTCATGCCCCAATAACATTAATCCCGACGGATAAAGCAATTGAATATCGTGCAGATAATGCTCGTGCCGAATTTTTAATTTTCGGATTATGACCGGGAGATAAAATCCCAGGCCCATAAGATTATGGGTAATAATAAGCTCGGTTTTTTCGGCGAGCAGTACTTTTTTTATGGCGGCGCTGCGGTGAAACGAAAAGAGATTATTAAAGTGCCAAAAAAAGTGAAGATAGGGCGAGCGATCAGCTAAGTTCATGTAGCCGGAAGGGAAATAATATGTTTTAAGACCGTCCTTCGTTATGATTTCGGGCGGAGTCGCCGTGCTTTCATTTTTCGGTTCGGTCGTAATTAAAAAAACTTCATGACCGGCCGCCTTGAGAGCGGCAATCATTTGCTTAACAACACTTTCGGCACCGCCGCGGTTATAGGGATAATAAAGATTATTGGCTAAAGCTATTTTCATCGGATTATAATAAATTTTTTAAAGCGACTTAAATAAATTTTCTAAACGGAGCTTTATTTTGGCGTTATCGTATTTATTTTCGGCGTGGCGGCGGGCAGCGAGCGCCATCAGACGGCGCATTTCTTCGTTTTTAAAAATAAATTCTAATTTATTTTGGAGATCCATTATGCTCCCCGGTTCAATTAATAGTCCTTGCTCGTGGTCGCTAAAGACGCTGCGCACGCCCGGAAGATTAGAAGCGATAACCGGCACGCCGCAGGCAAGCGCTTCAATCAGGACGAGGCCAAAGGCTTCGTTACTATTAATTGAGGGGAGAATAAATAAATCCGCATTCTGAAAAGATCGTATCAGGTCTGTCTCGGATAAATTGCCGGCAAATTCAATCTGGCCGTTGAGTTTTAGCTTCCGCGATAAAGCTTCGTAGTCGGCGCGCAAATTACCGTCGCCGACGATGCGCAAGTGCCACCGGCGGTCGCTGACGACGACCAGCGCGTTCAGCAGGACGCTCACGCCTTTGAAATAGTGCGCCGAATCAAGCCCGCCGACAAAGAGGAGGTTTAGCTTGTCTCGCTTGATGAATTTATCGTTGATGAAATGGACAATTTCTTGAGCGCGAGCAAAAGTTTTATTTTCTAAGGGCCGGTTGATTAATTTCGGTTGGAATTTATTAATATCGACGCCGAAGGGAATTTCCTGAAATTTTTCTTTATGAGCGGCATAATATTTTTTTATTTGGCTGGACTCGATATAGTCTCGGCTCGCTGTCACGATCGTTTCCGCCTGGCCCAGAAGGGAGCGGCGAATAAGCCGGCTCGGCAAGCTTAATAGACGTCCCAGGGGACTGAGGCCGCGGACGTCCATATGATATTGGATAATGAGCTTCGGCCGGCGAAAAAATAATTTAAAAAACCAGACGACTTCCGCCGTCCCGAAAAAGGGGTAATGTAAATAAATATAATCAAATTTTCGCAAACGCCAAAATAATTGCGGCGCAAAAGCGCCGTGCCCGGAGCGGAGCCAGGGATGCAAGTTATCGGGTGTAAAGACCTCGATCTCGTGTTTTTCAGCCAGCATTTGATTGATACGCCAAGCGCTGTTTCCGATGCCACCGGCATAAGGAGGATAGGCGCAGACGATAGTCGCAATTTTCATAATAAGGGGAAGGGGATTATTTTTTTAAAGTGAGGGCTTGATTCAGTGTGCTGATATTCTTTTCCATCTTGGCGATATTAAGACGCATCCGAAAGACTTGGTAGATTAAGGCTAATACGGCAATGTAAACTAAAATATTAATCGCCGTGCCGGAAAAGCCGAGCCAAGCGACGAAAGTATCTATCTGCTTAAGGAAAATAATCGCGCCGAGCGCCAGCACCCAAAATATTAACCAGAGTAAAAATTCATTACCCGTAATTTGCTTTTTCTTTTTTTGGCGAAATAACCGGATAAGAAAGAAAAGAATAACGATAAGCGCTAAGATTTGTTGTAACATATTTAATTGATTAATTTTTGAATTAAGATGTCGCGGATTACTTTGAAGCCGCCGCTGAAGTTCTGGCCGAATTCATGATAGACAACGGTAATCGGCACTTCTTCGACCCGGTTTTTATTTTTAAATAATTGATAGATAATCTCGCTGCAGTGCGCCATCCCGTCATTCTCTATTTTTAAAGCTTGAGCGCTTTCACGGCTCAGGGCGCGGAAACCGCTTTGGGGATCGCTTAAGCGGATATTAAAGAAAACACGATTAGTGAAACGAGCCAGGGGCATAATAATATTTTTCTTCATTTTTGGCAGATTGGACGCCTTGCCCAAGAAGCGAGATCCGAGAACGGCGTCGGCGCGTCCGGCTTGAAGCGGGGCGAGCATTTCCGGGATATCTTCCACTTGGAATTGATCATCAGCATCAAAATGGATAATGATATCGGCGCCTCTAGCCAGAGCTAATTGCGTACCGGTGCGAAGCGCCGCGCCTTGGCCGCGATTGATAATATGGCGGACGAGAACCACTCCCGTCTGGGCAGCTCGAAGCGAGGTCTCGTCGCCCGAAGCGTCATCAACGACAATTATTTCATCAACATAAGGCCGTAATTTTTCAATTACCAGGGCGATGCTTTTTTCTTCATTGTAGGCCGGAATGACGCAGGTGATTTTCATAGCAATCCATTCTTAATTTTCTTTTGGTGATCGAAACTTAGCGGTTCATAACCCTCTTTTAAGGCGAGCCGGCTTAATTTTTCCCAAAAAAGCTTTTTCGGCCCATCGCCCGCCGCCTCGGAAATGAATTTTTTTATTTTCTGGCTCAGAACTAAAACTTCGAAAAGCCCGATCTGGCCGCGCTTGTCGGTTTTAAGAGGGGCGATACGCGAATTTAGAATTAATTTTAAACTATCAAGTTTTAATCTCAAGGGAAGTTTTAATTTTAGGTAGTTTAGCAGTACTTCCCATACCGACTGGGCGCTCATGGTAATAACAGCGAGCCGGCCGGTTGATGCGGCCCGGACCGCCAAATCAAGGTTGGCGCTATCAGTCATTTCGGCAAAAATAATATCAGAGTCGATTGTCAAAACTTTTTCCCAATTGCTTCTTGTTTCCGTCAAAGTATTCAGGCCGTTAATTTTATTTTTTGTGCTCGCGCCCAAGAAATAAAGACTGCGCTCCGGCGTATTTAATTCCGTGATGAGCGAGCTTAAAACGGTACTTTTCCCTTGCTCGGCCGGGGAACTGAGAATAATTAAACCGGAAGGGTGGCGCAAAGCTTTTTGCAGGGATAGCAAATCATTTTTTTGCAGGCCTAATTGTTTTAGTCCGAATTTCTTGTCGTTCTGGGGTATGATATTAATGATTATTTTTTCTCCTTCAGATGTTGGGACGATAGTAAGATAGAAATTGAGTCGATAATTTTTATCCTCAACTTTGCAATATTTTTTGGCGGTCAGCTCATCGGGCGCCAGCGCTAAAATTTCTCTGATCGCCTGGCTCAAATTTTTTTCAATTTTTTTCGGTAAACTAAAGCGGCGCTCCTCTCCGTCCGGGAAGTGGTAGTGCAAGGCGAGGTCCTGAGCCTTGCCCTCGATGATTAGTTTTTTGGCCCCTTCACGCGATGCGTAATTGAAGAGCTTGGCGATGATTTTTTTACTCATAATACAATTATTATAGCTTATTTTATATTATTTTAAAAATGTGTTAGAATAATTATGTTAACCCGCATTTTTACGGGATTTAAGTGTTAGAAAATTATATGGCTTATTCCAACTTTTACGCGCGTTTTTATGGTATTTTCGATAAAATAAAGGCTTCTTTAGGAGCTATTTTCCACTATAAACCGAGCTGGGTCTACCTAAGTTTGATTGTTTTTTGGCAAATTGCCGCTTGGGTGCAAACCAGCCTTATCCGTCAGAAATTAAGTGGCGAAATTTTGGTTCTCCATTATAACGTTGATTTTGGTATTGATCGGATCGGCGATCCGGCGCAAATTTATCTTTTCCCCTTGCTTGGCCTGGGCGTTTTTCTGCTCAGTTTTATCCTTTTGGCAATCTTGTACAAAAATAAAAATTTTAAGGCCCTGGTCATGTATCTTTTAGGTTCGTCCGCCATTTTCGGTCTTTTTTTAAGTATCGCTCTGGTGGCGGTCTATCTAATTAATTTTCGTTAATTTACTATGATGGAATTCTATCTGGTTAAAGTCTTATTTTTTGCGACCTTGGCTTTTATGGTAGCCGCCCTCGCTACCCCGCTTGTCACGCATTTTCTCTATAAATATAAGTTAGGCAAAAAAATTAGAAATAGTGGCAACACTCCGGTATTTAGCGTATTGCATGCCCATAAAGAGGGAACGCCGACCATGGGTGGTATTTTAATCTGGGGGACAGTTTTAATTTTGATTTTACTTTTTTCCGGTTTATCACGCATTTGGCCGGGAAGCCTATTTGATCACTTAAATTTTTTAACCCGCGCGGAAACCTTGCTGCCCCTGGGCGCCTTGGTTATCACGGCTTTAATCGGTTTGTTTGATGATTGGTTAGATGTCCGCGGCAAAGGCGTGCTGGGCGGCGGCGGCTTAAAATTACGCCACCGTATTTTAATATATACACTGATTGCCATCGTCGGCGCCCTGTGGTTTTATTTAAAACTCGATTGGACAGTTTTTCATGTTCCGTTTTTGGGTAATTTTGAAATTGGCGCTTGGTATATTCCAATTTTTATTTTCGTTATTGTTTCTACTTCTTTTTCCGTTAATGAAACCGACGGCCTTGACGGGCTCGCTGGGGGGACCTTGCTTATTGCCTTTATGGCTTTCGGCGTGATCGCTTTTACCTTAGGGCGTTATGATTTGGCGACTTTTTGCGGAGTGATTATTGGTGCTCTTTTGGCTTTTCTTTGGTTTAATATCCCGCCCGCCCGCTTTTATATGGGCGACACCGGAGCGATGAGTTTGGGTGTTACCCTGGGCATTATTGCGATGCTCACTAATAGCGCGCTTTTGCTTATTCCGATTGGTGTAATATTTATTATCGAATCATTATCCGTGATTATCCAAGTTTTATCTAAACGCTGGCGCGGGAAAAAAATATTTTTGTCTTCGCCTATCCATCATCATTATCAAGCCGTAGGCTGGCCGGAAGCGAAAGTAGTTATGCGTTTTTGGGTTATCGGCGGTATTGGCGCGGCCATTGCTTTAATGATATTTCTGCTCGACACCAAATTTTAGAGCTTATAATTTTGTAATATGGCTTTTAAGCGCTTTATCAGTAAAATTAAATCGCCCCAGTCGAGCGAGCATGAGCCCGACAAGAGTTTAATTACGGCGATGTTCGGACTAATCGCTTTCGGGCTGATGATGCTTTTTAGCGCCTCTTCGGTGGTTTCATTTTCGCGCTATGGCAATACTTACCATTATTTTTTTCGGCAGTTTATTTGGGTTATCATTGCTGTGGCCGCATTTTGGTTCGTGTCCCGTTTTGATTATCGCCGCCTGAAAAAATATGCCGTTTTTTTTCTCTTTGCTTCCATTATTCTACTGATTTTAGTTTTTGTGCCGGGTATTCGCGCGACTTACGGAACGGCCCATAGCTGGATAAATGTTTTTGGTTATTCTTTCCAGCCCTCGGAGCTTGTGAAGCTGTCTTTCTTGATTTATTTGGCGACCTGGCTTGAGGCGAAAAAAGGGGAATTAAACAGTTTTTCCAGCGGTATTTTACCTTTTTTGGCGATTTTAGGCGTTATCAGTGTCCTGATGCTTGCCCAGCCCGACTTGGGAACTTTATTCATTATCGCCTTTTCCGCGATGGTTGTTTTTTTTACCGGCGGCGGAAAAGTTACACATATTTTTTTGGTTGTCGTGTCGGCCGCATTATTGCTTTTTATTATGTTGAGTCTAAAGACATCCTACCAAACAGATCGTTTTAAATGTCTGAAGGATCCGAGTTATAGCGCGCAGGATAAATGTTATCAGATTAATCAATCGCTGATAGCCGTCGGCTCCGGCGGCTGGTTCGGGCGCGGTATCGGCCAGAGTCGTCAGAAGTTCATGTATTTGCCGGAAGTCTGGGGCGATTCAATTTTTCCGATCATTGCGGAAGAAATCGGTTTTTTCTTTAGCGCCCTTTTGCTTTTGCTCTATCTTTTTATTTTTTACCGCGGTCTGCTCATTGCGCGCGGTGCGCCTGATTTATACGGCGGGGCGCTCGCCACGGGAATTGTCGTGTGGCTAGCCGTACAAACATTCTTAAATATCGGCGGCATGATTAATTTAATTCCGATGACCGGCGTGCCGCTTCCTTTTATTTCCGCCGGCGGATCAGCCATTTTATCCAATATGATTGCCATGGGCATTCTGGTTAACATTAGTAAGCAGACGCGAAAATCACGCAATCACGCTTAAAATATGGAAAATAAAAAAAGCCACACAATTATCTTATCCGGGGGAGGAACGGGCGGACCGGTCACTCCACTTTTGGCAGTGGCCGCCGAACTGCTTAAAGATGAGGAGAATTTAAATTTAATTTTTGTCGATACCGCAAATAGCCCGGCCCAAGAATTAAGCGCCAAGTTCAAGGAAGGCAAAATAAAATTCATCAGTCTTAATAGCGGGAAATGGCGGCGTTATTTTTCCTGGCGTAATATTTGGGATTTTTTTAAGACGCTGGCCGCCTTTTTTAAGGCTTTAAAAATTTTAAAAAGAGAACAACCCGATTTAGTGATGAGTGCGGGCGGCTTTGTGAGCGTGCCTTTAGTTTGGGCCGCCGCCGCCAGAAAAATACCGATTTTAATCCACCAGCAGGATATTCGCGCCGGCTTAGCCAATCGCTTGATGGCGCCGTTTGCGCGCGTTATTACCGTTACTTTTGAAAAGTCATTAATTGATTACGGACCGCGGGCAGTTTTAACCGGCAACCCGCTTAAGGATATTAGCGGCTACCAGATGAAGGGGGTAGCGACGCGGAACCGTTATGGTTTTAGCCTCGATAAGCCGCTGCTCATGGTTATCGGCGGCGGGACAGGCGCGGCCGCCATTAATAATTTAATCCAGGAGACACTACCAAGTCTACTTAATACTTGTCAACTTGTTCATTTAACCGGGCGCGGCAAGAAATCGGAAACAAGTATTAAAAATGAAGCCTATCAAGCTTTTGAATTTTTACCCCAGGAAGAAGTTCTAAGTTTGATGGCCGCCGCTGACCTCGTTATTTCGCGTTGCGGCTTCGGAGCCTTAACGGAGTTAGCCAGTCTCGGTAAGGCCACAATTTTAATTCCGATGCCTCGGAGCCATCAAGAAGAAAATGCCGCCCTTTTTAAATCTCGCGACGCCGCGCTGGTTCTAAGCCAAATTAATTTGACAGCGGCCGGATTAAGTAAGGCAATTATTGAAACCATCGGTGACACAAAATTAAGGGGAAGTTTGAGCCGCAATATCGCTAAAATTATGAAACCGGACGCCGCCGAGAGTATCGCGGCGATTATCTGGGAAATGCTTAAATAAAATGTCTAAAAATAAAAGTAAAAAAAATATTTATTTGATTGGAGTAAAGGGCGTAGGTATGACTATGCTTGCCCAGTTTTTAGTGAAGAAGGGAAATCGGATTAGCGGTTCGGATAACCCCGAGTCCTTTATGACGGATCGCGTTCTAAAAAAGGAAAAAATAAAAGTATTTTCTCCCTTTGCCCCGCAAAATATTCCCGATAATACGGATTTAATTATTCATTCGCTCGCTTATAGCCCGGAAAATAATAGTGAACTCAGCTATATCAAGAAGAATTCGGCGCGCTTTAAGAATATTCCCGTGATTACTTATTCCGAAGCTTTGGGCCAGGTTTTTAATGAATATTACGGGATTGCGGTTTGCGGCAGCCATGGTAAGACCACGACTTCGGCTTGGCTCGGTTATGTTTTAGCGAAGGCCGGCAAGAAGCCCAATGTGCTCGTCGGTTCGCGCGTACCCCAGTTTAATGGCAGCAGCTTAATCGGCAGCGCTAAATATTTCGTGGCGGAAGTTGATGAATATAAAAATAAATTGCAGTATTGTTCTCCCCAGGGAGTAGTTTTAAATAATATCGAATTTGATCATCCTGATTATTTTAAGAATCAAGCCGCTTATACGAAAGTTTTTGCCGACTTCATTAAAAAAATTCCGGCGGGCGGTTGGCTGGTGATGAATAATCACGACTTTGAGACAAAAAAAATAAAAAAATATTGCCGCGGACGGGTAATGACTTATGATGTAGCCCCGACCGGAGGGACTGTGCCGACTGTAAATTATTTGGCACAAAATTTAAAAATTAAGCGCGGACTGCTTACTTTCACGGTTAATGATTGGGGTGAATTTAAAATTTCTCTTTGGGGCGAACATAATGTTTATAATGCCTTGGCAGTTATCGCGGCGGCACGAACACTCGGCGTCCCGCTTGAAACTATTCGGAAACATTTAGCCGGCTTTAAAGGCACGGAAAGACGGGCGCAAGTTTTGGGGACTTATCGCGGGTCAACAATCATTGACGACTACGCGCATCATCCGACCGAGATTCAAGCGACTCTTGAGGGCGTTCGGGCGCGCTATCCGCGGAAAAATATCATTACTGTCTTCCATCCCCATACCTATACTCGGACTAAAGCGCTCTTTAAAGATTTCGTGACGAGTTTCACGAGAAGCGACGAATTGATTGTGCTCGATATTTATGGCTCGGCCCGCGAAAAGCAAGGCGGTGTCTCGAGTGCTCAGCTTGTTAAGGCAATTGCTAAATATAATTCGGGGCGGGGACTCGAGCAAAAAGTGCGGCATATCGCCACGATTAGCGAAGCGGCTGCTTATTTTCGCGGTAAATTAAATTCATCCGACTTGCTACTACTGATGGGCGCGGGTGATGTCTTTCGTTTGGGAGAAACTTTATTAAAATATGGCCGATGAAATTGATAATCAGGAAGAGGCGAAAAAAGAAACAATTTCTTGGAGTCTTTTTTGGCAGGAACTCTGGAAGATATTAAAGCCTTTCCGGAAGTTTTTTTATACGATTACTCTTTTTATTTCCGCGACCGCCGTCCTGGGCCTGGTCACTCCCTATCTTTTGAAATTACTGATTGACGGTTTAAATGGCTTTAATAAAGAAAGCCTGGTTTTATTAATTAAGCTCATTGTTTTATATTTTGCGGCCAGCCAGCTTGCCTCCGTCCTTGAATATTTTAGCGATCGCCGGATATTGCGCTTGCTCGTCGAAATTGAATATCATTTGGGCATCAAGGCGCAGGAAAAACTCGTTTCGCTTGATTTGGGCTACCACGAGCGGGAAAATACCGGCGCCAAAATCGTTAAGGTTGAACGGGGAATCGATAAAATTTCTCAATTTATCAATAATATTTTTTGGGAGGTAGCACCGACCTTTATTCAATTAGTGCTGACGCTCGGCGCTTTATTCTGGGCGGAGTGGCGCATCGGTTTGTCCTTTTTATTTTTTGCTCCCCTTTATTTAGTCGTTACTTACTACGCCAATAAACGCATGTATCCGGTGCGCAAAGCGATTTATAAAGATTATGAAGTCGCATCCGGAAAAATGGGCCAGGCGATTATTAATATTAATGCCGTCCAGTCATTCGTCCAGGAAAAAAGAGAGCTGAGCGAATTCGATAAGATTAAAATTAAAGTTCGAGAAAATGAAAATAAGCAATTCGGCTGGATGATGAAAATTAGTCTGGGCCGCAGCGCGATTGTCGATATTGGCCGGGCCGTCGTTTTATTTTTAGGGGTTTACTTCGTATATAAAGGAACACTCGGCGTCGGCACTTTGATTTTCGTCTTTACACTGAGTGAGAAAGCCTATATTTCGCTGGATCGCCTTTCGCGTTTTTATGATCGCATGGAGGAAGGCCGCGAAGGCGTCAGCCGACTGCTAAAATTATTTAAAAGCCAGTCTTCAATTATTAATAAGAAGAACGGCCTGAAACCGAAGAAAATTACCGGCGAGATTAAATTCGAAGATGTTTCTTTCTTTTATGGTGATAATTCTAAACCGGCGGTCGAAAATTTAAGTTTTAAAATCAGTTCCGGCTCCTCAGTCGCTTTAGTTGGTCCGTCCGGCGGCGGGAAGACAACGATTGCGCGCTTGCTTTATCGCCATTACGATCCCCAAACAGGGCGCGTGCTCTTGGACGGAAAAGATTTGCGTGATTATGATTTACGGTCGTTTCGAAAATTTTTGGCAATTGTTCCCCAGGAAGTGGAAATTTTTGATCTGAGTGTGAGTGAGAATATTGCCTATGCGAAACCGAGCGCTTCGTTTAAAGAAATTCAAGCCGCCGCGCGTATCGCTAACGCCGAAGAGTTCATTCTTAAACTTGATAAAACTTATGACACCATGGTCGGCGAGCGGGGAATTCGTCTTTCGGGCGGCCAACGCCAGCGCATCGGTATTGCGCGCGCGATACTCGCCAATCCGCGAATTTTAATTTTCGATGAAGCGACCTCGAATTTAGATAGCCAGAGTGAAATATTAATCCAGGACGCAATGGAAAAAATCAGTCACGGTCGAACGATGATAATTATTGCCCATCGTTTAAGCACTATCCGTAAGGCCGATAAGATTATCGTGCTCGAAAACGGACGAGTCGCGGAAACAGGCAGCCATAGCGAGCTCTCGCACTTAACGGGCGGCCTTTACGCGAAACTACTGAAATTACAGGCACTCGGTGAAGTTGACTAAAACCCAGAAAAAATAAGGGATAATTTGATTTTTTCTGGTATTATCCTATAATTAAAGCATGCTTAAAATAGAGAAGAACTTCAATTTAGCCCCTCTCACTACTTTTAAAATCGGCCAAGCAGCCGAATTTTTTGCCGTTATCAAGAGTTTAGCTGATTTACGGGAAGCGATTGAATGGGCAAAAATAAATAAAAAAGTAATTCATATTATCGGTGGCGGATCAAATATCCTAATTTCCGGAAAAGTTAAGGGCCTGGTCTTGAAGAATGAAATTCGCGGAATCGAAATTTTGGCGCGGGAAGATGATTATGCTCTCGTTGAAGCGATGTCGGGTGAGTCTTGGACTAAATTTGTCAGTTATACCGTCAGCCATGATTTTTATGGTTTGGAAAACTTATTTTTGATTTACGGTACGGTCGGTGCGGCCCCGATGCAGAACATTGGCGCTTACGGCGTGGAGCTCAAAGATTATTTTTATCACTTGAAAGCGATTGATTTGAAAACTGGTCACGAAAAAATATTTGCGGCGGCGGATTGTAAGTTCGGCTATCGCGATAGTATTTTTAAGAATAAACTCAAGGGAAAATATTTTATTTACGCGGTGACCATGAAGTTAAAACGAGCGCCAGACTTTAAATTAGATTATGGCTCGATTCGTGAAGAACTTCTAAAAAAGGGGATAAGCGAGCCATATCAAAGTGATATTGTTAAAGTGATTACTGAAATCAGAAACAGTAAATTACCGAATCCTGGCGTATTAGCTAATGCCGGCTCATTTTTTAAGAATGCGGAAATCAGTCGGCGTAAATTTGCCGGGTTATTGAAAAAATATCCGAATATCCCTAATTTCCCGGTTGGAAAAGCCACGGTTAAAATTCCGACCGGCTGGTTAATCGAGCAGGCGGGTTTTAAAGGTAAACAAATAGGTCCGGTTAGTATGTATGAGCACCAGGCACTTATCCTCGTTAATCACGGGGGTGCGACCGCCAAAGACGTGCTGTCCTTGGTTAAAAAAGTAAAAGCAGGCGTCAAAAAGAAATTTGGGATTGAAATAAATGAAGAAGTTAATATAATATAGATATTTAAGAAAACATATGACCTCAAGCGAACTCCGCCAAAAATATTTAGAATTTTTTAAGGCTCATAATCACGCCGTGATTTCGAGTGCGTCTTTGTTACCGGAAAATGACTCGACTTTGCTATTTACTAATTCCGGTATGTTTCCTTTAGTCCCGTATTTACTGGGTGAAAAGCATCCGGCGGGTATTCGCTTGGTCAATAGCCAAAAATGCTTTCGCACGGAAGATATCGATGAGGTCGGCGACCGCCGCCATAATACTTTTTTCGAAATGCTGGGGAATTGGTCGCTCGGTGATTATTTTAAAAAAGAACAGATTACTTGGTTGTTTACGTTTCTATTTGAAGAATTAAAACTTGATCCGAGTAAAATTTATCAAAGTGTGTATGCGGGAAGTGAAGATGGCAAGATTAAGAAAGACGAAGAGACAATAGCGCTGCTAAAGGATTTATTCAAAAAATATGGCGTCAGCTCTGAAGAAGGCCCAACGACGCTCACTAAAGGAGAATTGGGGTCAGGCAAAGAAATCGATTTTAGTAAGGAAAGAATTTTTGCTTATCGCGATAAAAATTGGTGGAAGCGGGGCGATTCAATCGGCGAGCTCGGGGGTTCCGATAGCGAAACCTTTTATGATACTGGCCGGGCGCATGATAAAAAATTCGGTCCTCAGTGCCACGTGAACTGTGATTGCGGACGTTTTTTAGAAATCGGCAATTCTGTTTTTATGCAGTATAAAAAAACGGAAGTGGGTTGGACGGAGCTCGAAACAAGAAATGTTGACTTTGGTGGGGGCCTGGAAAGAATATTAATGGTACTTGAGGCACAAGATAGTATTTACAAAACAGATCTTTTTAATCGCATAATAGCGAAAATAGAAGAGTTGTCGGGTAAAAAATACGAAGATAATACCCGTGATTTTGAAATTGTGGCCGACCATATTAAGGCGGCAACTTTCATTGTCGGTGATGATAAAGGCGTAACGCCGTCTAATACTGATCAAGGTTATGTTGTCCGACGTCTCTTGCGCCGTGCTATTCGCTACGGCCGGCATCTCGGCATCACCGAACCATTATGGTTAAGCCAGGTTTCACAAGTTGTTATTGATGATTATAAAAATTCCTATCCGGAATTAGCGCGGAATCAAAAAAATATTTTTATTGAGTTTGCCAAAGAAGAAGAAAAATTTAACCGCACTCTGGAAAAAGGTTTAATTGAATTTAAAAAACTCGAGACGAAAAATATTAATGGCGCCGAGGCTTTTAATTTATATCAAAGCTATGGTTTTCCTTTGGAGATGACCGAAGAGCTCGCTCAGGAGGAAGGGAAAACAGTTAATCGGGCCGGCTTCGAAGAAGAACTAAAAAAACATCAGGATCTTTCGCGCACCGCTTCCGCCGGTAAATTTAAGGGCGGCTTAGCTGATGCCGGCGAAGAAACGACTAAACTTCATACGGCTGCGCATCTCCTTATTGCTGCTCTACGTCAGGTTCTCGGCACGCACGTTACCCAAAAGGGAAGTAATATCACCGCCGAAAGACTACGTTTAGACTTTGCTCATCCCGAGAAGATGACGCCCGAGCAAATTGCCGAGGTAGAGACCTTGGTTAATGGCGCAATTAAACGTAATTTGGATGTTGTTTGTGAGGAGTTTTCACTCGAAGACGCCAAGAAAAGAGGCGCCATGGGTGTGTTTGATTCGAAATATGGGGAAAAGGTTAAGGTTTATACTGTTTCCTCTCTCGACTCAGAGGGTAAACCCCAGATAGCCGAAGCCTTCTCACAGGAAATCTGCGGTGGCCCGCACGTCGCAAATACGGGTATTTTAGGGCATTTTAAGATTCAAAAGGAAGAGGCCTCAAGTTCAGGAGTAAGGCGCATTAAAGCGGTCTTAATCCGGGATGAGAACTCTTGACAACTTGATTACTTATCCCTATAATAATTTTATTAAGAATATTATTAGAAAAAACTAATTTTTTATAATAGATTTTGATAAAGGGGACAATAAGTCTTTATCAAATTTTTTTGTGTTAATGTCAAAAGACAGGGATAAGACAACTGATAGTACCGATACCCTTAATGCCAAGGATTTTATTGAGATGCAAGGGGAGGTGCTGGAGTTGATGCCAGCCGCTACTTTTCGCGTTAAATTGGAAAATGGCCATGAGATTTCGGCCCACTTATCCGGTAAAATGCGGATGAATAAGATTAGGTTGTTGCCTGGCGATAAAGTAAGAATGCAGATCAGCCCTTATGATTTAACCAAGGGTCGGATCACCTATCGTCTCTAAATTTATAAAATTAAATTTTCCATATGAAAGTAAGAGCCAGCGCTAAAAAAATTTGCAAGGATTGTAAGGTGGTCCGCCGTAAGGGTCGGGTTCATGTTATTTGCAAAAACCCTAAACATAAACAAAGACAGGGGTAATTTATAATATTTATGGCAGTAAGAATCGCGGGAGTAAATATTCCCAATGACAAAAGAGTAGAAATTGCTTTGACTTATATCCACGGTGTGGGCCGAACTCGGTCGAACAAGGTTTTAGCTGAGGCTAAAGTCGATAAGGATATTAGGGTTAAAGACTTAAAAGAAGAGGATGTTAACCGTTTACGTGAAATTATCGAGAAGAAATATACGGTTGAAGGCGATTTGCGCCGTGAAGTCCAAAGCAATATCAAACGTTTGCGTGAAATCGGCTGCTATCGCGGCTTGCGCCATGCTAAACATTTACCGGTCAGAGGTCAGAGAACTAAGACCAATAGCCGTACCGTCCGTGGCAATAAGCGCGTGACAGCGGTGAGCGGTAAATCTAAAGCTGGACTGCAAAAGACCTAATCATTTATAAAAGATTAAAATATGTCTGAAGAAGTAAAAAAAGAGGCTAAGAGCAAAACTGCTGAGGAACCGAAAAAGGTCCCTGCGCCTTCTGTTGAAGTTAAAGAGGAAAAGGAAGAAAAGGAAACCGAAGGTTTTAACTTTGATTCCAGCGATGAGGAATTGCCGGAAGAAATCAAACAGAAATTGGAAAAAAATAAGCAGGCTCGCGCTAAAAAGAAATTAATTAAGAAAAAGAAAAAAAAGACGGCCAAAATCGTGAAAGTCGGCCGGGCTTATATCCAAGCGACCTATAATAACACCATGATTACTTTAACGGATACGAACGGTGATGTTATTTCCTGGGCCAGCGCGGGTTTAGCCGGTTTTAAGGGCGCGAAGAAAGCGACTCCTTACGCCGCGCAAATTATTACTAAAATTGCAGCGCAGAAAGCGAAAGAAGAATACGGTTTGCAAGAGGTGAGCGTATTTGTGTCCGGTGTCGGTACCGGTCGAGAAGCCGCTATTCGTGCTTTAAATGCTAACGGTTTAGATGTAGTCGCCATTAAAGACGTAACTCCGGTTCCGCACAATGGTTGCCGCCCTAAAAAACCGCGTCGCGTATAATCTAAAATAATATGGGAAGAAATATTGATGCTAAATGCAAACAATGCCGTCGCACCGGAGAAAAATTATTTCTCAAGGGCGAAAGATGCTTAGGACCGAAATGCGGCATGGTTAAGCGTAATTATGCTCCTGGTTTTCACGGACCAAAGGGCCGCAAGCGCTTAAGCGATTACGGTTTGCAATTACAAGAAAAACAGAAAGCCAAGAAATATTACGGCATGCTCGAAAAGCAATTCCGTTTGACCTATACTAAGGCCTCCAAGAAAACTGGCGATGCCGGTAAGAATTTCTTGAAAGCCCTGGAAATGCGTTTGGATAATGTGGTTTACCGTATCGGTTGGGCCACATCCCGCGCGCAGGCACGTCAACTAGTCAATCATGGCCACTTTACCGTTAATAGCCGTAAAGCGTCTGTTCCGTCTTTCTCCGTTAAGCTGGGCGAAGTTATCAAAATCAGAAAGAGCAGCCAGACCAGCCCCTTCTTTAGAAATTTGGGAGAAAAAATGAAGAAGGCTGACCGTCCGAGCTGGATAAACTTTGACAACACCGATTTAAGCGCGAAAGTTCTGCATGAACCGAAAGATCTTGATCTGCCGCAGAACATCAATGTTAAAATGATCATTGAGTATTACTCAAAATAAATTAATTGCCGGCGTCCGAATCTTGATTCGGCGTCAGCCGCATTATCTATGCAAAATATTGCTTTACCTAAAAAAATTGATTTCAAAGAAGGTAGCAATCCGAATGAAGGCATCATCACTGTTGAACCTTTATTCCCGGGTTACGGTATGACTTTGGGCAATTCCTTGCGCCGAGTTCTCTTATCGTCACTGCCGGGTGCAGCCGTTATTGGTGCGAAAATTAAAGGCGCCAGCCATGAATTTATGGCTCTACCGCATGTCAAAGAAGATGTCCTGGAAATGATCTTGAATTTAAAACAATTACGTTTACGAGTATATACCGAAGAAGAAGTGCGCTTGGAAATTAAAATCAAGGGCAAAAAAGTTGTCACCGCCGGCGATATCGCTAAAAATAGCCAGGTAGAAATTAAGAACCCTGACCTGGTGATTGCTAATATTACTGACGAAGCCGGAAGTTTAGAAATGGAAATTGTCGTTAAAGAAGGCCGCGGCTATAAGATGCCGGAAGGAGCGAAGAAGGAAAATCGCGAAATCGGCTATATCGAAATTGATTCCATGTTTTCTCCCGTAATTTTAGTTTCAAGCTCAGTCGAGAATACCCGTGTCGGTAAAATGACTAACTGGGATAAATTAGTTTTGAATGTTAAAACTGACGGCACGATTACTCCAGAAGTTGCTTTCAATGAAACTGTAAAGATTTTAGTTGATCAATATAGCTCCTTATTACCGGGTGCCATGGCCGCTAAAGAAGAAGCCATGACTGAGACTCCGGAAATGAGCGTTGAAGTGATTGCGCCCGAAGAAACGGAAGAAGAGAACGAAGATGAACCGGTTGCCAAGAAAGAAAAGAAAGAGAAAAAAGAAAAAAAAGTTAAAGTTAAAAAATAATTAGTAAATTCCGCTAGTATGCGTCACAGAAATAAAAACAAAATTCTTGATAGAAAGAAAGGACCGCGCGAACTCATGTTGCGTAATTTGGCCTCCAGTATTTTATTATACGAGCATGTTAAGACAACCAAGGCGAAGGCCCAGGCTGTCCGCCCTTTGGTGGAGAAATTAATTACCTCTTCTAAAGCTGGTGATTTAAATGCACGCCGCGGCTTAATTAAGGTTCTCTTACAGAAAAACGCCGTTAAAAAAGCGATTGAAGTTTTAGGAGTCCGTTATAAAAATCGTCCGGGTGGTTATACACGGACCACTAAATTAGGTGTTCGCCAAGGTGATGGCGCCGAAATGGTGCAAATTGAATTAGTATAATTATATGAAAAATATCGAGAGAAAATTACATCAACTTGATGCTACGGATTTAAGCGTTGGCCGCTTAGCGACCAAAATTGCTCTGATTTTACGCGGGAAGAATAAGCCGGAATATCAGGCGCATTTAGATTTAGGCGATATCGTTGAAGTAAAAAATATTTCAAAAATGAAATTCACCGGCAAGAAACTTGATCAAAAACAATATCATCATTATTCCGGATATTTAGGCGGTTTGAAGAGCAAGAAGATGTCCGTTGTTTTTGCAAAAGACCCGGGTGATGTTTTACACCGTGCCGTGCGCGAAATGTTACCGCCAACTAAGTTGCGCGTTAATATGTTAAAAAGATTAATCATTAAATAATATGGCTGAAAAAAAGAAACAAGAGATCATGGATACCGACTCGTTTGAAATTATTGTTAATGATAATCCGGATGAGGAAAAAGACTGGGCGAAAAATGAAACCGTTGAATTTTCCGGTAAGTATTTGAAAGCCGTCGGACGCCGCAAGCAGGCGACCGCTCAAGTTCGTCTTTACGAAGGTGGTAAAGGTATCATCATGATTAATGGTAAACGGGCGATTGAATATTTTCCGGGTGAAGGTTTAGGCATCATTGTTCAACCCCTGAAAGCGACCGGCCATTTACGCGACTATAATTTTTCCGTGATTGTTTCCGGTGGTGGCAAGATGGGCCAAATCGATGCGGTGCGCTTAGGCATCGCGCGCGCTGTCTTTACCCTTGACCCGACCACGAAAGAAGCTTTGAAGGTTAATAACTTTTTAACCCGCGATCCGAGACAAGTTGAAAGAAAGAAACCGGGTCTGCGCAAAGCGAGAAAGGCCCCACAGTGGAGCAAACGTTAAAAATTCTATACACTCTATATACGAAGAAACGCCCTATTTACTGGGGCGTTTTTTTGCTATAATTTAAATATATGGAAAACCTCATCAAAAAACTGGAAGAGCTACGGGAACGCTTTTTGAAGACAAAAGCGCTTTTAGATATTGACCGCAAAGTGGTTTCGGAGAAAGAATTAAGACTTAAAATGTCGGCGCCGGATTTCTGGAATGACCGGGAAGCGGCGGTTAAAGTCGGTCAAGAAGTTGAGGAACTCGCCACCGAAATTAAAGAATGGCAAGCCATGGAAACTGAAATTAGTGATGCCGAGGAAATGGCCGCTATGGCGCAGAAAGAAGCGGGCGGAGATTTAACTAATGAATTAGAAAGCAAATACGAAGAACTCGAGAAGAAATTTTCTCATTTAGAGTTCCTGTCGCTTTTCTCGGAAGAATATGACCATGATAACGCCTTGCTCTCCCTACACTCCGGTACGGGCGGCGTAGACGCCCAGGATTGGACGCAAATGCTCGAAAGGATGTATTTGCGCTTCGCAGAAAGGCAGGGCTGGAAAGTGGAAATTCTTGATAGTAATTATGGCAATGAGGCCGGGCTCAAAAGCGTTATGCTCCGTATTGTCGGTCCTTGGGCTTATGGTTATTTAAAGAGTGAAAATGGCGTGCACCGTTTACTGCGCAATTCGCCCTTCAATGCGGATGGTTTACGTCAGACTTCTTTTGCTCTCGCCGAAGTAATTCCGGAAATTAAAGATGAGGCTGCAATTGTACTTAAAGATGAGGATTTGCGCATTGATGTTTTTCGTTCCTCGGGCCCCGGTGGCCAAAGCGTTAATACAACCGATTCGGCGGTCAGGATTGTTCATATTCCGACCGGGATTACAGTTTCTTGCCAGAGTGAGCGCTCGCAACATCAAAACAGGGAAAACGCCTTCCGCATTCTAAAAACTAAGTTGGCTCTTTTGGCGCACGAAGAAAAAGAAGCAGAGAAGCGGAAATTGAAAGGGGAATTAACGAAGGCCGAATGGGGTCGGCAGATTCGCTCCTATTTTCTTTACGGCAACCGTTTAGTTAAGGACCACCGCAGTAATTATGAAACTTCTAACGTCGATGTAGTCCTTGATGGCGATCTGGAGCCTTTTATGGAAGCATATCTGAGGTGGTTGAAGACAAACTAAATCTTTATCTTTTCTTCATCATGAATTCGCTACAATACCACTACTAACAATAGTGGTTTTTTTATGTCCAAATTAAGACAGGCTTTTTATGCTGGGCGTTTATCTCCAGCGAAAATATTTTTAATTATAAATATATTATTTATTGCGGGTGTTTTTATTTTGGGCTTTCAACCGCACGCCTTTTTGGCGCCGCCCGGTTCAGGTGATATTTCTTTCTATAATGGCAAGTCTTTATCGTTTTCCGGACGGGTTTGTGAGGAGGCGGATACCGATTATAAAAGCCGGCGCTTAACGCTATGCGCCCTTGGCAAAACGGGGGGTCTTGTTCTTATTACGACTGATTTATATCCCATTTATGATTATGGCGATTTTATTAAAATAACGGGAACACTTGAAGCTCCGCCCGAGATAGACGGTTTTGATTATGAAAGCTATCTCGCGCGCTACGATATTTATTCGGTGATGTATTATCCCCAAATAAGCACAATTACTGGCGAGCTCAGCGGTTCACAAAATGTTTACCTATCTCTGATGAAATTTAAATGGCGACTTAAGGATCTAATCGATTTAAATTTGCCGGAGCCGGAAGCCGGACTCGCTAATGCGCTGCTCCTCGGCTATCGCCGGACAGTCATGCGCGAAGATTTACAGATTTTTTCGCGAGTGGGCCTAAGCCATATGATTGCGATATCGGGCTCACACATCACGATTTTAAGCGCGATGATTATAAATTTTCTCTTGGCGCTCGGAGTGCGGCGTCGGCGCGCCCTCCTCATCATTTTTGGGTTTTTATTAATTTATCCGCTCATTACCGGTTTGGCCGCCTCGGCAGTACGGTCGGCGATTATGGGCGGTCTCGCTTTTTTAGCCATGTATTATCAGCGCTCTGGATCGCTCATAAAAGCTTTGGTTTTTTCGGCCGCCGCTATGCTAATTTTTAATCCAAAAATTCTGCGGGCCGATATTGGTTTTCAATTATCATTCATGGCGCTCCTCGGAATTATCTATTTATACCCGATTGGCGAGGGAATTACGAAGCGCTTTTTAGAGAAAAGAAAGCTGAAAATAAAAACCAAAAAATTTTTAAAAACAATTTTAGATACGATTAATTTAACTCTAATTTCGCAAATCGTAATTTTGCCGATCGCGCTTATTAATTTTAAGCAATTATCGCTGATTGCGCCGCTCGCGAACGTCCTCGTGCTTTGGACTTTTGCACCGCTTTTAGCGGCGCTCATTGGCGCGCTATTTCTCAGCGCTTTAATTCCGACCCTCAGTTTGTTTTGGTTTTTCCCGGCGTATTTATTATTAAAATTTATCTTCTTCGTTTCTACGCTTTTAGCTGCGTCTACCTGGGCGGCAGTAAATATTAATCACTTTAATTGGTATTTGGGGGCGGGGTATTATGCCATATTAATCCTACTATATCGCAGATTTCGGCATTGACAAGATTAGTTTCTCGTGTTTAAATAAGACGATGCTCAAATTATAGTTGAGTATCGTTCTTTCATAATTATTCACTCGCCATGGTCTTTAAATCAGTAAGACTAGGCATAAACAAAAAAGGAGACCAGTGTATGGACACTAATCAAAAAGTATTATCAACCATGACTGGCTATGAAATCATGGCCACGATTGAAGCCCTGGAAAAGCAGGGCTTGAATGTAAGTAGCTTTAAGCTACTTCGACAAGATAAAAATTTAGCTGAAGAAGTCGCCAATCTAATTTTGTCGAAACAATTCCAGCCCAGAATTGATGATCAGCAATTTTTGTCAATCATGGGTAAGGAAAATTATTTTGGTCCGACTGAATGGTTCCGGCACTTCAATGTTTATTTGGAGATTGAACTGCCGATAAGCATGCACAGGCTGACCCAAATAGCCAATGGAGATTGTCCCTTTGAGAAAGGTAAGAAAGTAAAAGATACGCATTTTCTTTTCTGTTTACCAAAGAAAATTGAAACTTCGACAATTGATCGCTACATGAATATTAATACCTGGCGAAAAATTTTACCGGCTAAAGGTCAACCTAAATTTATTGGTGGGAACACGATACCATCACCTAGTTCTAACAAAGCTCCATGGTACGAAAATCTTGGATTTGCTACTAACCCAAAACACCGCTATGACTGGTTTCTCATGTACAAAGGTATACTCCCTTCATATTTCAGTACTCCGGAAAGACCAATTGAGTCATGGGATCAGTATTTTAGACCAAATACTATAGAATGCATATCAATGCATTTTCAGTATTATGTTAAAAACAAAACATATTTGAATCCCAGTGAGTTCGGTCGTACCTGTGATTTAATGCCAGATAATAATGAGGGTGATTTTGTTGCTGTCGGAAATTTTGATAAAATTGGTTTATCTATTAGCTGGGGTAATATGTACACCGGTTATTTCCTTTCCCGAAAATTAACGTAAAACAAAATATCTAAACTACAAAAATAAAAATTGCATGGAAAAACAAATTTTTCGTAACGATCAGGGCTTAATATTCGGGTTGTCCAAGGTGAGCGATGGCGATATGAAGTTGCATAAGAGTGATAAACACTCCGAGGCCGATATTAACAGGTTAAACTTATTTTTACGCCTGGGGATAGACCCGAAAAAAGTGGTTAGCGTTTTTAGCGCTCATGGTACTAAAATTACCAAGGCCGACTCCAGAAATCAGGGTTGCATAGTCACTAATTCGGATGGCCTGATTACAAATGTCTCGGGGACAACCCTGGCTATTTCAGTGGCTGATTGTGCGCCGCTTTACTTGTTTGACTCTCGTTTGCGCGTTATCGCCTTGCTACATTGCGGATGGCGCGGCACGGCGGCTAAAGTCGTTAAATTAGGCATTGAGAAAATGGCTGATGAATACGGTTCACGCAGTAAAGATATTCAGGCCTTCATCGGTCCACGGATTCGGTCCTGCCATTTCGAAGTAGGTCCTGATGTCGCTGCTAAATTTAATCCGGCAGACGTCGGCAAACGCGACAACAAATATTATGTTAATTTGGGAGGCGCCATTAAACGCCAACTTTTAAGCGCCGGACTGAGTGCTGAGAATATAAAAATTTCTGAGGTCTGCACTTATTGCGGTGAAGAATATTTTTCCCATCGCCGCGATAAACATTCGCGCGTTAAAGCCGGACTGGCATATTTAGGAATGGAATTCTAAATAAAGCTGTCTTGCGAACTTTCAAACCGCCCCCTAATAGGTGCGGTTTTTTTATTGACGATAGTCATTATCCGTAGTAAGATTTAGGTATAATCTAATGAAAAAAGGCGATTTTTAGAGAGATATATATGAAAGCACAAAAAGAAAAAATTAATGAGATTTTGGACCGAGGTGTCGTCGTCCAGGTTTTTCCCGATAAAAAAGAATTTGCCGAAGCCTTGGCGACAAGAAAATTACGCTTTTATATCGGCGCCGACCCGACTTCGACGGCGCTTCATTTGAGCCATGCGAAAAACTACATGTTGCTCGAGGAATTTCGTAAGCTCGGACATGAAGTAATAGTTTTGATTGGCGATTTTACGGCACGCATCGGCGACCCGACCGACAAGGCGACAACGCGCAAGCAGCTCACGCGCGATGAGATTATGGTAAACGTCAAAAGCTGGGTAGAACAGATTAAACCGCTGATGGACTTTAATGATATAGATAATCCGCCGCTTATTAAATATAATCATGACTGGTTGGCGAAATTAACGATGGAGGAAGTAGTTAATCTGGCCTCCAATGTGACGGCGCAGCAAATGCTCGAGCGCGACATGTTCCAAAAACGCTTGGCGGAGAATAAGCCGATATATTTGCATGAATTTATGTATCCGCTGATGCAGGGTTATGATAGCGTCGCGATGGACGTCGACGTTGAGCTTTGCGGGACCGATCAGATTTTTAATGCCCTAATGGGCCGCACTTTGCTCAAGAAACTCAGAAATAAAGATAAATTCGTGGTGGCGGTTAATTTAATGGAAAACCCGAAGACTAAAGAGTTAATGTCGAAGAGCCGCGGTACCGGAATTTTTCTTAATGCCTCCTCGGCCGATATGTTTGCCGGTATAATGGCGCAGCCGGATGAGATGATCGATGTTTTTCTAATCAATAATACCAGAATTCCACTTTCGGAAATTAAAGAAATTATGGGCGCTGCTAATCCGCGGGATGCAAAAATTCGTGCCGCATATGAAGTCACAAAAATTTTCCATGGAGAAAAAGAAGCGCAAGCCGCTCAAGCCGACTTTGTGAGCAAATTTCAGAAAAGGGAAATACCGGAAGATATGGAGGCGTTGCAGTTGGGTGCGGTCAAACTTTCACTTTATGAAATTGTAAAAAAATTAATTCCCGAGACGAGTAATAGCGATATTAAAAGATTATTTGTCCAGGGCGGGATTAAGATTGACGACGCGAGCCATAAAGACACTGAGGAAATTATGAATATTTCCGCCGCCGGCTTAATAATTAAAATCGGAAAAAGACGCTGGTTTAAAGTCACGAAATAAATTCAGAATAAATTTAAAAAAATTTAGAATAAAAAAATAGCCCCTGATTAAGGAGCTATTTTTTATAATTTGGAAAAATTTATTTCTTTTTCGCAACCACTTTTTTCGGAGCGCGCTTGGTACCGGCCTTCTTTACTTTTAAAGCCTTGGTTTCGCCCGCCTTTAAAGCCGGCTTTCTTTTGGCCTTGATTCTTTTCGGCTTGTCTATCGTGCGTAAGCAGGAAGTGCAGAGCTTAACTTTAAAACCCTCAATCGTCTTGCTTTGCAGATTGATATTTTGTCTTTTTAGAGTCTTGATCTTTGAATGGGAGCGGGAAGCGCCTTTAGTTGCGCTGCGGCCACAGAGATCGCATTTTTTAGCCATAGTAATTCTTTGCTTATTTTTATCTTGATAATGGAATTATTCTAACAGCATTTTTAAAATTAATCAAGTTGTGCTAATATAATTACATATGATATACGTTTTTGAGATAATAGTCCTGATTTTTTCGGCGATTATTCATGAATACATGCACGGTTGGATGGCTCTGCGTTTAGGAGACGCGACGGCTAAAGACGCCGGACGCCTGACTTTTAACCCCCTGGCTCACTTAGAGTGGTTCGGTTCCTTTTTCTTGCCCTTAGTCATGGTATTAACCAATATGCCTTTTGTCTTTGGCTGGGCGAAACCGGTCCCTTATAACCCCTATAATTTAAGGGATAGGAAATATGGCGACGCGAAAGTTGCCTTGGCCGGCCCGCTCGGTAACCTGATTATCGCGGTATTTTTTGGTTTATTTCTCAGATTTTTTCATGTTTCCAATCTAACCTTTGTCGCTTTAGTAAGCATGATTGTCTATATCAATTTAGTTCTCATGGTCTTTAATCTGGTCCCGATCCCGCCACTGGACGGTTCAAAAGTACTCGCCGCCTTCTTGCCGGAGCGCATTAAAATCAAATATTTGAACTCCGAGCGCTATGGTTTTATCTTGGTGATTTTATTCGTGATGTTGGCTGGCCAAATCATCATTCCAATCGTTGAATGGCTTTACCGAATTATCACGGGCGCCTAAGCGAGATTTACCGAAAAATACTGGAACGGCCGACCTTGACTTATGTTTTATATTTTGTTAAATTAAATGAGTCATAAAAATTAGTATAAAACCCATCCTGAAAGCTCAGGATTATTTTTAATATATCAACAATAATTATGCCAACGATTAATCAATTAGTTCGCCAGGGTCGTACCAAGATCCCAAAAAGACGAAACGCCCTTGCTCTTCATACCAGCCTTGATTCTTTGCATCGCAAGAAAAAGGATACGGTTAAAGGTGCGCCTTTTAAACAAGGTGTTTGTTTAAAGGTAACGACGACCACTCCGAAAAAGCCAAACTCCGCTTTACGTAAAATTGCGCGTGTCCGTCTTTCGAACGGTATGGAAGTAACTGCCTATATTCCGGGCATGGGCCATAATTTACAAGAACATTCAATCGTTCTGGTCAAAGGCGGAAAAACCAAGGATTTGCCTGGTGTCCGTTATAAAGTTGTCCGCGGCGTATTCGACGCTTCGGGTGTTGAAGCCAGACGTCAGGGTCGTAGTTGCTACGGCGCTAAAAAACCGAAAAAATAATTAAAAAATATATATGAGAGGTAAACCAGCTCCTAAAAGAACAATCGAAGGCGATTCTAAATACAACGATAAGAATATCGCTAAATTTATTAATTACGTCATGGAAAGAGGTAAAAAGTCCGCAGCCGAGAAAATCGTCTATGGATCTTTTGAGATCTTGAAAGAAAAGACGAAGCAGGACCCGAGACATATTTTCAATAAAGCGATCAAGAAAGTTTCTCCGCTCGTTGAAGTCCGCGGTAAGCGCGTCGGTGGTGCGAACTATCAGGTTCCTTTCCAGGTGCGTGGAGAAAGACGCTATTTCTTGGGTTGCAATTGGATTATCGGGGCCGCTAATGACCGTAAGGGTCGTTCGACTGCCGAAAAATTAGCAACTGAGATTTTAGATGCTTCTAATGGCGAAGGTACAGCCGTTAAGAAAAGAGAAGCGGTTCACAAGATGGCTGAAGCCAATAAAGCTTTCGCTCATTTCTCCAGATCAAGAAATTAATTTTTATAATTTAACAACCTCAAATCGAGGGTTATATATATTTTATGTCTCGTGACTATACACTAGAAAATACCAGAAATATCGGAATCATGGCTCATATTGACGCCGGCAAAACTACTTTTACCGAGCGCGTTTTGTTTTATACCGGTAAAAAACACAAGATTGGCGAAGTTCATGAAGGGGCTGCGGAAATGGATTGGATGGAACAAGAGAAGGAAAGAGGGATTACGATTACTTCTGCTGCCACGACTTGTTTTTGGAAACACAATAAAATCAATATTATCGATACTCCAGGCCACGTTGACTTTACGGTTGAGGTAGAACGCTCTTTGCGTGTTCTTGACGGTGCGGTGGCTGTTTTTGACGGTCAGGCGGGCGTTGAGCCGCAATCTGAGACAGTTTGGCGCCAAGCCGATAAATACCAAGTACCGCGCCTTTGTTTTGTAAATAAAATGGATAAAATGGGAGCGGATTTTTATATGAGTTTAAACTCTATCCGCACGCGTTTAAACCAGAAGGCGGTTGCCCTGCAACTCCCGATTGGCGCAGAAAGTAATTTATCCGGCGTGATTGATGTTCTAGAAAAGAAAGCCTTTACTTTCTCCGGGTTTAACGGCGTCGATGTCAAAGAAATCGAAATTCCGGAAGACATGAAAGCGAAGGTTGAAGAATATCATAATGAATTAGTGGAAAAGGCCGTGGAATGTGATGAACAGACCATGGAAAAATATTTAAGCGGTCAAGAAATCAGTTTGGAAGAATTGAAAGCGGCTATCAGAAAAGGGGTTATCGCCAATGCGCTTTACCCGGTTTTATGCGGTACTGCTCTTCAGAATATCGGCGTGCAATTAGTACTCGACGCGGTTAATGATTATTTACCGTCTCCTTTAGACGTACCGGAAATTGATTCGACTGATGTTCGCGATAGCGAGAAGAAATATCCGCTGCGCGCTGACGACTCGAAACCTTTTGTCGGCTTAGCTTTCAAAATTGCGACTGATCCTTTTGTCGGTAAACTTTGTTTCGTCCGTGTATATCAAGGCGTTTTAACCGCTGGCTCATATATCGTTAATTCTTCTAAAGGAACTAAGGAAAGAGTCGGTCGTTTAGTGCGTATGCATGCTAATCACCGTGAAGAAATTAAAGAAATTTACGCAGGTGATATTGCGGCCGTTATCGGTTTAAAGAATACGACCACCGGCAATACGCTCTGTGATGAAAATAACGAAGTATTACTCGAATCTATTACTTTCCCGGAACCGGTTATTAAGATTGCCGTTGAACCGAAGACTAAGGCCGACCAAGAAAAGATGGGTGTCGCCTTGCAGCGTTTGGCCGAAGAAGATCCGACCTTCCGCGTAGAAACTGATGCGGAAACCAATCAAGTTTTAATCTCCGGTATGGGCGAGCTTCATTTGGAAATTATCGTTGATCGTATGCGCCGTGAATTCGGTGTGGAAGCTAACGTCGGTAATCCTCAGGTATCCTATCGCGAAACTATTACTAAAATTGCTGAAGCGGAATATAAGTATGCGAAGCAATCCGGCGGACGCGGCCAATATGGTCATTGTTCCTTACGGGTTGAACCGCTCGAATCGGGCAAGGGAATTGAATTTGCCGATGAAGTTAAGGGTGGTGTTATTCCGAAAGAATATATTCCGGCGATTGAAAAAGGTTTCAAAGAAGCGGTGCTCAGTGGTACTGTGGCCGGTTACCCGATGGTTGATGTAAAAGCAGCCGTATTCTACGGTTCCTATCATGAAGTCGACTCTTCGGAAATCGCCTTTAAACTCGCGGCTATTCACGCGTTTAGAGATGCTTGTCAAAAAGCCGGGGCGATTTTACTTGAACCGATTATGAAAGTTGAAGTGACTACTCCGGAAGAATATATGGGCAACATTATTGGCGACTTAAGTTCCAAGCGCGGTCAAATTGAAGAAATGTCCGACCGGGCTAACCTAAAAGTTGTTAAAGCCAAAGTCCCGCTCGCCGAAATGTTCGGCTACTCGACTTCCTTACGTTCTATGTCTCAGGGTCGCGCCAATTATGTTATGGAATTTTCTCATTATTCCGAAGTACCGAAAAATATTTTAGAAGCGATTAAAGAAAAGCAGGGTAAATAAAAAAAGCTAAATAAAAATATGTTTCCTGAACAATTAAAAAAAATCCTTAATTTGATCAAGAAAACCGGCGACCGGGTAGTCGTTTTTGATGCCCAAGCGAACGAATCATATGTGATCATGGATTTTGCCCGTTATGAAGGAATGCTTAGTGGGGAGGGAGGAGCGGTAGCCGTGCCAGAAACAGCTCCGGAAGCAAAGCCCAGCGAGACCGAAAAAACTGAAATAAAAGCCGAAAATTTGGATTTAGCACCAGAAAAGGAAAATTTGACAGAAGAAGATTTAACTGATAAAATAAATCGCGAAATCTCATTGTGGAAAAATCGAGATAATTCCCCCTATCCGGCCGAGGAAGACAAGCCGAAAAAGGCTTGGACTATCCCTACCCAGGTCAAGGATAAGGCGCAGGAAATTGAGTAATGTAAGTGAAATTTTAATAATAAAAAATAATTAATTTAGTTCGGCTGGTTTCCTTATAGGAAAGAAACCCTGTGAAAAACGGGGGCCTAACAACAAAAACATGGCTGTAGAAAAATTTGAAAGAACTAAGCCCCATGTTAACGTCGGTACTATTGGCCACGTTGACCACGGGAAAACCACTTTAACCGCCGCGATGTTGGCTGTTTTTGCCGCTAAGGGCATGAAAGCATCCCACAAGAGCGTTAACGAAATTGACTCCGCTCCGGAAGAAAAAGCTCGTGGTATTACTATTGCCACTGCTCACGTTGAATATGAGTCAGACAAGCGCCACTATGCGCACGTTGATTGCCCAGGCCATGCCGATTATGTTAAGAACATGATCACTGGTGCCGCGCAAATGGACGGTGCTATCTTGGTGGTAGCTGCCACTGATGGCCCTATGCCGCAGACCAGAGAACACATCTTATTGGCTCGTCAGGTAGGCGTACCGTATATCGTTGTTTTCTTAAACAAATGCGATATGGTCGAAGATAAGGAATTAATCGACCTCGTCGAAGAAGAAATCCGCGACTTATTAAAGAAATATGAATTCCCAGGTGATACTACCCCGATTATTCGTGGTTCTGCCCTTAAGGCTTTAGAGAACCCGACTGGTCCTGACGCTGAACCGTTAATGAAATTAATGGAAGCTTTAGACAACTACATCCCGGAACCTAATCGCGATGTTGATAAACCTTACTTAATGCCGATTGAAGATATCTTCTCAATTGAAGGTCGTGGTACTGTTGTTACTGGTCGTATTGAAAGAGGTTCCGTTAAGATTGGCGATGAAGTTGAAATCGTCGGTTTAATGGACACCAAGAAAACCACCGTTACCGGTATCGAAATGTTTAATAAACAATTAGATTCAGGTATGGCTGGCGATAACGCGGGTATCTTACTCCGCGGTACTAAAAAAACTGAAGTTGAACGCGGCCAGGTTTTATGCAAACCGGGTTCAATCACTCCGCACACTGAATTCAGCGGTGAAGTTTATATCTTATCTAAAGAAGAAGGTGGTCGTCATAAACCGTTTTTCAACGGCTATAAACCACAATTCTACTTTAAAACCACTGATGTTACCGGCGATATTACATTACCAGCCGGAACTGAAATGGTTATGCCAGGCGACACAATTAATTTAAACATTAAATTAATTGCTCCGATCGCTTTGGAAGATAAACAAAAATTCACAATCCGTGAAGGCGGCCGCACTGTTGGTGCCGGCGTTGTAACTAAGATTTTGAAATAAGTTCATACTTTGCCCCGTTCTTTCCGAATTAAAAAGGACGGGGCTGTAGTGTTAATTTAAGAATTTAATTATGCCCGAAAACAAAAAAGAAGCGAACGAATTCAAGCAAAGGATCAGAATTAAGATCAAGGCTTTTGATCATAAAATAATTGATCAATCAACCAAGACTATCGTGGAAACGATTGAACGGAGTGATGCCCAATTCTTTGGCCCGATTCCACTGCCGACAGAAATTCGTAAATATACGGTTAATCGTTCAACTTTTGTCCATAAAGATGCTCGTGACCAATATGAAATGCGTATCCATAAGCGCATGATTGATATCATTGACCCGACCGCAAAAACGATCGAGGATTTGACTAATCTGAACCTACCGGCTGGGGTTGACGTGGAAATTAAAATGTAGTAGTATTACAAAGTAATATATTGTTGGCTAATAATCGAATAAATAACTCTGTTTATAAAGAAAGTGTTTAAGCGAAAGTTAGCCAAAACTAGGAGGTAAATCAGCGCACAAAAAATAAATCAAATAAATAACGAGTAGGGTTATTTTTGTAGTTTTTTTTGAAGCTGGTTTTAAGCCAGTTTTTTGTTTAAAAAATGTAGACCAATATGAAATTCATTTTAGGAAAAAAGATGAGCATGACTCAAGTTTGGCAGGACGATAAGGTTATCGCCGTTACCCCGGTTATGGCCGGCCCTTGCGTAATCGCTCAAGTTAAAACTAAGGATAAGGATGGCTATCAAGCGGTTCAAGTCGCTTTTGGTGACCGCAAGGCCAAGAATATTAATAAACCCCAATTAGGTCATGTCAAAAAATTAGGCATCAAACCGGCTCACTTACGTGAATTCCGCGTCGACGATTCAAGCGCTTTTAAAGCGGGCGATGTTATTAGCGCGGGTACTTTTGCGGTCGGTGATGTCATTAATGTGACTGGTACTTCTAAGGGTAAAGGTTTTGCCGGCGTCGTAAAACGCCACCACTTCCATGGTTTCAGAAAAACTCATGGTAATAAGGATCAGGAAAGAATGCCTGGTTCAATCGGTCCGAAAGGTCCGGCTCACGTTTTCAAAGGAATGAGAATGGCGGGTCGCATGGGTGGCGAAAGAGTAACCACTACTAATTTGGAAGTTATTTCTGTCGATGCTGATACTAATACAATTTTTGTAAAAGGTGCCGTTCCAGGTGCGCTTAATGGTTTAGTCATGATTTCTGGCCGCGGCGATATCCAATTAAATTTAAAAATTGAAAAAACTCCAGAAGTAGAAGCGGAAGTAGTTGAAACTCCGGCTGAAGAAACTCCGGTTGTTGAAGCTCCAGCTTCTATCGAAACTCCAGCAGAAGAAGTTAAAACTGAAGAAGTTAAGGTTGAAGAAGTTAAGGTTGAAGAAGTTAAGGCTGAAGAGCCAAAAGCGTAAAAAGTAATAAGTAATTGATTATCATATGTCATTAAAGATAAAAGTTTATAACCAGTCAGTCGAAGCCGTTAAGGATTTAGAGTTAGCGGATAAGATTTTCGGGGTTAAAGCCAATAATGAATTATTGCATCAGGCGGTTATCGCGCAGATGGCTAATGCCCGTCAGGTTTTAGCTAATACCAAAGATCGCAGTGAAGTTTCCGGCGGCGGTAAAAAACCTTGGAAACAAAAGGGAACAGGACGCGCTCGTGCCGGTTCCAGCCGTTCTCCGATTTGGATTGGCGGCGGTGTCACTTTTGGTCCGACCAAAGATCGCAATTTTAAGAAAAAGATTAACCAAAAAATGAAGCAGAAAGCTTTGTTCATGGCTTTATCCGATAAATTCTCAACCAACTCTTTAGTAATTATTGATAATTTAGAATTTCCTGAATTCAAAACCAAGAAATTTAATACCCTGTTAACTACCGTCGAAAAAACAGTTTTAAATAACGAAAGACGCAATATTTTAGTAATTAACGAAGCGACCGAAGAAAAAGCCAAATATTCCGGCCGCAATCTAACCGGCGTCAGAATTATTAATTTAGAAAATATCAACTTAGTTGATTTATTGAATTATAAGAATTTATTATTAACGGAAAATGTCGTTAAAGTTCTGACCGAACGTTATAATAAATAATTAATGCAGAAAAATATGGCAATGTTTGGCAATAAAAAAACCGAGGCAAAGGAAATAAAAGAGACAAAGTCCGCCCCGAAGAAAGAAAAAACAACATCCGCTACTCCGGCTGCGACCAGCATGCAGGATTTATATAATGAAAGCGCTGTTAAAACTGTTAAAAGCGGTGCGAAAACTGTTAAGGTCGCTGTAGTGAGTGATGCTTATCGCATTTTAGTAAAACCGCTGGTTACCGAAAAGGCAACAAACTTGGGTGAGCACAACAAATACGTGTTTGTAGTTGCGCTCAAAGCGAATAAAATCCAAGTGGCCAAGGCGATTGAAGCTCTTTACGGCGTTAAACCAGTCAAGGTAAATATTTCTAACGTCAGCGGCAAGAAAGTGGCTCGCGGAAAAATCCGCGGCGTACGCAGCGATTGGCGCAAAGCGGTAGTTACTTTGCCGGCTGGCCAAACTATTAAAATTTACGAAGGCGTTTAATTTTGATCACATTTATTTGAATTAATATGGGTATTAAAAAAGTAAAAGCAAATACACCGGGAAGACGTGAAGCGACTTTTGACGATTTCAAGGATTTAACCAAATCAACTCCCGAAAAGAGATTGGTTGTTATCCGCAAAAGAATGGGTGGTCGTAATTCCCAAGGTAAAATTACTGTCCGTCATCGTGGCGGCGGTGCAAAACGTTTTATCCGTTTAGTTGATTTTAAACGTGACAAATATAATGTTCCGGCGACCGTAGCGTCAATTGAATACGATCCGAATCGCGGCGCTCGTTTAGCGCTCCTAAATTATGCTGATGGTGAAAAGAGATATATTATCGCCCCGGTTGATTTAAAGGTTGGCGATAAGATCATGAGTTCACGCGAACTGATTGAACTTAAAACCGGAAATGCCGTTAGCGTTCAGTTTATTCCGGCCGGTATGCCTGTTTCCGCCGTTGAACTCGAACCGGGTCAAGGCGCAAAAATCGCGCGTGGTGCCGGTAACGTCGTTTATGTCATGGGTGTCGAAGGTAAATATGCTCAGTTAAAAATGCCCTCAGGCGAAATCAGAAAGATCAAAAAAGAATGTCTGTGTACGATTGGCCAGGCGAGTAATCCTGATAAACGTCACATTTCCTTGGGTAAGGCGGGTCGTAGCCGTCACCTCGGTATTCGTCCGACTGTCCGCGGTACTGCTATGAATCCGGTTGATCATCCACATGGTGGTGGTGAAGGTAAGCAGTCTATCGGTTTGAAACATCCGAAGACGCCATGGGGCAAGCCAGCCTTGGGCGTTAAGACCAGACGTAAGCATTCGAGCGATCGCTTAATTATGAAGCGCCGCGCAAAGAGAAAATAATTTGTAATTAGTAATAATAAAGATATATGTCCAGAAGTTCAAAAAAGGGACCATACATAAACCTCCGCTTGATCAATAAGATCAAGGATCTTAAACCGGGCGATAAAACCGTCTTAAAAGTTTGGGATCGAGCTGCGACTATTACTCCGGAAATGGTTGGTTTTACTTTGGGTGTCCATAACGGCAAGACTCATATCCCGGTTTACGTCGTCGAAAATATGGTCGGTCATCGTTTGGGCGAATTTTCGCAGACCCGTAAATTTGTCGGTCATGGCGGTAAGATGGCCAAATCACAAGCTGCTGATAAAAAATAATTTGTATATATATGGAAGTAAAAGCCAGTTTAAAACATTTAAGAATGTCTCCGCGCAAGGCGCGTTTGGTGATTGATGTTGTCCGCTCCATGCCGGTAACCACGGCTTTGGATCAACTTAAATTCATCAACAAGAAAGCGACTGATCCGGTGGCCTCATTAATCCGTTCTGCGATTGCTAACGGTGTTAATACTTATAGTTTAGAAGCAGACAATTTATATATTAAAGAAATCCGCTCCGATGAAGGCGTGATGTTAAAACGTTGGATGCCGCGGGCTCATGGCCGCGCGACTTCTATCCGTAAACGTGGCTGCCATCTAACTTTAGTGCTCGCAGAAATTAAAGAAAGCGGCAAGAAAGAAAAGAAAGTTTTGAAAACGGCCGATCCGGTCAAACTCGAAAAATTAGTCGCCGACAGCGCTCAAACCGCCAAAGTCACTAAAGCGAAGAAAGAATCGAAAGTGAAGAGTGCGGCGACAGCCGAGAAGGGTACGGAAATTATCGACCCACGCATGGAAGGCCATCACACCCACGCCAAGAACGAAGGTGGCAAAGGTTTCTCAAGCAAGATGTTTAGACGCAAGTCAGGATAATAAATATATAAGGGTTATTTAATTGACTATTAATACATATGGGTAAAAAAGTAAATCCAAAAATTCTACGCATGGGCATCACCAAGACTTGGGCCTCTGTTTGGTTTGAGAGCGGCGAGAAATATATTCAAAATGTTCGTCAGGACGTTCTGGTTCGCAAATACATGATTCGCGAATTTAAAGAAGCGGGCATCGATAAGGTTGAAATTATCCGCAGTCTCAATAAAATTGAAATCACTGTTTCGACAGCCAAGCCGGGTTTAATTATCGGCCGCGGTGGTAACGGTGTTGAAGAATTAAAAGCTAAATTACATACCAAGTTTTTAAAGAATTTCCGCATGGGTGAAATCGCTTTGAATATCAAAGAGGCGAACCGACCGAATTTAAGTTCCCAGATTATGGTGCAGTCGATGATTATGGATATGGAAAAGAGAATGCCTTTCCGTAAAGTCATGAAGCAGGCGATTGGCCGCGCTGAGCGCGCCGGAGCGATGGGTGTAAAAGTAGTTGTTTCCGGACGTTTAAACGGTGCAGAAATTGCCCGCCGGGAAAAACTAGTGACCGGCAAAGTTCCGCTACAGACGCTTCGCGCCGATATCGATTACGCTCGTGGCGCCGCTCATACTACTTATGGTGCGATTGGAATCAAAGTTTGGATTTATAAAGGTGAAGTATTTGAAAAAGAAACGCAAAAAGGCGAAGTGATTGCCAACTAAAATATATAAAATAAAGTCTGTTATATGTTAATGCCAAAGAAAACTAAATGGAGAAAAGATCAGAAACGGCGCCGTGGCGGTAAAGCCAGCCGTAATTTGAATATCAGTTTCGGTAGCTATGGTTTGAAAGCGATGAGCGCTTGCTGGGTATCTTCTCGCCAAATTGAAGCGGCTCGCCGCGTCATGACTAAATATGTCAAAAAAGGCGGTCGTATTTGGATTCGCATTTTTCCGGATAAACCAGTCACTGCTCATGGCGGTGAAATCCCGATGGGTAAAGGTAAAGGTGCCGTTGACTATTACGTCGCGATCATCAAACCGGGTATGATTATGTTTGAAATGGAGGGGCTCGATAAGGCCACCGCGAAGAAAGCGATGGAATCAGCCGGCTATAAATTACCGGTGAAGACCCAATTTATTAGCAAGGAGTAATTAAAAGTGCCGAATAAAAATAATATGGAATTTAAAGAATTAAAAACCAAAGATAAAAAAGAACTGCAAAACTTATTAGCTGTGAACCGGGAGAAATTACGGGAATTACGTTTTAAGGATTCTAATAAGCAGTTGAAAAATATCCGCGAAATCCGCGTGGTGCGAAATCTTATCGCCCAGATTTTAACGTTATCAAATAAACAAGAATAATATGCCCGCTAAAAAAATTGAAACAACCGCAAGCGTTAAACCCGCGACTATCGTTAAGAAATTTAACGGCGTAGTGGTCAGCGACAAAAACGATAAGACTATCGTGGTTAAAGTTGAAACGGTCAAAGTTCATCCGAAGTATAAAAAGCGTTATGTTGTCAGCCAGAAATATAAAGTCCATGACGAAAAGAATGAGCATAAGATCGGCGATAAAGTTATTTTTATCGAATGCCGCCCGCTCAGTCGCGATAAACGTTGGCGTGTTCTTAAGTAATAACTCTAGATTGAAGATACAAATATATGATACAAGTTCAAACTTATTTAAAAGTAGCTGATAATTCCGGTGCCAAAGAAATTATGTGCATCCGTGTTTTAGGCGGTTATAAGAAACGCTACGCTCATGTCGGCGATATTATTGTCGCGGCTGTGAAAAGCGCTGTCCCTCACGCGGCTGTTAAAAAAAGCGACGTGGTCAAGGCGGTAGTTGTGCGCACCCGTAAAGAAATTCGCCGCGCCGATGGTTCTTATGTCCGTTTCAGCGATAACGCCGCGGTTATAATTACCGACGCGGAAAAGAAAGACCCGAAAGGAACTCGTATCTTCGGTCCGGTGGCGCGTGAAGTGAGAAAGGCCGGTTTCGTTAAAATCGCGTCGCTCGCTCCTGAGGTTTTGTAAATTATACGATAAAGAAAAATATGAATATCAAAAAGAACGACAAAGTCCAAATATTGGCCGGCAAAGATAAGGGTAAAACCGGAAAGGTTTTGCAAGTTTCACCGACCCAGGGCCGCGTGAGCGTTGAAGGCTTAAATTTATTAATCAAACATTTACGTCCGAATCGTAGTAATGAAAAGGGGCAGAGAATCGAATTCCCGGCTTTCATCAATGTATCTAACGTTGCGCTCGTCTGTCCGAAATGTGGCAAGACCACTAAGATTGGCCATAAGACCATTAAGACGGAAGACGGCAAAGCGAAGAAATTTCGGGTTTGTAAAAAATGCCAGGAAACAATCGAGTAATAATTATATTATATGAGATTAAAAGAGAAATATAAAAAAGAAATAGCCAAGACCCTATCGGAGAAATTCGGTTATAAGAATGAATTTCTTGTACCGCAACTCACCAAGGTTGTTTTAAACGTTGGTTTCGGTCACCACGCCAAAGAAAAGGAATTCATGGCGAGCGTGGAAAAGGGCTTAACGAGAATCAGCGGCCAAAAGCCGGTTTTTACCGAAGCTAAAAAATCAATTTCCGCTTTCAAAATCAGAGAAGGACTTACTATCGGCGCCAAAGTAACTTTACGCGGTGCTCGGATGTATGATTTTACCGATAAATTAGTGAACATTACTTTCCCGCGCGTCCGCGATTTCCGCGGTATCAGTGAAAAATCGGTTGATCGCAATGGCAACATGACAGTCGGTTTTAAAGAACATGTCGCTTTCCCGGAAATTCACGTGGAAGATGTCGACAATGTATTCGGTTTGGAAATTTGTTTGGCGTCTACCGCCAAAACCAAGGCAGAAGGTTTGGAACTGTTCCGCGCGCTTGGTTTCCCGTTTAAAAAAGACAGCAAATAATTTAAATATCTATGGCAAGAACTGCATTAATTGTAAAAGCAAAAAGAAAACCAAAGTTTTCGACGCGTAAGATAAATCGCTGCTGGCGTTGCGGCCGTAATCACGGCTTTATGGGCGATTTTAAATTATGCCGTATTTGTTTCCGGGAATTAGCGGACAACGGTGATTTACCGGGTATTACAAAATCCAGCTGGTAATAAGTTATTAAGTATTTACTAAAAATATGATGGATCCCATCGCAGACATGTTCACAAGAATTAGAAACGCTTCCGCCGTTAAGAAAACGGAAGTCGTTATGCCGATTTCTAAAATCAAACTGGAAGTAGCCAAAATTTTGGAGGCTGAAGGTTGGGTAAAGAATTTCTCGGTAATAGCGGGCGGCTTGGAAGGCAAGCATAATAATTTTGATGAACTGAAAATTCAATTGAGATACCGCAAGAACGGTAAGCCTCAAATCGGCTCTATTAAGAGAATCAGCCGACCCGGTTTACGTATTTATGTGGGCAAGGATGAAATTCCGACCGTTTTGAATAATTACGGGATGGCTATTCTTTCGACCTCGAAAGGCCTAATGACCAATAAAGAAGCTAAAAAGCAGCATATCGGCGGCGAAGTATTAGGTGAAATTTATTAATCAATAAGAATATTTTATATGTCACGTTTAGGAAAATTGCCAATTAAAATCCCCGCGGGCGTCCAGGTAACGGTTAATGCCAGCGAAACTCTTTTCAAGGGACCGAAAGGTGAATTGAAAGTTGCCGCCAACCCAATGGTTGAAGTTAAGGTTGTGGGTGACGAAGTTATTGTTGCTCCTTATGATCGCGCGGCGAAAAATGCCAGTGCGATGTGGGGACTCGTTTGGAGTTTGACTCGCAATTGCGTTATCGGCGTGAGCGAAGGTTTTGTGAAGAAACTGGAAATCAACGGCGTCGGTTATCGCGCAACCTCTGTTCCGGGCCAATTGAATATGGCGCTCGGCTTTTCTCATCCGGTTGAATTTAAATTACCGGCCACAATCACTGCGACAGTCGAAGGCAATGTTATTACTTTAAGCGGCGCGGATAAGGCTTTAGTCGGTGAAACGGCTGCCCAGATTCGCAAAATCAGAAAACCGGAACCGTACAAGGGAAAGGGAATTAAATATTCAGATGAAATTATCAGACGTAAGGCCGGTAAAGCCGCGTCAAAAGGTAAATAATTTTCTTATCAACAAAGATTTAATTATATGGATAAAAATAAGGCCAAGACTCAGAAAAATATTCGTCGCCACGCTCGGGTTCGTTCCACTATTTCCGGAACGCCAGAGGTGCCACGTTTAAGCGTTTTTCGCTCAAACCGCGGGATGTTTTTGCAATTGATTGATGATTTAGGCGGCAAGACTTTAGCGAGCGCTTCAACTTTAGAGTTAAAGAAGAAGGCCGCGAAGATTGATTTAGGCCGAGAATTAGGCGGACTGATCGCCAGCAAAGCGAAAGCTTTAAATATTGTTAAGGTCGTATTTGATCGCAGCTCCTATAAATACCATGGCCGCGTTAAAGCGGTAGCGGAAGGAGCGCGTGAAGGCGGTCTGCAATTTTAAATTATATAAATATGTCTGAAATTAAAACAACAACAACCGAAAATAAAGCGAAAGCAGTCGCAACCGGAGCAGCCGCCACAGTGGCGACCGATATCTACGGTGGCGCTAAACGTCCTGGCGCCGGTGGTGCCGGTGGTGCCGGTGGCTATCGCGGTGGAGCCAGACGCGGCGATCGTCGCGATGATCGACCGAAGGATGATATGGAACAGCGCATTCTTGAGGTTGCTCGCGTAACTCGTGTTATGGCCGGCGGCAAAAGAATGAATTTTCGCGCTTGCGTTGCCATTGGCGACAAGAAAGGTAATGTCGGTGTTGGACTCGGCAAAGGAGCTGATGTCACGATGGCCGTTAATAAAGCGGTTAATCGCGCCAAAAAAACTATGGTTAACGTGCCGATGGTAAACGAAACTATTCCTCATGAAATAAATTTGAAAATGGGTGCAGCGCGTTTGATGTTTAAACCGGCCAAAAAAGGACGCGGTGTTATCTCCGGCGGTGTCGCTCGTATTATTTTAGAATTAGCCGGCGTCAAAAATGTTACCAGTAAAGCCCTGGGCTCAAAAAATAAAATCAATAATGCGCGTTGCACGATTGAAGCCCTGCGCCGTTTACGCCGTCCGGAAGTTAAGGATGAAAATAAAAAAGAAAAAACTAATAAAGACGAGGCGAAAGAAGAAAAAAAATAATATTTTTTAATTGAATCAATATGTTATCACTTAATACTATTAAAAAAGCCAAGGGCTCTTCCCAGAAGAATAAGCGGGTCGGTCGCGGCAACGCGTCAGGCCACGGTACTTATAGTACCCGCGGTTTGAAAGGGCAGAAATCACGTTCTGGTGTTACCGGCTTGAAACGTTTGGGTATGAAGAAGCAATTGCTCTCGATCCCGAAGGTTCGCGGTTTTAAATCACATCGCCCGAAAAACCAAGTAGTAAGTGTTAAAGCGATTAACAATAATTTTAAAGATAACGAAATTGTTAACCCGACAACTTTGTTCGAAAAGAAGTTAATCAGCTCGGCCGAATTGCCGGTTAAAATTTTAGGTAAGGAGAAATTAACCGTTAAGGTTACTTTCGAAAAAGTTGGTTCGAGCGCACCGGTCAAAGGCCAAATTAAATAAATTTTGAACATATGTTCGACAAATTAGAACAAATTTGGAAAGCCAAGGATTTAAGAAATAATATCCTCTTTGTTTTGGGGATGCTGGTTGTCTTTCGTCTGGCTGCACATATTCCGATTCCGGGTGTTAATGCGGTCGCTCTGAAAAATTTATTCGCCAATAATCAGATTTTGGGAATGATGAATTTATTCTCCGGCGGCGGTATGGAAACTTTTTCCATCGTCATGATGGGTGTCGCCCCCTATATTACCTCTTCCATTATTTTTCAGCTTTTAGGCATGATTGTGCCGTCAATTGAAGAAATGCAGAAAGAAGAAGCCGGTCAGCAAAAAATTAATATGTGGACTCGTTGGTTGACTGTGCCGCTCGCGGCCATGCAGGCCTACGGCATGATTACGCTACTCCGCCGCGGTTCGGCCGGTATTTTAGGGCCGGTTGCTCCCTTTGATTTTGCTGTTATTATCATTACTATCAGCGCCGGGACTATTTTCTTGATGTGGATTGGTGAACTTATTTCCGAAAAGAAAATCGGTAACGGTATTTCACTTTTAATTTTTGCCGGTATTGTTTCCGGTTTACCGAAGGTTGTTCAACAGATTTTTATTACCTTTGATTCGACGCAATTATTTATGCTTTTGGGCTTTGTCGTTATTGGTGTTATTACGGTTATCGGCGTTGTTATCATTAACGAAGGACAGCGCAATATTCCGGTGCAGTATGCGCGGCAAATTAGAGGCAATCGCACCTTCGGCGGTACCAGCACGCATTTACCTTTACGCGTCAATATGGCTGGCGTTATCCCGATTATCTTCGCGATTTCGATTGTGCTATTTCCGTCCATGATTGCCCAGTTTTTAATTCATGCGAAAACCGCTTGGATTGCTAACGCCGCTGCCTCGACTATTCAGTTGTTTAATAATCAATTATTTTACGGAATTATTTATTTCCTTTTGGTTTTTGCTTTTACTTATTTTTATACCGAAGTTATTTTCCATCCTTCCCAAATCGCAGAAAATTTACAGAAGCAGGGTGGATTTATTCCTGGTATCCGCCCGGGCAAAACTACCAGCGATTATTTAGCTAATACAACTCATAAAATTATCCTGGTCGGCGCTTTGTTCTTGGGTTTAATTGCGGTCTTACCATTGATTATGCGCTATTTTACCGGCGTCCAAGCTTTCTCGGTTGGCGGTACCAGTCTCTTAATCGTTGTTTCCGTGGTTATTGATACGGTTAAACAGATTGAATCTCAGCTCACTATGCGTGAGTATGACGGTCTCTAAACTAAAAAAGCTCTGATATTAAGGCTCAATCCAGGCGGGTTGAGCCTTTTGTTTTGTGCCTGTTTATGTTATATTTAGCTTATAATCACTTAATTTAAATTTATGGACCTTAAAGATATAACCGAAGACTTAAAAGGACAGAATGATTATCATCTTGATCAGCGCTTTGATCGCTTGATGCGCACCAACCCGAATTATAAGAATTTGGACAGCGAAAATCGAGAGCTTATCATGGATTTGATTAAGAAGTACAAGCAGAAATTAATCGATCACGCCTATCCCTCAAGCCTGACAATTCGCCATGATCTCCACCACCTCTATCAGAATCGTCTTAAACTCGGTTTAACTTATAATGATTTGGACCAAATCAAGGAACTCCTGGAAAGTTTTAAGAAATAAAATTATGAGTTTAAATAATATTAGTGGCGGCAGCAATTTTAGTTTGGGGAAATTCCGCCAAAATCTTGGGTCCGCGACTAAATTCGGCGCTTTAAAGAATTTGCGCACCCCGATTAGTAAGATCATTGAGACCAGTAGCGCTGCCATTAAGGGCGGCCGCTTTAAGGCCGCTGACGCCATGCGTCGTCTGCAGTCAGAATCCGGTCAGAGTTCGGTTAAGCTTAATTATGAAGCAAAGCGTGATGTGAGGCGCATTTTTGACCGCCTTGAAGCGACCCCGGCGCAGAACGAGAAAGCGGAACCGGAAAAAATATCGCGGCGGGAAATGCTTGATCGCGCATTAAAGAAGAAGACTCAAGTCGGTAAGCCGACTATGCCCGGCAAGCCGACCATGGGTGCTAAGCCAGAGATGGGCGCTAAGCCGCATATTAATCGCGGCGATTCAGACTTTAATCAGAATCAAGTGAAAGATAATCGGGCCAGTGCGATTGAAGAACGTCTCACAACCGGAACTGGCGTCTCCGGTCCGAGCGGCCCTTCTAATCAACCCGTACCGAACCAGTCTGCACCGGTTCCGCCGGTGACTTCAGCCATTCATCACGAAACAATAAATTTAAATTAAAATCATTATGTTTTTTACATTCCTCACCATCATTCTCGGGCTCTGCTTATTCGAAATTATTTCCAGTGTTGATAATGCGGTCGTTAATGCCCATATTTTAAAAACCATGCCGGAGAAATACCGGAAGATTTTTTTATTCTGGGGACTCCTCTTCGCCGTTTTTGTGGTGCGCGGTCTTTTGCCTTTTGTGATTGTTTGGATTGCGAATCCCAGCCTGGGGATTTGGCAGGTTGTCACCGCGACTTTTTCCAATTCGCCGGAAATTAAGGCTTATATTGAACATTCCAAGCCCCTATTACTGCTCGGCGGTGGGATTTATCTGTTTTTGGTTTTCTTGGCTTGGCTGTTTTTGGAAGAGAAGAAATACGCTTTTTTAGTTGAGGGTTTTATCCACCGGCAGGGTGCTTGGTTTTATGCGCTTGCTTCGCTTATTACCACGGGCGTCGTCTATTTTTCTCTGCAAAAAGATCCGATTTTGGCGCTCGCGGCTACTATCGGCGTATCGGCCTTTTTTATTACGGATGGTTTTAAAAAGAATGCGGAAACACAGGAGAAGAAATTGATGGATCCGGCGATGGGCGCTTGGAGTAAAATTTTATATCTGGAAGTATTAGATGCCTCTTTTTCGATTGACGGCGTTATCGGCGCTTTCGCTTTTACCGTTTCCGTCCCCTTGATTATTTTAGGCAACGGTCTCGGTGCCTTCGTCGTCCGTGAATTTACGGTGCGCGGCATTGATCTGATTTCTAAATATGAATTTTTGAAAAATGGCGCGATGTATGCGATTGGCGTACTGGGCGCGATTATGGTTTTAGAAAGTTTTGGCCATGAATTTCCGTTCTGGTTGGCCCCGCTTAATATGTTCCTACTTCTCGGTATTTTCCTGTTTCTGTCCGTACGGTCGAATAAATCTTTAAAGAAGACGAGCGCTTAGTTATTAATTAAAATTATTATGGTTTATATAAAAACAAAGGAAGAGATTCGGATAATCAAAGAAGGCGGCGCGCGTTTGGGCGCTATTTTGGCGCGCCTGGCCAAGGAAGTGAAGCCGGGACTACAGACGGCAGCCTTGGAAGAATTGGCGGATAAATTAATTCGAGAAATCGGCGGTCGGCCGGCTTTTAAAAATTATCCCATGGGGGGCGGAATATTTTTTCCGTCGACGCTTTGTATTTCGATAAATAACGAAGTTGTTCACGGCTCGTCTTTACCGAACCGGGAAGTTAAAGACGGTGATATCGTCGATATTGATATCGGCATGGAATGGCCGATGACGAGCGAGCTCAGAGAAAAATTTAAGGCGCCCATAAATAAACACTCTAAAGGCGGCGGCTTTTATACCGATATGTGTACGACTGTACCGGCCGGACGTATTAATAAAGAAACAAAAAAACTCCTACAAGTTTCTGAGGAATGTCTTTACCGCGGGATAAAAATGGTTAAACCGGGGAATACGATTAATGATATCGCGCGAGCGGTGCAGACTCATGCCGAAAGCCATGGCTATGGCGTAGTACGCGATTTGGTCGGGCACGGCGTCGGCTACTTCTCACACGAAGGACCGGATGTTTTTAATTTTGAAATCAATGAAGACGCTTTGGAGAATATGGTGCTTAGGGTCGGAATGGTAATCGCGATTGAACCGATGATTAATGCCGGCGGCTGGCGGGTTAAAATTGCCCGCAACGGTTATACGGTTATAACCGCCGATAATTCTTTGAGCGCGCATTTTGAACATACGATCGCGGTCACGGAGAAGGGCTACGAAATTTTAACGAAATAGAGCAAATTAACGGAATAGTGCAAATTAACGAAATAGTTACGCTTATTAATTAGCTCTCGCACTCATAATTATATGGAGTCAAAAAAATATATCGGTGTTGATTGGGGTGAAAAGCGAATTGGCTTGGCTCTCGCTGACGAGGAGACTTCTTTGGCTTTGCCGTTTAAAACCGTAGCCAGTCTTAACGAGCTCTTGGCCGTGATTGAAGAAGAAGAAATTGACGTGGTTGTTATCGGTAGTCCGAAAAAAATGAGCGGGGCAGCGGCCAATAATCCGGCTTGGCTTGATTTTGTGGAAAAACTAAGGGAAAAAAGCGGGAAAACGGTTGAATTATTAGACGAACGCCTAAGTTCGCTCGCGGCTGATGCGCTCAGCGGCGAAAAAAAAGATAAGGCGGAACGCGATGAAATCGCCGCCACGATAATTTTGCAAGACTATTTGGATAGTAATTAATACTTTTTTCACAGGAGCCAAGGAAATCTTTTTTTTCGCTTCGGTAATTTCTGTGGAAAAAATAAGCTAAAGCCTATTTTTTCTCTACGAAATTACAGGCGCTCCAAAAAAGTTTCCTTGTCTCCTTTTTTCCCCAGAAATCATCGAAGCGAAGAAGGTATGTCCCTATCTTTATTATCATTATGGATGAAACCAAACATTCACAGGCAATTATTCTTAATCGCTCCGCTTACCGCGAGAGCGATTCTTTAGTTACGGTCTATACGCGCGATTTCGGCAAGTTTTCGCTGGTTGCGCGCGGCACTAAGAAAATTAAATCAAAATTAGCCGGACACTTAGAACCGATGAGTTTGGCCGATATTTTAATAATCAAAGGACGAGGTTTTGATTATGTGGGGAGCGCCATAACAAAAAATGCTTATTTAAATATTAAAGATAATTTAAATAAAATATTTTTTGCCGGGCGCGCTTTGCGCTGGTTTAGCCGCTTAGTACGCGACGCGCAGCCGGATGAACGTCTTTTTCTCTTACTTAGCCGCTGGCTCGAAGTTTTAGATAATTATCCAGACGCCGAGTTCTCCCCAGAGAGCGGGGAACTTTATTTTGCTTTTTTTGCTCTTAAATTAATGACTGAACTCGGCTATAAACCGGAAATGTATGAATGTCTAAATTGCCGCCAACCCGTCAAAGCAGGTCTTAATTATTTCAACTTAAAAAACGGCGGGATAATTTGCGGCGCTTGTCTGGAGAAAGAAAGAACAACCGAAGGCGTTAGTGTGGCTGAATTATTGACAATATCAGATAATTGTATTAAATTAATGCGCTTTATTTTAGACAATAAATTAGATCTGGCCAAAAAGCTAAAATTAGACAAGAAGATAATAAAAGAATTGTCAATTTTAACGCAGAATTTCCTGAATTTTCATTGCTAAAAAGCTCATAATCGGTTAAAATTGAAGTAGTTAAATAAGTAAATTTTTATAAAATCCGGCTCCGCCAAGGAGAACGGAGCTAATTTAGTTATATGCCAAGAATTAAAATTACCGAAGCCAAAAAACAAGGCCAGGGCGAAGTGACCGTTACCGGTTGGGTGCGGAATTTACGCCTGCATAAGGGCCTGGTGTTTATCGATCTCGTCGATATCAGCGGTTTAATCCAAGTTGTTTTTGTGTCGAATAGTGACGGCAATAACGATAATTTTAATTTAGCGGAAAAATTGAATCTGGAGAGCGTGATTGAAGTAACTGGAACTCTACAGGCGAAACCGATGAAAAAAAACGATCCGAACCCGGTTCAAGATTTTGAATTAGCGGCAACGGGCGTCACTCTAATTTCACTTGCTGAAGAGGAATTACCGATCCCGGTTTTAGCTAAAGCGGATAATGAAGCGAATTTAGATAATCGTCTTGATTGGCGCTGGCTTGATTTACGCCGTGAAGAGAATCAAATGATTTTTAAAGTCTGGTCTAAGCTCGAAGAAGGTTTCCGCGAATATTTTTCCAAAAATGATTTTCTCCAAATTAATACCCCCTGCCTCATGAGCACCTCATCTGAAACCGGTTCGGAAGTTTTTGAAGTTAAATATTTTGATCGTAAAGCCTATCTTTCTCAGTCTCCTCAGTTTTACAAGCAGATGGCGATTGCATCGGGCTTTGAAAAAGTATTTTGCTGCGGTCCGGTTTTCCGCGCGGAATTATCTTTTACCACGCGCCATGTCACTGAATTCACGGGTTGGGATTTTGAAATGGCTTATATTAAATCACATGCCGATTTAATGGATACAGAAGAGGGCTTGCTTGTCTCCGGTTTTCAAAAAGTTAAAACAGATTTAGGGCTTGATATTGAAGTGCCGGCACAGCCTTTCCCGCGCATTACTCTCGCGGAAGCGAAACAGAAATTAGCGGCGAAGGGAATTAAGAGCGAAAAGGATTGGGATTTCTCAACCGAAGAAGAAAAAGAATTAGGCCTAATTATCAAAGAGGAAATGAATCATGACTTTGTTTTCGTCACCGATTATCCGATTGCCGCGCGCCCTTTTTATCATATGCGCCATGAGGATAATAATAATCTGACGAAGAGTTTCGATCTGCTTTATCGCGGCCTCGAAATTACGACGGGCTCACAGCGCGAACACCGCGTTGAAGTCCTCGAAAAACAGGCGATTGAAAAAGGCATGAATTTAGAAGAATTAAAAGATTATATTAATTTCTTCCGCTATGGCTGCCCAAATCACGGCGGTATCGGTATGGGCCCGGGCCGAATCGTGATGAAGCTCATGGGACTCGGTAGTATTAAGGAAGCTTGCTTCTTACCGCGCGACGTTAAGCGCTTGAATCCATAAGTTAAACCATAATGAGAAAGCGCAATTAACTTCGGGGAAAAATTAATTAAATTTATATGTCTAAAATAATTATCAAATCATTATATCGCGATACGAAAGAATATTTAGGTAAAAATATTCTCGTTTCCGGTTGGGTGCGGACTTCACGGAGCTCTAAAGATTTCGGTTTTATTGAATTAAACGATGGATCATTCTTTAAGGGTTTACAAATTGTTTTTGCATCTGATTTAAGTAATTTTTCCGAAGTAGAAAAAATTACGATTGGTTCATCACTCGAAATTGAAGGCGAACTCGTTGAGTCTCCCGCGGCCGGGCAAGCTTTTGAATTAAAAGCGACAACCATAAATATTATTCAACGCGCCGCCGAAGATTATCCTCTTCAGAAGAAAAAACATAGTTTTGAATTTCTGCGCACGATTGCGCATTTGCGCGGACGTAGCAATACTTTTTCGGCTGTCTTTCGTTTACGCTCAACTTTAAGTTTCGCCATTCACAAATTTTTTCAAGAACAAGGTTTTACTTATATTCAAACTCCAGTTATCTCGACAAGCGATGCTGAAGGCGCCGGTGAAATGTTTCAGGTAACAACCCTGGATTTAAAAAATGTACCAAAAGATGATAAAGGAGAAATAAATTATAAAGAAGATTTCTTTGGTAAGAAAACGGGGCTGACTGTGAGTGGTCAGCTTAATGCCGAGGCGCTCGTGATGGGGCTTGATAAGGTTTATACTTTCGGGCCGGCTTTTCGTGCGGAAAATTCCTATACGACCCGGCACGCTTCCGAGTTTTGGATGATGGAACCGGAAATGGCTTTCGCCGATTTGAATGATGATATGGACATGGAAGAGAAAATGATTAAATATTTAATTTCCTATGTCCTCAAAGAACTGCCGGAAGAAATGGAATTTTTCAATAAATTTATTGATCCGACTTTGCTTGAGCGTTTAACTAAATTAATTAATTCCGAGTTCCGCCGCATGACTTATACGGAAGGCATTGAGATTTTAGAAAAGTCCGGCAAGAAATTTGAGTATCCGGTAAAATGGGGAATTGATTTACAAACTGAACACGAGCGTTATCTCTGCGAAGAGGTAGTCGGCGGTCCGGTATTCTTAACCGATTATCCGAAAGACATCAAAGCTTTTTATATGCGCATGAACGATGACGGAAAAACCGTCGCCGCGGTTGACTTGCTCGTTCCCGGTATCGGTGAAATTATCGGTGGCTCGCAGCGCGAAGAACGGCTTGATATGCTTGAGAAAAGAATGGATGAGATGGGCCTCAAAAAAGAAGACTATGCTTGGTATCTTGATTTACGTAAATACGGTTCGGTAAAACACGCGGGATATGGCTTGGGATTTGAGCGCTTAATCATGTATTTATCCGGCATGGCCAATATTCGCGACGTCATTCCTTTCCCACGTACACCGAAGAATGCGGAATTCTAAATCAAATTATACTTTCTCCGCTTCGGTAATTTCTGGGGAAAAAATAAGCTAAAGCATATTTTTTCTTGACGAAATTACAGGCGCTCCAAAAGTATAATTTAATTTAAATTGATATCGTAATTAATAACAATTATTATATGACTAACAAACAAAACGCGAAGTACGCTTTTTACTATCTGCTTTCGCTCGTCGCTTTAATCTTCATGGCGATTTCTGTCGGCCTAATCGCTTTCGGCATTATCGACAAGACCGTACCGGACGCTTTGAATTCATATGTCGGCAACTCTGACGGCCAGTTGAAGTTTGCAATTTCCGCGCTGATTATCGCGGCGCCTATTTTCTATTTTCTTTCCGGCTTAATCTTCAAGGGTCTGCGCAAAAACGAAATCGATAAAGACTCCGGTGTCCGCCGCTGGTTAACTTATTTAATTATTTTAGTATCCTCATTTATTATTCTTGGCGTTTTTATCGGCATCATTAATAATTTCTTATCGGGCGAACTGACGAGCCGTTTCGTTCTTAAGGCGGCCTCCATCTTTGTTTTAGCAGCCGCTGTATTTTCCTTTTATTTCTACGACATCAAGCGTGAGGACATGAGCCGCAAGGATTTAACTACACGTTTATTTTTCTATATTTCCTTGGCGCTCGTTATCGCCGCTTTTATTTCCGCTTTTTTCTTTGTTGAATCTCCGAAAACGGCCCGCGCCCGACGCTTAGACCAAATTGTCGTTAATAATATTTCGAGTCTCGAAAGTGGAGTTAATACCTATTATGACCGCTACCAAAAATTACCGGATTCAATCGACCAACTCACGAGCGAGAATAATTTTTATCTTGATCCCGGCGCTTTATCTGACCCGGAAACAAAAACACCGATCGTTTATGAAAAATTAAATGATAAAGATTTTCAGTTCTGCGCGACTTTTCGGACCGATAGTTTGCAAAGCGATAACGGCCGCGGTCAAGTGACCTATAGTATGCCGGTTAATCCAAGCAGCCAATATCACGGCACCGGTTACCAGTGTTTGCGAGGTAATCTCTGGAATGTAATTAAAGCCGACGCGACTATGAAAACGCCGTCAGCGGCTCCAATTGTTCAGTAATTATGATTGAATTTACCCAAGAAAAATTTTCCGGACCTCTCGGTTTGCTCCTGTCTCTCATCGAGTCGGAGGAAATGGATATCACGGAAATTAATTTGGCGAAAATCGCCGATGAATATGTTAACTATATCCGCGGCGCGGAAGCGATTGATGCCGACGAGATGGCGGATTTTTTAGTCGTGGCTGCTAAATTATTATTCATTAAATCCAAAGCGCTACTCCCTTATTTATATACGGCCGAAGACGCGCAAGAGGTCGACGATTTAGAGAAGCAGCTGCGCATGTATAAAGAATTCGTGGCGGCCAGCCAAAAGATAAAGGAGACTATCGCCGCGAAAAATTTTCTCTATCTCCCGCCGATGCTAAAAAATCGCCGCCAGCAATTTAATTTGCCGGTTTTTGCCGCCCCGCTAAAAGTAAATGCAGTCATGATGCGGGATATTTTTGTACGTCTGCTCGCGAATCTCGAAAAACATCAGGAAGAAAAATTGCCGGAAACACGTCTGGAACCAAAAATAAACATTGAAGATCGCATCATTTTAATCAAGAAAATGATTTTCGATAAAGTTAGAATAAATTTTTCCAAGTTCATTGCCACGGCCCAGAATAAAACTGAAGTGATTGTTTGTTTCCTGGCCGTGCTCGAGCTCGCCAAACAAAAAGAATTAATGTTCGAGCAAGATGAGCTCTTCAGCGAAATTCATATTAGCCGCTACCAAGCTGACGCGGCAGCAGAGTAAATAAATATTTATATGTCATTAAAGTCACAACTTGAATCATTACTATTCGTCGCGATTAAGCCGCTCGCCGTAAAGGAGCTGGCCGTTTTAACGAACGCGAAGACGAAAGAAGTTGAAGCGGCGCTCGCCGAACTCGAAGCGGATTACGGTGCCGGGGAGCGGGGTTTCAGTATCATTAAAAACAATAATCAATATCAACTGACAACGGCAGCCGGAAACTCGGCGCTTGTTCAGGAATTTTTAAAGGATGAAACGAGCGGGGAATTATCCCAGCCGAGTCTTGAAGCGCTCACGATTATTGCCTATCGCGGTCCGATTGGAAAGCTTGAGCTCGAAAAAATTCGCGGCGTTAATTGCAGTCTCATTATTCGCAATTTACTTTTGCGCGGTCTGATTGAAGAAAAATACGATAAGACGAGAGACGAAAATTTTTATACCGTAACGCATGATTTCGTTCGTTTCTTGGGTCTGGGCAGTGTCGGTGATTTACCGGATTATTCTAAACTGAAAGCGGATGAAACCGTTAATACGACGATTGAAATGGTTTTAGAAACAGAAACTAATTAAGTAAAAATTAAATGTGGCATTTGTTATTAAATATATTAGTTACCATTCTTTTGCTGCGCTCCGACACGGGCGCACAGCTTTCTGTTAGCGGTCCGGTTTTAAGTCTTAATCCGCTCGCCACAGTTTTGAATTTACCGGCGGACAAAGGCGCAGTACTATCGGCGACCGGGCGCGACTTCTTTTACACAAAAAATGCCGATGAACCTCAGGCGATTGCCAGCATTACGAAACTAATGACGGCTCTGGTATTCATCGAACATAATCCGGGCTGGGACACGACTTATACGATTACGGCCGCCGACCAAGTCCAAGGCGGAGTTTTAAATCTTTGGCCGGGAGACGAAGTGACGATTAAACAGCTTTTTAAAACCAGTTTAATTGCTTCCGATAACGGTGCGACCTTAGCGCTTGTGCATGCGAGCGGACTAAGCGAGCCAGAGTTTGTCAAAAAAATGAATGAGAAAGCACTCGCGCTCGGACTAAAGAAAACCAGCTTTGTCGATCCGGTCGGCCTCGGCGAAAATAATGTTTCAACGGCGCGCGAAGTCGCGCTGCTCGCGAAAGCGGCTCTCGACGTTCCTGAAATTAGCACCGCGACGGAAACCAAAGATTTCAAATTTACGACGGTTGCCGGACGAGAAAAATTAATTGAATCCACTGATTATTTATTATTTGATTCTGCGGAAAATCCTTTCATTATCATGGGCGGGAAAACTGGATTCACTGATAGCGCCGGTTATTGCTTTGTCGGCCGCTTCAAAGGCGCTGACGGTCGGGAAGTGATCTCAGCAGTCCTAAATAGTTCCGGCAAGAATGAGCGTTTCCGGGAAAGCAAAGACTTGGTCAATTGGGTTTTTAATAATTATGAGTGGCGTCCTTAAGGCGCTGATAAGATTTTGACAATAATTAAATTATGCCCCATTTAAATCGTTTATATTTTCAGTTTCGCAATTTTCTCGCCATGCGTTTTCCCAAAGCTTATTGTCTTTGTGATTCGCGTAAGGGCGCGGTAAAATTTTTTATCGCCGGTTCCTCAGCCAGTATCACCGATCTTGTTCTTTTATTTATTTTCCATGGTGTTTTAAAATGGCCCTTGGTTTTTTCCACGAGTTTGGCCTTCATCGTTTCCTTCGTCGTTAGTTTCACGCTCCAGAAATTCTGGACCTTCCGCAATTTCAGTCAGGAGAAAGCGGCCCATCAATTTGTTCTCTATATTCTTAACGCTTTTATCGGTTTGAATTTAAACGGTGTCTTCATGCATCTGCTCGTTAATCGTTTCGGCATCTGGTACTTGCTCGCGCAGGTTGCGGTCAATCTTGCCATCGGTTTCTATAATTATATAATTTATAAATCCATAATCTTTAAACTCGGAAAAAATGAAATTAAGCACGAACAAAAAATTGTTGGGACAAGCGCCGGAGATGTGGCTTAGAGCCGCCGGTTATACTTTTATTCCAGAGCGTGAAGACGGCCAAGCGAGTTTCGCCCGGCGTTTGATGCGCGACTTTTATCCGCGCTTCCATATTTATTTTACTGTGCAAAAGACGGCGAGTGGAGAAGAAATCGTTACTTTTAATTTACATTTAGATCAGAAACGACCGGGCTATGCCGGCCAAGCGCGCCATAACGCGGAGTACGACGGGGAAGTTGTGGAACGAGAAATGGCCCGCCTTAAAGCGTTACTCCTGCCGGATTTTTTAATTTAAATACCTATGGGACAGTCCGAAGAAATAAAATCTAAATTGGATATCGTCGAAGTGATTCGCGAATACACGCCGGTGAAAGCCGTCGGTGCGAACTTTCAGGCGCTTTGCCCTTTTCATAACGAGAAGACGCCGTCTTTTGTGATTTCGCCGGATAAGCAGATTTGGCATTGCTTTGGCTGTGGCCGGGGCGGCGATGTTTTTGCTTTTGTAATGGAAAAAGAAGGCTTGGGTTTTATGGAAACATTGCGTCTCTTGGCGCCGAAAGCGGGCGTGGTTTTGAAATATGAAAATGCGGAAACTTATTCGCAACGGAATCGTCTGCTTGATGTGCTTGAGCTCGCCGGAAAGTATTATGCGCATTTACTCGGGACGAAGAGTGGGGAAGCCGCGCGCGCTTATTTAGTTGGCCGTGACCTGAAAGAAGAAACTTTGCGCGAGTGGCAGCTCGGTTATAGTGCCGACGCCTGGAGTAATTTATATGATTTTTTAAAAGCCCGACCCCTGGTCGGCAAAAAATATACGGACGAAGAAATTAGTGCGGCTGGCCTCAGTATTAAGAAAGAAGGTACGGGTACGCGGGGGAGCGGCTATTATGACCGTTTCCGGGATCGCATTATGTTCCCGATTTGGGACGTCAATAATAACTTAATTGCTTTTACCGCGCGTATTAATCCGGCGAAGGAAAAGACCGAAAAAATGGGCAAATATATTAATAGTCCCCAGACTGCGGTTTATGATAAAAGCCGGGTCCTATTTGCCTTAAATAAGGCGAAAACCGCGATTAGGCAAGAAGACCTGGCAATCGTGGTTGAAGGCCAAATGGACGCCATTTCTTGCCATCAGCACGGCTTTAATAACGTGGTTGCCTCTTCGGGAACAGCGCTAACGACCGAGCAAGTTGCCCTTATTAAAAGATTTACGAATAATGTCGCTTTGGCCTTTGATATGGATAAAGCGGGACAGATGGCGGCTGACCGAGGAATCCGCGAAGTGCTCGCGCAAGAGTTAAATTTAAAAATTATCACTTTGCCTAACGGCAAGGATCCGGATGAATGTCTGCGCAATAACCCCGATGATTTTAAACTGGCAGTCGAAAGTGCCCAACCGATGCTTGAATATTATTTTCAAAAAGTAAGCGCCGATTTAGATTTGGAAATACTGGATAATAAAACAAAGGTGCGCGATAGCATGTTTATCATGATTGATTTGGTCCATAACCAAACCGAGCAGGGTTATTGGTTAAAAAAAATCAGTGAGGAACTCGGATTTTCTGAAGGCGACAGCCGCGAGGAATTTCTCGCCTGGCAAAAAAAACTGAAAAGAACGCCGGCCGCAGCGAGCCGAAAAGAAGAAGCTAAAAGCGAATATCATTCCCGCGAAGATCGGCTCAGCGAATTATTGCTGGCGCTCCTCGTTAAGTTCAGCGACCATATCGGCTACTGTGCGAGTAATCTGGAGCCGGAAAATTTAAGTGGAAATGGTGCCGCCGGGTTTTACAAGAACCTGATAATCTATTATAATAAGACTGCTTCTTTAGAATATGTTTCCTTCCGGAATTATTTAGAGGAACAGGGTGAAAGCGCAGAAAAATTACTCGATAAATTAATCCTTCTGGGGGAGAAGGATTTTTATAGCTTTGATGCCGTCAGCGCGAAAGCGGAAATCATTAAGATCATGGTTGATTTGAAAAAGTACGGTTGCCAGAAGAAAATTAAAAAACTCGAAAAATTAATCGCCGCGGCGGAAAAAGAAGAACGCCAGGCGGATTTGGAAATACTAATGGCAGAACTCATGAATTTGACCGACGAGATTAAAAAAATTAATTTAGGTTAAAAATTTATATGGCTAAGCCAGCGCCAAAAAAAATTAAAAAATCTACAAAGAAAACAAAAATGACGACCCTGAAAACTAAGCCGAAAGCGAAGGTCTCTAAACCGTTGAAAAAAGCGGTTGTTTTGCGTAAGAGTGCGCCGAAAAAGACGGAGAAGAAAGCACCGAAGACCAAGTTGAAATTGCTTAAGGTTGTAAAACACGTCAAAGAAGAAGCGCGCGTGGTCGCGAAACCTTCCGACGCCGCGATGCAGCGCTTAATCGATAAGGGACGTCTGCGCGGTTTCATTACCGAAACTGAGCTTTTATATTTATTTCCGGAAGTGGAAGAATACGTCTATGACTATGACGTCTTTTTGGGTGATTTGCAGAAGAACGGGATTCGGATTGCGGAAGATTCCGGCCGAATTTTAGATATGGCGGAAAAGAAAGCGAATGAACCGGCTTTAACCGGGCGAGCCCTCGCGCATCAGAACGCGATGAATATTGATTTATCAAAATTAAGTGCTGACTCGATTCAGATGTATTTGAAGGAGATCGGGAAAGTCGCCTTACTGACCGGCGACGAGGAAGTTGAACTCGCGAAACGAAAAGAGAAGGGTGATAAAGAAGCGGAGAAGAGAATTATTGAAGCGAATTTACGTTTGGTTGTTTCGATTGCGAAGAAATTTGCCGGCGCGAAAGGCATGAGTCTTTTGGATTTAATTCAGGAAGGCAATATCGGTTTATTCCGCGCTGTCGAAAAATTTGAATATCGCAAGGGCTATAAATTTTCAACTTATGCGACTTGGTGGATTCGCCAAGCGATTACGCGCGCTTTAGCCGATCAGTCGCGCACCATTCGTATTCCGGTCCATATGGTCGAAACAATCAATAAATTCCAACAGGTGCAGAGAAACTTAATTCAGGAATTAGGACGGGAACCTTTGGCCGATGAAATTGCAGCGGAGATGGGCGAAGAAATTGAGAAGGTCCGTTATATTATGAAAATTTCTCAGGATACCATCTCGCTCGAAACAACTATCGGCGACGACGAAGAAGATTCGACTCTTGAAGATTTTATCGAAGACGTAAAAAACGTAACGCCGGACAGGGCAGCCGCTTTACAGCTTTTGAGGGACTATGTAAAAAATATTGTGGCGCAGCTTTCACCGCGCGAACAAAAAATATTAGAAATGCGTTTTGGACTCGTTGATGGCGTCGCTCATACCTTAGAAGAGGTTGGTCAGGAATTTGAAGTTACCCGCGAACGTATCCGCCAGATCGAATCCAAAGCCCTCGAGAAGATTCGGAAGTTTAAGGGACTCGAGAAATTGAGAGATTATTAAAAAATTGAAGAATTTAAAATCATCAGGAGCCAAAATAAAAAATATAAAATAAGACCGCCAGAAGAGGCGGTTTTATTTTTGCGGAATGATGATTTTACTTTTGGGTTATATAGGGCTGATAATTATTTGTGAATTTTATCGTCTCCGGTTCGACGGAGATGATTTTTTTATTTTCAATTTTTACATAAAGAATTAAGCCGCTCCTCGTTTCAGGCGAAAAGTTCTGGTCGAAGACAAAATTACCTAAACTATAAGCGACAGTAACGCCATTAATTTCACTAATTTCTTGAGGGACATGCGGGTGATGGCCGACGATTAAATCTGCCCCGGCCGCAACGGCTTCAGCCGCAATTTTCTGTTGATGCTGATTAGAATGAGTTTGATATTCTTGGCCCCAATGGAAAGAAACGATAACTAAATCTGATTTAGCTTTTGCCGCCTTAATATCTTTTACCATTTGCGCCTCGTCAAGATAGCTGAGACCAGCCCGATTATCCGTCGCCGCTTGGCTTTTAGGCACTAAGTCGGTATAGGCGAGAAGCGTCGTTTTAATACCGTTTATTTCCATAAGTGCGCCCGCGCGTGCTTCGCTAAAGTTAAACCCGCCGCCCGTATAATCGAGGTCGGCGTTTTTTAAATTATTTAGGGTATCGCTAAACGCGGCTAACTTATAATCAAAGGCATGGTTATTCGCAACGGAGAGAACGCTAAAGCCGGAATCCTTTAATCCCGACAGGACAAGCGGGTCGGCGCGGAAAGGGTAAGGGGCACCGGCTGATTCACCCCGAGTTGAAACCGGTGCTTCTAAATTTCCGAATAATAAATCGGCGCCGGCTAAATCAGTTTTTATTTTTTCATAAGGAAAATTAAAATCTTGGCGCTTAGCCATGAGTTCGCCGATATAACGCGAGAGCATAATATCACCGACAAAAATAAATTCGGCATTGCCATATTTTTTGTCCGGGCTTAAGTTTTCATCCGTCGTTGTTGCAGCACCAGTCATTGCAGCACCAGTCATTTGTGTTTCCGCTTTATAAGCGACCGTTAGATAGCTGGTTGAAGAGTCGACTGGTTCGGTCGTATAGTCCTGAGAATTTTTATGTTCTAAGATATTCGGTTCAGTCTTAAAAAATTCGGTTTGCAAACGGGTTTGAATATATAGAGCGGCACTCGAATCAAGATTGGCTGGTTGGCCGAGATCTAAAGACTGGGGCGCATCTCCGCTCATAATCATCGCGATTGATTCCGTATCTTCGCGCGCGGCTTGTGCCGGACTCAAATAATGCGAAAAATCAGTGCTTTGAATTATTAAAGAATCGTCCGGCAAATTTTTTTCCAAGACGCTAATTATTTGATCAAGTTTATCTTGAGAAGTTGTCGGCTTAAAAGTGAGGGCGATAATTTTGGCGTTCGGGAAATAATATTTAATAAAAGGGAGCTCGGCCTGCAGGCCATGTTCGCGATAGAAAAAATCACCCTCGCCGACAAAGGGCAGTTTCTTTAATTCACCGGCAATTTTTTTATCACTCGCGACTATGCCAAATACAGTCGCGAAATCACGTTCGCTGACGGAAACTTCTGATTTTCCGGCCGAAAAATGATCCGGGCTAAGGAGAACGATAGTTGAATGTTTTCCGGATGAAGCATAAGCATAGGCAGAAGCAATCATGTCTTTAGCGAGCAAATGATGAGGCACGATGAGACCGCTGACCGTATCTAAAGACGGTGCAGTTTTATTTTGTTTAATAGCGGACAGGAAAAAAGAGGACTCGGTATATTGCGCGCTAATCGGCTCTTTTGAATCTGATAAATCTGAGGCAACACGAAAATCTGGCCTTTCCTTAATTAATAAAAGAGCAGTTAAGATTGTCGTCAGGGCAAAAAATGCCACGATAATGAAAAAGACTTTTCTTATTTTCATGTTGCAAGATTTAATTGAAAGAGAGTTCTATTTAACGAGAATAGAGTCGTACCAAAAATTCTTGGCTGGTAAAAGACTATTATCCTTATAAACGCGATTGCGCCAATTTTCATCCGTTAAGCGCGTGCCAATTGGATCCGTCAGTTCGTAATGATTATAAACTAAACCGGCGACGACGCGCGGGGCATTTTCGTTACCGACAATCGCGAGCATTAAATAGGGCTTGGCAGTTGCTTCGTAAAGAATTTGTCCGCTGACCATATCGGTATGGATATCGGCAATTAATGCGGTTTGGCCGGAAGTTTCTGTCGGGTCGACCGCTTCAAAAGGCTGGGCCATAAAAGCTAATTTAGTCGTGCGCAAAGTTTCATAGTCGTCGTCGCTAATCGCTTGGCCGCGCAACTCAGCCTCGGCAATCTTTGTATATAAGGCGGAGATTTTTTTGAATTGTCCTAAACGTTCCATTGCGCTTTGATTAGTAAATAGATTATTGGCGGTATAGAGCGTTTCGGTGCGCTCAATTAATTTATTGAATCTATTCAAGAACTCGAGATTCGGTTCCACGAATCCCTTAACAATAGGCGGGAGCGGTTGATCTTCGCCACCGGCACCGAGTTCCGCATAACTTTGTTTCGCGTAGAGCAGGGTATCGTGCTTGAGTTCGGCGTATGAGCCGAGGAAAGTTTGAATCTGCTTATCGAGAAATGAGCGGGACTGCATATAAAGCGGATAATTCACGCCGTAATTATGGGTGAGCGCGCCGAGCACATAAAGCCAGGAGCTGCCTAAAGATTGATACCAGTCTGATTCAGGGACTGTTTTGAGGGCAGTTTTTTTCAGCTCAAGTTTTGTCGTGAACCCGGCTACTTCAGCGGCGTTAAAGCCAATCGTTTCCAGGAATTTAGCGACATAAGTTTCCGCGCGTAAATCGCCGAGAACGGCGGGGACAAATAGAGCCGAAGGCATTGAAGGCAATTTAACTTCAGTTTTTTCTTGTCCGGCGGTGAGATCGTTTAAAATAGAAGCGTCGAAAGAAAATTTCTGGCCGAAGACGCGGAAAGATAGGGACTGATTAAGTAGACTCGCTTTATCGCGCGCTGCGATATTTTCGTCGATTATAACATCGGATAATATTTTTGGTTTTCGGAGCTTATCAAGATTGGCCTTTAATTTCGCAATATTGTCGGCTGAAGTCAGGGCGGCGTCAGAATTAGTATTCGCACCGAGTTGGCTCGCTTCATAAGCCTGCCACTCCGGATAAGTCAGGTCGTCGCTTTGGCCGGCATAGAAATCGGTAATAGTGGTAATTTTCTGCCAGGAGTCGAGCGGCGCGGCCGCGCCATTTTTCAGCGCCATTTGTTTCACGAGTAAATTAGTATCGGCGATGGCCAAATCGCTATGGAGTAAATAACTACTCCGGCCCAGATACATCATCGTGCGGAAGTAGGCGCGTAAAGTCGAATTCTTCGCGTAGTGGCTGCGGGGCGTAAATTGCGTGTAGTCAGTTTTGATTTGTTCGTCGTATTGCTTAAAGAGCGGGGAAGCGCCGATATTTTTGGCGGCATAGATTTCAGTGAGATCAGATTTAATCGCGTTAATTAGTTCCGGCGTTAGGTCGCTGGAATATTTAGTTAAAAGGAGATTAGCATTAGCGAGCGAGTCAATCGTTTTGTCCGCTTCGCTATATTTCACTTCTTCGTCCGGACTATTAAAATAGCTTGGCTTGGCCGCGTTTTTATTTTCAAACAATACTTGGGCCAAAACGATTTGGGCCTCAAGATTTTGATAGCGGGTTTTAATTTCGCCTTGGCTATCTTTAACGGCCGTGGCGAGATTAGCGTGAAGACCGGTTAGGAAATCACCCAAGGCTTGGCTTAGTTCATGCTGCTCCAATTCTTCTAAGGTTAATTCAAAATATTTATGGTAAGCATGAAGAACCGTATCGGGCGTTACGAGTACGCTGTCTTCCGGCTTACGATTATAAATAGAGCCGCCGCCCATCCGATCAGAGTCGACAAGCCATTGGTCAAAGTTCAGGCCGGACTTAAAGAAGGGTACGGAGTCATAGTTTATGAGGAGAAAGCGGTTTTTATCCAGGTATTTTTCTTGAGCCGGGGAAAGAGTGAGGCCATATTTAGCTTTAATTGCCTCATAATTAGGCACCTGAGCGAGAGGCGTGGCGTTTTCCTGATAAGTCGGAGTAAAGCCGATATTGGGCTCATTTAGCGCTTCTGTGGTTGAGGTAGCGCCTTGGCTTGATTGATTAGATTCGATCGGCGTCGGCGTGTATTTATGAGGCCGTAATATTAAGAATAGGCCGGCCGCGACGACAATAATAATGAGGGCATAAAGGGAAAAGAGTCTTTTTTTAGGCATATTATTATATTTTAGGACCCCGAATATGGGTCAATACCAGCCTATTATAACAGAAAATGGACGGAATATAAAGAAAATAAGGAGAGTTTGACATAATCCTCATATTTGCTAAAATAACGTTATATTCCCAGGTAGCGCAGCGGTAGCGCAGTTGGCTGTGAACACGTAGTTCTAAACGCAGCTCTGCTGAGTAATCAGCACCGAAAACGAGGTGAATTGTCTGGAAGCCTAAATCCATATGGATATGGTAATCAGCAGCCAAGCCATGGAGGTCATGGAAGGTTCAGAGACTATCCTGAAAGGGAGTAGGTCCATCGCAAGATGGCCCGAAGCGCCTCGCATCCTTAATTTAAGGATGATGATATAGTCCACCCCATTAAGAAATTAGTGGATAAGTGTAACCAATTGGTCGTCGGTTCGAATCCGACCCTGGGAGCAAGCAAAAAATAAGCTAATGTTAGCTTATTTTTTTGTGTTGACAAATATAAATTTTCTTTGACTTTGTGGTTTTAAAATTGTAAAATTAAATAATAAAGATTATGGATGCTGATTATTATAACCTAATTATTATTTAGGATGAAGAAAAAAAAATCGCAAACTAAAAAGCCAATGGTGTTAGACCTTTTTGCCGGAGTCGGAGGTTTTTCTGAAGGTTTTATTTTATCCGGATGTGATATTGTGGCGCATATTGAAATGGATAAAGAGGCTTGCGAGACGATTCGAACGAGAATGGTTTATCATGCTTTAAGAAAGAAAGGAAAACTAGAGGAGTATAAAAAATATCTGTTAGGAGAAAAAACTAGGGAAGAAATAGTTAGCAAATATAAATTAAATAAAGAGATAGATTCTGTTATTCAGGAAAAAATAAGTCGTGACAATTATGCTCAGTTAATTGGTGAAGTAAAAGAAAGACTTAACGGTGCCGATTTAGATATTATTATTGGTGGGCCGCCTTGTCAGGCGTATTCACATATTGGGAGAGGGTCGGACAGGAAACACATGAAACGCGATCCTAGAAAATTTCTATATCAGTATTATGTGGAATTTTTAAAGGCTCTTAAACCGAAGGTTTTTATTTTCGAAAATGTTCCCGGTCTATTAAGTTCTGGTAAGGGAATGTATTTGAATAGTATGCGTCTAGCGATGAAAGCTGCCGGTTACAACACCGAATTTAGCATATTGAATGCCGCTGAATATGGCGTTCCTCAGGAACGAAGAAGGGTTATTCTTATAGGTTGGAATTCCAAGGCTAATTTAAAATCATATCCAGTTTTTGACAAAGTAGACAGAAACTATAAAGTTAGTGATTTTTTATTAGATCTACCAAAATTAAAGTCCGGAGAAGGTTCTGTCGCGACTAAGTTTAAAAGTAAATCTAAGATATTAGATAAGTTGGGTATTACAAATAATTTCGGAGTTTTGCTGGGTCATGCTGCGCGACCAAATAACAAACAAGACCTGACTATCTACAAGATGGCGGTTAAGGAGAAGAATAATGGTCATAATATAAAATATAATGAACTGCCAAATAAATTAAAGACTCACAAGAACCAGACGGGATTTTTAGATAGGTTTAAAGTTGTTGATGGTGCTGCGGCCAGCAGTCATACTGTTATAGCGCACATATCAAAAGATGGACATTATTATATACATCCAGATGCTGAGCAGAATAGATCGCTAACAGTTAGAGAGGCGGCTCGTCTTCAGACATTTCCTGATGATTTTATATTTGAAGGAAGTAGATCTGCTCAATACAAACAAATTGGAAATGCGGTACCGCCTATGCTATCGTCGTTGATTGCTAATAAATTAATTAAATTTTTTTAATATGCCGGACAGAGAAAAAATTAGCAATTTTCGATTTACATTTAATGGTAATATAATTACTGAGCTAGGCGAGGAATCAATATCAAATCCTAATGTCGCCGTAGCAGAATTAATAAAAAACGCCTATGACGCTGATAGTACTACTGTGGGCGTTGATTTTTTAGACAAAGAAAAACATAACGCATCTATTAAAATAAGCGATGACGGTATTGGGATGGGATTATCTGATATTAAAGATCGATTCATGGATATAGGATCGCCACATAAAAAGACGATTACAAAAACAGATATTTATCACAGGGTCCCAGTAGGCGCGAAGGGTATAGGCAGATTTGCTTCTCATAGCCTGGGACATAAAATGATTTTGTCTACAAAATCGAAACTGGAAAAAAATGGGTATGAGCTAGAATTCGATTGGAGTAAATTTTCTGATAGCAGTAAGGCAACTGATATTGATATTGAGACATGGAAAATGGCGAAAAACAAAGTGCCTCACGGTACGTCTTTAGAGATAAAAGAATTAAAAGGCAGTTGGAACGATAAAGATAAAATAAAGTCATTGTTACGAGATTTAAATTTGTTAATTTCCCCGATTGATCCTCCTAAAAAGTTTAAAATAAAAGAGAATATAGGCGATAAAAGTGTTGATTTACCAAAAATTAAGAAGGATTTTTTTGATAAATCGGCTTATTCATTTAAAGTAAGCCTAACAAAGAAAAAAATTTTTAGCTTCGAGTTTTTTAAACTCGGTAAATTAATTAAGAAAGAAAAAAAGGAATTAAGTAAGGGGCTGTCGTGTGGTGATGCTAAATTTGAATTATATTTTTATTATAAAACACCAGATAGCTGGAAAAGAAATACTGGCGCGGAGATTGTTAGCAAGGATTTAGAATATATTCGCTCAGTGTTAAATGAATATGGTGGAATAAAATTATATCGTGACCATTTTAGAGTTAAGCCATACGGAGATAAAGAGGCAGATTGGATAGGGCTAGATCAATGGTCTAGAAATGCTTCCGATATACCTGGAAATACTCAAATTTTTAGCACTGTATCAATAAACAAAGCTAACAATCCTCAAATTGAAGATACTACTACCAGAGAGGGCGTCATAAATAATTCAGAGTATTATGATTTGATTGATTTTGTTACAACTGCCATCAGAGAATTTGTTGTGTTACGAAATGCTCAAGAAAAAGGGCGAGTTAAAGGTCATGCTAGGAAGAGCAAAATTAAAACAATAAAAGTTCAGAAATCAAAAGTTACTACAAGTAATCGTCCTGATAAATCAACGCAACTTATTGATGTAAAAACTGGATTCCCTAGTACTCATTATAACCAAATTGTTTACGAAGCAAATGAGTGTCATGAAAAGAACTACCCTAATGCATCTTTTTGGATGTGCAGAAAGATAATAGAAAACTTAGTTACTCATATCTTGGAGAAAAAATATCCAAAACAGCCAGATTTATGGTTTAATACAGGTCAAGGCAGGACGTTGAATTTCTCTCATTTGATAGCAAATTTGTATGATAACCGTACTAATTTTACTTCACCTGGCGTGAAGGATAAAATAGAAACGTTTAATACAGATGTTTCTATATTTCGTAAGGCCGTGAATTCTTCAGTGCATAACAATCATGATTATTTAACCGATAAGGATGAATTGAAGAAATTTAAGATAAATAAAATTATTCAAACCTTGGTAGACATATATCTAAAGTCTTAGGGTTTTTATAGTATTAAATTTTCAAAAAATAGAAATAATATGAATAAAAAACCCACAAAAATTAATTTAACCTCTGACGACTTACTTTTTGAGAAGTCTTTGAATTTACAAAAATATATTGAGGAGCTAAGTTCACAGTCAATTAATTTGTCCGATAAGTTTTCTTTCACCTGGGCCGGCAAAAGCAATGCTATTAAAAGCGTTTTAATTCCTAGCAGGTTAACTCTTAATCCTAAGCCGGAAGAAAGTATTAAATGGGATGAGTCTGAGAACCTTTTTATTGAAGGAGATAATCTCGAGGTTTTAAAACTTTTGCAGAAAGCATATTTTGAAAAGGTAAAAATGATTTATATTGATCCGCCCTACAATACCGGTCACGATTTTGTATACAATGATGATTTTAGTTCACCGCTTGATAATTATCTTAAACAAACAGGTCAAAAGACCGAATCTGGAGAGAGCACAACAACTAACAAAGAAACTAACGGACGCTATCACAGCGACTGGCTCTCCATGATGTATCCTCGTCTAAAATTAGCTTGGAACCTTTTGCGCGAGGATGGCGTTATTTTTGTATCAATTGATGATAATGAAGTTCATCATTTAAGAATGTTAATGGATGAGATTTTTGGGGAAGAAAATTTTATAGGAACAATTACTTGGGAAAAAAGGACTAAGGCACAAAACACCGAGACGGCACGAGAACAATTTCAATCAAAAACAGAGTATGTTTTGAGTTACAAAAAACTGAATGAAAAGATGAGGTTTAATCTCGAGATAACCGGTCAGAAGGTTTATGATAAAAACGATGACAAGGGGTGGTATCGATTAAAAGTTGTCGAAGAAATGTCTGCCATAGGCATGAGAGGAAGACAGTCAATGATTTATCCAATTCTTGGAGTTTCTCCTAGAGATGGTTTTCAGTGGAAAGTTGGAGTTGATACTGTGCAATTCTTTCAAGAACGAGGAGATGTAGAAGTGATTGACGGCAAGGCATACTTCAGAATAAGACCTGATGATGAAAACCTTGAAAGGTTTAGTCCTTTTTGGTCCCATTTTTTTGATAAAGATACTTATGGGACTGCTGAAACGGGTAAATCAGAATTGACAGAAGTTTTAGGCACGGATGTTCATGAATTTGAGACCGTAAAGCCTGTAGCTTTGATACAAAAACTTATTTTTCATACTACAAAAAATAACCAAAATGATATTATTCTTGATTTTTTTGCTGGATCAGGTACGACCGCTCATGCTGTTTTAGCACAGAACGAACTGGATGGTGGCAATCGTAAGTTTATTACTGTGCAGTTGCCCGAAAAAATAGACACAGATACTCTAGGCTATAAGTATGGTTTTAAAACAATTCTAGATATCACTAAAACTAGAATTAAAAATGTTATTAATGGCTATGGTAAAAATCCAAAACCTATTAATTCAGGTTTTAAGTTTTTTATACTTTCCGAATCAAACTACCCTGAAAATACTTTTGTTTTTAATCCTCAAAAGTCATCCGAAGAGAATCAACAAGCATTTATTACCTATTTGGATAAAGCAAAACAAAGCCAATTGTTTGATAAGGAAAATGATATTAGTATCATCTATGAGAATATCGTAAAAGAGGGTTTGTCGCTGAATAGTAAGGTTGATAAAATTTTACTTGGTAAGAATAATGTTTATCAAATTACCGATGGTGAACAGCATTTTTTTGTTTGTCTTGAAAGAAAACTTACCCCAGAAACCGTAAAAGCGCTTACTGATAAATTGTATAAAGATAAATTATTTATCTGTCTTGAGGGCGCTTTGGACGACACGATGGCTGCTAATTTAGCGCTTAACCTTGATCTGAAAACCATTTAATAATTATGAAATTTAAGTTTGACCCAAACCAAGAATTCCAATTACAAGCCATCAACTCAGTAGTTGATTGTTTTGATGGGCAAGAAAAAACTACAGAACAGACTATAGCTGGAGCTGGTTTATTTGGTATTTATCCAAATCTAATGACTTTATCAGATGACGATATATTAAAAAACATTCAGAATTGTCAAAAAGCGCAAAATTTAGCAATCTCAGGTGGGGATAAACTTTTAACCGAAGATGGTTTTGCTTTACTTACTGAAGAAGGATCACCTATCGGTCTTGAAGCGAATGTTAAAGACATCTCAATTGAGATGGAAACCGGTACGGGTAAGACTTATGTTTATTTGCGAACTATCTTTGAGCTTAATCAAAAGTATGGCTGGAAGAAGTTTATTATTTTAGTACCTTCCGTTGCTATCCGCGAGGGTGTTATTAAAACCCTCAAAATTACCGAAGATCACTTCAAAGAATTGTATGCAAATACCCCTTTTAGATTTTATGAATACAAATCAAAGAATATATCTCAAGTTCGTCATTTTGCTGATAGCAGTGTGATTAATATCATGGTCATGACAGTTGGAGCGTTTAATAAAGATGCTAATGTTCTTTATGGTGTCCGGGACCAAATGCAAGGCGAACAACCAATCGAGTTTATTAAAAAGACTAATCCAATCCTTATTCTTGATGAGCCTCAAAATATGGAGGGTGAAGCAACAAAGAAAGCTCTTGAAAATTTCAATGCATTATTCCGTTTGCGTTATTCTGCTACTCATAAAAATCTATATAACCTTGTTCATCAGCTTACCCCATATGACGCTTACCAGTTAGGTCTTGTTAAAAAAATAGAGGTTTTCTCTGTAACGGATGACGATAGTGGTAGCTCTACTCCTCATATGGTTTTTGTTGAAGCGAAACCAGCAAAAACCGCCAGTGGCATTAAAGCAAAAGCTGAACTCGCATTTGCAGATGGTGATGGTAATAGAAAAATTAAGGCGATTAATTTAAAAAAAGGAGATGATCTTGTAAATATAACTAATAACAAGGCTTATAGCGGATATGTGGTTTCGAATATAGATGCTGATGCGCCTGAGTTTGGCTCTGAGGGTAAAGTACATTTTACCAATGGGTTTATTCTTTCTAGAGGGACTGCAATTAATCAAAATAAGGAAGATATATGGCGAAGACAAATTTCTGAGACTATCCGACTTCACATTGAGAAAAAACAAAAATATAAAGACTCTGATATTAAAGTGCTTAGTCTTTTCTTTATTGATAAAGTTGCAAACTATGCCGGCGCTGATGGATTAATTCGTAAGATATTTACAGAAGAATTATCAAAAGTAAAAGACACGTTTACGCTAGGGCAGAATTCCACTGATTCACTTCATACCGGATATTTTGCGAAAAAGAAGGATGGTAGTTTTGTTGAACAAGAATCAGCTATTGAGAAAAATGATGAAGCCTATGAGCTTATCATGAAGGATAAGGAACGTCTTTTGTCTTTTTCTGAGCCTGTCGAGTTTATTTTCTCCCATTCAGCACTCCGAGAGGGTTGGGATAATCCTAATGTGTTTAATATCTGTACTTTAAACGAAACAACTTCAACCATGAAGAAGCGGCAAGAGATTGGTCGCGGCATGCGTCTTTGCGTCAATCAAGACGGTGATCGTATTTTTGATAGGCACATTAACTTACTTTCAGTTATCGCCAATATAAGTTATGCCGACTACGTCGCAAGTTTGCAGGCAGAATTCCAAGAAGATGGTATTTATAAGACACCTCAGTTGCCTTACAATGCAAAACAGCGCAGCAAGATCGTACTTAAGCCCGGTTTTCAAAAAGATGAAAACTTTAAGGAATTGTGGGACCGTATTTCAAAAAAGACTCGTTACTTAGTAAAAGTAAACACGGAATCACTAATTACTAATTCCGCAAAGGCTGTTTCTGAGATTCGACTACAAAAGCCCCACATTCGCGTTGAGCGTGCTGGTATCAATATATCCGTGGAAGGAGTTAAATCTCTTGCTCTGGGGTCCGAATCAGGCGAAATAGTGGCCACACAAAGCAGAACGATTGACTGTATCTCCGAAATTAAGACACAAACTCGTCTTACTCGGGCTACTGTTGCCGATATAGTGCTTAAAGCAAATAATTGGGAGGCCTTCTTCAATAATCCTGATCGTTTCATTGTTGAGGCAAGTAAAATTATTAAACAGGAACTTGTAAAGACCTATGTTGAGCAAGTGAGCTATGAAGTAATTTCTGATTCTTATAAAGTAGAGGAATTTAAAACGCTTGAAAGCTATAAGGATTCTACCTTGCCAGTTACTAGGTCTATTTACGATGCCATTGTTCATGATTCTGATGTAGAAATGAATTTTGCCCTAGACCTTGAACATGATGAACAAATTAAGTTGTTTATTAAGATGCCTAATTGGTATAAGGTTGAGACTCCTGTTGGAAGTTATAATCCTGATTGGGCTATAGTTACAGCTAAGCGTGACCTAAGAGGAAACGAAAGTGAAAAGGTGTATTTTGTGATTGAAACTAAGGGTGACATTGATAATTTACGTCCAACAGAAAAAGCGAAAATAGAATCCGCTAAAAAGCATTTTGAAGTTATAAAGGTTAATTATAAGGAGATTGATAACTATCAGTCTTTTATAGATATTTATTCAAAATAAACTATGAATAAGGAAAACTTGGAAAATAATTTAAGTGTAATACATGAATGGATAAGATCCGCTGACCAAAAGTCAAGTATTTGGCTTGCTTTTCAGGGTGTCTGTTTAACTATAATTATTTCCAGCACTGACTTTGAAAAATTTGTTTCATATATTAAAAATGTAAGCTGCTTCGATATCGTTATATTGATATTAGTATTAATACTGTGTTTTTATAGTGTATTAAAAACAATTTTTTCGATTTTACCGACAGTTAAAGTTAGCACGGGTAAAGAGTCTATGATTTATTTTGGCTCAATCGCAAAAAACAGTTTAAAAAAGTATAAAGAAAAAATGATCGCTTATGACGATGATGATTATAAAGATGATTTGCTAGATCAGATATATATTTCTTCTTTAATAGTGAATAAAAAATTAAAATTTTTTTCAGAGTCTGTGTCAATTTTTATTTTGTCATTTATAATTATTTTCATTTTTTTTCTTGTAAAAATTTTTTAGCATATGAGTAATAAGGCCGATATAGAAAAAGCTGTTGATGATTTTTTTGATGGTAACTATGAAATAACTCAAGGCACTGTTGTGCCTGATGTTGGAGATTTGGAATTTGGTAAAAAAGGTAGGGAGATGGAATTGGCGATGTTGTTTATTGATATTAGAGAGTCTACAAAAATTGTGGACGGTTTCAGGAGAACTACTGCCGCAAAAATGTATAAATCGTTTTTATATGGAGTTGCAAAAATTGCAAAGTTTAATAATGGAGAATTGAGAAGCTTTAACGGTGACGGTGTTTTAATTGTTTTTAGCGGAGGGTCAAAAAGAACTAATGCAGCAAAAGCAGCTATGCAAATGAGCTGGTTTTGTTTAAAAGTTTTAAAGCCTAAATTAGATACCTATTTTAGTAATAATAATCAATTGAGTGATCTAGAATTTGATTTCGGGATAGGAATAGAGGTCGGAAAAGTTTTAATAGTAAGGGGCGGTATTAGAGGTGAAAATAACAATGATTTAGTTTGGGTTGGTAATGCCACTAATTATGCGGTGAAACTGTCATCTCTTTCTGAAGGTCAATATCATATTTATATAGGCGAGGATGTTTATAAAGACATGAATGAATCTAGTAAATTTGGAGGTGATCCGAAAACTGATATGTGGGAGAAAAGAATTTGGACATCAAAAGATAATAAGGTCGTTTATAGAACTAGTTGGACGTGGTCGTTAACTTAATTTTGCTTAGTTTATCCAGGCTTATCTTGATCGCCGGATATATATTAAATAATTCCGTAAATATGTAATCTGCGGAGCCCCGCTGTATTACATACTTAAGTTAGTAAACTTGCCGTTAATGCTTATTTTTGCTATACTACTAACATAATTAACAACCCTACTTCGCGCTAAGGATAAAGGCGCCATTTATTTCTTCCGCTATAAGCGGATAGGCAAGCTGGGAAATCTGCGGCAAGCCAGATGAAATAAATGACTAATCGTTAAGGCGGTTGGGAGATTTCAACTATAGAGATATTTATATCTTTTGGTGAAATCTCTTAGCCGCTTTTTTTGTGGTTAAGCTAGTAAGGAGGTGATAAATATGAAAAATATCGAAAACAAAATGAAAGAAAAGAGTTCGGAAATCTATTGGCAGATTAACGAGATTTGCGACAATCTGCTTTACATGGCGAAAGAATTACCGCGCCTTAGTCTCGCCCCGAAAGCTTTAATGGAAATAAATGCTATAATAGGAGAGTATTTTAGAGGCATAGATTTTATTCGGAGCCAGGCACTAGAAGTCTGTGAAGAATTCGCGCTCTTTATATTCGATCCGGGAGTAACGAGATATAAAGTTGCTAATGAGCATATTGGCATTAGACTGGGAAGAATAACCGGAGTATTGTCTGACCAGTCAAGCCATCTAAATGCCTTTATAACTTCAATGGTAAGTAGGCCGGAAGAAATAAATGGTGCAGCCCCAGTTCTATTTTATGAATCGGGCGGAAATATGTTAAGAAACAAGAAGAACATAATTAATGCTGCCAACTTCATTATTAATCATTTAAGCGAATACGAATATGAAATTAAGTCCAAGAATACAAAAAGCAGTTAATTTAGCGAGCCGTCTGCATCTCGGGCAGACGCGCAAGGGTGATGATGATTTGCCCTATATCAGCCACCCCTTCTCGGTTGCCTGGATATTGAGTAATTATACCGAAGACGAAGATATAATCATTGGTGGCCTGCTCCATGACGTTCTGGAGGACGTTAAAGGTTACTACTACGAAGACCTTAAACGAGATTTTGGCGAAAAGGTGGCCGAGATTGTTCAGGGGGTAAGTGAGGATAAAGATCCTAACGTTGAAAGTGATGAAAAGGCAACTTGGGAGGCAAGAAAGCAAAAATATTTAGACGGACTTTATGATGATAGTGAGGAATCGTTAATAGTTTGCGCAGCCGACAAAATTCATAATCTTCAGTCAATGATTAACGCTTACAGGGAAAAGGGCGAAGAGCTTTGGGCACATTTTAACTCCCCGAAAGAGAAGAAGCTCTGGTTATATGAGGAAATATTTAAGGTCCTAAAAGCGAAATTGGATAATCCGATAGTCGATGAGCTCGGTCATGTATATCAACAAGCAGAGAAGACTTTGTTATAATTATTTCGGCGCGAGTGTTATAATTAAATATAGATAATAACTTCTGTTAAAAACACGTATGAGCAAATTCAAATTAAATAATGGCGACTCGGTCATGGTTATTTCTCCTTCGGGGTCGCTAAAAACGGATTCGGCAGTCTTTAATCTGGCCAGAGTTAATTTCGAAAAATACTTTGGGCTTAGTATTAAATACGCTAAGAACTCTGGTAAGGTTAATTTATACGGGACATCTTCTTTGCAGGACAGACTTAATGATTTACATAATGCCTTTAAAGATAAGAGTATAAAGGCAATTATTTGTTTGACCGGCGGCTATAATTCAAATGATTTATTGAGCCACATTGATTGGAAAATTATCAAGAACAATCCAAAACCGATAATCGGTTCCTCGGACATCACGGTTTTACTGAACGCCATTTATCGCCAGACGGGGATGACGACATATTTCGGTCCGAATTATTTTAAGTTTGGTATGAAGATGGGTTTAGATTACACCTTGGAATATTTTGAGAAAGCACTTTTCTCGTCCGAAAAATATATAATTTCTCCAAGCAAAAAATGGAGTGATGATAAATGGTACCATGACCAGGAAAATCGGACTTTCTATACTAATAAGGGATATAAAATAATTAACGAAGGCAAGGCGAGCGGAACAATAATCGGCGGTAACCTGTGTTCTTTAAATTTACTGCAGGGGACAGTGTTTATGCCAAGTTTAAAAAATTCGATATTGTTAATTGAAGATGATGATTTGGCGGGCGAAGATTGTTTCGGTGAGTTCTGCCGCAATCTTCAGTCAGTATTGCATTTGCCGGATTCTAAACATATAAAAGGAATAATTGTTGGCCGTTTTCCGCTTAAATGCGAGATGGATCTGAAAAAAATTAAATACATTATTAATTCAAGAACTGAATTAAGAAATATTCCTGTTTTAGCCAATGTTGATTTTGGGCACACCGATCCGATGTTGACCTTGCCCATTGGCGGGAAATTAGAAATGAATTTAAGGAAAAATACATCTATCCTTAAAGTAATTATATGTTAGAAAAATTCAAGTATTTAAATACGGTTGGGGAGTTATTAAAAGATATCGGCAAGTGTTCCGACGCCCCAGAGACGAAGGGGGTATATGTCGTTGTATATAAGAAAAGTGGAATGCCTGACTTCAAGGATCCGGGCAGTGGTCCTGAGCCATGGCGCAAGAGAATAACAAATGTCTCAGTTGAAAAGCTTATTTCTAAATGGGTAACGTTTAAAGATGGCGAAGAACAGATTATATATATTGGTAAGGCGGGTGGTGATTGTACGGGCGCAAACCTAAGAGGAAGAATAAAGCAATATATTTTATTTGGGTTAGGGCATAACATTGCACATTATGGTGGTAGATATATATGGCAAATAGCTAATCCCGGGGACATGGGAGTTTATTGGAAAGAGGATGATGAGCCATCTGAAACGGAAAGAAAATTACTTAAATATTTTAAACACGGCCATGAAGGGAAATTGCCTTTCGCAAATTTAATTGGGGGTAATGTAACAGGAATAAGCAAAATTATAAGTAATTCAATATTTACACGTGGTCTCGTTTTACCTAAAAACTCAGTCCACGGGCTTTGCCACTGGAAAAGAGTCGAAAAATTTGGCTTAAAGATTGCTAAGGAAAATGCAGCCGATAAAAATGTTATTTCCTTGTTTGCTTACTTACATGATGCCAGAAGGGAAAATGAAGATGATGATCCTGACCATGGAGTGCGGGCAGCTGTTTTATTAAAGGAACTAGTCGAAGCTAAATTAGTAAGTTTAACGCCAAGGCAGTTTGAGCAACTCATTAAGGCCTTGAGCCTACATAATAAACACAACGCTGAAAGTGATGATATAACGATTCAAACATGCTGGGACGCGGATAGGCTTGATCTATGGCGCTATGGTTTCGTGCCTAATCCTAAGTTAATGTTTACCGATTACGGCAAAAGTAAGAAAATGATTGAATATGCTAAGAAATTAAATCGAATTTAAGTTTGCGTCCCCTTAAACTCGGAATTTTAAAAATAAGTTTATTAAATAAAATATCAATTCTAACGTTATTAAATTTAGTTAATATGACCCCAATTTATCTAAACCAAGCGGAAGGCATTAGGCCACCGATGATTACTGAAAAAATCAGTCGCCGCTCTGCGCTTAATAATTCTAAAATACTTGAAAAAGAAATCAGAAAAATTTTAGGGGCTACTCCTAATGACTTTTTAGCTTTTTCGCAAAATATTACGACCTCGCTTATTAATGTTCTTTTGCCGATATTAAATAAGACTAATTACGAGATATATATTTGTTCACACGAAATAAGATGGTTCAAGACCCTTTTTAAAATTGGGACTTTGCCAACTCACGAAACTACTTATCCCAACTACGCCAGGCAAGAAGAAGTCGCATTTATCAAAAGGAAAATTAATATTATTGATCCCGCTGATTTGATTAATAATCCAGCCAAAAAAATAGGCAGGAAGGATGCTATTATAATATTTTCCCATGTTTCGCGCTTAACTGGTGAAATTATTGCCAGTCAGAAACTGTATAGAGAAATTAAGAAAATTAATCCAAATAATATCATTATAGTTGACGGCGCCCAGGCTATTGGGGCCATGCCGGTTAAAGCTAAAAGTCTCTCGGATGTATATATCGGGACCAGTTCAAAGTTTATTGGCGCTGAACCACTCGTTGCTTTCTGTTGGGTTAGTAAAGCGTTAATTAATAATTTTTTAATAAATGTTTGGAGCATTGATCCAATTAAATTTTGCCGTGAAGTTTATTCATCTATTTCTGCTCTAAAAAAGCTCATTATTAATCCTAAAATAACAAGCAAGCACAGGAATGAGTTAAAGCTATTTTTAAAAACTAAAAACCTTTCAGTTTTAGAAGAAAAAGCCCAGGCGCCACATATCGCTATTATCCCCTGGAAGAGAAGCTTGGTAGAGAAAAAAATCAATGATTTACGTAAATCAGGGTATATAATTTCCTCCAATATCGGTTATAGTATTAAGGAGCCTGAAATATCAGGGCTCAGAGTATCACTAACGCCGCAAACGACCGCCGAGCAACTAAAACAACTTGTTACTCTTTTATAAAATAAAAAAGCGATACCGGTTAGAGTATCGCTGGGAACACTTAATTAAACATTTTGAATATTGAGAGCTGTGAATTTACTTCGCAGCTCTTTTAGTTCTTCTATAGTCGGAAGATTGGCGTTGGCTAGTTGGTACTCTTCTGAGGCTTCTCCGAACAATTGGATGAAGTAGGGAAGATAGGGACTCTTTCTGGCTGTACCCCAGTCGACATAGTTGAAGGTAGACTGATTGAACAGGGGATGTTGGGTTGCCCAATTTGGACTGACTACGACCGGATTACTGTACTTTGTTTGCCATAATGAAATGACATTAAGTTGCTCTGAGCGGTTTCTTTGAGTTTCGCCCAAACCCCAAAGTATGGACAAACCATGTTTTAGACCAAGACTACTGACAAAGGAAACTGCTTTTTCGGTTCTTTCGAGCCAGGAGTTTTTCTTGTCACTATTTTTACTCATTTGAGTAGCCATATCCTCATTTATCGTTTCCATGCCGGTGTAGATATAAACCAAGCCAAGTTTCTTCAGCCTTATTATCGCTTCTTGAATTTTTGGATTGAGTAAATTATCTACTGTGAATTGACCGCCAAAGATGATATCAAGTGGTCTCTCTTCGAGCAGATTAGCCAACTCGTTAAGATGTCTCGGTAGTCCCATGAGAAGAATAGAATCTTCGACGAAAGCGCTCATAGAAACGTTTTGTTCGCTGGCATCTTTCAGTTGCTGGTAGAGTCTGCGAGCCGGGCTACCTGATTGAATAATGGGACCATTAATTCTTGATCCCTCCGAGCAGAAGAAACAATTGCACAAGCATCCTTTTCCCATATCACTGTAAACGTGAGCGGTAAATTCTTTTCCGAAAACAGGGAATTGCGAATTAACGCCGAAGAGCGAAACAGGAGAAGTTAAGGAGCTGTAATCAAGAGACTTGTTTTGGCTTTTCAGTGTTTGGATTTTTCCTTGGTCAATCCAGGAAAGGAGGAAATTTCCGCGAAGGGTTTTGAAGTATTCTTGATAGACTGAGAAGTTTTGAATATTACGCCCGCAGAGGACATCGTCACCAATAACATCGCCAATCTTTTGAATTACCTCCTCGCCATCGCCAGAAACAACTAAATCAAATACCTGAGGGATATCACCTTGCTGCATTAGTAATGCGGGTGAACCGGGATGGTGATTAATCTCACCTTGGGAAAAGTACACAGTCTCAATAGCATGCTTGCCGCCGAGAACTATAAATACATTATTTCCCAGTTTTTGCTTAGCAATCTTAGCTAATTCGATAGCTCCTGGAAAGGGAAGAGTCATGGATCCAATAAATAGAATCTGTGGTTTTACTGAAATTAATTTATAAGTAAACACAGATTTTTCTTCATCGAAATAATTCATCAGAAATACTGAATCTTCAAGCAGATGTCTCTGAGACCAATTAGATTGCGACCAGATACTTGCCCCAGAAAGTGCGTCTCTCGCTCCAAGCCTGACAGCATTCTGGAGGCTAAAGGGCGTTCGACTATCAAGAGCATAGCTACTGGATATGTTCCCGGACGAAACCCATTGAGGTGCGGACACCGCCATAAAACGTAAAGTAAAATCTTTGTGATTATTATTTTTACTTTCTGTTATACGGATTGGTTGCGGTAATACATACTCGATTAATTGGAATTTTACCGTCATATCCCTTTTGGGGAAATGAGAATACATTGGTGCACCGTCTTCCGAATTTGGATTAAAATATCCCGGAAGGCGTATGCCGACTCGGCAAGAGTCAACGTCGTAAAAGCGGATATTTTTTTCGCTTCGAATCGATATTGCCTCTTTGCCTGGCAGTTGTACACACATACAAGCCGAAGTACCTAAATCCGCTCTATCTAATCCCTTAACTTCGATATACTTTCGCGAGAAAGTAAAAGAGAAGTTAATTAAGAGCAAGGCAAAAATAGTTACGAAGGCCAAAAAAATGCGGAAAAAGGGGTTTATTTTTTTCATTTCAGATGGATTTTATAGAGTTGGTAAAGGACTAAATTCCTCTAAATATAACATATTTTAAATAAAAAGTCAATAATAAGTCAATAATAGGGGGCAATGTGCTTAAATATAGCCAAATTTTGGCATATTGGCTGGAAAACTGCCATATGTGTGTGCACATTACCTTTCTCTATTGACAATTTAATAAATATATGATATAGTTTCTTTATTGATAAAATAGTTAATCGACCTTTAAAAATAGCAGTATGGAAATTTTTGAAAAAATGCCAACATTTTTATGCAATGGAGAGGAGCTTCCTTTAGATCAAATTTCGAAAAAGAAAGTAACCTCCGTAACCATAAATTATCTGTCCGCTCCGCAGAGAGTAAAAGTGGCTGGAATCATGGGCCTGCTTGGTAAGAGTAAAACTGTCCAAGAAGAAAAAGAGTTAATAATTAACGATGAAAAGGGGATTATTATCTATTTTGTTCATGGGCAGACCGTGATTACAATCCGCTTCTGGGATGAAAAAGAATGGAATAATATTGTAGATTATGATCAAGAAACGTTATTTAAGAATTACGTCATGACTTTGGTTGCGCCTTATCTATTAAACTTTCATATTGGAAACTTGAAAAGTTTAAGTTGGAATTAACGAACAAAATTAATTTGACCCTGGAACTAATATAGTTTCAGGGTTTTTTAATTGTCCAAACTAGCCGTTCTTCTTTTATTTTTACCAATAATTGGGCTATAATATTATTATATAAAATTAATAGGACTATTATGATTATCATTACCGGGGCTAGTGATGGTTTAGGATTACAACTCACCAAGCTTTATAAAGAATCGGGGAAAACGGTTGTAAATATATCGCGCCGTAAATCGGAGTTTGCTTCGCTTAATCTTCTTTGCGATTTAGCAAATGAATCAGAAATAAAAAAGACCGTGCAGGAAATATTAAAAATTGACGAAAAAATAGAGGCGCTTATTAATTGTGCTGCTGTGATGTCCGTACAAAAGCTCGGGGAAATTACCGGCGCCGAATTTGATCGCCTCATGTCCGTCAATGTTAAAGCGGCCATACTACTGGTCTCCAATTTAATTGAAAGAATAAAAACAGACGAAGCCGATATTGTTAATGTGGCGTCGACGGTTGGCTTCAAGGGTTATACTGATCAGGCAATTTATGGCGCGTCTAAATGGGCAATGCGTGGTTTTAGCGCTAATTTGCAGCTTGAATTAAAGGGAACTAAATCGAGAGTAATAAGTTTTTGCCCAGGTGGTTTTAAGACAAAGTTATTTGCCAAGGCAACGGGGGTAGACAATACTGGAGACGGCAGTGGCTGGATGAAAGCTGAGGATGTGGCTTTAGCCTTAAAACAGACGCTAGATTTACCGAAAAATATGGAGGTGAGTGAGGTAATCATTAATCGTAAATAAAAATATGAGTGTAAAAATTACCTATTTTGTTCACGGCACTACGACTGACAACGAAAGAAATATTTCTTCCGGTTGGTCTGATGTTGGGCTTTCTGAAAAAGGTATTAAACAGTCAATTGATTTAATCGATCAAATTAAAGATCGGCATTTTGATGTCGTATTTTGTTCAGATTTAAAACGAGCGGTGCAATCAGCCGAACTGACATTCAAAGATAAAATAGAAATTATTTCTGATAAAAGATTAAGAGAGTGCAATTACGGCAAGTTTAATGGCAGTTCTTCGGATATTGTTGAGCCAATGCAAGAGAAAAATATTATCGACAGATTTCCTGAAGGCGAGTCCTATGAAGATGTTAGAGAAAGACTGCAAAGTTTTATTGGTTTTCTAAAAGAAAATTATGATGATAAGTCTATCGCTATTGTTGCGCATAAGGCGCCACAATTAGCTTTAGATGTATTATTAAAAAATAAAACATGGGAACAGGCTTTTGCTGATGATTGGCGAAAGATCAAAGCTTGGAAACCCGGGTGGGATTATGTTATAAACTAAGAATTATGATAAATCTAAAAGACTTAAGTAAATTTTTGGTACTAGCTAAAAAATCTACTTAATAAAAAAAACAAGCTCGCCAGGCTCGTTTTTTTATGCACTCATTAAATTATAAAGCATAGTCCAGGAACTTCTGATAATTCGCATACTCTGGCATTCGAATATACCAAGCACTAAAAATACCCATACATTTTATTGGTTTACATTTTGGCCAGGATATAAAAGATTTTCGGCTGGGCAGAGAATAGCCAAAAAAAACTAAAATTCAGAGTTTAAAATCTTATCTATTATTAGCCGCATTCTTTCTAACCTCATCTACTACTCGCTACAATCATAAGATAGACTAATATTAGTCTATTTTTTTATTGCAAAAGCTATAATAAATTACATTTTAAAAATAGGCGACCTTAAAGTGACAAATTTACATTTAAATTCGTAATAATAAAGTAGTTTGTGACCATTTCCGGACTATATCGAGGGCCTTTCAGACCGGTTTCGTAAAACAAATCAAAAGTAAATATAAATATATATGGCAAAATACGGACCAAAGGCAAAAAATAAAATAACTAAAGTAATGAAAGAATATGAGCGTGGGGAATTAAAAAGCGGGAGCACTGGTCGGGTTGTAAAAAGTCGTCAGCAGGCGGTCGCTATCGGTATTTCCGAGGCAAGGCAAAAAGGCTATAAAGTCCCGCCAGTGAAAAACAAAAAAGTTAATATAAAAAAAGATAATTAAATAATTATAAATATATGTGGACAATTGCGATAATTTTGATTGCTCTCTGGTTATTGGGCGTAATTACTTCCTATACTTTGGGCGGCTTCATCCATATTTTATTAGTTATCGCCCTCATTGTTATCATCGTGCACCTAATCCAGGGGAAAAAAGTAGTTTAAATAATTAAGTAAAATTTATATGAAAAATATTACACCCAATCTTTGGTTTGACGGTAAGGCCAAAGAGGCAGTCGATTTTTATATTTCAGTATTTCCGAACAGTAAAGTTATCTCAACAGTCTATTATCCAAAGAGTGCCGCGGAAGGTTTGGCTGATTTTCAACTTAATCTGGCGGGCAAGGTCTTATCGATAGATTTTGAACTAAGTGGTAATCGCTTCACGGCCATTAACGCTGGCCCCGAGTTTAAGTTCAATGAATCGGTTTCCTTTTTAATCCCCTGCGATAACCAGAAAGAAATTGATTACTACTGGGAAAAACTGTCTGCAGTACCGGAATCAGAACAGTGCGGCTGGCTCAAAGATAAATATGGGCTGAGTTGGCAGGTGGTACCTAAGAATATGGAAGAATTAATGAAGCGTCCCGATGCTTTTGCCAAGCTGATGAAGACGAAAAAGATTGTTATTGAAGATTTCTCTTTATAAAAAAAACGAGCCAGTCAGGCTCGTTTTTGTGTATACACTCATTAAATTATAAAGCGTATTCCAGGAATTTCTGATAATTTGCATACTCCGGCATTCGAATATACCAGGTACCAAAATTATTCTGGATATTTTGGTGATGTTGACTATGCTCCTCTTGAGAATTGAAAAGCTGAAGATTTTTAATTCTATTATCTGCTTTGTCGCCGTTGATGTGATGGACTACTTGGCCGGGGCGCATTTCGTGTTTAAGGATATATTCCTCCATTATCCAGCGGTGGACAGAAATAAGGGTGCCGCTAAAGTAAACGTAGCCCTTCATTTTATAGGTTTCCGTCTTAGCCAAGATATCGAAGATTTCCTTTTCTTTTTCCAGGGTATCGTAAAGCTCCGAGTATTGAATATGATAATGATTCGCAAAACAAGCGTCACTTAGATCGACGCTAAATTGAATTAAGCTATTTTTTCGGCCGGGCAGAGAATAGCCAAAAACAATTGAGGAAATAGCGATTAAGAATAAAATAGTAAGCATAAATTTAATTAACTGGGCAGTATAACAGTATTTATTAGTTTTGTCAATGGCTGTAATCGACTAAATTAATACCCTTTTATCCAGATATTGACAATTATCATATTATATGATATTATGGTGTCATTCCTAATGGTTGGAATTATGGGGCAAAGAAAATACCCTTAATGGCTGCGAAGCAATCAAATCCGCGTTCTTGCGGCGGTCGTAAGAATAGTCCCGTATGGTACTGGGACTCAAAAATGGTACTTTAACAAATGAAAACATCATCAAGTAAGTTAGTTTTGTGGTTCCAGTCGTTAACCTGGGCCGGGTTTATTAAAAGTTGTACTGACCTATTTTATCGGATCATGCAGCGTCTCAACATTTCTAACAAAAAGAAAGTAGAGATTAGCGCCGAAGTTCCCGTAGAAATTAGCCCCAAGCCTCTCGTTTTGGACGTTCCCGTTAATGAGACAAAAGAGGAAAAAATTATTTCTGTCGATCCGGGAGACTTTATTGTTGATGAAAAGGAAAGCAATCTTTTTTACAATATTAAAAACAGGAGTTTCAGCATCAGGGTTCTCAAAGGCCGCTCCAACAGAAAAGAAAGAGATAAGGATCAACTAATCTTCGCCACTTCATTACCGCACATGTTTAGTGCCTTTACACTAAAGGCGATGCAAAATTACGTTCCGCAATTGACGGATCTGGATTTCAGTAAATCACATGAATTATTGATTACCAAATCAGCCGCCAGTAAGTTTGATGATTTGCAGGATTCAATACTGAGATTTATTTTTCTCCGTCTGAACAGGGAATACAAATGGCTTTTTGAACAACAGACCGTTATAGTTGAGTTGGTACCAAATCGACATGTCTTGACGTTCAACCTAAAGGTACAAACTATAAAGCATTTAGATCTGGGAAGAGCACTTTTCGAAATTAATGGTATTTCCACTCAAATGGCCGGCGAACCCTTTCCCTTATGTATGGATCATAAAAATACATATGATTTTAATCTTGAAAAGGGAAAAGCATTCAGCTGGGATGAATTGCTTCCGGAAATTAAAGAAGTTTTTGTAAGTCATTTTCCCGCTGGTGTAAAATTCACCGGTAATGTGATGAATTGAAACATTATTACAACAAAGAGCCCTATCGAAAGAAGGGCTCTTTTTATGATTTTAGTTTCGAATTAGACACGATGACTCTATTGACAAATAATGTATCTTGTGGTATAGTTATTTATAGTATAAATTCATAAGTCGAACCTTAAAATCCGTTATATCATGAAAATTAGTAATCTTTTGAATGAACTTGCGAAAAGTTATGTCAATCTAAACAAGACCTTGTCTATGTGTTACCTCGCTGACAGCTATGAAATGTTTGTCGAAAATATGATTGTTGGCGAAAATTTGTATTCAGGCCGTATGTTATTTGAGGCCTGTTATGAGGCAAATGAAAATAAGGTAAACCTGATTGATGCTCAAAAGGAATTGTTAATCTCCAATGGTGAGATATTGTGTGTTCAACTGGGTGATATATATTTTGTCCCCGGCCAAAGTGATAGCATACTTTTTAGCAAAGATCTTGAACTGCTCAAAAAAAGTTATTGGGCAATTAAAGGGGTCGACTATAAATTGGTACAACCCGGCAGTGAACCTATTGTGTCCGGAATGACTAAAAAGGCAATCCCGGGACACGTCGATGATGGCGGTGCTGACTTCAGTAGCCCTTTCCAGTTTGGGCGTCGCTTAAAAAGAGATGTCTGAACAAAAACATGCTTTCAAGTTAACCCTACGAAAAAACCTAACAGTTTATCGTAGGGTTTTTTCTTTATGTGAACCTGGCAGCTATGGAAATTAACATACGTATGCGCAAATTACCAACTACTATTGACAAAACCAATACCCCATGGCATTATTCTTAATTACCTTAACAATCATATAGTATAAACCATAAATCAGAAGAACAATGAAACATCTAATCTGGCTGATGATTTTCGCCGTTGAAGTCTTATTTCTTACGTTTATCGACATTGATATTTGGCAAAAAACGCCAAAAGATTACAGTGATTTTGTTAAGTGCATTGCGCTTGGTGCATTTGCGATAGTGGCAGTATTTGCTTTCATCTATCATATGGGCAAATATTTAAAAAAACAAAGTTACAAAAATTTACATTATTAAAATGATTCGGCAGCACAAAAGGCATCCTCTAAACATGCCTTTTTTTATTTGTCTGGGCAAATTTTTTAAATAATAAAGTTATCCACCCCCTGGTTTGAAATGCTCTAATTAGGGGTGTAAACTTTAAGTAGCCGATAAATGGGCTATTTAGGAATGAAAATACATAAATCATAAACATATGGAAGAACAATGGTACACAATAACCGGGGACATCGACACGAATATAGCGCAAAATCTAATCGTGTGGGTTAATAATGCTCTCTATAGTTCTAATATAAAAAGACTAAAGATTATTATTTCTTCTGGGGGAGGAGATATTGACTCGGCTATTAGAATCTACTCTTATCTAAAAGCCCTGCCTATTGAGATTGAAATGATTGCTTTTAGTCAGATCGACTCCGCGGCTAATGTTATTTTTTCGGCCGGCAGCAAAAGAATTGCAATAAACGGTTGTCGTTTTTTGCTCCATGAAGGCATATTTACAAGTGGGCACAAAACCGCCACCCTGCATAATCACGATGAAGCTTTAATTACATTTAAAGAATTGTTAAAAAAGAGCATAAGCATTATTTCTCAGGAGACGGGGAAGACCGAAGCTGAGATTGGAAATCTTATGCAAAATAGTACTTTTTTAACAACGGAGGAAGCGAAAGCGCTTGGCTTAGTAACTGAAATTTTAGAAAAGATGCCGCTCGCAAAACAAACAATTTGAAATATTTAACTTTAATAAAAAAACGAGTCAGTCAGGCTCGTTTTTGTTTAAGCACTCATTAAATTATAAAGCATATTCCGAAGATCCCGATAACAGAGGATTTGACAAAACTAATACACTGTGGTATTATTTTTTATTACCTTAACAATTATTATTAACCTTAAAATAGGAGGAAATAACGTGATTAGAGAAAAATTTAGTGTCGAAACGGAAATTAAAAAGATCCAATGTGTTTTCAGGGGCATTAAAAATGACTGGAAAGACAAAAAAGACCTATCGGTTGAATTTCGTCATTTTGAAGATGTTGCTCCAGCTGGCGAAACAATTGATGGTTACATGAATGATCAATTGTTTGGAAACTATTTTAGCGATTTCACACTTTTTGCAGCTACAATTCACACTGACCGTATCGCCTTCTGGCTTGCAATTGCCGAAGATGATAATTCTGCCAAGTTAAAAACAAGTTATCATTTTTATTTTAAAGATCATGAAAAGAACAAATCTAAACTTGGTCTGCGTATTGGTGACGAAATTGAATTGTGGGATGCCCGTGAAGTAATCTGGAAAATATATGATTTTTTTGATAGCGACGCGGATGTCCGTTCGGATGCCGAAAAAAGTCTGCAGATACTCCTGAATTTGAAAGTTTAAATAACTAATGTTTATCAATAACCCTGGAACTAATAAAGTTTCGGGGTTTTTTATTTGTCTCGATTAATCTTAATAACGGGAACATATTTTAAAACCCTAAAAACATATCGTTCGAAAGACAATCCTAAAATTAGCTAATGTTATTCCATTTTTATTTGCTTCTTGACTAATGAAAATTTGTATCATAAAATGATTGCATAATTTATGTGCGAATAATCTTTTTTTCACACGTTTAAGATATACATTCTTAAATTAGAAAAATATATTAGCCGCCAAAAAGATTGAATAACGCTTATATTAGGCGTTATTTCTTTGTAAATAATAATTAATCAAATTATGATTCATAGAACTAAACTTGTAGTTTTTTTTGTATTATTATCGTTTTTTTTAATATTGACCAGCTCACCTCTAACGGCTGAGGCCGCTAAAAATAGAGCAAAATGTTCTCTTAACCTTAGCTCGACTCCATCGAGCACGAGTCTACAGGCGGGGGGTAGCGTCACTTATCGCTATTCTCTGAAAAACGTCGGCACGACTTCTTGCGCGGGCGCAGGCGTTTCTATATATTACGCGGCTAACGAAGATTACGTCGCTTCCAGTCCGGCGCCGACCGCCTCGGACTATTATTGGTTCGTAGGTAATATGGCTCGCAACCAGGTTTATTCATTTTCCGTAACTATTAAAAACAATTCGAATGCAGGTGACCAGATGTTCGGTGAAGCTTGCGCTTCCGCGACAGGCGCCAAAGATTCTTGCGTAAGCAAGGCAGTTACTTTAATATCGGCAAACGCAATCGAGCCGGTCGTTCCTGTGGTTGAAATAGATCCGATTGCTCCTGTTAGCACGACCACTCTTCCGCTTGTAGCGGCTGGAGATACCCAAGCTTGGATTTATCCGGGTGAACCGGCTTGTTCAAGCACCAAGGAATATACTGACGGCCGAAATATCGATACGCTCAAGCCGGAATACTATACTGTGCAAAGCACAGGCGCACTTCGCCAGTTAACGGTAAGTAGCGATGGCTGTAATGCCTATAGTCCTGCTAATGCGGCCGACATTAAGGCTCATTCCAATCATCAATACGTAACTGTCTCAGGGAGCATTGCGAATTTTCGTAAGCTTTTAGCTTCTTCAGCCCTCAGAACCTCTGCCATTAATACCTTAACTGATTTTACTGTCGCATCTGGTTTTAGCGGCGTGGAAATTGACTGGGAAAATTTTTCCGATTGGACCGCTACTGATTACGCGAATTATCGTAATTTTACAACGGCCCTCCAGGCCAGCCTGCACGCTCAGGGAAAATTATTAATGATTGATGCGCCAGCTATTAGCGATCCGACTTATCAGAGTTATTTTTTGTTTAAGTATGAAGATTTTACAGCCATCGATTATATCGCGATCATGGCTTACGACTACCAATATGATTTTGGCGTCGGGGAGCCGGTTGCGCCGGAGGCCTGGGTAGCGAAGGTTGTTAATTGGGCGAAAGCGCGTTTAGATATAAATAGAATAATTGTCGGTATTCCGGCCTATGGCTATCATGGCACGCTGGGAAGCTATAATCCGATAATTGATACCTATAGCCAGTCAATGACCTATCCTGGCTTCTCTACGCGGACGCTAAGCGCGGACGGGGAAGAAACTTGGCAGGTCGGGAACACCTATTATTCTGTCCAAGCGGCCTCAACGCTTGATCGTAAAAAGGCCTTAATTGAAGCTATGGGCATAAAAAATGTTTCCGTTTGGCACATAGGCGGGAATTTATGGTTTTCTCGTTAAGAGCCAAATAAAATGCTGCACTTAGCTTAAGTATTGATAAATTAGCGAAAATTAACAAACGAGCGGGTAAAACCGCTCGTTTTTCTTTAGGTCTGTTTTTCTGAAAAATTACCGAAAAAAAATATTGCGAAATGCGTATATATTTAGTTAGGCGTTAGCGCACGTAAATTGATAATTTAGCCCCTTTTCAGAATGGAGAGGGGCTTTCCTGGTTTTAATATAGAATTTACCGGGGTACTTAAAAATATTATATGCATAAAAATATTCCAAAATTTATAGATAGCCTGCTTATTTTTCTGACTTTCCTCCTCTTGCTGATCCTTTTTTATAGTTATTTTTTTCCTGAGATTACCGTTACCGCTTATCGCTTGGTGACTATATTTTTGAGTGTGATAATTCTCTCTAACTTGGCGGCCAAGCTTTTAGAGAATTACTTTAAACATATTAAATCATAAATATATGTTTAAAAAATTTATTGTCTATTTTTTCCTTTATATCTTAACAGTCGGAATTATTCTGTCGGTTTACTTTTTGGCACCGAACGAGAACTATAATTTTCCTTTCTTGCGCTTTATTATCGTCAGCTTTGCGACTATTCTCCTCATCAAATACTTTATCTACATGGTCATTAGCCCCTGGTATGATGCGGTGCTCGCCTATCGTAAACGCAAGATGCTAAAAACCGGAGGCTTTAAGGAAAAGGTAAGCGTGTTGGTGCCGGCGCGCAACGAGGAAACGGGCGTCCTGCTAACTATTCGGGCGCTACTCGAGAGTACTTATAAAAATCTGGAAATAATCGTAATCGATAATGCTTCGACTGATAATACCTATGATAATGTTAAAGCTTTAATTAAAGACTATGAAAATTCGATTGAAGGAAGCTCGGAAAATAATATTAAGATTGTTTGTCTGAAAGAAAAGACCCCGGGCAAGGGGCACGCTTTAAACAAGGGAATTTCCCGAGCGAAGGGAGAAATTATTATCTCAATCGACGCCGATTGCTTTGTGCCGCCGGACACCATCGAGAATTTTGTTAATCATTTTCAAGACCCCAAGGTAATGGCCGCGGTCGGTAATGTAAAAATCGGCAATACGCAAACTATCTTGGGCGTAGTCCAGTATTTGGAATTTCTTTTTTCTTTTTATTTTAAGAAATGTGATTCGATTCTCGGATCAATTTATATTATCGGCGGTGCGGCCGGAGCTTTTCGGAAAAGTATATTTAAGGAAATCGGTGGCTATAGCGTGACCAATATTACCGAAGACATCGATCTGACTTTCCGCATCCAGTATGCCGGTTTTAAAATCGTCTACGCTGAAGATGCCGTTGTCTACACCGAAGGGGCATCTGACCTAAAAAGCCTGATGAAGCAGCGCTTAAGATGGAAACGGGGCCGGCTCCAAACCTTTATGGATTACCAGCCGATGTTCTTTAGCACCAATAAAATTCATAAGAAATTTCTTTCCTGGTTTATTCTTCCTTTGGCGATTTTTGGTGATATGCAGTTATTCATGGAGTTATTTTTTATCATCTTTGTTTATATTTATTCCTATCTGACTAATGATTATTCTTCTTTCCTCTCGGGAATTATTGTCGTGACCTCGATGTTCATGGTCCAGATCTTGTTTGACCGCCGCGTCAAAAAGCGGGCCCGCTTACTGATATTGGCGCCGATCGGCTGGCTCTTATTTTATGCCAGCACCTTCGTCGAGTTTAGCGCCCTGATAAAAACCTTCATGAGTTATCTAAAGAAAGAAGAGGTAGAATGGCAAGTCTGGAAAAGGGAGGGCGTCTTTGCGGAGGAACCTAAAGAACAAATTATTCTTTCTCGCGACGAAATGATTCTTTCCAAAGAAGATGTCTTTCTTTCTAAAGATAATTTAAATTTAATGAAATAATAATATGTCAAAATCAATATATATTGTCTCATTCGGTTTTGGAGCCCTGATTTTAGGGGGTCTTTTCCTTTATCGCTTGGCCCTAAATCGACCAGTATTTACACCGTCGACGCAAAATTCGACCGGGCAAACTTCAATAGTTCAAACTCCGGTAGCTCAAACTCCAATAACTAAAAATCAGGTAGCGCAGAATACGCTTGTGCAAAAGCCGCTTGCGCAGAATACGCTTGTGCAAAAGCCGCCGGCCATAAAAGCAGCAGCTTCAAGTCCGCCAAAGGCAAATTTAACGCCAAGTGTCGCCCCAAAAAAGACAATCTCAACGGCCGCCATGGCGAACCTTACCTCAAGCAGCAAAGTTATCGCGACGGCCCCGGCCGCTCCGTCATTTAAGTCCACGGAATTAATGGCTTGGATTTATCCGGGCGGGCAGAGTTGCAGCGCCAAGACGGAGTATAGCGACGGGCGAAAAATCAAGATCCTGAAAGCGGAGTATTTTAAGCTTGGTGATAGCGGGCAACTTATTTTAATACCGGAGAATAAAGGGGCATGTAACGGCTATTCAGCGGCCAATGTGTCCAGTCTTAAAAAATATTCTCAGGAGCAATACGCGACCGTATCATCGGCTGATGCGAGTGTTATGGATCAATTTCTCACGGCTGCACTTCAAGACAATACTGATATAAAAACCTTGGTTGATTTTACCGTTAATAATAATATCACCGGTATTGAACTTGATTTTGAAGACTTCGGCGGCTGGTCGGCACCGACTTATTTAAAGTATAAGCAATTTATCACGAAATTAGGGAACGCTCTGCATGCCCAAAAGAAGAAATTAATCGTGGACGGTCCGGCCACTTCGAATGCGGTTGAAGAGGCTTGGTATGTTTGGCGCTATGCCGATTTTAATGCTTTGCCCGTTGATCGCTTGGTAGTCATGACTTATGACTATCAGTATGACCAGGGCTCCGGAGAGCCGATCGCGCCCATCTCCTGGCTACAGAACACCATTAAATGGACCCTGGGAAGATTTCCCAATAAGGCGAAGCTTTCGGTCGGAATTCCTGCCTACGGCTATAAAGGAACTATTGGCACGCAGAAGTTTACGCTCATGACTTATGAGCAGATAAAAAAAGAGCCGGGATTTTCCACAGCACAAAGGGATCCAAACTCGTTTGAGATGACTTGGCGGAACGGTAATAATGTTTATTTTTATCAGGACGGAGTTAGTATGACTAAGAAGTTGCAAGTTATTCAAGCCGCCGGCATCTCTTCCGTTTCCGTCTGGCATCTGGGAGGGAATTTATGGTTTAAATAAAAATAGCAAACCAATAAATAAAAAGGGAAGCGCCTTTTTTATTTCCCGCTAATAATAGCATTCTCAAAAAAATCAACAAAATTATTACTTTTAAAATATAGATCTTTTAGTTTGATTTGAAGCGGGACTAAATCATGATACTGATGATTCAAGGGGAATAGGTCTTTTTTTAAAAGCCAGGGCCAAAAAATAATAAAGTCTTTATCAAGCCCCAGCAAACACCAGGAAAATATTTCAGAGTATTGCCATTTCTTTTTATTTGGCCATTTTCGAGAAATATTATTGTTTTCCAACATTGTCCAAAAATGAGAGAGGACTATTTCATGAGCTGTCATCCTTCTTTGGACATCAGCATTTATAGACCAACGACGAGCAACGATATTGCCGCCCCAGCTACTAATACCTTCGCGATAAGCGCTTATAATACAATAATATTTTTTATATTTCCAAGCTTGTCCGGTCTTGGTGGATACTAATTTAAAAAAATCATCATTCATTTTATCCCAGGATTTCTGATAATCCAGGGCGGAACTTTTTAAATAAGCCGATATTCTTTTATATTTATTATTCACTAAAATGCTAACCGCCTTTTTCAAGGAGAGTTTTTTATTTTGCAAAACATCAGCTAATTCTTCAATATCGATGCGTAATAGCTCGGCTAATTCTGGTTTATTCTTTTTCGCGTCACGGGGAATAATATCAAGAATCATTGCCTCGTCGTACTTCTTATCTATTTTAAAAATAAGTCTCATTATAGATGTATTTATGAATAATTATATAATTATTTCATGTTTTAGGCCGCTTGGCGCACGGCTGGGGCGGGAGTTTGCAGCTTTTCCTTAATTCTGTCTCTCTCAATTTCGTCATCGGACATAAAATAGCGATAAACCAAAGAATCGATATCTGCTCCTTGTCCACGCTTGGCCAGTATTTTTAGCGAACCGGTCCCAAAAATATTTTCTATTTCCCGGCAATTTTCAAGTCCGCCTCGTAAAAATTCTTGTTTTAGCGATTGCCAAAGTTTTTCCGGGTCCGAACCTCCCTTAAAGGCGCCCCTTTTTATTAGTGAATTAACAAAAGCACCTTCGGCACTTATGTTTCTAAAAAAATTACTTTTAGCCATTTGCGCCCGAGATGAATTAATACTTAGACTGGGCAAATTGGCTAATAATTCGCTGCGGTGCTTATTCAAAATTTCTACGGCTAAATTTTCGGCTATGCCATTGGCAAAACCAGTCGTGGCGTTTTCGTTCTGCGAAATAGCACCTCCTGTTTGCTGTAAATTACGATCTGCCAAGAAATGCTTGATCATACCATGCAATAAATCATGGTACTGCTCCGAAGAAGTCGTTCTCTTTATAATTATCTCTTGGTTCTGGCCAAAACAAATTCCAGCGGCCAGCAAGGCTTCGCGCGCTACTGCGTCAGGTTTAATTTTTTCAAAATCATCCCGGCGGTATATCTTGATGCTCTCCGGGGCGACCGGGCTAAAGCTTAAATTCAAAGCTCGCAGCTCGTCCTCTAAGTAATCATTAAATTGATTAATGGCATATTTATCTTCGAGATTAGGCTCAACCGGTTTTAATTTCTCAAGTTGGCCCTCGGATGTGTCCGGACTATCTATTTGTTTGGCAAAAATATTTTCGCTGTTCATAGATAATTAATTTAAAAATTAAATATTTAAAGCTTTTATATTGTATTGTGTCTAAATATTAGCATTATTTTGGCCTAAATTCAATTTATAAGTGGGGGAATCACTCTATTTATATGTCAGTGCCAGCCTTAGTTATTGACACAAACGCGTATACGTTATATATTAATAAGTTGTATGATCTTTAAAAATTTGGCTTTTTAGGTCTTTGCCAGACTTTCTAAGCCTTTATACCAATTCTCTAAATTTACTAACCAAGAAACCAAAAAAAGCAGAACTATGCAAGAAAGAAAGAATGCCACGTTGATTATTCTACACCACACAGGCGATGCCCGAATGCTACGGGAAATCGAGGGTTCAAATTCAACTTATCAGACAAGCGCTCGCGAAAGCGCTCGTCCCTGCGTCGTCACCAGGGCCATGCCAGACCTATTGGAGCAGGAACTCCGCGAAATTGGAGTGACGGTTGATGACCCTTCTATCATCGACCAAGTAGCGAGAAAGCATGCCATTGCCTTGGCAAAAAGACCGGGTGGTCGTTTGGCCTATGATGACCAACACGATCTCGGCCTCTGCCAAATAATTGACTAGGTGAGCGTCAAACGCCTAATTGATTAAAATTTTCATGATTAAAGCCGTCACACCAGTGGCGGCTCTTTAATTGACACAAGCACGATTATGTTATATATTAAAAAATTACCAGACCTTTAATAAACAAAATATAAATCAAAACAAAAGCAATGAAAAAGCAGTCAGAATTGAGTTATGCCGATAGTCAGGGCAATGTCATTGAGTTTTATCCGGTGGAAATGAAAGCAGAGGATAAAGAGCAAATGTTCGCTTTTCGCGTTATAAATAATGAAAAATTGACCCGGGAAGTTCTGGCGTACACAAAGCGTCATACCGTAAACAGACGTTCAATTTATCCTCGCGTTTTGGCCGTCGCCAATATAATAAAAAATAATTTACAGAACCAATAACACAAAAACAAAATACCATGAAGGATGAACTATTTTTTAAACGGGTTAAAATATTTGGCCGCTTATTATTAATCATTGGGGTAGCTGCGTTCCTTTGGTCTTTGACTAAAGAATATATTGAAAGCGATGAATTAGAAATTATCTATTGGATAATAATAACATCGCTCGGCAGCGGAATATTCCTACTTATCTATGCTCAAAGGCGCCACAAAAGTATATGGAACGATCTTACTTTCGGGGAACAGGCCGAAATATTAGCTCAAGATCTCGCCTCGGGAAAACGGGAATGGTGTCTAAATGAATTTAGGGATAAAGTAAACGATAAAATGTCCTATTATTTTGCACCCCTCAAAAAGAATAATCTGAACGAATTCGGTCGTGCTCGGCACATTGAAACGGATCGGAAACATATCGATAAGATGATAAATACGGGGGAGCTCGCCAACATCGAAATGGCGAAGCTAATTATTCAATATTTTGATGTCTTACAAACAGATATCTAAAGTCAAAGGAGGGTTCGCTAAGACCTTCCTTTTTTAATAAATATGTTTGTAACAAAAAATAGGCCCCCATGACCTATTTTTTTTGCTATAAAACTATATACTCTAACCCAAACCGTTATTTATTGCTCCGTACCATTTTTACTATCCAGATCAAAACAATGGCGCCAAGTAAGGCAACCAGGAAACTATAGAGATTAAAACTGCTGACTCCGCTTTGGCCGATAGCGCTCATAATCCAACCGCCAATAACCGCGCCCAGAACGCCGACGACAATATTCAAGACAATGCCTTGTTGCGCATCGGTCTTCATAATTAAAGACGCAATCCAACCTACCAGGCCACCAAATATTATCCAAAGAATGATTCCCATATATTTATGTATTACTTGTTGTTAGTATGTTTTTCGGCTTCTTTCTCGTGTTCGGCGGCCGCTTCTTTATTAGCTTCCGCTGCTTTCTCCTCCGCTTCGCGCGCTGACTTTTCTTCTTCTAAAACTTTTTCATCTTTTAAATCTTTGTCGTTTGTCATATGTTTATTGTAATTTAATTAGTATCGACCAATTTAATTAAAAATATTATGGTCGACAATTATAAAATAATACGCAAAATTAATAAATTATTTTTCCTCGGCATTCAGTTTCGCCGCTGCCTCCGAGGTCGAGACAGTTTTGCTCATAAAGAACATCTTAACAATCGCCGAAGCGATTAAGCCATAAACCAAAATTGCCAGTAGCGTGGTCCACTCAAATACGCTGCCGCCAACCCGATTAACGCGGAAAACATTAAGGAAGGGTGCCGCGAAAGGATAGCTGACATTATAGATAAAACTACTGAAACCGGCTTGAGGGTTGGCCCCCAGCAGTTTTAAGATGAAACGAAAGGCGAGGAGCGCTTCGAGTAGTCCTAAAATATACCAGACAATTTGGGTGCCCCGGTATAAAGGTTTAGTTGAGGGTGAGTTATATGAATTCATATGATTATTATTTATTTTGTAAATAATTTTTTAAACCAGCCTAAGACACTAAAAGTTTTTTCTTGAGTAGCGATATGCTCTTCGAGCAGCGCTTTTTTAAATTCAAGATCATTTATTTGCGCATTAAGTCCGACTATTCCGGCGTCATCCATGGTGATACTGAGCAGGGATTTTAATTGGGCAAGATTGCTATTAGTCACAATTAGCTCTGTTTTAACAGCCTTAAGATTCTTTTCGCTCGGACCAAATAGAAAGGTTTCTAAGGTACTTCTGTTGTCCGCTGCAATTAAGGCCGAAGCGCTGGCACTCGGCGTTTCCCGGTTTACCGAGGCATCGCCCACTTGAACCATAGAACTGCTGCCCGATTTTTCCGCTACGCCAACTTCAAATTGACGTGCCCCAACCGTAGAAACGGCAGAGGCGAAGATAAACACGGTGATAATGCCAATTATTAATTTATTTTTCATAAATTTATTGATCTATTATTTAAGTTTATTAATTTCTTTTTCTAACTTTTTAATATATTCTTCTAATTTTTCGGTTCGCTTCGTGAGTTTATCTTCGAGGTTTTTTGTATGGCCAGATAGGGTTTCGGCAATGAGCATCATTTCCGTAATGTCCTCAATTGCGAGCAGAATAATAGAAGGGAAGACTTTGGTTGCTTTATCATCTTCATTAAAATGAATTTGGCGGGCGTTAAGAATCATGATTTTATTGCCAATTATCGGAAAATTATGTGAAACTTCAAAGCCTTTAAAAAAGGTATTTTTGGGCAGGATATTTTCCAGCAGTTTGCGTAAACTCGGAATATCCCATTGCCCGTTTCCGAGCTCATAGATGATCTTATTTTCCGTATCCTTTTGTTCGACTTGAAACATGTGGTAGAAAGGGTCGTTAGCTGCTAATACTTTAAAGTCTTTATTGAGAATTAATATCGGCTCCCGGATAACATCAACTACGGTTTTAATATAGGTCCAACTATCTTGCCAAGCTTTCTCAAAAAAATGTTCATAGGAAATTGCCTTATTTGGTTTTTTAGTTGTTTTTTTTATTGTTTTCATATTAATAAGCCGTGGCAAATCAGAAATCATTACAAAAAATCGCTCAAGAAATTCATCCTGAGCGATTCCTGAATAGCAAGTGATTACTGGTCTTATTGAACAATAATAGTTCCGGTCATACTACTTTGGTTAAGGGAATAATAATTATAGGTGCCGACAACATTAAACATCCGGCTATAGGTTTTTCCGGGAGCGATTTCGCCAAAGTTGAAGTTATTAAGCGAAGTTACTGTGTGGGATGTATTTTCGTTATTTGTCCAGGTAACCATCGCGCCTTTTTTCACTGTTAAAACCTTGGGGCTAAATGTCGAGTCATTGATACTAATGTTCCAGTTTTCTTGGATCGCCATTTTATTCAAATCAACATTGGTAATCCCGAGGCTGAGACTGCGCATTAAGGCGAGAGCTTGACTCGGTGTGCCTAAATAATGCATTTTTAAATCAACTGGATTTACATAATAAGCTTCGCCATGCGACTGAACTTTAAGTAAAATTAATCCCGATAGTCTCATGGGAGCGGTGCCGTTATATGAATCGAAATCAGAGTTGGAAATACCCAGGCCTAATTGTTGCATGATACTAAAGGCATCAAGCGGTTGGCCGAGAAAATACCGCTGTTGATTAATCGGATTAACATACCAGGTCTCGCCGTTAGCTTGAACGGCGATTAAGATGCGGCCACTCAGTTTTGTGCCCATATCCTCAGATAGTTTCGTACTCATACCCTCAGCTTTCGTAGCAGCCGGCAAGGCAGAAATACCCAGTGCGATCATAATCGCGAGAGACGCCAGCAAAAAAATTTTTTTCATATGATTATTATTTATATTAAGATTTACTCTCTATTTTAATTAGAAATCAAGCATGGCTTAATAATAAGGTCGACCCCTCGATATTATTAGGCGATTTAATTAATTTAAAGTAGAGAGGGCTACTTTGTATTAAATAAGCCGTTGCAGCCACAAATACATTACGACTATCCGGTGACTATCTATTATGGTGATATAGAGCTATACTTAAGGCCCAAGTAAATGGGCTGATTAATTAATAGTTGTAATAAGTTTGTAATTAATTAGACATTAGAAAAGACGATTTAATACCTTGAAATATGAATATTTGGGCCCGAGAAGATGTATTGCTGTAATAATTACGTAATATATTAGAAGCTATTACGGCTTATTAAAATGAGCAATGATATGACGCCAAAACAGGAAACAAAACAAAGAGCGATAATGACCGTAGCTCACGAAAACTACGGAAAAAAGCTTAGTTTATACGCCTTGTTTAGGGTGCAAAGTAAGGCCACGAGTGAAGATCTTGTCCAGGATACTTTTCGAAAAACCTGGTCCTATCTTGTCAGGGGAGGGAAAATAGATATTATGAAGAGCTTTCTTTACCATATTCTTAAAAATTTGATTATCGATGAATACCGAAAACGGAAAACAAGCTCACTCGATGAGTTAATGGCAAATGGACTTCAGCCGAGTGAAGATAATTCTGATCGTTTAGTGAATATGCTTGACGGTAAGCGAGCGATGATTTTGATTGCGCAACTTCCGGAAAAATATCAAAAAGTCATGAAAATGCGCTATGTCCAAGAGCTCACCCTTAAAGAGATGGCGCTTATTACCGGGCAATCAAAGGAAACAATTGCCGTCCAATTGCATCGCGGACTCGAAAAATTAAAAATATTATATAGTCCTCCAACCAATAATTTATCGCCGCCCTCTCAGCTACCGCCGATAAATAATAAAGATAATTAAATTCAGTTTGCGCTGGGTTTTTTTGTGCGCATTTTTTATAGATTGACAAAATAGGAGAATTATTGTAGCATTTTTATAGAGTTAAGCTACGGCTTGCTTAATGCTTGAGCAATGAAGGACTTTTCCTTTGGGCGGTCACGCTGGTTACGGCCAACGGGCGGCAGATTACTGGAAAATATCCGGAGCTTGAGTGACACGCGCGTGTCGGGGTTCTATCATAAAACTAAGGTTTTATGAAAAGAGCCCCCTTTTTTTATTTATTTTGACCAGCTCGTCCATCCACCTCATAATTAGTATTTTGGGTTTCGAAGAAGTTCACGAGCTCGAGGGTGTCGGTTGCCGTCGCCATCCATTTCGCCGGGTTGCTCACATTGTAATGCGCCTTGAAGCCTAATTCTTCCAAACGGCGGTCAGCCACATATTGCACATATTGATTAACGTAGTCGGCATTTAAACCTAAGATGCCGCGCGGAAACATGTCTTGATTATAACTTGTTTCGAGATTAACTCCGTCGATAATTATGCCCTGCAGTTCTTGGCTAAATTCCGGTGTCACGATATCCGGATTTTCTTCTAAAATCGTGAGAATTAAATTAATGCCGAATTTAAGATGCAAACTTTCGTCGCGCACGACCCAATCGATTAAGGATCCAAAATTTTTCAGCTGATTTCTCTGGCGAAAACTGAGCGCGACCATAAAACCGCTATAGAACCAAATTCCTTCCATGACAATATTATAGGCGATTAAATTACGTACAAAATCTTTCTTACCTTCGGTTGTTTCGATATTTAAGCTCGTCTCATTCATTCTCAGTAAAAATTGAGCGATCCAATCTTCCTTGGCTTTAATGGACGGAGTTTCGAGATGCTGCTGGAAGACGGTTTCACGGTCAAGCGGGAAAGTTTCTAAAACATATTCAAAAGCCATACAATGGTTAGCCTCTTCCCACATTTGTTTCGCCAGGTATAAATGGGCTTCGGGCGCTTTTAAATAGGGGTATACGCCAAGAGCCAAAGTTCGGTTGACGATTAATTCAGCCGGATTAAAGAAACTCATGAGAAAGCCGACGGCGTGCCTTTCGTCTTCCGTCATTTTTTTCCAATCGCCCAAATCTTCGCCGAGCGCGATTTCGTGCGGAAACCAAGTATTAGCGACCGCTTGATTATATAATTCATATGCCCAGGGATATTTAATGGGCCGGAGTTGCATATCCTCATTGAGAGGTTTTCCTAATATCATATATTTATTGTTAATAATTAATTTATTTATTTTTAATCTCTTTATCGTTTGTTTCTTATTGGCAACTGTCGCAAAGCAAGCGTTCCTGCGGATCAGTCGGACAAGCGAGTATCGGGGCAACAGTCGCTGCTTTTTCGCTCATTGTCTCCGCTTTATCGGCCAAGAGCGCACCAAAACCTTTACGGCCCATAGAATCAGCCTTATTAACTTTCACCGTGCTTTGTTCAGCCGTGTGGCGGGGTTTCATGTGTAGGTAATAGGTAGTTTTGAGTCCGCTTTCCCAAGCTTTAATATAAATACTCATGATTTCATTAGTATCGCGCGTGCTTAAATACATATTGCGGCTAATCGCCTGGTCAACCCATTTTTGGGCGCGGGCGGCCACATTAATAAAAGAATCGGAATTCACAGAGAAGGAATCTTTATAAATATTTTTAATGTTTTCTGGAATTTCTGTAATCGCGCTTAGGTCTCCTTGGTCAACCAGTATCTGCTCCTTGGTCGTTTCCCAAAGATCTAAACGCTTTAAAGCCTTAACGAGATTGAAGTTAAGCGCTAAATATTTACCCGATAAAGTATTGCGGCTAAATATTTGTGCGAAGCGGGGATCGATTCCGGTTGAGGTGCCGGCAATTAAGCCGATATTGGCGGTCGGGGCAATCGCGAGCAGGGTTGAATTGCGCATTCCCGTTTTGGCTAAGGGGCGAATCTTTTCCCAGTCAAGTTTTTTATCTCGGCTAACCTGTAAAATTTCTCCCCGGTCTTTATCAAGTTTGGCTAAAGTGTCGAAGGGCAGAAATCCTTGCGACCAAGCCGAACCCGCGAAGTTAGCATAACTGCCTTTTTCTTGCGCTAATTTGCAGCTCGTTAAAATAGCGTGGTAGCTAATGAATTCCATTATTTCATCGGTCAGCGCTGCTGCCTCTGGGCTATCATAAGCCAGATCAAGCTGCTCAAAGAGATCGGCCAGACCCATTACGCCCATCCCAAGCGCGCGGTTATTTTTATCAAAATTAATCGCTTCCGGAATAGGCGGCTGATTAATATCAACCAGATTATCTAATTGGCGCACTCCGAGAATAACACTGTCTTCAAGCCGTGCCCAATCAATTTTAGCGTTGCTTAAATGCTGAGCCAGATTAATAGATAATAAATTACAGACAGCGACGTTATCCTTATTCGCTGGGAGCGTAATTTCCGTGCAGAGATTAGAGCTATAAATTGTGCCGGTATTATTATTTAGGGCGCGCGTATTAATCGTATCTTTCCAGGTTATCCAGGGGTGAGATGTTCCTTGGAGGGAAGTTATAATATTACGGAATTGTTCATCGGCTTTTATTTTTCGGAATACTCTCATTTTACCCGCTTCAGCAAGTGCAATATATTCGCCGTAGCGCTTACTAAAAGCCTCACCGTAGAGTTCGATTAAGCCCGGCGTTTCTTGGGGGTCAAATAAATACCACCAATCCTTGGCTTTAACCCGTTTCATAAATTCATCTGAAAGCCAAACCGCTGTATCGGCCGTTCGCGTGCGGCGATAATCATCACCGGCGTTTTGTTTTAAGTCGAGGAATTCCGGAAAATCAATATGCCAGTTTTCCATATAGAAGCACAGCGCCCCCATTTTTTTACCGGCGCGGGAAATCGCGCGAATCGTGGAGTCAATAATATTCAAGAAGGGAATCGGTCCGGAAGAGAAAGTATTATTGGTATTAATGGGAGAACCGTTGGCGCGGAGTTTTGTGACCGAGAGTCCGATACCGCCGGTCGCCTTGGATAGCTTCATGACATCGGAAACGGTCTTGCCGATATGGCCGATATTATCTTCCATATCAAGAATAAAACAATTGCTCAGGCGCGGCGAGAAGAGTCCGGCGTTGATATTGGTTGATCCGCCCGCGACGTACTCAAGACGCGACATCTTATTATAAAACTTAATCGCCATTTCGGTCGCTTCCTTCTCATTAAACGCCATACCCATCGCCACGCGCATCCAAAAGTATTGGGGCGTTTCTTGGAGCTCCTGAGAGGTCCCCTTAACCAGATAGCGATATTTCATCGTCGAGAGTCCGGTATAAGTAATGAGACTATCACGCTCTAAATCAATGGTGTCGGCCAGTTTTTCTAAATCAAAAACTGCTAAATTCGGGGAGAGGAATTTAGACACAATGCCGTCATTAATGTATTTAATAAATTGTGTGCGATGTAGTTCTTTTAGCGCCGCCGAATCGTTAAAGTCGCCGAGCACTTCTTTGTAGATTAGTTTTAAGAGAAGGCGAGCGGCAATAATATCGAAGTCGGGATCGTCTTTTATATTTTGGACAGCGGTCGCGATAATAGCTTGATCAAGCTCTTTAGTACTGATTCCGTTATAGAGAGTTAATTGCGTTTCGGTGGCGATTTGCGTAACTTTGGCCGCCGGGTTTTCTAAACCCGCACAAGCGACGGATAGAGCCTGGTTGATTTTATTGGCATCGAATATTTGGACGCTGCCGTCCAATTTGGTGACTGATAGTAACATAAAGTTTTTAAAGAAATACTAAAGCGATATTTAAATATTTCTGTATATAGTGTATTAATTATATTTATTATACCATATATAGTATTTGGCGACAATATCTTAAAACCCTAATAAAAAACTGGCTCATCGCCAGTTCTTTATTTATTTCTTTATATTTTTATTTATTTGCCGGCCAGAAAGGGAGCGGCCACGTATTGCCTTGTGGATAATTCTCGGTCCAGAAGCAAGAGTGCGTCGCCTTTTCCTCCGATTAATTTTATTTTATCGATTAATTCTTGGGCATTGGCCTCTTCTTCAACCTGTTCATCGATATACCATTTTAAGAGTGATTGTACGGCGTAGTCTTTTTCCGTCAAGGCGGTTTCGTAGAGATTGTTAATAGAGGCGGTAATATGTTTTTCGTGGTCAAGAGTCATCTCGAAAATCGTTAAAACATCCTTAAATTTATTTTCCGGTTTTAAGATTTCCGTGAGTTCAACGTCGGCGCCGCGGCTCAGGAGATGGTTGAAAAAGCCCATGGCATGATCATTTTCTTCTTTCACTTGGACGCGCATCCAGTTCGCGAAGCCCTTTAAGTTCTGGGCCTCGAAATAGGCGGCCATCGACAGATATAAATAGGAAGAGAATAATTCTTCGTTTATTTGCTTATTGATGGCGGTAATTGTGTTTGGATTCATATACTTTTATGATTATTATTTAATACTGTTCTGATATTATACGCAAAATTTAGAATTTTTGATAGACGCAGGCCATCGCGTCTTAATTGACAAATAGTGGCTGAAATGCTAAAGTTTCTTATTGGTTGGAATCAATCCTTGCATTAATCGCTGGGCAATCGAAGCCCTGGCATAGATAAACATAAGTAGTATATATAAACATAAAAAAAAGTAATCATGGCAAAAAAAGCATTCAGTGAAACCTTTCATGACTTTGAAACAAAGTCCGAAATATCAAGGGTAACCGACTTTATCAATCGCAATGAGTTGTCACCGGCTGACTATCAATTAGTCCCGATTAGTAAGGGGGTAGATTCTAGTGGCACCTCTATCGGCAATAAGCTGGTGTGTATCTATCATGCTGAGAGAAAGCTTAGTTAAGTAATGAATCCATTTATCGCAGCCCGGAATTACAATCCGGGCTTTTTTTTATTTCTCTTTACAAGTGAACGTATGTTCACTATAATATAGAAATAAGATTAAGCCTTTAAATTTTTTATAAAATTTATGCAGGAAAAGTATAAAAGCCAAATCGTGCGTTTTTATCGCCGTAATCGGCGCATGCCGAATTATGCCGAGATTATGACTATTCTTGGTTTTAAATCTAAGAATGCGGTTTTTAAATTGGTCAATAAATTAATCGAGGAAAATTTTTTAAGCAAAGATACGAAGGGAAGATTAATTCCGAAAAATTTATACGGCGAATTAAAAGTGCTCGGACAAGTTGAGGCCGGCTTTCCGTCGCCCGCCGAAGAGGAGCTGGCGGACACCATGAGTATGGATGATTATTTGATTAAAAATAAAGAAGCGACCTATATGCTCAAGGTCAGCGGCGAATCCATGAAGGATGCCGGGATTTTGCCGGGTGATATGGTTTTGGTCGACCGCAGTCAGACGGCGGTCGCGGGTGATATCGTGATTGCGGAAGTCGATAATAAATGGACGATAAAATATTTACGTAAAGATGGCAAAGGCGTCTATCTCGAACCGGCTAATATAAAATTTCCTTTAATTTATCCCCAAGAAGAATTAAAAATTGCGGCGGTCGTTAAAGCCGTTATTAGAAAATATTAATCTAAAATTATGCCTCTGAGTTTAGCGTCATTTCCGCAAGCGATTCTGCACGTGGACGGTGATTGTTTTTTTGCGTCTTGCGAAGTGGCGCGGCGGCCGGAATTAAAAGGGAGGCCGGTCGTAACTGGGCTCGAACGGGGAATCGTTTCCTCCTTAACTTACGAGGCGAAAGCGCGCGGCGTTAGGCGAGCCATGTCTTTAAAAGAAGTGAAACGGATTTGCCCGGATGTGGTTTTTTTACCCTCGGATTATGAAACTTATAGCCTTTATTCTTTACGCATGTATAGCATTGTGCGGCGCTTTACGCCTGAGGTAGAAGAATATAGCATTGATGAGTGTTTCGCTGATTTAACGGGCCTTCAGAGGCCTTTAAATATGTCTTATGAGCAGATGGCAGGAAAGATTAAGGACGCTTTAGATAGCGAATTAGGATTTACCTTCTCGGTTGGACTCGCGCCGACTAAAGTGCTCGCTAAACTGGGTTCAAAATGGAAAAAGCCGTCCGGACTAACAATTATTCCCGGGCAGGATATTCATTTATTTTTGGAGAAGACAAGTATTGATAAGATTTGGGGTATTGGCCCGCAAACAACTGCCTACTTAAATAAATATGGGATTAATACGGCCTTAGAGTTTGCGGAAAAAGATGAAATGTGGATAAAAAGAAATCTAACTAAACCCCACCAGGAAATTTGGCAAGAATTAAGAGGGCAAATGGTCTATCGAGTTGACCCAGGAAAAAAGAATGCTTACCAATCCGTCAGTAAAACCAAAACTTTTACACCGCCTTCGACGGACCGGGAATATATCTTTAGTCAGCTTTCGAAAAACGTGGAAAACGCCTGTATTAAATTGCGCCGCTACCAGTTAGCGGCCGCTAAGATATTTTTTTTCTTGAAGACGCAGGATTTTCATTACCAGGGATATGAAGTTAAACTTATCCGGCCGACGGATAATCCGATTGAAATTATTAAAATGATTGATCAGTATTTTGCTTCCGTTTTTGTATCAGGAAGATTATTTCGTGCCTCCGGCATCGTCATGATGGATTTAAAAGAAAATACTTCTCGCCAGGCCGATTTATTTAATGAAGTTTTAACGGCCGAAAAAATTTCGAAAATATTCGGGAGCGTGGACGGCATATCAAGACGCTACGGCAAGCATACTTTATTCCTCGGTTCCAGTTTTTCCGCCATGACTAAGGCGCAGCATGGCGGCGAGAGGCAAAGGGCGACGGAAAGAAAAGGGGATTTATTTAAAGGTGAAACCATGCGCAAGCGCTTGGCGATTCCATATTTGGGAGGGGTGGTATAGGGCTAAAAATAGCAAAATTATTAGAATATTATTGACAAATATTTACTAATATGCTATATTTTATCGTTAAGATCTTTGAAAATTAAATAAATAAATAACGGAATATTCACCAAATAAACTCTTAAATAATGGAAACCGAAATTCAGATTGAAAAAATTATCGCAAAGCTAAATGGAAAGGCTATAATTTCCTATGCTTATCTTCTGATCGCAATCGCCTTGGTTGCTGCTACTCTCATCCCGGCTCAATATACGGGGTCAATTTACTATTTGCAAACAACTACTACTGGGTATAGCTCTGAAACATCAATTGGCTGGCCGGCAACATTCTTATGGATGGCCGCTGTTATGTATCTCGGTCACTTTATTTATGGGGCAATATATTTTCCGCTTAAATACAAGAGACTGCTAAAAAACAAATACAGTCCGGAAATCGACGATTCGGATAATGACAATTCATTTTATCGCGGCGTTATTCCCGCCATTATTGTTGGCATCATCTATATATATTTTATAAAGGAAGATGCTAATCTTTTGGAGTCAGGGCGCGCTTATGAATACTGGATTGCACTCGTTGCCTGGATTATTGTCAACGTAATTTTAACACTAAGCACGACTACCGAGTTTATGTTTAATAACGCTTCGTTCCGCATCGACCAGATGGTACTGGCACCTTGGCAATACGAAGAACCAAAAAAAGGTGAGCATGACTATATTGATGTCTACTACTGTTCACCCGTTGGAGTAGATGAAAAATCCTGGAAAAGCCTTGTAGCCGTTGCCTATGCTAAGTATTTGTCTGAGCACAAAAAAGAGGATGAGGAAAACTATCAAGACGAGGAGGACAAAGAAAAAATTGATCAGTTTTCTCAGCTGATAGCCAACAAAGCTAGTCGCTAAAAAAATTTAAAAAAAGTGAAATTCAAAGGAGGTACCCACCTCCTTTTTTTATTTTAGATTAAAATTTTCTTTACCTATAAAATTAATTTTCCAGAAGTTTTTGTCCATATTTTTCAATAAAATACCGAACAGGATAGGTGAGATCCTTTTGTAGGGCCTCATCAAGAGAAAGCCAGACTGGCTTTATGCCTTCGTCGTTAATTTTTATATTAGCGACTGCACTAATTTTTACGGTATAAAGATGCCATTTATGATAATCAGCACCGCGCCGGCAACCGTCACCTTTAATATTTTCCTCTACAAAAAGATTAAGAGCGGATACATTTATCCCCGCCTCTTCTTTGAGCTCTCTTTTGGCGGCTGTCTCAAAGTCTTCGCCGACGTCTAAATGTCCTGCCGGTATCGTGAAAGCAAACGGATAAATAATCCGTTCGAAAAATAAAGCTTGCCCGAGTTGATTAAAAACAAAAACGCCTACGCTTTCGTGCCAATATTCTTTGGTTTCTTTGTCTATCCACCAGATAATTTTCGGGTCAATAACAATAAGCCGGGGAGATTTAGTGCCGCAGCTTTTGCAGAGATAAAAAGTTTTTTCATTTTCAAAAATTCGTTCAATATTTTCAGAATGGCATTTTTGGCAATATTGATGATATTTACCGTCTGATGCTAAAGGAAAATCTATTTTCATAATATTTGCTTATTAATTGTCTTCGATAAGACGATTTTTAGTGTCTATAGTTATTATATCATAATTCATCATCCGCCAATAAACTTCTATAATTACTGCTTTTAGGCTATAATTAATCCATAATTAAGGCTCGGCTAATTTTAATTCATATGAAAAACTGGCGCATAAAATATTTAAGCTATCTTAAGAATAAAAAGTATTTCTTGAGAGTAGCGCTATCTTTTCTGTTTTTACTCATCGGCGTGGCGATGACCTACTTCGCGATTATCTACGCGACCGAGAGCGCGAGCGCCTCGGTAACTGATGTTATTTTGAGCAATCTCCCTGTGCTTGATGTGGCCAATATTTTCGTTTATGGGCCGGTGATATTTTGGGTGATCGTCGGTATTTATTTTATTTTTTTAGAGCCGAAAAAGCTACCCTTTACCCTTAATAGTATTGCCGCTTTTCTTTTTATCCGCTCCTTCTTTATTAGCATGACACATATCGGCCCCTTTCCGGATCAGAATTTAATAATCAGCACGGGGTTTTTTAGCGTTTTTACAACCGGGAAAGATTTGTTTTTCTCGAGCCATACCGGTTTGCCCTTTCTTATGACTCTATTATTTTGGGATGTTAAATATTTAAGAGCTTTTTGTTTAGTGTCTTCGCTATTTTTCGGGGCGGTCGTTTTGCTCGGCCATATGCATTACTCAATCGATGTTTTTGCCGCTTTCTTTATTACCTATACGATTCTGCAAATCGCGAAATATATATTTCCGAAAGATTATGATATTTTCCGCTATGGACTCAATGAACATAATAATTAACAGGATTAAATAATTTAAATTGAATTCAATGGTTTTCCCACCAGAGCTCGCAACTTATATAATTGGACACGGCTATGTAGCTGTTTTTTCTTTAATTTTTTTGCAGGAGCTGGGCATGCCTAATCCGGTCCCGAATGAAGTCATTCTGCTTTTTGCCGGCTATCTCGCTTCGACCGGAGAGCTAAGTTTTCCACTTATTCTTTTGGCCGGGGTTTCAGCTGACATTATTGGCACCTCCGTTCTATACGGAGTTTTTTATTATTTTGGTGAGCGTATTTTGCGTCATGCCCCGCGTTGGTTGCCGGTAGCCAAAATCGAGCGTTTAAAAATACGCGTGGCCAAAGGCGGTGCCTGGGGAGTATTTCTCGGACGCCTGCTGCCTTATTTGCGCGGTTATGCCTCGGTAGCGGCCGGCTTATTAAAAATTCCGCCGCCTAAATTTTTTGTCTCAGTTGTTCTATCAGCGATACTTTGGAGCGGGGGTTATGTTTTAGCTGGTCGCTTACTCGGTCCCGAATGGACAAAATTTATCGCCTACTTTAGTTTTTGGCAGGTTTTGGCCATTGTCGCCCTAATCATAATTTTAGTTTTTTATATTATTCCGTATCTGCGTCGAAAATTTAATAATAAGGCAAAGCCATTAAATTAAGATTATGAAAATTGCCTATTTTCTCGGGACACTAAAAAAAGAAGACGGGGTGACGCGTGTTCTTTTGGCGCTTATTCGCGAAGCACAAGCCCGGGGAAATGAAACGATAATTATAACCGGACTGGCGGAAGAAGACGAAAAAACTTTAGTGGTGCCGATTATTACCGTTCCCGCCATGGTTTTTCCCCTCTACAAAGAATATAAATTACCTTATCCGGGCATGCGCGGTTTTGCACGGAAGTTAGATGAGTTTAGGCCGGACATTATTCATGTGCATAGCCCGGATACTTTAGCCTGGGCGGCGGTGAAATACGCCAAGAAAAGAAATATTCCGATTGTCGCGACTTATCATACAGATTTCGCGCGTTATCTCAAATATTATCACCTAAGTTTTTTGCGGCCGTTCATCTGGTTAATATTTCGTCGCCTCTATAATAAAATGAGATTAGTCAGTACGCCCTCGAAGTCTGTTAGTGCTGAACTTGAAAGCCGTGGTATTAAAAATGTTCATACTATTCCCTGGGGAGTTGATACTGCTAAATTTAATCCGAGTTTTCGCTCCAGCGAGTGGCGCCGAAATATTATCTCCAAAGAAAATAATTCCGGCAGAGAAAAATCAATTATTTTATATGCCGGGCGAATAACTTGGGAAAAGGAATTACGTTCTTTGGCGGCCACGTATAATTTATTGCGCGAGAGCCGCTCTGATTTTGAAATGGTTTTAGCCGGTGATGGGCCGGCGCGGAGGGAACTCGAAACACTAATGCCTGGCGCGATTTTTTTAGGTCATCTTGAGGGAGAAAGTTTATCAGAAGCTTTCGCCTCCAGCGATATTTTTTTATTTCCATCGGCGACCGAAACATTCGGTAACGTAAGTCTGGAAGCGCTTGCCTCTGGTTTGGTTCCGATCCTGGCTGACGCCGGCGGATCGCGCGGGCTTGTTATTAGCGGCGAGAACGGTTTGCTCGCGGCAGCGGGTAAGAGCGCCGATTTTTATTCTAAAGTCTGCCTGCTCCTCGACAATAAAAAAATGCAGTCTGAACTGCAAATTAACGCACTAAAATCCGCCAAAAATTATACTTGGCAAAAAGTAGAAGAAAAATTTAATGAATTATATGTCGAAATTATAAGAGGTCTATAATTGGACCTTTCATCTCGGCCGCTTAGGCAAGTTTATTAGCCAATCCTTTTTTAAGGCTCTCGGTAATTTTGAGAGCTTTTTTATATTGGCCATTTCGCGCTGCGTTGCGCGCCATCACGAAATTGTTAAAAGTGGCCTGGTCAATGATGCTATTTATTTTATTGTTTTGTCCCACCAATTTAACCCAGGTTCCGTAATCATTGTTTTCGAAGGCGTTGAGAATTTTTGCTTGTTTTTCCGCAGAAAGTTTTGAATTTTCTTTGGCTAATACGTTTATATCCGACTCAGGAGCATCGGCGCTGGCCACGCCTATATTCGTTACACAACTCGCGCTCAAGCCGGTGCTGAGAATTATCGTTATGATAGCAATATTTATTGCTACCTTTTTGTATTTATTCATATTTGATAATCGCTTAATTTTATTAGGCACGCTTATCCCATATCTCATTGAATTTGTTTGAGTTATATCTATCTGAAGAATATTACGCAAATAGGAATATTTTCTTTTAATAAAAAACAGGCTTTTTTAGGGCCTGTAGAGAATTTCTATATTTTTGATATTTTAGAGTAAATACCAATCTTCACCCTGGTAGATTTTTGCCAGTTTAAAGCGAGGCATATTTTTTTTCTGCGATGCCCAGGTGGACTGGATATCATTTGGTGTGAGAATGATTATCGGTATTTGCACGCGGTCTTTTTCGGAAAAAATATCGGCGCAAACTGAGCCGTAGCAGGGAATCGCAAGGTATTTTTCTTGGTTTTTGCGGGGGCTGAAGTACTGCGATTTTTTCCAGAATTCAAACATGCATAAAATAAAAGCTTCACGTAGCGTAATTCCGCCCTGGTCAACGACAGCTGGTTTGTACTGTAAATCATAGGAAAAACGATAAATTTCTCCTAAGTCTTCGGTGACATACTTTTCTTTGTAAGTTAGAATGTAGTCGGAAGTATTAGAGCGCAAATTATACTGAAGAAGTCTTTTGGTCTGTACGCCATAATTAAGGCCGATTGGTTCAGAGCGGCGCAAGCCGAGATCGCGTATTTGCCCGGCGAGATTACCATTGCGATATATTTCCCATAAATCAAAGAGCTTGTCATCGCTAATACATAATTCTTTAGGAAAATACATAAAATTGTCAGTAACGGTAAAGCGCGGTTCGTAGGCTTTGAGACTTATCTCAAGATTAAAAACTTCTTGATAAAAAGCCGTAATTGCTTCAAGTTGGCATTGCCAGGGATTGAGATAGTCCTGCCCCTTGACGAAGAGCTTGAATTGGAAGATCGACTTGGCTCCACTTAAGAGTTGAATTTTTAATTCGTCCAGTAAGCCGTCGTAATCTTTCGGTACATTTACCAAGAATTGGCCGCTCCAAGCATCTATATTCTGCAGAAAGGCGGCTAATTGCTTTGGGTTAATTGTTCGATTCCATTTTTTCAGGAAATCAAATAATACCCCGGAAACATCCTTGTGCCCCGGAATATTGCCGATAATGAGTTTGTTTCTCATGGTATCAGTTTTTAAGGTTCGTAAATATGTTAACTATGCTCAGACATTATGATATTTTGAACAATTTGTCAATAAAGACTTCTGAATTCGTTAGTAGATTGACAAATGTTTAATATAATGATACATTAATTTATTGATTAGAACTTTAAAAATACATTGATAAATTAATCTATTAATTAATAAAATACCAAAACTCCAAAATTACTGAAAAATGACGAAAACACAAATTATTGAAGGTTATCTCATTCAAAAAATGAGAAATAGGCTAACAAGTCTATTAAAAAGAATTCAGAAGCTATCCGGTGGCCAAATGTTTACTGTCGCTGGTCAGGCAACCGTAGCAAACGATCTGTCAAAAATTTTACTTAAACCTTTTCGGGGAAGCGTCATGTATGAATTTTCCATCGGTCAGTATAATATTTTGCTGGTCGTCATTATTCCCGGGAAACAGGAATATCCGCGGATAATTCTGACGACCTGCCTTAACAAGCAGGTTATAAGCATCAGGCAAAGAGAAATCGAATACGAAAGAACGCAAGAATTTACTTACAACTTTCAGGATTTGCAGGTAATTTTTAAGCAGATCATGTCGGGCCTTGGAAACTATGATCTTTACCACGATTATGATTACCCGGGTGAAGCGCGAGTTCATTCATTGTATTCGATTCTGCTGCAGGAGCGCTCCGAAAAAGAAAAAAAAGAACTACCCGCTTGGGGCAGTGAATTTATTCGGCACGCACGTAAACTTGTGGCCGCAGGTGGTCCCGAATCTCTGGATAAAATAATCCGGAAAGAGATCGCTCGACTGCAACCGCTCCTCATCGCTGAGGCAGTTCCATTATTACGTGCTGATGGACGGAAATTAATGGCGGCGGCCGAAGCCACAAAAATTGCTCTAAGCCCCCGGGCGAAAAGCAAAAAAACAAAATAAAATAAAAAACACGCTTGAGAAGCCAAACATAGTTTGGCTTTTTTTATTTATTAATTATTTACCGGTGCGCCGACTTTATAATTCAAGAAAAATGATTCTGGAATATCATCGACATTCTTCGCCCAGGCCAAGCCATAATATTTAACGGCAATGGCCGGTGTCGTCATTAAGCGCAGAGATCCGTTATGATCAACGGCGTACACGCGCGAGTCGATCTGGGTTTTTAATAATTTAATGCCGGGGCGGTAGGTAACATTTCCGCCCAGAACGATTTTACTCATTTCTTCAAGGCTAATGGTTTTTACGGTCGAAAAATCTTTATACCAGGATGAATAAGTTTGAGCGTTAGGAAAGACATAGCGTTTACCGTCCGCGCCGCAATAATAGACTGAAGATATTTCCGGGATACGGATGAGCGAACCCGATTCACAAAAAGTGGTGCTCGTGGCAACAGCGAGCAGCCCCTTGTCGGCGTTAATAGTTGGACTTGTCGCGCTGGCTCCTTTGGCATCATAGCCGTTGATTTTAAGAGCGATATTAAGGAAAGGATAGGGGTCAATTGCCGTGTCGTCTGGGAGGCGAATTTCAAAATGGAGATGAGAACCGACCGATTCGGCGTTGCCGGAATCGCCGACATAAGCTATTACCTGGCCTTGAGTTACTGTCACGCCGGCTTGAATTCCGGGCGCGTAGGCATTTTGGGCTCCGCCTTTGCCGTCATCGGTCCCCGGAGTGTCGTTATTGATATGGATATAATTGTATTTATAGCCATCATCACCGGCAATTGAAAGCATATAGCCGTAGCTCGGCTCGGTCATAGGGGCAAAAGTAACCCGACCGCCACGCGCGGCCAGAATCGGGGTCATTTTTGGGGCCATTAAATCATTGCCTTCGTGAGTATGACCAGTGCGCGGGTCGCTAAAGTCGTCCGAGAAGCTGGCCCCGCCCTGAACCGGGAAAATAATATCCGGCGAACCGGTTGGAGTGATAGTGGGCGTGTCATGCCAGTTAAAATCAAAGTAAGATTGTGCATTTACGAGCGCGGGCGAAAATAGGGTCGCGGCGATAAGCAAATACAGAACAATTTTGTTTTTCATATATTTTTATGTTTGGGTGTCAAGCATAGCATTATTAAGGCTAAATAGATATGGAAGGATATATTTTTACGACCCTGGGGTTGACAACAGCAAAATATGATGGTAGATTTTTTACAAATTAACAACACGATAATGCTTTATTAATCCGTCATAAATCCTCCAAAACGAGTAAGATGAAAAAATTATCAAGAACGACCCAAATCCCGCCCCGGGAAATAGTAAGGTGGTTTAAAAAGGGAACCCTGCTATTAACGCGCAAACTTTCTCTACTTAATGAACTCGGTGCCTGTTGCCAAAACGGTGATGACCCTCAAAAGGAAGGAGAAAAATTTTTATTAAAGACTCTAAAAGACCGGGGTAAAAAAATGCGGATGCAAGCTTATTATAACTTGGCTAATCAGCCGAATGATAAGCATTTCGAAGTCTTGGCTCAGTTCAGAACTGAACCCAGAAATACCTGTTTACTGACGAGAATTGATCGCCTTTTGGATGGTCAAGATATCGCCTAAAAAGTTCCGGGTTAAAAAGCAAAACAAAACAAAAGCGAGACTTATCATCTCGCTATTTTTTTAATAAATAAGGCCACCTTTAGGGGCGGCCTTTTGTGTTTTTAGATTACTGGAGTTTTTTATTTTTTTTTCGGAAAGGAACGCCATATTTTTTCATAACGGCTTTAATTTCGTCGACTGTCTTCTTTCCCATATTTCGATAGTTAAGTAATTCGTCAACATAGAAATCGGACAGATCGCCGAGATAGGTGACGTCATCAATCGCCCGTAGACAGTTTAGCGCTCGAGTGGATAAGTCTAAGTCAACGATGAGAAGGCGGGCGGCTTCAGATGGCGGAAGCGGTTCGGCATTACCATTAGGCTTCACCGGGATAAGCGATATCACCTTTTCCCAGGTAAGGGGAATAGCGAGAATAAGTTCAAGGCGATGCGCGTTTTTGGCGCGCCTGATGGCCGCATGGAATTTTTGATTTACGCGTTGCGAGCTCAGACCATCTTCAGCTGCAATTTGCGATAAACTCAACTTCTCGCAATTAATTCCAAAATACTTTTTCAATAATTTTACCTCTTTCGGCGGTAAGGTCGGAAAAAAAATATTTTCAATTTTTTCGACAATAGCGTCGGGCAGGATCGGCAGGATAAAGGGACGAATTAAATTGCCTAAATTATTCAGCAATTGGTTGATAGTCGCTTCTTGCCAGGCCTTTAGGGTTGGAAAATAATGAAGTTCAATTGTGCCGTTGGCCAAATCTTTAAGATGGCTGCGCCAAATTTTTACCGCAAGATCATCGGGATAGCTAATTCCCGGGTTTAAGTAATTAAGCAAGTCACAGTAGCCGATTGGAATTTCCGGGCCAAACTCGAAACGCAGGAATTTCAAGAGTGGTCGCTCGGCATACTCTAAAACGTTAATAATTCTTTCGCTCTCCAGAACTTTATCAAGAATTGTTTCCAGGATTTGTTTATCAACTTTAGTTAATGAAATCCAGGGTTGCGTAGATCGGCCGATTTTAAGATGTGTCAGTAGGGCAAGCATTCGGGGAATTGCATGGTTTGTTGCCTGCATAGCCATTGTAAATTCCCGGTTGTTTTGTAATCGTTGTACGTAATTATAAACCGTCGCTGAGCTTATTTGAAAATACTCTTCGATTACTCTGGCCGGCATGCCCATTTTTAGAAGCGATAGGAGCGCTTCTTTGTTTTCCTGGTAAAGTCTGTCGTCATTCATGGTACATTAATTTTGGAGTTAGTATTGTGTGGCTAATATTGATTGTGTTTTTAAAGATCGATTAATTTCTCGAAAGAAAACAGTTATTTCCTGAAAGAAAACATTAGCATAATATTGTAGAAGCGTCAATGATAGATTGTCATTCAGGCACTTATCAAGACGCACTAAATTTGCTAAAATACAATTATAATTTTAGGGCTCATGGCCGTTTAATTTTAATCATAATTTTATGAAGAAGCCGTTATTTTTAGTCATAATTCTAAGCCTATTTCTGCTTAGCGCCTGCAGTTTGAAAAACCCCCTGCCGAAGAAGGAGGGAAATGAGATTAATGGTCCAGTCGCCTGCACCATGGAAGCGAAAATTTGTCCGGATGGGTCAGCGGTCGGACGCTCGGGACCGAATTGTGAATTTGCGCCGTGTCCAAGCGAAGCAACGACGAGCCCGAATGAGCTTAAGCCCAGTGTTAGTCTCTATTTTGGCAATTCTAATTTTAATCCGAATGCAGCCGATTGTGCCGCCGTTTATCCGCGCGAGCACCTTATTGCCGGAACGGATAGTAATCCCAACCTGGCTTTGCAGGAATTATTTAAGGGTCCCAGCGCTGACGATAAGGCTCAGGGTTATTATTCATGGTTTTCCGAAGCGACCGTAGATATTTTAAATAATGTGGTGGTAGAAAATGGAACGGCGAAAGTTGATTTAAAAGATATTAGATTGCTAATCCCTAATGCCAGCACCAGCTGTGGGAGCGCTCAGCTTTTAGCCGAAATGACGACGACGCTAAAGCAATTCTCTGATATAAAAACGGTTGTTTTTAGCATTAATGGCGACGCGGCGACTTTTTATGAGTGGCTTCAGCTCGCTGCCCCGAGCGAATAAAAAACTCAAACTTAGCGCTTTTAATTTAGGGGTGCATATGATAAAATGAATCAGTCGATAGATTGTCGGGTTCAAATAATTTTCGCTTTCTTATAATTTATTTAAAAAATATGAAAAAAAGTTACGTTTTCTTGGCGAGCTTATTAACGCTCGCGGTCGCGGCGATAGTTATTGTCGCCTTAGTCATGGCCAATAAAGTTAATAATCCTGACCGCTTCTCGGTTGTTGGCTCGGGCACAGTTTATGCGAAAGCCGATATCGCTAATATCCAAGTGGGTTTAAAAACGGAGGCGAAAAAAACCGCAGCCGAAGCTACCTTGGAGAACACGAATAAAATGAACGAAATCGTGGCTGAATTAAAGAAGCTGGGCATTGAAGATAAGGACATGCAAACGGCTGACTATAATCTAAGCCCGGTTTATAACTATACGAATGATAAAGGCCAAGTTTTGGTCGGTTATCAGGTTACCCAGACTTTAACTTTAAAAATTAGAGATTTAACTAAGATCGGCGACGTGATTGCCAAAACTACTGAAAAAGGTGCTAATCAAGTCGGTAACATTAATTTTACAATTGATGATGAGTTTGCTTTAAAGAATCAGGCGAGAGAACTCGCGATTCAAAAAGCACAAGAGAAGGCGGCTTTAATCGCGAAACAATCCGGCATGAAATTAGGAGAAGTAAAGAGCGTTTATGAAAATGCCGACCCGACACCGCCGATTGCCTTCGGTTATACGAACGCTAAAATTGAATTACAGGACAGCAGCGCCGGCGCGATTGCAGCCCCAAGTATCCAATCCGGCCAAAATGAAATTAAGGTCGAAGTAACGCTGGTCTACGAAGTAAAATAGTTATGGTCGATATAAGTAAAGAAAATATTTTAGCGGTATTTTCCGAGAATGAAAACAAAATCGCGCTTTTATATTTAGCTTATGCCGATAAGTTTCCCGCCCAAGCCAAGCTTTGGGACGGTTTAGCGAAAGACGAAAAAAGACATGCCGCTCTCTTGGCTGATTTAGACAGGCACTATGGTCATGATTATGATGAGTGGCAAATATCGGACAATGCGCCTTTTATACTTGCGTATGTCGGTCAATTTGTCGACGATTGCCTTGATGAGGCCAGCAAGATTGATATTACTTTTAAGGAAGCGCTTAATAATTCCTTAAGTTTAGAGCAGTCAATGATTGAAAAAAATAATTTTAATATTTTTTCAACAAAAATTAAAGCAATTAATGAAGTTCTTCATAAGTTAAATCGAGAAACCGATGGCCATCGCTTGCGCCTTCTCAAGTTTATTGAAGACAGGGCTTAAAAGCTAAATAATAGAAATGAATAAAAATACCTGGTTGACTAAATTGAAACGGACCGTAACTGCTTTTTGGCCGGTGGCAAAAAATAGACAGGGCGAATGCCACAATTGTGGGAAATGTTGTTATTTGCCGACCCGTTGTCCCTTTTTGCAAGATAGTGCGGATGGTAAAAGTTATTGCACGGTTTATAATATGAGATCGCTTAATTGTCGCAAATATCCGCGGACGGAAAAAGAATGCCTAACCAAAGCGACTTGCGGCTATTCTTTTGAGTAATTGTCCGGATTATTTTCCGAGTTTAGGCAATTTTAATAATTTTATATTCGCGTTCGCGTTCGCCAATTTTAACCTTAACGCAGTCACCGACGCGGTGGCCGAGTAGAGCCGCGCCGATCGGCGAATTATGAGAAATAACTCCGGCCGTCGGATCAGTTTCCGTACCGCCCAGAATTGTATAAGTTTTTTCTTGACCGTCAATTTCAACGGTCACACGATGCCCAAGTCCCAGGACTTGGGTATTTTTGTTGGGTTGAAAAATCACGGCATTTTTGAGTTGATATTCTAAATCAAGAATTCTTTGGTTAATTCCGCGCAAACGACTCTTGGCGAATTGATAGCCGGCGTTTTCGGAAAAATCACCCATTTCAGCGAGGTGTTTCACTTCAGTCGATTCCCGCGGGCGCACGACATTTAGCAGGTGCGCCAATTCATTTTTGAGTTCGATAAATTTAAGCTCGGTCAAATATGGATCCGGCTTGGGTTTTATATAAGTTTCTTTTTTGCGGTGGGGAACTTGCATATAATTAATCTGGCTTCAGTATATGGTAATTTTAGTCGCTAGTCAAAGATAGTCGCGAATATTATTGCAAAATTTTATTAAAGAGTTTAAGATAAAAATATAATAATTCTTTAACAAATAACAAATTAACGCACTAGTATTAACTCAAAAAGAGACGGAATGTCTAAAGGGAAAACTTTTGAAGTAGAAAGAGAAATCAAGAGTATCGTATTCGTTGACACTAACGTTATCGTTTGTCCCGAGGCGGTGGACAAATTACGTAAAGGTGGCAATTTACTATGCATCAGCTTAACCAGCATTAAAGAGTTGGATAAGCTGAAATGCCATCGTAAGATTTCGCTCGCCGTTCGCGAAACAATTCGTAAGATCGACTCATTGCTGTCGGTCAATGATCCTAATTTGTTGATTATCAGGCAGATGAATTTTGAAGGGCTCGATTTAGATAAAAAGAACCCCGATCATAAAATCATTGCTAGTCTCAATTACGTCTTGCATCAATTCAGGCTTAAGCTCGAACCGTTTAAGTCTTATGAGAAAATTAAGATGCTTAGCAATGATAATCTTTTCAGGATATTAGCTCGTGGCATCGACAATGAAAATAAAATAATTGTCGAGCCCTATCTTACCAATATTCGAGCTCTAAACAATGACAACTCAAGTAAGAAGAAGAGCCATCGTTCATTCTATCGTCGTGAGCATTTAAAAATTGCCAATCAGTAGAAAAATTGTAAATCAAAAAGATACAAAAAAGGTCGAGCAAACTCGACCTCTTTTTTTTAAATAAGTAGAGGAAATTAGATATAGGGAAAATTAGATATCCGATTTAGTAAAAACATGAGCCACGCTTTCCGCGTAACCGGCCGAGGAAATTTCAATGAAATCAGCCTTGCCGCGCAGGGATATAATATCGGCGGCGCCGACATAAGTCATGCCCGAAGCAAGACCGCCGAGATAGCGGTGGATAATTTTGGCCATCGGTCCGCGGCTGGGGACTAAAGTCGCTTCACCTTCAACGTGGACATCTTCGTCAATTTTTTGGCCATCCATTTCCAATTTTTTTATTGTCGCCAGGAAACTGGCCATCCCGCGATATTCTTTAAATTTTTGGCCGTCTTTGATGACAAAGTCGCCCGGGGTTTCATCCGTACCGGCAAACATCGCGCCGCTCATAATCGTATCCGCACCCGCGCCGATGGCTTTAGTCAAATCGCCCGGGCATTTAATTCCGCCATCCGCAATAACCGGCACGCGTCCCTGGGTCGCTTCATAAACGTCCATAATAGCCGTTATTTGGGGAACACCGGCACCAGTCATGATTCTGGTCGTGCAAGCCGAACCGGGGCCGATACCGACCTTGATTCCGTCCGCCTTTTTACTGATAAAATATTCGGCCGCGTCTTTCGTGGCAACATTGCCGACAATCACATCAATTGCCGGATAATTAAGTTTTATAAAATCTAAAGTTTTTCCGGTGCGTTTCGAGTGGCCGTGCGCGACATCAAGCACGACAATATTTACGCCGACGGCACTTAGGGCTACCATACGTTCTTCATAATCTTTAACGCCGATAGCGGCCGCGGCCAGTAATTTTTGGTCCTTAACTTTCTTGACTTCATTCGCCTGGTCGGAAACGCTCAGAAAACGATGGATAACGCCGAGACCGCCCAAGCGGCCCAGGGCAATCGCCATCTCGCTTTCGCAGATTGTATCCATATTCGCGGCCAGAATCGGAATATCAAGTTTATAGTTTTTGGTAACCTGCGTTTCGAATTTTACTTCCCGGCGGGAAATAATTTTATTGTATTTCGGGGAAATTAGTACGTCGTTAAAGGAATACCCCCGTCCGATTATTCTGGCCATAAATTTTGATTTTTAGATTTATTTATTAGCACCCTTATAACTATATATCGCATCTCGCGCCTTGTCTATTGTCGGGCGATCCGCTTCGAAGAAAAAGGCGAATATCCGCGTATATATGTTTATCAAGCTTAAAAAGCTAATTTTATATATAAAATTTATGGAAGAAAACAAAATTGAAAATGGACCAGTCGTGTCAGGCGGAGCAGCTATGCCTGAGGCTAAGCATTCTCATTCCGGTCATCACGGTGAGCACCATTTGCACCATGAGGGGCATTCGGGGCACCATGGTCATGGCATGGGCTGCCACGGGCATCACTGCGCTCATATGGGTTACCATTTAATTAAGGCGATTGTAGTATTTTTTGTGGTTATTCTCTTGCTCTGTATTGGCGCGGCCATGGGAGCAAGACATGGTTCTCGTTATAATAATTTTGATCGTTATGGCAATGGCGGCAGTTGCGGTTTTCGCACGGAAATGCCGATTCGCGGTTCTAATGATGGGCGCTACTTTATGATGGGGAATGCGCAGGCTGTTCCGACTCAAGGTGTGCAGTATATCGAGGTTCAGTCCACTACTGGCGGCGTTCCGACTACAGTGACGAAACCGAGCGCTCCGGCGACGGGCGGCACGACTACTCAGAAAGCTCCAGTTAAATAAAAAATAGCCTCACAAATTAAGAGAAGAAATTAAGAAATTGAAAAAGACTCGCGTTTAAGCGAGTCTTTTGTTATTTCGTTCGAGGCAGAAAAAATAGGAGTGAAGCGCCGAGCAGAAATATCCCTGAGGCCAGCCAGGCGATATTAATTGAATAGCTATTGGCCAAGAAACCGCTAACGAGTAAGCCGATTAAACTTCCCACTTTATTTATCATCGAATCGAGAGACAAAACCGTCGCCCGCGTTTCCGATAATAATTGATCATTAAAGAAGTTTTGCTTTAGGGGTTTGAAAGCGCCACGGGTTAATTCGTGAAGAAGAAAGAAAATCAAAGTGGACACAAAGCCGCTAATTTGCGTGATAACAATAATGAGGATGGCGGTGGCGACTTGAGTAATGGCCAATGATTTTTTTTCATTCTTGAAAAAACGCTGGCTATACTTCGAAAGATTTCCGCCCCAAGCTTGGGCGAGGGCGATACCGATAAATATCCAGCCGAGGTACTTAGTTTCGAGATGATAACTTTTTTGGAAAACAATCGTCCATTGCATGTTTAAAGCTTGGATCGCGAGAGCGAGAATTGCGCCGAGCACCATGAAGCTAATAATTTGCTTATTGCCGAAACCATGGCGCCAAGCAATTTTTATTTGTTCGGTAAAACCCGGGGCCGCTTTTTGGCTATGAACAAGTTGCTTGGGCTCGCGCAGGCCGAAGGAATAAATACCAACGGCTATTGAAAGCGCGGCCGCAATTAGCCAGGGCCAGGCCAAATTATAGTTACCGACGTATGAGCCGATTAGGCTGCCGATGATTACTCCGGCCGAGCTCCAATAAGTTTCCTGGCGGAAAAGCTTTTCTTTAAGTTCATATTGGCCTGCCGCCTTTAAGGAATCGACCACCCAGGCCTCAAGAGCGCCTGAAGCAAAAGTTTTCCCCAGTCCGGCAATTACCTCGGCAAGAATAAAGAGCCAAAAGGAATCAGCGATGAAATAAGTTAAAGTGGCGCCGGCCAGTAGAAAGCAGCTTATGGTAATTGAGCGATTGCGTCCGAATTTATCGGCGAATGATCCGGTTGGCATTTCCATAAGGATAATGGTGGCCATGAAGAAGGAATTAATCACATTAATTTGCCAAAGATTCATCGCCCGGTTAACCAGGAAGGGAATATAGGTCGCGAAAGTGAAGGATGAAGCAAGCATGATTAAAAAGGACAAAATTAAATAATTGCGGGTGATTGAGTGCGTTTTGTTTAGTTTGAGATTTTTCATATTGGTCTCCTTTCTATTTTTATAAAAAAATCCCGGCGGTGTTTCCGTCGGGATTCAAGCGATTTGTTGATTATATTATTTTATGGTCTTGGTATTAGTAAGAAATTGGGGGTAATAAATTGGTTAATGATAAATAATAAACAAAAAGTAGAAATCCCGACGCTGCGGTCGACTAAGCCAATAAAAGCAAAAGCGCCGCCGTTATTATACGGGGTCATTTTTGTCGTTGATTTCTGTAAATGATTATTATTCATATATTTCGTTATCTAATAATACGTAAAAATTACTGAAACGTTACATTTTGCTCAGTTTTTGCGCTTAATCCATTGTTTATTTGTGAATTTTGTGCTAAAATTAAAGCATAATATAGAAGGGAATAAAAATGCTAATTTATTATAACATTAGCTAAATTTTAATATAAATAAAGAAAAAATAACAAAAAAAACTATGAAAAAAGTTCTCTTAATTATTTTAGGTGTCGTGATTATCGTCGGTGCCTGGTTTTGGACCTCGTATAATAAGCTGGTAACCGCAAGCGAACAGGTGGACAATCAATGGGCGCAAGTTGAGGTGCAATATCAAAGACGCTTTGATTTAATTCCGAATTTAGTGGAGTCAGTTAAAGGCGCGATGGGCCAAGAAACTAAAGTTTTTGGCGACTTGGCGGCCGCCCGTGCTAATTATAGCGGAGCGACTACAGTTAACGCCAAAGCCGAAGCGGCGACGCAAGTTGAAGGCGCCTTAGGACGCTTAATCGCTATCATGGAAAATTATCCGCAGCTCAAATCAATCGACACGGTTCAGACTTTAATGGCGCAGCTTGAAGGTACGGAAAATCGTGTGAGCGTGGAACGAAGCCGCTTTAACGATGAAGTGAAAGCCTATAATATCCTGATTAAACGTTTCCCGATGAATGTTATTTCCTCAATGTATAATTATTCTGAAAAAGCATACTTCCAAGTAGCTCCGGCCGCGACCGAAGCGCCTAAGGTTGATTTGCAATTAAACTAATTACTTATCAATGAAACTACGTTTTGTTCTAATCTTTAGCATTATTGTTGTTTTATCGGCCGCTTTCTCGGCGGCGGCTTATTATAATCCGGGAAAACCGGCTGGTTTTGTTAATGATTATGCAGGTTTGCTGACGGCGGACCAGGCGGCAAGCTTGAACGCAAAATTAATTCAGTTCAATACTGAATCGACTAATGAAATTGCCGTGGTCACCATTCCGAGTCTGCAAGGCGATACGATCGAAAATTTTGCCAATAAATTATTTACGGATTGGGGTATTGGTAAAGCAAAAACTGACAACGGCGTTTTATTGCTTATTTCTTCGGGTGACCACCTGATGCGAATTGAAGTCGGTTATGGACTCGAGGGCGCTTTGCCCGACGCAACGAGCTATCAAATTATTAACAAAACTCTGAAGCCGGCCTTTCAAGCGAATGATTATAATGGCGGTATAAATACGGCTGTCGATCAAATTATGGCCGCGACCAAGGGGGAATATCAAGCACCGGCGAGTACTGCATCGCCCGCGCTTAGCGCGTTTAAATCTTCTGGTTTGGATTTAAATGCGCTTCTTTTTCTCGTCTTCATTCTTTTTGGCGTCTTGAATGCGCTATGGCGTCATTTAGCTAAAAGCCGCGCTTGGTGGGAAGGAGGCCTGATTGGTATCGGTATCGGCTTATTAATCACGGTCATATTTTTTCGGACACTTTTAAATTTCATTTTTATTCCCGTCGGCATCGGTTTTTTCGGGCTGGTTATGGATTACCTGGTTTCGCGTGTTTTACCGAAGCCAAAAACGCCTAAAGTCGGCCGCGGTGGTAATAATTTCTGGTTTTTCGGCGGTCCCGGCGGTAAAGGCGGCGGTTTCGGGGGTGGTGGTTTCGGTGGATTTGGCGGCGGCGGCGGTTTCGGGGGCGGCTCTTCCGGGGGTGGTGGCGCCAGCGGCTCGTGGTAAAATCGGGATCGCGTTAGTAGAATACTAAATATATGTTAGATATCACAATTCTCACTATCGGAAAAATAAAAGATAAATCATACGCGCATTTGGCGGCAGAGTATTTGAAGCGCTTAAGGCCTTACGCGCGTATTAAAATGGTTGAGCTTGAAGCAGTCGCTTTTTCGGAAAAAATGCGGGATAAAGCCAAAGACTATGAAGGGGAAAAAATTGAAAATTATTTAAGCAAGCAAACGGAAGCGATTATGTATTTGCTCGCGGAAAGAGGCTTGGAGATGCCTTCGCCCGAATTTGCTTATTGGCTCGAAAAGAAAACGCCTTTAATTCTGGTGGTCGGCGGTGCGCTCGGTTTTAGCGAAGCGCTTTATCAGAAATATCCATCCTTATCCTTATCCGCTTTGACTTTTCCGCATGAGCTCGCCCGTGTTGTTCTGCTCGAGCAAATTTACCGAGCAGCCACGATTCTGGGTCAAAAAAATTATCATTATTAGACATTAAATTTAAACATAAAATTTAGCCATAAAATATTTTAAAAATATGAAAAAATCGTTTAAAGGCGTGGTGCGCGTGTGGCACACCGAATGGAAAAAGAATCGGGTTTATTTTTGGTTCTTTTTTGTTTTGCTGGCCGCCTTTGCTTTTACACTTGTCTGGACGCGTCTCATGATTTTTGAAGCTTTACGTCAAAACCTGGTAGTTTCCGCCGGGCTTAAGGTAGAGAATGAGAGACGGGTTGGGGTCAGACCCGCGAACCCGGTGACTCGGGAGGCTAAATTTCTCAGTTTAAATACCGCTCAGAAAAATTTGGATGAATTGAATTTTTTAATGAGCCCAAACGGCCAATCGGTCGCCTATATTTTTAACGACACAAAATTTCACAAAAAAACCTTAGCCTTGAATGGTCAGTCCGGCGCTTCCTATGACGATATTTTTTCCATGCAGTTCAGCGCGAGCGGTCAGCGTTTTGCCTATACCGCCAAGGTTAATGGAAAGTCTTTGGCCGTTATTGATGGCAAAGAGGGGAAAGTATATGATTGGATTTTTGAGCCGCATTTCTTTACTCCGGATAATCAGTACTTTGTTTATAAGGCGCGCGATAGCCGCGGGGACATGCTCGTTTTTAATACTTGGGAAAGCCAGCCCTATGATCGCATTTACGGCGTGACGGTTAATAATAGCAAGACGGAATTAATCTTTTTTGCCCGCAAAGGCGATCAGATTTGGCGGGGCGTGGTTGATTTGAATAAACCGATCTTATCTAACCCGGAAATGCAAAATGTTACGGGTGAAGGTTTTTAATTAGCAGCTTAGCTTGTAAATAATATGGATAAGTTAGGAAAAATTAGTGCGGAGCTAAAAAAAGCCGGCCGTAAAACGCAAGCCGCGAATTTACAGCGCTTTTTCAAGACGGGAAAAGGCCAATATGGCGAGGGCGATGTGTTTTTGGGCATAAAGGTGCCGGTAACACGCAAAATCGCTTTGCAGTATATTGATCTTGATTTTCCGGCCATAAGTAAACTGCTCGCCAGCGAGTATCATGAATTCCGTTTAGCCGCCTTGTTAATTCTCGTGGCCAAATATCAAGGGGCAGAGAATCAAAAAATAAAAGAGAAAATCGTTAAATTTTATCTGCGCCACACGAAGCGGATTAATAACTGGGATTTAGTTGATTTATCGGCCCCGAAAATTCTTGGTGATTATTTTTATTTAGTCGCGCAGAAAGATGAGATTTTGCATAAGCTGGCGCGCTCCAAAAATCTTTGGGAGCGGCGCATCGCCATGCTTTCGACTTTTGCTTTTATCCAAAAAGGGCGAGCCGATGAAAGTTTAGTAATCGCGAAACAACTATTAAGCGATGAACATGATTTAATGCATAAAGCGGTAGGCTGGATGCTTCGGGAAGTTGGCAAACGCGTTTCCAAGAAAAAACTCACTACATTTTTAGATAAGGAAATAAAAAATATTCCGCGCACCGCTTTGCGCTATGCGATCGAGCATTTTAGTCCGGCGGAAAGAGAGCATTATTTAAAGCAGTAATAAGCGCCCGCGTCAGCGAGCGAAACGAACTATATGAATAAATATGAAGCGAAAAATGGTTTATCTAAAGACGAACAAGCGGCAAAACGGGAACTCGGCCATGTGTTTACCGAATTTCGCGATATTATTCTCGCCGACAAGAATTTTGCCATAAACGGCAAGGCCCGCGATATTTTAAAAACTTTAAACGATTTCGAGGCTAAGCAAGTTCTGGAAATGTTTAATCATCAAGAAGGCGCGCTCCCGGATGAGCTCGCCGCCGAGTATATAAAATTAATTTACTCGACTGCGAATATTTCCGCCAAGATGGCAGAAGGTAAAACATATTTTGAAGCCCTTTCCGCCATTGCTTGGGAAATTAAGAATGCCCATATTGAACTCGATGCCGAATTGGTTCAAGCCCAGATAAAGCTTAGCGCATCAGAATTAAATCCGGCCTAAATAATTGTTGTTTTTAAAGAAAGTGTTATAATAATATAAATATTTATTTTTAAACAATATGTCAGAAACAAACGACAGAGCGGGCTTTCCCGCCACTTCCTGGAAGTCTCCCCGCGCCATCATGACGATTATCGGGATGCTTCTGCTCGCCGGTATAATTACGGTGGCGATTTTACGCGACCGGATTGTTAATGAGCAATTCCGCTCAGTGACGGTTACAGGGCAAGGCAAGATTACTTATAACCCCGATATCGCCGTGGTCACGCTTGGTGTCCAGATTGATAAAGTAGCTAAGCCGGATGAAGCGCTTAACCAACTAAACGCGAAAGTTGCCAGTATTATTGCCGCGATTAAAGCGCAGGGCATCGGCGTCGAAAATATTGATACGCAGAATTATTCTCTTTACCCCCAGTATGATTATAAGGATAATATCTCCGTCGTTTCCGGCTATAATGCCAATGAGCAATTGGTAGTTAAAGTCCTCGGCTATGATCAGAATCCTGGTAAATTAAGCGCCGTTATCGCCGCCGCTTCTAAGGCGGGAGCGAATCAAGTTAATAACCTGGCCTTCGATGCGACCAATATGAACGATTTGAAGCAGCAGGCGCGTTTAGCGGCCATTACGGACGCTAAGAGCAAGAGTACGGCCCTGGCAACAGCCGCTGGGATTCATCTGGAAGATATCACCGGCTGGTATGAAAATTTGGTCAGCCCTCAGCCTTATTATGCCGGCGCCGATTATGGCAAAGGCGGAATGGGCGGTGCTGCGGTTTCTTCGCCCAGTACGCCGGCGGGTAATCGTGAAGTGATAATCGAAATTGGAGTAACATATAATATAAAATAATTTATGAACGGGAACGGAAATTCTGATCCAAACCATCAGGGCCTGCATGGCCGAACGGTCTTAATCGTCAATACAACCAAGAAATTTTTTATTAAGAAGGCTAAGGGTTTTGGTGTCAAAATCATAACTCTCGGCAAGGAGGCCAGCACGCTTCAGCCTTATGTCGATTTTCATATTTCTGCCGACACGGCTAATCATCCGGAGGCTTTGGCCGCTTTAGATAATTTTCTCAAGGATCATCCCGAAATAAAGTTGGACGGAGTTTTGACCTTTTGGGAGGACGATGTGCTTTTAACTTCAAAGATTTCCGACCGCCATCATTTAATCGGCGTTCCCTATAAAATAGCCAACCGAATTCGTAATAAATATCTCTTACGTGAATTTTGTGCAAACAATAACCTGCCGACAATTCATCACAAAGAGTTGAAATCGATTAAGGATTTAGAAGAAATTATTAAGACTTTTAATTTCCCCTTGGTTGTTAAACCGGCCTATGGCGCGGCCAGTGCTTTTGTCGTTAAGGTTGATAATGAGGAGGAACTTCGGGAAAGTTTTAGCTATATCAAGAAAGAAATCTCAGCCAAGGTTGAATCGGCTTTGAGTGATGGTCTTGATGTCTTTGTGGAAGAATATATCGACGGTGATGAGGTTGATATGGATATTCTTGTGCAGAACGGAAAAATAAAGTTTTGCGGTATTTCTGATAACGGCAAAACGAAAGAGCCATTTTTTATTGAAACGATTCGTATGACGCCGTCTAATTTGCCGCCGAAAAACCAAATGGAGCTACTCGCGCTCGCTGATGAATCTCTGGAGAAGCTTGGTGTTTTAAATGGCTGTATCCATTTTGAAGCGAAATCGACCCATGAGGGCCCGATGCCGCTCGAAATTAATCTGCGCTTGGGAGGCGATGAAATTTATCCGAGTATTAAAGCCGCTTTTAAGGTCGATTTGATTGAAAGCGCCCTGAAAATAGCCTGTGGCGTTTATTTGCCGAAATGGGAACCCTTGGCCAGTCCTTATAAATATTTATGCGCGGAAAGCTTTTCTTCGGATCACTCCGGCATTCTCGTTAATCTTGATATCGCTGAAGATTTGAAAAAGCGACCCTATGTCGAGGAGTTCCAATTCGATAAACGAATAGGCGACTCGGTTTTATCCCCGCCGGACGGTTATGAGCTTTTAGGCTGGCTACTGGTCTCCGGTATCAATCCGCTCGACGCCTCAGACAATCTAAAGGAAGCTGAAAAAGAAATATATTATGAAGTGGCCAAATTCCACCACGCTTCTTCAATCGGTAAGACGGCACGCAAAACTCCGTTTTCCGCTTCGGTTATCAATCGAGAAATTTTAAAGCGCGGCTCGAAGATTGAAAAAATTCGGCGTATGGAAATTTCCAATCAGCGCAATCTCCATATCGGTATTGCCTGCAATCTTTATGAAGAGAATACCGGCGATCAGGAAACGGTAGTGGAAAATGATTTAACGATTATCGGCAAGGATATCGAGAAGAATTTAAAGGAAAGAGGTTATAAAATTACTTTTTTTGACTTCAATGACCTGCCGAAGGCCTTTAATGATTTGAAAAATACGGATGTCGATTTAGTATTTAATGTCTGCGAACGTATTAACAATTCAAGCTTGCTCGAACCGCACGCCGCTTCCATTTTTGATACTTTACAAATTCCGTATACGGGCTCAAATCCTTTTACCTTGGGCCTATGTATCGATAAGATTCGCGTCAAGAAATTATTGGCTTTCCATAAAATTCCGACGCCAGAATGGGATTATGTTTATACTTTAGAGGATAATGTCCGGGAAGATTTACGCTATCCCTTAATCGTCAAGCCGGCTAACACCGATAATTCGATTGGTATTACTAACGAGTCCGTCGTGCGCGATAAGGATGAATTGCGCCGGCAATTAGAGAAGGTAATTAAGGAAATCGGCCGCCCGGCTTTAATCGAAGAATATATCGAGGGCGATGAATATGATGTACCGATTATCGGTATGGATAAAGACGATTTACGTATTTTACCGCTTTCACGCTCAATTTTTGACGAATTACCGACTGATATCTGGCATATTTACCCTTTTGAAGCGAAATACACCGATGGCTCGGTTTATGATAAAATCATCGTCCAGCGGCCGCCCAAGAACGTCAGCAAGAAGCTGGAAACCTTGCTCGGGGAAATTGCGCTTGATACTTATAAAATATTAGATTGCCATGACTACGGCCGGGTGGAAATTAGGGTTGATAAGAATAATAATCCCTATGTGCTCGAATTAAATCCGAACCCCTCGCTTGATAATGGCGGCTTCTTCGCCGATTCGGCGGAAATGATCGGCATGGATTACGGCGATTTCTTAGAAGAAATTATTCGTTTGGCGATTAAGCGCTATAAAGATAATCCGCCCTATTACCATCTGCAGCCGAATATCATGTAATTTATATATGATAGAAATTCAAGTAATTCAAGACCTAAAAGAGGCGGAAGCTTTGTGGCGGGCGTTATCACCACAACGGGTTATCTTTGATGACTGGGATTTTCGGTACGGTTTTTATAAATATGAACCGTACCCTTTGTATTTTATAGCCGCTTATGAGGCGGTAGATAATAAAAAAGAACCGGTTGGATTAATGCCGTTGCAGGTTAGCAGCGATTGGGGCGGAAAAGAAATGTTTGCGGAAGAACCTTGTGAAGAAAATCGGGTATTTGTTAAAAGCGGCTACGAAACGCTTATTAAAAAGCTCTACGAAAGTCTGCATGGTCAGGGCAAAGTTAAGATTTATGATATTTCCGGAGAGGACGAATTTACGACCGGGCTAAAAATAGAAGACTATAAATATGTTCTGCCCTTGAAGGGCTTAAATAGTTTTGCTGACTTTTTGAAGAATCGACTATCACCGAAAAGACGACACAGTCTGGAAAAAGAATTGGCGGCGGTTGAAGCTCTGGAGCCCGAGATTATCCTTAATAATCTGAGCGATCTTGATACGCTTTTTACCTTAAATATTAATAATTTTGCCGAGGAATCATATCTCCCGAAGGAAAAAGAGGCTTGGCGAGAGCTCGTTGCAAGCGCAAAATTTGATTGGCGCCTGACAAGCCTGCGCCATCAGGGCGAAACAATCGCGGCCTCGCTCGCAGTTTTATATCAGGGTAATTGGCATTATTTAATAACCGGCACGAGTTTTAAAACTTATCCGGGAGTAGGCAAGTATTTAAATAAAGTAAATATTGAATTGGCCATTAAGGCCGGAGCGGATTATTTTGACGCCGGTCTGGGCGATTGCGGCTGGAAACTTCTCTGGCATTTTGATAAAATAGCGCAATACGAGTTTATACAACTTAAATAAAATTATGTTTCTTATTTCCCAAGATTTTTATCAAATTCGAAAAACAAAAAAGAAAGGCCTGGGCGTTTTTGCGCAAAAGGAAATTCCCGCCGGTACTTTAATCGGCGATTATATCGGCCGTATTATTAAGGACGAAGAAATAGATGCTCTTGAGAAAGTGCATAATAATTCTTGCTATTCCATGGATTATAATGATAACGGTTTGTCTATCTTCCCGGTGGACGTGAAGGCACCTGGAGTTCATTTATTTAATCATTCCTGCGCTCCGAATTGCGATACTTATTTTTATTATGGCCATACTTTATTTTTTTCTTTACGGAAAATTTGGCCGGGTGAGGAGTTAACGATTGACTACAGTTTTGATCCGGACGCTCCGGACGGTCTTTTACACGCCTGTTTCTGCGGGAGTTCTAATTGCCGTGGCACGATGTATACGAGCGATGAAAGGCTTTTACGCTTCGGCGCTTTTTGTCGGGCGCAAACACGCGGGCAAAAATTTACAGCCCAGAAGCCGGGAACGATTTTACAAGCCCTATCACATTATCCGAAGAGTATAAAAGATTTTCCCAATTTTAATTTGTTTGCTAATTTAACGATAAAGCCCCTTGTTTTAGAAGATGAGAAAGTGCCGAGTTTATCTGCTTTAAGACGTCAGTTGCGCTCAAGCGGCCGGGTTCTAAAATTTAAACGTTTAGGACTAAGTATTTGGGGTATTGCCGACGGGAAAGTGTTAGCGCAAAAATAGCCTGTATTTATTGGCATATTATTTAAGGTGTGCTATAATACCTAAGTAATCATTGGTCATTTAAAAGGGGCCTGTTGAAAACCCCGATAATACTAAGAATTATTAAATAGTTTATTAATTAATTTTAATAACAATCATTTATAATGGACATTATCATTAATCTCGCTTATGAGTTTATTGATAAGCCCCATGCTAAAATTATGTCAAAAATGACAAAATCGCAGATGATTGCTAATTTATCTGAAGAAACTGGCTTGAGCAAAAAAGACACAGCCGGCTTCATGGAAAAGTTAGCAGACGTCGTTTACAAAGAAGTTAAGAAGACTGGTGAATGCATCGTTCCTGGTTTCGGTAAATTAGTAAAGGTAAAAAGAAAGGCAAGAGACGGCCGCAATCCTGCGACTGGTGCTACTATCAAAATCCCTGCCAAGACCGTTGTTAAATTTCGCTTAGCGAAAGCGGTTAAGGACACTGTTCTATAATTCGTAAAGTCGTAAGAAAATTAGTGACTCAACATAAAAAATCACCCCTCGGAATCGGGGTGGTTTTTTTATTAGTTCATGCCAGCCGTTGGTTCAACTAATTTACCGTTTTGGGGTTTGGTCAGAAAATTGTTTTGCGTTATTACTTTTTCGCCTGCCGCTAATTCAAGACTTTTTCGGGCGGTACCGGCAATTTTGCCACCTCTTTTTGCAGTTAATCTGTTCTCTATGAATCCGTGGGGGTCTTTGGCACGGGTAATCTTGGTGGTTGAGGCCTCGCCCAGCATAGAGAAAATAAGCTCTAAGTCGTCCATATGATCGCGCAAGTTTTCTCTTGTTAAACCTTTAAATTTTTTATATTGGGACGGGGTCATACCAAAGGTAGCTTGAGATATCTCAGCAGTTAAAATAGCATATTCTCTTTGTTTGTTTATTTGTCTTTTATGCCATTCATCGGTTAGCTCTTCGCGTATCGCAATGCCGCGGATTCGTTTTTCAATCCAAGCTTCGTTATAACCTTTTAGCTTGTATAATGCCCGCGCTCGCTTACTGGCCAACTCTGGATCTTCGATTTCTTTAACTCTCTCGTAGCCTACTTTGGCCAGCCAGCGCTTGAAGGGTTCGGCCTTAGGCGAGGGGATAGACTGAATTATCCGAAATAAACCCTCGGTAGTCGCACAGTCGGTTATGCGCAATTTTTTATCTTCAGAAATTATTTTCAACTGTCGACAAAGTGTCGACAGTTCGGATCCTTCATCAGTTTTTACTCTTTGTTTCATTCTAAACCAATAATCTCGCGGATTCGTACTCTTAGATAAAATAGCGACAACATCGATAACAGAAAACCACCACTCATTATTATAAACAATTCTTCGCACCTTTTGACCCTGGAATAGAGACAATCTTTCTTCATTCATAAGCTTTAGAATATTAAATATGATTATTTAAATATTTTAACAATCTGAATATGAATATATTCTAAATTCCATCACCGCCTGTGGATAAAACCAACAAAAAAACCGACCCCTATGAGATCGGTTTTCTTGATTAACACTTGCTTTCCTCTTTATATCTGAAATGGTTAGGCTTGCCACTCGCTGACATATTGGCCTAAACCAAATTCGTTAAGTTTATTTTTGAGCTTCGTGTTCTTGTGGAAAAACAAGAGGAGGGAACCAAGCTCAATCTGATATCTGTTTTTAACAATCTTATAATGCAAATTTGGATCAGACTTAATGGCGCGACGGATAGTTTTCCCCTGTACGCCACCCAAACTGGCCGCTTCGGATACTGAAACCCAAATCGGATATTTAACTGCTTTAGTTGGAAAATTTACGATACTTTCCATTTTTTAGGTATTTAAGTCTAAAATAGCTTAGACTTAAATATATAAATTAGCTAATTAAAAAATAAAATCTTATTTCAGTCTAAGATAGTTTAGACTCAAGTAAACAATTTTAGGAAAATATTGTCAAATATGTATCGTTTAAAGTCTTGCGTTCTGTTTCAAGTTGACTTATCTGTAAGCACTCTTTTTTAAGTCCAAATCCGTATAGACTTAAGTCTTAATATCTTAATCTTATTTTGAAATAAGTCAAGAAGCGGGGAAACCGACTCCAAGTAGGCAGGGAATGAGCGATTTTCCTATTTTTAATCCCCCTGCAATCTTTGATTGATCCGGGTTATTAAAGCAGGATTTTTCTTGCATATTACGGCGTATAATGCTAACATAGGCATAAGAATTAAAAACAATTTGAGCGGTGGCGGGTCTGAATTTTCCCGTTATTTTTTGTTAAAAACATTTAACCTATTTTGTGTTTAAAACACAGTAAACATGCCAAATAATCTTGTTGAAAAATTTAAGAATAAACAAACTTTCAGTAAGCTTAAAAGCCACGATAAAGAGGCCTTTATTAAGGTTTATGATGCCAGTGTTAATGATATCTACCGTTTTGTCTATTTCAAAATCGGCAGCCGGGAAGAGGCTAATGATTTAACGTCTGTTATATTCTTAAAAACCTGGAATCATATTCAGAATAATAGTCTGGAGGATAGTAAAACCTTACGCGCTCTATTATATAAGATAGCGCGCAATGCGATTATTGATTATTATCGCGAAAAAAGCCATAAAATAACAGCTTCGCTTGATGATGAGGATAATAAGATTGATGTGGTTGATGAGACACCAGAACCCCAGGAAAAGATGGACGCGGCCGCAAATTTAGCACTTATTAAAAGTAAATTGCCGCAATTAAAAGAGGAATATCGCGAAGTAATTATCATGCGTTTTGTAAGTGATCTTAGCCTTGAAGAAATAGCCGATATTAGTGGAAAAACAAAGGGAAATGTCCGTGTTTTATTGCACCGCGCCCTAAACGCGTTGCGGGGCTTAGTTGAGGCGGACACTAAGAACGAGGGAGAGATAAATAAGGAAGAGACAAATACAGAGCTGAGCCAAAACGAAAATCAGCTGTAACACATTAAGCAAAACGCCGTATATTAAGGTGTATGACCAATAAAGATTTAGTGGGAAAATTGAATACTCTAAAAAGCATTGCGCCCGACTCGACTTGGCTTGCCAGTAATCGGGAGCTTTTATTATCCCAGATTTCTAACTCCGGCGCGCGGGAATTATCCGCGTGGCAGATTTTTGCGATTAACTTTAGTAGCCTGATGAAGGCCTCCGCGAAACCGGCCTATGCCTTGGGTGCTTTTGTTTTAATTCTGATTACCGGCAGTATTTTTAGTCATAATGTTTTTAGCAGCGCGAAACCGAATGACTCTTTATATATCGCGCGGATTATTTCCGAGAAGGCCAAGCTTAATACCGTTTTAAATACCGACGATCGTAATAAATTAGCGGTGCAATTTGCGACCGAACATGCTCAGGATATTTCCGACGTCTTAGCTGACCCGGCATTTAATAACGAGAGTAATCAAGACCAGGTCGCGAAATTAAATGATAGTTTTAATGAAGAGATTAATAATGTAAAAACCCATATCGCTTATTTAAATACTAAGAGCGTTAAGACGAATTCGACGATTGATACCGGTGCAACTTTGAACGCCAGCGATACTGTAACGATGGCTAATAGCTTAAAGGACGGGAGCGGCGTTGAAGTATTTGTGAGCGGCCAAGCGACGGGTTCAAATCCATCTACTATAAAAGCGACGACATCTCCGGCCTTGAAAAATGCGCCGGATGTTTTATTAGTGGCGACGAGTTCCGATAATTTAGAAACGGTTAGCACCGCCTCCAGCACTGATACGATTTTAGATGAAGCAAAATTATTATTTGATCAGAAAGATTATAGTAAGGCGTCAGATAAGTTAAAAGAAGTAGACATTATTATTAAAAATTAATTAATATAAAAAGTACGCGTTTTTATTAAGTGCGTGTTTGTTAGTTTATCTCCTGATTATGGTCACTCCTGGCTGGAAGAGTTTCTCATCCTATCACGGACAAGCCACGGAGCTAAACTAACAAATCCGCAGTTGCGGATCGGTAAACCTGGTAAAGGCCGAGTCTCCTGATGGAGATGGTTTATCACTAATTAATCTTATTATTTCAATTTAAAGCGAAAACAATTCTCAAATTTGTAAAAAAGTAAATCGGTTAAGCTTTTCTCCAGCAGGCGGACAACACGCGCTCAAAGCGCCTTAAGCCCAAACCGGCTGGCGGAGCGGGATTCCGACTGATTTACCGCTTAAACGAATTACGAAATGTCGACGCGGCAAATTGAACAGATTCTTTCTGAATTGTTTAAACTCAAATGTTTAGACATTTAGTAAGAACATTAACTATTATTTATGAATAAATTACGCAAATTCCTAGTTGTCGGCGTAATGGTATTAACAGCAATAATGACCGCGGGCATCACTGCTCCTACGGCTAAGGCTTCTGCTTCTGCAGGTGACTTAATCAAGATGGCCGGTCTTTCTTCTGTTTATTACCTTGGTTCCGACGGCAAGAGATATGTCTTCCCTAATGAAGCTACCTACATGTCTTGGTACAGCGATTTCAGCGGCGTGGTAACAATCCCTGCTACTGAATTACAAAGCTATCCTTTGGGTGGCAACGTTGTAATGAGAGCAGGTACTAAATTAGTAAAGATTACAACTGATCCTTCTGTATATGCTGTTTTACCAAACGGTGTATTATCTAAGATCCAAAGCGAAGCTCAAGCGGCAGCTTTATACGGCACCAACTGGAACAAAAGAGTTGTTGACGTTTCTGACGCTTTCTTCACAAACTACACTATCGGCGCTGCTTTAGCGAATGGTGCAGTTCCAACCGGTTCTTTAGTAAAGAATGCTGATAATGCAGCTATTTACTATTTTGACGGCACTAACTATCGTTCAATCGCAAGTGAATCCGCTTTCAATGCAAATAAATTTGCTTGGGGCGATGTTATTACTATCAGCAATACTATTACGGCTGGTGGCAATGCAATCACTTCCGGTGAATTACATAACGTAGCTCAGAATGGTGGCACTGGTATCGTTGTTACCGGTTCTGGTTTAATGGTTTCATTAAGCTCAAATACCGCTACTTCTAACTCTGTTATTAGTGGTCAAGCTTTAGCTGATTTAGCTTCTTTCAATTTTACCGCCGCTAATGACGGTCAAGTTATTGTTAAAGGCTTAAAGTTAAAGAGAATTGGTATTTCTGGCGATGATTCTTTACTTAACGTTTATCTTTTTGATGGCGTTACTCGCTTAACTGATGGTGCAACTTTCTCTAACGGTATGGTTTCTTTCTCCTCCGGTACTGGTCTTTTGACTGTTCCGGCTGGTCAGACAAAAACTTTGACTGTTAAAGCTGACGTTTCCGGTACAACCGGTAATGTTGGTGTTTCCATCAATGCAGCTTCTGACATCACCTCCACTGGCGCAGCTACGACTGGCGGTTTCCCGTTAGTTGGAAACTTAATGTCTATGACCAGCGCAAGTGGTATTGCGAGCACTACTTTAACAAGTACTATTGCTAAAACTGGTAACACGGCTAAGGCAGGCAATATGAATACTATTGTTTGGTCTGAAACTGCAGTCGTTTCCAACAAAGCAGTTGACTTTAAGTATATTGCTTTCAAGCAAATCGGTTCTATGAACGTTGACGACTTAGCAAACCTAAGCCTTTACGTTGATGGTACTAAAGTCGGTACTTCTGCTTTAAGCAGCAATAACGACTTAGCTTTCAATTTAGCTACTCCAGTTAGATTGAATACCGGTAACCACACGATTGAATTAAAGGCTGATATCATTAAGGGTTCGAGCCGCACCTTCAGCTTCGCGCTGCAGACTGCTGCTAACGCTGTCTTTACTGATACCAACTATAATGTTAACATCGCAGCGGTTGCAAGTACTGACGTTACCAATGGTAATGCTATTACTATTGCCCCTGCCTTCACTATCAGCCAAGGCACTTTAAGTGTTTCTGCTGATACTACTTTTAGTGACACTCAGGTAGTAAAAACTGCCAACAACGTTACTTTAAGCAGATTTAAGGTTAAGGCTTTTGGTGAAGACGTTAAAGTTAATACTTTAAGCGTTGCCATGGTTACTTCTGGTTCCTTGGGCGCCGCTACTACAACTGAAAAAATCAATGATTTGGCAGTTGTTGTAAATGGCAACCAAGTTGGTTCCTCAAAATCTTTAACTCTTGTGGGTGGTGCAAATGCTACTTACACTGCATTAGATTTTGGTACTTCCAATTTATTTGTTATTCCGGCTGGCACTGAAGTAGTTGTTGAAATTAAGGGTTCTTTAGCTCTTGATTCAAACACTTTAATGACCAACGTTAAAGCAAATATCAGCAGCATTTCCGGTCAAGGTGTGACTTCATATCTTCCGGTTACAAGTGCTGCTACTCCAGCAAACAATAGCCTATCTATCGTTTCCGGTAGTATGACTGTTGCGCAAAATACCAACGTTCAAGGTCAGTATGTTTCCAAGAATACCCAAAAGGTAAAGATTGGTTCATATATCGTATCTGCTGGTCCTGCGGAAGGTGTTAATATCTCTAACATTAGAGTTAACATGTTAGCTTCTTCTACTTCTGCTGATTTAAACAATATCAGCAACCTATATATCAGCGAAAATACTTCTCCAGTTAATCCTCAGGCTAATAACGACTTCAATACAAATTTGACTGTCGATAAGAGCCAGAGCAAGACTATTGATGTTTACGCTGATTTAGGTGATATTGCGAATGCTTCAACAACGCAAACTGCTTTAGTTGTTACTTACAAGACTACTGTTACCCAGAGTTTTGGAACAACCAACGCAGTTAATGGTCAAATGATGACTTTAGCGTCTGCAAGCTTAGCTACTCCGACCAATGTTTCCGACACCCCAGTTTCTGGCTTCGTCTTAGGCGGGACCACTTCAACTGCGGGTAACTTTAAGTTTGTGGCTACTAACGGTGCGGCTACCATCAATGAATTATACTTTGATGTAGTTTCATCTGTTTCAGCTATTAGCCAAATCACTGTTGACGGCGTAACCGCTCCTGTTGTATCTGGCAAAGTTACAATGACTGGATTAAACACGGCGATTGCCGCTGGTCTACAGGGTACTCAAGTTGAGGTAAAGGCGGCTTATAACAATGTTTCTTCAACCGGCCAAGGAGGTGTTGCTACTGGTAATACAGTTCACATTTCTTTAACAGGCATGAAGTATACTGTTAATGGTACTCAAATGACCGATGCTGCTGGTTCATATACTGTCGCTACTAATGATATGACGCTTGTTGCTTCTTATCCGACCGTGGTTGACGCTTCTAACTATGCCAGCAAGTTATTGGTACCGAGCGGTAAATCTGAAGTTATGAGATTCACCGTGGCTGCAACTGGACCTAACCCCGTCAATATTGACGCGGTCAGCTTTAAACCGTTCTTTGATTATACTATCTCTGGAGGTAAGGGGATTGTCATTGAAGATGCGGCTAATCTTGGTACTGATTTAGCTTCCACTACTGCACCGGCCGTGTTTACCACGTCTGGTGCCTTAGCTACTGCCAATCTGAAGAGTACAATTACGATTAATTCCGGTTCTACTAAAACCTTCGTTGTCTTTGTTGACAATACAGGCACTGTAGCAACTGGTAATTATTTCCGTATGGATCTGAAGAACGACGGTTGGAAATGGAACGACGGTACTATCAGCACTTTCCTCGGTGGCACCTACATCAAGGATTTTGTCGGTACTACTTTCCAGAAATAAGCTTTAAGCTTGTTTGAGTCTTCCCGATTTCCTTTAATTAATCGGAAAACAAAAGAGCCCCTTCGGGGGCTCTTTTTGTGAATAAAAATGTGCTATAATATAAATATATTTAAATATTATAAACATATGAAAAAAATCATCGGCTTATTTTTAATTATCGGCGCGTTTATTCTTTTTAACGCGAGCCTCGCTTCTGCATCTGCGCCCACTTTATCGCTCTCTAATACCGGGGACGGGGATAGCGTTCAGATTACGGTTAATGGCGATATTAATTCTAATGTTTTATTATTTTATACGAAGACAGCCGGTGCGACTCAGCTTACCTATTTAGGCACAACCAATGCGAGCGGCTATCTGTCGCTCACAAAAAGCACGGCCGAATTAGACGTGGCGCCGAGCTCTCCAGTTTCTGTCAAAATTAATAATATTAATTCAGCCAGCGTTAATTGGCCCTATAATATTTCTACCGGCACGGGCGCCATAACCTTAAATAATACCGGTTTAATTTTAACAGTCGGCAATAGCTCGACCCTTACGGTCAATAATCTCGGCTCCAATAAACTCTATCTTTTAAATAATACCAATCCCCAAATTGCGAATATTAATATCAGCGGCAGTCAGCTAACGGTTAACGCGAATGCCTACGGGCAAACCGTAATGACCGTTTGTGCGCTCGGGACAACCTCGAATTGCACGAGCGCATATATAACTGTGCAAAACTCCGGCGCTCAGCCCTTAACTCTAAGCCAAAGTAATATTACGATTGCTTATAGTCAAAGCGCGACAGTTTCGATTTTAAATAGCACGGGGAACTATACAATTTTAAATAACTCCAACCCGAACGTAATCACCGCGAGTATCTCCGAGCAAACGATAACCTTGCATGCGAGCAATAATGGCGGGTCGGCGGCGATTACGGTTTGTAAGACTGATATGAGCGCCTGCGGCATTATTAACGCAAGTGTCGGCTCAGTGAGCTCGGCTGCCTTAACTTTTAGCCAGACGGCGCCGACTTTAACGATTGGTCAGACTTTAACAATTACGCTCTCGGGCGGAACGAGTTATAATCTTTCTTCAAATGCGAATACTAGTGTGGTTAATGCCTATGTTAATAATAGTGTTTTAACTTTAGTCGGTAACGGGGCGGGGAGCTCGGTTATAACGGTTTGTGCCAATAACGGGAACTGCAATTCTCTAACAGCCACGGTCAGCTACGCTTCAAGCGGCGGGGCGATTACGCTTAGCCAAAGTAATTTATGGCTGCAAATTGGCCAAGCGGTAAGCGTTGTTATTTCCGGCGGTTCAACGCCTTATAGTTTCTTGGCGGATACCGGTGCCAGTACTTATTTTCAGAGTAGTTTAAATAATAATATTTTAACTTTAACTGGCGTTAAAGCGGGTTCGGGATCTTTAAGTGTTTGCTCGGCCGGCGGTGCTTGCGTACCGCTTTCTGTGCTTGTTAATGGCGTTAGCTCAAATACGCAACTTACTTTCGGCAATAATAATTTGAATTTAACAGTCGGCGCGACTTCGGACGTGACGCTCTACGGCGCCGGGGGATATTATATAACAACGAGCAATAATCAGAACGTTGCTACCTTTACTCTTAACGGCGATAAAATCCGGGTAGCGGCTTTAAGTGCGGGGAACGCGAACGTGACTGTCTGCCAGACAGGCGGGCAATGCGGGGTGATATATGCGGCCGTAAGTGCGACCACGGCAATTACACCAATTGCTTTTAGCAGCTCTAATCCAGCTCTTTCTATTGGTCAGAGCGCCCTAATATCGGTTTCCGGAGGCTCAGGCAGCGCTTATTATATCTCTTCGAATTCTAATCCGGCAATTGCTCAGGTTAATTTAGATAATAATGTTGTGAGCGTACTTGGCAAGACGGCTGGAACGACGGTCGTGACTATCTGCTCGGCAAGTAATAATTGCAATTCATTTTCAGTGACGGTAAATTCGACCACGACAACGACGACGACTACAACGCCGACCACGACAACGAGCACGACGGCTTCAGGAGGCGATATTTTGAGCGTTATTAATAATGAATCGATAATGTTAGCTGGCGGTAGTGTCGAGGCAATCGTCGGGGCAGTTTCCGGAACGCGCGATATGACTCTCGAGGGAACTTATTCGGTTCGCTATGTTAATCCCTTAGTTGGAACGAAGAGTTTAAGCGCCGCCGCTTTAAATACTTTAAATTACTTTATCGTTTACGGCACGCCGAGCACCTTAAAATTAGGAGCCGGAGAAAGAGCCGGGGTTTTGGGTTCCTATGCGGCTGCTTATGGTAAATTACCGGTGACGGCTGCTCAATGGTCGGATTTACTTAAGATTGCGAGCGGACGCTGGCCGAGTGAGTTAAGTGCCAGCGCTGAGGCACAAGCTAAAATCGAGTTTGCTAAAGTTTATAATCGGGCGGCCAATATGAGCAATAATAAGGATGCGAATGCAGTCACAATTATCGCTTACGGCCTGCGCCCGACGAGCCGCAATACCAAGAGTGAGCAAACCGCGATTTTATCTTTCCGCTATGTCTATGCTCATGCGCCAATTAATTCCTTAGCCTGGAACATCGTCCGCGCCATCGCCTATAGCGGCGCCGCAAGATAGGAAATAAAAAAAGAAATAGTAAAAATTGTTTATAAAAGAGCCCCGCTTAAAACAGGGGCTCTTTTTTGTCTAATGTTATTAGATTGAATCACGTAGGAAATTATGCTATAATTTTCTCTACCTCCCCGAAATTTAACCTGAGATTTAGCTTGCTACCGGAGGCAATTATTTATTAATTGCCAAAAGCCGTCTAATTATCCCTGTTTAGCGATATTTAGGCGGTAGGCCAAAAAACTATGCCACAACTCGCACCAGTCATGTTAACGGCTGAGCAATTCAATCAGTTAGCCACGAAAGACTATTTAGACAAAGAATTTGCGAAGAAAAAGGATCTTGAAGCCTTCGCCACGAAAGACTATATAGACAAGAACTTCGCCACGAAAGACTATCTAGACAAGAACTTCGCCACGAAAGACTATTTAGACAAGAACTTCGCCACGAAAGACTATTTAGACGAAAAATTAAAACATTTAGAAAATAAGTTTGATGACAAGTTAGATTTGCGCTTCAACCAATTAGACTACAAAATTGAATCAGCCTTTAGCCATTTTGATGATTTATATAACAATCATGAGAGGCGCTTACGAAAATTAGAATTTAGAGTTTATTAGTAAATAGCCGTCGACAGCCCGTCGACGGCTATGTTATAATAGCGATATCTACTATTTGCTAAATAATTAAAATTATGTCGTCAAAAACTTATCTGCGAATTTTACAGGGCGGTATTATCGCCTCGCTTATTATCATTCTCCTCGTTTTTAAACAATTACTTTTCCCCTATATAACGTCAAAGCAATTGCCCTTTAATATCTTAATGGAGATTCTGTTCGCCCTTTGGCTAGTTTTTATAATGCGTTTCCCGGAATATCGGCCAAAAAAGAATTTGATTTCCTGGGGTTTAATTGCTTATTTTTTGGCGATTTTAGCTTCATGTTTTATCAGTGTTGATTATAATCTAAGCTTCTGGGGCGATGCCGAACGCATGCTCGGCTTTTTCCACGTCGCCCATTTCTTAATTTTCTACTTTGTTTTGATTACCGCTTTTCGAACCTGGAAAGAGTGGCGCGTGCTACTTCTGTCTTCAGTCGTGATTGCGACGGCTGTCAGCTTATTCGGATTGTTTGGCCCCAACGGTTATAGCACCATCGGCAATACCGCCTATGTGAGCGGTTATCTAATATTTAGTATTTACTTCATAATTCTTTTATTTTTCCGCAGCGCCAATAAATCAGCGCGCTGGTTTTATGCTTTACCTCTGATACCGATGCTCATCGAGTTTTGGCGCATGCATACTTCGGGCGCGATTATCGGTTTGAGTTTAAGTTTTCTTCTCATGTTTCTGCTTATCGGCCTCTCGCATGTTAATAAAAAAATTAGACGGGGCTCGCTTATTATCTTTGTTTTAGCGGTTATCGCCATCGTCGGTATCTTTTCCCAGACAAAATCCGCCTGGTTCCAGGCCAGTTTTCTCCGCAATTTAACTTCCGAAAAAGTCACCTTCCAAACCCGTTTAATTTCCTGGAAGGGCGCAGCCGCGGATTTTAAATATCATCCGGTTTTCGGAACCGGCTATGGTAATTACGCGATTATTTTCGATCGCCATTTTACTTCTGATTTTTATAATTATACGACCGGTGATACCTATTTCGACCGGGCGCATAATAATATCATTGATATTACTTCCACTACCGGTTTAGTTGGGTTGCTAACCTATCTTAGTATCTTCTTGGCCGTTATTTATTATTTGTGGCGTGAGTTTAAGGCGAACGGGAAGAGAGTCGGCAACGACTATAACGGTTTAAATAATTTGGAAATCATTATCATCACCTCGCTCGTGGTCGCTTATTTTATCCAGAATTTGGCCATCTTTGATTCCTTCTCGACCTATTTGGGCCTCATGACGATGTTAGGCTTCATCTATTGGCTTGATTTACGCCGCGGCGCAGGCAATGATACGAAGAGCGAAGAGAAGCAGCCGCGCCTTGTTATTAAAAAAGATGGCACAGAATTAGCGTTCTTAATCGGCTTTCTTTTAATCGCCTATATATTTACCAATTATTATAATGTAAAAACCCTACGTATGTTTGCCGGAACGATAGACGGCTATGCGCTCATCGCTTCAGGAAATATTGTCTCCGGCGTTGATGCCTATAAGAACGCCTTTTCCGGTCGGCCGATGGAACGTGACCCGCGCACGACGCTCATAAATTTGTTAATTGGAAATAGTAGCTTGCTCGGTAATGTTGATCAGGCCAGGGGCCAGGAGATTTACGATTACGTTATTTCACTGGCAAAAGCCAATGTTGCCTATAATCCGGCCGATAGCATGATGCAGATGCAACTCGCTCAAGTTCTTGATTCGGCTGCTCACTATAATTCAAAAAATTTGGAGCGCTTTAATTTTTATTCCGCGCAGGCCATGAATGCGATTGAAGATGCGATCGCTGCCAGTCCGGGACGGGCCACGACTTATTTCGTAAAAGCGCAGATGCAGCTCGGTCGCGGCGAAAACGATTTGGCGATAGCCACTATGAGGGAGGGGATTAATTTAAATCAAAATTATTATGAAGGCTATTGTCGTTTATCGCAATTATATTTCATTGTCGGTAATAGTAAATATGGCTTTGATTATACAAAGTATGATTCAAATTTAAACGAGACTTTAAATAATTGTCTTGATAAGGGCGGCGTTTCTCAGTTGGGGTCCGAGGCTCTGCTAAAAATGATGATTAATTATTATTCTGATTTGAAGGATTATTCACATGCGGCTATGCTATCGGAACAACTTGCTAAGATTTCTACTCCTGACCCGGAAGTTTGGTTTAATCTCGCTAAGTTATATGAAGTAATCGGTAGCACGACAAAAGCGGAAGAGACATATCAAAAAGCCTACGCGCTTGATCCGAGTATCGGGGCCAGCTGGTTGGAGTTTAAGAAATTAGTTGATACTAACCGGAAACTGAAGTAGGGAATTAGTAAAAGTTTAAGGCAAAAAAATAAAGAATCAATAAAGAAATAAATTAAAAAATCAGATCGCAAGGTCTGATTTTTTGTTATGTATAAAACTGGCTATTTTACGAAAAATTTCACCAGAAGAACGCGAGGAGAAATTTAAAATAATTTTAAATAACTATCAGGTGCACCGCGCTATAGTTAGAGGGCTAAAAATTAATTAAGAATTAAAAGTATGCACATGCTAAAAATAATGGCGGCAGCCCTCCGTCGGCGGTCTAAAATTACAATCGTCGCCGGGGTGGCCTTAGTCGTTTTTCCCATTCTTTTGTATTTATTTATTGCGCTTATGAGAGTGAGCCCGGCGGAGCTGGCTTTAAAAAGACTGGAAGAGTCTTATAGGCTTATGCCGATTTGCCACGAACAGTGCGCTCTGGAGCGTGATACTTGGGAAAAGTCAGTAGTTAATGAATTGAAGAGAAATAAAAAAAGGGTGCTTGAGCGCCTAAAAATTGAATGGAGAAATAAGAACGCGGGCGATGCTTTTAAAGCTGAGCTCGTGCACATAATTTATTTAGCTTACGGCCCGGACAATCCGCCGGAGTACTTACTCGATTATCTTTCCGAGCCGAATGCCAAGCCGCAAATTATTAGAGAAATTATCATGCGCTTTAATTCTGTTGCCTTTGCTCGTTACGACCTGGAGGAAATTTTGACCCGTCAGATAAATCAGGCCACGTCGAGCGCGGACAAGCTGGAAGCCATAAAAACTCTGGGTGAAATAAAGAATGATGCGGAAATAAGCAATTATTTTGCCATATTAGATTCGGATACTGAGACGGAAATGCGGCGTGAGGCGATAAAAAATATTAGTGCCATTCGCCAAAAATCCAGCTTCTTTACGATAGAGCAATTGAATATTATTAAAAAAATTGTTTTAGCGCCTGAAACGGATAATTATTTACGACAGGATTTAATATTTTTGTTGGGCGATTATTATTTAGTTTACCCCGCTGAAAGCCTTGAAATTTGGCAGGAAGTTTATAAGGATACGGCGCTTGATAGCCTGAGCCGCGCTTTTAGCGCCGATTATTTAAATCACTTAGACACAAAAAAAGTAGAGTTACCCGAAGTGAGCGCGGCCGATTGGGATAGTTATTATAATCAAAATATAAGCAATTAATTATATGAAAAAAATATTTATTATCTCGTTCTTAAGTTTAATATTATTTCCGGCTCTTTGTCGGGCGATGCCGCCCGGCTCTTTAGTCTATCGCACCTCGGGTGAAGGAAAAATGTATGGCTATAGCGGCGATCCGCTTATTTATACGGAAAAGGGAATAGTAAAAAGTATATATTCGGGTCACGCCGGAATCTATATTGGTGCGGAAAACGGTATTGATTACGTCGTCGAAGCGCTATCAAGCGGTATAGTTAAAACACCGGCGAGTCAATTCGTAAACCTGGCGGAAGGGGAAAAATATTTGGGGGCCAAAATTCCAATTAATTTGACCGCCATACAACAGGCAAAAGTAGTAGCGCTCGCGAAAAGCTTAGTTGGAAAAAATTTGGCTTATGATTTCGACTTTAAAAAACAAAAAGGGCCTAATTCCGGCGAATGGACCTGTGTCGGCTTAACGGAAAAATTATACGAAAGTGCCAATATTTCCAACCCCAATAATTTAGCGGCTATTGAGTATAATTCAAGTTATTATGCCATAAATATTACACCGGACGGTTATGACAATTATAGTATCGCTAACGATAAGGGTGATTGTTTTTCGCGCGATTTAGAATTTTCTAAAATCGCCCGCCGCACCGACATGTTAATCCCTGCGCCGGAATTAATCGGTTACGATGTGGGTTTGGAAAAAAATGGTGAGCGTTATATATTTGTTCCCTATACGCAATTTTTGCAAGCGACTTTAAGCGCGGTAACGACTGACATTCCTCTGGCTTCGTCCTTTTCCGGTACTGATGTCAGGGGCCCGGTAAATGCGCCCGCCTTAGTATTGCGCTGGAGTCTTATTAATAATCCTGAGTCCTCGGTTAATATAATTAAAGAAAAAGCGATTAATGTTTTGCTAAGTTTAAAGTCAAAAATATTCGGTTCGAGCGGTGCCAGTGGTTCATGGGATGAAACGGAGCTGGTTTTAAATGATGCGACGTCGGAAATAGCGGCGACGAATACCGAAATTAAAACTGGGGCCATAATAAATAAAGCAGTAGGGTCTGGAACGAAGACCGCCACCGACAAATCTGGCGCAACAAAGTCAAAAACAGAAACAGAAACAAAAACAGAAACAGAAACAGCTTATGTAAATATCAATAAAGCGACTGCGACCAACACGGCGTCTGTTGCTAAAAACGCGAGTACGGTGAGCAAAACAAATTCGTCGGCAAATACCTCGACGACCGTAAAAACAGCCTCTGTTTCCGAACAGGTCGCTCAAAACACGACTGCACCGGCAGTTTATTATTATCCGGTGAGTGCGCCCGCGATAAATATTACTACTGGGAATAATAATACCGAGACGACAGCCCCTGATAATACGCCCAAAATTGCAACGATAAATAAAATTTATAGCACCGGCGATAATGACTGGATAGAATTATATAATCCTGGCGATTTCGATTTTGATTTAGCTGAAGCTGGTTACCGCTTAGAACGGGCGAAGACGGCGGCCGATCCGTCAATAATATTTAGAATCGGCAACTCCGATGACGGGACATTTCCCGGCGGAACTGTTATTAAGGCGCGTAGCCATTATTTAATCGTTAAAAATACCGCGAACGCTTATTATTTAAATAAAGCGGACGCAATTGCGACGCGGGATGATTTTTCCTGGACCGGTTCGGGCTACACGATATATTTAGGCACGGGGGCAATTAGTTCAAATATAGACGCTGATATTGTTGAGGCTGTCGGTTTTGGTCCCGACGCCACTTATTTTCAAGGAAGTGCCCCGGCCCAATTAATTGATGATTATTATGTACTAAGCCGCGTTAAAAGCCAGGCGGATAATAAAATTGATTTTAATCTAATTAAGGCGGACGACCCCGGTATTGATTGGGCGGCAGCTGAGAATGATAGTGGCGATGAAGATAATAATGGCGATAATACGGATGACGACGATGATAATACTGAAAATTCAGAAAATACGGCTACAAGCACCGAAGAAACTGAAGAAATTATTTCTATATTAATCAGTAAAATTTACAGCACCAGTCTCGATGATTGGGTTGAACTATATAACCCTAACGATTTTCCCGTTGATTTGGCGGTTAGCGGTTTTCGTTTGGAAAAAACTAAAACCGCTCTTGATCCGGTTTTAGTGATGCGCATCGGCGATCCCTTGGATGGCATCTACCCGGGCGGAACGCTTATTCCGGCGCATGGTACATATTTGATAGTGCGCGACGACGCGGGTGATTATTATAAAAATCAAGCCGATGCTATTGCCACACGATCGGAATTTTCTTGGTTTGATTCCGGCTATACTTTATATCTGGGAACCGGGGCAATTAGTAGTAACGCAGATTTAGATATTATTGATACTCTCGGCTTTGGGTCTGACGCCAAATATTGGCAGGGAACCGGACCGGCGCTGGCGATGACGAATAATTATGTTCTAAAACGACTCGCGGCGAGCGGCAATAATAATTTGGATTTCACATTAATTCCTTCTGACGATCCAAGTATAAATTGGTCACTGGTGGGCAACACGAATAGTTCTTCCACTTTGATTTATGATTTTTCAAGCGCCGATGCTGATTTATTTCCCGAGCCGGAACCGATTGAGAGTACCGGCTTGGCCTATCTTTGGCATTTTGATGAATGCGGGGGCACATCGACTGTGAGCCATTTAAGTGAATCGACTTTAAGTGTGAGCGATCGCTGGTTGGCCGGTAAATTTCGTTGTGCCAAAGAGGCGGGATTTGATTATGGAAAAATTACCGGGTCTTTAAACGAAGCGATGGATATAAATAATTTTTCTGCGAGCTTTTGGTTTAAAGCAACTTTAAATTATCCGCGTATAAGTTTTACCATGGCAAATAATGACGGAGATTCGATAAATATGACGCTGGAAAATGGCTTGATGCAGTTTAGCGGACTGCCTAATCCGGATTGGCGTTATTATCAAAATTTCCCCTTTGATAATAATTGGCGGCAGGCAACCCTGGTCGTAAATCGCAATGAAGGCTATTGGGCGCTCTATATTAATGGTGAAGAAGTATTTCACATTAATTCCTATCAAATGCTTGCGCCGATGAATTTATTAGAATTGGCGGGTGATAATGGACCATATGCGGTTGATGAGCTGGCTTTATGGCGGCGCGCGCTAAGCCCAGAAGAAATTCGGGAAATATATGAGAGTGAAGAACCTTTTTCGCCGCTTAATTATTTAGAGCCGCAAGAGCCGGCAAAAATTAAACATTTTTGGAATTTTAATGAAGGTATCGGCGAAGTAAGCGCTGATCAGGCGGGAAATTCCGATCTGGCGGTTGCTAAAGATAGTTGGCGCGCACTAAGCCTAAATAATAGCGCCTCGATTATTAATTGGGGAAGGGATTTGCATGTTAAATTTCCGGTCTTAGAATATCCCGATTTATCTTTAACTTTTAAATGGCGGAGTCCGGATAGTTATCTGGGCAACCGTATGCGAATTTCATTAGGCAATGAGAGCGCCGAAAATCTTTTTGGGCTCGTGCCGAGTCAATTTTCTTCTGGCTTTAATTTTAATAATCATGAGGGCCTATTTTATCCCGAGCAAAATTCGGGAGTGCCCAAAGACACGCTTTGGCACGACTTAGCCCTCGTCTACAATTCTTATCGTAATCATTTAAGCTTCTATATCGATGGAGTATTAGAAGACCAATTTGACTATATCTGGCCGCCCAATCGAAGCTATCCCAATATGCTTACTATCGTTTCCGAAAACGGTAGCTCTGATATTGACGATATCGGGGTTTGGGAAGGGGCGCTAAGCGGCGCGCAAATTCAGGAAATATTCGCTAATAATTAGTAAAAAAAGCCACCAAGCGGTGGCTTTTTACTTGATTTATTTCCCGTTTTCTTGTATTGTGTAATTGTTATTAGGGTAAGCGGGCAATCGCTCTTTTTTATAGTTTACTATATATAAGGAGAGGAAAGTCCGGACTTCAGCGCCTGTTTACAGGCGCAAACGATAGTGGATAACGTCCACCGAGGTGTTTAGTCGTTTGATTAAGCGCTTTAGGGAAAGTGCCACAGAGACAATACTAATTCTGGAATTTATTGACAGAATCAAAGGTGAAAAGATGCTGGGTGTTTCGTAAGAAGCTGCCGGCATCGGCCTCCGGTGACGGAGATGCCGTGGTAAACCCTATCAGAAGCAAGAGCAAACTTTTATCCTTCGGGGTAAAATGACAAGTGGCTCGCATGAGCTTATTAGCAATAATAAGCCAAGATAAATGATTGCTAGAACAGAATCCGGCTTACGGCTGCCCTAATAACAAATGTATTCTATTAATTAATATATGAAAAAAATTGAAACTTTCTTTTCGACCCTGTTTATCCCGGTTGATTTTGTCTTATTAATTCTAGCCGGACTCTCCGCCTACTATTTAAGATTCTCAACCTGGTCCGCAAATATCCGGCCGATCATTTTTAATCTCGAGTTTTCTTCTTATCTCCGATCGCTGGCCGTAATCACGGTTTTATGGATGATTATTTTGGCCATCGCCGGCGTTTATAGCATCCGCAGTGCCCGTAAACTTGCCCAGGAAATAATTAAAATTTTCTTTGCCTGCGCGGCCGGGCTTGCTCTTATTGCTATTATTATCTTTTTTAAACGTGAATTATTTGATTCCCGTTTTATTGTTTTAATGGGCTCGGTTTTTGCTTTTTTATATTTAAGTATCGCTCACGCTTTTATCCGCTGGCTCCAGAGAAGACTTTATTTATATGGCGTCGGCGTTCATAAGGTCGTTTTAGTCGGCAATTCCAATACGACTGACAATTTAATTACCGAATTTTCCAGCAATAAAAAGGCGGGTTACGAAGTCATTAAACGCGTTCGCGATTTTTCTTTGGAAACGGCTCAGGAGATGGCGGAATTTATTTCCGGCCGGGAGGTTGATGAAATTATTCAAAGCGATCCTAATATCACTAAAGCCGAAACCCTGCGTCTCTATGATTTTACTAATGAAAATCATATTACTTTCCGTTACGTTGCCGATTTGCTTGAAGTCAAAGTTTTACGGACGGAAGTTGCCGAAATTATCGGTATCCCCGTAGTTGAAGTTAAGCGCACGACGCTTGAGGGCTGGGGCCGAGTGTTTAAAAGAATTTTTGATCTCGTCGGTTCGAGCATATTAATTATTATTTTATCGCCGCTTATTCTTTTAACAATGCTCGCGATTACGCTCGATTCACGCGGTCCGATTTTCTTTTCACGTCGGGACGATGGTAATCCGGTTTATCGTGTCGGCGAAGGAGGCGCGACATTTCGTTATTTTAAATTTCGTTCGATGGTTCCGAATTCGGACAGCATGCGCTATAACGAGTTAGCCGATCGTAATCTTCGCAACGAGGGGCCACTGGTTAAAATTAAAGATGATCCGCGCGTCACTCGCGTCGGTCGCTTGATTCGCCGCTGGTCTATCGATGAACTTCCGGAATTATTTTTAGTTTTTATGGGCCGCATGAGTCTGGTTGGTCCGCGTCCCCACTTGCCGGAAGAGGTCGCTAAATATGAAAATTATCATCGCAAGACCTTGACTATTAGACCGGGCATCACCGGTTTGGCTCAAGTTTCCGGACGCAGTGATTTATTATTCGAAGAAGAAGCGAAATTGGATATCTATTATATTGAAAACTGGTCGCTCTTATTTGATATTTCCATCTTATTTAAAACGCCTTTTGCGGTTTTTAAACATCGCCAGGCAGAATAAAAAAACATGAAAGTAGCCTTAATTCACGATCATTTGGCTCAAGACGGAGGAGCGGAAAAAGTTCTTAAAGTTTTTTCCGATATGTTTCCCGATGCGCCGATATATACTTTATTATACGAGGATAAAAACGTTACCAAATATTTTAAAGATCGCCACATCGAAACTTCGATTATCCAAAAATTACCCGGCGGCGTCAAACATTATCAATGGTATCTTTTTTTCATGCCGATGGCCGTGGAATTTTTTGATTTGTCGGGCTATGATTTGGTTATCTCCGATACGAGCTCATTCGCTAAGGGCGTAATCACTAAGCCGGATTGCCTTCACATCTGCTATTGCCATACCCCAACACGTTATTTGTGGAGTGATACGCATCAATATATAAATGAATTGAAATACAATAAATGGTTAAAGAAGATTATTTCATTAATCTTGAACCGAATTCGTCTTTGGGATCGCTTAGCAGCCGACCGGGTTGATGTTTTTATCGCGAATTCCGTTACCGTTAAACAAAGAATTGCGAAATATTATCGCCGAACTTCGACGGTTATTTATCCACCGGTCGAAACGGAAAAATTTAGTATTAAAGATTTGAGCAAACTATCGGAGGCTGACAAATATTTTTTGGCGGGCTGCCGTTTGGCTCCCTATAAAAGAGTTGATTTAGTTGTTGAAGCATTTAAAAAAATTGGCGGGGACTATAAATTAAAAATTTTTGGCGACGGCGTTGACCTGGAAAGATTAAAAATGCTAGCTAAAGATACGACTAATATTGAATTTTTGGGCCGAGTGAGCGAGGAAGAGAAAGCTAAGCTATTCCAGGGGGCTCAAGCCTTTATCAATCCGCAGGAAGAAGATTTTGGCATTACGGTCGTCGAGTCAATGGCGAGCGGCCGGCCGGTTATCGCTTATCGTCGCGGCGGTGCCACGGAAACCGTTATTGAAGGGAAGACTGGTCTCTTTTTCGAGGAACAAACAGCTGATTCTCTGATTGCAGTTTTACGTAAATTCAAAGATATTAATTTCGAACCGCAGGAGATAAGGGCGCACGCCGAGAAGTTTTCCGTGGCAAACTTTAATTCACAAATTACCGACTTTATCGAGACTCATAAAAATAATGTATGAAAATAGGTGTCGATATCAGAGTTTTAATGGATAAAAATTATAGCGGTGTGTCGGAATACACCGCTAATTTATTAACTGCCATCCTTAAAGCTGATACGACTGACGACTTTAAGTTGTTTTATAACTCCTGGGATAATCTTGATGCTCGCTTGGCGCCCTGGGAAAGAGCTAACGCTAAAGTTATCGGGCGACATATACCGAATAAAATTTTTAATTATTTTTGTCAGAAAATATTTGCGCGGCCGAAAATTGACGAGGCGCTTGGCGGAGTAGACATATTTTGGTCGCCGCATTTTAATTTTAGTGCTCTAAGCCTAAGTGTAAAAAAAATAATTACGGTTCACGATTTATCTTTTTTACGCTATCCGGAATTTTTTAGTGCGCGGAAAAATTTCTGGCATCGCGCTCTGGGTGTTAAAAATATTTTGCGAAGCGCCGATAAAATAATTGCCGTTTCGGAAAACACAAAAAATGATATTATTGAACTTGTCGGCCTTGCACCGGAAAAAATCAAAGTAATTTATTCCGGAAACAATGCTGTTAAGAGAGAACCGGAAACTAAAGAGCTTGAAGCGTATTTGCGTGCTCATGGCCTAAGTAGTGGATTTATTCTATATTTAGGCACTATTGAACCGCGTAAGAATATTGGCGGCCTAATAAGCGCCTACGAGAAACTGCGCGCTGAGAATAACGAATTTAAAGACATAAAATTAGTTTTAGCTGGCGCTAATGGTTGGAAAAATAAAAAAATCTATGCGCAAGCGAAACGCTCGGTTTATCAGTCTGATATAGTTTTCTTGGGCTATGTTAGCCAAACAGAAAAGGATATTCTCTATTCTCGAGCCGGCGTCTTCGTTTACCCTTCATTCTATGAAGGCTTTGGTTTTCCGCCGCTCGAGGCTATGACTTATGGCGTACCCGTAATCTGTTCCAATGTTTCCAGTTTGCCCGAAGTCGTCGGCGACGCGGCTCTTCTCATCAATCCTTTTCGAGCGGATGAAATTAGCGAGGCTTTAAAATTGATATTAAGCGATGCCGCTTTACGGAAACTATTAGTGGAACGCGCCGACGAGAGAATAAAGCTCTTTACTTGGGAAAAAACAGCCGCTGAGTATTTAAAAATTTTTCACGAAATTTGAGTATGGCCATAAAAAAGAAAAAAGTATTAGTGGCGATGTCCGGCGGAGTCGATTCCAGCGTGGCGGCACAATTATTAAAAAACCAAGGCTATGATGTGTCCGGAGTTTTTTTGCATTTCTGGAAAGATGAGTCGGCCGGTAATACTCACGAAAATCGCTGCTGTTCCTTAGAGTCGCTAATGGATGCTAAAGCCGTGGCGGCTAAAATCGGGATGCCGCTTTTTACATTTAATTTTTCCGCCCCCTTTAAAAAAGCGGTTGTGGATAATTTTTTAAGTGAATATGAGGCTGGGCGGACACCGAATCCCTGCGTCGTCTGCAATCGAAAAATTAAAATCGGCCTGCTTCTAAAGCATGCCCGCGCGCTCGGTTATGATTATGTTGCGACAGGTCATTATTTAAATATTAAAAAAGTTGGGCGTGAGTACCAATTATTCAAGGCTAAGGATAAAAATAAAGATCAATCGTATTTTTTATATACCTTTAAGCCGGACGAATTAAAGCATCTTTTATTTCCCTTGGGCGGATTCATTAAGCCCCAAGTCAGGAAAATGGCGGCCAAACATAAGTTAATCGTCGCGGGTAAGGCGGAAAGCCAGGATATTTGCTTTCTTTCGGGCGATCATAATAATTTTTTAAAGAAATATTTGCGCCTTGTGCCCGGTGATATTAAAGTTCTGGAAACCGGCGAAATAATTGGTGAGCATCAGGGGCTACCACTATATACAATCGGCCAGCGCCGCGGACTTGTTGGCGGTACTGGACCTTATTATGTGGCTAAATTTGATTACCAGAAAAATATTCTTTATGTCGTTAAAAACTGGAATGAGAATATTCTTTATCAGCCTAATTTAATAGCGAAAAATGTAAATTGGCTAAGCGGTCGCGCACCCCAGCGCGCTTTAAACTGCGAAGCGGTTATCCGTTACGGCCATAAAGCCGTTAAATGTACAGTTAAGCCGAAAAACAAGAGTGCGTATAGCGTTGAATTTAAAGCGCCGCAGCGCGCCGTAACGCCCGGGCAAAGCGTAGTTTTTTATCAAAAAAAACAGGTTTTGGGCGGAGGCATAATAAAATAAACGGAATTATTTTTTTTGTGCTATAATAGTCTGGTCTTAAAAATTAATTCTCGTTTAAAATTATGTCTCAACAACTCCCCGATGTATTTAAAAGAATCCAGGATAAAAAAAGGGAACAGCGCGATTTAAAAACCATATATCGCGATGCGCTTTCGGTTAACGGCGAGTACCAGCAGGCCCTTGAGGAACTCGAAGCAGCTAAGTTAAAAAAGAAAAAAATCGAAGCGTCCGTTCAGTCCGACTTTAAGGAAGAGTTTGATAAATTGGAAGGCTTGAAATTAAACATTGCTGGAGATAATCAATTACTGAGCGACTTAGCCTTAACGCAACTGACGAGCGGCGAACCCGTTAAAATTATCGATGAAAATAAAGTTGAGTATGAACCGGTTTTTACCGTAAGATTCAAGAAGGCCAAATAATAATTCGTGCGAAATAATAATCTATCCTAAAATAAAAAACAGACTCGAACCTCGGTCTGTTTTTATTTGTGCCGCGAGAGGGAATCGAACCCTCACTAGGTTGCCCCAACACGATTTTGAGTCGTGCGCGTCTACCAGTTCCGCCATCGCGGCTATATATTAACAAAATTTAGTATAATAAATATAGGTTTAATTGTCAAAGATTTTGCTTTACGTTATAATAAATATAGCTTGAAAACTATGGGCAAAATAATCGCAATTGTGAATCAAAAAGGAGGAGTGGGCAAGACAACGACGGCCGTTAATTTGGGCGCCTATTTGGCTTATTTGGGCAAACAGGTGCTTTTAGTCGATATTGACCCTCAAGCTAACGCTACTTCCGGTCTCGGCCTTGACCACCGTAATTTGGATGCCGGGGTATATGAATCTATAATCGGCCAAAAGCCTGTTTTTGAAATCATTAAACGCACGATGCAGGACGGTTTTAAGGTCGCTCCCGCCACCCTTTCTTTGGCCGGCGCCGGGATTGAACTCGTTAATTTAGAAAATAGAGAGTTCCGTCTGTCCATGATTTTAGAAGAAGTGCGGAAGGATTACGATTTCATAATTATTGATGGACCGCCTTCACTCGGTTTGCTTACGGTTAATAGTCTGGTGGCGGCCGACGAAGTTTTAATTCCGATTCAAAGCGAATATTTTGCGCTTGAGGGTTTAAGCCAATTATTAGAGACCATAAGTTTGGTGCAAAACAATTTGAAGCCGACGCTCGGTATCATGGGTGCGGTGATTACTATGTTTGATAAGCGTAATAAATTATCAGAAGCGGTCATGGAAGAATTATATAAATTTTTTCCGAATCGCATTTTTCGCTCGGTAATTCCGCGCAGCGTTCGGCTTGCCGAAGCGCCAAGTTATGGCCGTTCAATTTTGCATTACGACCCTAAATCGCGCGGTGGTAAGGCCTATGAAGGCTTAGCACGTGAAGTTTTGAGTCTTGATAAATAAATTATTTAACTTTAATATATGCCTCAAGGTTTAGGCCGAGGACTCGGCTCTCTTATTCCGAAAAAAACCATGACTTACGGGCAAAATCCGTTTAAATCGGAATTGGCCGAAGAAGAAACGTTCGTGGTTAACGATGGCGATCGGATTTTAAAAGTAAACCCGAGTCGTATCGCAATCAATCCGCAACAACCGCGGACTTATTTTAGTGATGCGGCCTTAAATGATTTGGCGGAATCTATCAAGCAGCACGGAATTATCTCGCCGCTCATTGTCACGAAGAAGGGTGACGGCTATGAACTTATCGCGGGAGAACGTCGCTTACGCAGCGCTAAGTTAATCGGCCTTAAAGAAGTTCCGGTTATTGTGCGTGAAGAAAAAGATCAAAAGAAATTAGAGATTGCTTTAATTGAGAACTTGCAGCGTGAAGATCTCAACCCGCTTGAGAGTGCCCGCGCCTACCAGCGCCTGATGGATGAATTTAGTATCACACAGGAAGAGGTCGCTCATAAAGTCGGCAAAGCTCGCTCAAGCGTCGCTAACGCTTTGCGGCTTTTAGCTCTGCCTATTCCGATTCAAGAAGCTCTGGCCGCCGGAAAAATTAGTGAAGCCCATGCCAAATATTTGCTTGGACTTGAAGGCGAGGCGAAGCAGCTCAACATGTTAAAAAAAATAATGCGCCAAAATTTGACCGTGGCTGAAACCGATAAAGAAATTAAGCGGCTGGGCGGCACTAAATCGGCTAAACCGAAAGACTATTTCGACCGGGCGCGCGAAGAGGAATTGGCTGAACTTTTAGCGACGAAGGTTGAGATTAAACGGCAAGGGAAGGGTGGTAAACTCGTTATTGACTTTTATGCCGAGGAAGAGTTAAATGAAATTATCAAAAAGATAAAGTAACATTTTCAAAAAAAAGGAGGGTAATTTGGAAAAAAAAGTAAACACTAATCCAAGATCATCGTTTTGGACTATAGTTATTATTTCGGCGAGTATCGCTGGTGCCGGCCTCATTTCAAGTTTGGCCATAAACGGTCTTAGCGTAAAAAATTTTTGGGATATTCTTCCCATTTCTGTATTTCTGTTCTTTGCCAGCTTCTGGGCTCTATCCGTCTCCATGATGGAAAAAAGCACCGAGGAACATTGAGCTCCAAACAGAGAGATTATTTAAGTGGCTTTTTCAACGAAGCCACTTTTTTATTTGCCTTCCTTAAATTCTTATACTAAAATAATAACGTCTTCGTGAAATACTTTTAAGAAGAAATTATATAGAAAATAGGCCATAAATCATGTCTTTTGTCCATCTCCATAATCATAGCCATTATTCTTTGCTCGACGGTTTAACTAAACTGGACGAGATGATTAATTTTGCCAAAGAACAGGGCTCGCCAGCAGTCGCCTTAACTGATCACGGTTCCATGTATGGCGCCATAGAATTCTACCAGAAGGCCAAAAAGGCCGGTATTAAGCCGATTGTCGGGGTAGAGACCTATTTGGCCCAGAACTCACGTTTTGATAAGAATACCCGCGAGGATGCCCGCAGCTATCATCTACTTTTACTCGCCAAGAATGAAATTGGCTATAAGAATTTAATTAAACTTGTCTCTCATGCGCATACTGAGGGTTTTTATTATAAGCCGCGTATCGATTGGGAATTATTGCAGGAACATCACGAGGGAATTATTGCCTCGACCGCCTGCTTGGCCGGTGAAATCCCGCGTCTAATTAACGCCGATAAATTGCCGGAAGCCAAAAAAAGAATTAAGGAATATAACGACCTCTTCGGCCAGGGTAATTTTTACTTGGAGCTTATGGATCATCCCGAGCTTCCCGAGCTCATTAAAGTTAATGAGCAATTAATTTTACTATCCAAGGAAATGGGCATACCTCTCATTGCGACCAATGATGTCCATTATCTAAAAAAGGACGATGCCGAGGCGCAGGATATTTTACTTTGCCTGCAGAACAAGAAAAAAATCACGGATACGGACCGGATGAAAATGATCGGACACGGCGATTATTCGATGCGTTCGAACGCCGAAATGATTGCTGCTTTTAAGCATGTCCCGGAAGCCATTGAAAATACGCTAAAAATTGCCGACATGTGCAATTTGGAAATAGAACTGGGTAGTATTCAATTACCATTTTTTGAGGTGCCTTCGGGCTATGATGGTAATTCGTATTTGCGCGAATGGTCGGAAAAGGGAATTGCTAAACGTTTCCCGGGGGCGTCTCCAGAAGAACTAAAACTAGTTAATGAACGCTTGGATTATGAACTCGCCGTTATTGCCAAGATGGGCTGGCCCTCGTATTTTTTAATCGTCGCGGACTTCATCAATTGGGCCAAGGATAATAAGATTGTGGTAGGGCCAGGTCGCGGCAGTGCCGCCGGCTCGATGGTTTGTTATTTAACGGGTATTACCAATCTTGATCCACTCAAGTATGATTTGCTCTTCGAGCGTTTTCTTAATCCGGAGCGTATCTCCATGCCCGATATTGATATGGACTTTGCCGATATCCGTCGGGGTGAGGTCTTGAATTACGTCGGGGAAAAATACGGGCATGATCACGTCGCGCAAATTATTACTTTCGGAACGATGGCGGCCCGGGCGGCTGTACGTGATGTCGGCCGGGTTTTGGATGAGCCCTATGAGTTCTGCGATAAGATTTCCAAGAGCATTCCCATGTTCATGAAGCTCGACGAGGCGATAAAAACCGTGCCGGAAGTGAAAGAACTTTATAATAGTGATCCGGCTGCCAAAAGAATCCTGGATTTTGCCCGTCGTCTCGAGGGAGTCGCCCGTCACGCGTCAACCCACGCCTGTGGCGTTTTGATCACGAAAGATCCCCTGACTGAGTATGTGCCGATTCAGTTTGCTTCATCGGCCGATCGCAGCATTATTTCGCAATATTCTTTACATCCGATTGAAGATCTTGGTCTTTTGAAAATGGATTTTCTCGGCCTGAAAAATTTGACGATTATTGAATCCGCTTTAAAAATTATTAAAAATACTCGCGGCTTGGAAATAAATATTGATGATATCCCGCTCGATGATAAGGCAGCCTATAGATTATTTCAGGAAGGAGAAACCACCGGCGTCTTCCAATTTGAATCTTCCGGTATGAAACGTTATTTGCGGGAATTAAAACCGACCGTCTTCGAAGATATTATTGCCATGGTCGCTTTATATCGCCCGGGCCCGATGGAATGGATTCCGGACTATATTGCCGGCAAGCATGAAATCAAAAAAGTTTCTTATCTCCATCCGAAATTGGCTCCGATTTTAGAAAAAACTTATGGCGTCGCCATTTATCAGGAACAGGTCATGCAGATTGCGCGCGACTTGGCGGGCTTTACCATGGGTCAAGCCGATGTCTTGCGTAAAGCGATGGGTAAGAAAATTGCCTCCTTGCTCGCCGAGCAAAAAGAAAAGTTTATTGAAGGCTGCGTTAAAAATGGAGTCTATAAGGAATTAGGGGAAAAGGTATTTTCTTTTATCGAGCCTTTCGCCGGTTATGGCTTTAATCGGTCTCACGCCGCTTGCTACGCGATGATTGGCTACCAAACCGCCTATCTCAAGGCTCACTGGCCAGTGGAGTTTATGGCTTCGCTTTTGACGGCTGATCAGGGGGACACCGATCGGGTGGCGATTGAAATTGAGGAATGCCGCAACATGGGTATCAAAATTATGGCGCCGGATATAAATGAATCTTTCGGTACTTTTACCGTGGTGACGGCCGGCACTAAAGAAAATAGAATTGTTCAAGCCGATGAAAAAGTCGATACTATCCGCTTTGGTCTTAAGGCGATAAAAAATGTGGGCGAGCATATTGTCGACGCCTTAATCCAAGAGCGTAAAGCGAACGGTCCTTTCGCCGATGTTTTTGATTTATTAGCGCGGGTAACGGATAAAGATTTGAACAAGAAATCGCTGGAAAGTTTAATCAAAAGCGGCGCTATGGATAGTTTCGGTGAACGCGGTGAACTTTTAGCGAACATGGAAAAATTATTAAATTATAATAAAGAATTGGCTCGGGTTAAAGAAAGCAAGCAAAGTAGTTTGTTTGCCGATTTGCCCTCTGCCAGTAATTTCCAGCCAACCCGATTAACTCCTGCGCCACCGGCTGATCAAAATGAAAAATTGATTTGGGAAAAGGCCTTGCTCGGTCTTTACGTCAGCGAGCACCCCTATAATATTTTTCGTCCCTTTTTAGCCAATTACGCCATGCCGCTGGTAAAATTAAGCCAGCATAAGGGCGCGGAAAGAGTAATTAGCGCCGGTATCGTCTCGACGATTAAAAAAATAATTACCAGAAAAGGGGAATCGATGCTGTTTGTTAAACTGGAGGATGCGACTAATACAGTCGAGCTTTTAATTTTCCCGAGGCTCTACAAAGAATCACATGATCTTTGGCTCGACGGTCAAGCCATAATTTTTGAAGGCAAGGTTTCGGAGAAAGATCGTGAAATAAAGGTGCTGGTTAACCATGCAGTCGCGCTTAATCAGCTTGATCCCGCGAAATCAATTGATGATTTTAAAAGATTAATGATGAGCGCCGGTCCGCCGAAACCGAATTACCAAAATAAATATCGGAAGGATGCTAAAACCGTCACTCCGACTTTTAGCGCGACCGATAAGCCCGAACCAAGCCGAAAGCCTTTGCGTTTGATTTTTATGACCGACCTGGCGGCCGCTGATTTAGTAAATTTAAAAAATATTTTTTCGCTTTTTCCCGGGGCGGATGAAGTTTATTTTAAAATTACCGAAAACGGCAAGGCTAAAATCATTAAAACCGCGTACCGAGTTGAGAATGCTGAGGAATTAAATAAAAAATTAGCCGAAGATTTTAAAGACTTATTAAAAATTGCGCAGTAGAATACAAAAGGCGGCTCGTCCCGATAACATAAATTGCCCCTAATATAAAATTCTGTTATAATGAAGTTAAACTTATGTTTAACTTTTTTTTAAATTAAATTTTTTAATTTCTTTTTGATATTATGCCTAGAGCGAAAAAAAATCCGGAAGCAAAAACCGAAAAAAAGCCTATCCTAAAGCCAAAATCAAAAACTAAATCAAAATTACCGGCGGCAAAAGTGAGTCCAAAGAAAAAGGCGCGGCCCGTGGTCGTTGATGTTATTGAGGATATTGACGATGTTGAGCCGGAGCAATTTTTTCCCGAATTTAAGGAGACAGAGTCGGGTTTGCCGGAATCTTTATCTACTCTTGGCTCGGAAATGCCCGAGGAAATTGATCAGCAGAAAAATTTTTATTCAAAATTAGTTACTGAAATAAAAGACAAGAATCCAAAACCAGGTTCCGCCGCTAAAAAATATGGTGAAAACGAAATATCAGAAGATGCGGCTGTTCCTAAAAGTGTAAATTTATATCGACGCCTCGTTTGGCGATTTATCGCTTTTACCGCGGTTCTTCTCTTGGCTGTATTTTATTTTTCTTTTTCGAAATTGGAGATTATCATTTCGCCTAAAGGTGAAGCAATTAATGATAGCTTACTCTTAAAAATTCAGCCGGCCGGAGCGGTTAGCGCCAATGCCGATACTGATTTTCGTGAACAAGTTAGCGGTACGGTTAGGGAAGTGGCCGTTAGTGCGCAAAAAGATTTTAGCGCTACGGGTGAAGAGTATACCGGCGAAGAAATTGCGGGTTCTGTTTCGATTATTAATAATACCGCGAAAGCACAAGCCCTGGTAGCGACCACTCGTCTTTTAAGTCCGGACAATAAATTATATCGCATTAAAAACGCAGTAAACGTGCCCGGGGGTGGAGAAGTTACGGTTGATATTTATGTCGACAAACCGGTGCCGGACTTAGCTATCGCGCCGACAAGCTTTACGATTCCCGGTCTGTGGGCCGGCTTGCAGGATAAAATTTATGCCAAAAGCAGTTCTGAATTTGTCTATCGTCAAAAAGTAAAAAAATTCATTAAAGCCAGCGATATTGAACAGGCGACCAAGGAAATGAATGCCTCGCTGATTGCTCAAGCTAAGCAGAGTCAAATTACCAGTCCTGGCGTAAATAGCCAAACACTATACGAAACTTTGGATTCTTCAAGTTTTGCAATTAGTGCCAAGGCAGGGGACGCTCAAGATAATTTTTCTATTGCCGCCACCGGCAGTATGGTTGTAATCAGCTTTTCCAAGGATGAAGTCGCTAAGCTCGCGGCCGCCAAACTGTCTTTGCTAATACCCGACGACAAGGAATTAGTGGATTATAATTCTGCGGATATAGTTTATAGCTTTGATAATTATGATGTTAAGACGGGCGTCGCGACCGTTAAGGCCAGCTTTAATGGCACGATGGTTTTGAAAAATAACACGGAAATTATTGATAAAAAACACTTGGTTAATTTAAATCGCTCACAATTAGAAAATTACTTAAAAACTTTCCCGGAAATCAAAAGCTACGAGTTAAAATTTTACCCCGCCTTTATTAATCGTGCCCCGCGTCTGCCGGAGAGAATTCAAATTTCCATTAAAGGCCTGGAAAAATAAAGAGACATGTATATTTGGTTATTATTGTGGATACAAAAAACCCGCTCACGCGGGTTTTTATTTTCTTTGTTTAGAATATTCCGAAAAAAGCGGCCTTTTTCTTTTTATTGCTTTCGCCGTGGATTAGCCTACTTAAATCATTGGATAGTTTCAGCGCTTCCGGAAGCGAGCGTTGGTGCAGATTTCGTCCGATAGCCAGACCTGAGGTATGAGAAATTTCGAGTTGCTCTTTGGTCGTCGCGAGCATTTCTTTGTTATTGCGTTTGGCGCCACCGACACAGATTACTTTGGTTCGCCCCGCGGCCGCCACAACTTCTTTAAATTTTTCGGCAACTAATTTATTATTTTTAGAATTATAGGGGTATTTAACTTTGACAAAATCAGCACCGAGACAAGACGCCATGCCCGCTCCGCCGGCAATCGTATGTATATTTTCTTCATTAACGTTTTTGCCGCGCGGATAGACCCAAAGAATAGCCAATAGACCGTGGCGGTGAGCCTCGTTAATGGCATGCGCGATGTTGGCCAGCATTTCAGCTTCGTATTTTCCGCCCAGATAAAGTGTATAGCCAATACCGACGACGTTCAGGCCGGATTGTTTTTTAAAATTGACGATATCGGCAACTTCCCACCAAAGAGGGCTGGAATTTTTTTCCTCGTTCAGCCCAAGGTTGGATTTGCCGTTTATTTTAACTAAATAATTAATGTGGCGATAGTCTTCACCGTATTGAGCGATTAAGCCCAAATGTGTTGCCAGGAGGCCGCCTTGAGTGCCGGCGGCGATTTTAAATAAATGCTCGGGGCTGGCGTCTTCGGGCGAAATCTTAGCGCCAAAAAAGTCATCATTGAGATGTTCGACTTTCTGGTCGCCAGCGATAAGGAGTAGCTTGCCGGTACCGGCGGTAGCCAGATTATAATTATGGCGGTATTCCAAGTATTTAGGCTTAGGGACGTTTAAAGGAATTCTAATTGCGGTCATAAAAATATTTATAAATTTAAGAAAATATGCTATGCTAAAATCATTACGGTAATTATATCATAATTATGTCAAAAGATAAAAATAGTCAGGAAATTGATTTGGACAAATATCGGGATCCGACCGGTCTTAGTCTAAAAAAAATGAATTTTGGGCTCTGGCTCTCGGAACACCATAAAAAAATCATGAATATTATAGTTTTTTCATTGATTGCTTTATCGGCTTTTTTCTTTTTATATTCGACCTATAATTATGTTATTTATTTTTTGGAAAAGCCGAGTGCGGCCGAGGAAGCGGCTAATGTAAATTCAAGCGTTAGCTCGCAGCGCGACCTAATAACCGATTTAAAGATAACAAGTCCGCAAATTTTTCGCAGCGGCGAAACTTATGACCTGGCCGCTAAGATTAGCAACCCCAATGATAAGTTTAGCGGGCAAATGCAATATTGTTTTCAAGTAAACGGAATTGACGCTTCTTGCGGCAGCGAGTTTGTCTTGCCATCCGAGGAAAAATATATCTTGGCACTGGGCACAAAAATTAGCACTGCTTCTCCAATAGTTACCTTTAAGTTAACCAGCATTTCCTGGCAACGGGTAGATAATCATCTTATCCCCGACTGGGCCAGCTTCTATAATCAACGGGTTAATTTTGCTATTGAAGGCCTAAGTTTGGCACTGGCCAAGCAAAGCGGCTTATCCGAAAAAGTCGATTTAAATTCCCTGGAATTCAAGATTACAAATCGTAGCCCCTTTGCGTATTATGAAGTGCCGCTAAAAATTGCTTTTTATAATGGTTCGGAACTCATCGGAGTAAATAGTTATATTGTGCAAAACTTTTTGGCGGGTGAAACGCGTAGCGTTCATTTGAGTTGGTCGGGGGCACTTGGCGGCGTGTCGCGCACCGATATTAAGCCGAATTTGAACGTATTGGACAATGCTGTGTATTTAAAATATCAGGGTGCCCAATAATGATTACCGAAAATTAATATTAATGAGTTATGTTTAGTCGCTTCAGGTTGTATCTGAAAAATTTTGACTGGTTGATTTTCGCCGCGGTCGTTCTACTGATTGCTTTCAGTTTAGTAGAGATTTACAGCGTGGCGCTTGGTCAGGAGCAATTCAGTTTGCTTAATTTCAAAAAGCAGATTTTTTTTGCGATTTTTGGCGTTTTTCTGCTTTTCTTTTTTGCCTTCGCCGATTCTAATTTTTTAAAAAGTTTCAGTCGTTATTTTTATTTATTTGGGGTAATTGTCCTGGGCGCGGTATTGGTCTTTGGATCGACGATTAATGGTACGAAGGGCTGGTTTGATGTTTTTGGATTTGGCTTACAGCCGGTGGAATTTATTAAAATCATTTTAATTCTTTTTTTGGCAAATTATTTTTCCGGGCTGGCGACAAAAGTGAAAACGGCACGCCATTTTTTTATTTCCGCCGTTAGTGCGTTTTTCCTGATTTTTTTGGTTTTAATGCAGCCGGATTTCGGATCCGCCCTTATTTTAGGAGCCATCTGGTTGATCATGATTATGGCGGCCGGTTTTCCGAAGAAGTATTTTTTGATTGTCGGTATCACGGTAGTGGTGGTGTTTACAATTTCCTGGTTTTTTCTTTTTAAGGAGTATCAGAAGCAACGCGTGCAAACATTTTTAGATCCGACGGCTAATGCGCTTGAATCCGGATATAATATTTCTCAGGCCATGATCGCTATCGGTTCCGGCGGTTTGATGGGCAAGGGGGTCGGTTTTGGTTCGCAAAGTCAGCTTAAATTTTTGCCGGAGGCTCAGAATGACTTCATATTTGCCGTCATCGCCGAGGAGTTAGGCTTGCTCGGGGTTTTGCTGGTGCTCGGTTTTTATTCACTTTTCTTTTTTCGCTGTTTCATCAATATTCGAAAAGTGGCTAACGATTTCGGCATTTATTTTATAATTGGCGCCGCTGGCTTGATTTTTATTCAAATGTTTATTAATATTGGTATGAATCTAGGAATTATGCCGGTCGTGGGCCTACCGCTGCCTTTTGTCAGCTATGGTGGCAGTTCCTTATTATCTTTGCTAATATTAGTGGGGATAATCGAAAATATAATTATTAAAGCAAAAATTAGCTATTAAATTTATGGAATTCAAATTAAAGGCAGAAAAACGAAGCAATAATGAAAAGTTAGCCGCCGACACAATCGCGGCTGTTGTTTACGGAAAGGGAGTAAACAACGAGAGTTTAAAAATGAAACGCATTGATTTCGAAAAGACTTTTAGTGCCGCGGGTGAATCTAACTTAATCAGTCTTGATTTTGGCGCGGGCGCAGTCAAAGTTTTGGTTAAAGATCTGCAACGCGATCCCTTAAAGAATACCTATACTCATGTTGATTTCTATCAGGTTAATATGAAAGAAAAAATCACAACTGAAATCCCGCTTCATTTTATTGGCGAATCGAAGGCGATTAAAGAATTGGGTGGCATGTTAATGAAGGAAATCAACGAGCTTGAAGTTGAATGTTTGCCGAGCGATTTAGTTGATCATATCGATATCGATATTTCGGTCCTTGCTACGTATGATGATGTTATAAAAATTGGTGACCTGGTTTTACCGGAAACTTTCAGACTAACTCACAATCATCCGTCCGATGTTGTTGTAGTCGTTGTCGAACCGAAGGTTCAGGTTGAAGAAGAAAAACCGGTTGAAGCCGCGCCGGCTGAAGCTGAAGCCAAGGATGCCAAGAAAGAAGAAGCAAAAAAATAAAATATTTTATCTGATCAAAAATAAAACCCCCGATTGTTTCGGGGGTTTTATATTTTAATCTGTGCTAGCCGGTATTGGCCGGATAAGTCTTTTAACATTACTATCTTGGACGAAGGAAAATACTGTTTAGCAAGCTTTTGTATCGTTCGACTTTGACTCGGGTCAATTTCACATAAGACATAAGAGTCGGGGCCATCTGCTTTATTATTAAGTTTGCTCAGTTGCTTAAAGAGTGCCCGATAGTACTTCAGACCGTCTGGGCCGCCAATCAGCGCGAGTTTCGGCTCTTTGTGGATACTGGGCGACTGCGCTACTTGCCGAGGGCTTAAATAGGGTAAGTTAGCACAAATTATTATAGAATCGCGGGTAATTTGTGGCCAACTCTTAGACTTAATTAAAGGTTCTATTAAGTTGCCCCGATAAAATTTAATTTTAGAAAATTGCTTATTTTGCTGCGCATTACGGCGGGCAATTTTTAAAGCGGCCGCTGAAATATCAAGGGCGTAAAAAGAAAGTTTAGAGTATAGAGCGGCTGCTGAAATTTGCGTATTATGGGCGAGTGTCACAATAATCGCGCCCGAACCGGTGCCGATGTCTATAATCGTGGCCGCTTGATCAGAATTATTTAATAAAGAAAGAGCCGTTTCGACCATCAGCTCTGTTTCCGGGCGGGGAATTAGAACGTTTTTATCAACAGAAAAATTGAGACCGTAAAATTCCTTCTCGCGGGTTATGGCCGCCATTGACCAGCCGGCGAGGCGCTTTTTCTCAAGAGCCTGAAAGTTGCGAACGGTTGTGGCGCTCACGCCAATTTCCGGGTGCGTTAAAATATAAATTCGTTCCTTACCAACCAAAAAAGCGAGCAGCATCTCTGCCTCTCCAGGATCAAGCGTGGAATTTTTTAACAATTGCCAGGCGTTCATTATTTTTATTTACGGTTGTCTTTGTCCGCTTTACGTAAAGCCCCGACAATCTCGGCGATCTCGCCGTCCATGATGCGGATAATACTATGCCAAGAAACGTTGATCCGATGATCGGTGACGCGATCTTGGGGAAAATTGTAAGTGCGGATTTTATCTGAGCGATCGCCGTCGCCAATTTGGCTCTTGCGTGCGCTGGATTGCTCGGCCAGACGCTCTTCTTCTTGTTTGGCTAAAAGACGGGAGCGCAAAACCTGCAAAGCTTTTTCTTTATTTTGATGTTGAGATTTTTGATCCTGACAGGAAACTGTGATTCCGGTTGGAAGATGGACGATACGAATAGCTGAGTAAGTAGTATTGACGCATTGCCCGCCCGGACCGCTTGAACAGAAAGTATCGATTCTAATTTCGTTGGCTTTAATTTCCACATCAACCTCCTCGGCTTCAGGTAAGGTAACGACCGTGGCGGTCGAAGTATGGACGCGCCCTTGTTTTTCTGTTTCCGGTACACGCTGAACACGGTGCGTTCCGGCTTCAAATTTTAGTAAACCGTAAGCACCCTCGCCGGATACGGAAAAAATAATTTCTTTGTAACCGCCGATGCCGATAACGGAAGAATCTATTAAGCTTAATTTCCAGCCTTGGCGTTCGCAAAAACGGGCATACATGCGAAATAAATCTCCGGCAAAAAGCGCCGCTTCATCACCGCCCGCGCCGGCTCTAATTTCGATAATTGCGTTTTTCTTATCATTCGGGCTGGCCGGATGAACCTCATCTTCGATTTCCTCGGCGAGTTCGAGGGAACGGGAATTAAGAGCGGATAATTCATCATTCGCCATCGTTTTTAATTCGGGGTCGCTTTCATTATTTATGATTTCGTTATTTTGGCGAATATTGTCATCGACTTTTTCTAATTCTAAAATAAGACCCATCGCTTTCTTTAAGTTGGCGTGGTCCTGGGATGTTTTTACCATTTCTTTGGCGTCCTTAAACAACTCCGGGTCTGCCAGTTTTTCCTCAAGTGCGCCAAAGCGTTGTTTAATATCTTCGTACATAATATTTTTCTTATCGTTTTTTTTAAATTCTATGTGTTAAAGGTGTTTTGCCTACAAAAAAGCAATCATTATTAATATTGTAGCATATTAGGACCACAAAACTAAAACCGATTGCTTTTTATGAAGCTATTTTTTGTTTAATTTTACTTGAGCGATTTTTTTGATATCTTTTGTTTTGACAACCACTTCTTTCTTGGCGCGAGCTTCAGCACGGGCTGCTCTCTTAACTTTTTTACCTTTAAGATCGCTAACATTAGCTTTAGCTTTAACCTTGGCTTCAAATTTTTCGACGCGGCGAGCCGTATCAACCAATTTTTGCTTACCAGTATAGAAAGGGTGGCAGGCGGAACAAAGTTCAACCTTAATTTCCGGTTCAGTCGAGCCGGTTGTAAAAGTGTTGCCACAAACGCAGGTTACCTTGCAGTTCGGGTAATATTTTGGGTGGATGTCATTTTTCATACAAATAAAAAAATTTTATTGAAAATTAATAAAATTTGAACTATTGAATATATTCAAATTATGGTAGTATTATGGTATCATAACTCTTAAATTAAATCAAGGGCTCCCGGAAATGAGCTGAGCCGCTCATATTAACAAAATCTGCCGATTTGCTATAATATACCTTAGACGATTATGCCTAAAATTAGTAATATTGCGAAAAATACCTCATATTTGACTTTAGCCCTGATTTTACAGAAAATCATTTCTTTTACCTACTTTACGCTTTTGGCTCGCTATGTCGGCCCGGCCAGTTTAGGAAAGTATTATTTTGCCATCTCTTTTACCACTATTTTTGCGATATTTATTGATCTTGGTTTTGCCAATGTCTTAACGCGGGAGGTCGCCAAGGATTCAAGCCGGACGCAAAAATGGTTAGCTAATATCGTTTCTCTAAAAATACCACTCGCGCTTGTCGCGCTCTTGGCGGTTTTTATTTTGATTAAGGTCTTAGGTTACGACGAACAGACGCGAAATCTTGTTTACATCAGTTCGATTTGCATGGTACTTGATTCTTTCACTTCTACTTTTTTCTCGGTGGTGCGCGGTTACCATAATTTAAAATATGAGAGCATCTCGTCGGTAGTTTTCCAATTAATTGTACTGGGCTTCGGCTATAGTGCGCTCTTGCTCGGTGGCGGTCTCGTCCCGGCGATGTTCGCCCTTGCTCTCGCCAGTTCTTTTAATTTTGTCTATGCGTTCATAATTTTGCGTCATAAACTAAAAATATTTATTAAATTAGCTTATGATAAAGTTTTAGTCAGGGAAATTTTGATAATCAGCTGGCCTTTCGCTGCCTACGCGATTTTTCAACGGCTTTATACTTATTTAGATTCGGTTTTTCTGTCTATTTTGGCGGGGGATGAACAAGTTGGTCTGTATCAAATAGCATTCAAAATAATTTTTGCCTTGCAATTTTTGCCGCTCGCCTTTACCGCCTCACTCTATCCGGCGATGAGCACTTATTGGCATAGTAACCGGGAACAGCTACTCATTTCTTTTGAACGCGCTTTAAGTTATCTGATTATTATTTCTTTGCCGATAATTGTCGGGGCAGTCGTCCTTGCCGATAAGATTGTTTTATTGTTTAAAGCGGGCTATGGCGGCGCCTTGTTGCCACTGCAGATTTCAATAATTTCCTTATTCTTCATTTTTGTAAATTTTCCAATCGGCTCGCTTCTTAACGCCTGCGATCGCCAGCAAAAAAATACTTTTAACATGGGGCTGGTCATGGTAGCGAGTGTCGTTCTTAATTTACTCCTGATACCGCACTGGCAAGCAGTTGGCGCAAGCATAACGGTACTGGCAACCAACGCGCTTATGTTTGTACTGGGCATTTATTGGGTCAGAAAAATTATTCCGTACCGGGCAAGGAAAAATATAATTGTATTTGCAAAAGTCCTGCTCGCCTCCGTCGTCATGGGGATGATAATTTATTTAGGTAAAACTTATTTAAATGTTTTCGTCGCAACCCTAATTGGTGCGGCTTTGTATTTCGGAATTTTGCTTCTCTTGGGTGGCTTTAAGCGCGAAGACATTATGAGTGTCGTACACTCATTTAAGCGTTAAATTATGAAAAGTCTTTTATTTACGCTCGAATATCCCCCCTTTCGGGGAGGTATTGCCAATTACTATGGTAACTTGGCTAAATTTTGGCCGATTAAGGAAAAGTTGAATGTCCTTGATAATAATCGCGGTGAATTAAGTACCGGCAACGGCTTTATGTCGTGGTGGCCGGCTATTTTTGCGCTGAAGCGTAAATTAGCGCGCGATAAATATGATTTTCTGCTGGTTGGACAGATTCTGCCCCTGGGGACGGCTGCTTTTATAGTCTCATTATTTCGCCCGACGAAGTATATTGTTTTTTTACATGGCATGGACTTGGCCTTTGCTTTGCGCTCCGAATGGAAGCGCGGCTTAAGCCACTTAATTTTAAGGCGGGCCCATAAAATAATCTGCGCTAATAGTTTTGTTCAGGAAAAACTCATGGAGTTTGATTCAAGGCTGGCAGACAAAACGGGATTAATTAATCCCGGTATTGAGGGTGATGCGCCGAATATTGACGAAGCGGAACTGCGCAACCTGAAAAATTCATATAATCTTGACGGCCAGACGATACTTTTAAGTCTTGGCCGGCTGGTAAAAAGGAAAGGAGTTGATCGGACGATAGAGGCATTAGTGCACATTCCGGAGAATATCAAGCAGAATCTACGCTATTTTATTGCCGGCGCCGGCCCGCGCGAAGAATATCTAAAACAATTAGTACCGGCGCATTGCGCGGAGCGCATTACTTTTTTAGGCGAGTTAAGCGAGGAAGAGAAGTGGGCCTGGCTAAAACTTTGTGATATTTTTATAATGCCCTCGCGCGATATTTCCGGTGATTTTGAAGGTTTCGGTATCGTTTACTTAGAAGCTAATCTTTGTAGCAAACCGGTTATCGCCGGTAATTCCGGTGGCGTGCGTGATGCCGTTATTAACGAGGAAACTGGACTTTTGGTTGATCCCGATAAAGTGGACGCGATTGGAGCGGCCATTGTCCGTTTAGCGGACGACCCGGTTTTGCGAGAACGTCTCGGCGCGCAAGGGCGAGCCCGCGCTATCCGTGATTTTTCTTGGGAAAAGCAAGCCGCTCAAACCTGGCAATTAATTAAAGAGTAAATTAAGAAATTATGATATCAATAATTATTCCCGTTTATAACCAAGCGCAAAAAATTATTAAAACTTTAAAAAGCATTGCCGCTCAAAGCTATCAAGATTACGAAGTTATTATCGTAAATGATGGTTCGAGTGATGGCGTCGCTAATATTTGCGGTAAGTATTTAGAATCTTTAGTTACCAATCAGTCATATTTATTTTTAAACCAAGCGAACGCCGGTGCGCCGGCGGCCCGAAATCGTGGCGCCAAGGAGGCTAAGGGTAATTATTTATTTTTCTGTGATGCTGATGCTGTGCTAACGCCGAACGCTTTAGAAACCCTGGTGCGTAACTTAGAAGCGAATCCCAGTATTAGCTATGCCTATTCCTCCTTTCTTTGGGGTAAAAAATTATTTAAGCTTGGCGAATTTGACCCCGAAAAATTAAAAAAAATGCCCTATATCCATACCATGTCCCTGATTCGGCGCTCTGATTTTCCGAGTCTCGGCTGGGATGAAAGCATAAAAAAATTACAGGATTGGGATTTATGGTTAACTATGCTCGAACAGGGAAAAATTGGCATGCATATTCCCGAGATTTTATTTACGGTTACGCCCGGCGGCACGATTAGTTCCTGGGTGCCGAGTTTTGCTTATAAACTTATGCCTTTTTTACCAGCGGTCAAAAAATATAAACGCGCGGAAAAAATAATTAAAGAAAAACATGGCCTTTAATCGCTTCCAAAAATTTTTGCTTAGTTTCGTCCTGGTTATCGTGGTCGCTTTTGCTTTATTTATTTTTATTGTCCTGTTTTCCTTAAATCGTGCGCAGAGTAGTCCTAATCCGATTATCGATCTTAAAATTAACGGACAGACCATTAAGGCGGAAATAGTAAAATCGGGCCCGAAAATGTATTTGGGTTTGAGCAAGCGCCCAGAAATGTGCGCTGGTTGCGGCATGCTTTTCCTTTTCCCGGATAAAGAGATACGTGATTTCGTGATGCGCGATATGGAATTTCCTTTGGATATTATCTTTATTTCAGAAGGCAAAATAATTAATATTGATGAAAACTTAATGCCCGAGAGCGACCCGGTAGAGAATTATTATGTTAGTGCGGAACCGGCCGACGCCGTCTTGGAGCTTAATGCCGGTTATTGCCAGAAATACAATATTAAAGCGGGTGACAGTGTGATTTATTAATAATCTCTTATGAACTTAAGTTTAAAAAATAAAAAAATTTATCTATATCTCGGTATTTTTGCATTAATTGAATTAATCTCTTATTTTGCCTGGCAAATACCTGTTTTAAATTTGTCCGCGTTCTGCCTAATTATCGCCGGGGCCGTTATTTTAAGCATTTATCGCCTTGAATACGGCCTGCTTTTAATTCTCGCCGAACTTTTTATCGGTTCCATGGGGCATTTATTCGTTTATTCCTCCGGTGCATTTTCTATTTCTATTCGGATGGCGCTTTGGGCATTAGTTTTGCTTATTTTTACTTTTAAGTTCATCACCCAATTGATTAAAAGAGGGAAGAATAGCCCGTATTTAAAAAGCTTAATGAGTTTTTATGGCGCCAAGCATTTTTTGCTTCTCGCTATTTTTGTCCTCGTCGGTATAGCTAACGCCTATTTCCGCGGACATAGCTTGAACCTGATATTTAGCGATGTTAATTCCTGGCTCTATTGGCTGCTGATTCTTCCTCTGGCCGTTATCTACCATCCGGACAACAAGCGCACCTGGCAGAATTTAATTGATTTATTTTTGTCGGCCGTTATTTGGCTGAGTCTAAAAACATTATTCCTCCTCTTTGTCTTTACGCATAACTTAAGCGCCGCTCCGGAAATATATCTTTGGCTGCGCCGTTCTTTGGTTGGCGAAATGACGCCGACGGCCTCCGGTTGGCCGCGTGTCTTTATCCAGGGCCAGATTTTTTCCGGAATTGCCCTATTTATGCTTTTCTGGATGAACGTAAAAAATACAGCCGCCAAAATATTCTATAAACCGTTGCCCTTAATCTTAGGCGCACTTTTCGCGAGTGCCTTACTAATTAGTTTTTCGCGCAGTTTTTGGGTTGCGCTCGTCGTCACGTCAATTTTTAGTCTGCTCTTAGTTTGGCGCGAGAAAAATTTACGCCAAGCTTTTAAATCCGCTCTTTGGCTATCCCTTAGTTTTTTACTGGGCTTAGCAATTATTTATCTGGTGGCAGTATTTCCATTTCCGCCGACCGGTAAATTTAACGCTGATTTTTTAAACCGTGTTACCAATAGTAATGAAGCAGCTCTAAGTTCTCGCTGGTCTTTGCTCCCGGTCCTGGTTAAGGAAATAAATAAAGAGCCATTCTTGGGCCAGGGATTTGGTGCCACCATTACCTATATTTCGAGCGATCCTCGCGTTTTGCAGAATAATCCCAGCGGTGAATATACGACCTATGCCTTTGAATGGGGTTATCTTGATTTATTGCTGAAGATCGGTTTACTGGGCACCCTTGCTTATTTACTGCTAATCTTTTTTATATTTAAAAACGCCTTGGTATACGGACATAAAAATGCTGGTTATTTACTTCTGGGCTTAAGTTCGGGTCTAATTTTTTTGGCCGTCACACACGTATTTACTCCATACCTTAACCATCCGCTCGGCATCGGAATACTCCTCTTGGGGGCTTGTCTAATTCAGAAAGATAAGGTATATTAAAAATTAACTAATCTTCAATAAATAAAATAAAATTATGAACGAGCAAATCATCTCGCAAGAAGGCTATGATAAATTAAAAGATGAATTGACCTTTTTGACCACGACTAAGCGCAAAGAAATTGCGGAACGGATTGAACGCGCGAAAGAACTGGGTGATTTAAGCGAAAACGCGGAGTATAGCGAAGCTAAAGACGCCCAGGCACTAAACGAAGGACGCGTTCTCGAGCTCACCAATACCCTTAAAAACGTAACGGTTGTTCCGCATGAAGATTCAGTCGGCCAGGTAGTAATGGGCTCGAAAGTAACCGTTAAGACCGGCGATAAAGAGAAACAGTATACAATCGTTAGTTTTAATGAAGCCGACCCGATCAACGGTCTGATTTCGAATGAGTCGCCGCTTGGGGTCGCTTTTTTGAACAAGAAAAAAAATGATTCCGTTGAAGTTGAGACACCAAAGGGAATGTTTAAATACAAAATTTTAAAGATTGAATAAAAATTCTTTATGCCTAAGAGCCAAGAGCTAAATAAAGAAAATAGCGAAGAAAAAACCGCTTCAATTGTGAGTGAGCGCAATGATCGCCTAAAAAAACTGAATGAACTTATTGAATCGGGTGTTAATCCTTATCCGGCGCGATCAAAGCGCGATTTTTCTGTTGCCCAAATCGTGTCCGATTTTGAGACACTTACTGAAAGCCAAAAAGAATTTTACATTGTCGGCCGTTTGCGCTCCAAGCGGGAACACGGCAATCTGGCTTTTGCTAATCTTGAAGATGCGAGCGGCAATATTCAATTAGCTTTCTCTAAGAAAGATTTAGGTGCGGATTCATATAAAACATTTTTGAAATTAATCGATATCGCCGATTTTATTCAGGTTAAGGGCTCTGTTTTTTTAACCCATAAAGGCGAGAAGAGCGTGATGGTTAAAGAGTGGAAATTGCTGACGAAAGCTTTACGTCCGATTCCGGATTCCTGGTATGGACTAAAAGATGAAGATGAGCTATTCCGCAAGCGTTATCTCGATATTTTATTGAATAAAGAAACTTTAGATATTGTTTTAAAAAGATCTAAATTCTGGCAGGCGACCCGGGAATTTCTTATGGCCAAGGGTTTTATTGAAGTGGAAACTCCGGTTCTGGAAACGATGGCCGGGGGCGCTGACGCCAAACCTTTCGTAACCCATCATAATGCATTGGATATCGATGTTTATTTAAGAATATCCACGGGCGAACTTTGGCAGAAAAAATTGATGGTTGCCGGAATGGAAAAAACTTTTGAAATTGGACGTCAATTCCGTAATGAGGGAATGGACGCTGAACATTTACAGGACTATACCCAGATGGAATTTTATTGGGCCTATGCCGACTATAAGATGGGTATGTCGTTAACCGAAGAGATGTATAAATATATTGCTCAAGAAAGCTTCGGGACCCTTAAATTTAAAATAAAGAATTTTGAGATTGACTTAGGTAAAGAGTGGGAAATTTATGACTACCGGGACACAGTAAAAAAAATGACGGGAATCGATGTTTTAAAAGCCAGCGAGAAGGAAATAGTCGCCAAATTAAAGGAACTTAAAGTCGATTATGACAGCAAAGGTTTTAATATTACCCGCGCGATTGATAATCTTTGGAAATATTGCCGCAAGCAGATCGCCGGTCCGGGATTTTTAGTCGGTACACCGATTGCCGTTTCACCTCTTGCTAAACGCGATGAAGATAACCAGGAAGTCGCCCAAAGATTCCAAATAATTATTGCCGGTTCGGAAGTAGGGAACGGTTATAGCGAGCTTAATAATCCAGTCGATCAGGAAGGACGCTTTAAGGAACAGCAAAAATTGAAAGAAGCAGGCGATGAGGAGGCGCAGGGCCACGACCATGATTTCGTAGAAGCGCTTGAATATGGCATGCCGCCGACCTGCGGATTTGGTTTTAGCGAAAGACTGTTTAGCTTTTTAATGGATAGACCGGCCCGAGAGTGCCAAATTTTTCCGTTGATGCGGCCGAAAAAGGAACTTTAAATTTATGCGTTTATGGAGCCTCTCCCCGCGATATCTTGATCGCCAAGGTCTCTTGGCCCTCTGGCGAGAAGCCCTGCTTGCCAAAAAAGTTCTGGAAGGGAATACGAAGGGTTATAAAAATCATCCGCAACTAATCCGTTTTAAAGAAAGTAGGGACGCTTTGGTAAATATTAATGCTTATTTATACGGTATATATTTAGAAGCAGAAGCACGTGGCTATAAATTTTCGGCTGATAAGATTAAGACCTTGAAAATTTTAAGTAAAAAGATTAAAGTAAATAGCGGTCAGCTTGATTACGAATTTTCTCACCTACTTAAGAAGTTAAAGATTAGAGACAACAAAAAATATTCAGAGATTAAAGATATTAAACGGTTGGAAGCCCATTTTTTATTTACGGTAGTGTCTGGTGCAATAGAAAAGTGGGAAATAACTAAATAGAAGACATTATTCGGGGATCGTCTAACGGTAGGACTCCAGGTTCTGGTCCTGGCTATTGGGGTTCGAATCCCTATCCCCGAGCATAGCAAAAAAGAGAAGATAATATCTTCTCTTTTTTGCTATACGCCTCGCAGAGGCGCGGATTCGAACAGGGCAGAAGCGAGTCTTGAGCCGCTTTAGCAAAAGCGGCGAAAAGGGGAGCGTAGCTAAAGCTCCGGGGGAGCTTTAGTTCTGACCGCGACAACGAAGCGAATGAGCGACGGCGAATTCGCTGAGGCGGAAATCCCTATCCCCGAGCTAATAAAAAGGGCTCGATTTCTCAAGCCCTTTGTTTACTTACTCAAAGCGATTATCGCTTTCGCTATGGAGACTTTCTTGGCAATGCTTTTAGAACATTCATTTTTCATCCGAAGCTCTCTTTTAATCACAAAAAAGGGGCAACTCCCTGTGTTGTTAAATTTCTGAAAAATATCCGGGAAAACTTTGCTTAGCATTATAAGTAGAAAAACAACATCTTTCTGAAGAAAAAGAAGTTTTTTATTATCTTTTTCTTCTGTAAAATTACTGCAAGCTAAAACTCCTAAATCGGGGGATCCCACTTTTACATACAGATTTTTCGATTCTATGTATCCCTCTATTACTGCAATCCATTTTTCAATTACACAAATACTTGTTCCTTGAATTTCTGTGTCTTTCATGTCTAATAATTTTTAAAGTTCAACAATGCATTATTAATTAAAAATATTATCACGATATTCCATAGTTGTCAATAATTGTTCCAACCATATCCCAAACTCCGAGCAAATAGACAAGAATACCACTTTTGTGGTATTTTTGTTATGTGTATGTACAAGATAATAAAAATTTAATTTATGAAAATTAATATTGAAAAACAATTTAATCCAGTTTTTAGGGGGAAACAAGAAGACTCGGAACAAAAAATTGAAACTATTCTATCAAATGAAGAAGATAATGATAATGAATTTGGTGAGAAAAAGATTAGACTCTTAAATAAGGAAAATCAAGATTTTATTGGTAGTATCTCTTTTGATTATATTTCAAAAAATGATAATAAATTTATAAAAGTTAGGTTTGCCGGTATAGGAGATAATTATAACAGAAAAGATTTATCACTAGATTTATATAAACATCTAATAGATATAGCTAAACGAAAAGAATTAAATGGAATTTGTAGTGATGAGGTAGTCCAGGGCGGCGCCTTAGCTTCTTGGAAGAAACTTCAGGAACAGGGCTATGATTTATCAGTTTTTCCAGAACTATTTGATAAATACAAAGAATTCTGTAAAACATACGATGAAGGCAAATATTTTAAAGACCAATTTGCAACTGGCAATGGCGAGAGTGTATTTACTATTAATTTATAGACAAAATCGTTCCAACTATATCCCTATTCCCGAGCATCTCTCAAAAACACCTGTAAGTACAGGTGTTTTTGTTTACAAAAAAATGTTTTAGTCTTATTTAAAGTAAACGGATTTACTTTTTTGAATTACCTAATTCTTTCTTGGGCTTATACTCAATCCCCCAAATCAAACCCGGTTTTACATTAGCCACGGCTGGCAATAGATGGTTAAGAAGTTGTTCTGCGGTCATTCTAAATTTATTACCTTTTGCAGAAATTTTAACCCAACCATCCTTATCACGAAGGTATTTTTCGGTAAAGTTTTTTGTGCCGATTGATATTATGTAGCTGTCATTAGTTAATTTCATATTATGGATATTATATCAAAATTCAGAAATAAATAAACCGGCTTATTTTTTAATGTGGTTCCAACCATATCCCAAACTTTGAGCTAATAAAAATTCGATGTATTTCGTACTATATATGGACAGAACGAAAAGAGATCGGTTACTACCGGGAAAAGCTTTCTGCGGTACCGGAATCTGAACAATGTGGCCGGCTCAAAAATAAATAAGATATGACAAATAAAATTTCCGGCGGTGTAGCGCATAATTTACCGAAAGACTTGCGAATAGCCTTACTATCTGATCGCCGGGCTTTATTGGCATGGGAAGATATTACAGAACTCGCCCGCAATGAGTGGATTTGCTGGACTATTTCTGTTAAGAAAAGTAAGACGCGCCAAGAGCATGTTAAGAGAGTTGTTTCGGAATTAAAAGAGGGTATGCGGCGACCATGTTGTTGGTCCGGCTGTGTCCACCGTAAAGATTACATGAATAACTAATTTATATGAATTTCAATAAGCTGAGTGACGAAGAAAAAAGAATAATAATAGAAAAGGGAACAGAAGCCCCATTTAGCGGCGAATACGTGAATACTATGAAGTCGGGTGTTTATGTTTGTCGACAATGTGGAGAACCGCTCTATAAGTCTCAAGACAAGCTCAAGTCAGATTGTGGCTGGCCCAGTTTTGACCAGGAAATAATCGGAGCGGTTCATAGGGGCTGGGATGCGGATGGCCGGCGCACAGAAATTACTTGCGCTAAATGTGGCGGCCATTTGGGACATATATTTACCGGAGAACACCTTACCGACAAAGATGTTCGTCATTGTGTAAATTCACTTTCGATGAAATTTGTTCCCAAAAACTAAAAAAGCTTCTCCCTGCGTATTATTAAAGAGATATTTAATAAACTAAACCTAAATTTATGAAGGAAACAACAAAAAATGGCTCCGGCGCGATGAAACTATTAATCTTGGGCGCCAGTGTTGCTGGTTTAGCCGCAGCCTATTTTTTTCTCGGTCCCAAGAAGAAGAAAAACCTTGAAGACGCTAAATCTTGGGCTATTAAAATGAAGGGGGATGTGATTGAAAAAATTGAGCAAGCGAGAGAAGTCAGTGAACCTATTTATAATGACATCATTGATTCTGTGGCCGCGAAATATGAAAAGGAAATGAAATCCACCCCTCAGGAAATAAAAGCGCTCGCTCAGAATTTGAAAACCCACTGGCGCGCTATTGACCGCGCCGCAAAAGCCAAGAAGATTACGACATCAAAGGTGACCCCGAAACAAAGCAAAATAAAGAAATTGGTGAAATAATTAAATTAATTTAAAAATTTATGAAAGGATTCAACGCTAATATAGAAAAAGAAACTTTAAAAAATACTAATTTTCGTAAAGTTTTGTATACTGCTAAGCATAGCCAGCTTGTTCTAATGAGTCTTTTGCCAAACGAGGACATTGGAATGGAAGTGCATGAGAATAATGATCAGTTTTTCCGTTTTGAAAAAGGGCAGGGCAAGTGCATTATTGATGGGAATGAATACCCTGTCACCGATGGCTCGGCAATAATTGTGCCGTCTGGTGCTCAACATAATATTATCAATACTTCAAATTCGGAAAGTCTAAAACTTTATACCATTTACTCGCCCGCGAACCATAAGGATGGCATTATTCGTGCGACTAAAGAAGAGGCCGAGAAGAATAAAGAGGAATTTGACGGAAAAACGACGGAATAATTATTAATCATATGAAAAATTCAAAATTAGACTTATAAGGCAGCGGCCATATTGAAGGTGCCTACAATACTGACCTCAATTTATCCAGAGGGGAATGGATATTTATGGTCTCATGGATGCCGCTGGAGATGCCACGCCTGACGCCCATAAATATGGTATTGAACGTATGCTGCAAGCCGGCGTTATTCCGATCACCTGGGAAACAATCGCATCCGAATGGATGCATGATTGGAACAATCCAAAAGTGGCCGATTTAAAAAAAGAAGTATATGGGAAGTATGATGTTATGCTCGGAATGTAAATTTAGTAAAACATAGACAAGACCGCTATATATTTACGATATAGATAAATAGACAAAATACCATATTTCGCGGTATTTTTAAATTTGTAATTACAAATTAAAAATATGAAAAATAAAATAAATGACAAAATATTTACTGCGAAAACTCTGAGTCTTTACGACGGACAAAATGGCCAGCCGGCCTATGTCGCCGTTGATGGTTTGGTTTATGATGTGACGACTGCCTTTATTAACGGTTCTCACATCAATCACCAAGCGGGTCAAGATTTATCGGAGGATTTTCATAGCATACATTTAATGGATATTATTAATAAATATCCAATTGTAGGAAAATATCAGGCTTAATATATTCAAAATGATGTTGGTTATGATAAAAAGCTAAATAATCATTAAGACTGTTCCAACTGAGTCCCTATCCCGGAGCAATTTTACAAAATAGCACTTTTCGTGCTATTTTTGTTCTATAAACATTATTAGAATAAATTAGATAAATTCATTCAATATGCCTAAATCTAAATCGACATTGCCGGGAAAAAGAATTATTCTCAGAAGACTCAAGCCAACTTTGTTAACGGCAAAGGCACTATTTAGGGTTGTTGATGAAAATCGTCAACATTTATCACCCTGGTTTCCTTGGGTAACTAGCGAAAATAATGTCGAGGATGCTTTAAAATATCTATTTACCGTTGATGAAAAATTTAAACTGGGTGAAAAAACTGATTACGGAATTTATTTAAATAACGAATATATTGGCAATATAGGTATATTTGATATTAATAAAAAAAATAAATCTGGCGAAATTGGTTATTGGTTATCCAAAAAATTTACGAGAAATGGTTATATGACTGAGGCGCTTGGTGTTCTGGAAAAAGAATCCTTTTTAAATCTTAATTTGAATAGAATTCAGATAAAATGCGACGAAAGAAATATCCCATCCGCTGGTGTTGCCAAAAAATCTGGGTATACTCTTGAAGGGAAATATCGAGAAGATACTTATAGTGAATACTTTAAGGATTTTAGAAATACTTTTATTTTTTCGAAGTTAAAATCAGATTTTAAAAAAAGTAAAAAAAGACCGAGTTAGCAACTGTAATTTTATGAAAAAAGCACTTATAATCATTGATGTTCAAAAAGGCTTTATTAATAAATTAACAAAGCCTATTGTAATAAAAATTCGAAAGTATATTTTAAAGACTAATAATCACTATGATCTTTTAATCTTTACTCAATACTTTAATCGCAAAGGAAGTAATTTTATACGCAGCTTAAAATGGAGTGGTTTTATGGATAAAAATCAGACAGATTTGGCGGATGAAATTAAAGAACTTATTAATGGAAACCATCTATTTCCTAAATTTACATATAGCAGTTTTGTTGATAACAAATTGTTCAGTTTGTTAAAGAAAAATAAAATAGATCAGGTCGAGTTGGCCGGTTTTGATACGGAAAACTGTGTGCTGACTTTTGCCCGAGATGCATTTGATCGCGGAATGTCAGTGCTTGTTCTAAAAAATCTGACGGCCAGTCATTCTTCGCCAAGACTACATAAAGCTGCCTTAGAGATTATTAAGCATAATATTGGCATTATCAAATAGAGAATCAGGTCTTAGTTATCTGAGGCCAATAAAAACCAAATTTAAAACACCCCGCCGGGTGTTTTGTGTTTAATAATTGTTTTGCTCTCTATTACTTAAACACTAAGGGTAAAAGCGTGAGCAGAAAAATATCAGCGGTAAAGTGGGCGATCATTGCCGACTCAAGTCCTTTTTTCCAGAATAGCCAGCCAAAGACGATGCCGCCGATACCATTTAGAACAACTGCTCTTATGATTATAAGCGGTGTTAAATTCGTTAAAGAAGCGGTCAGCGGTAAATGCCCGAGCCCGAATATAACAGCGGCGAGGATAATGGAAACAATAATCGCAGCCCGTGTCGCTTCCTGTCTTTTGAATAATTTAACGCTCAGCCAAATAAAAAAGCTCATTAAAAATAAGCGCATTAATATTTCTTCGGTGGCCCCGCCGTATATGGCCGCTAAAAGTTTTTGCCAAATTGGGGCATAGTTTTGATGAGTACTAAGCACCGCACCTTGGATTGTAAATAAAGTATCGACGGCATAGATAACTATCGCGGTTATAGCACCGAGAGTAACTGATATTCCTAAAATATTCTTCAGTACTTTTTTTGAGTCTCCTTTTTCGAGTATAGCTTCAATCAGTGGAAGCCGGAAATGTATTTTTTTTGTAAAAATCAAACCGAGGAAAATAACGATTGAAAAAAGGATTAAACTCTGAATTAACTGCGCCAAAAATATAAATTCTATCGGTTGGCCGATTTGCTTCAAGACGTCTCCCTGCAGAGAAATAATATACGGAAAGACACAAATGACGCTCACGAGGCTTAAACCCAACAGAATAAAAAATGATTTCCAATTGATATAATTTTTCATATATACTTATATTAGCACAAAATTAGAGAAAATTAAAACATATTCATTGACAAGACAATATTCAGGTGCTAAACTATCCTCACTGTAAAAAAATATTTAGTCATTAAAAAAGGAGGACATTAGTGTATTTAAGTGAAAAAAATGATCAGAACAATCAATCTGATCTAAAAATGACTGTACTGCACCGTAAAAACGGACTGTGGGGCGACATAGAACTCGTTTTACTACGCATTGGTCTTGTAACCGAAGTAAGCACTCACCCAAGTTTCCCGCAGTATCTAATTTTGCTCGGACATCATACAATTGAGGAAACTTTAAATGTAATCAACTTCGGGCCAACGCACACGGTAAGCCAATTAATTGGCATAGACAATCAAAATTTACCGTTTAAGCCGCATTCATAAGCACCCGAAATTAAGCTTGAGTCGCTGTGTTAATCAGCGACTTTTTTATTTGAAAGAAAAGGCTTAGGAACTTTGTATTAGAAGCAAAGGTCGATAAAAAAATAAATCGCTTATAAATTAATTAATAAACACATATGAAAAAATTAACTTTAGGTTTAGGCGCTTTGGCGCTTATCGGTATCGCCGCTATATCGGCTAACGCTGCTTTAGCTTATCAAGGCAACCCGAGTGTTCAGGGACCGAATTATACCGTTGAACGTCACACCGCCATGGAACAGGCTTTTGAAAATAATGACTATAACGCCTGGAAGAGCTTAATGACCGGTAATGGCCGCGTCCTGCAAGTAGTTAATCAGGACAACTTTGCCAAGTTTGCGGAAGCGCACAATTTAGCGGAAGAGGGTAAGACAGTCGAAGCCCAGACTATTCGTCAGGAGCTCGGTTTAGGCCTTCATAACGGCACAGGCGCCGGTTGTGGCCTCCAAGACGGTAGTGGCAGCAAAACCGGCAGAATGGGTTCTGGACGCGGTTTAAATCGTTAAAACAAGCGAGCGAATTATTTCACTAAGCCCCGCGAATTTCGGGGCTTAGTGTGTGATTGGGCTTAATTTGTTATAATTGATACTATGAAAGACAATAATCAACTTTCCGATGAAGCCATTATCGAAAAAGTCCGATCGGAAGATCAGGAGCTTTATGCTATTATTATCGATCGCTATCAAAATAAGCTCCTGCGTTACGCCGGGAACTTGATTCAAGATGAAAATAATGCGGCCGACATCGTGCAAGAAGCATTCATCAAAGCCTTTATAAATTTAAGGGGTTTTAATACAAAAAAGAAATTTTCGAGTTGGATTTATCGAATTGTCCATAATGAATCGATAAATATCGCTAAAAAGCGGCAAAGAGAAGTGCCGATTTTAGAAGACATGGATTTTAAAAGCGAAGAAAATATCGAATTGAATTTTGAAAGGCAAGAAATCGTTGAGAAGGTCGAAAAATGTTTTTCTAAAATGACCTTGCTATACGCCGAACCCCTACGTTTATATTATATTGATGAAAAATCATACGAGGAAATAAGCGACATTTTAAGACTGCCGATGGGGACAGTCGCGACCCGCATTAATCGGGCCAAACTAATTTTAAAAAATATATGCCAAAAGATATAAAAGACATTAGCGCCAGCATCATGGGTGAAATCCGCCATGGGGAAGTAAAAATGAAACCGAAGCTATATTTTGTGCTTGGTTCGATTTTAGTTTTAGCCGGACTCGTGGCTTCAGCCCTGACTTCAATTTTTCTTTTTGCGTTAATCAGATTTTCCTTGCGCTCTCATGGCCCGATGGGGGAATATCGCTGGGACCAATTAGTGGCTGCCTTTCCTTGGTGGGCGCTCATTCTCGGCGTCCTCGGCCTACTGGTCGGACTTTGGCTGATTAGAAAATATGATTTTTCTTATAAATTCAATTTTAAAATATTAATAATCGTTTTCGTAGCCGCTATTGTCATCGCCGGCTATTTAGTTGATGCGGCCGGATTAAATACATATTTTTCACATCAAGGCTGCATGAATCGCTTTTACGGGGGAACTAATTGCCCCGGCCTGCACCGCTAAAACTATGGAAATATTAATTAATCAATTTTTAAATAAAAACAATATTTTCGCTGTGATCGGCGTTTCCCGCGACACGGCCAAGTATGGCAATCAGGTTTTTAATTATCTGCTCGAGTCAGGCTATACGGTTTATCCAATAAACCCCAGGGAAGAAAATATTTCAGGAATAAAATGTTATCCCTCCTTAGCGGAACTGCCGATTAAGCCGGACTTGGTTGATATTGTCGTCCCGCCAAAAATTGCGCTCGAAATAATTAAACAATGTGTAAAATTAGGCTTAAATAATATTTGGTTTCAACCGGGCTCAGAATCGGATGAGGCCATCAAGCTTTGCCAAGCGAATAATCTTAATTTTGTCTCCGGTGTCTGCGTGATGGCGGAGCATAAGGCGCAAATCGCTAAATAAAGGGCCTAAACGATAAGGCTTGACTAATTATCAAATATACATTAGTATATCAATATAAATTGATATACTATTAATTATATCCCTTATATGATAGAGGATTTATTGGTTTTCACGAAAACGATTTCCGATCCGACCAGGCTCAAAATTTTGCATTATCTAAAAAGAGAATGCTGCGTGGGCGAGCTCTGGGAAAAAATGGAATTGCCGCAAAATTTGGTTTCACACCATCTTAAAGTTTTGCGTGAAGCCGGGTTGATTAACTCCGATAAAAAGGGTTTAAAAGTTATTTATCGATTAAATGAACCTACTTTGGTCAAGAATCTAAATCAATTAAATATTTATCTAAAATAATCACTCAGCGAGGCGGATATATTTCGCTTAAATCTGGACAAATAATATATGGAAATTACTTATCTTAAATCTGACAGCGAATTTGAATCTTTAAAAAATGCTTCGACCATTTTGGTTGTTGATTTTTTTTCCGATGATTGCCCGCCTTGCGAAAAACTGGTGCCGATTTATGAAAAAATGGCCCTTAAGTTTCCAACGGTAAAATTTATTAAAATATTTCGTCAGGAACATCGCGACTTAGCAAGTTCGCTTGGCGTCAGCGGCTCGCCCACCGTTTTATTTTTTAAGTCGGGAGAATTATCTTCTGAGCGCTTATCGGGCGATATCAGTGAAAAGGAATTAAGCGCCATGCTTATATCTCTCGGCGCCGAAATTAGTTCCGAGCTTTCAAGCACAGAGCAAAAAACAGAAATTGTCGATCTTTGTATTATTGGCAATGGTCCCGCCGGCCTAACTGCGGCCGTTTATGCCGCTCGTTATAAAATTAAACAGGTCTTGGTCGGAGATTTACCCGGCGGCTTAATGACAGCTTCTCATAAAATATGTAATTATCCCTCGGAAATTGAAATTTCGGGAATGGCTTTGAGCCAAAAAATGCAAGACCAAGTAAATTCGCAAGCCGTGCCTCAAATTGCGGCTCGTGTCGAGTCAATCGAACAGGCTAATGGTCTATATAATATCAGCTTAACAAATAAGGATATTATTCGGGCCAAAACTATTTTACTGGCAACCGGTACAAAACATCGGCATTTAGGAATAGCAAACGAAAAGGCCCTGACCGGCCGAGGCGTTTCATACTGTGCGACTTGCGATGCTATGTTTTTCAAAAATAAAACAGTCGCTGTCATCGGCGGTAGCGATAGCGCCAATACGGCCGCCTTGCATCTGGCGCAGTTTGCCGAAAAAGTATACCAAATCTACCGCGGCTCCGCTTTGCGCGGCGAAACTGCCTGGATCGAGCAAGTTAAAGCCAACCCCAAAATAAATATTATTTATAATACTAATGTTACCGAACTCTTAGGTACTGACAGCGTCAGCGGTCTTAAATTAGATCAAACATTTGCAGGTAGTAATCAGTTATCGCTTGATGGTGTGTTTGTGGAAATTGGCTCAGAGCCAGAATTGAGTATAATTAATCAACTATCTCTTGAAACTGATAAAAGTCATTATATAGTAACTCAAGAAAGCCAGGCGACGAATCGCGAGGGCGTCTGGGCGGCCGGAGACATTACCACTGGCTCCAATTCATTCCGGCAAATTATTACCGCCTGCTCGGAGGGGGCAATTGCGGCCGAGAGCATATTTAAGTATCTACAGATAAATAAATAATACAATAATTTCGCCAATCAAATTAAAAAGGGGTCCATTGGGCCCCTTTTTGCTCGTTTAAGCATAAATCGGCTAAAATATGCTATAATTACATTAGATAAAATCAAAGATAAACCCAATAAAAATAAAATATGAAAAAATGGGTCGGGGCGCTTCTTATCACAAACTTAAATGAAGTAATTCTTCAGCAACGCGATATTAATGCTATTATTAATCCGGAGAGAGTTGCTCTATTCGGGGGCCAGGTTGAGGATAATGAAAATATCGAAGACGCCCTAAAAAGAGAAATTAAAGAAGAAATCAGTATTGATATAGATAACTATCAATTTTTTGGTTTATACAAAAAAATCTTAGCTACCCATGGCGAGGATTGTGAATGTTACGTATATTTAGCCAAAAATATTAAGACAGATAAAATTATCGTAAACGAAGGAAGCGGTTATATTTTAGTGAGCGCTAATAATGATTACCTAAATAAAAATTTTACCCTAATCACACAAAATGTTTTAAAAGATTATTTTGTACCTGATTCCTCGGAAAATAATGACAAATACATTCAAAACTGTGAATTCGTTCTGACGGCTATAGAAAACGACGAAAATGAATTTTTTGCATTACTAAAAAAAAGTTTTAATGACGCTGTCTGGCTTCAGGTTTTCCTAACTGATAGCCACCACGGTTTTAAACATGGCAATCAGGTAAGGGAAGCTGCTTTAAAATTAATTGCCAATCTAAATACGGCCGAAAGGGAACAATTAGCCCAAGAAGGCAAAAATATTTACCCGATTGATTCCGAAAAATTTGCGACTCTGGCCTTTGAGCTCGCCGCCGTATTCCACGATTGCGGCCGTTTTAACGAGGCGGGCGAGGTACTTGCAGCCGAGCAGAATCACCATCATATTCTCAGTGCTCAGCGTGCCGCTAAATTTTGTGAGACGCAGAGTCTTGATATATTAATCCCCTATGTTGAAGAGGCAATTCTATGCCACGATTTCCAAAGCGCTGAACTAACCCCCGCCTTGAAATCACCGCAATCAATTATTGGAAAATTGGTGCAGTCATCCGACCAAATGGGCTGGTTTCATCCGGATTCAGTTAATCGTACTCTTGCCTTTAACAAGGCTCTGGGGGCCCCATTCTTTGATTCGAGCGTGTCATTAGACGACCGGCTTGCCTGGACGCCGGGCATAAAATCCAAGGATTCTCTAACTGTTATGTTGAGCCAATTATTTGGTCCGACCGGCCCGCAAAGGTTTGGCATTGAATCAGCCAGAAATAAAGTTGAAACATATAAAATTGATTTAGAAAACAGTATTATAAATATGGCGGCCGAGCATAATTCCAAAAATGAGGTAGAAAAAATTATTGCCGCTTTTAAAAAGGAAAAATTGTCTTAACTTATATGTCAATTTCAAAAAAGCTTATTATTAAAGATAGACTGTATGGCACTCAAGTGATTACCGAACCGGTGCTCATCGCTCTTTTGAAAACTAAGGCTGTTCTACGCCTGAAAAAAATCAATCAATTCGGCGTACCCGATAAATACTACCACCAAAAGAATTTCAATCGCTATGAGCATTCCGTCGGGGTTATGATGCTCCTAAGAATTCTCGGGGCCTCAGTTGAGGAACAAGTGGCTGGCCTCCTGCATGATATTTCCCATACTGCGTTTTCACATGTTTATGATTGGATAATCGGCGAAGCCGGGGATGAGAATTACCAAGATAAGCAAACAGAAAATTCGATAAATTCTAAAGAAATCGGAGGGATATTAAAAAAATATGGTTATTTGCCGCAAGCCATCGCCGACCACCACCGCTTTAAATTACTGGAAAGCGATATACCGGAAATTTGTGCCGACCGGATTGACTACTCTTTACGAGAATTAGCCGTAAAAAAAGCAAAACCATTAATTAAATCTCTAACGAAGGTAAATAATAAAATAGTTTTTAAAGATAAAAAATCGGCTCATGCCTTCGCTCTAAATTTTCTAACCTTGCAGAAACAGCATTGGGGTGGCTTTGAGGCGGTGTCGCGCTATAAAATTTTTTCTAATTTATTAAAGCTGGCTATCGCCGAAGGCACTCTTAATCTTCGTGATTTTTTGCAGAATGACGATTATGTAATTAAAAAACTCCTTAAAACGAAAAATCCACACATTTTATCAGCCCTAAAAATTCTGGAAAAGAAAAAAATACCGAAATCCGGAAAGACCGAATGTGTAAGCAAAAAATTTAGGCATACTGATCCCGAGTTTATTAGTAAGCAGGGCACTATTAAATTAAGTGAGGCCATACCGAGCTTTAAAAAATATTTGGAAGAGCAGCGTATTTATAATATGAAGGGAACTAAGGTGCCAATTTTTAATTTATGAATAAGTTAATTTTGTATCTTATCTGGCTCCAGGCAATTTTAGCTACCGCGGGCAGCCTATACGCCAGTTTATTTATGGGCTTAACGCCCTGCGTCCTATGCTGGTACCAGCGAATCTTAATGTATCCGCTCGTTATCATTGTTGGGGTAGTCATTTGGCGGAAAATTAAAGATTTACCCTATTTAATTCTTCCGTTTTCCTTAACCGGATTTGCTTTCGCCCTTTACCACAATTTACTGCAAAACGGAGTTATCCCGGAAAAAATTACGACTTGCTCCTTGGAAACGCCCTGCGTTAGCAGTGGACCCTTGCCTCTCGGATTTATCTCCCTGCCTTTTCTTTCTTTGGTCGCGTTTACGCTCATTAATCTCGGCATAATTATTTACATGCAAAAAAAAGAATATGATTGAAGCTGCTGCCAGACGCTACCGCGCCACAATGCAAAACCTAATTGATCTTCATTATCCGGAATTAAAAAACATGAAGATTTATTTATTTCGCTATCACTTTCGTTATTTCTGGGCTTCGGCAATTTGGCTTATTCCATTTCATGTTATATTATTAAGCCCGCGCACCGATACGCTTGAGGACGACGCCTTGCGCGGACTGCTCGGCCATGAATTATCCCATCTCAGCCGCTATCAAGAAAAAGGTTGGTTTAAATACCTAATCGTCTATCCTTTTATCTATATTTTTTCTAAAAAAGGGGTCATTGCCGAAGAAAATGCAGTAGATAAATTAACCATCAAAAAAGGCTTGGGCAAAGAATTATTTGCACTTCGTGTAGTTTGCGATAATGATGCCAAGCACGCTCGCGTTAACCACCGCTATCTGACTACTGATGAAATATCACAACATGACGACCAAAATTATAAATGGTAACTATAAGCGCCCCTAAATTAGCAAGTGAATTTGATTATTATGAAAACAAAAAACAAAGAATCGATTGATAAAAATTTTTGTACTCTATATTTAGTTCGTCACGGCGAAACGGAATGGAATGCGGCTCATATCGTCCAAGGAATTAAAGATTCGCCCCTAACTCAGCAAGGAATCAGACAAGTCGAAGCAACCGCCAAAGAACTAAAACACGTCCCTTTCGCCGCTATATTTTCCTCGGATTCAAGCCGAGCCGAAAAAACGGCGGAAATAATTCGCCTGGAAAGGGAACTGGCCATAGAAACGACACGAGAACTCCGGGAGAGAAATTTCGGCAAGTTTGAAGGCAAGCCAAGCTCGGAATTTAAGACCGCTTTTTTAAAGATGAATGAAAGAATTGCCGATCTTTCAGTCGAAGAACAAAAAAAGAATAAACTCGCCTCCGATATCGAAAGCGACGACGAGCTCGTCAGCCGCTTCATCACTAAATTAAGAGAAATTGCAGTCGCTTATCCGGGCCAAACGGTTCTCGTAACGAGCCATGGCGGTCCAATTCGTCAATTTTTAATGCATACCGGTTATTATAAATATGGCGAACTGCCGGGAGATGCTCTCTTAAACGCCGGCTACGTAAAAGTATTATGCGACGGCGTTGACTTCATTATTAAAGAAGTCAAAGGTATAAAAAAATAAATATTTAAAAAATATGACAACCGACGTAAATCAAGAAAATTTAAAAAATTGGCACCAAAGGCACCAAGAAAATTTAAGTATCGGCCAAAAAGTAGCCGACTTTGTCGCCAATGGCATGGGTTCATGGCTATTTATCATCGTCCAATCGATTTTTGTCCTCCTTTGGATAAGTCTCAACCTTATTGGTTGGTTCCATCATTGGGATGTCTACCCCTTTATTCTCCTAAATCTGCTCTTTTCGACCCAAGCCGCCTATGCCGCTCCGATAATTATGATGTCGCAAAACCGCCAGAACGAGCGCGACCGTATTCACGCCGCAGAGGATTTTCAGACTAATGTTAAAGCAAAAAAGGAAATTGAGGATCTGCAAAAATCAATTGCCCGCATCGAAAACGAGAAACTGGCCGAGATTATTAAGCGTCTTGATGACTTAGGAAAGAAATAGCTTGTAATTAATTAGAATTGTGTTATAATCCCTTTGTTAATTCTTTATTAATAGCGAATAATTAATATGGCAAAAAGATCAACCGGCGTTGGTAAGAAAAAACCATCCCACTCTCCAAAAACAAAAAAGCGTTTAGCGATTAAGAAAGCGATGCTTGAGGCACTCGCCAAGAAGCGTAGTCATCGTTAAATTTCAATTTCATTGCTTGTAAAATAAGCTGCTAACCCGCGGCTTTTTTTGTTAGTTTAATTATTAAAGCAAGTTCTTAGTTAACATATTTTGCGATTTAATAAATATTAGGAAGAATATAATATTAATGCTATATTTTAAAGACAAGACATTTAAAAAGAGAGCTATGAAAAGAAACCTGAGCATTGTCGAAAATAACGACGATCAAGCAAGCGGCACTGAATTAGAAGTAAGAGCGCCCAGTTTTTTAAGAAAAACATTCGGTATCATTAGATCAAGAATTAGTTTTATCCCCGGATTTAACCCGGCAAAACTCAGTCTTGAAGAAGAACCTCAACTTGAAATGGATATCAATTAAATTATCTCATTCAAGCTCAAGAAAAAGCAGCCCTAAAGCTGCTTTCTTTTTTTGCTTTTATAAAGACTGAATTATTTCCAAACAACAATCACGTTTTTTTCGATTTTCGTTATTGGCTCATGATTCCCGGTCGGATAGGCGCGAATAGCCTTAAACAAAATATCCGCATCATATTCATAGAGCTCGCCGTGACGCGTGCCTGGATCATTGGTAATAAAGACATTCCGCGCGGCATCATAGCCGCGAATAAGCAGCATATGAGTAATCGGTCCGGGAGGCGTAAAATACGGATTAGCAAGCGCTTGTCCGTTCATAGGTGCAATAATCACATTACCTTTATTTAATTCCGCAATGATATCAGCTTGACTAACATTATTTAAAACGGCGGCTTTTTGATAATTAAAATAATCCTTGATTATCCAATTTAGGGTGTCTGCCGCCGATATGTCACGATATTCACCATATTTTTTTAATGTATAATCCGAGGAGGCGATAATGGCAGCGAGTGCCTCATCTTTGCTTAAACCTTTGCCCAAGGCCCATCTGACCGCCATCAGGGAACTTGCTTCCTCGCAACCGTCTTCTTGGCGTAAATCCTGCCAATTTCCATAGGGTGCCTGAGAAGTAAAGGGGACACTTTGTAGTATTTTACCAACTGAACCTGGCGTTGATATGACCGGGGTACTATTTATATCTGCTTTTAAAATAGTATTTAAATCATTACTTGAAATTCCTAAGCCCAAGTCGCTCATAATTCGAAAGGCGTCAGCCGGCCGGCCCAGATAATATTTTTGCTTATTTTTTGGATAAATATAATAGGCTTCGCCATTCTGTTCCACGTCTAAAAGAATTAATCCGCTAAGACTATCAGGAAAGACTGTCGTATTGGCGATATAATCGTGTTTGGCGCCGAGAGCCAATTTTTTCATAATAGAAAAGGCGTCGGCCGGTCGACCCAAAAAATAGCGTTGGCCATTTTTCGGATAAAGATACCAGGCCTCACCCTTCGCTTCCACCTGTAATAAAATATAGCCTAAATGGCTATCGGTAATACTCGCCCCGGCCGCCGGCCCAAAGCCCAAAATTAGGGCGCAAACCAAGAGGGGAGTCAATCTATTGTATTTGATTTTCATGCTTGAATTATACATTAAATTGGAAAATATTGCGATTTATGCTATAATGCTGAGATAAATTAATAATAACTATATGAACACATTTTACCTCATCGCGCTAATTGTCATATTCATTTTGGCAATTTCACTAAAAGTCATTAAGCAGTATGAACGCGGCGTTATTTTCTTTCTCGGAAAATACACGGGCATGCGCGGACCGGGCTTAATTTTTCTCATCCCGATATTTGAAAAAATGTCTCGGGTAGTCTTGCGAACGGTTACCATGGATATTCCTTCACAAAAAATTATTACCAAAGACAATGTGTCCATTGATATCGCCGCAGTAGCCTATTTTCATATTGTCGATGCTTCCAAGGCAGTCATCGCCATAGAAAATATCTATCAGGCCGTCAACCAAATCAGCCAAACTACGGTGCGCAATGTCGTCGGCCAATTTTATTTAGATCAATTACTATCTCAAACCGCCCAGATTAATGAACAGATAAAAAACGTGATTGATACTCACACTGAACCTTGGGGCGCGCAAGTTACCGCCGTAGAAATCAAAGATATTTTTCTACCCGATAATATGCAGCGCGCGATGGCTAAAGAAGCGGAGGCGGAAAGAGAAAGACGTGCTAAAATTGTGGCCGCAGAAGGCGAATTTCAGGCCGCTGCTAAATTAGGCCAGGCCGCTGATTTAATTTCGGCTCACCCAGTCGCTCTTCAATTACGCACCCTCCAAACCATGGCCGAAATCAGCGTCGAAAAAAATTCAACCATTATTTTCCCGGCTCAGTTTATGACTACGGTTGAAGAAGCCATAAAAACAATCCGCAAAGAAGAAAATTTCAATAAATAAAGGCTTAACAAGTAAAGACATAAAATGTCAAAAAATACATATTTTTTAGTGGTTCTTGTTATTATTGTTGCGCTTGGCCTCACTTTTATTATTTTCAAACCAAAAACGGTCGTAAAAATAGATGATACAAACGGGAATGCTGCCAGTACCAGCGCGACTACTGTCGACCAAAAAGTGGCCGTGGCGACAACTACTAAGTCGTCCTTGGCTCTACCGATTAGTTCGGCCGCCGAAAGAATAACAAGAAAACCCTTTGGCATAAAGGTTTCTCCGCAAAATTCTCCCGTCCAACCGGAAAAATTTTCCGGCTACCATACGGGTGTAGATTTTGAAATATTGCCCGGGGAAGAAAATAGCGACGTGCCGATATCGACAATTTGTGCCGGAACTTTAATCTATAAAAATTATGTTAATGGCTACGGCGGTGTGGCAATCCAAAAATGCACAATTAACCAGGAGGTGGTTACCGTGCTTTATGGCCATCTTAAATTAGCCTCGATTACAAACCGAGTAGGGGATGAATTACCGGTTTCCCAAAAAATAGCCGTATTAGGCAAGGCCTATAGCCAGGAAACCGACGGGGAACGCAAGCACCTGCACTTAAGCATCCACCGCGGAAGCGCCGTTGAATTGCGGGGTTACGTCCCTACCGCCGCTGAACTATCCGCCTGGATAGATGCCCAAAAAATACTGCCTTTATAGCTTTTAATATTATTAAGGCAAAGGCAGACTGGAGGGCACGATATAACCGTTTCCGTCAGTAATAAGTCCAAAGTCATCAGCCTGATTACCTTCGATTCCGGAGTCGTCGCTGAGCATGCGATCAACAAAATACAATGATTGTCCGGTTTGAATCACATACTTCTGATCGCTATATTCCGGGTTCGTGGCGGTTAAGCTTATAAGCGTTGAACCGTCAGACTGAAGCTGTTTATTTAAAGTAAAGCCGGTAAGCGCTTTTTGTGCCTCAGCCGATAATATATCGCCGGAAATTAAATAGGCATTGTCAGCATATGGAGAGTCCACTAATTTCATACTGCCAGCTATCGTAGTCGTCGTCCCGAGTTCACTGTTTAGTCCCGCGTTCAGGGCCTCGCTACCGGTTGCCACAACCTTAAGCGCGGAAGACGGCGTATTACTGGCGCTTGGCGAGTTACCCAGCGTACATCCGGCCGCTATGATTATGACCAAGGGTAACAATAAAAATAATTTCTTCATATAATTTTAGCTTAATTCGGAATATTAAAATTTTCCGATCTAAATAATACGCCTGCTAAAATTAAATAAATCTCATTTATTTCTCAAATAGTTTCACGCTTTTCTTTTTTTCTTTAAAAAAATTTGCGCCCCTAACCATAACCAGAAGGGCGAACAAAAGAGCTATTCCGAGAAGAAAAAACAAAGGAATTTGCTTATTCAGCTGGCTGAAAAAACCGGCCAGCAGGGATTGTTTTTCGGCCGGCGTCCGTAAACTGAAAGAGAAGTCCTTTTGCAGAGAAAGAGTGCTATTATTATAAAAATCTAAATTAACTGTATACTTTCCTCGTTCTAATCCCGTGCTTGGAATTTGCAAACTTTTAATTTCGAACTGTGAGCCCGGTTTAGTTTCCGGCGTATTATCGGGATAAGGAAATATAACGCTATAAACCACTTGATCGCCATTTTGCATTTTTAAATGAATGTCGGGGGCGATATTCGTGTTTCCTTGATTATCGTAGATAATGCGGATATTTAGGGGCTCACCCAGCGCCAAATCATAAGTCTCGGGGATAATTGAAACATTAAAATTGATTTTTTCCTCTGAGCTCACGTTTATATTTACATCACGATCAATTTTTTGGGTCACGTAGGCACCTGATTGGTTATTGATTTCATTTTTGCCCGTCCCCAGGGCGACACTGACGATGCCGGAGTGTTTTCCCAAGCTGGCGTTGGCTGGAATCATTATTTTCGCTATCACCTTAGCACTTTCTCCCGCGGCCAGTTGAATTGAGTTAATAGCCAAATTTAAATTTTCGGGTTTGTAGAAAGTAATCCAATCGCTAACTTCGCCCGAAGCGCTCAAAGCGATGCTTGAGCTCGCCGTGCGCTCGCCAATTATCATAAGTTCCTCTTCGTAGCTTTCGCTGGGCAAAGCATCAGAAATATTAATCGGACTTGTTATTTGTCCAATCGCTGAACTTGTAAAAGGGTAGAAGCCAAAAATTAGCAATAAATATATAAATGACTTTTTAAAATTTTTCATATAATTGGGCATGACCGGGGAGGGGCAAGCACCTCCCCGGCATGACTTCCACGTTATCGAAGAAACGTGTTAGTAAATAAGCATCTTAAATGGCACAAGTCAGATGAGCAACTGGCGTTGCGCTTAACACCATATTACCGACGTAGTTGTCGCCGTCATGATTAGGCGGAAACTTAGTAATAGTCACAGAGAAATCCATTTCGTTCGTCTGTGATAGATTTAGCGACTCTGTTAAGGTTTTAGTCGTTTCCGGCCAGTAATTGGCAAATTCAGCCGAACTGCCGACTCGACCATCGTACTTTACGTTCCATTGCCCGTCCGTTTGGCTGAGCCCCATATCATTCTGCCAAACCTTCATGCTTAGGCGCGTATTACCGATGTTTCGTACCGTGGCCCGACCATCATTTGGCGAATAATTCAAATCACCGCTGATAATTTTATGGGTGTTCAAACGAACATTACCATAAGCAACGCTATTGAAGTCGGCTTCAAAGGCTGTGAGCGGTAAATACGTAAATGTATTGGTTAGCATCCCGTCCTTACCACTTTTATCTTGAGCTAAAACTTGAGTGTTATAACTGCCCGAAGGATCTTCATAGGAAAGAGTTATTTCGCCGCAAAAAGCGTAGGCGGTTTCTTTCCAGAGTTCGCCATCAAGGGCACAGATTTCGCTATAACCATAACCCTCATTAAAGGTTGGCAGATTATTGTTATTGTTCTTGATCTTATTGCAGAACAATTCAATACCGTCCGCCTTAGAAAGTTTGGTTAAAGTGAACTCGGGCAATTGTTGACCGCAGCCCAAGCGGTTAGGCTCATGATTTGGTCCGGTTGAAATATCGACCGGATAAAAAACATCCGAGTAGACATTGTCTATATCAGCAACGCCGTCAGGGTCTGTCACAATGCCACAAACCGTGATTGTCTTACCGACTTGATATTGGCCAGAGGGCATAAATTGGGCACCGGCCGTTGTCGCGGCATCCGTCCCTAAATATTTCTGATCTGTTCCTTTAGTGGAATTCATTTCCCATTTCGCCTTAACTATGGGATTTGCTCCGCCTGAAGAATCACGCGTCAGCATGGTGTCCACAGAAGAAGTTGTTTGTGCTAAAGCTAATAACGGCGACAGGGAAAATGAAATCACCGTCACAATTGCAAAAATGTTAAAATATTTTTTTTTCATACATTTGAATTTAAACTGATCAATCGCAAGAAAAGATAAGTCTAAATATTATTAATGATTATAATTTGAAAGCTTGCGCTTTCGTCCCGTTAAAGCAGGGAACGCTTCGACCTTTTAACAAGTAAAAGTATAATAATTTAAAATTAAGAAACCATTAAATTGCACTATACTTATTAACTATTTAGAAAATGGCTAATCTTTAATCAATCTCAAGGCGAAAACGCTAATTATCCACAAGCAAAAACAAAAATTTTAACTTTGCTTAATATGTTTAAAAAATTATCGAGACAAAATATTTATTTTGATTTATGGCAGCGAGAAGTAATTATTTTAATAGTTGTCCTCGTCAGTCTTTATAGCTATACACTTTTCCATTCTTTGGCGGAAATAATTGCGATAACAATCGGCTACGGAGTTTACATGGTTACCTGGAACTCGCGCCGCTTAATTGCGAATAAATATTTTGTTTTTTTAGGAGTCGCTTTTTTCTTTGTCGCGACCTTCGACCTGCTGCATGTTTTTTCGTTCCAAAAATCCGGTGCTTTGTTTGGCAATAATTTTACAAATTTATCAGAGCAATTTTGGTTAGCCGCTCGCTATGTGCAAGCTTTTTCTTTTTTGATGGCTTGTTTTTTTATCGGTAAAAGCATAAAAACACTGCGCATTTTTTATTTCTCCACCTTAATTTCAATTATTATTATCGCTTTAATTATCTGGTGGCCGTCCTTGACCCCAAGTCAGGCGATAAGTTCCTGGCCAAGCACTCTTGCTAAGATAAGCGAGCTCATTATCTGCCTACTTCAAATAGCGGCCATGATAAAGCTCACTCAAGAATCCGCCAACTTTAATAAGCGTGTTTATCGCTTATTAATGTGGGCGCTGGTTTTAAGTTTGATCTCGGAAATTATTTTAATTTTTTATGACGGCAGCCAGAACCATGCCAGCATATTAGCTCATTTATTTAAACTGGCCGGATTTAATCTCATCTATATTGTTTTTATTGAGATCGGATTACGCAAACCCTTCGCCCTTTTATTTAAAGAAATTAAAGACAGCGAAATGAATTTCCGGCGCAGCGAACAAAAATTTCATGCCATTTTTAATAACGCCACCGTCGGTATCTTGATGACAGATTTAGACGGGCGAATCATTGAATGTAATCAACGCTTTACGAAAATAAGCCAATACAGCCCACAGGATTTGTCTAAAATAGTTTTATTTGCGCCAAACCTTTTGACCGCTAATTTGCCGGAAATATCTGAACTGCAGGAACTAAGAGCCGGCCGCCTCGACTACTATAATTTCGAAAATAAATATCATAAAAAAGACGGGACTGTTTTATGGGGTGACACCAGCGTTTCCCTGGTTAAAGAAGAAAATAATATTGCCCCTTATATTTTATGGATTATCCACGACGTGACTGAAACAAAAGATATCGAGTATGCGAAAACGGAATTTATTTCTTTAGTCTCGCACCAATTAAGAACGCATTTAACGAGCGTCCGCTTAGGCACAGAGCTATTATTGCGTAGCGTCGCGGGACCGATTGACAACAAGCAGGCGCGCTATCTCGGGGAGATCCATGACTCAACCAAGCGCATGACGGATGTAATAAAAAATTTATTGAATGTATCTCGAGTCGAACTGGGGACATATATAGTCAGATTGGAAGCGGTTAGTTTAGAAGCAAATATCCAGCAAATACTCAATGACTTAACCCGGCAGCTACGGGCAAAAAAATTGCAAGTTTGCTATGACGATATCCCCCTGCCTAAAATTTTATTTGACGCGCAAGTAATAAAAATTATTCTGGAAAATTTATTAGCTAACGCCATCAGCTATACGCCTCCGGAGGGGACTATCAGAATTCAAGCGAAAATTCGCGACAACTCAATTTTACTGGCGATTAGCGACACCGGTTGCGGAATTCCCGAGGAGGACAAAAATAAAATTTTTACGAAACTATTCCGTGCCAAAAATGCCAGAGAAATCTGTCCTTCCGGTAACGGCTTGGGTCTATATATCGTCAAAGCCTTGGCCGAACAAGCGGGGGGCGAGATTCACTTCGAATCTCAACTTGGTGAGGGAACTACGTTTTATATTTCTTTCCCCCTTTTGAAAAAACATTTTCCGAATAAACAGGAGCCGCTTTGGCCGGATACAAAAAATACCCCGTTGTCGGAGCTATAATTTAATATGAATCGCGATTTTAATTTTTATTTTAATTTTTTATACGATAGCCGAGCCCGCTGATTGTTTCGATGACCTTATCTTTCTTGCTGCCGATTTTTTTTCTTAAATTATTGATATGCACATCAACGAAATTGCTGAAGGATTCATTTGACAGGTCCCAGATATTGGCAATAATTTGATCTCGATTTATAACTTGATTAGGGTGCCGCATCAAATATTCTAAAATGCACAATTCTTTTTTGGTTAACTTTATCTCAATCCTATTTTTGAAAACTATTTTTTGATTCGGATCGAGCGTAATATTCTTAATTTTTAATATAGCCGGTAAGCTACTCGCGGGCCGCCGCAATAAGGCGCGAATACGCGCAATTAAAACCTCAAAAGAGAAGGGCTTAACCAAGTAATCATCGGCGCCCAAACTTAATCCGGCGACTATATCCTCGGGACTGTCTTTGGCGGTAAGCATTAAAATCGGCGTCGTAATATTCTTCTCTCGACAAAAACGACAAACATCCAGGCCGTTCTTTCCGGGCAGCATTATATCCAGGATGATAAGGTCATACAAATCCTGATTACAATTTATCCGCGCGGCTGCAAATTCGCCGTCAAGAACATATTCTGTCGAGAAGCCTTCCGCCTCTAAACCATCAGAAATTAAACGAGCTAAATTTTCTTGATCTTCGACGATTAAAATTTTCATATGATTTTAATCTATCTGTTTATTAATTTTAACACATTTAAAATAAGTTGTTAATAATTTGACAAATCGTTCATTTTGTTTCAATACAGTTGATTTTTTAAAAAAGCGGAATTATAATATATATACATTTTAGAGATATTTAAAATAATTAGTTCGAGGCTGTTTATAGCCTGAAACTGTTTGTTTTCAAGACTGAAGTTACGGGTTATGTAATGTCTTCAAACTAATTATAAAAATATGTCTAAAAGACAAGCATCTTTAAGTGCAAATAAAAAAAATAGCGAGCTTAAAAAAACTCTGTCTATTTTCACAATGTTTCTTTCGGTTATTAACATGTCTCTCCTGGGCGTGTTTTTTGTTGCCCCGGCGGCCAACGCGAGCGCCCCTCAAATGTGTACTGCGCCGGTCGACGTCGTTTTGATTCTCGACCGTTCTGGAAGTATGGCCCAGGGAGAATTGGGCACTTGCGTATATTATAAAGATGGAATTAAAAAAACGAAAACCGATATAGACAAAGACTGGTGTATGCAGAAAACTGGGTCCTGGACACTAACTTATAGTAAATTTAGTTCAGCTAAAGCAGCGGCAAATAACTTTGTTGACTTACTAATGAGCAACGACCAATCAGCCCTTGTCTCGTTTGCGAGCTACTCTACTTTAGACAAGGGACTATCAAACGGCCATGCGGCCACCAAAACAAGCATCAACAACTTAATATCCGGAGGCTCGACTAATATTGGAGACGCGATAAAATTAGCGAATACCGAGCTTGGGTCAAGCCGCGCAAACCCGCAAGCCGTTAAAATCGAAATTTTATTGACTGACGGTATGGCTAATTTACCGAATGGTAATGGATCGGGTGAAAATGCCGATGATGTGGATTATGCTAAAACCAAGGCGCTGGCCGCCGCTGCTGCCGGGTATAAAATTTTTACAATCGGCCTGGGCACAGACGTAAACGCAACAATGCTGCAGGATATCGCCAGTAGCACAAATGCCGAATACTACTTTGCTCCGAGCCCAAGTGATTTGCAAGAAATATACAACACCATATCCCAAAGAATTTGCCAGTACGGTTCCATATCGGGCACAAAATATATTGATGCTAATAATGACGGATTATTGACCGGTGAAACCGCTGATTCCGACTGGGTCATTAATCTTAGCGGTTCAGCCAGCTCAACTCAAAAAACAGACTCCCTGGGTAAATATTCTTTTAGCGGATTGCTGCCGGGAACTTACACGATTTCCGAGGGTGGAAAAACTGGCGTCAGCTCATATACGCAAAGCTACCCACTGGCGGGAAGTCCCTACACCATAACCCTAAATGAAGGCCAAAATATCAGCGGCCAAGATTTCGGAAACTATATTGGCGTGTGTGGAAACACGATCCAAGACCCCGGCGAGCAGTGCGATGACGGCGCCTTAAACGGTCAAACCTGTAAAGCTGATTACAACATGACATGTGATTACTGTTCGTCGCTTTGCCAAACAGCTTCGGTCACAGGACCTAACTGCGGCGATAAAATTAAAAACGGCAGCGAAGAATGCGATGGCTCGAGTGGCGTTGGAGCAAATCAATCTTGTTCTGCAACCTGTACATTAATTAATTTGCCTTATTGTGGTGATTTAACTATTAATCAAAGCAGCGAGCAATGTGATGGCGATGTTATTAGCCATGGTCTATGCAACGCTGCTTGCCAAATTGCCTGCGCTGCCGGCTATCATTTAGGAAGCGGCAATATCTGTACGCCCGATACTCCCGATCCTTACTGTGGCGATACTTCGATAAATCAAGCAGATGAACAATGCGACGACGGTACGCAAAACGGGACAATCTGTTCAGCCGCATATGGCGAAACTTGCAATTACTGTACAAATCAATGCAAAACAGCGACGATAAACGGCGCCTCCTGCGGAGACGGTATTGTAGATAGCGGCCAGGGCGAGCAATGTGATGACAATAATATAGGTGCTGGTGACGGCTGCAGTAGTACTTGCCAGTGGGAAACTAATAATTTTTCCTGCAGTGCAAAACCGGAAAATAGCGTCTGGAACACGGTAAGCGGTTATGAGCAGACATGTATAGCTTCAAACGGGACAACTTGCACCAGCTGGTCAAAAATAGCCAGCTCCACTATTTACAGTTTGGCATCAACAACCGAAGCTTGTTATTTTTCCTGCGCCGCCGGCTTTAATTGGAATGGTTCCGCCTGTGTCGCCATAATTCCGATTTGCGGAAACAATATTCTTGAAAGCGGAGAACAATGCGACGACGGCAACGTTGTAAGCGGTGATGGCTGCAGCGCTAATTGTGAAAACGAATCAAACGGCGGTGGAGGTGGTGGTGGCGGAGGCGGCGGTGGAGGTGGAATAATTAGTTTTGGCATTTCAAATCCGCAAATAACTATGTTATGTTCGGGCGACAAAGTTAATTTAACTTTTACCTGGTTAACAAGCTACGCGGCCGACTCGCGCGTAATCTTCGATACCGAATCACATCCGACTCTCGCCGTATCGCCTAATTACGGATATGCCAGCTCAACGCCGTTAAACTCGAACCAAGTAAGCGGCCATAGTATAAATATCGATGGTTTAAACCCAAATACGGCCTATTATCTCCGCCCGATTTCCACCTACAATTTATCTGAGCTGGTCGGAGAAGAAAAGCCGCTGACTCAGACTTTAACTTGCAATTCAGGGGCTGCTCCGGGACAAGTTCTTGTGCTCGGTGAAGAAGGAGCACCGCAGCTTAGTATCACTAATAAAGTTCTTGTCCCTTATGCTAACCCGGGAACAAAAGGAGTCGAATTCGAACTTACCGTTACTAATAATGGTAATTTGAGTTCATATAATACAATTTTAAAACACGTGCTTCCGCCCGAACTAAGCTTTAGCGATACCGGTAAACAGGAACAAAGTTGGAGCTTAGGCGATATGGCTTCGGGAGAAACAAAAGTAATCAAAGTTAAAATCGATGTCGCGCGAGACGCCGCTGCTAAAAATTTAGCGACCCAAGCTTACGCCAGCTCCGATAACAATGATGTTGTTACTGCCAGTTCAAGTTTAGAAATCAGAAAAATAGCGGTCTTAGCGGAAACCGGCTTTAATCCTTTCGAACTTGCCGGGCTTGTCCTACTCCTCTTTTTGTCAACCGGTTTTAGTTTTTATCTTGAAAAAAGAATAAATGAATAAAATATTTCCCGGAAAAATAGAGAAGAAGAGAGAAATTTTTCAAACCCTCGTTTTTGGGTTAAAAATTTTAAACATCGCGCTATTGCTTTATCTCATAGTTTATCCGTTTTATCCGCAAATTAAATACCGATTTTTCGGAGCTAAAGACAAAGAAAGCCAGGATATTTCACAAGTTAACGCCGCGGTTAAAACAATAATTAATAAATTACCGGCTAGCGAATTTTCCATTTCTCCCGATCGCCTTATAATTCCGAAAATCGGCGTTAATGCCCCAATTATCTTGAGCGACAATGAAAAGACCGGATTATCCAAAGGCGCCTGGCTTGTACCGTTTGGTTCCACTCCAGACAAGGGAGGAAACACAATTATTACCGGGCACCGCTTTAAATATTTGCCACCCAATAATACGACTTTTTATTTATTTGATAAGCTCAAAACAGGAGATATCTTTTCTATACTCTGGCAGGGAAGGCAATATAATTACCGTGTGCGGCAAACAATGATTATCGATCCGAGTAATTCTTCACCATATAATATAAGCCCTAAAGCGATTGTCACCCTGTATACGTGCGACCCGATTTATTCTACAAAAAATCGATTAGTGATAGTTTCTGATTTAATTAACATTGACGAAACAATGGAAAAATGATATTGTGGTTATAGAAAATATGCTAAAAAAATTGCTAAAAATAATTAAAAAAAATACATCTGACGCCAAAGATAATTTTGGCGATTTTGTAAAAGAAGAAAAAAGGGAAGTCACTGAATTAAAGAATGGCCAGGAAAATATGAAACGTTATTTTCATGATTCACTTTCTATTTTTCGCGACTATTTCATACCTAATGATAATAACGACAATAAGCCGAAAATTTTGCGTCCGCGCCAATTAGTAATAATTACAATTTTACTTTTAACTTTGAAAATTTTTTCAGTCGGCTACCTGTTTTTAGTCTATCAAGATGAGGCTAAGATGTCGGAAACAACAGCTGCCCAAATTTTAAGCTTAACGAATGAATCGCGGATAGCAAACGATGTTTCACCTTTAAACTCAAATGCTATTTTGAACCAGGCGGCACAAAGCAAGGCCGAAGATATGTTAATTAACGATTATTTTTCTCACACCAGTCCGGACGGACGCATGCCTTGGAATTTTGTTAATCGAAATTCATATGCCTATACTTTAGTCGGCGAAAATTTAGCTCTTAACTTCTTAGGGGCGGACGATGCCCACGCCGCTTTAATGGCTTCGCCGGGACATAAAAAAAATATTTTAAACCCCAAATATACCGACCTTGGCCTGGCCGTCGTGAATGGCAAAATAAACGGCGAAGAAACTAATATATTGGTGGAAATTTTTGGAGCCAAAAACGAAACTCCGCTATTGGCGGCCACGCCGATTAAGACCGTTGCCGCGATTTCAAGTGGGGAGACAAAAGAGCCAATTATCAACCCGGACATGAAGACGGGAGCTCAAGTCGCGCACTCCGTTGTCGTTAAAGCTGAAGAAAAGAGTTACACTCCGCCCACCATTAAGACGGCACTTGCTACTTCTGCGCCCCAAAAAATATCTCCTGCCGAGCCAGAAGTTCTTAATAATTTACCACTTAATCCGTCCTATGTTGATCTGAATGTTAACCCGCAAGTCGAAAACGCAGCTAAAGTGATAAATGTTTCGAAAGTAATTTACTTTTCTTTTTTACTGTTTTTAATGCTCGCTTTGATTATAAATATTGTAGTCCGCGCCACCGTCCAACATAAATCCGTTATTTTTCAAACAATATTACTGATCATCCTGGTTTTATCCTTACTCTTGGTAGATTTTAACTTTATCAAGGAATTAGGTCAGGCAGCGCAGAATATTGTAGTTTTCTAATTAATAGACTAAACTGTTTATACTAATCAAAATAATTAATAAAAATAATTTTATATTATGAAGAATTTCAATCGAGAGGGTGACAGGGGTGATTTTAAGAAAAAGAGCTTTTCCGGAGGACGGGGCGGTTTTGGCGGAGGCCGTAGCGATCGCGGTGGTTTTGGTGGCGGCGGAGGCCGTAGCGAACGCGGTGGTTTCGGTGGCGAACGTCGCGATCGAGGTGATCGACCGGAAATGTTTAAAACAATCTGTGCCGACTGTGGCCAACCCTGCGAAGTACCGTTTAAACCGAGCGGTTTGAGACCGGTTTATTGCAGCCAATGTTTTAAAAACGATCATGATCATGCTTCCAGCCCAAGAATGGATAGCCGACCATCAAATATGCGCCCGGAACGCAGCGAAGTTCGTCCGGAAAATAACCAAATGAGAGATAAATTAGAATCTATTAATGCCAAATTGGATCAGATTTTAAATTTATTGGGAAAAACAGCCGCTCCGATTGTCCCGAAAGTATCCCAACCAGAACTAATTATTGAACCGGTTAAAATAGCCAAAATCGTTAAAAAAGTGAGCAAAGAGACGAAAAAAGTCGTTAAAAAGGCAATCAAAAAAGCGATAAAGAAATAGCCCAAAGTATCTATCCGTGAAACCTTTACTTTTTTAAAGATACGTGATACTATAATCAAACGTAATTTTATTGGTTCGAAAAGTCGTCGAGTTTCAAAAAAATATCAAAAAAATTGCAATTTATTTATTAAGTTAACAAATCAATGACTGGTGTTATTAAAACGTTAACTGACAAAGGATTTGGCTTCATCACTGTTGAGGGCCAAGAGAAAGATTTATTCTTTCACAGCAATGCTTTAGTTGGAGTTGCCTACAACGAACTTCACGAAGGTCAAGCTGTTTCCTTTGAACAGGAACAATCAGCTAAAGGAATGAACGCGGTAAACGTAAAGCTTGCCTAATCACTTCTTTTTAAAAAACCCGCCGGGCAACCGGCGGGTTTTTTAATTGAAAATATGCTATAATATAGCCATATTAAAATTAATAAAAAATCTATGAAAAAATTTCTACTAAGCACCATTATTTTTTCTCTTGTCTTCGCTTTTGCCGGAATCGCTTTAGCCCAAGAGCTGGAAAGGATTCCTTCACCTGATCAGATTAAAAATTTCCGAGTAATCAAAAAGGAGGGTGGCGCCCTATTCGGCGTTCGCATCATGAACCGAGCCACAAGTACCGCTATCCAGCTAAAACAAGCAGCCGATGTCGCCAAGGCGAACGCCTCAGGCACGGCTAGCAACTATGAAAAAATCCCCAACCCGGCCCAAATTAGCTTATTTGAAAAAATTAAACAAATCGGTACCGCTCTTTGGGGTATTCGTAAAAACATGGCTCCAAAATCGAACACCAACCAAGCCTTTGTTCAGCCAGTGGCTGCCCAATGCGTCAAGGACGCTATTAATAAAAAAGACAGCTCTCTTAAAGCCTCCGTCAACACTTATACTCAAAGCATTCTAAGCGCAGTCGATGTCCGCACTTCATGCCAATTAGCCGCGATTGATTTGGCAACGAGAGAAGCTCAGGCCACAGCCAATAAAGGCTGCGTTGAAGCCTATCAAACAAGCATGAAAGCTAATAATGAAAGTATGCAAAAGGCGAAAAATGAAGGCTGGCAGATTTATAAAAGCGATCTTCAGGCTTGCTCCGCATTACAGAAAACAACTAACGCCACCTCGACGCTAATGAGCGGCGAGCTCAATCTTGATATCACTATTGACGACGGTGAGAATACAGTAGAAAATATACAATAAGCGGGAATTTATAAATTGTTAATTATTTATGAACGAAAAAAAAATCTCTATTATTATTCCGGCGCTTAATGAAGAGCGGAATATTGCCGCCTGCTTGCGCTCTCTAAAACAACAGGATTATCAGGGCGAAAAAGAAATTATCGTGGTTGATAATAACAGTACTGATCGAACCGGGGCGGTCGCCCGAGAGGAAGGCGCCCTCGTCTTATTCGAAGAGACCCGCGGCGTAATTCCCGCCCGAGAAAAGGGAACCTTGGCCGCAACTGGAGACATTATAATCCAAACCGACGCAGATACAACCTTCCCGACAGACTGGCTATCAAAAATAATGAAGGGTTTCGGCGATCACGACGATGTCGTGGCCGTCATCGGCTCATTCCATTTTTTTGACGGGCCCTGGTGGGGGACGCCTTTTACCGGCTTACTTTTTGGCGTAACTAATATCATCTATAAATTAACCGATCGCCTCATTTACATGCCCGGTAGCAATACTGCCTTTAAAAAGGAAATCTGGCACGGCTATAACTCTAAATTTGATCAAGGCGGCGATGAGATCGCTCTCCTTAAAGAGTTGCGTAAGGAAGGAAAAATTGTTTTCTTGCGTCATAATACAGTAGAGACTTCGGCGCGGCGCTTAAGCAAAGGACTCCTCTATAATATATTTGTCATATTAATATTCTATAATATTATTGACTATAATTTCCGCCGCTTTTTTGGTCGCGGTTTATCTTCGTTTCCGGCCATCCGCCAACCCCATCGTGAAGAAGAAAAAAAAGTCACCGAGCAGACACAATCCTAATAAAGTAAATTCGTATGCTATATTCGCTAATTATATTAGCAATAATAATCATTACTGCTTATTATATTTTTATGTGGCCGAAATCAAGCGCTTTCGGCTATTATCCGTACGGCCTAAAAACTGACAAGAAAATTATAGCGCTAAGTTTTGATGACGGTCCAAGTGAACCTTATACGGCCGATATGTTGGCGGTTCTCGCTAAACACGGCGTGCCGGGAACCTTTTTTCTGGTTGGAAAAAATGTCGAGAAAAACCCGGAATTAGCCCGTCGCATTATCGCAACCGGCCAAACAATTGGTAATCACGCTTACAGCCACCAATTAGGCAAATACTTAAGCAGTCCAAGCTTGAAAGACGAGATTGAGCTTACCCAAGAAATTATATTTAAAGTAACGGGAAAAAAGCCGGCCTACTTCCGCTCGCCGTGGCTCATTCGCAATCCCGGAATGTTCCGCGTACTTGCCGCTAATAAAATGACGCCCATTTCCGGAATCTTCGGCACTCAAAAAGAAGTTTACCTTGTTCCCGCGAAAAAAATTTTTAATGATGCTTGCAGCAATCTTAAGCCAGGTCAGATAATGGTTTTTCATGATGGTATTAATAAGAACGGCAATCGCAGCGAAACCGTCAAAGCCATTGATTTATTTATTCCCGAATTAAAAAGACGGGGCTATGAAATTGTCAGCGTTGAAGCTCTGCTGGGAATTCCAGCTTATCAGTAATTAATTATGCATTCATCCGGTTTAGTTACATTAGTACCCTGGGTAATCTCACACGGCTATTTGCTTTTCTTTATGGCCGCCTTTATCGAAGGCCCGCTCGTCACCGCCGCCGGTGGTGTGGCGGCCGCCCTTGGTTACTACGATATTTATATTATTATGCTGCTTTCGATTGCCGGTGATGCGGGCGGCGATTTTTTCTATTACGGCATCGGCTATACGCTTAATAAATTAATCAAATCGGGCAGACTTCGTTTTTTGGGCATCACGATTGAACGCGTCGAAAAAATTGAAAAATTACTCCACCATCGCACGAGTCAAGCTATTATCTTTGTTAAATTAACACCGCTAATCGGACCAGCCGGCCTAATGATTCTGGGTTCAGTCCGCGCTTCTTTTAAAAAACTAATTAAAATCGCTCTTACGATCGCCATCCCCAAATCGGTAATGTATGCCTTATTAGGTTTTTATTCGGCCGCGGCCTATGTTTATCTTGATAAAACAATTGCTCGTGGAGAAAACGCCTTAATGATTATTATTGGCGTCGCTATCGCCATTTACTTTTTATTCCAAAAAATCAGTGCACTGATTGCAAAACGGATGGATAAATAATTTTCGAAAATAAGCTATTATGAATCAGTATAATTTAATAATTATCGGCGCCGGACCCGCCGGCCTCATGGCAGCGTGCCGAGCGGGGGAATTAGGCGCCAAAGTTATTATTTTGGAAAAAAATAAACGTCCCGGCATAAAACTTTTAACGACCGGCGGCGGTCGTTGTAATTTCACCAACAACATTTCTGATCCCCGAATCATGGCGGCGCGTTATTTGCCTAACGGCCGTTTTTTAATTTCGGCTCTGGCCCACTTTGGCCCCCAAGAAACCATTAGCTATTTTAATGCAGCCGGCCTTGAATCTAAAATAGAAAATAACGGCCGTGTTTTTCCGAAAACTAATCGTGCGTTTGATGTTTTAAATGTTTTGCTCAAAAAAATTGCCGCCTTACGCGGCGAAATTAGATTTGAAAGCAGTGTCAAGACAATCGTAAAAAAAGGAAATAGGATTGAAAAAATAATTTTATTTAACGGTACCGAACTAAGCGCTGATAATTATTTACTGGCAACCGGCGGAAAATCATATCCGATAACAGGTTCAACGGGAGATGCTTATGCCTGGCTACATAAATTAGGACATAATATTATCAAAGCGCGTCCTGCCCTTGTTCCGCTTTTCCTTAGAGAAAACTTCATTAAAGATTTACAAGGGCTAAGCTTAAGTGACCTTTCTTTAAGCTTATTTTCTGAAAATAAACTTGTTTCAACTCTAAGAGGTGATTTAATCTTTACCGGACAGGGGATTAGCGGCCCCATTGCCTTAGACGCAAGTCGCTACCTTGAATCAGCATCACCCAAAAAATATCGTCTCGAATTAGATTTGTTTCCCGATATGAAAGAACCAGAACTCGACATCAGATTACAAACATTATTTCACAGCGGTCATAAACTATTCAAAAATATTTTAGATTCGCTCGTCCCTCCGAAACTCGCACCCGTGCTTTTTTCTTTACTGGGTATTGCGGCTGACAAACAGGGAAACATGGTGACTAAATCCGAGAAGCAAGTCATAATTAAACTGCTCAAAAAATTTCCACTTAGCATTTCCGGCAGCGGTGATTTCTCCCAAGCCATGATTACGGCCGGCGGCGCTGATCTTAAAGAAATTGATCCGAAAACAATGCGCTCTAAGTTAATATCCAATCTCTATATTGCCGGCGAGCTTCTCGATCTTAGCGGACCGACCGGCGGTTTTAATTTACAATTATGCTGGAGTACGGGTTATATAGCCGGTGAATCATCAGTTGACAAAAATATTCACTTGTGATATTATCTTAATCTAACAAAAGATTCGAATCTCCTCCAACTATTTAAATGTCATATAGAAATTAAGTGGCCTTTGAGAGAAATCGGGTCACTTATTTTTTTTATGGAAACTATTACAAAAACGAAGCAAAAAGTCTCTTTAGTTGAGCCAAAAGCCGGCCCGAAATTTTCCGATTTAGGAATCAGCCCTTCAATTCTTAAGGTTTTGGAAGTCCTTCGCCTCGATACGCCGACACCAATTCAGCACCAAGCTATTCCGATTGCTCTTAAGGGGCAGGATATTATTGGGATTGCCCAAACCGGAACCGGTAAAACTCTGGCCTTCGGTATCCCGATTCTGCAAAGACTTGGCCTCGAGAAAGGTCAGGCTTTAGTCGTTGTGCCGACGCGTGAGCTCGCTATCCAAGTTACCGAAAGCTTAAAAAAACTTGGCCTATCGCTGGGTCTTCGTCTCGCTACCCTAATCGGCGGCGAAGCGGTTGATCGCCAATTATTTATGTTGCGCAAGAGACCACATATCATTGTCGCGACTCCCGGACGTTTAATCGACCACCTAAAAAGACGGACCGTAAAGCTCGACCAAATTAAAATTTTAGTTCTCGACGAAGCTGATATGATGCTTGATCTTGGTTTTGCGCCTCAAGTTGAAGAAATTTTGAAGCAGACACCGAAAGACAAACAAACAATGTTATTTTCGGCCACGATGCCGGTCACAATTGCCAAACTAGCGGCTAATCATTTGAAACTGCCGATTAGCATTGAAGTGGCCCCGCAAGGAACAACAGCCGAAAGAGTCGAACAGGAAATTTTTGTTATCAAGCCGACCGAACGCTTTTCTCATTTGGAAAAAATTATTAAAGAACATGCCGGTTCCATTCTTGTTTTCGTCCGCACCAAACACGGTGTAAAAGAAGTTACGCAAAAATTAGTAGCCCTCGGACATAAAGCAACGGAGATACATTCGAATTTATCTTTAAGTCGGCGTAAAGCCGCCCTGGATTCTTTTAAGAGTTTACGCTCGCGAATTCTGGTGGCAACTGACGTGGCCGCTCGCGGTTTAGATGTTAACGGAATTGAACTTGTCGTCAATTATAATCTACCGGATGCGACTTCTGATTATGTTCATCGTATCGGCCGCACGGGACGCGCTGGAAAAATCGGTAAAGCCATTTCCTTGGCAACCCCTAATCAATTAAAGGATGTGCGCGATATTGAACGCCTAATTAATAAAAGTTTGCCGATCAGGGAATTTGCTAAATTTGAAAATAGCTCAGGCCGTCCGCCGAAGCGTTCTCAAGGCCACCCTCAAGGCCGCTCTCAAGGCCGCTCTCAAGGCCGTCCGCAAGAACGTTCTCAGGGACAAGCCAGAAAATCTTTCGGACAAAGCAGACCGTCAAACGGCAGCCGTGCCGGCGGTGGCCGCTCAACCGGACGACCGGCGCAAAACTACTTTAATCGAAATCAAAGCCACTAAACAATTATACGGAGAAATAAAAAAGGGAGCTGAATAAGCTCCCTTTGTATTTTTTGTGATTATTTTGTCTTTTCCGGAATTTGATGCACGACTTTGTATAAAGCCTGTGCCATGAGTTCTGCTACGGAAATATCATGGATTAAACCACCGGTCATTTTTTCATAATCTCGGGGAATTGTGTCACCCATAATTACTTTATCAAACGGACGCTTATCAAATAATTTACGCCGCCAACTTCTGACTAAAACAGCATGCATCGCCAATAGAATTAGATACTTAGCGCCAATTTTTTTAATTCGTTGACCAGTTTTATTAGCGGTCGATCCGGTCGTAACTTCATCCTCAGTCATAACGATCGATTGTCCTTTGACATGATCAGAATCGGCGTAATAAATATCGCGGTACTCATACTGAAGCCGAAGTTTCCGCAAAATTATTTCAATTTCGTCCCGGTCTTCCGCTTTAATCATCGCTTCGTTATCAAGCCCCCTTTCTTTGAGACTCATAACAACCTGACAATCAAGTAGTTTGGCCAATTTAACGGCTCTTGGTACTGACCCCGCATCCGGCGCATAAATTGTCGGCTTATCGGCTAAATAAGTTTTCACGGTTGAAGCAAACAAAGGCGAGGGGTCAACTTCATGCATCTTAATGCCAACTTCAGTACAAAATTCCCGCATCTTCGGTGAGTGCGGTGAAACGGTAATAATTTCATCAACCCCATCATGCTTAAGGCGATCTATCACCATTTTAAGGCGACAAATCTCCTCCATCTTTTCTTCATGGTCTTGGCGACGAAAGCGCATGAACAGCAAAACAACAATAACATGTTTGGCGCCGTATTGTTTCTTCATGGCCCAAACAAGTTCCATAAGTTCTTCCAAATATTCTTTTTTATAAATACTCTGGAAAAAAACCACCGTACTGCCCTTAATTTCGGACCACTTGGGGAGTTTTACGTCTGGCTCTTCGTCGGGGAATTCTTCGAAATCAATGTGACTAAAAAAACATTCTTTACCAAGATACTCGCCATAATTCTTGAGTATTCTTGAACTCAATCTGTGATTACCGCGTCCGCAGTAATAAACAACCTTTTTCGTTTCCATTTTAAAAGTATTGGTTATACATTCCGTAAATTTTTAATGATCCATACTATTCTCTTTGACTTCAAATTTAATCATAAATATATATTTTCGTCAAATGTATATAAATGCTATAATGATGCGTAGTAATAATTGTAATATTAGACATTTAGAGTTAATTATATGATACACGTCATTAAATATTTGAAAACTGAGCCCAGCGCTAAGGACACAGCTATTTTTTATTTTGAAAAACCGCCCGGTTTTACTTATCGTGCCGGCCAGTTCGGCGACTTTACCCTGATTAACGCTCCGGAAACGGACGCGGAAGGGAATTCACGCAGTTTTACCTTTTCGAGTGCTCCGGACGAAGAGTATCTGGCCATCACGACTCGCTTGCGCGACACGGCCTTTAAGCGAGTGCTTAGAGGTTTAAAGCCGGAAAGCGACTTAATAGTAGATGCCCCCTTAGGTGTTTTTACCCTCCGCAAGGATAGTAGTCGCCCCTTGGTATTTTTAGCCGGCGGCATCGGTGTTACCCCATTCCGCAGCCTCATCGTTGAAGCCAGCGAAAAAAAAATGCCCCACAAAATATTTCTCTTTTATAGTAACCGAACTCCCGCCGACGCACCCTTTCTCGATGAGCTTACTGCCTTAGAAGAGCATAATAAAAATTATAAATTGATTCCGACCATGACTCGCCCGAAAAATGCATCCAAAAAATGGACGGGGGAAACTGGTTATATCAGTGTTGCGCTTTTAAAAAAATATTTGCCGGATTTAAAATCTCCGATATACTATATTGCCGGGCCGGCCGAAATGGTTCAATCGCTTCATCAATTATTGAACGAAGCCGGTATCAGTGATGATGATATTAAAATTGAAGAATTTATTGGCTACTGAGAAATCTTGACGAAACATGATTTTCTGCTGATAATAGATATATATGATACAAATATTTATTGACGCCTTACTTGATTCACTCAAAATGATTCCGTTTTTATTGGTAGTATATATCCTTATTGAGTTAATCGAATATAAGTACGGCAATCAAATCAGACAAAAAATTCAAAAAGCGGGCCACGCCGGACCGGCAATTGGCGCATTAGTGGGCAGTTTCCCACAATGCGGCTTTTCGGTTATTTCGACCGCCCTTTATACCCAGCGTCTCCTCACAATCGGATCTTTGGTCGCTGTTTATCTTTCGACCTCAGACGAAGCTATTCCGGTCATTCTCTCACAACCAGATAAAGCCGGAATTATTATCCCCTTAATTCTGACAAAAATTATCATCGCGCTGATTGCCGGTTATCTTTTAGATTTAATTTTTCGTAAAAAAAACCGCCAAACCTTACAGCATGCGGCTGCCTACGCGAGTGGCGTTGATATCCCAGAGCATCATCATGACCGCTTGGTTGAAGAGACCGCCTGCTGCGGCCACTGTCTAAGTTCAAAAGCAAAAAAGTTCAGCACCAAAGAAATTATTATCCATCCGCTTATTCATACCTTCAAAATTTTTGGTTTTGTTTTTGCCGCTTCGTTTTTAATCAACCTTTTAATTTTCTACATTGGGGAAAACAATTTGCAATTAATTTTTTCACAGCATCAAATCTTGCAACCATTCCTCGCCGCCCTTTTTGGCTTAATCCCGAATTGTGCATCTTCGGTCGCGATTACCGAACTATATTTAAAGGGCGTAATTACCTATGGGGCGGTTATCGCCGGTTTATCGGCCAGCGGCGGCCTTGGACTCCTGGTTCTCTTGAAAGAGGACAAGAATAGGCGCGACGTCTTTACGGTAATCGGCTTGCTCTTCGGCATCAGTGTTCTCGCCGGCTTGATAATTCAGTATTTATTTTAAAATATGACTCCGGATAACCCCGGAGTTTTTTTATTGACAAAGAGCCGAAACGGCAGTAAGTTTATTGAGGATATTTAAATATCCAATTAATTTTGTACTTTAAAAATAATCGACGAAACCTACATATAACCCCCAAACTAACGTAAAACAAAAACCAAAAAAGCCATGAAAAAGACTTTTCAAGAGCAAATCCTTTACCTCACGGATGGTGTCAATATTATTGCGATAATTTGCTATCAGTATGGTGATACTGGCAAAGGCAAAATAGTAAATCTCCTCTGTCCGTGGGCGTACGCAATCTATCGCGGAGTGGGCGGCCCAAATGCCGCTCATACCTTTATTTACAAAGGGAAACCCTTTACTACCCATCTTTTACCCTCAGGCATTACTGAACCCGGAGTAAAAAATATCATTGGCAGCCACGTGGCCCTTGATTTACTGGTTTTAAATAATGAAATTGATTTGTGTTCATTTTTGAACTTAGAAAATCTGCACATTAGTCACGAGACCGGCTTGATTATGCCTTGGCACATTTTAGAAGATATAACTTCGCCTGAATCAAAATTAATAGGGACTACAGCCTGCGGCGTTGGCCCCTTCTACGCTGACCCCAGACTCTTGATCTCAATGAATGATTTATCCAATGAGGATATTTTCATCACTAAATTGAATCGTTACATGGATGCTAAACAGGAAAAGTTCAATCATCTGCAACATCGGGAAATTGAATACATAATGACCGGCAAAAAATATGGAGCCAAGTTCGGGAATGGAAAATATTTTGACGACCTGCATGTTTTTAATCGTCAAGCCATCATCGACCACTACCTGGGTGAATTAGCACCCCGGTTTGTGCCCATGATTATTGACCTCAAGGCTTTTAATGCCGACGTCCTGGCTAACCAGCGAAAAATTATTTTAGAGGGTTCGCAGGGTACTTTGATTAGCAGCCGCTATGGAACAACTTTTTACCAAACAATGAGCGATACCACAGTAGATGGTCTCGCCCAAGGTTGTGGCTTTAAAGTTGAAGATGTTGATCGCGTCCTGGGGATTGTCAAAGGACCAGTCACGAGTCGAGTCGGAGGTGGCCCTTTTGTTTCAGAACTTGGTGGGAAAAAGAGCGAAGAATATTGTCGGGATGCCGCAACCAATAACGCGATTAGCGAACAGGCCATGGGTCTAGACCTTGATATTGATGTAAACAGCAAAGATGAAATGATCCAAGGCATAGTCCTCCGCATCCGCGGTGGGGAATATGGCGGTACAACCACGCGCCCCCGTCGTATGGGTTGGGACAATTTAGTTGAATTAAAGTATTCAATCGAGGTTAATAAAAGTCCCTATATTTCAGCAATGAAGTTTGATACTTCAACTGGTTTAGAAATAATCAGACTTTGTACTGGCTATAAATATTCGGGTCCACCTGTCAATTATGCCGGCAAAATGATTAAAGATGGCGATGAGATTAACGAGTTCATTCGCGATTCAGAGATTCTCTATCGCTTTCAGCCAGTTTATACTGAATTTCCCGGATGGACTGAGGATATTTCAAAAATGCGATCATTTTCGGAATTACCGAAAGAGCTCGTTGATATTCTTGTATTTATTGAAAAATTTACCGGCGCTAAAATTATGATTCTATCAGTCGGCCGCGAAAATGAAGAAACGATTTTCCTTAACGGGGAACTCCGACGTTTACAGGAATAATTCGCCCAATCAATTGACATGTAGCATTCTGAGCGACCCCAAAGGCCGCTCTTTTTATTTGTGATTTTCTTTTTAATTTTAGGCGTATTATGGTATTATATTATTAATAATTTAAGAAAAAATAACAAAAATATGAAGAAAACCAGACTTTTTTTGCTTTTACCCTTACTCGCGCTGACTTTAAGTGCTTGCAGCCTAACCGGTCAAGCCAACTCACAAAATTTTAACAATACAGTGAACACTATACAGACCGGCAGCGCCGCTCCCAAAGCGACTGGACCGCTGACCATGAGTGAACTTGCTCTTCATAATTCTAAAACTGATTGCTGGCAATTAATTAACGGCCAAGTATACGACCTAAGTGCTTATACTGCGTCTGGCGCCCATCCGGGCGGCGATAAAATATTGCAGGGTTGCGGGCAAGACGCGAGTGCTTTATTTGCCTCCGTCGGGAAACATCAAGGACAAGCCACGGCCATGCTCCCTAATTACTTATTAGGACCCATCCAATAAAATACAATTTAATGAATAAAAAAATAATAATTTTACTTACTGTTTTCATCGATGTTCTTGGCATCGGCATCATCATTCCGATTTTGCCTTTTTATGTGGAGTCCTTCGGCGCCACGGCTTTTACGGTAACTTTATTATTTGCCGTCTTTTCTTTTTTCTCATTTTTCAGCGCGCCCTTACTCGGTGCTTGGTCGGATAAAATAGGGCGCCGGCCGGTTCTTATTATCAGTATTTTAAGCACCGCGATTGGCTGGTTGGTCTTCGCGGCAGCCGGCAATATTTTCTTTTTATTCCTGGGAAGAATTATCGACGGCCTGGCTGCCGGTAATTTTCCGATTGCCCAAAGCTACTTAATAGATATTGCTCGCGACGATAAGGAAAAAACGGTTAATCTGGGGCTAATCGGCGCCATCTTTGGGGTAGGGTTTATTGTTGGACCGCTCATCGGCGGCTTACTAAGCTCTATTTCACTTAATTTTCCATTTTGGTTTGTCGGCGGTCTGGCTCTTTTAAATTTCTTTCTGGCTTTGAAAAATTTGCCGGAAACTAATAAACATCAAGACGCGGCTAAAAAAATCGAACTTAATCCCTTTAAGCCGCTCGGAGTATCTTTGCGTAATCATAAACTCCGTTTCGGCTTTATTGCTTGGTTTCTATTCGGGCTCGCCCTGGCCAGCCAGCAATCTATTTTTTCTTTATATCTAAACCAAGAATTTAATTTTACAGCCATTAAAGTCGGATTTGTTATGACCGGCATGGGCGTTATCCTAATCATCAATCAAGCCTTCGCTCTTAAAAAGATTTGGTTAAAATACTTCAAAGAAGAAACTTTAATTATTTGGTTAATGCTGCTGCTCGCCCTTGGCTTCTTCCTAACGGGAATCAGTTATCTTATCATCTTTATTATTGGTATCGCCCTCATCAGCCTCGCTCAATCCGTATTGCGTGCCGTCATGACTAGCCAAATAGCTAAAAAAGGCGAGGCGGGTGAACAAGGACAAATTCTGGGCGTCCTTAATTCCGTGATGTCACTGAGTATGATTCTCGGCCCGATAATTGCCGGTGTACTTTTTGGGCTTAGGGCCAGCCTGCCATTTTGGGCCGCCGGTCTTTTTGGGCTAATTGCCTTCGTGATTCTATATGTTGATTGCGAGAGAAACAATTGCCAAGGCCCGGATTTACCTGAAGCTAAAATGAAAATTGAAGAACAGCAGGTTGATTTAATCGTTTAAACCCGTTAATATTGATTATTAATATGTCCGGATTATTTAAGTTAAAATCTGATTTCGCGCCAGCCGGTGACCAACCGGCAGCTATTAAAAAACTCTTACAAGGAATAGAGGCGGGTTATGATTACCAAACTTTACTGGGCGTTACCGGGTCGGGAAAGACTTTTACCGTCGCCAATGTCATAAGTGAACTGGACCGACCAGTTTTAGTAATTGCCCCCAATAAATCACTGGCGGCGCAACTCTACCGCGAATACAAAAACTTCTTTCCGGAAAATGCGGTTCATTATTTTGTTTCCTATTACGACTACTATCAACCAGAAGCCTATCTGCCGATTACCGATACTTATATTGATAAGGAGGCGATGATTAACCAAGAGATTGATCGTTTACGTCATGGGGCGACTTCGGCTTTAGTTTCACGCCGTGATGTCATCATCGTTGCTTCCGTTTCCTGTATATATAATTTGGGCGTGCCGCTAACTTATTTAGAGGCGCGTCTCGTTTTAGAAAAAGGGAAGACGATTGTCCGCGCCGATTTAATTAAGCAATTAATTAAAATCCAATTTGAACGCGTCAACGGCGAAATTAAGCGCGGCCAATTTCGCGTGCGCGGTGATGCTTTTGAAATTCGCTCCATGTCGGAGAATGTTATTTATCGTCTCGACCTCGCCGGACAAGTGATATCAGATTTAACTATCGTTGATAATGTCACAAAAAATATTATCGGTAACCTCGAAGAAATTGTTATTTTTCCGCCGAAGCATTTTGTTTCCACAAAACCACAGATTGAGCAGGCGATAAAAAATATTAATGAGGAATTAAAAGAACGCTTAGCCTATTTTAAAAAGGAGGGTTTTCTACTCGAAGCGGAACGATTAGAGCGGCGCACAAAATATGATATGGAAATGCTGCGCACGCTTGGCTACTGCCACGGCATAGAAAATTACTCGCGCCATATCACAGGGAAACTTGCCGGGGAAGCACCGGACTCTTTAATTTCCTATTTCCCCTGGAAAGATGGTAAGCCGGATTTTTTAACTATCGTCGATGAATCTCATATCGCTATCCCGCAAATTCGCGGCATGTATAACGGCGATCAAGCACGTAAAAAAACTTTAGTGCAATATGGCTGGCGCCTACCCTCAGCCCTTGATAATCGCCCTCTACGTTTTCCGGAATTTGAAAAACGTATCGGCCAAATGATTTTTACGACTGCCACTCCCGGTGATTTTGAAGCAAAAAACTCAAAGCAAACTGCCGAACAAGTAATTCGTCCGACCGGTCTTGTTGATCCCGAGATTGAAATCCGCCCGGTCTTTAACAAGAAAGAAAATTATAGCCAAATTAATGATATCACGGCCGAAGTAATTAAAATTGCTGCGCTTGGCGAAAGAGCCATTATTAATACCTTAACCAAAAAACAAGCCGAAGATTTGAATACCTACTTAAATAATAAAAACATCAGATCTAATTATCTACATTCTGATATTAAAACTTTCGAGCGCACTGAAATATTGATGAATTTTCGGGAAGGGAAGTTTGATGTTTTAATCGGCGTTAATCTGTTGCGCGAAGGCCTTGATTTGCCGGAAGTAACGCTGGTGGCGATTCTGGACGCCGACCGTGAAGGATTCTTACGCAGTCAAACCTCACTCATGCAAACCATGGGCCGCGCCGCGAGAAATGTTAAAGGTAAAATTATTCTATACGCCGATAAAAAAACCGATTCGATGAAACGGGCGATTAATGAAGCTGAACGCCGCCGCACGAAACAATTAGCTTATAACAAAAAATATAATATAACCCCAACCACGATTACCAAAAAAATTGAAGAATTTTTGGACGTGGCGGAAGATTAAAATACCTGTAAATTGAAATAAAAAAAAAGAGCTCCTAAAGTAGAAGCTCGGTACGCTGTTCGGCGGGTGATTACAAGTTAATCCCCAGACCTACTATTACGGCTTTGTTGCCGTTACTATCTTTTTCCGGGTCTAAGACCGGGTTAATCCAGATCGTGACATGTTTGACAATGCCGAACTCGATTATCGGGCCGAGTCCATTATATCGCCAACCCTGGAAACCAAGCGAAATGTCATCTGACACCTTATACTTGGTAATATTCCTATACCACCAATTATCGTGTCCGACACCCCTTTCGAAGGCAGTGAAGGAGGAAAACCTGCCTTTGCCAAGCCAGAGAGTGGCACAGCCGCGATAGACATTCGGGTTTTGCTCAAATCCTCCAGATAGACCGATTTCGACCCAGCTGGCCGGAGCGTAGGACAGACCGAACATTGACTCGCCCCAACCTGGCTCAACAAGGATAAATGAAGTAAACTTCATATGGCTCCAGAAACTGGTCGTATCCTTCGACAGAGCAATTGAGAACGCCATATTGGCATCTTTATTAACGAGTTTGCCATTCTGGTCAAACTTGGCAAAAGCCTCGATGGACTGAGCATTAGACATTGCGCTGGCCAAAAGCACGAAAATGGCGATGAAAAGAACAGAACGCATAAATATAGGGATTAGGGGGTTAGTTTCGGAATAACAGAACTGCGAAATATAATCATAACACATTATAATATAATTGTCAATACTATGATCAATATTGAATACGAGGCAACATTTACTAATATTAACAAAGAAGAAATCAGAAATAGATTAAAAGAAACTGGCGCAACTTTAATCAAACCTGAATTTTTACAAAAAAGAGTCTGCCTTGATTTACCAAGCGGACATCAAATTAAGGGCGGATGGTTAAGAGTCAGGGATGAACAGGACAAGATTACTATGAGTTTTAAATTGGTTAATGGCTCAAATATTGATGACCAAAAAGAGATTTGTCTTAAAATTGATAATTATAATGAAGGTATTAACTTTTTAGAAACTATCGGGGCTAAACAAAAAGCTTACCAGGAAAGCTATCGCGAGTTATGGTCTTTGGATGGTGTCGAAGTAATGATTGATGAATGGCCTTATCTTGAACCCTACGTCGAAGTCGAGGGAAAATCCGAAGAGGAAGTAAAAACAGTTAGCGAAAAATTGGGTTTTGATTATAGCCAGGCGCTATTCTGTTCTGTGGATACTCTCTATAATAAAAAATATGGCACGCCAATTGACGTAATAAATAAAGAAACCAAAAAAATTACTTTTGATATACCTAATCCGTTTATAAACAACCAATATGGCAAGTGAAGAAAAATTAATCATCCGCGGCGCGCGGACGCACAACTTAAAAAATATCAACTTAGAAATACCGCATAATAAATTAACCGTTATTACCGGCGTTTCAGGGAGCGGCAAATCGTCGCTGGCTTTTGATACAATCTTTGCGGAAGGGCAGAGACAATACGTCGAATCCTTGTCGCCCTATATGCGCCAATTCTTGGGTCAAAAGAAAGCGGCCGATGTCGATGAGATGATTGGTCTCGCTCCATCCATCTCTATCGATCAAAAAGCCCTCTCTCATAATCCGCGTTCAACTGTGGGGACACTCACGGATATTTATGATTACTTGCGTGTTCTTTATGCGCGCGTGGGCGAAGTTTTTTGCCCAATCTGCGGCACTAAAATTGAAAAACTAACTGTTGAGGAAATGGTGGATATTATTATCAACCGCGGTCAGGAATTAAAAGAAGAATATGTTACTATCATGTCACCGATTGTCCGCGACCGCAAAGGTGAATATTACCAAATACTTTATAATTATTTATCGCTCGGCTATAGCGAGTCGCGCATCGACGGAAAAATTCATTCCTTGCGTGATCAAGTTAAACTCGCACCAAAACAAAAACATGATATTGAAATCATTATCGATAAAATTCTACTGAGCGACCAATCGCGCCTTTTTGAGGCTGTCGAAAATTCGCTCGAATACAGTAAAGGTCTGGTTATTGCCCAATATAAAAAACAAGAATTTTTATTATCATCAAATTGGACCTGCCCGAATGATAATTTTTCTTTTCCGGAAGTTGAACCGCGTCTTTTCTCTTTCAACTCACCGCATGGCGCCTGCCCGGAATGTTCCGGACTCGGCAAAACTAATTTCTTTAAGGATGATAAATGCAAGGTCTGCAAAGGCGACCGTTTACGCCCCGAAGCCTTATCAGTCCGCATCGCCGGTAAAAATATTGCCGAAGTCTGCCGCCTACCGATGAATAAAAGTTTAGACTTCTTTAATAAATATTATGAGAAGATGACGAAGCGCCAAAGAATAATCGCGGAGAATGTTGTTATCCAAATTATCAGTCGTCTTGAGTTTTTACTTAAAGTCGGTTTGAATTATATTTCGTTAGAACGGGAAGCTCATACTTTATCCGGGGGCGAAGCGCAGCGCATCCGCCTGTCTTCCCAAATCGGCTCCCATCTTTCGCGCACCCTCTACGTTCTGGATGAACCGACTATCGGTTTGCACGAACGCGATACCGAACGCTTAATCGACACTCTGAAAAAATTACGGGATAAAAATAATACCGTTATTATTGTTGAGCACGACGAAAAAACGATACTTGCCTCCGATTATTTAGTTGATATGGGACCGCTCGCCGGGGTACACGGCGGGGAGGTTGTGGCGAGTGGCAATACTAAGGATTTATTAAATGAAAAAAAGAATCAAACAGAACTAAAAAAATCTTTAACTCTCCAATACCTGGCCGGCCAACGCGAAATCGGCTTACCGGCCAAACGGCGCGAACAAAATCATGGCTCCCTAAAAATTGTCGGCGCTTATGCTAATAACCTAAAAAACTTAAATGTGGAAATCCCGCTCGGCCGTCTTGTCGGCGTGAGTGGTGTCTCCGGAAGCGGCAAATCATCGCTCTTATATGATGTCGTTTATAAAAATATCACGCATATTAAAAACCGCCCGGGTAAAGCGAAACTGGAATTTGCCAAAGATGTCAGGGGCGCGGAATACATAAACAAGGTAGTAGTTATCGACCAATCGCCTATCGGCCGCACGCCACGCTCTAACCCGGCTACCTATACCGGAATATTTACCCCGATTCGTGATTTTTTCGCCTCCTTGCCCGATTCCCGGGAGAGAGGATACGGAATTGGCCGTTTCTCCTTTAACCGCCCTGGTGGGCGTTGTGAGGCCTGTCAGGGGGCCGGAGCGAACCTAATAGAGATGCATTTTCTGCCTCCCGTGCTGGTTGAATGCGAAGTTTGCCGCGGTAAACGTTTTAACCGGGAAACCTTACAAGTCAAATATAAAAATAAAAACATCGCCGAGATCCTGGACCTAACCATTGATGAAGCAATTGATCATTTCGAAGGAAATTATTTTATCACTGATAAATTAAAAGTTCTACAATCAGTCGGACTCGGTTATATTAAGATTGGCCAAAGCGCCACGACTTTATCAGGCGGGGAAGCCCAACGCATTAAGATTGCCAAAGAGCTGACTCATACTCTCGGCAAACGGACTTTATATTTACTCGATGAACCGACCACTGGTTTGCATTATTATGATATCGATATGTTGCTCGCCGTTTTAAATAAACTGGTCGAGAAGGGAAACTCTGTTTTAGTGATCGAGCATAATATGCATATGCTAAAATCAATGGACTATATTATTGATCTTGGTCCGGACGGCGGGGAAGACGGGGGACGTTTGGTCGCTCATGGCGCGCCGGAAGATATTGTCCGCGAACCGAAAAGCATTACGGGAAAATATTTAAAAGAGTATTTAAAGTAACTATGAATTTAGCGATACTACTGGCATTTGGCGCGATGTTCGGCTGGGGCTTGGGCGATTTTTTAATTCAAAAAACAATTAATAAAATCGGACCAATTGAAACCCTTTGTTGGATTAGTTTATTCAGTTCAATAATTTTAATTCCGTTTGTAGTTAACGACTTAAAAACTATTAACTCTGCGCAATTCATCACCCTAATTATTTTAGGGCTGGCAAATTTTGCCAGCGGTTATGTTCATTTTAAAGCCTTGGAAATCGGAAAACTATCGGTCGTCGAAATAATCATGTCGATTGAGCTACCCTTAACAATCCTGCTCGGCATTCTTGTTTTCGGAGAGAGTCTCGGTCTGCGACAAATATTCTTAATTATCATTTTATTTATCGGCATCATTCTAATTTCGATTGATACTACTAAAATAAATAAAAAGGATTTTTTAGAAAAAGGCTCGCTGCTCGCAATTCTCTCCGGCGTCTTAATCGCTATCGTAAACTTCGGCAGTGCTTCGCAGGCCAAGGAAATATCACCCTTGATGGCCCTCTGGCTGCCATGGTTTGTTTGCGGATTAATCTGTTTTGTCTGGATCCGCCAGAATAGTTTAAATAATTTTTTCCGGGAGAGCGCGAAAAATTGGCTTCTCGTTTTAGTGATGGTAGTCGTCGATCTCTTGGCTTGGACAGCCTATGTCTTCGCTGTTGCCAAAGAAGAACTCTCAATTACGATCGCGATAACCGAAAGTTATGTCGTTATTGCGCTTGCGCTTGGCATAATTATTAATAAAGAAAAGATAACGAAAATTCAATACCTCGGCGCAGGCCTGGCGGTCGGCGCCAGCCTACTGATTGGACTTTTAAGCAAATAAAAAAACCGTGGGTCTTAAGTTGGAATACGTTATAACGTTTTCCTTACTCAATTTCACGGTTCTTTAGGACCTAATAAGCTTTTTGCCTGCTCGGGGTAAATTTCTTTCTGGATGAAAGAATGTGATGATGCTGTTGATATTATTCAATCTGCTTCGCCACCTTTCTCGAGAAAAAGAAATTTCATTTCTTATTTCGGGCCGGAAATCCCTTGTGTCGGGATTGCAATGTAAAATGAACTCTGCGCGTTAGGCGGGCAACTTAGACAAACCACGACTAACTACCCTGATATTATCAGACGCTAAAAAATTGTCAATATGAATAACTTAAGTTTTCCACAGCTCGTCTATAAATATTGCGCCCTTATTCCCAAGGGTAAAATTTCAACGTATAAAGAAATTGCCCGAGCTCTAAATAATCCTGGTGCAGCGCGTGCCGTCGGTAACACCTTAAATAAAAATCCGTTTGCGCCTCTTGTCCCATGCCACCGAGTTATCCGCGCCAACGGGGAAGTCGGCGGTTTTGCAAGCGGCCCCAAGCGCAAGATTGCCATTCTCCGCCAAGAAGGTATTATTATTAAGGACAACAAAATTGACCTAAGCAAATATCTTTATGAGTTTAACTCTAAAAAATCAATTAAAAAATAAACTAAAAACAATTCCGAAAAAGCCGGGAGTTTATTTTTGGTTGGATAAAAAAGGCAAGGTTCTTTATGTCGGCCGGGCCACAAGTTTAAAAAATCGCCTGAGCCAATACTTCCAAAAAAACATTTCGCCGCGCATTGCCGAGATGGTGGACGCCGCTTCTGATATAAAATATGAAGTCTGCGACACCCTACTTGAAGCGATTATTCTTGAGGCGAAAAATATTAAAAAATTCTGGCCCAAGTATAATATCGTTGACCGTGATGACCGTTCCTTTATCTATGTCGTTATTCCGAAAATTGATTTTGCCAAGCCGCTAATCGTGCGCGCGACTGATTTAAAGAAATTTCCAGCCTCAAAGGCAAAAGTCTTTGGGCCTTACCAGTCTTTCTATCTTCTCCAGGGAGCTCTCCGTTTGATTCGACGCATTTTCCCTTACGGCAACTGCACGCCCCATAGCGGGCGGGCTTGTTTCGATTATCAAATCGGACTTTGCCCGGGCGGCTGTATTGACGCTATTTCGGCGCGTGACTATAAAAAAAATATTAATAATATTTCCTTGCTTTTGGCCGGTGAAAAGAAACGACTTACCGCCAAACTGATGCGAGACAATCCGGATAAAATAAACGCTCTTAAACATATTCAGGACGTTTCCTTGCTGACTCGCGACGAAGATCTCAATGAATTAAAAGTTAACCGCCTGGAAGGCTATGATATTTCTCATCACCAAGGTAAAGAAAGCTACGGCTCGATGGTGGTTTTCGAAAACGGGGAAGCGGCTAAACGCGAGTATCGCCTTTTTAAAATCAAAGACGCGCCGGGCGGAGACGATGAACGCGCGCTCAGCGAGGTGCTCTTGCGCCGTTTTAAACATACGGAATGGACCATGCCTGACATTATCATGATTGACGGCGGCTCGCCGCAGATTAGTTTTTTATCGCGCGTCTTCACCGAGAATAATATTAACATCCCGCTCGTCGGCATTTCTAAATTCGGCGGCGATAAATTAGTTTTCACTCCGAAGACCAAAAATGAAATTCGCGATCTGGCCAACAACATAAAACCGACTCTTCTTAAGTTGCGCGAAGAAGCCCATCGTTTTGCTAATTATGGCCGCAAGCGCGATAAGAGCAAAAAACTCAAATAGAAGAGATAATCCTTGACAAATACTTATAATCTGCTAATATTCTTACATAACAATTTAGCGATAACCACAGACAGCCAGCCTGGTGCCACGCACCTATAAGTCTTGCCGAGGTATCATTAATACTTTATCCAAGTATTTTTATGGTCTGTGGTCACACAGATTTTTTTATAATCAAATTAAATATATATGCCAAAGAACAAAATTCAAAAACAAGAAATTTTGCGTAATTTGAGCGAAAAATTTAAGAAGTCCAAATCGGTGGTTTTTGCCGGTTTCAATGCCTTAACGGTTAAGGACAACGAAAAATTGCGCGACCAATTACGTAGCGAAAACAGCGAGTACTATGTCGCTAAGAAAACCTTGATGAACATCGCTTTCAAGGATCAGATGAGTGACCTGAACGTCAGAACGATGGACGGAAAATTAGCTGCCATCTTTTCCTACGAAGATGAAGTCGCCGCCGCTAAGATTGTCGGTAATTTCCGTAAAGACAAAGACAAGGAAGCACGTATCTTCTTCTTGGGCGGTATTTTAGAAAATAAATTACTGAACAAAGAAGAAATGGAAGCCTTGTCCAAACTACCGAGCAAACAAGAGCTTTATGGCCGTTTAGTCGGCACGATGAATGCGCCGATTTCCGGATTTGTTAACGCTTTAGCCGGAAACATCAAAAATTTGCTTTATGTTTTAAAAGCGCTCGAAGAAAAGAAAGCTTAATAACAATAAATAATTAATAATAAATTTAATTTTAAATCTATGGAAGAAAACAAAGTTGTCGTCCCGGCAAAATTTGAAAAGCTGGTTGGCGAAATCGAAAAGATGAGCGTCCTTGATTTAGCGGAACTCGTTAAAATCTTGGAAGATAAATTCGGCGTGAGCGCTTCTGCTCCAGCCATGATGATGGCTCCGGCTGCCGGTGCAGCGGCCGCTGTCGAAGAGAAAGATGCCTTTGATGTTGAAATCACTGAAGCGGGTGCCAGCAAGATCAACGTTATCAAAGCTGTCCGTGAATTGACAGAAATGGGCTTAAAGGAAGCTAAAGACTTAGTCGATGGCGCCCCGAAAGTTCTTAAGGAAGGTGTTAAGAAAGCCGAAGCTGAAGCCATGAAGAAAAAATTGGAAGAAGCCGGTGCAAAAGTAACCTTAAAATAAGCTTCACAAAATACATAAATAAAAGACCGCCTTTATCGGCGGTCTTTTGTTATAGTCATTAATTTTATCGGGAATTATGATTTTTTACTGATTAAGAGTTATGCGATAAACCGATTCGCCGTCAAGGAAATAAGCCATTTTATTAGCCTCGTCAACTGTAAAATCTTTAAGAGTATTTAAAGAGCTTACTTCATATTGATTCATTAAATGCCCATCTTTGATTGCGAGAACAAGCAGGCGCTTGGAGCTCGCCTCAAAAACATAAACATATTTTGCACTGACAATAATTTTATTGGCGCTGGTCATAACCGGTTCCGGTGCCGTGGCGCCGTAGTCAATCGGATTATTCAGATAAAATTTATTAACCGCACCGTCCGCTTTTAAGACATAGATGCTGCCATCAATCGCTAAATCAGTCGCTTGGCTCAAATCGGTCGGCGCCTTTAACCAATCAGTTTTAGTATTATAAGCTCCTTGACTGAGGGCAAAACGATAAATTTGATTCTTATTTTTAGCGAGTACATACAGGCTTGTCCCAAAAATTTTATAGCTCGTAATACCATCGGCGCTATATGCCGAACTAACATTATAAGAAGTCGTCTGTTTAGTTTTTAAATCAAGTTTAACAATTTTATTGCTATCCCAATAATAAAGGGAACTCTTAGTATCGTACTGAGGATTGCTTAAATTAGTCGCGCCGGGGACATCGATTCGCGTCGAAGACGATGAAAGCGGAGTAAGCTCCAAAACTAAATTAGCACTCGCCGCATACATTTTGCCGCCGGCCCAGGCCAAATTGGCAATTTGCAGTCCGCTTAAATCATTCACCTTTTCCGGGCTATCGATCCGGACAATTTTCTGAATCTTGTCCATTTGCTCATTAAATTTCACTTCAAGCCGATTATAGGTATTAATTTGAGCATCTTTAAGGCGCGGCAAATATGCAAGCAAGGCGCGAACATCGACCAGCGCTGTCTTGGCGCCGTCTTCATTGTTATATAATAGATAGGCGTCAATTGAATTCTGTTTTTCCTCAATGGTTGCCACTAAATTATTATAATTATTGGTGGCCGCTTGCTGTTTATGGCGATAATTAGTTATTCCCACGCTCACAAAAAATATAATTACGACCGCTCCCAAGGCAACAAAAAGCAAACGATTTTTTTTGTTTAAACTGCCGGTCCAATTGCGTATACCGGCACCGAGGCCGCCCCAAAAGCGAGGACTAAGCAAAGCGGGAATGCCTAAGCTTATATTTTTTAAACTAACGCCGATATTGCTCGGTTTCTTTTTGAAAAATATTTTTTCTTTAATCAGAAAGGAATCAGCGCGCGCGAGATTCAAACTTTTAACCTTGCCGAGATCAAGCGGCAAGGGGCTGCTTTTTTCCTCCTCTTCGCCGCGATATATTTTTTTAGAGGCCGCCTTCGGTTTCGGGCGTAATTTAGCAAATAAATCGCCGAGTCCCCTTGCCAGCTTAGAAAAACTAATCAAACCCGCCGGCGCCAACATGCGCTCCGTCTTTTGTTCGGTATAATTTAAACTTGAAATCGAGCTGTGTGCCGTTAGGTTTTCTTCGGGTTCTTCTCGGAGCTCCTGATTATCAAGTCCGATCGTGTTCTTTATAATAATGCCCAGGAAGGGAATAAAGGAATTGATATGGGCCAAGATATTTTTAATTTGTTCAGCGGCTACAATCGGCGGCAACTTGGTAATAATATTAATTAAATCACGATTCGAGACATACTCCGGCAAGGCTTCACTCGCAAAGACGAAATAGGACGCAGTCGGAATTTCGCCGCTAATAACAGATGAAAACAAGGAGGGAATTTTAAAAACCGCCTTATTATCCGTCAGCTCCGGTTCCGGGTTAGCCTCCGCGGCATTAGCCTCAACATTAATGATTTCATACTGCTCACCGTGGCGATAAATCAAAAGCGCCCGATTCTTGCCGAAACTGGAAAAATATAATTTATTTTCAAAAAGGACACCGATGGTCAAATTGGTAGCCAGGGGATTTAACTTAATTTTAGCGTCATTTAAAAACTCACTCAAATTTTTATTAGTCTTGCTAATGGCCGCCTCAAATATATTTTCGATCTTTAGACCCTCAATTTTATCACGCAGCAATATCTTTTCATCATTATAATATGTCTCCTGCAAGCTGGAAATTATAAAATCAAGCACTTTTCGTCCTTCGGTCTTTTTGCCGGCAATATCGGCAACGATAAATATTTTTCCGGCCAAACTTTCCTTGAGTGAATCCGGCTGGGCAATATAGACATCACTCAGACCATTCGCCTTGCCGGAATTTAAAATTATTGAAGATATTTTATTATACATAAGCAAAATTTCAATCTTTTGATTGAATTTGTGAGTTTGACTGTTTATGATATATATTATACTATAAATTCATAAATAAAGAAAATATGCTTACGCAGCTTTTGGGTTCGGAACAAAGAGTAAAAATAATAAACCTATTTTTGCTTCACTCCGAAACAAAACATGAGCTTAGTCAAGTTGCCCGTGACCTGAAATTACCGGCCAATTTAGTGCGCCGTGAAATTGATCATCTGATAAAATTCGGATTGCTAAATGTGGCGCCGGCCGCCACCGAAATTTCCCCCGATACGATTGAGAGTGACTCGAGCGATCATGAGCCGGAAACGGCGATAACCAAAAAAAATAAAACCCCGAAGAAAGCTGATAAAAAATTCTTTGAAATTAATAAAAACCACATACTTTACCCGGAAATTAACGCCTTGTTTTTTAAAGCTCAGATTCTTTCCAGTCAAAAATTCATCCTGAGTTTAGAAAAAACCTTCCAGCCGAAATTATTAATTCTCACCGGCTTCTTCACTAATTATCCGGAGGCGCAAACCGATATTTTAATAGTTGGCCGGGTAAAGCGCCCCACTTTCCTTAAGTTAGTGGCAGAACTGGAAAAAAATCTCGGCCGCGAATTAAACTTTACCATTTTGGAAGAAAAAGAATTCCGTTATCGCCAAGAAATTATGGATATTTTTCTGTATAATATCCTCGAGGGCAAAATCATTACCCTAATTAACAGCCTGACTCATTAAAATAATATGACGACGCTTTTTAGCTTTATCAATATTCTCGCTAAATTCCTCAAGTATGCCCTGATTATTATTGTCGGGCTTTTTTTTGCACTCGTTATTTTAGTGGCTGCTTATTATCGTGATTTTAAAACTGTCTACACAAGCGGCCTGCAAGGGAAAACTCAATTAACCGAAGCCATTACCCAGGTACAGAATCAAGACTGGGCAAATGCTCTCGTCAATGCGCAAGCGGCCGATCTCAGCTTTAATACCGCCTTGGATAAATTAGGCAATATAAAAAATAATTTCATTTTTAAGCACGTTCCGGTTTTGCAGAGTCAGATTAATGATTTGGAGTATCTTTTTAAAACAACCGAGATCCTTAGCCGCTCTTTGGAAAATTCCATTCCGCTCGTTGCCGAATTAAATAAAATTCGCAGCGGGGCGGCCGGAGGCAGCTTTGTCAATTTAACGGATACCGAGAAGGCTCATTTTTTACAATTAATTTATGAGTCTGAGCCGGAGCTAAAAGGCCTGGCCGCTAATCTTGATTTAGCCCTATTTAATATTAATCGAATTCATCGCTATGGGATTCTGGCTCCGCTTTATGGCCAGATTAGCGAATACAAGACACAACTGCAGACGGCAGCTGATTTAGTCGCTAAATTACCGGCGCTTACTAAATTATTACCGGCGCTCGGCGGATATCCGCAGGGCAGTGAATTTTTAATTCTTTTGCAGAATAACGATGAACTGCGGCCGACCGGTGGCTTCATCGGCGTTATTGGGCTCGCGACGACTAAAAACGGGGAGATTATTACGCTCTCGACAGATGACAGCTATCACCTCGATATGCCGGCTGTAGGAAAATGGCAGCTTGAGCCGCCCGTGCCTATCCAAAAATATTTAGGGGTAGAGAACTGGTATTTACGCGATGCTAATTGGGTCCCGGATTGGCCTCTGGCCGCCCAGAAAATTAATCAAATTTACACGGGCGAAAGTCTGGCCACCGGACAAGCAGCACCAAATTTTACCGGCACCATAGCCATTAACCCGGATTTCATCAGTGATCTTTTGCGCTTGGTCGGACCAATCAATGTTAAAGGCGAGGATTATACCGCCGATAACTTTCAAGAATTATTACAATATAATGTCGAGGTGGCCTATAAAGACCGCAATATTTCCTCTTGGGATCGCAAAGATATTATTAACGAAATGCTCGCTGAACTGAAGACGCGCTTATTTAATCTTCCGACTAAAGATTGGGGAGGCCTAATTAAAATTATTGAGAATAATATTGCCGCCAAAAATATTCAACTCTATTTTGCCGATGCTAATTTAGAATCATTGGTTAAAGATCTGGGCGCGGACGGAGAAGTGAGACCCGCTCCCAGCGATTATTTAATGGTTGTCGACGCCAACTTGGCCGCCTTTAAAAGCGACGCCGTTATGAAAAAAACGATTGACTACTCGCTCTTACAGCGCAGTGGCATTGCCGCCGCCACCTTGGCTTTAAATTACCGTCACGAAGGCGACTTCAATTGGCGGACAACCCGCTACCGCAGCTACACCCGAATTTACGTTCCGTTTGGCAGCCGACTCATAAATTTTTCGGGGATAGATCAAGACACGGCCGACTGGAGTACGCTTGATGATCCGATTTTAAACAAAACTATTTTTGGTTTCTTTTTTACGGTCGAGCCGGGAACTGAACGGGAAATCATGATCAATTATTCCTTGCCGGATAGCATTAACCAGCAAATCACCAATAACACCTATGAACTTTTAGTTCAAAAACAGTCCGGGCGGCGTACTCAATCCTTAAAAGTAAATATCAGCCCGCAAAACGGAAATAGCAAAAACTGGAGTAGTGACCTAAACACTGATAAAATATTTAAATAAAGCTATCAAATAAAAAAAGTTTTCTCTCAAAAAGCCGGCAAAAACACCGGCTTTTTTGTATAGTTGACAGATTTCGTAAATAATTATATACTGACAAATCGAAATATTTTTGTATCTTAACAATAAAGTCACCATAAAAAACCAAATAAACCATGAGAATTTTCGGATTAATTACCCTTCTTTTTTTCTTCGCCTGCCTAAATCACTCACAGGCCCAATCTAACCATATTGAACCTTCGCTCAGCGGCGGTATCGGTTATATCACCGATAACAGTGGTAACGGAACTTACCAATACGCGACCGGAGGGGCAAGCGTAAAGAGCGGCCAATCTCTGTACGGAGGCTTTATCGCCTTCACCAATGTAAACGTCCTTTTCGGAGGCTACAATTTTACGGCCAAAGAATACACCGTTGGACCCAGCTTAATTGGCTGGGGGAAATTAAACAGAAATTACAGCTACGCCTATTGGCTTATGCCTGGCTTTAAATTATTTCGTGATTACGGTCATGATGCCAGTATGCAACAAGAAGCTTGGCAAAGAGACGCTGGAACTTATTCTATCGCCGGCGCGAATTTTACCGATAGTTTAAACCGCTGGTTTCGGAGCTATAAGCTTCAAATCCAGTTCCAAAAAAACCTTTGGTCCAAACGTGCAGGCCAGTGGAATGGCGACGGAAATATTGGTGACAGCATTAATTATAAAGCTGTTAACAAAGCCTACTTCAAAATACAATTTGAAGCCGCCGCCAAAAGGTTCAATCTCGGAAACAAAGGACGCCTCGAACCAAAGTTAGTCATCGGCTACCTTTACGACGGAGGCGCAAAAAAATCGTACTATGAATTTGGCTCTGGGATAGCGATTTCGTTTATGAAAAATGATCGCTATTACGAACCTTTCACGCTCCAATACCGTGCCCGTTATGGTGTTGAATTTGGCTCTCGCCTTGATGTATTCGAGATCAACTCGGATATAATAGCGATTTGGCGCCTACTAAAAAAGTAGAGGTCCAAAGTAAAATTTATTTAAACCCCGAGATTATATCCGGGGTTTTTAATTAGTTGACATATTTCGCAAATTATTATACACTAAAGGGTCGAAATATTTTCGAACTTTAAAAATAATAATCACCATAAAACCCCCAACAAATGAAAAAAATGAAGTTATTTGGAGGCATATTTGTCCTCATTCTGATTTTATTGACAGAAAGCTCCATGTCCCAAATCCCAGCTAATCAAACCAAATACAGCTACTTCGGACCACGCTCAGTCGGCTACTGGCTCATGCCTTTCATCAACCAAGCGCAAGCCGAAACATTAGTCGGTTATGATATAATCGTACTTCATAACGAAATAATCTATGCCAAGTCACCTTGGATAGACTATCTTCTTAAAAAGAACTCGAAGCTAATTATCTTAGCTTACTTCAATCCCCCCGAGTGGTTCAGTCCTGCGTATGAAAATTGCCCCTGGGCAATTAAAATAACCAATGAGCTAAAACAGGGAGAACGAGAAAAATGGTGGCTCAAGCAGCCGAACGGAGATAAAGTCTCATTTTGGACCGGTGCTGATGGCCGCAAGACGGCTGTTATGGACATGCGTGATAATGCGCCACTTGTTGACGGAGAGACCTACTATGAATTCATTGCCAAACGATTTGTAACCGATATATTATCGGATAAACGTATCAAAGGCATGGAAGATGACAATGCTTGGCCGAATATTTTTTGGATGGGCCAGTGGGTTGACGGAAATCACGGTCTCGATTTTAACCGCGATAAAAAAGCGGACAAAAACGAAGCGGAAATAAACGCCAACTGGAAATCGGGCCAAGCGAAATTCATCGAGCTGATGCGGAAAATAAAAGGAGATGACTTTATCATCATCGCCAATCCCGGCACTCTTGATTTTAATTTCTCCATTAACGGAAAGATATTTGAGGGTTTTCCCTTTAGATATGCCGGCGACACTCTAAATGATGCTTGGAACATTAATATGTCCAATGCTGCCAAGACGGGCACTTTCTCCGTATTACAAGCGCGACCGGGAAACTGGTTTTTTACGTATTGCAGCGCATTGCTACTTGATAGTGTTTGTTTCGCCGACGTCCAAAATGCTGCCTACCGGAGTGAATTCAAAATTTGCTTAGGCCGAGCGCTGGAAGCTCCTCCCTCTAACTTCAAAAAAAATCTGCCAGTTTTTAGCAGAAAATATGAAGGGGGAACGGTCTACGTAAATCCCAAAAAGAAAGAAGCGTGGATAGAAGACAAGCAGGGCGATACGCTTTACAACACTGCGGGAAAACTTCTGGCAATAAGTAGCCACTAAAATTCTATAGTGTCAACAAACCTAATCGACTTTTGCAGCCCGTTCAGAAATGGCGGGCTTTTTTATTACCTGCGTCGCCAAGAGGCCGCCGATTAGGGCCCAGAATTGCCATTCTAAAGTCGTATCGTTAAGAATATTATCACCGATACTCATGGCGTAAAGAGAAACCGTAAATGCCAAAATAAAAATATTAAGCATTTTTAAGCGCGTACGATTTTCCAGTTTATACAATCTTATCAGTTCAAAAAAGAGAACGGCGATTAAAAGCAAATAGAGGACAACGCCGACAATACCACCATCAAGCGCTAGGCGCATATAATCATTATGCGGCTGAGTTGCGCCCAAGCGGAAGTCACGATTAGTGGCAATAATTGTTTCCGCCAAACCAACGCCCTGACCGATAATCGGGCTAAGCATCACATAAGAAAAACTGTCACGATAAAGACTAATGCGCCAAGTAATAGAGCCGTAGGGATCAGACTGGAATATAGTATTAAAACGTTGTTGAAAAGTTGACGACGCGATATAGAAAAGAACAAGGCCGATGCCCGCGACAGCCAGAAATTTCCGATATTTTAGCGATCCGATTAAAATAAAAATTAATAAGAGAGCGACATAAGCGCCGCGAGTATAGGTGTAAACTAAAATAAAACTCAAAAAAAGAGCAATCGCCAAATACAAATAAGCTTCCAAACGTTTTTTATCGACCGTCAAGAAAATAAAAACAGAAAGGGTAATCGGCAATAAAAGATAGAAAGCAAGCATATTGGGATGCGCCATCGTGCCGTAAAGACGATTAATACCATCTTCAATTAATCCATTTCCGGAAACATATTGGCCCAAGGCGACTGCCGCCGGTATTAGCGAGGAAAAAATAATTACTTTTATGAGCTGCGTTAAATCGCGGCTTTTTTTAATGAGCATTGCCCCGAGTGCGAAACTAAAAAATATACTTAAATAGCGGGATAATTCCTTAACCGAGCTTAATAAATCAAAAGAATAGACCAGAGAAATAAAGGACCAGGCGATAAACAGCAGCCAGAGAGAAAATATCTTCCGCTCCTTGAGTTCGCGGTAATTAGCGCCAAGAACAAGAAGCGAAAAAAGCAGCATTAGGCCGCCAAACACAAAAAGTAAATTAACGGTAACGCTGCCGACGGAAAAAAGCTTCTGTTCAGTCGCAAAATCAATCAGAGGCCGCAAGAAAAGAAAAATAAATAAACCCCAGCGGTAATTTAAAAGACTAAATAAAAAAACGGCGCCCGAAGCGATTAAAAAAAACTTCGCCCCGTTTTCGAGCGGGAGAAAGAGAATTAGGGTTGAGAGGATAATAAATATCCCGCTCAGAAGGATGAGCCAGTCGCGACTTCTTAATTTTTCGGCCATATTATGATATCATTATCTTATAAGCCTAATTTTAACTTAGTTTTCCCAATAATGTCAAAATATGAAGATTCTGCAAGTTAATAAATTTTATTATCCGAAAGATGGGGTTAGTAATTATTTGCTTGGCCTTGAAGCGAAATTGAAGGAATTCGGCCATGAAGTCAAGGTTTTTGCGATGGACAGCCCCAAAAATATACCCTGTGAGACTCATAAATACTTTGTTTCCTATATCTCCTTCGACGCTCCCGGCCTAATCAATAAGTGGCGCGCCTTTACTCGTATCTTCTATAGCTTTGAAGCGAAGCGAAAATTTACCGCCCTGGTCCGTGATTTCAAACCGGATATTATCCATATCCATAATATCTATCACCAAATCTCTCCTTCGATTTTAAGCGTGGCTATACGTTATAAAATTCCCGTCGTCATGCATCTCCATGACTATAAATTAATTTGCCCCAACTATAAATTATTTACACGCGGGGCCGTTTGCCTGCGCTGCAAAGGCGGTAAATATTATAATTGTTTTAAAAATAAATGTGTCAAAAATTCTAACTTAATGAGTTTGGCGGCGTCTTGGGAAATGTATTTTCATCATCGCATTTGGCGCATTTACGAACGGGCCATTAAATTGTTTATCGCACCGAGCGAGTTCATGAAGAAAACCTGCATTGAGTTCTCGTGGCCAGCCGAAAAATTTATTTGTCTTCACAATTTCTTTAACGATCTTAAATATCCCGTCCCAATTTTAAGCCGAGAGCAGTTAGGCAATTACTTGCTCTATTTCGGTCGCCTCAGCGAAGAAAAAGGCGTCGAGGTTTTACTGAGCGCCCTAACGCAAACCAATGAACATTTAAAAATCGCCGGCGAAGGGCCAGAAGAAAATGCTCTAAAGACCAAAGTGGAAAAACTTGGTCTAAAAGATCGAGTCGAGTTTCTCGGCTTTAAAACCGGGCTTGAACTCGATAATCTAATTAACCAGGCCAAAACCGTCGTTATCCCCTCAATCTGGTATGAAAATATGCCGCTGAATATGCTTGAAGCTTTAGCGCGCGGTAAAATAGTTTTGGCCTCAGATATCGGCGGCCTGCCCGAAATAATCCGGGATGGCGAAAATGGCTTTCTTTTTACGGCCAGGAGCGCCAATCATCTGGCCGAAAAAATAAATGGACTCAAGAATATCGATTATTTCTCTCTAAGCCAGGCGGCGCGCGAAACCGTAAAAAATTTGGATGCGGACACCCACACGAAAGCGATAATCGAAATCTACCAGCGCGCTTTGCAATAAATTCTATCACCCCCTAAAATAAAAAATGCCGCTGACAAGGCGGTATTTTTGTTTTGTGGTTTACTATTTAAATTTTTTTATTTAACTTCAATTGAGGTGCTATAAGTAAGCAGGGAATTAGCGCCGGTCACTTTAATGTCATAATAACCCGGCTTAAAATTAGGCGTAGTCAGGTCAGTTGAGAAACGACCGCGATTGTCGGTCTGTGCACTAAAGCCGGCCGTACCAAATTTAATAAGTAGGGGCTCCTGCGACCAGAAACCGCCGCCGGAAACGGTAACCGCGCCGCCGACTAAAGCAAAGTTATGATTTAAATTTAGATACAAATTTTCGTTAGCGGAGGATGAAACTGCGTAAGTATTCGATTTAACGGAACTAATTTTTTTCAAATTGCTATTAAGCAATAATATATTCGAACCATTAAAAACCACAAGCACATCGCCCTGATCGGTATTTACAACTTTAAGCCCCATCGCCCAGCCCTGAGGTCCGCCACTATCAGTCGTATAGGCATAGGCCGCAACCTTAAAGGTCTCCTTGTTCATTTTAACGACACCCAAACCATTAGAAAAATAGAAATAGGGATTACCGTATGTACTTTCGACATCATAACCGGGCTGTTCTAAGTGCCGGAAAGAAGCTAAAAGATTGCCGTTCAAATCAAATTTTTTCGTGAAGGTATCGTCAATTGCAAAAATATTATTACTGACGACATCGTAATAAGCTTTATGGTTATTATTCTGATAGATAAAGTCCAGAGGAATGGTGCGAACTATAGTTCGGCTGCCGCGGTCATAGACTTCAATATTATTGTTATCAATGGCGAATAGATATTGCTGACTGCCGTTTGAACGAATGCTATATGGATTTTTGGCACTAAAATTATAGGAATCAACGACATCTAAATTGGTATTGTAAATCTTTATGCCTTTTTCGCTAAGGGTGGCGATATCATTTCCTAAACGATCAACTCGCTGATACCACTCCCAATAATTATTCTTAACCTGCTTAACAAGCTGGGCCGAGCTTAAAGGCGAAATATCATATTTATATAAAGTATATTGAGAAACCGCGTAGACATAAAGGCGGCCGTCTTCAATGCTTAATTTTAAGTCGGAATATGATTCATTAATGTTGAAAACACTGCTAAAATTATTAAGCTCAAGGGTTTTTACCAATGAATCGTTCTCTAATTTAAAAACCTCCAATTTTCCGGAATTAACCGAAGCGACTACGACCGAATTGTTGTAATTGACGGCGTCGCCGGAGTAATAGGCCTGCAATTGGCTATGCGAGTTGGCGACTAAAAAAAACACAGCGAGAGCAGAGAGGCCTAAAATAAAGCTTATTTTTTTCATATATTTATAGTTTTTTACTAATATTTAACAAAAATTAATATAATTACTTTTGTTTCATATCTAATTATCAATCCTACAAAATTATCGCCTCTTTGTCAATATTAATACGCAAATGAGCAAAAAAATTGCGATTGCGATGCGGGTCTGGGGTGCCTGCTGAGCTATTGACAAACTATTCTATATATATTATAATACTATATTAATTAATATTATAAAGAATTATAAATAGTATGGAATTGAAAGACTTTTTCCACATTTTAAGACACCGCAAAGGGGCGCTTTTTTCCGCTTGGCTGATATTTTTAGTATTGGGCGGAGCCGCGACTTTTTCGCAGCCACTGAAATACGAGGCAAAATCACGCCTGCTTATCGTACAAAACATTGCCGGCGTTGATCCCTATACCGTTTCCAAGTCTAATCAATATTTGGGTTCTTTATTTTCACAAGTAGTGAATTCCAATTCATTTTTTAATTTGGTTACCAGCGCAAATAATTACGATATCGATAAAAATTATTTTTCCGATAATTACCGCGACCAAATGAAAATTTGGCAAAAAACCGTGACCGCCAAAAGCAATGATTCCGGTATTGTTGAAATTTCAATTTATCATCCGAACGCCTACCAGGCTAAGCAAATCGCCTTAGGTGTTAACGACGCTTTAATCAACCAGGGTTTTAACTACCAGGGCGGGGATCAAAGCATTAAGATCAAAATAATTGATCAACCTTTAGTCTCGGATTACCCGGTTAAACCGAATGTTGTTTTCAACTTTATCGCCTTTTCCGCTTTAGGTGTTTTTGTCGGCTTAATTTATGTTTATTTTACTCCCAATAAGCGCCGCGCTAAATTACGTATTAGCTATCAGAAAACAGACAAACCGCTGGCACACACCATCCAGACTCCGCGCAATGCACCAATTTCTCATTTAACTCCGCTTACCCATCATTCTCATCCGGCCGAAAAAGTTATTATTGAAGAGGAAAATAATCAAGTAGAGGATGATTCTGAATTTCCGGTGCATGGTGATATCCGCAATCTTATCAATCGCTTTTAATTACAGACCTTAGCCCTGAGCGGGCCGAGGCTTGTAATGAAAATTACGGGCCGTTTACCAAGGCGGTAAACAGTAAAAAGAACGTTAACAACAAAAACTGATAAAAATGATAAAAAAAATCCTTTTTTCTTTCGGGTTCCTGGCTTTGCTGTTTATGGCAAAACCGGTTGACGCCCAATATGAATCGCCACTGACCAATGCGAGTCTTATGGTGGGGAACACGTATTTTTACGTGCCCAACCACGGTGATGGATCTTATCGCTGGGGGGAAGCCAGGCTTCTTTTTGGCGGCAGAAACGATTACAGTCCTATTTCTTTAGGCGTATTCGTAAATTATGTTGAAGTCGGAAGTAAAATAGACGAGTTCCTGTACCACGACACCGAATGGTGCGGTGGTTTGGCGATGAACTTCGGTTCAAAGTATTGGTTTCCAATGCGTGAGTTCTGGGGTTGGTCCAATTTGGGTATAAAATCCACAAAAGACCACGGCCAGAAAAATACGTTTAACGGCCAATACGACGGTCGGCAGAATGATCAGTTATTTTACGGGAATATCGGCGTCTTGCTGAAAAACCCGGAAATGCGCGGACCGCTCTATATGCAGAAGCTTATGCTTACCCTGCAGAGCCCGACCCGCCAAGGCCAATTAACGGCTTATTGGGATGGTGAAAAGATTGCCGATTCATCACTGAACATCACTAACAAAGGATCTTTTCGGGCGGTGTTCGAAAATACTTTTGTCACGATTCCGTTAAATATGGCGGAGTCACTCAGATTCGAACCCAAGATGATGTTCGGGGCGATTAATCAATTCAATGATCACCGCACACTTTTCACAGCAGGTATTGGCCTAACCTTGGCTCGCACCTACAGCGAAGAACTCTTGGTCATCGAGGGCAACGTCAAATTTGATCCAAAATTTGGCAACACCTTCTACATTGGGGCTAACCTCAATGTTATTGAACTGGGAAAAGCTCTATTCCAAAAAAATTATTAAGAAATTAACACAAACAACACTTATTAACTCAATTAAAAACCAAAAAACAAGGAGGAACAAAAAATGGCACAAAGCACAAACAAAAAATGGTATTACGGCGGTGGGGCACTATTGCTCATAATAATTCTATTACTACTTTATTTCTGCGTTTATCACGGAGGAAAAAGTGAAGAATCAAAATTGTTTCCACCAGACAGCACACAGCTGACGAACCAAAATTTAAACAATGAGCTAATTTCTGCATACGACCGTATCGCTGCGTTAGAGGATTCATGTCGCGTATATAAAAGCTCTCTGGACCTTTGTATGGGTATCACAACAGTTACAAAAACTGTCACCACTATCTCTACGTCGAAAAAGGCCACGGTTCAAAGCAGGCCAATCCAATCTTCTAAGGGCAACACAACGCCGAGGGCAACGCCAACCGTGAGTTCACAAAGAGCTATCGTTCCTGCTGATTCGCCAAGCCATACTGAAGATTTCGGCTTGTCTGGCGATAAATACAGGGGTGTCTACACGAAAGGCCACGGTGTGACCATAAACGAGGAATCCCACGCTGTGTATTATATCAGCAATGAGGAGCTCAATTCAGGTGAGGGTAAGCTTGCACAAGGAGCTACGCCGATCTTAAATGGCACTGATCCAAATTTCGAGTTTTACTGGGATGCCAGTAAAAACTTATGGATTTACGAAAGTAATCAGTTAATTACTATCGCCCGGCTGCTTGATGTCGACCATAAATACGGACCGGTTGTTTGGTCGGTATATATCGGCCAACAATCTCAATACAACTACCCGATGTACGTTCCTCACGAGATTCTGAAGACGGGGTCATCCTCGGCCAGATCGGCCCTGGCTAACCATGAGGTTCAACTGCATAATCCAGGCAACATGCTTGACGGGGCAGATTTTCTTAGTAATTTTAATTACGAAAAAAAATAGCATCATAAGATGCTAACAACAAGGCTCGGAATCAAAACCGAGCCTTTTTTATTTGTAAAAAAGATTTTTGGATATTAAAAACCCCGACTCTTTGGGGGGGACGGGGTTAAGCTATTTTTTAAATAGGAAATTGAATCATTATTTTATTACGACAACGTTATAATGTTTTCCACTACTTTTCATGGTAGCTAATTGAAGGCCGCACATTTCATTAGTGGCATCATAGAATTTGGAGTGTGTCATGTCTCCATACACAGTAGGTGCGGCCAAATTAGGACCAAACTTAAAGTATAAACGGTTGTTATCAAGCTTGATGCTTGATATTGCAAAAGTTCTATAACCCCATCCCGTATTGTCAATCATTTTCAGAGCCACATTCGACCAATTGTTCAGATGAACAAAGGACAAAAAAGGCTGAGAACCGTTAGCGTACTGCTGATAATTAATAAATATACGCAATGAATCAGTCGCGGCCGTACTTCCAAGAAGCAAAGAATCGCGAACGGTCGGCGGATATATACTGCCGACCGCATCGCCATCCTCTCCTGGATAGTAAACTACACCCGGAGGAAAACTGTAAATTTGTCCATTGAACGGATAAATCACATATTTTCCGCTCCCAACACCGGTACTAACCCAAAATTTTGAGTTTGGATTATAAGACCAATTGGTTATTTGGCCAAAATGCAAATCCTGTGCCGAACTATTCGGAAATACGAAGTGTCGGGTAAGATAAATCTCTCCATTTATATTCGTATAATCTGGATTAGACGGAGGAGGATTTATTTGCCAGTTGCAGAAAGTCCCAGTAACAAAGGGTACGTTGTTGGCGGTATAAGGCGGCACCTGAAAGCCAGCCACCGTACTTGCCTTGAATCCAAGGTGATAGTCATAACCGCCAGACACGGCCGCGTAGCCCAACACGATAATCGTATTATCAGCTACATAGGTCACGGCGATTTTAACCCACAGACTGCGCGTTACAATAACACCTGACAAGGGATTAGTCGCTGTAGAAGTAAGTTGATAGACACCAACCGAATATTGGTGCTCAACTCGGGCAGTATTCAGGACGACACTACCGTCGCCAAAATTCCAGGTGTATTGGTAAGAAACGCCTGCGGGTAAAGTAGGCAAGCCCTCCCACCAGAATTTAATAACCATATCTGGCAGTGATTTCAAGGTATCGGCTGTTACTGCAGCCGATGTTTTCAGGATAGCATTGCTGCCGTCATCCGGTGGGCCTGTTATTCCTGGACCAAAGTCCTTTTCGTTTATCTTCTGGCAATTTGCCAAAAGTAGCATCAGTGGGATAATCATCAACCACCTGGCAATCGTTTTCATTTTTTTCATCGTTTCTGATTTTTTTTGGGGGGTTTATACTAAATTCCTATTTAATTTTGAAGGTACTTTTTTCTGACCTTCCCTTAGACAATTAAACTAATTGACTCGGGGAAGGGCAGAAAGCGAATATATTTAACTTATTTTAAAACACTTTGATAAACGGATAGCATCTGTTTGGTAATATCCTCCCAATTATAATCTGTCTTAACGCGCGCCAAGGCTTTAGCGCCCAATAATTTTAACTCTTCGGGTTTGGCCAAAGCAATTTCTAATTTATCTTTCAAATCACTAACATTCTTATTTTCAAAAATATAACCGGTATCTCCCAAAGCTTCCAGGTTAGCCTCAATATCGCTCACGATACAAGCGCGGCCGTAGCCCATAGCTTCAAGTAAAGCGATCGATAAACCCTCGCTTTCGGAAGGCTGCACAAAGGCGTAGGCATTAGAATATAATTCAGACAAGGCGCGGCCGGTTTGATTACCGGTAAAAATGATGTTCGGGTTGTCAGTGGCGGACAGGTGCAACTGGTTAACATAATCATCGGTATGCGAGCCCTCGCCGACAACGACCAATTTTTTATCAGTCGCCAACTGCTTATAGGCGTCAATCAAATACTGGATACCTTTATGAGGAATCAAACGGGAAATCGCCACTAAATAATTATTTTCTTCGAGTCCCCAACGGCGAATTTCCTGAACTGGCGTTCTCTCTGTCACTGTGGTGCCATTAGGAATATAAACAGCCTGTTTTTGATAGCGAGTCGTCACATAGCGATTAAGCTCCTTGGAGATTGTCACAATCTTATCCGATGACTGACAGCCGATTTTTTCACCCATACTTAAATATAAACGAGCAAAGCGGCCCCATTTCTGATGATGATAATCCTGACAATGAAAAGTGAAAATAATCGGTGTGCGCGGTTTAAGGATTTTAACGAGCCAAATCAGGGAAGAGGGTCCGATAGATTGAAAATGAATTACATCGACTTTGCGCCGCATGAGATCAAGGCAGGCAAAGAAAGTATGAGAAATTGCTTCCAAATTTTTTCCCGGAAGATTCGGTAAAGCCACTATTTGAATGCCCTTATATTCTTTTAGATCATGGCTATAATTACGCCGTGAGTATGCTAATACTTCCTGGCCTTGGGCGACGAGGTTAAGGGCAAGGCTTTCGACGTATCTTTCGACGCCACCAGTCTTAGCCGGGATTCCTTTTTGTCCAATAAATGCAATTCTCATATATATTTAACAACCCAATATAATATCACGTTATATATAATTTGTCAATGTTTTTTCGCCTTTGTCAGGGACTGGGCGCCGGCTCGCAGTTTTTGACTATTATTTGGCTAAAATTCAACTAAAAAAAATACATTCCGGGGTAGAGAATGTATTAAAATAATATTTAAATTTTTTTTAATTTTTTTAAAAAAAGTTTACAACCAGCGTTTGTGTTTGAAGAAATAAAGCATACCCAGAGAGCAAACGAACATAATGCCGAGAATAATCCAAAAACCGAAAGGTTTTTCCACAAAAGGCATATACCGAGCATTCATGCCAAAAATGGCGGCCAGCAAAGTCAAAGGGAAGACAATGACCGAAAAAATAGTTAAGGTTTTCATAATATCGGTCATTCGGTCATTAAGCAAAGACTCGTTAGTATTAGTAAGAACCTCGACCATTTCTTTTTGATTATCAAGCATCTCCCAAATCCGCTTGGAGTGTTCAACCAGATCGGTGTAATATTTTTTAATTGCCGGTTTTTCGACCAAGCTGCTTTCCATCTGCATGAGCTGCTGCAATATATTTTTGTGGTTCTGCATGATTTTTCGAATATTGACGATATTGCGCCGGGTCGTCAAAATTCTTTTTACCGCTTCTTTCTGTTGCTCCGAAAAAATAATATCCTCAATTTCATTAAGATTGACGCTATTTTCATCTATTAGGGTATAGCAACTGTCAATTAAATGGCCTAAAATTTCATAGAGTAAAATGGCCGAGGATTCGAGGGAATAAGAAATGAGCGAATCTGGACTTTTTTTGCCTAAACTAAAAAAGTCGCTCAGTGCTTTCAGGCTATTATTATGAACCGTAATCAAAAAGCCATGACCGACAAAAAAATCAATTTCACCGGCCACAATTTTTTCATCTTTAAAGGCCGGGAAGTGTAAAACCAAAAAAAGATAGCCGGGACCACGAAAAATTTGCGGACGTTGAAAAGAAACAGAAGCGGCCGACGCTTTTAAGTGTGCCAAATCAAAACTATAATTCTTTCGTAAATAATCAATCTCATTTTTACCAGCATTGACAATATTAACCCATTTCAGTTGCGGAGCGGTACGCGGATTATCAATAATAAGCTCCTCAACGCGATCGCTAATCTTTTTATAATTACCCATAGAAAATATAAATTTACTTTGACGAAAGCCAAAATTTATAATAAAATTAAGGCATCACTATTATAACATATGGTCAATATTTTGGGAATAAATTTAAGCGAATTATCGCCCTCAGAGGTCTTGAAAAAGATCGCTGATTTTTTAAACGACAGTGGGCAGCATTTTATTGTCACTCCCAACCCCGAAATAATTCTGGCCGCGCATCAGGACGGAGAATTATTTTATATTTTAAACCGCGCCGACCTGTCGCTCGCCGATGGGGTTGGCCTTAAAATAGCGGCCGCCTTATTCGGCGAAAAGGTGCCCCGCGTTACCGGTGCCGACATTACGCTTGAAGTCCTAAAAATGGCAGCCAAGAATAAAAACCGAGTCCTGATTCTTAATTGGGAAAATAGTTTATCGCAACCCGCTGACATCACAGCCGCTCTTGCGCGTAAATATCCCTCCTTGATATTCATGATTAAAAATGTTAGTCGGGCCAAATTTTTAGAACCGGCACTAATCACGGAAATTAATAATTTTGCGCCCGCCATATTTTTTAATACCCTCGGTTTTCCGTATCAAGAAAAATTGATGTATCATAATATAAGCAAATTGCCGAGTGTTAAAGTTGCGCTTGGTATCGGCGGCTCCTTCGACTTTATCACCAACAAAACCAAACGCGCGCCGCAACTACTGCGCCGCCTAGGAATAGAATGGCTCTGGCGCCTATTTGACGCGCGCCGACAAAAAAACCCGAGTGCTCGTTTAAAACGAATTTACCGAGCGACCTTCGTCTTCACGGGAAAAATAATTAAATTAAAATTCATTAACCCCTGGCTCTACCGTAAAAATGTCGCTTGTTTTGTTTTCAAAAGGGAGGCGGGAAAAATTAAAGTTCTTATTTTAGAACGGAAGGATGAAGGGAACCACTGGCAATTGCCCCAAGGCGGAACAGACGGTGAAAGCTTAGAAGTCGCCGGCCGACGCGAAATCCAAGAAGAAACTGGTCTCAGTGATCTTAAAACCGTAGCCAAATTTAGAAATATCTATCATTATTCATTTCCTAAAATAAAAAAAGGTGAACCATACCGCGGATCACGCCGCTATATTAACGACTACAAAGGCCAGAGGCAAGGTCTTTATGTAGCCGAACTCGAAAACATTAATCAAGAAATTAAAATTTGTTTCTGGGATCATATAAATTATAAGTGGGTAGACATCGATAATCTGGTCGCGAGCCTCCACCCTTATCGCCAACCCGGGGCCAAAATTTTTCTGAAAAAATTCAAATCATTAAATATTAATTAATATGCCTTTATTTAAAAATAAAATCCGTCTCCGCTTTGCTCCTTCGCCCACCGGGTTCTTGCATCTCGGTAATTTGCGCTCCGCTCTCTTCGGCTACTTACTCGCCAAAAGCTGGAAAGGAAAATTTATTCTCCGCCTCGAAGACACTGATCGCAAACGGGAAATCGAAGGCGCTCTCGATAAACTGCTCGAAATTCTCGCCTGGACCGGTATCGAATTTGACGAAGGCCCGCATACGACCGGTAACTTCGGACCCTATATCCAAACCGAGCGTCTACCAATATACCAAAAACTAATAAACCAATTACTGGAAGAAAAGAAAGTTTACCGCTGCTTCTGCACGGAGGAGCGCTTAACCGATATGCGTCTTGCCCAAGAAGCGCGCCACGAAGCGCCGCGTTATGATCGGCTTTGCCGCCAGCTCGAAGCTTCCGAAATTGAAACGAAAATTAAAAGCGGGGAAAATTTTGTTATCCGCCAAAAAATGCCGCTGGAGGGAGAAATAATTGTGCATGATGAATTGCGCGGCGACATAAAATTCCGAGCCGAAGATTTAGATGACCAGGTTTTAATAAAATCCGATGGCGTGCCGACTTATCATTTCGCGAATATTGTCGACGACCATTTAATGGAAATCTCCCATGTCACCCGGGGCGACGAATGGTTACCATCATTCCCGAAAAATATTTTATTATACAAAGCCTTCGGCTGGACACCGCCCAAATATATTCATCTCCCGCTTATTCTCAATAAAACCGGGGGTAAATTAAGTAAGCGCCAGGGAGACGTTTTTGCCGAGCAGTATCGCGATAAGGGCTACTTGCCGGAAGCGATAATTAATTTTTGTGCGCTTCTCGGTTGGCACGGCAAAAATGATAAAGAAATTTATAGTCTCGCCGAACTGGAAAAAGAATTTTCTCTGGAGGGTTTAGGCGCGAGTCCGGCTATCTTCGATTTAGAAAAACTTGATTATTATAACGGCTACTATATCCGCCAAAAAAGTTTGAGCGAACTGACTGGGCTTTGCTTGCCGTATTTTGAAAAAGCGGGCCGGGAAATTAAAGATAAAAAACGTCTGGAAAATTTTGTAGCGCTCGCCCAAGAGAGAATGAAAAAACTTGAAGACGTTATAGAAATGACCGCGTTTTTATTTGCGCTCGCTCCTTACGACCAAGAAATGCTCGCTTGGAAAACCTTAAGCACCGATCAAGCTAAAGATAATTTACGCGTGCTCGCCGTCTATTTAGAAAAAATTAAGGCAGCTGACTGGACCAAAGAGAACTTAGAAAATTCAGTCATGTCCTGGATAAAAGAAAGCGGTGCTAAAAATGGCGACTATCTTTGGCCCTGGCGAGTTGCGCTCACCGGCTTAAAAAATAGCCCCGGTCCTTTCGAGGTAGCGGCAGCTCTCGGCAAGCAGGAAAGCACTCAGCGATTGCAAAAAGCAATACAGTAATTAGCCATTTCTGATATTTACAGAAGCTTTAAAAAATGTTATAATACTAAGGAATGAATAAACACTCACTAAAAATCAAGCATAAAGGACTAAAAATAACGATTTTATTTTTAATTTTTGCCGGTTTTCTCAGCGCGGCTCCTTTTGTTTTTAGCCAAACCGGGTCCATCGATGCGGAAATCGACGCTCTTAACCTAAAAATCCAAAAACAGAAACAGCAAATTGATGATTTAGCGACTAAGCAGCAGGAATACCAAAGTCGCATTAACGCCGCGCAAAAAGACCAGATTAACTTAGCCAACCAGCTATCACTTTTGGAAACACATTTACAAAAATCCCAATTGGATATTGAATCGACCAGTTTAGAAATGGAAAAGACTAATTTGGAAATTCAGAAAATAGAAATTGATAGCGCCAGCCTTGATAAGCAAATCGAGGAACAAAAAACTCATATTGAAAATCTACTGCGCCTTGTTTATAAGCAAGATCAAGTTTCTACTCTGGAAATGCTATTACTAAACAATTCTTTGGCGGAATTTCTTAATCAAGCTAAATACTTAGAAGATACGAACAAAGAAATTGGCACCAGTGTCGCAGATTTAAGAAGTGACAAGGAGCGCCTGGACGCAAACAAGGCGACTCTGAGCGAAAAAAATACCGAGCTTTCGACTCTTAAAACAAAATTAGAAGACAAGAAAGAAGGCCTCGTCTATGAGCAAGAAAGTAAAACAAATATTTTAACGGAAACTAAGTTATCGGAAAAAGCCTTCCGCGATTTATTATTGCAGACTAAGCGCGAGCAGGACCAAGCCGCGGCCGAGATTGCCAGCGCCGAGCGCCTGATTCGCCAGAAAATGTCCCAAAAAGATCAGCAAAAACTCAATAATGGCAATAACACCATTGTCTGGCCGGTTCCGAAAAATTATATAACCACGAGCTTTCATGACCCTGATTATCCCTACCGCAAAATAATTGGCGAACATCCGGCCATCGATATCCGCGCCAAACAGGGAACAACTATTGTCGCTGCCGCTGATGGCTACGTGGCGAAGGTAAAATTTGATGGCAGCAAAAATTACGCCTATATCATGATTATCCACGGCGATGGCCTCTCTACAGTTTATGGCCATGTATCGGCTGCTTTTGTCAGTGTCGATCAATACGTTACACAGGGCCAAGCAATCGGCCGTTCCGGAGCAACTCCGGGCAGTATTGGCGCCGGCCCCTTCACAACCGGCCCTCATCTCCATTTCGAGGTTCGTAAGGACGGCTTACCAGTTAATCCCGAAAATTATTTACCATAAATATACAATTAGCAAATACAAAAAGCTCGGAAGTAAATCCGAGCTTTTTTTAAAAATTCCGATTATCATGCACCTTCCGGTGAATGTCGCGTAATTGCTTATTAGTCACGTGCGTATAAATTTGCGTGGTGGCAATATTGCTATGACCTAAAAATTCCTGCACAGTTCTTAAATCCACCCCCTGATTCAAGAGGTCGGTAGCAAAGGAGTGGCGTAAGGTATGAGGCGTGGCCATAACCGGGAGGCCGGCGATAATGACATATTTTTTAACGATGTCTTCGATACTTTTAACGGTCAGCCGACGCGTCGCATTTGTTTTGGCACCACCGCGTTTATAATTAATAAAAAGGGCATCATCCATATCTTTGCGCTCTCCTAAATAAAACCTTAAGGCTTTGATCGCACGCTCGGAAAAATAAACTGTTCGAATTTTGCTGCCTTTACCGACCACGGCAATTTCCAGATCATGCGTCTCGTCCTTAATCCGTAATTGATCGCGATTTAAAGCGGCGAGTTCCGCCACACGCAAGCCGGTAGAAAAAAGTGTTTCAAGTAACGCGCGGTCGCGCAGACCGATAATCGTCGCGGTAGTCGGTGCCTCTAATAGACGGGCTAATTGTTCAAGCGTTAAAAACTTAATTTCCTTATCCGCTTTATCCTTGGCCAGCTTAACTTTTGAGGGCGGCAGGGAAGCAATATCTTTCTCCACAAAAAACTCCAAAAGCGAGCGCAAAGCAATCAAATAGTAGTTCTGGGTGGTCTTTTTAAGCGTTTTACGGGTCCTCGGGTCCACGTGGCGCGATAAATAAACCTTATACTGCCAAATATGCTCCGGCGTCAATTTAGACGGAATTAGACCCTCTAATTTAGCCTCTTTAAGCCAACCAAAAAACTTCCGTAAAAACCGAGTATAGTTTTCCTGTGTCTTTGAAGACAGGCCCTTTTCAATCTCAGAAAAATCTAAAAAATCGACTAAATATTTAATTATTGTTTTATTTTTATCCATAACTAATTAAATTATAGCATAAAACAGGGAAGTGTGGTCTCGGCCTGCAGATAAGAAACAACCGAAGCAAACATGGTCAAAATATTTAGCCTGTTCTATACTTAATATAGAACATTTAAAATAAACAAAAAAAACTAAAACATGAAAAAGTTAGCAAAATTAAAAGCTATTTTGCTGCTTTGGCTCGTAGCTTATCCCCTTTGGTTGGCCTCGGCTCCGCTCTTCTACCTCTTTATTTTGCTCGGATTTGTGAGAGTTCATAACTGGCAAGCCATAAACTTTTGGCCCAAGCGCTTAATTATCGTCTCCAACCACCCTTCGCAATGGGAACCGGTACTGCTAAATTATCTGTTTTTCCCGCAAACCCTAATCTTGCCTTTCAAATTCGTTCCTTATAGCACCCCTGACCTGGATAATTATAATAAATGGTATTGGGAAATCGTGAAGGAACGTTTTATTTTTATTCCGCGTAAAAAACCGGAAATAGTAAAAAAGGCGATTATCAAGATTAAAGAAATTTTAAGAAAAGGGAAGATAGTGATTATTTTTCCCGAAGGTGGCCGGACAGCAACCAATACCACCAGTAGTTGGTTAAAATCTCTAAAAAATCATCGTTTACGCCCTCTTAAAGAAGGCACGGCAAAATTAGCCATGGAAACCGATTCGCCCATTATGATTGTCTGGGTAAGCGGCGCTGATAAAGCTATGCCTGTAGGAAACGTATGGCCAAAATTTTGGAAACGAACTGATATCTATATCGGACCGACCATTAAAATTTCCGGTGATTATGCAAATAATGAAGACGCCAAAAAGGGAACTGAAGCCATCGCCCAAGCACTATTAGACCTGGCCGACTCGACCAATCAGGTAGAGACGGAGAAAGAGCTAATAAGCATTTAAGCTTAAAGCTAAGCATTAAGGAGATTTAATAAATCTCCTTTTTTATTTATAAAAAGTAGTAATTAAATAAATAATCAATATTTAGTTTATACAAGAGGCTTCTGGGCGAGAAGAAAAATATTAATAAAAGAGGAGGGATGGGCCACAAAAACGTTAAATTACTGGGCATTTTGCCTACTTGATACTTCGCATAATGTATATTAATACACCCTTTAAGCCCTAAAATAAAGGGGGGCTTTAAGCCACCCTATATTAAGCCTACTCCTGTAATTCTTCGAATTATCAATTCAACATGTTAATTGCCAAACCCATGAGATGCACTTCCGGTTGGAATAATAAAATAACTTTTACAATAATCAGAAATATACCGATTACGACTAAACAAAAAATAATAACGGCAATTGTAAAAAATGTTTTAAAAGCTCCTTCCATATTTTTAAAATTAATTAATGAAGATACGGTCGCCGTAACGCAGGTCGATATAGTTGGTCTTACTAAAATTATCCTTTATTTTCTCTTTTTTGACAAGGATAAGCCGATCTACCTGTTCCCCGGCCTCATTTTTAATATTAAAGTAGACCAGGGGACCGTCCCTAAATTTTACCTTTAGCGTGTTAAATTCCTGATCGATAATAAAACGGTCGACCGACAATTCCGAATGGACGCTAAGACTATTGGCCAATTTCATAATAAAGTTGAGATAAGCCTCGGAAATGCTAATTTTATTTTCAGTGTCAATTAAACTATTAGCATTTTTATTTTCCAGGATTAAATACTTGCTCTTATCCTCCTCGCTAACCACCGACTCTGGAATAATATAGCCATCAGCGGCGGAGTAATAATAGTCATTTCCCTGCTGAAAAATGAAAGAATAAGGCCGTTCTCCGACCTTTATAACTAAAGTCCGGGCCGGGTGCTTAATGACCTCAAGGGAGGCTAAATTATAGGATGACAGGATACTTTCTTCAAGTTCGCTCTTATCAAACAACCAGATATTATTCTGTTTAAAGATTAAATAGCGGGACTCACTGCTTTGTTGCCAAACCTTTTGCTTTATCTCAGTGTCAGCTATCCGAGTTAGACCCTCAACCTTAATATTATCAATTCGCCATAAAGGCGCTGCCAAAAAAAACCAAACCAGAAAAATTGAAAAAATTCCGGCAGCTGCAAACAACAAAACTATCCAGCGCTTACTTTTTTTCTTTTTTGGTTTATGAAAAAAAGGATTATGCAAATTTTTGCATTGATAGTCCTTTTTAATTTTACGGCGATATTTCCCTTCTCTTGACATAATTTAAATTATATATCAGAACCAAATTATTTCCCGTCTAATGTTGGCTTGTAGGCGCACCAGAAATTCATACGGAATAGTCTTCATATCGTGGGATAATGCTAAAACCGAGTTTCTATCCTCCTTATTGCTGGAAATAATAACGACTAAATCCCCTTTTTGCGCCCGATTGGCCCCAAGATCAAGACAACTTAAATTCATACAGACACGGCCCGCTATCGGTGCCCAAAACGCATTCTCGGCCGCTAAAACTTGGAATTGTGCTAAATTGGAGAGACGCCTATCCAGTCCCTCAAAATAGCCGAAAGGAATAACACCAATATTCGTCTCTTGTGCGGCCCTGAAACTTTCATTATAGGAGACTGATTCACCCGGCAGTAATCTCTGGATTGAAACCAGGCGAGAGGTCAGCTCTAAAGCTGGTTGCAATTCGGAATCGGCTTCAAACTCGGTATCATCGGAATCAGAAAAGGGGCTATAGCCATAAAGGGCAAGGCCCGGACGGAAAGCTGTTAAAAGCTTATTGCGCAAGGTCATCACCCCGGCTGAATTTCCCAAGTGAACCCAGCGCGGAAAATATCCGGCCGCTCTTAAAACATCCAGAGCACTTATAAATTCCGCTTCCTGCGTTTGATTTAAAATTGAACGTTCCTCGGCCGAGGCCAAGTGTGAGCACAGGCCCGAGACTTCAACCCGATCTAAATATTTTTTATTTACATCGATAAACTCCGCCAGGTTTTTAATACCTTCGCGGTTCATGCCCGAATTTACAAAAAGATGAACTTGTGCCTTTTTTCGGTAACGCGCCAGATAACGTAAAGTTTCGCTATTATAAACGACAAATTCGGTCCGTTTAAAATCACAGTAGGAATAAGCCTTCAGAGGCATTTCGCCAAGTAGTAAAACCTTGCCTTTAAAATAACGCCAAGCAATCTGAGCCTCCGGGAAGGAATCAACAATCACCAGCGGCGCCGAAGTTTCATTAAGAATTTCACACATCTCTTTCAGTCCGTGGCCATAGGCATTTGATTTTAAAACGGGAAAAATCTCCGCACTTCCCTGCCGAGATTTTAAATAATTATAATTGGCAATAATTTTTTTAGCGTCAATTTCAATTTTATTCAGGGTCTCGTATTTCGGTTTAAGAATTTGGCGAAAAAAGTTTATCATATATTTAAATTAAGGCCGGCCTATCTTGCCCTCGCCTTTATTCATGTGATCAAAATCTAAATTGCTGGTCAGATCATTTAAAACACCGGAATCCTCCTGATTAACCAGCGAATCGATAGCATAATATTTAATATTGCTGAGGAGCGTGGCCACCTTATCTGCCTGGGTGGCGGCTGGCGTAAACTGCACTTCAAAGCCCGCGCGATAGCTATCACTCTGATTTTTAATTTCCGGAACTGTCCAAATTATTTGCCGTGTGGCGGCGTTATACTTTAAGTCACCAGAGAGTACCGAGCGATTACCGGTCATCTCCACATTAGGGGCTAATTTAGCGCTAAAAACAAAATCTTTAAAACTGCCGGCACTTTGGCTTTCAAAGAAAACCCAGTAATTCGTCGGCAGACCAACAAGAGGCGGTAACGGCCCGCTACCCAATTGATCTCCCTGCGGACTATTATAATAGACATAAGCCTTAGCGACCATCTCGGCGGCCAAAGTTATACTGGGCAAGGTCTGAGTCTCCTTTAGGGTTTGCCCCTGTGCTGAGTATTCGCTTTGCGCCTGCCAATTTAAAACTCTATCCGCTCCCGGCGCAGCGCTAAAAATAATCTTTAAATTTACAAGCCGCGACTCACCAGCACCAAGACTACCAAAATTAAGCTGGCGATTAGTTACACTGGCTTCGGGATTAGGATTGGAATCGTCAAGCACGGTAATTTTTTCAATACTAAAACTTTTATCAAGCGTCAAAAAAGTGGTTTTTAGATTTTCAATCGGTGCTTGACCATCGTTTAATATTTTTACTTTTAAAACGGCCCCATCGGCTAGCCGAATAGCGCTGCTTTCAAGTGAATAACTAAGATTTATCGGCGGATTATTTAAATCAAGTGACGGTTTGTCAATTTTAGTCGGTCGATAAAACCAATTAATACTGGGCTGGTAATAATGTAAAGTAATGAATGCAGCTGCCATGAGGATAACGATAATGCCCAAAGAAAAATCCAGAATTAAGTGCCAGCGATTTTTTCGATAGAAACGCTCGCGTCTGGTTTCCCAATGATCTCTGATAAATTTAAACATATATTTATTAATAAAAATTCTTAATACCAACCAGAATCTCCGCCTGACCGTCATCATTAATATCACTGGCTCCAACCTTTATGCCACCATGATAACTGGCATCGTAGGCGAAAAAGCTTTTTAGGGCTTGACCGGCATAATTAAATACTCGGACTTGCGGACCGCCACCGGCGCCCGGGCCGGTGATAATTTCATTCTGGCCATCGCCGTTAACGTCACCGATCGCCACGCCGACGCCACCTTTAAAGCTTTTACCGTAAGCCAGAAAACTATTAAGCAGCACGCCGCGGAGCGAAAAAATTTTAACCAAGGGTTCCAGGCCGGCGCCCGGGCCGGTGACAATTTCATTCTGACCATCACTGTTAACGTCACCGATTGCTACATTAACCCCGGTGCGAGAATTTTTATCATAGGCAAAAAAATTACCGGCCAACTTGCCATTCGCTTGAAAAATTAAAACTTGCGGTCCCCCGCTGGTCGGACCAGTAATTATTTGCTGGAAAGAACCGTTACTAAGACTCGCCGCTAAATTAAGACGCCCCGTGTAGTTTTTTGTGTAAGGAAAAAAGGAGGCTAATTTAGTACCATCTTTTTGTAAATCAACCCGGCCAAATCCCGCCGACAAATTTAGATCCTGGGTTGTTAGTTCTTGCTTCGCAACGATAACCTCCTGTTCGCCGGGAAAACTATTTAGATAAGAAAAGAAGCCGTTTCTCGCTTGTTCCCCCTGAAAATTATAGATACGATAGAAAAAACCATTAGTAAAAGCCGAGTCGGTAATGGCCACATTATGCCGGAGTAGAATTATCCCATCGGAAGGCGCCAATTTTAAATAACTAATTTTATCGCCATTATTAAAAGCTGGATCCTGCAAGCCTTTTATTTTTTCCATTTCTTCTTTGCTAAAAACAAAGAGCTGCTCTTTGGCGGTTGAATTTACGATCGCGGTCGCATTTTTAAAATCGCGGCGCCAGAGCCCAGGTTGTAAATTAGTACTGCGATTGGCCAAAAGATTATAAGCGGCTGATTGCGGCGAACCTAAAGAAACCTCATATTCGTCATACCACCAAGTCTGGCCATGATTACTAACATCATAATCGAAGCTAAAAAAACCGTTCCCCATTAGGGCGCTGGTCAAGCCGAACCGCAAATGCTGATAATCAGACTTATCTTTATCGGAAACATTGAGAATTGAAAAATTAGGACTTAGGTTCTGCGCCGGTAAATTTAAATATGATTTCATCGAACCGGTCCAGGTGCCGCCATTTTCCCAGTCCGAGGGAAAGCTTTCCAGCATGGAGCCGTTCAGAAGGCCTTGATAACCGGCATAAACGCGGCCGTTACCGACAATGATAAAATCATTACCGGCAAGTTCTCGAGTTTTCACTAAAACTTTTTTAAAACCCGCTGCCCAGGCGGCATCGGCGCTTGCCCCTTGGTCACGGACACCGTCATTATTAGTATCAATATTGCCGCTATTAAGCCAGGAGATATCTCCCCAAGTATTATCATAATAAACTCCATCCCACAGACCGCTGGCCTTTAGCTCGCTTACCACAAAACTTGGCAAATAATCATTGAAACGTCGACCACTATTATCTACAGGGGCAAGGTCGGTCAGATTAAGCATCGAGTTATTCGGCCAATAAGAAATCTTTCGTCCGCTCGCATCTTTTAGCCACCAGGTGGAATTAATCTGGCTCGCCAACTGTTGGCGCATGTCGGCATAATTATAGTCATTGGCATTATCAACTTGCTCAACAGAATTAACATAAGCCAAAATGACGATATCGGGATTTAATTCTCTAATTTTTAGAAGTTGCGCGCGGCTATTTGTCTGCACTTCCATATCAAGAACCAATAAATCCCATTTAGCCAAATCACGCGCTTCGGCGTCGCTAATTTCCCATTTCAGGAAATAATTGGCCAAGCGCGGATAATCCGTTTTTAGAGTGGCCGCACGCAGGGTGCGCGGTGCAAAAAAACATAAGCCGAACAGAATTAGAGCGGTAACGAATAGCTTGTGGCGCACAGTAAATTTATTCATGGAAATTCAGATTTAGAACTTAAACATTTATTTACCTTTGGGTTTAATAATTTTATAAGACTTGGGTAAATATGCCCGTAAGGCCTTAGGAATCTCAACGGAACCATCGGCTTGCTGATTATTTTCCAAAATGGCGATGAGACAGCGTGGTACGGCAATAGCGGTGCCATTAAGCGTATAAAGCAATTCTTTATCTCCGCCGGCAGTGCGGTATTTAATATTCATGGCGCGTGCTTGGTAATCGGTGCAATTAGAAGTCGAGGTTACTTCGGCCCAGGCGCCCTGACTGCCGTCGGCGGCCGGTTTACCCGGCATCCAAGCTTCAAGGTCATAAGTTCGAATTGAAGGCGCGCCCAAGTCGGCCGTACAATGATCAATGACTTGGAATGGAATACCTAAGCCCTGGAAAATTTCTTTCTCAATATTTAGTAATTCCTTATGCGTGGCCTCCGCCTCTTCCGGCTTCACATAGGCAAACATTTCAATTTTACTGAATTGATGAACCCGAAAAATCCCTTTAGAAAACTTGGAATAGCTGCCCGCTTCCGTCCGAAAACAATGTGACACCGCCACATACTTTTTTGGTAATTCACTCTCCGCCAAAACCTCGTCACGGTGATAACCGCCCATGGTTATTTCGGCTGTCCCAATTAAACATAAGTCCGAATCGGCAATATTATAAATTTGGGTCGCTTCCCCGCGCGGACTAAAACCCATACCTTCAACGACTTCGCGCTTGGCTAAGTCAGGCGTAATAAAAGGCGTAAACCCGTGCCGCACTAAAATCTCCAAAGCATACTGGATTAGCGCATATTCCATGAGAGCTAACTCATTTTTTAAATAATAAAATTTAGCGCCGCTAACTTTGGTCGCGCGTTCAAAATCAATCAAATCAAGCTCCGCGGCTAACTCGACATGGTCCTTTGGATTAAATTTAAATTTAGTCGGCTTGCCAATCGTTTCCAAAACGGGATTATCATTTTCGTCGGTGCTTACTTTGACATCGGGGTGCGTTAGATTAGGAACAGCCAGAAGTAATTCCTTAAATTTTATTTCCTTGGCGATTAATTCCGTTTCCCATTTTTTTATATCATCGCCCAATACTTTCATGGCGGCGATAATTTCCGGAGTCGGTTTGGTTTTTGAAGCTTGGTTTCGTGTAGCCCGCCCCGTCTCTAAGCTGCTAATGAGCCCCCTAATATCGGCGTCGAGCGCCAATAGAAGTGTGATATCGACATCAGCCAATCTCGCTCGGCAGTTCTTTTGGACTAAGTCCGGATTTTCTCTAATAAATTTAATATCTAACATATATATTAATTATTAATTAATCACTTCCCCGCCGAAAGTCTTGAGCAAGTCGCTGATTAAACCCTCCGGCTTCGCGCTTTCCGCCTCTTCCGTTTTAGCCGGCGTGGCAGTAGAACCCGCCGCCTCCTCAGTTTTTTCAGCACGTTTTATTTCCAGATTTTCGTCTATTACGGAATTCACGGACAAGACAGAACCAAAGACCTCGGCCAAGGCGGTTTCCACAATATTTTTTATGGTGACGTCATTAACCCGATCCGAATGGAATTTATATTTAAAGACTAAACATAAGCGATTATCTTTAATTTCTTGGGGCTGGCAATTCTGCAGCACGAACGATAAAGAGTGATTATATTTTTTTATCCTTACTAAAAATTCGGGCCACTTTTCCATGACTTCGGCTTGATCTAAATTTATGGCCACTTTTTGTGTATGGACTGCGGCCGGATTTGGCACGTTCAAAATTTCTTTTGCGACCTTATTTTCCGGCTCATCCTTTTTGATAGCTGGAGCCGGGGCCGAAATAGTCGGACGAATCGAGGCCGGAGACTTCGTTCCCCCGGTTGAATTCTCCGCCGAAACGGAAACCGAGCCATAGCATAAATCAATAATCGCCATCTCTAAAGGCAATTGAGAAATCAAGGGATTTTTATTGTCATTATAAGTCTCCAGGAAACGGCGGGTAAACATAATTAATTGATCCCAGTTTAAAGAATCGGAAATGGCATTCACTTTAATTTCCAAACTTTCCCCCAGATTAAGGCCAAGATTGTCCGACAAACCGGGGCTTACTTTTGTGAGCATTATTTTACGTAAAAGACCGATTAATTCCGCGCTAAAATTTTTCAAATTTACTCCGGTATCGGCCAAGGTATTTACCAGGGCGATGGCCTTAGCCGCGTCTTTGTGGCCGAGGTGCTCAAGCAAACTAACCGCCTCGTTGCTATTATAGTGCGGGATTACGAGCTCCGCTTGTTCCAGGGTAATATTTTTATCACCGAGCGAAAATATTTGTCCCAGCAAACTCTCGGCATCGCGCAAATGGCCGCCCGAACGGCGTGCCACTGCTTCCAAAACCTCCGGGGCAATCGTAATTTTTTCGGCGGCAGCAATTAATGATAATTTTTTTACAATATCACTCACGCTAATGCGTTTAAAATCAAAGCGTTCGCAGCGAGAAATAATCGTGAGTGGCACCTTTTGGATTTCCGTCGTGCAAAGAATAAAAATTATATAAGTCGGCGGCTCCTCAATTATTTTTAAAAGCGCATTGAAGGCCGAAAGTGAAAGCATGTGGACTTCATCGATAATAAAAACTTTAAATTTTGAATTAGCGGGTAAAAGACGGGAAAAACTAATAATATTTTCGCGGACATTGTCGACGCCAGTATTGGAAGCAGCGTCAATTTCCACCACATCCATATTTCGGCCCGCCACTGTACTTAAACAATTAGCACACTGATTACAGGGTTCATATTCACCGTCTTTACGATTTAAACAATTAACCGTTTTGGCGAGCACGCGCGCTAAAGTTGTTTTTCCAACCGCGCGCGGACCGCAGAACAAAAAAGCCTGCGCCAATTTATTATGGCTAATTTCATTCTGTAGGGTTATTTTAATATGATTTTGTCCCAAAACTTCAGAGAAATTCTGCGGACGGTAATCGCGATAGAGTGTCGACATAAGCAAATTATTTTAGGGTAACTTTAGTTAAGGCTTCCTGCGCAATCGGTAAACGTGCGCGGCGGCTAATCTCCGCTTCGACGAGGCGGGTGTTCTGACCATATTTCAAACGGCTCAGCGCTCTAATCTTCTCGGCCATGCCTGGACGCTTCACGCCAAGTATCGGCCAAATCGTGTTCAAAGAAAAAGGCCGCGAGGCACTATTATCAACCAACAATTTTATACACGCCATTCCCTTATCCACATTTATCAGATCATAATGATTAAACACCGGAGCAAATTCTTTAACCAGAAACTCCGCATCCTCCGAACCGATTTTAAAGCTTACCATAGTACCGACGTTGCCGAAAACCGCTTCTTTAATTTCATGATTATTATTTTTACTGAGCTGACCGATGTATTGATGAGCGATAATAAGATCAAGCGCATATTTTCTGGCCTCGGATAAAATTTGGCAAATTGAATTGGTCGTGAAATTTTGAAACTCATCGATATATAAATAAAAGTCTTTGCGCGCTTCAGGCGGTAAATCGGTGCGTGATAAAGCGGCCATCAAAATTTTACCGACCAAAATCATACCAAGAAGATAGGCGTTCATTTCTCCGACTAGCCCTTTCGGCAAATCAACCAATAATATTTTTTGGCCGTCCATGACATCGCGCAAATTAAAGGCGCTCTTCTGCTGGCCAATAATTGGCCGCATCATATCATTAGAAATAAAAGAGGTCAGCTTAGAGGTGATATAAGGAACGATATTGGCCAAAGCGGCTTCCCCGCCCGCCTTCTCTGCCTCCTTACGCCAAAAATCAACTACGGTTTGATTTTTACAACGGCTTAATTTAAATTTACGAAAATCTTCATCCGCTAAAACTTTCGGAATCTCCATTAAGGTCGAGCCGGATTCCGGGTCATCCATAATCAGAAGCATCGCGTTACGCATATACTGCTCGAACATTGGTCCGCCCGTTGCCTTTAAATCATACAGTTTATCAAGAATACCGATCATTTCGTTAATAACAAAACTTTTTTGCTCTGGGTAATGCGGATCATATTCCAATAAATTCAAAGCGAGCGGCCGTTCAATATCGCCGGGAGAAAAAATAATTACGTCTTCCGCTCTTTCGGGAGGAATTCGATCCAAAATATCGGTGATTAAATCGCCGTTCGGATCGAACACGCAAACACCTTCCCCGTTCTGAATATCCTGGATTGCCATATTCGCCAGCAAGACAGATTTACCAACACCGGATTTACCGACAATATAAGTATGGCGGCGGCGGTCTTGGCGCTTGATCCGAATTTCCTTTTTAATTCCCCGATAAATATTCTGGCCCAAGGTAATTCCCTCCGCCGGGACATTGGCCGGAGCGGGGGCAATCTTAGAGGAAAGCCATAGGATATTGGGCGTTTCTGTTCCTTTCAGGGGGAAATGGAAAATACTGGCCAGTTCTTCGCTATTGAGTAAAAAGCGATTCTCTTCTTGAAAATGACGATAAATAAAGTCGGCCACAATTTTTTCTGGTGCCCTTTTATTGGCCCGAGAAAAATTATTACCATAACTAAAATTGTTAAATTCACTGAAAGTAGAAACGATATTTTCCAAATACCGAGCGGCGTCTTCTTTCGTTTGGGCACAAGCGATGATACGCAAATTTACATCGAGGCCGGTTTTTAAATTTTTTTGCTCGATGGACTTAACCAACTCTTCCTCGATGGCAGATAATTTACGAGCCGCATTCTGTTCTTTATTTTTTTTCAGACGCGCACCGCTCGTAAATATTTCCACCGCTAAGCCCAAAGGTGTGCTCGCACGAACACCACCCAAAACTGAATTTTTTTTATGAATTTTATAAACGACCCGGCGAGCACGGCGATGCCATTCCTTGCGCGCGCTGCGCGCTAAATATTGAATAACTAAACTTTCGTCTTTGCCGAGCTTGGAGAGCGTATTAATGATTGAATTTAGTGGATCGACTTCCATTTTCTGATAAGTTTTTATCGGAAAGAAAAAAGCGCGCGTTGTTTTTAAAGACGCGGCTGCAATTTGGCCGGTCATGCTAAAAGGATTATAGTCTTCGACTTCTTCGACTACCGCTTCGGGGTAATATGCCTGAACCTGCTGTTCAATATAACGTAAATCATTAAAGGGGGCGACAATATAAAAAGCGATTTTATTATGACTGGCCGCAATTTCAAAAGAAAAATGATCATGCCGCCCGGTAAGCCAAGCCTTAAAACCGCGTTCCGCCTTCAGTCCGCCAACCGCCGCAAAAATTGTTTCACCCTTGGCAATTTCTTCGCGTAAAGTTTGGACATTATTTATTTTCTTATCATCCTCCGGCTTCTCTTTCGGTAAGCGCACTAAAAAAACCTGATGCGGAAAATAATGGCGCTTGCGAAAATAAAGACGCAAAACCTGAGTGAGGGCCACCAAGAAAATAATAAATCCACCCGCCCATAGCAGAATGCTTAGAAAATATTGAGCTGAAGTGGGCGCAGTTAATTCCATCATATTTAAAATTTATTTTTGATGCGAAGAATCTTATCAGCTTTAATTTTTATCTCCTGTTCCAAGAAGAATTTATTAACGCCAGGAATTAATTTCAACCACTGACGGATAAGCGCAATTATTTTATTCACCTTAACCTTAGCTTCCCCCAGCAAGACATTTATCTTGGCAACCGTTTCCTCACCGGATTTTTTAAAAGCCGCCTGCTGCGCTGGGTTCATTTTCAAAAAAACCTCATTCAAGCCCTCGGATAAAATAGAGTCAATTTCATCGGCCCGCTTTTTTTGCCAGCTCTGTACTTGCGCGGCCGCGATGATGTTACCTTCGCCTTTTTTCTCCAGCACTTTTTCCGGTGCCGGAGTTTTTTCCGGATGCAAAAAAACACGCTCCGGTTTTCCCTCCGGGCTTGATGGCGTCTCGACTTTCGCGGGTGCTATTTCTGGTTTTTCTAGGCTTAGCTTTTCGACCCTGATTTCTCCGGCCATAGATTATTGATTAATTAACACTGATTGCTTCAACGGGGCAATTCTCGGCGGCATTTTTAGCGCAGTCCGTTACCTCCGGTTTAATTACTTCCGCCTTGCCGCTCGCCCCCATAACAAAGGTTTCCGGGCACATGCCGGAGCACATACCACAACCGATGCACTTTTCTTGGTCCACTTTTACCATATTTTTTTTATTAATTTTTTCTTAATTTTTATGTTATTATTATAGCATAATTAATAAATATTAAAACCCTTGTTTTGGCTCACCATAGTGAGATATTTGACAATTTATCGTCCCTTTGTTATATTAATACCATTAATCATAAAATACCTTTGATTGCTAGTCTTCTGGCTAGCATTTTCTGTGTAGAACAATCAATATGGCACATAAGAAAGCCGCTGGGTCAACCTCCTTAGGCCGCGAGTCAGAAAGTAAACGTTTAGGCGTTAAATTGACGGACGGACAATGGGCCAAAACCGGCGCCATCATTATTAGACAACGTGGTACTAAATATCATCCTGGTTTAAACGTCGGTATTGGCGGCGATGATACTTTATTCGCTCTTCAGGGCGGTTTTGTAAAATTCACAACGCGAAAATTACTAAAATTCAATAATACCCTTAAATCAACCAAGATCGTTAACGTCTTACCTTTAACTGAAACCAAGCGTGAAGAACTCAAGGTGGTTGCCAAGGCGGCCGCGGCCAGAAAAGAAGTGGCCAAAACGGCTCGTGCTTCAAAAAAGGGATTGGCTAAAAAAGTTGCCCAAAAAGCTACCAAGAAAGCCACAAAAAAAGTCACCAAAAAAATCGTTAAAAAATAAGCAAAAACAAATATTTCGAAAAACAGGCAATTTGGCCTGTTTTTTGTTGACAAAATATTATCATTATGTTATTATAATCAATTACTAAGGTAAATTAACAAATAAATATATAATGAAAACAAACCCTGGTATTTCAGTCGTTATCAGATCATGCAACGAATCTGCTGCTTTAAAGAATCTCATTTATGCTATCTGGAGCCAACAATATAATGGCCGGATAGAAATCGTCGTGGTTGATAACGAATCAACTGACGATACAGCCGAAGTCGCCAAAAAACTGGGTGCAAAAGTTATAAATATTCCCAGAGACGAATTTACGTTTCCAAAAAGTATTAACTTGGGAGTCCGCATTGCCAGTCACGAAATCGTAGTGCTTACTGTCGCACACGCCTTACCATTAAACGACCTGTGGCTATCAAGCGCCGCTCATTATTTTTCGGCTCCAAGTGTCGCCGGTGTTTTCGCTCACTGCCTACCGGCAAAAAAGAGGACCCTATCCGAAATTATCTTCTACTATCCCAATTATTTCTGGGATAGAATCAATAGTCCGAGGATACTAAAAAAAAGAGAAATGGGAATCATGGGCGGAACTAATTGCGCCCTACGTCGTTCACTTTGGGAACTAAATAACTTTGATCAGGGTTTTGAGCTGGGCGGAGAGGATAGTCAATGGGCTGTTTGGGCGATAAACCGCGGATACAAAATAGTAATGGATACAAACTTTACTGTCTTTCATTCGCATCACCTGGGCTTCCTGGGTCTCCTAAAACAAATAAAATATTGGCTAAAATCAAGCCAATATCAAAAATTTGATCGCGCTGCACTAAAATTTCGCGGAAAAGTTTTTCACAACGAGTAGCGAGTAAAACAACAACTAATATTGAGAGCTCAAAAACGGGCTCTTTTTTATTTATATTCTATTATTTTAATTATTTCCTTCTCTTCTCCTCCGGTAAAAGCTCGGCTAAACGAGCTTCAAATAAATCCGCCTGCTCCCTCAGCTGGGCATGGACTGAGCTAAACTCAGATAGTTCTTCACGACTAATTTCGACTCCTTCCTTTCTTTTTTGAAAAACATTATCAAGTTTTGATAAATCTATCTGCGCTACTTTAAATGGCGCGCCGATCCGGTAAACCGCTTGCGACCGATCGGCTAAAGTCTTGGCGCTTTCAAGCGCGCCCTCAAGATTAACCGAGCCGCCAGAGACATCAAGCGCCGTCGGGATCAATAAAGAATTTGTCTTAGCCGCGAGATAAACCGGACCAATACTCGCTCGCTTCATTTTCCCGTCCAAAGAAAATGGGTTAGCGGCAATCCAAGGGGTTTTCCCTTCCTCGATTTTTTCCGTGAGCTCATTAAAATTATCCGGATTAAACGAGCCCCGCTTACTATCTTTATCCTCAATATAATCAAGCGGGGTAAAATTATCCCGGCCCGCCAAATTAATCATCATCCGATGAGCTAAATATTTCATTTTTTCCAAGAGTACAGACTCGCCGGTTAATTGAACATTAAACTCATTACCGAACACTTTGAGAGCAGCCGGCACATCCAGATTATTTAAATGGGCGGCGGAAATAATAAATTTTTGTGTCTGATTTTCCTTTTTAATTTTCTGTATATTTTCCAAACCCTCGACGGAAAATTGTTTACAAAACAAATCGATGACTTTATCGCCATAAAGCCGCAGATGGGCGGGAGTCATCTTTTCCGCTTCGCTATCTGGGGTGGCTGGCTTATTACTCGACGCAAGGAAATTAAAAAAATTTCTTTCCATGGGTTTGAAGCTTAGCGAATTATTTTTTATTTTTACAAACTTTTACAAATTCAACAAATAACGGATGCGGTGCGAGCGGCCGGGAAATATATTCCGGATGAAATTGGACACCGACAAAGAAAGGGTGATCCGCAATCTCAACCGCTTCCACAATTTTACCATCTGGCGACGTACCAGATACGGTTAAACCGAGATTTTCAAATATCTCACGGTAATCGTTGTTGAATTCATAGCGATGGCGATGGCGTTCCGTTACCGTTTTATTAGCGCCAAAACGTTCATAGGCCTTAGCGAGACGCGTTCCGGACTTTAATTTACATGGCCAACCACCCAAACGGATCGTGCCGCCATATCCCTTTTCCGCGATTAATTTTTCCTGACCGGGCATGATATGAATAACCGGATTAGTCGTTTTCGGATTTACTTCAGAAGAATTAGCATCCTTCAAATTAGCGACGTTACGGGCGAATTCAATGACCGCCATTTGCATACCATAACAAAGCCCGAAATATGGCAACTTATTTTCGCGGCAATATTTTATCGTCTTAATCTTACCCTCCGCTCCCCGTCCGCCCCAGCCTTGAGGAACGATTACTCCGTCCATACTCTTAAAGACTTTAGCCCCCTCCGTTTCTACCTCTTCGGCGCTGAGCCAATGCAGCTTAACTTTACAGCGGTTATAAGCCGCTGCATGCTTAACGGCTTCAATTACAGAAATATAGGAGTCGGTTAAACTAAAATCCCCACTGGCAAAATACTTTCCGACGATCCCGATGTTAACTACCGGGCTTTGAATTTTTGAGGCGCTCACCATTTTTTTCCAGGCCTCATTATCACTGATTTTTTTACGGCACGGTAAGCCTAACTTTTCTAAAATGCGCAGGCTCAAATTTTCCTTTTCAAAATTAAGCGGGATATCATAAATCGACTCGACGTCCGGCGCGGAAATAACATTCTCCGTAGGCACGCCGCAATTAATCGATAATTTTTCTTTCCGGTGCTGATCAAGCGGGCGCTCACTGCGTCCGACCACAAAATCCGGCTGAATTCCGGCAGCCTGTAAATTACGAATGGCGTGCTGGGTCGGCTTGGTTTTCATTTCGCCGATCTTATTCGGTATCGGTAGATAGGAAACTATCACGAAAAGTACATCTTTCGGATTATAGAGCTTCATGACGCGCGCCGCCTCGAGAAATAATAAATTTTCATATTCGCCCACCGTTCCGCCGATTTCAATAGTCATTATTTCGGCACCGGTTTTTTCCACCGCTTTTTTGATGCGGTCCCGAATTTCTTCCGGTATATGCGGCACCACCTGAACACACTTCCCTTTATACTCGAGATTCCGCTCGCGCGTAATAACGGTCTGATAGACGCGACCGGTCGTCATGTAATTTTCCCGGTAAATATTTTTATTCAAAAATCTTTCATAATTACCAATATCCTGATCTGTTTCATCAGCGTCCTCTGTAACAAAGACCTCACCATGCTCAATCGGATTCATCGTACCGGCATCCACATTGATATAGGGGTCCATTTTTATCGCACTGACATTATAGCCGCGCGCCTGAAGAATTTGACCGATTGAAGCGGTCGTTACTCCCTTCCCGACACCGGACATTACCCCGCCAACGACGAATATATATTTGGTGCTGGCTTTTTCTTTTTTTGATTTACTGGCAGTTTTTTTGCTTAAAGGCATAGAAAGACATTAAATATTACTTAGTTTTTGGCTTTAAAAGCTCCAAAGCTTTATTTAGCTGAGGATCGATATTTTTATCGATATCACTTTGCTGTAATTTAACTTCAATCGTCGGCGTTAAGCCCTTTTCATTAATGAAATCGCCACCCGGTGTTAGCCATTTCGCAATCGTTACCTTCAGCTCCGAACCGTCGCTCATTTGCTTTAAAGTTTGTACGGAACCCTTACCGTAAGTTTGTTCGCCGACCAGACTGGCTTTTTTATAGTCACGTAAAGCGCCCGCCAAAATTTCGGAGGCTGACGCACTACCGCCATTAACCAGCACCACTGTTGGGAAATTCTTTAAACGGGCTCGTCCATTAGACGGATATTCATTCCTTTTATTTTCACCGAATTGTTCCACTACGACCGGACCGGCTTCAACCCATTCCGAGGCCATCGCCACCGCCGTATCAAGATATCCGCCCGGATTATTTCTTAAATCTAAAATTATGCCTTTTGGTTTTTTAGCCAGTGCCTCGTCAACAGCCGAATTAAAAAGACCAAGCGTGTCGTCATTAAAATTTGTTACCCGAATCACGAAGATGCCATCACTGCGCATTTCCGTCTTCACGCTTTTCACAAAAATAACATCGCGCGTAATGGTAATGTCTAAAGCTTTTTCTCCGGCGTTGCGAATAACGGTCAGCACGACTTTAGTTCCTTTCTGGCCGCGAATCGCTTTGACCGCCTGATCAACAGTCATGCCGATGGTTGAAGTTCCATCAATCGCATATACCTTATCGCCGGCGCGCAGACCCGCTTTCTGAGCTGGCATCCCGTCGAGCGGAGCAATTATGGTCACAATATCATTGCGCATACCGACTTCAGCTCCGATGCCTTCGAAGGTCCCGGCCAAGTCATTAGTGAATTCCTGCGCTTCTTTGGGATCCATAAAAACAGTATAAGGATCGCCGACCGAAGCCGCTAAACCTTTCAAGGATCCGTAAAAGAGATCCTTATCTTTAATCTTTATCTTATCAACGTAATTTTGCTTCAAAGTATCCCAAACTTCCCAATATAAATTAAAATCAAAAGTATCTTCGGGATTAACAGTGGCGGCACCATTCGCCTGTTCCGTATAAGCAATCGCCCGCGATTTGTTGCGCGCGCTGATATCATTTTTTTGCCCGGCATAAAATCCTCCCCAAAAGGCAGCGCCCAGTACGAGCACTAAAATTAAACCCGGAACTGCTTTTCGTAAAAGTTCACGATTTATTTTCATATATTTATGTTTATTTTCTAATAATTATCGGCGCTTTCGCATCCCGTAAATCAATGATGCGGGATGGCCGCCGCCGCGGTGACGCTCCGGCGTCGATAACCAAATCGGGCCGGGTATTTTTTTTAGGAAAATAATAGCGCAGACGACTCAGGTCGCCCATAGTTTTCTGGCCACTAAAATTTAAGCTTGTCGAAACGAGCGGACATTTAACTATCTTTATTATTTTAATTAAAAATTTACTTTTAGGCAAACGCAAGCCCAGGCCATCGGAGCCGCGCGTTAATTCGTTCGGTAATTTTCGCCGATTTTTTAAAATTACGGTGGTAGGCCTTTCTTTTGTCGCCCATAGTTTCTTTAACTCTCTTTCTTGAGCGGCCGAAATATAGACATATTTTTTGGCCATTTTTACATCACCGACCAAAATCAAAATAGGCTTATTGGGATCTCTTTTTTTTAAATGATAAATTTTTTTTATCGCTCGGCGATCAGTTGCCAGGCAACTCAAACCATAAATCGTGTCCGTCGGCAAAATAAGCACTTGCCCAATTTCCAAAGAACCGGCTACGAGATTAGCGATGGCCGGTTTGATTATTTTGGGATTGATTTTAATGTGAGTCATGAGCAAAAAATTAAATGACGGATTGAAGTGCTTTGAGCGCATCAGGTAATATCGGTAAAATTATGTTTACAATTTTAAGCAAAAATGGGGTAACAACCGAAGTTGTGAGCTCCTCGCCCAAGAAATTTCCGATTAAAGAATAGCGGGAAATTACAAAGAGGATCAAGCCTAAAAATAAGGAGCCCTCTAAAAACCCAAGAACGGCGCCCGCAATATTATTGATATACTTGCTGCCCGGAATTATAGCGATTAAATTAAATAATTTTTCTACGAGCTTAAAGGCCAGGTCCAGCAAGCGGCTAACAACGACAAATAAAACGATAAAAGAAATCACTTTGCCGATGGCGACGTGGTCGTTAAATATTTTTCCCCACCAAGAAAACAATAATAAATAATAATGACTGGCAATATAAGCGCCAATAATTAAACCGATGACATGGCCGAGTAATCTGATTAAACCCTTAAATAGGCCGTTAACGACAAAGATAAAAAGAATTATAATCAGACTAATATCGAAGATAGACATATTATTTTTTAATTATAAACGCGGAAAAAGGGGCTCGCCCTTTTTAATTCTCGGCGCCAAAAACTGCGCCTGGATTGCCGCCGCCGACGCCGGTATAAAGGGCTCCAGCAAATAGGCAATATTTAAAATATTTTGGGCAATGGGTCGCAAAACAAGTTCTATTTCTTTCTTCTCCGTCATTTTCCAAGGCGTCGTTTGACTCAGTTTTTCATCACAGGCCTTGATTTTTTCGCCAATAATCTGCAGGGCTTCATTAAAGCGGTAAGCTTTAAAGCTCTCCGCAAAACTCTTGTTGGCAGCGCTAAAGTCGGCATCATCAAGCTTAATTTCTAAATTTGTTATAATCTCATTTTTTTCCAAAAGATTTGAAACGCGCGCCACTAAGTTTCCTAAACCATTAGCTAAATCAGAGTTATAGCGAGCCCGAAATTTTTCTTCACTGTAATCTCCGTCTTCAAAAGGCGTAATCTCCGATAAAAGATAATAACGCACCGCGTCGGCGCCGTATTTATCGGCTAGCTCATAAGGATTAACGGTATTGCCCAAACTCTTACTTATTTTTTGACCCTCAACAGTTAAAAAACCAAAAACCAAAACCTGTTTAGAATTAACGACCCCGGCCGACATGAGCATCGCTTGCCACATCGCCGTTTGCGGCCGTAGATTATCTTTGCCGCAAACCTGAACTCCCGGCCAATAATTTTTAAAATCATTAGACGCTTCCGGCCAACCTAAAGTCGAAATATAATTAACCAGCGCATCAAACCAAACATACATCACCTGAGTCTCATCTCCCGGAACGGAAACGCCATGAGGCATTTTTTCTTTTAGGCGCGAAATACTAAAATCCTGCAGTCCGGATGAGACAAAGGTAACAATTTCCTTTTGCCGACTGGCCGGAATAACAAAATCGGGGTTATTTTTATATAACTCTAATAATTTCTCCTGATATTTAGAAAAACGGAAAAAATAATTTTCCTCATTAATAATCTCGAGCTCTTGATTCGGGTGCAAGGGGCAATGACCGTTAACCAGATCCGAATCGGTTTTTTCCATTTCACAGCCCACGCAATATTTCACCTGATAGCTTTTTTTATAAATATCGCCGCTGGCGTCGCAGCGCCGCCAAAATTCCTGAGCCGCCGCTTCGTGGGCGTGATCGGTAGTTCGGATAAATTTATTATAGGAAAGATTTAATTTTTCCTTAAGCGGCAAAAATTTAGCCGAATAAATATCACAGTACTCTTGGATATCTAAATTTTGTTCTTTCGCTTTCTGATAAATTTTTAAACCATGCTCATCTGTACCGGTATTAAAAAATACCTGCGCCCCGCGTTGCGCCTGATAACGCGCAATCAGATCGGCGCGAATAATTTCCGCCGCAAAACCAATATGCGGTTCGGAATTGATGTAAGGCAGAGTTGTTGTGATGTAAAAATATTTATTTTCCGGCATAGTTATAATTTTTTTATTAAAACGACGAATTCACCTTTTAGATTATTGGGGTCTGAAATAATATCCGCCAGGACACTGGCGGCAGTACCCGCATAAAAAGATTCATGCATTTTTGTCAGTTCGCGTGCCACCATGACTTTAAATTCCCGGTCGCCGCGCATCTTTTCGAATTCTTCCAAAAATTTAATAATCCGGTGCTTTGACTCATAAACAACTACCGGGTGCGCACTGGCCATAATTTCTTTAAGCATGGTCTGTCGTCCTTTTTTATGCGGCAAAAATCCCAAAAAAAGGAAACGATCAAAACCGGCTCCGGCAATAGAAATACCGGTCGCCAGGGCCGAAACTCCGGGGACGCTTTCCACTAAAACCTGATCGCCAAATTCTTCGCGAACCGCGCTAACCAGTTTTCCGCCGGGATCAGATATCCCCGGCGTGCCCGCGTCGGTCACCAGCGCTAAATTTTTTCCGTCACGAAGCAGATTAAAAATCTTATCCACTTTCAAATCGCCCGAATGCTGATGATAAGAAATCGTCGGTGTTTTTACTTCATAGGCATCCAGTAATTTTCGGGTTACCCGCGTATCCTCGCAAAGAATATAATCAACCTCCTTAAGCGTTCGGAGGGCGCGAAAAGTTAAATCTTCCAAATTGCCGATTGGCGTTGCGACTATACGTAATATACTCATAATATTATTCCATGTTTTCGCGTCTTTCGCGGACATATTTCGTCCAATCATCGGCAATCTCTACCAAAATCTTAAACGGCGCTTCGAGAATAAAGTCGAAAATAAAGATAAATATATTAATTTTCGAAATATTGCTGGATAGCCATTTGCCGACCAGGATAATCGGCATGTAAAAAAGATCGACAATGAAAGTAAATAAATTTTCCCGACGCTCGACAATAATCAAATCCTTAATACCTTTAGTCGTGATGATGCTAAAGAAACTGACAAAGGCCAGGAAGAACAAGAAAATAGTTATACTGACCCAGTTAAAATTAATGAAGGTTAAGAAGCGGATAATCAAATATATGGAAACAAAAAAGGAAGCGATATAAATTAAATTAAAAGCGGCCGCGGTCAGCAAATGGCGGCGATTAGGCTTACGAAGCTCAATCGGTTGCTTTTTTTCTTGACCGCTAAAAGCAATCTCTTTTATTCCGTTAATGATTTTTGCGGTGTTGCGTTCATTAGGTGATCGCGTAAAAAACACGATAACAAACAGCAAAACGGCGGGGAAACAAATATTGATCGCCAAGGCAACGGGGTTAAGCGGTTCGCCGAACCAGTGAATGGCCGGTATTTCAATAGCGAGTACAAAAATAGATTTGGTCAGGAAAATATATATAATACTGCGCAGGGCCGCACGCCACAGGCGGCTGCCCGCTTTTTTATATTTGCTATTGCAGGTTTTTTTAATGACCGCAATGAAATTCTTTTCACTTTTTTGCAATTCTCCGTACACTTTAGTCGGGTCGCTCTCGATTGTTTCCGCCAAAATCGTGAAATAAAGCGAATAAACATGAACAACTTTATCTAATTGCTTAGTTAGGGGATGATTGAGTTGCGCCTTAACAATAGCGTCCATTTCGCTCATGCGAAGCGCAATCGCTTTTATCTTCTTATCGTCTGCTTCGTTTAAATTTGCCTTATCGTGCAAATTAATCCAGTCGCTATTATAATATTTAAACAAAACAAAACTCAGCATGTCCTCATCTAACTTCAAATAAGTGCGCCCGATGCTCAAATAGATTTGGATATCCAAATCGTCGCCATAAGGCAAGTCTTCCGGCAATTTAATGGTTTCGGACAAAACATCGAATAAATTATTGACAATCATCTGCTTCTCGCGATTCGGTGCTAAGTTTTCTTCAATTTCACAAGCCGCCAGAGTTAGGAGCCAACGGACAAGGTGATTCTTTTGATTTATCAAATCCTTTGCTTTGTTGATGTCAGTTTTTAAGTTTAAGGAGGTATTTATCTTAGCGACCATTTGGTCCTTCAAGCGAATATACTTTTCCAGCAGTTTAGCCACTTCCCTAATTTTCGTCTCCGGAATTTTATTGTTCGGCAAATAACTGGCTCTAATCAATTCCACTAAAAGGTGGCGGGCGATACCTTCGCTATCGGTCACCATAACCACGCCTTCAATCATGACCTGGCGGCGTAAAATGCGAGAAATGGCATTTTTACGAAGAAGATGCTCTTCTTCATAGTCAACGGCATTACGCACTTTTTCATAAAAAAAGGCCAAGCGGGAGATGAGGGTGGAAACCTTTATTCTCGGGATATTATCATCGCTTTCTTCTTTAATATTTTGTTCGCTATAGATAACCTGAAATAATTTCTTGGTATTTTCATTAACCGTTACCGGTAGCGCTTCCTCTTCCCTTTTAATTAGATTTGGGCTAACCATATGAAAAAATGTAAAATATTGTTGTAATATTTCTTCCAATATAATTGTATCGTGTTTGCTTTTAAAAGGCAAACCCGCGCCTACCCTTTGGCCGCGGAGATAGACTTGACAAGCGAGCCGCTATTTTGTATGATTAGAGCAGATAAATAAGGTGACCGGAAAGGTCATTTTTAAATACCAAATTTATTAATATGAACTCATTAATCACTTACATCAAGGATTCAGTCATGGAGATGAAAAAAGTCACCTGGCCGACGCAAAAAGAGACTCGCAATTATACGGTCCTGGTAATCGGGATTAGCGTCGGAGTCGCCCTTTTTCTCGGGCTTTTGGACTATATTTTTCAGGTTGGCTTCCAACTTTTTATCACTAAATAAAACAATTAATCGTTCTTAAATTTATCACAAATTTATGGCCAAGCAATTATTAAATCAAGGCCGACGTTGGTACGTCATTCACACTTATTCCGGCTACGAAGAAAATGTCGCTCAGAATCTTAAACAAAGAGTCGAATCTCTCGACATGGAGGACAAAATTTTCAATATTCTGATTCCGACCGAAAAAAAGATTAAAATTAAAAACGGCAAACGCAAGGTCGTGGAAGAAAAAATCTTTCCCGGCTATATATTGGTAGAAATGATGGTGACCGACGAATCTTGGTATATCGTCCGCAACACCCCTAATGTCACCGGCTTTATCGGCACGGGAACAATTCCGACGCCGATCGGCGAAGCCGAAGTCAAGGCGCTTCAAAAAAGAATGGGTGTTGAAGATCCTAAGTTCCAAATTGATGTTGTCATTGGTAGCCCAGTTAGAATCAACGAAGGACCATTTAAGAATATGGAAGGTAAAGTGACGGCTGTCGACGAGGCGAAAGGCAAGGTTAAGGTCTCCGTTTCCCTCTTTGGACGTGAAACACCGGTTGAGCTCGATTTCTTACAGATTAAAAAAGTTTAATGAAATAACAGGGCGATGCTTCTACGCTCTAAGTAAATTATTATTATATGGCAAAAAAAATAAAGACAAAGATTAAATTACAGATTGCGGGCGGCCAAGCTAACCCAGCCCCTCCAGTCGGTCCGGCCTTAGGCCAACACGGCTTGAATATCGCGGAATTTTGTAAGAGTTTTAATGATAAAACTAAAGACAAGATGGGCGATATTATTCCCGTCGAAATTACCGTTTATGAAGATAGAAGTTATGATTTCATTCTTAAAACCTCTCCGGCTTCAGAATTAATCAAGAAAGCGGCTGGTATTAAGAAAGGGTCAGGCAAACCGTTAACCGAAAAAGTCGGTTCGATTACCAAGGCTCAACTTGAAGAAATTGCTAAAACCAAGATGCCTGATTTAAACGCTAACGATTTGGAAGCGGCAAAGAGCATTATTGCCGGTACAGCGCGTCAAATGGGTGTCGATATTAAATAATTAAATAATTGTGGGAGTTCGCGCGCCAACCGGCGTCGAACGCTTGACCACGACAAAAACTATGGCCAAAAAAGAAAAAGCCGAAAAGGTGCTTAAAAAAACCTCAAAGAAAGAAGAAAAAAAAGTAGTCAAAGTCAAAAAGGTAGATTATTCCGAAACTTATGACCGCTTAAAAGCTTACTCGATCGAAGAAGCTTTAGAGATTGTTAAAAAATTAACTAAGACTAAATTTGACGCTTCAGTTGAAGTTCACTTCCGTCTTGGTATCAATACTAAAAAAGGTGACCAGCAAGTGCGTGGCGCCGTAAGCCTGCCCAATGGTACCGGTAAAACCGTTAAGGTTGCCGCTTTCGTTTCTCCGGAAAATGAAAAAGCCGTTAAAGCGGCTGGCGCTGACTTTGTCGGCGGTGAAGAATTGGTAGCGGAAATTAAGAAAACCGAAAAAACGGAATTCCAGGTCGCCATTGCCGAACCGGCCATGATGAAACATTTAGCCGTTATTGCCAAAATCTTGGGTACTCGTGGCTTAATGCCTTCCCCGAAAAATGACACCGTAACTACTAACCCGGCTAAAGCGGTAGAAGAATTGAAAAAAGGTAAAATCAGTTTCAAAAATGATGATACCGCCAATGTCCACACCGTTATCGGCAAAGTAAGTTTTGATAATAAGAAATTAATGGAAAATTATCAGACTCTGCTTGATACCTTAAAGAAAGCGAAGCCGGCCTCCTCCAAGGGTACTTTTATCAAGAATATCAGTATTGCCTCCTCAATGAGCCCGGGCGTAAAAGTTATTCTCTAAAAAAAGAATATATATCAAAAAAACGGTTTAATCGCCGTTTTTTTGTATAAATATACCCCTTGACTTATTATTGAAAACAGGCTATACTGAATAAAGGTAAGCTATTTTAAAAGTAAGAGCGGACCAAAATCCGCTTTTTCTTCAAAAAAAGGTCGTCTTACGTTTATTAAAATTTGTAAAAAGAAAACAAAATGAAAAAGTTATTTGTCGGCGGCTTGTCATTCAAGACGACCGAACAAGGTTTAGCGGATGCTTTCGCTAAAGCTGGTGCCGTTTTATCTGCTGTTATCATTACCGATCGTATGACTCATCGCTCTAAGGGCTTTGGTTTCGTCGAAATGGAAAATGATGGCGATGCCGATAGCGCTATCGCTATGTATAACAACCAAGAATTAGACGGTCGCACCGTTGTCGTCAACGAAGCCCGTCCTCTGGAAAAGAGATTCTAATCGACTCTATTCAAATTCGAAATATAGCCAAAAACACTCCTTTGCGGGAGTGTTTTTGTATTAACGATAATTTTTGTTTAGAACTTATTTCTTCTTCTTTTTGGTTAATGGTTTTTTTACGACGGCTGTTTTTTTCACAGCGATGGTCTTTTTTGCGCTAACCGTTTTCTTCTTCCCGAAACTGGGTTCGATTACCTGGCGACTTTCATAATCACTGATCGCCTTCTTTAGCCCCTGGACAGCCATTACCGAGCAATGAATTTTTTGCTGCGGCAAACCGCCCAGTTCAGCCACGACTTTTTCCCATTTGTATTTTTTGGCCGCCTCAATCGTCATGCCCTTAACTTTTTGCGTTAAAATCGAAGCCGTTGCGATATTCGAGGCGCAGCCAAACGATAAGAATTTCACATCTTTAATTTTTCCCTTTTCCACTTTTAAGAAAAAATCGAGTTGGTCGCCGCAAACCATATTACCGATTTGCGCATAACCATCCGGCGCTTTCATGTCCCCGATATTCTGGGGCTGTAAAAAATGATTAATTGTTTTTTTTGTATAATTTAAAGCCATATCTTTATTCTTAATTTTTAATTTTAATTTTTATTTTATCGGACTAAAACTGCGCAATCTTTTAACCGTCCCACCCAAGCATTTAACCGTATAATCAATCTCTTTCTTAGTATTAAAACGGCCGAGCGAAAAACGAATATTACTATTTAGATTATTTTTATCCAGGCCGATTGCTTTAAGGACAGACGAGGCGCGCAAATCCGTAGCCGAGCAGGCCGAACCGGTCGAAACGCATACCCCTTTAAAGGACAGGTCCATTAAAATCGCTTCCCCTTCAATCGAACCAAACATTACATTTAAATTGGCCGGTACGCGTTTCGTTGCCGAACCGTTTAATTTGACGCCCGAAATCTCCTTTTTTATTTTTTGCCAAAAATAATCTTTAAGTGCTTTTACTTTTTTTACATAAGCGTCTCTTTCTTTATACGCTAATTCCAGGGCAAACATCAAGCCCATTATCCCCGGTAAATTATAGGTGCCTGCTCTTAGACCGTTTTCTTGTCCACCACCAATAATTTGCGGCTTAATCTTAATCCCTTTGGCGATATAGGCCAAACCTACACCCTTCGGCCCATAGAACTTATGAGCGGATAGACTTAAGAGATCGATGCCCATTTTTTCAATATTAATTTTCAAATACGGAATGGCTTGGACGGCATCAGTGTGAAAATAGGCACCATGTTTATGAGCAACGGCCGCCAGCGCACTAATATCCTGAATCGTACCGATTTCATTATTGACCGCCATAATAGAAACTAAAACTGTTTCCGCATCAATTATTTTTTCCAAGGCTTCCGGTGTTACAATTCCTTCGGCATTAACCGGCGCAAATTCAACTTTAAAACCGGCGCGAGCGAGTTCATTGGCCGATTCCCGAACGCAGGGATGCTCGATATTTGAAACAATAATTTTATTGCCTTTAGCCTGATTTGCCAGAGCGACGCCTTTAATAATTAAATTATTGGCCTCAGTTGCACTAGCCGTGAAAATTACACTCGCCGCTTCCCCACCCAAGAGTCGAGCGACCGTTTCCTTGGCCCTTTGGAGCTCTAAAAAGGCATCCTGACCGAGCGCATGGATAGAGGAGGCGTTTCCATATTTTTCCGTAAAATATGGCTTCATTTTTGCCAAAATGCGCGGATCAAGGCGCGTTGTGGCGGCATTATCTAAATATACTTTCATATCTCAATTTATTGAAATTTTTGTAAGATTTTAACTATAACAAATTATTGTGATTATGTCCATTATAGCCTAAATTAAGATTTTTTTGAACTATTTTCGACTTCCGCAAATTTCTAATTATTTTTGCTTATTCGTGATATAATTCATTTATAAATATTAATGTAAATAATATGAAAAAAAGTCTTTTTATTTTAAACGAATATTTATCCCACTTTTGGTTTTTTATTCTACTCTTAGCTCTATCCGGCTTAACGCTAATATTTTTTGTACCTCTCCCGCAAATTATTTCTTTAGGCCAAAATAGGATTCTTTCTTCGCTTGCTTTATTTATCTGGTATTCTCTAACTTTTTATTTTTTACCGCTCGCAATCCTTTCCGCGGCCATATCTATTTTTGTCTGGCTAAAGGGTGACGCCACTCATACACGACGCGGTTTAATTTCCCTAATAATCATCATCCTCTCAGTTGCTTCAATATTTCTTTTGACGCTTAAATTATCGTCCACGGAAACAAAGATACTAAGCGGCACCATATCCATACCGGTAATCGGCGGACCAAGCCAGGTTATCGCTAATTAGCCAGGTCCGAGCAATCATGAAATTTATTTAAAAAAGACCCGCTTCGGAGCGGATCTTTTTTATTTTAACAGAAGTTAGATATCTTACTTTAATAACTCAATCCCCGTAATCACAACGTCTTGCACCGGCCGATCGTTTACTCCGGTTTGCACCGCTTCAATCTTTTTCACTACATCCATACCGGCACTTACCTGGCCGAAATTAGTATGATGACCATCGAGCCAAGGCGTTTCCGCGGCCGTGACGATAAAGAATTGAGAACCGTTCGTGTCGGGACCAGAATTGGCCATGGCTAAACTGCCGAGCACTAATTTATGAGTATTGAATTCATCGGCGAATTGATAACCCGGTCCACCCGTTCCCCAGGCAGCCGTATTGGACTCCTTGCTTAATGGATCGCCGCCTTGGATCATAAAATCTTTAATCACCCGGTGGAATTTTGTACCATTATAGAAGCCTGATTGCGCTAAATTCAAAAAATTATTAACGGTCACGGGCGAATCGCTCGCATAAAATTTAACCGTAATATCGCCCACGCTGGTTTTAATAAGCGCTTGCGAATATTTTTTTGTTAAATCTTCTTGTTGGCTTGGATTTGGCATAGCACTAATAGTTTGAACCGGCGTTTCCGAGGCGACCGCCTGATTGGCGTCCGTGCCCGCGGAGGTGTTCACCGGTGCGGAGGCAGTATTGTCATCCGCTAAATTAATATCTTCGTCGCTACTCGCGCTTATCGGCGCAATATTTTCCTCGCTTGTGGCCGGTTTTTTTAAAGTGCAGGCCGAAACACTAAGGGCAAGCAAAACGATTGCGCCCAAAAACATGATCTTCTTCATAATTTTTTAAACTTTATATTGTTTTTTAATTTCTTTATCTTCTTCTTCCCTTTTTTCGGCAATCACTTCTTTGGCCTTAGCCCTCAACTCTTCAAGCGCAAACTTATCCAATTCCCGCGTTCGTTTTTTAAGCCAAAGCAAAGTATTGCGTTCGGGGTCTTCAAGCACGTCGCTCAGAAGTACGTCGAGTATCGCACCAATCTTCGGACTGGGCGAAATATTCAGCAATTTAATAATATCATCGCCATTTAACTTCAACATTTTAACAGAAACCGGATCGTTTTGCACCTTTTCTAACATATACTGGAGGTGCCGCAATTTATAAGGCATCGCCTTGGGGGTACCGGAGCCGAGACGGTCGGCAATACGCAAATCAATTAAATCTTTTAAATTTTCTTTACCCACCTTAACAATCAACCGGCGCACCGAGGCGGCCGTCACCTCACCGACATTATAATAAAACATGTGATTTTTTACCAGATTGACTACTCGCTCCTCATCGGCGCTCGAAAATCTTAAACGACTCATAATCTTGGCGGTCAGGCGTGCGCCCACGTGCTCATGATTATAAAAAGTGGCGATATTATTGATAATTTTTCGCGTTTTTGGTTTAGCGACGTCATGCAGCAAGGCGGCAAAACGAACCTGCCACGCCTTATTGGGACAACACTTAAGGGCTAAGAGATTATGCTTAAAAACCGGATAGATGTGGTGCCTATCCTGATTAACTCCGACGCCCTCTTCAAGCTCAGGAATGATATATTGCAATAATTTTGAGTCATGCAAAAGCATAATGCCTTCGTACGGTCGATCCGAGGCCAGGATTTTAATAAGTTCATCACGAATTCGTTCTTTGGAAACAAATTTTAAACTGCCGGCCAACTTAACAATGGCCCGCTGTGTTTTCGGCTCCAGTTCGAAACCTAATTGGGCACTAAAACGAATCGCCCTTAGCATGCGCAGCGCGTCTTCTTTAAAGCGATCACTCGGTTCACCGACGGCGCGGATGATTTTTAATTTAATGTCCTTTTGCCCGCCAAAGAGATCAATAATTTTTTCGTGATTACTGGGGTCAAGCGCAAGCGCATTAATGGTAAAATCACGGCGCTCCAAATCTTTGTCGAGCTCCGTTTCAAAACGAATCGAATCGGGATGCCGGCGGTCAGAATAACCCTGCTCACTACGATAGGTGGTAATTTCAACCACATCTTCCAATTTACCTTTTATTTCGTTCTCCTGGGCAAGCGCCCGAATCGGAAATAAAACCGTACCGTATGTGTTTTCGTATTTGGCTTGCGGAAAAATTTTTAACATTTGCTCGGGCAAGGCATTGGTCGTTATATCCCAATCTTTAGGCTCCTTTCCTAGTAGAACATCCCGCACGCAACCGCCAACAATATAGGCCTCGTAGCCCGAGGCCTGTAAATCGGCAATTATTTTATTGATATAAGCGGGTATATTCATAATATTTAAACGGTAAAAATTTATGCGGTTTACTCTATCTCATTCATAATGCTCATCTTAACACTCAGATGCGATAAGGCCTTCAATTTTTCGTTGAGCTCGGCCACTTTCGGCCCGTCGCCCTCAACCGCCAATATAATCAAGCCCAAACAATGCTCAAAGCAATTACGTTGCACATTAACACCTAAACGCGACATAATCAAGTGCCCCGAATCTGTGAGCACCCTGTTTAAATCCCCGGACACGGCTTGGCGATCGCTGGCTAAAATTGAGATGGTTGCTAAAACTCTTGACATATATTTTAAATTAAAAGAGGAAATCAAGCAAAGAATTATTTTTGGCTTTTTTAACCGTTAGTACCGATCCTTTAGACACGGCAAACTTAGTGTGCAGAAGTTGTCTATTTAAATTATTATCTTTAACCCATTTATAATACTGGGTCATAGCCTTGTTTTCATGAGCACGCCGAATCGGTCTTTTTTTGTCGATTGCATATAAACCCTCGAGGCGTTTTTGCCGAATCGCTCGATTAGTCGGAATCGGCTGCCCGCCCCCGCCCAAGCAGCCGCCCGGGCAAGCCATCACTTCGATATAATGATATTTTTTTAATTTAGGTAAAAGCGGTTCCAGATGCGCAATCCCGTTTACGACCCCGACTTTAATTTTTTTGCCATCCAAATCTACGGTCGCTTCCTTAAATCCGTATAGACCCCGCACCTCCTTGAACTCCAAATGACTATCGCATAATTTATTCTGGCTAGTCGCACAAACCAGGGCGTTCGCGGTCCGTAGGGCCGACTCCATAACTCCGCCCGATGCACCATAAATAGCAGCCGCGCCCGAACCGTCATTGAATAATTTCTCACCCTGCCCGTCCGCTAACTTTTTAAAATCAAGCTGGTTTTTTTTAATCATAAAAGCCAGCTCGCGCGTCGTTAAAACATAATCGACGAGTGGCGCCCCCTTATGCCGGAGTTCCGGCCGGGCCGCTTCATATTTTTTAGCCGTACACGGCATGATGGAAACAACGACAATATTCTTCGGATTAACTTTATTTTTCTGCGCCCAATAACTTTTAATGGCGCCCGCCAGATGAATATGCGGCGAGCGAGCGGAAGTTAAATTGGGAATAAGTTCCGGGTGATAAAACTCTGCGTAGGCGACCCAGGCGGGACAGCAAGAAGTCATCATCGGCCAGACGGGTTTTTTTGCGTGCAAGCGTTCAAGCAATTCTTCCGCCTCGGTCATCGTCGTAATATCGGCACCAAAATTAACATCGAAAACATGATTGAAACCAAGTTTTTTTAAAGCGGTATATATCTTCCCTTCGCAATTAGCGCCGGTCGCTAAACCGAACTCTTCGCCTAAAGATACGCGAATCGAGGGCGCAAACTGAGCGACGACAATTTTATTTTTATTTTTTATTTGCACTTCAACCTCGCGCCAGGCCTCCTGTTCTTGGGCGGCCGCTACGGGACAATGCAAAGTACATTGGCCACAATAAATGCAGGCAATGTTTTTATCTTTAACCGGCACAATTTCTTGATGAATACCCGCGCCTGACATTTCTAAATAATTTATTTTTTGGATTTGCGAACACGCACCGATACAATTTTTACAGTCAATGCACTGCGTGCCGTCGATCTCAACGGCATTGGCAAATTTATAAGTTTTCCGACCGCCTTTCCTTTCCGGGAAGCGGGTTAATTTAACCTGATACTTAGTAGCCAGGCGCAGCAGTTCACAATCATAGCGAGACGAGCAAGTCGCGCATTTCTTTTCGTGCTCGGCGAAAATTAATTCCAAATTAAGCGCCCGCGCTTTTTTGACGCGCGGCGAATCCGTTAATATTTCCATCCCCGCGCCGACGGTCGTTGAGCAAGCCGTCACTAATTTGTCCTGACCTTTTAATTCAACGACGCAGATTCGACAATTCGCCTTGACGTCCAAATCGGGGTGATGGCATAGGGCGGGAATTTCAATTCCGTTAGCCCGAGCTAAATCAAGCACAGTCTGACCCGCGCTGGCCTTCACTTTTTTATTATTGATGGCAACTATCATGGAAATTTTTTTATTTTTTTAAAGCGCGCAGATCCCGGTAGATATAATAAATGTATATCACGATAATCGGTGCTAACAGTGCCCAAATTATATTAATAATACTATTATAAATAACAAAACCGGCGCTGCCCTCAACCATTAAGCCAAGTGGTGAAGATAAGATGAAATCAAAAACTCCCGCGATAAGGCCGACGAAAAGGACTCTTCCGAAAACAGCCCACCAATAGCCTTTAACCAGTTCTCGGCTCCGGCGCAAGGCTTTAAAACCTTTAAGCTCTTCAAAAAAGAAAGTGTAATTAAAAAGTAAGTAAAATATCGCAAAAACTATGCCGGGGATTATGAGCAAAATTGACCAGAGAGCGATGATAAGTGCGCCCAAAAGAGAAACACCGAGGAAACTCCAGAAGTAATTCTTACTCAAAACAAAATTTTCTTTGGCGGAAGCATATTTACTTTTAATGAGAAGAATCATGGCCGCCCGCGTTCGCACGCCGAAATAAATTGCCGCTAGTCCAGCCAGGAGCAAAATTACGAGAGAAAGCAAACGGACAAATAGCCCATCAAGGAAATAGGTGGTCTCGCTCAAGTAGCGATACAGCAAACCCAAGAAGAAAAACGGAAGCATACCCAATAGGCCGCGTACATAAACTTCAATAAATTTCCTTATGTTTTGCCAATATTCCCCACAGGCATCCTCTACCATGTCGAAAACTGGAGTTAATTTCGATCCGGTTCTATTTAGTTCCGGGTTAATAATTGTTTTTTCGTCTTCCATAAAATTAAATTAAATTAAATTTTTTCATGTTCTATATTTAAAAAATAACTTTTTACTGGGATCGGGAGCGAGCGCCCAAGCGCACAAAAACTACTTTCCTCCAAACCGGAAATAATTTCGCTAAACAGTTTCTTGTCAAATTTTTTCTGATTAACTAATTCCCAAAGACGGTAAGTCCCTTCACGGCAAATCGTGCAATTACCGCAGCTTTCGGTAAAATAAAATCTTAGCCAATACTTAAGCAGCTTCTTTCTGTCAGTCTTATTAAAGTCATATACCATTATCGACCCCGCGCCCTCCACCGGCCGCTCAAGTTGATCACCGCGCAGGACTTCGCCAGCCGCTTCGCCGCCGACAATCACAAAATACTTAATCGCGGGGATATTATTGGTTTTTTTTAAAACATCTTCAATTGTTAATTCGGCCGGCAAAGAATAAACGCCCGGATGGCGCACGGCGCCATTTATAGTATAGAAACGCTCATGTTTGAACTTACCCCGACTGACCAAACTAATATTATAAAAAGTTTCAACATTATTAATTAAAGTTGGAGAGCCAAACAGACCATGGCTTGTCGGATAAGGCGGCTTAAGACGCGGCTCAATTTTTCGTCCTTCAATCAGATTTAAAAGCGCCGATTCTTCCCCGCTCACGTATGTTAACTCTTCCGGCTTGGCGATAAACTTTATTTTCTTTTCCAAGGCGCTGTACCTTTTTGCGCTCAGCACTTTTTTTAAGACCGGGGTATATTTTTTAAAATACTCATGGCTCAGAAAGATATAAATGTGCCCTATTTTTTGTGGCCCCAAAAACTTATCAGCCAAATCGATACCGTTAATGAGTTCTTCCGGAAAGTGCTTGATAATAAAACCATCCTTTTTTACCCCGGGCTCTCCCTCGGCGCCATTTGCAATAATATAAGCTCGCTTTTTTGTGCGCAAAGCTTCTTTAACGGCCGCCCATTTTTGGGCAACCGAAAACGAAGCACCGCCGCGACCAACCAAGGCTGCCGTTTCGATTTGCGTTAAGATGTTTTCTTTCTTAGGCATTGATAATTAAATTAGCGCGCCGTCCAACCGCCATCGACATATAAAACCGTCCCGGTAACATACTTAGCCTCATCGCTCGCTAAATAAAGAGCAGCTGCAGCGATATCGTTCACTTCGCCGACATGCCCCAGCGGCGTATTGGCGTCAACCATCGCCTTAAAATTTTTATCTTCAAGTGGTCCCTTTGTCATATTGGTCGCAATAAATCCCGGGGCAACGGCATTCATGCGTATTCCGAGTGGAGCTAAGTCTATCGCTCCGGCATGCGTCAATTGCACGATACCGCCCTTAGTCGCACAGTAGGCGATTGCACCGGCCATGCCAACCTGACCAAGAATAGAACTCATGTTTATAATTACGCCGCTAATCTGCCGTTCTTTCATAACGCGTGCCGCTGCCCGCGCGCCGTAAAATACGCCAGATAAATTCACACCCATAGTTTGTTCCCAGGATTCATCCGTTACTTCCAGGAGACCACCCAGCGACCCAATACCGGCATTATTAACCATAATGTCGAGTCGGCCAAACTTTGCAACCGCGGCTGCGACTAAGGCGTCCACTTCGACCGATTTTGACACATCGCACTTCACAAAAATTGCTCGACTCTCATCTAATTTCAGTCCCGAACCATCAAGATCGGCATATACAAGCTTGGCCCCTTCCGCCAAAAATCGCTCGGCAATCGCCAAGCCAATGCCGGAAGCGGCGCCGGTGACAATCGCAACTTTATTTTCTAATTTCATATATTCATGATTTATTTATTTAATAAACTTGTTTAAATAAACGGCCAGTTCGACTAAGCGATTTGAATATCCCCATTCATTGTCATACCAGGCGATCACCTTTAAAAGATCACCTCCGACAAGCGCCGTTGATTTCAGGTCGACAATTGAACTATGAGGGTTAGCAATAATATCCGATGAAACCAAGTCCTCGTTGCTGGCCTCCAGAATTCCTTTTAGCTTTCCCTTGGCCGCGCGAGCAAATTCGGCGTTAACCGCTTCGATCGTGGTTTTCTTGCTTAATAGATAGGTAACGTCGCAAAGCGAGCCAACAGTAACCGGAACGCGAATGGCCATACCGTCAAACTTCCCTTTTAACGCCGGAATTGTTTCAGTTACCGCTGAAGCGGCCCCGGTAGTAGTCGGGATAATATTAACCGCTGCACCCCGCGCGCGCCGTAAATCTTTATGTGGTCCGTCAACCAAGTTTTGGTCGGCCGTGTAAGCATGCACCGTCGACATCAAGGCTTTTTTAATACCAAACTTATCTTTGATAACCATCGTAGCCGGAGCCAAGCAATTCGTGGTGCAGGAAGCGCAGGATAATAAGTGATCGCTCGCTAATATTTTATTTTCATTAACGCCGAGCACAATTGTTTTCACGCCACCCTTTTTTGCCGGTGCCGAGAGTACCACCTTCTTCGCCCCTGCTTTTAAGTGCAGATTTAAATCCTCTTTATTCGTAAATCGCCCGGTACATTCCAAAACCACGTCCACTTTTAGAGCCTTCCAGGGCAAAAGAGCCGGATCCTTAATCGCCAAAACCGGTATTTTCCGTCCTGCCAAAATTATTGAGTCCCGAGTAGCGCTAACTTTATGCGCGTAGCGGCCATAGCAAGAATCATATTGTAATAAGTGAGCCAAAGTAGCCGGGTCAGTTAAATCATTAACAGCCACAATATTTATTGCCGGAAAACGATCGTTTATAATTTTGGCGGCGGCGCGGCCAATGCGGCCAAAGCCATTGATAGCGAGATTGATTTTCTTCATATTTATTTTAATTATTTATAGCTTATTCTAATCAGAATTATAGCATATTTTTATAGAATATAAAAAAACACCGTCTCCTCGAAACGGCGCTTTTTTTATATAGATTTTTTTACTTTTTATTATGGCGATTAATATCAACTGAGATAATAACATCTCGCTCGCCCTCTTTATCCCCGTTTATCTTCACGTCAACCGTCTGTTTTAAAATATGATGCGCTGTAACCACGCCACGCGTGCCATCGACATTAACTTTAGTGCCGATGGGCGGTAATTTGCCGGCCATATCCTTATAGCCTTCATATTCATATGACAAGCAGCACATTAAACGTCCACACATGCCTGATATTCTATCCGAACCGCGATGGACCACTTGCTGAGCCTCGGCCATTTCTGAAGTAATCGAGGAAAATTCTGATAGAAAACCGCGGCAACAAAGAGCTCGTCCGCAGGGGCCGCAATCGCCCTTAATTTTTGCTTCGTCGCGGGTGCCGATTTGCGTTAATCTAATATTAACCCCAAAATGGGAAGCCAAATCCTTAACTAATTCCCGAAAATCAACTCGACCATCAGAAATAAAGGCGAAATTAATTCGGTTAGCCTCAAAAGAAAAATGAACATCAACCAATTTCATCGGCAAACTATATTTTTTGATCATTTCTTGGCAAAAATCGAGCGCTTCGACTTTCTTTTCCGGAGTGGGTAGGTGCGCGAGATCATCGTATTCCGCCTTACGCATTATCGGTTTTAATTCTCTCAGTTCATCCTTCGGAGCAACTTCATTAACAACTGAAATTAGTTTGCCCAATTCCAGGCCGAGTTCAGTTTCAACTACGACAAAATCACCGACTTTCGCTTCTGATTTGCCCAGGGAAAAATTATAAACTTTATCCCAAGGAGCAAATTGTACTTGTGCGTAAATCATGTTAAATAATAAGCCGGAAGAACCGGCTTATATTAATTATAGAGAGTAGCGAATAAATTTTAGAACATTTATACCGCCGAGAATATCCTTAACCTTCTTTTTATCATCTTTTATATATTCCTGTTCAGCCAAGCAAACTTCCGAATAATATTTGCCTGCCTTACCGGCCACGATTTTTTCCACCATTTCCGCCGGCTTGCCTTCCTTCATCAATTGTTCCTTGTAAATTTCTTTCTCCCGGTCCATTTCTGCCGGGTCAACTTCGGAAGGTAAAATATATTTAGGATTAGCAGCGGCCACTTGCATGGCTAAATCAGCCGCTAATTCATCTTTTTGTGCCCCGTCCAGAGCGATCAGAACGCCCATCTTTCCGCCTAAATGAGAATAAGCTGCAACCGTAGCGCCACTTATAATATCAAATCTCTTAAGACCTAATTTTTCACCGATCGTACCGCTCAAGCTGTCCAAGTCTTCCTGGACGGTGCCGATAACGAGGTGGCTTGCGAGCAAAGCTTCGAGGTTTGCCGGTTTCTGCGTTTTAATTAATTCTAAAATTGAATCCGCAAAAGCTTGGAATTTTTCATTCCGCGACACAAAATCGGTTTCGGAATTAAGTTCTAAGATATAGGCTTCGGTATGCTCGGCGTTAACAGCCACTTTAACCACACCCTCCTTGGTGTCACGATCCAAGCGCTTGGCAGCTTTCGCAATACCTTTTTTGCGCAAAATATCCACGGCCTTCTCTAAATCATTGTCCGCTTCTTTGAGCGCTTTTTGACAATCAACCATGCCCGCGCCTGTCATTTCGCGGAGTTGCTTGATAAGTTCCATATTGTTAAATATAAATTTTTATTAATCTTAAGCCTTGATGCTCTTTTTGGCCTCGACAAGCGCATCTTTGATTGATTCCAAAATAAGCTTGATTGTCTTAGTGGAATCGTCGTTAGCCGGAATCGCATAACTTACCTCTTCCGGGTTAACATTGGTATCGCAAATCGCAACAATCGGAATATTCTTCTGTTGCGCTTCACGCACGGCCGTTTCTTCTTCTTTAATATCCCAAATAAAGAGGGCATCTGGCATCTTATTTAAAGCTGTTAAGCCGCCGACTCTCATTTCTAATTTTTTAATTTCCCGATCAAAATTCAAACGTTCTTTTTTCGTATATTTTTCTAGTTTTCCGCCGTCTCTTTTTTCAATTAAATCCAAGTACTTCTTTACGGACTTTTTGACGACTGTAAAATTTGTCAAATAACCGCCCAGCCATTTGCCGACGATATAAGGTTGGCCAATTTCTACGGCCAATTTCTTTAGGGGCTCAGAAACTTGATTTTTGGTCCCGACAAAAAGAATGCTTTTGCCTTCAGCGACCAATTTGGCCATGAATTCTAAAGCAAGTTGCAGTTGATCCTGAGTTTTCTTCAGATCAATAATATAAATGCCATTTTTCGAAGTAAAGATGAATTGTTTCATCTTCGGGTGCCAACGATTTGTGCGGTGGCCGAAGTGCATGCCGGCTTTAAGCATGTCTTCTAATTGAGGTACTTTTACCATATGTTTTCTTTGTTCGTCTGCTCCCTCGCATATAATATAAATATTATACAAGAAAATTAATTAGAGGAGCATGATAATTTAGTAAATAAAAAGAGGTCGCTTTTAGAGGCTAAACCCCTGCTCTAAAGATATAGGAAATATTGATGCTTGTCAAGGCCAAATCGGAGCAAAAAAGCTTAAAAGCGGCACTTTTTTGGCCATTATTGCTGATAAAATTGTCGATAACTATTATTGAAGGCGACAACTTCGGCATTATAATCGTTAACTTTTGTCTGATAGATAGCCAAATCAGCATTGTATTTATTGACTAAACTATTAAAGGTAGCCACTAAATTATTATATTCTTTAATTTGGCCGGCCTGATAATAAGCCTCCATCTGGGCTTTCACGGTATTAATTTGGCTTTCTTCGGCGGACAAGGCATCAGCTAAGCTCGTAAGCTCTGCCTGACGGACACCAATATCGTCTTTGGTCGCTTTAAGGGCTGCTACCTTGGCTTGCAGGGCGGACATGCCTTGATAAATTTTCCCCGCCGTTGCCTGATAAATTTCTATCCGGCCTAAATTGCTGGCGTTAAAAAGATTATCAAATTCGTTAACGGTTTGTGCTTGACCGTTACTGATACTTTGCGGAATTACCCCCAGCGGAAAATAATTGGTAGTTTCCCCATAGCAATAACCGGTGCCATTAAGCGAATATTGCGCGGGACAGGCTATGCCAAGTGCCGTATGATCATGGTCGGGAAAATCCAGGATGGCCGCGCCATAACCCAATTTACGCATTAAATCGACCGCCAAAAAAGTTTTGTCCGAGCAAACGCCCTTATCCAGGTATAAGGTTTCATACGGAAAAAAGGGATTGCTATTAACTCCGGGGTTAGCGCTCACTTTCGCCTGATCATAAGGAATGTACTGGATAAAAGCCAAAGTAAATTCAGCTAATTGATCGTCGCTCCAAGAATTAGCCGCGGCCGTTTGTTTTAATCGTGAAACAAGATCATCAAGCGACGTGTCGTTGCTTCGCACTTTTAAAAACAGACCATAAAAAACTTCACGCAGATTAGCTGATTCATTGCCGGCCGTATAGGTATAAACTTTCGGCGAGTTTTTATAAGCATCATACAGACTCGCAGACAAGGGCAGCGATAAACTATAATTATTGTTTTGATATTTAAAATTATAACTGGCGCTAATGTCGGCGACAGTCGGCGCCGCAGTCGATATCAGCGGAGCGCTCACGGGAGCACTGAAAGATGCGACGGGAATCGTCGCCAAATCATTATTGGTTATGCCCAAGCCTTTGGCGCGCATTAAGGCAAAAGCATCGGTCGGACGACCAAGATAATATAATTTTAAATTTAACGGATCAACATAATAAGCCTGCCCCTTGTCCTGGACCTTAAGCAAAATACGCCCCGCTAAGCGCGCCGGCGCGGTCGTTATCGAAAAAGAATTAAAATCAGTATTAGAAATGCCTAAACCCAATCGCCGCATGACAGCATACGCATCGTCCGGACGACCCAAATAATAGCGATGGCTATCGAGCGGATTAACATACCAAGCTTGGCCCTTATCCTGAACCTGCAATAATATCCGTCCTTGTAAACTGGCCGCCTGCACCGCTGGCGCCCAAGAAAAATTTAGCCCGAATATGACAATAATGAGCAGAAGAGATGACCAAGTAAATTTTAGCGATTTTTTGTTTAGCATTTAATTATTTTCGGCAATTATTTTTTGGCAAATAATAAATCAGAAAAATTAATCAATCAGGGTAAGAAATAAATCTTCATTTGGAGGCGAAGGCAGGTGGCCGACGTCATTAATGTAATTAATTTTCACGGAACCGTTACGATCAATTACTAATTTACTAATTGAAGATTGAAAAATTTCGAGCGAAAGGAAGCCAACCACATCGGCGTCCAAAATTCCGGTAATCAAGGCCTTAATAAAATTTCCGTGGGAAAAGAGCGCAATTTTCTTACCCTTATTTTTTTTGTGAATGTCCGAGAGAGCGCGCCTCGCGGCGGTCTGCATTTTATCGAGCTCGGCGTCCAACTCCTTGTGGTGCTTAAGCTTTTTTTCTCGGTTTTTCTCAGACATATTAAAATACTTTATTCTGTACCAATGTGTCCAATCAATCTCATTCAAACGTTTGTCTAAAATTATTTCTTTATTTTTAGTCTGCGCGTAAATAAGTGCTGTTTCCTGAGCGCGTACTAATTCGCTCGCGTAAACCTTATCAAATTTCATCGTCACTAATTTTTTTGTCAGATATTTTCTCTGGGCCAAGCCGTTTTTGGACAAGCGCATATTTCGTTCGCCGACACTTTTTTCGGTCGTATAATCGGGATGGCAATGCCTGATTAAATAGAATTCGGTATAGGGCTTGAGAGTTTTTGGCTTGATCTTGATATAGGGATTTTTGTACATAGCAAATATTTAAACACGTCTAAATTAAAACTAAAGCTGAGCGGCGGACAAATTAGTCGAAGCAAAATTCCAATTAAGTAAATTCCGCATGACGCCATCGACAAAATCGGCGCGGCGATTTTGGTAATCAAGATAGTAGGCATGTTCCCAAACATCAATCGTTAACAACGGTTTGAAAGCATGCACTATCGGCGTATCGGCGTTTGCTGTTTTTATAATTTTCAAAACCCCGCCCTCGACTACCAGCCAAGCCCAGCCGCTACCAAACTGGCTTAAGGCCGCAGCTTTAAATTCGTCATAAAAATTTTCCAGACTGCCGAAGGCCTGGTTTAACATGAGGCTTAATTCCGGGGATGGTTCGGAAATTTCCGCCGTCGGGTGCAAGCTTGCCCAAAAAAAGTCGTGATTATAGGTTTGTGCAGCATTATTAAAAATTCCTGCCTGGTTAGCGCTACCTGCGGTTTTAATAATGATTTCTTCGAGCTCGGCGGTTTCAAATTCGGTGCCCGCGATTAATTTGTTTAAATTATCAACATAAGCTTGGTGGTGTTTGCCATAATGAAATTCTAAGGTTTTGGCGGAGATATGCGGCTCAAGAGCCGTGCTGGCAAAAGCTAAAGATTTTAAAGTAAACATAAATTTAAAGGTTAATATTTATATTTTTAATTATCTAATAACATTATTATAACAAAATTATCCAGGACTCGCTAATTAATACGAAACGAGACAGAATAACTTGAGGCTAATATCATCTCTTGACAATGAATAATAATAATGGTATTATTAGACTCTGACAGATTATTGCAAAATATATGCGGGAAAAACCCGCGCAAAGCGGAAAATCCGTTTGGAAGGCTTATCGAAGCCCGGGTTAAGTTAATGACTACTCAGCCATAACTTTAACCTTTAGAGTCTGAACAAGGCTGCCAGCCTGAAATGGACTCTGAGACGATAGGGAATTCCTTGTCGGCCCTTCTTACCGACAAAAAAACGGCAAATTCCAGCTTGACGGGGCACCGGAACCTTGACGCGGCTATGGTGTTCTTTTGACCTTAGGGGATTACTGGGGAGTTGCGCTGCAATTCCCCTTTTTTAATTGAGGATATCGTCTAATTGAGGGTATCGTCCGCCTCCGCCCCATTCAGATTTGACCGCAGTTCTTTTCGTAAATTCTTAAAATTCGGCACAGTCTTCGCCACTAAGCGCCAGAACTCAGCAGAATGGTTAAACTCTTTAAGATGGCAGAGCTCATGGACAATGACGTAATCCCGAAGACGCGCCGGTAAATAAAATAGACGAAAATTAAAACTCAGGTTTCCCTGTTTGGAACAACTCCCCCAGCGTGTTTTTTGATTGCGAATAGTAAGCCGGGCATAGTCGTAATGGTAAATACTATTATAGTACTTAAGACGAGCGCTAATTAATTCCCGGGCGGCGGCCCGGTCGCGTAAATAGTCGCGCCGCGTTAAACGATTTAAGAGGCCCAGTTCACTGCCGTTTGATTTGTTAATTTTTTTTAAAATCCACTCCGCTTGGCTTAAAATAAAATTTTCTACAACTTTCGCCGACACAAAGCGCGGCTGAGTAACGACTAATTCGCCATTAACATAAACCGCCAAACGAAGATGTTTGGCGTTAGGGTTTATTTTTAAAATATAACTAATGTTTTTTCCGGCTAAATTTATTTGTTTTTCCGCCGTCGTTATATGTCTCACCATTATATTTTGCCTAAACTTTTTAACTTCTCCTCAATTCGAACGAGCAAACTTGCCAAGTCGCCACCCGACTTAAAATCCATTTTACTGCGATCGACATAAAGGACATTATCTATCTGGAAACTTTGTAAATATTCATCATGCTTAGCGTGGATTGACGCGTAGCGAGCAAAAAAATCATCATTATTAATTTCAAAACTCCGACCGCGCCGCGTGACAAATTCCTCTATTTTCTTGGCATCGGCCTTTAAGCTAATAATTAAATCTGGCCAAGGAAACATCTGTCTATCGAGTTCAGTCGCGACTGTCATCAATTCTCGCTCGAAAGGCTCATGCAAAAATTCATGGCAGCAAACCTCATTAACCAGCCAAAAATTATCCAAAATAACGATTTCTCCGGCCGCTTTCCGGGAGAGAGCATCAACATATTGCGCAAACGTTTTATTGCGAAAATACAGTCTGGTCGCCAACTGCGCTTGGCCGGTTTTTATTCCGACGCGCACTTCCTCCGGAAAATCTTTTTCCTCACCCTCAAATAGCGCCGTAGCGCCATAGGCCGCCGCCAATTGGCGTACCAAGGTCGACTTCCCCGTTCCCGGCCCACCCGAAACAGCAATAATTAAACCTGATTTTTGATTAATGCGCATAGCTTATTTATGTTTACCGCGAAGCTGTCCGCAGGCTGCCGTAATATCGGCGCCGAAACTTAAGCGAACGGTGACAGCCACGCCGCTCTCTTCTAATATTTTTTTAAATTTCTCAATCCGCTCCCGACTCGAAGCCTGAAAGCGGCCCGTCGGATTATACGGAATTAAATTAACCATATACAGGGGTTTTTTCAATAATTTAATCAGTTCTAAGGCGTCTTTGTCGCTATCGTTAATTCCTTTCATCATTAAATATTCAAACATCACGCGACGGCCCGTTTTAGTTATATAATTATCGACTGTTTTTAAAATTTCATGTAAATTATATTTTTGGGCAATGGGCATTAAGTCGCGGCGCAAATTATCGTTAGAGGCATGCAAAGAAATCGCTAAATTTATTTGCATTTTCTCACCGGCTAATTTTTTTATACCCTCGGTGATTCCTGCGGTCGAAACGGAAAGGCGGCGCGAACCGATATTTAAAGTTTCAGGATTATTAATAAACTTAGCGGCTTTGATAAATTCAGCATAATTCAGAAAAGGCTCGCCCATACCCATAAAAACGATATTATCAACTTTTTCCTCCTTGGCTTCAAGCCGCAGATAGCGTTCCCAAAAAATTACCTGTTCGACAATTTCCTCGGATTTTAAATCCCGGCGAAAGCCGAAGGCGCCAGTCGCGCAAAATTCGCAGGCCAAAGCGCAGCCAACTTGCGAAGACACGCAGACCGTATTCCTTTTTTCTTTTTGTCTGATTAAAACCGTTTCGATCACCTCGCCATCGGAGAGAGTAATTAGGGCTTTTACGCTTTTATTACGGCTTTTATTTTTTTCGAGGCTAACGTTAATATCAAGCGGACACTCCGTGCTTAGTTTTTCGCGTAAAGCAGTCGGTAAATTAGATACCTCTTGCCACGAAGAAATAAAATCTTGCCAGAGCGCTTTATTAACCTGAGCGTAGCGATATTTGGGCTGGTCGGCCAAAGTCTGAGATAATTTAGATAGATTCATTTTGTTTTTTCTTAAGAATAATTTTTACAATTTCACTTCTTCCGCTGGTTCGCATCGGTGGGCCCCAGGTGCCGGCACCGCGATTTACTATTAATGAAAAATCGCCGTCGCTGAATAAGCCGGCCGCATAGCCCTTATAAAAAAGCTTTGCCAGGTAATTAAACGGAAACAGCTGACCGTTATGAGTGTGCCCGGATAGCTGCAAATCGATTTCGGCGTTTTTGGCGAATTTTATATTTTTGGGTTCGTGGAATAATAAGATACTGGCTTTCTCCTTGCTATAAGCAACTTGTTTTAAAATGGCCGCCTCCAAATCGAAATCTTTGTTAAACGAGTAATTGATGCCGATTATTTGCAGACCGTCGACCAGCACCATCTTGTTGTCTAATATCACGATCGGACTCTCCTGAAGCAGGGCAATCGCCCGATTAAAGCCAAGATATAAATCATGATTACCGAATGAATAATATATTCCTCGAGGTACGCTCATTCGGCGAAAAGGATGGTTGAGCCAGCTAAAATCCGATTCCATGCCGTCAAAAAGATCGCCGGTAATAAAGACCGCTTCGGGATTAAGCGCTTGGACTTTAGACAGTAGGCGAGAGAAAAAATGTTCCCTATAGACCGGACCAAGATGAACATCGGAAATCTGCACGACAACCTTATTATCCCAACTATCGGGCAGGTCCTTGATGACAACCTGGTAGGTCGATACCTTCGGCTGCCAAGCCGAATAAAGACCATAAATCGAAAGCAGGCTCGCGCCTCCGAAAAAAATGATTTTAAATACGATAAGCGGAAAATTGTAATCAAAATAATCACCCCCTAATTTTAAAATATAGATCAGGATAACCATTAAGCTAAAATTTACAAATAGCCCGATCCAAAATCCAGTCACGATGTAGTACCAGCGAGTGAGTAGATTATCTATTTTATGAATTAAATATGACGCAGTGATTGTGCTCAAATACAAAAAAAGAATAATGGCGGCGGCCACTAAGCGTCCCTCGAATGAAGTAATGTGAAAAAGAATAACAAAAGCAAGCCAAAATAAAATATGACCGGCCATCAAAACCAGGATAGAAACCGCAAAAAAAATTAATTGCATCATAAATTAAATGTTTAGGTATTAACTTCGGCTCTGGCGCAGATCTTTTAGGAGTTTCTGATAGAATTCTAAATTATTGAGGCTCGCCAATTTCTGGCCCAGCGCCTCTCTCAACTTAAAAAGATGGTGCAGATAGCTGCGGCTGTGTTTTTTCAGCTCGCTTATCTTACTCTTTTTATTGATGACTGTAAAATCAGAGCTAAAGCGTGCATTATTTATATTTAAAGTTGAATACTGCCCCTTCCCCTCGGCCATGAATAATTTACCATGCCGGCCCTCGCGCGTCGGAATAACGCAATCAAACATATCCCAACCCATACGGGCGCAACGTTCAATATCCTCGGGCGTACCAATACCAAGAGCGAAACGCAGCGCATTCACTGGAATATATGAGGCTGTTTTTTGCAAAACTTCCTCTAAAAAATTCCCGTCCTTATCAATCGGACGGGCTCCGAAACCATAGCCGTCAAAGCCAATTTTTACCAATTCGCGGGCGCAAGTTTCGCGTAAATCGAGCTCAGCTCCACCTTGGATAACCGCAAAAAGCAGGGGTCGGTTTACTCCGGATAATTTTTTCTTCTTTATCTGACGCAAATATTCAGCTTTGCATCTTTTGGCCCAATTAATAGTACGCGTGACCGCCACCTCTAAATCCGGCCGAGAGAATTCATTAGGCGGGCAATCATCCAGGCAAACCATCATGTCGACACCCAGAGCAAACTGAATCTGAATAGATTTTTCCGGTGTAAATTCATGCTTCGACCCGTCCAGTGGCGACTTGAAGGTAACCGCCTGATCGCTGATTTTTCCCATGAGCGGATTCTTATGAATCAAAGAGAAAACCTGAAATCCGCCCGAGTCTGACAAGAGCGGCCCGGACCAATCCATAAATTTATGGATACCGCCGGCTCGCTTAATAATATTTAATCCCGGTTGCAAATATAAATGGAAAGTATTGACTACCAGGGCTTCCGTCCCGGTTTGCCGCACCTCTCCTGCCGTCGTCAATTTTATAAAACCACGCGTCGCATCGGGCATATAAAAAGGCGTGCCGAGCGTACCATGCGCGGTTTTAAGAATCCCGTGCCGAATGCCGGTCTTACTTATATTAATAGTCTTAAACATAAATTATTGTACGCGGCCGTTATTATTCATGCCCGCAATTTCATCATCCTCCAATTTACTTGTTTTGGGGCCGGATTTTTTTATAATCGTACTTTTTGTTTCGCTGTCAGTAGCGCTTACCGTCGCTCCGGAAGTGAGCACCAAAATTTTATTACGGTCATTTTCACTCGGCGTTAGCGTAATCCCAAATTCAGCGCTTGCCTGATAAACAGAAACGGGCAAGAGACCGATTTCCCAAATTACTTGCCGAGTAAGCGCGTTGTAGCTTAGCGTCCCGACGGTAGTGGAGGTTTTATTATCAAAGTTAATCTCCGCCGGCAGATCATAAACTACCTTGGCGTCTCTAAGCTCATGTAAATTATTTTTTACCACCCAGTACACGCGAAAACCGCTACTTTCCCCGACTTTAGGCGGGAGCGGTCCTGATCCAACCGGCTGATTATCATCATTAAAATACCGAATTTGCTCATCAAGATTTAAATCGCTATTGATTTGACTCACAATAGTATTACTTTTATTGTCCTCACCTTTAACCGCCTGATTATTAACGCCGTACTGCGCGTAAGCGCTAATCGCCATGTTTTTACCGATATCGCCATCATTATAATTTAAAACATTAATGCTGAAATTTATTTTTCCGTCCTGGCCCGGCTTTATTTCGGCCAGTTCTGGAATTTCATTTTTTGTCCAAATAATTGAATTGCCGTTTACCTCTCCCGCTTTGTCCATGATTAAAGATTTGAGATTGAGAAAATCACCGCTGACGGCTGCCATCAAGACGACATCTTTAAAAGTATTGCTGCCCTTATTGCTATAACCAATCGTATAATTTAAGACCTGACCAAAATTAACGGCCGTGTCGCTTGTACTGCCGTCCAAAGAAATACTTAAATTTAAATCACTTTTTACTAATTCGGGCGTAATAGTCTTTTCCCAAAAAACGTATGACTGTCCGTCTTCCAACTTTTTTTCCAAACGCACGCTGATACTGGGATTATCAATCTTGGTGCCAATGCGATAACTAAGCGGAATTTCCTGGCGTCCCGAATCGGCATTCAAGGAACCGATAGACCAGCTCGTGCCACCAGTTTTACTGATACTAACCTTGGGCGCGCCTGAATCAGTCGTCGTCGCGCTGGAAATTGCACTCGACACAACCTGCGCATTGGTTTCTGCGGGCAGAGAAAAAGAAAGATTAATGTCACCTAAATAATTATTTTTAATATCGGAAATTACCAAAGTCATCGTATTATCCTGGCCAATAAAAGCTGTGTTACTGCTTTCTAAATCTACTTGAAATCCCGGGCTGCTGACAATCGTCGAAGCCGAAGCTTCTTTTTTGAATTGGCTTGAATAATTCAAAGGCATGTAGCTCAAACGAGCGGAAATGAGATTAACGGCATCCGGCTTATTAATTAAATAACCGGAAATTTCCAGCGACCCGCTTGCGCCCGGATTGATATCGGAGAGATTCCAGCCGTAATTACCGCTTTGCGCGGGAACCGAGCTCGAGGCCATAATAAAATTCTCCGGATATTGAATTTCCAAATAGACTTTAGTTAAACTGAATTTGCTGGGGTTATGATAAACTATTTTATAAGTAAAATTTTCTCCGGCCAGTATCTTATCGGGTGCAGTAATACTTAATTCCAAAGCGCTTGAGTCCGTAGTAGAATCAAAAAAATACGAATAGGCAAAATAAGCCAAACCGGCCAGAATAGTAATCAAGAGAATACTACGAAAAAACCGAATGACCAGCAATCTTCTTTTTTTGACTTTCATTTTTCTAACATCGACCATGGCTCCCTTTCGATCTTTATAAATTTCGGATAAATTTGTATCAATTTCCTGATTGCGCGCCTCGCGGTTTACCACGCGGTCAAAACTGGCAACTTCCTTTTCGCTGGGCACCGGGCGTTCGACAAAAGCGGACAAACCGGAATAATCTTCCTTGTCGACGCGTAAAACTTTTTTAACTTTTTTTTCTTCCGCCATATATTATTGATTATTATTCTTTATTAAGATAGACCAATATTTATCGGCATCTAATTTTGTGTTTATACTCCAACCATGATCTCCGCTTAAATTTTCCGGATAACTCCAAATAAGTGAAACCGAGGCAGGCAAAACAAGCTGGCTACTGAAGTCTGAAGCGACCGCCCCGGCCTGTTTCTGCACTAATAAACTATAAGGGGTCGGCACTGCGCTCTCCGGATTTATAAAATTATCTATTTTCGAAAGCCAATCATTTTTTTGTGTGGTAGCAAAAAAATTAAACGGTAAACGGTATTTCAGAGTTACCACCGCGCTTTCTCCCGGATCAACCATCAACCAATTGGCAAACACCGTTTTATCATCTTCCGCGTAAACTTTCGTACCGCTACTTTCGTCGATTAATGCTCGATTTTCTTTATCGAGCAGCGGATTTTCCGTCCAAGACGGGTCCGGTTTTTCGGTTAAATATTTGGCGTCGGGGGCGCGAAAACCATCGGCCGATAATAATTCACTACCGCCTGGAACATAGACACGTAGCCAATCAACGTTGCGGACTCCGGTCATGACTTCATTTTTTACTCCAGTATGCGTCCGAGTAATTTTTAGGGTATTAATAATCGATCCGTCCGCGGCGACCTCACTCGTTTGTTCAATTTTTTCCGCCATCATGCGATCTGATTTTTGACCCGCAATATTAGTATTTATCACTGCCAGATAATCACGATCCGTGTTTTTAATTTCTCCGGCCCAATTGCGGGACGCTACCTCCGCCTCAAGAGCGGGGTCAGAAAAATAAAATAGCACCTGTTTCTCGCTTAAACTTTCCTCAAATAAGGCTAATATTTTCACTAAATTTTCTGAATTTAATTTCTTGGGTAAAGTTTCCATTATTTTAGCCATCAAATCCCCAATAATTTTTTTCGGTTTATTATCAGCGTTAATTTCCAAATCCTGTTTAATCGGCAAAGAAGACAAAACCGGTGTCGAACTGGCGGGCACGCCGGCCACGGATGAGGGATTGCTGGACGCTAAATTTTTCTGTTCGACAATTTTTTGTACGGTTTCCCAAAAATTATCCGCATCAATCGTCAATCCGTATTCTTTAGTTAAATCAATCGGACCGGTAATAGCCAATAACTTTTCGACCACAGTCGGCGTAACGCCAATCACGCCGTCAACCGTCGGTCCGTCGCTCTTTTCATAAAACCACATCAAATTTTTAGCGGTTGTCGGCCAATTCGGCCACCAATTTGCGTCCCAAAAATGCCAGAGCGGATTAACCAGCCAAAGCGGTTTTGGCGCGGCAACGCGAACATTCATGCCCGCTTCCATATCATAGGATCCGCCGCCGGGGACTTCTAAATTCCTAATTTTGCCGTCTCTAACATCGACTAAAGCGTAACTGCCGATAAACCCGCCCGTAGCGCGCATTTCCGAATTATTTTGAAAAACCAACAAATAGCGCTTATCATTCGTCGCTCCTAAAAAATCTTTTAACTTCGAACCGGCACCGATAAAAGTCGCCAAATTTTCGCTTAACAGCGTAGCTTGCTGGCTAATACTAATAAATTTAGCCTGATATTCCGGCGGAAGATTATCCGGATTAATTTTCTTTAGCTCAGCTTGCAGGTCATCGGCATTATTTACGGCCTGACTTCCATAATAACTAAAGTGATCAAGCGCCGAGGAAAAATTTTCTTTATCTCCGCTAAAAAGACTATCAGTGGCCAAAACTAAATTACTACCCAGGGCCGAGGCGATTACTCCCGCCCGCAAAAATTTTTTACTTTCCGCGGCCAGCTTGAGTTTAGGGTCACCCGACAGTGCGGCCAGGGCTAAAATCGAATCGCTGATATTATCCAGTTGCGATTTGGCGGCCAAAAAGTTGGCACCCGCGCTCTGAAACTCGGTATCTGCACTTTTAAAATCCATTTTTGTGACGCTATTGGTTGCGGCCATTAAGCTGGTCATCGCTGATTGCGAACGATCAACTATTTCGGCCTGTACTTTGCTTAAATCAAAAAAATTAAAATAAGACAAAAGCTTAAGCGGAATAACCAAAAGAATAAGGACAAAGACAAAGGAAAACACGGAACGATACCAGGTGGCTTTTGCCTCCGCAGCCGCTATTTTTTTTTCGAGTTCAGCCGAGGCGCGGATTGTTCTAAAATTTAAACGCGTTGCCTGCTTAAAAAGTTCTGTTTGCTCAGCCGCTACTTTAGCCCAAAGGCTTTTAACCGTTCTTGCTCGCACTTTCGCCTGACGCGGACTGCGCGCCGGTCGTTTAGCCCGGCTTATCCTTAATAAATTCGGCCTTATTTTCGAAACATCTTTTTCTAAACTTTTTAATTCGCGGAGTGTTTTTTGCGCGATTACCTTTTCCGTCTTCTCTACTTTGAGTTTTGACTCTTTTTGCTTTTTAATAAGGACCTCAGCCTCGTCCGCAATCGTGGAATTAATTTTTTTTCGTAAATCAACGACAAAACCGGCGCCCACTGGCGCGAGGCTGGAATTACTAATATTTAATTGTCGTTTTTTTTCAGACATTTTTTGCTGTAAAATTTATTTTCTTGACTCCGCTTCGGCTAAAACCTGCTCATAAACGCCCAAAGTTTGGTTGGCACATTCCCACCAGCTATATTTTTTAACTTGTTCTAAGCCGCGGGCAATTAAATCCTGCCTTAATTCATTATCATCTAAAAGGCGACCAATCGCACTAAGCATGTCGTTCTCATTTTCCGGATTAAAGTACAGAGCCGCCGAACCGAGAATTTCCGGAAGCGAAGTTCGATCGGAACTTAAGACCGGGCAAGATTTAGCCATCGCCTCCAGTGGCGGCAAACCGAAACCTTCATAGAGCGAAGGAAAAATATAAGCTTTCGCTTCCTGATATAAAACTTCAAGTTGAGCATCGGAAATATAACCGGGAAAAACAACGGGGCTATTGATATTATCTTTTTGCCAAAGATTTAAGGCGCGTGCCCCGTCGTGGACGCGATTGTAAAAATAATCTTCCTTGCCGATCAAAACGAGCCGCAAGTCCGGCTTTAAAGGAAGCAATTTCGCAAAAACGCGCAATAGAGTATCAAGATTCTTATGCGGATAGGCATTGCCCACGTAAAGTAAAAAATTTTTACCGATATGGTACTGCTCTAAAGTTTCCTGATTATTTAATTTAGCCACGAATAAAGAATCGCGCCCCTTGGCCAAATTGGCCACACCCTCATAAGTAACTACTATTTTATCCGGGCTAACATTAAACTGGTTAACCAAATCGGTCTTGGTAAATTCGGATACGGTGATGATTTTTCGTGAACGTCTAATGGCGCTAAAGATTACTAGCCGATAGGCCAAGTTTTTTAAGCGATAAACCAGCGGGTTGAGCGTCGTGGCGCGCAGGGTCGGAAAGTGTGTCAAAATTAAATCGTGAATCGTAACCACAAAGCGACAGGGAGTTATAATCGGGACGTTAAAGTGCGGAAAATGAATCAGGTCCAGGTGCTCACGCCAAATAAAATACGGCATGATTATTTGCTCCTGCCAAGAATACCACCGAGTCGTCAAACAAACTTTTTTTATATTTTTGCCGCTGCAGATAAACTCGTCAAAGTTTTCCGGACTAAGAAAAATTACAAAATTAAAATCGACACCACGCTGGCTATCGCTGTCATCATCCGAAATACCGGCTTGCTCGACACCGGATATTTTCATAATATTATCCACGACTTCCTGGGTATAACGACCTAAACCTTTGCCGATAGGACCGTAGAAGCGGGCATCAATTCCAATACGCATGTAATTTAATTAAGCAAAAGGTAAATTAGGCGGTGCCGCCGCTTTATCAGGCACCGTATTTGTATTCGATAATGGCTCGTCAAACTCATTATTAGTTTTAAAACCGGTAAAAATATCAGCCGGAAGCGGCGCTTCTTCTTCGGAAAGAGGCAAGGATGACGGCGCATCGGCTTTGCGGCCGGGGGCCTTTTGGATAAGCGGTGATTTAACATTAGCCTCAACCGGAAAATGCCAAATTGTGGCCAGCTCTTCCGTATTCAACAAAAAGGGCTGACGACCGTGGCCGGAGCGATTAATATAATTATTGAATAATTTTCTTTTTTTGATTAGCGTGCGCGGTTCTTTGAGAAAATATTGCGCCCGCGTCATCGTAACATTTAAATCGGGCTTAAAGCTATTTAAATCCAGAGACATAAATTGCTTGATATAACCGACAAAACCATTAATCGCCTTCGCTTTATTCATGACATCCTTTTTGGCGACATAAACCAGCCGAAGCTTAGTCAAAAATCCCTGCTTAATGGATTTCAAGTGCATCGCCTCAACCTGGCGCTTTTCTTTCGGCGTTAAATCAAGCATGGTTCTTTTATCATCCTTATCCTTGGCCTTACTGGCATCAATATCCTGCCAAATGGGCAGTATTATTTCTGAAGCGTTACCTAAGGCTTCGAGCCCCTGAAGCACCAGACCCGGCTTAGATTTCTTTTTACGCCCCAGAATTTTATCGAGTTGCGTCTGGATAGTCTTAACCCAATCAAATCCAGTCGGTACTACGATAATCTGAAACCAAAGCTGCTCGCCTTGGCGCATAGAGCCACACAAATCCATGAGCGAGGCCATCGGATCTTTAAATTGAGTTTCGCTGGGTCCCATTTTATGTTCAAATTCCTCATAGGTCTTAATCGGCAAAGCCCAATCTGTTTGCAAAATAAACTCACAACCATAAACATCCCATTCTTCATCCGGCCAATGATGAGGCACGGCCTCGGTATAATCATCGACCTCGGAAATTTCCGCATCCGGATATTGCGAATAGACCGAAGACTCGATCAAATTGCGAAATTCCGCGGGCGTTCTAATTAAAAACTGGGTATAGCCTTCAAGGCTGACAATCTCATAACTGAATGATTTTTGAAAAACCCCCTGAAACCATTTTTCATAAAAATTCTGCGTGCCGTGTGCACCGCCCAGATAGGTAAACATATTCTCCACTGCCTTCGGTGACTGTTCGTTACCCTTAGGGATATCAATCGCAAGTAAAATAGCCTTACTATTAGCATTAAACCATTTTGTCTGGACATAAAGCAGCCAGACTTCGCGGGCACCGGCTAAAAAAATGAAGGCTAAAATCAACCAACCATAGTTAGTAAAAAAAGCCCAAAACATCTGGTCCGGGGGCAGATTTAAAAACCGTTCAAAGCCGGTCGTGTTAATAACTATATCCATAGTTTTTTTATTATATTAACATCTATATTTTAGCATATTTTTCGGAAAAACAAAAAATCTCGAGTTGAATCTCGAGATTTTTAATATTTTGACTAATTTATACAAAAATTATCTTATTTTGACCACTCTTTTAGGCCATAAGTGCCCCGGCTAACGAGCACGTAACGATCGTCAAGAATTAACTCATTATGGACAGTCGCCGCGTTAGCAGTCTTTTTATCAAATTTCATGTCATTTATTCTTTTGGCGATTTCCGTGAAATGCAGAGGTTTAGCTTCATGCTTTAAAATCAAATAAATTTTATCATTGACTGTTTTCGGTTTGATTTCTTCCCAATCCGCAATCCCCCACTCTCCGTATTTATTCTGTTCCAGATTTTTAACGGCCTGCATTAAAGAATATAGAATTTTGTTATTATTTATAAGTTCAGCTTTATCGGGAAAAACTTGGCTCTTGAAAACAGAAGAAATATCACTCTGCCCGCCCTCGGCAAGCTTAACCTGATGCTTAGTGTAGGCATCAAGTTTCTTAAGTAAATCAAGCAATTCTTCGGTCGTATATGTTTTCTTCAATGTTTCTACTTTTTTTAATAAATCATCGGCCAGCTCTTCGAGGTGGTCAACGCCTTCTTCCCGCAACTTAAAGGACGGATTAAATTTATCGTGATTTTCAACAAGTTCTAACTCCTCACCCATGAGTTTCGAGATAAGGAAATTGAAATGATTGCGGTATGAGGCGCGATTCTTTTCATAATCAGCCGCCGAAACATTGTTTTCATTATTTAATTCGAGAGCCATGACGGTTAAAATATCCAAAAGATAATCACGACGAATCAAACCGCCGTGTTCGCTTAAAAGATTCTGAACAGTGTCTTTTAAAATCGCCAATGAGCTTTCCAGGGTTTCTAATTTTTTTATTTTTTTAATACTGGCGGCCTCAATTTGACGAACGCGTTCACGTGTTAGTTTATGAAGACTGCCAATCTTTTCCAGAGTTTCGCCCTTATCGCCTTTTAACCCAAAACGACGGGATAAAATATCCTTTTCACGGTCTAATAATTCGGAGAATAAAGAATTAACGATATTAATTGCGTCTAAGCGCGCCAATTCCTCAGACTTCTCTTCTTTGATCATTTTTTCTAATAAATTTTCCATATAAAAAAATAGACTTGTAAATATCTAATTAAGACTAATCTATCATATTATTTTACATTAGTCAATACCTTATTTAGGCGCCCCACCTCAGAATACTCTTTTAAGAGAAATTGCTCTAATATAAGGGAAAAAATAAAAAACAGAAACACCTGAAAAATAATCGTAATTTTACTTGCCAAATTTTGGACAGACCAATGTTTGACAAATATGAGGTGTTGGTTTCGAAAAGACCAAGCTCTAATTTGTCGGCTTTTTTTACCCCGCTCAAATATTTTCTTAATCACGCCTCCGTTTGCCGCTGCCGCGGTCCGATCATGATAGATGATAGCGGTTGGCACGAGAGATGATTTAGCGCCACGTAGAAAAAGACGGTACGCCAAATCACAGTCCTCCTTATACATGAAAAAACGTTCGTCAAAATATTGCTCATTTTCCTTAATTTTTTCAAGTGCGCTTAAACGATATAGACCGGCCGCTCCAGATGGACCCAGAATAGAGAATTTATCATAACGCTTATCATCTTCTCCTCCCTGGCCTAAATCGGCAAAACGAAGCCCGCGTTTAAGAACCAGCCCGCAGGAATCGACGATTCGGGTCTTCGTATTGGCGGCAAAATCCCAACGGCGAATTTTCGGACTAACCGAAGCGAGCTCCAAATCCTTCTCCATGGCGGAGACTAATTCCGAAATTGTATCTGTTTCAAGCAAAGTGTCGGGGTTAAGCATTAAAAAATACTCGGCGTTCAGGCGCTTGGCAGCTCTAATCATGATGTTGTAAGCACGACTAAAACCGATATTGCTGCCTGACTGGAGATATTCGATAAAGCCGGAATCGACTCCATTGAACGATTCCAGGGCGTCCCGATTTAAATTATTGTCTTGGTCGCTATTATCAAAAGCAAATACGCGAAACTCATTAGGCGCCAAAAAACTGAGTGCCTTTTTTAAACTTGGCAAAAAATCCGCCAAATATTTCGCGCTGGCCTCGTTATAAGTTATAAAACCGACTACAAGTTTCATAGATTAGCGGCTAATTTCGTAAAAAATTTGACAATAATGAGTAAAAGATTTATATTTGCTGTGTGAAAAATATTCGTTCTTTTAATTTAAAAATTTTTCAACATGACAGCTTGTTTGACTAAGACAGACGAAGACAGGATTGAAGAGACAAAAGAAAGGGCTCGCGAAATTGCCGATAAATCGGCCAACGAAATGCTGGCTATCGCCAAGATTAACCAAATGGAAGGAGTAAAAATCCAAAGTTCCCATTGCAATGGGGCCACCGGATCCTTCAAATTCTATTTGTTAATTGAGCTTGACGAAAATCGAAAAAAAATAGCCGCTTTTGTTCATCGCTTTCCAGTTGTCTGAGATCAAATTTAAATCGCGCGAAGGGTTGTAGTTTAATACTACGACCCTTTTTTATTTAAATAACCATTTTATCCGCCATCTTTTCTTTGGCAAAATTCTGCGCCCTAAGCAAGCTATCGAATGTCCCCGCGTCGAGCCACTCACCTTTTACTTCGGCCACCTCAAGCTCATTTTTTTCTAAAAACCAATTATTAACATCCGTAATTTCGAGTTCGCCCCGTTCGCTCGCCTTCATCGCCTTCGCAATTTCAATCACGCGCTTATCATAAATATATAGGCCGGTAACGGCATAATTACTTAAATATTCTTGAGGTTTCTCCACAATTTTTTCGGCCTTCATCGCGCTATCAAATTTCACTACGCCGAAACGTTCCGGGTCGCTCACTTTTTTTGCAAAGATTTTGGCTCCGCTTTTGAAATTTCTGATATCTTCCGAGAAATCATCCTCGAAGATATTATCGCCGAGAATCATGACCACGTTTTCATTATCAATAAAATTTTCCCCGATTAAAAAAGCTTGAGCTAAACCTTCCGGTTTATCCTGAATTTCGTACGTGAATTTAACCCCGAATTCCTTGCCCGAACCGAGCAAATTAAGATAATCACCCGCTCTTTCCGGAGCAACAATGATTAATATTTCTTTAATGCCCGCCTTAATAAGAGTATTAAGGGGATAATAAATCATCGGCCGATGATAGATCGGCAATAATTGCTTGCTGGTTATTTTCGTCAAAGGGCGTAATCGCGTACCCGAACCACCCGATAAAATTATTCCTCGCATATTTTTTAATTAAGTAAATATTCGCGCAAGGCCTCTTGCCAAGAGCGCATTTTTTTTATTTTCGTATTTTTTAAGACGGAAAATTTTGGCCGCCGGGCCGCGCGCAATAAATTTTCGCTACGGACGGCACGCAATGATACTTCAATTTTTTTTAAATTAAATAGGGTTTGGGCGCCTTCGTACCAAGTGCAAGGGCCATCATTCACCAAATGATAAATGCCGAATGGCGCTTCGACTTCCCACAAGCGTTTTACCGCAGCGGCTAAATCGGGTGTATAGGTAAAACAGCTAAGCTCCTCATTAACAACCGTAATTTCTTTTTTAGTTTGCGCGAGTTCGAGCATAATGTCAAAAAAACTTGGCTTCGCCGAGGTACTACTTCCCTTGGGGCCAAAAAGTTTTGAAGTCCGAATTAAATAAGCGTCTAAACCGCGCTCAAATTGCTTTAATACCTCGCGCTCTCCCGCAAATTTAGTTTCACCGTATTTATTGATTGGATTCGGAGTATTGCTTTCCGTAAATTCCATTTTGTTTTCCGTCCCATTAAAGACATAGTCTGTCGAAAAATGGATGAAAACCGCCCCCAGGCTCCTGGCTAGTTCCGACAGGACGCGCGGTAATTCTGCGTTTAGCTCTAAAGCCAGTTCAAATTCCTTTTTATCCTCGCATTTATCAACCGCATTATAAGCAACCGTATTAATAATTAAATCCGGGTGGAGCGCGGTGATTTTTTCACTTAAAAGGGCATAATCCAGAACATCTAAATCATCCCTATCCCAAGAGACGACCGTCTGATCTTCAGCAAAAACTCGACTTAATTGCGTACCCAGATTTCCCTGCCCGCCAAGAATAAGAATAGTCATATGCCTTCAGTATAGTCATAAAATCTAAAATTGACAAATTATGGCGTAAATATTAAGATAATTTAATTCTTTAACAATAAATATCAATCGCTTTAATACTAACCCCCAAAACCCCTTTTTTATGGAACAGATAAGTTTCAGAGAAAAATTACGACGCCGACAGGAAAAAACCAAATCCTTGCTTTGTGTCGGACTTGATCCTCTTTTAGAAAAAATGCCCGCCCATTTACGAACCCCTGGTCCGGCCGGCTCGCATGACGCCACCGATACCGCTATCTGGATGATGCGGATAATTGATGCTACCGCGGCTTTTACCTGTATGTATAAATTACAGCGGGCGCACTGGGAGGCAATTACCGGAGGCGTAATCGCTATGCAAGTTGTTATCACTTACATTGAAACCAAGTATCCCGATATCGTCGTGTTCACGGATTGCAAACGTGGTGATATCGGTCGTACGCAAACACAATATCGCATCGCTCAATTCGATATTGACGGCACCGAAGGCATGAACTTTTCCCCTTACATGGGTAAAGACTGCATGGAATTCCTGGTCGATCCCGACAACAAGCTTAGGGGTATCGTTGGCCTTTGCTATACGAGCAACCCGGCAGCAAGAGAGGTTCAGGATGTCAAATTGGCTGACGGTGGAAGCTACTGGGAATTTATGGCGGAAAAGATTCTACAATGGTCGAAAGAACTCGGCATAACTGAAAATTCCGGCTTAGTCATGGCCGCTGCCTATGAATTTCCTAAAGGGTCAGGAAAGGTCTATTCCGACCATCTCACGCGAGTTCGTGCAATTGTTGATAATTCATTGTGGCTTTTGATTCCCGGTGTTGGTACACAGGGTGGCTTCATTAGAGAAACTGTAAAAACAGCCTTCACCGGTTGGGGCTCGATAGCAATTAACGCCTCTTCAAGTGTTATTTTCGCGGGGTCAGGTGAGGATTTTACCCAAAAAGCAGCCGAAGAATCGCGCCGACTCTACGTCGCGATGGCGGAAGCGCTTGAGATTGAAAAATATTTCTGGGTTCAAGAAAGCCTAATCATTTACAATGACCCTTTAACAACCCTGAAAAATTGCGACGGTTACTACAATGCAATGAACCTAAAAGGAGAAATGATTGGCCCCTTAGTCGCCTACAACGGCACATATGAGGTTCCCGAAGAATCCGAGGAACCCGATGCCAAATTACTTAAAAAGAATTTTGTCGGAGCGGAGTATTACGACTTTGCCTACGCCGAAAAAATTCCAGCTATCCGCAGATATTTTGCCCACTTAATAGCAGACAAAATTAATGGTCTCCCCTGGGTTCCGCCGGATATCTTTCTGGGGGCTGTCTATGGCGGCATTCTCTTAGCGGGTGCTGTGAGTGATCTTTTCCCGGGTTCAGAAACTGTATTTACCAGCAAAAAAGTGACAGCCCTCAAAACAGATAAATCGAAGGAAAAAAGTGAACCGATATTGGAAAGGCATAAAATAGCTGCCAACAAAAGAGTCTGTATAATAGAGGATGTTAGCAACAATTTTTCATCGATTGACCAGATGGTTGAGTTGGTTGAAGATCTGGGCTGTGATGTGGTTATGATTGCCTGTGCTTTCAACCGGTCTGAAATGTCCGAGTATAAAGGTATTCCCATTGTTTCGGCTTGCCAAATACCGACCAAGCAATGGCGGCAAGACGTCGAGGAGATAGCTACCCTAGTAAATCTTGGACTGGTTGAGTGGTCCCCAAAAAACAATTTCGAAGCCCTGCTATTAAAAATGAAAAAAAACGAAAAAATCGCGACCGCGTAAGTCCACAGCAAAAAGATTGCAAAAGCCCCGTCAAAAAACGGGGCTCTTTTTTATCTAAAAATTTTTTAAATTATTTCCCTTCCCACTCGGGGCCTTGCCGCACAATCAACTCTTCTGCCCGCTCCGGTTCCGCCATTAATTCTTTAACCACTTTTTCCATGCGTGCTCCCTGCGAACCCTTAATTAATAAAACATCGCCTGCCTTAATCCGATTCTGCAAGAATCGCCCGGCCTCGTCCGGCCGATCAAAATAAAAAATATAATCATCTTCCATCCCCTCTTCTTTCGCTCCGTGAATAAAATCACGCGCCTTTTCGCCGACCGCGATTAATTGATTAATGCCGCTCGCTGCAATTTGCCGACCGACTGCCTTGTGTCCCTCCTCGGTATAGCTGCCAATTTCAAGCATGTCGCCCATCACCGCATACTTTTCCGCACCGGCATCAACTTTTATTTGCGCCAATGTTTTTACGGCAGCGAGAGCCGCTTCGGGAGAAGAATTATAGGTATCATCAATAATGAAAGTGTGTTTTATACCCGGAAGAAGATTCATCCGCCCCTTCGGCAAACTGAAATCGGTCAGTGCTCGGGCCGCTTCAACCAAATTAAAATCAAAATAAAGTGCCGCCGCCACAGCCGCCAGACCGGCGTAGATAGCGGTTTCCGCCATCACGTTCTTCATCGTTACTGGCACAATCGCTCCGTTATAATTTAATTTAAAATTTATCCCAAAAAGATCGTAGCCATCTTTAGTATAATTATAAACTATATCTTGGGCCTGTAAGTTTGCTCCTTCTTTGAGGCCATAAGTAATCACCCGCGCCTGGCTAACGCTTGCCATTTCCTTTGTATAGCCATTATCGAAGTTAAGGACTGCCAAACCCTTAGAATCTAATTTTTCGATCAACACCTGTTTTTCTTTTTTTATGTTTACGATGCTGCCAAAATATTCTAAATGGGAATAGCTAACCGCGGTTACCACGCCTACGTTGACGGGCACAATTGAAGTTAGGTAATCCATATCCCCCGGTCTATCCACGCCCATTTCTAAAACGAGAACTTGCGGATAGTTTTTATCACGGACCAGTATCAAGCCCAGGGCTTTAAAGATTAAGCCTGCCCACCCAAATAAATTTCGTCCCGGAGATTCTTGTCCGATTATCGTTAGCGGCAAACCGATTTCATTATTATAGTTTTTTATGCTCGTGCGCACTCTTAGTTTATCCTGCAGAACTTCAAAAATCGCGTTTTTCGCACTGGTCTTGCCGATTGAACCGGTAATGCCAACTACAATCGGCTGATATTTTTTAAGTATCAATTTCGCTAAAGTTTTCAATTTTAATTCCAAGAGTTTCTTCATATTATTTCCGCGTTTGCGGTACCTGATAATATTTCAAAATAAAGTCGGCAATATCCTTCCAAAGCGGGACCACGGAACCTTCAGCATAAGTCACATCTTTCGGACTATCCATCTTTGTCAGCATGACAAAGCTCGGATTTTCAATCGGCGCGATACCAACAAAGGTATGAATATATTGATTCTTTAAGTATCCACCGGCCGTCGGAATCTGCGCGGTACCGGTTTTTCCACCGATATAATAGCCGGCAATATACGCCTTGCTTGAGTGTCCCTTTTCGACGACATTAACCAGCATGGCCGACATCGTATCGGCTGTTTGCGGAGAAATTACCCGTTTCATAATTTGGGGCTGCGTCTCGTCTTTAGTGCCGTCGCCATGAACAATCGTTTTTACTACATACGGTTTCATCATGACTCCCTTATTAGCGATAGCTTGATAAGGCAGAATCATTTGCAGCGAAGTTACCGCCAAACCTTGTCCGAAAGCGGCGGTCGCCGCATCAATTTCGCGCACCTTCGGCTTAAGCAGATTGTCGATATTTCCCGGGCTTTCCGAACCCAATTCAATCCCTGTTCTTTCCCCAAAACCAAAACTCTTTAAATAATCAGCAAAGGTATTCGGTCCTACCTGGCGCATGGCAAAAATCGCACCGGTATTGAGCGAGTTTTCCAAAACCGTATTCATATCAACGATGCCGTGTCCGCCTTTTGTATCAAAATCGGAATTTCGAATTGGCTTCGGCCAACCGTTAATCATAATTTCACCTTCGTCTTTATAGGTGGTATTAGGGGTTACTTTATTCTGATCAACGGCAATGGCCATGGTCACGGTTTTAAATACCGAGCCCGGCTCATACTGATCAAAGGTAACAGGATTATTAAAAACAGCCATGTCTTTAACTTCGCCATAATTGTTCGGGTCAAAATCGGGAACGGAACACATGGCAATAATCGCGCCGGTCTTAGGATTCATAACAATAACACTGCCGCCATCCGCACCATGGGCTTTAACCGCTTCCTTTAATTTTTCGCAAGCCACAAACTCAATATTGCGATCAATCGTCAAAATTAAATCGGAACCATTTTCTGGCTTAACATACTCACGGTCATTAACGATGACCGTATTGCTTTGTCCGGCCTTTTCCGACTTTAATGAACCATATTTTCCGAATAATTCGTCATTAAAAAATTCTTCCAAACCGTAGCGGCCTTTACCTTCACCATCGACATAACTGACAAAACCGAGCACATGTGAAGCGATTTCTTTTTCCGGGTAATAACGATACTTTTCCAAATCAAAGCCGAAACCGGGCAAACTGAACTTCGGTGTGGTCGATGCCTTATCTCTGAATACAACTTGGTCATTTCTAAGCTCTAAGTTCTCCGCGCTAACGGGAGCCGTCGAGCTGGAGGCGAGATATGCATAAAGCTTGAATAAATCTTCGGTGCCTAACTTTTTATCAAGAGATTCGTAAGGATCGCCCGGTTTATCCAATTTCTTTAAATAATTGTTAATAATTTCTTCTTTGGTACTGGTCGCGATTATAAATACCGTTCCGGTTGCCAATTTTTCGGTCCCCGCCTTCATTAAAGCCGGCTCATCAAAATATTGATACAGTTTTTCCGCATCGCCCCGCGGGTCAGTAATATCTTTAGGAACGACATAAACGGAAGCGAAGTCTTTATTGGTGGCGAGCGGGTAAAGCTTTTCTTGGCCATTTACACTCTCGCTTAAATATATCTTCCCTCTTTCCGGTTGCAGCTGACTATTAACTTGGTGCTGGGAAGAAGCGAGCGCCGTATATAAATCGAATTGACCGATTTGGACCGAGAACAATTTATAAATCAAAGAGCCGATTAATAAAAAAATAATCGCCACGACTAAACGGAGACGATTAATACTGGTCTTGTTGACTTCAGGCCGAGATTTATTTTTATTTTCACGCCACATATTACTTACGTGCAACCACCGCCGGCGTTACCTTGAGATAATCGATTTCGCCAATGGCAACCATGTTTAATTTTTGCGTTCGCGAATTTAAAGAATAATATGACTGTAAATTATTGACTTGCTCTTCAAAGTCCAGCTTTTGACTGGCCAAGACATTGGCTTGTGATTTTAATTCTTGGAGAGCAAATCCCCTCACGGCGAGATCGCTTACCGTGACCAAATAAAATATTCCGAAACCAAGCAATAAGGCGGAAATGCCGATGTTGAATAATTTCAAATTTATCCGCTTGCCTTTCGCGGTTCGGTTGCTTGGCGTCTGATAACAGTTAATAATTTTGGTCATACAAGACTTACGAAATTATATTAATCTAAAAATTATCAAATTTTTTCCCCCACCCGTAATTTTGCGCTTCGGGCTCGAGGGTTATCTTTTGTTTCCTCTTCAGCCGGTATCAAGGGGCGTTTAGTTATGATTTTTATCTGGCTTTCTCCTTTAAAGTATCTTTTAACGATTCTGTCTTCGCCGCTATGGAATGAAACGACGACGATGCGTCCGCCAGTTTTGAGTAGAGAGACGGCGTCGGGCAAGACGGCCTCGAGACTCAGCAGTTCTTCGTTTGTTTCCATCCGCAAAGCCTGGAAAACGCGAGTAGCCGGATGGATTTTTGACTGATAGCGAAACGGAATCGCTTCTTCAATGACTCTAACCAGATCGGCCGTACTTTTTAGTCTCTCGATGTGCCGGGCGGTCACTATCGCCTTGGCAATGCGGTAAGCATGTTTCTCTTCGCCATATTCTCGAAAGATTCTCGTCAATTCCAGAAGAGGGTAATGATTTACTATTTCTTCAGTTGATTTCTCGTTGGCCGGTCCAAAGGACATATCCAGCGGCCGCTGTCCTTTAAAGGAGAAGCCCCGAACCTCATCGTCCAGTTGGGCCGAAGACAAACCGAGATCGAAGACAATGCCATCGAATTTGGCATCAGGCGAAATATTTTCGCCGACAATCGTTTTTAGATTTTTAAAGTTATCATTAATCAGGGTTATATTTTGCAATTTCTGTTCATTAATTAAGGCTTGCGCGTTTTTAATCGCCATTTCATCCAAATCAATTCCGATCACCTGCCCTTTCTTACCGACAAGTTTGGCTAAAGCCAGAGTATAACCGGCGCCACCCAAAGTGCAATCAAGATATTTTTTTCCGGCCGACGGCTTTAAGTGTTCAAGAACTTCGTTTAACATGACGGGGATATGCTGGTAAGACATAGGATTAAATTCCTAAATCACCCAATTCTTCAGCAATCGCATTACTATTTTTTTCGCTTTCGTTTTTATATTTATGCCAGGCGCCTTCGTCCCAGATTTCCAAATGGTTATATAAACCGGCCACAATAATTTTTTTCTTTAAACCGGAAAAGAGACGTAAATATTCCGGTAAAGTAATACGGCCCTGATTATCAAATTCCAAATCCATCGCACCCGCTAACATATGGCGGCTAAAAGCTCTCGCTTTCGCTTGGCTAACCGGCAAGGCGGCTAATTTTTTCGCAATCGCTTCAAATTGTTCTTTAGAATATAAAAACAAGCAATTGTCCAAACCCTTGGTAACAACTGCTCCTTTTTTTAAAATGGCACGAAACTTGGCCGGAATGGCTAGGCGTCCTTTGTCATCTAAATTGTGATTATATTCACCGATAAACATATTCGCTTTGAGAGAGAACAGTGGTGAAGACAAGCATATTCACCACTATTCCCCACATTTCACCTTACAAGTTTAATTATACACCACCAACCCCCTATGGTCAACACTAATCTTTCCTCTAAAATAAGGCAAAAAATACCAAAATAACCACTTATTAACAAGTGGTCTATATTCATCTAATATAATTTGCCAAAATAGTCTAAAAGTTTTCAACAGTTAACACACAGGCCTACATAAGCGCCTTTTTTGAAATTCCGATGTTTGGTTCGCGATCATAAATCGGTTCAACCAAAGAATAACCGGAAAACTTCTTATTTTTTATGAGTGTTTTTGGCTCCGCTTCAACCGGAATTTTCAAAGCGTAGGCGAGCGCGTTGGCGGTAATCACGCCGATGCGAAGCGCCGTAAAACTGCCACCGTGACTCGCGACAACAATCTTCGTTAATTGCGACAGCTTTATTTTTTTGCTATTAAGCAAGCGCTCAATACCAGGCAATAATTTTTCTGACTGCTGGCGCGGGGCGGAAATTTTTTTGCTCGCAATTATTTTTTCCGCACTACGAAGAGCAATAATAATTTCATCCGCGCCGCTTGTGTTGATATATAAAATCATATTGTTAGTATTTTTTTAATTTCTTTTAGGGAGCTAACCTTAACTAATTGCTCGCGCAGTTTAGCCGCACCGGCCAGGCCTTGCATATACCAGACCAAGTGCTTGCGGAATTCAATAATACCGCGCCGGCCCTTTTGTGCCTGTTCAAGTTCGGCGTGAGCAAGCGCAATTTTAAAAATTTTCTTATCGCTTAAATTGATAACCAAATCTTTTTTTATTTCTTTAAACAGCCAGGGGCGGCCCAGTGCTCCCCGCGCCAAACCCAAGCCATTTGCTCCGCTCTGCCGCAGAGCTTTTTTGGCGTCCGCCAAGTTATTAATTCCGCCGTTAACTAAAATCACACCCCGAAAATATTTATGTAAAGATTTAATTATTTTCCAATCGGAAACTCCGGCAAAGCCCTGGGCTAAAGAGCGCCCATGAATCATTAAGGCGGAGACGGGTAAATCAGAAATATTTTCTAAAAACTGGGCGGCCGTAACCATTCCTGCTTGAGTACGAATTTTTATGGAAACCGGCAAATCAGTATTTGCGAGTACCGCTTCAATGGCCGCGCGCGCGACCGGTAGATTTTTCATGAGTCCGGCGCCTGCTCCCTGCTTAATTACTTTGGGGACCGGGCAGCCGAAATTAATATCGATTCCGTCCGGTTTTATTTTTTCGGTAATAATTTTAGCGGCGACAGCAAAATGTTCGGGATTGTCGCCAAATAATTGGACAACGTAATATTTTTCCTTTGTTCTATCAAATTTCAATAGTTCTAAGGTGGCATTATTCTTAACTTTCTGATTATAAAAAAGGGCGGTGACAGAAGCCATTTCGCTATAAACAACATCGGCGCCAAGTTGGCGGCAGATCTGCCGAAAAGCCGAGTCCGTAAACCCAGCCAAGGGCGCCAGCGCCAAAATCGGCCGGCCGCTATTTTTTAATTTTAACCAAAAATTTTTAGGCATAATTCCGCTTTCTTTTTAAACTGAAACTCCTTTTATAGCTGAGAAACTTTAAAGCCGTTTTTAATATCTTCAATCAAATAGCCTTTCTTTCGGATTTCCAGGCGTAAACGATCGGACTCCTCCCAGTTCTTGGCATCGCGCGCTTCCTGGCGCGCGTTAATAAGCGCTTGCACGTCGCTCGCCAAATCGGTAAAGCGAAACTCGACTGGCGCATAGTTCTTCGCCAAATCAAGACGTAATCCCAAGACGCGATCAAAATCTAAAATTGTTCCCAGTTTGTCCGCATCGTTTAACTTTGATTTTAAAACAGCGGCGAGGGTTGCCAAGGCTTTCGCAAAATTCAAATCGTCATTAATCGCTCCCAGAAACTTTTCTTTGAATTCAGAGTCTATCTTTCCCACCTTAGAACCTAAACCTGCCACCTGTATCAATAAACTATTTAAACCCTCGAGCGCCTGCTTCAAGCCGTCTTCGCTAAATTCCATCGGCTTGCGATAATGAACCTGCAAAGCGGAAAAACGATAAGCCAGCGGATTAATGTTGGCCGCAATCAAGGCCTTATCAAGCGTTAAAAAATTACCGTCGCTCTTCGCCATTTTTTTACCCCCTTTGATATTCAAGAAGGCGCCGTGAACCCAATAATTAAAAAATTTCTTTCCGGTGGCGGCTTCCGATTGCGCAATTTCATTCGTATGATGAATATTTATATGATCAATTCCGCCACAGTGGATATCCAGCTCTTCGCCTAAATACTTCTGGCTCATGGCCGAGCACTCGATATGCCAACCCGGGAAACCGATGCCCCAAGGTGAATCCCATTCCATCTGGCGTTTAGCGCCGCCTTCGCTTGGTGTCGGTGAAAATTTCCATAAAGCAAAATCAGTCGGATTTCTCTTCTCCGGATTTTTTTCGACCCGCGCGCCCTCCCTTAGTTCTTCAAGCGGCAAATGGCTCAACTTATTATAATCTTTCACTAATGAGGTATCAAAATAAACGCCGTCACTGGTTTTATAAGTATAGCCCTTACTCTCAAGCATCATGATTAGCTCAATCTGTTCGGGAATGTTTTCGGTTGCCCGGCAATAAATATTCGGTTCTTCAATATTTAAAGCGGCTAAATCTTTTTTAAAAGCGACTTCGTAAAAAGCAGCTACCTCTAGGGCGCTTTTCCCTTCGCGCTTAGCTCCTACTTCCAACTTGTCCTCTCCCATATCCATATTGCCGGTTAAATGGCCGACATCGGTTATATTCATGACATGCAGGACCTCATAACCGTCATACTCTAAAGTTCTTTTCAAAAAGTCCTCAAATAAATAAGTTCGGAGATTTCCAATATGCGCATAATTATAAACAGTCGGGCCGCAGGTATAAAGTCCAACTTCACCCGATTTGATAGGTTTAAATTCCTCCTTCTTGAGGCTAAGCGTATTGTAGAGCTTTAATGTATTCATATGGTTATTATCTGATTTAAGTATAAAAGAAAACAGGCTTTTTAACAAATAAAGCCTAAAAATATATAGTAAAACTTAGGTTTGACAAATACACATAAATATTATAAATTAAAGAGTCAAATTAAATGACGCCTTGTCCTTTTAAAATATAATTAACCTAATCCAATAAACCACAAAAATAACCCTGTCATGAAAAAGCAATTGTTTATCGTTACGATAGTCGTTCTGACTATCATTTTAATGCCTTTAGGCACAGCTTATTGTTCAGAATTTCCTTCGACCCTACTTCAGTCCGTTACCGTCGGGCAACGAAAATCGGTTATCCAAAACGCTGATAGTTTGAATATCATACTGATGCCAAATGGGAAATATTATCTCATTTGTCCGCTTTGCCCAATAACAACAAGCAAGGGCTTCCTGGTAAAAGAGATACTGGATAGTCTTAGTTTTATTGATTCGTCCATACCAGAGCATGATTGGGTAAAAGCCTACCTGAGTGAAAACTACATCTACGAGTCCATGCAAAAATGGAGCCAAATCAAATTAGAGGAAGGACGTTTAACAATCAACAATCGCTTCGACGAAAACTGGGCGGTTTTAGTCGGTGATAGCTTAAAAAAATTCACCGTCTGTAATGTCCAAAAAAATAGTGCGAATGACGCAAGAAACTCTGGCACTTTTCTAATGTTATGCCTCGTGGCTTTCGGGCTAATAATCGGCTATGCAATTTATAGTTGTAAACCAATTATTGCTTTTATTGTGGGCATATTCACTGCGGCATTAGTATTTCTATTTTTGAAATACATGTTCCTTCAAACAATTGAGACTCTAACGATGACGATGGGGTTATACTTGATGGGAAACGTCTTTATGATAATTATTTTAGCTATTGTTCTTCGCAAGAAAAAAAACAATCCAAAGTAAACTATTCGATTAATACTATCAGTATGGACAGTAATGCCATACTAAAAACCTGGTCAGCCCATAAGCTCCAGGTTTTTTTATTTGTGTCTCATAATCAATTTTCTATTTCAGCTTTTCGATAAAGGCGGTAAATTTTTCATCATAATTATCCGTAGCCACGTCTTTACTTTTTAAAACGATTTCCGCGCGCGCCGTCTTTCCAACCAGCTCGGCCATAAAACGATTAGCTTTTTCGCCGCCCCCGCTGATATGGGTTGCCCACACAGCGATCTCTTTAATCGCCGTCTTGTGCTCAGTCAAATACGTTCTCACCGCGCAGGCCATTGTGCTTGACCAGGTCGGCGTGCCGACAACGACTAAGTCATAATTCTCCGGATTATACTTGACTGGCGCGATTACTCCCAGTTTTTTCTGCATGGCTTCTTTCCCGCTCTTTAAATAGCCCCAAGCGCCGGCCCGATTTTCCGTATCGATAATCTCTTCGCTATCAGCGCCGAGTTCAGCCGCAATTTTCTGCCCCACTTTTCTCGTTATCCCGGTTCGCGAATAAAAAACGATTAATGTTTTCATAAAATTATATGTTACAAAAATATTAAGCGACTAATTTATCCTGATTAAATCCCGTGTGCAGTTTTTCTAAGGCAGATTGCGTTTTAGCCCGCAAGTCCGGATTTAAATTTTTTCCTGCCACCTGCTCGCGCAATGAATCTAATAGTTGACCAAAAATTTTCTCCTCGATCGGTGTAATCTTCTCCGGATTATTCTTTAAGCTCTCCAAAAGTTCTACCAGTTCCGCTTTGCTTAGTGACATATAAAATGCGGGCACCTTCCTTACTTCCGCTCTCACTAAATTCCCGTCCTGCATTTTTGCGCCATATTGAATATTGGCGCCACCCTTGGCCATTATCTTTTCAAGTTTACTCGTCTTTTTGAAAGTTTCCGCCTTGTCGCTCGGATTAACAATAACCTCATCGAAACCGCAGACCACTTCCCCAGTCGCTTTATAAACCAGAACTTGATCAACACCATTATTATAATCATCGAAATCAGAAGAACGGGCAACAATGAAGTTTTCTTTAAGAAATTTATGAAGCATAACCGTGAGTGCCATCTCTGTTAGGTTAGCCGAACTCCGCTCTTTATCGCGCCGCCAAACTTCTAAACTCTTTCCCGCCTCACGGCTAAAGGTTTCCTCTTGGACATTAACTAAATACTCGTGACTTTTTAAATCACTCACACCAGCCATTTTTATTTTACCGCCTTCATCCAAAAAATCCGGTAGACTCAAATTCGCTTCAGCGGCTTGGTGCGCCAAGGCGTCTTTTAAACTCGGCAAATAATTTTCCGGCCGCAATTCAGTCTCCGCTTTTTTATTCTTATCAAATTTACTCCAAGCGCTGACGTCAATTTTATCTCCCGGCTTGATATTAAGATAATTTAGCGGTTGATCAATCCCCATATATTTTTAGATAAATTTATTTAAAGCGCACCGGTACCTTAATCGAGCCGTCATGCTCCGGCAGACCGGAAGGATTGTCTTTCGATATAATTAAATAGCCGCTCGTCGCCGTCGTTGAAAATATAAGCTCCGAATTAAATTTAACCGGCTTTTCGGTCATCCAATCGCTCTCGGCAGTCGCAAAGTGGGCAGCGATTAGATTTCCGTTCTCAGCCACCAGCTTTACCGGTAATGATGCTTCGAAAAACCAAGAGCCTAAAGCCTGCCCCTCAATTTTAAGTGGCGAGCTGACAACTTCATTTTGTTTCGGACTCAGAACCATCGCTTCGGAACTAAAAGTGGCTTGCGGCTCGGTAGCGCTTGGAATGATTGGACTTGAGGTGGCGACTGTCTGCGCAGTAGAGCTGCTAATAGAACCGGGACAAAGTGTTGTCGGCATGGCCGCACTCGGATGACCGTGTTTTTGCCACTCGCCATTACTACAGATCCAGTCATCTTCGGGGCTGGATAAACGAATTGCAAAAAGAATAATAACTACGAGGCCGACAAAACCTAACAAGAAATAAACTTTCTTCATATAATTATTAATTATTGTGGTCGTTAGTGGATTCGAACCACTGACCTCCGCGATGTGAACGCGGCGCTCTAACCAGCTGAGCCAAACGACCCTCTGTGCCCGAGGGGGGATTTGAACCCCCATGGGATTTCTCCCGCAGCGTTCTGAACACTGTGTGTCTACCAATTTCACCACCCGGGCCTATTATTTACCTATAGCTTGCCACAAAATCAGAGGCTTGACAAGAATGGAGTTAAAAATGAAAAGATTGAAAAAACTTAAATGTTTTGAATAGATTTTTCATAACTATGATATAATACAAATATGTTAGACCTAAAGACAGAACAAAAATTTTTTGATCTCGGCTACGACTTAATCGGTGGCGTGGATGAAGCTGGCCGCGGCCCTTTAGCCGGTCCGGTCGTTGCCGCCTGTGTTGTGATAGATAAAAATTTTCGCATCGACAGCGACGAATTAGCCCTGGTTGCCGACTCTAAAAAACTAAGCGCCAAAACACGGGAAAAATTATTTGGCATCATAAAAGAAAAAGTCCTGGCGGTCGAAATCGGCGTCGTTGATAATCTCGCGATTGATAAAATTAATATTCTTCAGGCCAGTTTTTTGGCGATGCGCCGGGCCATTAAAAAATTAAAGATTCAACCTGATTATATTCTGACTGACGGCAAATTTAAAATCCCAAAATTAGACAAAGCCCAAACAGCGATTATCGGCGGTGACGCTAAAGTCTTTTGTATCGCGGCCGCCTCGATTATCGCCAAGGTAAGCCGGGATTGGCTCATGACCGAAATCGATAAAAAATACCCGCAATATGACTTTGCTAAGCATAAAGGCTATGGCACCAAAGCACATTTCGCTAAAATCGCTGAATTTGGCCCCTGTCCCCTACATCGCTTTAGCTTTAGCCCAATTAAAGAAATGGTTTCGAAAACCCAGTAAATTGTCTTCTGTTGACAACCAGCACTAAAAATACTAAGATAAAAAATCAAGTTCTTTGTAAAATCAGTTAAAGTTTGTTTCACCCATAACTAAACCAATGAAAATGAAAAAATTTTTAAACTATTGGCTGGCTATTATAGCCGCGACCGCCGTTATCTGGCTCTTCTCTCTGCTCGAAAAAAAAATGTGGCCAGACTATGGAATTGTGCTTCAATACTGGGGCTATTTTTTAGCCATAATGATCATTCTTGGAGTAGTATTTAAAGAAGTCTCTCTCTGGGAAATTAGCAGTGGTCGTGTGGAAAAGAGTCTCAGCGGTCCCGTGTCTGAACACTTTTTATTTTCAAGCCTTATGCTTTGGGTGGGCCTTATTTGCTCTATCATATTAATAGCGACCTCCGTCCTATCAATTATGTCAGGGTATGATAACTGGCTCGGCTCAATTTGGGATCCATTACGGATTATTTCTGGATGGCCTTCCGGTTTCGGTTCATTGATACTTTTAATTTCAACTGGCATTTCTTTTTTTCTGAGAGATAATGCTTGCTACATCCCTAGAGAAACGCAACCCGACTGTCAATCAAGCAGAACCTAAAAAAATTACTTTCTGCTAAAACAGAAAAACAAAACCCTTTGCTTATCACAAAGGGTTTTTTATTTTGTCTGGTAAATTTTATTTTTTAACGTTTGCTTTTTGTGCGGTCATTTTCCGTCAATAATTTCTTGCGGAGACGAATATTTTTCGGAGTAACTTCCAGATATTCATCTTCATTAACAATGCTTAAACCGCGCTCTAAACTTAAGTCCCAAGGTGGAGTTAGAGTAATCGCTTCATCGGTTCCGGAAGCACGCACATTAGTCAGTTTCTTACCTTTAATCGGATTCACTGCCATATCGTTACCCTTAGCGACATTGCCGATGACCATGCCTTCATAAACTTCAATGTTCGGAGAAATATATAAAACACCTCTATCCTGCAAATTCCAAAGAGAAAAAGCTAAAACTTTGCCGGTCGCCATGGAAATCATCGAACCGAGCTGAGTCTTTTCAACTTCGCCAACCCAAGGTTTAAAACCGATAAAATGCGAGCAAAGAATACCTTCGCCGCGGGTATCAACGACAAATTCCTCACGATAGCCTAAAATTCCGCGAGTCGGAATCGAGAAAATAATTCTCGTCTGACCGTTATGATTACGGAGGTCAGTCATCTGTCCTTTGCGGCGAGACATCTTTTCGATAACCACGCCCGACGCTTTTTCAGGAATATCCACCGAAATTTCTTCAAACGGTTCTAATTTTTGTCCAGCCTCTTCTTTAATAATAACCTGGGGTTGAGAAACCTGAACCTCATAACCTTCCCGGCGCATATTTTCGAGGAGCACGGCAATGTGGAGTTCACCACGTCCGAATACTTTATAAAAATTCGTGTCCGAAAAATCAATTTTTAAACCGACATTAACTTCCAATTCTTTTTCTAAACGTTCTCGGAGCTGACGATTGGTGACAAACTTACCTTCCCGTCCGGCGAAAGGAGAATTGTTGATTAAAAAATTTAAACAAATAGTGGGTTCATCGATTGAAATAGCCGGCAAAGCTTCTTGATTAGCATTTTCTGAAATTGTTTCCCCGATATAAATATCGGTTAAACCGGCGATTAAAACGATATCGCCCGCAATCGCTTCGGTTATTTCTTTACGCATTAAGCCATGAAAGGTAAATAGTTTCGTGATTTTTCCGCTGCGGGTATCACCATTTAAATTTTCAATATAAACCGTTTGGCCGGTCTTAACGCTCCCGTTATAAATACGAGCCACGGCGCAACGACCTAAAAAGCTATCATAAGCTAAATTAAAAGGTTGAGCAGCCAAAGGAAGGCTAATCATTTCCGGGGTCGCGGCCGGCGAGACGTGTTCAATAATTAAATCGAGCAAAGGATCAAGATTTTCCGCTAAATTATCCGCTTCTAAACCGGCTCGCCCGGTTTTACTGATTGTATAAATAACCGGAAAATCTAATTGTTCATCGGTCGCTCCTAAATCCAAAAATAATTCATAAACCATTTCCGAAACTTCCGCCGGACGAGCGGCCGGTTTATCAACTTTATTAATAACGACAATCGGCTTGAGTCCTAATTCCAAAGATTTTTTTAAAACAAATTTAGTCTGCGGCATCGGACCTTCTTGAGCGTCGACAACCAAAAGCACTGAATCAATTGAACGCAAAACCCGCTCGACCTCTGAACTAAAATCAGCATGGCCGGGGGTGTCAACGATATTTATTTTTGAATCATGATAAAAAAGACTGCAGTTTTTTGCATAAATCGTAATGCCCCGCTCCTGTTCGAGCGAATTGCTGTCCATGCTAATATTCGCCTCGACCATGCCGGTCTGACGTAAAAGCGCGTCGGTTAAAGTTGTTTTACCATGATCAACGTGAGCGATAATGGCGATGTTTCTTATTTCCATATGATTTCTAATTTTAAACAAAATAAAACGCGACGTATTATGTCGCGCAGGCGAAGCAAAAACTGTCTCTATATTAACAGGTAATAATAAAGATGTCAAGCCAGCGAAATTGCCTGCTCCTTTATATATTACGCTATTTTAGATCTTAAATTCTTTTTCCTCACCCACCAACATATTCTTGATCTTATATATGCCCTTTTCCCGTTCTTCCTCTCCAAAAATAATAACCTGGGTAATTTTCTTTTTATTGGCGAGTTCTAAAGCTTTGCCTATTTTCTGTTCCTCAAGACCCAGGAGGATATTCATACCCTGAGAGCGTAATTTCTGCGCCAGAGCGTTAGTTTCTTTTGATAGTGGGGCGGACAGTAAAGGCAAATAATATTTATCAGCTGCCGCCTCTGAAATTTTAGCGGCCAAACCCCAACTCTCTAAAAATAGTCTCGTGGTTTCATCGCCCGGTGCAAAGCCGACGGCTGGGAAATTCTTCTCGCCAAATATTTCCGCCAAGCCATTATAGCGGCCTCCGCCGAACATAGCGCGATTATTTTCCGGATTTTTATCGAACACTTCGAAGACCATGCCATCATAATAATCAAAACCGCGAATAACAGCCGGATTAAATTCAATATATTCACCATAGCCTAAGTCGCTTAAAGCGGACATAATCTTTTCACTTTCTTTAATTCCCGCCTCATCTTTTAATTCCGGTAAGGCTAACAATAATTTTTCAAGACTGGTGCTCGCCATAAACTTTTCCAAAACCTGAATGGCTGCTTTATCCAAACCATCTTCGGTCAAGCGCTCCTTAATATCAGATGCACTCAATTTAGCCCATTTATCTAAAGTGCGCACCACGTCGGTTTTTGCTTCTGGCGCCAATTTAGCCGCGCCGCTTAATCCTAAAACCGCATCGATTAATTTTCGATTATTTATCGCTAAGGAAAATGATTTTTTTGGCGGATTAAACTCTAACATCAAATCCAGCGCCAATTGCAAAATTTCAATATCGGCCGCGACATTATCGCTCCCAAAAGTATCGCAATTCAATTGCCAAAATTCACGATTCCGGCCGCGCTGCGGTTTTTCATTGCGCATAAAATTGGCAATCGAAAAATACTTGAGCGGTTTCGGACTCGCCGCATAAACTTTTGTCACCAAGCGCGTGACTGAGGGCGTCATTTCCGGACGAATCGATAATTCCCTGCCGCCGAGATCGGTAAAAGTAACGAGTTCTTTACCTCCGATATCCTCACCCGATTTAGCACGATAAATATCCGCGCTTTCAACAAGCGGAGTTAGATATTCCTCAAAACCATAACGCAAGCAAACCCGGCGCCAAGTATCAAAAATATATTTTCTAATTAAAAACTCCTCCGGCAGCCAATCCCGAGTTCCTTTAGGTTCCTGATTTGATAAGGCATTTTTCATATATTTGGTCTTATTATTATAATAATCTTACTATTTCTGCGATTTTTTGGCAAATATCTCTAAAATAACTTATTAACATCCTTTATTTTATCTTTAAAAAATATTTAAACAATCTTTAACTCCTGTCCGCTACAATTAAGGCATTAATTATTAATTCTTTAAATTATGAAAATTCTTATCATTGATGATGAACGCGCGGTCGCCGAATTTCTCAAGCAGGGACTCGAAGCGCAAATGTTTAGTGTCGAAACTGCCGCGGACGGCGAACGTGGCGCTTTCTTGGGCCGGACCGGTAATTATGATTTGATAATTCTGGATTATGTTCTGCCCAAACTCAGCGGTCCGGAAGTTTTACAGGAAATTCGCAGCGAAAAGAAACATGTGCCGGTAATCATGCTCACCGTTAAATCAGAAATCCAAACCAAGGAGGAAGTTTTTAAGCTCGGGGCGGATGATTATTTAACCAAACCATTTTTATTTGACGAGCTATTGATGCGTATTACCGCAATTTTAAAAAGGCCGACGCGCACCGAGGGCGAACTTTATAAAATCGACAATCTAACGCTCAGCACACGCACAAAAATAATCCGCCGCGGTGGCCGGGAACTATATCTAACTCGCCGCGAATTTTCTCTACTGGAATATCTCTTGCGTAATCGTAGTCAGATAGTTTCCCGCCAGCAATTACTGGAGCATGTCTGGGATTATAATGCCGATCCTTTTTCTAATTCGATTGAATCGCATATTGCGAGTTTACGCCGCAAGCTTAATCAAAACAAAAACCGCAACCTGATTCATACTTTTAACGGTCGCGGCTATAAGTTGGCGCTAAATAAATTAGGGCAATAAATAAATTACAAAAACTTCCGCCCTTTTAATTTGTCCGGCAGATATTCCTGACCGCTCGCATCTTGCATCGGATTGTATTTATAATCTTTCCCGTAACCGATTTCTTTCATAAATTTAGTTGGTGCGTTGCGTAAATGGAGAGGAACCGGCAGATTGCCTGAAGTCTCGACTTCGGCCTTGGCTTTTTCGTAGGCCTGATAAGCGACTATACTTTTCGGCGACTTGGCTAAATAAATCGCGCAATGTGCTAAGTTCACGCCGCACTCCGGCATACCAATCTTGCGACACGCGTCGTAAGCCGCCGTTGCGAGCATTAAGGCGCTATTATTCGCCAGGCCGATATCTTCACTCGCGAAACGAATCATCCGCCGGGCAATATAAAGCGGATCTTCCCCGGCTTCAAGCATGCGCACCAGATAATAAACCGTCGCGTCCGCATCGCCCCCACGCATTGATTTATGAAGAGCGGAAATTATATTATAATGCTCTTCGCCTTTCTTATCATACAGTAAATTCGGCTTACTAATTATCTCCTTAATCAATTGCGTCGAAATTTTTCCGCCGCTTTCAATCGCACTCTCCAAAATATTCAGAGCCTTGCGCGCGTCGCCGTTGGCAATCGTCGCAATTAGCCCGCTCACGTCGGCAGATATTTTTGCTTTCAATTCTTTGGCGGCCCGCTTGATAATTTCCGCCAGATCATCGGTGCTCAAAGCTTCCAAAATTATTACTTTCACTCGCGAGAGCAAAGCGCCATTAACGGCAAAGCTCGGGTTTTCGGTCGTCGCCCCAATTAAAGTTATGGTCCCGTTTTCCACCTGAGGTAAGAGCGCGTCTTGCTGGGCTTTATTCCAACGGTGAATTTCATCTATAAATAAAATCGTCTTAGTACCCAAGCGTTTGCTTTCCTTCGCCCGGTCGACAATTAATTTTAAATCCTTAATGCCGCTCGAGGTAGCACTGAGTTCGTGAAACTCGGACTTTGTTTCTTTAGCAATAATAAAAGCCAGGGTCGTTTTGCCGCTGCCGGGCGGACCCCAAAAAACCAAAGAAGGAACTTTATCGTTTTTGATGGCCTGATAAAGCCAGCCCTTCTCCCCAATACTTTTTTCTTGACCCACAAATTCACCTAAAGTTTTCGGGCGAAAATACGTGGCCAAGGGAATATCTTTTAACATAGTGCTTAAATTTTACCCCTTTTTCATTAATTTTAAAACTTGACAAAAATATCTCGGAATGTTTAAATATGGAAACGAATTGCAACTTAACAAAAATAAAAAAACAAAAAACAAAACAAATTAACCAAAAAAAGAAAGGAGAAACAAAAAATGCAAAAAAAAATGAGTTGGGCTTGGATCGGATTAATGATCAGCGTCAGTAAGATTTTTAACGAAAGCTTGCCGGTGTTAAAAATAATCGCTTTGAATGCCTTAGTAATCGGGGGCACCGGGTTGGCCGCCAAACTAACAATTTGGTATTGGCCCATCGAGGAAGCGGCCTCGATTAATTATATCTGGCTTTTGGCTTTGTTTACGATTTACTTATTTATTAGTAATCAACTGGGAAAAAGTAAGTTACTTTTAATTATAAGTAATTTGAGCCTGATAAACTTTTCCGGCAGCTTAACGCTAATAGTTTTGTTTATCCTAAATCGTTTAGACCTGATAGACAAAAATTTCAGCATTATATTTAGCTGGACAGCTATGATCGTTGCCTTCACCCTGTTGCTTTCCGCCCTGGGAAATCGCTTACAAGTTGTCGACATCAATGCTCAACTTAAGTACAGAGCTAAAGGAGAAGACGAAACCATAGAGACCAGGATGATTATTCATTATCTTCCCAAAACGGGTTTTATAATTATTTTGCTCGGCCTAAGCTTTCTTGCCATCGGTCAATTTCTAAAACCGGAATTTAAAGATGTCTTTTACTTCAGTGGCGGCATTTATGCCATTGTACTGGGGATCGGAGTTTGGCTAGCGGATATTTTATTCATTATGTGGGAAGTTGCAAAAGCATTTCTGTTAGATTTTTTAGGAGAAGATAGTCAAAGCACTAATGAGAAGTCTCCAAAAACGCTCTTCCCCAAAGAGCCAATAAACTTTGGGTATTGAAAGTTTTCAAAAAAATAGCTCCGACCAATAAGGTTGGAGCTTTTTAATTTTCGCGATATTTATATAATAATTATTTGTGTTCTATCCTTTCCCTTTCTTTCTTCTCTTGGGTATAAAGCATATACGAATATATCGGCAGAGTTAAGACAATCACGGCAATAGCGAGGACGAAGAGGGCGATTTTCAAATTAGCGGACACAAAGGCGGTAGCCGCCATGAGCACGCCGGCCACAACAAAGACGGGGCCAGCAAGCTTATGCGTCTTCTCCCAGACCGCCTCGGAAGACAAGGTCCAAGGAGTGCGTATTCCCATGAACCAATTGGTTTTTACATTTTTTAACAAAAGACCAATTAGGGCAAATAAAACGCCGACAAGAATGGGCACATAAAAAGCGACATCGACTTTATAACCAAGACCGTTCAAGCCGGTCATGATATACATTATAAATAAAAAAACCAAAATTAAATCTTTGAATTTATGATAAATGCCGGCAAAGGCAATATACTGCTCTTTTTTCGGATCAAGATAGGGGAGCAATAAAAATAGCAGATAAATACCGAGCATCATTATCGGCAACATGAAGGAGGCGGAAAAAACGCCGCTATAACCATTTACTTCTCCCTGCAAATTCCAGTGAGTCGGCACTTGCGCCGGAAAATTTTGATAATAAAAAACGCCGGTGATAAAAGCTAAAATTATTAGCAAAACGGCGAACCACTCGGTTTTAAAACTTAATTTAATTGGATTAGTCATATAAATTATTTAGATTAACTCTTTATATTTTAGCAAAAAATAGCCCTCCGGTCAATTGCCAAGCAGTAGACACTTGCGAGCAAATTTAAGGAGTGCTATAATTTTTTCATACCCCCACCCCAGGTATGGGTATAATAATATTTTAAAACTATGACCAAAGAAAGAAAACACATCCTAATCGCTTTTAAAAAGGCGCGCAGCTTGAGTGAAAATTTAATTAATATGACCGAAGAAGGCGAATACTGCGTCAACATCATGCAGCAGAATTTGGCCGTCATCGGGCTCTTAAAATCCGCCCACCAACAGCTTATGGCTAACCACCTCAACACCTGCTTTAAAAGTGCCATGGCTTCAACTAACGAGAAGACTAAACAGAAAATGGTGGAAGAAATTTTAAAAGTTAATAAATTAGCCGGAAAATAATATGTCTAATAAATTAGATTTGGCCGTTAGCGGCTTGCATTGCAAAGCCTGTGAATTATTAAGTGAAGATCGTTTAGAAAAAATTAAGAATGTGACGAGCGTCAAAGTTAACCATAAAACCGGGCGGGCAGAAGTTTATTATGATAAAGAGAAACCATCTCTTCCGGAAATTAAGAACAGTTTAGAAGAGCTGGGTTATAAATTAGAGGGCAAAGATGAGGCGGCCAAAAGCGGGCCGAGAACCGAAACTATTCTTCTTTTGCTCATCGGAATCATCGGCGTCTACTGGCTAATCAGCCGTTCTGATTTATTTGATTTTAGTTCCTTTCTGGGGGCCCAGCAATTTTCCTACCCCTTGGCGCTTATCGTCGGTCTTGTCGCCGGGGTTTCCACCTGCTTAGCCCTGGTGGGCGGTTTAGTGCTCGGCGTGGCCGCCAATTATTCGCAAGAACACCCGGATGCGAGCCGTTTCCAAAAATTTCGACCGCACCTCATATTTAATGCCGGACGTATCGGCGGCTTCTTTATCCTCGGCGGTGTTTTGGGCTTAATCGGTTCGACTTTTAAACTCTCCCCTTTCTTCAACGGCATTTTAATGACTCTGGTCGGCCTGGTTATTTTATTCCTGGGTCTTAAGCTGCTAAATATCTTCCCTGCTCTTAATGATATTGATATTACTCTCCCCAAAAAACTGGGTAAAAAAATGAAATCGGATAGCGGCTTGATTCTGGGCGCTCTGACTTTTTTCTTGCCCTGCGGTTTTACTCAGGCCATGCAAATTTATGCGCTCGGCACCGGTAGCTTCTGGGGCGGCGGCTTGGTCATGGCCATGTTTGCCCTCGGTACTGCCCCCGGCCTGCTCAGTATCGGCGGGCTTGCCTCTTTGCTTAAGAAAAAACATACCGATATTTTCTTTAAGCTAACCGGCGGAGTCATCATTCTCTTTGCTTTATTTAATCTCAACAATGGCCTCAAGCTCATTCAAATTTCCAGCGGTGCCTCGGCGGAAATTTCCGATACCGAGAACTCGGCTCCCGCTAAGAAAAGTTCTCCGGCAACTTCCGCGCCGGCCACCAGTACCGGGGTTGAGATAAAAGACGGTGTCCAAATTGTTACCATGACCGAAACCGGACACGGCTACATTCCCAATAACTTTACGATTAGCGCCGGCCTGCCCGTGCGTTGGGTAGTTAACGCAGAGGCTCCCTATTCCTGCGCCAGCGCGCTTGTTGTCCCTTCGCTCAAGCTGCAAAAACAATTACAGCCGGGAGAAAATATTATTGAATTCACTCCGACATCTGCCGGGACGATTGCCTTCTCCTGTTCAATGGGGATGTATACCGGAACTTTTAATGTAAAATAAATTTATGGAAAATAAAATAACAGTCGGCGTCACCGGGATGCATTGCGCCTCCTGCGCGAAATTAATCGAATCAGAATTACGAAAGGACGATAATATTAAAGAAATTAATATTAACCCCATGACCGAACAGGCGGAGATTGTAACGCGTCAAGATCTCAATCAGGCCGATATTAATGAAAGGCTAAAAAAGCTGGGTTATCAATTTCTGTTCGACTCGGAGAAGCCTAAAAAAAAAGTAGTCGGTGGTTCTGGCACCCAAAGCGAACCGACAAGCCAACTTAGTGTTTTTAAAAAACAAAAAAATGAGGAATTGTTAAACCAAAAGAAAAAGCTGCGTGTAGCCCTGCCCGTCACGACGATAATGCTTATCCTTCTCCTCTGGTCAATCGCCGCCCAATACTTAGATTTGCCGCTTAAAGAATTGCTACCCGCCTCTATTGTCATGCCCTTTATGTTTATCGCCTCAACGGCTATTATATTTTGGGTCGGGCGTGATTTTCTAAGCGCCGCCGTCCGCTTCTTCCGCTACGGCAAGGCAAACATGGATACCTTAATCGGTATCGGTACCGGCACAGCTTATTTCTATTCGGCTCTCATTTATCTTTTCCCCGCCCTCCGTCTTAGTCTGGGCTTAAGCGACGCCTATTTCTTCGACGTTTCGGTAGTCGTTATTACTTTGGTTTATCTCGGTAAATATCTCGAGAATAAAGCAAAGCTACGGACCAACGAAACAATAGAAAAATTAATGGCGCTCCAAACGAAAACCGCTCTGATTGAGGAAAACGGAGTAGAAAAAGAAATTTCTCTTAACGATTTAAAAATCGGCGATTTAGTTATCGTCAAGCCGGGCATGAAAATTCCGGCCGACGGCGAGGTTGCCTTCGGCGCTTCGGCCGTAGACGAAGCCTTGCTGACGGGCGAATCTTTACCGGTTGATAAAAAAGTGGGCGATAAAGTTATTGGCGCCACCATTAATAAAGAGGGCGTACTAAAAATAAAAATAAACCAGGTCGGTGAAACTACGGTTTTAGCTTCAATTATTAAAGCGGTGGCGAGCGCCCAAAACTCCAAAGCCCCAATTCAAAAAATGGCTGACTATGTTGCCGGTATCTTCGTGCCGATCGTCTTGGGACTGGCTCTAATTACTCTCGCTTCCTGGTTAATAATCGGGCCGCATTATCTCAGTTGGTCGCAAACCGTTAGTCTCGGCATTACTTGTTTTGTGAGTCTCTTAGCCGTCGCTTGCCCCTGCGCGCTTGGTTTGGCAACACCAACCGGCATCATGGTTGGTCTCGGCCTGGCCAGTAAAAATGGCCTGCTCATAAAAAATGCTGCAAGCCTGGAAAAATTCGGCAAAACAAAAATAATGGTCTTTGATAAAACCGGCACGATTACCGCCGGCGAGCCCAGCGTGACCGATAGTACACCTTATGGCATCGAGCGCGACGAACTAATAACGCTCGCCGCCTCCCTCGAAAATCATTCCGAGCACCCCTTGGCTCAAGCTTTAATTCACGCTGCGCAAATAGCCAAGCTCGACCTCGTCATGGCCACCGCCTTTCAGGCCATACCCGGCGAAGGCGTTAGTGGCGAAATTAATTTAAAGAAATATTGGCTGGGCAATGTTAAAATGATGCGAGCAAAAAAGTTTAATTTGCCGGAAATAGAAATTGGCAAATTAGAAAAACAAGGTAAGACAATAATGCTTTTAAGCGACGAAACCCACGTTCTTGGTTTAATTGCCGTCGCCGATAAAATAAAACCTGATGCCGCCGCCGCCATCGCGTCTCTGAAAAAATTAGGTATCAAAACGATTATGCTTTCTGGTGATCGCCAAGAGGTGGCTGCTTATATCGCTTCGCAAGCCGGTATTGATGAAGTGATTGCCGAAGTTTCACCTTTGGAAAAGGCCGCTAAAATTGAATCTCTGAAAACAGGCGGACTAATTGTGGCAATGGTCGGCGACGGAATTAACGATGCTGTCGCTCTCGTGGCCGCCGATATCGGCATCGCCATGGCCACCGGTTCCGATGTCGCGATTGAGTCGGCCGACATTACCGTGCTTAATGGTGATCTAAATAAGATTAGCCAGGCGCTCAAAATTTCCCGCCTGACCATGAATAAAATTAAACAGAATTTATTTTGGGCCTTCTTCTACAATATCATCGCCATTCCAATTGCGGCCGGCGTTTTTTATCCGGCCTACGGGCTACTGCTCAGTCCGATTATTGCCGCCGGAGCGATGTCCTTTTCTTCCTTAAGTATAGTATTCAATACTCTACTAATGCGCCGGGTAAAAATATAATTAATAAGCATTTCATGGTAAAGAAAAAAGAGTGTTCGCGAAAGCGAGCACTCTTATTGTATTCGAAAGAAAAATTTTAAGCAGCCTTGTCCAACTTGAGTCTGACGCACTCAAATAGGTCTCCGACTGTTATAAAATTATCCCATTCTTCGTCTTCAATCATAACTTTTAGTTCTTCATGAATATCGAAGGTAATGTAGTGGCGGCAGAGAGTAACTTTGTTCTCCGCCGATTCTTGCTCTTTGCTCAGACCGATTTCTGAGAAGGAGGTTTGCAGGTTGATTTCACCGACTGTCTTTTTACAGACGATCAAGGTGTTGAGGGCAATTAACTTAATGATTTTTTTAAAGATCATTATTCTCGTGGTTTTGGTGGGTTAGTAAATCAGTTAATAAATCGTTTGATGAAAAGTACTTTTAAGACTTTAATTATAGTACATTAATCTATAAGTGTCAAGTAAAACCTATGGCGTTCTAGCTCATTTTAATACCAAGAAAAGCTCCTTAATTCAGGTACCAAATACCGTAATTTAACGCGGCAGCAAAAGTAACCCAGACAATATAAGGTATCATGATATAAGCGGCCGCCTTTTTAATTTGGTAAAAATAATAAATATTAACAAAAATCATCGACCAGAGAGAAATGATTGCGTAAAAAGCCAGCATGGGCGATTTAATATAAAAGAAAAGCAGAGACCAATAAAGATTGAGAAATAATTGCGCCCCGAAGCTGAGCCAGGCCGCCCGAAAATGCAGCTTATCCTTTCCCTGCTTCAAAACAAGAAATAAAGCGATGCCCATCATGATGTAGAGTAATGTCCAAACGGGACCAAAGAGCCAATTCGGAGGCGTGATAAAAGCGGGCTTAACTAATGTCACATACCAGGTACTGATAGCGGGGGTCGTTACGAGCGAACCCAAATAACCGATCAAAAGCGGCAGGACTAAAGAAATAATAAAAAGATAGAAATTTTTAAATTTGGCATTCATAAATTTTGCGCTTATTATTAAGCTTCCTTAATCTTACCACAAATTATTAAAAATGTTAAAAAATAAAAGGCCCGTTGCGCACGGGCCTTAAATAATGTTGATATATTTTTTATTCGCTTCGTAAAGCATCAACCGGATCAAGCCGACTCGCCTTAAAGGCGGGATAGAAACCAAAGAAAACACCGACTAAAACCGAAAAAGAGAAACCGAGAATGGGGCCAGTCCAAGAAGAAGTAACGGACATGAGTTTAAAATAAGAAATTATGGGAATCGCCGCTTGGCCAATTATCATTCCGATTGCACCCCCGATCATCGATAAAATAATTGATTCAAGTAAAAACTGCATAAGAATATCCGTTTGTTTGCCGCCGATTGCTTTCGCAATACCAATCTCTTTCGTCCTTTCCGCCACGGTGACAAACATAACATTCATAATACCAATACCGGAAACCAGCAAAGTAATGGCGGCAATCGCTGTCAGAAGTGTAGATAATGTTTTCGCGGACTCCTGCGCGGCCGCTACCATGCTACCAGCATCCATTATTTGAAAATCATTTTCCTGGCTGGCAGTCAGCTTATGCTGTTCCCGCAAAATCGCGGTAATACTACTCGTCGCCAAGCCAGTATTATCAACGCTGTCCACCGTGGCTGTAATCATAACTTGCCCGCGTGTTCCTAAAATACTTTTTTCGGCCGTACTGCTTGGAATAATTACCGCCTGATCGACTGAAATCATGCCGACGCGCGAACCTAATTTTTTTAAAACACCGACAATTTCCACTTTTTTGCCGCTCACTGTGAGTGTGCTACCAAGCAAGGAACTGGTATCGGAAAATAAATCAGATACTACCGTACTGCCAACAACGGCCACATTAGATCGACTGCTTATGTCCTCTTCCGTAATTCCCCGCCCGGACTGTATCGTCAAATTTGATAAAGAAATAAAATTTTGGTCGGCTCCCACGACGGTATAGCTTTTGTCTGTCGATCCATAAGAAACGGTGGTATTACCCTGGATAGCTCCCGTGGCCGAAGAAATATGGTCGGCTGTTAATAATAGCTGGGCATCAGAAGTTGCCAATTTCGAGCTGCTGGTAAAACCACGACCGCGATTCGGCATAATCAGAATTGAATTGGCGCTCAGATTTTGAAATTGCGAATTAACCGATTCCTGTGCGCCTTTCCCCACAGCAAAAACGGCGATAACGGTTGCCACGCCGATAATAATTCCGAGCATAGACAGAAAAGTGCGCGTCTTTTTGGCGAGCAAAGATTCAAACGACATTTTTATAATTTCCCAGATCATAATGGTTTAATAATTGTCACGCAATTTATAATTATTGTCCACCACTTGCCCATCGCGTAAATAAATTATGCGATCAGCATATTTAGCCACCTCCGTGGTATGAGTTACCATCACTACGGTTCTTCCCTGATTCTTAAATTCGGTAAATATCTTCATCACTTCGACGCCCGACTTTGAGTCCAAAGCACCCGTCGGTTCATCCGCTAAAATAATTTCCGGATCGTTGATAAGAGCCCGGCAAATCGCGACTCGCTGTTGCTGCCCACCGGAAAGTTCCGTTGGTTTATGATGCATGCGCTCATCAAGCCCGAGAGATTTAAGAAGCAGGCGCGCTTTTTTTTCTCTATCATCTGCGGACATACCGGCATAGAGAGCCGGTAAGGCCACATTTTTCAAAGCGGAAAAGCGAGAAAAAAGATTAAATTGCTGAAAAATAAAACCCATTTTTTTATTACGAATAAAGGCCAAAGTAAAATCGTCCTTCACTCCACCAATATCTTCTCCGTCTAAAAAATAACTCCCCTCGGATAAAGGATGAAGACAACCAATCACATTGAGAAGTGTTGTCTTCCCGCCGCCAGACTCTCCCATAATCGCGACAAATTCACCTTTTTTTATTTCCAAGTCAATCCCCTTAAGAACAGGAATCTCTTCCCCGTTCCCGAGAAAATATGATTTATGAACATTCTCTAATTTTATCGCTAAATTATTCATAGCATTAATAGACAACAGTCTCTCCTACCTGTAAGCCGCTCATAATTTCTACTTTCTTGCCATCGGTAAAACCAGTAGTGACATTGCGAACGCTGCCATCAAGCATATTAACTGATGGCTTGCCGCCGACATTGTGGACGGCTTGGACTGGCACGTCAAGCACGCCGGTGACACCGGCCGTTATAAATTCGACCGAGGCGGTCATACCCTCTCTAATCTGAGCCTTATCCGTATTAGTTAGGATAACCCGCACCAAATACGTTACGATCCCATTTGTGCTCGTCGTAGAAGTTAAAGAGATGAAACTAATTTGTCCGGTCAGGTTAACGCCATCAACCGCGTCAAAAGTCACCTGCGCTTGATCGCCGACTTTCAATTTACTAATGTCCGCTTCCTCCACGTTAACCTCAATATAAAGCGTGTCGTTATTGATAATAGTGGCTACTGTTTTCGAAGTGCTATTGTCTAAAATAATATCTCCGACCTTATAATTAAGCGCGGAAACAACACCATCAATCGGTGAAGTTAAAGTCGCCTGTTCCATATTATATTTTGCCTTATCGACAGAAATAGCCGCTGAAGTAAGCTGAGAACGAGCCGAAGCCAAATCCGATTCTTTAACTGGCGCGATTAAATCCGCATAGGTATTTTTCGCCTGAGTCAAAGAAATCTCACGCGATTTCACAGATATATTAGAATTATTTATATTCTGTTGCGCTTGATTTTGAGCAACAACTAAATCACTTTGCGCCTTAGTGTAGGCGAGCTGATATTGGCTCAAACTATTTTTTGCATTATCAACTGCCTGAGTCGCGCTATTCAAACTACCCGTCGCCGCATTGGCGCTTGACTGGTTTGCATTAATCGTTGCCTTAAAGCCGTCGAGTTTCGATTGCGATAAATCGGCATATGTTATGGTCGCGTCTAAAAGACGTTGCATGTCATGCAAATGGCTCTGCATGGCCGTTAAAACAGCCGCCATTTTTTGAGCGGCCGAATCAATATCGCTTGTACTACTATTATCATTTAAGCCTGTAACCAAAGAATCGAGATTATTACGCAAATCTCTGACGACAACATAACTAAATTTCGAATCATTAAGCGTGGTACCGTTAAGCGCTCCCAAGCCGGTCCGAAAACTACTATTAATATTCGTGTCATCAACGCCAATTATACTATCAGAATCGCGTAATTGCTTAACTAAAGTAATATTTAAAGATTTTAGAGTATTTATCAAACTCAAATATGCATTATGGACAATTTCGCTATCGCTAATATCAGCATTCATTTTTAAATTATTTTGGGCGGTCGCAACATTATTTTGTGCATTAGCCACGCTCTGATTAGCACTGGAAGTTGTCTGCTCCAGGCTAATTTTTGCTTGGTCAAGGGAAACCTGAGCCTGATCGATAGAGGTTTGTGCGTTTTTAATTTCGCTATCGGTTGCCGGTTCTTGCTTTGTTTGAAAATTGGCGAGTGCTGATTGATAACTGGAGTAGGCGTTTCTTAAATCAAAGTTTAATGTTTCCGTCTTTACGGACGCAATTTTATCACCTTTTTTAATTTTATCCCCCTCCTTAACATATACATTATTTACCTCGAGGCTACCGGAAACAGGAAAGGACAATTCAACGCCGTCCTTAGCCACAACCTTACCGGTTGAACTCACGGAAATTTTTATGTCTTCTTTTTTAACCGTGTACTCTTTCGCCACGACCACCGCCGTCTTAGTTTTGGCATTACGAGAATAATAATAGTAAGCTCCGGCCCCGGCCACAAGTACAATTAGGGCAATGATAATAAATTTTTTCTTAAAAAGAAAGCTAAAAATACCTCGTTTGGCCTTTTTGCTTTCATCGAGAATTGACTGCGCCATAATAATTTTTAATTAATAAGAATGAAGTCGGCTACCTTTTTATCGGTAACTGATGTATTTAACCAAATTGTAATAAATTTATCAGCCGTAATATCCGCCAAAGTCGCCTCAACTGATTCTCTTTTTTTGGTAGTCGCATTAACATCAGTCTTTAGCATTTGAATGCCGACCGGGATAGTAATTGTCTCTTCGCCCGTGCTCATCGCTTTTAATTGGTCCATCATGGCCGTGCGACTATTTGCGCTATTTTCTCCTTCCGGGCCACCCGGTCCGGCAAAGCCGCCCGCTCGCCCGGCACCGGCTACACCCATACCGGGACCTGCCCCGGCTCCTGTCAAGGAAATAGCTCCTGTGGCCTGATTCGCACCCGGGTTCTCTGGTGTCGAGCTTGCATTACGGCCACCCGCGGGCTGTTCCATTTTAAGAATAACCGCTTGATTCCCGGTGATTGACTTAACTACGCCCCGGATGTCCGCCGGTCGATCAGGCTGGCCAAAATCCGGCATCCCGTTAAATCCACGTGCGCCAGCGTTGGCCGGATTACTAGGCTGATTATTATTTTGACCGGATTGATTAGCTTGGGGAGTCGTCTTACTGCATCCCGTGGCGACAAATAAAAATAGCACCAGCATGGCTGACACTGAATAAAAACCTTTCTTTTTGTTCATACTTTTTATTTTAAAAATTGATAGTTTGCGTAATCTAACAGTAAATACGCCTCATCTAACTAGTTTCTTCAAAAAAAAGTGGCCCCGTGCTAAGGGGTCACTTAAATTAATCAATTTTTATATTTAGAACACGGGAGCAAACGCACCAGGCCGGGCCGGTCCCGATGGTAAGGGTCCTCCGGGTAAAGGCATTGGCATTGGCATTGGACCATTAAAATCATGGAAAAAGGCACGCCCGGCATTAACCGGCAAAATCTTATCAGCGCGAAAAGCGTGATCACCCGTTTCTTCTCCGAGCAAACGAATCGGCTGACCAATAATAATAACTGCACCCGAGTAAGGTTCCGAGTTATCGACGTTTACCAACCACTCTTCTCGCCCGCGATCAACTAATACATATTCGGAATTTTCATCCTTCCCGATAACGACGCCCGACAGACGTCCTTCTTCGGGCTGCGACCAAAAATCAATATGACGATTTATAACGTGGTCATAAAAAGGCGCTTGGCGACCGAGAATATTATCCAACTGCTCGCCGAGCCCAGATACGTAAAAAACTGAACCCAGGATTATGCTTAAAAGAATCGCGGCTCCGGCCAAAAGAATGCTTGAATAGCGATAACCTCTTTTTGTATGTTTAAAATTATAATAAAGCACAAAAATAAAAATACCCAAGAAAATAAACCAGAAGTAAGGCAAAGTTAAAATGAAAAACTCCAAAAAGGTTTTTTTGGTCTGATCATATATTTCCCAATCATTATACTTAAACAAGTAAATCATGACCGAGATAGCACCCGCGCCAATAATCAAGGCGACGGCGCCAGCCAACCAAACCGCAGAATCCTTGAGCAAAAATTGCCAGCGCGGTTTCGGGCTGATCTTATCTTTTTTTATCTTCGCCAATAATTTGTTTTCAAAATCGGCGTTGTTTTTATCCAACATATTTTAAATCTTAAAATTCTTCCTTTCAAATTCTAATTTAAATTCTTGCTTCGCCTTATTCATCAAAGAAGCCACCGTGCCCAGCGGCTTTTTTAGAATATCCGAGATTTCCTGATAACTTTTCTCTTCCAAAAATTTCAAGACTATGACGTCGCGATATTTTGGTTCCAAATTATCCAAAACTATATTAATCGTCTCGCGCAATATTTTATTATCGACAGCACCCTTAATATCAATATCAGCCGTTAGGTTTTTGGCCAATTGATCGTCCAAATTAACCGCATAGCCTTCGGGCCGCGCTTTAATTTTACGATGGCCGCTAATCACCTGGTTATGAGTAATACGATAAATCCAGGAAGAAAATTTTAAATCCTTATTGAAGTCGTTTAAATTTAGGTAAACCTTGATAAATACTTCCTGCAAAATGTCTTCCGCGTCTTCATTATTGGCATTAGTCAGGCGCTTCACATAACTCGTTAGTTTGCCTTTATAGCGGTCGACTAAAAACACAAAATTACTCTGATTGGATAGAGTTAACTTCACTAATTCGGCATCGCTAAGCTTAGCGCTGTCGTCGCCGATCATATCTTGATTGATTATATCTGCACTGTTCATGGTTATTATTATAGCATTTTAGGACTTAATTTAAAAGTCTGGCACAAAAGAAGACTCTTGTCTAATTTACATTAAATTGCTATGCTATAACTTTGTTTTAATTATATTTAAATTATGGAAAAGATTATCGTCCTATACGGACTGCCAGCCGCCGGAAAAACTACTCAGGCGGAAATAATTCATAAGAAATACAACCTTTACCAGTTCGGAATGGGTGATAAATTACGAGCCGAAATCGCCGCCGGGACAGAACTTGGTAAAAAAATCGAAGCGACAGTCGCGAGCGGTCAGCTTATCCCCGATGACCTGATGGCAAAAGTTCTGCAAAATGTCAAAAATGAAGCTCAGGCGGGAGGCATTGTTTTCGACGGTTTTCCTCGCATCATGTCTCAGGCGAAACTCTTAGACGAAATGCTCTCCGAAATTAATTTGGAAGTAGATTTATTCGTACTCTTAAAAATCAGCCCGGAAGAAGCCGCGCGCCGCATTAGCGCGAGAGCTGAGCATGGCGCCCGCAATGACGATAATGACCCCGAGGCGGTGAAGCGCCGCTTTGCGGTTTTCCAAAAAGAATCAATTCCTTTAATCGCTCACTATAAAGCCCGCGGCAAATATCTCGAAGTTGACGGCGAGGCCAGCATACCCGAAGTATTTGCAGCTATAGAAAAACACGGAGCTTAGCTCCGTGTTTTTTGTTGACAAATAAGAGATAATATTTTAAGATTCACGGAACATCTTGACCATTAACAATCCACAAATATTCACCAAAGTATTAACCAAAAAATTCTGATCATGAACATTGAATGTAGGTCAGCGGCAATCTCCGCCGCCCAGTTTATTAGAAAAAAATGCAATTGCCATATCGTTGGCAACAAAAGAGGTGAACGTGCCCCGATTGGTTTAATCCTCGGCACGGGCTGGGGAAACGCGCTGGATATCGAAATCCAGGCGACAATTAATTTCAAGAATATTCCCGGCTTTAAGACTCTGGGACAACTCGCTGGCCACGAGCGAAAAGTGATTATCGGCAATTACGCCGGCCGTCAATTAATTATTTTAAGTGGTCGTGTTCATCTTAACGAAGCCCCAGCCGACCCAGAAATTTATAGAATGGTTCGGCTGCAAACGGAAATGCTCTTTCTGTTGGGTGTTAAGGAAATTATTGTTACCAGTGCCTCTGGAGGACTTTGTCGTTCATCTGGCGCCTCTCTTCGAGTAGGAGATGTCGCTGTTATTGACGGCTTCGTAACTCTGTATGCACCCGACATGCCACTCTGGGCTGGAGAATTCTATTCACCCGAAGATGCAATAAATGAAGATTTAAATAAGATAGTATTAAACTATCGAAATAAAAATCTGAAATGTTTGCCAGCCGGCTACGCCATGGTTCGCGGACCTCAATTTGAGGGACGTAAATATGACAAAGCCTTACTCGCGAAAAGCGGCGCCGGGGTTGTCGGCATGAGCACCTTGCCCGAAGCTTGCATCGCTAACATATACGATGCCAAATTTCTCGGCCTAAGCTTTGTAACCAATAGCGACAGCGAAACCCACTCACACGAAGAAAATCTGCGCCGAGCAGGGGCTGCTTCGGAAAATTTGGGCAACTTGCTTGAACATATTATTTACCATATGTAACGGTCAAGTGAAGACAAAAGCAAACAATCATCACCGCCTCAAAACCGGTGATTTTTTATTATAAAAAACACCGGATTAACCGGTGATTTTTTATTTACGCACGGGATGAGGGAATCGGACCCCCGCCTGCTCTTTTGGAGAGAGATATGCTGCTACTACACCAATCCCGCAATTCTCCGGCTAAGCCGGAGTAATCAATCCTCTATTTCTTCTCAACCATCGGATCGCCGCAGCAAACTAAAGTTCCGCCGCCGTCCGCAATAAATTTTACTTCATTACCGCAATGTTGGCAAACATAAATTTTATCCTCGCGATTTTCCATATGATTTATAATTAATTATTAAAAACTCTAATTAATAATTCTTACTCGTCTAATAATTCTCACCCATGACCTCAAAATAAGATTGCGGATGATTGCAGGTCGGGCAAACTTTCGGCGCTTCCAGCCCCTCATGAATACGGCCGCAATTAGCGCATTTCCAACGTTTAATTTCCGGCTTCTTGAAGACTTCGTTATTTTTCACATTCGCGAGCAATTTTTGATAACGCGCTTCATGCGCTCTTTCGACTTCCGCAACTTCATGAAATAAACGCGCCACCTCGCCGTGCCCCTCCTCTAAAGCATCTTTTTCCATATTCGGATACATCGTTATATTTTCATAACTCTCGCCTTCAGCGGCCGCCAGTAAATTCGCTTCTGTTTCGCCAATTAATTCAAGTTGCTTTGCCCAGAGCTTGGCATGTTCCTTTTCATTCGCTGCCGTTTCTTCAAATAGAGCAGCAATTTGCTCATAGCCGGCTTTCCGCGCAACGGAGGCAAAGTAAGTATATTTATTTCTGGCCATCGATTCACCGGCAAAAGCATCCTGCAAATTTTTTGTTGTTTTTGGTCCGAACATAAATTTATAATTATTTTATTAAAACAAAATATTATTATATCTCTTCTATTTTTCAGTAGCCAAATGCTTAGGGTGGTCGAGTTTTTCCTCCTTCTTTGCATCTTCACAACCCGCGTCCTCCAAGCTGCCGCAGAACTCCAATTCATAAATATGAAAAATCGTGACGGCTAAAGCGACTAAGAGCGGTCCCACAATCACACCCCAAAAACCGAATAGGGCGATGCCGCCAAGAATTGAAAGAAAAACAAAAATCGGATTAATTTCCGCCTTATCTTTAATCATATACGCACGCACCACATTATCAATTAGACTGATAACGAGCGCTCCCCAAGCAAGAACAAAAATTCCCTGCCAAAGGTCACCGACGAGTAGATAATAAATACCGACCGGTACATAGAAAACTAAGGAGCCGAGGTAGGGCAAAAGAGAAAGGAGAGCGATAAGAATAAAGGCCAGAAAAGGCGGAAAACCGACAATCGCAAAACCGATTGCGCCAGCTATACCCTGAGCGAAGGCGGCCACAAAAGTCGAAACCAAAGTTGTATAGCTTACTATGCTGAACTTACGGAAAATCTCTTCATCATATTTATTCGGAAGCGGCGATAAATACATCAAGCGCTGCAGCATTTTTTTACCGTCCACAAAGAAAAAGAACATGATCAAAATAATCAGGAGCACGGACAAAACGAAACTGGTCGTTTCGCGAACGGCGGAGGTTGCACCGGACAAAAGCCAGGTACTCGAATCCTTGAAAGTCGTAAGGATGGTAGTTTGAAAAGCTTTATCCTGAAAATTAAAACTTTCTAAATTAAAGAGGCGCAAAGGCGTCGCCTGAAAGAGCCTGTTTTTAAAAACATCATTAATCGTATGGTCGTTAAAAAAGGTTACAGTATCGTCATAAGCAGCGACCGATTTTTCGGCACCATAAATAACTAATTTTACGGACGGTAAAATTATTAAAGCAACGAGAAGCAGACACATTAAAAGAGCGGCTAAATTCTGCCGTCCTTTTAATAATTTGGTCAGGGCCAGAAATGGCTTATAAAAAATCGTCGCCAATACCGCCGCCATTAATATTTCTGTGAGAAAGGGCCTAAAGACCAAGTAGCAGCCGAAAATGACCATAACGACCAGAATCAGCAAGAAGGGCTTGGTTAAATTTTTAGGCATAAAATCCTATTTAGTTTCCTTATGTAAAGTATGTGCTTTGCATTTATTGCAATACTTCTTCATTTCTAAACGTTCTTTTAAAACTTTCTTGTTCTTATGAGAATGGTAGTTTGTTGTTTTGCAAACGGTACATTCCAATTTCATCATGTTGTCTTGGGACATAATTTTCAAAAAATTAATAATACATTTAATATATATAAACAATATACAAAAACGGGCTAAAAGTCAACTATTGGGCAGCCTATCCCATTCTCTATTTTTACCTAATTTATGCTACTTTTGACAATTCGAGCAATAATGAGTCCCGCGGCCAGCCAACTTGATACGTATAATCGAACTGCCGCAAACTAAGCATTTTTCATTCTTACGACCATAAACGCGCAAATAACGCGAGAAATTTCCCTGTTTGCCCTTAGAGTCGACATAATTATTGAACGTGGTGCCGCGACGAAAAATCGCGCGGGTAATCAATTTATTAATTTCTTTTACCAGTTTAGCAGTTTCCGCCGGCTTAATTTTATTGGCCGGGCGAGTGGGTAAAATCCCGGCGGCAAAGAGCGCTTCATCCACATAAATATTACCCAAGCCGGCAATTAATTTCTGATTTAATAAGACTGCCTTAATATTCGTGCTTCGTTTTTTTAAAATCGTCTCAAGCCGCTCCGCCGTGAATTCGGATGTGAGCGGTTCCGGCCCGTAATTATTTTTCAGGATCGCAGCGAGTTCTTCTTTATTAACAAGTTTTAGATAACCGAATTTCCGTAAATCATTAAAATATAGTTCCCCGCCCCCGCTAAAATAAAAGATGGCGCGGGTATATTTATTCGGTAATTCACCGCCCACTGATTTCTCGTAGGTCTCGCCCCCTAAACTATGGCCGCCGACGATTTTATTACGGCCGCTTTGGTATATTAATTGTCCGGTCATTTTTAAGTGCACTAATAAAAATACATCGCTCGAAAAAGCAAAAATTAGAAGCTTGCCTCGGCGCTCTATTTTTATGAGCCTGCGTCCGAGCAAAGTCTTTTTAAAAAAAGCCGCGGAGTGAGAGGCGGTTTTCGGAGAAATAATTTTGAGGTCTGTAATTTTTTTGCCGACCAAAACGCCTAAATCACGGCGGATGGTTTCGACTTCGGGTAGCTCTGGCATATTTTTAAAATGATAATAAAACAACAATAACAATAGCTAAAGCGATGAAGAGAAGCGCAAATAGCTTTAATAAACCGATTCCTAATTTATCCGGATTTAAAAATGGCATAATATTTTATTATTAGAATATTATCATTATTTCAATGAATTAACAAGATAATAAAAAACCGGGTTTTTGGCCCGGTGCTATAAATTCTAATTAGTTCTCTTGAGAATACTGAAACAATCTTATCTGTTCACCGAGGTTTTTCACTATAGAGGGATCTTCACATGTTTTACGGCGAATAAAATCGATAATTTCTAAGAGAATTTCTGCCCATGTTCCTTTAAAATTTGGCAGACATTCATGATCGGGATAAAACAGAATAGCTTTGTTCTTCTCCTTAAAATAAAACTTAGCCGTCAATTTTTGTCTGGTTTCCCGATTTGGATCGTTTGGATCATTATCTTCGTATTCGTCATCTCCATAATAATCGTCCAGAGATCCATAGCTCCGCCAAAGATTAATGTGACCTTTAATCAAAGAACCTATTAATATCTCCTCGCCGCTTACTTCAATCAGTTCGCAAAAAGGAATATCTTCAATATATTGCCGCCACAGTGCAATATCTTCGCGATCTTTTACAATCGCATTGTAAAGCTCTTCTTTGAGCAAAACAAACGCCACCCTAAAATCTTGATTCATCGCTACCTCCTTTTTTAATGTGTGTGGGGAGCCTGGTATGATTTGGGAACCTGGCTCGTTAACAATACTTATGTTGATATTATAGCTTTAGGCAAATAAAAAAGCTACTGTTATTGATATAATCTCAAGTAGCTTCAAGCTGAATCTTTTCATTCATTTATTCTTCAGCCTCAGATAAAGTAACGGCCGTGGTGTAACGGGGAATATTTAATTTTTTTCTCATATTCCTGATCGTTGAAATAGTAACTCCTACATTTTCCGCTATTGTAGTGTCAGGTAGGCGTCCCAGAAAGGGGTTAACTTTAGTTTTCCAATCAGTTACTTCTTCAAACTGGTAATCTATCCCAATGAGTTCAAAGGCTTTTTTTATGCCTCCATGGTGGAAGACGGCCGAACGAAAAACCCCAGGATATTCTGCGGATAATTGTTCCGGAGAAAGTAGCTCATTCCCCCTTAGCTGGTCTAAGGTTTGGATATCACAGTAAAATGGGATACTGATCGTAGAGTACTGCGAAACACATATCAGGCGAGGCTCAAAACGAAAACCGCAAGCACTGCAAGCAGTAGTAAAATCTTTTGGGTCACGATTAAACCCGCTAAGAATTTCGATGGCGGTTAATTCTCGCCCACAATGAGGGCAGTGTCCTTCGGGAGTATAGGTCTCTCCTCTGAGCTCCTGGATCAAGGCAATCCGTAATTTAAGTCTTTGAGTTTGAACTAACAGAACCCGTTGTTGTTGGGTTAAGGTCTGTTCTTGTCTTAGAACAAATGATTGACTCAGCATAATTAAAGATTTAAAGGTTAAACAATGATTGAATTAATTCCCAAATTTACCAAGAAATCAGATAAATTTAGCAATTAACTCAATGTAGCCTTATTTTTAAAAGAGCAATAACTAACAATTTAATATAACACAATTATTTATTAACGTCAAGCATGCAAAGATAAAAAAATAGACCTCAAAAATTGAAGTCTTTTTTTAATGTGGGCCGAGTTGGATTCGAACCAACGAAGGCGTAAGCCAGCAGATTTACAGTCTGCCCCAGTTGACCGCTTTGGTATCGACCCTTATATATTTATCCTGGTCTAATAATAAAAAAAATACCGGCGCTTGTCAAACAAAATCAAGAAAACGCCGGTATTTAGCAATATTTTATTTAATATTTTGGATTAAGACACGGACTAACCCGTAGGAAGCAAAGATAATTACCAGCCCAATGGCCGACCAAACAATGATATCTCGGCCCTTTTTAATCTTATCAGCACTACCGCCGGAAGTCATCCAAGTCAGACCGCCGAAGATAAACATAATTAAAGCGATTGAGCCGACTACTCCCAGAATAGAATTAATCACCTTACCAATTAAAAGCTGGGGGGTCATACAATTAGGGGTATTCGCGGGGCAAAGAGGGTTGTCTAAAGAGAGATTGGCCCCAAGATTGTTTATTACCGTGTTCGGATCGCTCGAATTATCTATAATAGTTGATGAATCCCATTTACAAAGTGGCAAACTACAGTTGGCCTGAGTTCTACCAGCACAAGGCACAGCCACGACACACTGGGGGTCCTGAAAACTGCAACCTACTGTCGGCGAGCAGGCGCTCGGCCCCTTGCCAACACAAAAGCCGGCGTCCACGCAGCTACTTGCCGAAGATGTGTTCGGTAAAATAAATAAAAAACTGAAAACTAAAACGAATAATAATTTGTAAATGCTTTTCATAATTTTTTAATGATTACCTATATTATACCAGTATTCACAAAAATAAAAAAGAGGACAAACTGATTGTCCTCTAATTACCTGCCCCTAAATTTTTTAGGGGGTGATTTCTTCAACGGTCACGGTAACTAATTGATCGCTGTTAGCCTTAATCTTATAGTAGACATGGGCTTTTTCCGGTATTTTATCCATACCGAAACAATGACTACCATCGCTGCCAAAAACTTCGAAATTATAAGTCGGCGATGACCACGTAAAGCTGGCTCTTGTTCCCTCAGGAGCGCCGATAAATAGAGTTTCTTCTCCGTCTTTAAGATTAAAGACTTTTGAAGAATTTAACAGGATCAGTGCGCCCGATTCCGTTGAGTTCACGTGTCTTATCTTATCATTTTGCTCCGTTTTTTCAGTCCGCGCTTTGTTGTCCTTTATTACATGGGAGTAATGCCACACCGTAAGGAGCCCTGCTTGCAAAAACATAAATAAGACAATTGCTGTTCCAAGGCCTGACTTGGTAATAACGGCGGCGTCAACGGCGGAAAGAACTAACAAGCAAGAAGCGAAGGCTATCGAAACAATCAGCCAGAAAGCCCAGCTTGGCGCGACGACGAAGTACAACAATAGGTAGAAGAACCAGAAGGCGACCGTGGCCACCAGAATTGCTGTCCCCAGCCTGATCCAATCCTCTTTTGTCATTGGTTTCAAGGAAGATGGAGACGAACCATTCGTCTGGGTAGGGGTTTGCGTCGTGGTTTGGGATTGCGGATTGTTTATCGCATTTCCTTTTGGGTGAGCGGCTAAATTTAAAATTTTCATCTTTTAGGTTTTTTGTGGTTTACTTGCTGCACTGAATCCGGTGCCAAATTTGGCACCACTCGAGGCCTGTCCATTTTCTTCAATTAGAATTACTTTGTCAGCGGACTTTGACTCCGAAATGGCATCCCATTTTCGCATTTCAGTTAAATACCGAGCTGATTGCTCCGGCTCAAGCTTTAGTGACAATAATATCGCACCGATTCTCCCTGCCTCCCCCTTTCCTTCAAGAATTTTTGCTTGACTCCTCCCCTCTGCCTGAACAATAGCTGTCTTTTTTTCGGTTCTAGACTTAATAAGAGTAACTTTAGCGACTTCTAAGTCCTTTTCAATTTCTAACTTTTTCGCCCGCTGATCAATAATACCTTGGGGCAGGCGAAAGTCGGCAATCACAAAACTTTTCGGAGTAACGCCAAACTCTTTTAGACTTAAGTAAAAATCTGAATTCTCGAAATCCTCCTTAGTAGCATCCGCAGTTGTGTTATTTGGCAAAGCCGGAACTGTGTTATTTGGCAAAGCCGGAACTGTGTTATTTGGCAAAACCGAAACTGTGTTCTTTTTCAGATCGGTATAACAAGCGATGTTATACAAATTAAATTTTCCTTTCAGGTTCATCGCCTCATCAAGCGTATACATCATGAAATTCACCCGTAATATTCCGTCGGCCTTTTCCTCGATAGCCTCGAATAAGGCATTGATTTCATAAGTTGCCTTTTTCGGATCATCGAGTTGAAAGTAAAGATAGGCGGATACACCGACTCCGGAGCAATCTTTGAATTCTACGTCTCCTTCGCCAAAACCGTCCTTCACCTGTTCGTCTAAATACAGAGCCATAATCTGCTGGCCCAAAAACACTTGGCTACTTATTTTTTCCAAACCAAATGGCACAATAAAATTTAGTCCAGCTTTTAATTCTTTGGCATACTCACCAAATATTTCGGTTACCCAAACAAATTTATTAGGGACTTGTTTTAATGACGTTCCAATTGCAGTGGCAATATATATGGCAATTACTACTGCTGTTATTATTAAAATAACTAGTTCAGCTAACCATAAACTAATGATTAAGGCTAAAATGAGGGCTACTACCGGTGTTAGAAACACCAGGAACCACAAATTTTTATTCATTTTCTTCATTTTCTCTTCCATGATATATATCTGTTTTTTTCGTTAATATTCAGTTTTTAAAGAGCCTTTTTTGCCACTACAGCCAGGTCTCATTAATCAATTATTATATCACTTTTTATAATATCTGTCAATAGAAATGAAAGTGTCCCGCTTTCTTTTAAAATTCAAAATTACAATTTGCTAATATTAAACAAATAATACATAAAATGCCAATAAACCTTTGACATTTTGTGTGAAATAAGATACACTTATAGCCACCAAAACCAAGTAAGATGTACATAAATAAACAAGAAATCCGAGTCGTTTTTTGGCACAACGACTTCTCAGACGAACTCAGCGTCCCTGTCTGGTACGGGAAGGATGGGCCTGTGGCCACTCGTCTGGCCAAACTTATTCCGTCCGAAATTATTTTCGAATGGGAATTCCGCGGAGGATTCATCCGCCCTGGAAAAAATACTCTAATCGAAAGCCTGGAGAAAGCCGACGTCATTATTTGTGCCTATGCCCGTAACATGGACATAGAAAATGATCATATGCATTGGCATGGCGCCGAGCATTCCCTGCTCGCAATCCTAAAAAGCGTTAAGAAAAAAAATAAAAATATAAAAATATTTTTTGCTCAGACGCCGTTCCATCTTTTAGAAAAATTCAATCAAATCGGAACCTTTGTCCCCGATTTGAATGACAAAAAGATAGATGAGTACTTTAAAAGCTTAAATCGTTAATAAAAACGATTAGCTCTAAAACCAAAAGACTGCCCACTTAAGGCAGTCTCTTTTTTTTACTGAGCCGTCTTCGGGATTCGGACCCGAGACCTTCTCCTTACCATGGAGATGCTCTACCAGCTGAGCTAAGACGGCAGTCTCTTATAAACTATCAATCTTTTCTTGCCACTCGCCTAACTTATTATTTTCCGGATTAACGGCCGTTAATTTCTCTAAAGACGCGAGCGCCAAGTCTTTATCTTTTTTCATTATACTTAAATCCAAAATTAAATCAAGGTAACGCGGGCTATTCGCTTCAAGCTCAAGCGCTTCACGAATGTTTTCCAGGGCGGCATCAAGATCTTCCGCCTCTCTTTCTACCCAGGCCAGTGCGAAATAAATTTCCTGCAAAGTAATTTCCGCCATAATTAATTCGTCGTCTTTATGTTGGCGCGCCAGTTTCAAGGCATATTCATAAGTTTGGCGCGCTTCTGACCATTTTTTCTGCTCATCATAGAGCTCCCCGAGCTTAACGAAAGCGCCAAGATTTTTCTGATCAAGACTAATAATCTCCACCAAGTTTTCTTCCGCTTCAGCGTAATTTTCTTTCTTGAGATTATCGGCATGAGCCACCATCAAATCTTTAATCATTTTTTGCTTTTCGAGCAAAGGAATTTTGGCTGCACTTTTATAACTAAGCTTCACCTTTTTTAATTTTGTCTGCCAACTATGTAAAAACCCCGAGGCCCAACGGCTCGCAAAAAGCCAAACTCGAGCCACCTTGCCGCCGACACGCGCCAAATCACGCTCTACCTTCTGTTTGATTATCTGATCTTTAAATTTTGCCTCCTTCTCGCCCGGCATATTATTAACATCAAGAATAGCGAGTGCCGGAAATTTCTTTAAAATTATCGCCAAGATAACAACGAGACAAATTCCGATCAAAATAATTGAAATAATTGTAGGCATATGATTAGCAATTAAATTTCCCGCTCTTAATTTACTATCTGCGGGAATTCGTTAATTTTCAAACTGGCACCGCCGACCAGTAAACCGTCAATCGCGGCTTGAGCCAGAAATCCGGCCGCATTCTTACTCCCCACGCTACCGCCGTAGAGCACGCGAAGCTCTTTCTTAAGAATTATTTTTGCTTGTTTTTTAATATAGTCTTGAATTTCCGCTGCTTCAACCGGCAAAATCGCTTTGGCATTTTTATTGGTACTGATCGCCCATACCGGTTCGTAAGCAATCAATAAATCGCTCGCGTTTTTTATCTTAACGCCTTTTAGCGCGTGGCGCAACTCGGAAAGCAGATACTCCTTAGTTTCGCCCGCCTCTCTTTCGGTCAATTTTTCGCCGATACATAAAATCGGAATAATCTGTTCAGCGAGGGCCGCCTTAATCTTATTATTAATAATCACTGAATTTTCATGCAGGTGTTCACGTCTTTCGCTATGGCCCAAAATCACATATCGGACACCCAGGGTTTTTAAATTATGAGCTGAAACTTCGCCGGTATAGGCCCCTTTCGCGGAGGCAGCGCAATCTTGCGCACCCAGATTAAGTTTCGTCCCTTTTAAAATCGGCCCGACGAACGCTAAAGCGGAATAATCGGGACAAATCACGACGTCGTTTTTTACGGTTTTTATTTTTTTAGAAAATTGTTTAGATAGTTCCAAACTTTCTTTGATTGTCAGTTGCATTTTCCAATTCGCGATAATTATTTTTTTCATACAAATATTTAAATTATTTTTGGGACTGCGCCCAAGCAATCGTTCTTTTAATTCCCTCTTCCATATTTATTTTCGGTTCCCAGTCAAGCACGTCTTTAGCGAGCTGATAACTTAAACAACTACGTCTCTGCTCGCCCGCCTTGCCAGGCATCTCTTTAATTTTCATCGGCCCACCCAAGGTTTTTTCGATATAGCTGCCGATATTTAATAAATTTGTCTCTACGCCCGAAGCAATATTTATTTCTCCGCAGCAGCCAATATTAAGAGCGAGGTATAGCGCGCGCACGACATCGTCCACGTAAACGAAGTCTCGAGTCTGCAGGCCGTCGCCGAATTGGAGACTTTCTAAGCCCTTCACCGCGTTATCAATAAATATAGCGACGACACCGGCTTCACCGCCTTTAAATTGGCGCGGCCCGTAAACGTTAGCAAAGCGCAGAACCGTATAATTAAGGCCGTATACCTGATAATAATAATTTAAATACTTTTCCACGGTTAATTTATGGATGCCGTACGGAGACACCGGATAAGTCGGACTATTTTCCGTGGTCGGTATTTCTTCCGCTTCGCCGTAAATTGCGCCGCCGGTTGAAGCAAAAATAATTTTCTTAACCCCGTGCGCCTGGGCGTTCGTAATAATATTAAGTCCTCCGAGCACATTTATCTTATTATCATAAGCCGGATCGGCGACCGATTTGCGCACATCAATCTGCGCAGCCAAGTGATAAACAAAATCAAATTTCTCTTTCTTAAAAATTTTTTCTATTTTTGGAGAGCAAATATCCGCTTCATAAAACTTCGCCGCCGCATTCAGATAATCTTTACGACCCGAAGACAAGTCGTCGATAACGACAACTTCATGCCCTTCGCTTATTAATTTGTCGACCAGGGTTGAGCCGATAAAACCGGCGCCGCCCGTCACTAAAATTCTGGCCATATATATGAATATAATAACACGCTTTTTAGATAAAAAAAACCCCACTGATTAAAGCGGGGGTAGGCGCAAAAATGATTAAGCGGCCATAGGAACAAAGACGCGCAATTTTCTATCCCCGCACCAAATAAAACTATCTGTATACGCCTCTTCCTGGATAATAAGTCCGCCTGCAGTTACTGTTACGCAGGCGACAAATAAATTGTCCCCTATTGCTGGCTTGTCCTTGTCGCGACGGAATAAGAAGAAATTTGCGTCCGTCTTTGACAAAAAACCGGGATAAATTTTATTAAACTCACATATTTGATCTTGGGTAAGCAACAGCTCCTTGAGCGGACGCTTGAAATCGTCAAACATCTTTATAAAAGTGGCGTCACCGCTAATTTCACGTCCAGCAATTAATGTCGCCGGCGTTGATTTGCCTGGATTATTCAAGCCACGAATCAGTAAGCTACCGGAGATAAATTTTTTAAATACGTCCGTCGCATCAGATAAGATGCGTTTGCCATCCAAAGCTTTAATCGGCAAGCCGCTTGCTTCCGGGAGAAAGCGCAAACAGCTTTCAGTTTGATTTAGAGTTTCTGTTTCCATAATATACTCTTTTTTGGTTAAAGAACTATTTAAAGCTATAAAAATAAGCTTCAAATCATTAAAACATAAAGGTAAATATTAGTCAATGTTTATGGGCGCAAATACATTTTGGACATATTATTTAGATTTGCCTTTCTCCCGGTTTTTTGCTAAAATATACTAAGATAATTAATTAATTTTGTTTATAATTCTGTTTTGTAATATGCCTAAAGACCCAAAAAAAGAAAACGCTTACGGAGCTGATCAGATCACGGTTCTGGAGGGTTTAGACCCGGTGCGGAAAAGACCGGGTATGTATATCGGCTCAACCTCCAGTGCCGGTTTGCACCATTTAATCTGGGAAGTGGTCGACAATTCAATCGATGAAGCCATGGCCGGATACGCCACGGAAATTTCGGTTTCCCTGCTCCCGGACGGCATGGTTTCGGAGTCTGATAACGGCCGCGGTATTCCGGTCGAAAAAATGAAAGCGACCGGCATTTCCGCGCTTGAAACCGTTTTAACTAAATTACACGCTGGTGGTAAATTCGGCGGCGGCGGCTATAAGGTTTCCGGCGGTCTGCACGGTGTCGGCGTTTCGGTGGTTAATGCTTTAAGCGAATACTTGAAAGCGGAGGTTAGACGTGATGGTAAAGCTTGGGAACAAGAATATAAAATTGGTAAACCGCTCAAGGCGGCCAAAGCCGTCGCAAATAGCAAGGAAACCGGGACGACGATTACTTTTAAGCCCGATGCCACCATTTTTACGGAATTGGAATTCAATTGGGGCAAGATTTTGGACCGTTTGCGCCAGCAATCCTATTTAACGAAAGGTATTACGATTAGTGCTTATGATAAGCGTGAAGGTCACCGCGAGAAAAAATATAAATTCCATTTCGAGGGCGGCATTAAATCCTATATCAAATCTTTGCACCGCAATAAAACCGTTAAGAATGATACAATTTTTTATATCGATAAAGAAGTTAATGATTGCCGGGTCGAATTAGCCTTGCAATATAACGATGAATATAACGAAAATCTTTTAGCCTTCGCCAATAATATTCATAACCCCGAGGGCGGCACCCATGTAGCCGGCTTCCGTTCGGCTTTAACCAGAACTTTGAATAATTATGCCCGCGCCAAGAACTTGCTCAAAGAAAAAGACGAAAATCTGACCGGCGACGATGTGCGCGAGGGTCTAACCGTTATTATCAGCGTTAAATTACCGGACCCGCAATTCGAGGGTCAAACTAAAGGTAAACTCGGCAACGCGGAAATGAAAAGTTACGTCGAGCAAACTTTTGGCGAATTTTTCAATACCTTTTTAGAAGAGCACCCGAAGGAAGCGGAAGCGATTGTCGGTAAATGCGTATTATCGGCACAGGCGCGCATGGCGGCCCGCACCGCACGCGCCACGATTCTGCGCAAAGGCGCTCTTGAAGGTATGACTCTCCCGGGAAAACTGGCCGACTGCTCAAGCCGCCATCCCGAAGAATGCGAATTATATATCGTTGAGGGAGACTCGGCCGGCGGCAGCGCTAAGCAAGGACGAAACCGAAAATTCCAAGCGATTCTGCCACTACGCGGTAAAATTTTAAATGTCGAGCGGGCACGTCTCGATAAAATGCTTGCCAATAACGAAATTAAAAATTTAGTGATTGCGCTCGGTACTAATATCGACGATCAATTCGATATTGAAAAATTGAGATACCACCGCATCATTATCATGACCGATGCCGACGTCGATGGTGCTCACATCCGAACTCTACTTTTAACTCTCTTCTTCCGCCACTTTACGCCGCTTGTGACTGACGGTTATATGTATATCGCTCAGCCGCCTTTATATCAATTAAAGAAAGGCGCAACTATCCGCTATGCTTATAGTGACGAGGAGAAAGAAAAAATTATTCTTGAACTTGGGGGCAGCCTGGAAGAAGCGGTTGAGGTCGGAGAAGAAAATGATGACGGTGAAAGCGTTGAGATAAGCGAGGAAGAAAATATGGATGAATCTGAAACCGGTGCCAAGAAGGGCAAAAAGGGTGAAGAAGAAGATAAGAAAAAGCCGAATAAGATTACTATCCAGCGATATAAAGGTTTAGGGGAAATGAATCCGGACCAGCTTTGGGAAACCACGATGAATCCGGCCAGCCGTATCGTCAAACAAGTAACGATTGAGGACGCCGCTAAAGCGGACCAAATCTTTGATATGTTAATGGGCGATAATGTCGCGCCGCGCAAAAATTTCATTCAAACCCACGCTAAGAAAGTGCAAAATATTGATTTCTAATATGTATATTTATATTCTCACACCGATCGTCGCTTTTATTCTCGCTCAGGGCGCGAAGGTCTTCTTGCGCTCTCTCCACCATAAACTAACTTTCCATGATTTTTTCGCCTACTCCGACATGCCAAGCGGGCATACTTCGGTCGTAATATCGCTGGTCACAATCTTAGGCTTGAAGCTCGGCGTGAGCTCACCGCTTTTCGCCATTGCCTTTGTTTTTGCAACCATCGTCATTACCGACGCGATTGGTTTGCGCAATTACCTTGGACTTCACGGAAAAACCCTTAACGTTCTGGTCAAAGATTTAAAGGAAGACGAATTTCTTGATCGCTCCTACCCGAAGCAACTCGAGCATATCGGCCATACCCCGCTCCAGGTGCTTATCGGCGCCCTGGTTGGCTTCATCACAAGCTTATTAGCCTGGTTAATATTTTAAGAAAACGCCGAAATAAAATTTACGCCATCCATAAAAAAATCCCCCAGTGTTTAGCTGAGGGCTTTTTGTTTAGCTTTTTCGTATTTCTACGGATAAGCTTCTGAGTCCATTAATGTCTTTGAATCTTTTGCTTGTTCGGGTTCTCCCGGAAATCCGTTGATGATGTCCAATAGTTGACCAGGTGTTTTTTTTGAGGCAAAACTGGCTGTGACAATTGGAATATCCGGAGAGAAAAGCAAGTTGTAACATTGGTGTTTTTTAGCAAGCGCTTCAAGCGCAGCTAAATCAATGTTCAAATTGTTCAGATCAAAGTTATTAAATTCAATCTTTTTCATCGCCTTGACGATGGCAATAAATCCGGCATCCGTGCCGCGCTCGGTCGCTTCAATTTTTAGTGAGACGTATTCAGCCAGCATTTTGGCTATTTTTTCAGCATCGGTGATTTTTTTTTCCATTTTTCTTTCCTCCTTTTTTAGTTAATTTTGTTTTCGTTTTTATAAGTACAATAAATTTTTTAACTTTCTACTTTACTATATTTTTTAGTTTATGTCAATAAGTGAATGGCCGGTCATTTCTTCCGGTTTTGGAATATTCATAATCGCTAAGATTGTCGGCGCTAAATCTCCTAAATTACCGGCCGGGGGTAATAAGCTTAAATCATCGTTTACCGGCTCGCTCAATCCGATGGTCCTTCCTTTAAACTCTTCACCGACGATAATAAGCGGCACCGGGTTACTTGTCCGCTTGGTATCAAGTAATTCGGTAGCCATATTCTTCATATACTCGACATTACCGGCCGCCGAACTAATAAGGATAATCCCCTTCTTATCTAAAACGGCGGACACAATTTGCCGTAGATTTTTATCAATCGCTTCTACCGTCTTTTTTATCATTTTAAAGTCGCCGCTCGCAGCAACCAAATCAAGCGTCGGCATAACGGTCGCAATAAAATTATATTTATCCGTTTTTAGCGCTTTGACCAGTTCACGGCCGATTCGATTAAGTACTAAAGACGACTTTAGGCTTTGCGCACCCGCCTCCGAAGAAATGATTTTCCATTCCTCATACATTAATTTCTCTTCTTGATGGCCATTGAAAAAATGAGTGAGCGCGGCTAAGCGTTCCGTTTCGGTTATTTTTAATTGCGCTAAATTTTTATCGGCTAAAATTTTAGTAAGAGTAATTGCCGGAATTATATTTTCATCGGCAAAATCGGAGCCTGCGCCCAGGCTTAAATAACGGGCATTCAAAGTTTTTTCTTTTGTGCTTAAAAGCGCTACCGGGTATTCTTTAACCAGCGCGGAGAGAGTTGGCGTCTTGGCTGCAAAAAAAGCATTCGCCTCACTCGCCGGCGCGATGCCCCAACCATCAAGCAATAATAAAACTATCGGCTGTACCGAAAGAGGATCTTCAGGGACTGAGTTAGAGATTAAATTAGTCATTTTTATTTATAATTGCGTCTATTTCGAGCAAACGATTATATTTAGCAAGTCTTTCGCCACGTGATAAGGAGCCGGCTTTAAGGTAGTCGGCGCCGCAGGCAACCGCCAAATCAACAATAAAATCGTCATTGGTTTCCCCGCTCCGATGCGAGATAATAAGCTTGTAACCGTGTTTCTGAGCTAATCTTATACAATCCACAGTTTCCGTCAAGGTCCCGACTTGGTTAGGCTTAATGATTATGGCGTTGGCCGCTTTTTCCTTCAGGCCCTGGCGCAAGCGATCCGTGCTCGTCGTAAATAAATCATCGCCGACTATCAGCATTTTAGCTCCAAGTTCGGCCGTGAGCTCACGCCAATTTTCCCAATCGTCCTCGGCTAAACCGTCTTCAATATAAAAGAAAGGATATTTTTTTAACCATTCATTATATAAACCGATTAAGTTAGCGGAGCTAAAGTAAGTATTATCGAGAGTAAATAAATATTTTTTTGTAGATTCTTCATAGAGAACCGAGGAACCGACATCAACGCCGAGACGGATATCTTCACCCGGTTTGTAACCGGCGCGGATAACCGCCGCCAAAATCATCTCAATCGCTTCAATACTCGAATCTAGATCCGGCGCATATCCGCCCTCGGCTCCGGTATCGGTATCATAATGCGCTTCACGGAGAACATACGCCAGTTCATGAAAAATTTCCGCGCCTTGGCGAACCATATTAGCGGCGCTTCCCGCTTTCGGAATAATTAAAAATTCTTGAAAATCTAAGTTTGTATCCGCATGCTTGCCGCCGTTAAAAATATTAAAAAGCGGGACGGGAATGTTTTTCATTTCCGTAAATTTAAAATGTTCACGTAAATAAATAAATAATTCCTTCTTTTCGCTCAGTGCCGCCGCCCGCGCGCAAGCCAGGGAAACGGAGAGAATTGCATTAGCCCCTAAATTTTTTTTGTTTTGGCTGCCGTCGAGCGCAATCATCGCCTGATCAATCTCTTCTTGCTTGGTAATATTTAAGCCGATTAATTTCGGGGCGATAATCTCGTTGACTTTAGTAAGTGCCAATTGTACGCCTTGACCGCCGTAGCGTTTTAAATCGCCATCGCGGAGTTCAATGGCTTCGTGGCGACCGGTTGAAGCACCGCTCGGCACGCTTGCCTTGGCGCTTAAACCATTATCTAAAGTAACTTTTGTCTCCAGCGTCGGATTCCCACGCGAATCAAGAATTTCCCGCGCCAGAATTTTTTTTATTTTTGCCATATGTAAAAAATTATTTAACGACAATTTTACTCAGTCCCGGCATCTTGCCTCCGCCCAGATAGGTGAGCATTGCCCCGCCGGCCGTTGAAATCCAATCGACGTATTCTGCCATCTTGGTTAATTTAAGCGCTTCAATCGTTTCTCCCCCGCCGACTAAACCATAAGCGCGTCCACCGGCCCGTGAAGCGACCAGGCGCGCAACCGAAAGGGTCCCCTGCTTATAGCTTACTTCTTCAAACTTGCCCATCGGCCCGTTCCAGACAATCGTCTGCGCCGCGCTTATGTACTGTGCGAAAAGTGAAATTGTTTTCGGTCCGATATCTAAAATAATATCGTCCTTTTTAACAGCCTCAATCTGGCGCAAAGTGGGCTCGCCTAATTTTGTTTTTACGACGAGATCAATCGGTAAGACTATTTTTGGCAGTATTTTTTTTCCTTTGTAAAATTTTTCCACGTAAGAAACGCTATCGGCGTCAAATAAGGAACGCCCAATCTCCAGTTTTTGATATTTAATAAAATTATTGGCGAGCGCGCCGCCAATCAAAATATGGCCGGCCCTTCCCTGTAATTTACTAATTAGCGGGGCCTTAGTACTAATCTTCGCGCCGCCCATAATTACCACTAAGGGTTTTTCCGGACTAAGAACTTTACTCACGGCCATAATTTCTTTCTCCAAAAGTAAGCCCGCATAGGCCGGTAAGTATTTTTTAATCGCGGAAACAGAAGCTTGAGCGCGATGACTAACTGCGAAAGCGTCGTTCACGTAGATATCGGCGAGTGCCGCTAACTCCTTGGCGAATTTAGGATCGTCATTAAGCTCTCCCGGGTTAAACCGCAGATTTTCCAGCATGATAATTTCACCGGCACCGAGCGCTCGGGCCGCCTTCTCAACTTTCGGTCCGATCGTTTCCGGCAAAAACTTCACCGGTTTTTTCAGTAATTTTTTTAAGTGGAGTGCAACTTGTTTTACCGAATAGGCCGCCTCCGGCTTACCCTTGGGCTCGCCGAGATGCGTCGCAATAATTAAACTTGCGCCCTTGCCAAGTAAAAAATTTATTGTTTCCAGTCCCGCCTTAATCTTATAGTCCTCCGAGATCTTACCGCCACTAAGCGCGACATTAAAATCTACCCGTAAAAAAACCTTTTTATTTTTTAAACTTTTAATTTTTTTTAGGGTCGCTATTTTCATATCACTATTTGTTTTAGGCACTATTTATTTAGAGAATATTATTTTATTTCGCCCAATTTAATATCCACCTCTTTTTCCTGGCCGGCATGAATATAAGTGACCGTTACTTTATCGCCCGGCTTATAGGTGGAAATAATATCCGCCAAATCATTGGAACTATTAATCTCGCGATTATCTATCCAAGTAATAATATCGCCAGCCACCAAGCCCGCGCTTGCCGCCGGACTTCCTTTAACTACCGCTACCTTATCCGCTCCCGAATAAATTAAAGCTCCCTTTTCCAAACTTTGGCTGGGAATACGCGCCGTCGCTAAGTCTAAATAATTGACTCCCAGAAAGGGCCGCAGCGCCACACCCTGTTTCCAAAAACTTTGCCAATAGGAATCATAAGCGAAAGCGGGAATAATTTCCTTATCCGCGCTGATAATCGCCGTTAAGTCTCCCGACAAATTAAAAACAAAAGAATTGTTTTGAATCGCCTCGGAATTATCGGCGAGGGCAACGCGGGCATTTAAGGAATCACTATTTAAAATCTCCGGTGTTTTCTTAAAAGAAGACAGGGTTGTCGGCCAAACATTGTTATTATTATCAATCACAATTAATGACTGCCCCAGAGATAACTCCGAGCGCGGGACGATTTTTCGAACTGATAAATTAGCGGCATTAGCCAGATGGAAAAAAGTAACATCGCCGGGTAAATTCTTTAAAACGGTTATTTTATCGATCGTATAAATTTTTCGGTCCGACGTGACGACCACGTAGCCTTTAACCGCAAAAGAGTCTTTAAGCTCAGCCGGGAGTGAAGACATAATCCAGCCGTCGCTCGTTATTACCAGGCCCAAAAATAGCGGGTTGTCCAAGGCATAATAATCCGGTCGCAAGGGGTCGGTATCGGTCTTCGCATTTATTTCTTTAAAAACGCTAACGAGAGATGGTGAAAGCGAATTGATCGTTTCCGTTACTTTAACGTCCTGATTAACCACGACTTTTTTCGGATCGCGAATTATAAGACTGGAAAGATTGTTATTTAAATCGGTTAAATTCACATCGGGACTATTGGGTAAAGAAAAATCGTTCAAAAAGTAAACGCGCGTAACGATTTCGCCGCAGGCCCCGGCGACTAAACCGGAAACAACCGCCAGAACAATAAGCAAAAGAAAATTATTTTTTAATTTTTTCATATTATGAGTAAATTTTTAGTTTAGAGCCAGCGTGCCGTCAAAAGAACGACAATAAATATTAAAGTTGTAATGATAATCGGCCATTTTAAATTTTTAAAATCAAGACGATTCTCCTCGCGCCATTCATTAAATAAAAGCAAAAGATAAAAGATAATAGCCACCAGTAATCCCAAGACATTATAATTTAAAGGCAAGAAGAAAAAAACTCCGGCGAATTCCGCTAAAATCAAAACATTAAGACCGAGAAAGAGCCTCTCGTCGTGACTGCTTTTCGTCTGAAACATAAAAAATTGGCCGAAAATAAAAATACTTAAAATAATAAAGCTCGCCAAAAGTAAAATAAATGGCCAATTGAGAAAAACCGTTAAGCCATAAAGATTGGCGGCCAGCGCAAAGGTCGATAAAAAGGCGCCGCTAATTAGAAGGCGGCGCAATTTTATTTCCCGCTCGGGGGCAGAAAACGAAAAATGATAATAAATATTCTTTAAATATGAATATACGAACCAGGCGTTAAGTAAAAAAATTAATTGAATCCAGACATGGCTGGAAATAATGGCGCTATAGAAAGAAAAACTTAAATAAAAGACGGCCGGCGCGACAATATATATCGGCCAAAACTTCTGGCTTCCCTTTTTAACCAAAGCTCGGACCGTATAAGCAATTATGAGCAGGGCTAAACCTAAGGACACGAAGAAAAAGTCGGGTCGGAAAAGAAATATTTCATCGAGCGCCCAAAGAGAAAAGCTGGCGATAATTAGATACCAAAATGTATTTTTCATAAATTAATATTAAGGATTAAGCGCCGCCCCCGCATCGACCGCAGTAGTCGAGGTATCGGTCACCAACTCGCCGTTAACCATATTAACCGGCACCGCTGGCGCGTCGCTCACCGGCAATTCCAAGGCGGGTGTGGTGGTCGTTTCCCCAGTATCAACACTCGGAGTCTCAAGCGGAGCAGTCTCGGGAACTATTTCCGGTTGGCTCGCTGGCGCCGGACTTATAATATAATCATCTCCGCCCGCCGTCAATGTCAAACTTTTTACCGGATTTAAATCCGTCAAATTATTTATTTTCAAAAACTTATTGGAGAAAGTAAATAAATCGTCATTAATATAAAGGCTGCGTTTGACCGTATTATCATAATACCCGTAGCCGCCCCAGAAATCGGCGGTCGAATAATTCCCCCCGGCGGAGTGGTCGATTCTTCCTTTAAGCGCCAGGCTATTATCGACAATGCTAAATACCAGGGAGCCGGCAAAGCTTAATTTAGCATCCGTTCGTAAAACGGCCGGGATGACGATAATATTTTTGGCTTCCGAATAGAGAAAGGCTTTATGGTCTTGCAAGGCGATAGAATCGCTCGAAGCATCACCGATTAAATAGGAGTCTAATTCCTTAGGCTGGCTTAAATCCGTAAAATCAAATAGCGCTAATTTTAAACCGCCGACCTTAACATTGCCATTTTCATCCGTCGTTGCGTCGCGCCCGAGACCAATTAATTTATTGCCATTTTTATCGGCCGGATGCAAATAGGTAGAATAACCCGGTACTTTTATGGCTCCCAACACGACCGGCTTGGTAACATCGCTTAAACCGATAACATAAAGCGGGTCGGTCTGCTTAAAGGTCACTAAATAGGCGCGATCGCCCATAAAACGGGCCGCATAGATCTTCTCATCGGTTGCCAAATTATCGGCCAAACTGCCGACTACCTTCATCTCACTATTTAATACGTATACATTACTATAAGATTTTTCCGGGGTCGCGGTTAAGCGCGACCAAATCGGGCTACGCGTTGTCGCAATTCGAAAATAATCACCATTTTCATCCATCGAAAACTGGTTTAAAACTTGGCCACTTACCTCTCCCATGGCCTGATAAGTTAAAGTCCGGCCGCTAATCGCAATCTTATGGATTATCGTTTTCTCCATATCCTGAGCGCTCGCCGCTAATTTTTGCTTTAAACCGTTATCGATACTGGATTGCATGGCGGTTTGCGCGTCAGCGTTCAAACCATTTAAATAATTATCGATAATGGCGGCCACTTTATATTTTTTCTCTGCCGCGTTTAAAACATAAGCGGGCACCGCCTCAATTTTGCTAATTTTATTTTGGTCATCGGAAATAAGCGCCGGAAAAACCAACTCTCTTTTTACGGACTGCTCTAAATCATACTCATTCAAATATTGCGTGTAGGTAATATAAATATTTTTTTCCGACACATAGAGATTCTGCCCGGCATCAAGCAAATATGATTCGCCGCTTATGGTCTCGCTGTTATCCTTTAGATTTATCGCGGTAATATTGGAAAAAGAATAATTATCATAAGGAATATCAAAATAATATACATCCGGCACAAAACATTTAGGGCTGGCGGCGCAACTATTTGCCAAAACCGTCCCGCTATCAAGCACGCGCGGCAAGAGGGGTTCTCCATCGATATAATTGCCATAACTATTGGTGAACAGATAAGCGTAGTCACCAATCAAGCGCGCGTCCGCATAATTACCCTCAAAATCAAGATCGCGCACTAAACGCGGATTGGCCGGATCACTTAAATCAAACACTTTAAAAAAGGTATAAGCGTTTTGGCGCCGAAAACTTTTATAAACTCCCAGCGTATAAATTTGCTGATCCGAACCGAAGACCGCCAAATTTGTGCCATCAATAAAAATATCTTGCGGCCGGGACTCAAAGCTAATTGTCGTCACGACTGCCGCCTCGCCCGCCGGCTCGGCTTTTATAATTTTTAAATCATTACGCACCAGGGCGTAAATATAAGTACCGTCAGTTTTTATAATATCCGCCTCATCAACCCCTGCAACTTGGTTATTGGTTGTGGAATAATCAAGCGTACTTTCCGCAGAAAGACTACTCTCGTTTGCGCCCGAGTTAAGCGCCGCTGTTTGCCGCGTTGCGCCCGAACTTAGGCCGGCCGCCTGCGGTACCATGCTCATAACCTTGGTGCTAACCGAGTTTCCGTTGCCCGCGCTATTATTTTCTAAAAATGTTTTTAATTCATCATAACTGGCGAATTTTTTCAAAGCATTGGTAGTCGTCGCCACATCCTCGTTAAGCGATTCGTCGGCAACAGCCATATCGGAATTTACCGGGAGGGCCGCTTTTTTCCAAGGTAAGGTGCAAGCACTGACAAGAACGGCCAAAACGACCAAAAGGAGAGACAATTTAAATATTTTTTTTGACATAAACAAAAAATATTAGCGCTAAAATGGCTAATATTTATTATAGCATTTCACAAGAGCTAAAACAAATGAAATTGGGTAATTTATTGAGGGCGCGCTAATCGCGGAAGGCTTATTTAATCGTCACTTCCGTCCCAACTGACACGCGCTCAAAAAGATATTGCGCCGGCCCGATGCCAAGGCGGATGCAACCGTGTGAAACCGGCTTGCCGAGATGATTCTCGCCCTCTCGGTATCCGCTCGGCCAAAGGGGTAATTCATGAATTCCGAATTCACCGTGATCCAGACCCAGCCAATAAGGCATCCAAAGCTGATAGGCCTTAGACCAGGCCTTCGTGCTTTTGTTAATAATTTTATAAGTTCCGGTCGGAGTGGGCATACTCGCCTTGCCCGTCGATACTAAATATTCTTTCCAAACTTCGCCGCTAACCAAATAAGTCAACTTCTGTGTTTTTAAATCGATATGAATGCTATGCGCCAATTTCAGCGTCGAGCTGGAAAGCGGATTATGTGCCCGATCAATTTCTAAACCGTCTTTATAGCCGTCGCCGTCCGTATCCGGATTAAACGGATCGGTCTTAAATTTTAATTCATAATAATCGCTAAGACCGTCTTGATCAACGTCGCTTTTTTCAATTTTAATTCCGGCGGCATTGAAGGGCGAATAGCCATTGGCGATTTCTTGCTCATCGCCGTAAGCGTCGCCGTCCGTATCCGTCAGCTCGGCCGCCCAGGCATTCTCTATCTGCACCAGGCTAAATACAAACAAGGCAATAAAAAAAATGAAGCCAAAACTTAAAATATTAATTTGTTTTTTTGCCGCCATATTATTTGCCTAAAGAAAATTCACAGCCGCAGAATTTCTGACGATAGATGCCTAATTCCTTTGCTAAATCTTGCGACCGGCGGTACCCTTCATCCGCTTGGAAATCTTCGGCCAAATATAGGACGCCATACTTAGCTTCAAGTTCCCGACCGATTTTATTGATGCTTAGCGTATCTTTATAGGGACTAACCAGTAGGCTCGTACTAAAATAATTAAAACCCTTCTTTTTTGCGAGGGCCGCGGTTTTTTCCAGGCGCTCGCGATAACAAATCTGACAGCGTTCCCCTCTCTCCGGTTCGTTTTCCGTACCCCGAACTTGAGCGCGCCAGACGCCATGCTTATAGGGCTCGATTATAAGGGGTATACTAAATTTAGCGGCCACAAATTTGACGGCCGTCAAACGTTTTTCGTATTCTTCCGGAGTATTTAAATTTGAATTATAAAAATACCAGGTCACATCATATTTCGGAGCCAAGCGTTCACGAGTAATAAAGGTACTGCAAGGCGCGCAGCAAATATGAAGCAAAAGGCGCGGCCGCCCTTCATTTTTAGGCTTTTCATTTCTGGAGCCGCGGCGGTCGATAAGCCAAAAACCGATGACAATAAAAAACATCAGCGCAACCAGTATCAAGAGAGCCCACAGTTTGCCTCGGCTTTGCAAGAATAAGCCGCTTAAACCGAAGACTAAAGATAGGGCATAAAAAATCAAAACGGTCGCGCGAGAGCCGAGTCCAAGCGCCAAGAGACGGTGATGTAAATGTTTTTTGTCGGCAAAACGAAAAGGATTTTTACCGCGCAAGAGGCGGCGCAAGATTGTCCAGGCAACATCCAGAATCGGAATTCCCATAATCAAAAGAGCGATCGCGATTTTCCCGCCGGAAATAATCGCCAAGACTCCCAAAATATAACCAAGTAAAAGCGATCCGCCTTCGCCTAAGAAAATCTTGGCCGGATGCCAGTTAAAAATTAAAAAACCGAAAACTGTACCGGCGAGCAGGATAGCGGCAAACGCGATATCCGGTTGATAGTAGCGCGTCGTTAATGTAAAAAGAAATATCACCAAGCCGCCAATGGCGCTCACCCCCGAAACCAGGCCATCGACACCGTCGAGCAATTTCGTCGTATACATCATGCCTAAAAGCCAGGCGGCAATTAAAAGCGGTCCGATAATCAAAAGAGAATCCAAATTTATATAACCGCCAAAAGGATTGGTAATCTTTTCAATCGCCACGCCGCCAATAATTAAAGCGGCACAAGCGAGCAGGGGAAAAATTATTTGCTGTTTCGGCTTAAGGTTATATTTATCATCCAGGGCCCCGCCGATAACGATAATTAGGGCGCCGGCAAAAAAACCAAGCAAATGGGAAAGATGTAAATTACCGGATAAAAATCGCGGCGCGAAAGCAAACAAAAAACCGAAGTAAACTAAAAAAATAGCGACTCCGCCCAGTAGCGGTGTCGCACTCTTATGAATTTTCCGCCCGTCTTCTTTGTCCGTATCCGGCAAATCAACAATGCCGCGGCGCAGCGCAAAGCGGCGCACCAACATGGTTAAGCCGGCGCTGAGCACTAGACTCGCAATAAAAATAGATAAATAAAACATAAATAATAAAGCCACTTAGCCGCCGCCGCTATAAAGCGGCCGCTTTTTCTACTTCAATTTCCGCGTGCGCATTAATAACGACCGAATCGCGGCGTTTTAATTCTCCGCTTAAAATCTTATTGGCAATATTATCCTCAATTCTATCCTGAAGCAAGCGGCGGAGAGGACGAGCGCCAAATTTCGGATCATAGCCGTCGTGCGCCAAAATCGCCACGCCGTCTTTATCCGCCTTCAAGCCAATACCCTTTTCTCCCAAATTTTTTTTAATTTTCTTTAGCATTAAAGTCGCAACTGCGGAAACATCGGCCTCGCTGAGCGGTTTAAAAACAATAATGCCGTCGAAACGATTAATCAGCTCCGGCCGCATGTATTTATTTAATTGATTATCAATCAGCTCCTGCTTAATAATATTAAGCTTAGTCTGCGCTTTAATTTGGTCCTGAATATAGAGGGCGCCAATATTGGAGGTCGCAATAATAATCGACTCCGTGAAACTAATTGTTCTTCCCTGACCGTCGGTCAAACGTCCGTCATCAAATAACTGCAAGAAAAGATTTAAAATATCGGGATGTGCTTTTTCGATTTCATCCAAAAGAATTAAAGAAAAGGGTTTTTTGCGCACCGCCTCGGTCAAATAGCCCAGCGAGCCATCGACATCGCCGATCATTTTTTTGACACTATCAGCTAACTGATATTCACTCATATCAATCCTGACCAAATAATCCTCCGCACCAAAATAAACCTCGGAAACTGCTTTGGCGAGTTCAGTTTTACCGACACCGGTCGGCCCCAGGAAGAGAAAACTGGCAATCGGCCGTTTTCCGTCCTTAAGCTCGGCACGCGCCCGGCGCAAACTGGCCGCCACCGCGCTAACTGCCTCGTCTTGACCAATCAAGCGCTTATGGATTTCCGTTTCCATGTTTAATAGTTTCTGGCTTTCATCAATCGTAACCTTACTGACCGGAATACCGGTTAGCTCACCCACCGCTACGGCAACTTGTTCTTGCCCGCAGAAACATTTAGTCGGATCATTCTGGCAATTTTTCGCTGCGATGAGCGCCGCCTTTTCGAGCAAATCGATCGCTTTGAGCGGTAAAAATTTATCATGCAAATATCTTTCCGACATTTTCACAGCTTGCTCGAGCGCGCTGTAAACAACATAGACATCATATTTTGATTCCAAAAAACCGACTTTACTTTCGAGAATTTGAATGGCTTCATTAAATTCCGGCTCTTTGACCCCGATGGTGGTTAAAGCATTGCCCAGCGCGCGGTTCTCGATAAACTTGGTATAATTTTCCGTCGTCGCCGAAGCTAAACATAAAATATTTTTACGACTCAGCGCTTCCGCTAAAACTTCGGATAAATCCAAGCTCTCCTGGCTACCGGCGCTGATACCGATTAAATTCTCGATATTATCGATGTAGAGAATAATATTGCCGGAACGATTAATTTCATTTATCGCCGTGAGCAGACGCTCTTCAGAGGCAGAAGCGTCAGCTCCGCTCACTAAACGTGAAACATCAATTTCCACTAAACGTTTATCTTTCAAGAATACGGGAACCTTTTCTTCAACCATTAATTGAGCGAGACCGGAAATAATCATGCTTTTGCCGACACCGGTCGGACCGACTAAAATAACACCGCTATGCCCGCCGGTAAAAGCCTCAAAAATAGAATTGAGTTCTTTCTTGCGCCCCACGCAAACTTCAGCAGTGCCATATTTTGAGGCGACGGTAATATCGTGCGAAAAATGATCCAGGGTCGGCGTGGCAATCGCGGTATAAGCACGATTCATACTTGTTCCCGGCTTTAAGAGAGCTAAACGTCGATAGTCTTTATAGTTAGCGAGCAGGCGGCGGTTTACCCGAAACCACTCAACCGTATTAATTATTTTATTTTGATCAACTTCGAGCTCGTATAAAACCTCGGCTAAGCGCGGGTCTTTTTGATACAAAAAAGAAATCAAATTTAGGACCTCAACGCTGGGCTGATCTAAATTATAAGCGTCGATAAAAGCCAGAATAAGCGCTTCCTCGAGCGCCGGTTCCAGCCGCGTCTTGCCGGTAAAACCGTCATCCTGCGCCTTGGCTAAACGATGATCTATCAGTTCAACTAATTTTTTAGCGTTCACATTTAGCCGAATGAATAAAGTTTGAATTTCCTTAATTTTCAGAAGAACCCGAAACAGATGAATAATGGTAACTTCAGGTTGGCGTAATTTATTGGCTAATAGATAGGCGTCAGCGAGTGCCTCGAGCGTCGCCTCGTTATAAGCGCGGGCCACATTAAATTTTTTGGGCTTAGAATTCTCGATCGGCTTCTCGACCGAAAAATTTTTGGTGTCAATTTTATTATCCCGGGCCCGGGCTTCGCTTTTTTTGTAAAATAAAAATAAATCAAAACCCAGAGAAATCAGAAAAATCGTGATCAGCGGGTTGCTTTTATTCCAAAACACGAGTAGCCGCAACGGATGCGCCATTAGATCAACTTGGTTGCCATAAAGCCAGGCGCCAAAGGCTATCCAGCCGGCAAAAATAATAAGCCAGGTAAAAAATTCCAATATCTTTTCAACTTTTCTCCGACCTCGATCAAGCGTGATTACCGACTTCTTTAAAGTTTTATCCCAATATAAAAAACGACCCAAAAACCAAGCGCCGGGACGAGCACTGTCCGAATCCGGGCTAAAAACTATTTCTTCGGGTGTTGTTTTTTGGGTCAGCATATATAAATATTATTTCAGAATCTGAAAAAATAGAGCGATTACGAGGAGAACCGGAATTATTAGCCAGGACAAAATAAGAGCAATCCCTAAAAGCAGCCAGACTAAAAGCGCCAAGCCGCGGACAATAACCTGGACCAAGCGGACCAAAAAACTGATCAGACGACCCGCCCAATCATATTGACCGTACATCGGTACAAAAATATTTTTCGCCCAGACGGAAAAACCCAGCACCTTTTCCTGGTCTCGCCAAAATTTTCCGACATTTTTCAGGAGGCGGTAAAAGCCGACGCTATACCACCAAACCGGAAAATAAATAATTTCCAAAAGCAAAGAAATCACTATTTTTCCGCTATAAGTTAAAAAATTGTGTTGCAACATATCTATACACAATATACCATTTAATCTTAAAAAGATAAAACCTTAGAGAAATATTGGAGCGTCTAAAATCAAAAATTGACAATAGCCGGTTGATATATTATGATACTATTAGCACTCAATGAGTAAGAGTGCTAAACGACGCCGACAAATAAATATTCAGTTCTGCGTATATAAATATATAATATATTAATAAACATATGTTCAATAAATTTACCGATAAATCTCAAGAAGCTATCATCAACGCCCAAATTCTCGCCTCCGCTTACGGCCAGGCGAATATTGAAGCGCTCCATATTCTGCTTTCCCTGCTCCAGCAAAACGAAAGTCTAATTAAGCCAATCCTCGAAAAAATGAAAATTGATCCGGAAATCATCGAGGAATTTACCATTAAAGTTATCCAAAAATTACCGCGCGTTAAAGTTAGCCCTAATAAAGGTCCGGTGCAGGCTGTATCCGGAACGGCTGAAACCGCCTTGATTTTAGAACGTGCCCAAAAAGAGGCGGACGGGATGGGGGACGAATTTATTTCCACCGAACATATTCTGCTCGGTCTGATTGGCGTGCCTTCTCCGGCCCAGGGTGTGCTTTTGGATTTCCGGGTTGAATATCAAAACGTCAAAGAAATATTGAAAGAATTGCGCGGCAGCCAAACCATTAATGATCCCTTCCCGGAAAATAAATATAAAGTTTTGGAAAAATATACGACTAATCTTACCGAACTGGCCCGACAAGAAAAGCTTGATCCGGTTATTGGCCGCGATTTAGAAATTCGCCGCATTATGCAGGTGCTCTTACGTCGCACAAAAAACAATCCCGTACTTATTGGCGAAGCCGGCACCGGTAAAACCGCAATCGTTGAAGGTTTGGCGCAAAGAATAATCGCCGGCGATGTCCCGGAAAATTTAAAAAATAAAGAAGTCATTACACTCGACCTGGGGGCTTTAGTCGCGGGCGCAAAATTCCGCGGTGAATTCGAAGATCGCTTAAAGGCCGTCTTAAAAGAAGTTAAGTCGCAAAACGGCCGCATCATTCTTTTTATCGACGAGCTTCATACTCTTATCGGCGCGGGGGCATCGGAGGGATCCATGGACGCCTCTAATATGTTAAAGCCGGCCTTAGCGCGCGGCGAACTCCGAACAATCGGCGCGACCACGACCAAAGAGTACCAAAAATATATCGAGAAAGACGCCGCGCTCGAACGACGCTTTCAGCCAATTATGGTTAACGAACCCAGCGTGGAAGATACGATTTCTATGTTACGCGGCCTAAAAGAAAAATATGAAGTCCATCACGGCGTCCGCATCACCGATAACGCGGTCATTGCCGCGGCTAAATTATCCAATCGTTATATCAGCGATCGTTTCCTGCCGGATAAAGCGGTCGATTTAATCGATGAGGCGACCTCTTCCCTGCGCATGGAAATTGATTCAATGCCGGATGAGCTTGATCAGCTCAAGCGTAAAATAAATCAGCTCGAACTAAACAAGGCCGGAATTATGACGACCGACAAAAAATCGGCCAGATTACGAGCGATTAATTCTGAGCTGGCAAAAATCAAGGAGAAAGCCAACCAGTTAGAACTGCATTGGAATAATGAAAAAAATATTATCTCCCAAATTAGATTAGCCAAGAAAGAAATTGAGGATCTGAAAATCCGGGCGGAGATTACTCAGCGCCAAGGGGCCGACTTAACCGAAGTGGCAAAGATTAGGTATGCTTTGATTCCTGAACTCGAAAATAAAATTAAAAAATCGCAAGACGAACTGGTTAAAATCCAGAAAAAAGGCCAACGTATTTTGAAAGAAGAAGTTGACGAAGAAGATATCGCTAAAGTAGTCGCCCGCTGGACCGGCATTCCGGTCAACCGTATGCTTCAAGATGAAATCATGAAATTAAGTGAGGCGGAAAATAAACTCAACCAGGAAGTCGTCGGTCAAGAAGAGGCGATCAAGGCCGTCGCTAACGCCCTGCGCCGTTCCCGCGCCGGCATTAATGAAGAGAAGAAACCAATCGGCTCCTTTTTATTCGTCGGCCCGACCGGTGTCGGCAAAACTGAGCTGGCTAAAGCGCTCGCGCAATTTATGTTTGACGATGAGAAAGCCCTAATCCGCTTAGATATGAGCGAATTTATGGAAAAACATTCCGTGGCTAAATTAATCGGCTCGCCTCCCGGCTATGTCGGCCACGACGATGGCGGCCAATTAACCGATAAGGTCCGCCGTCATCCGTATAGCGTTGTGCTCTTTGATGAAGTCGAGAAGGCTCACCCGGATATGTTTAATGTTCTTCTCCAAATTTTAGATGATGGACGGCTGACTGATTCTAAGGGACGGACAGTCAACTTCAAAAACACAATTATCATCATGACTTCTAATCTGGGCAACGAAATCATTAAACAATATTCCATCGGCTTTACCGATGGCAGCGATAAACAAGAAAGTGCCAAGCTTCGTTCGGATGAAATGAAAGAAAAAATCGACAAGATTTTAAAAAATCATTTCAAGCTTGAATTCTTAAATCGCATCGACGAAATTGTGCTTTTCCATAGCTTGACTCCGTCGGCGCTCGAGAAAATTGTTGATCTTGAGCTCATCAAAGTCGAAAAGCGTTTGCACACCAAAAATATCGCTCTGCGCATCAGCCCGAAAGTCAAAAAATTATTGGCGGAGAAAGGCTATGATATTACTTACGGCGCCCGCCCGCTCAAACGCATAATTCAAACCATGATTCTTGATGAACTGGCCCTTGATATTATTGAAGGTAAAGTTAAAGAAGGCGATAAGGTAAGAATCGATCTGACCGATAAAGAAAAGGTAGCGATTCTTGTCACTTAAAATTTGCTGTTCACTAAACTATCAGTAAAATAAAAAAACCCGCTTTATCAGAGGCGGGTTTTGTGTTTTAAGAACTAAATCAATAACCGGAATAAAACCACAGGGTGATCAAGGCAGCTAAAATAATTAAAGCAGTGCTCGAAATATATAATTTCCACGCCCTGATACCCGTGGAATGGCTAAGCAGAGCGGCGCTTATCGGCAAAATTAAAGCAACTAATATCGGAGTGGCATAAAGTATGGCTCCAAAGTCTGGATCCAAATGGAGGCTCCAAAAATAGGTCGCAATCACTACGCCTAAAAGAATCATCAGCGCCGGAATAATACCCGCAAACAGGTTAAATTCCTGCTTATAGGGCGAAATACTATACATCACGATCACCACAACGGTAAAGTAAACGAGCGCAAATAGCAGCATCGTTTCGACGCCGACATAATATACGCTACGCCCGGCAGCGCTCATGGCAATCAGCGCGAGAAGCAAAATGCCCATGGCAAAAAAACTGAAACGGACATACAGTTTGCCAGGCATAGGCAGGGCCCTGAATCTGGACAGAGAAAAATACTTACGAGTTCTAAAAATTTTCATTTGCTTGGTTTTGTTGGTTTATGAATTTATTTTATTAATTTTTTGAAAAGAACTTTTTAAAAACAATTTGAATTTATTAGCAAATTGTTATATAATTAAACAGCTTTTTCCTGCATTTGTCAATTTAAAAAATATCAACAATTTAGCATTTGTTTATCAGGCAAAAGTATACTATAATAGAGGCATAATTATAAAAAAATGACTACAAAAAAAATCTTAAGCCTGCTTTGCTTCATTTTACTCGCCCCTTTGCCGGCTTTGGCTCAAAATGCCGTTGATCCGCTTTTTAATCCTAATAAAATCATCGAAGACAGCGAGCTTTTGGACTATAACGCCATGAGTTTGCCTGATATCCAAAATTTTTTACAGAGTAAAAATAGTTATTTAGCCAACTATATTACTCCCAATGCTTCCGGTGTTTCCAAATCGGCCGCGGAAATTATTTATGACGCGAGCCATAATAATTTCGATTGCTCGGGAGTCACTTTAAGCGACGCGCCGACTGAACTCGAAAAACAGCAAAAATGCCGAATCATAACCACGGTTAATCCTAAATTTCTGCTTATTCTCCTGCAGAAAGAGGCCGGCTTGATTGAAGATCCAAGTCCAGCACAAGCCCGTCTTGACTGGGCGACCGGTTATGGCTGCCCTGACGGCTGGGTTTGCAATCCTTATTACAAGGGTTTCGGAAAGCAAGTTAATAGTGCCTCTCTTCAATTTCTCGCCTACATAAACGAGCAAGAGCGTTATAATTATAAAGCCGGCCAAACTTACACGATCGCCAATACTCTCGACCCCTATTGCACCACCACGAACCAAACAATGGTCGTAACCCCAGTTAATAAGGCCACGGCCGCCCTTTACAATTACACACCACACGTCTTTAACGGTAATTATAATGTTTATTTGCTTTGGAATCGTTATTTTCCGCGCTCGGCTAAACTCTATCCGGACGGCTCGATTTTACAAGTCAAAGGCGACCCGGGTATTTGGTTGATTCAAAACGGATTAAAGCGCCCTTTCCTTAATTACTCTGCCTTTATCTCTCGTTACCAGCCCAACCAGGTCGTAGCCATTAACGCCAACGAGCTCGATGGCTATGCGCCCGGCGATGCCATTAAATTTGCGAATTATTCCTTAGTACAAACTCCGGATAAAAAAATCTATTTGCTCGTCGATAAGCAAAAACGTGAATTCGCGAGTTTAGCCGTATTTAAAAAAATCGGCTTTAACTCCGAAGAAATCGAGCAGGCCAGCGTTAACGACTTAGCTACTTATGCCGTCGGCAACCCGATTACCGCCACTTCAACTTACGTTACCGGTGTCTTGATGCAAGATACGAAAACCGGCGGAGTTTTTTATGTCGTTGACGGTACGAAAGCACCACTCACCGACCGTATTCTTCTCACGACAAAGTTTAAAGATAAAAAAATAACCAAAGCCACGACTGCCACGCTTGCCGCTTATACAAAAGTTGCGCCGGTAGTATTTGCTGACGGCACTCTTCTTAAAACGGACGGCTTCCCGACTGTCTATCTTATATCAAACGGTCTAAAACGTCCTTTCGCGAACGAGGCTATTTTCAATGAACTTGGCTATAATGCCAAAAATATAATTTCTGTTTCTTCTCAATTCTTATATAATTATTCCCAGGGCGAAATTATCCAAAAAATAGTCGAATAAAGACTTGCCGAAAGCACGCCAATAAAAAAGCCTTCCGTTACGGGAAGGCTTTTGCGCATAAAATTTAGAGTTTAAGGTTCAAAACTTAAAGGCTCTGTAGAAACTTTAGTATGTTTATTTTTTCACTGAGCGCTAAGCCCACGGCATAATAAAATCCGAGGGCGGAAAGCATTGTGAAAAAAACAAAGGCGATATCGCGCCAATTCGGTGAACGGTGATCCCGCAAATGATGCGAAGTTCCGAAAGCAATCACTATTCCCATCACGGCAAAAAGGATTAAAGCGACCACATCGCCGTAGCCCAGAGCTAAATCGGCCAAAGCCAGCGCCACAAAGGCAACCGCCGAGGCAAAGAACATCTTCATATCGAAATCTTCAGCGAAAATTAATTGATAGAAAACTACCATAATAATCGCGCCCATCGGCAAGCCATAACTCAATTGCATCGCTTCTTTATCATGTAGCGCAAAAGCGCTTGCTTTGCCCCAAATATACACGGCCACGATTAATAGGGCCGGTAAGACACAGATGGCAAAATACATTATCGTAAGTTGCCAGGAACTCATTTTTCTTTTTTTCATTTCTGGCTTTTTTTTATTTTTGTTTTATTTTTTCAAAGATCTGATTCATTTTTCCAATATTTTATATTACTATCTTTAAGGTTTTTCGTCAACTTCTCTAAAGAGAATAATTATACTATACTAAAAATACCTAAGAATACCTAAATTTATGGCCCTAAGCAAAAGCTTTATCCTTCCTCACTCCCCTTTATTAATCCCGGAAATCGGCCGGACGAATTTTAATTTTCTCGCTAAGACAACTGAGGCCTATAATCGAATTGGTGCCGACCTAAAGGAACTAAAAATTGATACCCTGGTTATCATTAGCCCGCACGGCCTGACCCAGGACGCCAGCTTAACCTTAAACGTTGCTCCAGAAATGTCTATTAATCTCCAAGATTTCGGCTTTATCCCCGCGAAAACCATTTTAAGCGGCGACTCGCTTTTGGCTGACCAAATTAAAAGCGCCCTGGCAGACGAATTTTCTCTGCAACTCGTCTCTGAACCGGTTCTTGATTACGGCAGCGCTATTCCCGCCTACCTTCTCAAGGGCCTTGTCGGTAATTTTAAAATCATTGTCCTAATTCCGGCGGGCGAACTTAGCCTGCAGGATCACTTCAATCTGGGCATAAAATTAAAAAATATCATTGAAGCCAGCGACAAAAAAATCGCGGTTTTAGCTTCCAGCGATTTATCTCATCGTCTAAAGCGAAAATCGCCGGGTGGCTATTCTCCTAAAGGCGCCAAATTCGATAATAAGCTGATAGAATATTTAAGTGAACCGGATAAGGCCGCCGAAAATATCCTAAAAATGGATGCGAAATTAATTAAAGATGCCGGTGAATGCGGCCTCAAGCCGATTACCATTCTCCTGGGAATTTTAGAAGGAAGACCGGTCGAAACGCGTATATTATCTTACCAGACTGATTTCGGTATTGGCTATCTTAGTGTTGATTTTAAAATCTAAGTTAAGTCCCATATGGAAGAAGATAAATTCAAGTCGCTGGCCGATATACTCAAACTAAAGCAAAAAGTAAAAGCACCGGCCTACCCCTGGCAGGATTTTGCCTTAAGAATTATCCAAGAATTAAATATTCCGGCTTTTAAAAGGGGTGCGATTTTTAAAGTTTGCCGCGATCTGCCGGCCCACAAAGTTACCATGGCGCTTAACGATACTAAGGAACTTTGCAAAACCGGTGCCGCGTGGAAATACTTTTTCAAAATTATAGATCAGAAAGAAGATAATAAAAAATTTGTCCAAAAATAAAATATGCCCAAACAATTAAAAATATTGACCCACCCCAATCCGATTCTCCGCCAAAAATCAGACGCGCTTGAACTCGCCGAGATTATGAAACCGGAATTTCAAACTCTGCTTTTAGACATGGCGGAAACCATGATGAAAAAAGACGGCGCGGGCTTAGCGGCTCCGCAAATCGGCAAAAATATCCGCGCGATTGTCGTTCTTAAAGATGAAAAACCCTTATTCCTTATCAATCCGCAAATAACTAAAAAATCCTGGGCGCGTGAAATTGAAGAAGAGGGCTGCTTGTCCGTACTTAACGAAAAGGGGGAAATTATCTATGCCCCAGTTGAGCGCCATAAAAAAATTAATTGTATTTACTTTGACGCCAAAGGCCAAAAACAAAAACTCGCGGCGGAAAAATTATTCGCCCGAGTTATTCAGCATGAGATTGACCATTTAGACGGTATTCTTTTTATCGACCGCCTGGTCAAAAAATAAATAATTAAGCTTGGCGTTTTTTCTTTAAATATTTTTGGCGTTTCTTTAAGATAAAGCGCAATAACCAAATCGCTCCCAATAATAAGAGGGCGCTTTGAATTTCATGATAATATTGCACCAGTAAGTCCTGATTCGCACCTAAAATATAACCGAGAGCGGCCAAAACGCTCACCCAGAGCAATGAACCCAAGGTCGTTAAGGCCACAAAGGGGATAATGGGCATTTTTGTAAAACCGGCCGGAATAGAAATCAATTGGCGAACCACCGGTATGAGACGACCAACAAAAGTCGCCTGACGGGAATTTTTTAAAAACAGCGTCTCGGCTCTTTCCAGATCGCTTTTTTTTAAACGCAAAAAGCGAGCGGCCCGCGTTTCGAGTAAACGGTAAACGAGAGGACGCCCGAGCCACAGCGCTAAATAATAATTTACCAGTGCCCCGACTAAGCTCCCCAATGTGCCGATTGCAATTATCAAAAAAACATCCATCTTCCCTTGACTCGCGAGATAAGCGGCCGGCGGGATAGCCAATTCCGACGGAAAAGGCAAAAAAGAGCTTTCAACCGCCATCAAAATAAAAACACCCCCGTAGCCGAGACCGCTCGTTATGCCAAGCACCCAATTGATAAATACGATAAACATACTTATAATGATAACATGGAAAGAAAAAGATACAAAGTAATATTTATGGGCACCCCGGAGTTCGCTTTGCCCGGCCTCTCACGACTCATTAGCAGCGATATTTTTGAAATCGTCGGTGTTTTTACGCAGCCGGACAAGCCAGTCGGACGCAACCAGGTCCTTACCCCGTCGCCTATAAAAAAATTGGCACTGGAAAATAATTTAGCAATATTCCAACCGACTAAACTTAAAGATGAGTTAGAAAACCTCAAAAATCTCCAACCGGATTTAATTGTGGTGATTGCTTATGGCAAAATAATCCCCCAAAGCATTTTAGATATTCCGACCTATGGCTGCGTTAATGTCCATGCTTCCCTCCTGCCTAAATATCGAGGCGCGGCAGTCTTAAACGCGCCGATTTTAAATGGCGATAAAGAAACCGGCGTCACAATTATGCGCATGGAGGCCGGCCTTGACACCGGACCGATTCTACGGCAAGCTAAGATAAAATTAGCGGGCACGGAAAGTTTAGAAAACGTACACGATAAATTATCCGCGCTGGGTGCCGAAATATTAATTCCAACCTTGGAAGATTTTATCGCCGGTAAAATAATCCCCCAGAGTCAAGATGAAAGCCAGGCAAGTTATATAAAGACCTTAAGCAAGGAGGACGGTAAAATTGACTGGACGAAATCGGCGGTCGAAATCGAGCGCATGGTGCGCGCTTATAATCCCTGGCCGGGGACTTTCACCGTATCCGGCGGAAAAACCCTAAAAATTATCGCTGTCTCTGGCGAAGTTTTAAATATAAACACCCATGCCGCCGGCGCCACTTTTTTACACGAAGGCCAGTTGGCCGTACAGTGTGGACAAGAATCTCTCCTTATACTAAAATTACAACTTGAAGGCAAGAAAATTATGGCGAGTGAAGAATTCCTCCGCGGCCATAAAAATGGTCCCTTCGTCTAACGGTTAGGACGCCAGGTTCTCATCCTGGTAACAGGGGTTCGATTCCCCTAGGGACTACTAATTAAAAAGTGCTCAGCGTTAGCTGGGCATTTTTTAATTAGACGGCGTTAGCCGAGGGGAATCGAACAGGTCAGAAGCGAGCTTAGCCTGCGGCCAGCGGGACGCAGGCGTGGCGAGCGTCGGACGAAGCTCCGGGGGAGCTTCGGACGCTGACCGCGACAACGAACGAGCGGACTGGTCCGCGAGTGAGGCGAGGTTGTTCAGAAATACATGGCAAGGCCAACCTCAAGAGGGGCAACTCGGCCAAACAAAAAAACACAAGCCATCCGTCCGGATATATTGCTCGTGTTTATAGTTGAGTTGGCAAAAATTTAGACTTTGCTTATATTTATTATATTATTTAAAGACTGCATTTTTTTAAATTATTGTCCGTAATCTGACTAGCCGTAGCTATGTTTTATCTTCCTGCCTTATTATGTTTATTAATAAGTCTATGAGAGCGTAATGGCAGAAAATAGGGGGTGAATCAAGAGGCGGATTTTATTAGTAAATAATCAAAATTATCCTTAATAACGCATATTGTGGATAACTTTATAAAACAAAGATAACATTTACTTAAATTACAATTTAGCTAATAATATATAACTTTTCAACATATTTCATTATTTTTCATATATGGTTAATCTCCATTTGACATACATCTTTTAATTTGATAAACTAATAAAGTTATAAGATAACTATTAAAATATGGCGTTTATAAAATTCGAAGATGTCGGAGCAAAATTAACAAATTCAATTTCTCTTACAAAATCTCAATCATTTGGCTTTGCTGGCGGATTTGTAAGAAAATATAATATTTCAGAGTTTAACTTTGTATCTTTGTTATACGATAATGGAGATGGAAACAACAGAGTGGGTTTCCAATTCACAAAAGAAAGGATGGGGAAATCAAGCTTTAAAATAATTTTTGGCTATAACAGGCAAACAGCCAGTATTGTGGTCAGAAGTTTTTTTAGAAGTTTTGAAATTGATAATAAAAAGTATGAAGGAAAATATGAACCGACTGAAATAAATGATGAAAATTACGGAATAATTTATTTTATTGATTTAAAAGAAAAAAAATAAAGGTATGTTTACGGCAAAGACCAAAAGAATAGGAGAAATAGCAAGCGATGAAGGTAAAAAAATTATCGCTGAGTTAGAAAACTTATTGACTGGAAATGTTAATATCTATATTGATTATGCCAATGTAAAACCTTGGTCTACTTATTTAAATTGGCACATAGATATTAAGAGATTAAAGCAATTTTTAGATTCTTTTGACAACATTAAATCCATTAAAATATACGCCGGAACCCTTACCGGCGACCAAAATTCAGAGACAATGATCCGCGAAATGACTAAATGTGGCTATGATTTAAGAACAAAGTTAGTAAAAATCATGACTTTTTCTATTGATGCCAGCAGTGTTTCTGCCCAATCAACTGATTTGTTAAATCAATTTATTAGAACATCTTTAATTAGAAAATACGATGTCGCAACAATTGAATATTTGAATAACAAGTTTAAGGAGATGAACGCTCGTGGGGAATATATGTTAGAAGATAGAAAATGTAATTTTGACGTTGAGATTGGTCGAGATATACTTGTTGACCATGATAAAAACCATATTGATACTTATATTTTATGGAGCGGAGATAGTGATTTTTCTGAACCCCTAAAACATTTATTAGTAAATGGCAAAAAAGTCATTCTATTTGCAACATCTCGTAGGGTATCCAGAGAATTAAATAATTTATGTCCGGACGGTTTGCTAATTTTTGATATTAGAAAAATCAAAGATTTTATTTGTTGGAAAAAAGAGATTTAATAGCAAAAAGGACTCCCAAAGAGCCCCTAAGCTATAAAATGATTGCGACTGTTTCCAGTCAGCTATTAATATTATATAGCTTATTATAAAAAGTGTCAATAGTTTAAATACTTCCCATAAATTAAAGGAAAAATAGGGTTTTCATCTTTATATATTAATAGTTATCCCAACTAGTAATGTCTTAATTAAACTAACCAATAAAAAATATGGATAGTGCTTTGCAACTTTATGGTTCATTTATATTGACTATAATGAGTTTTGTTCTTCCAATTTTGGCGATTGCTTTATCTATATTTTCAGAAGGTTCAAAATTTCTTCTGGAAAAATATGAAAACGAAAAGAAACAAAGTGATCAAAACCTTGTGAACGAAACTAAAAAAATGGAGGAGGAAAAAAATTTAGATTACGCTGGTTTGCAAAAAACGATAAAAACTTTAAAGAAAAATATAAGAATTGCAGAAGTTAAAATAAATTATTTAAAGCCAGACAAATTATTTGTAAAAATATTTATTCCCTTTTTTTTCGCATTTATCTTATTAATGGCTACGCTTATAATTTTTGCAATAGAATATAGATTATTACTGTTAGCATTAAGCTTGATAGCCTTTATTATAGGAATATATATTTTATGGAAAAGCATTTTAATCTTAATTGAGGTATTCGGTTCAATAAACCAAACAAAAAAAGATTATGAGGAAAAAGTAATATCATTATTATCCGATATATCCACCAAAAATGGTAACAGTGTTAGTGATTTATTTATTAAGGAAGAAAAAATTGGATTAATTTTTTATGGCAAATATCTAAAAAAAGATGAAACATTTGATTTTTCTGTAAATAAAAAATATGATATCCCCGTCTCCATAAACAATAGCAGTGATATTATGGCCGAAAAAGTCGAGATAGGACTTATTCTTTCGCAGGACTTTTTAGTCGAGAAGACCACCAATCTTTCAATTTATGCAACGGAAGATAAACAAATTATTAGACTTAACAGCGAAATTGTACAAGCCCATGAAAATCAATTAAAAAATAAAATTAGTTTGACTTTTCTAAAATCAGGAAACTATAATATTGAGGCATTTGTTAAAGGTAAAAACGTTATATACCATAGGTTCGCGTTCTGTATAAAGGTTATTGAATAAATTTTTATCTCAAAATTTCCGCCCACTTCTCGATTTCCCCAATAATACCATCAAAATTTTCAGAAATTCTAGACTTTAAAGCCAATAACTAAAAAGCCCGGCGAATGCCGTGGCTTTTTTAGTTAACAATTCACAACTATGGAAATCGAACAGTCGGCGAGCGAGATACACTGGTCTTCGCCAAGACAATAGGTTTACACCGGACTTTTGTGAAATGGTTAACCAAAAGTTAAAGAGCAATTAAAAAATCTCATCCCCTCCTCCACGCCGATACATTAAAGTCGCCATCTTAGCGATTTTTTGTTATGATATTAGATATGGAAAGGAGCAATTTTGATGTTCTCAGTAAAGATTATGATGCTGCCCGGCGGGGATACCCGGAGGAATTGTTTAGGTTTTTAAAAGGAATAGTTACTGATAAGAAGAGCCAGATTCTTGATGTCGGTTGCGGAACAGGAATTTCGACCCGCCAACTTAAACATTATGGTTATAAAGCTATTGGTTCGGATAAAGGCGTGGAAATGATACAAATAGCGAAAAATCGTGCGGACGGTATATCTTATATAGTAGCACCGGCAAGCAAGCTCCCTTTTCGTAAATGGCAATTTGATATAATTACAGCCTTTACGGCCTTTCATTGGTTTGATGATGCTAAATCCGTAAATGAGATGAAAAGAGTTTTAAAAAAAGGGGGAATTTTTATTGCCGTACAAAAAACGCTTACCAAGTCTAAAGACCCGCGGGTTGAGAAACTACAGAGGGGGCAGCGAGTGATAATGAATAGATATTTCGGAAAAAAATCCGATGCCGCGAAAAATCATGATGCCGCTGCGGTTCTTGGGAAAAGCGGTTTTGTCCGGATAACGCGTCGTCCTTTTTATTTCCAAGAAAAGTATACTCTGGCACAGGCGATGCTCCGTATTAAATCGATGAGCAATTGGAATCTCCTTTCGGACACACAAAAGGAAAAATATTATTCCGATATATACAATCTATATAAAAAGAATTTAATTGGTCGTTACGTTGTTAGAGAATGTGTGGCTAAAACGGTCGTGGGATATTTGTCGTAAATCAAAACTGTATAACAAAATTTAATATTAGCAATTTTATTATAAAAAAGTTCGAATAATGCCTCGCCTCTTGCCCTCTTCTTCGCTTATGCCGCCCTATCGGTTCTCATCCTGGTAACGGGGGGGGCGATTCCCATGGGGACTACATATAAATAAAGAGATTTCGTAAATACAAAATTTCTTTTAGTTTAAGAAAAAAAGACCTTCCGGAGAATAGGTCTTCTTATTTTAGCTTCTGTCCAAGTTACTTTGTTCTGAAGCTTTTTTGGGAGGGTTTAGGCGATGAGATCCGAAGATGCTCATAAATTTTCAGGTGTTGTCGATCTCTCCAGAAATCTTCTTTTTAGACAATCCTATAACCTCGGCTAGTTCAAAGTACGAAACTTTCATCTAGTGGATTTGGCCTGCTTCCTTTGGGCTGCCCACTTGGCGGAAATCACTATTGTATTATTCCCTCTTAATTTAATTATATATCTTGGCTTTCTAAATAGTCAACAAATTTATATTAAGTCTAAAATACCCCTTCTCTCAACCCCCTCAATAATCTCATTAAACTTTTATATTCCTACTCAACCAAAATAAAAAAGCTGCTCCTTACGAAACAGCTTTATTTGGTCCAAGTATCGCTTAATCTAATCAGCGATCCTGCTAATTCTAATTCCTCCTACGAGTCCTTTTTCGTAAAAGACTCTTACTTCATCTCCCAGTTTTAATCCTTGAAAATTATCTTTGGAGACCAACAGAGATCGTTTTTTTCCCCGAAACATTAGATATATTCGGTGTTCAGCGGGAAAGAAAACTCCGCCCCTGCCGGCAGCAACGGAGTATGTCTTGGAGGCGGCATTCTCAATTTTACCCATTACCGTCCCCACTCCTTCAATCTCTGGCATGAAACAAAAGTTAAGCCAGGAAAATAGAAGTACAAGCAACAGAATTAAGGTGATAATTACAAATAGTCCGAACAGCATCGCAATGCTGTTTATGACAATTTCATCGGCGGGCATGCCAAGCAGATGGTGCCAAAATTGAACCAGTTTTTCCACGATGTATTTATTTATGTGATTAATTACAGAAACTATAAGATTTACTACTTTCGTAATCCTCCTTATAGTTTCTGCAATTACCCGATGTTAATGAACAAATAATTGTATCATAAGATATGCTTTTTGTCAAGTTTTCAGCCATATCTCAATATTCTTGGAAAAATTGCCATTTCATAGAATAACTAATAGCTATTCTTGTATCCAAGATAGAATTTAAAAGGACATGTTTGGCACATGTCCTTTTGATTAACTACAAATCTATTTTTTCGCTTCAGCCAGCTCTCTTTGACGATCATTCAACCAATTATCCCAAGTGGATAAATATTGAGGAAAACGCATTTTGTTTTCAACAATATAATTTAGCCATTCTTCAGCTAATTCAATTTTGCCTTGTTGCAAGGCCAACTGAAAGTCTGAAGTTTTTCTCAGCCCGAATTTTTCGATTAATTCTTGCTGAGCATCTTCTTTAGTTCTTTTTGTTTCCATTTTTTTACGATTTTTTGGTTGATATTAATTTGCTTAACTTGTTTTTAAAATACGATTGATTATTCATTTAATCACAAATAGCTAACAATTTCAAGAGGCCCACAACTAAATCTGTCTCTCAAGCGTATTAATAATCGACTCATTTATAACAATTAACATCAACCATATGGAAATTAAAGACAAAGTAATAATTGTAACCGGCGCCTCCCAAGGAATTGGCGCGGCCACGGCCAAATATTTAGCGGACCAAGGCGCTAAAGTTGTATTGATAGCGCGTTCAGAAGAAAAATTAAAAGAACTCGCTGCCGGTCTAAAAGGCGCCTTGGCGATTAAAGGCGACCTACGCCAAGAGAATGATATTACCAATCTAATCGCTCAAACTTTAAATAAATATAGCCGGATAGATATATTAATTAATAACGCCGGCCAAGGCATATATGGCCCGGTAGAAAAAATAAATATCGACGAATATCGCGAAATTATGGAATTAAATCTTTATGGGGCCTTACGCATGATGCAGGTGCTTATACCAATTATGCGCGAACAGGGCGGCGGCCAAATAATTAATGTGAGCTCGGCCGTTACGAAACATTATTATCCCGGTATGGCTGCCTATAGCTCAAGCAAATACGCCTTAAACGCGCTTAGCTATACAGCTCGCCAAGAGTTGGCAGCCGACAAAATAATTATCAGTTCAATTATGCCCAAAATGACGGAAACTAATTTCGGAAAAAACTCTCTGGGCACTCGTCCGCAATGGGTAACGGATAGCGCCGCCAGACGTGATCCGTCGCTGGTCATCGACTCGGCAGATAAAGTCGCTCAAGTAATCGGAGAATTAATCCGGAGCGGCGAAGCGGAAGCGTTTGTCTAATTTCTTCTGAATTATTTGCGCCACTCTATACGCCATAACGATTTAATATTATAATATAAACATAATCATTTTTTTATGGCACCAAAAATTGAGTTTCGGCTTTCGCCCAAAACAATTTACACTTTGATTTTAATCGCGGTTGTTATTTTACTTATCTGGAAATTATCCGTCATTATCATTTTAACCATTACTGCCTTAATGTGCGCGGCCGCGCTTGATCCGCTTGTCGTTTGGCTTAATAAAAAACTCCGGCTAAATTTAAATATCGCCGCCGCCTTGGTTATTATCGGCTTAGTCTTGCCGCTTATTTATGTTTTAATTTCGGTCATCCCGACTTTCGCCGCCCAGCTTCCCGGCATCATGAATGAAGTTTCTCACAGTTTAAATTCTTATAGTTTTATCCCGTCTGAAATCCGTAATATTAATCTCGCCCAATATTTCCAAAATAACATTTCCTATATCCTGAGCTCCACTTCCCTGATTACTGATTTTTTCTTTCAGACCATTACTCTTGTTTTCATGATTTTTTATCTACTGGTTGACGGCGAGCGCTTGCATTCAATTATCTCTTCCCTTATCCCGGCGCAAGATCGCAAAAAAATAGAAAAAATTTTCTCGGAACTGGCAAGGATCAGCGGCCTCTATATCCGCGGCAATCTCCTCATTTCTTTTATTTGTATGGTCGTCATCTTTTCCGGACTCTTGATCATGAAAGTCCCCTTCGCTTTACCCTTAGCTATCTTCGCTGGCATCTTCGATTTACTTCCTTTAATCGGCAGTACTATCGGCGCCATCCCGGCCGTAATTATCGGTTTCTCAATATCTCCCCTGGCTGGTCTCCTGGTTGTAATCCTCTTTATCGCCTACCAAATGTTTGAAAATAATATTATTTCCCCACTTATTTATAAGCAGGTTCTCGACCTTATCCCATTCCTTAGTTTCATTGCCGTTATCATCGGCACCATCCTTTTCGGCATCCCCGGCGCCTTCCTGGCCCTGCCGATTGCGGCCGGCATCCCGACAATCCTTAAATATTTAAAGACCCGATAGCTTCAAGGCTTGTCAAATTAAAAAAGTTTTGATATTATCACTTTAGAATAAACTGGCTTGAATTAGCCTTTTTGTTTATGCGCCTATAGCTCAGTTGGTAGAGCGGCTCCCTTTTAAGGAGATGGTCGTAGGTTCAAATCCTACTGGGCGCACAAGAAAAATAAGCCTCTTTTGGGGCTTATTTTTTTATGGTCAGCAGCCCTTTTTGAGATATTGACATAAATACAAAATTGTATTAAGATTGAAAGTTAAAATTGAACCTTTAAAATTAAAATAATTAACCTAAAAATAACCCCAAAAACCCTAAAGAAATCATGAAAACACTCGACGAATTAAAGCAAGAAATTTATCAGGAGGCTGAGAACAATATCATCTATGCCATATCGGAGCGACGCCTTAAAATTAGCTATATTGCACTCTTTGTTTCAATCCTAATTCTACTCGTCTATTTGATGGGTTTCGCAAAAACTCAACCGCTTGATAGAATTCACATCAGTGCCATCAAAATTCACAACCTGGTCCTGACAATTCTTTTATTAATCTCCATAGTTGTTTTTTTTACAGGGCTACCTGTACGTATAATCGACGCGATAAGAATTAAAAAAAATACAAAATTTAATTATCGCGTGCAGACCGAGTATCTTAGACTGGTCGCCGAGCGAATTGAGTCCTACCCGGACGATATTAAAGATATAGAAGAATCAATCGAACAAGCTAAGTCTGTTCTTAAGGAACACTTTAAAGAATGCGAGGAAGACATTCAGGAATACGAAAAAACAATCGAAAGTCATGTGCACGAACTGAATTTGCTCAAAGAAATTAAATAAAATTTCCCAAAAACACTAACCTAAAAACTTTAGCAATGGAAGAAAAACCCCTAAGCCTCAACTCGCTCAGCGCCGGACTTCAACTTGAAGCCGAAATGAATGTTAAAGAAAGCATTGCCAACAAAAATAATTTGCTTATCCAACGGGTATTATTATTTATAATCCTGATTAGCTTTATTATTGCCGTGTTCTTCAATGGCCACCTTAACGAGATCATGTTTACTATTGTCTCTGTTATTTTTTTTGGACTGATAATATTAATATTTTTCTTTGCACCGCTTAAAATATTTAAGGCCGCCGGTGTCAAAGACTCAGTCGAATTACGGATGAAAATTGCCGCTGAATATGTGACTATTATTACCGAGAGAATAAAAAGTATTCCGGGGGAAATGGCTGAAAGAGAAAAAAACATCCTGAACATTCAGGCAAATCTATCTGCCTATCAGGAAGAATGTGCCGCGGATAGGTCTGAAGAAATAAAAGAAAGGGAAATATTGAGAAAAAACCTATTCCTTCTTAAAGAGATAATCCGGTCAATATAATTGCCGTAGAAATCAATTCTAAACAAAGTACAGGAGCCCCAACCCGGCTCCTTTTTTATATCACCCCATCCTCTTGGCCGACCCCTTCCCAAAATTAAATAAATACTTTATATTATAGATGTTCAGATATTACCCGAATATGCCGACTTAGCTCAGCTGGTAGAGCAGCTGTCTTGTAAACAGCAGGTCGTCGGTCCGAGCCCGACAGTCGGCTCCAAGTGAAATAAGAACCGCCCAAAATCATCATTTTAGGCGGTTTTTATTTAAGACCGTCGTTTATGGCAAAAACTGTCAATAGCTTAATAAAAAGTTGATAAAAGGTTAATAAATTTGCCTTGAATAATAGCTACTTATAGGTTAAAATTAGTCTGCATGAAACATGCTCGCTAAACACTTAAATATTTTCCTATGGCTAATGATCAATTAATCGAAAAAATCCCGCCGCACAGTCTTGAGGCGGAAGAATCCCTACTTGGCTCCCTGCTAATCGATAAAGACGCCATTATTAAAGTGGCGGACAATATCATGCCTCAGGATTTTTATAAGGACGCCCATAAAACAATATTTGATACCATTAAAGAACTCTATAGCAACCAGGAGCCAATTGATATTATTACCCTGTCTAACCGCCTTGAAGAAAAAAAACAAATGTCCATGATCGGTGGCCGTTCCTATCTTGCCCATCTCTCTAACGTCGTGGCTACTTCCGGTAATATTGTGCAATACGCCAATATCATCCAGCGCAAAGCAACCCTACGCCGCCTTCAGCAAGCCGCTGCCGAAATTTCTTCCATGAGTTTTAATGAAGAAAAGGAAATTGATGAAATTTTGGATGAAACCGAAAAAAAAGTATTCGGCGTCTCCCGCAAATATTTAAAAAATGCCTTTCTTCCGATTAACGATTTATTAACCGCCGCCTTCGACCGTATCGATGACCTTCACAAGTACAGCGGAAAACTGCGCGGTCTATCCACCGGCTTCCCCGACCTCGATCACTTGCTCGCCGGACTCCAAAAATCGGATTTAATTATTCTGGCCGCCCGTCCTTCCGTCGGTAAAACTTCCTTTGCGCTCGATATCGCGCGCCAAGCCGCCATTAAAAGTAAGGAGGGCGTCGGTATCTTCTCGCTTGAAATGAGTAAAGAACAGTTAGTCGACCGCATGCTCTGCGCGCAAGCCAATGTCAGTTTATGGAAAATGCGCACCGGTAATTTATCAGATAAAGAAGAAGATAATGATTTCGCGCGTATTGGAGAAGCAATGGGTAAACTCGCCGAAGCGCCAATTTATATTGACGATTCCGGAACCCTATCAATCATGGAAATCCGCGCTAAGGCCCGCCGTCTCCAGATGGAAAAAGGCTTAGGCTTAATCGTTATCGACTACTTGCAGTTAATGGAAGGGCGCGGTAAATATGGCGATAATCGCGTGCAGGAAATTGCGGAAATCAGTCGCGGCCTTAAATCAATCGCCCGTGAACTTAATATTCCGATTCTGGCCCTCGCCCAGCTCTCCCGTGCCGTCGAAGCGACTAGTCCCGCCATCCCGAAACTTTCTCATTTACGCGATTCCGGTTCCATCGAGCAGGACGCCGACATCGTCATGTTTATTTACCGTAAAGCGGCTGACCGCGGCTTTAATCCGGCCGACCTCCCCACCGACGAACGCTATAAAGCGGAAATCCATATCGCCAAACACCGCAACGGTCCGACCGGAAAAGTTGATTTATTTTTTGATGAAAATACAGTTAGCTTTAAGAGCCTAAGCAAAATGCCGACCCAAGATAAGCCGATTGAATTTTAAAAATAATTTATTAATAATTAATAAAACCCCCACGGGTAAACTATTTATGTTCAGCAAATTAAAACAATTCCAAGATCTGCGCAGCCAAGCAAAAACTATGCAAAATGCCTTGGCTCAGGAGTCAATTACCGAAGAAAAAAATGGTGTTAAAGTTGTCTTAAACGGCAATATGGAGATAACCAGCCTCAGTCTTAATGAATCATTATCAAAAAGTGCTCAAGAGGATACTTTAAAAAATTGCTTAAACGATGCCCTCAAACGCGCCCAAAGATTAATGGCTAAAAAGTTGCAAGACATGGGCGGTATTCCCGGCTTAAACTAAAACCGATTTAAATGCGATACCCAAAAGCGATCCAAAGCTTAGTGGAAAAATTATCCGCGCTACCGAGCGTCGGACCGAAAACCGCTGAGCGTTACGCTTTTTACCTTTTGCGTCAAAGCGACGAGACCCTTAATTCCCTGGCCCTGGCAATTTCCGAATTGAAAAATAAAACCACGCTCTGCCCCTCTTGCGGAGCCATTAGCGAAACCAGCCCGTGCTCAATCTGTGCTGATAGCGCCCGCTCCGGCGAAACGCTTTGTATCGTCGAAAACACCCAGGATCTCTTATCGATTGAAGCGACCGGGCAGTTTAACGGTAAATATTTTGTGCTCGGCGGACTGCTAAATACAATCAATGAGGTTAAGCCGGAAGATTTAAATATTGCGCGCATGATTCAAAAAATTAAAACTGATAAGGTCAAGGAAATAATTTTGGCTCTCAACTTTAATCTGGAAGGAGAAACAACCTCTTTATACTTAAATAAGTTGCTGCGTGATCATTTAAAAATAACCCACCTCGCTAAAGGCCTGCCCGCCGGTTCCGACCTGGAATACGCCGACGAAATGACGCTCGCGAGCGCCCTAAAATACAGAAATGAAATAAAGTAAAATATAAACCCCAAAAACGCCAAGCATGATAACGATTTCTGTAACTTTGCTCATTATCTTACTTATCATTATTGCCCTTCTGCTTCTCTTTATTTTTTGGTTCATCGGACTATTTAATAAAAAAGTTGATGGCAACGTGAAGGTAATCTTCTTTAATCTTGGTCGACAGCGCGTCAACCGAGTGAACCTCAGAAAACTGCCCGAAACAGTTAGACGCCTCCGCTTTATTATTTTAAAGCGCCGCGGTTTATTTCTTAAACTAATCTTTAAGAATTACCATCGGCACCGCGCTAAAAAAATGGGCGATACCGGTAGCGACGACAGTCCCCTTTAAAAAAGTCCGTTCCCCTCAAATGAGAAACGGACTTTTAAATTTTCCAAATATAAGCTTAAGCGATCGCGGTAATCTTGAGAGCGGTAAACTGCTGACGATGGCCGACAGTTTTTTTATAGCGAGTCTTATTTTTATACTTAACAACGGTAACTTTGTCGCCCTTCGCGGTTTCTAAAACCTCGGCTTCAACTTTTTCACCCAGAGACGGTTCACCCAATTCTAAGTTAGCGCCGTCAGCGATTAATAAAGTTTCCAGTTTAACCTTTTTACCGTTTTCTACTTCTAATTTTTCCACTTTAACCGTATCGCCCACAGCGACTTTATACTGTTTGCCTCCGGTCTTAATTACTGCAATTTTTGCCATAAAATTTATAAAATTAACATTTCTGCTTAACATTTATAAATAATAACAGATATTTGAAAAATGTCAATAAATAAGTTATAGTTAAGGCATAAACAATGCTAATTTACCCTTTACAAATATGTCAAAATTCATTATTACGGGGAAACAAAAGCTAAGCGGTGAAATCGCGGTTGGCGGGGCCAAAAACAACGCCCAAATCATGCTGCCGGTTGCCCTGCTATCCCAGGAGACGATTACCATTAAAAATGTACCAATCATTGATGGCGTCGAAAAATCGCTGGAATTATTGCGCGATTTAGGGGCTGAGATTGTCGAGGGTGATCACCAATTTGAAATAAATACCGCCAAGCTAAGCAAGCACGAATTAGACAAAAAAATTGCCGATAAGTTCCGCACCTCGGTCATGTTCGTGGGTCCAATTCTGGCTCGTCTCGGCGAAGTGCGCTTTCCTCATCCCGGCGGTTGCGTCATCGGCGCGGCCGGACGCCCGATTGATTTATTTTTGGAAGGCTTTGAAGCGCTCGGCGCTAAAGTCGAAATTGAAGAAAAATATTATCATATCAGTGCCAAGAAATTAATCGGTAACGAGTTTTTCTTTACAACCATGGCCGTCACCGGGACACAAAGCATGATTATGACCGCGTGTCTCGCTGAAGGAAAAACCACGCTGCGCAATTGTGCTATGGAACCGGAGGTCGTCGCTCTGGTCGAATATTTAAATTCTCAAGGCGCAAAAATTTCCGGCGCCGGTACCCCGACTATTGTCATCGAAGGAGTAAAAAAAATTAGCGGCGGAGTCTGCGAAATTATTCCTGACCGGATTGAAACCGGGTCCTTCGCTTTAATGGCGGCCGCGACTAACTCGGAAATTAAAATCACGAATTGCAATCCCGAACATATTTTAAGCCTGCTCACTATTTTTGATAAAATCGGAGTTAACTATGAAAAAGGCACAGACTGGTTGAAAATGAAAAAGTCCGATTCCATCAAATCTTATGATTTAAAAACTCATGAATACCCCGGCTTCTCGACTGATTTACAATCGCCCTATGTCGTTTTAATGACTCAAGCCCGTGGCGTCTCCCTTATTCAAGAAACCATTTATGATCGCCGCTTAATCTGGACGGATATGCTTTCTCAGATGGGCGCGACAATTACCATGTGCGACCCGCACCGCGTCGTTGTCAGCGGTCCGACCGGCCTTTATGCTAAGAAATTAATCAGTCCTGATATTCGCGCCGGCATCGCCCTGGTGATTGCCGCCTTAATCGCCGAAGGAGAAACGGAAATAGATAATATCTATCAAATTGATCGCGGTTACGAAGAACTTGATGCGCGCCTGAGAAAACTTGGTGCCCTAATTGAAAGAGCAGACTAAATTAATCTATGAATAAACGAATCCGCGATTATCTTTTTATATTATTCATCATTATTTTTATAGTGATGACGGTTGTGATGTCCTTATACGCCTCCGGCTACAAATTTAACCTCAGCTGGCCTTTAAAATTTAACCGCCTCCTGCAAAAAACCGGTATGCTCGTCGTCGCGACGCAGCCGACACGCGCTACTATTTACTTAAACGATAAGCCGCAGAAAAATTTATCTTTAAATCCCTGGAAAAACGATTTCCTGACAACGCCGGCAAAAATTAAAAATATCCTGCCCGGCGAATATATTCTTCGCCTTGAAGAAGACGGCTATTGGCCCTTTACCGAAAAAATTCAAATTTATTCCGGTGAAAGTACTTTTGCTGAAGATATAAATTTATTCCGCGCTGATTTGCCGGTCATGATTTTAACGACTCCGGCCGACAACCTGAGTTTAAGCCCGGACAATAAATATCTTTATCTTAATGCGGCCAAGAAAATAATTACCCTAAAAACTGAAGCCGCGCGCACTTTAACTTTAAGCGCGACTGGGACCAGTCTTTGGCTTAAAGATGGCTTACTGTTTGCCGCTGGAGGCATTTTTGATCCCGCCAAAGAAACTAATGATATAAACTACGCCGGTTTGGTCGGGAGCGGCGTCGCCAATTGGCATCTTGATGAAACAAACGGTTATTTTTATTACCAAAACAATAACGCAATTAATCGCCTTGACCCGTCCACTAAAACCTCCTCAGTCATAATCAGCGGACAGAATTATCTCGACTTCCTCCCGAACCGGGACCAAATATTTACTCTGGTCGAAAATAAAAATCAAATTCAACTTGAATCGTATAATTTAAAAACTAAACAGCTATCCGGTGTTTGGACTTTAGCGCCCAGCGGTCATTATATTTTTAAAACCGATATCCCTAATTACCTCTCTATTTACGACGATAAAAATAATACTCTTTATTTATTCAACCCGATTAGTATCGCGAGCGGACCGCTTTCGATACGTAATATCAAAAAATGGACCGCGCCCGATAGCTCGTCGCTCATTTATATAAATGATTTTGAAATTAATATTTATAATTTTCAAAATAACCGTACAGACTTGGTCACACGCCTGAGCGAAGAAATTAAGGATATTATTTGGAACGGAAACGATAATTATCTGGTCTATGCCACGAGCAATACGCTTAATGTTTTAGATTTTAAAAACCGTAATGTTACTTTTTTATTCCGCGCCGAACAAATCGCTTCCCCGGTTCTCGATAGCAAGAACAGCTATTTATATTTTTGGGCTTCAATCGGCCAGCAGGCGGGAATTTATAAGATGTTGATGCAATAAATTATATTAAACCAATAAAAAAATACCGAGACCTGTTCCCGGTATTTTTTATTAACAATTTTAGGCTGTAACTAATTTATTTTGTATCTCGTTTATTTTGTACTCAATTCTTTGTGCTCAATTCGTTTATTAATTTCTGTAAATCAGCGCCGACCTCTTCATTTTTTAAGCCAATCTTTAAGGTTGCTTTAATAAAATTAAACTTATTGCCCGTATCAAGCCACTCCCCTTCTATTTTTTTGCCGTACAGTTTCTTACCTTGGCGCAGCATTTCATCATAGGCATCAGCTAATCTAATCTCGCCCGATTTCCCCACTTTCATCTTCGCTAAAATTTCTAAAATCGCCGGCGTAATGACATTAATTCCGACCTGGACTAAATTCGAAGGCGCTTCGCTCGCTTTCGGCTTTTCAATAAATTGCGTAATCTCATAAATACCACCGCCTAAATCGTTTCCCGCAATAACGCCGAATTGGCTCACTTCTTCCGGTTTTACTTCCGACAAACCGATAATCGTTTCGCCATATTTTTCATAAGCTTCGATTACCTGCTTAACCGGAGAAATCTCAGCGTCATAAAGCGTGTCGCCAAACATAACCAAAACCGGTTCATTCTCTTTTACCAAATGTGCCGCGCATAGGACAGCGTGTCCATCACCGAGCGGTACGGGCTGGCGGACATAAGAAAATTTTGCGAGATTTTCAATTTCTTTCACCTTCTTAACTAAATCGAGCTTATTTTTTTCAACCAGCGTTTTTTCGAGTTCGAAAGAATAATCAAAATGATCTTCAATCGCCCGCTTGCCGCGCCCGGTCACAAAAGTAATCTCCTCGATCCCAGCAGCGACCGCCTGTTCTACTAAATATTGAATAACCGGCTTATCAACGACCGTCAGCATTTCTTTCGGCTGAGCTTTCGTTGCCGGCAAGAATCTGGTACCGAATCCGGCCACCGGAAATATCGCTTTTTTAATTTTCATATAATTTTATTTAAAACTTTATTCCCCACTTATAGAAATATTTAATCCAGGAATTAATATGACGCCAAGCCAAACGATCCAGGAAAATTGCCAGATACCAGGGATACTTGGCACTTTGCCGGGCATGGTCATGCGTTAGAACCGCCTCCGAATTATAAACGACTTTAAAACCTTTCTGTCCGGCAGTCCGACACAAATCGGTATCCTCAAAATACATAAAAAAGAATTCATCGAAACGCGGTTCCCAAAAAGTCCCGTCCGCCAAACTTAATTTTTTCTTAAACATCAGCGCCGAGCCCATGAGCCAGTCGACCTCCTTAATCGAATTATGATCAAACTCCATCATCTGATAATGGTCCCGCAAGACCGCAAAATATTTTCCGAAAAAAGTGCGGCGCAAAATCGGCATATAAACTTTAGGAAAACGCGAACAGGAATACTGCAGAGAGCCGTCGGTATTCATTAATTTCGGACCGACGATGCCGACGCCGGGATTATTTTTTAAATAATTAAATAAAGTCGCAATCGCGCCATTTTGAATTATCGTATCGGGATTAAGGATAAAAATGTATTCGCCCCGCGCCGCCTCGATACCGAGGTTATTGCCGCCGCCCATGCCCAAATTTTTCGCACTGACAATCAGGCGCAAATTAGCGCGGCCCGAAACCAAGTCGCTTAAATCTTCACCCGAATTATTCTCCACCAAAATAATCTCATAATTCAAATTCTTATTATCAGCCTGAAAAATTGAGGCCAGACAGACCTCCAATTTTTTGCGGCTTCTATAATTGACGATCACGATCGATAAGTCCATATTAAATGATTAGTTTGAGTAGCTGCCAATAAATATTTAGCAGCGGGTTAACGATATATTTCAAAATCGGATTGGCGATTTCGCTAAATTCTATTTGACCGGAAAAATCCTTAGCCAACTCGGAAAAGGGACGTTTCTGGAAAGCTTTTATTTTCTGCCGTTCCGCTTGAATCTTATCATAATTTTTGAATTGTAAAAAATAGTGATAAATTTTTAGCTCTTCCTTAAACCAGCCCTTGAGCAGCGAGAAAAATAGCATCCCGATATCCATTATTACGCCGGGCAAGCCAATTAGCATCAGTAGGTAAGACGGATAAAAAGTCAGAAGAGTCAAATAGCGATTACGTTCCATATAATAAATCATCCGCGTACTACGCTTAAATTCATATTTATGGAAAATGACGGAGCGCGGCGCCAGAATTATTTTCGCGCCCGTAAGTTTTGCCTTGAGACTTATTTCCAAGTCGTCATGATACATGTAAAATTCTTCATTGTAACCGCCGATAATTTCCAAAAGTGAGGCGCGAATTATAAATGAGCACCCACTGGCGTAGCCGGTAATTTCGGGGTAGCCGGTAATTTCACGATCCGCTTCGCCATAAGCGGAAGTAAAGCCAAAGCCGAGGAAATGAATTTTATTGCCCAAACTATTAATTCTGGGCTGCGCTTTTTCCGCTTCCGTTTTCGGGTATAAGAGTATTTTTGATTGCGCAATTCCCGCTTCAGGGTTGCTCTCGAGCGCGCGCACTAATTCGCTTAGCCAGGTCGGAGCCATTTCTGTATCCATATTAACAGTAACGATATATTCGCAGCCATCATGAGCCGCCTCTTTAAAACCAAGATTATTGGCCGCCGCATAATTACCATCGCTACGGGCTAATATTTTTGCTTCCGGATAAAGCGTCTGCAAATAAACAAAGGATTCCGGGGTCGAGGCGTTATCGATAATGTAGACTCTAATCAGTTCGGCCGGATAATCCTGAAGACGCAAAGAATCGCGGCAAGGCGCCAAAAAGCTCTCCGCGTAGTCTTTATAGTTTATTAATATTATTCCGACTTTTGTGGACATAAGAAAAAACGTGTTTTGGACTTATTTATTTATAAAACAAGAGTATAATTCTCCAAACAATTTTTAATATATTGAATTTCCATTTTGCCTCCCATTTCTGAAAATATTTTAGCATCGAATCGCTAAAATATTTTTGTGCTTGGCCGCGTTTTACCTGCGCGAAGCTTTGCCCGACGTAGTCAAGACACTCCGCCACTGGCGCATACCAAACTTCACCGCCTAATTTATAAACTTCCCGGCAAAAATCAACTTCTTCGAACCAAATAAAATAACGCTCATCAAGTAAGGGAAAATTTTTGCCGCTAATTTTATTATAGCTGGCGCGATTAATCAGAAAAAAAGCACCGCGGATAGAATCCACTTTCGCCGCCTGCGCATAATCAAAATCAGCTGCCAAATATTTATTTACCACGCCGGGGAAAATATGCGGTAATTTTAGAGTAACGGCCAATTGATCGCAAAGTTTAGGAAAACGGCGCACCTGTTTAATAATTTCTCCTTTCTCGTCAACCAGTTTGCAGCCGCTAACGGTTGCTTGCGGGTTAGATTTCGCCCAGGCGAGCATATTAACTAAAGTATTTTCCGTCACCAGCATATCCGGATTCAATAATAAAATAAAATCTCCCGTGCAATCCTTGAGTGCTTGATTATTAGCCGCCGCAAAACCGCGATTATCAGAATTGGCGATTAATTTAACTTGCGGAAAATCACGCCGCAGCATTTCTGCGCTACCGTCGCCGGAATTATTATCAATCACAAATACCTCAAATTTAAAATCGCCTTGTGATTTAAACAAAGCGCTTAGATTGGATTTTAATTTTTGGGCGACTTGCCAGGAAACGATAACGACGGATAAATCCATAAGTGTGATATTTTATTAGCGACTAACCTTGAGCAATTTGGCCCGTTCGCTTAAACCACTGATAATTTTAACCTGATATTTTCGAACGCCCAGAGCTTTAGCGACAAAATTTACCAGCTCCTGATTGGCTTCACCTTTTTCTGCCTGAGCGGCTAAAGCAATTTTAATAGTCCCGTCAGCCATTTCATCGCGAATCTCCGTTTTTGGAGCACCGGGAATAACCTTGACGTTGAAATAAATTTCTTTATTATTAGCTAAATTCTCAATTAATTTCTCGAGCATACTGATAAAAGCTTAAATATGATGTTTAGCGTTATCTTCTACTAACAGTTTATCCCCTTTTTGCACTTTTTTAAAGGCCTTAGGGACAGAAAGGGGCATCTGTCAAGATTTATTTTATTCTAATAATATACTAAAATATAAGTACTAAATCATTAAAAAAATATTATGTCTGAAGCCTACGCTCGCCCCTCTTGGGACGAATATTTTATTAAGATAATGGACATGGTTGGCAGCCGCGGTTCTTGCGACCGCGGACGATCGGGATGTGTAATCACGCGCGACCGGCGCATTATTTCGACCGGTTATGTCGGCTCACCGGTCGGCTTGCCGCACTGCGATGAAGTCGGCCATGAAATGCATACCGTTATCCACGAAGACGGAACCCAGACGCGCCACTGTATCCGCACGGCGCACGCCGAACAAAATGCCATCTGCGAAGCGGCCCGCATGGGCATCGCCCTTGAGGGTTCAACTTTATATTGCAAAATGACGCCCTGCTATACCTGCGCCAAAATGATTATTAACGCCGGTATCAAACGCGTCGTCTGTGCGCAAGACTATCACGCCAGCGCGCGTAGCAAAGAAATTTTTAAAGAAGCGGGCCTGGAATTTTCTTTACTTTCGGAGGACATGACAACCTACTCCGATATGGATATAAAATAATTATTAAATTATATGAAACAATACCTTGATTTGCTCAGCGATGTTTTAGAGAACGGCCAGGGTAAAGATGACCGCACGGGAACCGGAACGATTAGCGTCTTTGGGCGCCAAGTTCGTTACGATTTAAATGCCGGCTTTCCCCTGCTCACTACAAAAAAGGTCCATCTTAAATCAATCATTTACGAATTGCTTTGGTTTTTGAAAGGCGATACCAATATTAAATACTTAAACGATAACGGCGTAAGTATTTGGAATGAATGGGCGGATGAAAACGGCGACCTCGGTCCAATCTACGGGAAACAATGGACTGCTTGGGAAGCTAAAGACGGCTCCAAGATAAACCAAATTGCCGAGGCGGTAGCAACCTTAAAGAATAATCCAACTTCAAGACGCATTATTATTAGTGGCTGGAATGTTGGCGATTTAAGACAATTAATCGGCGGCAAAAAAACTGCTCCGCCGCCTTGCCACACTATTTTCCAATTTTATGTTTCACATGATAACAAATTGTCTTGCCAACTCTATCAGCGCAGCGCCGATATATTTTTAGGCGTACCTTTTAATATTGCTTCCTATGCCCTTCTTACCATGATGATGGCCCAAGTTTGTAACCTAAAATTGGGTGAATTTATTCATACTTTTGGCGACCTTCATATTTACAACAATCATTTAGAGCAGGTAAAATTGCAATTATCCCGTACGCCAAAAACTCTCCCCAAAATGCTTATTAACCCGCAAGTAACTGATATCTTCGCATTCAACTACGAGGATTTCACTCTCGAAGGCTATGACCCGGAACCGGGAATCAAAGCCCCGATAGCAATTTAATCTTATGATCCCAGTAACCATGATGATGGCAATAACAGTTGACGGAAAAATTGCCAAAGACAAAACCCAATTTGCGGACTGGACAAGCCGTGAAGACAAAAAACTATTTGTTGAGATTTCCAAATCTCACGGCGTTATCTTGATGGGCGAAAATACGTTTCGGACTTTTCCGGCGCCGCTGAAGGAACGGCTAAACGTCGTTTTTTCCGAAAATGACAACCCCGAAGAAATAGCTGGTGTTAAGTGGGTCAAAGGCGAGCCAGAAAAAACTTTAATCGAGTTAGAAAAAATGGGCTATAAATCTGCCTTGTTGGGGGGAGGGTCTTTCCTAAATTCCCTTTTTCTCGAAAAAAAATTAATTACCGAAATTATTTTAACCGTAGAACCAAAAATTTTTGGGACTGGCCTTTCTTTATTTAATAAAGACTTGGACGCGAACTTAAAGTTATTAGAAATCAGAAATCTAAACGACAACACCCTGATGCTTCATTATCAGGTTATTTATTAATATGAAAAAAACCATCATCGGCCTTGTCGGCGAACTCGCGAGCGGCAAAGACGTCACGAAGAAATATTTGGAAGAAAACTATGGGGCGAGCTGTCATCGTTTTTCCACGATTTTGCGCGACGTGCTCAGCCGCCTCTATCTACCGATTGTGCGTGCCAACCTCCAAAAATTATCAACCGCCCTGCGGCAAAACTTTAGCGAGGACATCTTCGCCAAAATTATCGCCGAAGATGTGAAGAACGATCCGCACGAAATTATTGTCGTGGACGGCATTAGGCGTGAAGCCGATATGGTCTATTTAAAACAATTGTCCGGCTTCATCTTGGTGAGCATCGAAGTTGACTCCAAAAAGCGTTACGAGCGCTTAATCGAGCGCCAAGAAAACGCCGATGACGCCTCTAAAACATACGCGCAATTTCTCCTCGACGGTCAAGGCGAAGCGGAGCTCTTAATCCCCCAAGTCATGGCCACGGCGAATTATAAATTAGATAATAACGGCAGCTTGGAGAGACTTTACCGGCAAATCGAAAATATTATTATTGAATTAGAAAAATAGTATGAATAACTATCCCGGAAAATTAATCGTCTTCTACGGCATCAATAACCTCGGTAAAAGTACCCAGGCAAAATTATTAGTGGAAAGATTAAAGGCCAACGGTTATCAGGCGGAATATTTAAAATATGCGATTTATGATCTCTTGCCGTCAGGCGAAATTCTCAACGATTATTTGCGCTCCGGGAACCCCTTTGATTTAAGTCCGCGCGAAGCGCAAACTATCCAGGCTTTAAACCGGACGCAATACCAAGGCGATTTAATCGCTAAGCTCAAGGCCGGTATTAACGTGATTGCTGAAGATTATAAAGGCACGGGCATCGCTTGGGGCCTGGGCGCGGGCGTGAATGAGTCCTATCTTAAAAAAATTAATTCCCATTTAATCGACGAAGACTTGGTCTTTCTCTTTGACGGCGAACGTTTCCGCCAAGCGATTGAAAATAATCATAAACATGAAAATGACGAAGAGCTAATGACAAAAGTCCGCTGGGCCCATTTAAAACTACGCGAAGAATACGGCTGGTGGAAAATAAACGCCAATTTGGCAATCGAGGAAATTCATGAAGAAATCTGGGCAAGCGTGCGCAGCCTGCTCGAGGGCCCGCGAGAAAGTGCTACTCCGGCTGAAATCAAACCCAAGGAAACCTATAGTTATTCCGGTTTTCAGGCCATCGGCGATATTATAACTGACAACCGCCAAACCGATATTACCGTAGCCAATAGCACGCCTTTTATTAAGCCGGAAAAGCCCCAAGAGATTCCGATAAATATTCCCGCAAGCGAAAAAATTAGAGATCATAATATTGATATTCTTCGTATTGAAAAATTAAGCCCCCAAGCAAAATTACCGATCAAGGCTCACTTGGGCGACGCGGGTTATGATTTATATGCGAACGATTATTATTCCATTCCGCCCTACGGACAAGCTCTGGCTTCAACCGGCATTCGCATGGCTATCCCAGAGGGCTACGTCGGCTTAATTTGGGACAAAAGCGGCGTGGCTTTTAGCGGCATTAAAACGATGGGCGGAGTAATCGATTCCAGCTATCGCGGAGAAATTAAAGTCATAATTAAAAATTTAAGTGAAGAGCTTTTCAATATTGTACCGGGCCAAAAAATCGCTCAAATATTAATTCAGGCGATTTCTGATTTAAGAATTAGTGAAGAAGCGATAGATGACGAGACAATGCGCGCGACCGGCGGCTTCGGCAGCACCGGAAAATTCTAACGAGAAAATAAGCGTTAATTTTAATCATATGAAATACGACGTGATTATCGGCCTGGAAATCCATGCCGAATTAAAAACAAAGAGCAAAATGTTTTGCGCTTGCGATAACGACGCAACGGACAAAGCGCCCAATACAACGGTCTGCCCGATTTGCCTCGGCCATCCCGGGACTTTACCCGTACCTAACCGCGAAGCCATTAACTTTACACTCATGACCGGGCTCGCCTTGCACTCAAAAATAAACCGTCTTTCTAAATTTGACCGGAAAAATTATTTTTATCCGGATCTCCCCAAGGGCTACCAGATTTCTCAATTCGATTTGCCTTTATGCTATGACGGCTATTTGGATATAGATGGTGAAAAAATTATGATTACCCGGGTTCATCTTGAAGAAGATACCGGCAAATCAACTCATTTTAAAGATAAAGATTATACCCTTTTAGATTTCAATCGCGCCGGCACTCCGCTCATGGAGCTCGTCACCGAACCGGTTATAAAAAATGCCGCGGAGGCAAAAAAATTCTGCCAAGCTTATCAGCAAATTCTGCGCTATTTAGAAATTAGCAACGCGGATATGGAAAAAGGTGAAATGCGCTGCGAAGCCAATATTAGTTTGCAGGCCCAGGGAAAATGGGAATATAAAGATGGACTAATCAAGCCCCTAAAACGATATAAATTAAATAATAAAGTTGAAGTTAAAAATATTAATTCTTTCCGCGCCGTGGAAAAAGCGATTAATTTTGAAATTGAACGCCAAATAGCGGCACTTGATAAGGACGAAGAAATTATTGCTGAGACCAGAGGTTGGGACGAAAACAAGGCGGTAACCGTAAGCCAGAGAGTTAAGGAAAGTTCAGCCGACTACCGCTATTTCCCTGAGCCTGATATTCCCCCGCTTAAAATTGATGAGGACTGGCTCGCGCGCTTAAACGCGGAACTCCCTGAACTCCCGGCCGCGAAAAAAGAGCGCTTTATCCGCGAGTATGGTTTTAGCGCCGAGATTGCCGAAACCTTAATTAGCGATAAAGCACTGGCTCATTGGACAGAAAATGTTATCTCCGAGCTTGATGCCTGGATTGAAGCGAATGGCGACGAGGAAGAGCGCCAAGAAAAGCGCCTCGCCAAGACTGCGGGTAATTGGATTACGAGCGAACTCTTAAAACATCTTAACGCCGATAATAAAAAAATTACTGACCTCAAAATAACGGCCGAAAATTTTGCCGAATTAATTAGCCTTATCTACCAAGATAAAATTAATTCTTCGGCCGGCCAAAGGATTCTCGAAGAAATGTATAATAATGGCGGCGACCCGACCGATATCATGAAATTAATGGGCCTCGAGCAAATGGATAATACGGACGAGATCGAAGCGGCCGTTAAAAAGGTAATAAGTAGCAACCCCGTACAAGCGACCGACTATCGCGGCGGCAAAACTAACCTTCTCCAATTTTTCGTCGGCCAAGTGATGGCCGCCACTCACGGCAAAGCCAATCCGAAAATGGTTAAAGAAATTTTAGAAAAATTATTGAAATAAATTAGCGTCTAAAATATTAAAAAATAGCTCTTTCATTAGGGCTATTTTTTTATATACTAACTATTCAGAAAATAAAAAAAACCCCCGGTCAATTTCAATTTTCAAAAGCGAAAAAAGAAAGAGTCGAGGGGGCTGTCGAGAGAATTACTAATATTATACTTGTAAATGGGAAAAAACTTGGTAACCGACTTCCTGCCCACGAAGAAGTCCGATAGAGCAAGCATTAACGATCCATCCACTCCAATTATTATTGTCCCATCGAACATACACGACACGCATCGTCCCGGTAACGTCGCGGACATAAAAAATACTAGCATTAAGATTATCAAACAAATCGTTGTCTACTCCACTACCTTGAAGTTCCATCATGGTATAGATTTCAGTCAAAGTTGTTTCCGCCAGAATACCACCAAGTTCATATAAAATAGGTTCATCAACCGATCTGTAATTAATCTTGCGTCCATAAATAGTACTACCAGGAAAAGGCTGTTCGATTTTTTCTAAAAACCACATCTTAAAGTTATCGCCAAGGCTTATAATCTTAACCGATTTTTTTTGGTTTTCATCAATCTTAAATTTATCCTTTGTAATAAATTTTTCTTTTGTCTCTGGGATAACTGCATAGTTAATAATTTTACTTAAAATAGAAGTGGCTGTTTGTACGCTTGTTTTAATCCGGCTCATAACCGTATCAACAAATAAACGGGCAGCTTCTTTGCCGTGCATAATAACCCATTGGGCATCTTCAGTCGGCAAATCCATAAATTCTTCCTGAAACTCCGTCAGTCGAGCGGCTATGACAGGGACCTGTTGTTTTGTGGCCATAATTACCTCCAATTTTTACAGTTGTTAAAGTATTTTCTGCGCTTTTCCCAGCAGAGTTTGGGCCTTACTCATTATTTAAGTAATAAATAATTATTCCATAAAACATGCTAAATGTCAAGGATTCAGCTATTTATCCATTTAATAGCTACCTTCTCCGCTTCCCCTAAATCTTTAAGCCATTTGATTTTCTGTCCCTGTTTTTCCCAGCGGCGAAACCAAGTTTTTTGCCGCTTTGCAAATCGGTATAGGGCGGTATTAAGTTTAGTAATCATTTCCTCATACTCAAATTTTTCTTGAATATATTGGCTCACGAATTTATACTCTAAGCCAAAGCCAATCAAACGCTCGAACGAAACGCCCTCGCGGTGCAGACTTTTAACTTCTTCGACGAGACCTTCTTCCAGGCGGTCATTTAGACGCTTTAATATTCTGACTTTTAAAATATCATCCGGACAATTTAAACCGGTCACTAAATAATCATATTTAGATTCCCCTTTCTTATTTCCTTCTTCGCCCGGCGTTTCAATAATTTCCAAATAACGGACCAAGCGCCGTTTATTGTTTTTATCACTATTATTAAGCCGTGCGGCAAACTCAGGCTTCTCTTTCTCCAATTTTTTTAATAATTCTTCTCGGCTTAATTTCTCTAAAATAGCTCTTTTCTTTAAATCTGGTTTAACACTCGTTAATTTATAATTATCAACCAGGGCTTGGAGGTAGAGACCGGACCCGCCGACAATAATCGGTAATTTCCCGCGTGACAATACGTCCTCAATCGCTTTAAAAGCCAATTTCTGGTATTTAGATAGGTCAAATGTCTGCTTCGGGCTAACAACGTCAATTAAATGATATTTAATTTTCTTGCCTTTAACTATATACTCATTCAGGTCCTTCCCCGTGCCGATATCCATGCCTTTATAGACCTGGCGGCTATCAGCACTAATTATCTCCCCGCCGAGCTTAGCGGCCAATTTAACGGCTAATCCCGTCTTCCCAGCCGAGGTTGTACCCAAAATGACCAAGACCTTGGGCCTGGCGCTAATGAAGCTAATTTTCGTCTTTTTACTGAGCATGAAAAAAATATATATAGTTTAGCGGACCTTTTTTATTTCACCAAATCCCCCTCAAGCGCAAAAGGTAAAATTTCAGCAATTCTTACTTTTACGAAAGTACCAATTAATTTCTGATTAACTTTTTTCGGCGTACGAACCAAAACTGTTTGGTAGGTGCTTGTCTTTCCGTAATATTTACCCCGCTTATTAACTCCTTCCAAAAGCACGGTAATATCCCGACCGATATATTTTTTATTATGAGCGAGCGCGGTCTTCTTCAAAATTGTATCAATCGCGTCCTCTCTTCTCTTCTTTTCAATTCGAGTTACGTTATCATCCATTTTTGCCGAAACGGTACCGGGACGCGGACTATACTGAGAGATATAAGCTAAATCAAATTTAATTTTTCGAAAAAGCTTGGCCGTATTTTCAAATTGTTTTTTAGTCTCTCCCGGAAAACCGACGATAACGTCCGTCGTAATTGCAATTCCCGGCTTGGCTTTGCGCACCTTTTCAATCAGCTTTTCATAATGCGCAGCGGTATATTTCCGGTTCATCGCCTCTAAGACTTCATCGTCCCCGGACTGAACGGCCAAATGCAAATGCGCGCAAATTTTGTCTGATGACCCAATAACTTTAATTAAGGCATCGCTCATGTCTTTCGGGTGACTTGAAGAAAACCTCAGCCAAAAATCGCCAGGGATTTTAGCAACCGCGGATAATAATTTCGGAAAATCATAATTTTTATCATGATAGCTATTTACATTCTGCGCAATCAGCATGACCTCTTTATAGCCGCGGGCAATTAGGCTTTTAACTTCAGAGATTACATCTTTAGCTGGCCGATAAACCTCGCGCCCGCGCGCATAAGGGACGACACAATAGGAGCAAAAATTATTACAGCCATTACCAATCGGGACATAAGCGGTATATGTTTTCGTGAGTTTCGGCAAAATATTTAAATACTTCTCGCCTTGTTTTAAACGGACTTCATCTAAACTAAACTCGGGGACAAAATCCTTGCCGCTAAGCAGCTCAGGGAGCTGAAGCATCTCATTTATCGGCATAAAAATATCTGCCCTTCCCTTAAGTCGCTTCTTAACATCTTCCCGCTTACTTAGACATCCGGAAAGCACAATTTTAACCGCCGGATTATTTTTTTTAATTGTATTAACTAAGCCATAGGCCCGATCTTCGGCCATTTGTCTAATACCGCAAGTATTAATAACAACCACTCCCGCTTTTTTCACATCTTTTTCCGGGCGGTAGTTCTTGTCTTCCAAAAAAGCGGCCAGACGTTCGCTATCAACGACATTCATCTGGCAACCAATGGTAATAATATGATAAGTTTTATTTATTTTTTTCATTTATTTGTGGGTTGGCGGGCTCTTTCGCGTATAACTCATAAAGCCCGAACTTGGCGTTTACTTTATTAACTAATTTCATTTCTAAATTATAGGGTGAAAATTTACGCTCATTTAAATAAGTGACTGCCGCGTCATCCAAAAAGAAATTATAATAATAAACCGGGAAATATTTGATTATCTTCGCGGTCGCGGTCAAAATTTCGTCATTGGGCAGCGTGCCCATAATTATACGCCGCTCCGGAAAAAAGAATTTGTCATAATACTGAGTAATAATCACACCCTCCGGGTTAGTAAGCGCAAAAACCTTCTCCGCATTTACGCGCTCGGCTAAATTATTATAGTATAGGTAGCTTAAACCCTCTTCGGAGCCATAAAGCACAAAAATAACGCCAATAAAGCCGATAATGAAAACCGCCCCCGCTTGGAGGCCGGCCGCCATTATCTTCCGCACGCGAGCCGGTGTTTTTCCGTTAATCAGCAAAATAGCCCGCGTCAGCCGCACGATGGCAAAAGAGACTAAGGGCAAAAGCATGAGATAAATCGGCAGCCAATAACGGGTATAAGAATTGCCGATGGTAAAATGCGTCGGATTCGGATTATCGTTGAATCTCCAAGAACCGTAATAAAAAATCAAAATTACACCCAGCACGCCCCAGACTAAAATATATAGCAAATATTTTTTCTGAAAGTGCCGGATGTTTATAATCAAAAGCAAGAGCACGCCAAGAGCGCCGACGCCAACTAATACCGGGTACATGTCAAGGACATAATGGCGGAACATGCTTATCGATTGAGCGGGATTAAAACCAAAATAGAAGACATTATGAATAATTGTTTGGAAGTAGTCGCTATAAGCCTTAATCTGTCCACTCAAGGTCGATTGCACGACGACTGCGCTGGCACTCGATATTTCCTCAAGCGAGCGGTTCATCTCGTTATAACCGCCACGAAAGGTATTCTGATATAAAACATTATTCCAATAAGCGACCGGGAGCAGAGCTAAGAATAAAAGCGCCCCGAAAACAATTAATTTTATAAATCCTAAGCGGCGCGCATAAAAAAGCCAAATTAGAAAAAAGACCGGTGCCAGCCAGAGAATTTCCGAGCTGCGTGTAATAAGAGCGAGACCGGCAAAAAAACCGGAGCCGGCCGCCGCCAAGATACGCAAATGGCGGACATTATCAAATTTAAAAGAAAAAAACTTGGCCTTCATTTCCGCCCAAATTTTAGTCGGCCGTTTTGGTCCGAGAGCTAAAGCAAAGAGATAGGCGCTAAACAGCAAAAAAACGATAAACAAAACATTATGAAACATGCTGCGCACCGTATAATAAATATAAACCGGGAAAGACGCGAGCAAAAAGGCAGAAATAAGACCGACGCGTTCATTTTTAAAAATACGGCTCACAAGTAAATAGAAAACTATAATACCGAGCGAGGCGAATAGCGGCGTGAGATAAGGGATAATGCCAACGCCGAGCCAAGCACCGATTGTGCCATAAGTTAAAATAATACCCAGGAAACTTACCGGCTTAACCCAGCCGAAATCACTGCGCAGGCTGCGCGGCATAACTAAGTTATCGCCGATTGCACCCGCCGGATCAAAGTAGGCCAATTGACCCGTTTCGGCAAAGCGCTTACTAAAAAAATAATTGGCCGTTTCGTCGGGCGAAGTCCATTTTGTATAATTTTTATCCTGGGTTAAATAGTTAAAACTGGCCGTGGCCAGAAAAAAAATCAGCGCCAGGAGGCTGACGATTAAGAGATTTGATAATTTTAGCCAATTCATTTTCATCATTTAAATATTACCTAAAATTGCCTTTTTTAGCAAGAATTTGCTATTATTAAGATGATATGAATACTCGAAAAATAATCCATTATATTAGCCATAATTTCCTCGATTACCTGCTCCTATCCATAACTCTTATCGCTATCTATGGCGCCGGAATTTATTATTTATACGCCCTTAATTGGGGTTCAATAATTTTAGTCTTATTACTGACTATCGCCAGTTTTTGGGCTTTACATAAACATCTTTTTTCAGTCTTATCTTTAGATCCTTCGAAAGTCGACCTTAAATCCCGTCTTAAGCTTAATGCCATCCTGAGCAAATTGATTGAGGCTTGGCCCGTATTTATTTTTTTTGTCTTTTCCGCTCTCAGTTTTTATTTCCTCTATAAAAGCCGAAGTAGCCGCGCTCTAATTTCCCCCTGGCAAGTAATGGACTACCGTTTCTATTTTAGTTATGCCCTATCCTCCCTAAGTCTTATTTATGTTTTAACGCGCCAGCGTTTTCATATCGGTCTTAAATTATCTGCTTTATCTCTTTATTACTTTCTGAGCCTTAGTCTGGCGGCTATTATTTATAAAATCGGCTACGGTTACGACCCCTTTATCCACCAAGCGACGATGGAACTTATCGATAAGCACGGTCTGGTGACCCCCAAACCTTTTTATTATCTCGGCGAATACAGCCTGATAGTCATAATTCACAAGCTAAGCGGTCTTTCGATTTATCTCTTAAATAAATTTTTGGTCCCCGTTCTCGCTGCCCTCTATCTTCCCTTGTCCATCTACCGCCTGACAAGAAAAACCGAAGACGATAAGGCCGCAACTCGGCCGGCAACGACTATCAGTCACTGGCTCAGTCCTCTTTTTATTTTAATACTAACTTTCTCTCCTTTTATTGCGACCACACCCCAAAATCTCAGTTATCTTTTTCTGATTTTAACAATAATTTTTGGGCTGACTAAGAAAAAAATGCTTTGGCCATTTTTACTTGCTCTCGCCACTCTCGCTATCCATCCCTTAACCGGCATTCCGGCGCTCGGCTGGTGCTTAGCCCTGTCTCTTTATCGCCGCGCACCGCAAATCAGCCCGCGCCGTTTTCATACTTTAAGATTTTTCCTTTTTTTGACTAACGCTTTAGTCTTGCCGCTCGCCCTCTTTATTTCCGGCGGCAGTAATTTTAAAAAACTGGCCTGGAATTTTCATTTTATTTTAGATCCTTTAAAAAATCTTTTTCTCACCTTAAACTCAGCCGGGGCGGAAAATTACTTACTTAATTTTGTCTATTTTTTTATTTACAATTATAATCTCTGGCTAATTTTGGGAATTGCCGCCAGCGTTTTCGTCTTTTTCCGCTTAGCCCAAAAAACGCCCGAAGCCCAGCGCCGTTTCCGCAGTCTAATCGCAATAAATTCTGCCTTGGCGCTTGCCTATTTAGTTTCGAGTCAAATTGTTTTTACAGACCTGATTAATTATGAGCAAACAAATTTTGCTGCCCGTCTCTTAATAATAATCACCCTCTTTTTCTTGCCTTTCCTGGTCGCCGCCCTAAACGATTTTATTGCCCTCATTTTAAGACAAGACAGAATGATTAAATATATCTGGCTTGCTTTCGGCTTAGCTTTTTTAATGAGCAGTCTTTACATGTCTTACCCGCGCATCGATAAATATTTTAATTCGCGCGGTTATAGCACAAGTCAAAACGATATTGCCGCCGTAAATTTAATCGCTGCCGAGAGTACGGGCTCGTATATCGTTCTGGCAAACCAGCAAGTAAGCGCCGCCGCACTCCAAGAGTTGGGTTTTGATCATTATTATGACTCTCCAACCGGACCGATTTTTTTCTATCCGATTCCGACCGGCGGACCGCTTTATCAATTTTATCTTGATATGGTATACAAAAACCCCAGCTCTCTGACCATGGCGAGTGCCCGGTCTTTAGCTGGAGTTAAAGAATCTTATTTAGTTGTAAACAAATATTGGTTTCAGAGCGACCGGATTATCGCGGCCGCAAAACTAACAGCCGATTCCTGGCAAAGTATCGACGATGAAGTTTATATCTTCAAATATTAAAGTCTAATAATTAGAGGATTCTAATAATTAGCGGGTCTCGGAATAATTCCATATCGGCCCGACGGAAAAGACCTTGTTGGCGCCGGATTGATGGACGACTACCATTAGTTGCAGGCGACCCAAATTTTCTTTAAGACCGCTACGGGCAGCGGCCGTTTTTAAAGTAAACTCTTCTGTTCCGCCGCTTGCGCCTTCAATAGTTAGTTGCTTGGCAAAATTGCTTATAATTTCATTATCTTCCGGAGCGAGTGCTTCTCCGCTTAATTCCTTGATAACGACGGAGCGTAGCGAATTTAAATTATCGTAAGCCGCCGTGAGCGCATTCGCAACCGAGACCACCTCCTGATTAACTTGGAGCGCGCTAAACATTTTCTGCATCATTTGATCATTAGCCATGAGCTCATTCAATAAATTTAAATTCGGTTCCACGTAAGAATTATCGTTAAAGCGCGAAAAATCGTCAAAGCCTTGACCCTTGAATTGCTGCATAACCGAAAATTTATCAAGCGGTAATTGCATATCAACCCAGGCACCGAGTGCGGTATTTAGGCTGTGCTCGTGCCAGGCAAGAGTCTGCGCAAAAAGCGGTTGTGACTTTTGATTTATGTTTAAATAGGCAGAGAGGGCGGCCAGAGTAGACCAATAATTGGTCGTATGCCAAACCGAATCGGCATTTAACTTTTCAACCAAGTTTTTTGACTCGGCACTATAATTAAAATAATTTGTGTTTTCCGAAAAATAATCGTTGCCGGTAACCGGTGCAATTAGATTAATCACGTCGAGGGCAATTCCGTTGCAGCGCCTCGTTTTATTGTTCAAAGAACAGGCGCTAAGGTTATTCGCTTTCGTGGAAGTTCCCAAGAAGGCGTCGACCGTCGGGTAAGTCAAGTGGGTCAATATATAATCGTTCGGCGGATATGGCTCAACCAGGAGTTTAAAGCCGAGACGATAATTAGTGGCCGGATCAGCCTTATCAATCGCGCCTAAAAAGGGCGAAAACTCAAGAGCATTTAATTTCGCCTGCAACTTTTGCAGATTATTTTTTGCTTCCGGATTTTTATCGCCAAATAATTCCTCGATATCATATTTTTCTCCAAAAACGGATCGCAGCGCGTCGCGATAAAAAACATAATTCAAATCTTCGCGCAAAGGATTAAAATAAGACATGACTTTATAAATCCGGGCCCACTCATTCTTTAACTCGGGCGAATCAGAAAAATCCGCCGAAATAAAGCTGGCGGCAATCATGCCGAGACGCCAATCCTCCTTATCAAGCAAGCACTTCGGACAATTTTTATCGATATAGTTAAGGGGAAAAACTGAGTTCAACCATTTCGTGGTTAAATAAAAATTATTTAAACGCGCATTACCGCGATAGTCGCTTGGCACGACGAAATCCCGGTAATTACGGGTGTAAAGCATCACGGGCGACTTGGTATTTTCATTAGCCTCTCTAATTAGTTTAACTTCCCGCAAAACGTCATCCTTTAAATAAGGCGGGGTAACAAAATAAAAACGTTCTGTTTCCGTCGTCACAAATTTATTCTTATCGTCGAGTGTTCCCTTCGGAGCGATTTGATCGTTGGCCGGTTTAAGCAGTTCTAAGGCCACCGCGAAATAAGCCGCCTCCAATCTTTCTCCCTCAAGAATCGAGTCATTGATATTGCCGATTGAAGCGAGGCGCGACTCATAGCGATTTTTAGCAGAATTATATAAGTCTTTATTTATATTCCAAAGATTATCATAAAAAATATTTTCCTCGATATCTTTAAAGACCTTTTTCAAAGTCGTTTGGTAGTAATATAAAATCAAATCAGAAGAAATAAAAAAAGGAATCTGCCTCTCTTCCAACTTCGTATAGATGGAATAAAAATCGGGAGCCTCTTTAGCCCAGGGATTGTCGATAATGGCAAAGCCGTTGGTATTAAGATTACCAACGACCGGGTCAAGACTCAATTTACGCGATAAATCATAATAATTTAACACATCAATCTTAACGTTTAACGGCAGCTCATAATCGCTAAACTTTGTTACGATGCTGTTGTCCGGTGATTTGTAAAAATCGGCAAAGGATAAGTACTCGACGGCAATATTAGAAAAAGTTGAGGTGGCGATAGTCGTCGAAGCTATACCCGGCATAGTTAAATTCGGCAAAGCGCCCTGAGAAGTGCTCGCCGTTTCAACTACGACTGGCGTTAGAATGGGTGAAGCTTTTTTAGTAAAATATTTGCTCACTCCATACCAAATACCAAAGCCGAGAACCAGCACACCCAAAACCAATCCGCCCAGGAGCAGAATTTTTTTCAGAGGTTTTTTTTCTGTGAATTCATTTACAGCCGAGTTGGCCGCTGGCTGAGACGGGATTATCGTCTCTTGACCCTCAAACATAAATTTTACTTATTTTAAATATTTATATTTATTATTTAGATGTTCATCGTATGTCCGCGCATAAACAACTCGCCCGTCCGGTGTCGTTAAAAAATAATTATAATTAGTTTCTGCCGGGTATATGGCTGCTTCAATAGCGACTATCCCCGGATTACAGATCGGACCAGGCGGCATGCCGCGATATTTATAAGTATTATAGGGAGAAGTACTATCAAGTTCGTCGCCGCTATGCGCCGGCTTATTGTCACCGTAAATATAAGAGAGAGTAGCGTCCGATTGCAGGGCCTGGCCGATAGCAATCCGGTTTAAAAATATGCCGGCGATAATATGGGCGTCCTTATTCTCGGCGGATTGATAGTTGATTGGCGCTTCTTTCTCAACCAGCGAGGCCAGCGTAATCACTTCATAGATTGTTCGGCCCTGTGCCTTGATGTCGGCTCGCATCTGGGGCGTCAGCTTAGCATCGAAATTAATCAGCATTTTTTCAATAATTTCCGTCACGGTTGAACTGGCATAAACACGATAGGTATCCGGGTATAGATAGCCCTCAAGACCAAAATAAGTTGGTTTATCAGCTAAAAAACTAAATTGAGCGGAAAAATCTTTTGGCTGAGCATTATCCTTATTTTTAGTTTGCCGATAATCACGCAAAGGGTAGCCGGCAATTTCGTAAAAACCAGTGCTGGTCCAAATACCGCTTTTTTGTAAATAATCGGCGATATCGCGGCTCGTCCAGCCCTCAATAATCTTTAAGGTTTCTTCGGCTTTTAAGGTGACCGGGGCGGGGGCGGGCTGATGTCTCAGAGCACGCAAATATAAAACCCCTTTGGTCGCCACGGCCAGCAAAATAACAACGCCAATAAGCAATAAATATTTACCGAATTTGGTTAAGGCCATAATTATTTTTTATTTATGACGGCAGCGCGTTTAATCAGTTCCGAACTGGCGCGGATTTTTTTGCCCAGTCCATCGACTATTTGAATGCCATACTTCTGACAAATCGGATATTCAGGAACGTTAATAAGATTATGGCGATCCCCGCCGTTAGCAAAAATATCGGGACGAAGTTTGGTTAGTGTTTTAATCACCGGTATTTCGCCATTAGCCAACTTATAATCATCAATCGCGAGTACGACCTGATCGACATCACGCAGTGCCGCTATTATTTTCATGCGGTCCTTCTCAGACATAAAGGGCACTCTACCTTTAAGTTTGACTTGTTTATCATTATTTATGATAACCACCAACTTATCGCCTAATTTCTTAGCCATGGCAATCATTTCGAGATGACCGACATGGAGAGGATTAAAGTACCCAGAAACAGCGACCACAACTGGTTTTTTCTTGATATTTTTTTTGATTTTTTTACTGATCATAATGAAAAATATACACTAAATTACTAAGTTAATTATAGCAAAAAAAGCGCCAGACAGAAAGCGCTTTATTTATTCCCCAAATTCAGATAAAATGGAACTATAATCAAAATAATATGACTTTCCGCGAATATCAATTGAAAGCTAAGGAGACAGCACATTTCCCCGACCCGGAAATTGCCTTTATTTACACGGCGCTCGGCCTGATGGGCGAAGCCGGCGAAGTTTCCGAGAAAATAAAGAAAATTTGGCGCGACAAAAATAAGCAGGTTAACGCTTCTGATAAAGAAGAAATCAAAAAAGAAATCGGCGATGTGCTCTGGTATTTATCACAACTCGCCGAAGAGCTGGGAATTGATTTCGATGATGTCGCCGCTACTAATCTCGCCAAAACTCATTCCCGCTTAGAGCGCAATTTAATTAGCGGCTCAGGCGATAATCGTTAATTATATGACAATCTTACATGGTTTAATCTTGGGTGTTATCGAAGGCTTAACCGAATTTCTACCGATCTCTTCAACGGCCCATCTTGTTATTGCCGGCGAATGGTTAAAGATACCGACAACTGAATTTTTAAAGACTTTTGAAATCTCCATTCAATTAGGTGCTATTCTGGCCATCGTAATCCTTTACTGGAAAAAAATCTGGTCCAGCTGGAATTTAATCGGAAAAATTGCGGCCGCCTTTATCCCGACGGCAATTATCGGTTTGATTTTTTATAAAATCGTTAAAAATTATCTCCTGGACAATAACTATATTATCGCCGCTGCACTTCTACTTGGTGGCATCGTCTTAATCATCTTTGAAAAATACTATTCCCGAAAAATGACCGGCAAGGAAGCGACCAATATCGGCGCCAATTACGAGGATGATATAAAAATATCATATAAGCAGGCAGCTATTATTGGTGTCTTTCAGTCTTTAGCAATCGTGCCAGGCGTTTCCCGCGCTGCCGCAACAATTATTGGCGGTTTAAGCCTTGGAGTTAGTCGGAAAAATATTGTTGAGTTTTCTTTTCTACTCGCTATACCGACTATGCTGGCTGCTACCGGCCTGGATCTATTTAAAAGCCGCGATGCGCTCCTCGGTTTAGGTAGTCATGAACTTATAATTTGGCTGATTGGATTTGTCGCCGCCTTTGTCACAGCCATTATCGGCGTCAAATTCTTTATTAAATTCATCCAAAAAAATAATTTTATTCCTTTTGGCTGGTACCGTATCGGCTTAGCCCTTGTGGTCTTCATCTGGTTGTTTCTGAAGTAATATCAAAATAACAATCATCTTAAAATAAAAAGGCCGCCTTTCTGGGGCGGTCTTTTGAAAATCAAATAGTTTTTTACTCCATGGTCTCCGGACTGACGAAGCCTTTAACGGCTACTCGGCCCTCAAACTTAGCGGCCACTTCAGTAGCGGCGTTTTCCCAGGCGGCCATTTCCGAAGAATCCTTGCCGACAACGATAATATAGAAAGGGTCATTAGTACTAAAACGTTCTTTCCCAAAACCGTGGTGGCCAAGAGCGATTCCAGCTAAGGTTTCCAGCTCACTCTTCATATACTCACGACTGAAGCCCAAACCGGCTCCGGTACAAACAAAGTGGGCAGGAAATTTTTCCAGGTTCGTCGAATCAAAACGAGCGGTCGCGTCAAGCACTATAGCCGTCTCATTATGATATTCGCTCGCCATTTCTGGCATATCCAAAAAGCGATGTTTAGCCCCCAGTTCTTCAGCAATTTTTTGACCAGTATAGGTACCATATTCATCCGACGTTTCGAGACCGGCCGGAATCAAGTCCGGTGACTTAGTCTTTAAATCGGCAAATTTTATGGCCGCTGCTCCGCAATCACGGTGCGTCGTCACTTCCTTTATCTTACCTTTGAAGCGTTCAATAAATAACAATCTTTCTTCAGGAGATAATAATAAGCCACTACCGGCAATACCGATTTTTTTACCTGACAAAACGCGGCCATCAGAGCAATCAATCGTATCTAAATCCGTAAAAGCTTCACGAAATCCAGGCAAAGAATTCATAATTTCTTGCAAATTTTCGTTGGCTTTAAGGCGTTTGACGACTTCATTCAGGCGAGACGCTTCCCAGCCTTTTTGAATTTGTTCTTCTTGCTTTGTAAGCGTTTCCTTCTCCATAATTTGTGTCTCCATGTTTAGTGTTTCTATTTTGTTTGACATATTTATAATTTATTTTTTACAATGAACTGATTATTTTAATTATATTGGTTAATTACTATTTATTAGGATCAATATTTTTCAAACGGCGCCACTTATTAACGGCCCGCATACGCGCGAGTTCCTTCTCGAGCCGCGCCGAGACATCGGCAAATTCGACATCATCAATCGCTTTAGCGGTGTTCTTTAAGTCGATCGCCTTTTGCTGGGCTTCTTTAATCCGCTCTTCATCCAATTCTTCGGCGCGTTCCGCTGAATCGGCTAAAATAACAATCTTATCTTTTAAAACTTCAATAAAACCACCGGACACGGCCATAATTTCGATTACATTGTCGTTACGTTTAACTTCAATAACGCCGGGAGCTAAAATCGAAACCAAGGGGATATGATCCGGAAGAATCGTAATCTCGCCGCTTGTGGTCGGTACTGTTACCTGTAAAGCCTCCGTTTTCATAACGGTGCGTTCGGGGGTAACAATTTCAAATTTTATTGTCTTCTGAGACATAAACTAATAGTTAGTTTGCAGCTGGGCTCGCTAAAATATATATTTTTCAAAATTAAAATTTTAAAAAATAATATTTATAGCTCGCATTCTAAATTAACAACTTTGTTTCGCTTCGCGAAACCTGGATTTAAACATCTTCGCGAATCCTGGATTTAAACATCTTCGCGAATCCTGGATTTAAACATCTTCGCGAATCCTGGCTTTAAACATCTTCGCGAATCCTGGATTTAAACATCTTCGCGAATCCTGGCTTTAAACATCTTCGCGAAACCTTGATTTATACGTCTAAATTCTATTCTTCATTAATTTCCTCAATTCCGCCCTTCATGTAAAAATTATCTTCTGGTTTGTCATCATGTAAGCCATCCAATATTTCTTTAAAAGCACGCACGGTATCAGTTAACTTTACGTATTTACCAGGACGACCGGTAAAAGTTTCCGCGACAGAGAAAGGTTGGGACAAAAATTTCTGAATCTTACGGGCACGAGCGACGATAATTTTGTCTTCAGGTGATAATTCTTCCATTCCTAAAATCGCGATAATATCCTGCAACTCCTTATAACGCTGTAAAATTTTCTGCACGCCACGAGCCGCTTCATAATGCTCGGCGCCGACAATTTTTGGATCCAAAATTACTGAAGAGGAGTCAAGCGGATCAACCGCCGGATAAATACCAAGCTCGGATAAAGAACGGGATAAAACGACCGTAGAATCCAAATGAGCGAAGGTAGTCGCCGGAGCCGGATCGGTTAAATCATCGGCCGGTACGTAAACCGCTTGAATAGAAGTGATGGAACCATTCTTAGTTGAAGTAATACGCTCTTGAAGTTCGCCCATTTCCGAAGCAAGCGTCGGTTGATAACCAACGGCAGACGGCATACGACCGAGTAGGGCTGATACTTCAGAACCCGCTTGAGTGAAACGAAAGATATTATCAACGAAGAATAAAACATCCTGATTATTTTCATCGCGGAAATATTCAGCGATAGAAAGGCCGGTTAAAGCAACACGAGCACGAGAACCAGGCGGTTCGTTCATTTGACCGAAGACCATCGATACTTTATCGATAACGCCACTTTCTTTAAATTCATTATATAAATCATTACCTTCACGCGTACGTTCGCCGACACCGGCAAAAACGGAATAACCACCATGTTCAGAAGCAATATTATGGATTAATTCTTGGATAATAACTGTTTTACCGACACCGGCACCACCGAACATTCCGACTTTACCGCCTTTCACAATCGGGCAGATTAAATCAATAACTTTAATACCGGTTTCTAAAATTTCAGTGCTATTTGATTGATCGACAAAACTCGGAGCCGGACGATGAATCGGATATTTCTTTTCAGTTTTAACGGGTTCGCCGCCATCAACCACTTCGCCAAGCACGTTAAAAATACGGCCTAAAGTTTCTTTGCCGACCGGCACTGAAATGGCCGCCCCGGTATCAATAACTTTATCGCCTCTCTTTAAACCATCAGTCGAACCCATGGCGACGCAACGAACGACATTAGAACCGATGTGCTGTTCTGCTTCCAAGGTTAATTTTTGACCATTTAAATCAATTTCTAAAGCATTATAAATTTCGGGTAAAGTATTTTCAAAATGGACATCGACCACGACGCCGATAACCTGCTTGATAACCCCGATGTTTTTTTTGGTCTCACTCATATTATTTAAATTATTTTTTTATTTTTATTCAGCCAGCGCGTTCGCCCCGGCACTAATTTCCGCGATCTCCGCGGTAATACCGGCTTGGCGTGCCTTATTATAGAATAAAGTTAATTCACTAATCATATCGCTGGCCGCTTCGGTCGCCTGGTGCATCGCGGTCATACTCGCACTATGTTCAGAAGCGTTGGCTTCTAAGAAGGCTTGGTAAAGCTGAATTTCAACTAAACGCGGAATCATTTTATCAAGAACTTCGCGCGGGCTCGGTTCAAAAGTATATTCGTAACTATAATTATCAGCACTTAAATGTTTTTGGCTTTTCTCACCGACCAGTTCAGTCGTGACGCCGACTTTCGGATCCTGCCCGACGATACCGAGGCAGCCATCTTCTTTTTCGACTTCAACCGGTACCAATTGCTTCACGCGGGGGATCTGCTTAACCGGATTTACGAAATCCGTATAAGCGACTAATATTTTATCGTATTTTTTATGGGCGTAATCACTGAGCGCCATTTTCACAATTGGATAAATATCGCGCGCGTCAGTTAAGATATCGCTTTTCGTAAATTCCGCCGCCACATTATAATTTTGGCGATGAACCACAGAACCCTTTTTCCCGACCAGAATAAAATCAGTCTCGACCGGGTGCTTGGCAATCGATTCTTTCGCCTTATTTATAACCGCCGTATTATAACCGCCGCACATGCCGCGGTTAGAAGTAATCAAAATTATGGCGACCTTATTTATTTTCTCTCTCTTTTTCAATAAGGGATGCAAAGATTCGCTGCGGCTGGCTTCAAGCGCGGCCAAATGCAAAACCGTCTCCCAACTTAAATTTGCATAAGTTCGAGTTTTGAGTACAGCTTCAATTGCTTTTCTCATTTTCGCGGCCGCGACGACTTCCATCGCCTTCGTTATCTTCTTGGTACTGGTAACCGACTTGATGCGGCGCGAAATTTCTTTGGTCTTTGCCATAGTAAATCCGTTTTCTTACTTAATTAAATAATCAACCGTACTCTTATAGTCTTCCAATAATTTTTTCATTTGCGTTTCGATGGTCTCGTCTAATTCTTTCTTCTCGGCAATCGCTTTCAAAGATTCATCATTTAAATCGGCATACTTATATAAACCGGCTTCAAATTCGCGCATCATTTCAACCGGTACATTATCCATGAAGCCGTTGATAAGCGCATAATAAGCGAGCACCTGCTTCTCAACCGGTAAAGGTTGATACTGGTCCTGCTTAAAGATTTCATATAATCTCTGACCACGATCCAATTTCTTTTTTGTTTCCGCATCGAGATCGGAACCGAATTGGGCGAAAGCCGCGAGTTCGCGGTATTGAGCCGCCTCTAAACGCATCTTACCAGCTACTTTCTTCATGGCTTTAATCTGTGCAGATGAACCGACACGAGATACGGATAAACCGGCATTAACCGCCGGACGATTACCTTTATAAAATAAATCCGGTTCCAAGAAAATCTGTCCGTCAGTAATGGAAATAACGTTCGTCGGAATATAGGCGGACAAATCTCCCGCCTGAGTTTCAATAATCGGAAGAGCCGTAATCGAGCCGCCGCCATATTCTTTATTTAATTTACAAGCGCGTTCGAGTAAACGGGAATGAAGATAGAAAACATCGCCCGGATAAGCTTCACGACCCGGGGGACGGCGGAGTAATAAGGAAATTTCACGGTAAGAAACGGCATGCTTAGATAAATCATCATAAACGACTAAAACATCTTCACCTTTATCTAAGAAATATTCGGCCATCGCACAACCGGAGTAAGGGGCAATATATAATAAGGAGGCAGAGGTCGAAGCGCCAGCCAAAACAACCGTCGTATATTCCATCGCGCCGGCTTCGGTTAATTTCGCGACAATATTAGCAATCTTAGATTCTTTCTGACCGATAGCCACATAAATACATTTCATGTTCTGGCCTTTTTGATTGATAATCGTATCTATCGCAATCGCGGTTTTGCCTAATTGGCGATCGCCGATAATAAGTTCGCGCTGACCGCGGCCAATCGGAATCATGGCGTCAATCGCTTTAATACCGGTTTGGACTGGTTGTTTAACCGGGTCACGAGTAATTACACCGGGAGCGATTTTTTCAATCGGATAAAATTTAGTGGTTTCAATTTTTCCTTTGCCGTCCATCGGTTCACCGAGCGGATTAACGACACGACCAATCATGGCTTCGCCAACCGGAACTTCCAAAATTCTCTTAGTCGCCCGGACTTCGTCGCCTTCTTTAATCGCAGTATAGTCGCCGAGAATAATAACACCGACTTGGCTTTCTTCAAGGTTAAGCGCAACGCCGGCCACTTCGCCTTTGTCGGTTTTAAACATTAAAATTTCACTCATCATCGCCTCAGCTAAACCGGAGACTAAAGCAATACCATCAGAGACCTTAAGGACCTGGCCGACTGATTTTTCGCTAATTTCCGCCTTATAGCCGGATATTTCCGACTTTAACTGTTCGATGATGAAATCTTTTGTACTTGACATATAGTTTAAATTGTTGTATAATGAATTTAGTTAATTGAGTATTAATGGTTCTTAAAAAAATATTGTCATGGGAAAATTCCTTGTTGTTGTCGCCGCTTTATTGATAGTCTTAGGCATTTCAGAATTCGTTCTGTATCTTGAAAATCCCGCCGATCCCGCTATTCTCTTTCTGCTCGGATGTGGTGCGACTCCCTTTTTGGAGTTAATATCCGCGCTTATAATTCTGGGATTATCAAAAATCATATCGGACTTAAAAGACTAAAAACGAAACATTTTTTTAGTCAAACCATCGCTTGCGATGGTTTTTTATTTCCAAAAAATAAAAGAACTACCCACCCATCTCAACTTTCAATTCCTCTAAACTGGTTTTCAAACTGCCGTCTAAAACTTTACTATTATATTTTAAAACAAAACCACCTAGCAATTTTTTATCAATTTCTTCCGTCAGGGTAATTTTCTGGGCGCTCGTTTTCTTCTTTAAATAATCGAGCACAGTTTCCCGCGCTGTCGGTCCGAGTTCGCGCGCACTAATTAGCTGCGCCCGCACTTCTCCCTTTTCTTTTTCCCAAAGTGCTTGAAACGCGTCTTCAATCGCCGGTGCTTTCGCCAAATCCATATTCCGACCCAAGAGCGCGACAAAATTTTTCAGGGCAGCCTTAACTTCCTTTTCGTTTTTATCGAAAACTGATTCAAATAAACTCTGCGTATATTGTGCGACTGATATTTTCATAACTTTTTAGCTCATCATTATTACTTCACTAATTTTTTAATCAATTCTCTATCCTTATCACCCGTCATTTTTTCACTTAATAATTTTTCAACTGTCAGTACAACTAAATCGGCGACTTCTTTTTTAATTTCTTTCAGGGTTTCCGATTTCTCCCGAACTAACTTTTCCTTTTCCGCATTAATCACTTGGCCAATTTCTTCTTTAGCCTTGGCTACCATTTCACCCTTTCTCTCTTCCCCCCTCTTATTCGCTTCTTCGACGATTAAATTAGCCTGCCGCTTTGCAGCTGTAATAATTTCTTCTCTTTCCTTCTCAGTAAGCGCCAATCTTTTTTCAATCGCATCGGCGTCCTTCAAACTCTTATCAATTTTTTCGGTTCTTTCACCCATGGTTTTTACCAGCGGTTTGAACGCAAAAAAATAAAGGACGGAAAAAACAATCGCAAAATTAATTAATTGCGCGATGAATAATTTTAGGTCGATATGAAAGGTTGAAATTAATGATTCCATATTAATGTAAATAATAATCAAGCGTTTTCCCCCGATCCGATCTCTACGGATTGCGCAGGCGGATACAGGGGAAATGCGTCAAACGATTATTTGCTGAGAAATGATTATTTGATACTGAAAGCGATAACTAAAGCGTAAATAGCGATAGCTTCCGCAAAAGCAGATACTAAAAGCATCGGCACTAAAATTTTGCCGGCAGCTTCAGGGTTGCGACCAATCGCTTCCATGGCTTTAGCACCGATAAAACCGATACCTAAACCCGGACCGATGGCACCAACGCCGATGGCGATGGCTTTGGCTAACATAGCAGTTTCCATAGTTTTTTAAATTATTTATATTTTAATTAATAATTTCTAAATTAGTGTTCTTCGGCGGTCGTGTTAATAGTCAGATATGTCAGAATCAGCATGGCAAAAATAAGCGCTTGAATCAGGCCAACTAAAACTTCCAAGAAGAGAAACGGAATCGGGATGCCGAAGGCGAGAATCGCCGACATCGAGGCCAGTAAAACTTCACCGGCAAAAACATTACCGAATAAACGGAAGGAGAGACTGGCGACTTTCGCGAGCTCACCAATGATTTCAATAATACCAACAAAAGCTTTAATCGGATTTACTAAAAGGATGGTCGGATCCTTGCGTACCTTCTTCGGAATTTCTAAAAACGCTTTGATATTAATAAACTTATTTAAATACTTCCACCAACCAACGGAAATGACGCCGATAATATGGCTCACGACGACGCCAATTGTCGCTAAAGCTAAAGTCGTATTTAAATCAGCCGTGCCGCCACGCAAATATGGAATAAATAATTTACCATCGGCCGTTTGCACGATTTGACCGATTGAGCCGACACCCGGTAATATCCCCATCCAATTATTAATGAGGACAAAAAAGAAAAAGGCTAAAACGAGCGGGGCGAATTGTAAAGATTTTTTTCGGCTCCCGGTAACCCCGTCAAAAATATCTAAGAATCCTTCAATAATCATTTCCATCGCGTTCTGAATTCCGGTCGGTACTTTTTTTATTTTCCGGCCGATTAACAGCGCAATCGTAATAATAATTATAAGAGCGACACCCGAAGTCATCAATGAATTCGTAATCGGAAAATTGCCGAAATGCGCAATCGGTTCGGCGAACAGTGTATTTTCATGAATTATTTCCTCGGCCATTTTATTTCTTACTTAAATTATTGCTATCTTTATTATTTTCTTCTTCTTTTTTATTTTTGGCGTACTCCGCGTCAATCTTTTTAAATTCTTGAAGCGCATTTATGATCAATCCATACATAGAAACTATAAAGGCCAGGCCAACGGTGCCAAGAAATAGCCATGGTTCGCTACCAAATTTTTTGTCGAGCCACTTGCCAAGAAAAGTCGCAATAATTACCGGGAAAGCAATCCAACCGGAGAGCTTGGCCATGACTTTCAGGGCTAAGGCCCAAGATTCATTTTTCATAATCTTAGCGCAAAAATAAAAAGGGCTAAATGCCCTTTCGACGCAAAGGGTCCGACTCATTTATAGCGCAGAATTGACTAAGTGTCAAGACTGCGATTTTCCTTTTTTTCGAAAATTGCCCCTAAATTCGGAATAATTCCCGCGCCGTGCGCGTGGTAATCTCGGCCACCTTTTCAATCTTAATACTTTTTATATCCGCTATCCTTTTGGCTACATATTGGACCAAAACAGGCTCATTTCTCTGGCCGCGATAGGGCTCAGGGGTCATATAGGGTGTATCGGTTTCAATCATCACTTTATCAAGAGGGATTTTTCTAATTAAATCGTCCCATTGCTTACTAAAAGTAATTAAACCAGTAAAAGAGATTAATAGCCCCAATCTAAAATATTTCCAGGCCAAGTCCTCATCGCCAGAAAAGCAATGAATAACGCCCCAGGGGCGGTCGCTCGGTATAATATGGCCATATTCTTTCTTGAATTCCTGAAGAATTTCGAGTAAATCGTCATGCGCTTGGCGGCAATGAATAATCACCGGCAAGTCAAGACTACGTGCTAGTAGTAATTGCTGAGCAAAAACCTCATGCTGTTTCTTTTTAACCGCGGTAACATCTTTAGTTGGATCTAAATGGTAATAATCAAGGCCGATTTCGCCTATTGCCACCACCTTTTCGAACTTAGCTAATTTTTCATAACTGCCATAATCAAAAACCTCAAAACGCGGGGCAAAAGCGTAACTATTATCTTCTTCCTGATTATCGATAAAGCCTTCCTCTAAATGAACTGGGTGAAGACCAATCGCCGCATAAACGCCTTTTTCGTATTTATTGGCGTAATGCAGAGCCCGATTAGAGGTCTTAAACTCCGCGCCGACCAAAACCATCCAAGTATCATTATCCAAAGAGCGGCGAATCACCTCTTCGGCGTCGTCTTTAAAAGCATTAAAGTTAACATGGGCATGGGTATCGATAAACATGGGTCTTTTACGTAAAAAACGCGAAACACGCGTTTTTTAGTCTATTTTAAAAAATTATTGATTTTTTGTGATGTCTTCGGCCGCCATATTTTCAGCTTTTAATTCCGGGGCTGAAGTAATTTGCATTTCTTCATTTTTAGCTTCTTTAACCTCATCTTTTTCTTCGCAATGGTCGCAATGACCGCAATGTTCGCAAGAACCGTGATCGCTCCCGCCAAACAATTTCTTGAACCAATTACTCATAGATTTGCTTGAAATTAATAATAAATACAAGCTAATTATAGCATTTTAGAGGGGAAAGTCAATTATAGATAATGAATCAAGAATTATCTTCGGATATGAAAAACCCTACGATAAGCAGTAGGCTTTTTCGTAGGGTTGACTTGTTTTTTACAAAATAGAATCGAAGTGATAGATAATTAGCCGAGTAATTTCGGAATTGTCGATTTTTCCTTCGGCAAGTAACGAAACTACGTTCAGGCGATTGGTTTCAATATGATTACCGCCACCCAGTTCATTTAGTTTATTTGGCCGCAGCGGGGCAAATATATACTGACCCAATGGCATCGGATTTAAGTACCAATCGCGCTTGCCAGCCTTTAATTCGCTGGCGAGTTCTTCAGCCCTACCATACACAGAAAGACCGTTCCACCAGCTTAACTTAAGATAAGAGGCAAGGATAAAAAGGAAAACCCCAAAAAATAGGGAGGCACAGCTTACAGCGATTGCGATATAGCTCGTCATTGAGTTAACGGCACTTGAATTTATCGCTAAAGCAATAACAAGGATCACTGCAAATATGCCGATAAAGACATTACAGACCAGCACATTACGTTTCATTCTTCTTTTAGGTGTCATTTTGTAAAATTTAAGGTTAATAATAATTTATGGGATTTTCTCAACCTCCATCAAGAAGCTCAGAGAATCCGATAAATATTAATAACTTTTTATTAAAGTGCGATTGTACTATGAAAGAATACTAACATATTATTAATATAATGTCAATATATACAAAAAATAGACTAATTTTAGCCTATTTTATAATTAATATATACCTAATTATTGCAGATTTAAGCTTGTAATTCTTCCAATGCCTTTTGTGCATAATATCTGACACTTTCCCGAAAAACATACTGACTATCATCAAGCTGTGCGGCCGTGAACCAATGAATATCGTCGCTTATCTCTTTCTCGCCTTGAATCACTTTATTATCGTCCGTCGTCGCGAAATAGACCAGGGTGACATGTTCATGGGTTTCGTTAATACGGTGACGATTAAGAAAGCGCGGAGCTATTAATTCTTGATAGCCGTCCAGAGGCGCAAATTTCTTAAGTTCGCCGACAATTTTAATATCTAAGCCGACCTCTTCTTTAACTTCTCTCAGCGCGGCTTCAACCGGATCTTCATTCAATTCGATATGTCCGCCCACGCTTAGCCAGATTTTATATTTATCATGTTTTCTGAGGAGTACGGTATTTCTATAAACGATAAAGACCTCAACTGTAAAATCTATTTTGTCGTGAATGTGAGGCATAACCTTATTATAATTATATCCCCAACTCTTCTAATAATTGTTTCTGCTTTTTAGTGACCGCGCTCGGAATTTTAATCGTTACCTTTACATACTGATCACCGATACCGCGATTGTGCAAACGCGTTATTCCCTTTTCTTTTAATTTAAAAATAGTCCCCGACTGCGTGCCTTCTGGAATTTTTAATTTAACCGGTCCATGGACGGTTTCAATATCAATCTTGTCCCCCAAAACCGCCTGCTTAATGCTAACAGTTTCTTCTGTCCGAATATCATAGCCTTCGCGGCGAAATTTTTTATGAGTCTGTAATTTAATGCGTAAATATAAATCGCCCGCGGCTGCCCCTTTTTCGCCCGCCTCGCCTTGCCCCGTTAAACGAATCGATTCGCCATCATTAATACCGGCCGGAATTTTAACTTTAATCTTGACCGCTTCGCGATGGATACCGCTACCGCCGCACTTCGTACATTTCTGGCTATAAATTTTCCCTTCACCGCCGCAAGTCGTGCAAGTTGTTTGCGCTTGGATATTGCCTAAAATCGTGCGCTGAATGCGCGTTACGTGCCCGCTGCCGTGGCAGGTCGAGCAGGTTTCAATCTTAGCGCCCGGTTCGGCGCCATTACCATGGCAACGGTCGCACTGAATATTTTTATTAAAACTAATTTCTTTTTCGGTGCCGAAAGCGGCATCCATAAAATCCAAACTAAGTGCCATTTCCATATCACGCCCACGCCTGTCGCGCTTTGTGCTCTGGCGCCCGCCGCCAAAACCAAAAATATCGCCAAAGCCCCCGAAGAGATCGCCTAAATCTTCAAAATCCATATTGCCGAAACCTTGTCCGTTTTGAAAACCACCAAAGCCTTGGCTATAGCCGCCGTAGCCACCACCTCCTCCGCCGCCGTTAAAAGCGGCCTCCCCGAATTGGTCATAGCGCTGACGCTTCTCGGTATTACCCAAAACTTGATAAGCCTCATTAAGCTCCTTAAACTTTTCCGCGTCGCCGCCTTTATCCGGATGATGCTCGTGCGCTTTTTTGCGGAAAGCAGTTTTTATTTCGTCAGCGGAAGCGCCTTTAGAAACACCTAATATATCGTAATAATCTTTAGCCATAATTTTTTATTCAACAACTTGCCCCTCGGGACTAAAAACGCCAGAGGGGCAAGCAATGAATAGACAATTATTTCTTTTCTTCGACTTCGCCTTCAACGACGTCGTCTTTTTTCTCTTCTGAATTTGCACCGGGCTCGGTACCGGCCTGTCCGGCTTCCGCATTCCCGGCACCGGCTTCAGCGCCCGGTGCTCCGGCTCCCGGCTGTTGATACATCGCGGCGCCAATCTTTTGTGCTACCGCATTGATATCTTCCATCTGTTTTTTCATTTCTTCAAGATTGCCAGCCTCTTTAGATTTCTTAAGCTCGGCCGTCTTATCTTCCAATTCTTTTTTATCTTCCGGTTTCATCTTATCGCCAGATTCTTTAATCATTTTTTCCATGGTAAAGACAACGGCGTCCGCCTGATTTTTTATTTCCGCTTCGTCTTTTTTCTTTTTATCTTCTTCGGCATGAAGCTCCGCTTCTTTCTTCATCTTCTCAATTTCATCTTTCGACAAACCGGATGAAGCGGTTATGGTAATTTTCTGCTGTTTATTAGTCGCCTTGTCGGTCGCCGAAACATTTAAAATTCCGTTCGCGTCCAAATCAAACTTTACTTCAACCTGCGGAATACCGCGCGGTGCAGACGGAATACCGTCTAAAGTAAAGTGGCCTAAAGTTTTATTGTCGGTCGCCATTGGGCGTTCGCCTTGGACAATATGAATTTCCACAGCGGTCTGACCATCAGCCGCAGTCGAAAAAACCTGTGCCTTCGAAGTTGGGATGGTAGTATTTCTTTCGATGAGCGGTGTCGCTACGCCGCCTAAAGTTTCGATTCCTAAAGTTAAAGGCGTAACATCAAGGAGCAAAACGTCCTTAACATCACCTTGCAAAACACCGGCCTGGACCGCTGCGCCCATCGCGACAACTTCGTCCGGGTTAACTGTCAGATTCGGTTCTTTACCGAAAAATTCTTTCACTTTTTGCTGAACTAAAGGCATGCGAGTCATTCCGCCGACCATTAAGATTTCATTAATCTCACTCATTTGGAAACCGGAATCGGCCAAGGCCTTTTTGCAAGGCTCAATCGTTTTCTCGACTAAATCCATAATTAAACTTTCTAATTTCGCGCGCGTCAGTTTCATAACCAAATGCTTCGGACCGTTCGCGTCGGTCGTTATAAAAGGCTGATTAATTTCCGTGTCCTGCGCAGTTGATAATTCAATCTTGGCTTTTTCGGCAGATTCTTTAATTCTCTGGAGCGCTAAAGTATCTTTCGATAAATCGATGCCCTGATCTTTTTTAAATTCCTCAATAATCCAATTAATAATTCTCTGATCAAAATCTTCACCACCTAAATGCGTATCGCCATTCGTCGATTTCACTTCAACCGTATCGGCGGAGATATCAAGCACGGAAACATCAAAAGTGCCGCCGCCTAAATCATAGACGACAATCTTTTGACCTTGTTTTTTATCGAAGCCATAAGCAAGCGCCGCGGCCGTCGGCTCATTAATAATCCGCTTCACATCAAGACCGGCAATTAATCCGGCATCTTTAGTCGCTTGTCTTTGCGAGTCATTAAAATAGGCCGGGACAGTAATAATCGCTTCCGTAATTTTCTCACCGATTTTGGCTTCGGCGTCCGCTTTTAATTTCGATAAAATCATCGCGGAAATTTCTTGCGGGCTATAATCCTTATCACCCATCTTAACTTTTACGCCTTCGCCGGCCTGGACGATTTTATAAGGCGCAGTTTTTAAATCGCGCTGCACTTCGTCTTCGCCGAAATGGCGGCCGATCAGGCGCTTAACCGCGTAAACGGTGTTTTCCGGGTTAATGACCGCTTGGCGCTTGGCGGCTTGGCCGACTAAGCGTTCGCCGTTTTTAGAAATCGCGACGACCGACGGGGTTGTCCGATTGCCTTCAATGTTTTCGATGATTTTCGGAAGTCCGCCCTCCATGATCGCCATGGCGGAGTTGGTCGTTCCCAAATCAATTCCTAAAATTTTTGACATATTAATTTATATTTACTTTTATTATTTTTTATTTTTTCCTAAATATTCAGTGTTTCTTCTTTAGAATTTAACACTTCTTCTTTCAGTGCCTTAATATCTTCCTCGTTATCCACGACACTCCCAGTTTCTAACTTATAGAGAAGCGGCACAACGCCACAAGTCGCGCATTTACCCCAGGCACAGCCCTGTTTTTCTTTAAACATTCGAGCGCACATCTTGGTTTCTTTTTTATAAACGTCGGAAAAATATTTCATATTATTTTTCTTAAATTATTTACGCTTTTATTTTTTCTTGGTCTCGATTTTAATGGTCTTGGGCTTGACTTCGGCGGCTTTCGGTACTGTTATTTTCAATATACCGTCTTCATTTACGGCGCTCGCTTTATCGCCGTCAACTTTAGTCGGCAGCGGAATGGAGCGATAAAAAGAACCGCGGCGAATTTCCTTGCGATAATAATTTTTATCTTCCACTTCGCTTCTCTTTTCGCTTTCCCCTTTAATTGATAAAACATTATTCTCAATCGAGATATCGACCTGCTCCGGGTCGATTCCGCCCAGCTGAGTTTCAATAACGATATTGTCTTTATCTTCGTACATATCAACGGCGGGCGTAAACCCGAATTGATTGCCGCGCACGGCCGGCAACATGGATTCCATCACTTTATCCATGTCGTCGAATTCCGACAAAAATGGGGTCCATTTTATAAGTGACATAGAATTAGATATCTTTCCCGGAAACGGCGGCTCGTCCGCAGTAGACAGAGAAAGAATTAAATTAAATATATTATTTATTCAACGATTACTTTAGCCGGCCGAATTACTTTACCGTTTAATTTATAGCCCGGCATGACTTCCTGTTTTACTTTTTCCCCGCTGCCATCCAAGGCTTCCATAGTCGCGTGATCAAATTTCTGGCCCAGCGTCTCTATTTCTTCAACGCCGCGGGCAAGTAAGACATCTTTAAATTGTTTCAAAACATATTTAACGCCTTCTACCCAAGGATTTTTCGCTTCCTCTTCCTTTAGCCCGGCAAGCGACATTTTTAAATGATCGTAAACCGGCAAAATATCAAATAAGAAATCACTCAGCGCATATTTCACAAATTCTTCCTTTTCCTTCGCGGTTTGTTTTAATAAATTTTGGTAATCGGCGAGGGCGCGCTTATGCATGTGCTCCCAGCTTTCCATTTCGTCTTCAGCGATGAATTCAAAACGCGGTTTGGTTTCTCCCTCGACCTCAACTTCTTCCAGCCACATTTTTTTCGGCCGTGACCAAATTTTTTTCAAGTCTTTAAGATCCTGGTAGATAACGACCGCTTCTTTATTCTCCGAGTTAAGGCCTTCGTTTAAGACCCGATACTCACCGCCTTTATAATGGCGATAAATTCCTTTTTTAATTTCCTTCATATTAATCAAATTTCTTTTTAATAAATTCCGTGAGCGCTAAATTACGGGCGTAGTCCATGCGCATCGGACCGAGAATGCCGAAAATTCCGCTCGCATTATTATTTTTATATTTCACCAATACTGTACTCAAGAAATTACCGAAAGGATTTTTCGAACCAATGAGAATTTTCTGACCGTCTTCAAGCTCTTCAAATATTTCGTCAATAATATCTTCAAGGCGATCAATAATTTCCGACACATCGCAAACCATATTGAGCTGGCTGAATTCCGGTTGGGCAAAAAGATTGCTTAAACCGGTATAATACAAATCATTTTTATGGAAGGCCCAAAAAACCGCGCCCCCAGACATTTCGGCAATCGCTTTCGCGGTCTGCCGGAACGAGGTTTCGTCATGACGAAATAATTTTTCGAGCATTTCGCTTTCCGGTCGTTTAAGCTCACGTCTCTTCTTAATATCTTCAAGATCGCCCACGAATAATTCATAAGCCATTTCCGTGGGCACGCGTCCGGCGGAAGTATGGGGCTGGTAGATATAGCCCTCATCTTCGAGCTCCATCATTTCGTTGCGGACAGTCGCCGTCGAAATATCAAACTTATACTTCTCGACCAGCACGCCCGAAGACACCGGCATAGCCGTTTTTAGGTATTCCTTAATTATCGTTTCCAGGATAAATTTTTTGCGTTCACTTATCATACAAATATATTATAAACAAAATTAGCACTCAAGTCAAGAGAGTGCTAAAACGGTTAGAAATTCTCGAAATTTATCCATTGACTTAATTTATCAAATATGTTATATTACTATGATTTTGTTCATTGACAATCGGTTATTACGAAATACCTATTTTTATTGGGTTATCCTTGTTTTTTGCTTGAAAACTGGGACAACCCAATAAAAATTCTAATTCTAATAATAACCAATAAATAAAGCAGCGATGAAACAAAAACCGATTGAAGTCAAGAAATTTTATAAATTTCTGACAAGTAAAATCAAGACTTACCTCGATCCCGATGAAGGTCTTATTATTTTTCCTTATTACAACACGTTATCCGATGTGGGGGGAAAAGTACAAATGGCTCACGCGTTAATTTTTTGGGATTACATCCACGACACTTTAATTAATAAAATGTCACTCACCCCGAAAGAGCTACGCGAATTTTTCCTCATTTTCTTAAAGGAAAATTATGCACAAAAGAATCCGCTAATCCAAATTATCATCATGGTTGAATCATTACCAACGAGCGTTTGGCGCAAGCTAATCTGGCGTGAAAACATTGATATGATGTCTTACGAATCCTTTTTGCGTCGCCTCACAACTCAACAGATTCAAGCCATTAAAGACAATTACAATGATCTGTTTCCGCAAACAGGCGAACCAGTAGTCTCTCGCGTATTCAAAAAAAGTTTGCGTGACCGCCTAAAAATTTTGTTCGGAACCGTAACCGTAACAAAACTCTTGCAGGAAGATTATTGTGCAGAAAAACGAAATCAAACTAAGGGTGCTTGGGCCTTCAGCCTGCTCTCTCTCGACTTTGGTTTTAGCCTCTATCCAAAAGGTAGCAACAACGACAGCAAAATCACCAACAAAAGTTTTACCCGCTTCCTCTCCATAAAGGAACACATTAATGACTTTATCGTGAACCAAGAGGACGGAAAATATTGGTGGCTTTACCGGACGGTAAGATCTAATTATGCTTTCTTCCCTAAAAAAGAAGTGATCTTAAAAGATCATATCTGTCCTGGCTTCTGGATGACATTAATAATGCAAACGCTGTTCTGGATAGTGTCTCCTATTGCCCTTATCAGTACCGCGAGCGTTATTCAACAAAGCGGCTTTTCTGCTTTAGCCCTAATACCGGCCGCCTTCGCGTTGCCGATGATTTCCTGGGCCTACGTCGCAATAGTTCGCCTTATTGTAAATCTGTTAATACTCTGGGGCAAAAAAAGTAAGTCACTCAAAATACTTATTAAAATTATTTTGACACCCATTGCATTAGTTGTTGCCATTGCCATAATTGGAGGCCTCGTTTTGTTACTGGTCTCTATCTTTACTTTCCTGGCCGCACAAGTCGGATTTCTGCTCACTACAATGTTTATGCTCAGCGCACTGTTTTACATTTTCTTCTTTGTCACTTGTGTGGCTCCAGAAAGTAACAACAACGATGGCCTGTTCGATTATGACGATATCCCCTCTTTTGTCAGATTTCTTCTGCATCTTTCTATCGGGGCGCCAATAATTGTTCTCTTCGATAAATATCTCACCCTACCGATAGTTAAATTTATCGTTAGCGTGGCGAAGTCATTCTGGACATGGTACACGGACAACCTCCTGTTATCAAACTGGTTTATCTTTACCCTCCTCTTCAGTCTCCTATTTGTTTACCTGGTTAACTTGTTCCTAAATAATGAGAGTAAATTCATCAAGTTTGAAAAAATACTAAATCGCCTGGCCAAGGGCTTTCTGGTGTTAACTGTCATCGTCTTTGGAATTCTGTTTTGGAAAATTGGAGAGTTTGATTTCACCGCTTTTGGTGTCTTGCCTATTCTATTTTTTCCCCTTGTAATTCTAATCTTCAGCTTCTCGCTTCTGATGTCGAATATCGCCAACGCAAGCAATATTGAGAAACGAGAACAAGCCTTTGACTTTTTTTACAAGATGGACCGAAAAATGGGGAACCTGGGATATAAGAGCCACATTTCTCTGTTTCTCAACAGCCAATGGCTCGGTCAACTGGAAAACCAAGCGCGCTGGGAAATAATTTGTCAGATTGATTATCTGGCTTTCTTCTTTTTTCCGAATGAAAGGGATTTACGTGTTAATTTTTCTGAACTTTTAATAAAAAAGGGGAGCCAGGAAAAAATAGATCTCTTATCCGAGAATATGGGAAAAATAATAAAAGCTGGAAATAATCGTGATTATCGAATGGAGCTTATCGGAGAGATTGTGGCCGGTTTATCGGTTGAAGATGCCAAAGATGTAATTAACTCCCGTGAGATTAAAAAAAATATAATCTGGGAAAATATTACGAATGTATTTAAGATAATGCTTTGGCCATTCGCCTACTGCTGGCAAGGAATTACCTGGACGGGAAAAAAGATTAAAGAATTCTTCCTTACCCTTAAGGATCTTTGGGAATTATTTAATAAAGTATGCCCCTATGTATCTAAGCCTGAATTGCTCAAATAAGTAGTGAACAAAAACCAACAAAATAAGCCCGTTCAAATCTGAGCGGGCCTTTTTATTTTGAAAATTATTTTTTATAAACCCAGTTCTGCCTTTAATTCCATGTTCTTTTGGTAGTCCGCTGGTGATACTAAGGTTTGAGCGGAAAAGTCGGCTTTAGCCCGGTAAATCAAAGAGTAAAATTTCGGCGGGTAATGATTGATTAGGCAGTCCGTAGCGAGATGAATGAGACCGGCAAAAGCCAAAGTCACGAGCACCATTTGTATTGTTTTCTTCTTTCTGAATATCCAGGCACAAATTAATAAAATCGGAAAATACTCCCAGGCATGAAACCAAAGATGAACTTTGTCGCTCAGCAAAAATTCGCGGCCTTGAGAAAAATATAAGAGGTTAAAATGCAGACCGTAAACTAAAAAATATTCCAAAACATGGTCCAGGTCGATTAGGAATCCGCCGATGATACCCAGAATAATTCCTAAGCCCGGTTTTTTATAATAACGCCCGACTAAAAAGCCGACAATAATGGCCAGCGTCAAATGTATAGTTAGATGCAAAGGTAATGGTATAGTCATGAAAATTAAATATGAATTAGTATTAGCCGCTTAATTCGTGCTTGCCGCTGCCGGTTCCGGGTGAACCGTAAAATACCAGTTTAAAATATCACGAGCGATTGGGGCGGCGATTGTACTGCCCTCGACTCCCTCTTCAACTAAAACAGTAATGACGAGCTCCGGCTTATCATATGGCGCGAAGCCGATAAACCAAGCATGCGGCGCTTTTTTGGTTGACCATTGCGCCGTTCCGGTCTTACCGGCGACCGCGACGGGCACGATGCTCAAAGAACGGGCGCTTCCGGCGGTAATGGTTTGACGCATCCCCTCGCGAACAATGCGCAAATTATCAGGATCAATAAAATTACTACGGATAATTACCGGCGCCACATCTTGCACGACATTATTATTAGTATCCAAAATCTTACTCACTAAATGCGGTTCATAAAGCGTGCCGCCGTTAGCAATCGCGGCCGTATAATTAGCGACTTGCAAAGGAGTAACGATTACATCGCCTTGACCAATAGAAAAATGGTAGGTATCACCAATATACCAAGGTTCGTTTTTCGTTTCTTCTTTCCACGCTTGCGTCGGCACAAAGCCTTTGCGCTCGCCGTGCAAATCAATCCCGGTTAGTTCTCCCAAACCGAATAAACGCGAGTATTTAACCAGGCCGGTTAAACCCAATCCCTTAAAATCTTTATAGCCCCCGCCGATATAGTAGAAAAAGGTATTAACCGATTCAGCAATGGCTTTGCGCACATTGGTGACGCCGTGGCCGCCCGCTTTCCAATCCGGAAAAAACCATTCCCCGATACTTAAACCGCCGGTACTAAGCACGCTCGTATTTTCGGTAATGATTTTTTCTTGAAGAGCGCCGGCCGCAAAAATAGGCTTAATCGTTGAGCCCGAGGGAAATTCACCGCTAATTGCCCGATTAAACAATGGTTGGTCCTTATCATTTAAAAATTTATTATAATCAGTTTGGCTAATTCCTTTCGCGAACAGATTATTATCATAAGCCGGCAAAGACAGTAAAGTTAAAATTTCCCCGTTATTCGGATTCATAATAATAACCGAAGCGCGGTGCAGGCCTGCTTTTTCCAAATAGCTTTTTACAATCTCCTCTGTTTTTTCCTGCAATTCAAGATCAAGCGCTAACTGCAAATTAGAACCGTCAACTGCCGGTATTTCGTTTATCACTTTTTTCTGACGCCCCAAAGCGTCGACTTCAATATTCTTGGCACCCGCTTTGCCCTTCAATTCTTTCTCCCAAGAATATTCCAAGCCGGCTTTGCCAATATAATCAATCAAGGAATAATCTTTGCCCATCGCCTTAATCTCCGTATCATTAATTTTCCCCGTATAACCGAGAATATGCGACAAACTATTTTCGCCCAGAATCGCTGGCGTACTCGTGGCTGAGGGCAATAAATATTCCCGCCGTGTTTTACTGGTTAAAAACACCCCCGGCCAATTCGGTAACTCTATTTCCAAAAGCATGGCCTTATCATAATCAATATTATCAGCGACAAATAAGGGTTGATAGGATTCAAGCGAACCGATTTTCACTCCCGCGAGCATTTCCTTAATTTTATAAAAAGTTGGCTGATCGGCAACCAGGTCGATTCCGTCCGCGCCGGTACTACTCGCGACCGCATTCGTCAAAGTGCTTTTAGGTGCTTGGCCATTATCTAAAATCCCGCCAATCTGGCGGATTAAATCATCGCGTACTAATTCATTCTTCGGTAAATCTATCGGCCGCAAATATAAAACAAAATTAGCCTTATTCCGCACCAAGGGCTCTAATCCCTTTGCATAAATAATGCCGCGTTTCGGCTCGATGGTTTCCGCTCGCAAGCGATTCCCCTCCGCTAAAACGCTATAATAGTCATTTTTAACGACTTGCAGCCAGATTGAGCGCCCCACAATGACAAAAATGGCGAGTAAAACCGCAGCTACGAAATATTTCAGCTTAGAATAGCTAAAAGAGCGGCTAACCATCTCCTTGCTCCCAGTGTCCGATAAGAACGATTGCTCGGTCCAGTCAGTATAATAAAAAGAGTCCTTAAGTTGCCCATATTTAAAACCGCCCTCTTTAATTGAAAAAGGGTCGGATTCTTTGTCGCGCAGAACATCCAATAATCGGCTTTTGCGAGTCATTTTGAAGATTTTTGCACTCATAATACTCCTTATAATATCGCGAATTATTGATTATGGCAAACCATAGTACGCCCGTCCCTCCCTTTAATGTTAGACCGCGATTACTTATCCCCAAAGGAGAAAATACTTTAGATTTTCTTTATCTTGTTTAAGCTATAATAAAGAAAAAATAAAACATGAATAAAACTTGTCGCGGACACCAATGTTTTAAAAAAGATGACTGCCCGAAAAAAATCTGGCTGGCGCGCCTTGCTTTGTGCCGGGTTTTACATCCGAGAAAACAGCCCTTTTGTTCTTACCGCGCGCCCCTACCCTATGGGCGCTATCAATTGGAAGACATTATTCTTCCTTAAAAATATCCCCGCCTCTCAAAAAAATACGGAGTCGGGGATAATTTCATTGCCAGACTTGTGATATTTTTATAAACTATACGTATATATGTCTTTACTTCTCATCGAAGACGACGTCAACATGGTTCTCTCTTTATCGTTATCGCTCGCTAACGCCGGCTTTAAAGTCGAAACCTCTTCCGACGGCGCCGAAGGCCTGGACTTCGCCCTGAACAATAAATACGAGGCAATCTTGCTCGACTGCAATCTGCCGCGCTTAAGCGGATTTGAAATCGTCAAAAGGCTGCGCGCGGCCAAGATTTTTACTCCCATAATAATTTTAACTGTTCTTGGCGAGCTTAATGACAAATTGGAATTATTTAATTTGGGCGCCGACGATTATCTCATCAAGCCTTTTCCTTTTTCGGAGTTGCTCGCGCGCTTAAAGGCGCTGCTCCGGCGACCGCAAAATATTCAAGGAGAAGTTTTGCGGGTCGGTAATCTTGAGCTTGACCCTGATAAATTTCTCGTCACCCGCTCTGGTGTCCGCGTGCCGATGTCGTCGCGAGAGTTTTCGCTTTTAGAATTCCTAATGCTTAATAAAGGAAAATTCCTCTCCCGCCAAACCCTTTTGGATAAAGTCTGGGATGAAAATGCCGATCCCTTTTCCAATACGGTTGAGGTTCATATTATGAACGTCCGCAAAAAACTGGAAACCGCTTCAGAACACTATATTTTTACCGCTTCCAACCGCGGCTATAAGGTTGATACGGAAAGATAAAAAAATTTTTTATCTTTTTTAGATTTTCTTCATCGGTCCTTTGCTAAAATTTATTTAGCAATAGCCTGAACCGGCGAATCAAGGTCGATATTGCACTTAATAAATATCAATCAATACTAAGGATATGAAAAAAGTAAGCAAAAAAATACAAACTTTAGCCACCCTGTACGCGCTCGCAGTCAATGCGGGCATACCGTGGCGCTATTAAAGCTCAAAATACTTCCGCCTAAACCCGGGAGTATTTTTTAATATTATGGAAATAATTAAAATTAGAACCTGGCTCGGAAATTTAGTCAGGGCGCGCCAGGTTGATGAAGATCGCCAGCGTCAAGAATTAATTCTCAATATCCTTTTAATATTTTCTCTACTCAGTTTTTTTATTATTAATATCATCCGCATTGCCGACTATATTCTTTATGTCGATAAACGCGGGCTTCCGCTCGGCGTTACGCTAATTATCTTCTTTTTTTTCGCCTTTTTATTTTATCTCAGCCGACGCGGTAAGCTAAAAACGGCTTCCGTCTTGCTTATTATTACTTTTGCCATACCGATGATATACTCGCTCTTTGTCTGGGGCGCGGACCTGCCCGCCGCCCTGCTTTTGGCAGTCTTGGTGATTACTCTCTCCGGGATTTTGCTTGGTGCCCGCCTCGCTTTTTTAAGCACTTTTCTCATTGCGCTCATGCTAATAATATTTACCTATCTTCAGGGTAGCGGTCTCATCCCGGTCCAATCTTATTGGCGCTGTGCAACGGCGCAAATTGCCGATGCCGCCAGTAATGTTATTTTGCTTTTTATTATTGCTGCTATCGCCTGGCTATTTATCCGGACAATTAATCGCGCGCTCAAACGGGCCCGTGAAAGTGAAAAATTACTTCAAGCGGAACGCGATTCCTTGGAACAGAAAGTAATTGAACGCACACAAGAAATCCAAGAGCTGGAAGCAGATAAAATTAATCAGCTTTACCGCTTTGCCGAATTCGGCCGGCTTTCTTCGGGAATTTTCCATGATTTAATTAATCCCCTGACGGCCGTGTCTCTAAACCTTGAACAAATTAAAAGCGAAACTGATTCAAAAATATTAAGCGCCAAATCCTATCTTGGACAAGCCCTGCTAGCAACCGGCAAGATGGAAAGCTTAATCTTAAGCATCAAAAAACAATTGGCGCGGGAAAATATCATTGGTCTTTTTTCCGTAAACCAAGAAATCGAACAAATCATGCAAATTCTCTGCTATAAAGCACGCCGGGCGGGAGTCGAAATTAATTTCTTGCCGACTGGTGATATTAAAATTACGGGCGACGCTCTTAAGTTTGGTCAAATCATCAGCAACTTGCTCGCTAATGCGATTGAAGCCTGTGAAGAAAGTTCAAAGAAAGAAATTTCGATTACTTTAAACTCGACCGAATTAGAACTTAAAATTATAATTGCCGACAGCGGCGGCGGAATCGCACCAGAGATAATATCGCATATTTTTGAACCTTTCTTCAGTACAAAAAAGACTATGGGCCGCGGCCTCGGTCTTGGGCTGGCTTCAACTAAAACAATTGTCGAAAAAGATTTCAGCGGTACTATTCATGTGAATAGCCAAGTCGGTCAGGGTACAACCTTTACAATTATTCTTCCTCGATAAAATGAAACAGAAAAATAATAGAAAAAAAGAAGAGCCTTATTATTGGCCCTTATGGTTGAGTCTGAATTTAAGCGCTAAGAATCAAAAAAAGGCAAAGATTATTCTGCCTCAAATTTCTCGCGCCCAAATTTTTTTATGGCGAGCTCTAAATATTTACGATGATTTTTTAGATGGCGAAGCAAGACCGGAAAATCTGCCTTTGGCTAACCAATACTACGGCGATTTTTTAGAAACACATTATCGCTTATCTTTGACTGACGATTACTATCGCCTATTTAATAGAATTATAAAAAATCTAAATACGGCTAACCGGGCGGAAGCACTGAAAAGTTTTGGCGCTTTCCCGGCCGTCTATAAATCCCTGGCCCTGGCGCTCGGCCCGCTCGCACTGCTCTCGTTTTGCGGATATAAAATGAATGATACTCTAAGTCGAGCGACTCTAAATTTTTTCCGCCATATTTTAGCAACCAAGCAATTGGCTGACGACAGTCTTGATTGGCTTGAAGATTTAAAAAATGGTTTAATAACGGACGCTAACCGGCCGATTATTTTGGCGGCCAAAAAACAAAAGATAAAAATCGATTTGGAGCGCGCGCCGGAAACCGCGTATCTTCTATATGCTACTGAGGCCTCACCCCTTATTATTAAAAATCTCAAAAGTCATTGTCGCTCCGCTCGGCGCGAGCTAATTCGAATCGGCGGGGAGAAACCGGCCGCCCTGATTAAGCTCATTACTCCATTTGAAAAAAGCTGCCAAGAAGTCGAAGCTTTCCGCGCGATGGTGGCGGGAATGTAGCAAAAAAATAAACGCCGTCCGACTCTATTAACATATTTCAAGACTGCCTACCATGGAAAATTTGACAGACTATCAAAATTTAAAAGACTCCGCTCAGAAGATATATAATAATATTAATTCTGTCTTTTCGCCTGCTTTTAAAGAAAAGGTTACATTTTCTGCCGAAGGTTTTAATCACATAATATTTAAAAAACGCCATTCAATGAGAGAGGAGCCATCGCAGATTTTACGTTTTAAATTATTATCTCTGGCTAAAAAATTAATTGAACTATCTACTACCTACCAGGAATTTGAGGAGTCGATAAAGGAAGTGTTCATCAAAAAATATAAAAAGAAAACGAGGGAAAGCCGAATAATAAAATACTGGGGCATTATTGCTATTATGGATGGACAAAAAATAAAAGTGATTTTGAGGAAAATAGGTGATAATGGATCTTTGCATTTTTGGAGCATAATCCCTGCCTGGACTACAAACAAATACAGGGATACTAAATTTTTCACCACCATGGATGGTCGTCCGGAAGAAGACTAACCCGATTACATAATAAAAAAGACTTCAGAAATGAAGTCTTTTTTATTATGCCTGCCTTCAGCTTATTCAGCCGAATAGGGCTGACGCCCCACAAGCACATTAATACTATACACTATTTCAAAGCAGAAGTCAAAAATATTGCTAAATTTTGGAAATACTTTCAAATTCTGTCAGCCCTAAATCCCAAGCGTCTCTGCCCTTTTTCCATAATATCCACTCCCCATAAGGCTTTTTATTGGTGATTGAACCTTTGACCGGGATACTTTTCATTGCGACGTCAAATATATACCAGCCGTCATTCAATTTAATCTCAGCTACAGAATGGACCGACTTATCATTCATCACTTTAACAAAATTTGTTTTCAGACCAAGCGCCTTGCACAAAGCAATAAACAAAATCGTTAAATCTGTGCAGGCCTTGCCACTATAAACATAGGCGTCTTCCAAAATTTCACTGGCCGTCCTTTTCCATCTTATTTCTTTTTCATATTCTTTCGTCGTATTGTCATAGGGACGAATTTCTATTTTTGAATACATTAGATCCCTAATCCTAACAAGCGAGTCTATGGTTAAGGGACTCTTGATGTCTCTGACTAAGTCTTTGATGACAATTGTCGTTTCAATCTGCGAATTCATATCTATTTTATATCATTCAACCACAATGAGCAGCGGGAGCAATGCGTTATTAATCGATATTAACTAATAATCTACGTAAAATTCAAAGATAGTGCAAGATGATCCGATACTTCATCCGGCAAAACTTCAAACTTATCAATTTTAAGATTCTCCGTTACAAAAGCATAGTCGGCATAAGGCAACGCTTCAATATTATTATAATTTGCATTTCTTGTCGTCTTAAATCCGCCTTCCTTAACTAAATTTTTCATCTTCTGACCCAATCTTGAAATCGCCTCCGTGTTCATATCTAAATTAAAGTCACCGACTATAATTTGAGGGGCAATGCTACTATTAATAATTTTCAGCAAACGATTTGTTTGGATATCTCTTTCCGGCGTGTCTTGCTTAGAATTGCCGGGAATACCGTGAAAATTATGGACAATTAAATTATTGTTTTGCAAATAAATTGATTGCATTAGGCGCGGGTAATGACGAAATCCGACCGGAATTTTCAAGTGCTTAATTTCATCTATGGTAAACATTACTACCGGTTCTACTTTTTCTACTTTAATATTATTGCGAATAAAAGTTGCCATACCAACGCCTGGGACCATCTCCGCGAAATACCCCGTAAAGTCAGGTAACGCGCCCTCTAAGTCTTTGAAGAGATTGGTCCTTTCTTCGGGACCCGCCTCTTGGTTTAGATACTCACCATTTCTCACTTCCTGGAAACAAAAAATGTCGGTGTCTTTTAGTTGAAGTTCAAGAAACTTTATTAATGCTTCATATTTAATTCCGCACCAAACATTTAAAGAAATTAGTTTCATAGCTTGTTATTAATTATTTCTTATTACTTTCTTGGATTAGCTCAATCGCGCCCTTACCGGTTTGATTTTTTAGTACTAACTCTTTTTCTTTTAGGGCGTCACGTATTCTGGCAACTTGTTTCTGAGAAATATTAGCTGGGATTTCTTCGATTCCAAAGTATTCAATTTTGTCGGCTTCTTCATTCAGGGTTAATTGGCCACCAACAACCTTACAGATAAAAGAAAAGGCTAAGGCCCCCTTGTCTGGCTTATTATATATTCCAGCCAGTTTTGATATTTCTACTTCCAGGCCTGTTTCTTCTTTAACTTCCCGCACAACACATTCCCAAGGAGATTCTCCAAGTTCCATTGTCCCGCCTGGTAAATTCCATAAATCATAATCACGGCGGTGGCAGAGTAAAATTCTATTATTCTCATCGAAAATAAAACCAAACGATGCAATAACAAATTGAGATTTCATAAATATGCTTATTATTTTATATGAGATATAGCTTTGTAAAAACTCTCATGGCTATTCTACTTTTATATATTGATTGGGCCGCCAAGCCGGAGTGCAGGGCATAAACATCGTCATGTTCCCCTCCCAAAAAAATTTTTCTCCTGATTCTATTAAAACCAAATCGCCCGGAGACAAGGCGATGATCCTATCATCAATCGTAACCTTACCTGAGCCGTGAATGATATAGGCCAACTCTTTGCATTCCCTATTCATAGCTCCTCCGGTATCCGGTTCTCTCCCGGTCAATTCTATAATAGAGCCGTTAATATCTTCATCTCCCAAGGGATATTCCACGGCGATGCAATTTTTACCATTTGCAACTCTTTTTGTCTGTTCTTTGTGAATGATTTTCATAAAATTAGCAATTAAATTATCATTTTTTTGATAATCCCTATACCCCAGGCTTCTTGATATCCCTATAATTTTAAATAATCCCCTTCAGTAATTACCGTGACCCCGCCGTCCACGACTTTCAAGGCCGACTCATCATCAAGACCATAAACAGCTTTCCCGGTTTCTTTGGCGGTCTTCTCCAAGTTTTCTCTACTGGAAGCTAAATGTTTCGGAGAGTTAAAATGAGGAAAAGTATAAAAATCGACAAAATTTAAAGCTGTGTCGTCTTTATAACCGAAATGATTCTCGTAATATTCCTTCTTGTCACTATTAGAATAAGCTAAACTCGGGTTCGTTACTATGCTCCCGGCACTGATTCCGGCGTAAACTCTGGTTTTTAATAATTCAGGCAATAACTCAAATAATCCCGACTCTTTTAGCCAATACATCAAGTGATAATTGTTTCCTCCCGAAAAAAATAAAACGTCTCCACTTTCTATCTTTGGCAACCAAACTTCTTTCGGAAGTGCGGAAATATCGACGATGTCAATAAATTTAAATCCCTGCTTTTTGATATTATAAAGATCATTAATAAACCAGTCCTTGCTTCCGCGAGCGACGTTCATCGCGGTCGGTATAAAAACAAGCGTGGTCTCTGACGCCGGCTTACCAGTCAATTCAAATAAAGCGTTAGCAATCGACTGATTGGAAAGACCGTTAGAGGTTAGGAGTAATTTCATAAAATTATTTAATTAATTCTAATTTATCGTTTCTTGATAGTTTCTTAATTCTATCTTCCTCCTTGAGCGCTGCGGATTTGTCGCGAAACTTCTTGGCATAAACCAGTTTTACCGGCCGGCGCGCTCGCGTATATTTTGCCCCGCGCTGAGACGAATTGTGTTCGCCTACTCTTCGCTCGATATCAACCGTAATGCCGGTATACAATGTTTTGTCGGAGCATTCCACAATATAGACACTATACATAAATTTTAGAGCCTAAAGCTTAGATTTAAAAAGCTCCTTCAAGGCAGACTCTTGCATCACCGCGTGGCTCGCCCCATACACAATAAACAAGCGTTTATATTTTTTAAGAGCTTCGGCAATGTCTTCGACAATATTCTTGTCTCTAAACGCAGACGATGCCTCCCCAATACGATTTAATACTGTTTGTTTTTCTTTCTTTTCTGACCAAGGCGTAGGATCAATATAATCTGAGGCCTCTTCTTCATCACTAAAATTAATCGTCTTACCAAGAATAAGCTCGGCAATTTGTATAGCCCGCTCATACGAATAATCAAATCCTTCCCAATTCGTCTCTTTTTTAAATTGCTCAATAAAGGACTGGCTATATTCTTTAAATTCTTGCTTATTTATTTGTCGGTTATACTGGGGCAGAACGAGAAGAACGGCTCTTGAAAAAATTTCATCTTTAGAAAATCCTTGGTCTAATAAATGCTTATAAATATCTTTGTCTTTCGGTTCCAGTGAAAGCCATTCTATTCCTTTTTCTAAGCCTAACTTCAGGGCGTAACCAGCCTCACCGGCACTATCAATAACTTCTTCATAACTAGACTGTCCGGCTTTTTCATTTATTATATTTCTGTCGATACTATCACTCATTCCTTCAATAACAACCAAATCAGGATCGGCTTTATCAAAAGCCGCTTTAATTTCATAAAATATTGAATCTTTAGGGTCGCGAACATGCGGTGCGCCAAAATAAAAAAGCTCTTTGTCTCCGGATTTCAGAGAAAAATTATAGGGTGTTTCATGGTGCAGACCGGCATATTCTTCCATGGTCATTATTTTCCCCAAAACCGCGTCCAAGGTAGGTTCTTTATTCTCCTGTTTTAAAAATGATGATTCATTTATCATATTAATGATTATATCACGCCATTTGCAAGCGATAAACTCCCTACAAAAATAGCCAATATTTCAGGGCTATTTACAATTTGCGGAGAGGGTGGGCCTCAATTCTCCCCCAGTGGCCGAAACTTAGCAAAAAATGATATAATAATACAGTAAATAAACATATGAAAAACATTATAATCAGCGTCAGCGATCTGAAAAAATCCACCTTAAATGAGCTCCTACTCTTAACCGAATCGCGCGAACAGGGTTTAAACACGGACGAAGCCATTAAGCGTTCCCGCCTCTTCGGCTATAACCAAATAGAGGCAGCGAAAAAAATGAATGCTTTTGTAAAATTTCTCCGTTATTTTAAAAACCCCCTGATTCTAATTCTAATTGGCGCCGCTTCAATCTCTGGGGCCATTGGCGAAATCCGGAGCATGGTTATTATTCTCACCATGATTCTCTTAAGCGTTGTCCTAAATTTTTATCAAGAACATAAATCGGACAAAGCCGCGGAAAAAATCGCGCGCCGCATCGCTATCCGCTCCCAAATTCTGCGCGACGGTTTACGCCAAGAAATTGATACAAAATATATTGTGCCCGGCGATATCGTTTATCTCGCCGCCGGCGATATCGCGCCAGCCGACGGAAAAATTATTTCTGCTAATGATTTTTTTCTAAATGAATCCAGCCTCACCGGCGAAAGCCTTCCCGTCGAAAAAGAAGCGACGGAAAATAATATAATTTTTTCCGGAACGAACGTCGTGTCCGGTTTCGGCGAATACTTAGTGACCGCAATCGGCTTAAATACCGAGTTCGGAAAAATCGCCCAGAAAATTGCCCGCCCCGAAGCGGAAAATGCTTTTGAAAAAGGGATTAAAAGTTTCGGGTATCTTATTATCCGCGTCATTGCTCTTATTGTCGCGATCATCTTTTTTATTAACGCCGCTTTGAATAAAGGCCTCTTTGATTCCTTTCTCTTTGCGCTCGCCGTGGCGGTCGGCGTTACCCCAGAACTTTTGCCCATGATCATGAGCGTTAATATGTCTAAGGGTGCAATGAAAATGGAAAAAAACGGCGTTCTCGTTAAACGTCTCAATTCAATCCCGACTTTCGGCTCGATGGATATTCTCTGCACCGATAAGACCGGCACCTTAACGCAGGACCGAATAACCGTCATTAAGCATATCGATATTTTCGGCGCCGACTCGCCTTCAGTCTTCGAAACCGCTTATGTCAACGGCTTCTTTGAAACCGGCATTAAAAGCATTCTTGACCAGGCGATTTTAGCGCATAAAGAGCTTGACCTTAAAGATTGTCTTAAGATTGAAGAATTGCCTTATGATTTTAACCGCAAACGCTCTTCGATTATATTTGAACGCGCGAAACTTTTAAAGCTTGTGACCAAAGGCGCCCCTGAAGAAATTTTTAAAATTTCCGGCTTCTATTTAGATAAGGGGGTACGAAAACCGATTACTCCGGAAATAATAAAACAAGCCAAAAAGCTTTATGATGAATTAAGCGCCGACGGTTTACGCATTCTTGCCATCGCCGAAAAAGATATTAGCGAGAAGAAAGAACGTTATGCACTTAGCGAAGAGTCGGCTCTAACTTTATGCGGCTTCATGGCTTTTTATGATCCGCCCAAAGAAGACGTTAAAGAAACTTTAGTATTCATGAAAGCGCATGGCGTCGCCATTAAAATTTTAACCGGCGACAGTCCGCTCGTCACAAAAAAAATCTGCCAAGATTTGGGCTTGCCGGTCACGGGCATTGTTACCGGCGAAGAATTGGATTTAAATATTTTAAGCGATGAAGAAATTTATAAAAAAGTCAGCGGAGCGACCATCTGTGCCCGCCTCTCCCCAAGTCAAAAAGAAAAAATCATTATTGAATTAAAGCGCAATGGCAATATCGTCGGTTATCTCGGCGACGGCATTAATGACGCCCCCTCGCTTAAAGCGGCGGACGTCGGCATATCCGTCGATAATGCGGTCGATGTCGCCAAAGAAACGGCCGACATTATTTTGCTCCAAAAGGGCTTAAAAGAATTGATGGAGGGCGTGATTGAGGGCCGTAAAACATTCGGCAATACCATGAAATATTTACTCATGGGACTGAGCTCAAATTTCGGTAATATGTTTTCACTCATCGGCGCCAGCCTCTTCCTACCCTTTTTTCCGATGACCGCCGGACAAATTTTATTAAACAACTTTATCTATGATTCTTCCCAACTCTCAATCCCCTCGGATAATGTTGATACCGAATATTTAAAAAAACCGAAACACTGGAACATAAATTTCATCAAAAAATATATGTTAGTTTTCGGTCCGATTAGCTCAGTTTTCGATCTCTTAACTTTTTATATTCTTTTCGGCGTCATGCATCTCAGCGCAGCCACCTTTCAGGCCGGCTGGTTTATTGAATCACTGGCCACCCAGACTTTTGTCATTTATATTATCCGCACGCAAAAAATTCCTTTCCTTCAGTCGCGCCCGAGCAAGTATTTAGTGATGACAACCGTCGGGGCTGTTATCCTCAGCATTATTCTCACTCAAAAAGGGATTGGCGAGTTCTTCGGATTTTCTCCTCTTCCCTGGCCGGCGTTACTAATTATCTTTGGCCTCGTAATTGTTTATTTGATCGTTATGGAATTCGTCAAACAAATATTCTATAAGCACACAGCCGTAAAAAATTAATATGGCCGAAAAATTACTATCAATTATCGTCCCGATTTTTAACGAGGAAAAACTGGTCGCCTCAGCTTTGCCGACTATTTTTGCTTTGTCTATTAACCACGAAGTTATCGTCGTAAACGACGGCTCAACCGATAAGACTAAGCTTATTCTCGACGGGCTACAAGCGAGTTACGACTTTAAATTAATTCATCAAGTAAGTAATCAAGGCAAGGGGGCGGCCGTCAAGCGCGGGCTCGAAGAAATGTCCGGTGATTATTTTATTGTCTGCGACGCCGACGCCGAATACGACCCTAAGGATATTATTAAATTATTTACAGCCATAAAAAACCAGGCGCCGCAGACGGCCGTTTTTGGGTCCCGCTTCCTTAATAATTATCCTTTAAATTTTCATCGTCTCGTTAATTATTTTTTAACCGCCCTGACCAATTATTTTTTCGGTTCGCATCTAAGCGACATGGAGACCTGCTTTAAATTAATTCCGCGAGACGCTTTAAATAAATTAAATCTGAGCGGACGCCGCTTTGAAATTGAACCGGAAATTACCGCTCAGCTTCTAAGAACCGGCTATAATATAGTCGAATTGCCGATTAGCTATAACCGGCGCAGCTACAGCGAGGGTAAAAAAATAAAAGCCCGCGACGGACTTTTAGCGATCCAAACTCTTTGGGACGAATGGCGAAAAAAATAAATCTATTTCAATTCGCCTTGTAAACGTAGTTGTTCAATTTGATTCAAATAATATAGAGCCGATTCGTTTTTACGATCCAGCTTCAGCGCTTGGTGCCAGCTGCTTTCCGCGCTCACGTAGTCGCCCAGCCGCCAATCAACTAAGCCGATTTGGTTATATATACCGGGCAAAACAAAACCGGCTCTTAACGCTCGCTCATAATACGCCAAAGCTTTAAACTCGGTCGCTCTATCCGTACTGGCCGCGTATATCGAAGCCAGGGAGCTTAAAACCTGGCCATTATCTGGACTGTTAAACAAGATATCTTGATAAATCTCTTCGGCTAGGTCGGGTTGATTAATCGTGACTGCAAATGAGGCCAGGCGTAAACGATCGGCCACGCCTGAATTGGCGGCCAAGCTACGCAGCCTCTCTCTAACTGCGGAATTGCTCAGGGCTAATTTTGCGATAAGCCCGGCTTCATTATTTTTACGGCTTAAATAAATAACCGTATACCTGTCAAAATAAACCAGGGCCCAGTCGCTATCAATGGTTGTGCTTAAAAACTTTTGGGCCCAGGGAGTAAAATCAGTGTGGGAAAAATAAACTGTCTTAAATTTATAAGCCGCGCTTTCCTTAAGCCAAGTATTTTCATCGAGTTGCATCGGCCGGTAAATATTATTAAAGAAATCATTGCTATAGGCTTCCGGCCGGTTATCGACAAAAACTTTCTCTTGGCCGTAAAGCCAGAAAATTAAAGCGCTGCCTAAATCATAATTATTGAATATCGGGCCCTGTAAATTATTTTCTCGGAAAAAATTTATCGAATCGTCACTGCCCTGCGATAAGCCCCAACCGAGTGGGTTGCGCATAAATATATTCGTACGGCGCGCATCAATAAGAAGATAAATAGTGCCGATAAGTATTATAAATAAAAGCAGGCCGGCTAAAATATAGCGGACGAACTGACGACGGCCGGCGTCGAGGTATGAAACATTAGCTTTTAGATAAGCCAAGGGCTGGACTAAGTTAGCGCTTAATAAAACTAAGGCAGCCAGACCGAAAATAGCCAGGTTGCGAATCGCAAATAGGGCGAGTGCCGAAAAAAATAAAGCGCTTAGTAGTTCAAAATATGGAATCTTCTTACGAAAGAAAAAATAAGTGCCGGAACTAAACAATAATAACAGAAGCAAAGCTTTAAAAATCGCAATATTAGGGTCGATCATTAAATGCTGCAAATAGAAAATAGTTTTATTTTCCGCGATTTCGTAGGCATAATTATTAAAAATATTAAAAGGATAGAGCAAACCGCGGATAAAATTCGGATTAAGAAGACAAGCGAAAAATAAAACGCCCAAATTTATAAACCAGACTTTTGACGCCTGCCAAGCCGCCGCTAAACGTCCCCTAAAGACACCGGCCGTCTCGATAAAAACCGGCAAAAATTCCGCGGCCGCTTTAATTCCGATTAAAGCCAGGCCGATAAAAAAATAGATGTGCATATTGGCCCAAAGCACAAAAAGCGGGACGAGCCAATAAGCGCGACGATAATTTTTGCTTGCACTAACCCGGTCGATAATGAACCAAATCAGAAAAATAAAAAAATAACTAAATATTTCCGGACGCACCTCGACGCGTTCGCTCAGTATAAAAATAACGGGAATTGAAATCAGAGCGGGCAAATAAAAACCGGCTTTTTTTTGAGCAAGTCGAAATGCCAAAATAAAAGCCGCGAGGATTAAAATAATATTTAGGGCGGTGAGCGCCTTGAATCCGCCGAGAGAATAGACCAGGAAATAAATTACACCGCTTAGCCAATGGTGATTAATAAATGCGGTCTGAGGCTCGGTATAAGAGTAAAAATTTGTGAAGAGGACGCGGCTGTCTTGCCAGACGATTTTTCCGTTTTCGAGATGGCGCCCTAAATCGACAGCGGTAAATTCAATTTTTTGAGAAAAAATAATAACGACCAGGCTGAGGAGACCAGCAAAAATTAAAACCTTTAGCCACTCTTCAATTTTAAGCCCAGTAAACATAGGTATTTATATAATACCATATTTTATAGCTCTGGGGTAAAAAGTCAATTAACGCTGAAATAATCCGGTCAGAATCGTCAAATCGACCACGTGGCCGGAAATAGCGGCTAAAAATTCTGTCTTCCCCGAAGCGGGCGGCAAATCAAAAGTCTTATCAAGAGCATACAGCTTAAATTTATAGTGGTGCGTGCCGCTGGGTGGGCATGGCCCCTCATATTTATTCGCACCGGACCCGCTTTTGCCGACTTGGCTGCCGGCCGGTACGCTATCTGCTTTAATCTCCGCTGTTTTCGGATCAATATTCCAAAGCACCCAATGTACCCAATCACCGCCAGGCGCGTCTGGGTCATCCACCAAGAGCGCCAGACTCCTGGTTGCGGCCGGTACGCCACTTATTTGCAGAGGCGGGTTTATACCCGCTCCCCGACAGCTATACTCTTGAGGTATCGGCTCGCCCTCTTTAAAGGCTGAACTTGTTAGCATAATCATATGGTTTTTATTAAATACATTAGCCCTTCATCGCTTCATTCATTTGAATCAAACCGAAGCGATTGCCTTCCGAATCTTTAGCACCGGCAAACCAACCCACTTTTGGAATTTCTCCCTTGCCCTTAGTGATTGTTCCGCCGTTAGCTTGAACAGCGGCAATCGCCTTATCAATATCGCTTACGCCAATCGTGCAATCATAAGTATAAAATTGATCCATTTTTTCGGGTGGCCGCTCATACATCCCGCCGTTAATTCCCGGTGCGCCTTCGCCGGTCATGACTGTCCAATAATTCATGCCATCCTTTTCTTTAGACATGGCCGTAGTAATTTTCCAGCCCAAGGCTTGCTCATAAAACTTCTTCGCCCGCTCAATATTATCAACTTGAATTTCAAAATGCGTTACTCTATTCATATGTTTAAGATTTAATTTATTAACTCTTTCTATACTACGCTTTTTAGCCATAATTTTTTTACAAAAAAACACCCGTTACGGGTGTTTATAATTTGTCTAATCAAGAAAAAATTAGGCAGCCGGTATGCGCTCGATTTTTTTTATCAATTCAAAAATAAGAGCCGGGCTAAGCGCAAAAGCGATAACCCTTAGCCAGTCTAACATAAGCAGCGGAGAAAAACTAAAGACACCCTGCATAAAAGGATTGTAAATAGCGAAAATAAGGAAGGCGAAAGCGGAACCGGCGATCGGCCAGAGAAATTGATTCTTTTTTCGCAAAGACTTGAAGACGCTGTCTGACCAAGATCGGTTAGCTAAAACCATTAAAATGTCCGCTGTGACCAGCGTCGTAAAAACCAAAGCGCGCACGCGGCCGCTTTCCTCACCCAGGCGCATACTGATAAAATAAATAAGAAACACGAACAACAAAATGCTAAAACCCTGAATCAAGCCGACAGTAAGATTACCAAAATGAAGAATTGATTTTTTCGAATCACGCGGCTGGCGCGCCATTAAATCGGAGCTGGCCGGCTCCGCTTCAAAAACGACCGAACAAATCGGATCCACTAATAATTCCAAAAACATGATATGCGCCGGAAAAAAGATTAACGGCCAATCAAGAATTATCGGCAGGAGTGCCAGCAGAGCTATCGGGATATGGACGGCGACCAGATAAACTACCGCCCTCTGCAGATTATCAAAAATACGACGCCCCTCATGGACACCGCTAACGAGCGACGAGAAATTATCATCAAGTAAAACAATGCCCGCCGCTTCGCGGGCGACATCCGTACCCTTCTTACCCATAGCCACGCCAATATCCGCCGCCTTTAAAGCCGGACCGTCATTAACGCCGTCGCCGGTCATGACAACAACCTGGCCGTCATGCTTCAAAACACTAATAATTTTTAATTTATATTCCGGCATCATGCGCGCAAAAATGCTGCTGGACTTTATTTTTTCATGCAAATCTTTTTCGTCTAAATCAATAAAGTCTTGTCCGCTAACAACTGCTTCGGGATTTTCCAAACCGATTTGACTGGCGATACTTTTGGCTGTTTCCGAATAATCGCCCGTAATCATTTTTACTTTAATGCCGGCCCGGTAACATTCTTGCAAAGCTTTGGCAGCCGTCGGCCGAACCGGATCCATAAAGCCGATGAGACCGAGAAAATTAAACTTTAATTCATTCAGCTCGACTCCGGGTTTTGCTTCGTTCAGCGCCGCCACGCCCAGTACGCGTAAACCCGAACTCGCCATTTCCTTTATTTTTTTAATTAAATTATTTTTTTCAAGTGAGCTTAGCGCACACAAGGACATGATAGCTTCCGGCGCACCCTTAACATAAGCGTAATTTTTTTTGCCTTCCTGCCAGACATTAGCCATCGCTAAAAACTGGCTCGAGAGAGGATACTCCTGTACCAACACCAGGTTTTCATAAATATTTTCATGGAATAAATTTCGCCTGGCTTCCTTAATCGCTTTTTCCAGAGGATCGAAAGTATTACGATTACTGGCCAAAGCGCCCGCCCGAATTATCTCGTATATTGATTCATTGCCAACCAGGGCCGCCCCGCTTTTCGCAAATACCGAGTAATCAATAATTTCATTTTTATCGGCTAAAAATATTTTCGCAATTTTCATCTCGTTTAGGGTCAGGGTGCCAGTTTTATCGACGCAAATAACCGTGGCGGCACCCAAACTTTCAATTACGCTCATGCGGCGGACGAGTACTTGGTGGCGCGATAAACGCCAGGCGCCAATCGAAAGAAATATTGCAAGCACAACCGGAAATTCCTCCGGCAAAATAGCCATCGCCAAGGTAATACCCGCCAAAACGCTTGGAATAAAACCATGCGCTGTTAAAATATTTAAACCGAATACCGCCAAACAAAAAAGGATGGCGACAATTAAAATATACCGCACCAATTGAGCGATATTTTTTTGCAGCGGTGTGCTATCCTGCTCGACCGCATCTAATATTTTACCGATACGGCCGATTTCCGTCTCACGACCGATGGCTTTTATAACGATAATGCCGCGGCCGGCCACAACCATGGTGCCCGAATAAACAAAGGGCGTATTATCGCCCTGGGGGCGGGCCATATGCAAAGTTTTTTCCGCCTGGCTTTTGCCGACCGAAACCGACTCGCCGGTTAGAAGAGACTCGTTTATATTCAGCCCTTTATTTAAAATCACGATGCCATCCGCCGGCACCCGATCGCCTTCTTTCAAAAAAATAACATCTTCACGGACCAATTCGCGCCCGTCAATTTGGATACATTTTCCATCGCGCCACACTAAAGCCCGCGGACTGGCCAGGGACTTTAAAGCGTCAAGCGCGCGCTCAGTTTTATTTTCTTGATAGACCGTGATAACAATAATAAAAAGGATAGAAATCATCAAGACAATTGACTCGCGTAAATCACCGGCAAAAATATAAATAGTAATGCAGGCGATGAGAAGTAGAATCATCGGCTCACGTAAAATATCAAAAACAATTCGGATAAGGCGCCGTTTCTTCTCGCTCGGTAATTCATTATAGCCTTCAGCGGCGATTTTCTTCCGCGCTTCCGCGCTCGATAATCCCTGAATATTATCCGGTAAACTTAAAAGCATAGAATATGATTAGCGAATTAATTACTTATAGTTTAGCAAAATATGCTAATAATGCCCAATTAGACAAATAAAAAAGGAGGGGTTTAGCCTCCTGCGATGTAAATTATGAGTGACTGGGAATTTTTAAAGCGGCTGCCAGCTTTACGGTTTTTTCAGTCGCCGACTGCTTCAGTTTTAAATCTGACATTTCGCTTCGTATCCTTGTTGAATGATATTGATTTTCCGCACGTACATATGTTTTTACTACCTGCTGGCGCCAGACATTTTCATCTTCCAAGACAGGACGCAAAAAATAAATAGTTTCATACAGATGTTCGGAATTATCGGGCTTCTTCCAAGGCATCAGGAGCGGCGCATCTATCATTAATGAATCACGCACAAATAAACTATTGGTCTTTGTTTTGACGAGCAAAAATAAATTTACCAAAATCCAAACAAGATAGAAGATCTGATAAATACCTAACGTATACCCAGCTCGCGTAAATGCGATTGGAATAATAAACATAGACAAAATCGCGCGTAAATAAGACAAGTCCCAGACGTTAGTGGCGACATCGAAGTCATCATAAGCGAATGTTTTTGCTATTTGCTTGTACTTAGCTGGATAGTAGAATACACCATAGATGAAATGGACAAAATACAGAAATGCCGCTAGCAGAAGCATTAAGCCGGCGCCATTTGTTGAATTATAATGAAGTGCGCTTTCTTTTGATGATAAAAGATAAGGGATTAATGCTAAGGTCAGGCCGATCAATAAATAAACGCAAGAAATATGCGCTCCACTTGCCAGGGCTTTTTGTGTTTTCATTTTCAATTATTTTTGGGGGGTTAGACAATTATGGTTTATGGTGGCTAATTTGATTTTAAGGTGCGATGTATTATGTTAAAATATTATCTCTTATCTGTCAATACCAGAAAAGGGGAACTTGGCGTAGGCTGATTTAGCTCCCAACTCGGCCTCAATCGCCATTAAACGGTTATATTTGGCCGTCCGCTCACTGCGCGCCGGAGCGCCCGTCTTAATCTGCCCCGTCCCCATCGCGACAGTTAAATCGGCAATAAATGCATCTTCAGTTTCCCCGCTCCGATGCGAAATTACTGCTGTCATCCCGTTGGCCTGGGCCAAATTTATGGCTTGTACCGTTTCGGTCAATGTTCCGATTTGGTTCAATTTTATTAAAATTGAATTGCTTATCTTTTCCGCGATTCCCCGTTTTAAGCGAGACACATTAGTGACATAGAGATCGTCCCCAACCACCTGCACCCTATTATTAAATTCTGCTGTAAAATTTCTAAAGCCCTCCCAATCGTCTTCCGCTAAAACATCTTCAAATGATAATATCGGATGGCGCGCATTTAAGCCGACATAAAAATCAATTAGCTCGGCGCTCGTCATTTTCTTATTTTCTTTTTTTAAATCATAAACACCAGCCGCATAAAATTCGCTCGCCGCCGCATCAATACCGAAGACGATGTCTCGACCGAGTTCATAGCCGGCCGCCTTAACCGCCAGCGTTAATAATTCAAAAGCTTCTTCGTTAGAAGAAACTGCCGGCGCAAAGCCCCCTTCGTCGCCGACGCTAATACTATATTTTTTTTCTTTTAAAACTTTCTTTAGGGCTTGATAAACTTCCGCTCCCATTCTAACTGCCGCCGCCATAGATTTAGCGCCAATCGGTAGAATTAAATATTCCTGAATATCAGTCGCCCAGTTGGCATGCTTGCCGCCATTTAAAACATTCATCATCGGCACCGGCATTTCGTATGTCCCCGCGAAATTAGGATTAAACTTCGTTAAATACTGATAGAGCGGCTGACCACTACTTGCCGCCGCCGCGCGGGCGACCGCCAAAGAAACGCCGAGTATGGCGTTGGCTCCCAAAACAGATTTATTATCTGTAGCGTCGAGCGCAATCATTAAATTATCGATTTTTTCCTGTTCGCTTGCCTCCTGTCCGATTAAAGCCGGAGCAATTTTTGTTTCGATATTTTTAATCGCTTTTAAAACACCAAGTCCGTTATAAACTCTGGCGTCGCCATCGCGAAGTTCGACGGCTTCATGGCTACCGGTCGAAGCACCGCTCGGTACGGCCGCCCAAGCACTAACTCCATTTTCTAATATAACTGTGGCCGCTAAAGTCGGGTTGCCGCGCGAGTCTAAAATTTGCTGAGCTTTAATGGCGCTAATTTTCATATTATTATTTCTTTATTTTTAAAGCTTCACAATTAGGATTCTTTATTTTACCGATTAAGTGCCCGAACTGTACTAATTCCTCGGCGCTAAAATCTTCAAAAACCCGGCTCACGGCGGAAAAATAATTATCTTTAAAATGCTTAAAATGTTTTTTAGCGAGCGGCGTCAATTTAATATTAATGGAGCGGCGGTCGCGCAGGCCCTCCTCTCTGATTACCAATTTCTTTTCAACGAGCGCGTCGACAAATTGCGTCACGGCGCCCGCCGTGACATGCATTAACTTAGCCAATTCTTTAAGCGTTGCTTTATCATTATTTTTGGCGACAAAAAATAAAATAATTACCTGCTGTTGGTTAAGCAAATACTCGCCGAAAGGGAAACTTTGGCCGGCGTGCATTTCCTTAATCGTATACTGTAATTTTTCAATTAAGGTCCGTAATAATTTTTGTCTGTTAGCTGTCATATTTTTTTATTCATGGCCTAAGGCCTCAATCGGGTTTAATTTCGCGGCCGTACGCGCCGGGAGAACGCCGAAACCGATACCGATAACGGCGGAAACGCCGAAGCCGATCGCAATCGCATACCAAGGGACTAAAAAAGTCCAAGCTAAACCATTGGCGATTGCGATTACCGATAGCAGCCAGCTTAATGCGGCGCCAAAAAGGATACCAACCGCGCCCCCGAGAATTGTCACCATGACCGACTCAATTAAAAATTCCAGCATGATATCGCGGTTATCTGCGCCCAGGGCCTTTTTCAAACCAATCTCGGCCGTGCGCTCGGTGACAACCACATACATAATATTCATAATCCCGACACCGCCGACCACAAGTGAAATCGCGGCGATCGCAATAAGTAATAAGGTGACGCCGTTAAAAATCGTATTAAAAATATCCATGACCTGTGCCTGAGTCGCCACCGCAAAATCATCTTTATTCGGATCAGTAATATTGTGGTTGTGGCGCAAAAGCTGAGTTATCTGCTCCGCCGTATAGTCGCCGAGCTTTAAATCGTCGATTTGTACCACCGCCCGAATAATATAATTGATGCCGAGCATTTTTTTCTGAGCCGTCCCCAGAGGAATCGTCGCGTAGTCGTCTGTTCCCCCGCCTAAACCGCTTGAAGCATTATATACGCCGATGACCAAAAAATTTAAATTCCCCAAATGAACCAATTTGCCAACCGGTTCGTCGGCATTAAATAAATTAGTGGCCAGCTTACTTCCTAAAATAATTACCTGCGCACCGCCCGTGTCTTCGGCAGCGGAAAAAAAGCGCCCTGATTTTAATGTGCTCTTATCAACTTCAAAGCGCGCGGCTGAGGAACCGAGGTAAATAACATTCTTTTGATTATCGCGGTAGCTGGCGACTGCCTGGCCCGTAACCATACCGTAATCATTAACCACGTTCGGTAATTTTTTTATATCCGCCAAATCACGATCATTTAAAGTGGTAATAATTACTCCGCCCGACATTTCGTCGCCGCGCGATGCGGCCAAGCCCTTGCTGGCCGACGGTACTTTGGTCGCGACAAATAACGTATTGGTACCGAGAGTCGCCACCTGATCATCGATTAAAGCCCGAAAGCCCGCTCCCGCGGAAAGAACAAGAATAACTGTGGCAATACCAATCATAATTCCCAGAGTCGTCAAAATCGTCCGCGTCGGATTCGCGAGCAATACTTTATTCGCTTGTTTAAAGGCTGTCCACATATTATTCGTATCTTAAAGCTTCAATCGGATCTAATTTAGCGGCTTTAAACGCGGGCAGTAATCCAAAAATCACGCCGGTTAAAACCGAAACGCCGACGGCGAGCACGATTGAGACCCAAGAAATAACAAAAGCCCAATCGTAACCCAGATAATTCATAAGCAAGGAAAGTAAATAAGAAATAATTACGCCGATAATAATACCGATAATGCCGCCCAAGCCAGTTAGCATGCCGGCTTCAAGCAAAAACTGATTGCGGATAACTTTATTGGTCGCACCGACCGCTTTGCGTAAACCGATTTCTCGGGTACGCTCGCCGACGGTCACCATCATAATATTTAAAATGCCGATACCGCCTACCACCAGAGAAATACCGGCCATGGCGATCAGAAATAAGCTTAAAGCATTCGTAATCGTCGATAATATTTTTACCGCATCGGCCTGATTGCGCACGGCAAAATCTATATTAACCGCACTTTTAATATGATGCTGCTGGGTTAAAACCGCAGTGACATCCGCAATCGTTTGGTCCACGTTTTCTGCGGAATCTACTTTAATATAGATGCCCTGCAAATAATGAATCCCTAATATCTGTTCCTGACCGAGAGTAAGGGGCAGAAAAATCATCTCATCCTGATTTTGGAAAAAAGAACTGCCCCGCTCGGCAATCACGCCGATAACGCGTAGCGGCACTCCGCCTGCCTTGGCCTGAATCGAGCTTTTTACTTTTATCACCTGGCCGATCGGATTAACGCCGGAGGCGCCAAATAATTTTTCGCTGACGGCCGAGCCGAGCACAACCACATTAGCGGATCCCTGATCTTCCTGTTGGCTAAAAAATTGCCCCGCTTGCATCGTAAAAGCAGTCACCTGCGGATAGGTATAATCGGTTCCGGTAAAATTAGTATCGATACTTTCGCTACCCCAAGTGATTGTCGCCAAACCGTTAACGCTTGCGTTAACCACGCTCGCGTGCGGGACCCTGCTCATACTGCGCAGAGCATCAACATCATTATTCACTAAAGTAGTAATAATTAAGCCGGGGATAGGCGCGCCATTTTCCACATTTTTTGTCGGCTCGACAAATAATAAATTACTGCCCAATTTCGTAACCTGGCCCAGAATCATACTTTGCGCTCCGGCGCCCAGCGCGATAATAATAATGACGCCGGCGACGCCGATGACAATTCCTAAAATCGTCAAAAGCGAGCGCCCTTTACGCGCCAGGAGATTTCTGATTACTAATTTAATAACCGCCGAAATATTCACAAAAATTTAAATTAAATTTTATTTGATGAGATCTTGATCGGGAGTCGCAATCGTCCGCTTAGCCACTTTTTCATCGGCCACCAAATTACCGTCGCGGATGCGAAGAATTCTTTTGGCATGATTGGCTGTATCAGTTTCATGCGTCACAAGAATTACAGTATGACCTTGATCATTGAGCTGCTGCAAAATATACATGACGGTGTTGCCTGATTTTGAATCCAGGTTGCCGGTCGGTTCGTCCGCGAAAATAACCGCTGGATCGCAAACGAGAGCGCGCGCTAAAGCCACGCGTTGTTTTTCACCGCCTGATATTTGGTTCGTATAATAATCTAAACGATGGGACAGGCCAACCGCGTCTAAAGCCTTCTTCGCTAAAGCGTCATGATTTTTTTTCTTGCTATATAGTAGGGGCAATTTAACATTATCAAGGACGGTAGTGCGCGGCAGCAAATTAAAAGACTGAAAAACAAAACCAATTCTTTCGTTGCGCAGTTCCGCCAGATACGAATCCGTAAAATCTTCCGTATTACGTCCTTCAAACTCATAAAGCCCAAAGGTCGGACGATCCAAGAAACTGAGAATATGCATCAAGGTTGATTTACCGCTTCCAGACGGTCCCATAATCGCTACGAACTCGCCCTTATCAATCTGAAAGCTTAAATCATGCAAAACCGGAGTGACCACGCCGTCGCTGCCGTAATTCTTCTTTAAATTCTTAACGTTAATTAAATTCATAGATAATTGCATTACTTATTTACGGTTCCCTTGATTACGGCTTTACATAAGTGACTATCGTTTGGCCATTTTCCAGTCCGGAAAGGATTTCTACTAAACCGCCGTCGGCCGATAGGCCAGTTTGAACTTCTACCTGGTGGTAAGAACCTGTCTTAGCATCATCGACCACCCGGACGAAATGCTTTTCCCCGGTGTTGATGATAGCTGCACTCGGAACGGCGATAACATTTTCCTTAGTCGCGACCAAAATCGTCATATTAACAGTCATGCCCGGTTTAATCTCCGGTATATGCGGTAAATCCGCTTTTACCAAATAATCAACGACTCCGGAAATAACGGTTGAAGCCGGGTCAATCGTTAAAATCTTGCCCGCGTAATGATTGTCCGGGCCTAAGGCATCAAAAGTATAATCAACCGACTGGTCAATTTTAATAGAAGCCACGTTAGCTTCGCTCACATAAGCTTCGGTATGTAAACTACTTATATCTTGAAGGATCATCACTTCTTGCATCGCACTCGCCTGCTCTCCGACCTTGGTATTAATCTGAGTAATCGTGCCATCAACCGGCGCCTTAATAACTAAATTATTAAGATTAGCTTGAGCGGCTTCGACCTGCCCTTTGGCAGACAAAATCTGCGCCAAGGCGACGTTAATATCAGCCGGCTTTGCTTTGGCTGATTGCTGGGCTAAATTAGCCTTAGCTTGTTGCAGAGAAGCTTGGGCGCTATTAATCTGATTTTGCGCGGCGGACAATTGCTGCGTTTGGGCGAGTTGCGCGTTAGTAACGGCGTTTTGCGTCGCCGTCAGCGCGTCAGTTAACGCTTGGCGGGCAGAGCGAATAGATGTCGCTCCCGGGTTTTCACTGGCGAGAGCCGCATTAATCGTGGCCTTATAGGCGTCGAGCTGGGCTTGGCTAAAACTGGAACTCGGTACTGAGTTTACCAAAGAGATAAAGCAATAGTTTAACGAAGTTAAATTACTGTTTAAAGCATTTAAAGCATCATTCACCGCTGTATCAATATTGGCGTCGCTCTTATAAGACTGAGCGGTCGATAGGCTGGCATTCGCTTTATCTAATAAGGGTTGGACTAAAGTAATTGAATTCTTAAAATTTTCGCGGGCATTCGTATCAGTCACGCCGAAGGAATTTTTTAGATTATTATCATTTAAAATTTGATTCTGTTGATCAAGTGCATTCTTCACCGAAACGAGTTGTGCGGAAATTACGGAAAGAATAGCCGAGCGCTTATTATCCGAAGTCGAGGTTGGCGACTGTAAGTCGGCTAAAGTTTTCTGAGCTTGGCTGATTGTCGCTGCGGTTGACTGCTGAATTGTGCTTAATTGATTTTTATTGTTATCATAAGCGACCTGAGCGGCATTAACCGCTTCTTGAGCAACTTTTATTTGCTCGGCACTCGAACCGGACAAAACTCGCTGATAATTAGCATTAGCTTGCGCCAGAGACCCTTGAGCGCTAAGCAAAGCGGCTGAAGCATTGGCCTGATTTAAGGTTGCCAAAATATCACCCGCTTTAACCTTGGCACCGGAGACAACCATGATCTCTTTAACCACTCCACTTCCTTGGAAGCTTAGGTTTAAATCAGTGGCGCTCACTACTTGGCCGGTTGTTAGAACGGTCTGCTCGATATTTTGGGTACTAAGCACGGCCGTTTGGATATTGGCGGCCGGATTTTTGCCTTTGGCCACAAAATACCAAACGGCGGCGGCGATTAAAATAAGAATAACAAACCAGATAATTTTCTTTCTGGTAAAAAAACTGCGCATACTCATAAAATAAAGATATAATAAGTTATATTTAACTGTCTTTTATTTTAGCAACTAAAGTAAATTTTGTCAATGTTTAAACAAAAGGAGGCGATTATGCCTCCTTTTTATTTATTCAGTTTTTATGCGATATCCGATCTCCTTACTCCGGTTTGGACCCCGGTTCGACATCGAGCGGTTTTGGAGCCGCCGCTTCTACTTTTTTATTAGTGTTTATGCCCAATAATTTATAAAGCGCGCAGAAACCGGTTAGGGCGGTCACAAGCGCAATAATACCTAAAACATAGAAGACGATGCGCCAGGTGCCAGTAAGTTGGAAATAGGCAAGGAGCAAAAAAATGATCCCGAGGATGACCCGAACCCAGCGATCTGTCGCGTTTTCGTTTTGCCAATTTTTCATAATTTTAATGTTAATGATTAAAAATATCTGAACCTATTAATTTCTTATCTAACTTAATTATAGCTTATTTTTACCGTAAATTAAAGCGCTTGGCCGATATCCCTATTTGACAGAACCAGGATATAATTATAGGATAGCATGAAAACCAATTACGAACCTTAAAATAAATAATCATGAAAAACCAGCCCAAACAATCCCCTCTAAAACTAAAAGGAGAAAACCGCGAGCAAACTTTAAAGATCGTACAGCATCTTTACGAAATACCGCGCCCCGGCTGGCATGAACGCGGGGTTATGGTATCGGAAAGCATTGGCGACAAGATTGATGCCACTATAAAATTAGCACAAAAGTTTTTTCCGTACTTAATCGGCCTGGATAAGATGCTAAAAATCGTAGACTGGCCGAAATCTAAAGACGAAGTCAAAGGCTCTCGAGCCAACGAAAACTTGCTGATTGAACAAGGCTTGTCTAAGGCGCTCAAATACCTTAAATACATGGCCGAATATAAAGCCATGAAAGATATCTGTTCGCCGCTGGGTGATAGCGGTAAGGCCATTTTCAAACTCTGGGTTGAATATGCCGAGCAAAAAACAGACCGGGCTAAAATAGCCCAGGAACTTGTCCGGCTTCAAAGGATAAAAAGGGCAATCCAATACCAAAAACAGGGCGAACCCGTTAACGCGCGGGAATTTATTGAAGCCGATTCTGCCAGAATATCTGATCCCAGATTAACCAAGGAACTGGAGAAGACAACAATGAGCTTGTTATCTTTTGGTTCCGTATATTGAGGCTTCAAGGCAAAATTTGAAAAAACATATCAAGCATCGGATTATCCGGTGCTTTTTTATAATCAATCATTATTGCAAATAAAAAACCACTTTCCTCGGAAGAAAAATGGTTTTAAACGCAGCCAGAAAATTTTTTTATTCCGCCGGCTCTCTAAAATTTGATAGCTCTAAAACAAAGAGCAAAATAAATAAAGAGCTGTAGAATACGCCCAAAACTTTTGTTAAGCTAAGTTGAAAAAACTTTAGCCAAGTTTGAGAAATAATATCCGAGCTGATGAAACCAAGCTCGGTAGCACAAATCACTACCAGCGATAAAACTAAGTATATAATTAGCATTACCGTGGCACCTATAGTTGATAGACGAGCTTCTTTCATGACACCCTCCTTTTTTTAAGAACGTTTATATTTATTTAACTAATTATTATACTATTTTTTAACTGTTTTGTCAATAGTTAGAACAACCCTATCTTATAAAAACTTTAGAAGCGAAGTGCCTGATCAATAATAAGCACTACTCCAGCCCCCAAAAGGCAGCCTGCCATCTTTCCGACCGCTGATTTAAGCATAGTCCTCTCCTCCGGCACTAAACGAGCCCGTAGCGTCTCGGCGGCCCGGCCTTCGAATATTCCGGCAATCCCATCGGTAATCGCATTGCCAACTACTCCGCCCATAACCGCCCCAGTGACTCCGGCGAAATGACCCCCAAAAATAGCCAAAACGGCCAAGATACCATTATCAATCATCCCAAAAAATATATCCGGTAAAGTTGCTTTAAAACTAATTTTAAAAGGGCGCAAAGAAACTAGGCAAACAAGTGCGAGCCCAATCATAATATAGCCCATCAGATGCGATTCGTTTATAAAATAAATACTGACCCCGGCAATCACGATGCAGAGGCTTAAAATATTGACAATCGAAGCAAAGAATCTGGGGCGCATTTTTTACAGAAATAAGTAAAATTTAGATGATTTAATTATACCTTAAATAATAGTTTAATCAAATTTTAATAGCAGGAACAATCTTAAGCGCGGCTGAATTAACGCAAAGGCGTATACTTTTTGGGGTTAAATATTTATCCGCAAAGACGTGGCCCAAATGAGCGTCACATTGAGCACAGCTTATTTCGGTCCTAATTCCATCGACGTCCGGTTTACGCCGCGCCGCCCCAGGAACCTCATCATCAAAACTCGTCCAGCCGCAAAATGATTCAAATTTTGCTTCCTAATTATAAAGCGTCGCGCCGCATGGGCGACAAAGATAAATACCTATTTCCCCACAATCGGTACTTAACCGAAAGTAAAAGTAAAGGCATCAAGACCGGACTGCGGAATGTCTATCTCAATTGTATGGTCCGCATATTTAAGCGAGTCAAAGAGCGTATAGAGCTCGGACTGATTAACGACTACTTCCGGCTGAGCAACGCCATCAACCACGATACTAAGCGTAACCGGCTGGCTTAAACTCTGGGCGACCATAAATACTTTGGCAGCATAGAAATGTAATTTTATTTTTCCACTATTTCCGACCAGCGTCGCCTTATCGGCCGCAAATTCCCATTTTCCTCCGAGCGCAAATTGATTTAAACCTAAATTGGCCGGCAAACTATATTCTATCGGGACTATCGATGGTTCTTGCTTGGCCGTCAAATATTCGAGGCGATTACCCCCGAAATACATTTCCGGAGACTTTACTTGGCTTAAATCTTGCCCGTTATTGGCCGCGACTCCTCCCGCTACTCCCAATAACTCACGGATGGCGTTTTCCGTCTTATCATATTCGCCTTCGCCGAAATGAGTATAAACGATATTACCCGACTGATCGATTAAATATTCGGCGGGCCAATACTGGTTATCATAAGCCTGCCAGGTGCTAAGATTATTGTCCTGTGCCACCGGGTAATTTATTTTATATTGCTTAATCGCCATTTTTACATTAGCCGTTTCTTTCTCAAAAGCGAACTCGGGAGAGTGTATTCCAACCACGACTAAACCACTGTCTTTATATTTATCATACCAGCTCGTTACGTACGGCAAGGTGCGCACGCAATTTATACAGGAGTAAGTCCAAAAATCTACCAAAACAACTTTACCCTTAAGGTCGGCCAAGGTCAGCGGTTCGGAATTCAGCCAAGTATTAATACCAACGAAGTCAGGCGCTTTTTTTTGCGCGCTTAATTTAGGTCGCGTTATAAAATTATTCATAAGATTATTTTCCAGGCCAATGTTCAAGCTGGGAACACTGGCTAAGAGTTTAGTTTGAATAAGCGTGTCATATTGAAAATATATTGCCAGCGCCAAAATAATTAAGATGACGCCAAAAACTTGCTGGAGACGGCGCGAATATTGGGCGATACTTTTTATTTTTGTCGTTAGCGCTTGGCCGCCGTAGGCAATCGCCAGCATCGGCAAACCGGCGCCAATGGCATAAGCCACCAAAAGCAAAGCAGCCTGACTAAAATTATTTTGAAGCGCAATCAAAGTTAATATCGCTCCCAGAATCGGGCCGGCGCAGGGCGCCCAAATAATTCCAATTAATATCCCTAAAATAAAACCGCCGAAATTGCCCGCGCCCGCTCTCTCCCCGGTCTGATTAGCGCGACCCAGCAGGGTGCTAAAACGGCTCATGAATATTTCAAAAGGTCGCGGCCAAATCATAAAGACCGCAAACAGCGCCAAAAGAATAACGGCGATGCTTCGCAAAATATTCGGGTTTAAATTTAGGGCCGTTACCAAGAAATTAATTAGCAGGGCCAGAAGAGAAAAACTCAGGATAAAACCAAATACCAGAAATAGGGGTCTAGTCTTATTCTGGTGGCCGACCGAAGCACCTAAAATAATCGGTAGGGGCAATAATATACAAGGCGCGGCAATAGTCAAAATTCCGGCTAATAACGCGAATAATATTTGAACCATATCCTTATTAATAAACAATAAACAGGCGAGTTCGCCTGTTTATACTACGCAGATTATTGGGAAATTGATTCTAAAAATTATAGCGATAAACGCGACTTTCAAGAAGTTTTTTAGTCCCGACTGCAGCGGGGCACTTTTTCAATTCCTAATAATCTTAATAGGGAGCGAAATTTAATTAAGCATTTTTTCTATTTTTGAATTAAAGTCAATCAGAGATTTTTGTATGGCGTGAGTAAGCATTAATTCGCTACCCCCTTGAAGATAATAATAACCTTTTCTTTTTTCCCCGGCCGTATCAAAAACTGTCTTATCTAAAAAATCCTCATCATAATATTCAATTCCAGAATTGCCTAACTTAGTGGTTTCTAACATCGAAATTGCGTTAGCGTGATCACCTTTAAAAACATTAGTTTTTTTATCTTTATCATCGGCAGACACTGTTCCCGGTTTAAGATAGAGATTATTTATCTTAATAAGCTTATCGGACAACTCAACGCTAAAACTTTTAAAGAATTCTTCTCGATTTATTTCCGTGGTCTTGGCATATTCCTTCAGACTTAGGGTCGGATCGATATTGGCGATTATTGAATCAAAACGTTTTTTGTTATATTCACCGCCGAAATCGGCCGCATCGACCCAAACGTCTTTATCATCTAAATAGCCAAACATCTCATTATCTATAAACGATTCATTATGTCGTTTGACTGAAGAATTTACCTGGCTAATTAAATCGAGCCATAATCTGGCTAAATCGGCAATTTTTTTATCCTTAGAGTCTATAGCCTCGTCGATACTCCTTTGCCCGTCCGTCGTCTCTAATAGATTTAGGACCTCCGAAGAACCCCTGGGAAAGCATTCTTTAAAAGCCTGGATCGCGATCGCTCCGTTGAAGGCGGTAGTAACCGCTCTTTGCAAAGTTTCCTCCTTGTCTATGGATAAAGAACGCAATTCTACTGAATTAGTTTTTTTCCCAAAAAAAGCAATATTATTAGATTGCTCGGCGTCTCTCCCTCTTAACGACACTCCGCGTCCGCCATTAACTTTATGGCCGGTTTCTCCAGACTGAATTCCGCCCCAAGAGGCAGCCAGCAAAGCATTTTGTAAAAAATTTGTTTCCGAGTCAACCGTCAAACCCTTTTCCCCGCCAATAGTCAAATGGAAACCGCGCGCTCCCTTCTGATAATTTTCCGAACGATTAAAATTTAAATCTATATATTCAATATCATGAAGAAGCTTCATTTCTAAAAGCATTAAATAGGGATTATCAGTCGGCTTGGTCGCAATTTCATGAACAGCATCTTTCCCCGAGCCTATTCTGGCGGCCTGACTTATTCTGGCGATGTCTTCTTTTAAGCTTGTTTGTGAAGTTAATTCCTCATACCCCTTAGCGGTTGAGGAAGTAATTTCGTATTCCATCCCGATTGACGCCCTAAACCCTTCCGGCACGTTTTTATAAGAATTATTCTCAATTATTTCGCCATATTTTCTTAAATTAGAAGCCACTCTTTCAATAACTTCCTCAAGGGGTCTACTCGGAAGATATTCTCTTGCAAAAAGCATCACCGCCACGCTCCGGCCCTTGTTTTCTTTATTATATTTTTCAATAAAATCAGAAATGTCTTTTAAATTTAAAATGTCTTCGGCTCTTGGTTTATTTAAAAATTGTCCCAATTGCTCGACGTTATTACGATTACTGAGCATGGAGCCAATAACATCGATCGAATTCATAATTTGAATGCGAGCATTGTCCGAAGACGACGAAGTTATTTCCTGATAGAATTTTTTTGATTCCACCACACTAAGAAAATCGGCATTAAGCAAAGCCATGCGCCCTGCCGTTGCTTGCTCTTTGTCAAGCTTGGACAATCTTTTTTTAAACTCATTCACCATTTCCAAATTACCATTTTTCTTGAGGTAATCTAAGAGCTTATTAACATCATTGAGCGAAAAATTATTATTTACAATATTATCTAATAATTTATAATTATATTCTTTTGAATAACTAATGTTAGCATCGAGCGAATAGCTAAAATAATTTTTTTCAGTTAAAATATTTTCCATCAAAACTTGATCATACTTATAAAAAGCCTCAAGATTATCTATTTTACGCGTATTTTCAAAAGCTTTTCTAACTATTGCTTGCGCATCATCACCGGTAAACTCAAACCCGGACGCGGAAAGTGATTTAATGAAAGCAACTATCTCTTCACCGCTCTCTCGGAAACAATCATTGCCAATATTATTAATGCCTTTTCTAAAAATATTTTCATCAAGGTAGAAGGTGGGATTTTTTTTGGGCGACTGCAAATATCCTTTCCAGAATTTTGGTGATAATCCGCGGTTTTCCATAACCGAGGTACTTATTTTTTTTACTTCCTCATTACTTAATAAAAAACTTTTATCATTACCCTTCATTGAGGCCAACGATTCAAGAATATTTGTTCCGTCTATACCGGGCCAACGAATAATATTATTGAAGAAAGCGTCTTTAATTTTACTATCACTGAAGACGATTTCTTTATCAAAAAGAACGCTGGCTGCTTCCGATTTAAGACCGGGGTCATTTAATAATTTTAAGTAAATCCGAGTATAAACTTCTTTATTACTTGAGAACTCACTGAAATAAGTCAATTTCCTACAAAAAGAATCAAATACGTTTGTAGTAAGCTCTTTTAATTCAAAATTATTTTCAAAACAGCTTATAAAACGTTCCTTTTGTTTGGCATCCATCTCGGGCAATAAGCCCAGAAAAGAGTCGCTCCGCTCGGTTATATTAAAATTAAATATCTTATTTTCCAACTCCTGTTTGCGAGAATTATCTAAGGCACTAAATAATTCTGGTTTTCCAAAATAGAAAGACATGACAGAGAAATACTGCCGGTTATCTTGATCGCTTATTAATTTCTCAAATAGTTTATACAAATAATCAGCTCTTTCTTGCTCTTCAGGAAAAGCTTTAGCGGTATTTTCACGATTAGTGATAGTAAGCAGGGTTGCGTTTTCCGAATTGCTAAAACCGAGGGCGCCAAGCATCATTTTTTTTCTGAGACCAAGAAGCTCTTCTCTGCTTAAAATATCTGACAAATCCTCATTAAATAACTGTGCCGAGACGCCGGCTACCTCGTTCCCATACCCATAAGCTGTTTTTTTTGAATCATAATTATCACACTTAAGTAATATATTATCGGATAATGAATTTAGAATGTCTTGTCTTTTTTCCTGATTATCAATCGACCCGCCAAGCATTAGCATCCTTAGTATTTCCGTAGCATTATTTGCTTTTCCATACTTGAGAGCCGATTCTAAAAACCATGTCTTATCAACAGAATTAATAAGTTCACTATTTAAACCCGTTAAAATTTGCTCATTACCAATCTGGTCAATAAAATATTGAATATATTTTTTATCAATGCGATTCTCTAAAAACAAAGCCCTTAGCTCCTCAAAATCAAAACCGGCACCGGAGCGACCATACGATTTGATTAAGTCACCCAAATTATCTGACTGCTGCTTACCGTCTAAAACATTATAAAAATAATGTCTTAAATCATTATTTTGTGCTTTTTTATGAAAATCTATTTGTAATTGACTAAATAATAATTGATTATTTCTTAACCAATCGAACGTCGGATCATCTAAACCGGTGACGATTTTATTCAAAGTATTGGCGCTAATGCTATTAGCACCGTAAACCTTTTTCTTGAGATTGTCAGGCCAATAGCAACGACTCATTAGTTCTGTTAAGCAGTGCAAAGTATCAATATCAAAACGTTCCTGACGGTACTTCAGCAAGACGTCAAGTATGTTCTCAAGTTCGGTTTCATTAATACCCAAAACTTTATCCGGATAATTGGCAATAAGATTACTTAAAAAGATCACTTCGTTGCCACCACGCAAAGATTCGGCGGCGGTAAGTAATACCTCATATTCCCGTTTCTCGATATTTTTACCCAAAACTTTATCCCTGTTTAAAGACAGGAGTTTATCTGAGTTCTCACCATCAACTAAATTTTTCTTTTTATTGATTAATTTAACATGGCTTTTATCAAGCGGTAGGAACTCAATTAACAAATTAAAATCACCGCTATCATAAGAATTGTTCCAATTTCTTAATAACATTTTGAGAAGTTTATCTGTTTCTTCCTTAGAACAAGTTTGGAGTCTTTCGGCGAAAATCGGAATAATTGATGAGCTTGTTAATTTATTCGAATAAATACTTATTTTATTAATCCATAAATTAAAAAGGAAGTCTGTCCTACGAGCATCGGACATTATTTCTTCAGGTTTTTCCGTGCAAGCATTAAAAAGTTGGTCAGTAATACCGCCTGGTAGTTCTTTAACGTTGGGATGATTTGAAATTAACGAATCGAGACGCTTGATGGTTTCTTCGGAAACATCAATATCTTTAGAACTGAAGTTAAGATTTAATAAACACGTTAAAGCTGTAAAATCATCACACGATTTTATATAATTAATTTTTTCATCATTACCGCTAATAACATTATATTCATTTTCCTTAATATCCCTAATCTGCCGATCGAACAAATCAGTATTACAACTTATTTCCCGGCTAAATAATTCGGGCCAAATTTCTAAGATATCCTTTCTTTTTTCAGGAAAACGCTTGGCTATCGAATATAGAGCGGTATTGGCTCTAAAAGTGGCATCCGCAGCGTTAGCAGAACTTCCCCAAAAATCAGATTGGATTAATTTCAGAAAACTATCATAATCATCTACTTTTGGCAGTTTATTTTCAACACTCAATTCTTTATGAATGCTTATGCTCCGTTTCTCAATGTAAATGTCACGCAACTTAACAACTAATTTACTGGAATTAAATATTTCTACAATTTTCGAAGATAGCGTCTTTAAAGATTCTTCGCCCAATCTTCTCAGATCGCGTAGAGATTCTCGTAATTTATCATCTTTAGTCTTTGAAAACTCTTCTATAACATGCTCCTCAAGATTAATTTGAGAATTAAGATCATTTAAATAGCCGGAACTTATATCATTTTCTAATTCATTCTTATTATCAACAGTAATATTAAGCTCCTCCTTATTTTCAGGCTGATCGATGACGTTCGCCTTGAGGTCTTTTGGGTCAATAAATTGTTCACCAAAATTGTTCATATAAATCTAATTACTACAAAAACAAATTTTATTTCAATAGCTAAATAAATATATTTGCTATTCTTTATTTAATTATAGCAAAAAATGGGGAAAAATGACATTTTTATGCCTGTGAATAAAAAATACGCCAGTTGGTGGCATATTTTTAAATATCCTTAAATTATCTCCAATATTAATTTAATCATTACCCCTGTCTCTTCCTCTCTGCCGCATTTCGTTTTTATTATTAACATCGTTCGTAGTAGACGCCACCCCGCCTTGGGGCTCTATTTCTTTTTCTTCGTCCACTTTTTCCGTATTTATTTCTTCTGTGTCCATCTTTTCTTGGTTCTGTCTCCGCTTATTATCTTCATTATATTTCTGATTGCCAATCGACTCTTTAGCCGCCTGGACATTTTGCAAAATATCCTCATTATTACTTTCCGCGGCAAAGGCGGCGATTTGATCCAAATAATCCATTTCTTTTTGATCATTGGTTTCGGCTTCATTAATCAATGACTGCGCTTTCGGGCTATTACTAAGATTATTAATATGCTTAGCGATGGCCTCATGATTATTCACCCCGATGGCAATATTATTCTTTATATCTTCATTAATGCGCTGGCTTTCCTGAATAGTGGCCTGCTCTTTTTCACTCAAACTAACTGCCTCGCTCAGGCGACGCTCAGAAACTTTCTGTAAATTACTAATTTTTGCCGAATTGGTGACGGTAATTGTCTGCTCAATCTTTTCCAGCGCAATCTTTACCGGATATAGTTGACTCCCGGGGAGAACATCGCCGCTCGCATAGGCATAAAACGAAGTTGTTCCTAAGACCAAAAATACAAACACGGCAAAGGCCAAAGCTTTATGCATCGTTACCAGCCGCCAAGCGGAAAAATCAAAAAAGCGCGCCAGTTTATTTTGTAGAATAAGACGATACAAACTAAATTTAATTTTTATATCAGCCCGACGACTTAATTTATTTTTCGGGAGAGCTGATAGGAGCTTTTCCAGATTTTCCATATTAATTGGTCTTACTATTTAATATTTCACGTAGTTTTACGAGCGTGCGACTAATTTGCGTGCGAATAGCCCCTTCTTCCTTGCCTAAAATTTCGGCAATTTCCGAGTTACTCAGCTGATCAATAAAGCGGAACCTTAATATCTCCGACTCGGAGTTTTCCATAGCGTCAATTATTTCTAAAACTCGGGCTAATTCATGTCTTTCTTCCGCGCTTTTATCAATGTAATATAAGGAATTTTCTAAGGGCTCGATCGGTATAACGCGACCCGCCGTTTTATAATGATTAACCAAGTGGTTATGCGCGATCATATATATCCAGGACTGGAATTTCTTATTTTCATCAAAGTCGGCAAAACTTTTTAAGGCCTTTATAAACACTTCCGAGCTTAGATCCTCGGCCAAGGGCTTATCAAAACCAACTCGATATAAAAAATAATTGTATATTTTATCTTTATACTGGTTATAATAAGGCAAAAAATTATTCTGCTTCTTCCTCATATCTTCTATCTATTTATACAATAATAAAGGGGAAATGTTACAAGTGGTAAATACCATTATATATCGCCATGTAACAAAAGACAACCAGCTTTGTATCATATAGTAGAAAGACGTTTTTTATAATTAACATTAAATTTATGAAAAAATTTGTCATGCTTTTATTGGGTCTTGCTTTTGCCCTTCCCTTGGCCGGTTCAGCCTTGGCGGCGAATAGCTATACCGGAGAGCAGGTCGCTCTTCACAATACCGCCGGCGATTGTTGGACAATCGTTAATTCCAAAGTTTATAACGTTAGTGCCTATGTTGCTCTTCATCCGGGCGGACAAGCCGCTATTAATAGTTTATGCGGCCTAAATGGTAGTACTCTATTTAACGCCCAGCACAGTACAAACGCCGCCGCTAACGCCGCCTTGGCCGGGTATTATATCGGTGACTTAAGTATTCCCGATATAAGCGCGCCGAGCGTGCCAACTAATCTAACTGCGCAAGCCGTTTCCACAAGCCAAATAAATCTGCAGTGGACAGCGGCCACCGATAATGTCGCTCTGAGCGGTTATCGAATCTTCCGTGATGGCATTCAAATTGCCACCACAACGACTACCGGATACGTAAACACCGGATTAGCCACATCAACGACCTATTCTTACAGCCTTAAAGCATACGACACGAGTGGTAACACTTCCGCTTTATCGGCTTCCACATCCGCCACCACTTTAAGCACCAATACAAATCTGGTCGAAGCGCCTACTGGCCTGGTCGCAGTTCTCAGTGCGAACAATAAAATAAAACTATCCTGGAACGCGGCTTCCTCAACTCTTGCCCTGGCAAATTACCGTGTATTGCGCGACAACGTGGTTATCGCCACAACCAGCGCACTTAATTATATTGACTTTAGTGTAAGTGCCAGCTCAACCCATGCTTATACAATCACAGCTCTCGATATCGCCGGAAATGTTTCCGCTCCCTCAGCCGCCGTTTCCATAACAACCGCTCCGGCGATTGGTAGCGACACGATTGCCCCGAGCGCACCAACTAATTTAGTCGCCACCCTAATCGCGCACAAAAAAATTAAATTAACTTGGGCAAGATCAACTGATAATTTCGGTGTCTGGGGCTATAAAATATTACGCGACGGCCTTGTCATCGGCACCTCAAGAAACCAAAATTACCAAGATAAATCGATTAAAGACGGATTAGCTCATACTTATACGGTAATTGCTTTTGATCGGGCGAATAATCTTTCCGCCGCTTCAAACGCTGTGGCCATCACCGCGCCGATTGATAAAGAGCATACCCAGAAAGCAAGGGGTGATGAGCATAAGAATGAAGAACACGGAAACGTCATCTCAAATAACAACGGAGATAAGCAAAGATACGCCGAAGAAAATAATGAAAGAAACCACGAGCAAAATAATGAAAGAAATAATGAAAATAATAATGCGGGCAACCAGCAGAAAAACAATCATTAATTAGACAAGAAATATATTAGATAAGACGGAATCCTTATCTATCTAAAATAACCGGCCAGAGGGTCGGTTATTTTTTTACTTAAATAATGAAAGCTTAAAATTCAACTTTAATCCCGAAGTTGTCCAAAAGGGACAGGACCTCGGGATAAGAAAAACGCGCGCCTTTCAGTTTATTGTCTACGGGATTAAGATAATAATCTCTGGCGCCGATAAAATTTACTTTTTCTAAATTGGTATTATGGAATTTACTTAAAAGCAAGCTTGAACCGGAAAAATCAGACCCGCTTAAATTTGAATTTATAAAATCGCTCTCTTTTATTTCGCAGTTTATAAATTTGCTTTCCTTAATGCTTAAATCGCTAAAATCGCAGAATGAAATAACACAATTTTTAAAAACCCAGCCAATGAGCAAGGAATCTATTAAGGTAAATCTCGTGCCCAGTAATTTACATTTCTCAAATAACACGCCCTGAAAACTGCAGTTATTTACTTTTATATTAGTTAGGTTGCAACCGAAAAAGGTACAAGCCATAAAAGAGGCACCGGAAAAATTAGCCTCACTAAAATCGCACTTTTCAAAACTGCAATTCGAAAAATCCTTGTCCGACAGGTCTTGCCCGGGACAGATGATGTTTTTAAACGTTTGTTTTTCGTGTGTTTGTTCCTTGAATTCCATTTAGTCTCTCAGCTTATAATTCCCTCTTATTATATAACGCGATTGAAGCAAGTGTAGAGGCGCTAAGCAGTATCAGTGCCCCGGCCGTCCCCACTATCCAAAGCATATAAGGGCTACGGACAAAAAAGGAAACAACTTGAGTAAATAGTTCTGGGTGCTTCCTCACTAAGAAGGACACACTGAAAACCAAAACGATATACGGCAGATTCGCTAAAGCCGCCAATTTTGAAAAATCATATCTGAAATAAAGCGGGAACTGGATTGAAACTAATAAGCAAAAAACCAGAAAGGAACCGGCGAGCCAAGCAGTAAGTTCAAGACCACCGAAAGGCACTTTAATAATCAGCGAAACGATAAAAGCTAAAACCGTGGCCGCAGCGGCAATCGTTACTCCGGCTATAAGCGCAAACAAATAGCGCCCAATTACAGTTTGTTTCTTTTTTATAGGCAAAATGCCATATAACTTATTGAGATTACTTTTTTCGACCGTGGCAAAAATAGTGCTCATAATAAATCCAGACAGCATCATAGTGAGCCCCAATACGAGCGGCGGATTTTTTGACATAGCCCCGGCGAAGAGCGGGACAACCACAACTATCGCCAATCTTCTAAAACCCGAGGCTCTGAGAATGAAATAATCCAGTTTTATGGAATTAAGGATGTTGTTCATATTTTTCTTTTGCTTATCGACACTAAAATGTCATCAATCGAGGGCACTCCCGGATAGGCTTCTAATAGTCCGGCTTTTGTACCCGTATAGACGAGAGCCCCTTTATCGATGATGGAAATATAGTCTGCAATTTTTTCCAAATCCGTTGTTATGTGTGTTGAAAAGAATATGCTTTTTTGTCCGTCCGCGACATAAGCGCTTAGTATCTCCAAGAGTTCGTCCCGCGCGACCGGATCTATCCCGCTCGTCGGTTCATCAAGAATTAATAGTTTTGCTTCGTGCGACATAGCGACAGCCAGCATGAGTTTCATTTTCATGCCTCGTGAGAGCTCCTTCACTCGTTTACCCGCAGGCAAATCAAACTCTTTAATATATTGCTTAAATAAGCCGCTATTCCACTTAGTATAGAAACCAGCGACCGCTTTCTCAACTTCAGAAATTTTCCAAGCGTCGACAAAGAAAATATCGTCCAAGACGACAGCAATGTCCTGTTTTATATTTTGTTCTTCGGAAATATTATCTAAGCCGAGGATTTTTATCTGACCGCTGCTTCGCGAGGTCATATTTAAAATCAAGCGGATAGTGGTGGTCTTGCCCGCGCCATTCTGACCCACAAATCCCATAATATGGCCGACAGGCAAACTAAAAGAAATATTACTCAGCGAGAAATCTTTATACGCCTTACAGAGCTCGGTAATTTCAATTGCGTTGCTCATAATTATTTTTAGTTCTTAATTTATTAATAATGACTCCTTTGGTGATATGCTCTCGAAGTGTCTTAGTCGCCCATATAGTTTCCTTATTAGAATAAGCTCGCAGCTATATGGCTCCATTTTTTGCCCGATAAACGGCAATGCTATTCTTTTTTATAAATCTTTCTTTTTTCATAGCTACATTATAACATATTCTTAAAACAACAAAAATGAGCCTTTCGGCTCATTTTTCTTCAATGTTCGGGGACAAGGATTTCCGCCTCAGCGAATTCGCCGTCGCTCATTCGCTTCGTTGTCGCGGTCAGCGCCAAGCATCCCCCGGATGCTTAGCGACGCTCCCCTTTTCGCCGCTTTTGCTAAAGCGGCTCAAGACTCGCTTCTGCCCTGTTCGAATCCGCGCCTCTACGAGGCGTATACGAAAAAAGAAGCAGCTTAAGCTGCTTCTTTTTTCGTATGCTCGGGGACTGGGATATAGTTGGAACGCAACTATTTACTTAATTGTCCCAATGTTATGTTTAATGATTTCAAGGGCTGCTTTGTGCAAATTAGGCATAGAATGACTGGCCGAAAGATTTTTTAATACAACTACAGACATCCCCCGATCAAAAGCATCTCTTGCGAAAGTCAAAACGCAGTTCTCCGTATCAAAACCAGACAACTCAACTTGATCTATTTTATTTTTTTTGAGTAAATTAAAAAGCTTATTATCGACAAAGCTGCTATATGTGTATTTAGGGAACAAGTTTTTTTTACTAGTAAATCCCTTTATTTCATCAGCCAAATCTGTTTGGTTCTTATTCATAAAACCACGCCATTTTAAACTTCGAATAAAATTACTACCCTCTCTATTAAAGTATTGGGTGAAAACTATAAGATCATAATTATTTATATTTTTTACTATATAGTTTTTTATTTTCTTAATAACGGGTGTTGTTGATTTATTTATAAAACCTTTTTGTACGTCAATTACGATAAGTGCTTTTTTCATAATATAAGAATTATTTATATAACAAAAATACCACGAAAGTGGTATTTTTGTCTATTTGCTCGGGGACAAGGATTTCCGCCTCAGCGAATTCGCCGTCGCTCATTCGCTTCGTTGTCGCGGTCAGAGTCCGATATGCCCCCGGCATATCGTCCTACGCTCCCCTTTTCGCCGCTTTTGTTAAAGCGGCTCAAGACTCGCTTCTGCCCTGTTCGAATCCGCGCCTCTGCGAGGCGTATACGAAAAAAGAAGCAGCTTAAGCTGCTTCTTTTTTCGTATGCTCGGGGACAAGGATTTCCGCCTCAGCGAATTCGCCGTCGCTCATTCGCTTCGTTGTCGCGGTCAGCGCCCGAAGCTCCCCCGGAGCTTCGTTCGACGCTCCCCTTATCGCCGCTTTTGCTAAAGCGGCTCAAGACTCGCTTCTGCCCTGTTCGAATCCGCGCCTCTGCGAGGCGTATACGAAAAAAGAAGCAGCTTAAGCTGCTTCTTTTTTCGTATGCTCGGGGACAAGGATTCGAACCTCGATAGCCAGGACCAAAACCTGGAGTCCTACCATTAGACGATCCCCGAATATGTTTGTTACCTCAAAATAGTATTAAAAAATAGAGAAAATGTCAACCCTATTTTTAAGCTAATTTTATTTGATTACTTCTCTATATCCGCGCGTATTTTCGCACCGCGAATAAACTGGCCAGAATATTTATGACTAAGACCACCAAAAACTGCAAACCGAAAATTACTGCAAAATTATCGACAAAATAAGAAAGAATATTAACGTCATAGCCCATAAAGAAAACCTCCAGATACGGCTGTAATAAACTTAAAAATGGATAAAAAATAGAAATTACTATAAGGATACTTAAAAGAGTATAAACAAAAGCGGAAACGATATAGGGCATATAAATAAAGAAATTAGAAGCCCCGACGAGGCGCATAATCTCAATTTCCGCCCGGTGCGTATAAATTGCGACCCGAATTGAATTATAAACGACGAGCAAACTCGTCAGGATAAAAATAGCGATAATAAATAAACCGACCTCATTAACGCGATTGGTAATTTCATTAATTTTCGAAAGAATACTACTATTATCGGAAAAATCGCGCGACTCGATTATCGGACTATCTAATACTTTTAATTCGTTAATCAAAAGATTGGCTTGCGTAAAATCATTCGGAATAATCGTTAAGCTCGGTGAGAGCGGATTACGCCCCAATTCTTTAAGCGCCGCCAAGACGGCCTGATTATTTTTGTATTTATCGCGAAAGGCATCAAGCGCACTTTGGCGTGAAACATAATTTATGCTCTTCACTTTATCGGAACTCGCAATTTTCGCCTTCAGGGCCATAATCTCCGTTTCCGGTGCGTCTGCTTTTAAGTACAGGCTAATATTAATTTTTTCCTTAACCGCCGAGACGGCATTATCGCTAATAACCCGAACCGTAAGTAGCGTGTTAATAGAAAAAAGAGCGAGTAAGAGAATGGTCACTGTCACGATACTCAACCAAACATTGCGCGCAATGTCCTGAAAACTAAATTTAATGATTCTATATAATGACAGCATATTTTAGAGTAAATATTTACCGTGTTCTTGGTCGCTAATAATTTGACCAGACTCCATGGTTACGACCCGGCGATTTAAACGATTAACGATTTCTTTATTATGGGTCACAAGAATAACGGTCGTTCCAAATTTATTGATGCGGAGCAATAAATCAATAATTTCATTGGCGTTGATGGCATCAAGGTTCCCGGTCGGTTCATCGGCCAAGAGTATTTTCGGCTGATGCACCAGCGCGCGCGCAATCGCCGCCCGCTGCTGTTCACCGCCGGAGACTTCGTTCGGATAGCGCTTCTTTTTATCGTCCAGCCCGACTATTTTCAAAACACTGGGTACAATTTTTTTTATTTTTCCCGGCTGCCCGTCAGAAACTTCGAGCGCAAAAGCGACATTTTCCTCTAAAGTTTTTTTCGGCAATAATTTAAAGTCCTGAAAAATTACCCCGATTTGGCGACGCAGATAAGGGACTTCCCGTTTCGATATTTTCGTAATATCCCAATCCCCGATTAAAACTCGCCCGGAATCAACCCGTTCTTCGCCAATCAAAATACGGACCAAGGTTGTTTTGCCCGCACCCGATTGGCCGACAATGGACACAAACTCACCCGGTTTGATTCTTAGATCAACCGCGCGTAAAATTTTCTTCTTATTATTATACGACTTGGTGATGTTCTCGAGAGTAATCATAATTATTTTTTGAGTTGGAGTAGGCCATAGCGAATCATCTGCTCATTATCGCTAAAGCTGGCGGCGCTGCTCGTGGAACCGAAATTAACCACGATTAAATTTCCTTGTGGAGACGATACACGTGTCATCAAACAATTACCGGCCTCATTTAAAAATCCCGTTTTGGAACCGATAATCGGATAATCGCCCGCCTTAACTAATTTACTCGTATTGTTAAGCGTGTGCGTTTTTTTAGTATTAATGGTTTTAAAAGTATAGCGCGCGGTCGTACTAATTTTACTGAGTAGCGGGCTCGTGAAAACTTCTTTCATTATTATAGCATAGTCAAGCGGAGAACTCACATTTTGCGGCGACAAACCGGTCGGTTCGATAAACTTTGTGCTCGTTGCCCCCCAAGATGCAACCACCTCATTCATTTTTTTAATAAAATCGGGCCGGCTTAAGCCACTCACGCGAACTAAACTTTCCACGGCGTTGTTAGCTGAGCCGACGAGCGCACTATAAACCAAATCACCAATCGTTAAGGTCTCGCCGTCTTTAACAGTCAGTCGCGCTGACTCCCAAGGATTAACATAAAGATAATTATATTTTTCGTCTTGGACTTTATAGGTAACAACTTGATTCAAACTCGGCTTGCGATCGAGGAATACACGTAGCGCCACTAACTTGGTTAAACTGGCCAAAGGTGAGACGTCCGTCTCGTTCTTGCCCCAGATAATGCTGCCATCCTTTTCCAGCATAATCACGGCTGATGAGGCGGTAAGCGTCGGCATGGCTCCAAATTGGGCCGGCGATTTATTAATGGTCGGCGTGACAATCTTTAGAGGAGTAACTTTAACATTAATTAAACCGTCACTGGTGGCAGCAATTTTTGCAAAAGCGACTTTATCCAAATCAACAACGCGAGTCGGAAATTTAGCGCGCTCCGGACCGTAGTCGTTTACGGTCACATCAACAAATTTACCGTTTGCTAAATTAGTAACGCGCAAAATTGAGCCTTTCGCAAAATCAGGCGAAGCGGCAAAATCGCCGTTCTTATATTTATACCAGGAAGCAGTCCCAACGCTTAGTAAGTCAGATTTAGTCAGCAAAATTAATTTACCCTGGGTTGAAGTTGTAATCGCCGTTGCGTAATTTTTTTCCGATACATCCGTCGTTAAAAGAGGCTGCCAAATACCCGAAAGTTCGTCAAGAATAAAAATCTGTTTATACTTATTGTTCTGACCATCATAATTAATTGTGATAGTCATCGGTCGGCTCGGGTCATACATTTCCGGATGCGAAAATGAATAACTATAAACCGGGCTGAGCGCTTGCCACTCCCAGGGAATATTGCTTGTATCGGCGCTGGTCACGATAGTGGCCGTTTCGTTATAGCTCGGAGTTGCAAAGTTTAAGCTGGCGGCGAAAGTCGCGGATGGCGCCATAAACAAAAAAAGTGCCCCGATCGTGATAAGTTTTTGCAGTTTTATTTTCATAATTTTAATTGACTTAATTAAGCTCTTACCTTTATAATAGATTTGAAGTAAGTAATGGGCGGATTAGCCTCAGAGTAGAGGCGGGTATCGTATAATGGTTATTACATCAGCTTCCCAAGCTGAGGAAGGCGGTCCGATTCCGCTTACCCGCTCAGGAGATGGCCGAAGTAGCTCAGCTGGTAGAGCAACGCACTCGTAACGCGTAGGTCAGGGGTCCGAATCCCCTCTTCGGCTCAAAAATAAATATCAATTTAACTCGAAAAATAAAGCCACCATTTAGCGAAATTATTTTCCTGCTCGGTGGTTTTATTTTGTTCAACGAATGAGCTGGAGCTCGCCGCGTTTTCAATCACGACAACTTCTTCTCCCGGTTTTTTCAAATTCAGATTAAGCCGGGCTTGGTCCTCAAGCGACTGATCAGATTGCAGATAGCTAATCATATCTTTCATGTCAGAATTACTTTGTTCAAAATCACTGATCTGCTTTTTTACATCGTTAATTTCATTCTCGACTATTTTTTTTTGGGTATAGGCTTTAGCCAGCGGAAAAACGATTAATAATAAAAAAATCAAACCAACCAACGCAAGAAAACGCTGGCTGGAAAATAAACGATAAAAATAATTATTCGGTTTTGGCAAATCCCCGGCGCTCAAAACGCGGGGATGAATTTTATGACGTTCCATTGTTTTCTATTATAGCATATATTCTAATACTAAAAAACCGGCCACAACGGGTCCGGTTTAATGAATTTATTATCGCTAATATCAGCGGGTTAACGCGACTTCGGGGTAATCCAAAAACCCATATATTTTCCGCGCATCAATCTAATTTGAGCATCAAGACAGGGGATGGCTCCAAAGATAACAATAGTAAAGGGGACAAAGACCCACTCTAAAATCATGCGGATGTTTTTCCAAGCGTTATACTTGTGGGGGCGGAGCGGCAACAAGAGCGAAGAAATGACGGCCGACAAAATTAAACCGACCATGGCGACGTTCATGAGGTTCTGCGTTATCGCCGGAAGGTTTCCCGAAAGAACGGTTGAATTAAAACGATTGCCGCCCAAAAGCATTGGCAACCAGCCAATCACCGCGATAATCAAAGCGTTGGTTGCCCACGACCAAAAGCCGTAAATTTGAATAAAAATATGGCCGATTAATTTTCCACGGTCAACCGTCTGCCATCTTTTAGACGTATTAAAAATCAGATAGGGAATATTTTCCGAACCCCAGGCCCAGCGGCGCTGCTGCTTATATAGGCTCTTCGCCGTCCGCCAAGCGCTCCGATCATGAGTCACATCCATCGAAACTTTATAATAAAGCGGCTCGACACGGTAATTACCGTTATAATAAAGCAGGCAATGCCAAAAAATACGCGAATCCTCGCTGACCATCGTCGTTGACCAAAAACCGATTTCCCGTAGAGCAATATAAGTCATGGAATGGGAAGAATAGGTAACCAAACTCTCTGAGCGGATTTGCATAATCATCTGCCAGAAAGTATTAGACGAGGCGGCCAGGCGCGAAAAAAAAGGCGAATCCCAAATATTATTATGATAGACCGGTATCGGCTGATAGCTGGTATGATAAGGATCACTCACGGATAAAAATTTATAAGTCAGCGCAAAAAAATAGCCGGCTTCGACCACAGTATCAATATCAAAAACACTAACTAAAATTTTAGTTTGATCTAAGTTTTCTTTCTCAATAATTTCTCGGCGCACCACTTGAATGCCCCAGGCCTGATTAGCTCCCTTGCCTTTAAGCTCACCCACTATTCCGTCCGGATGCCAAGTTATTAAAAAATGTTTAAATTTATCGCCAAATTCAGCTTGAATTATTTTCGCGCGCTCATGCGCCTCATCGCCCGCTCGTTCTTCCATTGCCAAATTAATAATCATGCGCTCCGTTGGATACCCATCGTTTACCAGAGCCGCCAGACAGCTGCGAATAATTTCGGCGCTCTCAAAGCTGGTCGGCAAGACAATTAACTGCCACAAATCGGTCCAAAGCACGCCTTGGCGCGCCACCGCGTCCGGCGCCAGCTCTTTTTCGAAATCCGGGTCGCTAAAGCGGCCTTCTTTCAAACGGGCACATTTTTCTGCCCATTCAGTAGCTAAACCCTGATTAAGCTTACGATAAGAGCTAATTAAAAAAATGGCCATATAAATGACCAAAAGAAGCCAATAAACGTCAAAGGCAATGATAAAATAGGCCACCCAAACCGGTTTAAAATATGAGAGGACAGCAAGAATAATTAATGTAAAAATAGACAAAAAACCAGGTAATATTTCCAAAAATCTGTATAATTTTCGGTCCTTACCTGTTAATTCAGTGGCTTTGCCAATTTTAAGATAATTTATGCCTTCGGCCATAAGTCTTTGTTGCCGCTTAGATTGCGCCCCTTCTTTTTAGCTCAAAAAAGCAATCAGCGCAAGCCTTAACGTCAACCAGGGCGTCATGCGCTTCGGGAAACCCGGTAGAAAATAAATAATTATAAAGCTCGGTAAGATTGGGCCATTTATAGCCCCCGCGCCCGTTACTTATTTTACAAACATCAACGCTCTTCTTCATTGTGCAAATTTTATCGGCTCTAAGGAGCGGATTTTCCAAACCCATGCGTAAAAGTTCCGAGCCGACAACTTTATCATCAAAATCAATATTATGGCCGACTAAATGCTCGGCCTTTTGAACGTCACTGATAAAATGGTTTAAGGCCTCGCGCAAATCCACGCCCTCGGCGAGGGCGCGCTCAGTCGTAATACGGTGGATTTTTGCTACCTCGTCGGAAATAATAAAACCGTCTGGCTTAATTATATAATTATAACTTTCCCAATGATTACCTTCAGCATCATATAAACTCCAGGCCAATTGAACCACCCGCGGCCAATTAGAAAAATCATCAAGTGGTGCTTGATAATTTTTGGGCAAGCCGGTTGTCTCCGTATCAAATATTAAATACATAGTGATTGCTAAATTTAAAATTGGTTATTACTGATAATAATATCCTCGCCTTCTTTAAATTCTTGTTCGCGGGCTTGATTTTGCTTAGTCATATCTGAGTTGACTGAAGTTGCAGCCGGACGAGGACTCGTTTTTTTCAGCTCGCGACCGCGAAAATCAACCGGACTTGCCTTAGCCAGGTCGGCAAATGACAAAGTCGGTCCGTCACTCACTAAAACTGTCTCCTCTTCCAGGTTTTTCTTTTCAATTTCTTTGGCGATATGGCGCTTTTCAAGATCCATTCTCTTTTCTTCTCTTTTTTTACTCAGACATTCTTTGCAATATATTGGGCGGACACCATCGGGAACAAAAGTAATAATCGTCTCCTTGCCGCAGTCAGCACAAACCGCATTATAACCGGTCTCGCGCACTATCCGCGGATGATTTGGCGGTGTTGCACCAAGCGGCGCAGAAACCGGGGCTGCAGACGCAGCCGGCGTGGCTGCTCGAACCGGGGTATTAGGTGTCGCAGGCGCCACGGGGCGGCTGACAGGACGGCTGACAGGGCTTGAGACAGGACGCGCGACAGACTGGGGAGTAAAGGGCCTGGCCGTTGTCGCGGGTTTTGGCGCAGCGGGCGGAGGAGTATAAACAGGGGCGGCGGGACCATTGGCAAGATTTATTCGCGTCGGCACTGCACTCGCCGGCGCTTCATCTTCTAAATGCCAGCGCATAATTTTCTCTTCGACCACCTCTTTCACGGAGGCATATTTTTCCCGAGAATAATTTATAACTTTTTCCGTATTATTGGTTTGTTCATCCACACGTAAAGGCGGCAAACCCTTAGCCGAAAATGGGGATGACGCAATACCGTCTATCATTAATTTCAAATACATTTCGTACTTCGGTAAGTTCACTAAATCTTCCTCAGTAAATGTCGGCAAAAACTCCTTTTCAAGTTCTTCCGCATCGGCCGCCCCCACCCGAAAAACAACCATCGTGCCGACATTACCAAAAACAGCTGGTTTAACTTTTTCGCTTAATTGCTCTATATATTGATGCGCTAAAATTAAATTCAAGCGATATTTTCTGGCCTCGGATAAAATATTCGCAAAACTATCGGTCGAGAAATTTTGAAATTCGTCGATGTATAAATAAAAATCGCGGCGCTCCGCCTCCGGAACATCAACACGGCTCATGGCCGCTAATTGAATTTTGGTAATCATCATGGCGCCCAATAGGGCAGAATTATCTTCACCGATTCTTCCCTTCGACAAATTCATAATCAAAATTTTTCCATTATCCATAATGTCGCGGATATCAATCGCCGACTTCACCTGGCCAATAATATTGCGCATCAAGGAACTGGACAAAAATTGCCCGACTTTATTTTGAATAGGCGAAACCGCCTCAGACGCAAATTTATCGGCATAACCGGAAAATTCTTTTTCCCAAAAAGCCTTAACGACCGGGTCTTTAATATTAGCGACCACTTTTTTACGATAATTTTTATCCGAAAGCATACGCACGACGCCCATTAGAGTCGAACCCGGAAAATCTAAAATCGCTAAAATCGCGTTGCGTAAAATATACTCTAAGCGCGGCCCCCAGGAGTCCGCCCATAATTTTTGGAAAACACCAATTAAACCCGACGCCACTAAATGGCGCAGATGCGGTTCAACTTGCTCGACCACGTTAAAGGCAATCGGAAAATTAATGTCGGAAGGATTAAAATAAACAACATCATTAATGCGGTCGCTCGGTATGTATTCGACAATTTTTTCCGCCAAATCACCATGCGGATCAACAACGGCCACACCTTTACCGGCGCGGATATCATCGACAATCATATTCTCGAGAATCGTCGATTTTCCCATACCGGTTTTCCCAATCAAATACATATGCCGACGGCGATCGTCGGTTTTAATGCCGAATTTTTTAAATTCGTTACGATAAGTTGTGAGCGCAAAAACGGCAATATCTTTCATACGACACAAAAATCAAAAATTATTGTAACAATGATTTGTAGGAAGATAAATATTCCTGGATAAGCGGCGGCAAATAAATAAAGCCTAAAATTATCGGGCCGATAATCAAGAGTAAGCGGAGCGTCCCCCAAATATTCTGGAGACGCATATATTTCTTGATATCCCGAGAAATTTTTAAAACTTCGTCGCTTTTTTCTAAATTGGCACGCAATAAATCAAGCAATTCGCTTGGCGCTTTATTTTCAAGAGAAGTATTCGCTTGTTCCTCTATATTTTCTATCATATTAAGTTCTAACTTCGCAAAGACCGACATATTCTCGACCGATAACGGCAAATTCTTTCATTTCTTGAGTGCTGAAGCCCGCCTGTTTTTTATAAGTAGCATTTACTAATTCAGTATCAGACTTAAAATTTTGCAAATACCATTTGCTGGCTCCTTTAATTAATACGCCCATCGCATGAAAATCATCCTTTTCTAAAAGCCCTGGAACGACGGTCGTCCGAAATTCATAAGGCAGGCCGCTCGCCATTATTATTTTAACACTTTTTCTGATATTATCCCAGTCAAGTTTGACATTAACCGTCGTCTCATATTTATCGAGCGGCGCCTTAATATCCATGGCAATATAATCAACCAATTTATCTTTAATCAGACCCGCGAGCATTTCCGGGTTTGTGCCGTTACTGTCTAACTTAACCAAATAACCCATGTCTTTTATAGTTTTAATAAAAGACGGCAGGTCGGGGTGCAGTGTCGGCTCCCCGCCCGTGATAACGACCCCTTCAAGGCGGCCAAATCTTTCCTTCAAAAAAAGAAAAAGGTCTTCAGTGGAAAGCGGAGAAAAACCTTTTTCTTTTTTATTTTTTTCGTCCCCTCCCGTTTGGGGCAGGACAAGCATAGGGTTGTAGCAAAAGTGGCAACGGAAATTACAACCTTGGGTAAAGATTATAGCCGCCAAATGATCGGGGTAGTCCAGAAGCGTTAACTTCTCTAAACCACCAATAATCATAAGCGTGAAATCTAATTACTCGGAGAGAACCTTAAAGGTTTTTCGATCCTTGTATTCAGATGCTTTACCGGGATTATAGTTCTTAACCGGTGTTAACCAGCCGACGACACGGCTGTAAACGATACATTCTTGTCTTTGAGTTTGAATGGGGCTCATATCTCAAATTAAGCAACTAATTAATAATTTTAGATTAATTAATGACTAATTGCATTATTATTATAAATAAGATTTATTAAAATTACAAATCGGCGAAAGATATTACCTAATATTAGAGATTCGCACTGCGTACCTCGGCTACAGTCTCGGTATAACCGATTTCTTCGTCACATTTCGGACAGAATTTATGTTCGCCAGATAGATAGCCATGCTTCGGACAGATAGAAAATGTCGGGGTAATTGTGAAGTAAGGAAGTTTATAATTATCCACGATTTTCTTCACTAATTTTTTCGCAGTCTCGCCGTCGGGTAGACGTTCACCGAGATAGCCATGCAGAACTGTGCCGCCGGTATACTTAGTTTGTAAGTCATCCTGCAAATCAAGCGCAGAAAAAATATCATCGGTATAATTGACATGCAAATGAGTGGAGTTTGTGTAATAAGGATCGGCGTTAAACTTTTTAACCGCCTCGGTATTCGAGCAAATAATTCCCGGGTATAACTGCTGATCTTTTTTAGCAAAGCGATAGGTGGCGCCTTCTCCCGGCGTCGCTTCTAAATTATATAAATCATTAGTTTCGTTCTGGTAATCCATTAATTTCTCTCTCATGAAATCAAGGGTTTCGGCAGCAAACTTATGGCCTTCCGGAGTCGTAATATCTTTACCCATTAAATTCAGGACTGCTTCGTTCATTCCGTTAATACCGATCGTGGAAAAATGATTTTTCCAATATGACCCGAAACGAGCGTTGATATTATCCAAATAAAACATAGAGTATGGGTATAGTCGGTCTTCAGTAAACTTTTCAATAATCTTACGCTTGATCTCTAAGCTTTCCTTAGCTAAGTCCATGAGATGAACCAATTTTTCGCGGAATTCTTCCTGACTCTTGGATAAGTATCCCAGGCGCGCTAAATTAATCGTCACAACACCAATTGAACCCGTTAAAGGATTGGCGCCGAATAAACCGCCGCCTCTTTTTCTTAACTCGCGGTTATCAAGGCGCAGACGGCAACACATTGAGCGCGCATCGTCGCGGTTCATATCGGAATTAACAAAGTTGGAAAAATATGGAATGCCATATTTGGCGGTCATTTCCCAAACAGTTTTTAAGCTTTCACGATCATAATCAAATTCTTTATCGATACAGTAAGTCGGAATCGGAAAGCCGAAGACGCGTCCCGTCGAATCGCCCGCGAGCATAACCTCGGCAAAAGCTTGGTTAAACATATCCATTTCCGTTTGAAAATCTTTATATTTTTCCGGCATGATCTCTCCGCCGATAATAACGCTTTCTTCGCCGATTAAGGGGGACGGGGTAACGTCTAAAGTAACATTAGTAAACGGGGTTTGAAAACCAACCCGAGTCGGAACGTTAATATTAAACATGAATTCCTGAAGACCCTGTTTAACTTCTTTATAAGTTAAATTATCGTATCTAATAAAAGGAGCAAGGTAAGTATCAAAATTAGCAAAGGCTTGGGCACCGGCCGCTTCGCCTTGCATCGTATAGAAAAAATTAATAATTTGGCCGAGCGCGCTCCGAAAATGTTTCGGCGGATTACTCTGCACCTTTTCATCCACGCCGCGAAAACCGCGAATAAGCAAATCTTTTAAATCCCAGCCGCAGCAATAAGGAGCGAGCAGACCTAAATCATGGATATGCATATCACCGTTCACATGAGCCTGACGGATATTCTCCGGATACATTTTATTGAGCCAATAGCGCGCGGAAATCGAAGAAGCAATATAGTTATTTAAACCCTGAACGGAAAAGCTCATATTGCTATTCTCTTTCAAACGCCAATCGGAACGGCCCAGATAATCCTCCATCAATTTATCATCCGAGGTTGCGCTACTAATATCGCGGATCTGGCGATGCTGGTCGCGGTAAATAATATAAGCTTTAGCAATTTTAATTAATTTATTCTCAATCAAAACCTCTTCGACAATATCCTGGATTTCTTCTACGGCCGGGATACTATTTTTATGAAATTTTTTATTGATTTTCATGACGACCTGATCGCCGATTTTTTTCGCCAGATGGCGATCGTCTATTTCGACCGAAACGGCCGCTTTATAAATCGCCCGCACAATTTTGTCCTGGTCAAAATCAACGATTTCCCCGGATCTTTTAATCAATTTGCTAATAGTCTCAGACATACTATTTTTTTTCCTTAATTAATTTATTGAGTTCCTTTTGAAACTCATGGGCGTCTTTAAATGATTCATAAACCGAGGCATAACGGATATAGGCGACCTGATCAACCTTTTTTAAATTTTTCATCACCACTTGGCCAATCTGGCGTGAGGTTATTTCCGTATCTTTCAGGCGTTGGAGATCTCTTTCAATGGAGTGGATTAATTTTTTAAAGCGGTCATCGGTAATCGGTCGTTTCTCGCAGGATTTTTTCAAGCCATTGACCATCTTTTCCCGGCTATAGCTTTCCCGGTGTCCGTCCCGCTTCACAATCGCCAAATCAAGCAATTCTATTTCTTCATAGGTGGAAAAACGAAAGCCGCACTTCAAACATTCGCGGCGGCGACGAATCGAGAGGCCGTCAGGCGCGACCCGAGAGTCGACCACCTTAGTATCGGGGTAATAGCAGATTGGACATTTCATATTATCTTTGCTAAAAACCTATATTTAGTGGCTCTTTGAAGTGTTGACCACTAAATGTTGTATTCTGTCTCAATTTTAGCAAAATTATACCCCCGGGTCAATTATGCTAATTTTAATTAAAATATTAATATTTTCTAAAGTTATCCACAGAAGAAAATAAAATGTATTTTCGGAAAATAAAAAAAGAACATAATTGTTTTAATTATGTTCTTTAAAAATGAATATATTTTTATAAATTACCCCATCTTCTTCCGAATAAACGCGGGGACGCTTAGGTCATCGTCGTCATTAATCGGTTTTTCCGCCTTTTTCTCGAGGGCTGGCTTTACCGGAATATTCTTAAAGACATTAAACTTACCTTTATTCTTATCGACCGAGGTTGAAGCCATCATCGAGTCCTTCTCGCTTTCTTTCTCGACGATAAAGGCGTTCGGAGTATAAGTATTAGTCATTTCGCTCTTTTGGTTCTTGCCGCGTCCGTCGAAACCGGTCGCCACTACCGTAATCTTAATCTGATCTTTCATTTTTTCGTCAATAACGGCCCCAAAAATAATCTTGGCGTCTTCATCGGCCGCTGAAGTAATAACCTTAGCCGCTTCCGAAACTTCAGTCATGCTCAAATCAGGTCCGCCGGTAATCGTAAAGACGATGCCACGCGCCCCGTCTATGGACATATCAAGCAGATTGGAGTTAATAGCATCTTTAGCCGCTTCGACCGCCTTGTTCTCTCCTGTGGCCATTCCGATGCCCATAAGGGCCGATCCGGCGTTAGACATAACCGCCTTCACATCGGCAAAGTCAGCATTAATAATCCCAGGAACAGTAATAATCTCGGCGATTCCCTGAACTCCTTGGCGTAAAACGTCATCAGCGATTTTAAAAGCCTCTAAAAGTGAGGTTTTCTTATCGATTACCTGCAATAATTTATCATTAGAAATAGTGATAATCGTATCTACCTTATCGGCGAGCTCCGCATAGGCGCGATCGGCGATATTCTTGCGTTGGCCGCCTTCAAACATAAAAGGCTTGGTCACAACCGCTACGGTTAAGGCTCCCATTTCTTTGGCAATTTGCGCTACGACCGGCGAAGCGCCCGAACCAGTACCGCCGCCCATGCCGCAGGTCACAAAAACCATATCACAGCCCTTAAGGCTTTCTTTGATTTCATTCTGGGACTCTTCCGCGGCCGCTTTGCCGAGCTCCGGATTCATACCGGCGCCCAAACCCTTGGTAACGGTCTTGCCGATATGTATTCTTTCATTCGCCTTATTATAATGCAAAGCCTGAACATCGGTATTGATAGCCACAAAGCCAACCCCACGGATGCCGTTTGCAACCATACGGTTAATGGCGCTGCCGCCTCCGCCGCCGACGCCAACTACTTTAATCTTGGCAAAGGTTTCAATTTCTGGTTTTACTTCCGCCATAAAATTATCATTTAAATTATTATTTTGGCATTATTTTACTAAATAAGCCCTTGGTTTTTTCAAAAATTCCACCCAAGCTTTTGGAAAGTTTATTACCGGTAGCGCCTTCGCCTTCTGTATGGCTACCCCAAATAACTAAGCCGAGAGCAGTTAAAAATTCCGGATTTTTTACCTTATCGATAACCACATTAATATTCTTGGCTTGACCAATCGCGGCCGGAAGACGTAATTTCTTTTTTGCCGATTCGACTAAACCATCGAGACTGGCACCGCCACCGACAAAAATCACGCCAGCCGGCAACATGCCGGAGCGATCAATCCGTTTAAACTCATTATCAACTTTTTCAAAAATTTCTTCAACTCGCGCGTTTATAATCTCTGATACATACTTACGCGAAATTAAACTGATATCGTCATTAATCTCTTCTTCGCGAACCAAGTCGCTCACATCAATTTCTTCGCTCTTATCAAGATCATCCGGTAAAGCGCTCCCATGTTCGCGCTTAATTCTCTCCGCCAAATTAATCGGGCAACGCAAACCAATCGCAATGTCAGCCGTAATATGTTCCGAGCCAATCGGCAAAATCGCCGTATGGATTAAATTTCTTTCTTCATAAACCGCGAGCGAGGTAGTCGAAGAACCAAGATTAACCAAGGCCACGCCGAGTTCTTTCTGTTTCGGGCTGACCACCGCTTCCGCGGCCGCCAAGGGCCCAAGAACCAAATCTTCAATTTCTAAACCAGTACGATAAATTGCTTTGGTTAAATTTTTTATTTGTGTGCTTAGTCCCTGGACAATTAAGGTCTCCACTTCGAGACGAATACCATTCATGCCAATCGGATCTTTCACGTCGCCTTGATTATCCACGCTAAACTTTATCGGAATAACATGTAAAATTTCATAATTTACCGGCACGGCTAAAGCCCGCGCCGCTTCAATCGCGCGGTTAACATCATTTTCGCCAATTTCTCCGTCGCTTCTACCCACGGCGACAACCCCCTTCGATCGCTCACATTTAATATGGGGGTCGTTAATGCCGACCCAAACGCGACTGATCGGAACGCCGACCAATCTCTCCGCTTTTTCGAGACAAGCGGAAATTGAAGAAGTGGTTTCTTCAATGCTGTTGACAATACCGCGGCTGACTCCGGCCGTAGGAACGGAAACGGCGCCGATAATCTGAAGTTCTTCTCCGGCAATGCCGGGGATTTTTTGACCGATCACCAGACGGATTGAGGTTGAGCCAATGTCCAGGCCAGCGATAATATTATCTTTCATAGGTTATGAAGAATTATATAAAAATTAGACAATTTTTGAAAATAGTAATTGCTGTTAATATTATACAAAATTTTATAAAATTAAACAATTATTTTTATTAAAAGAAGAGCCGAAAATACCAAGCCAATATTTGCTCGCCCCAAATTAAGGTAATAATAGCCCCGAATGCCAAAAAGGGGCCGAGTGCTATCCTGGTTTTAGCATTTTTCCCTTTCCACTTCATTAAAACTAAGCCGAGGGTTGCGCCGCTACAGTAGGCCAAAACTAAAATTAAGAATAATTGCGCGAAGCTGGGAAAACTGACCCCAAGCAATAAGCCCAACCAAATATCACCTTCTCCCAATCCCTTTTTCTTGGTGATGATATATTGAATCAGAAAGAAAAGGGCGATCGCTGCTCCGGACAGAGCAATTGTTAGGAGCGGTATTCCTAAAAATATGTTCAAAGCAAAAAATACGACGGTCATTGGCCAAATTATGGTCATCGGAATTAATTGCCAGCGCGTATCATAAACAAAGACTATAAGCAGAGTAATTATGAGCAGCCAAGCACGCGCCAGGCTAAAAGCAAAATTCGGTAAAAGACTGGCTTGTAAAAAAGTAATTAAAAATAAGAGGGCCGTGATTAATTCGACAAGCGGGTACTGCCAAGAAATTTTTTGCGCGCACTGGCGACAGCGACCGCGCAAGAAGAGAAAACTTAAAACCGGAATATTATCATACCAAGCAATCGGCTGCCGGCACTTCGGACAATAAGAGCGCCCGAAGATAGTTTCATTCTTATATAAACGCCAAATCAAGCAATTCAAAAAGCTGCCGATGATGAGACCAAGAACGAAAGCATAAATTGAAAATATGTAAATCATAATAATTTAAAATGTTTTAGATTTATTAACTTTATATGTCGACCATAAAATTTTTCGATAAATATTAAGCAAACTATTGGGGATAAAGGACACTAATGATCTTTTAAGCGCTAAAATGAAGACTCGTAGATATTTACGAATATACATTGAAAAATTTTTATCGCTAAAATTAAAATCCGCCCAGGGTGTCATTTTTAAATATTTTAAATAATATTTTTGACTTTTTCCATAAAAAATATATTGCCATGGCTTCACCCTGTCCGAATAATGTAAAATGACGGTGTTAGCTTCTATTTCGCGGCTGGGATTACTTCGTTTTAAATCTGAGTTAAAACGCTTATCGAGCGGCTGCCAATCACCAACGAATAAGCTATTTAAGATATCTTGATCGGCACGGATAATTTCACGACCATATAAGCGGATAAGCTCGAAAGATTTTTCGGCTAATCGTAAACCGCGCCACTTCTCTAAATTTAACAATAAAACGCCGGCATTAAAATAATTGGAAACATTCTTGTCAAAATGTATTTGCAGTATTTCATCCGCCATAATATCCCTAACTGCGCCCAAGCTAAAGTCTCCCAGACCCTGATTATATAACTCCGAAATATCACCCAGAACAACGATGTCCGTATCTAAATATAAAACTTTATTTATAGCTCGGGGCAATAGTTCGGGGATAAGAACCCGGAGATAAGTTGAACGCGGTAAATAATTGTGCTTAGGATAATTATCAAGGTCGGATGAAGAAACAAGGTAAAAAAATAAATCTACTTTATATTTTTGACCGATTAATTTAATTTTTTGGATGTTAACTGAGTTAATATTATTGTCTAAAATATGGAATTCTATTTTTTGAGTACTCAAATGATTTTCTAAAATAGAAACCATGGTTACGCCCAGATGCTGTGCGTAGTTATCGTCGGCTGCCAAAACGACTTTTATTATATCATTGTTGAGTTCATTTAGAATCATGTTTCAACTTATACATATAGTAATTAACATTGGCTCGATAGCAAGCCAATAAAAAAGCACTTTTAAAGCCTGGGAAGCCGGCCAGATATGCGCCGCCAATAATATTTTTGCCGTATGTCCATATAAATTCTATTGGAGTTAAAAATAGCGGGAAACGTCTTCGAATTCTAACCGCCCAAGGCCAGCTGGTTCTGATTTCGTTGAATTTAATAATATTGGAGAAATCTTGTAGATAACAAAAAGCTTGCTGACGCGCCCAAGGAGATTGTTTTTGGAAAAAACCTTTTATTGATAAATCAGCCAAGAGGGGTTGATGGAAAAGCCTAAAGTTTGTCTTTATCACCTTTCCTGATATTCGAGGTACAAAATGAGGTATTCCCCACATAACAACCGCACGCTTACGAAAAAGAATAATTTTCTCTGGCCAAGAGCCCTTTTTGTTGGCTGAGCCATCCCAGATTGGCCAAATTACTTTATAGGCATCAACTTTATTATTAGAAACAAGAATTTTTAAATTAGCAGATAGCTCAGCCGATAAAAATTCATCGGCATCGATTTGCAATATCCATTCATGGCTAGCTTTCTCATAGCTAAATGGTCTTTGTCCTTCGGCGACCCCGTAAAAAGGCCGTACAAATATCTTCGCCCCATATTCGGCGGCAATTTCTAAAGTTCTATCTTGGCAGGGTCCGTCATGAACCAAAATAATTTCGTCGACCGCGCCCTTTAAACTTTCGAGGCAACGCCCAATTAATTTCTCCTCATTACAAACTACCAAGCAGGCGGATATTTTTTCCATATTTTAAAAATCTGCTTTTAAATCCAGGAGCTGTTTTTCTCCGGGCGCCAATTTAAGTGCTTGCGCAAAGTTTTCTTTAGCAGCCCCAAAGTTACCCATTTCTTTATAAACGGCAGCTATCGCCAGAAACCAATGGTAGTCGCCGGGATTCCTTTTCGCCCCCTGTTCATTATAAGCCAAGGCAGACACAAAATCACCACGGTAATAATAGGTATCGGCAATTTTCTTTAGCAATGAATAATCATTTACATCGCTACGGTAGGCTTCTTGATAGTCTTCCTCTGCTTCTGTGTAATTTTTAACAGTGAAATTAATATCGCCTACGGCCGTATATATTATTTTTCGGTAAAGATTAACGACCGCCTTATGTCTATCATTTAAACGCGGATCATCTATCTCCGGCAAAATCTTCGCGGCCACGCTATAGCTGGCCATTGCCCTCCCCCAATCACCGCTCCGCACATATAACTTTCCAAGTTCTAAATAAGGCTTCGGCCAATAAGGCGTGACGGCAATTACTTTTTGAAAAAAACTTTCCGATCGCTTACTGTCGCCGAGCGCAAAATTAATCCGGCCCAAGATTAAATTATTTTGATAAGAATCGGTAGTAATACTTGATTCAAGCGCGACTAATTTATCGTGAACAAGCTGACGTGATGAAAGTTCAGTAATGGCGGGGTAGAACTCGCTTAATTTATCACCGAGAAAAAGATTATAATATTCCTGATTAATCGGATTATTCTCCACGCGCGCCATATCATCCGCCAAAGTTAAGGCGGTGAAATATTGACCTTGAGGCAGAACATAATATAGTTTACTGAAGTAGTAATCAGCTGCCAAGACGCCATATTGATAATAAAGACCACTGGCAAGAGCACTTAGAAAAACAAGGAATAGCACGAGCTTGGTAACCCGAGCGGCCGGCCTATTCGCAAGAGTCCCAGAATTCAAGTCAGGAACATCCGGCGACCAAAAATTAAGCGCCACAATCAGCGCTAAATATAGCCAGAAATATAATTCGGCGGTCACAATGCTAAAACTAAAAAGCAGAGAGAGTAAATAGGCACCCGCGCCGAAAATTAAAGCTAAAGACAAAGCGCTCATTTTCCGGTGGGCAATATTCTGGACCCCCAAACGAAAAAAATAATAATAAAGCAAAGAAAATAAAGCCAGCCCAAAAAACCCCGCACTAAGCAAAATATCTAAGACAAGATTATGAGCCCGGTCAGTCGTCGCCCCTACGTCCCCGTAAATTCCCCAGTCGGGTTGATAATACTTAATAAATTCCTCGCCCGCGTTTTCCAAGCCATAGCCGAAAATCGGTTTCTTTATAATCGCATCGGCCGCAGCAGAATAAAAATTTACCCGCGCTGCCGTGCTTCCCTCTTTTAAACTAATGAGGCCCGCGACTCGCTGCGGCATTAAATAGTAGACCGTTAAGCTCCCGGCAATAATTAAAGCCGTAAGCGCTAAGACGACAAATAATTTATGAGTTTTTTTGAGACTCCCAAAAAATATGGCATACATTATCAGGAAAAATAGGGCGAGGGCGAGGGCCAGTAGCCCGCCTCGGCTCGCGGTAAAAAATAAACAAGCGAGCTGGGCAGCCAAAATAATGAGAAATAAAAATTTAATGAGATTTTTCCGGCTTTTATAAATAAGATAAACGCTGAGCGGAATAACGAGTAAGAGCCACGAGGCTAAAAAATTGGGCTGGCCAAAAGTGGAAAGCGTCCGGCCGGTAAAAAGCGGGTCTTCCGGCCAACTTAAAAAATCGATCCCGAAGATTTGTAGAATTCCGTAGAGGGAAACAAAAAAACTGGAAATGACGGCCACGACGACCAAACGATTAATTCTTGAGGGTAAGCCGTCGGCGACACCCTCTCGGCGGCGACGATTATCAAGCGTCAAAACATTAAAAACCAACAAGCCGAACCAAAGAAAATAAAAAAGATAACTCAAATAACCGGCCTGACGTTCATAGGAGCCATATAAAGATTGAAGCGGATTACTCGAAAAAAATAAACTTAGACCCAGGCCGAAAATAAAAATCAGCGGGAGAATAATATATTTACGCAGAGTTCGGTGCCCCTCCTTAGTTCTAAGGCGAGCGAGGAGCGCGCGAGGCGGATAATACATTATTTTAATTAAGCTTAAAAAAAATAAGATTAAGACAGCCGCTTGAAAAATAACCGATTTCGCCAGCTCAAAAATATTATTGGTTGGGAAAAAATAGGAAAAATAAAGAGGGACAACAAAAATGATAGCCAGATAAACAAACTCTATGAGGAGATCGATAATTTCCCGACCATTAAACTTAGCGGCCTGCAATGAGTATTTCATAAAGTCATTATAGCAAATAAAAAATGGGCTGAAAACAGCCCATTTTTATATTTTCCGTGATTTTATTTAAACAGTTTTTTTGCGATGCATCAGTTTTTCCCAAACTACCAGAACCGGACTGGCAACAAAAATTGAACTATAAGTACCGATAAAAATACCGACGATAAGAGCAAGCGCAAAATCCTTAATGGTGCTGCCACCGAAAAGGAGCACGGCAGTTAAAGCCAGGATTGAAGACAAGGAAGTATTAATGGAACGAGTAATAGTTTGGTTTACACTGCGATTAACCGTATTTTCAAAGTCCTCATGACTCTTCGGTAAGTTTTCCCGAATACGATCGAAAACGATAATAGTATCGCTCACGCTATAGCCCAAAACGGTTAAGACGGCGGCGATAAATGGCGTGTTAATCTCTACGCCATAAAAATGACCGAGAACGGAGAAGACGCCGAGAATAAACAGAATATCATGAATCAAAGCGATAATAGCCGCTACACCATATTTCCAGGAAGCAATCGGTTTTGAAACCTTGCTGAAGGCCCAAGAAATATAAATAATAATCATGATAAAGACAATGGCGGTAGCGTTAAAGGATTTGCTTTTTAATTCCTGGCCGATAGACGGGCCAACCGAATCATACTGCAGTTCTTTAAAGGTGGTGTTCGGCTTATCCTTAACCAAACTCTCTAATTGAGTTAGGGTCGCTTGATGCGTCTCTTCGGTACTGTCCTTAAAGCGTAAAATGACTGAATCCTGAGTCGGTTGAATCACGAGGCTCTGGAGCCCGACATTTTTAAGTGTATCCTGGACTTCGCTAATCGTCGGCTGATAATTAGTGTATTGAACTTCCAAGAGACTGCCCCCCGTAAAATCAATACCGAAATTAAGGCCCCAGAAAAAGAGGGCTAAAATCGAGGCGACGGCGGCCAAAGTTGAGAGCGATAAGAAGATTCTTCTTTTTTGAATTATCCGATAAATCATATAATTAAATTATTATTTACTTTCTTCAACTTTAGCTTTTTTTGCACCCAAGAGCCAGGTTCTATTTTCCAACCAATCGCCGAGAATAAGAACAAAGAGCGTGCGGGTAATGACAATCGCACTGAACAAGGAAACTGCGATACCGATGAATAAGGTCGTGCCGAAGCCTTTAACAGCTGAGGTTCCGAAGAACATCAAAATCAAACAAGTGATAAGCGTCGAAACGTTTCCGTCTCTAATTGACGGCCAGGCGCGTTTAAAGCCCGCGTCTACCGCTTGCGAAACTGTTTTACCCAGCTTAATTTCTTCACGCATACGCGAGAAAATAAGAATGTTGGCGTCAACCGCGATGCCGATAGAAAGGATGAAACCAGCCACACCGGACAAGGTCAAGGTAACGGCCTGTTGGGCATAGAAGAAAAGTAAAACGCCGATGACGGTAAACAAAACCGCCAGGGTCCCATTAAACAATTTCAATTCATTAAAGGTGTAGAATATTAAACCGATCATCATAACTACCAAGACTAGAGCGAGCCAAATCGGCAGAGCTTTAAAGATAGCCAGAATCGTTAAACCATAAACCAATAAAGCAAGAACAGCCAGGGCACCAGGCAAGCGATAATATAAAATCATGAATATAGAAACGAGCAATAAGCCGACCAAACCAGCTTGCATACTATTGGTAATAGATTTCGAACCCAAACTGGATTCAACTGTTTTTTGAGAAATAAGAGTAACCGGAACCGGTAAGGCGCCGGAATTAAGCCGAGTTACTAAAAGTTTAGCTTCCTCGACGTTAAAACGGCCAGAGATAACGGCTGACCCACCGGTAATTTTATCATTCACGGTCGGCTCGCTAATCGGATAGCCGTCAAGAAAGATTGCGACTGGTTTACCGATATTGCGGCCGGTGATAGCCTCAAACATTTTTGATCCCTCGGTGTCGAACTCTAAAGAAACTTCCGGAGAACCATCATTCGGGTTAAATTGCAAAGTGGCCCGTTTCAAATTTTTACCGGTTAATTCAGTATTTACCCAGTTTTGCGTAACCGTAGCGCTTGAGGAAGCGTCTACCGGAGTAACCGTGGATCCTAATTCTTTAAACTCAAGAATAGGTGTTTCCCCAATCAATTTAATAGCGGCCTTAACGTCCTTAATACCGGCTAATTCGGCAATAATGCGATATTCGCCATTAGACCCCTGGTTAACCTGAACAACCGGCTCACTTACGCCAAAGGCGTTGACCCGTCTTTCAATGACGTCACGAGCGGCTTCCAGAGCGCCCGCCCGGTCTTTCTCTGGGATATTAGTAACATCAGCCTGATAAACCAAATGAGTACCACCCTGAAGATCGAGGCCCAAGCTAAAGGGCAAATCTTTAATAACCGGCAACATGACGATATTATTGGTTTTTTTAGCCAAATTTTTCGCAATATCATTATAATAACTGCCTCCGGCGGCTAATCCGACAGCGATAGTAAAGATAATAATAATGGCGAAAACCCACCAGGCTTTGGCCCGTACGGACAATTTCGAGAATTTTTGCGTAAATGACATAATATTGTAAAAAATGAGATCGGCTTAAAAAGGCCGGTTTTATTTTATATTAGCTATAGACCCTAAAATATTAGAATAGTTAAAAATAAAAATCAAGTTTTAGCAGATTTTTTTTGAGGAGCGTACTAAATATGCCCGACTTTCGTCTTTACAAAAAGGCTAATTTTCTTTATAATTAATCTATTAATTAACATAAACATATGCCACTTATACCAACAGTTATCGAAAAAGAGGGCCAAATTGAACGTGCTTACGACATTTATTCCCGCCTGCTCAAAGACCGCATAATTTTTTTAGGAGAAGAAATCGATGATCATACGGCCAATATTGTTATTGCTCAATTTCTTTTTTTAGACGCGGAAGAAAGTGATAAAGATATCAAATTCTACATCAATTCGCCCGGCGGATCCGTGACGGCCGGCCTAGCCATTTATGACACCATGCAGTATATAAAATCTCCGGTCTCCACTATCTGCATCGGTATGGCCGCTTCCATGGCCTCAGTCCTTTTGGCCGCGGGCGCACCCGGCAAACGTTTTGCTCTTCCGAACAGCGAGGTTATGATCCATCAGGTGATGGGCGGAGCCGAGGGGCAAGCCTCGGATGTTAAGATACGCGCGGAGCATATTTTAAAAATAAAAGATAAGATGAATAAAATTCTCGCTTTTCATACCGGCCAGAAAGTGACGGTCGTTGAAAAAGATAGCGACCGCGATTATTTTATGAGTGCGGATGAAGCCAAAAACTACGGAATTATCGATAAAATTATCAAAAAATAAAAATCAATCTATAAACAAAAATTAAAACAGAGCTGCAAATAACAGCTCTGTTTTTTTGTGAGAAAATTAAGAAAAAAGAATAATTATTTTAAAGTAAAAGAATTAATCATGAGGGCAAAAATATTTGGGTAAGCAATGCGCCCGGCGACCGAGGGTATATAAGATAAAATATAAATTTTTGATTTCTTTTTATCGGTTAAATAAAAATTGGCGTTATCATCGGACCAAATACCGTCCCAGGCGTCAGTCGACTTTAATTTATCATAAGTTATAGTTGTATCGGGAAATAAATTATTATACCAAGCCATGATACTCTGCCCATCGGCGTTATCTTCAAGCGAGATTTGGATAATCGAATCATCCGGCGCACTAAAAGTCACCGTGGCGTCATTATTTAGGGAATTAAAGGGCCAATCTTTTGGCGTCAAAATCGAATATGATCCCGCTTTATTGGTATAAATCTGCAAATTTGCGTTCTCGCTAAGTCTCCCTGTCCCGGCGGGATTATAATTATTTTCTATCTCTAACAAATCTGAATAGGTATTGTTATTGCTATCAACCAGTTCCGGATTTGTCCCCAATACTGCCTCTTCTTCATCATTCAAACCATCAAAATCGGTATCAACGAGCGGCGCTAAACCCACACCGGATTTGCCGCCTGATTCTTCGGGCATGATTGCCTCGCTTGAACTCGAAACCTGCAAAAGCTCCGGCGTAACCGTTGCGACCGGCGTTGGCGTCACATTAACTTCAACGACCGGCTGAGTCGTAGTTGCGACCAGCACGCTCGGTGTTGGCGCCGGGGTATTAACTACCGCGACCGGAACTTTCGTCTGCGGTTTGATAATGTAAATGTAACTAAGATAAACAAGTCCGCCAATAAATAAAAGTCCCCCGCCAATAATTAATAAGCCAACAATTTTAAAATTCTGTTTCGGTGCGTTTATCTGTGATAAAGGATGGCTGCCCGGCATTGTCCTTTCGGTGGCAGGACGAATAACGGCCGTGCGTATTTTTGCCAAATTAGGCATATTACGCACCACCATGTCTTCATTAACCTTGGCGGCAACATCATTTCCCGCCGTTTCAATTGTATTTTTTTTATGACCAAACATAATTTATGACATCAAGTAATAGAGCCCGAAAGACAACAAGGCAAAAATGCCAAGTATCAGAAAACCCAAAACCAGCCACTTTTTCCAGTGGCCAGTGACGGTTTGCGGCATGGTATGCAGATTCAAGGAAAGGCGTTGCTTTTTGGCTCCGCCGCCCAAGATACTTGTCCGCGTGCTTGGTTTTTGTTCAAGATTATTTAACATAATCTTTAATTAGAATTTAATTTGTGCTTAAATTTCCCGGTAATTTCGCTCCCTGGACATTAGGATCATAACCGCTTTTTACTTCGGCGCCGTCCAAATAACCATCGCCGTCCGTATCGGCATTCACGGGATTAGTGTGATAGATTTTTACTTCTTCGTAATCGCTCAAGCCATCATTATCCGTATCAATCACGTTAATATTCGTTCCGGCGATATTTTCTTCGCTATCCGTTAAACCGTCGCTGTCCGAATCAATCGTCGAGACGGGAATAATTTCGCTTGAGCTGGCAACGAATCCAGGTTCAGTCGTAGTAGCAACTGCGACCGGGCTCAGGACAGTACTTGAGGCCATCCCCGGAATCTCATTCACAAATTCCGTGTTGGTCGCAGGGCTTGTAGTCGCTGCGGTGTTAAGGTCGACAGTCGGGGCGACATTACTTGCGGCCGGTGTTTGCGAACTTGGCTCGCCATCGATATTTGATTTAAAAAACTGCGAATAAGTAAAGTAAGCTCCACCCAAAACGACAATTACTACAACCGCAATAATTATTATTTTAAGGTAGCCCTTGCTATTTTCCATTGGAGCTTCGACCGGCATAGGCGGCAGGTTTTCACCCGAATTAGCCAGACCGACATTATGCGTTTCAATGTCCGATTGGATGCCACCGGCACTCGGTTTATCGGTTTCGGCAAAAATATCATCCACGACCGGATGAGCAGCGCCATTAGCGTTGTTTAAATCATTAAACATATCTTTTAACAAAATTTATTAGTAATTTAATTATAGCGAATATTATCTTGCTTGGCCAGACATTAGTTTTGTCTTGGGCTAATTGCTTTAATTTCCGCCGGATTTTTTATATCGCTATCGCTTCGAATTATTTTATAAACCATTACCGTGCCCGAAGCGTTACGGGACATGGCCTGAACACGCAAATCCGTGCTTATGCCCTTCTCCGCTTTTTCCTCTGCCGTCATAAACTCCGGCTGAAAATTAAGTCCTGGCTTCTCGATAATTGCGGTCTGGGTGCGGCGCGCATTAATTTGCCAAATTATCAGCGCCACGATGGCAAGAATAACAAGGCCGCCGCCGACTCCAAAAAATAATATTTTTTTTCTGTTCATAAAATTTGTTATATTTGATTTTATTTACTCTTTATCAAAATCAACGAATAATAAGGCGCCAGGTTAATACTGCCCGTCCGTATAACCCCCGTGACATCTACGTAAACGGTAGTGCCGAGTGAAATCGTCTTGGTCGCAGCAGTCGCATTGTATTCAAAGCGAACATCGTTGGGATCGGTTATGGTAATCGGGGATATATGGGAATTAAGATCCTGGTGATATGCGGACTGCCACTCGCTTAATTTATATCGAGGGTAAATAGGAGCGATGGCAATGTAAAAAACATTATCGTCATTAAGTGGCCGCTCATAATAATTATTGTTCAGGGTCCCCAAGAGGGCCGGATCGGAATTATCAATAAAGACCAAGTCCTTGCTTAAGTCTTTGGCGAAAAATATATTATCGGTAATTGTAAAGGCGGGGTTAATCACACCGTCACCCCTGAGCGTCCAGAGTTGATGGCCATTATTATAGGAGACGTTATGTATAACGGTATCATTTTTTGTCGCGTAGCCTAAATAAATACCACCGCCGGCATTATATGCCGCTGTATTATAGGAAACAGCAGTATTCTCAGTGCTGTCGTCAAGATAAATACCGTGGGCGATAACGGTTGTACCGGCTTTTACGCCGTCATGATTACCGACGCTATTTAAAACGATGTTGTTTTGGATATAATTTGTCGGGTGGTTATTATAGGTTTTGGTTCCCACATAAATTCCGGCGCAATCATCTTTAATCAGGCACGAATCGCTAATTAAATTATTTCTGACCGTCACATTGCTTCTTTCTCCGGTAATACTCATTCCGTTAAATCCGGTTGAGCTAATCACATTATTTTCAACCAAACTATTGTTGCATGATAGGGTGAGCGCGTTATCGGGGTTATAGGAAATACCCACGCCGGGGAAAAGCGCAGTATGGCTGATATTGTTGTTGGCCACGCGCGCGGTATTCGCGGCGGTTGAAGAAACACCGATATAAATACCGTGTTCCTGGCTATTATTTATATTGCAGCTATCAATGGCTATATTACTGGTTGAGCCATCAACATAAATAGCGTCAAGTCCGCTTGTATCGATATTGCAATTTTTGACCGAGACAAAATTGGCGGCGCTTGGTGCTCGAAACCGGACTGCGCTGGTATTCGCTCCGGCAAAACTAAGACTATCAAGGGTAATATAATTTTTAGAAATGGAACTAAACAATTCATCGGTTGTACTGACTTTTACCACGTAAGCGCTGGGGCTATTAGCGCCGAAAAACATGGAAAGTTTTTTCGTCGTACTATTATAATACCATTCGCCTAATTGGTCCAAAGTTCTTAAATCATTTTGAATAAAGTAGCCATAACCGGGGATAGCGGCGTACCTTATGGGCGTAGCGTAAGTAATGGTTCCTCCGGACTGGCTGGCGATTTTGCTCCTATCGATCCACCATTTATTCGTTCGGGTCACTATTTCCGCACCCGTCCAATTATTAGTTGAAAGAGAGGGCAATTGGTTGTCGGTGATTGAGGTAGTCCCGTTATTAGACTCAAAAGTTAAATAGCCGCCATTAGTTGTACCCGCGTTAGGCCACCGGCCCATGGCAGTATTTACGCCGTTGACCGTTACGATACGCGGCGCCGATTGCGGCGAGATAACTTTTGAATATATGCCTCCGCCTTCGTTTGTCCAACCGGTAAGCGTTGTAAAACCGGAAATAACCGGCTGATTGCCGGTTCCATAAGAACCGTAAGTAATTGGCGAACTGACACTGCCCGAAGAGTTAACGACTATGGTTTCTCCGCTCCAGACGTCACCCCTCTTAAAAAGAATGGATGTTCCGGGACCAAAAGTTTGAGCGTTAACTTTTGCAATACTTTTCCAAGGAGTCGCCGGGTTTTGGGCTTGAGTCGCCGTATATGTATCGTTTCCTGATGAAGAAGAAATATAATAAGATGTCCCGCCCGTTGTGTTAGTGGTTATCGTAACAGTCCGGCTCATGGCAGAAGAAATGTTGTCTGCTTCGTCAATGGCCCAAGCATATAAAGTTTTAGAGCCGGCGGAGGCAAAAGTATAACTGGTCGGCGCAATTATTTTCCAGGCACTGGAATTAACGGCCGGAGCCAGGGCTGTCTCGGTTAGGGCGTAACCGATAACCGCGGTGTTGTCAGAAGCGGTGAAAGCAAGAATCGGTATTGTCAGAAGAGAGGAGGTCGAAGGAATATTAAAAGTCATCACAATTGGTTTAGCGGTATCAGCCGGTAGGCCGCAATCGGCGCTGCAGCAAGTCGAGTTTTCACCATTTTCAGCGGTACATTGTCCGTCGCCACACCATAAGTAATTTTTGTGGGCAGTCGGATCCCAAACACAGCCGTAAATCGGACCGTTACAAGAATCCTCAGTCGAGAGGGCGTTACAATCCTCTACACTCGGGCTGGGATATCTGGGCTCACAATGATTAGTCTGCCAAACACAGTGAACGCTATCGCAATTGCCGGGACTAATGGGGAGTAGACAAAGTTGATCGGCGCTCAAGGCGTCGCTGTCTTTTAGACAAGCTCCATAAGTACAATCAAAGGGGCAAGAAGTTGCCGTTTCGCTTCCCGCGCAAACACTATCGCCGCAGGCGCTGCAACCTGGTGCCGCCACGACGCATTTGCCGTGAATGCATTTATCAGAGCCGCAAGACCCACAGGTCCCGCCACAACCATCGTCGCCGCAGACACTGCCGACACAGCTGGGGACGCAAGTCGGGTCACAATCGGCAATACAATTAGTATAATTTTCGAGAGGATATTCAGTGCCATTATAATTAATTAGACTTTGGCAAAAGCCATCACCGCAGTAGCCGCCACCATCAATAGCTGATTTGAAAATACAATAATTATTATTCGGTATCGGATAGGGGGTGCCGCTGCTATAGGTGCTGCAAGCATATTGTAGGGTTGGGTCAGCACTCACAACCGGGACACCAGAGTTTACAGAAACTCCGGCACTGCCGTCACAATCTTCATAGCCGTCATTATAGATACCACCGCGGCCTTCCGAGTTAGGGATTTGTTTGAGGCCGTCGCCGCAATAGCTATTCACTTTGAGAGTAAAAGCTCGGCTTGAGGTCGCCCCGTATTCATTAGTCCCTAATATCTTGAGTTCTTGGCTACCGAGAGTATTGGTGGTGCCAATGAGAGAGACTAAACTCGTTGAGGCGGTCGCGATTGAAATTCCAGCGGGCAAATTAGTGGCGCTATAGCTAATAGTATGGTCGCCCTGTTTAGTCGAACCCAAGAGACAAGTATATGCTTGACCGAGACGTGAAGCGGGCGGGCAATCGAAACTCAATACGGGGGCCTCTATTTTGAGGGTGATTTTGATATCTTTAGTTGTTGTCGCGTTATATTTATCACGCACCGTCACGCGATATAAGTAGTCGCTGTCGCTATAGAATTTGCTCGTTGTGGGGATAGTTCCTTGGTAAGTAACCTGATAGCGGTTATGGCCGGCCGGAACAAGCGAAGAGGAAAAGCCAGCCAGGGTTAGGTTACTGGCTCCACTTAATTTAATGAAGCTAAAGGCTGAGGCCGGCGCGGCTAAATTATTATCCGAGAAATAGAAAGAATAGGAAAAAGGTATTTTCGGGTTAAGCGTATAGACGCCGTCATCCGCCTCAATGAGCGGTTTGGGGTTAATAATTACAAGGGGCGTAATTGTACTCATCACTGCGCCCAGATTATCATAAACGGTTAGCCGGGTGGTATAGGTCCCAGGACTGCCGGCTAAGGGGGCATAGACTTTCTTTTGATTTAAATTGCTCGTGTCTTTTAGCACGGGGGCGCTCGGCCAACCGCTCCAACTCTGGCCCGAAGTATTAAGGGCCCAAACTAAAGGGTTATCTTCGGCGTCAATTACTTTAACTGAACCGTTAAATTCTTGATCGGCTTCGCCGGTTAAATATGATTCTATTAAGACGGGAGCGCTATTCGTGATACCACCATCTGAAATAATGCCGGTCGCGGTCACGCAACTTGAGACCGTAGGATTATTGGGCGCGAATTGGAAACCCAAAAGAGCAGTGGCCTCACGGGTCTCCATAACGGCACATAAATTATAGTCCGAGCCGGTCAGGTCTGTTTTATAGACAAAGCCGTAGCTCCCGGCCGGAAGCGGGAGATAGGAGTTGGTCGGAGCCATGAAGAATCTTTGTGCGCTTTCACTCCAACAGGTTTTGGCGTCGTAGCCCGCACAAGCGCCTAAACGGTTAATGGGATCAACAATATTTTGGGCGGTGGCGAGAGCGGGCAAGAAAGTATTTTGCCAGCTGGGCCAGACCGACATCGTATAGCCGCTCAGATAAGAGCCGGCTGATAAACGCGGATAACTGCCGTTAACCGACTTATAGGCGTAGAGAGCATCTTTGAGTTCTTCAGTTTTGCCGATTCTATTTATGTCCCGAATGATTTTGGCTTTAACGCTGCTGCAGAAAAAATTATCCGGGCAATCATCATCACTTGTACAGTTAAGGGCGGTCTTGAGTTGGCAGGAACTGGAAGCAATACCGCTCGTCGCACAAAGTTGAGTACTATCACAATCTTTGTCACTCGCACAAGACAGAGCAGAGATAGTGCACTGGGGTCCGGGGTTACTGGCCTCAATCAAATCACTATTGAATTTCCAATTCTTCACGATTTGTCCGAGAATATCCACTGTTTTGGGGGAGGGGTCTTGGTTATATGAGATTAAATAAATGTTGGTATAGATTGATTTCCCCTTGACGTTAGCGGCGTTAACATAGACGGTGCGGCCGTCACGAATCGCTTCATAGCCGTCGACAGCCAGCGCTTGCGGCGAACCGGAAAAGCCCTGGCTATCATACCAGCGGTATACGCTATAGTGGTTGGGGTTAGGGATGATGCGCACCCCAATGGCATCACTGGTACCGGCCGATTGGGCGAAACTTTCTCGATAAACAAAAAAAAGTGTCGCGATTATAAAAAATCCAAAAAAGATAGCCAGTTTAGCTTTTTTCATACATCAAAATTATATTTATTTTATGTTGCCCAGATCAACAGTTAACTCATTGGACTTATCACTTTCATGATTATTTGTGCCAATGGCAGTCAGGGCAAAATAATTTATGCTTTGAGGAAATTTATCAAGAGGAAAAGTTAGACTTGTGGCACCCGGAGCAGAATCGAAAGACTCGCCATAGACGCCGCTCACTACCCCGCGATAAAGTCTATAGAAAGCTACCTTGTCGCTAATCGGGTTGGCGGCCCAACTGAAATTTATCTCATTTGCCTTGGCTCTAATATCTTCAATCGGTTTGCTCGGCTTATGTGGCTTTGATTGATCGGTCGGCGTAGCGGTAATCCCGCTTGATAAAGCACTTTCAGTTCTATTGGCCGAAATAACAGTCAACTTAAAAATATAGGGCTGATCATTAATTAAATCGATAATATTAGTTCCACAAACATAAGTCGATCCATTCAAATAACAGGAGCTACTTGTCGTGAGTTCCTTGGAATACATCGTACCGCTTCCTGCTTTTTGATAATAAATTTTGTAGGCGGTGGCCGTATCGGGAGAATTCCATTTTAATTGAATTTCGCCTCCCTTTTGCGTGTCGAGCGCAGAAATAAATTCAACAGAGGATAAAACTGTTTCTCGGAAAAAATAAGATTCTTTCAAAACATTCCAGAAACATAAACCATCCGGGCTGCCGTCGCCATTTTGATCAACGCCGCAAGGTGAATTTACACTTGAACATGGTGTCTTATCAGAACTGCAAAGTAGTGTGCTTCCCTGGCCCCGAACGACAGGCGTGTTATTTATCGCCGGTAAGTCATCCAAAGTCCCGGCGCCGCCGGCATCACGGCAATAATAAAATTTATAATTATAATTTTCACAATTAGCGGGATTGACCGAACAATTACTGGCCACGTCGTTCCAAGGAAACCAAGTTCCGTTCCAGGCGATAGCCGGCCAAGGATTATCACAAATAAATACATAAACATCGCTGGCTTTTGTTTCACCGTCTCCGCTAAAATAAGCATTACACGCGTTGCCGCAAGCAGCGGTCGGGCGGTAAGCGTCCATATTAACCGTGGCATAAACTTTTGTTTGGGCGTCACTAATATCCGGCTTGGCTGCCACTAAGCGACGATTAGCAACACTGATACCGAGCGGGGCATTCAGGGTGCTTAAATCAGTCAAAGTAACCGCACTGTTATTATCTGCGACCCAATTCCAATCCCAATTATAACCGGCTACCGGGAAAAGCAACTGATCGTCGGCGCTATAGGCACCCGCCGTCAACACTTTATCGCGGTCTGCCTTGGTATCAAAAGTCTTATTGGTAATATCCGTATCAACTTCATTTAAATCATTTTTTGTTGTTTTAAATAAATATGAGGCTGGATTTATGCTGACATGATCAACCGCGCAAACGCCTCCGTTCAAACCCTGATCAGATAAGGTACTAAATTCAAAACTATAAGAATTTAAATAAGCGCGATCGTTAAATTTAACCGCGGCACTGGCGACAAAAGTTCCGTCGCCTTCATCAAGGCCAGTTTCATTAAGGCCGATTCCGGAGATGCTTAAAATACCACTCTTACTATTAAGCGCTTCGTCGCCCTTAACGATAGCATAATATTTTGTGGCGGGCGCCAATAATCTAACCGGTGTAAAAATTAAATCGGTTTGTGAACCGTTCTCGACGGCGCTAACCGCTCCCGGAACTGCACAATATAATTTCGCCGGATCCGGCGGGGTGGCCAAAGCTTGCTCGCTTGAACGAACAAATAAATGACGTACGGACAAACTTAATTTATCCCACAAGCGCGCCACTAAGTTTTTATTATTTGCGTTAAGTAAATCTTCAACTAAACGATTATCGGTAACATAAGTGCCGTTCGGGCAAACGCCGCTACCGTAAGCTTTTTCTTCAAGCAATAAAAAGTTATTCCCGAAACTGCTTAAATCCATGTTCTCGTTAAAGCTAATCTTTAGCGCCGCGTTTCGACAAACATTAGTGGCGGCCGCTGCCGGCTCAGTCGTTACAACCTTCGGTCGCGCTTCGCAACAAGTATCGCCGCCGCAACCCGTCGTACTAATTGATCCGCAATCACTATCTTCTGAACAGCCGCAACACAAACCGCGACCCGCACCAGAACATGAGCCTTTATCGGCCTGGCAATGTAAATTAGGGGTTAAGGCAGTGGCGCAAGAATCAGGCGTCTCACCAACCTGGCAACAGCAAGTTCCGCAGGATGGATAAGCACCGCCCTCACCGGTATCGAGTAGACAAGCAAATCCGGCAAAATTACATAAACCAAAATTACAAGTTGAAGTGGCTGTTTGGTTAGCACAGTCTAAGCCCGCACCACCCGGGGGATTGGCGCAACTGGTTGCGCAAGTAGAAGTGCTCGCAAATTTTGGCGTCGTCGTTGGCGTCGGGTTACATAATAAAGGATTGCCGGGAGGAGTTTCGCAATCATAATAAGCGCAGTAACCGTCATTCGCTCCGCCCGAAATTTGGCTGCCCGATAAGCAATTAGTGGAGCTCGCATCAAAGCAGCAATTACTTTCATTAGAGCAAGTAACCTGATTTTTATCGAAGGCGCGGCACGGGTCGCTACCGATTCCCGCCGGACAGTCGCCGACGCAAGTATTTACATTTTTGAAAAAACCAATTTTTAGCGGCGTCGTCGATGCACAAACCAGAGGATCGCCAATTGGCGGGGTGCTCGTACTGAAACAGTTATAGTAACCGCAATATCCATAATTATCACTATTTTTATCAGTGCTCACGACCGCTCCACCATTAGTCCCCCGACAAATATCATCAGTCGTCGTCGCGGTTTTATTTGAATCAAAGCAGCAGGCAGAAGAATGATCACCGCAAGTTTCCTGACTCGTTATGCCTGAGCAATCCGTGCAAATACCGGCCGGATGGTCTGAACTAATGTCACAAAACTGTGAGGCGTGGCCCGAACAATTGCAGGCGGCATCGTGATCGGCGGCTGTCGTTCCGACGGCAGCGCAACCGGAGCAAGAGCCGTAAGTATTTGTATTATTGGTTATATCTGATCCACACTTTCCGGCACAGGTAAGCGGCGCACAACAATCTTCAGCATCTTTCCCAATCCGGCAACAGCATTCGCAACTCGGCGCGACTTCAACAATACAATTATCCGCTTCGCTCCCGATCGGGTTATCAATACATTTCGCATCCTTGTCGGCACAGATTTTAGCGGAAACACAACGGCCCTGAGTATTTACCTCATTACAACTTAAATTGGCGCCACAAAGAGCGCACGTAGCGTTGTCCTGAATACAATGGTCGCCACTGGTGCGTGTCCAGCCGATTGGGCAAGAAGTTGGCGAAACTATTTCCCATTTGCCGTCCGAATTACAGCTTTCCTTGGTAGTATAAGCATCCGGCCCAACTGTGAATGAATAAGCCGAAGCCGGAAAGGTAATTGATTTCTCTAAATCGCAAACCCCGCTGGCAATATTTTGCACGCATTTATCAAGCGCTACATTATATGTACAAGTAGTGGCGGTACAGCCGGGCGCATTTTGGCAACTGATATCGCAAGAACCGACAATTTTTTGATAATTAGTACCCGGTGATGAGCAGGCCCCGGGGCTATTCGGGCATGAAGCGCCTTGATAGCAAGTGCCAAGATATTTTGATAACCCCAAACAACTATCGAAATTCGGCGTGGTCGTGGCCTCAAAACTGGTGCTGAAACCCCATTCAAAAACTGAAGTTGGAATATTTACAAAGCATTGATCAAGATCAGAAACACACTGCCCCTTTTTATAGGTATTCGCTGGGCAGCAAACTTGATTATTGCATTCTTCATTACTCGTACACTCCGCCACCGAAAAATTTAAGTCATTACCCGCTTCATTATTTTTTATAACTTTAACCGGCCCGGTGACCGCAGCGGCGGGAACTTGTGTTTCAATAATATTCGCGTCGTTCTCTTTTGTAATCGGACCGCTTGCGTCTTGATTATAATTAAAACGCACTAAACCATTACTGCCGACCGCGCCAAAATATTCTCCCCATAAAGTAATCGGAGTAGCCATCGGCCCCTGCTCGGGGTCGATTTTACATAAGCTTGTTTTTAAGCTTGAGTTATGATCAAAAATAAAAGCATTGGGATTTAAATTTTGCGTCGTGATAGTTGTCGAACCAATGGCTACCTGAATTTGGTAGCTATCATCGCCCAAGGTACTCGGCACCTTAACAATAATCTGGCTATCTTTCCAAACCGAGTTGGCGCAAATGGCCGGAAAATCATAGGCCGCTTCCGTCTTACTTGCCCCGCTGGCAAAATATACATGGCTTGTGCCTTGGGCTCCGCCGAAGCCGGCACCTTTAATAGTTACATATTGGCCGCCATTACCGATGCTCGGCGAAAAAGAAACAATATAAGGGCCTTCACCGACTTCGTGATCTTTGGTGAATTTAAGAAAATTACTTTTTTGCGGGAAATTAGCTATCTTACTTTCAACAAAACTACCCGACACGCCCGGCTGGATATTGGGCGTCGCTGCTGTGCCTGACAAACCGGCCGGATTAGTAAAACTTGAATCTAAAGCGCGGACATTACTTTGATAATTTCCAAAATAAGCCTGACCGGAATACAGATTAACCCCTTCATAAGAAACCGCAGAACTTAAAGTTCCTTGATTCGGATCTAAATAACAAAGACCGGGGCGGTTAATATTATTATTTACAAAATCATCTAACTTCGGGCCATAACTATCAGCCGTCGCGTCAGTTAGACTATCTTTATTAATGACTTCAATCGGTCCGGACTGAACGCCGGCGGGCACGGCAACGACAATCTGGTCATCCCTCCAGGAATTTACACATAAGGGATTTACCGTAGCCGGCAAGGCTGCGTTTACGGGATTACTACTGCCCTGAAAAACTACTTGGCTCGTGGTCGCAGAATAATCGCCGAAGTTTTTCCCGAAAATAGTAATAAAATTATCCGCCGCTCCGTTCGCCGCGCTTAAATTACAGGTATCGCCGCCGCAATCAGAATCTTGCGCACAAGGCGTGCTTGGAGCGTGTTCGCAAAAACCACCGACGGGACTAAGCCCGGTAATAACGGGCGGACCGGCGCACAAGCATGTCTCCGGATTACAGGTTAAATATTCGGAACAACGAGTATTGTCCGCATCGCAAGTTAAATTACTGGAATCAGCGTCGCAGGAGTCGCCCAAATTTCCTTGCGTCTGACAAAGACAGGTATTATCGCAAAAATATCCGGCAGCACAAATTTGATCGACTGCTTGGCAGCCCGGATTTGGACTTGAATCACAGCTGGTCGGAGGAGTAATACAATTTTGTAAATTTGAACCGATGCATCCTCCCCAGGTGCCATTACTGCAAGCCATTGAACCGCCGCAGCCGCAAGACTGAATCTCGCCGCTAATACAGCCGCTGCCCCCGTTACCGTTAATCGTTCCTCCTAATTGATTTAAAATAAAAGTTGCAATCGCCCAAGAAGATAAAATGATTAGCAACCCGATAATGCCATTTTTCAAAATATTCTTCGCTGTGCTAATTTTATCTTCATCGCCCGCCGAGGTCATCCAGAGAAAGCCGCTATAAAGAATCAGTCCGACAGCCACGGTCCCCAAAATGCCAAGCGCAATATTTATTATTCTCCCAATGAGTTCGCGCGGATCGCCGGCCGCCAAAGAGCCGCCCAAGCCGTTACTGACTGCATTGGTCCCAAAATCCGCCGCTAAAATATAGCGCGCGAATAAAAGGCCCGCCATTAGCAAAGACAGGACTAAGAATTTTTTGGCGATTTTTTTAGACACCAATTTCACAAATTTTTATAAGTTACCTTATTTTTAAAAAAATTTTGCTCGTTTTATTTCTACTGACAATTGCCACTGGCATCAAGAGTACTGGTGGCCACGCCGAAGCAGCAAGAAGGATTTAAAGCAGTTACCGGGCAACTCACGCCCGCGCTTGGTTTATAGCAATTCTGATATATATCTTTAATACCCGATCCGGCTTGAGCACGATAGCTCATTGCTTCAGAAAAAGGGGTGTGTTTTATCCAAGAAATAGTTTTATCCGGTTCTCCGTCCAATGGTTCAGTGTCGATATTATCATTTTCAACCCAATATCCGTTCGCGGTCGGGGACGAACTCTTTAAATTTATTAATTTATGCTCTATTGTGCTGGTGCCATTACTCACTAAAGCACTGCCCGTCGTCAGGCTGCCATTCATCATTAAGGAATTCCAAGCGATTCTGATCGGATCGGCTAAAGTTACCCCCATCGCACCTTGGGCCGGCGTCACGGATTCGATTTGCGGTGGCGTCAGCATGATTGTATCGTTAACATAAAAGGACCAGCGATAATTATCCTTTTTATTTAAATTTTGGTCCGGCTGAAAATTATCATTATAAAAATCGAGCGGCCCGTCAGCATAAACATTACGATCGCCATCAAAAGAATTTACCGCCGTATCAATAATACCATTGAGCGTGCCCGCGGCTGCCGGATAATTTTTAGTATCAATATTTTGGCAAGTCTTATAACCAAGTGGCGTCGACGAACAAGTCCGAAACGGCGTATAAGCTAAACAGTCGCTATCACTGGCGCAAGTTTTCAAATCAGCGGACTTTAATTCTACCGCCAAATGACTATTGGCCGGCAAGCAATAAATTTTTTCACCGCAGCCATTAACGCCGCACTCGTTATCCGAAACAAACTCAACCGTTTTATAGGCGTTGCTAACTAAAAACTTTCCGCCGATATAATCACCAACGCAAACTTGAGCACCGTCAGCGCCCTCGCACTTATAAGAACGGCAATCGGAATTTTTAGTGCAGGGTGAACTGCTTGCCAAGCTGGCCGCGTCATAATTAACAACTTTAATATAATTCGCTACCTCGGAGGCTAAGCCCGCTACTTTCAAAGGATTAACCGGTTCGCTAAAATTAACCTGAACAACCGTATTCATGGGGTTGTCTTTTTTATCAAGGACTTTCGCTAAATCTTTTTTATCGACTCCTCCCTTAAGCGTCTGAGTTTGCAGGGCGGTATTATTGGTAGTACTAACAATAATTTTATTACCGCTGGTTCCGGCTACCTTGGCTGTTAAATTAACCGTGTTGCCGACATGTTCGACATTGACCGCCGGGTCGCCGCTTAAAACCGCGTATATCTGATTACCAGTTTCCGGGATACAGTGAAGATTAGCCACGTGAATATTATTATTTCCCGAAGCCGCCGCAGAAAAAGTATAAGTTTCCGCGCCAATCGTTAAGGTATCTGCTAATTGTTCCGGAGCCATAACAATATTCCAAGAATTACCCGGAGCACGCTCGGCGGCGGTTAAAATAAAATAGCCATTAAACTTGGCGCTCCCTTGAGCATCAAAGTCCGCTGAACCCAATAAATTATTAATATTATTTGCATCAAATAATTGTGCCCGGTCACGTGAATCGGACGAAATTACGACTCGAAAGTTTGTCAGGCTTCCCTGATAATTTAAAGCAGTCGCCGCAGCCTCCGGCGCAGACCCAATCGGATTAACACTTACTATGGCCGAAGCTTTATATATGTTTGGGCATTCATTAATAGTGACAAAACCGCTGGCCGGCACTGCCGGGGCTGCTTGGTTTTGGACGTCTTGCTCGTTATCCGGGCGCGGGAAAATACTGCCGTAAACAACTTGCGGCGGGGTTAAATCTAATTGCGTACCGACTTCAAACTTCCAATTTATATAATCGACTCCGCAAGTTTTAAACATTGAGGAATCATCCGACTTCTTTTTTAAATCTCCGGTAATCTTTACAGCATACCATTCATGAGCGGTCGGGCTGCCCAAATAAGACAAGGGCGTCAGAACTAAAGTTTTGCTGTCTCCGGAAACAGAAACACTCACATCACTAATATTGGTATTCGTGTTAGGGCAAGAGCCGCTTGCACAAGCATCGCCCAAGTCATTTTTATAAATTCTGATCGCTTGCGGATTAATCAAATTACAGGCCGCGTTATCACAGGCGCAAGTCACCCCGGCGGCATTCGCGCAAACGCTATCGATTTTAAATTCTTCTTTAAACGTAATAATAATAGCGCTATTGCGAGCAACATCGGTTTGACCGTTTTCCGGATAAAAATTTTGCACCGAACAGGCGCCGATTGCCCCCATGCCCGGATTGCTAAAATTTGAGTTATTATTGCCGCCGTCTACCGCCGTTCCGCCGATAACTCCAAAAAGCCGCGATAAAATAAAGGTAGTAATCGCCCAGGCGGAAAGGATAATAATGAGTCCGATAACCGCACTTTGTAGAGTAGACTTTGCGCGGCTTATTTTATCTTCATCGCCGGCCGAAGTCATCCAGAGAAAACCGGCATACATAATTAAAATAAGAGCGATTACCCCGAGGAAGCTGAGCGCGATCTGAATAATGCGCCCAATAATTTCCCGCGGATCACCCGTCGCCAAGCTAAGTGAATTTGAAATTGGCGCAAAACCGAAGTCTGCCGCCAACGCAAAATTAGCGATACTTGCCACCGCAATTATGCTTAAAATGAAAATAAATAATTTACTTTTTTTCTTCATTCTCTCGGATAAAAAGCTTTTAAATTATCAGCTCTCTTGATATAATTTATATAACTTTATTATAACATAAAGCTTAGAAAAGAAAAACCATTTATGACGATTGAAAGGATAATAAAAAAATTTGAAGAAAACCATCCCGGCGAGAACACGGCTATCTTGGAAAAAGCTTATAAATTCGCCGTGGCCGCACACGGCGATCAGCTCCGCAAGTCGGGCGAGGCCTATATCCAGCACCCCCTGCACACCGCTTATATTCTCGCGGAAATAAAAGCAGATTTAGCGACTGTGGCCGCCGGTCTTTTACATGATGTCCCCGAAGATACCAGTTCCAGTCTTGAGGAAATAAAAAAACTGTTTGGCGCGGAAATTGCCAGCCTTGTTAACGGCGTTACCAAGCTTGGTAAAATCAAATATCGCGGCATTGAGCGTTATCGGGAAAACCTAAAAAAGATGTTCTTGGCCATGACTAATGATTTGCGAGTCATTTTCATAAAATTTTGCGACCGCCTCCACAATCTTCGCACCCTGGAAAATCTGCCCCCGGAAAAACAAAAGCGCATTGCCCAAGAAACGCTCGAGATTTACGCGCCAATTGCCGGTTTACTCGGTATCGGCCGGCTAAAATGGCAGATGGAAGATATTTGTTTTAAATTTCTTTATCCCGATCAATTCCACGATCTCGAATATAAATATGAAGTTGAAAAAAAAGTCGAACGCAATCAATTTTTCCAAAAAATTAAAGATGCTTTAATCCCTAAAATACAAGAAGCGGGGGTCGTTTATGAAATTGAGGCGCGTTTTAAACATCTATACAGTATTTATCGTAAAATGCAGGAAAAAGACAAGCAATTTGACGAAATCTATGACGTTTTTGGCTTGCGTATAATTGTCTCCAGCATTGATGATTGTTATAAAATATTAGGCATTGTCCATACGCTCTGGAAACCAAAACCAAATCGCTTTAAGGATTATATTGCCGTCCCCAAACCCAATGGCTATCGTTCCCTCCATACTACTATTTTTGGTCCGGACGGCCGGCCGGCCGAATTCCAAATCCGCACTCAAGAAATGCATGAAGAATCTATTTATGGTCTTTCTGCCCACTGGTATTATAAGTCCAAAAAAGAGCGGAATAATTACCAATCTCCAGCCTGGGTTAAAGAAATAATTGATATTCAAAAAGAAATTACCAACACAAGCGAATTGGTAAAAAAAATAAAGATGGATATTTTTCGCGACCGCATTTTTGTTTTTTCGCCGCGCGGCGATGTCTTTGAACTCCCGGAAAAATCTACTCCCATCGACTTCGCTTACGCCGTCCACAGCAATATCGGCAACAAAGCTTCCGGCGTGATTATTAACGACCGGCTAGGCCGCCTCGATCAAGAATTAAGAAATGGCGATTTGGTAGAAATTATTATTGAAAAAAATCGGGTTCGCCCGAACAAGGATTGGTTAAAATTCGTTAAAACGCGGCGGGCGCGCGACCAAATAAAACAATTCGGCCGCAAGTCGGCCCTGGCTTCCATCAAGCGCTTTATTCCCGGTATAAAATAATTCACTCGATTCACTTTAATAACATAAAAAAACTCTCCTTTTAAAGAGAGTTTTTTTATTAAAAAATTTGTTTATTTTTTAGGGACGCATTGTGCTTTCCGGCAGCTTGCCGATGCGACGTAAATGCTCATTCTTTTTGCTGAGAGCTAAACTGGTTAGGGCATATTTTTTCTGCAGACGCTTGGTATTTTTCGGTTCCAAATGCTGCACCGATCTTGCCTTTTCGAGCCGCTTACTGTTTTTTAAACCCTTTTTGAATTTTCGTAAAAAACTTTCGAAACTTTCACCGGGTTTTCTTTTAAAATCAGCCATATAATCCTCCTTCCTTTCTAGTATTTAATCTTTTTTCTATTAATTTATCTTTTTTTGCTAAACGTTCCTTTATTTTTTTATAGACAACCACTTCCTGCGCGCTCGAATCCATATCTCGCATTAAAATCGTGCCATCCATTATTTCTTTTTTACCTAATATCAAACAAGTTTTTGCCTTCATCGCCAAAGCCTCCTCAAGCTGTATTTTTAAACTGTCCGAAGCAAAGGATTGGCGAACATTAAAGCCGGCGCGGCGCAAGTCCTGAAAAAGCTGCAAAGCGCGAAGTTTGGCTTGGTCACCCAACTGGGCAATAAATACTATATCTTCTTCTACGGGATTTGACAAGAGGTGCTTATCTTTAAGGCGCGATACGGCCCGTTCAATCCCCAGCGCCAAACCAACGGCTGGAGTCGATGGCCCGCCCATATTTTCGACGAGCGCATCATAACGTCCGCCACCGCCTAAAGCCATTTTTCCTAAAACCGAACCGTCTTCATTAATCGGCCAAAATTCGAAAACAGTATCGTTATAATAATTCAAGCCACGCACTAAATAGGGATTAAAATTATAATTAATATTTAGTTCATCTAAAATTTCCAAGGTTCGCGTAAAATGTTCCCGGCTTTCATCCGATAAGTAGTTGGCGATTTGCGGCGCTTCTTCGCGCAGCTTCACGCACGCCTCCTCCTTACAATCGAGCAGACTCAAACTATTTTTACCGAGATTATTTTTACAATTATTACAAAGCTTGGAGCGCCGCCCTCTTTCTTTATAGAAAGCAGTGAGTTTGTTGGCATATTCGCGCCGGCAGTCGGCGGAGCCGATACTATTAATTTGCACCTGCGCGCTGATTTGTAATTCTTCAAAAAAATTATGAGCGATCGTAATTAAAATTGCTTCGGCCATCGCTTTTTTTTCGCCAATTATTTCCAAGTTAAACTGAGTTGATTCACGATAACGCCCCGACTGCAGTTTTTCATGGCGAAAAATTGAACCCAGCGAAAATAAACGCGCCGGCAGACCGCTCTCACCTAAATTATTTTCCAGATATGCCCGTACCACGCCTTGAGTTAACTCCGGGCGCAAAACTACTTTCTCGCTTTTCTCCGCTTCAACGAAATAGAACTCTTTATCAGTATTATGGCGGGTCGATTTTTTATAGAGATCAAAACTTTCCACAATCGGAGTTTTAATTGGGGCAAAACTATAAAGTTTCGCCAGAGTCAGCGCTTTGGCAATTACATAATCATGGCAAATCTGTTCCGAGCCCACCACATCTTTCATCCCTAAAAGACGCGGCGTTATTTTTTCGCTCTTTCTTTCAGTTTTTTTCACAGCTGTTTCCGGCTGAATTTTTTTTCTTCTGGGCATACTTTAATTATTATTTCCCTTTCTTTAATTATTATATTGTGGCCAATAATCTTTATTAAATACGGTTATTTCATTGATGGGCCAACCACGGAACAAGACTTTCCCGGTAATAAAACTTTTATTGACGGCGCCGAAATAACGCGAGTCTTTAGAGGCTCCGCGATTATCACCCAAAACATAATATTCGTCTGCGCCAATTTTAACTCTGCTTTCATCAGAATTAAAAGTCGCAAAATCACTGGGCAAATATTTTTCACTCAGAGTGAAGCCGTCCGGATGCTCAACATTATAAATAATGACATGGCCATCTTTAACCTGGACCTCCTCGCCCGGCAAACCGATGATTCTTTTAATAAAATATTCCTGCGGATCGCGCGGATAACGGAAAACGATAACTTGGCCGCGCTGCGGCGTTTCAAAACGATAGCTAATTTCATCAATTATCAAATATTCCTTATCATGGAAATTAGGCTCCATCGAGGCGCCTTTAACAAAAAAGGGCTGAATTAAAAAATAACGAATTGGGATTATGATTAGCGCCGACACCATGGCTACCTTTACTATTTCCCAAACAAAAAGAATAAATTTCTTCATAAATATGATATGTTCTCAGAGTTTAATATAAATTCTTGACGCGATATTTAATTATCACTATAACAGAAAATCAAAAAAAAATCAAATTGGCTTTTTTACCTAACCTTACTTAATAAACATCGCATCACCATAGCTGAAGAAGCGGTAATCCCGCAATATCGCCTCAGAATAGGCCCGCTTGATATTTTTTGCTCCGGCCAGGGTACTGACAAGCATAAGGAGGGTTGATTTCGGCAAATGAAAATTTGTAATTAGTGCATCAACTACTTGAAATTTATAGCCGGGGTAAATGAAAATATCCGTCCAATACGCTTGCGGCTGTAATTTATCCGCCGTCCTCATAGCCGGCCAATCGATTGATTCCAGCGTGCGACAACTCGTCGTTCCCACGGCAATTACTCTCTGCCCGTTTTTCTTGGCCTTTAGAACCGTTTTCATGGTCGCGACCGGAATTTCTACCAATTCACTGTGCATTTTGTGTTCCGTAATCTTTTCTGTCTTCATTGGAGCAAAAGTCCCCAAACCGACATGAAGAGTCACATATACTACTTTTACGCCCCGGGCTTTGATTTTCTTGATGATCGCCGCGGTAAAATGAAGTCCGGCTGTTGGCGCGGCGGCCGAACCGACTTTTTTAGCATCCGCAAAAACGGTTTGATAATTATGTTTATCGCTGGCTCTTTGCTTATTTCTCTTTATATAAGGAGGCAGGGGCACTTCCCCGATTTTATTAATCGCCCGCCAAAAACTTAATCCCTTTAAATTAAACTTTATAAGCCAGGTGCCATCGTTATTATTTTCCAATATCTCGGCGACCAGTTTATTTTTAAAAACTACCAGCAAGCCCTCCTTGACTCTTCCCCGCACCAGACATTGCCAAGTATTGCTCGTTTTATTTTGATGCAAGAAAATTTCTACGGCGCCGCCGCTTTCTTTTTTATGACCAATCAGGCGTGCCGGAAAAACTTTGGAATTATTGAGAACCAGAATATCGCCCGTCTGAAAATACTCAACTATATCGTAGAAATGCCGATGTTCAATTTCTCCCGTTTTTTTATTTAACACTAAAAGCCGCGAGTGATCCCGCGGTTTGGCCGGCTGCTGGGCAATAAGCTCCGGCGGTAAATGATAATCAAAATCTTTAACTAATAATTTCATAGCTATAAACAACTATACTAGTTTGTCCATCCCCGGGGCTTTCATCCCCAAATGCTCATAGCCGAGATGAGTTATGATGCGCCCGCGCGGCGAGCGGTCTAAAAACCCAAGTTGCATAAGATATGGCTCATACATATTTTCAATCGTATCCATTTCTTCCCCGGTGGCTGCGGCTAGAGTATTTAAGCCAACCGGACCGCCTTTAAATTTATGGGCGATAGTTTCTAAAATACGGCGATCGATTAAATCTAAACCTAATTCATCAACTTCCAACATGGTAAAAGCCTCAAGACAATCGCTTAAAGTAATTTTCCCGTCGCCCTTTACATCGCAATAATCGCGCACCCTCTTCAATAAACGGTTGGCAATCCGCGGCGTCCGCCGGCTGCGCGCGGCAATCGCCTCTTTGGCATCGTCGGCGATTTCCACTCCCAAAATACGGGCACTGCGTTTAATAATTTTTTCAATATCCGTTTTTTCGTAGAAATTTAAATGATGAGTAATTCCAAAACGATCGCGCAGCGGTGCGGATAATAGGCTCGCTAAAGTTGTCGCCCCGATAATCGTGAACTTCGGCAAATCAAGTCGTAAAGTGCGGGCACTCGGCCCTTTGCCCATAATGATATCAAGGGCAAAATCTTCCATGGCCGGATATAAAATTTCTTCAATCGTTTTATGAAGACGATGGATTTCATCGATAAAAAGAATATCACCGGCTTCAAGGTTAGTTAGAATCGCCGCCAGGTCACCGCTTTTTTCAATCGCCGGCCCGGAGGTGATTCGGATATTCGCTCCCGCCTCGTTAGCAATAACATGTGCTAAAGTCGTCTTACCAAGCCCCGGGGCGCCATAAAGCAAAACATGCTCAATCGGTTCGCCGCGTTTTTTCGCGGCCGCAATCGTAATCGCCAAATTAGCCTTAATTTTTTCCTGTCCGATATACTCCGCTAAGGTTTTCGGGCGCAAGCTTAAATCAAGCGCTTCGTCGCCACTGCGCTCCATCGGACTAATTAATCTGTCGCTGGTTTCCATATATTTATAAATTAAACTTGGCGAAATTCGCAAATAGAATTAAAATCGCAAAACCCGCACATCGGTGACGGTTTCGGCGTAAAATCACGCTTCTTGATGGCCGCAATTTCCGCCGCCACTTCTAAGCGCAGGCGCGTAATATCTTTGGCTGTCGCCGTGAACGTAAACTTCTCCCCGCTTTCCAAATAATAATAACTAAGCGCACTAATTTTTGCACCCATGAATTCTTCAATAAATATTTGGTAGAGGATTAATTGACGCTTTTCCGAATAATCTAATTTTGTTTTTGTTTTTCCGGTTTTATAGTCGATAATTTCCAAGCTACCGTCCGCTTGCTTATCAATACGGTCAATCGCTCCCTTAATAACTTCACCGGCAATTTTAAAAGAAAATCTTTTTTCCAAAAATAAAATTTCGCGCGCCGGATTAGTGCTGTAGTCTTCCCAAAATTTATTAATAGCCTCGAGCCCTTTCTTTTTATAATCTTCTCTTTCTTGTTTGCTATTATAACCGTCCGCCTGCCAAAATTCTTCATACAAGTCGCGCAAACGGGCCTTATTAATAAATTCAGCCGCGCTTTTTTCGCGGGCAACCAGCAAATCGGGGAATAAGTCTCCCTGCATTTTTTGCCGTTCGCTTAAAACCGGTAAAAGAAAATTATATAAAGTATTATGCAGCACGCGTCCGAATATCAGACTGGCCTTATCGGTCGAGGCGGGAATTTTTAAAACAAAGGCGAATTTATATTGCAGGGGGCAAGTCGAAAAAGCGGCCAATTGCGAAAAGGAGAATTTTTCCGGCAAAGGATATTTTTCGGCGGCCATTTTTTCGTTTTCCGTCTTAAGCTCTCGCGCATTCTGATAATGCAAATCACGCAAAAACTCATTTTTTTGAGACAATTTTAATTCCGGCACAATTTCATTGTCCACGCCCATTTCAGCGATAAAACGCGAAGCTTTCTTCTCGCGCACGCCACCGTAATCTTTAGCGCCGGTCAGATACAGGGCCTCTTTAGCACGGGTGGCAGCGACATAAAAAAGGCGCCTCTCTTCTTCCAGATGAATATCGGGGCTCGTCACAATTTTTTCTCTAACGAGAGCGTCCGGTAAAGAAATCTTTTCACCGCGCGCAATCGTGGGAAATTTTTTATCAACCAAATTTACAATAAAAACGTATTTAAATTCCAAACCCTTGGCGCCATGAACCGTCATAATTTTAACCGTCTCGTTATCCGCAAAATCAAGCTTTAAGGCACCGGTTTCTCCCGCCTCTAATTCTAAATTTATAGCCATTAAAAAATCTTTAAGCCTTAAATCCGCTTCGCTTTCTTCCAGGCGTTTCATTTTCTGATAAAGCTGATTCAAATAGGAGTATAATTCCAGGTCACGATCCCGATCAAGATCGGATAGTAATCCCGAATCATAGGCGAAGTTCAGGAAAATTTTAGTCGGCTTCTGGCTGGCGACTAAAAGCGAGTGTTTCGCGATTAGGCTAAGCAGTTTTGCGATATTTTTTTGACTCTCGGCACTAACGCCCGGAATTGCCCCGACGTTTTTCAAAGCTTCATATAAGGACCAGACTTTGCGAGCCGCCATCTTATTGATGGTTACGAGATCAAGATGCGACACTTTAAAAATATTCATGTTTAAAACACGAAACAGAGCGGCCGATTCATGGTAATTATCTAAAAGACGCAGATAAGCCAAAACATCTAAAATAAGGGGTTTATAATAAAGGCCGCGCCAAGACATAAATTGATTCGGAATGTTATAACGGGTCAGTTCTTTAACATATGCACTCGCGGTGTCGTTCGCCCGCACCAAAATCGCAAAGTCGGACCACTTTACTTCGTCGCCGGCTTCTTGCCCCGATTCATAAAGAGCCATCATCTTTTGCGCGACATAGGCAGCTTCATCGGCCGCGGTGTCAAAATTAAAAAAATGCACGGCCTTTTCCGGATAGTCTTTCTGAGCGACCTCTCCCAAGGCACGCAGTCGTTTATTGATTTTTAATTTTTCTTCAAGACGATTGGGATTATTGTTTTGAATAAATCTATAAGCGCAGTCAAGAATCTCTTGGCGCGAACGGTAATTCTCGGTTAAAACCAGCTCGGTCGCCCCCTTAAAATCATCTTTGAATTGCATGATATTGGAAATCGACGCGCCCCGGAATTTATAAATCGCCTGGTCGTCGTCGCCCACAACCACCAAATTATTTTTCGGCGCCGCCAGCATTTTTACCAATTCGTATTGGGCCCAATTCGTATCTTGAAATTCGTCCACCATTATGTAACGGAATTTCTGCCGGTAATATTTTAAAATATTCGGCCGCTCCCGGAATAACTTAAGTGTATAAACAATTAAATCGCCAAAATCTAAATAATTATTATCAAGCAAAAGCTGATTATAGATATGATAAGCATTCGCCAATTCTTTAAGGCGGCTAATTTCTAATTCATCACCTTCGTCAGGTTTGACTTTCACTTTTGTCCGCGCCGGCTTTTTTCCGCCCGCTAACCCGCTTAATTTATTGTCCTGATTAGCCTCGAGCTCTTCGGCATATTTCAAGTATTCGGCGGGACTAATATTCTCATCTTTGAGACGGGAAAAATGCCGGATTAACTCAGAAATAAATTTAGTCGGATTGCCGAGCGGTTTATAATAATCCAAGGGGAACAAAGCCAGATTTTTCTTGATAAGTACCCACTGGTCGGTTTCCGTGAGAAGTTTGAAACTGGCTCCCAGGCCAATATCAAGCGCATGCTCGCGGAGTAGACGCTCGCCGAAACTATGGAAAGTATTAATCCAAAGATCAACATAACCATAGGGCAATATTTTGTCAGCCCGCTCTTCCATTTCTCCGGCCGCCTTCTCGGTAAAAGTAAGCAGGAGAATTTCTTCGGTCGGCACTTTCTTTTCCATGATTAAATAGGCCAAGCGATTAATTAAAACCGTGGTCTTACCAGTCCCGGCGCCGGCCACAAGAAGAAGCGGACCCTCATCATGCCTGACGGCTTGTTTTTGAACAGAATTTAATTTTTGTAGTAATTCCGACATGAATTTAGAGATCTAATACTAAAATTTTAATATCGGTTTAATTTTGTCCGCCCGCGCCTGCCCGATTAAGGCCAGGTTAAGGTTTTTCTCAACAAATATTTTACGCGCACTCTCGCGAATCTCGGTGGCCGTTATTTTTTTAATTATTTTAATAAGTTCACCCGGCGTCATAATTTTACGACGATACATTGCCTGGCGCGCATACCAATTAGCTAAATTATCAGACGATTCCATTTGCAATAAAACGCGTCCCTCTAATATATCTTTCGCTCTTTTTAATTCTTTGACCGACACCATTTCCTCGGTAATTATTTTATATTCTGCCAAAATAATTTTTATCGCCTGCTCGACTTTAGCCTTCGGGACGCCCGCCTCGGTCGTTAAATAGCCAGAATCTGAGTAAAACTCCGTTTCCGTATGGACATAATAAGCGAGTCCATTGCGTTCGCGCAGATTAATAAACAAACGTGAGCTCATTGAGCCGCCCAGAATAATAGAGATTAATTTTAATTTAAACTCCTCCGGATGGTCGATTGCATAAGTTCTAACCCCTAAAGACAAGACCGATTGATCAATTTTCTTCGGTGAAATTAATAGTTGCGGTTTTTTTTGTGCTTCCTTAACTGCCACTTTATCAATTTTCTTGTTAGCGCTAAACTTATTAAATATTTTTTCCACAATTTTTTTATCGCTCGGCTGAACGGCGCCGGCGATGACAATATATACACTTTTTGTGCCGTATTGCGTCTCTAAGTAATTCAATAAATCCTCGCGCTTGAAACTCAATATATTCTTTTTTGTGCCAATAGTTTCACGTCCCGCCGGCGTATCTCCATAGAGACATGCCTCAAACACATCATCGATATGCATGCGCGGGTTATCCTCGTACATATTTAATTCTTCAATTATCACACCCTTTTCTCTTTCAATTTCCGCCGGATCAAACAATGATCCGAACATCATATCGCCCATGATGTCCAAGGCCTTGGCTAATTTATTATTCGCCACTTTAAACCAATAGCCGGTATATTCTTTGGAGGTAAAAGCGTTATATTCTCCCCCCAAAGAATCCATTTCGCTGGCCAGAGTTAAGGTATTGGGCCGCCTTTTCGTACCCTTAAAAAAAAGATGCTCCAGAAAATGCGAAATTCCACTATTATCTCGGTTTTCATATTTAGACCCGGTTTTAAATAAAACGAGGGCGGTCGCAGTTTTCGCCCCTTTGATGGGAATAGTGTAGAGGGGTACTTTATTTGACAAAATTGCCTTTTTATAATTATTCATATATTTCTTATTTTTAGCGTCTTGATTATATTTCAATAGACTTAAGATGTTCTAAATTTAGCATATTTTTGCTATAATTTAAAGGACGGGGTCATTTCTCCCCTTTTAATTAATACGCATTAATATGTCTTATAAAATCAGCGACCATAATTTCGTTTTAAATCACGGTAAACAGTATAAAATCCTCGCCGTACGCGATTTGCCGGATGAAGAGAAACCGCGTGAAAAATTAATCCAAAACGGCGCCGGTGCGCTGAGCGCCACCGAATTACTCGCGATAGTTCTTGGCGTCGGTACCAAGAAAGAAGAGGTCTTTTCCATGGCTAGCCGCCTGATGCGCGAATACGGCGAAAAAGGGATCGCTTACCAAAAAGATCCGGCCTTGATTGAAAAAGATTTAAAAATTCCTTTAGTCAAAGCTTGCCAGATAGTTGCCTGCTTTGAATTGGGACGCCGCTTTTACCAGAAAAAACCGGGCGGTTCGATAACGATACGAACGGCCAGTCAAGCTTATAATTACTTAAAAGACATGGGCCATCTCAATAAAGAGCAGTTCCGCGGCCTTTACTTAAACGCTCACTATCAATTAATCCATGATGAAGTTATTTCAATCGGAACTTTAGACGCCTCCTTGGTTCAGGCCCGTGAAGTTTTTCGGCCCGCCCTGGAATACTCGGCCGCGGCTTTAATCATCGCGCACAACCATCCCTCCGGTGTTCTTAAGGCCTCGAAAGCGGATGTCGATATCACTAATAAATTAATCGCCGCCGGTCAGATTTTAGATATTGAAGTCCTTGATCATCTTATTATCGGCAAAAATAAATTCGCCAGTATTATCTAGTCTAATTTTCTATTTCACCATGCGTATTCCCCGGCAAAAAAAATATAAAATAAATCCTCCCGTCTGGCTGCTTAAAGATGAAGCCAGCGTAAAGTTTCACGTGGCGAGCAACGACTACTTTGGCACAGCCGCAGCTGTCTTAAGCTTAATTAAAGAACAAATAAAAAAAGATAGCCGCCCCGACGCCGCTATCTTAGACAAAATATTAAAAAATCTGGAAACGGATTTGATGTTACTGCAAAAAAATTATCATATCAAGCCCAACAGCAGGAAGAAAAATAAAATACCGAAGGGCAAACTGAAAAGCCAATGATCAAGCAGCATCAGGATTAAAAGCGGCGCCAAGATAGCGAAAGCGTAAATTTCACGGCGGCCGTTTTTTATTAAGAAAAAAAGAAAAATTAAAAAAGATAAAAAAGAAAATAGCCCGCCCTCTGCCCACAGCAAAAGAAAAACATTATGCACCGGCTGGTACTCCCACGCCGGTTCTTTGTTTTGATCCGCGACGGCGACGGCCGTACTATAATTGCCGATTCCGACCCCCGTTAAAAAGTTTTTTTGCAATAAGTCTCTGGCTTGAAAAATATAACTTGTTCTTTCCGTGATTGATTTTTGTTCCAAGCGCGTCGTCGCATCGATTCTGACCATTAATAATTCCTGAAAAGGAGCGGCTGCAATACCGATAAGCGCGGCGGAAAAAAAGATTAGAGCAATGAATCGGCCCAATATCCATTTATCCTTATTTACAATCAAGGCGATTAGGAGAGCGAGAAAACCGGCGGCGAGAGCCAACCAGGCGCTGCGCGAAAAAGTAAAAAATAAAGCGTAAAGGGTGATAAAATAAAATATAAAAAGAAAAATAGAAGACCAGACTTGGCGCCGGGTATTAAGCATCTTTTTCTTAGCCAGCAAATAAGCGGCTAAAATTAAGGCGATAGCGAGAAAGCCGCCAAGAATATTAGGGTGATCCAATCCGCCATAGGCACGGAGCCAACGGCCATTAGCGGTTTCAATAACGGCTGTTCCTAAAGTGCTGGGATTGTGTGCGGCCATACCCAAATACTTGAAAGCAAAGCTCGTCTGGGTTAAAAACTGATATATACCGAGTATAGCTTGCGCAAGAGCGGCGGCCAAAAAACTATATATAAGGCCAATTTTATTTATTATCGGATCTTTATAATTACGCGGGGCCGTTCCGAAACGAATAATAAAAAATAAACTTAAAGCCGCCAAAAAAATAAAATAACGATAGGCGGCCAGAACTTGGTCTGAAGCGAAGAAAATTGAAATAAAAACAAAGAACTCGAGAGCGGCCAAAGAATAAATAATGGCCGGCGACTCATTTTCTTTTTCCGTGTCCTTAAGCCGGCGCCACAAAAAAAGAAATAGAATCAAAAGCAAAAGACCATGGCTAAAATAAAAACTAATCTCCGTATAATTAGTTTCGCCGGGACGAAAAATAAGTTTTAGCTGCCAGGGTAAAGTAAAAACAAAAAGATAGCTCAAGTACTCAATTGCCTTCCCCAAAAATTTCCCTAATCTTGTTTCCATATTTTTCCGCATACGCCGCGCGATTGTCGATCAGATAAAGTTTCAGCACTTTATCGCTCACAAGCACCCCGGTCGAATTATTCATCGCTGCCTTTAAGGCCGGCGACATAATTTTAAGTTGAATTTTCTTAACAATTGTTTCCAGATAGTCGAGCAATCTGCTTTTACCGGCCGCATTTTCCGTCTCGGCAAAAAACTCAGACTCAGTTTCGTCTATCTGATTAAGCGCCAAAAATTTTTCATAGGTCTTATCTTTATTATACAACAAAACTAAAGTTCGAAGCCAGTAAAAAAAGTAGGGATCATTTTCCGGCAACTGCAAGCTATCTAAATTTAAACTTTCAGTCGTGACATAAAAGCTCAGGCAAATTTTATCGCGTTTATTTATGGCCGTCGGACGGCGATGCAGAAATTTAGCGGCACTCGCCAGAATAAAACGCGTCAGCCAAATTCGGTGCGGCGCGCTAATCACAAAAAAGTCGATATCGCTACCGTCACGTAAATTATGGGCGCCGATAGAATTGGCAAGCGCAATAGCCTTAATAAAAGGTAGGTATTTAAAGACTCTAATAAAACGCTCAGCGCTTTTATATTTGCGGTTCGAATAATTATAACGTCGGGCCCGCGTCTCAACTATTTCCGCGCGCCCGGGCAAAAAATAAAAACCGTTTTTTTGAGCAATATCTCCGGTCGATTCGTCCAATACTTTTATAACTTCTGCCAGAGTAAACTTTTTAGCACTATACTGCCAAAGCTCAAAAGCACTTAAGGGATAAGCAAAAAGATCGAAAAAAACGATGATTTTTTTGAGTTCTTTTTTTATGTTAGTTTTGTCCTCCATATCTTAAGTATAATATACTAGACGCTTTAATCACAGCCTTGACAAACATCTTGTTTTGTTATAGAATTTCAGGAAACAGTTCATTTAAATAATTCAATTATACACAGATAAATTAACCATTAACCCACAAAAAAAACCACAAAAATGGAGAAAATGACAAATTACTGGAAAATTGCTATCCGTACCACCGCAGTCGCACTCATCAGCCTATTTATCATCAAAATGATAACCCCGATGATCAACCCGACTCTAAACTACGATCCCGAAATCTTTGCTGTTATAACAGTCCTGTTACTGTTATACTCCCTGACTGAATTTTTCGTAACTTCAGTCCCCGCGGAAATACATGGTACTTATAGACGGATTCCGGTACTCGGAACAACCATCGCCACAAGTTTGGCCGGTATGATTGTCGCGATTTCGCTTGGACGCGATTTCTATTTCATTTTGGCCTTTAACTTCGTACTTTTTGTCGCTTCTCTTTTGTTTATTACTCACATTGTAGTGGCAACAATAAACCACAAACAAAAAGAAATAAATGAAACTACAGAGGCAGGTAGCGACAAAAAAATACAACCCAGCCCTTTGAGTGATCCCGAAGAAGTACAAAGGCTGTTCTATATGTCTTTTATCCATGCTCTTGTCTCCCTCGCACTTTTTTTAATGCTTTCTGCTCTGACTTTTTAAGGTTCTCTGTCTTAATTAGCAAATAAACGACAAATTTTCAAAAAGCTCCCGCTTAAACGGGAGCTATTTTTTTATTTATTATTTTTACGTTTTCGGTTTATCGATTTTCAGGGGCTCAATTTTGCTTTCGCCCTCGGTAATTTTAGTGACGTCCTTATCTATTTTCTTAAACTCCGCGTAAGCATTATTATAATGATTGACCGTCGTCGACATACTTAAGCCTAATTTTTTCATAAACTCGTCATAGCTATTCATGTGCTTACCGAGTTTTTCAATATTAACGCGTATCTCTTTGGCCTTTTCTTCAATTTGCATCGCCTTAAGGCCTTGCAGGACGGTTTGCAGATAAGCCAAGAAAGATGTCGGAGAAACGATGATAACTTTCTTATCCCGGAAAGCGTATTCAATTAAATCACGCGTATTAACTTTGACTGCCCCGACTTTGTTCACAAGTAAATCATAATAAATCGCTTCCGAAGGAATAAACATAAAAGCGAACTCCATTGTTTTTCTTTCCGGCAAAACATATTTAGCGGTTTCATCAATTCGATTTTTCAGGTCCTGTTTAAAAATCGCTTCAAACTTTTCCCGCGATTCGCTATCGGTGGCATTTAAAATACGCTCATAATTTTCCAAAGAAAACTTGGCATCAATCGGAATAACTTTATCTTTTACAAAAACGACAGCGTCAACAATCAAATCCTTGCCGGTTTTTTCGTTCTTGCCCATTTTATATTGCATCTCGTATGATCCGGGCGGCAAAACATTTTTTAAGGTCTCCTCTAAAAAATATTCACCGAGCACACCGCGCTGCTTCGGATTTTTAAGAATATCCTGTAAATTCTGGAGCTGAGCGGAAAAATTTACCACTTGTTTATTTGTTTCATCAAGCTTGGTCAGCTTCTCCGTCACATCGGAAATAAGTTTAGCCGATTGCGCGCTGATATTTTGCACAATTCTGGTCGTCTGGCTAAATTGGTCTTGATTAGTCCGGTGCGTTTCTGATAATTTTTTATCAAGCTCTTGGCGCAGTTCGCTATTTTGGGTTGAGAGATTCGATAATTTTTCTGACTGCTGAATCAGGCGCTCGGCCAAAGAATCTAATTTCGGATCAGAACTCGCCTCCTTACGGCGCAATAATAAAATAATTACGGCGATAACTCCGATAACAAGAACAGCTAATAAAAATAATGACAAATAATTATCCATAAATTTACCCTAATATTATTTTTTCAATAAATCTCTAATTTCACCAAGCAGCTCTTGGTCTTTCGTTAAAGGCGGGGGGGCGACTTCGCCTTTGGCCTCTTCCTTAATCAACTGCTTTTTTAAGCGACCGATAATTTTAACCATGACAAAGATAACCAGCGCGATAATTATAAAATCGAAGACATTTTGCACAAACGCACCGATATTCATGGTTACCCCCGGACGCAGTGCGATTTTCCAAGCGGCAAAATCAACGCCGCCGATGATTAAACCGATGAGCGGCATAACGACATCAGCGACCAGCGAAGAAACAATTTTTCCAAAAGCGCCGCCGATAATGACCGCGACGGCCAAGTCAACAACGTTGCCCTTAACGGCAAACTCCTTAAACTCACGGATGTATCTTTTCATATATTTGTAAGATAATATTATAGCAAAAGACCGGCAGGAAGCCGGCCTTTAATTTTATACCCAAGTAACTCCGGCGACCTTATCGTTTTCTTCTTTAAAGCGCATTATTCTGACTCCCTGTGTATCGCGGCCCAGCACGCTCACCGTCTTAAACGGCGTGCGGATAACCTGTCCGTTTTCCGAAATAATAATAATATCTCTCCCCTCCATACTGTCCGCATTGACCAAGAAGGCATTAGTAATATCGCCCGTCTTAGTCGTTACCTTCGCGGTCTTGATACCGCTGCCGCCGCGGCCCTGAACTTTATAAGAGTTAAGCTCGGTACGCTTGCCAAAGCCGTGGGCCATAATTGTTAATATCTGATAATTTCTTTTTTTCTCTTTGTCGGTTTTTGCAATTCCCATCCCAATAACTAAATCATCGGAATGTAAACGAATACCGTGAACACCAGCGGCACCGCGGCCCATGTCGCGGACATCGGTTTCTTTGAAACGTATCGCCTGGCCTTTGGCAGTTACGAGTTGAATATGGTCGCTACCTGATGTCGGTTTTACCCAAATCAATTTATCGTCATCCTTAATCTTAATCGCAATCAAACCGCTGCGGCGGACATTACTGAAAGCGGCTAACTCGACTTTCTTCACGAGGCCTTTCTCTGTCGCAAAGAATAAATATTTACTAAAGACGGCTTTATCCAAAGGCAGGATTGAAGACACCTGCTCGCCGCCGATCAACTGCAAAAAATTAACGACCGGCGTGCCTTTAGCGACGCGGGAAGCTTGCGGAATTTCATAGACTTTTAATTGGAAGGCTCGGCCCTTAGTCGTGAAAAATAGAATATCGTTATGAGTGAGGGAGGTAAACATGAATTCAACCGTATCCTCTTCCTTGGTCGTCAGTCCCATAACGCCTTTGCCGCCCCGTGCTTGAACCTTAAAAGTATCCGGCTCTAAGCGTTTAATATAGCCATCGCGCGTCATCATCACAACCGTCTCCTCATTCGGCACCAAATCTTCCATGCTAAATTCGCCGACGCCGTGCGGAATAACTTCTGTTCGTCTTTCGTCGCCATATTTATCGGCGAGCACGCGTAGTTCATCTTTTACAATTTTACGAATACGCGCCACTGATTTAAGAATCGCTTCAAGTTCTTTAATAAGTGCCATTTTTTCTTTTAACTCCGCTTCAATCTTTAATTGTTCAAGATTCGCGAGATTCTGCAAGCGCATTTCCAAAATAGCGATCGCCTGGCGCTCCGATAATTTGAATTTCTTAATTAAATTTAATTTGGCGACTTCTTTATCCTTAGAAGCTTTAATCGTTTTAATAACCTCATCGATATGCTTTAGAGCAATCATTAAGCCCTCCAAAATATGCGCTCTATCTTTTGCTTTATTCAAATCAAATTGCGTCCGGCGGCGGATAACTTCCTCACGGTGCTTAATATATTCTTCAAGAATCATCTTTAAGGTCAAAACTTTAGGCTGGATGCCGTCAACGAGCGCCAGCATATTAAGATGGAAAGTCGTCTGTAAAGAAGTGTGTTTATATAAGCTGTTTAAAATTTTCTTCGGATAGGAATCTTTCTTAAGTTCCATAACAATGCGGACGCCGTCTTTATCGGACTCGTCGCGCAAAGCCTTGATCCCTTCTATTTTTTTATCTTTAACTAAATCGGCAATTTTTTCGACGAGATCGGCCTTGTTAACTTGGTAAGGAATTTCGGAAACAATAATTTGAAAACTACCGCCTTTTTGTTCCTCAATGTCCGCCCGGCCACGTAAAACGATACCACCTTTACCGGTCGCATAGGCCGCTAAAATTTCTTTCTTGTCATAAATCATCCCGCCTGTCGGGAAATCAGGACCTTTTACGAACTTCATCAAGTCTTCGATGCTCGCGTCCGGATTTTCAATAAGATGGTCGATCGCGTCAGCCAGTTCTTTTAAATTATGGGGCGGAATATTGGTCGCCATACCGACGGCGATACCCATGGTGCCGTTCAATAATAAATTAGGAAGTTTTGAGGGCAAAACGCGCGGCTCCTTATGGCTGCCATCATAATTCGGTATAAAATCAACGGTATCTTTATCAATATCAAAAAGCATTTCCTCGGAAATAGCGGATAATTTCGCTTCGGTATAACGCATAGCGGCCGCGTTGTCGCCGTCCATGGAACCAAAGTTACCTTGACCGCGGACAAGCGGATAGCGCATCGAAAAATCTTGCGCCATACGTACCATTGAATCATAAACTGCCGAGTCGCCATGAGGATGATATTTACCTAAAACTTCACCGACGACCGTCGCTGATTTTCGAAATTTAACATTCGCGCGTAAACCGATATTCCACATCGCATAAAGAATGCGACGATGAACCGGTTTTAAGCCGTCGCGCACATCGGGCAGAGCACGAGAAACAATAACGCTCATCGCGTATTCCAGATAAGACTTACTCATTTCATCCACTAATGGCTGGTCTTGAATAATGCCGAATTCGGTCTGGCGGCGCGAGTTGGGAATTATTTCCGGTTCTTCTTCGGAATTATTTTCTTTTGGCTCTTTGTCTGTTCTTGGCATAAATAAAAATTAATAGGCTATTTGGGTTATCCCCTCGCATCCGGCCGGAACCACGCAAGGTCGAGCCTCGCCGATTGTCGGCATACAATTTATATAGGGCGGACAATTATTTTTTGTTATCTCTGACGTCGAGCTGGCCACTTTATCAGTGCTGGTAGCGATTACCGGAGTGTTTCCAGTTACCTCGCTGCTACTCGCTGTTTCTATTGTGCTCGAGGCGGCGATTTTATCAGTTTCTTTAATTAAGGCTTCAAGTAAGGAGCTGGAAGCGGTTTTCAAGGCGGCGTCCGTTTCTTTGATTTTATCCAGACTCTTTGTCATTTCCGATACGGTCACGCTAAAATTATTTCTTAGATTCTGCCACTGAGCCGCATCTTGATCGGCGCCGGCGACCGCGTTATCATGAAAAACATTTTTAATATTTAGAATCCAAAAAATTAGGATTAACGCCATGATTGAAATAATCCCAACTTTCATTAAAAATTTTTTCTTAGTCTGGTCTTCCATACAAAAAATCTATTAGCTACTCCTTAATTCCATCCAAATTTATATCGTAAAGTATTTGCTCGCTGATTAAACGATAATTCAATATTTCAGAATCGTTAAACCAAATCGGAATTTCCCGGGCCGCGTCTTCAATCGGGTCGGAGCAATGGACTAAATTGCGTACCGCCCGAGCATCGAGACTCGCGAGTTCATAGGAATCGAGTGTATAGTCGCCGCGAATCGTACCGCCGTCGGAAGTTAGAGGTTCGGTCGAGCCGACAATTTTTTTAATTATACCTACTGCCTGATTTCCTTCCCAAACCATCGGGACAATCGGTCCGCAACTCATAAATTTAACTAAGGCGCGAATAATATCCTTGCCATATTCGAGAGCCTCTTTTTCAATCGGCATTCCCATGGACGTACGTTCTTCAATCGTACGCGTTCCTTTTTTCAAGAACCAAGCGTCATCTTTTTTATAATGATCCCAAAGTTGTTCTTCGGTCGCATTAACCATTTTCATGGCCACCAATTTCAAACCGGTGTTTTCAATCCGTTTAATTAACTCACCGACCAAGCCTCTTTGGACCGTATCGGGTTTAAGAATAACAAAAGTTCTTTCCTTTTTAGGGTTGTTCATAATTTTAAATACTTAATATAACCAGTTCCATATCTTCACTCGGAAGATCTTTCTTGGAAATTTTTAATTTTTCTTCGTAGGATGGAGTTAGCCCCAACTCTTTAATAAACTTATCAATCGAGTCCAACTCAATCTTTGAATCTTTAGTTTTATAATGCATCGGGATAACGATGCGCGGTTCAATCTGCGAAATTACCTCAACCGCTTTTTTGGCGTCGAGCGTATAAGTTCCGCCGACCGGGATTAACAAAACGTCCGTACCGATTAATTTTTCAATTTGGGCATTATCCAAAACGTCGCCGAGATCGCCGAGGTGGGCTACGGAAATATCGTCAATTTCAATCCGATACATAATATTACCACCAAGTTCCGCACCTTTTTTATCATCATGATAAGAATCGATTCCTTCGATAAGGACGCCTTTAAAATCATATTCGCCGGCGCAATTAATCATAAAGGGTGTACCGCGTAGCGCCGCAACGTTATTATGGTCGGGTAAATCATGCGAGACAGTAACTATGTCCGCCTCGAAATTCGGGACCTTTAATCCGACCTCTTTATTAAACGGATCGGTCACAACCGTCACGCCGTCGGGCCCGCTTTTATCCTGTATTTTGAAGCACGAATGCCCCTGCCAAGTGATAATCATATTTCTTTTACAATAAAAATAGCTGTCTAAGCTTACTTTTAGTATAGCAAAGCGAGGGTCCTTGGTCAACCGAAAATAAGCTGATAAATAATAAAAAAGGCTTCCTTTGTAGAAGCCTTTATGAGCTAATTTAAGTAATTTTCTATTGCTTAATTACTTTTTTGTTAACGATGTCTGATTCGCGGAAGAACAATGGTTTATCGTGTTTTGTCACGATAACCTCAATATCGGCTTGATACTTTAAGCCATCAGAACCGACAAATTGAATGGACAGCGAGTTAAATCCTTCGGAGAGTTGGGCTTTTTTAGTGTAGTCACCAGTCCGTAAAGCTTGTCCCTTCCATGGTCCAGCGGAAAATGTAAACTTATATGGAATAAGTGACTTCGCCAAAGTTTCGATTGGCTCGCCTTTCAGTTCCATTAGGTTCTCGTTTTTTAGGACCAACGTTGTTTGTCCCTCAACAATGATTCCAGAGTAAACTGATTGGCGATATTTACGCCCCTTAGCCATATCTTCGCCTTCCTTTACTACATCATGCTTGAAAGTAATTTCAATCTGACCAGTTTCAACGGTATATTGTCGCATACTGGTTTGATTTGGAGCTAGCGCCGTGCCAACAAATGGACTATCAAGGGCTACGACTTTATAGTCGCTGCTATCGATCAAAACCAATGTGGTTGTGGGGTTAGATGAACTGCCTGTGTAAGATTTACTTTTTGGCATAATACCGATTTCCGTGGTCTTTGCTAAAGCCTGTTTCTGACCAGATTGGTCAGCTTTGGTAATTTCAAACCCGCCTTTATTAATACTTTTTTCTATTAAGCCGGCTGATTTCTCAGTTGAGCCTTCATAATAGAACAGGTAAAATTTGAAGACTCCTGAAGATGGCGCAAAACTTGCGGTAAGTGTTCTGTGCGGTGGAATCATCAGCTCAGCGCCTTTGTCGACTGGTTTAATCGTTATCATTCCAGAAGTACTGTTGGTAACTTTCGCTTGAGCGAAGGAAATGGTTGGTGCCAGCATGGCGGCAACTAAAATCAGAATTAGTTTTTTCATGGTGTCTTTTTTTGATTGTTATTTTTTTGTTATTTTTAATGTTCAATATCTTTTTATCAAAGCTACTATATATAAGATATACTCCCAGCTTTGATTAATTATCTTATCATAATTGAATATATCTGTCAATACCAGTCCGAGTCCTAAAACATGGCCAATAATCGCGATTATTTCACTTTACTATTCATTTATTTTTACTGTGCCTATTTGATCAGTTCGTTTGAATTTAAAACCCATATTACTTAGTCTTTCGATTATTTCCTGACTGGGATGCCCGAAACGATTTAGTGCACCGACAGAGATAACAATTAAGCGCGGATTCACCGCTCGTAAAAACTCTGCGCTATTAGCGGTTTTAGAACCGTGATGGGCCGCTTTGAAAAAATCTCCTGACCAATCTTTTCCTGTTTTAATTAGGGCCGCTTCGACAGCCGCGTTATCATCACCGGTAAACAGGGCTTTAAACGACGAGCAATTTAATTTAGCCACCAAGGAATTATTAGCGTCTTTATTAATGTACAAACTATAAGGATTTAATAAGAAGAAAGAACAGCCTGATCCTAAGTTCAAATTTGCTTGGGACGGCAGGGCCAATATTTTAATATGCTTAGCCTCCGCCATTTTTAGAAGCGCGTCCATAAGTTCTGACGACTCCGCTCCCCTCATATATATAATCTCGCCAATTTGATAACGGCGAATTACCTCGAACAAACCACTAATATGATCATCATGAAAATGGCTAATAAATACATAATCAATCCGGCGCTTAAAATATGGTAGATTTTCCCCAAGGCGTTTTAAGACTATATTATCCGGTCCACCATCAATTAATACTGTTTTTCCCCCGACTTTAATCAAACTGGAATCGCCCTGACCAACGTCAAAAAAATCAATTTCTGGCTTACCTTGGCCCAAATTTCGCATAAGTCCGAGTAATACCAGGGTTAAAGCCAGGACCGCCGAAAAAGCCATAAATTTTCTCTTTTTTCTTAACATAATATTTTACTTAATATTAGCTAATTATTATTCTAAACAATTATACTATATATAAGATGAAGGAAATCTAAACATCCTTGACACAATTAATTAAATGTGATATATTTAAGAGTCAAGACCTTTAATAATTTAAAATAAACAAAAAAAACTAACCTAAAAAACGGAGGACAAAACCATGAACACAGAACTGGATGTAATCGAAGCAAACATCGACACCGAAATCGCCGAAGAAAATGAAATAAACTCGATTCCCGATTGGGAAGAAACCATGGACATAATCGAGGTTGCCGAAGAAGCCGCCGAGAATTGGGCAAAAGAAATCAACAGAAAAAGAAAGGAGGAGGGCAAACCCGAAATAGCAATTCCTTTTTCCCGCTCTTATTCGGAGGAGCTGATCTCACAGGAAAATGTCAAAATATCGTTACCTTCTTCTGGTGCAAAATTTCTAAGCCCGATTTCAGGGCATCAAATTATTGCCTTCCAGAGTGAAAGCCTCGACGGACTAACACATCTCGAAATACCGGCTCATTACCAAAATGGCGACATGACTACCAGAAACGCTAATGGCTCTTTGCGACCGACTGTCGCTCGCCATTTCTTTATTGGGCCCGAATATTTCGGATCATTCATTATTGCCAAAGTGACCATTACAAAAAAAACGGAAATCCTGAGTGGCAGGCAGATGTTAAATATCAACATCGACCCTGTAAGAAAATCTGGGAAAGTGGCCGTTTTAAGAAACAACTACTTGCGCAAGGGTGAAGACATACCGATGGTAAAAAAACCTGACGGGACCGAAGAGCCTGCTCAAATCGCAATCGCCGACTATGAATTAAAACTCGGCGTTACCAAAAATGGAAGCCAATTCGAAGTAGCAATTCCCGAATCGGAAAAATTCGTCCGCTTCGAACCAATCAACCCCCTGCGCATAATCGTCTAAACGCAGTTAAATTTAAAACTTGTTCTTTCTCGCTTGTTCTTTCTCGTAAAACTCGGGACCAATTACTTTGTAGTTGGTCCTTTTTCTATACATCAATTAAAGTCTATACAAAAAGCGCTCTGATTCCGCAGACCGCTTTTTGTATAATTTTTAAATCAATAAAATTTACTAATAAATAATTAATAAACTTTAAATAATTTATTTTTTCTTCTTAGTCGCTTTTTTTGCCTTTTTTACAACCTTCTTAACGGCTTTTTTAGCAACTTTTTTAACCGCTTTTTTCGCCACCTTCTTTACCGGTTTCTTGGCGACTTTTTTAACGGCTTTTTTTGCAGTTTTCTTTTTCATAATCTCACCCCCTTTCTTAAATAAATTAATTTTTTTATCTCAAAAAAATTTTTTATAAATATTTTTTATCTTCTTCATTTATTATACATCTATTAATTATATCCCGCAATACTTTTTTGCGATTTTTTTCATTTTTTGATTTTATCAAAAAAAATTCCTCTGTCGATTCCATGACTAAGGAATTTTTTCGTTTTATTTTTATTTATTTCACACTTCAATCAAGATTTAAATTTTAGCGCGGAAAAATTTTTCGAGTTCCGATATTTTTATTCTCTCTTGTTTCATCGTATCGCGATCGCGCACCGTCACTTCCATATTTTCTAAACTTTCAAAATCAATCGTCACGCAATAAGGTGTACCAATTTCGTCCTGGCGGCGGTAGCGCTTACCAATATTGCCGTTATCATCGAATTCACAGCGCCAATTTTGTTTCAGCGCATCAAAAACCTCCTGGGCTTTTGCCACCAATTCCGGCTTATTCTTTAAAAGAGGAAAAACCGCGATTTTAATCGGCGCTAATTTCGGCGGGAGTGCCAAAACAACGCGCATTTCTTCTCCCAGATTTTCCTCGCGGTAAAATTCCGTTAAAACAGCCAGGAAAGTACGGCCCACCCCGGCTGACGTTTCAACGACATGAGGAATAAACTTCTCGTTGGTCATAGGGTCAAGATAAGAAAGATCCTTGCCCGAGGCTTTACTATGCACGCTTAAGTCATGATCGCCGCGAACATGCAAACCTTCAAGTTCCTTAAAGCCGAAGGGAAAATTATACTCGATATCGTAAGCTTCTTTTGCGTAGAAAACTAAGTTCTCATGCTTATGCCACTTTAAATTCTCCGGCTTTATGCCTAAATCAAGATAAAATTGCCAGCGCGCTTCCCGCCACTCATTATAATATTTCATTTCGTCCTCTGCTTTAACGAAATACTGCATTTCCATCTGCTCAAATTCACGGGTCCGAAAAATAAATTGGCGGGCCGTTATTTCATTTCGGAAAGCTTTACCGATTTGCGCAATTCCGAAAGGAATGCGCACGCGCGCGGAGTCCAGAACATTTTTATAATTTACATAAATACCCTGGCAGGTTTCCCCGCGCAAATAAGTCGGATCTTTCGTCCAGTCGCTCGTAAAATTTCCTAAATTAGATTGCACAAGTAAATTAAACTTCTTGCCGGGCGTAAAATTTTTCTCGCCGCAATTCGGACACTTGATTTTATCTTTATTTTTTTCAAAAATTTCGTTGATTTCATCTTCACTCATTTTTTCATCAGCAAAAATACCCGCGTCTTCAAGCAAAGAATCCAGGCGCAGACGGCTATGGCATTTTTTGCACTCCGTGAGCGGATCAGAAAAACCTTTCACGTGACCCGACGCTTCCCAGATTTTCGGACTCATAAAAATCGCCGAATCAAGACCGACAATGTCAGCCCGTAGCTGTGTCATTGTTTTCCACCACTCCTTCTTAATGTTATTCGCTAATTCAACGCCGTAGGGACCGAAATCATAAACAGCCGTGAAGCCGTCATAAATCTCCGACGAAGGAAAAACAAAGCCACGGCGCTTACAGAGCGAAACAATTTTTTCCAGTGAATTATCCATTTCCTTTTTTTTCATATAATTATCTTTAAATCTTCTAATTATTTTTACATTTCCTCAATCACATTTAAGCCCAGGATATTAAAACCATTATAGAGAATTTGGGCGACGGCTTTAATGAGAGCTAAACGGGCACGGCGTAATTTTGGCTCCGCCTTTAAAATATTGGTGCTATGATAATAATCATTAAATAATTGTACCAGCTCAAATAAATACTTGGTTATTTCACTGGGATTATATTTGCTCCCCGCTACCTTGATAAGCTCCGGGTAGCGCGCCAATTTTACCAAGAGTTCTTTTTCCTTAAGCTCCCCAAGCAGACGGTAATTAATCCCGGCGGCAAACAAGCTTAGCTTTTCTTTACGAACGATACTTTTGAGGCGGGCATACCCATACTGTAGATAACAAGCGGTATAACCGTCAAAGCGCGAGGCTTCATCAATATTAAAGGTAATAATCTTATCGGCGCTTACTTTTAACATTTCAAACTTAATAGTCGAGATCGTTAGGTTCCAAGCCACTTGGCGTACGCGGTCGCCCGTCCAGTCGGCGTGGCGTTTTTTTGTTTCGGCGAATAATTTCTCGAAAATCTTGGCGTTTAGCTCTTCATAGGTAATAACATTGCCGGTGCGCGAAGACATCATGCCGTCCGGCAAGGTCACAAAATCATAACCCAAATGAGTTATTTTTTGTTTATAGCCGATAAGCTCAAAAATTTTAGCCAGTTGCTGAAAATATAAACCTTGGCGGATATCGACCACATATATAGACTCCTCGGCATTATATTTTTTAAACTTAGCCTGCGCTAAGGCCAAATCGGCTACCGGGTAAAGAGCGGTGCCGTCGGTTCTAATCACCGGAAGAACTCCCAGGCCGGCTGGTTCGAGATTGGCAATAATTGCGCCTTCGCTTTTTACAAGCAACCCGGACTTTATTAGCTCGGACACGAGCTTTAGCCCCGCGTCAATATATTCACTTTCATAAAAAATATGACTGAACTTTATACCCAAATCATGATAAATCGAAGCAAAATACTTTATACTCCAAGTTCTGGTTTCCAGCCATAAATCATAATAAGACCCGGCTCGGCTTTCAATTTGCTTCATTATTTGGGCGACTTCTGCTTTAAGCTCGGGTTGGGCCACTAAAATCTGAGCCGCTTCGGTATAGCATTTTCCGAGCAAATAACCCTTATCCTCCAGGCTATCACTATATTTTTTATTTCTTTGCCAATTCCAAATCGTCTTAGCGGTATGAATACCAAAATCATTAATATAGGAAACCGGGATAGAGATATAACCATTGGCGGTAAGCAAGCGGTTCATGGCGTCGCCATAAGCGATATTGCGCAAATGACCGACATGATACTCCTTGTGAGTATTGCCATTAGAATATTCGATCATCACGCGCTTATTCTTACCGAGATGATTGAAGCCATATTTATTTTTACCGCGTTTAATGTTGCCAATTAATCTGGTCGCCAGATATTCTTGATTAATATAAAAGTTAAGATAAGGGCCGACCGCTTTGATCTCGGAAAAATATTTCTGCAGTTTTTTTTGGCTGCTTAAACTTTCGGCGAGGGCAAGCGCCGTTTCCACCGGATTTTTCCCCCGCTCTTTAGCCAACTCGAAACAAGCCAAGCTTAAATCCCCCAACTCGCTATTAGGCGGGTAAGAAAAATTAGCCACTTTCAGCTTTAATTCCTGGGCTATTTGTTGTTTTAAATTATCCAAAACGCTTAACATAGAAATATTCTTAAAATTCCGTTCTGCTAACTCCGGATTATTTGGTATTAATTATTGAATTATGTTATAATAATATCAGACTTTCTTAAGTTTTTCAATTAATTTTAAACAAATATGTTCTCGTATCGATCTATTTTAAAACAAGCTTGGTTTATCGCCTGGAAAAATAAACACCTCTGGTTTTTTGGCCTTTTTGCCTCGCTGGCGGTCGCCGGCGGATCAATGGAATATCAATTCATGACTCAGAGCACTTCGCAAGGCTTGATTAACGGTTCTTACGGGATTTTAAACAAACTCCTGGCTTTAAGCGATTTATTCCAACAAATCGGTCTCGGCCTTGTAACCTTATTTCATCAAGACTTCTTTACTATTCTCAATACGATAACGATTACCCTGCTTACACTTACGATTATCTGCCTGTTTATCTGGTTAGCTATTAGCTCGCAGGCGGCCCTGGTCGACAGCATTAAAAAATTAATGTCACCCAAGAAAAAAGCGGATAGTCTTAGCATCCGCAGCGGCCTAACGGCGGGTAGCCAGCATTTCTGGTCGGTTTTAGGCTTAAATATTTTTATTAAAGTTTTAATCGGTTTCGCTTTTTTTATTGTTAGCTTGCCCCTACTTTTCTTGGCCCTCAGCGATCAACCATCATTTATTATCGCTTATACTATTTTATTCGTTATTTTTGTACCGATTGCCGTTTCTCTGTCTTTAATCATTAAGTATGCCATTTCCTGCCGTGTTTTAGAAAATAAATCAGTCGTCGCCTCGCTGACTTACGCTTGGCACTTATTCAAGAAAAATTGGCTTATCAGCTTAGAAGTTGCTTTACTGCTTTTTATTGTGAGCTTCTTAGCGAGCGCCCTCCTACTTATCATCATTGGCGTCTTCTTCTTTCCGCTTCTTTGGTTCAGCTTGGCATTTTCACTCGGCGGCATGACCGTAATAATAATCCTTCTTGCTTTAATTTTGGCCGCTTTATTCGGTTCTCTATTTACTACCTTCCAGGTAAGCGCTTGGACCGATTTATATTTGCAATTAAAAGCCAACAAGGGCAAAGCTAAATTAGAAAGAGTTTTCCAAAAAAAATAAAATATGGGCGATTTAAGCACAATCGAAAATTTGATTAATCCGACCGATGACGAGGAAAGCGTCACCGGTCGTTTTGCTAAAAAGCAGACGGAAATCAAACTTAAAGAAATAGAAAAACAAACCGAAGAGCGCGCTCAGGCGCAAGGCTTATCATACGTTAATTTATTTAGCTTTCCGATTAGCCCCGAGGCTCTAACCTTAATTCAAGAAGAAAGAGCGCGAGAACTAAACCTGGTTTGTTTCTTCTACGACGGTAAAAATATTCGCTTAGCCTGTCTTGAGTCGACGCCCGAAATATTAAACGAGCTCGCTCTCTTAGACGAACAATATTTTGCCCAGGGACGGCTTTATTTGGTTTCGCAAAATAGTTTAAACTACGCTTTTGAGGCCTACAAAGGTATCCCCAAGGTAAAACGTTACGAAAGCGGCGTTGAAATAAGCGAAGATAGCCTCGAGAAATTTAAGAATGAAATTTCTAACTATAAAAACCTAAACGATAAAATTAGCGACGTCAATATTTCCGACGTTATTACCCTAATGCTTGCGACCGCCCTCAAGGTCGGTGCCAGCGATATCCATATTGAAGCGGAAGAAAACGGAGTCGCCATTAGAATTAGAATCGACGGCGTTTTGCAGGAAGCGGCCATGGTTAACCGCGATAAATGGAAAAAAATTATTTCCCGCTTAAAGATATTGGCCCGCGTAAAAATTAATATCGAGAATAAACCACAAGACGGACGCTATACTATTTATTTAAAAAATAAAAAAATTGATGTTCGCTGTTCCTTCTTACCGACTGCGTATGGCGAAAGCGTCGTGATGCGACTACTAGATTCGACCGAAGCGCTCATGAGCCTGGAAAACCTGGGGATACGGCCAGAAATAATGCCGCTCTTAACCAAAGAAATATCGAAGCCCAACGGCTTAATTCTGACGACCGGCCCGACCGGAAGCGGTAAAACAACCACTCTTTACTCGATTATCAATAAATTAAATCTCCCGGGCACTAAAATTATTACCCTGGAAGATCCGATTGAATATCAATTAAAAGGCATAAACCAAAGCCAAGTCGAAACCAAGCGCGGTTATACTTTTTCCGACGGTCTGCGTTCGGTTCTGCGCCAAGACCCAAATATTGTCATGGTCGGGGAAATCCGTGATTTAGAAACAGCGGAAATATCTGTCCAAGCATCACTGACCGGCCATTTGGTTTTATCAACCCTTCATACTAATGATGCGGCCGGCGTTATTCCGCGCTTAGTCGATATCGGCGTAAAACCTTATTTTCTTGTCCCCTCAATCAATGCGGTCATCGGCCAGCGCCTTTTGCGTAAACTCTGTCCGCACTGCCGCGTTGAACATGAATTAAATGTAAGCGAATTAGAACAGGTTAATAAAATCTTAGCGGTGGTTTCACCCAAAGCCGGCCTTAACATACCGGCCAAACTACCGCGCGTTTATCAGGCCGGACCGGGCTGTGCGGAGTGCAACTTTATCGGCTATAAAGGCCGCCTCGGTATTTATGAAATTTTTACGATGAGCGATAACTTGAAGCAATTAACGATTGACAACGCCCCATCATTTAAAATTCTACAACAAGCGATTGAAAACGGCATGGTAACAATGTTGCAAGACGGTGTTCTTAAAGTTCTCGAGGGTATTACTTCCCTCGACGAAGTTTATCGCGTTGTCGGAAACTTTGATTATATCGACGAGCTTTATGATATCGTAATTTCACAAACCATCGGCCGCGGCGTTAAAATTTCGGCGGCTGAATATGATAAGGCGGTCGCTCTCGGTCAAAACATCGAAGATATCGCCGCGCGCGTTAAAGAAATACCGACCTCAGAACTAGTTAACCTGGTGATGGCTCTCGCCGTCGTGAGTGATGCCGGCGATATTCATATTGAACCGACGGAAACTGACGTCCATATCCGCTTCCGTATTGACGGTGTTTTACATGATGTTCTAAAATTACCAAAAACAAGCTATCTACCCTTGTTATCTGAAATAAAAATTCTCGCCGGCGAGGCAACCAATATTAAACGCGCGACTTTCGATGGCCGCTTCAGCGTTTATCTGCCTGATCGCAAACTTGATTGCCGCCTTTCGATTATTGCCGGCGGTTACGGTGAAACGATTGTTATCCGCTTGCTGGCGACCAATGCCGTTAACTTAAGCATGGATAAACTTGGTATCACCTCAGTCGCTTTTGATTCGCTCCAAGCCGCCATGAAAAAAACTCGGGGTATTATTATCACCACCGGTCCAACCGGCAGCGGCAAAACCACGACTCTTTACAGTATTTTGAATAAATTAAATAAGCCTGACGTTAAAATTATTACCGTCGAGGACCCGATTGAATACCAGCTGCCCGGTGTTATGCAAACGCAAATCGATGAAGCCGGCGGTTATACTTTCGCTTCCGCCATGCGCTCACTCCTGCGCCAAAATCCTAATATTATGATGATTGGCGAAATCCGCGATACCGAAACCGCCAAGATTGCCATGGAAGCATCACTCACCGGCCACTTAGTTTTATCGACTATCCACGCTAATAGCGCCGCCGGCGCCATTTCCCGCTTTGCCGGGCTCGGACTTGATCGTCAGACTTTAGCCAATGCGATTGAATTTACCATCGGCCAGCGCTTAGTGCGCCGTCTCTGCCCATTCTGCAAGAAAGAAACAGAACTCTCGGCCGAAGACTTAAAACGGGTTCAAGAAGTTCTGGGACAAATCAATAATCCCGGCGTAAAAATTCCGGAGAAATTAACTTTCTATCATGGCGTCGGTTGCGAAAAATGCAGCCAGATCGGCTATAAGGGCCGCCTGGGCTTATACGAAACAATTACCATGACCCCAGAAATTCAAAAATTAATTCAATCCGATAACGTTACCGATTTTGACATCGAAACCGCCGCAATTAAAAACGGGACGGTGACGATGCTCCAGGACGGGATATTAAAGGCTCTCGCCGGCGAGACCAGTATCGAAGAAGTCTTTAGAGTAATATAAAAATCTACTATGATTAACGACAAATTTCTTGAACAATTAAAAAATGATTACCGCGGAAACGAATCAGCCAGACGCCAAATAATTAGCGGCGCCAATAATATTCTTTTCGAAGCCAAAAAAACTATTTTTGCCCTGCAACGCCAGGACTTTAAAGCGGCCGAAACTAAAATCGACGATATTGAAAAGGCTTTAAAAAATTTAGAAAGCCGCTTTGGCTTTGAACGCTTGCATCGCGAAGGCGCTTATAAGGCGGCAGCGGAAGAATACTTAGAAGGAAAAACTTTATATCTGGCAGTAAAAAATAAAAAGATTGAAGCGGTTAAAGGCATCAAACTTGATTATGAATCCTATCTTGGCGGCATCTGCGATATGATCGGCGAACTTGTCCGCTACGCGACTAACCAAGCGGCCGGCGGTAAATTTTCGGAGGTAGCAAAAACCAAAAAAATGGCCGAAGATATTATGGGCCAATTGATTGATTTCGATATGACGGGTTATCTGCGTACTAAGTACGACCAGGCGCGCGGCCACTTACGGAAGCTCGAACAAATGGCCTATGAAATTAAGTTGCGCGGTAAAAAATAAAATATGCTGGTTGCGATTATTTCCGATATTCACGATAATTTAGTTACGCTAAAGACCTGTCTTGATTGGTGCTTGAAAAAAGAAATTCAAAAACTTATTATCTGCGGCGATATCACTACCCTTGAAACAATTACTTATCTCACCCGTGCTTTTACGGGTGAGATTTTTGTTGTCGCCGGCAATGCCGAAATTTACGAAGAAGAAAAATTAACCAAATTTAAAAATCTTAAATACTTTGGCGCCATTGGCGTTTTTAGTATCGCCGAGGTAAACATCGGCCTTTGCCACGAACCTGTAAAAATAAAAAAAGTCCAAGCGGCGGCCACTGCGCCCTTGGACTTTATATTTTATGGCCACAGCCATAAACCCTGGATCGAAAAAGAAAATGGAACTTATATCGTTAATCCCGGCAATCTGGCCGGAGACATTAACCCGGCGACCTTCGCCGTTTTAGACACAACTGATAAAAGAATCAGTTTGAAAATTTTAAGCCAATTATAATAACTTCTTTAAATACTGACCGGTAAAGCTTTTGGCAACTTTTGCCACTTCCGGTGGGGTTCCGGCTGCCACGAGCGTTCCCCCGGCTTCACCGCCGTCCGGACCAAGGTCAATAACCCAATCAACCGATTTAATGACATCTAAATTATGTTCAATAATTAAAACGGTATTTCCTTGATCAACCAGCATATTCAAAACTTTAAGCAAGCGATCAATATCCGCAAAATGCAAACCGGTCGTCGGTTCGTCTAAAATATACAAGGTCTTACCAGTTGCCCGGCGTGATAATTCGGTCGCCAATTTTATTCTTTGCGCCTCGCCTCCCGAGAATGTCGTCGCGCTTTGCCCCAATTTTATATAACCCAGGCCGACTTCGTCCAGGGTTTTTAATTTTTGGCTAATGGCGGAATGATCTTTAAAAAACTCGCGCGCCTCGCCGACGGTCATTTCCAAAACCTCGGAAATATTCTTACCGCGATAAAGAACTTCTAAAATCTTTGGTTTGAATTTTTTCCCGCCGCAAACATCGCAAGTTAAATAGACGTCCGATAAAAATTGCATCTCAACTTTAATGACACCATCGCCCGCACAATTCTCGCAGCGTCCGCCAGAGACATTAAAAGAAAAGTGACCGGCGCTTAAGCCTTTAACGCGCGCTTCCGGTAGTTCCGCAAATAAGTCACGAATATAAGTAAATAGGCCGGTATAGGTCGCCGGATTAGAACGCGGGGTGCGGCCAATCGGCGACTGATCGATATCAATAACCTTATCAATAAATTCCAAGCCGGTCAGTTCTTTATGGGCTCCCGGTTCAGTTTTCGCACGATAAAATTTCTTGGTGAGCGCGTTCGCCAGAATATCGCTCATTAAAGTAGATTTACCTGAACCGGAAACACCGGTAATCGCCACTAATTTGGCCAAAGGAATTTCGACATTAATATTTTTTAAGTTGTGTTCCGTCGCACCGATGATTTTTATCGCTTTGCCGCTCCCGGCTCGAAATTTAAGCGGTGCTTTAATTTGCTTTTTACCAGACAAATAAGCGCCGGTCAAAGAAGCAGCACAATTTTTTATATCCTCCGGTAAGCCGGAGAATAAAACCTGACCGCCATCGTCACCCGCGCCCGGTCCAATATCGATGAGCCAATCGGCCGTCAGCATCGTTGAGGCGTCATGCTCCACAACTATTACGGTATTACCGTTATCGCGCAAGCTCTTTAAAGTTTCAATTAATTTATCATTATCGCGCTGATGTAAACCGATTGAGGGTTCATCGAGTACATATAAAACACCACTCAGGGTCGATCCGACCTGAGAAGCTAATCTTATTCTTTGCGCTTCGCCGCCAGACAGGGTTGAGGCCGAGCGGCTAAGAGTTAAATAATCAAGTCCGACATTGGATAGTAAATCCAAGTTTTTTGCCATTTCTTTGACAATCGGCTCAACTACCTTTGTTTGCCCGTTTAGATTAAGGCCATTTTTTAACCAGGTGCCGAAAAGAGGGCGCAAATCTTTAATGCTTTTATTCGTGATATCCAAAATCGAACGGCCATCAACTTTAACCGCGAGGGCTTCCGGTTTAAGGCGCGCGCCGCGGCAAGCGGGACACAAGGAAACGCGCATGACTTTTTCTATTTCCTGTTTAACGAAACCCGATTTTGTCTCAGTATATTTTTCTTCAAGATTTTTGAGAAGTCCCGGGAACTGAGCGTCGCCATATAAAATAAATTTTTTGTCTTCCGGGCGAATATCTTTAATGGCCGGGCGCAAACTAAAATTATGGCGGGCGGCTAACTCATTTAAGTCCGTGAATAAACCATTGCCGCTTAAATTGGCATGAGACAAAGGTTTAATGGCTCCCTCAAGAATACTTAAATTATTATTAAAAACTAATTCCGGGTCGATTTCCGCTTTCGTGCCCAAACCGCCACAGGTCGCACAAGCGCCGTGTCCGGAATTAAAAGAAAAATCACGCGGCTCTAAATCGGTTCGGCGATAATCGCATTCCGGGCAGAAAAAAAATCTTTCCATTTTTGCCGATTTGATTTCACGGCCGCGGATTGTCTTAGTGCTCTTCTTTTCTTCCGCGATTTTCTTCATCTTAACTTCGCAATGCGGACAATAAGGCTGACCGGCCTTAGCAAAGAGCAAACGCAAATAATCATAGATTTCCGTGACCGTACCGACAGTCGAGCGCGGATTGTGGCCGACTGTCCGCTGGTCGATAGAAATCGCCGGCGATAAGCCCTCAATCAAATCGACGTCCGGCTTATCCATCAAACCGACGAATTGGCGAGCATACGAAGATAAGGATTCGACATAACGTCTTTGCCCTTCCGCATAAATCGTATCAAAGGCCAGGGAAGATTTTCCTGACCCGGACAAGCCGGTTATCACTACCAATTTATCGCGCGGTATATCTAAGTCAATGTTTTTTAAATTATTTGTTCTGGCGCCTTTAATCTTGATGAAATTGCCGACCATGGGAATAAAAATTAAAAATTAATTAGGTTTATTATAGCCGAAAACAACAAAAAAGACAAGACTGGTCCGAGTCGGTCTTGTCCCTCAAGCTAAATTCTCTTAAATAGCTAAAAAATTGGGTAAAAGAGCTTAAAAAAGCCGATTAAAATTCGGTCGTACCATTTAATTTTTTTGTCCGCCGAATTAAAGAATATTGATTCTTGGCGCCAATGCGTGAAAACATTTTTTAAATCATTAACCAAATCCTTCTGCCGAAAAAATACGCCGGCCTCCATATTGAGATTAAAGGAAAGCACATCCATATTCTGCGAGCCGATTAAGCCCTCTTCGTCGTCAATCAGCATAATCTTAGCATGGTTCATAGCGGGCATTAAATAGAACTTTACCCCGAGCGCGCCCAAGCGGCAGGAATTCAAATAGTTAATTTTATTGAGCGGCTTAATATCGGTATCGTTGGGAATAATTATTTCCACGTTCACGCCACGGCGGCAAGCATCGTCTAAAATTACCAAGAGCCAGCGCGGTGGCAGAAGATAGGGAGTCACGATCTTAATCGACGTCTTGGCCGCGCCAATGCGTTCTTTATAATAATTATTCAGGTCATAAAGCCGGCTAGAACCAACAATGCTATCCGTAATCCAAGCTTTGATTTTTTTGACAAGCGGTAGGCGGCTATATTTTAAAATCGCCTCTTTCTTTCCGCCCATAATCTGATAGGAATAAGCAAAAGATTTAAGCATGGGCATAATTATTTTCCCCTCCAATTTAATTTGCAGGTCATGCCAATGGCGAATCTTTTCCTTAATATTTACTCCGCCGATAAACGCCACTTTTTTATCGACAATCAAAATTTTTCGGTGCGTATGCCTGAGCCAATGAGAAAAAAAGATAAATTCAACGCCGGCTGCTTTAAGCGCCGCGACCGCGGTGCCATGAAGTGAAGCGCTCCCGTATGAGTCGGCAATCACTACCACTTCTACTCCCGCTTTCGCCTTATCCTCAAGTAAACCTAAAAAATTATGCGTGGCTTGAGTATCATCCAAAAAAATATACATCTCCATGTAGATAGACTTCTCGGCGCGCGCCATAGTTTTGAACATGCCGTCCCAAGCTTTTTGCGAAGTTGTATAAAGTTTATATTTCATTTTATTTTAAGAGAGCTTTTATTTGGGGAATCATTTTATCAGTCGCTTTTTCCCCGACCCTTATCATTTTATCCGCGATCTCCCTGGTAAAATACTTGGCAATGCTTCCCTCTTTAATATACTTAGAGGTATCCGGTTCAATCGCGATGTCGACAGACCTGATGGCGATATTAGAAAGGTTATGCATGACAATGCGCGTACTTCTTAAAACAACGTTCGGCATCGTAAATTTTTTTTGGATGAATTCATTTTTATTGTAGAGGTTAACGCCAATAATAATATCGGCCCCCATTTTTTTCAGCAAATCACCCGGTACCGGATTGCTTAAACCACCATCAACCAATAATTTATTTTTATAACTTACCGGTTTAAAAACGAGCGGGACCGAAGTGCTGGCCCGGACCGCCCGGGCGACGTCGCCCGTCGTAAAAACATAAGGCTGGCCGGTAATTAAATCGGTTGCGACTATTTGTAACGGAATTTTGAGGGCCGAAAAATTATGATGGCGCAAACTCTGTTCGAGATAAGTCATAAATCTCTGACCCCCGATAAAGCCACCCGTCCAACTTAAATCAAAAAGCAGCGGCAAATTATCTTTCGGTTTAGCCACCAAATCTTGCTCCAATTTATTTACATCTTTAAATATCGCGTAATAGGCCGCTACCCAGGCCCCAATACTGGACCCACTCAAATAATCAATCGGAATATTATGTTTCTGGAGCGAACGTATTACGCCGATATGCGCAAAGCCGCGAAAAGCGCCGGACCCCAGCGCCAAGCCGATAGTTTTTCTTTTTTGTATTTTATTTGCCATAAAAACTTATTTATTCCTCAATTATAGCACCAAATTTATGATTATAATACTCAACTCATTGGCCCGCCGGCCATTGCCCTTAATCGTAATATCACTTTAATTTCAAATATTGACAGGACGGGCTTTTCTCTATAGAATAAGATTAAATCTAAGTCCTTAGATTTTTATTTTGAAAAAACATGGTCCCTTCGTCTAGTGGTTAGGACGTCAGGTTTTCATCCTGTTAACAGGGGTTCGATTCCCCTAGGGACTACGTAATAAAAATACTACAACTATGTTGTAGTATTTTTATTACACCGCCGTAGGCGGGGGAATCGAACAGGTCAGAAGCGAGCTTAGCCTGCGGCCAGCGGGACGCAGGCGTAGCGAGCGTCGGACGAAGCTCCGGGGGAGCTTCGGACGCTGACCGCGACAACGAACGAGCGGACTGGTCCGCGAGTGAGGCGAGGAGACTAAAAAAGAGTCGCGAGGCTAAATTCCCATAGGGACTACGTAAATAATTATTTCAAAATCACATTAAATAAATATCCGATGATAATTATTCCGACTCCAACTACTGAAGCAAAAATAATAATCAATTTAGTCTTCATGACTTTTTTCAAAATCATAAATTCCGGCAAAGACAAAGCTGTGACCGACATCATAAAGGCCAGAGTCGTGCCCATGGCCACGCCTTTCTCGGTTAAAGCACTCACTAAAGGAATTACTCCGGCGGCGTTCGAATAGAGTGGAATACCAATTAAGGTAGCCAGCGGCACCGCGAACCACTTATCGGCTCCGGCGTATTGAGCTAAGAAATCAGCGGGCACATAGCCGTGGATCCAAGCGCCGATACCAACGCCGATGATAATATAGAGCCAAACCTTTTTCACAATATCAAAAGCGTAGTCTTTGGCATAACTAAGGCGCTCCTTAAAAGTCTTTTGCGCTAAGAGCGGCGCATCATTAACTTTGTTCCGCTGCCAAACAAAATCGGCGACAAGACGTTCCACTTTCAAACGGCCGATAATTAACCCCGAAACAATGGCGATGAGCAGCCCGCTAACAATATAAATCAAGGCGATTTTCCAGCCGAAGAGACCAACCAATAAGACTAGAGCAACTTCGTTAATCATGGGTGAGGCCACCAAAAAAGAGAAAGTCACGCCGAGTGGCACGCCCGCTTCGACAAAGCCTAAAAATAAGGGAACGGCCGAACATGAACAAAAGGGGGTCACTATCCCGAGCAATGAGGCCAGGATGTGCCCGGTCAACCTATTTTTCTTAGCCAGAAATAAGCGAACCTTTTCCGGCGGCAGATAAGTGCGGACGAAGGAAACTAAAAAAATTATTAGCAAAAGCAGAATGATAATTTTAAGCGTATCAAATATAAAAAAATTCAAGGCGCTTGCCAATAGCGTATCTGGTTTAATGCCAAATAAAGAATAAGTTAACCAGTCGGCTAATAGTTGTAAGGGATAAAACATAATTTAGCAGTTACCGCCACAGGCGCTGGCACTCGCGCTTATTAATTCCTTAATTTTTTCAATACTGGGCAAGCCGCCAGCTAAAACTGCTTTGCCATTAATAAGTAAAACGGGCGAAGACATCAGCCCGGTATCAAGCAGCTTCTGAAGATCTGAGCTGTACTCAACCTCTGTAGCCAGATTTAACTCTTGCGCGGCGACGACAGTTAATTCGTGAAGTTTTTTACAAGTTGGGCAACCCGAGCCCAAAACTTGGATGGATTTGATGCTATTGTTCATAATTTTGTAACCACTTATTTAATAATGAATTATATTTTTTAAAAGTTTTGGGATTGACCGAATAATAATTGCGTTTCCATTCTTGCCGAATTTTAAGCAACTCAAAATCAAGCATTATTTTCAGATGGCTAGAAACTAAATTTTGCGCCAAATCAAGGCTTGGAGAAATTTCGCACACGCACCTCTCCTTATCCCTTAGGAGGCAAAGGATACGCAGGCGATTATCGTCACCGATTATTCTCAAAAATTTAGCTAAATCTTCATACCGGGCAGATAATTTTTTATCGATTGAACATAGCGACTTCGCTGAACTCACCACGCATTTATTTTCCATATCTTTGATTAATAAAATCAATTTATATTGATATGATAGCCGCTTATGCTCACGCTGTCAAATGCCCCGCTTTCTAAGTCTCGGCGGCTCTTGGGTCGGATAATAACTCGAAATTTTTTGATTTTTCTGCCTAATAATGCTATATTTAAACTATAATTTAAAGAAAATTTTATTAATCATGAAAAAAAATTTAACTAAAGTTGCCTTTGTTTATCTGCAGAAAGATAATAAAATTCTGCTCTTGCAAGAGGGCGGGCGCCTGTCCATGGGATTATGGTGTTTTCCCGGCGGCCATGTTGACCCGGGAGAGACATTCGAGCAAGCTGCTATCAGAGAGGTTCAAGAAGAAAGCGGCTATCAAGTTACCGTAGGCAAGATAATACATAGATCCTTAGTCGCCAACACAGAATATAAAGGCTCTAAAGGTGATACAGACGAAGTCGAGTTACTTATTTTCGAAGGGAATATAATAGGTGGTGAATTAAGAATAGATAATCAAGCTCTCGATATAAAATGGCTAAGCCCAGAAGAAGCCCTGGCGCTTCCTTTGCGCTGGGGTTTATTGAAAAATTTACTTTTAGCTATCCCGCCTTTTAGTACTTAATTTTAATATATAATTAGCTAATCTTATTTTAAAATAATCAATATGACAAAAACAAGGCTGATTATTTTTTTGAGTCTGACTATTTTTCTATCTTCCCTTCTTATTTTGTCTGATGTTTTCGCCCAATCAGCCGGTACCAGTGATGCCATTGGGGTGCGCATCATCCCTAACCCCAACCACTATAGCGT